>Ga0208636_100004_pt1 | contig 954014 bp, 945 predicted proteins | sample LakWasM103_HOW12_2_FD_183921 | JGI IMG/M metagenome (GOLD analysis project Ga0208636, IMG submission 183921) | Freshwater sediment methanotrophic microbial communities from Lake Washington under simulated oxygen tension - Sediment Metagenome... | ecosystem: Environmental > Aquatic > Freshwater... | reverse complement strand
CCACTTTCTGCGCCTTTGAACACCGATAATGACCTTAGGACTAGTCATAGTACTAGTCGTACTCATAGTCGTTAACCTCCGTTATGAAGCTAACTTAGTGGACCGGTTCTATGAGGGGCTATCACACTGCCGCTCGCAGTTGCGTTCTTTTTTTATATTTTAACCGGAATGAATATTTCAAAATCAGGTGTACCTGAGAATGTTAGATATTCAACCTTGGCTGTAATTTACTATGGGGTAATATCTTCAAGTATAGTTTATTTGTTGTGGATATTAATGCATATAAGACGCTTTCGTTTTATTAGAAAAAGCTTTGGTGCCGCTGAGAGTAACTTGCTTCTCGAACTGCTACTTGCAAGTTTGTTAATTGTACCTTTATTCGCTTTGATCTTAGGCATCCTCTTTGCCATACGCTGGCGTGAGACTTAGAAGGTTTTTTACAAGGTTCTAAAAGAACAAAAACTTACACAAAGTGGGGTACCGAATGCTTGCTTGCATTTTTTAACAGATAAACGTCAATTTTTGTAGCTGCCTATTCTTTTTTTTGAATCCAGATTCGTAGGGCAAAGCTGAATTTTAAAGTTAGCTTGAATAATTTTCTTAGTAGGTTTGGCACCTTTTAGCATTCTCTAAAAACTCCTCTTTTTTATTTCACCAACTTGTAATTCTTTAATTCTAGTTGCTCTTGCATCACAAAAACGCATGTTGAAATTTACTTCAATTTGAAGTAAAAAAGGAGCAGAAAGGTGAAACCTGTTTGCCGAGTTATAACCACTCGTAAATTTGAAAAGCAATTGGATGACGTTCCTGAGTATATCAGGCTAAAGGCGATGAACTGGATTTTCATGATTGAACTTAGGGGAATTCAGGAAATTTCGAAAGCAAAAGGATTTCATGATGAGCCTCTGATCGGGAAAAGAAAAGGACAGCGCTCGATCAGATTGAATAGGGCCTATCGCTTAATTTATCGCGTCCTCGAAGAATCATTAATCATCGAACTACTTGAGGTAAATAAACATGACTACTAAAACAAACTCAACTTTTGAAAAATTGGAAAGAAAATACGGAAAACTAACCTTTGGTTCCATGTTGAGATCCTGGCGCGAAAGTGCGGACATGGGACAAACTGAATTTGCAAAGAAACTTGGAATTTCACCACAAAATTTAAACGATATTGAAAAAGGGCGACGAATTCCTACTCCTACCAGAGCTGCAAAGATCGCAAAAAAATTAGAACTCCCGGCCATCGCACTCATTCAGCTGGCCATTAGAGATTCATTGTATAAAGAGGGATTTCATTACAATGTGCTGTTAAAAGCGGCTTAACAAAAAGTGTGCTGGCACCTTTTAGCACCGAACCTAGAGCCACACCTTCTACATTTTATCCGTAAATAGACAGCAATTTTTATAACTACCTTTTCTTTTTTTAAAATTCCTAATATTTTTAAACTTTTAATTCTCAGTATATGTTTAATTTTTCTCTGAAATCCTCTTGCTTGATATCCATAACTTAATTTCAAATTGACTTAGTACTCAAATATGAGTACATCTTAAAGTGAGCCCTTATGGATGTCATACTGAGCAGAAATGCGAGAAAAGAAGTTTTGTCGCTTCCTTCTTACCTTCAGGACAAGTTAGCGTTTTGGATAAGATCGGTTAGAGAATTTGGACTCGAAAAAGTTCGACTTTCAAAGGGATTTCACGATGAACCATTGAAAGGAGAACGATTAGGTCAGCGCTCAATACGTCTAAATCGCGCTTACCGAGCGATTTATATCATCCATGAGAATGGTAAAATTGAGTTTGTAGAAATCATCGAGGTAAATAAACATGACTACTAAAAATACAACCAAGGAATTTTTTGAATCGCTCAGAAAAGGTCCAATGACTTTTGGTAAACTTCTTTCCTCTTTGAGAATCGCCGATGAATTTACCCAAACAGAACTTGCTAAAAAAGCTAAAGTCTCTAAAGGTCTCATTTGCGACATCGAGAAAGGCAGACGAGACGCGAGCATTGAACTTGCCGTCAAGCTCGCACGTATTATGGGGTATCCACCGGAAACGTTTATTTCAGTTCTGCTTGAAGAGCAGATTCGTAGAGCGAAGCTCAGATTTAAAGTTACGCTTGAAAAAGCTGCTTAATCTTGGGTGTGTATCAATTCTCACATGAAAATATCATTAAACCTTTTTAATAAACATTCGTTTCATTCAAGCGAAAGTAAAATCGTTTTTTGTTTTTTTTGAAAATAAAAATATCTCCAACCTTGGCTTCAAAAAAAACAAAAATTTTATCATCCTGGAAATGAACAAGATTTTCTACGAACAAAAGCCGAGGATTTTTCTTATAGGCAGTCTTCGCGATAATTTCAGGCCACTTATACATTTCTTTTTCAAAAACGATTCCTTTCTCACCGATTTTTAAAAGCGGTCTGCCAAGCATGTCTTCTTTGTCAAAAACGTAAACTGGGTATTTGAAAATCGGATTTGGATTTTTTAAGTTGTGAATCAAAACCATATCCTGGTTTTGGTTGGTAATAAATGTGTGCTGCTCTTGTGCTTGAACTTTAGGATTTAAAAGACAAAAGAAAAGCAGCAAGATAAATTTCATATCGAAGCCTCAATGCGCTTAGGTGAATTACGTGGCTTATCGAGACTGAGCTGAAAAGACTTGAAACAAGAATTGTTTTTATAATTTTTCTATCCGTTGGATGCTCTGAAGTTTGTTAGGTAAGCTGATGAGAGGGGAGTATTAAGAACGAAGCGAATCAATAATCTCCAGCGACTTCAACCGCGCCTCAATATCAAAAATATTACAAACAATCATAAGCTCATCTGCCTTTGTCTGCTCCACCAAAGCTTCAAGCCCCACGCGAACCGTTTCACGCGAACCCACTACTGAACACGAAAGCATTTGCGAAGCCATCGCTTTCTCCGCAGGCGTCCAATACGTTTCGATATCAGCAATCGGAGGAGGAAATGATGTGCGCGTTCCTCTCGCCATATTTGTGAATGACTGCTGTATACTTGTGAAGAGAACACGCGCTTCTTCATCAGTCTCCGCCGCAATCACATTTACTCCCACCATTGCGTATGGTTTTGCGAGTTGTTTGCTTGGCTTGAAATATCTTTTGTAAATTTCCAGAGCTTCATCGCGCGACGAAGGCGCAAAGTGTGAAGCAAACGCATAGGGGAGACCCAGCTCTGCGGCCAGCTGCGCGCCAAACGTACTCGATCCCAGAATCCACAACGGAATTTCCAGACCTGCACCAGGCACTGCTTTAATCGCTCCCTGCTCCGCCTCTTTCGAAAAATAATTCTGCAGCTCAATCACATCCTGCGGGAAATTGTGTCCACCCATCGCTTCTCTTCGAAGCGCTCGCATCGTCCGCTGATCTGTTCCCGGCGCTCTTCCCAATCCCAAATCAATTCTTCCCGGATACAAAGTCTCGAGCGTTCCAAACTGCTCGGCAATCACTAATGGCGAATGATTCGGAAGCATAATTCCTCCGGCACCAACGCGAATTCTTTTCGTCTGACTTGCAAGAAGCCCAATCACCACCGAAGTCGCCGCACTGGCTATCGCAGGCATATTGTGATGTTCGGCAATCCACAAGCGTTTGTAATTCAACTCATCCGCTTTCTTTGCAAAACGAATCGAATTTTCATACGCAGTTTTTGCATTTGAATCTTTATTGATGAAGACGAGATCTAGTAATGAAAAAGGTATGTTCATAGGAGAAGCTTACGCCTTCTCAATGGTCATTTCAACGAGGCACGTGCTGGTAACTGATAACTTTTTTGAAGATTCAACGTCATTTTTCTTTATTGACCACAATTCCTTTTTTAAGTTTTTCAGCTATTTACCTCATCGCTTCTTTTTATCTTAGATGCATTCCATGAAAAGATTGATCAATACTTCAATTTGAAGTATTTTTAGGAGCTAAAAAGTGAATGCTGAGCCTAAGCATGAATTTCGATTTACGCGGACATTTGAAAAGCAATTAGAATTGGTTCCAGCTTACATAATATCGAAGGCCATGCAATGGGTTTTTATGGTCGAGCTCTTGGGGTTGTCATCAGTTTCAGAATCGAAAGGCTTTCACGATGAGCCATTAAAAGGAAAGAGAAGAGGACAAAGATCTGTTCGCTTAAACAAATCGTACCGGATAATTTATAAAGTTATAGACAACTCTATTGTCATAGAGTTGCTAGAGGTAAACAAACATGACTACTAAGTCTCATTCTTATTTTGAAAAACTTGAAAAAAAATATGGAAGATTAACTTTTGGTCTGATGCTCAAATCGTGGCGTGAAAGTGAAGAATTTGGGCAAGCTGAGTTTGCAAAACGTTTAGGTATTTCTCCGCAAAACTTAAATGATATTGAGAAAGGCAGAAGGATACCTTCTCCAACGCGTGCTTCAAAAATAGCAAAGAAGCTCGGAATTCCAGCTTTGCCACTTATTCAACTCGCCATCAGAGATACGTTATATAAGGAAGGATTCGAATTCGATGTTTTCTTAAAAGCTTCGTAGGGCGGTATTAATTTATAAAGGGAAGCCATATTAAGTCTTTCCATGCTAAATTGTCTGAATAAATATGAAAATCAAACCCAACAAAATCTGGATCGACGCCGACGCTTGCCCAAAGGCCGTCAAAGAAACTGTCTTCAAAGCGTCTGCGCGCCTCAATCTTCCGGTTGTTCTCGTCGCCAATTCCTATCAGGCGATTCCACACTCTGATCTCGTGAGACTCATCATTGTCGATCGTGGAGATGATGTGGCCGATCAATATATTGTTGATCACGTTGAAAAAAATGATCTTGTCATCACTGCTGATATTCCTCTTGCCGCAAGAATTGTTGAAAAGGAAGCTGTGGCGATCAATCCTCGCGGAGAAATTTATACGGAAGAAAATATCGGTGAAATTCTTTCGATGAGAAATTTTATGAAGGAATTGCGCGATGGGGGCAGCATAACCGGTGGTCCTTCAGCTTTTAGTGCCCGCGATGTTCAAGAATTTGCGAATTCGCTTAATAAACTATTAAGCTGAGTACTCTCTGAGCGCCAAATCAGTCTACATGGCAAAATGTTCTCATTGCCAAAAATTCTCCTTCCAATAAAATTTATGAATGAACAATTTTCTAAAACAGCTTCTCATTTTGCTTTTGCTGGCTGTTTTATCTGTGCAGGCCCAGGCCCAATCTAAAATTATTCGTTACACAGAAAAAGGGGATACTTTAGAACTCGTTGCTCAACGATATCTTCCTTCTATGATTTCCAAATACGGTAATAACGTTGAAGATTTTAAAAGCGATTTAGTAAAATGGAATCCGCACATTCGTAATTGGAAAAACCTCGCACCTGAAACGCCCTTCTATTTGACCTATCCATATCCACCTTTTCTTCCGGGTCCCTATGGTGCTGATCTTTTATTTATTCAGCCGCCTAAAAAAACTCAAGAGACTGAAAGTCGATTTAAAAATTTTATTTTCTACATGGCCTCACTCGGTCATTTTTCGGAACAGACTACCGGTAATCAAACAATCAAATCTATTCAAAATTCACCAGTGTCTTTAGGAATCGGAACTCTCGTTAAAATGCAGGAACGACAAAGTCTCGCGGCTTCTTTTTAGTCGAGGAATCACTCAAAATGGCGCAACTGAAATCACCACCTCCGGAAATAAAAACGGCCTGCAAACCAGTACCGAGATCGATCGTCGGAAGAAAACTTCCCATTTCTCCCGGGTCATCGCCACGAGAAATGACATCTCCCTGACCGAGAACACCGCTGGTGTTGTATCCAAAACATTTCAACGACCCATTATTGAAAAGCACGCACGAATGATAAAATCCATTCGCCAAGAGAGAAGGACGAAGAGGTGTATTGGTAGTTGTCGTGGGAGAAGAAGCCAGCTTCAACAACACAGCTGTTTTTGGAGAACATCCAAAAACAGCTATGAATAAGCTGATCATGAGAAATGGAGATAGTCTCGATACTAAGGCCATGATTCACTATCGGTGAAAAAAGCATTTAGTTTACTTTTTAAATATATTTATATGTACATCCGCTCCAGCTTCTTGCACTTCATAAGCAAACCCGCGCTCATCTAATAAGGGGAAGAGAAACTGAGGAGTCCGCTCATTAATCTGCATCAGCGTCACTTTTGGCGGAAGTTTTGAGACTACTTCCAACGTTAACTGCATTGGTTCAGGTGGTTCCATTTTTCTCACATCTAAAATCCACTTATCGCCATTAATTCGCAGTCGTTCGCGAAGTTCAGGATTATCCTTATGCAAGTGAGCAGCTTCTTTATCTGAAATTGATATTTCAGGCACTGCCGTCGCTCCTTCTGTTTTAAAAAACCAGATGACCCAATTATCTTTCTCTGCTTTTTCAATCCAATGTTGCCATCCCTTGCTTCCGAGCATGCTGAAAAGTGGAGCAGGCTTAAAAGATGAAATGAGTTTTAAAGCGCCGTCATTCTGAGTTTCACTGATGGCCTTCATGATCGCTCCAAATGGTTCGCCTCCGGCACTTAAAATGGGACGAACATCAAGTGTGTTCACTTTTGTAGGAATCATATCTCTGACTTTCAAAGCAAGCGGATTAATTTTTTCAGGCGACCACGTCGGTTCCCAGACAACATCGATATCGACTTCTTTCACTTCAGGCAAACTTTCAAGCACACTTCGCACTTGTCCTGTGAGATAACCCTCCATCGGACAGCCTCGAGATGTCAGTGTCATTTGCACTTCAACATTCTCATGACGAAATTTCACTCCGTACACCAGTCCCATATCAACAATATTTAAATTTACTTCCGGATCAATGACTTGTTTTAAGTTCAACATTATCTGTTCGTTTGTCAGCGCTGACATGATTTTTCTCCTTCGTTCCAATTAAAGTTTTAAGTTGTCCAAGTGAAATCAGCGCCGCGATTAAAATCGAAGCCGATCCCGAATATGTTAAAAGTGAGAGATGAGTGAGCAAACCAATCGACCAGATGATCGCACCCGCGAGCGAAAAGACCGTCGTCATCATTCCCAATTTCCAGTCAATCAAATCCTGTACCTTCGGGACAACGCCTTTGCCGATATGGCGTGCAAAGCGCGCGTACCACGCAAGAAACGGAATAACTCTGTGATAAATTCCCAATGTAAAAAGTGTCAGCCATCCGATAATGAGCAGGCCCACAAATGAGATGGAAGCCGTCTGGAAAAAAATAAAAAACCATGAGATCCCAAGCAGAATGGTTGAGCCTCCTGCAAGCATTAACCCTGGCTCTGCTTCTTTTCTCAAACGTCCTTTAAAATAATGCGCGACCTGTATCATCCACAAAAGTGAACCAGCTCCCGCAATGCTCCAGCCGATTGTTAGAAAAGGTTCAGTGTAAAAAGCTCCTAGAACTGCGCAAAGAGGAATGAAGGCCCAAAGAACGAGTGCCGCTTTTATCGGCCATTGCCGTGTCACTTTAGAAAGAGCAAACATCGGAATCAGATGAGAGCCTACGCCTAAAACACAGGAGCCAATCCAGCCAAAAACTGCCAGAAGAATGTGCGCGAAAAAATAACCTTCAGGTGGCGTGATAAAAATTCCAGCGCGCATAAGTGCCGCCGTTAACCCAAGAAGCCAAGTTCCCCAGAGAGAAACAATTCCAATAAAGAGAAACCATTTCGTGTATCCGCTTCGCTCTGACATAATCAGAGCAGGGACGATGTGAATCGTGAAAAGCAAAAGGGCCACACCGATGAGCGGGGCACCAGTCATGATTAACAGAGGTTTTTGTAAAATTAAACCGACTGGAAAAAGAACTGCACCTAAACTCCAGATGGAACGGATCCAAGGCACAAGTTTTTTATTATATCCCTGCGTTCCCAAAGCAACCCCAGTAAAAACTCGCAAAGCTCCGAACACCGACAGCGACAGCCATCCCAAAGTAATGAAATGCAAACCACCCACCACTCGCGAGTCTGAAAATTGTCCATCGGCAAGTCGAGCACTATTCCACACAAGAGCGAACAGTCCCGCGAAGAGAAAGACCATCGCTGTAATAAAGTGAATCATAGCTTCAATGGCCGTTTCACTATCGGGGCCGGGAGAGGATGATCCTTTTGACTTTTGCACGCTCACAACAACTCCTATTTTGTTTTCGTCAGTCTCACTTTCCAAGTGACCGGGCCTTCTTCAAGGTATTCCCAGCCGTATTGCTCAGGACGTTCAAAATTAAATTGATATTGAAGAGGGCGAGGATCGTGATCGTTGATCAAAATGAAAGATTGACCAGGAGTAAGAGCATCAAATGTTCTGAAAATGGTCGGATGTTTTTCACGGGGAATGACTTGTGTAATATCTAGTTCTTGAATCGATGCCGTAGACATAAATTTCTCCATTTTGTTTAAAACGTATAATTGCGTTTTAATTCAATATAAACCTCGAAGCCTTTGGAATCAAGGTTAAAAACGTTTTTTTAAGTTTTAAAGATGGACCGCGGTTCAACCCCGTGGTATTATTGCAATATGATAGAAACACTTTTTCAAGGCCCAAAGAAAGATCTGCTTTATCTCATCAAAGAAAGAGGGATGCTCACTATTGATGAAGCTGAAAGTGAATTGGCACTCGCCAAGACAACTTTGCGTCAGCATCTTGTGGCGCTGGAAGAACAAGGTCTCATCATTCGCGATTATCATAAAATTGGACAGGGAAGACCTGTCGTTTATTTTGAATTGTCTTCCTCTGGAAAAGACCTTTTTCCCAATCAAGAATCGATTCTTTTGCATGAACTTCTGACTCATTTAGAGGAGAGTGGAAATAAAAAGCTTATTGAAAGTTTTTTCAAAAAATTTTGGGGAAAAAGAAAAAAACAATTTGAAGAAATTCTTGCTTCGCTTGTCACGGCCTCAGGTAAAAAAGCGCCGACTCAGGAAATGCGTTTTAAAGCGGTAGATATTCTTTTGAGCTCTGAAGGATTTATGCCTAAAAAAGGAACAGAAAAAGGCGAAGTCATTCGAGAGTGCAATTGTCCTTTTCCCGGATTGATTGGCGTGACTCAACTTCCTTGTAAAATTGAAGAAGAATTTCTGAGTTCTGTATTGCAGATGGATTTAAAGCGGACAGGCTATATTCCAAGTGGATCGAATGCGTGCGTTTATTCACTGGCAAAAGCTAAAAAGAATGAAGACTAATTAACGTTTCCAAAGATCTGAAACAAATTTCTTAACAGCGCCATCTTCACTAAGAATTTCAAATTCTTCATTCCATAAATCAAGGCGTAGAACTTTTCCCTTCTCATTCGTATGAGTAGAAACAATGTCTCCAATCTTCGGCAAGCGTGAGCGCTTATCTTCGTAGAAGGGATCTTTATAATCGAGACGACACTTATACTCATTACACTTTTTATTTTGAGAACAGCCACTGTCCATGACGGAGTTGATAAACTGACAAAGTTCCTGGCCGCAAGGACCGATATCAACGAGATCGCCAGCCCCTTCATGCACCTGTCGCAATTCAATTTTCAATTTTAAAGTGTGATTTAATTTTTTTAAGAGCTCTCTGAAATCCACTCTGGTAGGCGCGGTAAAGTAAAAAGTAATTTTCTTTCCAAGTTCGCTGAACTCGATATCTTTGAGAGTCATCCCTAGATTTAGTTCAGTGACAAAATCAGCAAAAATAGTCTTCGCTTCACGCTGTTCTTGATACGCTTCTTTGTAATCCAGTATGTCCTGTTGATCAGCGTAACGTTCAATATGATACATTTTCCCGCTTTTTTGAGAGTCGGGAAGGTCAAAAGGAAAGGAATTAATATAGCCGACAGTCATTCCACGCTCGGAAAGGGCAACAACTTTTTCACCATATTTAAAAGGCAATTTACCGAGAAGAAAGGATTGAGGTTTGGTCTGGCCAGGAAATCGAACGCGAACGACACTTTTTTTATGAGCTTCAGTATTCATATGTATCTCTTATAACACAGGAGTGTTTTTAAAAGCGAAATAAAAAGTTGCTTACTCAGACTTATAATTTTATAAACCAGTTTATGAAATCTAAACTAAAAGACAAGCACATCGTACACGATGATCTCGAGCAATCGCCTATTAACTGGTATCCAGGACACATGGCGAAGGCAATTCGCGAAATCGGTGAAAAACTCAATCTTGTCGATATCGTTCTGGAAGTGAGAGATGCACGCGTCCCGACAGTTTCTGGTAACAAAACTTTAGATGAAACATTGAGACAAAAGAGTCGCTTGATTCTATTAAATAAAGTCAATCTCGCTGATCCTTCCAAAATTCATCAGTGGGAAGAATGGTTTAAAACCTCCGGGCTGAATTACATGTTTATTGATTGCTTTGATAAAGGCACAATGAAAAAAGTAATGAATCTCGCAAGAAAAATTGTCGATCAGAAGCGAAGACTTTCAAATCCTACTCAAAAAGAATTTTCAAAAAAAATTAAGCTCATGGTTCTTGGCCTTCCCAATACAGGAAAGTCGACAATCATTAATTCGCTCTCCGGCCGCAATGCCGTGAAGACAGCGGACAAGCCTGGCCACACGCAATCACAACAATGGATTATGGTCGATGGCGGCTTTGATCTTCTTGATACTCCCGGGGTTATGCCTCCGAAGCTTGCTAAAGACGAGCACGGTCTCTGGCTATCGGCCATCAACGCTATTCCCGATGAAGTGGTGGGCGAAGAATTGCCGGCCAAGTTTCTCGTTAGCTTTTTCAAGAATGCCGATTCTAAAATTTTCAAAGAGCGCTACAAGCTCGACTCCCTCGATCTAACTGCTGAAGAAATCATTGAAAAAATCGCCGTTCTCCGCGGCTGCCTCCGTCAGGGAGGACTTCCAGATCTCGAGCGCGTTTATAAACTGATTCTGCTTGATTTCCGTAAGGGAGATTTAGGCAAATGTTGTTTTGAAATGCCGCCTTCTCTCCTGTAATTCTTACCTAAAATCAACATTGCCGTACCCTCTAAGTCACGGAAATGGTATTCCCAGAGTCATTATGCAAATCAATGTACGTTTTTTAGAAAATCTCAAAGTAGAAGCTAAGTTTGATGACTTTAGTGTGGTCGCAGACCAACCTATTCGTTACAAAGGGGATGGAACAGCACCAGGTCCATTCGATTATTTCCTCGCTTCAAGTGCAATGTGTGCCGCTTACTTCGTCAAAGTGTATTGCCTTGCCCGCAATATTCCTACCGAAGATATCCGCCTCACTCAAAACAATATCGTCGATCCGGAAAATCGTTACAAACAGATTTTCACTATCGATGTTGAACTTCCAGAAAGTATTTCTGAACACGATCGCGAAGGGATTCTCAAATCAATCGATCGCTGTACAGTCAAAAAAGTTATTCAACAAGGTCCGGAATTCCAGATTAAAATTCACGACGTTCTTGGCACGGATGATTCAGGACTGATGTATCAGCATGGAACTGATTCACAAACAAAGACAATGATTCTGGGGAAAGATTGTTCGCTCGAAGAAACTATCGAAAACATGACAGCGATTATCAGCGCTCTCGGAATTAAAATCGAAATCGCTTCATGGAGAAATCCAGTTCCTCACGTCTGGTCAGTGCACGTGCGCGATGCCGATTCTCCAATGTGTTTTACCAACGGTAAAGGCGCTACAAAAAATGCGGCGCTCGCTTCGGCCCTCGGCGAATATCTCGAACGCATCAGCAATAATTATCTCTACAACGATTCTTATCTCGGCGAAGACATCGCTCAAGGCGATTTTGTTCATTACCCGAAAGAAAAATGGTTCAAGCCAGGTCCGAAAGATTCTCTTCCTGAAGGCCTCATGGATGATTATCTTCTTGAGCTTTACAACCCTGACGGTGAACTCAAAGCCTCTCATCTCATCGATACAAATTCAGGAAATAAAAAACGCGGTATCTGTGCCGTTCCTTACGTTCGTCAATCGGACAATGAAACGGTTTATATCCCGGTCAATCTTATTGGAAATCTTTTTGTGTCAAACGGCATGAGTGCCGGCAACACGAAATTTGAGGCGCGCGTGCAGTGTCTCTCGGAAATTTTCGAGCGCGCAGTAAAAAATCAAATTATTCTTGAAGAAATCACTCTTCCAGATGTTCCTGCTGATGTTCTCGCTCGCTATCCAAAAATAGTGGAAGGAATCAAGAAGCTTGAAGCGGAAGGATTTCCTATCGTTGTTAAAGATGCATCGATGGGCGGAAAATTTCCGGTCATGTGTGTAACATTAATGAATCCGAAAAATGGCGGGGTCTTTGCTTCATTCGGCGCTCACCCGAAATTTGAAGTTGCGCTTGAACGCAGTCTCACTGAACTTCTTCAAGGCCGAAGCTTTGAAGGATTTAATGTTCTTTCTCCTCCGACTTTTAATCAGAATGCTATTTGTGAACACAATAACATTATTGATCACTTTATCGATTCAACTGGTGTGATTTCGTGGAAATTCTTTTCTGAAAAAGCTGACTTCGAATTTAATCATTGGGATTTTTCCGGATCGACAGAGGAAGAATACAATTACCTGATGGATATTTTAAATCAACTTGAAAAGGAAGTTTACATCGCTGACTTTGAAGAGCTGGGTGTAAAGGCCTGTAGGATTTTAGTTCCAGGTTATTCCGAAATCTATCTTCCGGAAGATCTGATTTGGGATAATCACAATAAAGCACTGGAGTTCAGAGAAGACATTCTCAATCTGCATTCATTGAATGATAAAGCTCTTGCAAAACTTGTCAAAAAGCTAGACGAGAGTGAACTCGACAACTACACCAAAATTTCTGAACTCATCGGTATTGCCTTCGACGAAAACACTGTCTGGGGACAACTTGATATCGGCGAATTAAAATGTCTTTCTCTACTTGCTTTAAAACGTTTTGAAGAAGCAAAAGAGTATGTTGAGATGTTCATGACCTTCAATGATAATTCTAATGCCCGCAGGGCCTTTTACCGCGCTTTAAACGCCGTCATTGATATCACGCTGGATGATGAACTCGAGTTACAGGATTATATTCCGAATCTTACCAGAATGTTTGGCACTGAAATTCTGGATAATGCCATCGGAACAATCACCGGGGATATCCGCTTTTTTGGCCTTACTCCGACCAATACAAAACTCGAAGGTCTTGATAAGCACCTGCGCTTAATCGCAAGTTATCAAAAACTGCAGGCCGCAAAGAGGGCTTATCAATCGGTTTAACCTTAAATAAGATTGATTTCCCCTCCAATTATTCCTTCACATTTTTTGAACTATGTTAATATAGTCAAATGATCCAACGTTTAGTCATCCTCTTTTTACTCTTCTTTTCAGCAAGAGAATCTTTCGCGCTCGATTTTAAAACGGGCAGCTATGATTTGATCAAAGGTGATGAAAATATTTGCGTGGAAGGTCCGCTTTTAATAAAAGGGGATCAGTTGTCTCTTGGCGGAAAACTTACCTTCACTAGTTATAAAAAGCCTACGGTTGAATTTTTAAACGATGAAAAGGACTGCAAATATCTCATAGCGAACAAACACACTGAAAAATCTTACGAACAGCAAACCACTATTACCTGTCAAAAAAACCCTGTGACAAAAAAAGTTATTCGATTTCACTATAAAACTGCAGACACTCTGATCATGGAGATTTCGTCTGAGGGAAATCACAATCTCTGTGAGTTGCAATGGAAAAAATAAACAGAATGATTGTCATACTTTTTTTGGCTTTGCTTTCGAGTAATTCTTTTGCTCAGGATGATGAAGTCGCTGGTCTTGTTTCAGCAGCAAACACAGTGAAAAACTCGCTCGCGCAGATGAAGGATGCAGGAAAAGTTTCTCAGCCGTGTCTTTCAAATCCAGAAGATGCCAACCAAGTTGTTCTCTCTCCACACTTTAATTTAAATGGAGTAAAGGGTTGTAATAAATTTATTGAAGATGACGGTGACATTGGTCCTTGGGGAAATACTGTTATTTCCGCGATCACCAAAATTCCCGCTGCAGAACTGGAAGATTCCTTTTTTTCAAACGATATTCCCGATATGGATTTCATTTGTCCGAAATTCAAAGAATTTTCGTCACAACTTAAACTGAAATTCTGGGTCTGGACTTTTTCAGCTATTTCCTGGCAAGAGTCCAGCTGCAATCCCAATATCTCGGCCATTGGAACCAATGCCCGTGCCGTTGGTTTACTTCAATTAGAAGATACGCGTAATCTTAGAAAATCACGTGGGGATAATTGTGATGTTCCTTCAGTTAAAGATCCAAAGAATAATCTCGCTTGTGGCGTTGATATTCTACATCAACAGCTATTGGGGCCTAAGAGTAATTACTTTGGAAACTCTGCGAGCGGTGAATTGTTCTGGAAGAGTTCTTACTGGCAGCATCTTCGTTTAAAAGACAAGAGTCCACGCTTGCAGCAGAAGATGACTCAAAAAGTTCAAAGCGACGACATCGGAAAGAAAACAAACATCAAAGAACTGGTGATGCGTTTTCCTCTCTGCCAATAATTAAAATTTCCAGGCTATAATACGACTTTTCTTCTGACCTTGGGCCATGTCCAATGTTCGAACAGAATGAATGCGATGTTTTTTTAGTTCCTCATAAACGAGAGGGACAGTGGTCGATTTTGAAACGAGTGTGCTGAACCAAAGGCATTGCGATTTAAACTGCACACTTTCTTCAATCATATTTTTAATAAATTCAATCTCACCACCTTCGCACCAGAGTTCATTGCTCTGGCCCCCAAAGTTGGAGGAATTTTTTCTGAGTCCCAAATTTTTATTTTTCTTCTCTGATCCTGCCCGGGCTTCTTCAACTGAAGAATGAAAAGGAGGATTGCTGATTGTAAGATGAAAGAATTCATCTTTCCCAATAATGTTTTGGAAAATTTTTGTTTTATCTTGTTGTAAGCGGAGAGAGACAGCAGACTCAAGTTTATTTTCAGTAATTATCTTCTGAGCATTTGAAAGCGCAGCCTCATCTACATCCGTTCCAACAACACTCCAGCCATATTCAGCATGAGCGATCAACGGATAAACACAATTGGCACCTACACCAATATCGAGCATTTTAATCTCTGCCCCTTTTCGGTATTCCAAAAGCTCGGCTATGTGATGAATATAATCGGCACGTCCGGGAATTGGCGGACACAAATACCCTTTGGGGATGTCCCAGAAGGAAACATTATAATAAAATTTTAAAAGAGCAGAATTGAGCGCCTTAACAGCTGAAGGATTCGCGAAATCAATAGATTCATTACCGTATTTATTTTTGCTGACGAAAGCAGATAGAGCAGGAGAGCTTTGAATCAGCGATTTAAAATCATACCCGGCCTTATGTTTGTTTCTCGGATGCAGTCCGGGTTTATCGTTCATTGTTAATCCATTTTCCAGAGTTTACCGTTACCTGCAATAAAAAAGGCATCGTTGTTTGTAATTGTTCTTAGCATATTGCCGACAGTGTATGAGATTTCGAGAGTTGCACCTGCGATAACATCTTGTTGAGTGCCGATATTTGAAATAGCGATAAGCTTCGATGAAGCATTGAGATCAAAACCAAAGGCTACATCAATGTTTCTCGCTGAAGCTCTGATCCCCGTTAGGTATTTGCCTTTGCCGTTTAAAGAACCATTGTATTGATAGCTGATGCTATAAACGAAAGAGATAACATCCATGCCGAGCATGTTGGAGAAAACAATTTTATAATGTTTGGAAACGGGAATGCTCCATCCGCCCATGCCGTGAACAACATAATCTTTTTCATTTGTTCTTGGTAGAACTGAGACTGCCGCCATCGGATTGTTGTTCACTACAGGTTTTCCTGCTTTAATCGCAGGCATTAATCTTTCACCTATAGCAATCAATTTATCAATGATCATAATGATGCCATTTACTTTCTCACTTGGAGCTGTGGCTTCAATTGGATTCGGTCTCGTCGTGGCGGAAGTTAATTTTTTTATTTCGTTGATTTTTGCGTTGAGATTGTAAGGCTTGGGTTGGTCACTGTTAAACTCAAGAGCTTCTTCATTCGTCAGTTCAGTCACTTTAATGGATTCGACTTCATAATAAGGATCATTAGTCGATGCTAATACTGTACTGTTGCACAAGGAATTAACAACCAGAAATGCCAAAATAAGTATGGGTGTTTTCACAGAAATCCCCCTGAGTGTTTGATAACGTCTTTGTATCATTATCAGACGTTCCGCTGGCGTGGAAGGTAAATTTTATAGGGCATTTTTAAATAAATTCCCTAAAAAAAATGCATTCGACCCTTGCGATTGCTCAGAAAGACACCAACTTTTGAGCGAAAGGGATGGATAGAGGTTCATCCCAAGGAACTGGAGGATCTATGAGAAGAGACAAAGCTAACAGACTTGTGAATTTTGCACTTAATGAGCTCCAACGAATTGCTCCCGCTAATGCTGAAGTGAAAGTCGACGTTAGAGAAGAACCAAACGGACGTTACCTGGCCCAATTGAAAGTTTTCGCTAATCACAAAGTTTTCTTCGCCAAAAAAGAAGGCGAATCCATGTATGAAAGTTTCCATAAAGCAATGAAAGCTCTTAAAGCTCAATTGATTAAAGAGAAAAAGAACCTTAAGGTGCATGACCCCCTCAAATATCATGCTGCTTAAGTCATACATATAAAAAAGGCTCCGAAAGGAGCCTTTTTTTATTATCTGAAATTTACAATTTGAGGCGTTTGATTCAGAACGACTTCTCTCGAAGTATTCTCAATACCAGGCCCAGAGATATTTAAACGATACGTTCCAGGATTTAAAATCAAATCATAAGTCCCGTTCGGTTTTCCTTTATAAGTCATGTAATCGACGTAAGCATCGCCATTTTTTCTTTGAACAGCAATTGAGAATTCAGAAACTGCTTTGCCATTATTTTCAACAGCACCGTGAATGCCGGGGCCATCCATTCTGTCGAGAACGAATTGCCAGGCTTTGCGATTGAGAACAACCGTTGGTTCTCTTTTAGAATAGTCTGGTTGAAATCCATCACTTCCAGAGTTCACTTCGATGACATAAGGAAGAACTTGGTACTCGGCATACATCCAGTCAATATCGCCGCCATCAACAGAGTAGAGTGTTTCCCACGCTGTGCCCGGCGTGTATCCAATTCTTTTTCCCATCTCTTTTCCAATCGGCTCCATCACGTCAGCGTTCTTTGCACGCTGGCCATTGCAACCCAAAGGATAAATCACCAGTTCAGAATAAGAGTGATAAGAAATATCAAACACTGGTCTAATTTCTTTGACCAGATTCATCATCACTTGTGTTTCAGGCTCAGACGCGGGACTAGGACCGCGATAATCTTGCGCGCTCTTGTAATTACTTGAACCGTTACATGAACCCCACGCATAAGGATAATTGCGATTAATATCTACGCCGTAATTGCCGCGAGCATTTTTTCTCCACATTGAATCGTTCGTCCACACAATATTATTTCCATCGACGTTGAACATAGGAAGAACCCAAATTTCATTGGCATCAACCCAATGAGTAATCTTGCTGTCTTTTCCATAATTCGAAAGTAACGTTTCGATAATATCGAGTGCGACTTCCGGCCCCATGACTTCTCTCGCGTGGTGCATTCCATTGAAAAGAATTGCAGGTTTCTTTTCTCCGTTTCCACTTGAAATTTTTATCGCCCAGATCGAACGACCTTGTAGCGATTTACCCACAACTTTTAATTCTGAAAGTTCCGGGTAACGATTGTGATAATCGTTGAGAATTTGTTCAATCTCTTGAGGATTTTTGTATTGAGCATCGGGTCCTCTCATAAAAGACTTGCTCATTGTCATCTCGACATTAAATCCCATTTCTTCCAGTTTTTTATATTCAGCTTCATTGATAACAACATCCGCTGATTTATTTTTAATATCTATACCTGCAACATCGAGATGAAGCTGGTTTAATTTCCACATCCCCAATTTGTAATTTTTAAATTTTACCTTCGCAATCATCGTCGAAGGCATTCTCAAATCATTTAGCAAATTCGTGTGAGCATGATTCAAAGGCGAATAGAAAGAGAAAAGAGCTGCCATTCCTAGCAAGGTTTTTTTGGTTTGAATCATAAATTCCTCCATGAATATTGATTCGAGATATAGGTTTTATTTTCTGCTCAATTAATTTTTTTTCCATTGATGTAATGAAATATGAGCTTTTTAAAATACCGATTATTTTTGTCGGTTGATAGTGACAAGAAAACGTAAAGAAATTCTATGGATAAAAACATTGCAGAAATATTACATTCCATTATTCTGTTAAGACAATTTGGAGGCAAATCTGAAATTACACTTCTCTGCCATACTCCTGATCAGTGCACTCATTGGTCTTATATTGGGCCTCGGCTCATATACCTTCATCTATGGACAAGGCTATGCTTATTTCAAGGATGATCCTAAGGCCTGCGTGAATTGCCATATTATGAGCGATCAATATGAAAGTTGGCTCAAAGGTTCGCACAAGAATGTGACGACTTGTAATTCTTGTCATACCCCCGAAGGTCTCTTTGCCAAATATTTTAACAAAGCAGAAAATGGTTTCAGCCATTCCTGGAAATTTACACTTCACGCTTACAAAGATCCCATCTTTATTCGTCAGCACAACTTCAACATTGCGATGAACTCTTGTTTGAAGTGCCATGGGGCTTTGATGGAAAACACATCTCATATGAAAAATTTAACGGAAGGTCGTTCTTGCATTCAATGTCACCGGAATGCAGGACATAGTCATTAAGGAAGGTCGTTCATGGACAAGAAGAACAAAATTATTCTAGTCATTGCTCTTTTTATCATCGTTGGAGTTGGTATTGGATTACTTGCAACCGACATTGCTCAAAAAAGGGCCGAACAAAAAAATCCTTTCTTCAGAGTCGTAAATATCGGACCTCTCGAAGATGACCCGGCCGTTTGGGGAAAAAACTTTCCACTTCAATATGATTCTTATCTTCGCACAGTCGATGAGGTGAGAACAAAACACGGCGGTTCAGAAGCTGTCGTCAGAGCTCCTGATAAAGCAGATCCTCGCGATAAAGTTTCACAAGATAAATTAACGGAAGATCCTCGCCTCGTTGTTATGTGGGACGGCTATCCATTTTCCGTTGATTTTCGCGAAGAACGCGGACACGCTTATATGCTGGAAGATCAAATCTATACAAAGAGACAAGAAGTGGCGAAGCAACCGGGCGCTTGTCTGAATTGTCACGCATCGACATACCCAATTATGTACCGTCTCGGTAATGGCGACATCACTAAAGGCTTCCATGCCATGAATAAAATTCCTTACAAAGAAATCGTGAAGGAAGCAAAACATCAGGTGAGCTGTATTGATTGTCATGATCCGCAGTCAATGCAATTGAGAGTGACAAGACCTGCCTTTATCGAAGGGATTAAAAATTACAAAGCAACTCTTGGAATAAAAAATTATGACGTTAATAAAATGGCGACCAGACAAGAAATGCGAGCTTTCGTCTGTGGCCAATGTCACGTTGAATATTATTTCAATGGACCTGAAAAAACGCTGACATTTCCTTGGAACAAAGGAATTAAAGGAGATGAAATTCTTGCGTACTATCAGGAGAACAAACATAAAGACTGGATTCACAAACAAACCGGAGCTCAAGTGTTAAAGGCCCAGCATCCGGAATTTGAAATGTGGAACCAAGGCGTTCATGCGAAGTCTGGTGTTACGTGTGTCGATTGCCATATGCCTTACGAACGAGTGGGAGCGATGAAAATCACCAGTCACCATGTTCGCAGTCCACTTCTTAACATCAATAAGTCATGTCAGACATGTCATCACCAGCCAGAGCAAGAGTTGATGGATAAAGTTCAGTTGATCCAAGAGCGACATCTAGAGATGAGAAATCAAGTCATGGATGCGCTAATGAGTTTTATAAAGGATTTGAAGATTGCTAAAGAGAGCAATATGACTGAAGCCAAACTGTCTCAAGCACAAAATCTTCAGCGTGAAGCCCAGTTTCTAATGGATTTTGTTGAGGCAGAAAATTCAACTGGATTCCATGCGCCACAAGAGGCCGCGAGACTTATGGTCAAAGCGATGGATAAGATCCGACAAGGACAGCTGGTTTTGAAAAAATAAGAGCAAACAGCTCAACTAATTAGCTAAAGAAAAATTGAGAAATGATGTGATTAATCTCATGTCAACTTTCTCTTAATCTTCGTCGAAACGTTATTAAAATTACAGGATTTTACAACGTGAATTTACAGACGAAGATTCTTATTCCCCTCATTCTAGTGTTTACTCTCATGTCCGGAGTAGTGATTTGGATCAATTATTCGAATCAAAAAACTTTCGTCGAGACAGTTATTGATGCGCAAGCGACTCAGACCGCGTATCAATATTTTGATTCAGTTAATACGATGATGATTACTGGGACCATGGACAATCGTGAAATTCTTCGTCACAAGTTGATGGAGAATAAAAATATTCTCGATGCACACATCGTAAGAAGTGAAGCAGTGAAAAAGCTTTTTGGACCTGGTTATCCTTATGAGTCTGCAAAAGATCAACTCGATGAACGCGCTCTCAAAGGTGAGACTATTAAGGTCATCACGGAAGATAAAAAACTGGGTCGTAGTCTTACGGTTCTCGTTCCCTTTAAGGCCAGTACAAATTATAGAGGAACAAATTGTATTGAATGTCATCAGGTCGCTGATGGAACTGTTCTTGGAGCTGCCCGCATTCAATTTTCGCTCGCTGAAGTTGATGCTCACGTAAAAGAGAATGCAACTTATGTTGGAAAAATTCTCGTTGGACTTTTTCTTCTGGCGCTCGTGATTGTTGTTTTCTTCTTGAGAGTTGTCGCCGTCAATAAATTAAAAAAATTCCATCGCAGCATGGAATACATCGCTCAACAGCTAGACCTTACTAAGACTCTTTCTGAAAAAAATTCTTCAGATGAAATCAGTAAAATGGCGAATGCTTTTGATCACATGATGGACACCATCCGTTCCTCTCTTGGTCAGGTTAAATCATCGACAGAGCAGATTGTTCATGGCTCAGATGAAATTTCTCGTTATACAAACGAAACCATGGCAGATATACGGGAACAAAAAGAAGAAACCGCCAATGTCGCCATGACATTGGGGAAAATGACCGAATCTTCCCGCAACGTTGCCAATAACACTCATCAGTCACAAGAATTTACAAACAACGTAGAAGCTGAAGTCAGTGATGGTGCAGAGAAAGCTTATTCGGCCCGTGAAAAAATTAACAATCTCTATAAACAGATTGAAATGGTGGCACAGATTGCGGAAAAACTTGAACGTGAAACTGTTCAGATTTCTTCGACCGTGAAAGTTATCGATGACATCACTTTGAAAACTAAATTGCTATCATTCAACGCCTCAGTTGAAGCAGCTCGTGCAGGTGAGCATGGAAAAAGTTTTTCCGTTGTGGCCAACGAAATCGGTGATCTTTCAAATCAAACTAAGCAATCGAACCTTGAAATTGAAAAGGCCACCGTGCAGTTGAAAACTCTGATGGAAGAAGCTGTTGCGGTTATCCGTGAAACCAAAACTCTTGCAGAAGAAGGAAAAAATGAAGTGAATGTGTCTTACGACTCTTTCAAAAATGTTTCTTCTGAAATGGTGAAACTGAAAGAAGTTATGACGAACATTGCTCGAAGTACTCAAGAGCAAAGTGAAGCGACAAAAGAAGTTGAAAAAAATATCAATTCGATTATGGAGCTTTCAAATAAAACGACAACGGCATCGGAAAGAATCGGCGAGGTGAGTGGAGACTTTAGCAGTCTCGCAAATCACCTCGAAGAATTAATCAATAAATTTAAAATTTAATACAAATCGTATTTTAGCAGGCGGCACTCCAGACTTCCGTTGTAGAAAGTGTGGCGCTTGCTCGTCCCAAGAGAAATGGCCTTTCTAAGAAGTGGATTCGACGTAAACACGTATGCTCTGAATCCCTTAAAGTTCTGTTTCAGGTTTTCTCCGTAAGCATGGTAAAGAGATTTTAACTCTTCTTCATCGCCCATACGTTCTCCGTAAGGAGGGTTCGCAATAACAATTCCAGGTGGCTCATCCATCGGAGTAATTTTTGTCGCATCTCTTTTATTTAACGTAACGATCTGCTGATCAATCATTGCATTGTGAAGATGCAGTCTCGTTGTTTCAAGTGCGCGTTCAGTAATATCGAAACCAAAAAACTGTCTCGTCTGTAATTCATTGAGGGCAGCGAGAGAATGGTTATAAATCGCTTGAGCTCGTTCGCTGAAAAGTCTTTCGGATTTTTTATCAGACATGAACCACGGGTGCTTTAAGAAATCGAACACGGGAACTTTTCTTTCAATAAATTGTCTGATTTTTAAATAAGTCGGAGCGACCTTCGCGCGAATGAGAATGGCTTCAATTAGAAAGGTTCCCGTTCCGCACATCGTATCTGTAAAAAGATCTTTTTCAGGATCAAAGTCTGTTGTCATGATAATCGCAGCTGCCAGGTTTTCGCGCAGTGGAGCTTTGAGAGATTCTTCTCTGTAACCTCTGTTTGAAAGAGGATCGCCGCACATGTCGACCAAAATTCTCGCGTTGAAGAGATCAGTTCCAGGTTTTCTTTCAACTCTCAAAAGAAAGGTAATGTCTGGTCTTCCGGTATCAACAGACGGACGTTCACCGAACTTCTCTCTGAAATTATCGACGATGGCATCTTTCAATAATTGAGAAAAGATCATCGAGTTATTGAAGTGTTCTTTTGTATCGCGATCGAAAAGCGTGTTGATTTTAAAAGTTTGATGAACAGAGAAAACTTTGTCCCACCATTTTTCTTTGGCGCGAGCGTAGAGATCTTTTTCATTGGCAATCGTGTATACCTGAATTTCTTTAAAGACTCTTGAAGCCACTCTCGAGTTGAGAAGTACATCAATGGCCTCTTCTGTTTCTGCTTTAAAGGCGACTCCGCCTTTTTCAACTTCAAGTCTTGTGATCCCCAGATCGCGAATTTCTTTTTCTAGAAGAGGTTCAACTTCGCGTGGGCAAGAAGCAAAGAAAGTCGATTGATCGAATTCTTTAGTTCCATCAGCATTGATTTTTGCTTTCGGCGTGCTCTTCACATCGCTGAATTTTTTTGGCTCCTGGCCGCGTCTTTCATTTCTGTCTTTTTTGTAAGGCTGTTTTGCCATTGTCTTTTTCCTATTTTTCCATTTGTCTCATAAGGTGATAATCGCGCGCGCGAACAATCAGATCGCGGTAAGAATTTTCCATCATCGGGTTGAGGTTTCTTTCTTTGAATCTTTTTATTCGCCAAAGAGAAATAGACATCAATCCAAGAATGATTGAATCGTCGAGATGTTTTTTTTCCTGAGTGCTTAGCGGGCGTACTGCTTCATACCCTGCCAGATAAGAATTGACCAGCGGTGTGATAACTCTTCCTTTTTCCAGGCAAGTCCCGGAAAGAGATATGCCTAAATCCAAAATATACTCGCCAATCCCGGCCTGTTCAAAGTCCAGAACAGTACTCAAGTGATTGTTGTCGAACAATGTATTGTCGTAATAGAGATCGCCGTGAATGATGCCTTTTTCGAAATCTACCGAAAGATAATTTTCGAGTTTGTCCGGGAAAAAAAAGTGAAAGGCTTCACGGTAATCATCAGGGCACGCTGATGAAAAAACATAATCGCGAATTTCTTTCGGACCGTAGCCGACAGCTTCGTGAGGGCGCAGTTTTTTCATTGCTTCAGGATCGTGCGAAAGTGAGTGAAGGCGCGCAAGGGCAGCCCCGACTTCTTTGCAGGTAAAATCCGAAGGTCCTGGGGGGATGCCAGGGACGAAAGGATAGAGAACGCCAAAATATTTTCCATATGTGTAAACCAAATCGCCATTTTTTAGAGCAATTGGCTTGAGCGAAAAAGGGTATCCGCGCTGGTGGAGATAAAAAAGAATTTGCTGTTCATCCGCCAGTTGTAGTTGATTTTTATCATTGGATATTTTCAAGAGCACCGTTTCAGATTTCAGGTCAACTCTGTAATTTGAATTGGATATTCCCAGTGAGAGTGGAGTCAGGTCACTGACAGAACTTTTACCATAAAGCGAAAGAATCTCTTCGGCCTCTTTTGGGGTTATTTGTGTATAGCTTGCCATTGTAATTACCTTGTCCCGATCAAGAGAGAGTGCTATATATTAGACCTGATTTATTTTATAGCAAAATCGTTAAACCACTAGGGGGAAAAATGGCCTTTACGGATTACAAAGTCAAAGATATGTCACTTGCTGAATGGGGACGCAAAGAAATTCAAATCGCTGAAAGCGAAATGCCAGGTCTTATGGCGCTAAGAGCAGAGTTCGGCAAATCAAAACCTTTGAAAGGTGCGAAGATTGCTGGCTGCCTTCACATGACTATTCAAACAGCGGTTCTTATCGAGACTCTTGTAGAACTTGGAGCTGAAGTCCGTTGGTCATCATGCAATATTTTTTCAACTCAAGATCAAGCTGCTGCGGCCATCGCTGCTGCCGGCATTCCTGTTTTTGCATGGAAAGGAATGAACGAAAAAGAATTCGACTGGTGTATTGAGCAAACTCTTAAGTGGCCTGACGGATCGGGACTAAACATGATTCTCGATGACGGTGGTGACTTAACTGTTATGGTTCACCAAAAATATCCTGAATTGATCACAAACATCCGCGGTCTTTCAGAAGAAACAACGACAGGTGTACACCGCTTGTACGACATGATGAAAAAAGGCGAATTGAAAATGCCTGCTATCAACATCAACGACTCAACAACTAAATCAAAATTCGATAACCTTTACGGATGCCGCGAATCACTAGTTGACTCTGTAAAAAGAGCTACGGACGTTATGGTCGCTGGTAAAGTTTGTGTTGTCGCTGGTTACGGTGACGTAGGTAAAGGTTCAGCTGGTTCATTCCGTGGATTAGGTGGACGAGTTATCATTACTGAAATCGATCCTATCTGTGCTCTTCAAGCAGCAATGGAAGGCTACCAGGTTATGACAATGGATGAAGCTGCTAAGCTTGGCGACATCTTCGTTACAGCAACTGGTTGTCGCGACGTTATCACAGGCAAGCACCTTGAGATGATGAAAGATGGAGCTATCGTTGCTAACATCGGTCACTTCGATCTTGAAATTGAAGTTGCATACCTCAATAAGACAGCTAAAAAAGTAAACATCAAACCTCAAGTTGATCAATTCATCATGCCATCAGGAAAAAAACTGATCGTTCTAGCTGAAGGTCGTCTTGTTAACCTTGGTTGTGGAACAGGTCACCCTTCATTCGTAATGTCTAACTCATTCACGAATCAAGTTATGGCGCAAATGGAACTTTGGAATAACCACAAAAATTACGAAAACAAAGTTTACGTTCTTCCAAAACATCTGGATGAAAAAGTAGCTCGTCTTCACTTAGAGAAAATCGGAGTGAAACTAGATACACTGACTTCTTCACAAGCTGAATACTTAGGTATTAAGCCAGAAGGTCCGTACAAACCAGATCACTACAGATACTAATCAGAAAAATTATGAAGAAGATTGTCATCGGTTCAGACCATGCAGCTTTTGAAATGAAGGAAGCCTTAAAAGGCTTCCTTCAATCAAAAAATTTAGAAATCATCGACGTAGGCACTTATTCGCTTGAACGCGCTGATTATCCTGATTATGCCAAGAAGCTTTGCCATGAAGTTCTTCATCAAAATCTTGAAGGCATTCTCATTTGCGGATCTGGCATTGGCGTTTCAATGGCGGCCAATCGCTTCAAAGGAATCAGGGCAGCTCTTTGCAGAAGTCCTGAAGATGCTGAAATGTCCCGCAGACATAATAATGCCAACGTCATTTGTCTTGGTGCCCGTTTCAACACACAAAAAGAAATCGAAGCGATTCTTGAATCGTGGTTCACTCACACCTTTGAAGGCGGCAGACACAGCGAGCGTCTTGCTAAGTTTGAAAACAGTGGAGAAGAGTGTTGAAAGAAGTTCTCGGAAAATTATTAATCTTTGAAAGAATCATGTACCCGCTACTGGCCGTGTTTATTGGCTTGGCCATCTATGTCTCTCACAATGATATAGCTCATTTCGAATCTCAGATGGCAGCAGACGATGGATTTTTTCAATGGATGATTTTCTCGACTTTGGTTTTCGCTGCGATTATGTGTTTTTACCGCGCCAATATTTTAAAACCTTTTAGAGGTGCCGTCTTTGCGACCTGTCTGGTCATTGCCGGGATTGTTTTTCTTTGCTTTGCCATGGACGAAATTTCATGGGGACAACGCATTTTTAATTTTGAATCGACTCCATTCTTTGCGTCTCACAACACCAGACAACAAATGAATATTCATCATTTGGTTATTTGGGGGTTTCATTTAAATAATATTGTCTTCACTGTCGCAATTAAAATTCTCGCGACTCTCTATTTTATTGTACTGCCTTTCTTTTATACGAAGCTGGAGAAAATCCGCGCAGTCGTCAATCGTTTCGCTATTCCTCTACCGCGCTATACTCAGACAGGGGCCTATGTGGTTTTGGCCGGTCTAGTCAGCTTCATTCCTTCTGACCTTCGTTATGTTATCTTCGAATTTGGTTTTTACTGGATTCTGGTCTTGATGATGTACAATCCGTTGAACGACGAAGTGTTTTCTCGCGTTTCACTCGTTCGTTAATTTCAATTTCTCAATTAACATTTTCGCATAGTTTTGGTGAGCAATTGCACTCTGGTGATATTCACCTTCGATAATTGGCAAGGGCTTCATTTCTTGCGTAGAAAAAACGACAAATTCAATTTTTTCTTCGGCCAAAGCTTTTTGTAAATCTTGTAAATTTTGTCTTTGTCTGGGTGAATCTGCACCGTAGGCCGGATTAAATGTGACAATGAATCGGTTGTTTGATTTTGTCTGTCGTAAATATTCAGTCTTAATTTGCGCTATAACTTTAGCCGTTAAGTGAATGTGTGACTGATTGATGCGTGGAAGATTGGGAAATAAAAGATTGTTCAAGGGAAGTTTGTTGAGAAAAATGTAAAATTTTGCCGGCCAAAAATCTTCAAAGGGGCCAGCGTAAATGACATTTTCATTTTTCAAAATGTATCGCGGTGAGTTTTTAAACCATGAGAGAAACAACTTGGAACCAATCACACGGTCAATCAGATGGTGGTGGAAATCGAAAATTAAAATTCCTTTGGTTGCTTTTCCTAGAACAGGCTTCAAAGAATAATTTTGAAGGAAGAAAAGAAAACTGTTGGGACCTGTGCCGCCGAGTCCGAGGTTGACGATTTTCTTAGAAGGTAAACTTTGGGATAGTCGGGAAGCTAGCGTTTCGTCATCTTTAACGCCAACACCAAACATATTCGAATCTCCTGCTAGGAGAAGATGTGTCTGAGCATTTTCATTTGTCACCGTTTTGCGAAAACCGTAGAGGCCTGTATGATAAACAGTCGAGTAAATGAGCTTTCCTTCTCCCGTCATTTCGTCGGTAATAACGGTGTTGTCATGCTGAACGAATGGGTTGAAGAAAAGATATTTGCTGTCGAAGTTCCCGTCTGGAAAAGTGGAAACGATCGTGCGCGCTTTGCCTTTGTTGACGATGATACTTTTTTGAATGTGGTTTTCTGCGAGTGCCAATTTAAGTGAGAGAGAAAAGAGAAATAGAACAATCGCAGCCTTCACCTAAAGAGTGCCCATCATCTTTTTTAATCTTAATCTGAACACTGCAAAGATGGCCTCTAGAATAATTCCACCACCCATTTTAGATTGACCGTCTCTTCGTTCATAAAAAATGATTGGCACTTCTTTTATGCTAAGTCCTTTTGCCCAGATTTTGTAATTCAACTCTAGCTGGAATGAATAGCCATTCGAGATAATGCGATTGAAATCGAGGGATTGAAGAGATGTTTTCTTAAAACATTTAAAGCCACCTGTTGTATCGAAAACAGGAATGCCTGTAATGGCCCTGGTGTAAATCGATGCTCCATAAGAAAGAAGTAGTCTTCTAAATGGCCAGTTGATGATTCGAATGCCGTCGATATAGCGGGAACCGATAACCAGATCGTTCGTTTGGGCCGCTTCAAGCAAATCAGGGATCTGTTTTGGGTCGTGTGAAAAATCGCAGTCCATTTCGAAAACAAAATCGTAGCTCTTCTCGAGGGCCCATTTAAAGCCTGTAATATAAGCTGTGCCAAGCCCGAGCTTGCCTTTGCGTTCAATCATGTGAAGAGATTTGAAATCGTTTTGAAGGCGTTTCACGACCTGAGCAGTGCCATCAGGAGAGCCGTCTTCAATAATCAAAATCGAAAGGGCAGGGTAGAGCCCGAAAAGAGTTGTGATCATTTTTTCGATATTATCGATTTCGTTGTAGGTCGGAATAATGACCAATGTTTTTTCAAATGGCAGTGACATAAATGATTCCATAATTTTAATTTTTAAAATTGTATCATTTTGGAATCGAAAATGTCTCTTGAAAGTTTAGTTTCCGGCAGCTGTTGTTTGAGCCGGAGGATCTATTTGCAGAAGTCTGCGTCCAGAAAGCTGGTAACGAAGCGAGATGATTTCGAAAATAGGCTTGTCGGCTTTTGAAACCTGGGCCGCTTGTCGTTCAGCTTTTTGTGCGAATTCCAGAATTTTCCCGGGTGTTGCAGCATTTTTTTGATTTGGATTCAATTTTCCTAGGAAATCTTCAACGCCGCCTTTCTTTTCTGCTTTTTTTCCACCAAGACCCAGACCATTTCCTCCGGAGAAATCGACTACGTTTGAACCTCTTCCTGAATACGCAGAAATATCAACTGCCGCTGGAGCCCCAAGGCTCGCGACTTTTGTTTTAGCATCGGCCATCGCACCAGCAGGAGGAGGATTCAAGGCCATTAATCTGGCCGCGTTGGATGGAATTCCTTTCCCGACTAGACCGTCATAAATTTCTTTTTGTGAAAGTGTAAGAGGATTATTTCCACTTGGAACTTTGGCGGCAAGTTCAGCAAGAGCTTTCTTAGCGATTGCTGCCGATTGAGTGGCGGCACTTCCATTTAACACTGCATTTTCAAGTCTACCGTGCGCGAGAGCAGCAATGGATCTGAAGGGAGAGTTTGTATAACCAACTCCAAGTTGTAGATCAGCATAGCCTGGTTGTTCAAAAATTTTATCAAAACATGTATTGGATTTATCGCAAGTACAGTTTCTATCCGCTTGCATTTTATTGTCTATACAAGTGACCTTTTGAAAAGTATTTGCAGCAGCTTGTCTCGCTTGAATTTGGGCCGCACAATAGCGCGGATCATTTTTGTGTTCTTCTTCAGCACAGTAACAATTATTTTCTGTAACAGGATTACATTGACCAACTCCAGGAAGAGAATTGGCAATTTCTCTAACCTTGTCGCCGTAGCCTTTATTAGTGCTGACTTCAGATTGATAAAAAGTTCCAAGTAAAGTTGCAGCACCTAGTTTGACTACGAGAGCGGTATCAACAGCGAAAGAACCTGTCGCTGCTTTAACGGCGTAGCAGGCAGCACTTCCGTACCAACCCACAGCTTGAACCTGGGCTTGTTTTGCTCTTGAATCATGGCTCTTCGCTGCTTTTAAAAGCATTTCTTTTTGAGAAGTTTCACCACCATTATTTGTTTCAGCATCCAGTTTTTTGACAACGTCTGACTGATAGAATTTCGCCAATGTCTCAGTGGCCATTGGAATATATTTACAGTAATCAGTAGCTTTTTTATCTTTGGCATTTTCAGCAGCTTCACCGGCCTTGTCTTTTGCTTTTTGGGCAGCTTCATTAGCAGCTGTTTTAGTTTCTTCTGTTGCTTTTTTGGCAGCTTCTGAAGCGTTATCGGCCGCTTTCTGTGCATCCTTTGCAGCAGAATCCGCAGTCCCCATTTTAAAATTTTCACCAGAGCCTTTACTCACTGGCAAAAAGTCTCCCATCGCTCCAAACATCGCATACGCTTGAGTGGCCATCTTGATCATCACGGGACTCATGCCCATGACTTTGTGATCAACTTCTTCACCGGCACAGGCGTCTTTCATTTCGCCCACACATTTTTCTTTGATAATTTTATTGGCGCCCGCCTGATCAACATATGTGTCGACGAGTTGTTTTTCTTGGTCGGTTAGATTGGCCTTCGCGGATGCTTGAGCTTCAGCGTTTGATCCTTGCAAAAATTTATTGGTCGATTGCTTGAAGCCCGATTGTTTGAGGTACTCTTGCGACTTTGCAGCGTTATCGAGAAGGACACCATTTCGAGCGGCTTCGCCGGAGACGGAAATAGAGCCATCGGCCGTACTGGTTGCAGCTGTTGGAGTCACAACCGTCTGGGCCGCTAATTGAGCGGATAAGAGAAGGAAAGGAATCAAGCTTAGTGTCTTCATATCCCTCTATTCTACTATAACCCTTAAAAAAGGCTGAAAAGCGGGGTGGAGAGGCAAAAAAGATCACGTTTAAAAGCTTATAAATTCAATAGGATATGAATGGTGGTCGCCCTTCTAATGCTCTGATTTTACTGCCTGTTTTTAAAGGCATCTTCCCCTTTACGGGAAAAGGCGAAATTGATACTTTCAAGAATATAATTTGAGACAGAAAACAATTTTTAGAAAAAGCAAACTTGCTGGAAAACAATGAAAGAAACAACAGAAAACGACCTTTCTCATTCAATGGTTCACTATCTTTTGACTATTCATAAGTTGAAAGAAAACCGCGGTTTTGCGCGCGTGACAGATATTGCTCGCGATCTTGATCTAACGAAAGGATCTGTTTCAACAATGTTGAATAATTTAAAAAAGAAAGGGCTGATTCAAGAAGAGGAAGATTGTAAATTTGTCGTCCTAACCGAACTTGGACATGAAGAAGTTCACCGCATTCTTTCGTCACGCACTTTGCTTTATTATTTTCTTCGCGACTTCGTAGGAGTTGACGATGATACGGCCCATCACGACTCATGTCAGATGGAGCATTTGATGAGCCCGCAAACAAGCGAAAGATTTTTCGATTTCATGAAGACGCTTGCCTGTACTTGTGAAGATCTCGATAAAAAAGGGCAATTGCCAAAATCTTTTCAATTCAAAACAACACTCGATCTTTGTGCATACAAAACGTCAGATGAATTTATTCATCATCAAAAAGGCGACAGCCATTTACCGACTAAGTAAACTGCTCGTTTCTCTTTTGGTTATGTTTTCGTTCGTGAATCTTTTCGCACAAACGGATCTTAATACCTTTTGTTTTGACGATAACGTCCGCCTGAGCAGCGTTCAGGAGTCTTTTTCCTTTCTTCTACTTCCCAAAGACACAGTCAATCTAAGAGAGGACGATCATTGCATTGATATCGTTACATCGGTCGATAGAGGAAAACTATTTGAGAAGTTTCTGTCGGGGCGATACAATCTAAAGCGCACACGGGAGACAACTCCTGTAGAGCTTGAGCAATGCAACCTCTCACTCAAAACGACTGCAAAACGTAAAAGCGATGCAGAGACTGTAAAAGTTGGTGAAAAGAACTCGATTAAGAAATCTGAGCAAACATCAACTAGCACCAGCACAATGGAATTTGTTTTTGGACAGGGAATTTTTGGTGAGCTCGAAGCTGGAACAGAAAAATTAAAAGTTCTATGCCGTCTGATTGGAACAGAAAAAGCAAACCTGCAATTTTCTTTTTACGATAGAGGAAAAGGCGGTATTTCCTCCGAGTATTTACTCAAGAGAGGAGAGTGGCTGAACCTTGGATCAGTCATTAAAGATTTGAACGATAAAAATAAAACATTGGGAATTCCGCAGACAGAATTTTCCACGACATCCGGTAAAAGTGAAACACAATACGATCTGCAAATTAAATAGGAGAAATGATAATGAGTAACATTCTATTGCAAAAATTCAACACACCTTTTGAAACGGTCCCATTTGATAAAATTTCTCCACATGACTATTTACCGGCCTTAAAAGAAGCGATCACGATCGCAAAGAAAAGAATTGAAGATATTAAAAGCAACAAGGACTCTGAGACTTTTAGTAATGTCGTAGAGGCTTTGGAAAACAGCAGCCCTGAACTCGATTTGATTTCGGGAATTTTCTTCAATCTTCACAGTGCTGAAACAAATGATGATATCCAAAAATATGCAAAAGAGATTTCTCCATTGCTTACTGAATTCGGAAACGACGTCAGTATGGATGAAGTTCTTTTCTCAAAAATAAAGAAAGTCTGGGACAATAAAGAAAAATTCAATTTGGATCAGGAGCAGTTGATGCTGCTTGAGAAAAATTATAAAAGCTTTGTTCGCAACGGAGCTCTTTTAAATGAAACCGATAAAAATAAGTTAAGAGAAATTTCAAAAGAACTTTCAACTCTCGGCCTTCATTTTGGCGATAACGTTTTGAAAGAAACAAATGAATATATGCTTGTCGTTGAAAAGAAAGAAGATCTCGAAGGTCTTCCGGAAGATGTGGTTGAAGCTGCTGCTTTAACGGCTAAGGAGAAAGAGAAGGAAGGGAAATGGGTTTTCACTCTTCAATACCCAAGTGTGATTCCTTTTTTAACTTACGCTAAAAACAGAGCGCTTAGAAAAGAACTTTTCATGGCGAACTCGACAAAAGGATTTCATGGAGACGCTACCGATAATCAGGATATCGTAAAGAAAATTGCTCAGCTCCGCTATGAAAAAGCAAAGCTCCTTGGTTATGAATCTCATGCTCATTTTGTTCTTGAAGAACGCATGGCCTCGAATCCAAAAACGGTTCAAACATTTATTGAAAATATCGTGAATCACGCTACTCCAGCAGCTCAGAAAGAAACTGAAGAGCTTAAGGATTACGCAAAAAAAATAGATGGTATTTCGGATTACTCAAAATGGGACAACATGTACTACGCTGAGAAACTGAAGAATGAAAAATTTCAGATCAGCGATGAAATGCTTCGCCCTTATTTTAAACTTGAGAAAGTCATCGATGGCGTTTTTCAGGTGGCGACAAAACTTTACGGTCTCACTTTCAAATTGAGAAATGACATTCCTGTTTATCATCAGGATGTAAAAACGTATGAAGTGCTGGATGAAAAAAATAATCACATCGCAGTTTTCTATGCGGACTTTCATCCAAGAGCAGGAAAGAGAAATGGCGCATGGATGACGAGTTTCCGCGGGCAAAAGATGGCCAATGGAGTGAATGTTCGTCCGCATATCGCAATCGTCTGCAATTTCACTAAACCTACTCCGACAAAACCTTCTCTTCTAGGTTTTGATGAAGTGACAACGCTTTTCCACGAATTCGGTCACGCTCTTCATGGAATGCTTGCCAATACTAAATACGAATCTCTTTCTGGAACGAATGTGTATTGGGATTTCGTCGAACTTCCATCTCAGATTATGGAAAACTGGGCATACGAAAAAGAATGTCTCGATCTTTTTGCTGAACACTACGAAACGGGAGAGAAAATTCCAGCTGACTTGATAAAGAAAATTAAAGATTCTTCTTCTTTCTTGGAGGGGAGAGCAACTCTTCGCCAGTTGAGTTTTGCTTCTGTCGATATGGGATGGCATTCAACTGATCCATCATCAATTAAAGACATAGAAAAATTTGAGTCTGATATCACCGCAAAAATGGATTTCCTTCCTTCAGTAAAGGGCACAAGCATCTCTACGGCCTTCTCGCATATTTTTGCAGGGGGATACTCTGCTGGATATTATTCATATAAGTGGGCAGAGGTTCTCGATGCTGACGCTTTTGAATTCTTCAAGCAAAAAGGAATTTTTAATCGTGAAGTCGCTGATCGCTTTAAAAATAATGTTCTTTCTCAAGGAGGAAGCATTCATCCGATGAAGCTGTATGTTGCTTTTAGAGGTCAGGAACCGAATCCAGATGCTCTACTAAGAAGAGCGGGATTGTTGAAATGATCACAACAACTATTTTTAAATGTATTCTTTTGGCAAAAGCACAGGTGCTCGTTCTCGAAGCACCTGTGAACGAATACGCGATGGCCACAATCGCGCAAGATCATAACGGAGTCCATTTCGAAGGAACTGTGATTGAAGGTCGCGTGAATTCTGTCAGCATCGAATATTTAAAAAGTGGATCTAAGTCAATGAGCTATTCTATTAAGGATTATGGTCAAAGAAGTTTATCTCTGACTCTCGATCAGAAAAAAGAGCACGCAAGCTTAGATTGCGAATTGAATGAATTGAATTAGACAAATTTCCAGACAGTAACCCTGTCTGGACCTTCACTTGGGCGAATGAAACCGGCCAATGCCCATTTCTTTAGCAGTGCTTCTGCACCAAACTGAGTTAATTGAAGCAGCTCTATTAACTGCGCCTTCGTAAATTGTTTTTTCTTCTTTTTTACAAATTCCTGGAGTCCTAAAACTTTTAAAGTGCGTGGAACTATCATCGTCGGTTTGGCGGACCAATTTAATCTGAACAAATCATTGTCTTGCTCAATCGGAATTCCCATTTTGACCAATGAATTAACAAGGGCCTTGGCTTCCTCTACTGTTCTACCTAAAAACTCTGCTATGGACTGCAGAGAGGCTCCTATGAGTTGACTGGCGATCAAGTATGAAAGGCAGTTGAGTTCCGAAATAAGTAGGTAGCTAAATTCACCCCGATCATTAATGAGTCCAGAATAGAGGTCTAAAAAATTATCTTCATCTAAGTGAACATCTTTATAGTGAGAAGGAATAAAGGCTTTGTTTTTGACGAGCCAACAATCGAAATCTTCTTCAGAGTGGTCATAACTGTTGATTTGAATTCGTTCGACTGCAGTCTTTGGTTCAATTGCATTTCCAAAAAAATTGTTCCCCATTAAAAATGAGAAAACGGAATCAACAGGATAAAGCCGTACAAAGCTGTGAACCTTTTCATCCATTGGAAGACAGCGAAATTTATCCATCCAATAATAAACTTCAATCATCTCTTGATAATGCTCGCCTTGCTTAAAAGCCTGGACCGCTTTTTTTAAAGCGTCTTCTTGCTTTAAAAAATATCCTTGTAAAAAATGCACCCACCCACAAAAGAGAGGAACATCGAGTTTCAAAATGTAATTTTCGATAGATTTAAGTGTCGTAAAGTGTTGAGTCGATAATATGTTTTGATAATAGTCGCCAATGAGTTTAAGCACTCCTGGAACGTGCTTTAGTTCATGCTCCTCATCCAATGATTTTTGACAGTCAGTGAGTACGGCCGCGGCAGCATCATGGTCGCCACTTCTGTGCAAACAATAGACAGAGTCGAGCAAAACAGGCAAATCGTTGGAAATCTCTATCTTCTTTTTAGTACTCATTTTGCCTAAAGAATAATCTTGATCAGGATTTTTGTCCTCATAAGATAAGTTTTAAATGTTAAAGAATATTTCATACAGATTCTATCGGTTAAAGCGTTTAATGGTTTAGAAAAAACCGCCGATAGAGACGTTATGAATAAAAAACTTTTATTTTTTGTTTTGGTTACCCAAGTATCTGTCCTTAAAGCGGGTGAGGAGATGGATAGACTCTATCTTTTTACTGAAGACGTGAGAGATGTTGTGTTGAAATCTCCTGGCGGCAATCCCATGCCCAATCGCGAGTTTCAATTAACAACTCAGCAAGCTGATCAAATGCAAGCGTTAGCTAATCTAGATGATACAACCAGACAGCATCTCGATGCCGTAAAATCAAAAAAAGATTGCGATAAACAGAAAACAACAGAGGCAGATAGACAACTTGAAGAGCGAGTAGAGAATCGCGGGTTTTCTTTGGATACCGTAGTGTTTTCTAGCGACAAAAAATTCGAACAAAATGCTCTCGGCCGATTCATGAGCGACGATTACATCGCTTACATGGGTAAGCTCTATAATGAAGGCAATAAGAAAGCTTGGGATATTTATTCAGTTTCTGCTCTTGAATCAAAATATAAGCAGGCCAATCCTGGAAAGGATTTAAGTCAGCTTTCGCTTTCTGAAAAAGAAAAGTTACTTAATGATTACGCCAAATCTTATCTTGGAACTGATTTGCCTAGCGGTCTACTCATGAAAGAGATGGCCTTCCAGCGCCTCATTAGCAATTCCTCAGAATGGCAAAAAACTCTTGGTGAAGCAAAAGATAAACTTTCTAGTGAACAAAAAATCGCGCTTGTTTCAAAGCTCGGCGGTTACATGGGCAATCTTTACAATTATGCCCGTCGCGATGCCGGCGATAAAGCGCGTGGCGAATACATCGATACAGTTGAACTTCTTGATTCAATCAAAAGTGGTCAGCCTGGCGGAATTTGTCGAGACATTGCACTCGCACAAACTCAATTTTTAAAAGAACTTGGTTTCAATCACAACTATGTTGTGGGTTATAAGACATTAAGTGGAAGACATGCTGTCGTTATTTCAGAAGACCCCACAACGGGAAAAATCGTTAAGTTCAATTATGCTGAGACCACGGAGATGAAAAAAGGATCGGGCACAGAAGCTCTGATTCAAGACACCTCTATGCCTGATCATGGCCTTGGATACAGTATTTATGATTCTAATGGAAAACCGGTAACGCGAGTTCCTTCAGAAGTGGCTCAGATGTTAAAAGACACGGCCGGTGGAGATATAGAGCGTGAATTTAATCAGCGCAATTTCAAACTTAATAAAGTAGGTTTCAACAGTCCTTATATTGACGGAAACCTTTTTACGGGAACAACTTCCACAGGTGAAAACCTTTATGGGATTGCCCTTTATAAAAATTCGGCACCAAGTGAATATCTCTCAATGGGATGGGGAGCATCTTATTCAAAACTAGAAGGTAATAAAAGTCTTCTTCGTATTGAGCAAGATCAGCTTTACGCACGTACAAATTTAGAGTTGAGTTCGCCGAAGTTGAAACTTGCCAACACCGAATCCAATGTCTTCGCTGGGGGGAATGCTGAAGTTCTGATGTATAATTCAACTGAATCCAGCAGAACAACAAATTATTCAAAATCAGCGACGCGAGAGCTTGACGCCTCAGCGGATTTCTATGCAGGTGTGAAAAGTTCTGCATCTTTTAATGATGGTAAGACGGTCGTGGATGGAAAAGTCTATGCTACTTTTTATCCAGATTGGAATCATGTCGCCAGTGGCGATAAAACGGTTGCGGTCAATGACAGTATCGTTGTTAAGACAGGCGTGAGCCATGCGATTACTGATGATTCCAGAGCACTGATTGATACTGCCATTGTCATGAAAAATTATGGAACGAGCATTGTCTCTAAAGCTTCTTATGAAGATTACGGACGTGGAATACGAGCAACCGCTGGTGGTTCGATGCCGATAACAAAAGATATGCCTTCATTTCTCCCTGGTGGAGAGCGCAGAGCTTTTGCCTCTGTTGAACGAATGACAGATCGTTATACTTTTGGAATTGAATACGAAAGAAACTTCGACAATAGATCGAATGCTTTCATGGTTAAAGGCGGAATCCGTTTTTAATTAAAGTGAAGCTTTTAAATCTTTGGCGACCTGAAGAAGGTAACGCTCTTTCAGGTCGTGCTTGAAAAAATATTCTTCCAGTAATTTGATATGATAGTTTGGGATTTTTCCAATGCGAAGATAATCATTGAGCATATCGCACATCAGATAAGAGTACTGATACACTTCAGGGTTTTTCTGGAAATCATCCAAGCAATAGAGTCTTTTTACAGATGTCTTTTTAATTCTCACATTGAGTAAATCATAGATGATTTTAAACTGGGAATTTTCCGGAGAGTTTAACTTGGCCGGATCCATGCTGAGCAGAGCTTTTTCGTAAGATTTATTTTTCAGCAATTGTTTTAAATTCACATCGTAGAAAAATAAAGATTTGTTCTCGTTATTTTTTTTAGAAAGAGCGAGGTTAATTTCGTTTTTATTTTCGCCAACGTTTAGTTCATTAGCAATTTTATAAAATTCTAATGCTTTTTCATTATGGTTAAGTTGATTGAGCTCTCGGGCCGCTAGAATCGCCAGGGTATATTTTTTATGTTGAGAAAGTTTCTTGTCGCTGAGTTCATTTTTTAATTTTAAATCGAGGAACTTAATTTCGGGGTTAAGTATTGCAGGTTTTGGAACAAAATGAGTTTTTGCACCGACATTGATTAAAAAGAAAAAGGTGATCTGAGTGAGTATTAAGAATCTTCTCATACTCTTATCTGGACAGTAGGCTTTTTGTTCCTTTTGTCTTCAGTCCAGCTCCTACCAATATTATAAAGAATATTGCGGTATAATTCAAAATCTCGAAGGTAGTGAGTTTATTTCCTATCAGGGCCACGATGATACCAGCAGATATATTCGGCACAACGAAGACAAGGTCCAGAAAAGAGTAAACTCTTGTCATGTATTCTTTTGGAACATTCGCCGAAATATAGTTGAGTTGCGATGGTATGCGAATAAAAACCATGATTCCCCAGATAAAAATAACAAAGCAATTCATCCAGAAATCAGTTGTTCTAATCCAAACTGGCATGAGTACTGCTTCAGCAATAATTCCACTGAGAAAAAGATTGGCCGCTCGAAATCTTCTGTTCAGATACCCTGAAAGCCAACCGCCTACAATTCCGCCCAGACCAAACAAGGAAATGTTAATTCCATACTCTTGTTCCCCCTTATGAAGAACTTCAACAATGAAAGGAAAAAGCAGCGGGACTAATACACCAATACAAAATCCAACCATCAACGTAAAAATCAGCATCATTGTTAGATCTTCGCGTGAACGGATATAGCGATAGCCTTCGACGAAATCTTTTATCAATGAACTTTCTTTTTTTTCATGATGAGCATGAGCGTAGAGAAAGCGAATTCGCAATAAAAGAAGAATCCCCAGGACGTAAGTGAGAAGATCAATCGTCAATACTTGTCTTATCCCGTGAAAATAGCTGTAGAGAGTTGCTCCGATAAGCGGACCGCCTAAATGAAGCACGGCCATCGTTGTTCCAAACAATGAGTTCGCTTCTTTAATTTCCGTTTCAGGAACGATTTCATTGATTAGTGTTTGACGGGATGGATTGTAAATTCCAGTGAACATTCCAATCAGGCCGTTGGCAATCATGACGTAGAAAATATTATGAATAAACAATAGGCTTATGATAACCGGAATGCGCATCACTTCAGAAAAGATGAGCAGATTTCGTTTATTGAATTTGAGTCCCAGCGGTCCGCCGACGAGGCTTCCCAATGTGAAACAGAACAAGAAAATGGCACGAGAAATACCCAGATAAGATTTATTCTGATTACTAACGGCGAAAATAAAAAGCATGATGGCCGTATCAGTAATAAAAGAGCCGAGCTCTGAAGTGAGTCCGGCAAGATAAAGCTTAAAAAATTCGGGGTTTCTAACTAAGATTGATTTCTTTTGCATAGGTCTTCAAAGGCTTTTTGATATTCGCTCATAATTCTTTCAACAATATTTTTCAGCGGCTCGATTTTATGAACAAACTCTATGGAAGGACCCGCGACCCAGACTGTTTTGTATGTTGCTGCAAAGGCTGCTTTTTCAACTGCCTTCATTCCTTTGTAATAAGTCAGCATCTTCACATATTTTTTTGCTGTTTTATTTTGACTCAAGAAAGATTCGACTAAGTTTTGATCGGTGCCGATTTTTTTCACATAGGGAGTGCGAATAACAGAACAAGGAGTTCCTGAAATTTTGGTCGACATGACAATATCTTCAGCACCGTAGTCGACAACCGCTTTTTTATAATCTTCAGAAACTCCTGACTCGACCGTGGCGATAAAGGGAGAACCGATAGAAACACCTTCAGCTCCGAGCGCCAGAGAAGAAAGCAGACCTGCGCCTGTTCCGACGCCTCCGGCAGAGATCACAGGAATCTTGCAATGCTCGCGCAGCATAGGAACTAAAATGGAAGTGGGGATGTTGCCCGCATGGCCTCCAGCGCCAGAGTTCACCGCAATTAAAGCATCTGCCCCAAGTTTTTCAACTTTCTGAGCATACTCAATGTCGACAACGTCACAGAATATTTTTACGCCTTTTGGTTTGAGCTTTTTTATCGTTTCCTCCGGAGAGCCTAAGGACGTAATAACAAAGGCCGGAGGGTTTCTTTCTAGGACTTCCAGATGATCTTTAACGTGAATATTTGACTTATTTACTATGAGATTAACACCGAATTTTCCCTGACATTTCTCAGTGAGAAGTTTCATTGCGACTTCAAGTTCTTCTGTCGTTCTGAAGTTGAGAGAAGGAATACAGCCCATGATTCCACTGTTGTAAGCTTCAATCAGCATTTCCGTATTGTTTACGAGAAACATCGGCGCCAGGATAACCGGGTATTTGATGTCGAAAGTTTTCGTAAGCCATGTTGAAATCATTGCGTCAGCTCCTGATAATTGAGTGCTTTTATTCTAAGAAGTAAGAATAGAAAAGGATAGAAAATTAGACAAATCAGAAATATTTCCTGACAATTTTCTTATCACGGATGATTTCACTACATAGGAAACGATTATGAAAAAATCAATTAACTCACTCTTGGCCGGTGCTGTTCTTTTTTCGGCTGTCGCAATTGCAGAAGTTGCTCCAGTAAAAGAAACAGACAAAAAAGTTTTTATTTCCATTGGCACGGATGCTTTAAATTTCACGGAAAAAAAGTTTGGCCCTCGAGTTGAAGAAGTTCAATCTCTAGACGGTATTAGCGTTGTTAAAATTGATGAAGACGCCCTTCCTTGGCTTTCAGTTTTTATGCACAAAGAATTTAAGCGTTGTGGTGGTTTCATGCTTCACGAAGATGAAACGGAAGCTAACGGATTCCTGAACTCACAGGAAAGTCAGTGGTACGCAAAAAAGAATTCATTTGCTTCTTATAAAATTGATCAGGACAACGTTGTTAAGCCAATGATCGATCAAGCAAAGCCAGAAAACATTTTTGCAACAATTACATCTTTGTCAGCTTTCCAAAACCGTTACTACAAAGGTGAGTTCGGAAAAAAATCCGCTACATGGATTAAAGATACTTGGACAAATCTTGTAAAAAACAGAAACGATGCAACCGTTGAATTCTTCCCTCATTCTCAATGGGATCAACCTTCGGTCATTTTAACGATCAAAGGGACTTCTAACGAAACAATCGTTTTAGGTGGACACCAGGATTCAATCAACGGTTACATGGGCGGAAGCACAGCTCGCGCTCCAGGATCAGATGACAACGCTTCTGGGATCTCAACTGTGACCGAAGTTATTCGCGTTCTTGTTGAAAATTCTTATAAACCTGAAAAGACTATTAAGTTCATGGCCTATGCAGCGGAAGAAGTAGGACTTCTTGGATCAAAAGAAATTGCCCGCGATTTCAAGAAAAGAAATGTTCCGGTTATCGGCGTAATGCAACTTGATATGACGAACTTCAAAGGAAGCAATGAATTCGATATCGTCATGATGACGGATTACACGAACGAAGAACAAAATAACTTTGTCGGCGCTATTATTGACCATTATGTTCCAGGAATTAAATGGGGATTTGATAAATGCGGTTACGGTTGTTCAGATCACGCTTCTTGGTACACACAAGGTTACCCGACTTCAATGCCTTTTGAAGCGACTATGGATACTATGAATCATAAGATCCACACGGCCAACGATACATTGACTGTTTCTAACAATAACGCAAACCACGCTGTTAAATTTGCAAAGATGGCCATTGCCTTTATTGTTGAGCTCGACCGCCAGAATATTCGATAGTTATTAGATTTATAGTTTCAGATACGTTAGAATCAGTCGTATAAACTTAAAAAAGGATTTTTTTAATTGAGTACGACTGATTTTCCCGCCCTCCCAGATTACCAGGCCATCCGCGACTTCCTCGACACCGAAAGAAAAACTCTTATAAAAATTCATTCTTTTGCAGAAAATGATGATTACCTTCGCACGACGGAAGATGCTTCCATTGTTTTAGATTTCATAGAAAAAGTTCAAACCACACTTTGGAATAACTTTAAAAGAAATCCTTCTCTGGTAGGGATCTTTAATACTGAATATGTAAACTTCTTTGAATTCCTTCAAAGAGACAATGTCATCTCACTTATTTTTATCGATGACTGTTTAATGCCCGAGAAAGAAATTTTCTATTTCGGACAAGACGGTGGATTAAACCCCGCAGTTCTCGAACTGCATTATGCCGTTTTAAAGAAGTGGAGCGAAGACAAAGAGCGTAGCCACACCGAAACTCAAACACTCGTCAAAGAAAACTTTAACCTTGAAATAAAACAGGCAACGCTCTCGTGTCAGTGCGTTTCGTGTCTTGCCGATTTTAGAACGCGCGTGCGTGAACTCGTCTATGACGAATGCGTGGCCGCTATTAATGATACAAAAGCAAAGATTGAAGAAACGGTTAATTCTAATGTTGATAAAGGCATCGCAGCTGTCAACGTTCACTACCAAAATCTTCTTAGGACTCTCGATAAAAAATTTCAGCAAGCCCAATTCAAGCTGAAAAAATCGTCATTAAATAGACTTGAAGCTCAGATTAAACAATTAACTGAAGACACGTTTACTTATCCGGGAGAAATTGCTTACAAGCACTCTCAGAATCTTGTGTTGTTTTTTCATAAAGTTCTTACTGAACAAAGTTTGTCTCTGGATCTTGTCAGCGATGAAGAATACACACGTTTTTTCAAACAACTTTCAAGCAATGTCTGGAGAAATGAGAAATATCTTGAAGCTGAATTTAAAAAGCTGATTAAATCCATTCTCGTTTTAAAGAGAAAAGATATTTCATCCAATATTCTTCAGGAATACCTGGGACAATTCTGGATTCACTCTCACGCCAGAAAAATTCCACGCAAGATTATTTACCACATGGGGCCTACAAACTCAGGTAAGACTTATCACGCGATTGAAGCTCTGGTGAAAGCTCGCAAAGGATGCTATTTGGCTCCGCTGCGGCTTCTTGCTGCTGAGTTATACGATACAATGAACACCAAAGGGGTGAAGACGACTCTTTTAACCGGTGAAGAAGTTATTGAAGTTGAAGATGCAACTCACTATTCATCAACGATTGAGATGGCCAAACTGAATGAAGAATTTTCTTGCGCCGTCATCGATGAAATTCAAATGATTACTGATAAGCAAAGAGGCTGGGCATGGACCAGAGCTCTTGTGAATCTTCATGCTTTTGAAGTGCATCTTTGTGGAGATGGTTCTGTTCTTGATCTCGTCAAACAAATTGTCGATTTGTGTGGTGATGAACTCGAAGTCAGAAACTACGAACGTATGACCGAACTTCACGTTGAGCAAAGACCAATCACGCTCGCTCAACTTGAAAAACATGATGCTCTTATCGTTTTTTCTCGCAGAAATGCTTTGAAATATAAATACGATCTTGAACAAGTTGGATTTAAAGTTTCGATTATCTACGGAATGCTTTCACCAGAAGTGCGTAGAGAGCAAGCCCGCAAATTCGACAAAGGCATAACGGACGTCATTGTTTCGACAGATGCGATTTCGATGGGGATGAATTTACCGATCAAGAGAATTGTTTTCTCTACTCTTACGAAGCACATCAACTCTCAGGAACATCCGATCACAGTCAGTGAGATTAAGCAGATTGCCGGACGCGCGGGACGTTTTCAAAGATTTCCGGTTGGTAAAGTAACATGTCTTCAAAAAGTTGAAGAGGGACTTGCGGACATTGAAAATGCACTCCAATCAACGTTGGAACAGCAAACTCAATCAATGGTCGGACCGGATCTTGATATTTTTACCAAGGTCAACAACGCGCTTTCATCTCACAATCTTCCGGTGCTGAGACTGTCTGAGTTTCTTCGACTCTTTAACACCATGACATTCACAAAGCCTTTCTACTGTGTGGATTTGAAAGAGATGATTGAACTTGCAGAAACAGTAGAAGATATCGACTACAACCATACATTGAGTTCAGCAGAGATTTTTGGTTTTGCTTGTGCGCCGGTTAACCTCGGCCTTCTTGAGCATGTTCAGTACTACGTCTGGATACTAAAGAAATTCGTTACGAATGAAACCATTCCGAATGAACACATTAATCATCAATCAAATGAAATTGATTATCTTGAAACAACGATTAAATGTGTTGAGCTTTATCAATGGCTGGCCAGACATTTTAACGGAAAGAATTTTGAGTTTGAAGAACAGGATCTGCTAGAGAACAAACTTCTCGCAATCGAAAAATTAAATACGCTTCTCTCCGATAAAATTACACCGACATGTTCAAGCTGCGGTTGCAAGCTGCCTGAAGGTGCGAAATTTCCTATCTGTGAAGAATGTTTTCAACAAAGACGATTTACTCGAAGACCATTTCCGCGCAGAGGCGGTGGCGGTAGACCTCAAGGCGAGCGCCAATCCAATCTGGCTTCGGCAGTGGGATCGACAAAAAGTAATTTCAGACAGGGAAAACCTTCCAAAAAGCGTAAATTTAATGGTAAATCTGGCGGCGGAAAACCAAAAAGATAACTATGAATTATAGAGAGTTTGCGCGAATCCTTCTCGAAGGGTCAACGCTGGAAGACAAGTTAATACCGCTTAAAAATGTTGAATACGAACAGAGTACTCAGGAGTATTCACTTCCTGAAAATCCGGGACGTATTGAACGTTTAAAGTTCAATAATGAGCAGGTAAAGTTTCCTCGAAACACGAGTTTTCATCTTGAAGACAAGCGTGGACTTGCTCTTCATTTTTTTGCGAATCACGAATTGCTCGCTATTGAAATGATGGCCGCCGCTCTTCTGATTTATCCAGATTCAACGCCCGAAATGATTCAGTTTAAAAAAGGATTGATTAAAACAATTCAAGACGAACAAAAACATCTCAAGCTCTATATGAATAGAATGAAAGATTTCAAAATGGAGCTGGGTGATTTCCCGCTTAACGATTTCTTTTGGAGATCGATGGATAAATTAAAAACACCAAGTCATTTTTATTCAGCGATGGCACTTGGTTTTGAATCGGCCAATCTCGATTTTGCTCTTTTCTATGAACAATCTTTTAAAGATGTTGAAGACTTCGAAACGGCTAAAATTATGCGAACAGTTTTTGAAGATGAGATTTCCCATGTCGCTCTTGGCGCCCATTGGTTGAACTCATGGAAAGGCGATCGTGATTTATGGTCTTACTTCTCTTCTCATTTACCGGGATTAATGACTCCGGCCAGATCAAAAGGAATTCATTTCAACCGCGAGTCTCGCGTTCGTGCAGGACTAGATGAAACTTTTATCACTAGCCTGGAAAATTACCGCGATGAATTCCGAGTGACTAACCGGAAGAACTGGTAAATGAAAACCTACAAAGTTGATCTTGATTATGAGTCTTCTTTGTTTGATCCCAATTACAGCGCAGACTCCTCAGCTTCAAAAAAAATCATCCGCGAATTTGAGTATGTTTTTTTTCTCATCGAAAAAGAAAATTGCTGTCTAAAAAATTATAAGGATTACGAGAACAAATACCTGGAGAGTTTAAAGTCTTTAGGATTTTTCATTCCAACATTAAATCCTCAAGCTGAAAGTTTCGACTACTGGTGGGGCCATCATCACAATCGATCAATAGAGCAGCTTCTCAATTCCAAAATCACTTCCGCCAGACTCGCTCAAGAAAACGGCTGGGGCTTTCATCAAGGAGCGATTGTTTCTTCTGTTGAAGAAGTTCAGCTCCATCTTGATAAATTCTCATCAAAAACGGATTGGATTATCAAAAGACCAAATAGCTTTAGTGGCATAGGTCATTATCACTTTCATCGCGATTCCTTAAACCCATCTGTTATTGAAAAAATACTTTCAACGCCTGCTTTACTCGAACCTGTTTACGAAAGGATCTTTGATATTGGGACCACCTTTGTTATTAAAGATAAAAAAATAACCAGACAGTTTATGGTTGAAAATTTCAATTCCAAATCGGGTGGCTTTCTTGGTGGAGCAGGTTCAGAAAATGTGGATAAGTTTAAAAAATATATTCTGAAAAAATACAATTTTGAACTTTCCGAACTTCAGGAAATGGCCGAGGCGATTGCCAATAAATATCTCGAGCTAGGTGCTGAATCTAACGTGCAGATAGATTCTTTCATTTACAAAGAAGATGGACAACTAAAAATGTATCCTTTAGTTGAAGTCAATTATCGCAAAACAATGGGCTTAGTTATTCAATCACTCGCTGATAAATTTACACATGAGTCTCATATTGAATGGAAGTTGGAATCAACAAAAAACTCAACTCTGGATAACGATTCGAAATGGATTAAACTTTCCCCCTCTGCAAATCATTTTAATTCGTACTTAAAAATATTCTGAAATTAAAGATACTTTGAATACAACTGAAGAATGAGTTCGCCTGCTTCTTCCAGAGATCTACCGTAGGCGACGACGCCATCTTCATGGCCATGCATACAAAATGCACCAAGATCTTTTTGGTGAATACATTTTTCAGTCGCGCGTGCCATTTCAACTGTTCCATAGGGAATTGAGCTACATGTGAAATCGCTTTTGTCTTGAATCATTCCTGCCCAGATGGCCTTCGAGTGAATATGAAAGATAGCCTTGATATTTTTATTGTGAGCATAAATTGCTGCGTGAGTAAGAGCTTCACTTGAAGCTTCTATTGGGCCCATCATTTTAATTTTTAATTGATCGATATTGTAATCTAGAACTCGCGTGTAGTGGCGTCCATCGAGATCCGCATATTTTCCGGTTTGTGTGCCTGTAATAAGAAACTGTGGAACTTGAGAAAGAAAGAGGGCAGAGTAGTCCTTCAATTCAGAGATATTTCCGAAGCCCACTTTTTCAACTGGGTACTCGCCAATTAGATTTAGAGCATAAAGTTTCTTTCTCCAGGATTCCAGAGCAGAATACTCGGACGGATCAAAAGGCCCGCACTGGGAAAAATTTGACCTATCGTACTTAATAACTCCGTCGTCTATGACTTTCATGAAAATCCTTTATAATAATTCCATATGCTTGATAAACTACTTGGTAATTTAAAGAAAAGCCTACCTGAATCGCTTCGTGGCAAAATGGGTTCTGAAGAAACTCAGGAAGAAGAGTATTCTGAACAAGAGAGCGAAGAGAGTCACGACACGTCAGATAATGAATCTCCTCCCGAAGATAAAAAGAAAAAGCAAATCAGCATGATCATTCGCGTGGTTATCGTCCTAGGATTAGGATATATGGCCGCGACAGAATTTATTTTTAAATCTGAACCCGAAAATACAGAAGTACCCACTGTTGCGGTTAAAAGAAAACCACGCCGTAAGCCTTTAAAGCCGGGGGATAAACCAGCTGAAGCGAAAACAGCTGAGGCCACTCCGGGAACAGATAAAAAGCCTGGCGAAGCTGCTGCTGTCAATCCTGCCGATACCAAAGCAGAGACAAAGCAAGCAACTGAACCAGTTGCTGAGGAAACTAAAACGGCCGAGAAACAGCCACCAGTAGAAAACATCAATATCGCAGACAAAATGAGTGCGGAAGAAAAAGTTCAGGAGAAGCCTTCTGAAAAAGTGGCAGAAAAGCCTGCGGAATCACCAAAAGAAAAAGAACAACCAATTGATGAAACTCCCATTGTCAAAACACCTGAAGAACAATCACCGCAAGTGGGTGAAGTAAAATCGAACGAGGGTGGAGTTGAAAAAAGTCTCGATAATTTAATTGAGAACATGGATGCCAAAGAAAAAGCGCCTGAAGGACAGAAAAAAACTTCAAAGCTTGAAGATAAAATTGTCGCTGATGATGTTTACACGCCTCCGCCAGCTTACGATCAGCTCGGCCGCGGATTAGTTTACAACTGCAAAGATAAATTTTGGGTTTGTCTCGACAAGACTGCCTATGTCGCCTGTAATAAAAATATGAAATGGAACAAAGTTCATGGGAAAGCTGCGGAGTGTGCGGTTCAAAACGTATACAACTCAGACGAAGATTGCAGTACTGTTCAGAAGTACAATGTCTCCACCAATAAACCTACACCATTTTGTCAGTAAAAATTAAGCAGCGTCTTTTTTGAAATCACCCTGGATGACTTGAAGACTGAATGTCTCTTCATTTTTCTGCTGCTCTTTAGTCATGCATGAAATGAATTTTTCAACAATCACCGGATCGAATTGAGTTCCCGCAAATTCTCTGAGCTCAGCAAAAGCAACATCAAAGGGAAGTCCTTTGCGGTATGGACGTGTTGATGTCATAGCATCAAACGTATCTGAAATAAGAATGATTCTTGAGAAGAGAGGAATAGTCTCTCCTTTCAATCCATCTGGATATCCTCTTCCATCGTAACGTTCATGGTGATGTTTTGCATTGATCGCCATTTCATGAAAGACAGGATAGTCAGCTAAAATATCAAATGATTTGCTTGGATGAAGTTTCATTTCCAGAAACTCTTCATCTGTTAAGCGTGAAGGCTTAAGTAATACTGCATCTGGCACACCGATTTTTCCGATGTCGTGAAAGAGTGCAGAGACTTCAAGTTCATAAAGCTCTTTTTCATTCAGTCCCATTTCTCTACCGACTGAAACGCAGAAATAGGCTACTCGAAGTGAATGTCCCCAAGTGTAATCGTCTTTACATTTGAGTGCGCTCAAAAGAGTTTTTATAACGAGCTCAAAATATTCTTTTCTAACAAGTTCGACTGGCGAAAGCTCAAGAACCGAAGCATTCCTTCGACGTTCTCGACTTTCTTTCAAATCGGATAATTGATAGACGTTATTCTTTTTGGTCATTCCTAAATTCATCCACAGCAGTTATTCACAACCGCTTTGATATAGTATCGGTCGGTTTCTAATACGACTTTAGCCAGAAAGCGAATATGACCGGATATCAAGGAGATAAAAAAGGTTGGGTAATTGTTTAGCGCCGAAAAAGATGGGCACTAGAGATTTCGTTAGGGCTTTTTCCCACCATCTTTTAAAATGTTAGAGATATTTAAGGAGAAGAAATGCAAGAAGTAGAATGTTTACGTCAGGATGATTCCGGAGCTTTACTTGATGGGTATTTAAAAAAACTCATGCAGGAAATTGGTGCGACAGCAAAGTTGAGTGATTTAAAAAAATCATCACATAATATTCAGTTACCGATGATTCTTATCGTGACAGCTGAAACGCTGAACGATGTAAAAGCCGTCATTGAAAAAAGAAGTGAGAAATTAATTATCGCCATGAATTCGAGAAAAGATTTTAAGCTTGTTCCTGAACTGAAGCAGGAGTTTTCCAAAATCTTTGGTTTTATCGATCTCTCTCAAGAAATCGAATACAATGTTCCTTTGTTGAAAAACTATCTCGCCCTTAATATTACCCGTGGAACAATGCCGCTTGATAAATTGGCCGGCGATCTTGATAAAATTTATGAATTTACAAAGAGTGAACTGGTAAAGATTAAAGACCTTCACGATCGTTTTGTTAAAGTCAGAGTTGATAAACTCAAAGGACTCACACTTACAAGTAAATTCATGGCCGGAGAAAAAAGTGGAGGAGAGTTTTTTGAAATTCTTCAAAATGATCATGAAGTCGTTTTCATTCAGGCCGGAAGCGATTCTTATATTTTATCATCGATGCTCTTAGGTGAAATAGAAACTTTAAAAGAAAAGTCTATAACCGGTTCTCTCCAAGCACATGCGGATCAGTTCCTTAAAATCGTTAATCATCATGCCACAGAAAATAAGGGAGAACTCACTTACTGCGTGATGAGTATTAATCTTAAAACGCTGCATGCTTCTTTTAATATTAAAGGGCAGGGACATTTATTCTATGACAATGAATGGATTTCCTTTGATCAACCTATGCAGTTGAAATTAAGACCTAAACAACGTCTCTGTGTTATCTCAGATGGTTCCTTTAAAAACTGGACCATCCTTTCTAAAAAACAAATTGAGAACTTCTTTAAGTCGAATGCAGCTATGCCGACAAGAGAGTTGATCAATGAGTTCTTCTTTGAAGTCTCACGAAATAAAACGGGAAGTTTTCTGGTTTACGATGCACTGATGGCAGCAGTGGAAATTGAAGAAAATGTTCTTTACCAGGTCTGAGGATGAAAGTTGTATCCATCTTAATTTTGTTTTCGGGTTTTATATACGCTGAAGATCGTATTGACCGCGGCGTTCTTAGTGTTTTGACTGAAGCCAATAAGCAAAAGCTGATTTCCGGTCAACAACCGTTGTGCCTCCCACTTCTTTCAACGTCGTCAACGCAATCAAAATCGAACGAACGCAATATGAATGATTGCGTGGTTGCCTTGTGTGGAACTCCTGATGAAAATCCCAGCGTTTTTCTTACCGATAAGAATTTTTCCAAGTACATTTCTCCGGACATTAAAACCAAGTTAGGTTCCCTCGAGCCAAAAATTAAAAAGCTCATCGCCAAAGAAAAAGGCAACAGCATAAAAACTCTTAATGCAATCCAGCAGAAAATTAAAAATCCACATCCTGAAAACTGGAACCCTGAGTTGAGAAAAAAATTGTCTTACCTCATGCTTTCTGAGTACATGGTGGAGAAGATCGATTTAAAAAAACCTTTCGATGAAAGAATTTCTATTTCAATTAAAAATGATCCTAAAATTGATCCCGCTTTAAAAAAAGTACTGGAAGAGTATAAAGACAAGTATCAAAACTTCGTTAAGTCTGATGTGAATTCTTTTTTAGAACGCGGCCTTTATAGTACAGAAGAACAAATAGAAATGGCTCAGTCACGTCTTGAAAAACTAAAAGAAACCTATGCTCAGGTGTCTGCTAAAATGAACAAATTTGAGCGCGAAGATGTGGCTGAAAGAATTAGAAGCTATCTAAAAGAATTGAAAACGGTTGATACTGAAATTTTACCAATAGTAATGGTCAATATGTCCAATTTAGAAGACCAGGTGTTAGCTTATTTACCTGAGAATAATTTCAAACCTCCCCAGCCTTCATGCGACAGTGAGCCTGTGTGCAATACCAATTTAAAAAAATATATTAGTGAATCTGCCCTAGTGCCTGCGATAGAATCAACCAAAGCGGCAATCAATGATCCGGATGCGTTTAAAAGACAAGTCAATCAATGCAAGGCTAAGATCGTTGGCAACCTCAGCACTTCCAGTAATCAAAAAAATGTGGAAAAGCTGGTCGCTGAGGTCAAACAAACAATAAGCAAAAATGTATTTACACATTTTTCTGCACATTCAAGAGCTGTTCTGGATGATTATTTTAAAAAGAATATAGCTGTTGGAAATACAAGTTTACAGTCTAAACTTTCGGAGCAAGATCCTTACGAATCGTTTAAAATCCTGATCGATGGTGGATTGAAATCTAATTACGAACCGTTGGGATTTGATGAAGAAAGCTCGATCCTTGCGGCCCTCTCTATTGTCGAAGATGGGCCAGGCGAAAGTGAATCCTTGGGGGTGTGTGATCCCGAGCTTACGTCCAATGCCTTTGATGCGTATTTAGCTTATGAAAAAGTAAAAAAATTCAAAGATGTGCAAAAAGCGGTTCTCAATAAAATTCCACCGAAGGACAATATTTTTATTTCTCCGTTCAGTTGTCATCATGAATTGCGAGGGAGATCCGTCGTGGCCCATGAGTTGGGGCACGCAATCAGCCAAATTTTTTCTGCAGTTAAACTAAGCGAATCAAGCACGAAGCAATTTAAAGAAATTAGAAAGTGCTCAACTGATAACTATACAGAGTTTATTCCCGACCGAGTTTCCTTTATTCATGAGGGCGACGCCATCAGATCAGAAGAAGATACGGCCGATGTGTTTGCTTTTATGGCCTATCCGGATAATGGTGATTTATTTGCTTGCGCTTTAATCAGACCCACATTGGACAATTCGGCTTACGAGGAACTCTCAATAGTTAACGAAGACGGCGACTCTCATAGTACATCTTTGTATCGTTTAATTATGGAAGCCGTTAATAAAAATAAAACTCTTCCTGTTTCATGTCAGCGGGCATTGGAGCCGGTAAAAGATCAACTGAGATTGAAAAAATGCGCACTCTGATCCTTTTTGCCTTTATTTTTACTACTCAGTCAGCAATGGCGAAAGTTCTAGAAGTCCAGGATGGTCGACGTCAATACCAAGTGACAATTGTCCCAGATCGCATCGTCTACAAAGACGAACTAACAATGCTTACTCTGAACAAAGAAACTTGTAATTCACATCTGATTAAAAGATTGCAAAGTCGATTCGATAAATTTTTCAAACGTCCATTTTTAGAAGATTCTCGACCTGAGTTTTTGAAAGTGAAAGTAGATGGAAAACAATACTTCGAACCTCGCTATGGAGACCGTGCGCTCTTTTTACTTTCTATTCCAGAAGAGATGAAAAAATTGAAGATTGAAGAAAATCTGAATTGTGGAAAGAATTAATTGATTTCACTTCCGTGATATCCGGTATCGATAAACCGCGATTTCGAGTCAGCGAACTTTATTTCTGGCTGAGATGATCGTTTCGCCACACTTACTGTTCCCTTTAAATTTTTAAGAAAAGATCCTTCGTGACTTCTTTGTGCAGGAAAGGCTGAAGTATGAATGGCCATGGCCGTGGTTGGAATCAATGGAATAAATAGACCTACGTGCTGCTTTCTCATCGAAAAACATCCCCTAAAAAAAACCCAATCAAGATGGAACGCAAAGTACGTGAGTACGCAAGAGAATGCCAGAAAAAATTAGAGACATAATATGAAAGCGACTCATAAGTAAAAATTATGAGTCGCTTGTTCAGTGTTGGACTAAAGAGAGTTAAAGGCGTTTTCCAGGTCTTCAATTAAGTCATCGACGTTTTCGATACCAACTGAAAGACGGATAAGGTTGTCTGTTAGACCAATAGATTCACGGACTTTCTTCGGAATCGAAGCGTGTGTCATGATCGCCGGACTTTCAATCAAGCTTTCAACTCCACCTAGACTTTCGGCAAGAGAGAAAAGTTTAACGTTTTCAAGAAATTTATTTGCTTTCTTAATATCGCCTTTCATGAAGAACGTAATCATCCCCCCAAAGCCCAGCATTTGCTTTTTAGCAATAGCATGTTGAGGATGCGACTTCAGACCAGGATAAACAACTCGTTCAACCTTAGGATGCTTTTCAAGATACTGAGCTACGGTCATTGCGTTTTTCTCATGAGCAGCCATTCTGATCGCCAGAGTTTTTACTCCGCGAAGAACAAGCCATGAATCAAAAGGCGATTGAGTAGGACCGATTGAATTCTGCAGCCTGAAAAGTTCTTTTCTATAGTGATCATCGTTTAACATAATACATCCTCCGACAACATCGCTGTGGCCGTTAATATATTTTGTCATTGAGTGAAGAACGAAATCGGCACCAAGAACCAGAGGATTCTGGAAAATTGGGCTCATGAAAGTGTTATCTACAACTGTCAGTGCTTTAACTTTCTTGGCCATTGCTGCAACCGCGGCAATGTCGGTAATCTTCAGCAGTGGATTCGTAGGAGTTTCAAGCCAGATCATTGCAGGTTTAAAAGATTTAATTTCTTTTTCTAATTTTTTTAAATCTGTTGTATCGACAAATTTAAAATTGTGAACGTGATTGAAAACAGTTGTGAACAATCTGTAAGTTCCACCGTAAACGTCATCACCGCAAATGATATTCGATCCCGGCGGCAATAAATGCATAAGAAGCATTTCTGCTGAAAGTCCGGAAGCCGTCACACAACAATGTTTCGCTTGTTCAAGTGAGGCGAGACATTCTTCCAGACGCGTGCGAGTAGGGTTGTGAGAACGAGTGTACTCATAACCTTTGTGGACGCCAGGCGATTCCTGAACATAGGTTGAAGTTTGAAATATGGGGGGCATGATAGCGCCCGTTTCTTTATCAGGGTAACCGCCAACGTGAATAACTCTCGTTGCAATATCCTGAGGTGTAGTTTCTTTTTTAGAGGCTTTTTTAGCCGTTGGTTTGACTGGTTTTTTACTCATACATTTTCTCTTTTAGCGATGAAGTTAAGAACATCGATATTAGTTAACAAGTTCACAAGTTTTCCATTTTGCGTGATCAAGACAACTTCTTTTTTGAGAAGTGAATCCTGTACGTTGGCAAGAAGATCATTGGCATCAACAACACGGAATCCTTTATTATAAGCAAGGCTTACGTTGTCAGTTAGTTTAAATTCACCTGTATAAAGTGGTTTCAACAAACTCGTTTCTGAAACAACACCCTTAATGATGTCACCCTGGATAACAGGCAGCTGAGAAACATTTTTTTGTTCCATCATCTTAACTGCTTCACCGATAGTCGCATGATCAGTAATAGAAATAATGGGCTTACTGTCTTTTCCAAGATCAGCTAGCATGTCTTTGATGATCACGTTGAAAGAAGAATCGATATAGCCTTTGGCCATCATCCACTCATCATTGAAGATTTTTGAAGCGTATCTATTTCCTGAGTCTGGAAGAACAACAAGAATTTTTTTAGGTTCTTTTAACGTTTTGGCATATTTGATAGCGCCCACAACCGCAGCTCCACCAGAACCACCAGTGTAAATCCCTTCTTGTTTTAAAAGAGCGCGAGTCATCAGGAATGATTCTTTGTCGCCAACGACGACCCAGTCATCAATAACTTTGAAATCGTAGTTCTCAGGAATAAAATCCTCTCCGATACCTTCGATAACATAAGAACGAGCTCCGCTCAAATCACCTGTGCGAGCGAACTGAGCGACGATTGAACCTTCAACATCTACACCAACTGTCGTTAGCTTCGGCATTTTTGTTTTTAAGTAAGACGATACACCGGTAATTGTTCCACCTGTGCCTACGCCGGCCATATAAACATCAAAATCACCTTTTGTTTGTTCAAAGATTTCCGGACCAGTTGTCGCAACGTGAGTTTCTCTGTTCCAAAGGTTGTCGTATTGATTCACGTAGTACGAATTAGGAATTGTTTCTGCAAGACGTTTTGAAACTGAGTAATACGAGCGAGGATCTTCTGGTTCAACATCTGTAGGGCAAACAACTACTTTTGCTCCGAAAGCCTTCAAGTTATTTACTTTTTCAATCGACTGCTTGTCGGCCATAACGAAGATACATTTGTATCCATTGACGGCAGCCCACATAGCTAGACCGACACCCGTATTTCCTGATGTTCCTTCAATGATCGTTCCGCCTGGTTTTAATTTTCCTGCGGCCACCGCGCGATCCATGATAAAACCACCGATGCGGTCTTTAGACGAGCCGCCTGGATTCATGAATTCAAGTTTGACATAAATTTCTGAGGCAACATCAGCTGCAACTTTGTTGAGCTTCACAATCGGCGTGTTTCCGATGGCCTCTAAGACGTTTTTCTTAGCTCCATACATCATATAGATTCTCCTTAATGTAATACTTCGTTAATTTCGTAAGCTGCTGCAATCGTCGCCAGACGGGCAATCAATGAATAAACAGCTTCTTTTGTTTTGTGATCTTCCGGAAGCTCAACGATATCTCCCATGCAGAGTTTTCTGAAGACCATGCCGCGGCTGTTGAGATTTCCCATAGAATCTTTTTCGTGATTCATGCGCATGAATCCACCAATACTTTTTCCATCCATTAAATAAATCGTAATTTCTGCCGGACTTTCATCGTATTTAATAATTGTCTCAACGCCTTCCTGCACCAGCAGTGAAGTAAATTTGATGCTGTTTTTACCAACATCCATTTTATTTCTCGTCTTGCGATTCATGTTGATAATTTCTTCACCAGAACCGACTACACTGATTCCCATTCCATATGTTCCCTGGGAAGCCTTCACGAAAACTTTGGAGCCAGGTTTCAACTCTGCAATGAGTTCATCGACAGCAGCGCCAAGTTTTTCAAGACCTTGTTTGTTTTCAAAGTCGACATCTTCAACGGCCTTAAATTTCGCCTGAATCAAATCTGGATTAATATCAAAATGAGCAGCAAAGGCATCTGCCACTTTCTTGTAATAACCAAAGTGAGTATTTTTTTGTCTTCTGAACCATCCAATAAGTGGAGTGGGAGCAATTGGTGTATGTATTTCTTTCCATTCGATGGCCCACGGATTGGACTGATCGTTGTTCATGATCACAGTATCCATTTTTTCTTCGCCGACACAAAGTGCGCCAGACTTAATCTGACCGTGATAAATTTTAATGGGATGTCCTGAATGTGACATCAACTCGATCTTTTCTTCATTCGCAGGAAAAAGAGTAGTGTCAAAACTTAAAATGAAAACGCGATAACCATTGTCTTCAATCAGCTTGCTTAAAATCGCAAGGTGATCAAGGTACATAAGATTCTTGGTGTGAGACTCAGGAATGATACCGATTGTTTGTGCAGAAGCATTAATTTTTCTCAGCGTCTCTTTAACAACTGGAGCTGCATCCCGGAGATCAGCGCTGCAAAGATTGTTAAAACCTGCTGGATACATATTATGATCTACTGGTGCATATTTTTCGCGCGATTCGCGGATATCTACAGATGAGTAAAAAGGAATCGGAAGTCCTTCCTGCGCTTTTACAATATAAGCGTTAACTTTTTCCCATTCGTTGCAAATGAAATCTTCAAGCTGTTCTTTGGTGTTTATTTTGTAGGTCATGAAATGTCCTCATTAATTTTGTCTGTACTACGCCTGTGTCTGATCTAAAAACATCCGGGCAAGTTCTTTAACGTGCTCGAGAGGGGACGGGTGATTTATTTCATGAAATTTTAATACGTTTGAAAAATTATTACTAGCGAAGTCTTGCAAGTCCTGCTCGCGTTTCACCATTGATTGTTTTAACCGGATAAGCGCTTCTTCTTTAGGATTCCAGTCTTTGAGAAAGGAACCAAGGCACTTATTCATAACTAAGAAGTGATCTTCATGCATGAAATGCGAAGCTTCGCTTTTGAGATCCTGCGCTTCATTCATTTTTTGTTGTTCAACAGAGGTCACCATAAACCAGTTGGAGAAAGTGACTTTTTTAAGCTCTTCCTGAAACTTCAGGGCACGCAAAAAAGAATCGCGGCATTTATAAAGTGCAAGAACAGCATCGATAAATTCACGAACAAAATCAGCACCGGTGACATCCTCAAGGTACTTGAGAAGCTTCTTCACACCTGTTGAAACAATCATTGTGATAAAGTTTTTTGTTTTGCCGCCGCGATCAGAAATACTTTTACCCAGGTATTCAAAAATTTCCAGAAACGACTTATCAAAAAAGTTTTTAATTTTTTCTGAAGACTCGAGAAAATCAATAAAGTGCTTTCCAGGAGGAGTATCCAGAATAATCGTATCGTAAAGATTGCGATCGAGTTGATTCTGAACTTCGATAATCGACATAATCTCGTTCATCCCGCCATAAGGACGAGACAGTGTTTTGATAATGTCTGACTCAAATTCAGAATGAAGGTTTCTCTCCATGGCCATTCTCTGCAGAGTCGCCCGTGGAGACATCAGCATAGCATCGAAAGATTTTTCTTTCTCATACCCAAAAAGATCCAGTGTAATAGTGCTTACAGCTCCGTCATCCTGATCTTTCATTTTGAGAATTTGCTTCAGTCGCTTCGCCGGATCAATCGTTATCAAAAGAACTTTTTGTCCCTGCATAGCAAGCGATAAAGCGCGAGCTGTGGCAATGGTCGTTTTTCCAACGCCCCCTGTTCCTGCAAAAATCTCAACCTGCTTTAAAGGAATTTTCATACCAATCCCTCCACGTAGTGTGAAAGTTCCTGCACGATTTGTGTAGGGCTAGTGCGATCGATATGAGGAAGAGTGAAGTACTTGCTCACGATATCTTTTTCGAGCTCAATTTTTTGTTTCAAAAAATCAGGCAAGACTGTTTCATCAATTAAATGCTTTTCAAAAAACTTTTTGAAGCTGTCATTCACAACTAAATCTGTATGAGCATTCGTATCAGTAAGATTGTTGTCGAGCTCTGCCTTCAAATCCATCGCTTCAGTTAGAGACAATTCTGTAGCAAGAGTGATGACGTGAGTTTTAAGATTATTTTCACCTTTTAAAAATCGTTGCATGCGTTCAATGTCTTTAACCACCAAACCAGTTTTGAAAATATTTTTAAAATTAGAAGTTGATTCAAACATGGTTAGTGCGTGACCAGAAGCAGGTGAGTCGAGCACAATAATAAGCGAAGGGTCTTTTTCCAGTTCATCTATTAAATGGCCAAGAAGAATCATGTGACCCAAACCAGGAATCATTTGAAAGAGAGACTTAAAAAAATGTGTTTTCATGATCCAGGAAGCAATCGTTGTTGAGTTGAGTTTGCGGCCGATGTAAACCTCTGCGCTCGATTCAAGTTTCAATTCGATTGTCGGTAAATGTAGTTCAGCCTGCAGTGATTTCTCAGGAAGCTGATGAAAACAATTGTATTTTACCCTTTGATTTTTACTTTCCAGATATTTAGTAAAGGCCATCGCAAGTGAAGTTTTTCCAACTCCACCTTTGCCGGTGAAAATATAGAGACGATGATAGGCCGGAGTCATTAGTTGAACGTATATGAAGCGACAATCAGAAGCTTCATATAAGATCCTTCAAGTTCCGGTCCGACTTCTTGTCGAACATCAAATGGATCGTGGTAGTGAGCAATCACTCCAACGCTGACTTCATCATTCAAACGAAGTTCAACGCCACCACCTAAGTTAAATCCGAAAACGAGTTGTTCGCGAGTTGATGTCGGAACTCCGTTTACGATTCTCGTCACACTCGGAAGATAAAATCCGAATCCGCCAAGGACGAAAGGGGAGAAGGCGTCGTATTGAAAACCTTTTCCTTTTATCGATAGTGCGAGACCGCGGATCGTAGCACTTCGATTCAAGTATTCATGTTTTGAGTAGTGAAGATTGGCGACAAAATCAAAAGAGTAGCTGGCCGAATAAGTATAATAAAGTTCCGGCGTGATTTTATCATTGCCGTTATTCGAAAGCTCAGAGCGCAAAAATGTTTGCCCAATTCCAAGCCCTAATGAATGCTTGTGAATGGCGCCAGGAATTCTTTCACCGGCCTCTGGAATATCGTTATTTACCTTCTGCGCAGTTTTATCGCTGGTGAGTTGGTGAATATTGGGTTTGATTTGCTTTTCTTGAGCGTTGATCGTAGGGGCACAAATAAAAACACCCGCCATTAAGACGGGTGTCAATTTAGGAACTATTTTAAAAATTTTGCTAAGCATTAAGAACCTTATTTAAAGAGGACTAATGCTTAGAATTTTAGTTTAAAGTAGTTGTAGTTTCAATAGCTGAGTTTGATTCAGAAGTCATGAATGGAGCTGAAACTTCGCCACCGATTTTTTTCTCTAGACCTTTGATGTATCCAGTGAAAGTTCCTTCTTCTGAACGGATTACGCGCTTAAGAAGTTCAACATCTCCAGCTCTAGTAGATTTTTTCTCTTGATCAAATAGAAGTTGGATTTGAGTGATGTAAGTGATGTCATTTTTAGTTTTGTTGTCGATAACTTGGATTTCGTTACCTTCGCGGATGATTTGCGCGATTTCTTCCAAAGTTACGTAGCAGCTTTGGTGAGTGTCATAAAGTTTTCTGTTTTGGTAGCGCTTGATAATTCTAACGTCGCTCATTTTATTCCCCTATTTTTTAGAGAGTCTCTTAGATCTCTCTGAAGATTGAGTTAACGGACAAAGCCGGTAAGTTTCTATCACAAAATTTGCTTTCAACCTGCGATCGCGTACTTTTTTCAACTTGCGTTTATTGCTAAGTAAAAAGTCATTAAAATTAACAACTTAACGCTTGTTCCTTAAGCTTTTTTCGCGGGTCTCAGGCGATGCACGCCATGAAATAACAATTTTAAATTGATGCTGTCAAACAAAATTCAAAACAATTTTTGGTGGATGGAGGGAAATTTTTTAATAATGCAATTAAATCAAGTATTAGAAGCTGAGCGGCAAAATATCCACTTTAGGGCTCACGCCCTCAAAGATTTAAAGAAATCCTCTGGGAAATTCGAAAAAGAAAACGAGGGAGATCATTCTCTCAAAGCCCCACGGCTATAGGCAGGCCTTATGCGATTTTTGAAAAACACTTTGCTCCTGAGCTCGTTTACTTTAGTAGCTTGCGCTCAGTTTCCTACCAATTCACCGATGCAAGTCAAAAAGATGAACGATCCGGCGGTTGAACTTGGTTTTAAAAGCAGTGAACTAAAGGACATGGTGGCCAAAGCAAAATCCCTTGGAGGGAGAGCTTCGGAGTTTCTCGCCACAGATCTTTTTGTGAAAGCAAACGACGCTTCTATGCATGGTGATTATCAAACTGCGGGACAGATTTTTAGATACGTTGCTGAACTTCAGCCCAATGATACCTTTATCAAGAAAAAACTTTCGATTGAGCTCATTCGTTCGGGTGAACTGAAAGAAGCCGAAAAAATTCTGGAAACAGTTTTTGCGGAATCACATTATAAAGATGATTCTGTCGGACTGATTCTCGCGGGGGTTTATGCGGCCCTGGAAAAACCTGTTCTCGCAAAAGAGACTTACCAAAAAATTATTACAACGAGTGCAGATGCTGAAGAAGCGTGTCTTTTTCTTGCTAAGTCGTATGCTGGTGAGAAGAAGTATAATGAAGCCCATGCTCTTTTAGCCAAGTGTGAAAAGAAATCTAAAGATGATCCGGTTTACTCTTTTTATAGAGGGAAAATCGAATTTGAACGCGGCAAAAAAGCTGAAGCAAAAAAGTTCTTTGAAAAGTCTCTGAAAATGGACGGTTCTTATGCACAAGCAGCGCTCGCTCTTGGTGCTTTTTTTGAAGAAAAAGAAGATTTCAAATCTGCTGTGAAAGTTTACAAAAATTTCCTTGCAGCTGAAGAAAACGCGACAAGCGTTCCAGTTCTTTCACGACTGGTCACTGTTCTTTTCTCAATGGAAGATAACGCTGAAGTCATTCCTTATGCTGAAACATTAAGCTCTTTAGATGCCAGCGATCTGAATTTAAAAGTTCGTCTAGGTCTTATTTATTCTGATGCAGGCAGATACGAAGAGGCGACAAATCTTTTCCAAGAAGTTCTGGTTGCTGTACCTGAGTCTGATAAAGTTATTTATTATCTCGGCGCTCTTAATCAGCAGACCAATCATTACGCTGAGGCCGTTGAGTATTTCAAAAAAATTCCTTCGACATCTGCTCTTTATGGAGATGCCGGTGTTCAAGTGGCGCAGATGATGGCGACAATGGCCCGCGATGAGTATGCTCAAAAAAGAAAAAGTGGAAATGCTTTTGATAAATTCATGGCCTTCACCAATGACCGTATAAAAGAACACGATGAGAGCACGGTTGAATTCAAAATGATTCAAGCAAGTTTTTTTGAAGATACGCTTCAATATAAAGAGGCCATCAGTACAATGGCGGCAGTAAAGGCCCATAAAGGTTTTACTGATTCACACAGCTATTACCTGGCTTCTTTAATGGAAAAAGATGGCCAGTATATGGAAGCGCGCAAGCTCGTGCAGGTTATCATCGATAAAGACCCGAACAATGCTCACGCACTAAATTTCCTTGGCTATTCTTATCTAGAAAGAAATGAAAAACTGGATGTCGCTTACGAATATATTTCTAAAGCTGTAAAGCTTCGCCCTGATGACGGCTATATTCGCGACTCTTTAGCCTGGTATTTTTATTCAACTGGAAAATACAAAGAAGCGCTTGCCGAAGCAAAGAAAGCTGTTGAACTGGTGAAAAGCGATGCTATCATCACAAAGCACCTTGGAATGATTTATCAGCGCCTGAACAACACAGAAAAAGCGAAAGAGTACTTAACTCAATCGCTGCAACAAACTCAGGCAGAACATGAAAAAGAGGACGTATTAAAACTCTTAACAGATCTCGAAAAAACTCGTTTACCAGCTTCGGAATCAAACTAATAAGTTTATTGTGGTTGTGTTCGTGCGCAGGTCTTAAGCCCACGGACACGGCTTCTTCTCTTTACCTCAACAAACAATTCAAGAAAATTTGTCTGGATGGCTCAGGAAAAGGGCGCATTGAGTTAGTGGGTTCCAAATACACATTTGGTTACGAATCTTTAGTCAATCGCCCAAAAAATGTATTTGATTTGGCCCTCGATTTTCCCATTATCGGCGAAACACAGGTGACTCTCAGTCTGAATCCCGCAGAAGTTTCACGACAGATTGGCAAAACAGAATTAGTAGAAGTATTGCGCGAAAAATTAGGAGATCGTTCTGATAAAGAGGAGATCGTAAAAACCATAAAGGAATTTTTTGTTTTTGCTTCAGATTTCGTCCGCTATCGCGCGGCCAATGTTTATCCTTCGCACTTCACTTCCAACTCCGACAATGGTCACTTTCTTCTGTTTAGAGAAACGACAAACTACAAATTTAATGTAGACAATTTTTCTGACAACGAAACTTACTTTGAGCGCACTGTTTTTCAGATTTTCTATAAGAAAAGATCAGTGTCCGATCCCATTATGACACTGTTTCTCGTACCCCAAAAATGTGACCACTAAATACATTCCGCGTCATAAAAATATTCCCCGAAAAAAATGACAAAGCCCCCCCATACCCGATATATATTGTAGTCCAATTCTATTTTGCACAAAAAGGAAACGAAAATGCGAAACATCTTTACGACTGTAGTTTTGTTACTGAGCGCTGTTCTGTTGTCTTCTGGCTGTACAAAAAAACAAGATGTGAACGAAAAAGTTCTTAACCTTGTTAGCCCTGCTGAAATCAAAGGATACGACCCGATTCAAGCGGACGACCTTTATTCAGGAAGAGAAATCTCAAAAATTTACGAAGGTCTTCTTCAATATCACTGGTTGAAAATGCCTTACGAACTCGTCCCAAATCTTGCGGAATCAATGCCGGAGATTTCTAAAGACGGTATCACTTATACATTCAAAATCAGAAAAGGCGTGAAGTTCCAGGACGACGCAGCTTTCCCTGGTGGAAAAGGCCGCGAACTGACTGCTCAAGATTTCGTTTACTCAATCAAGCGTCTTGCTGATTCTAAAAATCAAGCGACAGGTTGGTGGGTTCTTGACGGCAAACTTGCTGGTCTAAATGAGTGGAGAGAAAAGAACGGAAAACTTCCAGCGTCAAACTACGATGAAGAAGTTGAAGGGATCAAAGCTCTTGATAACTACACACTACAATTCAAACTTGCGAAAAAATTCCCGCAATTCATGTACTCACTTGCTATGCCGTTCACTTATGTAGTGGCAAAAGAAGTCGTAGCAAAATACGGTAAAGAATTCATTAACCACCCGGTAGGGACTGGTCCATACGTTCTTCCTATTTTCGACCAAGGGAAGAAAATCACTTACACAAAAAATCCTACATTCAGAGAAAAACTTTACCCAAGCGATGCTTCTCCTGAATTAAAGCACCTTCTTGGCGACGCTGGAAAAAGACTTCCACTTGTCGACAAAGTTGTGGTTCACGTTATGAAAGAAACTCAACCAGCTTGGTTGAAACTTAATAAAGGTGAAATCGATTACTACTCAGTTCCAAAAGATAACTTTGCTTCTGCAATCAAAGACAATAAGTTAACTCCGGATCTAGCGAAAAAAGGATTTATTCTTGAAATCGCTCCGGCATTGGACGTAACTTATACTGCGTTCAACTTCGAGAACAAACTTTTCCACAATAAAAAACTTAGACAAGCTATGTACCTTGCGTTTGATGAGAAAAAATCAAACGAACTTTTCTACAACAACACAGCTTTCCCTGCTCAATCAATCATTCCTCCTGGAATTGCTGGTAACATCAAAGATTACCTAAACCCATATAAAGGATTGAAGCTTGAAGAAGCTAAGAAGATGCTTGCTGAAGCTGGTTACCCAGAAGGCAAAGGCCTTCCTGAACTAAAATACGATATTCCAGATTCAACTGTTTCAAGACAATCAGGTGAATTCTTCCAACAACAAATGGCTCAAATCGGTGTAAAGATCAAAATCGTGACTTCACCATGGCCAGAATTCCAAGCGAAAGTAAAAAAGAAAGCTGTAGAGATCTACGGTCTTGCTTGGGGTGCGGATTATCCAGATGCTGAAAACTTCCTTCAACTTTTCTACGGTCCAAACAAGTCTCCAGGAGCTAACGGATCGAACTACGACAATCCAGAATTCAATAAGCAATTTGAAGACGCCGTTGTTATGCAAGATTCTCCAGAGAGAACTGCAAAATACGAAAAGCTGAACAAGTTCCTTGCTGAAGAAGTTGTAGCGATGTTTGGAGTTCACAGACAATCATACATTCTTGAGCACGGATGGCTGAAAAACTACCACCCGACAGATCTTCACCACGATGCTGTTCAATACCTGAACATCGACACAGCTAAAAAAGCTGAGCTGTTGAAGAATTTTTAAGTAAAACTTTTAATTGGTAAGTTAGAAAAATGAACATGTACGCCTATATAATCCGCAGACTCCTTTACGTGATTCCAGTTCTACTGGGAGTCTGTCTGGTGATTTTCGTTCTCTTTAACCTCGTTGCTCCGGATCCAGCATTTATCCTTTTGGGTAAACACGCGACTCAGCAGCAGATTGCAGAGCTTCACCATGAATTGGGAATGGATAAGCCTTTCTTCGTTCAGTATCTTGATACTGTTAAAACGGCCTTCACTTTCGATTTCGGTTATTCATGGGCTTCAAAACAAAATATCTGGCAAATGATTAAAGCAGGGGCAGGACCTTCACTTTCAGTGACAGGTCCTCTCTTTGTTATTTCAAACATAGTGGCGATTTCAATCGCTCTTCTTGTCGCTTTTTACCGCGGTAAATTTATCGATAAGTTTTTTCTCATTCTTTCTATTGCAGGGATGAGTATCCCATCTCTTGCCGTTGTCCTTTTTGGTCAATGGTTTTTTGCTTTCAAATTGGGCTGGTTCGAGATTTCAGGTTATGAAAACGGATTCCCGGATTTCATTCCTTACGTCATTCTTCCGGTTATCCTTTATGTCTTTATTTCGTTTGGTGGAGACACGCGCTTCTACCGTACAGTAATCCTCGACGAAGCTTATCAGGACTACGTCCGCACAGCTCGTTCGAAAGGACTTTCGGAACTCAAAGTTATGTTCAAGCACGTTTTAAAAAACTCGATGATTCCGATTCTTACTCAAATCATTATTCAGATTCCTTATCTGATCTTAGGTCTTATCTTTGCTGAATCGTTTTTCAGTATCCCGGGCCTTGGAGCAATGACAATCAACGCTATCAACAACAGTGACTTTCCGGTGATCAAAGCTATGACTATCCTGAGTGCTGTTGCGTTTATCCTTTTTGGTGTTATCACAGATGTTCTTTACACTGTGGTCGATCCAAGAATGAAATTGAAATAATTAAGGTATAGTCATGAGCACAGAAGTAAAAAAATCAAACTCACTTTTAAAAGCGGCGCTCTTAAAGATCGTCAGCGAAAAGCTTTCGTTAATCGCTTTGATTATCGTAGCCATTTATTTCGGAACAGCTTTGCTGACTTCCCTGAATGTGGTTGCGACGGATTGGAATAAAAGCGTCGGAACTTCTTATATGGCCCCGGGAGCAGAAGCTCTTTTTGGAACTGATATCTTCGGTCGCTCAGTCGCGACGAGAGTTATCAAGGCCACTGAAACAGCCGTAGCTATTGGTGTCGTCGTTTCTATTATTGCGATCGTTATCGGGACGACTCTTGGAATGCTTGCCGGCTATTTCGGCGGTATTATCGATGAAATCATTGTCTGGTTTTATACAACTTTTTCTTCCATCCCGAGCATCATGCTTCTCGTGGCGATTGCCTTTATTTTAGGAAAGGGAACCATGACGGTCTTTCTCTCCCTCGGTATTACGTCGTGGGTTGGTCTCTGTCGTATCGTCAGAGCTGAAGTGATGAAGCATAAAGAGCGCGAGTATATCGCCGCTGCCAACGCTATTGGAGCGACACACTCAAGAAAATTAATTAAACATATTTTGCCGAACATCTCACATTTGCTTATCATTAACTTTACACAAACATTTGACTCGGCCGTAAAAGCGGAAGTTGTGCTTTCTTTCTTGGGTCTCGGTGTTGTCGGAAGACCAAGTTGGGGTACAATGATTGACGATTCAAAACTCGAACTAGCTCGTGGTGTGTGGTGGCAACTTGCTGCTGCGACATTGGCAATGTTTGTGATTGTACTGGCATTTAATATTTTGGGAGATGCTCTTCGCGATGCTCTCGATCCAAAGTTGAAAGGAAAATAATGAATACTGAGAAAATTTTAGAAGTAAAAGATCTCGTTGTTGAATTTAGAACTGAGCGCGGAATTGTTAAGGCCGTTAATGGAGTTAACTTTGAAGTGCACAAGGGAAAAACATTAGGGATCGTAGGTGAGTCTGGTTCAGGTAAATCTGTATCCGCGCTTGCTATCATGGGGCTCATCCCGAATCCTCCTGGACGAGTGGCGAATGGCCAGATTCTTTACAGAGGAAAAAGTCTCGTTAATATCGACTCAAGTGAAATGCGAAAAATTCGCGGTAACAAAATCGCGATGATTTTCCAGGAACCGATGACGTCGTTGAATCCGGTCTTCACAATCGGAAATCAAATTGAAGAAGTTATTGAACTTCACCAACCTCATTTATCAGCTAGCGAAAGAGCAGCGAAAGCTGTCGATATGCTTCGTCTGGTTGGTATTCCATCTCCAGAAAAAAGAGTGAAAGAGTACCCTCACCAACTTTCGGGCGGGATGAGACAACGTGTAATGATTGCTATCGCTCTTTCATGTGAACCAGATATTCTTATCGCCGATGAGCCGACAACTGCTCTCGACGTAACAATTCAAGCTCAAATTCTTGAGCTGATGAAAAAACTTCAGAAGGAATTGGGAATGGGGATTATCCTCATCACTCACGACCTTGGTGTTGTGGCTGAAACTTGTGATCACGTTGCCGTTATGTACTGTGGTCAGATCGTTGAAAGCGCTGATGTTGAAACTCTTTTCAACCATCCATCTCACCCTTACACAAAAGGTTTGATGAATTCGATTCCAGACTTTGATTCAACAAGCGGTCATAAAAAAGAAAGACTTCAGACAATTGAAGGGATGGTTCCATCTCTCTTTAATTTGCCTCAGGGATGTAATTTCCAGGACAGATGTTCAAGTGTTACTGAAGCTTGTCGCGGTTCTAAAGGCGAACCAACACTGCAGCCGGCGAAAGGTGAAGATCACTTCGTTGCTTGTTTTAATCCACTCGAAAACATTTAGGGACAAGATATGAGCGAATACTTAATTGAAGTAAACAATCTAGGTAAAAGATTTCCGATTAAAGGGGGTCTACTTGGACGAGAAGTTGGAGCAGTCAATGCTGTTAACAACGTCAGCTTTAAAATTAAAAAAGGTGAAACTCTTGGTCTGGTAGGAGAGTCTGGTTGTGGTAAAACAACTTTAGGCCGTTCTATTTTAAGACTAATTGAACCAACTTCCGGCGAAATTATTTTCAATGGAAAAAATATTCTTGAATACAATGCCGCTGAAATGCGCGCAGTAAGAAGAAAAATGCAGATCATTTTCCAGGATCCATATGCTTCTTTAAATCCAAGAATGACAATTGGAGATATCTTAGCTGAACCAATGGAGATCCACGGTCTTCATATGGATAAAACAGCGAGAAGAAAGCGCCTTCTGGAGCTCTTGAACCAAGTTCAACTTCCTTCAGATGCTCTTAACAAATACCCGCATGAATTCTCAGGCGGTCAAAGACAACGTATCTGTATCGCCAGAGCGCTTGCCGTGGAACCAGAATTCATCGTTTGTGACGAGCCAGTTTCTGCCCTCGACGTTTCGGTTCAGGCGCAGGTTGTAAATCTTTTGATGGATCTTCAAAAAGAATTAGGACTTACTTATTTGTTCATTGCTCACGACCTAAAAGTTGTAGAGTACATTTCCAATAGAGTAGCGGTTATGTACCTTGGAAACATGATTGAGGTAGCAGAATCTTCTGAACTTTATGGCCATGCAAAGCATCCTTATACTAAAGCATTATTCTCAGCTATTCCTCACGCTTCAACTAAAGGTCGTGCCGGTAGAATTATTTTGGAAGGTGATATTCCTTCTCCAATGAATCCACCAACGGGATGTCATTTCAATCCAAGATGCTGGAATGCTACGGAAGAGTGTCGCAAAATCTTCCCTCCAGTAACGAATGCGACTCCAACGCATCAGTATCGTTGCTATAATCCGATTCAATAACTCTGATAAGTTTACCTGATAAAAATCCCCCTTTTTAAGGGGGATTTTTTTGTCTTGTCTTTATATTTGTTCACACAATTCATATTTATTCCGAAAAAGATAAAGGCCATTAATGCTTTCAAGGATTAGTTTTGGCAAAAAAAGTTTTAGATCCCAAAGATTTGAAAGGCTATGTGCTTTCACCTGGCGATATTTTCTGGATGAAAAATTCCGGAACGGAAACTCTTATTGCCCGAAAGGCCGATTATCTTAATTATGCTCTTATAGAAAAACTTTCAAAGGCTTCACATAAACTCGTTATTGAATATCAGGTCGATTTAACTCTGCAACATGAATTCAATGGAGTGATGAAGGCGCATCAAAGTGAAATCCTTTTTAAAGAAAAGCTGCAATGGAAGAAAAGACTTTTTGAATTGGTTACACAGAATAAAATTTCTCAATTTGAAATTGGTCAACTCGCCTGGATGTCATGGTCAAAAATAGAAAGAGAAGAAGTGAAGACATTCATCGATTTCGATATCGATCTGTTTAAGCGAAGCCTGAATGTAGCTTCAAGCTACACATTCTGCGCTCTCTTGCTTGGCTATTATCAAGATGAATTCCTCTCCCATCTTTTTACCGCTGCCTTGAAGAATTTGATGTCGATGGAAAAGATTGAATTACTCGATAGATTGAAAGAGGAAATGGAAATTATACGTTCCCATGAAATCTTAACTGAAGAAGATAAACAATTTGTGCAGAAACTTTATCCGCACGGATTGAGCTGGGCCGGAGAACGTTATAACGGTTCAGGAGTGAAAGCTTTTAATAAAAAAGAAATGAGCGATCTTGAAATGATCATGATTGCATTGGAAAGACATTTTTCTTATAGGGATGTCGATGGTGAAACAATTTTCACTTCTATTCAGAACGGAAAATTTCACTGTGAAGAAAAAATGCTTTCAGTTTTAAGAAAAGGACTAAGTCTTGATCGCGGCGCCGTTTTAAGTGCCTGAGTGGAGTTGAATTGGGTCAGGTAATGAAAAAGAAAATTCTCATCGAAAGCGAGCTGATTTCAGCTCCGGTGGGACTCTTTTTTCAAAATGCCGGCTATGAACTTCTGACTGAATACCAACCAAATGCGGAAATTGAATTTATTGTCGATGACTTCCTTCCAGAATTGACTCAAATTCCTCGAGTTCAAATTAAAAAAACAATGGCCGCGCAATGTCTTCCTCAAGTTCGTGCGCATATAGATGAGCAGTTGATTTGTACTGAAGAAGGAAAAAAGCTATTAGCACGTTACTATGCAGATTTTAATGATTTTAACGTCGTTGATTTTTACTCAAGTCAGTACAAGAATATCTACACATTAAAAATTCAGGACTACCTCAACATTGGGTATTTCATTGATACGATTGTTGTTGAAGCTTATAAAAATAAATTTGATCACGAAAAAATACGACATTACCTCAACGAGGCCATTCCTCAGGCATTGAAAATTGTAGAACGACAGGAAGCTCCAGTTCATCTGGATGTTTCTTTCGCCTATGCAGATGATGCTTTTGCTGTTCAAGTCGCCTTTGAGGCTTCTGCATCAGCCTTTAAAAAAGATTTTGAATCAATAAGGCGTTCATCAGAAGCGACTAATTTTTACGATTTAGTTTATTTTAGCAAAAGAGAAAGGGCGAGTTTCTCCGCAGCCTGGTTTAAAAAAAATGAGTTGCGAAATGTTCGAGCTTATTTTTTCACTGAAGTTTCTGCAAGGAAAGCTTCAGAAGTCTCTCTTGCAGAAATAGAACCTGCAGAAGGTCCGGATCAGCAAGTTGTTTATGAATCCAAAAACACAGCTTCAGATCAATCCAAGAAATTGCAGCTTGCTAGAAAGTTCAGTCTCTTTATTAAAAACTTTCGCGAGAAAGAAGAGTCTCCTAAAGAAGCAGCTTCACTAGAAATAAATGACATCGATTCATATCTAACAAACTATCCTCGTCAGGATGCTTTAAGAGAATTAGACGATGAGATCAAGAATTTTATTTTAAAGATGATTCGCGATGAGAGTCTTTATCAAGGAGTGACTGATTTCGTTCAGAAAATTGCAGGTAGCAATCTCGATAAACATGTTGAAGAAATTCAGCGAGTACTGGGCGAGAAATCCTTAGCAGATATTGATGAGATACTTCGTATTAAAGGCGCGAGCGGTGAAAACGGCGAAGAATCCACTACGGTTTCGGGATGGAAAGAAAATCTCGATGAAGAAGAATGGAAAATCAAACGTTCCGAAATCGTAGAGCAGATAAAAGAAGAAGTGACTGTCATCAAATCACAGGGAAGAAATGTTGTCGAAAACGATATTCTCCGTGTGATGTCCAATCAATTGCAAGCCAACCCTGAAGAAGTGAAAACTGTCGTGAAGGGGATTGTCGAAGAAGCTGTCACAATGGAACTTATGCAAAAAGAAAAGCTTGAAGAAGCTTTCGCAAGAAGTTTTACAGTGAAGTCGACTCCTGTTAATGATGCAGCCAAAGAGAAACTAGAGCAACAGATCGTTCGTATGAAAAAGCTCATGGAGCAAATGAAGAACGAAATGATCCGGTTAAAAAATGAAAGTGCCGCCCATCAAAAAATAAATTCTGCTGAGCCTGTTTCCGCTGACAATGGTGAAGTGATAGAGCTTAAGCGCGTACTGGATAAAACACTTGATCAGCTAAGAAACAAAGAGAAGATGGCTGACAAACTGAAGTCGGACATGGAAAGTATCGTTCAGGCTAAGAATGACAAAATTGCATCGCTTGAGATGCGTATTGAAAATATCAAACAAGAGTTTGCTCAAAGTGCAGAATTTGCCAATGAAGAAAAGTTGGAAAAGCTGCAAGTTGAAAATAAAAGTTTACTTGCTCGTCTCGAACTAGCTAACAGAAAAATTAATATCATTAGTGATAATATGGATAGGCAAGATTCCGATTCCGCTTTAAAAAAAGACAAAGAAATTATTTCTTTGAAAACGAACATGCAGTCTGCTCAAAGTGTTATTGAGAAAATGAAATCAGATAAAAGTGAGCTCGAGAAACAATTGCGGGAAGAACGAGAAAAAGTGGCCAAGCTACGCGATGAAAAATCTTCTGATCATAAAGATAAAGCAATGGAGCAGGAGATATTGATATCGTCATTAACTTCAGACAAGAGATCATTGGAAGATAAATTAAAAATACAGAATATTGAGTTGAAAAAAATAGAGCAGAAAATGAAATATGTCACCGCTCAGCTGGAAGAAGCTCAAAAGAAAAAAGGTTCCGCGGCCGGTGGACTTAAGTCAAATGAAGCCTATATAAAACAACTTGAGTTGGCCAACAATAGACTGGCCGAAGCTTCGAGTGATTTAACTGAAAGAAAGAAAGAAATTCATAAATTGAAGCAAGAGAACGCCCTTTCCAATGCAAAAATAACTGAACTCGAAAAGAAATTAGCGAATGCAGAGAAAAAAGCAGCATAAGAGAAATTTTCTCTTGTCAGTTTCGTGCAAATTAAGTAAAAAATAGACCTCACAATTTAATGCCCTGATGGTGAAATTGGCAGACACGCTAGACTTAGGATCTAGTGCTTCGGCGTGGGGGTTCAAGTCCCTCTCAGGGCACCATCTCTCTTTCTATTTTCCCTTTCTTCTTTTTATTTCTTAATTCCTCCCACAAATATTGGTCACTTCTTTCCTTGATATCCTTTTTTTGTTTTTTCTTTGTATAAGATTTGTTTGACTAACTTTAAACCGTTATGCGTTAAACCTAAAGGAAACCTTAAAAAGTTTAAATTCTTTAAAAACTTCTTTATAAATTTAAAAAATGTGAGATAAATAAGACAGATAGTAATGCACTCTCAAAATGAGGTTTACGAATATGTCTGAGCTGAATTCGGTTAAATTTGCGACGATCTTTAATGAGCTAATAAAGGAATTTCCAAATGTTCCTCACGATGCAATTGAAGCTGCATTAGAGTTCAAAATGGTTGCTTCAAAAATGCAACTTGAGCGCGAAGAAATGTTTCAAAACTTCGGCATCACTCCAGGCCGATTTCACTTGTTGATGATTTTGAAAGGTGAGGATGGATTCATTTTATCACCATCTGAACTTGCAAAGAGAACAAATGTCACCAGAGCTACAATGACTCAATTTGTAGATGCTCTTGAAAGAGAAGAGTATGTTAAACGTACAGATGATCCAAAAGATCGCAGAGGAATGCTTGTACAACTCACAGACAAAGGCATTGCAAAGCTGAAAGAAATTCTTCCGCATTACTTTAAAAAAATGACTGAATTTACCGGGGATCTCACCGCTGAAGAGCGGGAGACGCTTCTTAAATTAATGAAAAAAATCCAATCAAACGGCCTTAACTAAGGCCGTTTTTTTTTGTTTATTTTCTGAGTTTATTTTTCTCTTTTCCCAATGAGATTTAGTACGTAATACCTTATTTATTGCAGGCTAATTTTTCCTACTGTCTGCTCTTTTGACACCAATTCTAATTAATTGTTCAATAAGTTTACAAGCAAGGACTCTGATCTTGAGTTTGCTCTCGTAAACTTAAAGAAAAATGTCTCGATCTGAATGGCATTAAAAATGCTTAACAAATGACAGACTGGTTTTAGATCAGAAAACAAATGAGGAGACAAAACATGAAGAATTTTTTAATCGCTGCAACTCTACTTACATTAACTTCAACTTCTTTTGCAGCAACAACTGGCACATTACTTCTTCAAGGCGTAGTGGCCCAGAAAATCAGTGTGAGCGTGACTCCAGCAGCAGGAGCTTCCACACTAGATTTAGCTTCTAATCAAACAGATCTTTCGGTTGCTACAGTTAACGAAATATCAAACTCCAAAACGGGTTATAAAATGACAATTACTTCGGCTAACCAAGGTAAGTTAAAAAGAACTGATGGTGCTGATGTTTTTGCCTATTCATTAAAATATAACGGCTCGGCCGTTGCTCTTGGTAGTGCTGCTGGAACGACTATCACAAATTCATCTGCCTCTGCAGTGAATGCGAATAGAAGTGTGACAATCAGCTACACTGGCGCAGCTGCTGAAACAATGGTTGAAGGTACATACGCTGATACTGTGACTTTCACTATTGCAGCTAACTAATTCTTTAAAAATTGATTATGAAGACGGCTCGCTTTAAGCGGGCCTTTTTTTTGAGATTAATGTTTTGGCCAAACCTGACCGATATGGTTGGTTATGAAAAGCCTACTTTCTCTCTTCATTCTTTTCACTTCCAGCGCCTTCGCTGAATCTAAGGGGACGCTTCAACTCAGGGCCCAGGTTCCACTAACTGCAAAAGCAAGCATTAATCAGTATAACGTAAGTGCGAACGTTGCTTTGCTCGTTCTTTCCAGCCAAGTGAACTCTGACGTGCTCCAGGAGTCTCAAAAGGTCGAAGTTGAAGGAATGAACCAGGCGGGGCTGCAGGCACACATTAAAAAGATAGTCTCTGATGATCGAACCATCCAATATCATCTGCTAATTAATCGACTGAAATCAACGGCCACTAGTGAGAAACCCATTTTTCTGAAAATCTCAGCAAATTAAGTTTCTATAGCTTCTAAATATTCTTATAATTGTTGTTAACTCTAACGGTGGTTTCAAGGAATGAAGCTAAAATTCTCGTTACTCTTACTGGCCTTGCTGTTTTCAGCGAACTCCCATGCATTCAAGTTTTCTCCCATGTCTGCAAGCATTGGAGTTAAAAATAAAGATAGCAGTTCTTTGTTTTATCTTGAAAATGATTCGGATCAACCTATCGCCGTTCAGGTTTCTGTTGCTAAACGCGAGATGGATTTAAATGGCAATGAAACCAATTCTAAAATTGGCAATGAAATAGCGTTGTTTCCAACTCAATTGATTATTCCCGCAAATGAGAAAAGATCAGTAAAAGTCAGTTGGACCGGAAAAGATAAAATCGAAAAAGAACTCTCATATCGTTTGATTGCAGAGCAATTGCCAATTGATCTTGAGAAGACCAAAAATAAAAAAGCTAGTATCAAGGTTCTCCTGCGATATATGGCAGCTCTATATGTTACCGATGAAGATTTTTCTTCTGAAGTAAAATTAAACGGCGTCAGAAAACTTGATAATAAAGTCTTATTTGAATTTGAAAACTCAGGAAAGAAACATCAGGTTCTTGCGAATCTTCACTTAAAAATTTCCAATGACAAAAATAAAAAAGAAGTGGAAATGAAGCCGGAAGATTTAAAAGGAATGACAGGTGAAAATATTCTGCCGCAATCGAAACGAGTCTTCACTTTTTTACGTGAAGGTAAATTTTCTGAAGTCGATTCAAACAGCAAGGTAAAAATTGGTTTTGAAAAAGACTAATCTTCTTTTATTCACTACTTTCTTACTTTCATCTCAGGTCCAAGCGGACTCTTCAGATGAATTGTTCAAAAAAGTTTTTGGTAAAAATACTGAGTCGAAGCAAGTTATACTCGATGCAACTTTGGGAGATTTTTATCTTGGTGGCATCAATGCGACAATCTCTGGGGAGAAATTAATCAGTCTTTCCGGTAAGGACCTTGAAGCTTTACTAAGCAGTAAAGTGAGAGAAAATAAACGGGCCCTTTATCAATTTCGGGATAAAGATGTAGAAGTTAATAAGCTTCCTTTTAAAGTGACCTATCACGCCTCGGAATTGCGCCTTAAAATCGAATTACCTGCAGACGATCAAGAGCCTGTCAGCTCTAATATTTACGAAGAACTCGTTCCTTATTATTCGCGTAAAGCGCAAACTTCAGCAACCTTCAGTTTAGGAACGAACTATAAGCTCGAAGCCGTCGAAGTAAAAAATTTAGATCAAAAAAGTTCTTTTAATGCTCAAGTCGATTCTTTCATGAATATTAAAAGTCTGACTTTTGAAAATCAAATGAACTATCTCTCTTCTCGCAAAGATCCCTGGTATCGACAAAACTCAAGACTAGTTGTCGATAGTCCTTCAAAAATGCAGCGATTTGAAATGGGGGATGTTTCTTATCCTATTTTAGGTTATCAACAAAGCCGTACTCTCGGTGGCGTTTCTTTTTATAAGGATTTCTCATTAAATCCTTATCGAGTCACTTCACCTACATCTTCTTTTGAATATGAAGTCATCAGCAGATCTTTAGTTCGAACAATCGTTAACGGCGCCATTTTAAAAACGGAGTATAAAAATCCGGGAAGATATTCCGTCAAAGATATACCGCTCAACAATGGGTTGAATAGAATTGTTGTCGAAATCACTGACGACTTTGGAAAAAAAGAAATCCTCGTTTTTAATGAATCGAGCTCACTTGATTCACTTGCAGAGAATGTCAGTCGTTACGCGCTCGTCGCTGGTGTTCCTGTGACAGATACTGATGTACGCCGAGATTATGATCAATCCAAAGGAACTTTCCTTTCAGGCTTTTATCAATACGGAGTGAGTAAGCACTGGACACTGGGGGGATACTCACAGGGAAATAAAGATTTCAAAATGCTTGGGGCAAGTAATATTTTTTCAACGGGCCTTGGTAACGTTTCATTGGATATAGCTGGTTCAAAAAATAAAATTCAATCTGGAAATGCCGTTCAGGCTAATTACCAGCTGAATCTTTTTGGATCGCAGTGGTACGACAGTCATAACTTGAATGTAAGATTTGAATATCGCTCGCCATGGTTTAACGAAGCTGGGGACTTTATTTTCAATCGATTTGATTACAATGCGGCAGCCAGTTACAGCATTCCCTTTTGGGAAAAATTTAATGCTTCTGTTGGTGGAAATCTCTCCCATCCAAGAGCAGGTGACAAAGAGAAATTTGGTCTTGATACGAGTGTGACTTCGCGATTATTTAATGCCACTTCTCTCACTTTTTTTTATGGCCGCGCCCGAGACGAAAATAAAAATTGGAGTACGCAACTTTATTTGTTTTTTAATATTGCATTTGGAGAAAGCTCAACTTTCGCTTCAGCCTATTATGAAAAAAATTCTGAAACTAAACGCATTACTTTAATTAATGATGATGGCAAAAAATTAAACAGTTTAAAAACATCTGCATCTGTTGATGAAAATCTAGCCTCGAGAAATGGAACACTAGATCTACAGTACAATACAACGTTGGCTGACCTTGGAGTGCGCGAAGAGATTCAGGGACTAAAGGGGCGTTCAACTGGATCGAAAACTTCTTTGCGATTTTTGAGTGCCTTTGCGTTTGTTAAAGACAATGAGAATGCAGCATTTTCCATTTCGCGACCGATTGCCAATAGTTTTGTTATCTTTAAACCTAAAGACAATTGGAAAGGGCAACGCTTTGGTGTTCAATCCATTACCAATGACAATGATACGGAAACAGGACTTTTTGGTGAATCTCTTGTTTCTGGTTTAACTCCTTATCAGTATCGTCGACTTCAACTCGATCCAAGCTATCTCGAACCCGGTTACAGTTTAGGTCAAGAAAGCTTCGTCGTTTATCCGCGCTATCGTAGCGGAAGTCTTTTCATGATTGGCGAATCTGGACTTCTTGTCTTGAAAGGAACGATGCTCGACAAAAAAGGGAAACCACTTGCATTAAAAGTAGGATATCTCACTGCCCAAAATGGGAAGACAACTCCTTTTTTCACCGGCCGCGATGGAGAATTCCTTATTGAAGGAGCGGAGCCGAGTGTAGTAAAGATTCAAATTGATGATGAGCAGTTCGAACAAAAGGAACTGGACTTAAGTGGAAAAGCTAGCGGGATAATGGACATCGGAAAAATTATCGTTCCAGAAAAAGAGGGCCGTTTATGAAAATGAAATTGTCTGCACTTCTATTTTTTATAAGCGCTCAGTCTTATGCTGCTTGTTTTTTTTCCTTAACGGCTAATTCAATAAACTACACTGTTTCAGAGACAAATTCTGCTCCTGTTGAATACGAAGTCACTTTGAATCGCGGGAACTCAAACGATTCAAAATGCGATACTTTTCTCATCGGTTTTTCGGAAGGAGAAGCTGCTAATTACAATCGGCATGCTACTAATCCACTTAACGGAACAAATCTTCCGTACAATCTTTATAAAACTTCTAATACCACTACGATGTTGAGGCGAGTTGAGGATTCCAGCAGCTATAGCCAGGTTCTGAATGGAAACGTTGCTAGAAATGGTTCGACTAATTTAAATTATTTTTTTAAACTCGGAAGTTTAAGCAATTCTTCTCTTACGAGAGGGGGGCTTTACAAAGATACGATCACTCTTAATGCTGATTCGGGTGATGTCAATCTTCTTGCTGATGAAGCCAATACGACTCTACAGATAAATATTAATGTTCCGAAGATAGCGTCACTTTCTCTCGTTAATTCTGGCGGAGCTTTCGACGCTTCAAGTACCAACAAAACTCTCGACTTTGGTGAACTAAGCGAAAATCAAGATTTATCATTTGATGTCATAGTTTTAAGTAATGCTGGTTATAACCTAAGCGTTTCTTCTTTAAATAAACAAGTGATGCAGCTGCAGGGGGCGACTCCCGGATCATCGAATCAAATTGGCTATTTGTTTTATGCCAACAGCAGTTTGAAAAATATTTCCTCTTCAACTCCAGTCAGTATTGTAAGCGGTAGCGGTGTAACGCCGATTTCGGGAACAAGAGTTCCAGTGAAGGTTGTGATTCAATCAGTAACAGGTAAAGATCCAGGGATTTACCAGGATTATCTGACATTCACGATCGCAACCACTGAATAAAATCTTCAAACGTCATTGCCTTAAAATGCAATCATGGTAGAAACCCCCAATTCTAATTTGGAGGACTCCATGAAAACATTCTTTTTAATTTCAGCCTTAATTCTTTCTTCTGCAGCTTATACGATGGAACAATGTCCAGTTGAATTTCCATCTGAGAATTATCTGGAGAATGTAGGAAAATTAATTACAGAATCTGATTCTTGTTATTCTGCTTCTGAAATTGCCGATGCCTGTGCTCTTGGAGCTGGCGGAGATGTGTATACTGCAGGCCAAGCAGTCAGCCGTTGTGAAAGAGATATGCCGGTCATGTCGAAAGCAGATGCTTCAATGTATTCGACTCTTAATGACAAATGCACTGAAAAGTACTCAACGATGGAAGGAAGTATGTACAGATCAATGGAAGCTTTCTGCCATTTACAAGTCACTAGACTATTTCTCAGTCTTTTGACCCACGCTGAATAAGTCCTTAAGGAAAAATCTCCAGTTTCCTCTTCCCTGAAAGAGAGCTTTTGACTAAAATGAAGCCATCTTGAGAAGAGGAAACTATGTCAAAAAAAATCTGCCTTACTGGGGTTAAGCCCACCGGAATGCCTCACCTGGGGAATTATATCGGCGCCATTAAACCGGCGATCGACATGGCCAATTCAGGCGAATATGAATCTTATTATTTTATCGCTGACTACCATTCATTGATTGGTGTTCACGATCCCAAGCTTTTAAGAAGCTATATCTATGAAGTCGCTGCAACTTGGCTGGCGATGGGGCTTGATCCCAGTAAAGTCACACTTTACAAACAAAGTGATATTCCAGAAATTCTAGAACTGCATTGGATGATTTCTTGCTTCACTGTGAAGGGGCTTATGAACCGCGCTCATGCTTACAAAGCAGCAGTTCAGGCGAACACGGAAGAATCCCGAGATGAAGACCATGGCATCAACATGGGCCTTTTTACATACCCAATTCTCATGGCCGCCGACATTCTCATTTTGAATGCGGATGTTGTTCCTGTTGGTGCTGACCAACTTCAGCACATCGAGATCACGCGTGACATCGCGACAGCGTTCAATAATTCTTACGGACAAAAATTAAAACTGCCGAAAGGAATTGTTCGCGAAGGAAATAAGCTTCTCGTTGGCCTCGACGGTCGCAAAATGAGCAAAAGCTATAACAATCACATTCCTTTATTTTCCACTGAAAAAGAATTGAAGAAACTCATCAATAGAATCACTACAGATTCAAGTGATCCCACAACACCAAAGAACCCTGATGAATCTTTGATTTTTGAGTTCTACAGCGAATTTGCGACGCCGGCACAGACGGAAGCTCTGCGTACCTGGTATCAACGCGGAATTGGCTGGGGAGAAGCTAAAATGGAGCTGCTCTCTGCTTTAAATGAAACTTTAAGAGGCCCACGTGAGATCTATGCTGAACTCATGGCCAATACAAAAAAGATTGATACAATTTTAGAAGAAGGCGCAGCAAGAGTTCGTCCGCAGGCGCAAAAATTAGTCAGCGATTTGAAACATACAATTGGCGTAAAATAAATTTGTCAGGAGACAACTATGTTAAAACTAGGATGGTTAGTAGGGTGCGTATTTTCCCTAAGTGTTTATGCGCAGGATGTTGTTGTCAATCCACCGTTAAGCATTGAACCTGAGGCGGGCCAGCATATTAAAAGTCCGGAAGCAGCTGTTGACGGTCAATTAAAGCTTGAGGATAAAAAGCCTGGAGCGCCGGCAGTCGTCGCTCCTGAGTCAGCACCAGAATCTGCTCCTGAATCAGTAAGCTTAGAAGTTAAGCCAACAGTTAATGCTGAGGCTAAACCCGAAGAAAAAACTTTCTTCAAAGAATCGTCTACAGTTGATTTATTACCCCTTGAAAAGTATTTGCAGTTCTCATTCGGCTATCTCGATTCAAAGTGGGAAAAAATCGATCCTTCGCTTGATAACGGCTCAATGCTGACGACTTTCAGAGTGACTGCCGATATGAATAAGCACAATCAGTTTGGTTTTGCGATTGAACTGGTAAGCGATAAAAGTTCTCAATCATCGCCAGAAAATATCCGCGCTGTTCAGTACAAACTGTTTCTCGATTACCACCGCACATTGTTCGCAGACAAGCTGGACTATCTCTTTGGGATCGCGCTTTCAGTCGGTGATTACAGTGTCAGAAAGCTTGAGCTAAGCGGTTCTGGTCAGGAAGTTTACAGCAAAATTAAGAGCGGAACTCTTTATGGAGTCGTGCCTACTGCTGGTCTCAGATTTTATTTAGTAGGGAGAAACAGCATTGATATTGCACTGGAATATCATCAATATTTCTCTAAACCTCAATCGCATATCGGTGGGCTTGCGCTTGTCCCACGCTTCAGCTTCGTTTTCTAATCTTTTTTACACGGGTCTAGTCAATGCGCTAAATCTATCGTAGAAACACTTTAACATTATTAAAGGAATCTTTCCTCGTTAGTGCTTTTTGCGTGTTTAAATGTTGCGGTTTTCTTCATTTATTAAGCAAATGCGAGAAAAGACCCACATTCAACGGAGTAAAAAGTGACATTTCAAGAATTGCCACTACGCGAGTCATTGCTTAAAGCAATCACAGAAAGAGGGTACGTAGACCCAACAGAAATCCAAGAACAAGCAATCCCAGCTCTAGCCACAAAGGACATCGACTTTGTTGGTCAAGCGCAAACAGGTACAGGTAAAACGGCGGCGTTCGTTCTACCGCTTCTTAACAAAATTGATTCTTCTTCACGTGACGTTCAGGCCCTCATCCTGACACCAACGCGCGAACTAGCGAATCAAATCAACGATGAAATTAAAAAATTCTCAATTTACGAAAAAGTAAAAACGCTTCCGGTTTACGGTGGTGTTTCTCTTGAAGGACAAGTTCGCGGTCTGAGAAAAGATCGTCCGCAAATCGTCGTAGGAACTCCAGGACGCGTTCTGGATCTTATCGATCGTGGTGTCCTTATTCTCGACAACGCAAAATTTGCGATTCTGGACGAAGCTGATGAAATGCTCGATATGGGATTCATCGACGACGTTAAGACAATTCTTTCTTGCTTAGGCGAAACTAAGAAGACGTGGATGTTCTCGGCAACTATGCCGGCTCCAATTCTTTCATTGATGAAAACTTATTTGAAAGATCCTCTTGTCGTAAAAGTTCAGAAGAAAACTTCTACAAACGAATCAATCGAACAAAAGCATTATGTTGTTCGTCACTCTCAAATGAGTGAAGCCGTATGCCGAATTCTTGATTCTCTTGAAGATTACTACGGGATGATTTTCTGTAGAACTAAGATCGATGCAAAATCTCTAGCAGACGAATTGAATGCTCGTGGATATCCATCGGATTCAATGCACGGAGATATGTCACAACAACAACGTGATCTTACGATGAGAAACTTCAAGCAGAAAAAAATTAAAATGCTTGTTTGTACTGACGTCGCAGCAAGAGGTATCGATGTTGATAACCTTACTCACGTTATTAACTACGGCCTTCCACAAGATATCGAATCTTATGTTCACCGTATTGGTAGAACAGGTCGCGCTGGTATGACTGGTGTAGCGATTACACTTTGTGAGCCAAGTGAACGTTACAGACTTCGCATGGTAGAAAACAATACAAAAGCTCGTATCGTTCAAGCAGTTCTTCCAACTCCAACTGAGTTGAAACAAGTTCTTGTTCGTAAAGAACTTAAGAAATTTGACGAACTTATTGAGAATATCGATCGTCTGGAAGCAGATGAAGTTTTTGCAGAAAAATTTGCATCGATGGAAAAAGCAGATCTTCTAAAAGTTATGTACAACCATTTATTCAAGTCGCAAATTTCTCGTTATGACTCAGCTCCTTCACTTGATATCCAGGAACAACGTCGTCCGGATTCAAGAGATCGCAACCAGTCCAGCGCTCAGCCAGCAGGACGCGCTAACCATAGTGGGAACATGCGCTTCTTCGTCAATATTGGTAAAGAGCACGGTCTTAACTTAAAAACATTGTTGAATTCAATTGCAGGCATGGTTAATGTCGATGAAAGAATGATCCGCAATGTTGATATGAAAGAAACATTCTCATTCCTTGAACTTCCTCAAAACTTTGGGGATGCACTCCTTAAGGTAAATGGTCCTATGATTAACGATAGAACCGTTCGTTTTGAATTGACTCGCTCTGCTCCAATGGCAAGAACGGGCCACGGCGGCGGAGATCGCGATAGAAGACCAAGCAGCTTCCGCGGTGGAAGATCTGGTGGCGGCGGTCATTATTCTGATCGCGGACCAAGAACTGATCGTTCTGAAAGATCATCATTCCGCTAATAAGAATTTCTGATTATAATTGATCTCAGATATAGAGGCGCTTTTTAGCGCCTCTTTTATTTTTTAAAGGGATCATGGAATGAAAACTCTTATCTTTACTGGTGGCGGTTCCGGCGGTCACGTTATGCCGGCACTGACTGTTCTCAAAAAAATTAATGCTGAAAAGAAATACGATATACATTATATCGGTGGGATCCACAGTATTGAGCGTGAGCTTGTAAAAGATTATGATCTTACTTACCACGCCATCCGAACGGGAAAACTTCGTCGCTATCTTTCAGTTGAAAATTTAAAAGATACAATTCGAGTTGTTTTAGGTTTATTTGATGCCTTCATCGTTCTTATGAAGTTTTCGCGCAAAGAAACTCTTGTGTTTTCAACAGGTGGTTTTGTGAGCGTACCTGTTGTCATTGCGGCCAGGCTACAAGGCAAAAAAGTTTTCATTCATGAGCAAACGAGCAGAGTCGGACTCGCGAATAAAATCTGCTCGCATTTTGCCACGAAAGTTTTTATCAGTTTTGAAGATTCCTTTAAGTATTTCAATCCAGTGAAGACTTTCTACTCAGGCTATCCATTGCGCGAAGAATGCTACACCGATACCGTAAATAACATCGTCATCAATGGGCGAAGCCTTAATAACGAAACGAAACCCATTCTTTTCGTAACTGGGGGCGGGAATGGTGCTCAGTTGATTAATAAATTAATTGAGAAGAATTTGCAGAAGCTTACTGAAAAATACATCATCGTTCATCAGGTAGGAAAATCGTTTCTCAATGAATATTCCAAACATTCATCGCAAGACTACATGCCATTAGCTTTTGTTGGTAAAGAAATGATCGATCTTTTTAAACTGGCCACTGTCACGGTTTCTCGTTCTGGCGCAGGTACTGTTTGCGAGTTGATTGCGGTCGGAAAAAAATCCATTTATATTCCTCTAAAAATTGCTCAAAAAAATGAGCAGTTTTTCAATGCACTTGAAGCTCATAAGAAACTTGGTTCTATTATCATTGAAGAAAAAGAATTGAATGATGAAAGTTTTATGAAAGCTTTGGATGAGATCGGTATCAATAATCCAATGAAAAAAGTGCAAAAACAAAACGGTTTAGATTTTCTCATCAAGGAAATCGAGACAGCTCTTTAATCATCTAGTTTTTGATCAGCGATAAAGTTCAGGACATCTATACGGGCAACAGTGCCAAGGACATACTGGGCTTTATCAATGACGGGGATCCATTTTAAACGTTCCTTGTACAACAAGATTAAAACTTCTTTTAAAGTGGTTTCAGGGTAGGCGTATTTTACATCCACTTTGAAATCGATTGTACTGCTGAGCTTTTTTGAAGCCGCTTGAATGAGCAGATCATATTCAGAAATAATCCCTAGTAGTTGGCCTTTATCATCAATGACTGGAGCCCCACTAATATGATGGATGCGAAAAGTTTCAATCGTATGTCTTAAGGAATAATTCTCGCGCAAAGAAATGAAGTTCGTGACCATAAAGCTGCTCACTGGCGAACTTGCCAGATTGAACTGCTGGGCCTTATCCATCATTTTTTTATGGGAAGCGATCATTAGCCAATTCTTAAAATGTAACCACGCGATTTAATCGTTTTAATATAACGAGAAAAAGGCATTAGTTTTTTTCGAAGATTTGATAGGTGAGTATCGATGTTCTGATTTTGAACATGAACATTCGGCCAGAGCAAATTTGTGATGTATTCACGACTGAAAACTTTATTAGGATTCTTTGCAAGCAAATGAATAAGTTTAAATTCAATTGGAGTCAGCTGAATTTTTTCTTCGTTAATTTCTGCCATCTGCATATCGCAATGTAGTTTGAATCCATCAAACGTAATTGTGTTGTCCTGTGAAGTTCCAGGTTTCATGTTAATTTTATTTTTAATTCTCGCTACAAGTTCGCGAAGAGAAACCGGCTTGACGATGAAATCATCTGCGCCGAGATTTAAACCTCGAATAACTGATTCTTCCGATGGATCACCTGAAAGAAAAATAACAGGAAGATCGGGATGCGTGACTTTAAATTTTTGATAAAGTTCAAAGCCGTTTATAGTTGGCATATGCAGATCGAGAAGAACTAAATCCGTATGTGTCTTAGATAGAAATGTTAGAAGATCGAGAGGATTTTGAATGAGCTCAAGATTGAATGTGGGCGATAGCAATTCATTATAACTTTTCAAGTTGTCTTTCACATCATCAACAATCGTTACGTGCATTTTTCTATCCATAAGTGTTCCTTAAAACTTGTTTACTTTAAAAGTATAAAGCATCACAAACAGTTATCAATTTGTGACAAAGAAATTGCTAAGCTCTTAAGCTTGGACTTCCAACTTTTTGATTTTATTCCGAATTGTAAACAGTCAAAAGGTGCTAGGTGGCAAAAATTGGAGGAAAAAAGGCGCCCTTAGGAGATAAGGGCGCGAAATTACAACATATTTACTTTAGAAAATTATTTTCCAAGGAGGCCATTTTTCAACTGCTCATCACGTGGATTAGTAAACCAGATTTTGAGAAGGGCCTTGGAAAACTCGCCGTTTCCGATTTTTTCGGATGTCTTTCCTTTGCTAGTAACAGTCACGCCATCAGCTAGAAAGTTTAGAACAATCTGATCATTCTTAACGACGTCAGGAATGAGTGAGTTGAATTTTTCCATCATCACTTTATAAGCAGCGTGGTTTGAATTGGCCGCTTCCATTCCTTCATTAAAAGCGTCGCGAAGTTTTTTTGCTTCAACTTCGCGAACGAAATGCATAACAATTTGTTTTGGAGACGGTGTGCTTAGAAAAGCAGCGGGATCTTTTGTCTTAGAATCAAGATAAAGAGCACCGTAGTAAACTTTGATTTTAAGAATAGTCGCCTTTCGAATTCCGATACCATTTAGAACAAGTTCTTTTCCATCAACGTTAACTTTATCGGCGAAATTAATTCCGTCCAATGTTGCAGCAGAGAGAGAGAGCGTGAAAAAAAGTGAAATGAAACCGAGAAGCTTCTTCATAGTTTACCCCTTTCTAATAACTGAACGTTTATTACCAGCTAGTTCTTTCTTTCTGATTCTGATTGAGACAGGAGTGATTTCAACCCACTCATCATTGTCGATCCAGTCCAGTGCCCATTCAAGCGTTCTGTTAACGATTGGTGGAAGGATAACGTTTTCATCTTTTCCTGCAGTTCTTACCGAAGATAAGTGTTTTTCGCGAACGCAGTTTACAACGATATCGTTTGGACGAGTGTGCTCGCCAATAACCATACCTTCATATGTTGCTTCACCTGGTTTTACAAACTGCTTGCCGTTAGCAAGAAGGTTAAACAGAGCGTAAGGAGTCATTTTACCAGCGCGGTCAGAAACCATAGCGCCGTTCTGACGTCCTAGCATGTCACCAGTGTATGGTCTATAACCAAGGAATTCAGAAGACATAAGTCCTGCACCACGTGTGTCAGTCAGGAAGATACCGCGGTAACCAATAAGACCACGAGAAGGAATAATAAAGACAACTCTTGTGCGGTCTTCACCAAGTGGCATCATGTTTTCCATAATCCCTTTTCTCTGTGAAAGTTTTTCTGTAATCGCACCAGTAGCGTCGTTTGGAATATCAAGTACAACTTTTTCGAATGGTTCTAGTTTTTCACCAGCTTCATTTGTTTGGAAGAGAACTTGTGGACGCCCAACCATGAACTCGAAACCTTTTCTTCTTAGTTGCTCGAAAACGATGGCAAGTTGAAGTTCTCCACGGCCTTTAAGGATGAAAACTTTCGGATCATCCGTTCCTTCATATTGAAGGGCCACGTTTGTTTTAATTGAATCTTCCAAAAATTCTTCAAGCTTTCTCGACGTCAGGTATTCACCTTCTTGTCCTGAAAGTGGAGTTGTCGAAACAGAAACCTGAACCCCTACAGTTGGTGGTTCAACAGAAATACGTGGAAGTGGATCGATGTTTGTTGTCGAAACAATCGTGTCACCGATTTTGCCGTTTTCTGTTCCAGCAACAATAACAATTTCTCCAGCTTTTGCTTCTTCAACTTCAGTAATTTTCAAAGCTGAGAATTCTTGAATAGCTGTGACTTTAAAAGTTTTATCTTTTCTAGCTTCGTCACAAAGAGTGTAGTTTCCAGCTTTCTTGATTGTCCCTCTTTGAATTCTTCCGATAAGAAGAGGCCCTAGGTAAGGAGAGTAAGAAAGGTTTGTAACGAGAAGTTGAAGATCTTCACCTGGAGTGATTTTTGGTTCTGGGTAAAAATCAGAAACCATGAAGTCCAGAATCGGTTGAATATCTGTTCCTGGAACTTTGTAATCGTGAGTCGCAATACCTGCTCTCGCTGAAGCGTAGATGATAGGAATATCAAGATCGAAGTCTGGAATGTTCAATTGGTCAGCCATTTCGAGGAAGAGCGATTCAATATCGTGCTTAACTTCTTCGATACGTTGATCGGGTCTGTCGATCTTGTTGATAACAACACCGATTTTAATATGTCTTTCCATTGCTTTTTGAAGAACGAATCTTGTTTGAGGCAATGGACCTTCAGAAGCGTCAACGAGAAGTAGAACCCCGTCAACCATCATGAGAGAACGTTCAACTTCACCACCGAAGTCGGCGTGGCCTGGAGTATCCAGAAGGTTGATTTTTGTATCTTTCCAAATGAACGCACAGTTCTTCGCTGTAATCGTGATCCCGCGTTCTTTTTCAATTTCACCTGAGTCCATTACACGTTCAGCAACTTGCTCGCGTTCGTCGAAAGTATTTGATTGCTTTAAAAGGCAATCAACAAGAGTTGTTTTACCATGGTCAACGTGAGCGACGACGGCGATGTTTTTCAATTTGCTGTAGTTTTTAGACATAGAATTCCTTGCTAATCGATCTCCATAAAAGGGGACCTGGTGTAATCAAAATTTTAATGAATTTCGAGAGACTTTAGCATAAGATGGGCCCTTATGCGAGAGTACAATGATCCAGTCTAAAAATTTATCGAAACATTTCGGCGCGCAAGAGTTATTTGAGAATGTGACTTTTCAAATCGGACCTCGTGAGAGAGTCGGGCTTGTGGGAAGAAACGGTACAGGTAAATCGACCCTTTTTAAGCTAATTCTCGGAGAGTTAGCGGCCGATTCTGGTGAAATCACCATTCCTAAAGGTTATAAACTCGGTGCGCTTGAGCAGCATATTCACTTCACTAAACCGACAGTACTCGAAGAATGCACACAGGTTTTAAATCCTGAAGATTTCAATGAGCATGAAGCAGAGAAGATTTTGTTTGGTCTGGGGTTTTCTGATGAAGATTTGCAAAAAGACCCAAAGAGCTTTTCAGGTGGTTATCAAATCCGCATCAATTTGACCAAGGTCCTTCTAAAAAGGCCCGATTTGCTTTTATTAGACGAGCCCACCAACTATCTCGACATCGTGAGTATGAGATGGCTAAAAAGTTTTCTCAAAAACTTTCCAGGCGAAATCATGTTAATCACCCATGATCGCGAGTTCATGGACGACGTTGTCACTCATACAATGGGCCTTCATCGCAGACAGCTTAAAAAAATCAAAGGCGATACCGCAAAATTTTATGAACAGATTTTGCAGGATGAAGAAATATACGAGAAAACCAGAGAGAACCTGGATAAAAAACGCAAAGAAATGGAAGCTTTTGTTGAGCGTTTTAAGGCTAAAGCCTCTAAAGCTGCCCAGGCGCAATCCAGAATGAAAGCTTTGGAAAAAATGAGTTCCATGGACAAGCTGGGCAATATTGAAAATCTTGGATTTCGCTTCCGATTTGTCGAATGTCCAGGAAAACAAATTGCGGAAGTTAAACATTTAGCCTTTGCTTATGACAACCAACCAGAACATGCCCTGTTTCACAATTTAAGTTTCACTATAAATCGCGAAGACCGCATTGGGATCATTGGAAAAAACGGGAAAGGGAAATCGACTCTTCTCAATGTTATCGGCGGCACGCTTGATCCTTTCGAAGGGAAAGTGAATTTCCATCCCTCTGCACAGATAGGCCATTTTGGACAGACGAACATCAATCGCCTCAATATGGACAATACGATTGCGGAGGAAATTCAATCGGCCAATGGTGACCTAGCTATTTCAAGTGTTCGCAATATTTGCGGAACGATGATGTTTGAAGGCGACCTGGCCAATAAGAAAATTAAAGTTCTTTCTGGGGGAGAGCGCGCCCGCGTTTTGCTTGGGAAAATTTTAGCGAAGCCCGCCAATTTACTTTTATTGGATGAGCCTACAAACCACCTTGATATGGAATCGATCGAATCGCTCACTGAAGAGATCGGCAATTTTCCCGGTGCTGTAGTCATTGTTACTCACAGTGAAATCATGCTTCGCAATCTCGCTACAAAATTGGTGATTTTTCACAATGGCAACGCGGAATTTTTCAACGGCACATATGACGACTTCCTTGAAAAGATCGGTTGGGAAAGTGAAGAAAATAAACCTAAACCGATAAAAGCAAAACTTACTGAAAAAGAGATTAAACAAAAGCGCGCTGAAATTGCAGTTGAACGTGGCAGACTGACTAAACCGCTGAAAGAAGAAATTGAAAAATATGAAGCAGAGATCACGAAGAATGAGGATCTGCTCAATAGAATTAACACCGAACTTGAAAAGGCGAGCATCGCCATGGACTCTGCTAAAATAACCGATTACACTCATGCCATTGGAAAATTAAATCAGATGATCGATGAGCTCTTTGAAAAGTTATCAAATGCCAATGAGAATCTAGAATTTATCAATAAGAAGTTTGACAAAGAACTGGAGCAATTATGATTTTAAAACTCGTCCTCGCCTTAACTTTAGTTTCAACTCTGCATGCAGAAGAAGCTCCTAAGGTGGAAGTTTGCTCTGGCGATTTGAAAATGATTGTAACGGGATTAAAAAACAGCGACGGGCAAATCAAGTTTGACCTCGACAATTCGAAGGTGACATTTAAACCGCAAAAAAACGGTCCACCGGCCTTTAGAAAGGGACGTTCTCCAATTACTGACAAACGAGTTGAGTATATTTTTAAAGATATTCCCTGTGGCGAATACGCTGTAAAACTGTATCACGATGAAAATATGAATCAGGATTTTGATAAATTCCTGAAGATTCCAAAAGAAGAATACGGATTCTCAAACTGCAAAGGATGTATTCTCCCTCCGAGTTTCGACAAAGCAAAATTCCTTTTCGACAAAGAACATCCAACCGTTACGATTGAATTATAATTTTAATCCAACGTTAAAATGAATGTGAGATGATTTATCCTGGATATTGTATCCGTATTCTACGTTGATACCAGGAATAGTAATTTTTTTCAGGTAATAGCGAAGACCGCCCCCAATTGTATTTTCATTTAAATGAGCACCGCCATAGATTGGATTGACGAGAACTGAGCGCGTGTTTTCAAAAAATCCTACTGCATAAAGTCTGTCCCAGACATGATGTTGATACTGAAGCATCGTGGCCGCGTATCTTTGCATATGAATACTTTCACCGTCGTAGCCTCTGAATCCTTCATGAGCGCCTTCAGAAAATTGATAGAACATTGTTTTCGCCGAAGCGAGACCAAGATTTTCAGAGAAATTAACGAAGTGATCACCAAACACTGGCGTGGTCGCTGCTAATTCAAGCTTGCCATGAAAGAATGTGTCACTGCCGCTTTTTGTACGAATGACGTAGTTATTGAAAGTGACGTAATAGCCTTTGAAAAGTGTATCGAGTTGTTCGTATTGTTTAATGTGAAAACGAGAGCGCAAACCGGCACCTTCGAAGCGCTGAGCCTCTGTGGCCCCTTTTAAGAAAACATCTTTTTTAAAAAAGATCGGTCCCGTTTTGAAAACGAGATTTTTATAAAAATAATTTGGAGTGATTTCAAAAGCAGTTGTTCGCGATTCAAAATTAGTTTGTTCTACTTTATGTCTGTAAAAACGTGAAAGTGTATTTAGGCGAACAACGAGCGAGGAAATTCCCCAATTGGAAGAAAAGAAGTTTTCTGAGTTGTAGAGAAGGAGGTAGTTGATTCCAGAGTTTGTCCACGCCACTGCCGGAACAAGAGTTTCCAGTCGCCCGAGGAAGTTATTTTCATAGAAGCCTACACCGCGCATGTAATATTCGCCCGACTGTGAAATGAGCGGCACAGGAATGATCGACCACTTATCTTCAATTTCGATTTTTAAAATTCCCTCTTCAAATTTAAAAGATTTGAGGTTGTATTGAGGATTTTGTGAAAAGCGAATGCGGATGTCTTCAACTTCATAAGGAGTCAGGTCGTCGCCCACATGAACGTTGACTCTTCGTAGCAAGGCCCACTCTTTCGTCTTTGTGTTCCCTGTGATCTGAATATCTTTAACGACTTCAGCATGAACGCTGAAGAGTGAAAGAAGTGTAAGAAATACTAAAAAAATGACAGCTTTCATCTTGGGCCCTATAGGTGGAATTTTTTTTCTTTTTGTACCTCAGCTTTTCCCGTTCTGTCTCCTGCATTCTGGACTTAAAAAGTTGAATTCTGCAGGAGCGAAGGTTATAGTGGAGCCCTCAATTACAAGACGGTATCAACCCAGGATTACGCTATGCTAAATGATAATTTTTATTATTCATTTTCGGGTGAAGCTCAAAATGAAATTTACGATTACATAAAATCTCTTCATGTCTACAACCGACTTGAAGATGCAAAAATTCTCGATGTCGAAGACTGTCCCACATTTCGCCGTGAAATGGAAGAAGTGAGAAATGAACTCGAAAACGGAAAGCGAATTGTCATCGTTAAACCTTTCATCGATCTTCACAATAAATACACGATCACTGAGCAAAGAACAATCAGCTGGCTGATTGGAAATGTTCTAGGCGAGTGCGAAGTGCAAAACGAAGCAGGCGATAGAGCAATCCTCGTTTACGATCGCGATAGAACAAACTCAATGACGAAAGGAGCACGCTATCACCAAACGCGCGAAGGCGGCTCAATTCATACTGATAACGTGAATGTTCCTTATCACTGGGAGTATTTAATTCTTGCTTGTATTGCTCCTTCGATGGCGGGTGGAGAAAATATTCTTGTGAATGGCTTGCTCGTTCATAAAATCCTGAAAGAAAAACATGCTGATGTCCTGGCGATTCTGGAAAAGAATTTTTACTGGGAACAAAGAGGCGTGAAAGACGCAACTTATGAAGCTCCAATCATCACTTATAATAAAAAAGGCGAGCCAATGTTTAGACATCTTCGTCCTTACATGGAATCAGCTCACCAAAAACTTGAGAAGCCTTTAACAGACGAGCAAATGTATGCACTCGATACTCTCGATGCTGTTCTTGAGCATTCAGATAATCAATACAGACATACTTTTACAGCAGGAGAAATCCTTCTGACTTATGATTCACAAGTTCTTCATGGCCGTACTTGTTTTTCAGACGCGCTTAATGCGGTCACTATTCACGATTGGAAAAAAGATCACCACAAGCCGCTTAAGAGAACAATGGATCGTCTCTGGGCCAAAAAAAGACAATAGAAAAAAAGGTTAAATACAATGGCAAATTATACAGCACTCATTCTCGCAGCAGGTTACGGTTCGAGAATTGCAGACGTGACAGAAAATCCAAAGAGTCTACTTCCAGTCAACGGCAAGCCCTTGATGGATTGGCACTTTGAAGCGTGGAAAGATGCAGGCATAAGAAATGTGGTCGTCGTGACTGGTTATAAACGCGATATGCTCGAAGAATATCTTTCAAAATTTAAAAAAGATTTCGATATCAGCTTTGCAGTGAACGAAGATTATAGAGTGAAAGGGAATACCTATTCTTTCTATTACGGGCTTGAAAAAGTTCAAGGCGATTTTCTTCTTTTTGATGCCGATCTTATTTACGATCCAAGCATTCTTAAAACTTTTGTCAACGACAAAGGCGCAAACCAAATTCTGGTAGGAGATAGTTCTATCGATGATATTGAAAGCGCTAAGGCCATGGTCGACAAAGAAGGATTCGTCCGCATGACGATCGATAAAAGAGCTGTCACTGAAGAAGAAAGAGAGAAGTTTAGTTTTGCAGGTGAAGCAATTGGTATTCTGAAATTTTCTAAAGAGTACCGCGACGATATGTACAATGCTTGTAAGAAATTTCTTTCTGATGAAAAAAATATCTCTAAAAACTGGGAACACGTCATGAATGAATTCCTTATGGATCATGACATGGCCGTTCATCAGACTAAAAGTGAACGCTGGGTTGAAATCGATAATAGAGAAGACCTAGATAAAGCAAAAAGATTATTTGAATGAGTTGGTTAACCGAATACAAAAAATCATTAAAAAATATTCATGCGGAAGAACCGCTTGATATTTATTTTTTCAGACCAATCGCTTTTGTGATTGTGAAAAGTCTGTACGCTCTTCCGATCACGCCTAATCAATACTCTTTTCTGGCCTTAATGTCTGGAATCGGTGCCGGCCTAAACTTCTACAAGGGAACTGAGTCGGGATATCAATGGGGAGCTTTTTTCTTCCTATTGTTTGCAGTGCTTGATTGCTGCGATGGAATGGTCGCAAGACTTAAGAAAAATGGATCAGAGTTTGGGCGACTCATCGATGGGATTGTGGATTATACAGTCAATATGATTGTTTATTTTACTCTTGCTCTGGGGATGAGGAATCAATTTTCTACTGGCGTGATTCAGCCGTGGATGCTTGTCATTCTTGCCGGTGTTTCAAAAGCCTTTCATTCTATTTCGTATGATCATTATCTCACTGAATACATTTCTTATGAAAAAGGCGATGGCGCTTTTGTCGTTAGAGAAATCGAAGAACTGAAGGCTAAACTGGAAGACTCTGAGAAAAACAATGGATCAGCTCTTCGCAAATTTATGCTTAGACTGTATCTGGGATACAGTAGTCTGCAAGCAGGAAATCAAGAAAGAGTTCTCACTCATAGACCTGAGATTTACTGCGAGAGAAATTTACTTGCACTTAGGCTTTGGTCAATGATCGGACCTTCAGTTCACATTATGTTCTTGATTATTTCCTTTCTTCTTAAAATGCCTAATATTCTTTTCTACTTTGCCATTGGTTTCGGAAATCTCTGGTTGGCGGGAATGTTTATTTACCAATTCAGAATTAATTCTGAACTCGCTGGAGAAAAGATCGCATGATAGCTTTTCTCGTCGGATGGATCGTTGGATTCCTTATTTGTATTCCTGTAGGACCCATTAACGTTTGGGTAGTGAATACACTTATTCGGAAAAACTTCCGTTCAGCCTATTCAATTGCTCTTGGTGGATCGGTCATGGATTTTGTCTATTTCATGATCATTCTGACGGGACTTTCTTTATTTAACTTTACGCCGAAGACCGTTTTAAGCTTTAAAATTCTCGGAGTCGTTTTTCTGTTAGTTTTTGGTCTGAGAGAACTATTTGTTAAAAAGCAGAATTTCAGCTTGAACAAAGACGAAGAACAGAAAAAAACAAAGGCCTCTAGTTATTTTCTACTGGGCGTTTTGATTTATTCCTCTAATCCAACGCTGGTCGCGACAATGTCCGGAATCGCAGCGATCATTAAATCTTGGAATCTCTTTGCCAACTCATTTGGGAATTATATGGGACTTTCCATTGGTATTGCCATTGGATCAGCAACCTGGTTTTTTCTTCTTCTGAAAATAGTTCACCGTTATCAAAATAAAATACCCGAACGCTTTTTTATTAATTTCTCTAGGGCCTGTGGTCTTCTGATAGTTCTCTTCGGACTTTACATGGCCTTCAATGTTTATAAGGAAAATTTTGTATGAAAAAACCTACGATCAAAAAGACGACTCAGCTACGCAACATGCTTATGAGTAACGAACTAGAGTTTCTTATGGAAGCACACAACGGAATTTCCGCAAAGATTGCTGAAGAAGCAGGCTTTAAAGGGATCTGGGGTTCTGGCCTTTCTATTTCAGCGGCCCTTGGAGTTCGCGATAACAATGAAGCCTCTTGGACTCAAGTTCTTGAAGTAGTCGAGTTTATGTCAGACGCAACGACTGTACCTATTCTTCTTGATGGGGATACTGGTTACGGAAACTTCAACAACATGAGAAGACTTGTTACGAAGCTTGAGCAAAGAGGCGTCGCAGGTGTTTGTATTGAAGATAAAATTTTTCCTAAAACAAATTCATTTTTGAGAACTGATGCTCAGCCTTTGGCAGATATTGAAGAATTCTGTGGAAAAATTAAAGCAGGTCAGGACACAAAGCTTGACGATGATTTCAATATCATCGCCCGCGTAGAAGCTCTTATTGCTGGATGGGGAATGGGCGAAGCTTTAAAACGCGCTGAAGCTTATCGTCTTGCTGGAGCTAACGGTATTCTTATGCACTCGAAAATATCAAAGCCAGACGAAATTCTCGCTTTCATGAAAGAATGGGGTGAAAGAAGCCAATCATGTCCGATTGTTATCGTTCCGACTAAATATTACGCAACTCCGACTCAAGCATTCAGAGATGCAAACGTGTCTGTTTGTATCTGGGCCAACCACCAGATGAGAATGGCCGTAACAGCTATGCAAAAAGTAACAAAGCAAATTTTTGAAGAACAAACTTTGATGAATATCGAAGATAAAGTTGTTCCAGTTGCTGAACTTTTCAGACTGCAAAATGATAAAGAACTTGAAGCAGCTGAAAAACTTTATTTGTCTGTTGCTGACGCCGACAAGCCTCGCGCCATTTTTCTTGCAGCCTCAAGGGGAGCTGATCTTAAAGAACTGACAGAAGATAAACCGAAAGTTCTGATCGATATCAATGGCAAACCGCTTATTGAGCAATCGATCAACAGCTTCTACGATCACGAAATCAAAGATATTTCGATCGTTACAGGATACAAAAAAGAAGCGTTCAAATTCCAGAACATTAAATATGTTCACAATGAAAATTGGGAAAACACTTCTGAGCTGTCTTCACTTCTTCTGGCTAAAAAAGAAATTGTCGACAACTGTGTTATTTCTTACGGGGATATCCTTTATAGAAAATATATCCTTTCAAGACTTCTTGAAGAAAAAGGTGACATTACGATTGTCGTAGATGCCACTGTTGAAAACAGAGCAGCTGATTATGTAGGTGACTTCGTCACTTGTTCACGTGCACACACTAAATCTTGGAATGAAGATTCGACTGATTTGAAGAATATCAGCTTTGGCAAAGCTTCAGACAGCAAGGCTGCGCATGGTGAATGGATCGGTTTGATTAAAACAAATAAAGTAGGTTCAGAAATTTTAGCTAAAACACTTGAAGAACTTTCTGCTAAATCTGACTTCAATAAAATGAAGCTTCCTGATTTAATGAACGCTCTCTTAGAGAAAAAAGTTAAAATCAACGTTATGTATATCGATGGGCATTGGATGGATATCGATAACTATACAGACGTGACACTTGGTCAGAAATTTTAATGAATCTTGAGCTTCGTGCTCTTACTGAAAATGATGCCGAGGCCTTCTTTGAAGGCCTCGCGCTTTTTTCAGATATGGACCCGGAGTGGTACAGTTTTACTTATAAACCTGGAATGTCATTTAAAGAATTGCTTCGCATTCAGGAAGATGAATTCCACGGTAGAAATTTAAGGCCCGATAGAGTTCCTCATTCGATGCTCTATGCTTTTTGGGATGGTAAAATTGTAGGAAGATCAAGTATCAGGCACAAGCTTAATGAACATTTAATGAAGCTTGGTGGAAATATAGGTTACGCTGTGGCCACTCCTTTTCGAAATAAAGGAATTGCCACTGAGATTTTAAAGTTGTCCTTGAATTTTTGCAAAGACACTTTGAAACTTGATCGCGTCCTGGTCACTTGTGACGAAGACAATCTGGGCTCTGTGAAAACCATTGTGAAAAATGGTGGAGTTCTGGAAAACAAAATAATAAATGAAGGCAAAAAAACTTATACTAACCGTTATTGGATAAAATTATGATTACAGCAGATAAATTTCTCATTCCCGCAAGAGAACTCGGTTTCAACTTTTATACGGGCACACCTTGTTCTTATTTAAAGCCATTTATTAATTACGTTATCGATGCAGATGGATTTGATTTCATCGACAGTGTTAATGAAGGCGATGCTGTCGCAATCGCGGCAGGAGCAACTGTGGCCGGCAAAAGGGCCGTCGTCATGTTTCAAAACTCTGGTCTAGGGAATGCGGTTAACCCGTTAACGTCTTTAACTTATACTTTTAATTTACCTGTTATGGTGATTACAACTCTTCGTGGCGAGCCCGGTGGAGCTGCGGATGAACCTCAGCACGAACTGATGGGGCAAATCACTACTCAGATGCTCGAGACGATGAAAATGAAATGGGCATTCTTTCCTCAAACAGAAGAAGAAGTAATGCCTGCGCTCAAGGCTGCCGATGAATACATGAAAACAACTTCTCAACCTTTTGTTTTCGTCATGAGAAAAGATGACATTGCAGAATATAAGCTGCAAAAGAAAACAGCGCCATCTCAGAAATCATTCAATATTTCTCACTCTGATAAATTTGAACTGGATTATGCTCAACGTGAAATGAGAACACCAGTTCTTGAAAAAGTTCAACAACATTTGGGAGCAGACGTTGCGGTTATTGCGACGACTGGAAAAACAGGTCGTGAACTTTATGAAGTTGGTGATCGCGATAATCAATTTTATATGGTTGGTTCAATGGGGTGTGCTTTAGCCTTTGGTCTAGGGATCGCTCTTTGCAAGCCGAATCTGAAAGTTATCGTTCTCGACGGAGACGGAGCTCTTTTAATGAGAACTGGCTCGATGGCCACAGCCGGCGCCTATAAGCCAAAGAACCTGGTTCATATTCTCATTGATAATGAAGTTCACGATTCTACTGGAGGCCAGGGAACTGTTACAGGTGGTATCTCTTTCGGTGCCATTGCCGCTGGCTTTGGTTACAGCAAAGTTTATTCAACTGACATGATTAATCGTTTTGGCGAAATCCTTGATGAAGTGAAAACGAAGAATGAAGGCCCAGTTTTTGTTCACCTGAAAACAAAGAAAGGGTCACCAGAAAAATTGGGAAGACCAAAAGTCACTCCGGCACAGGTCAGTGTGAGATTTACAAAGTTTGTCCAATCGAAATAATACTCTAAAAGGGCCTTAAGGCCCTTTTTTGTTTGAAGGAATAAATTTAATGAAAATAGTATTAGTGTCGTTCTTCTTCTCATTTTCTGCGTCACTTTTTGCGTCACTTTCAGCGTTTGGTGCAAGCAGTGAAATACCAGCGCGCAGAGAATTTCCGATCAATGAAAAAATTAATCCTTGTGAAAATCTTTATGAGCATGCTTGCTCTAAAGTCATTGAAAGCTTCAAGTTGAGAGAGGATCGCAGAAGACATGCTTTTGCCTTCAGCGATTCAGCTGAGCGTATTTTGGAGTTTAAGAAAAACACACTCGCTGAATTGGCGAAGACAGAAACGAAAGATCCGATTGCTCTGCAATTGAAAAATTACTACCTGTCTTGTTTGAATGAATCAGCACGCGCAAAAGAAGAGACAGATTATATTTCTAAAAAGAAAAGCGAACTAGAGAGACTACAAAATAAAAAAGACTGGATGTATTTGCATGTTCAGCGCCTCCATTCTGGAAACCCTGGTTTTATGGGCTACTGGAGTCTTGATAATTTTGATGATCCTAGAAAATCAGATCTCGTGATCGGAACAGGCTATTCTTTTTTACCTGAGAAAAGTTATGCCAAAAATGATGAGCTCATGAAGGAGTTTGAAAAAATCGCTACTGATTTTTTTAAAACAATTGGCGTGAGTGCACCGGAAGAAAAAGCCAAAACTGTAGTGAAGTATGAAAAAGATATGCAGGCAAACAGACTCTTCCCTGCGGAAATGAGACTGGCCTATTCTCGCCGTTTGTTTGTACCGAAAGAAGACTTGCTGGAAAATTATCCCGAACTTGAATTAAAATCATTTCTGAATCAATTGCCAAAGAAAACCCTCATACGAATTCTCAATCCAAAAGCGTATCCCTTTATGGCCAAAATCGCCAAAGAGTACACTTTAGACGAATTGAAATCATTGCAGTTGTTTTATGAACTTTACCCTCGCATTGATAAGTCGAATCCTGATTTTTATAATGAGATTTTTGCTTTTAGAAACAAGTTTTTAGGAGGCAAGAATAAGCGTTCGGAACTGCACGAAGAATGTACTGAAATGACTATGCAAAATTTTGGACCGGAAATGGACTACACCGTTCTTCCCAAAATGTTTCCAAATTTTTCTTCTGCAAAAGTTGCTGAACTTGTCGGCTTGATTAAAAAAAGTATTCAGAATTCTCTTAAGAAAAATAACTGGCTGACTCCGTCTGCTAAAAAAGAGGCGATGAGAAAAATAGCGAAAGCCTATATGCGTTTGGTTGCACCAAAAACTTTTGCTGAGTGGAAATTCTTGAGAGCTGGAGACTATAACCCAGAGCGCTTTTTGGCGAACAATGATCTTCGCGATGATATTCAAGAAGAGCGCGAGTTTAAATATTTTACTGAACTTAAAGATATTCGTTCTTGGGAAGGAGTGAGACCGTTGGAGGTCAATGCCTTCTATGAACCATCTTATAACCAATTCACAATGCTTCAAGGAATTTTGCAATATCCATTCTATGATCAAAACAGCGCTCTCGTTGAAAATCTTGCCGGAGTGGGAATGGTTGTTGGACACGAACTTGGTCACGGGATTGATGATCAAGGGGCAAAATACGATGCTGACGGAAAACTGCGAGAGTGGATGTCTGCAAAAGATCTAAAACGTTTTAAAGAACTGACGGCTTCTCTTATCGATCAATATAATAAAGCTGGAATGAATGGCGAATTCACTCTGGGTGAAAATATCGGTGATCTCGTCGGCTTGACCGCTGCTTACGATGCTGCCTTTGATGGAAGAAAGCTCTCTGCTGAACAAAAAAAGAAAGAGCAGCAGCAATTCTTTTTAAACTATGCTCGTTCGTGGTGTGAAGTTCAATTGCCTGGGGTTAAGGAGCTACGTTTAAAATCCGATCCTCATTCTCTGGGAATAGCTAGAGTGAATGAGGTGGTCAAGCATTTTGCAGGTTTTGAAGAAGCCTTCAATTGCAAACCTACGGACGCGATGGTTCTGCCGGCTGACAAGCGTGTACACATTTGGTAATTTAGTTTTTTTGTGGAGAAATTATGAAAGAAGTTAAAAGAAATATTTTATTAAACCCAGGACCTGCAACGACTACAGATACTGTCAAGAATGCGATGGTTGTTCCTGATATTTGTCCTCGCGAGCTTGAATTTGGTGAACTCACACTTTCTGTACGCAACGACCTAATCAAGGCCGCTTACGGAGAAAAAAATCACACAGCAGTGATGCTGACTTCTTCAGGCACAGGCGGCGTTGAGGCTTGTTTAACTTCAGTTGTCCCTCACGATAAAAAAGTTCTTATTCTCAATAACGGCGCTTACGGTGAGAGAATGCAAAAAATTTGTGAGGCATATGGCATCGGTCATATTAAATATATCGCCACATGGGGAAAGCCACTTGATCTTCCTTCAGTAGAGCATGTTTTAAGTTTACATAAAGATGAAATTTCACACCTGGCCTTCATTCATCATGAAACAACGGTGGGAATTTTAAATCCACTTTCTGAGCTTTCAGCATTGGCCCAAAAATATAATGTCGAAACGATTGTCGATGCAATGTCGTCATTTGCAGGGATGGATATCAATGTTGAAAAAGACAATATTCATTACTTAGTCTCTTCTTCTAATAAATGTATTCAAGGGATGGCAGGAATCAGCTTTGTAATTGCCAACAAGCAATCCTTACTTAAGACAAAAGAAATTAAAGCGAGAAACTTTTATTTTAACTTACTTGAGAATCATCTTTACCTTGAAAAGAACAAGCAATTTCTTTTCACGCCTCCAGTTCAAACGCTCTATGCTTTAAGACAAGCTATCACTGAATATTTTAATGAGGGACCTGAGAAGCGTTGGGCCCGCTATGCCAGCATGTATGAAATCATGAAAAAGAAAGTGAAAGAGCTTGGGTTTACTTTTCTTGTTGAAGAAAAACATCACGCAAAACTCTTAACCGCAATCATGGATCCAAAAAGTCCTAACTATTCTTTCAATGAAATGCATGATTATCTATTTGAAAGAGGCTTTACCATTTACCCTGGGAAAGTCGGAGACGTTAATACTTTTAGGCTTTCGAATATCGGTTCAATTTACCCAGAAGATATCGAAAACTTTTTGAAAGTTTTTGAAGAATATTTGAGAATTAAAAAGATTATTTAATTATGATCAGCAGAGAATTATCAGATTCCATTAAATTGAAATATGATGAAATCTCGAAAGTCTTTGGGGATTTCCAACAGAAGAGTGCTCTTACTTGTCCTCCCGGATGTGGGAAGTGCTGTTTTAAGCCTGATATCTCCTGTACTCCTTATGAATTATTGCCAATGGCCTTGCATCTTTTAGATCAAGGCCGTGCTGAAAGAGTTCTTGAAAAAGCATTAGAGAATATTCATGAGCGTTGTCTCTTTCTTCAAATTTCGGACGAATCAGCAGGGAAAGCACGCTGTTCTGAATATGACTATCGCCCTTTTATCTGCCGCGCCTTTGGAGTTTCCGCTCGCAACGGCAAAAAGGGAGTCGATTATTCTATTTGCAGAGAATTGAAAAAGAATGATTTGTTCACCCCGGATTTTGGTCACGTAGATGAAGATCTCCCTTATATTGAAGTGTGGAAAAAACGACTGGAGACACTTGATCCCAAGCTCCTGGAAAAGGAAATTCCGATCAATCAGTCACTGGCCGTAATTCTTGAAAAAGTTCTACTTTGGGATTCTTTGCAGAAAGCTACAGCGCTGTAGCTAGGGTGTAGTTCAAACCAAAGCTTCGGTAGAGAGGAGAATTGATGTTTTTTCCAACTACTGTTGAATCTGAATAACTTAGTCCCCAAGTTTCATCTCTATTCACTGTCCAGTTTACGAATGTTCCCATCTCCCAATAATATTCTTTTTCTGAAATAGAAGTAATCGGTCCATTGAATTTCTTTTTGGTTTGATAATTCCAGGTTGAATTGATCCCCCAAGAAAGAGGCATTGGATCAAAAGAGTAGGTAGCGCCAAGTGGAACAATGATTTTGTTATAATCGCTGAGTTTACCTTCACTAAAAGTTCTGCCAAATAAGTGCTGTAACTCCACGCCTGCCTTCAATGTAAGTAAAGATAGTCTTTTAAGAAAGAATGAACCAAGTGAAGTTGTGTAAAGCCCCGAACCTCTAACGTCGCTGTATATGACAGAATGAGAATCGTACAAGCTTCTAGAATTGGGAATACTGATTTTGCTGTATAAAAAACCACGTGGCGTAATGAGAGAATAAGTTCTTTCCGGAAGGAATTCCCACGTGCCTTGAATTTCTAGATCACCCGGTCCACTTTTGTTTTCGACTCGACCTTGCTTACGAAGATTTTTATCAATAAATGAAATTTTACCGCCCAGTTGCCATTGATCTTGAATCATTCGCTGATATTGAATGCTCAATGAACTTTGCTGATCTTTTGTTCTGCTGTCATAAAAGCTTGCCCAGCCATCACTGTCTGTTTGACCTAGGTCATTTCGATGGCCAAAACCAATATTGAGTTCCTGTAAATTGTCTCCAGTGATAATCATCGATGAGGATGAACCACCTCCGCAACAGGAAGAGCTCCAAACTGAGAATGAATAGACAATAGTCGTGAGTAGAATTAATGATTTCATTAAAGGTTTATTTCAAAGATTTCTTCGTCGATAATATCGATGCCATTTTTTACCTGAATTCTCAATTGCCAGAATCCGTCCATGATAAAGTAGACCTGACTTAGGTCATACAGACCAGTTGCGATTTTTTTAATAGTAATCGGACTAGAGCCATGACCCATTGTAGGCATCCAAAGAAAAACTTTAATTTGGTCAGGAAGATCTGAGGCGACGCCATTCTTTTTTACAATCAAAAGAGCGTGAGCTTCTTCAGTACTATTGACCCGACTTAGCCAATTTAAAGAAAGAGAGTGCTGACTTGTTTTTAAAATTTTTGCTGCTTCAAGACCGGTTGTTCCGGTAACAGCATTTGATTTTTGCATTTGCAACGGCGATTTTCCACAGCTGCAAATGAAAAGGAAAGAGAGAAAGATCATGAAATTTTTCATTTTTTATCTCGTAATAAAACAACCCAGAGTTCGTGTTTCTGGATGGGAAACGGCTGTATTGTTTTGGAGCTCTAGAAGTGTGTTTTTTAAATAGTGCTCTTTTGCATTCGTCGGAACAGTCGTGTTGGTCACGCCTCCGTTGTATACTATTTCTCCTGAAGAGTTGAGAACAAAAACATGCGGAGTTTTGAGCGCTTTAAATTGATCAGCAATTTTTAAATCGCTATCAATAAAGATATCAAAACTTAAATTTTTATCCTGTAAATAAGTGGCGACTTCTTCGGCCTTCGTTCCTTTTTTAGAGTGAACACCAATAAACTGTACGTCTTTAAACTCTTTAGAGAGTTCATTTAAATAACCAAGATTTCCTTTTGAGCAGGGGCAATCTTTTGAAAGAAAAATAACGACAGTTAGTTTTTTGCTGCTGCCAAATACAATGGTTTGAATGCTGTTTTTTGTCAGCGAAAAACCGTTGATTTTGTCAATAAGCATGGCCGCGTTTGACGTCAATGTGGTTAAAGTTAGAAGAAGTATTAGCAGAATTTTTAGCATAAATTTTTCTATCATTTTTGACTGGAGAATGACTATTCAAAAGCGAAGAAAAAAAGTATTGTCGCTTCATTCATAGCATTTTTTTCTCAGGAGCTTTATATGAAATGGCTAGTTCTCTTTTTCACACTCTCTTTAGGGGCTTCAACTTTTGCAGGAGAGCAAGAAGGTGGAATTCATACTGATACTTTCTGTTCAACAGTAAATGAAAAAACGTGCGCTCATATTCGTTTTGATAAATGGCCGACTTCAACTGAAGCCAGTGAGTTTATCGTACATGTCATGTCGCCAAGTAATTTACAAATTGCGGATGTAAAAGTTAAATTGTGGATGGATATGAACGGCCACGGTCACGGTTCTTCACCAGTGAAACTGGAAACACTTGAAGAAATGAACCACTTCTTAGTGCAGGATGCCTACTTCGTCATGAGAGGAAATTGGCAAGTCATCGTGACTTTTACTGATGCCGGAATGAATGAGAAAATCATTATCCCTCTTTCAATTAAAGAATAAGAAATTAAAGTTTTGCTCTAATAACAGCTTCGCCACTAGTGCGGAGCTGTTGATCTTCACCATAGGCTTCAGTCTTTACCGTAAAAATAGGTTTCCCTTCTTTCTGAGCAATAACTTCTAGTCTGTAATGGAGAACTTCGTTGAGATAAACGGGGGCATGGAATTTGAACGTCTGGTTTAAATAAATAGTTCCAGGACCGGGAAAAGAATTGGCAAAGATTTTTGAAAAAAATGAAGCTGAAATCATTCCGTGAGCTATACGGCCTTTAAAGCCCTGAGCTTTGGCTTCTTCATCATTGAAATGAACAGGATTATAGTCTCCAGAGAATTCAGCAAATTTCTGTACATGCTCTGGTGTGATTTTGATTTCTTCTTGGTAAATGTCTCCAACTTTCATTATCATAACTCCTGTCTATTTTGAGTGAGAGTATTGTAAATGATGAAACTTTGGATTGCATTCTTTTTATTGTTTAGTTCGACTGTCTGCCTTTCTTACGATCATGAATTTATCGTCACAGGTGTCATTGGTGACGGTGGAGTTCAGATTCAAAGGTTGGACAAGCAGATTGAACTTGTTCCGGGCGATATACTGGCCATTTATTCACATGAATCTAATCAAGTTATTGGCTATGCTCGCATTTCTGGTCTCACTGAAAATTCTGATCTGTTTATTGCAACCGTTGAAACACATAATAAAAGCGCAATTATTCGACCCGAAAACTACTTGCGAAGATTGGATCTAACAAAATTGCGCAATGATTTTCCCGCTCGTTACGATTTGCATGTTCGCAATGAAAGAAAGGTCGCGGCTAAATACAAACCGCTTGTTTATGCAGGGACTGTCCAAGGGATGACGGCCAGCAATTTAAATAGAAGGGAGTTTCTGGCGGGACCTTCCATTCTTTCTTATGGTGTGACGAATTGGCTTCAGGTCGATGTGAATTTAGCCTCTACTGTCTTTGGTGTAACAAACTTTGCAGTGAAAAATAAACTTTATGAAAATGAAGATATTCAACTATCAGTGGAAAATGGGTTTCAATATTATAAGGATCCTCGCAAAGGATCTTATCAGTTTACAGGGTATTTTGATACCAATTCAAATTCAAATTTCAAGTCCTATGCGAAGTTTAAATTCTTTACACAGAAGCCTGAAGATCAGTCTTTAATTAACAGCGAAGAATATCAAAAAGATTTTAACCTAGAATTGTCATTTTCTTATGGCTACATGTTTGCGAATTGGAATCAACTGATCTTTGGTCCAAAAGTAGATGTTAATAAAAAGAAAGTCGGAGGCAATATCGGGTATTATGTGATCGACAGAAACTTTCACACAATGATCGGTGTTTCATCAGTGGATTTTTCGGAATTTCGCCTGGGAAGACAAGGTTATTTAATTAACCTCGACTTCTGGTGGCGTTTTTAGAATTTAATTTCCGTAAAATTTTTAACTTGTTTATGTGAGCTGTTAGACACAGCCTCACTTCGAATTAATTGCAGGGTATTGATCCCTGCTGCTTTCGCAGCGTCCAGTTCTTCTGTGATGTCAGAAAGAAAAAGAACGTCTTCCGGATTAAGTTTCAATGTCTCGAGAATATTGCGGTAGGATTGGACTTCTCGCTTTCCTCCAACGGCCGTATCGAAATTATGAGAGAAGAAAGAGTTCAGATCCCCAAAGATCGAATGTCCAAAAAGTGATCTTTGTGCGTCTACTGACCCTGACGAATAAATTCCAAGTTCGAGACCTTTTTCTTTCCAACTCTTAAGTGCAGCAGGGACATCTTCATAGACGTGGCCTTTGATTTCTCCTGCGGCATAACCCTCGTGCCAGATCAACCCTTGCAATTTTTTTAAAGCACTGTGTTTTCGATCAATTCTAATCCATTCAAGAAGTTTATCGATGAGCTGATCTTTGTTGAAATTGAGATCTTCTTCTTCTCGAACAGTACTTTGCGTTTTCAACAGCACTTCTTGAATGTTTGGGTCTGTCAGATGACTTTCAATGTACGTTTTCAAACGCTCAGTTGAATAGGGAAAAAGAACATCGTGAACGAAGCTGATTGATGTCGTTGTTCCTTCAACATCCATTAAAATATATTTCATGGATTAAATCTCGAATCGACACCTGAGTTTGTATAGTGAGGAGTCCAGCCTTCTTTGTTGGAAAAAATTCTAATGGCCTTTACAAAGTAATTAGGGGCCGGATCAAACCAGTGATTGACGTGATTGGGAACGGAAATAAAATCACCGCGAGTGCAAGTGAGTCCATAGACATCACCTTCACCAAAATTGAACCAGAATTTACCTTCGCCATCGACAAAAAACCTGATTTCGTCTTCTGTATGAATATGCTCTTTCATGAATTTTTCACGAATTCCTTTTAAAGCTTCTTCGCCTAATCCCGGATGGATGTTAACGACGTCAGCATCAACGAATCCATTTTTTTGCATAAATGGGTTTAACTCGTGTGAGTAGGCAGCGAGAATTTCTTCCTGAGTTGAATTTTCATTGAGAGGAGCATTGGCTTCCCATCTCGTCAGGATGACTCCTTGAATCGTCATGTACTTTTGGATTTCAATGAAGTCAGTAATTGTTCTATTTTCTTTGGCAACGTATAGAGCTGTCATTAATAGCCTCTTCTTGAATTTAAGTAATATTTAAAAATGTATTCAAAAACTTCCAGGTGTCTCTTGGCCTCTTCTACACTGTCTCCCCAAACGTAAACGCCATGTCCGCGAAGAAGAAGTCCGTAATTATTTTTTTGAGCAAGGATCGCCGGTTTAATTTGTTCAGCGAGAGTGGCGATATCCTGTGTATTTTCGAAGCAAGGGATATTGATTTTCAAGTCGTGTGTTTTTATACCACGAAAGCCTTTGAGAAGTTCAAGACCTTCGATCGTTGCGTATGGTTTTCCATAAAACAGATCTGCAAACAAAAGAGCATCTAAAATATGGCTGTGAAGAACGCAGTTGGCTTTTGTGATCTGGTAAATAGTGAGATGAATATCTGTTTCATCGGAAGATTTTCTTCCCGCATTTTTATAATCGGGATGCATTTGTCGAGTTTCCCAATAAATGGGTAGAAAATTTTCTTCAGAAAATTTACTTTTATCAATACCTGATTCTGAAACGAGTGCAATTTCTGGAGATGTTTTAGAGCGAAGAGAATAATTTCCCGAAGTGGCAGGGTTGTGCCCGAGACTATTCATGACTCTGACCAGGCTGGCGAGTTTTTTCATCTCTTCATGATCTTGAGCACTAATGATAAACGACACGATATTTTCCTATGAATAGTTTGTTCGCTTTTATAGTAAAACTTGCTTTTTTTGGCCAGCAGACTGTAGTAAAGATAGGGTAAATTAAAAGCAAAAAGATAGGGACCATGAAACCATTAAACCATACTATAACGGCCTTCAAAGAATCGATTTTTTCAACTATGACCAAGCTGGCTATTCAAAATTCCGCGATTAATCTCTCTCAAGGATTTCCGGACTTTGACGGACCTCGTTGGCTGGTCAACCTGGCCTCTAAGGCCATGGAAGAAGGCAAAAATCAGTATGCACCGTCGCCAGGTATATTACCCCTTCGTACGGCGATAGCAGGGAACTATAAAAAATATTATGGATTGGATTATGATCCTAATTCGGAAATCCTGGTCACCTGTGGCGCGACAGAAGCTATTTTCTGTACTGCCATGGCCATCCTCAATCCTGGCGATGAAGCCATCATTCTTGAACCTTTTTATGATTCTTATTTGGCCTCGATTCAAATGGCCGGAGCAAAGGTTGTCCCGGTTACTTTGCACGCACCCGACTTCAGTCTGAATTTCGAAGAATTAAAAATGGCGATCACTCCTAAAACGAAGATGCTCATCTTGAATAATCCCCATAATCCGACTGGGAAAATGTTTACAAAAGAAGAAGTTTTGAAGATTGGCGAGCTCGCTGTTGAAAATGATTTTTATATTTTGTCGGATGAAGTTTATGAGTTTCTCACATTTGAACGCGCTCATATTCCTACTGCTTGTTATGAAAATTTAAAAGAGCGCACGATTACTATTTCATCAACTGGAAAAACATTTGGTTTGACTGGATGGAAAATCGGATGGTGTTGTGCACCCGCTGAGATTATTAAGGCCATTCACAATGTCCATCAATTCACAACTTTTTGTGTCGCTCATCCTTTTCAAGTTGCCATGGCAGAAGCTCTTGCGAATATGGATGAATACCTGGCGGAGTTTAAACGTGACTATCGAAAAAAGCGCGATCTTCTGGTTAGCGGACTAAAAGAACGTGGGTTTAACGTTCTTAATCCAGCAGGGACTTATTTTACCATTGCCCTTCTTCCTGAAGGTGTTAACGATGTTGAGTATTGTAAAAAACTAATAGAAGAAAAGAAAGTTGCTACAATTCCCACGTCAGCTTTTTATATAAAATCAGATGAAGGATCTCGAATGATCAGATTCTGTTTTGCCAAGACAGATGAAACTTTACAGTCCGCTTTAAAAAATCTTTCTTGATGTTTAACGGTAATGTTTAAAAATTTGCTCTAGTTTGCCGGAAGAAAGAAGTGCATCGATCGCACGATTGATCGTAGCCACCGCAAACTTAGAACTTTTCCTAAGGGCACATTGAATAGGGAATTCACCTTCAACTAAATAATCAGATTGTATTATTTTTGAAGCTTCGGGATTGTTCTTTTTAAAATAAGCAATAAGCATATCATCAGTGACAATATAGTGAATGCGCTTGTTAATCAGCTTGTGAAAATTTTGTTCTTCATTTTCAACATCATTGCGCAGAAGTTTATTCTCTTTAAATGATCTTTCGAGAGACGGATACTTGTACCCCACAAGAGTTCCAATGTTTTCTCCTGTGAAATCATTAAGACTTGATGGAACCGGTTTGATACCTGCGATTATCTCTTTTTTATAAAAGAGAGGCTTGCTCCAGGAGAAATCGTCAGGCCGATAATTCCACATATAGCTGGTATAGCAATTGAGATCAAATGTCTCATCTTTCGAATCTATTCTCTGACGAGAAAGCAACTCAATCTTTAAATCAACATTTAATTCTTCAGCGAGAGCTTTTAAGTAGTCACTGACAAGGCCATCGGTAGAATGACGGGAATTTAAAATAAGAGGTGCGGGCAATGTAGAAACAGTGACAGCACGAATTTGGTCTTTGGCGTATGTTAAATTGATGAAGATAAAAAGAATGAGAATTAGTTTCATCAATTCATTTTAATCGTTCTTGTGAAAAAAAAAAGCCCCTCTTTGCAGAGGGGCCATTTATTATTGTGCCATGAAGATCTTTTTAAGTTTGGCTCCAGACCAAACTCTGAATCGCTCAATATAACTGTAGGCCGCTGGGATTACTACGAGAGTAAGCAGCGTTGAAGATATCAAGCCACCGATAACAGCAATCCCCATTGAGGTTCTTTGCTTAGAAGCCTCATTTAGACCGATTGCCAGAGGAATCATACCCGCGATAAGGGCAAATGAAGTCATAAGAATCGGGCGAAGTCTTGCTTTACCAGAGGCAATAATAGCATCGTACAAACTCATTCCGCCTTGAACTTGTTGATTAGCATAGTCTACAAGAAGAATAGAGTTCTTTGTTGCAACACCTAGGAGCATAATACAACCAATCATTGAGAAAAGGTCGAGTGATGCGCCAGTTATGGCGAGCGCGTAGAAAGCCCCACACATCGCAAGTGGAAGAACGAGCATGATGGTAAACGGAGTAACAAATGATTCATAAAGAGAAGCGAGAACGAAGTAGATAAACATGATACCTAATCCAGCCGCGACAATCATATTGGCCATCAACTCCTGGAAGTTTTCTGCCTGACCGACGTATTGGAATCTCATGTTTGATGGAAGTTTAATTTCATCTTTCATCATTCTGTTAATGTCGGCGATGGCCCCACCCATACCCGGACCATTAGGTGCAATATCAGAAGAAATCTGAATATAACGACCGCGATCCTGACGGTTGATTGTTGCAGGTCCCGCTGTTTCAAGTGGAGTTGTCATGCTCGAAAGCTTAATTAACGAATTGTTAATGTTCGGAACATAAGTCGCATCGTATGCTTTTTTCAGATCGCGCTGATCTTCTTGCAAGCGTACGCGGATATCGTATTCTTCACCTTGCTCTCTAAAGACTGCAGCTTTTGTCCCTTCAATCATCGTACGAAGCTCACTACCCATCAGTGTTGTTGAAACACCAAGTTTTTCAGCTTTACGTCTGTCTGGAACAACCTGGAACTCAGGTTTTCCCGGACGGTCAGATGTATCAACATCTTTAAGTGCAGGGTGATTTTTTAAACGTGCATACAGCATTCCAGCGTATTTTTGAATTTCCTTCATGTCTTCACCAACGATGTTGACGTTGAAAGGTCTTTGACCACCACCGACGGCATCAAAATCTTTAACGGCCACGTTAGCGTAAGCAAATGGTTTCAATTGTTGTCTCAGCAATTCTTTAAACTGAGATGTATTGATCCCTTTACGTTGTTTAGAAGGAACGAGGTTAACGAAGATGCTGGCCTTTTCAGGCTGACCGTTTTTATCACCGACAGTGAGAACGGTACTCAAGACTTCTTTATTCTTTCTGACAGCTGCATCGATTTGAGTTGCGATTGTATTCATCCCATCCAAACTTGTCCCAGGTTTTAAATCCATTGAGACAACGAATTCACCTGAATCCTGAGGAGGAAGGAATGTTTTAGGCGTGCTCTTTAGAGCTGCAAAGCTCGCAAAGAAAATCACAAGAGCAAGTCCAAGAATAACGAAAGGACGTTTCATCGTAAATTTCAAAACGGCGACATAGATATCTTCAAGCCAATCTTGAAATTTGTTGAAAGTATCGAGCATTGCTCCAACAGTGTGATCGTAAAAACCTTTTTTAACTTTTACGTGGCCTGGTTGGTGATGTTCAATTTTTCCTGCAAAATAAGCAGAGAGCATCGGTGCCATTGTAAGAGCATCGAAAAGAGAAATGACGAGAGCAAAACAAACTGTCAGACCGAATTCTTTAAAGAACTGACCAACGACCCCGTCCAAAAATGCGATTGGACCAAAAACCGCGATAACGGTTAATGTTGTCGCAATTACTGCAAGTGTTACTTCATTTGTTCCTTTAATCGCCGCCGTTGTGGGATCTGCACCCATTTCAATATGGCGGAAAATGTTTTCGCGAACAACGATCGCATCATCAATCAACAAACCAACTGCCAGCGAGAGCGCTAGAAGGGTCATGATGTTAACTGTAAAGCCTGCTGCCGCAAGAAGAATGAAGGCTCCCAAAAGTGAGTTGGGAAGAGCGAGACCGGTAATGATTGTTGAACGACCTGAACCAAGAAAGAAGAAAACAACAATAATCGTAAGAATAACCCCGATAATAATTGTCTCGTAAACGTCATCAACGTTGGCCTTAATTTGTTTTGCACCGTCGCGTACAACGTCCAGCTGAATCTTGTCAGCTTTAAAAGTATCATTCAATTGAGAAACTTTTTTCTTTACGGCTTCAGCTACACCAATCGTATTAGAGCCCGATTGCTTGTAAATAGAAAGAAGTAGAGCTTTGTGGCCATTGAAGTAACCGTAAGTTTTTCTTTCTTCAAGAGAATCTTTTACCGAACCGACATCAGCAACTGTGATCGGAACATCGTTTCCGATAAAGTTGATGATAGTTGATTTAATTTCATCAATAGTTTTGTATTCACCAAGAGTTCTAAACACAGCATCGCTTGTTGCGCTCGATACTTTTCCCGCAGGAATATTTTGTCCAGAAATCTGAAGGCGACTTGCAACTTGAGAAGCTGAAATTTCTCTCGACTTTAATTTGTTTCTGTCGAGTTCAACTTTAATTTCTCTCTTGCGACCACCGACGATTTCAACAAGTCCAACCTGGTTGACCTGTTCGAATTGCGGTTTAATTTTTTTATCGACGAGCTGGTAGATTTCACCGTCCGATAAATCAGACTGAACGGCGATCGTTAAGATCGGTTGATCGGCAGGGTCAATTCTTCTGATAACCGGTTCATCGATTTCATCAGGAAGTTTTTTTCTTGCTGCCGCTACTTTATCTCTAACTTGTTGTTCAGCGTATTTAACGTCTGTTTTCAGGTTGAATTCAGCAATAATAATAGAAACGTTTTCAAGATTGTTTGAAGAAAGTTTTTTAAGTCCCGGAACGTTTGAAAGTTCCTCTTCATAAACTTTTGAAACGAGTGTTTCAACTTCTTCAGGTCCTGCACCTGGATATGCCGTTGTGACAGTAACAATCGGAAAAGTTACGTTCGGAAACAAATCCACGGGCAATTTTTTTAATGAGAGCCATCCCACCACGAGAATTACTGTAACAATACACGTGATGAAGACCGGCCTCTTAATAGATAAGCTGGCCAAATTCATTTAGTACCTCCGGCACTGTAAATTTTTAATTGGGAATAAATGTTTAAAATATTTGTTTCATTTTGAATGCGTGCCAATTCAGATGTTGCATAATCCTGTTCGAAATTCAACACCTGGAAAGTAACTGTACGGCCTTTGCTTAAACGATCGCGTTCATTGTTTGCTTTAATTCTCTGAGCTTCTTCAATTTTTTCTACGAGAGAAAGTTTTTCTTTAGCATCTTCAAATTTTCTCGCAAGATCGTTCCATTGTTGTTCTTGTTCAAAAAGTTTTCTCTGAAGGTTCTGTTCAGCAGCAATCTGTTCATTTTTATACGACTTAATGTTGTCTGAAGTCGTTCCAAAATCGAGAGGTGCAACAAAACGAAGACCGATAGCTTTGGTATCGTGATCAGTTTTAAATGAATTGCTGACGGCCTGGCTGCTTTCAACATCACGACCGTTTAGAGCGTATGTTCCGTAAACTTCAAAAGTGGGCTTGTTTTTTTCTATCGCCAGAGCAGCGTTAGCTTTTGCGATTTTTTCATATTCAATAGCCGCTTTCGTGTCATCTCTTAAATCTGCTTTCGAAGGAAGAGCAAGAGTTTTGATTTTTCCTGAATCAACCGATTCAAGATCTTCATCAAGAGCCTCATTATTAATTCCTCTCAGCGAATTGAATGCTCTTTGGAGGTTGAACTGCTCTTGTTGAGCATTTTTCAATTCATATTCTCTCGCTTTGAAATTGGCATCCGATTGAAGGAAGTCAGCACTTTCGGCCAGACCATTTCTCAGTCTATTCTGGTTCCAGGTTCTAATTTTTTGAGCGCGTTCAAGGCTTTCTTTTTGGACTTTTACTACTTTTCTTACTTGAGAAAGAGACCAATAAACGGATTCAGCTTGCGCTAGAGTTACTTTCATTTTGTAACTTTCAGTGTGTTTATTTGCCTGAGACTGAGAAGAAATCAATGTTTCAGTCGCACGAGTCTCCTTACCCCAAAAGTTTCTCCATAAAGATTGAGAAAGTTCCAGTGTCGCAATTCCGTCGTGGAAATTACTCACAGGGAGAAAACTCGGGCTGGCATTGATAATTTCCGTGTGCGAAAAATTGTAGCTGAGTTTTCCTGCAGTACCTGTTCTGAATTGCTGAGATAAACCGGCCGTGAAAAAAGTGAAGTCAGTTTCTTCACCTTGAGCATTTCTGTTTGTCGTCGGTTTTTTATCAACAGAAGTTTGAGCCTGGGCGAAAATGCTAGGACGGAAAATAAGTTTTCCTTCGTCAGCTCTAAGATCTGCAGATTCAGTAATGAGTTTACTTGCAGTCATCGCCTGGTTTTTTTCTTCAACCTGCTTCAAGTAATCATTGAGTGTCAGCTGGGCACTGAATGCCTGAGGTGTAAGTACCATCAGACCGAGCAGCGCGCTGATGTGCGCGAGTTTCATACTTTTTGCTCCTGAAATTTAATTCCATCGAAAACGATGGTGATTGTATTATTGATAAATTGGTCTCTATATTCTTTATCTTTAAGTGTCTTTTTAAAGTATTTTTCTCCGACGTGATCCACTCTCAAAGAAGATGTGAGTTGGTTGAAAAAAAGCGAAGCCAGAATAGTGGGTTCGACATCGTCACGAAGAATTTTTTTTGTCTGGGCATCTTCAAATACTGAAACAAGTGTTGTGTAAACTTTGAGAAAAGTATCAGTGAAGATATCTTCGATAAGTGGATTCACTGTTTCAATTTCACGGCAAATCATTTTCGTTGTAGTGAGATTTTCAAGTCCTTCGTTGATAAAATCTTCTGCGAAAAGACGCATTCGCAATTTCAATTCATCTAGTGAAGCGGCCTTAGTTAAAATTTTAGAAGCTGAGTTGAGTCTTGATTCGCCGAATATTTTAAAACACTCGCGATAGAGACCTTCTTTTCCTCCAAAATGATATTTGATAGCGCTGACGTTTGCTCCGGCCTCGCAGCAAATATCTCTTACTGAAGCCCCTTCATAGCCTTTGTCGCAGAAATGTTTTCTAGCGGAATCAAGAATCAGGTCTTTTGTTTTATCTGATGTTGTTTCTTCTTTTTTATTAAAGAAACAGGATTTTTTAACCATCATGATGGGTCCCTCAACGTTTAATGTGAACGTTTGAGATCCTAACATAGATGTTTAAAATTTTAAAACGATTGTTTGAAAGAGCCTTGGACAACTATTAGTTTTATAATAGATTCTTGTACTTAGAGGTCTTTTTTAACAATGGCCTTTATTGACAGTTTTTCCTGATGATCGAGCTCAAGCTTAACTTCGACTGCCTCATTCTCTTGTAGAGGGCGCTTAAGGTTAAAAATCATGACGTGCAGGCCACCTGGTTTTAGAGTCGTTGTTTCTGCTTTTTTAAGAGCAATTTTTGGAACATTTCGCATGCTCATCTTTCCGTTCTCCATCGCCATTTCATGTAATTCAAAATCGTCTGAAATGGGACCGCTGATTTTTTCTAGTGCACGATCGACGTTGTCGTTATTAGCAATAGTCATAAACATCGCAGTGGTGTTCGAGCCAGGAGGAGGAAGTCTGATGGTCGCGTTTTTGATCTCTATCTTAGAAGCGGCCATTGTGGCAGCAGAAAAAGAAATTAATAATGTAATAAGAATGTTTTTCATTTGATCTCCGTGAGCATTTTTCTGAGCAATGCCAGCATCACTGTTTTATTTGTTCCGTGTTCAATGTGTGGAAGGATTTTTCCATCCGGACTCATGACTAAAATTCCAGTTGAATGATCGATGGTGTAACCCATTTTAGAATTTTTCAGAGGAACTTTCATAAAGACAACGCCAAAAAAACGCGTAAAGGGATCAAGGTCTTTTAAGGGCATTGAAACAGAAATAATTTTAGGATGAAAATAACCAGCATATTCTTTGAGGCGCTCCAAAGTGTCTCGTTCAGGATCTAAATCTACAAAGAGGAAGTTGATCTTTTCAAGTTCAGCAGGAGTCATTTCCTTAAAGGTTGCTCCGACAGTTGAAAGTGTTGTGGGGCATGCATCAGGACAAGTGAGAAAACCGAAATACATTAAAGTCAGTTTTCCTTTTTTCAGATCACTTAATGTTGTCACTCCCTTTGAAGTATTTAAGGGAAGAGAGAAGGGATTGTATTCCGTTTCTTTTTTTGTGAAGAGGTAGGAAAAAATGAGAATGGCCATCAAGGCCACTGTGCTGAGAATTGTTTTAGTCATTTTTTTACGTGCTTTAAAGCGATAGAGTTAATGCAATAACGTAATCCAGTTGGTTCAGGGCCGTCAGGAAAGACATGGCCTAAATGAGAATCGCAATGAGCGCATCGAACTTCGGTGCGAATCATTCCGTGACTGTTGTCCTCAATCATTTTAACGTTTCCTTTTGTTAAAACATCGTAGAAGGATGGCCAGCCACTATGAGAATTGTATTTTGTATCTGAGCTGAACAATTCGTGTCCGCAAGCTGCGCAGACATAAATACCTGGTTCGTAAAATGAATTGTATTTGCCTGTGAAAGGAGCTTCTGTCCCACACATTCTTAAAATGCGATATTCATCGTCCGAAAGTTTAGATTTCCAATCGTCATTCATTTTCGTTCCCGGATGTTTTTGTAAACTTTAATCCCAACCATGAGTAGCGCAATGAAAAGCAGAAGACCGACAATTCCGTACACCATACTCAATACATTTTTTAGAACGACTAAAAAGACGATGGCCACTAAAAAAATCGTAGATATTTCATTAATAACTCTCAAGGCCATCGGAGAAAACGAGATAATATCCTTTTGCTGTTCACGAAAAATCCCATCTAGAAAGATGAAATAAGCGTACAGACCTGCGACAAAAGCTAATTTCAGGACTAACCAGGGATGATCGCTTAAAGGCCAGAATTGAACGGCAAGCATCATTCCGAACATGAGCACGGCGATTGCTGAAGGCCAGGTGATTCCAAACCATAATCTTCGTTGCATGATTTTAAATTGGTTTTGGAGGATTTTTTTCTCTTCCGGTGATTTGTCATTTGCCTCGGCAAAATACACAAAGAGGCGTGGCATATAAAAAAGTCCGGCAAACCAGGTGACGACTGCAATAATGTGGAGAGCTTTAATTATCAGGAAGTTCATTATTCCTGAATTCTAGGATAGATTAATAATTATGGATAGAGTGTTTTATGTTTTTAGACATGGTGAAACTGATTGGAACCGCGAGCGCCGTTGCCAGGGGCACACCAATACTGATCTCAATGAAAAAGGAAAAGAACAGGCCCTTTTTTTGGCGCAAAAAATGTTGGATTTTCCACTTGATATTATTGTCTCCAGCGACTTAAACCGCGCCTTAAATACAGGAAGATTAGTTGCCGAGAAAAAGGGGATTCCTCTCATTGTCGATTCACGACTAAGAGAAATGAGTTATGGCGAAGCGGAAGGTCTTCTCTATGAAGAAACCATCAAAAAATATGGAGCGGAATTATGGCAAAAGTTCCAAAGCTTCACTAAAGAGAATGATTCCATTTCTTTCCCAGGAGGGGAAACACGCAAAATGGCGCGTGACCGTTTTTTTGAGGTAATGCTAGAGCTGATTGAGAAAACGGAACATAAATACATTGGTCTTAGTACTCATGGGGGCGCACTCAGAAACATTCTTCATGGATTTCTCCCTGAAAACCATAACATACTTCCGATTCCCAATTGTGTTGTTTACAAGTGTGTCTACCTTAATCAGGAAAAACGATTTTTAGTTGATCCAAACCCGATCTAAAGACTCGGACAAATTTTGCCCATTTACTCCCTAAAGTTGATTGAGCCTGCGAATATGGATTAAACTATTTGGAGTGAGGTTTCATGATGAAATTTAAAATGTGTGCACTACTAATCGGTCTTACTTCCTTAACATATGCTGAGGCTGCTACCCGCAACCTTTGCGATGACCTCATTGAGAGCGGATCTTCATCCGCTGAACAAATCAAAAGATGTCAGGAAAAATTTGGTGTTTCAGATTATTCCAAAGAAAAAGATGCCAGCAGAAAAGTAAAAGATGCTGCCGAAGAATCTAAGACAGCTGAAGATACTAAGAAAAAAGAAAATCTTGAATTTAAAAAGTTCACTCAAGATGATCTTTTCGATGCTGGATTTGGTAAACCATTCTATGCGATGAGAATTGATTATCGTTTCAGACCTGCCAAAGAAAAAAGGATTACGGATGGGGATGCCCTTTGTTCGTACCTCGGATATGAAAAAGCAATCAAGAGTATTGTTTCAGCTGAAATCATGCCGGACGCAGCTGATAAAAAAGGACTCGTGATTGATACAAACTTCATAGGTGTCGTCAGTAAAGAACCTGAACTCTACAAAGATGATGAATTAAAATTTACTGTAAGAAAGTACGTTGAAGTCACTTGCGTGAAGAGAAAAGATAAAAACCTTGAAGGCTCTGCTGATGTTTATAAAAAACTCACTGAAGATCTTCTTGTCCTTGCTCCTGAGATCAACTCGCCAAAACGTGATACCTCGAGTGTCATCAATAATGGGCCAAGAGCAGGCAAAGACAAGTCAACTCCAAATGGCTACCAGCCACCAGAGTGGACAAAAGAATCATCTAATACAAGTAAATAAAAAAAAGCCCCTGTTAAAAGGGGCTTTTTTTTAATTCAAAAGATTTTTTATTTCGTCTGCCGTTCCCATTTTCAAAAACTCATCCACTAAATTTTTGCACTCAGTGTATTTCAAGTTTCGAATAATTTTTCTGGTCGGTAGAATGTGCATGGCGCTCATGCTTAGTTCACTAACTCCCATACCAACAAATAAAGGCACAAGATCTTTCTGATGGGCCATCGATCCGCAAATGCCCACCATTTTGTTTTTTGCGCGTGCATTTTTAATAGTCAGATGAATTAGACGAAGAAGACCTGGATTATAAGGATTGTATAAATGTTCAATCTTTTCATTCATGCGATCGACTGCACATGTATATTGGGTGAGATCATTGGTTCCGATGCTGAAGAAATCTACATGATCAGCAAGGATATCTGAAATCACTGCGGCGGCTGGTATTTCTATCATAATGCCCAGTTTGACTTCATTGCTAAAATCAATTTTTTGTAGACGTAACTCTTCTTGCACTTCAAAAACTATTTTTTTCACGGCCAAAGTTTCTTCAAGTGAAGAGATCATCGGAAACATAATTGAAAGAGGGCCGTGGACAGAGGCACGGTAAAGAGCTCGCAATTGAGTTTTAAACATTTCCGGTTCTTTTAAACAAATGCGAATAGCTCTGTAACCTAAAAACGGATTGGCTTCTTCACCAATGTGAAGGTAATCCAGCTTTTTATCGCCGCCGATATCCAACGTTCTGATGATACAATTTTTTCCTCTTAAGCCTTTCACGACGGCTGCGTACGAATGATATTGCTCATCTTCCGTTGGCATACTCGTGCGGTCCATGAAAAGAAATTCTGTTCTGTATAATCCAATCGCTTCGCCATCATTGCGATCAAAAGCTTCAAGATCGGCAGGCGTGCCGATATTGCCAGCAAGTTCAATATGAATGCCGTCAACTGTTTCAGATTTCAAACCGACGAGAGAATGAAGTTCTTTTTTAGAAACGAGATTCTGTTCATGTTTTTGTTGAAAGGTTTTTATTTCCTCGGGAGAAGGATTAACTGAAACAGTTCCCGTTTCACCGTCAAAGGCAATGAGATCGCCTGACTTAACCGAAGAAGTAATATTGTGAAGGCCAACCACTGCAGGAATTTCCAACGTGCGGGCCATAATCGCTGTGTGCGATGTCTTTCCACCGATATCAGTGAGAAACCCTAGTACATTTTTGCGATCCATAGAAGCGGTTTGCGAGGGCGTAAGATCCTTTGCAACCAAGATGACAGGTCCAGATAAATTCTCTAGAGAAATTTTTGTTTTCTTCAGTAGTGTGTAGAGCAGTCTCGATGTCACATCTTTGATATCTGCTGCGCGCTCTTTCAGATAAGCATCTTCCATAGCTTCAAACATAGAAATGAATTGTTTTGAAACGGAAGCAAGAGCGAACTCTGCGTTCACGCTTTCGGCCTTTATTTTTTTTAAAGTTTTTTTAAGAAGCTCGGGATCTTGCAGAATCATAATATGAGCTTCAAAGATCTGAGCTTTGTCCTCACCGAGATTTACCAGGGTCTTTTCTTTAAGGAGAGTCAGCTCATGTTTGCATTTCTCAATGGCCTGACCGAGACGAGCTTCTTCAAGTTCAAAAGAGCTGACGTATTGAGGAATGACGAGTTCTTCTTCAGCAATAAGAAGTGCAGAACCGATGGCGATGCCGGGAGAAGCTGAGTTTCCTTTCAACATAAAAACTACAGGTGAAATTTGTTGTTGAAGAGATTTGTAATTTCTTTCAAAGCTGCTTCAGCATCATTGCCGTCAGCTGTGATGACAACTTCGGTATCTTTGGTCAATCCAAGACCCATAACACTCATAATTGATTTAGCGTTAGCTGTATCGCCGTCAACGGAGAGTTCAATTTCAGATGTGAACGAGCTGGCCGTTTTTACGAGCACGCCAGCAGGGCGAGCGTGTAATCCTTCATCATTTAAAACTTTTACTGTTGCTGTTTGCATATTTTTTTCCTTTTTTTTATTTTTTAAAAGTGATTTCCATTATGTCGTGGCCATTGTTAATTTGTCCATTGCCCTGAAGAGACATGGTGGCCACTTTGCCCATGTTTGTAATAACAACTGGAGTGATATCTGACTTCGCTTTCTCGCGCACGAGATCGAGATCAAATTCCAAAAGCTTTTGTCCGCGAAGAACGACATCGCCTTTTTTTACAAGGGCATTAAATCCTTGGCCATTCATTTTAACGGTATCAATTCCCACATGTATTAACACTTCCAGGCCATCATCAGTCATCAAACCGATAGCGTGATTTGTTCTGAAAAGTTGAGCAATTTTTCCGTCAACTGGAGCATACACAATACCTTCAGTTGGCTTGACGGCAAAACCATCTCCTAAGATTTTTGTGGCGAACGTTTCATCAGGAACCTGTGCGAGAGTCATCACTTCACCTTTTAAGGGAGAGCCGAGCATGGTTCCATTCGATTTTATCGGTGCTTTCACAGGAGCAACTTCTGCGGTTTTAATCAAAGGGGAATTGGTCATGAGAGATTTAATTTCTTCTTTGAGAGCATCAGATTCAACACCAAAGATCACTTGGAAATTATTTCCCGTGGCCATGATTCCCGCCGCACCTATTTGCTTTAATCTATCTTGATTCACGCGAGTGGAATCATTGACGGAAAGACGAAGGCGAGTAATGCAGGCATCGAGGTTGACGATATTTTGAGTCCCACCGAGAGCAGCGAGAACTTCTGCCGCTTTTTGTGAAGCGGGAACGGCTCCCAAATTTTCATCCGTATCATCAGCATCGCGGCCTGGAGTTTTAATATCCATCAGGCCAATGAGCCAGTAGAAAACACCAAAGTAAAGTGCTGCGATCGCTGGGCCGACAACAAGCCACAGGTATTGAGAGTTTTTCATATTGCTTGCACCGACGATATAGTCGATGAGTGAAGCTGAAAAAGTGTAACCGAGGTGAATGTCAAAATGTCCTGTTAGAAGACCTGAAAGAAAAGCGGCACACACATGAAAAATATAAAGTATGGGAGCGACAAAAATAAAGGCGAATTCAATTGGCTCTGTAATACCAGTGATAATTGAAGTCAGTGCTGCTGAGATCATAATCCCTGCGATCGCTTTTCTGCGAGTCGAAGGAGCGCGAAGATACATGGCAAAGCAAGCTGCGGGCAATCCGAAAAGCATAAGTGGAAATTCAGCGGCCATAAAACGTCCTGCCGTTGGATCGCCTGCAAAATAACGAACAGATTCACCTTTTACAGTGACCCCCGTTGAAGTGATAAATGAACCAAACTCATAAAGAAAGGGTTGATAGTAAACGTGGTGAAGTCCAAGTGGAATGAGAAGTCTCTTTCCTGCAGCGTAGAAAGCAGGACCCAAATCCGAACCCATAATGTATGAGCCAAAATGGTTGATCGCATTCTGAACTGGAGGCCATACGTAACCTAAAGCAACACCCACAAAAACTGCAGCTGCGGCCGTAATAATCGGAACGAATCTTTTTCCTGCGAAAAATCCGAAAACGGGATGAAGTTTAATTTGAAAAAATCTTTTGTATAAATAAGCTGCAAGCAAGCCAATGATAATTCCGCCGAAAACACCTGTGTTGATTTCAACAGGAAGAGCGAGCACATCTTTCATCACTTTGAGTACATTGGCGAAAGTGAAATATCCCACGACAGCAGCGAGTCCCGCCACTCCGGCCCCTCCTGCAAATCCGATCGCGACGCCGATAGCGAAGACGACAGGCAATTGTTCGAAGATAGCAAGACCGCCTGAAAAAATGAGTTTTCCTATGAAATGGTGCTCAAAAATTCTTCCCAGCGCTACAAGAAGTCCGGCCGCAGGTAGTACAGAGACAGGAGTCATCAAAGATTTTCCAACTTGCTGTAAAGTCGAAAACGTTTTGTTGGCCATGGAAATCATGCGAGTGCTCCTCATATTTTTTAGACGTTTAGGAATCTTTTTAGAAGGGGATACCCTAACATTTTGAAGAGCATTTTTGGAAGGAAAATATGCGCTGAAATGTTGTTACAATTCTTAAGAAATCTTTAACAATTTTTTCATAGTAATATTTATGGCAGAAGGATTTTAAGCTTTCAATATCAAGTGAATTTTGGTCCAATAGGCCCCATGAAAACAAAATTCTTTTTACTTTTTATAAGTGTATTAACTTCACTCACTTGCGCTGCCGCAAACAAAGTCTCTCGATTCAGCAGCGGCGAAGCTTTTGGGGCACCCGGGGTACCTGGTTCTTGGGCATCAGCTAGAAAAGTTCAGGTGGGAACATTTTATGAAACAACGGGAACTGCTAAATCTCCATTGTGGTTTACACTTTCAGAAGGGACATTGACGGAAGTTTACTATCCTACAGTTGATCAGGCTCAAATTAAAGATTCTCAATTTCTCATCAGCGATGGAACAACTTTTTTTAAACAAGAACGCGATTTAAAAAAAGAAGTGACAGTGCTTTCTCCTTCACTGGTAAAAATAACGAACTCAGATTACGCCGGCCGATTTAAAATTTCTCATACATATTACACGGCAAAAGACTCAGCAGTTTTAATTGATGAAGTAGAAGCGACTTTAAATCAGGATGGCATACAACTTTTTTTACTAACTAAGCCTCAACTTAATAACACTGCCGCTTTTGATTCGGCAGCGGTGACACCTGAAGGATTTTACTTCAAAGAAAATCTCACTCAATTACAAGTGACTTCAACTACCGGATTCAGAAAAAAATCGGTGGGCTTTGTCGGCTTTTCAGATGGCTGGCAAGATTTAAACCGCGATTTTAAAATGGATTACGAATTTATGACTGCTACGAATGGCAGTGTGGCTTCGACGGGAGAGATTGATCTTCCGCAGGTTGCGGGAACTTATAAGTTCTATGTCGTGTACCGTTTTTCAAGTGGTGAAACGGCCCGAAAAATGTTTGATTACTCTCAGGCTAAAACAGAGTATTTGAATGGGTGGAATAATTATTTAAACACTCTTCGCATTCCTAAAAATCTGACAAAAGATCAATCCACACTTTACCTTCGCTCTCTATACACTCTCAAGTGTCACGAAGATAAATTAAATCCTGGTGCTTTTATTGCTTCTCTTTCAGTTCCCTGGGGAGAATCTCAAAAAGAACAACCCGGAGCTGAGATTGGCGGTTATCATTTAATCTGGCCTCGCGATTTGTTTAACGTCTCTGTAGCGCTTTTGAATTCCGGTGATTATCAATCAGCGCTCAACGCTCTTCGTTTTTTAAAAAAGGTTCAATACAAACCTGGTGCTGGAAACTGGAATTTGAATCCGAGAATTATTCCCAAGGCCGGAGCATGGCCGCAAAACACCTGGGTAACAGGCAGAACGTATTGGGAAGGGTTTCAACTTGATCAGACGGCTTTTCCCATTCATTTGTTTTATCACCTTTATTTAAAAACGAATGAAGCAGAGAAAGCAGCTCTCTTCAATGAATTTGAGCCAATGTTGACGAGTGCTCTTAATTTCATAGCAACCTATGGACCATGGACGCATCAGGAACGCTGGGAAGAAAACTTTGGTATTTCTCCCTCAAGTTTTTCAGCTGCGGCTTCGGCGTTGATCGTGGGCTCAAAAATTTTTAAAAACACTTACGGTCAAAATCTCGCTAACGTGGCCAATCACTGGCTGTATACACCCAACGACAACATCGACACTTGGACGTACACCACAAATGGGGTCTACGGCGATGGTCAATACTATTTGAGAATGGCAGGAGGAAGCTCTTACGATGCTCCATGGAACCCGAATGATCGTTCCTCAATTCACATCGCTAATTCAAGTCAACGAATGGCCCAGGAAAAAGTTTTAGATCAAGGATTTTTACAGCTTGCACTTTTAGGAGTGAAACCTGGAAGTTCTTCTTTGATTAAAAAATCTAAAGATGTCGTCGATCAAAATATCAGTGTACTCACTCCAAAAGGGCGTGGATGGTATCGTTATTCGTTTGATGCTTATGGTGAAGAAGGCAAGGGGAGACTTTGGCCGCTGCTTTCTGGTGAACATGCGCGATTTGCTATCGAACGATATTCGGCGAACGATTTGAGTTGGACCAATGTTTTAAAAGAAACAAATGCAGTCATCGACAGTTTTCTTGGTTTTGCCAATGAAGGATTGATGATTCCTGAGCAAGTTTTTGAAAAAAATGGAGAAGGAACGGGATCGGCAACTCCACTAGCGTGGGCCCATGCTGAATACATCAAGCTTCTTTGGTCGCTCGAAGCAAAACACAATATTGAAAACGTTCTCAGATAATTCTGAGAACGTTATCTTTTAATCATTTCAAAGCCACGCATAATACTTGTGAATTCTTTGGCCGCATTATCAGGAGCGTAGTTCGTGAGCGTTTGCAATCCGCACGAACCAGGTGTCGGTCCTTCTTCTATGGTTCCTTTGTATTTGCAGACAATCTTTGCATTACAGGAAATCCAATCACATTTTAATTCGTTTCCAGGAAACGTCTGGTATTCCATATCTCCGCGGTATAGAGCGTTTTCAATTCCATAGCGGCATTTTTCAAAATAACTTTTTGTTTTTCCTGTTGAACAAAGCCAGTCGTAAACGACATCGCGAATATCTTCCCAATCAGACTCGAGACTAATCGGTTTCACTGACGGATAAGCAAGTAGTGAAGTCGCCATTCCTTTTTCACAGCGTCCATCGCGACTGTTTTCATAATTGCAGAAAAATTTATCAAACGATAGGCCGCCGGTATTGAAATCTCCCCAATACGAATTGTAATACGTTCGCGCCGCTTTCATTCGAGTACACATACCAGCGCCACACGAAAGTTTATTTTCAAAGCTGAAGGTGTTGGACGTAATTTTGCCGCCTCTCGATTGATCTTCTTCTTTGTACCAATGGCCATCCGATTCTATACGTTCAAAATAAGAACCAGCAAGTGAGCCTGACACTGGAATACCGAGTCCCTGACTCAAATCAGGAGCAAGATAGAAGCCTGCATTGCAAGCGTTCAGAGTGGCGTAGGCGTTGCCGACAAAACGCCATCTCATGGCCCTCAGACGTTCGTAATGTGCGCTTGGATCAAAGGCCGCATTGTTCTTTCCGATAATCATGGCCCATGGTGATGCATGACCGTAGAAATCAAAGCTGGCGATTTGATCGAACTGCTCCATTTCATCGAGCATGAGATGCGCATTAAATTTTCTCATGACGGCTTTTACAACCGGAATTTTATACTTGGTGAAAACTTCCTGATCCGTCATCCCTTTCACGTCAGGACCCGACATGATCACTACTTGATGATCAGGCCATACTTCCTTGTAGCGCTGAGCGCGAGTGAGCCCCGATTGAAAAAATTGATCCGAGTCTTCTTTTACGGCAGAGCCTACAACGATAATGTGAGTGATCTTGTGCGTATCGAGGACTTTGTCTTTGTAGAGCCCAATGCGATATTCCCCAACGCGAAGACCGTCTACCACTTCACCTGATGTCAGTGAGTCAGAACTCGATTTTGATTTGCATGAAACGAAGGCAATGAGTATCAAGACGAGCAACGAAAAAGTTAATTTCATGTACTGGATCCTCCAATAGACCTCATCTAAAACTGCCTAAGAAAATATCAAACAGTGACTTTCGTCAATTGAATCAATGTAAATGAAAAATTTTAATTGAAGATGTAATGTTACTGGTGTCACAATGGAGGGATTGATAATAAAAACGAAAAGGATGAATACGAAAAACGTATTAAAAAAATGCGCCCCGTAATGACAGCAAAACTGGCGGCCCACTATCCTTAATTACGCACACGTTAAACACAAGGAAGTTTAAAATGAAAATGCTACTCGTACTCTCAACTCTCGCTCTTTCAACTGGTGCAATGGCCTGTCCCGAACTTCAGGGAAGATATGATCACTGTTACTCTGAAATAAGACCAATCAAAGGCGAATATATTGTCGATCAACATCAGGAAAATAATTACGAAGTTTACAATGTTGAATACAACGATGATGAAACCGGGGAAAGTCAGAAAGAAGAAATCAGAACAAATAACCAGACTGTCTCTAGCAAACAAAGACTACCGAGAGTCGGCATTCGCGTAAGAATAGAAGCGAAGGCAAGATGTCAGGGAAGTAAAGTTATCTCGGATGCTGATGTTTATTTCATGGGCGGAAAAGTCGGAAACTTTACCAATGAAATTTATCTTGAAGGTAATACTCTAAGAAGTAATTTAGACGGCTCTTACCTTGGCAAAAGTTTGCAGAAAAGAATTGTCTGCACACTGAAGCAAGGCAAGGCTATCGATTAGTTTTTTATTTTACACAGTAGTAGAGATATTCTTCGGCGTTCACTTCCCATTTTTCTCTCACAGGAGAAGGATTGCGGAGAGTGGGCGCGAAGACTTTGTCCCCCGCAAGGGCCCAGACTTTTTCATTGAGACTCACTCCACCAGACCAGTCCCCATAAGAATTCAAAAGATCCAGCTCATAGTCAGTAGGAAGTCTTGCTTCCAAAGTCTCGCATGCTTGCTCGGCTAGGCGTGGATCAGCAACGCGATCAACTGAACCATTGAGTCCACCTATAAGAGTAAGCATTTTATTTCCGACTTTTATCTGAGTAGGAAATTGAGTGCGTTGATAAGCAGTGAATAGATCCGCTGCAATTTTGCTCATTACATATTCAGGCTTGCCTGAAGCGATAAATGATTCGCTTGAACCATCTTTACCAATTAAGTGCAAGGTAACTTGAATATCACCCTGGCAATTGGGAGCAAGAGCATAGGTGCCATAAGCGATGAAGTCTAACTTGGCCAAAAGAGCGTCATCCAAATAACCATCACGCATTCCCATCTTGGCGGCGTTTACGATATTGACGATATCATTCACGTACTGAAAGCTGATTTTCTTAGTGCGAGGATTGATCTGACGGTAGAACTGATCGAGGTACGCTTTAAATGAAGATTCAAGAGTCACGTCTAAATATTGATAGCGAACGGCGAGTTCTTGATTGCGCTCATACATAGTATTGAAGGTGACCAGAAGATTGAGAGCATCGTATCCCTTTGCTCCTTGGGCGAGAAGTTTCTCAGCAGAGTGAACCATGTTGTTCATATACTCAGTGCGAGTTTGTCCGTAAGCATCTTTATACTGGCAGAGATCAGCGCCCCTTACGAAAGGAATCGTAGGCCAAATATCGAATCGTCCGTCTGACGGTAATGGCGTCGAAGCGAAACCTGAGGCTGCTAGCAAAAACACTACACTTATTGTGAATAGACTTTTCATGAAACACTCCTCTTACAAAACTGGCCCGCTTATATCATGGGCCCCAATGGAAGTCCTTCATTTATAAAATTTTCAAAGGCTTGCCGTGAAGACGTTACAACATATTAATAAGTGATAGTGATTGTTAGAGTTCATCTATGAAATTGATAGTATTTGTCAGAATGTAACGCTTTTGTTTGTAGAATCCCTGTTCAATACTTCTGTCCATGAAAAAGATTCTGATCGTAGAAGATGACATTTCTATCCGTGAGCTCCTCGTTGAAATATTCGAGAGCGAAGGGTATGAAGTTTGCTCTGGCCAGAATGGTTCAGAGGGAATCAAGGCGCTTGAGAAAAGCAAACCTGATGTCATTCTCATGGATTTGCTTATGCCGGTAATGGATGGCTATGCGTTTAGAGAAGAACAAATTAAAAAACCGGAATGGGATCAAATCCCGGTCCTCGCTATGTCCGCCCAAGATCAGGAATTAGAGAAACTTGAAGCCTACGGAATCAAGCATTTCATTCAAAAGCCCCTCGAACTCGACCATTTGTTAACTCAAGTTAAGCAGCTTTCCTGTTAGGGTAAATTTTTCAACTTTAGGCTCCCTTAAGGTGATGTGTGTTAGTTTGCAAATCAAATGAAATTGCAAATCAATCATCTCCTCTCCACCTGGCGGAATGTTCCCCTGACCAAGAAAGTCTTTTTCTTGGTCGGAACAATGATTGTTCTCGTTGTTTTTGAGCTCATCATATTGAGCTATGCCATGACTAATCTTTCGGCCGTCAGAACTTATGTCGCCGGCGAAGGTGAGTGGTCTAAATCTCAAAAAAATGCTTTCTACGCTTTTCAGCGATTCGCTAAAACCAAAAATCAAGATGACTACGAGCAAATCTTCAAGGCCCTTGAAGTCGTTGACGGTGATAATATCGCGAGAGTGGAGTTAAATAAGAAAGATCCTAATCTTGCCCTCGTGAAACAAGGATTTCTACAAGGCCGAGTTCATCCAGAAGATATTGATAACAGCATTTATTTTTTTCGTCGGTTTCAACACTTCTATTATATGAAGAGGGCCATTTATAGCTGGCAAAAAGGTGATGAGATTATTTCGGAATTCAAAAATTTGGCTATTCATTATAGAGAGGAAATTTCTTCTGGAAAAATGGGGCGGAGTAAAGAAGACGCGATCATAGAGCGCGTTCAAGTGTTAGATACTCTGGCCTCTAATTTTGAACATGAATTTTCAGCGGCGTTGAGTGAAGGGTCGCGCTGGATGGAAAACCAAATTTTTCTGGTCTTATTTGTTGTGGTAATTACTATTTCAGCCTTTGGAGTTGGACTCGCAGTTATTATTACAAGATCAATCACTTCTCGAATACATAACCTGAATCGTTTAGCGGCAGAATATGGACTCGGCAATTTCGATCGTCAAATTGAAGTGAGCGGTAAAGATGAGATTGGCAAGCTGACTTACTCGATTAATAAAATGGGAGCTCTTCTTAACGGTTCTTATCAACAGATTCTTGAGTCTCATCAGGAGCTTGAAAAGAAAGTTCAGGAACGAACAGTGGAGTTAAAGCACGCCCTGACAACTCGAGATGAATTCTTGTCAATTGCCAATCACGAACTGCGCACTCCTCTAACGGCTATTGTTCTGCAGTTAAGAATTCTGGAAAGATCAGTTGAACAATGTCCTGAAAACGAATCTGTTTCTAAGGTTCGTGAGAGCTTGCGGAAAACCAACCGCCTCGTCAAAAAATTAATTGATCTCCAAAATGCACTGATGGATTTAACTCATATCCAGCTCGGAAAGTTTCAAATCAAGCAGGAGAATTGTGATCTGACGGCCATTGCGACAGATACACTTTCGCAGCTTTCCTTTGAAGCGAGTCGAACAGGAGTTCAAATAAGTACATCGTTTCCAGACACTTTAAGTGGACCTTTTGATCCCATTCGCTCGTCGCAAGTCATCACCAATTTAGTTTCTAATGCCATTAAATACGGCGAAGGAAAACCCATTGAACTCGATTTAAATACGATGGATGGAAAAGCAATTTTAGTAGTGACGGATCACGGGCCTGGAATTCCACACGATAAAATGGATTCTATTTTTGATCGTTTTGAGCGCGGAGATCATGACCGCTCTCTTTCAGGTTTAGGCTTAGGTCTTTACATTACAAAACAGATCGTCGAAGCTCATGGCGGATCAATTGGTGTTCACAACGTCGAAGGCAAAGGTGCGAGATTTAAAGCTGAATTTCCGCTATGAAGAAAAAAAATCCTGTTAAGCATTCTGTAAAACATTCTGAAACTGATTACGCCAAAGGCTTGAGGTATTTGCGTCGAAAGTTTCCAGAGTTTAAAAATCTTTCTAATCAATACAAGCCGGAATTTAATTTAAAAGCGAAAAGATCTTTGTATGAATCGCTCATCAGAGCAGTCGCCAATCAGCAACTTCATATGAAAGCGGCCGCCACCATTACCGGACGCTTCATTGCTCTTTACCCAGGAAAGAAGTTTCCTTCTCCGGAGCAGGTCCTTGAAACATCTGATGAGGTTCTTCGCGGATGCGGTTTTTCTACAAATAAAGTCAAGGCCATCAAAGAGATCGCGCAAAAAACATTAGAAGGTGTTGTGCCTTCAAAAAAAGAGACAGAAAAATTATCGAACGAGGAATTGATCGACAGACTTGTTCCCTTGAGAGGAATTGGGCAATGGACCGTTGAGATGGTGCTTCTTTTTCAGTTAGGCAGACTTGATATTTGGCCTGTCGATGATTTTGGGATTCGCCGTGGCTATCAAATCTGGAAAGGGCTTAAAACAATGCCCACGGCTAAGGAACTAAAGCATGTAGGAGATCCCTATGCTCCTTATCAAAGCATTCTTTCGCTGCATCTTTGGCAATTGTCCAATACGACTAAAACCATCTAAGAGTTAAATAATTTTTTTAAATGAATGATACAGACAATGACTTTCCGAAAAAAAGTCCTGTAAAATAAGTTCATGAAAAATGCAAAACTTCTCACGTTTCTTACACTCTTTTTTTTCGGTTGCAGCGCTGTCGAAGTACGTCCGGTAGGACAACTCGTCGACACAACAAAAAAACAATTGAGTGAATCCTCAAAAATTTATTTAAAAGAAAGTGCAGTGGATGACACTGTTCCGACAGAGCTCGAAAAAGATAAATTTTATAGCAAGCTTGCTCTCAACGACGCTTATAGAAAGTATCTTCAGAGTGAATGTATTTTGTTATTAAAAAAAGAACAAGGGCTCAATCTCGATCGTCCGGTTTATGCTGCCGATCCACAGTGGAACAATATTGAAAATTTATTTTATATGCTCTTTTCTTTTCAGAGCATGAACCAAGATGCGCTCACTGAGCAAATCATGGAGTGCAATGTAGCCGTCAATAAGAACAAAGAAGTTGTTGAGTATCAGTTGAGAAAATCAAATCTCCAGGTACACAAAGCTCCATAATATGAGTTCTATTACCATCGAGAAATACGAAGGCCCTGAAGCGCGACGACTCGTCGATGCACTCGCTCATCTCAGATTAAAAGTTTTTTGGGAGTTTCCCTATCTTTATGAAGGAACGCTGGATTACGAAAAAACTTATCTGGAAACTTATTTCAATGCTAAACATTCATTCATTCTTGTCGTTAAAGACGGAGAAGAAATCGTTGGTGCAACAACCGGGATTTGGGCCAAGGAAGAAGAGGAAAGTTTCAAAAAACCTCTTCAGGCATACGGGCTGAATACCGATGAAGTTTTTTATTTTGGAGAGTCTGTTTTATTGCCGGAGTATCGCGGGCTTGGTTTAGGTAAAGTTTTTATGCAAGAGCGTGAAACTTATGCCAGATCAATACCCGGTATAAAAATTCTCGCTTTCTGTTCAGTTGTAAGGGCCGCTGATCATCCGCTCAGACCACAAGGTTATAGACCTCTGGACGAATTCTGGAAATCGAGAGGATTTGCACCTGCACCGGGACTTTTCACTGAGTACAGCTGGAAAGACCGTGATGAAAAAGTTGAGACGATGAAGAAATTAAATTATTGGTTAAAAAATATTTAGGAGTTCAAAAAATGGACAGCACTGAAAAAGTCATTCGCGATTATTATAAAGCTTTTAATGATAAAAAATTCGATCTTATGTTGAGCTACCTCACAGATGAAGTCATTCACGATACAAATCAAGGTGAAAGAACAAAAGGCAGAAATGCTTTTGTGAATTTCATGAAAGAGATGGATGAATTTTATGATGAACATCTCGACAACATTGTGGTGATGACAGAGCCGTCAGGAAAAAGAGCAGCGGCTGAGTTCGTGTGCCATGGTGTTTATAAGACGACTGCTTCAGGATTGCCGCCGGCAAAAGGACAAAAGTACGTTCTTCCCGTTGGTTGTTTTTTTGAAATTGAAAATGGAAAAATTTCACGCGTCACTAATTACTACAATATGAACGATTGGTTGAAGCAGGTAAAATGAAAATAGTTAACGTCAGTTACTCACTCTCGAGTCAGCCAGGATCGCTTAAAGAATGGCAAAATCATCTTGTCGATGAAGTTAAAAACTTTATTGATGGAGGAGCAGAAATTATTCTTTACCCGGAACTGTTCTTGATGGGACTGACTGATTATTTTCAAGGCGATCTCGTCGCTCAAATGAAAGAGATTTCAATCTATGTCTGGTCAACGTTGTTGCCAGAATTAAAGAAGACTATTGATAAAAAAGAAATTGTGATTTGCCTTGGTTCAGGGCCGCGAGTGTCTGAAGATAAACTTTTTAATTCGACTCCACTGTACATTAATGGCGATTGGACTTTCCAGGACAAATTGCATCTCACACCGTGGGAAACAGACTTTGTCGGAGGAATGGAAGTTAAGATTTTTACTTTTAAAAAATTGAAGTTGGCGACGTTAATTTGTTTTGATGTCGAACAGCCGAGTCTCGCTCTTAAACTAAAAGAGAAGGGAATCCATATTCTCCTCGTTCCCTCTGCCACGACAGATAGAAATGGAAGTAACCGGGTCAATCGTTGCGCCAATGCCAGAAGTGTAGAATTGGGCGCTGTTGTGGTGACGTCGCCTCTCATTGGCGATTCAGCGTGTGATTTAGTCGATCACAATGAAGGACGACAAGGATTCTTCTTGCCGGCGCAGGCCGCGGCCACTGTCGAGCAGGAACACTATTCCGCTTACTCTACGGATAAAAAAGTCATTCAATCATACAGCGTTGATGAGGGCCTTCTACAAGAGTTAAAAAAACAAGATGCCGAGACAAAGCCTTATCTGCAAAAAGATAATTTAAGCATTACTCTTCTGGATAAGTGATTCGATAAAGAAAGAGTCCGTTGGGAGGAGCGACCTTCCATTGTTGTTTAGGATTTTTTGGTCCGTTTAACAAAGTTAAAAATTCTTCAACTGATAATTTTCCACTTCCTACCATCCAAAGAGCACTCACGATGTGCCTGATCATTTGTTTTAAAAATCCATTGGCTTCAATTCTTAATTGATAACAACTTTGTAAATTTGCGGGAAAGGAAAAAAGCTCATCAGCGCTGAAAAGTTCATGAGGATTTATTGTTGTGAGTTCACACGCGAATATTGTTCTGATTGTACTTTTGACGTTGCTGCCTTCGGAATAAAAATTACAAAAATTGTGCTCGCCTTTTAAAGCTTCAATGCAGATTTTTATTTTTTCGAAATCCAGCGGAGCTGAAATATTGGCGACGAATCTTCGGTCATCGTAATCGACTTTAGTTTGGTTGGTGAAAAAGTAGCGGTATTCTTTTGATGCTGTCTGAGCATTAGGTTTAAAATCACCACTACATGTTTTCAGGCTCAAGCATTTAATAGATGAGGGAAGGATAGAATTTAGGGCCTCTATGGGAAATGGTATGGCGTTTTCCACAGTGATTTTCACGCACTGATCGAAAGCGTGAACGCCTGTATCTGTTCGGGAAGCTCCGACAGTCGTGACTTTGCCATTACATAATTTTGTAAGAATCTCGTTGAATTTACCCTGCACTGTCTTTAACTCATTTTGCCACTGGAAACCGGCGTAGTCTGAACCATCGTATTGAATGTGAGATTTATAATAAAACATGAATTGAAATTGGTGCCTCGGGCGAGACTCGAACTCGCACACCCTTGCGGGCGGCGGATTTTGAATCCGCTGCGTCTACCATTCCACCACCAAGGCACTGATATTGGAACACTTATATTAATGGAGTAGAGGGAGTTCCGTCAATTTAATTTAAGAAGCTCAAGGGCCTCTTTTGCACTGAAACGGAAAATATTGTCTCCCAGATTTTTCTTTAGTTCGCTGTTGTCGAGCGTGGCCGGGAATTTCAGGTAATCGATGAGATATGTGGGGAATTTCCAGATGGGAGTCATGATTTTTGCGAGTTGCTCAACAATGACTATGGGAACTTTCATTTTTCTCATGCCAACGATTGCTGAAGCTTCATGGAGGCTTACGACATCGTCACCCGCGACATTGTAAATGCCGGTTTTGAGCGATTCTGCTGAAGCGACAATGATTGAGGCCATGTCGAATTCATGAACGAATTGAAACATTGGATTGTAGTCAATTGGCAAAGGCGCATATGCCGTTTTTAAATACTGTGTAATAGAGTTTTTAATTTGCGGTCCGATGATATTGCACGGACGAAGAACAACGGTCTCAATATGGTTCTGGTTTTTCCACATCCAGTTAGTGCACATCTGATCCATTTCAACGACGTCTCTGAGTTCGGCATATTTAAAGCTTCCGCGAAGAGGAGCGTCCTCTCTCAAAAACATTGAATTGTCTCCGTGAGCTCCATAGACGTGATGAGTGGAAAGGATCACAACTTTTTTGCAATGAAACTTATGGGCCAGTTCCAGAATAGTATTCGTTCCCACCAAATTGATATCGATTCGTTTATTGATATTTCCGGTAGCGCGCGAATGTCCGAGGCGTCCGAGGTGAAGGACTGTATCAAAATTAAATTCGCGAAAAATTTTTTCAAAATTAGTTCGCGTGTATTTAATTTGTTGAAACGTTAATTGAGAACGGTGAGGAACATCATCAATCGCACGCGAATCCACACCGTGAATTCTGATTTGCGGATGCTTCTTGATTAAAAGCTCGGCCGTAATCTTTGCAAGTGCACCTTGAATACCGATGATGAGAACAGATTTCATTTTTTCAATCTCTGCAAAATGGTTCTTCGATTTTTCAAACCGTGCTCAGTGAGCTCCTGAATTTTTTTCTCGATGATCGTAATGTGAACTTCGAGTTCTTCATCCAAAGCTTCGTGACTTAGTTCTTTTGGTAGAGAATACGGCTCGCCGATGTAAATATCAATAGGAGAGGGTAGAGGAAAGAGATTCAATGATAAAGGCAGCGCGGGAATTTTGAGTAGCTTCGCAACTTTCTTCAAGTGAAAGACATAGGGAAAAAATTCTTCAGCGCCAACGACGGCGATGGGAAGAATCTCAGCGTTGCTGGCAATCGCCATTCTGAGAAATCCTTTGGTAAATCTTTGTAGCTTGTAAAAATCTTTGGTGTTCTTGGCTATTCCCGGAACTCCTTCAGGAAAAACGAGCACGGATTCGCCGCGTTTTAAAAGATTGAGGCAATTATTGCGATCGCCGAGAACAGCTCCACCTTCGGAAGACCAGCGGCCTAAGAAAGGAAGACCCGCAAGAAATCTTTCCACCAAAGGCCGAAGGATTCGAGGTTTCTCCAGCTCAGTGGCAAAAGCGGTGCAAATAAGCATTCCGTCGATGGGAATCTGACCAGTATGATTGGAAACGACCATATAAGGTTTGTCTTTAACCCGCTCCTTTCCATGAACCTGCACATCAAAATAATATTCGTAGAGTGGGTAAAGGACTTTAAGGTCAGCGATAGCTCTTTTAGGCTCAAGCCCCCAGGGATCACGGTTTTTTCCGTAACGATTTTCAAGCTCTTGTTCCAGGGTCTCAAATTTAGTCATAACCTACTTTCTTTCTCTTAAACTCTTTAAATTAACTGAGTTTTCTACTAACCATGCTACCAAAATATTCATTCTTCACAAGTTTGATCGCGTGAGGATATACTGGTCCGATGAAAAAACAATCGGACTGGAAAGCAAAGCTCAACCGCTTCTTTTTTGGCTTTCAACAGGAAATGATCAAGACGAGTGTCATTGGTAAAAAGATGCTGACTGCATCGAGAACAAATGCGCACTTAAAAGAAACCTATGAAGAGCTAGGCCGATTATTGGAAAAAGCAATAGATTCGGGTGAAGTAGAGTGGGATTCGGCAAAAGTACGCGCTTTGTTGCATACTGTGCGCGCTTGCAAAAAGGATCTCGAGGAAATTGAGCGCCAGGTCCATAAAATCAAATTTTCTGCTGGACCAAAGTGCCCGCAAGATATTGCCATTCTTCCGGAAAAAAAATCCGAAAAACCGGAAACGAAATCCGAAGATTAATCGATCTCGCTATCCATTTCTCTGTCTGATTTTCTAATCTCAAGTTCTTCCAGCAAATGGGCCACGATTGCTTCTTCAACTTGCGGTAGACCTTTCTTCGTTTCCGCTGAAACAAAATACATTTGTCTGATCCACTTATATTCTTTTGAAAGCGCGGGCTTCAATTTATCCAGCTCTGCTCTTTCTTTCTGTGTTTTCAATTTATCCATTTTATTGAAAACAAGAATGGCATTGCGGGTGAAATTTTTAAGAAATTTATGAAAGGCTTTATCGGAGTCTTGATTCGGGTGACGGGCATCCTGAAGATTAACAAGCATCATCGATGGAGAAAGATAAGAAAAAAATAATGTCATCAGTTGATCCCAATTTCTCGACATCTCTTTTGAAACTTCAGCGTGTCCATAACCTGGTAAATCGATCAATACAAATTTTGGCAGATCACTTTTTTTTCCATTAAGGCCAAGTTCAAATTCGAAAATATTGATTTCTCTCGTACGTCCAGGAGTCTTGGAAACTCGTGCTGTCTTTGAACCGTAAAGAGCGTTGATGATCGAAGATTTGCCGACATTTGATCTTCCGACAAAACCAACACCGATAACATCTGGATGTTCTGCAAGCCACTGTTCAAATTGAGCAGGATCCGAAATTCCCATTTTGAAATCTGCTGAATGTTGTTTGATTTGATAGCTCATCTTCTACGTCTCTTTTGGATCTATTCTTACGATCTTTTCTATACTGTGGTTTAACTTCAGCACCATCATAATGCAAAAAACACACAATTGCACCTTTCTCGTCTTGGCCCCTTGTTTGTAGAGCGCTGTTGGTCCAAACAAAGGAGAATACATGGGTGAACGTAAATTAGAACGCACGATTCCTTACAGCCTTGAAACGAGCATCAGCGGGAGAGGGGTCAGAGAAGATGATGAATTCATTCTCGAAGCCCTTCAGGAGAAAAAGAAAACTTATCGACTTAAGCGCTTTCGCTACTTAGTCAAAACTGCCCGGGATTTTTCTTTTGATTCAACCAGTGGCGAATTAATTCTTCCGGTCCTAGAGAAAGAATTTCAACAATACGAACTCGTCTTAATTAAACCTCACATTGCCAAATCGTACGACGATCGCTCTCGCTATCTTTTCCGAAGTCTCGGTGAAACACCTTTTAAAATAAATGGAATCCTCGCGTTCGAAGCGTTTGTCGAACGAGGGGATACGCTCGATATAGGTTACAATCGCATTCATTTTCCAAAGCCTCAGGCAAAAATAAAATTGGTAACAGCTGAAACATTTTTATCAGACGAAATGATGAGAAGTTCACTCAATGTGATGATCGAGGGTGAAACAGGAACAGGAAAGACCACGCTTGCTAAGAAGGTTCATGAAGAAAGTCGTCGACAAGGAAATTTTGTTCACCTCAACTTGTCTTCCTTTTCGCCAGGACTGATTGAATCTGAACTCTTTGGTCACGTGAAAGGGGCATTTACTGGAGCCGTGACCGAAAAAAAAGGAGCTATTCTAGAAGCGCATAAAGGCACTCTTTTCCTCGATGAAATTGATTCTTTAACCCTGGAGCTTCAGACGAAGTTACTGTTGTTTTTGGACAATCAGGAATTTCGCCCAGTCGGAGGAAATCATCCTGTTCAATCAAATGTGAGATTGGTCTTTGCTTCGGGAACTCCTTTAAAAACTTTGCTGACAGAAAATAAAATGCGACGTGATTTTTATTATCGTCTCACTTCTGGAATTGTGGTTAGCCTCGACAATTTGAGATCGCATCCGGACCGTATCAAAGAATTTTGTCTGGAATTCGAGCGAAAGCATTTTTGTGTTTTATCAGAAGAGTTAATGACGTTTTATAGTCAATGCCCGTGGCCTGGAAATTACCGCCAGCTCTTTTCACATCTTCATAAAAAGAAAATTCTATCGGGAGGAAAGAAACTTGTTCTCGATCATTGTGATTATTCATTGAAAGAAGACAGCAGTGTTGTTGGGCTAGCGTACAACGAATGGAAGACTCTTGAAGAAGTCAAAGTCGATTACTGTGCAACTGTCTTTGATAAAAGTGAAAAAAATATCAGCAAGGCTTCGCGAATTCTGGAAATCAGCCCAAATACGTTAAAAGCAATGTTGATGAAATCAAGAGGCCATGAGGTAGTCGAGATAGATATCTAAGACTTTTCCTTCGATATGATTTTTTTCCAGAAAATCGTTAATTTCCGTGCGCAATTTGTCTTTAATAATCTGTCGTCCTTCTTCTTCTATTGGAAGTTGGGGGATGACAGGTTCTACATTTGTCGTCAGGTGATCGCGCAGTTCAACTTCGTGGTCTTTTAAATAAATCACTGCATTTCTATTTGAAGCCAAAATTGAGAAGTCGATCCAGACTTGCTTGTTGCGTTTTGTATCTTCGAGAAAGAGCTGTAGATTGATATCTTCAACCTTAAACATTCTTTCTGCCTGTCTGTAATAGACTGGTCTGCCGCCAAGTTTTTGCTTGATTTCAACCGACTTTATAGGATCATGGAAACCAAAAAGTTTGAAGTCTTCATTGAGTGATTTCACCATCACAGATTCAATTTCTTTTTTATTTTCTTCTGAAAGGGGAAGTCCAGACACGGGAAGGTGAATGCCTTCCATCGAGTCGTCGATCATTTCTTCCATTTCTTCAAGCGTAGATTTGTCCTGCTCGTTCTTTGCTTCAATTTTCACGTCGAGAAAAAGTTCTTCCTCTTCTTCAGTTGCAGCTCCGCCGCCATGGCCGCCACCGCCGCCGCCAACTTTTACTTCAAATTTATGATTTTTAAATTCAACAAACAAATCTTCTTCGGCTTCTGAAAAAGAAGCAGGTTTTCTCAAGGCCTTTGTTCCGACGACAATTTTCGCAGCATTGGAATAAATAACAGATCCGGCCAGCATGATAACTACGACTGTCGTTACATAGGTCAGAGCTTTAAAAGGATTGAACTTAGCGTAGACGAGTGGTTTCATCAGCAGCTGTTTCTTATCTGCCTTTTTAAATTCATCTGAGCGCAGGTAGATAAAGATGCCGGTAAAATGTCCGCGCAGCATTGTGGTGTAGTGCTCAGTGTACCCAACAAATTTCAGCATCGTGATACGAAGTTTAGGCTGATATTTTTTAGTCCATTTGGTTTTAACCGTCTGCGGTGAATGCTTGAGAGCAAACAGGAGGGCGAAGACAAAAGGAGGCGTGACGGCCTTAAGCTTTTCAAAAAGCTTTTCCAAAAAGTTATTTATGGCCTCTTCTAACTTAATTAAAAAATTCACCTGTTCTCCTCAGTTACCCTGATCGGCGGTTTGCTGAAGATATTTAAAAAAGGTTTATGGCCGAGCTCGTCAGTCGGTTTTTGGATGGAATTTTCTGCCTCAAATGCATTTCTAGGGATAGGAAAGTGAATTTTGAAGTGAGCGTACCCGAAGAGTCCGGCAGGTATTTGTGAGGAGTGTCTTATGGAAAAGAGATATTTGATGAAATGGACGTTTATGGTGATGAGTACGCTGTTTTTAACCAGCTGTTCAGGCTTTTTACCGGACCGAAGCTTTATTGAAGAGATGAATCGCGAAAGCGATCCTTATCTTGTTGCGGGCAGAGATTTTAAAGTCGTCGGTGGCGACAGCGGTGAAGCTTATCGCAGCAAAGAAGAAATCCAGAAACGCACGCCCTCTTCAGAACGCAATCGCGAGAAAATGAAAGAAGAGGAATCTATTCGCGTGGAGCTTGAGCAAAAAGAAGCCGATATTCCCGAAGAATATCTGGAACAATATGCGAAGGACAAAAAATATCTGCCATCTGATTCTGATAAACTGTATTACTTGAGCCTCTCTCTGAACGAGCGCACCAACTACATCAATACCAAAAAAGCTGATTGGCAGGAAGATCAGGGAAAAGGGCAGGATTTCATTCAAAAGCGCTCAATTCACAGCAAAGATCTCTATCTTGGAATGAGCAAATCGCAAGTCATGCAGGCCTGGGGAAAACCTTCGCGCGTTGATATCGCCGGCAATCCACGCAATCAAAATGAGCGCTGGGTATTTTTCGAAGACGGAAGCGCAAAACAAATCTTTTTTGAGTCTGGAAGAGTCGGTGGCTGGGCCCTTGATCTCTAAATGAAATAGTAATATCCTCCAGCAAAGTTTTAAGAGGGAATTACAATGCCAGCAGAATCAATGACCGGCTTCGGTGAAGCGAACGCGCAATCTGAAAATTATGTCGTCTCAGTCGAAATTAAAAGCGTGAACAATCGTTTCAAAGACATCAGGTTTAAAATGCCTGGAACACTTTCATCTCTTGAAATGGAATTGAAAAAAGAATTGAATGATCAATTCACGCGTGGAACGTTTGATGTTTACATCAACCTAAAAAGAGCAGAGAACAAAAGTCGATTCGACGATCTAGATCCGAACAAAATTTCTCAGTTCGTTTCAAAGATAGCTCCGATTTTAAAAAGCAATGGCCTTGAATCAAAAGTAAACATGACTGATTTTTTGAGGTCAGAGTTTATGGTTGATCAGGATGAAGAAAATCAAACTGAACTCAATGCACTTGCGCTCCAGGCTTTTCGTGAAGCCTTGGCTTCCTTAAAAAAATCGAGAACTGCTGAAGGCGAGAAATTGATGAAGGTTCTGGTAAAGCACCTTGAAACATACAGAACGCACTTTAAGTTGATCGAAGGAAATGCCGAGCATTTCAAAGCGAATGTTGAAGAGAAATTAAAGAAAAGAGTGGAAGAATACAAAAAGCTGGTCGATGTTGAGCACAGCCGCCTTCTTCAGGAAGTGATCTTTTATTTAGAAAAGATCGATATACATGAAGAAATTAACCGCGTTCATGCCCACTTGGAAAAATTTGAAAACCTATTAAAATCAAGTAATGAAGTCGGAAGACAAATTGATTTTGTTCTCCAGGAATTGGGTCGCGAGACGAATACCATGGGATCTAAGTCAACTATGAAAGAAATTTCAGATGCAGTCGTGCAGATGAAAGTTCAATTGGAAAAGATGCGTGAGCAGGGACTCAATATTGAATAGTCATCATCACAAACATGGAAAACTGATTGTCATTGTCGCTCCCAGCGGGACCGGCAAGACATCGTTGATCAAGCGCTTGAAGGAAGATTTTCCTTCTCTAGTGGAATCTGTTTCTTACACAACCCGGCCGATGAGACCGGGAGAAGTGCACGGGCACCACTATTTCTTTATTGAGAAAGATAAGTTCATCGATATGCGAAATGCTGACGAATTTCTTGAATGGGCGGAAGTTCATGGGAATTTCTACGGCACTTCAAAAACATTCGTGGAAAACTCCCTAAACGAAGGCAAGCATCTATTGTTTGACCTGGATGTTCAGGGAACGGACGCGATGAAGGCCTATTTCGGTCCCCGCGCTAATGTCATTTTCATTTCTCCCCCATCTGTTGAAGAGCTTGAAAAGCGCTTGCGTGGACGAGGAACCGAAAATACGGCCGTTATTAACCTTCGCTTGATGAATGCCCAGAAGGAACTTCTGCGCAAGCACGACTTTGACCATTTAATTTATAACGACGATATCGAACACGCCTATAAAAGACTTTCCGAAATTACCGAGAAGATCTTATCAGAATAATAGGGCCATCGAAGCAAGAGTAGGGAATGTACCAAAACTTAGACTTTTCTCATGAAAGAGATCTCACGATTGACGACCTTGTAAGAAGGGTTGAAGCGTATTATCCCGATGCTAACTTTACGATGCTCAGAAAAGCATTTCTCTTTGCAGAGAAAGCGCATTCTGGTCAAAAGAGAAGTTCAGGTGAAGATTATATCATTCACCCTATGAACGTTGCAGCTACCTTGATTCGTCTCCATATGGATCTTGATACGATCATGGCCGGTCTTCTTCACGACGTCGTAGAAGATTGTGGCGTTTCTCCTCAGGAAATTGAAAAAGAATTTAATCAGGGCGTTGCCGACCTCGTTGTCGGGTTAACTAAAATTTCTAAAATCAAATTTAAATCAAAAGAAGAATCGCAAATCGAAAACTTTCGCAAGATGGTTGTTGCGATGGCGAAAGATCTTCGCGTAATCATCGTCAAGCTTGCCGATCGCATGCACAACATGCGCACTCTTCAATACGTCTCCGATGAAAAGCAAAAGAAAATTGCCCAGGAAACTCTTGATATTTACGTTCCACTGGCCTCTCGTCTGGGGATCAACTCAGTTAAATCTGAGCTTGAAGATTTGTGTCTTCGCTTTTTGAAGCCTGAGATTTACTACAGACTTGCTGAGAAAGTTTCGATGAAGAAATCGGAACGCGATACTTATATCAGAGAAGTTATTTCGACTATCAAAGAAAAACTTCTCGAGTATTCTCTTCACGCTGAAGTAAAGGGAAGACCAAAACATTTCTACTCAATTTATAAAAAAATGACTTCTCGTGGTGTTGATTTCGAACAGGTCCAGGACTTACTGGCCTTCAGAATCATCGTCGGGAACATTACTGAGTGTTATAAAGCGCTTGGTATTATCCACTCGTCTTTTACGCCCATCCCAGGACGATTCAAAGACTATATCGCCATTCCTAAAGTAAACAACTATCAATCGCTACACACGTCAGTCATCGGCCCGCGCGCAGAGAGAATTGAGATTCAGATCAGAACAACTGAGATGGATGAAGTGGCTGAAGCAGGGGTTGCGGCCCACTGGAAATATAAAGAAGGCTTGGCAGGGAAATCTGCTCCTAAGCTCGACTGGGTACAGGAACTTCTTGAGTACAACAAAAATTCTGACAACAACCGCGAGTTTCTCGACGTTATCAAAAATGATATCGATCTCGATGGTGTTTTTGTTTTTACGCCGAAGGGTGATGTTCGTGAATTAAAATACGGCGCTACTCCTCTGGATTTTGCTTACGAAATTCACACCGAAGTCGGCCATCACTGTGTGGGCGCAAAAGTTAACGGAAAAATTGTTCCTCTCCGACATGTTTTGAAATCGGGTGATTCAGTTGAAATTCTCACCAGTAAAACTCAGTCGCCAACAAAAGACTGGTTGAATATTTCCAAGAGCTCTAAGGCCCGTTCGAAAATCAAGCAATGGCTTCTTAAAGTTGAGCGCGACGAAAATAGAGAGCTTGGACGTGATATTCTTGAGAAAGCTTTCAAGCTTCTCGGAACAAGTATCAAGAACCTCCTTAAGAAGAACGACTTTAAAGAATTTTTTGATGAAAACCATATCATTGATGAAGAAGAGCTGTGCGTTCTCGTCGGATCTGGAAAATATTCAGCGAAAGATGTCATCAGTGCAATTCCTGCATTGAGAGATATTGCCGAAAAACATGTCATCCCTGAAATAGAAGAGATTGAAAAATATTCAAGCGAGATGACGAAAAATGTCCGCAAAAAAACTCATGGGGACAATGCAGTTATTGTCGATGGCATGAGCGACGTAATGGTTCGAATGGCCAAATGTTGTAACCCTATTCCAGGGGATACTATTGTCGGATTTATTACACGCGGACGTGGAATTACTGTCCATAAAGGCGATTGTAACCGCGTTGATGCAGAAACTCTTCTTCGCACAATTAAAGTTTCATGGAATAAAGGATTCAATTTCACTCACCCTGTAAGCGTGAGAGTCATGACTCAAGATAAGCCAGGGATCCTTTCTCTCATCTCAAAAACAATCAATAACAGCGGTATAAATATCCGTTCTGCCATGGCGAAATCGATGCCTGATAGAAAGGGAAGTTTTATCTTTGAAATTGAAGTGAAGGATTATTCTGAGCTTTTAAAAACGATTAGTTCAATTGAAGCGCTGGAAGAAGTGATTTCCGTTACCCGCGTTTAAAATCAAGAAACATCAATCGGCGATTTCTGGTCCCAGAACATCAAGAAAATCTTGGTGCGAATGAGTTTGAACGTTTCGATATAGAGAAGCTTGATGTTTCTCAAATGCAAATAACTGGATGGAACGGCAGAGAAGAAGAACTCAAATTTATCTTCTTCGCGAATGAGCGTATTGATGATCTGCTTAATGCGCATGATGTGATAGTCACTTGAGATAATGAGAATTTTATTAAGCCCGCGGTTATTTCTTAAATACTTCAAGGTCGAGATCACGTTCTCTACTGTGTTGCGAGCAGTGTAATCAATTTCAATATGATCATTTTGAGTCGCTTCTGGACTAATAGGATTCATCAGAGTCTTCACAGAATTCTTTTCATAAACCCCGGAAATAAACACATTAGGCTGTTTGAATTCTTGCGCTTTTTTGATGGCGTATTCAATTCGTCCAGGTCCGCCTGTAAAAACCACGATTAAGTCGGGTGGAGAATTCACGAAAGTTGTTTTGGCATTCTTTGTTTCATTGCGAGCATCGAGAAGAAGAATCGAACAGACAAAAGAGTACGTCAGGAAAACAGAAAGCAGAACGATCAGCACCCCTTGGAGGTGCCGATACATTCTGGTTGTTTTTGATTCAAAGACGTACTTACTTTTTAAAATCATTTAGCTCAACTTCATTTATTTGGCAGCGATTACTTCAATCTCAACTAGCGCACCTTTTGGAAGTTTGGAAACTTCAACAGTACTGCGCGCAGGATAAGGTTCTTTAAAAAATTCTACATAAGCTTGGTTCACTTCGGCAAAATTATTTAAGTCTGTCAGAAAAATTGAGGTTTTTACGATGCTTTCGCGGTTCAGACCTTGAGACGAAAGAAGCCCGTCGATATTTTTCATGACTTGTTTTAGTTGTCCTGAAAAACCTTCTACAAGGTTTCCTGTCGCTGGATCAATTCCGATCTGACCAGAGAAAAAATACGTTCCGTTGATGGCCACGCCTTGAGAGTAAGTCCCTACGGCTGCCGGTGCTTTATCCGTTTTTACAATAATCTTTTCCATGACTACTCCTTAGTGCTCAGTTTCTTGTCAGACAAAAGGGCCGAAAGAACACACATGTTTACGATCTCTGTGACACTCGCAGTTCTTGGAATGATGTTCGCTGAATTGTTCATCGGAAGAAGAATTGGTCCGATAGCATTTGCATTCGCTAGCTGAGCAAGAAGCTTGTAGCTGATGTTTGCCGAGTTCAATTCCGGGAAAATCAAGATGTCTGTTGGAGCGTCGAGAGTTGAGAAGTTAAACAGCTTATCCAGAAGGTTTTTGTTAACTGCAACGTCTGCCTGAACTTCACCATCGACAATAAGGTTAGGGTAGCGCGTTTTAGTAATCTGAACAGCACGTTTCACTTTCTTAGCTTTTTCGTGTTCATTTGAACCGAAGTTTGAGTAAGAAAGGAAAGCGATGCGCGGTTCGCGCTTCATAAGTTTTCTGAAAAGCTCAGCTGTACCAGCTGCGATTTCACAAAGCTGTTCTTCAGTTGGTTCAATTTGAACCGCACAGTCTGCAAAGAACAGAACGCGGTTTTTGAAAGTCATAATGAAGATACCAGCAGCACTTTTCTTTTCCTGCGTGCCGATAACATGCATAAGCGGAGGGAAACAATCAGCGTAGTTCAATGTTGGACCAGTGATAACCGCGTCTGCTAGCCCGTGTTTTACCATCATTGAACCGAAATAGTTCTGGTGACTCATGAGCTCATCAGCGTGATAAATCGAAATACCACTTCTTTGTCTTTCTTTAGAATACATGCGAACGAAGTCTTCAAACTTCTCATGTTTTCTTGGATTGATTGTTTTAACGTCGTCTTTAAGTTTTTCAAGACCAAGAAGATCCATTTTTTTATGGATGGCCTTCTTTCTTCCCAGAAGAATAGGTTCAATTTTATCTTCTTCAACAAGTTGTTTAACAGCTTGAAGAATACGAGTGTTTGTACCTTCTGCAAAAACGACTTTTACTTTGTTGCCACGTTTTGCAACGTAAGTTCCAAGACGGTCTCTAAGAGACTTCATGAACTGAGCTGTGTTGCCCATTCTTCCTTCAAGCGCGCGAGCGTAGGCAGAAAGATCATCAATATTAATTCTCGCTACACCTGATTCCATTGCAGCTTTCGCTACCGCTGGAGTGACACGAGTAAGAACGCGTGGATCGAATGGTTTTGGAATAAGATAGTTTACGCCGAATTTGAAATCTTCTCCGCCGTAAGCCAATTTAACTTCTTCAGGAACTTCTTCTTTTGCCAGTTCAGCAAGCGCTTTAACAGCTGCAAGCTTCATCTGCATGTTGATCTTTTTCGCGCGAACATCGAGAGCTCCGCGGAAGATGAAAGGGAAGCCTAAAACGTTGTTAACCTGATTAGGATAATCTGAGCGTCCCGTTGCCATGATAGCATCTGAACGAACAGCTTCAACTTCGTGCGGGTAAACTTCAGGATCAGGGTTTGCCATAGCAAAGATGATTGGATTTTTCGCCATGCTGGCAACCATTTCACCGTTTACTACACCGCGGGCAGAAAGACCGACGAAAACGTCGCAACCTTTCATGGCATCAGCAAGAGTTCTTGCATTTGTTTCAACAGCGAATTCTTCCTTGTACTTGTTCATGCCTTTCTCGCGGCCTTTGTAGATCGCACCGTTTGAATCGCACATGATCAGGTTTTCTTTTGGAAGACCTAGTTCAAAGAAAAGTTTTGAAACTGAAATCGCTGCAGCCCCTGCCCCCGAGACAGCTACTTTTGTTTTTTTGATATCACGGCCTGTAACCTCGATAGCATTCAAGAAAGCAGCAGTCGCAATGATCGCTGTTCCGTGCTGGTCATCGTGGAAAACAGGAATGTTCATTTTTTCAATGAGCTGAGTTTCGATTTCAAAACACTCTGGTGCTTTGATATCTTCTAGGTTCACACCACCAAATGTCGGCTCAAGAGCAGACACGATTTTGACCATTCCTTCAACTGTTGATTCATTCACTTCGATGTCGAATACATCGATATCTGCAAATCGCTTGAAGAGAAGCCCTTTACCTTCCATAACTGGTTTCCCAGCGATGGCACCGATATTTCCTAAACCTAAGACAGCTGTGCCGTTTGAAATAACAGCGACTAGGTTTCCTTTAGCGGTGTACTTGTAAGCGAGTTCTGGATCTTTGGCGATTTCAAGACAAGGCCATGCTACTCCTGGAGAGTACGCCTTGCTGAGATCCATTGAGGTGAGAGTGGGTTTCGTTGAAATAACTTCAATTTTTCCCGGGCGGCCTTCTGAGTGATAGTCGAGGGCCTGTTGTGTTTTTTCGTCTAAGACATCATTTCGATCTTTGTGATCATTTCGTTGATTACTCACGGTCAATTCCTTGGTTAATTAGAATGTAAAACGACCGTGATAGGTTAGGTGATTATCCCCCAAAAGGGAAGCGAATTGCCCGAATTTCTCAATAGATGAAGCCGGGCAACAATTAGACTTTGCTTAGAATTTTAACCCAACTCCCAGGTAGGCGATATTGGCCTTGTAGGCTGAGCTGGAATTGTTCGAAGAGTTGCTGGAAATGGTGTATTTGCCCGTGAGAGAGAAGTATTGCGGAAAAGAGTAAATAAAACCTGCATCAACCGTTGTTAATTCCTGATATTCCTTTTCCGTTACGGTTCTATTGCGAACAGTTTTAGAAACAGTCCTGCCGGAGTAAGTCGTGCGCGCATAGCTAATGTCGCCAAACACTTCCCAGGTATCATCTGGTGTGTAACTCAACAACAAGCTTGGCCCAAAGGAGTTATTGCTGTAATAAGAATCAGCTGAGCTGTTGTGTTGAAAAGTGAGATCGGGAACAAGGAGAAAGTTTTTTGCAATTGATTGCTCAAGACCAAGAGAAAGACCGAGGATTTTGTCTTTTCGTCCTTCTATTTTGGAATAATTTCTGAAGTTCCCCGACACAGAAAAATATCCCAATGTTTTGTTCTTTACAAAATCGTGAGTGAAATTAGCCGCTAGTCTCAAGCCACTGTTGTCACTCGTCGTATCGGTTGAAACGGCGGGCGTGCCGTTGTAAACCTGTTTGTAAACACCGACAGTGTAGTCACTGCTTTTTGAAGCTTTGTATTGGAGGCTTAGGTCCGTTGTGTAATTGTCATTCTCATTTTGTTTGCTGTACTTCTCCATCTTTCCTTTTAACTTCAATTTCCATTCCTCATTCTTCGCCTGGAGATAACCACTTAGAATGGAAAAATTGTCAGTAATCGGATCGGTGTTGGTGAGGTTGACGTTATTGGTAAAAGCTTTTTGAGCATCTCCTTTGACTGAAAAATCCCAGGCATGCGCGGAAGTCAGGCCAAGAAGGCCTGTGATTAAAACTATTTTTTTCATGAACATCCTATTCAGTTAATATCTTTTTTAACGTCTTGTTTGGCGATCGTCGCGTCTGTCGTCTCTTCGTTCATCGCGTCTGTCTTCGCGTCTTTCTTCACGTCTGTCTTCGCGTCTTTCTTCGCGTCTATCTTCACGTCTTTCTTCGCGTCTGTCTTCGCGTCTGTCCTCACGTCGGTCTTCGCGTCGGTCTTCTTTTCTTTCTTCTTTGCGCTCTTTAAGAACGTCTTTAATTTTGTTCAAGCGATCTTCGCGCTCTTCTGGTTTTAATTTTTTTAATTCCTCGAATCGCTGCTTGATCATTTCCTGTTTTTCAGGTGGAAGTTGCTTGAACTTAGAATAAGCTTCTCTGATTTTTTCTTTTCTTTCAGGAGGGAGCTTTCTGAATTCTTCATATCTCTCTTTCAGTGTTTTTTTCTGTTCATCTGAAAGCGATGACCATTCTTTAAAACGTTCACGCAAAGCTTGTTTTTCAGAAACAGACAACTTTTCCCATTGAGCTTTGTTCTTCTCGACGTTTTCGTCTGCGTAAGAAAGGGAGAAGGTTCCGACAAAAATTATAACTGCAAATAGCAATGCTTTCATTGTTTTTTCTCCGGAGCTTTTTCCTTAGCTTTTTCTTTCTTGTCCTGGCCGTTTGCCAATGGTTGCGCACTAGAAACAAAGGCAACTTCTTCCTTCAACATTTCCATGCTTTGAAAGAAATCGAGATTCTTTATAATCTCGTCATCATTATTTGCTGCAACAGCAGGCAAAATAAATATAAAAAGTACTAAAAATTTTGTCAGCATGATCTAATAAATTCCTTTTTATTTTTGTCCATTGATTCTCGCCCAGTCTGCATCAGAAAGTCGTGAAGCATCTGCCATGAGTTCAATGTCATTATAATGCAAAATCATCTCAGGAGCTTCGCTCATCAGGGCCGAACCCGGCTGGATGGAAGAATTTTTATTGATCAAGACAACCAGTACGACGGCGGCCGTTAAAGCAAAAGCTCCTGTAAGCTTCCAAAGAGCGAAGAAGCTTTTTTCTTCTTTCTTAAAATACTGAGAAGAGAAAGCTAATATTTTTTTGTCTGCTGTTGAAGAGGGTTCAGTTTGTGTTTTTAAAGCAATCCATGAATAGAAAGTATTATTTGTTTTCATAGATGGCCTCCGCGTTTAAAGCACGCAGTTAGTTTTTCTTTGCACCTGAAGAGAGTCGATTTTATTGCGCCCACACTGGCACCGGTCAATTCAGAAATTTCCTGATTTGATAATTCTGATTGAATATGGAGAAAAACGATTTCTCTTTGATCTTCAGGTAGCTCTTTTATACAAGCATCAAGTTGTTGCTTGGTCACTTTGCTTAAAAAGAGATCTTCTTGCGAATCGAGAGGTGAAGCGTACAATTCCTCACCGGATTCTTCAGAATGGAGAGAGTCGAGTGATTGACTGATTCGATGATCAACTGATCTCCAATAATCATGAAGAGTATTTTTTGCTATCGTCCAGATCCAGGTCTTCACTTTACTTTCATATTTAAAGGTACTGTTCTTAGTGATGACCTTAATGAAAGTTTCTTGTAACAGTTCCTCTACTATAGTGTCGGCGGTGTTTGAGTTGACCAGTCCACTTAGGTAAGAGTGCACAGGTATCCGATATCTCGAATAGAGTATTTCAAAAGCATTGTTATCATTAGCTTGAATCAGTTTCATCAAATCCTCGTCACTCATACTGACGTATTTCGATGAAAAAAGTTTCGCAAAAATTTTAGAGGACATGCTAACATCTTAAAATTCCAGCGAATAAAAAGAAAGTTGAAAAGTTTTGAAACTTTCTTGCCCCCTTGTCGTCAAAGCCTTTGAATGGTCCTTCGGGGGACTTTGAAGTGTTACAGGCGAGAACATCTATATATAGGAGATATTATGAAATTTGCGCTTTTACTTTTAACTGTTGCTGTTTTATCAACGCAATCGTTTGCTCAGGATGAGACAGCTTCAGCGCCCTCAACAGATACAACAGTCAGCGTACCTGCTACTGAACCAGCACCGGCACCAGTGACCGAGCCTGCTCCTGCACCAGCGCCGTCGACTACGGATACATCGGCTCCTGCACCTGCACCTACTGAATCTGAAGTTGCTAAAAAAGAACCTCAGGTTATCAAAATGATTACTGAGAAATTTGGTATTTCAGCTGAAGAGCTAAAAAAATATAGAGATGAAAAGTTTGGTTATGGCCAGATTATGTTGATGCTTGAAATGTCGAAGACAACAGGCAAAAGCATGGACGATATTTCAGCTCTGATGAAAAAAGATAGATCGATTCAAAAAGTGGCGAAAGAATTAAATCTCTCAAAAGAAGATATGAAGAAAATGCTTTCTGATTTAAGACCTCCTCGCGATGAAAAAGAGAAAAAAGAGAAGAAAGAAAAACGCGAAGACCGCAAACAAGACCGCAAAGAGGATCGTAAAGAGGACAGAAAAGAAGACAGGAGAGAAGAAAGAAAGGAAGAGCGCAAAGAAGATAGAAAAGAAGAGCGGCGAGATGAAAGAAGACAAGATCGCCGCGAAGAGAGACGTGAAGAAAGAAGAGAAGACCGTCGTGAAGAGCGTAGAGAAGACAGACGCGATGATCGACGCGAAGATCGTGGTGACAGACGCCAACGATAAGTTTCAACCCTAGGCCCTCGCCGATTAGACCCCGGCGGGGGCTTTTTTTTTTGCTAATTTCCTCCTCCAAAGCTAAAATATAAAAATCTATCAACCTAGGGGTGGTCGACCATTGTTTATGGGCCGATCTGAGAAATACCCTCGCACCTGATCAGGTTAAAACCTGCGGAGGAAAGGATCATGAAAAAGCTTTTTGAATCAATCACCATTTTTGAAATTGTTCTCACGGCGGTCGTTGCGGTGGCCTTAGGCGTGGCCTTCTGGGGATGGACATTTGTTTATGAAATGATGAAACCGCTTTTGAAAATTTACGGTATGGCCTATTTGTCTGCTGGCTTCTGGATTTTTGCTTCTGTGTTTATCCCTCAAATCGTCCGCAAGCCGGGGATTGCTCTGATCGCTTCTATCATTGCAGCTTTTGTAGAAAGCCTACTCACTCATTGGGGAATGATGTCTGTCGTCTGGGGAATTGTTCAAGGTCTGGGAGCAGAATTAATATTCCTTTCGTTCGGTTACAAAAAATGGAATCTCTCTGTTTTGATACTTGCTTCGCTGATGTCAGCGTTTTTTAGTTACGCGCTGGACTTTGCTTTATACGATTACAAAAATCTGAGCGTGTCTCTCAACGCCGTTCAATTGATTTCTTTTTTGATTTCATCCGCTGTTTTTGCTGGTTATCTAAGCGATGTTGTTTCCAAACGCCTAGTAAGACTCGGTCTTTTAGATCAATTTTTGATCGCGCGAACCAATTAATATGTACGAGATTGGTCCTTTTCAATATTCTTTCAATCGCAGTAATAAGAAATTATTTTGCAAAGAAAAGATCATTCTTCGAGATGGTGAATTAGTCGTTATTACCGGCCCATCTGGCAGTGGCAAAAGCACTTTGTTGCAATTGCTGAAAGGAATTATTCCTGAATATAAATCTGGCGAACTGATCGGACCTATTACGTTTAATGGCGAAGCTCTCCACGGTGAAGGCTTCAAGAAAAATCTGAAAGATATTCTTTTTTTATTTCAAAATCCATTTACGCAGCTTCTTTATCAAAATGCTTCCGAAGAATTTCTTTTTTCGATGGAAAACTTCGGATTCAGTAGAGAAGAAATGGATAAAAAAAGGGAAGAACTGGAAGATTATTTTCAGCTGAACTCCCTTTGGAATAAAAAAACTACCAATCTCTCCAATGGAGAATGCCAGCGTCTCGTCTTGGCTTCACTTCTTGCGGTAAACCCCTCTGTCTTGCTGCTTGATGAACCGACCGCGTTTCTGGATACCCAGTCCCGCAAAGAATTTTATGAGTGGCTCGTCCTTATGAAAGGCAAGCGCCTGGTTGTCTTAATCGATCATCATATCGATGAAATTTTACCTAAGGCCGATCGCATTTTGCTCGTAGATCAAACGGGTGAATTAAAGGAGAGCGAATTGCCGCCAGATGAAGAGGTCAAATTCGATTGGCCTCACCTTCACCAAAAAAATCAACGAATCAGTCTGCGGCTGAATCATGTTTTTTATCACTATACAGAACAGCAAAATCTGCTTCGCGATTTGAACCTATCCGCTTCTTCCGGCGATATCGTAGTCATTAAAGGAAAAAACGGAAAAGGCAAAAGTACTTTGTTTAAATTGATGGCCGGTCTGCTTAAGCCTCTTGAAGGCGAGGTGGAAATGTCTGTTGATGGTCATCTGATTTCCTTTAAAAAAATGCGAAATCACATTGGTTTCGTTTTCCAGAATCCCGAAACACATTTTTTTTACGATACTATTGCACAAGAGTTGAAACACGTTCCTGAATCCGACCAGGCCATTATTCGAGAAAGTTTTTTTAAAGATATCGAACCTGGCCGATCACCTTTTTTACTTTCAGAAGGGGAGAAAAGAAGACTCTCTTTATTGATGACGATTTATCAGAATCGTGAGGTTTTGTTTTTTGACGAACCTACTTTCGGTCAGGATAAAAAATCGATTGCTATGATATGCTCCATGATCCTTGAACAAAAGAGAACGGGCAAAGTTCAATTTATTATTTCTCATGACGATCAATTTATTGAATCCTTAAATCCCGTAATCTATCTTCTTGAAGATCAGACTTTGAAGAGGCAATAGTGGAAAGACAACGCGAGTACATACATTCTTGGTACACCTTTATTATCACCGCTGCGTCTTTGATGTTCCTGCTATTAAATAAAAATTTAGTTACAAGTGCTGTTTTAATCTTGGGAGTTCTTTTTCTTTTCCTCAAAAATGGTCTAGGGCCTAAAAAGCTTATTAAAATTTTGAGTTATGCATTCTTCTTCAGTTTTACACTTTTTCTTCTGGCGGTTTTTAATCCATCCAAGACTTTGCAATCGGGGGAGGTCTATGAATTGTTGAATATGACTTTTTATAAAAGTTCAGTTGATAAAGCTTTCATGACAATGGTGAAACTTTTTATGGTTTCGTTTCTCTCCATTTGTTCATCTTCAGCAATCGATTATACAAAGGTTATTCTTCATTTGATTGTTCATAAAGGATTGAAGCTTATCTGGGGCTATCCTTTCTTGCTGGCCATTAATTCAATAACATTACTTCGCGATGAATACGAACGTATCAGACTCAATGCTCATTTGAGACAATTGCCATTTAAGGATAAAATTTTCCTTTTTTTCCCATTGTTGGTTTTCGCGATCCGCCACTCACAGCGCGGGGCTTTGTCGTTGGTGACCAGGGGACTCAATGATCAAAAGACTTTTTATTTTTCTTATGACCTGACATGGTCTGATAAAAAACGTTTTACTTTATTTTGGGTCTTTTATTTTGGTCTTGTGGTGGCATCCCAAATAACGTTACGATAGTGTCATGACGATAACACAACTCGAATATATCCTCGCAGTCGAAAAATATAAACATTTTGGAAAAGCCGCCAAGGCCTGCAATGTAACTCAGCCCACTTTGAGTATGCAGCTACAAAAAGCTGAAGAAGAGTTAGGTGTCGTTCTCTTTGACCGTTCAAAAAATCCGATCAGAACAACGGAAGAAGGCGATAGAATTATTCAGCAGGCCCGTCTTGTTATTCGCGAGTATAAAAAGATTTTTGCCATTATAGATGCTTCAAAAGATGAAGTCCGTGGTGATTTCCGGTTGGGAGTCATTCCGACGCTTGCTCCTTATCTGATTCCTTTGTTTGCGGGAGAATTTGTCAAAAAATATCCAACCGTCAATTTGACCATTGAAGAATTTAAAACAGAAGAAATTATTGAGCTTCTTAATAAAGACGAAATCGATGCAGGACTGCTGGTGACTCCGCTTGAAGGCGAGACGTTTATCGAAAGGGTCTTATTTCACGAGCCCTTTTCAGTCTTTGCTTCAAAAAACCATTCATTACTTAAAAAGACGAAAATTAAAGATAAAGATCTCGATACTAGTGATGTATGGCTTTTAAATGAAGGGCATTGTTTTCGCCAGCAAGTGTTAAATCTCTGCAAGATTTCCAAGGACAGTGGTCTTCATGACAATCTAAAATTTGAAAGCGGAAATCTTGAAACATTAAAAAATATGGTATTGAACAGTGAAGGGTATACTCTTCTGCCTCAATTGGCCGTTCTTAATCTGTCTGGTGAAGATAAAAAACACGTTCGTGAATTTCAAAATCCCATACCGACAAGAGAAGTCTCACTTGTTCACAACCGTATTTTTCTCAAAGAGAAAATCATTACGGCGCTTGAAGAGTGCATCATCGAGAATTTACCCGAAAGCCTTGCTTCACTGAAGAAAAAGAATTTCGAAGTTATCAGTATCAGTGAATCGCATTAGCGACATTGAGAAAGAATAGAAAGTCCTTGTTTGAAAATGCGTGGATTGCGAACTTCTTTTTTAACAAACCACACGACTCTTAATTGATCTTTGCGGCTTAATTCACAGAACCCCGTATCGAGATAACAATTGGCATGGTCTTCTGTCGCTGTCAGTTTTGTGTCTGTGCAATTATCATCGTAAGGAATTTTTTCCATCGAATCGCGAAGGCATTGGGAAACTTTAGAGGACCAGATTTTTCCTTCCTCACTCATGTGGGGATTCAACTTCTTACCTGCGCCAAGACAATATTTATAAGCAAAACCTAGATAGTATCCTTTGGTTCCACAGGCATGTTCTTTCTCGCGACAAAGATAGTACTGGCAGGTTCCAATATATTGAAGGCAGTCGTCCGCAGAAGCTGTGAGCGAAAAGAAAAGAATGAATAATAACGTTTTCATTATTTGCTCATTTGCGAAAGAATCCACTGACGATTTTCCAGTGTCCCTTTCATATCTTCAACTTCTTCAGGAAAAAACTTAAGAGCGATTTCTTTTAGCTCTTCCATGTTGCTTTGAATTTCCTGCATGACTTTCTTTAAAGCTTCCGGAGAAGCGGGTTTGAATTCATTTTCAAGTGGAATTCCGTAACCGGGTTTTAATTCAGCGGCCGCGGTCAGTTGTTTATAAAGATCTTTCATGGCCAGAATTTTGTCTTCCATAACTGTATTTTTTAATTCAGGGATCGGCTCTTTACCGAACAAGGCATTGCCGAGTTTTTTAGCAAATTGCTGTTCTCTGGAAAGTTGAATTTGTTCCTCGAGTCTCAAAGCATTGGCCATAACTTTTGATTTCTCGTCTGATTGCTCAAGAGCTTTTTCATAAAAATCTTTTCTTTCTTGAGGAGAAAGTTTGAGAGCAAAGGTTTCAAAATTGACTTCATCTTTTTGGGCAAAGAGGTCAAGTGAACGCTGAAGCTTGTCAGTGACTCCCTGGAACAGATAGCCTTTTTTAACGGCTTCTTTCTTATCATTTAAAAGTTCTGGATTTGTGAGACCATTTTTCACTAGGAAATCATACAAACCCAATGGATGAACGATATTGGCGGACTGGATTTTCTTGCTTTCTGGAAAGGCAGCTCTTAGTAAGTTCATCGCTTCAGTTGCACAGTTATTTGTTAGAAAATAATAGCGCCCTTTATAGCTCCAATAATTTTCAAGCAACTTATCAGCAAACAATCTGATCTGAGTGCGATCCATTTTTATCGGTAGTGAAATCATGTCTCTGAATTCACCTTTAGTGTATTCGTTTACCACTTCACTCATATTCATTAAAAATAACTGTGAAGCATAAGCTCCGTTCATTCCTTTTGCGTAATCGATATTCATGTCTTCAATATTGGCGCGATAACTGACAACGATGTGTTGAGCATAGTCATTCATGCAGTCAGGTCCCACGGCTTTATCTGGAGCACAGAGAATAATTCTGAACATGGCGTGACCCCAGCGAGACATCATTTGCTTTCCTTTGCCGGCAAATAAATAATGAATCTGGTAAATGCGATCAGGATCAATTTCACGGGCCATCAAAGGATTACTGCTTATGGATGTTTCTGAAATTAAAGTGACTTTTCTGTTAGAGGTGCAATTGCTGTTTTCAAAAGGCTGTTCATTCAAAAGCTTCGAAAAGTAATTATAGTAGGTGGGTCTTCTACATTTATAAGTTGGATCTTTTTTGAAAAATTCATAGTTCACAGCAAACGTTTCGTCGATACTTTTGAATTCCGAAGGATCAGGTGAGCGTTCATAAGCCTGGTTTAAATTGATTCTTTTTCTGACCAGTAACCCTTTATTGATCCATCCTGAAACATTCAGAAATTGAACTGAACTCGCGGCCTGAGTCTCTTTATTAAGAGCTAATCCTTCCTCTCTCAGCGATGCTGCCTGGGAGACAGGCTGAGCTGCGAAGAGTATCAGGCAGAGAAGTCCGCTAAATAAGTTCATATGAAACCTCGGATTATTTAATTCATTTATTTTAGTGGTGTTACTAAGGAGAACGGGAAAATTTGAAAAATGTACCTGTGTATCAGAGGGGCCGTCTAAACTTTAGACACCTCTTCTTTGAAGTTTTCTTGAGGGAGTATAAAAAATTCAGGTCACAACATTGGCGTAATTTTTCATGATATTTTGCCGTCAACACAAAATAATTCTTTGGAGGATCTATGAAATTGAAATCAACAATTGCAGCTCTTTTACTTGCTACATCTATGTCAACATTTGCAGTAGATATCACTCTTTCACCTGTGTACACAGTGGTTGAAGTAGTAAGATCTGCTCTTGGAACGGCCCTTTCACCATTTGCTTCAACAACAGCATCGATCAACGGTGGAACAGCTGCGCTAATGAAAGCAGTAAGAAACGACGCTATCAATCTTCTTGCTGACGGCGAGTCGACAGACAGATTAAATGCTTCTTTTACAGAATTGAGAAAGATTGAAGGTCTTGAAGGAAAGTCTGATCTAGAGCTTTCTAAATTAATCATTCTTTCAGTTGAATAGTCTTAAAAACGAGAGAGAGATAAACAGAACGGCCGCGAATGCGGCCTTTTTTTTTTGTTAAATGAGATGAATCAGAACAACAGTTAACCATAAAAGCGCGGCGAGAGAGTGAGCTTTTATTCCATTTAACTGACTTGAAAATTTTTTAAAACGTTCCAGTCCTGACAGACAAAATAAAAAGACCCAAACGGCAAAAAAATAATAGCCTGGAAATGTATAGCGTCCGGCTATGCGGTCGCTCATGGAAAAAACTCCTAGATAAATAAAACCTGCTCCAAGAAAACAAACGGAGAGAGGACTTTTTAAAAACATTTTTAAGTTTTGCTTGTTACCTTTAAGGGCAGCTATGAGCGCCAAGCCTGTCCAAGGAAGTGCATAGGCCATGTACTTAAGAAAATAATAATTGAAATTTAAAATCCTTTGAATCACAAAGGAATGTGACGCTTGATTTAAAGCACGTTGCTCGATTTGGATTTTCCAAAAAACCGAAAAGAAAGGTTCACTCGTCCAGCCTCTAAAAACATTTTCAAAAAGAAAACCTGAAGCGGTAACCAAAAGCGCGGAGATGAAAATTGTGAACAACCACGAAAAATATTTTCGCTCGTGATTCAAAAAAACTCCCAATGTTAAAAGCGCAAAACCGAATATAACAAAAGGTCCCTTGATCCACATGAGAGCAAGACAGCTCAATACAGCGGTCCCAGAATATAATTTTGATTGAGTAAGCTTGAGTCCGCTATACAAAGATAATGCTGAAAAAAAGAAGAGTCCCGCTTCGTGGTTGGCGCGAATGGTATAGGAAAAAGTTAGCGGGAGTAAAATGAGTCCAGAGAGAAGAAGATCAGGTGACTCTTGTTTAAAATACTTAACAGTTTTTAAACATAATAAAAAAGCACCGAGAAGAAATCCCATTTCAATAATTTGAAGGGCGTGCTTGGCCGGGACTCCCGTCTTGGCGAGCGCCGTGCCCATTAGGATTTGGCCTGGCAATTGATCGCGCATATAGCTGTCTGGTGCAAAACTCCAGAAATTTTCACCCCATTTAGCGGTCATAATTTCCGGCCAGGACTTTGAATAATAGCGAGTCACTAGAGCTGAATAGTATTTTGAATCGTTACTTGAGGATTCAAATTGCGAAAGAGACACAAAGACGCTTGCAAGGGCAAACATCAGTGTCCAGAGTAAAATTTTTTTGCAACTTTCCTGAGACATTTACATTCTTTCAGGAGGTGTAATACCCAACAGGTAAAGACCTGTCTTCAATGTGTTTGCAAAGGCCTTAAGAAGCGCCAGGCGCGCGCCCTTTAACTCTTCCGTCTCTGCTTTCATGACTGAAACTTCTGTGTAGAAGCGGTTATAGGCTTTGCAAGTAAAGAAAAGATGGTTGGCAATTGTCGAAGGCTTATAGTTCTCACAAGCATAAATGGCCGTTTGATTGAAATCGTAAAGATGTCTCATCAATTCTCTTTCCGATTCGTGAGTGAGAAGGTCGAGGTGTTCAAACTTAGGTTCTAAACCTTGTTCAGTAGCCTTGTTGAGAATAGATTGCGTACGAGCGTAGCTGTACATTAAGTATGGGCCAGAGTTTCCTTCAAAAGAAACCCATTCTTTTGGATCGAAAACAATTTCTTTGTTGGGATCGGCCTGAAGCATTCCGTATTTAATCGCGCCAACCGCAAGTTTGTGAGCGGTGTCGTCCAGGCGGGCCTTGTCCCATTCATCTTTGTATTTTGCAAGATACGTATTGATCTCTTCAACAACTAAAGTGATGAGCTGAAGGAAGGTAAAAGTATTCCCTGCACGAGAAGACATTTTTCCTTCTGGGCGAACAACCATTCCGTAAGAAAGGTGATAGCATTTCTCGGCTTGCTTAAAGCCCATTTTTTCCAGAGCGTAGAAAACTTGCTTGAAGTGAAAATTCTGCTCGCTTCCAACGACATAAATAGATCTGTCGATTTCGTAGTCGTTAAATTTTACTTTTGCGAGCGCTAGATCTTTTGTGGCATATAAAGTTGTGCCATCTGATTTTCTCGCCATGAAGAAGCCGAGCTTTTTATCAGACATATCGACACCAACGGCACCTTGATCTTCTACAAAGAGACCTTTCTTCATGTATTCGTCAACGATTTCTTGAGAGGCTTCACTGACTTCTGATTCGTAGAAGAAGTGATCAAAGTTCACATCTAGCCATTTATAAATGCGATTGAAATCATCAAGACAGTATTGACGGGTCTTTTCCCAGATATCGTAGTATTTGCCCGACTTGCTTTCAATGGATCTGAGGATGGTAGAAATGTCAGATTGAATTTTTGCTTTGGTCGTTTCGTCCGCATCTTTTAATGCATTGTTGGCTTCAACATAACGTTGGCCTAGCCATTCAGCTTTGTTTTCAATCTTATCTGTTAAAGGTTCACCTTTAAAATTTTCCACTCCCCAAAGACATTTAGCGATGTGAGCGCCTTCATCACCGATATAGTTGACAGGGATAACTGTAAAACCGTTATAAGAAAAAATTCTGCACAAACTATCACCAAGACAAACGTTGCGACCATGCCCCACGTGAAACTCTTTGTGCGTATTGGGTTGAGAGAACTCAATCATGACTCTCGTTTTAACGTGCTCTTCGTTTTCTTTTAAAATTTCAAATCCGTGGCGACTGACCAGTTCGGGAATAAGTGTTTTTGCAACTTGCTTCTGGTCCGTAAAGATATTGAGGAAAGCACCTTTTAAATCTACTTTTGAAACCCATGGATTGTTTGCGGCTTCCAATTCTTTTTTAAGTTCTTCTGCGACGAGATTGGGATTCTTTTTTAAAGCTTTAGCGAATCGAAAACACGGAAGAGCATAATCACCAAGCGTTTTTTCTGGCGGTTGCTCAAGGGCCTTGAAGAAATCGAGAACACTCAGATCTTCAGGAAGTGCACCTTGCTTGGAAAGAGCAGCAAACAATGTTTCTGCTAGTGAGCATTTGGCTGGATCGTATTTATAATTTTCAAGCTGGTTCACAATGTCTCCCGAAGAAATAATTAGAGAATATTTACTTTTGTTTTAATTGAATTAGCGATGAAGCAATTTCTGTGAGCTTTTTCATGCAACGATTTCAATTGATCGGCATCAGGAATTTTTGCTCCAGAAAAAACAATCACAGGTTTTAAGTTAATCTCAGTCACACTTAGACGACCTTCTTCATTTTTATTTAAAATGGCTTCAGCGTTATCAGCGTATGAATCTACAGTATAACCCATTTTTGAAGCGACGGCTAAAAAGGTCAGCATATGGCAGCTTGAGAGGGCCGATGCCAATAACTCTTCAGGATTCGCTGTATCGACATTTCCCATGTATTCAGGGGCGGACGAATTGCGCAGCAATTGGTTGCCTGAAAATTGAAGCGTGTGCGTTCGGTTGAAATGATCGTAAGAGAAATCTTCAGTAGTGCGTTTCCAGTTAAGTTGAATATGGTAAGACATAAATTACTCCTTAACCTTGTATTCAGCATCGATGGTTTCCCCACCACTATAATCAGCGAATTTGTGAGGTGCAGCCTGCATGCGCTTCTTAATAATAATTTTTTCCGAAGATTCACCGCCTAGGGCAATCAGCCAGGAAAGGATGACCAGTACCTGATTAGTTTGCCAGTAAGCAACGGTGGCAAGTATTGCGACGAGAATTCGCGGTGCAAAGAAAAATCCCAGCCACCAGAAAAGGCCGCCAAATTCCACTGAATTAAAAATCAGGCCTGAAACCAGAAGCGTCAAGCGCGGGAAGAGGGCGATGGAAATAAGGAAGAACCAGCCATGCTTGGTAAAGTAATCGATAGTACCGAAAGTTACGTCAGTGTAATTGTACAGAAGGGTAGAAGCCCCTGTAATCGCCAGGAAGATCAACGCTATTTTAATAATTGTATTCATTTTTTCTTCTCAATAAATGTTTTTGAAATAACTGAGCTACTCTATCAAATGCCACTGCAATAAGAAATTAAAAAAGATTTTCGGGCCGCTCTTGACGTTAATTTTCCAGCTATCAACTTATGATCATGAAAACACCAATTCTTACAAACATTGAGCAATTTATACCAACCCTGGTCCTCAAAAATACAGTGCTTTTTCCTGACGTAGCGCTGCCAGTTCTCATATCCAAATCTGTTGGATTGAACGCCATAAACCGCGCGCTCGAGCAGTCAAAAGATAAAGTTTTTGTAGCGATCACCCTCAAGGAAGGAGTTCAGATTGAGCAGGCGACTGCTTCTGACTTCTACACTGTCGGAACTCTCTGTACCATTCAAAGAATCGAGAAGAATGAGCGCAATGAGACCATTGCTTACATCAAAGCTTTATATCGATTCAAAGTCCTCCAGGTAGAGTTTGAAGAATCGTTTGCTTCATGGGTAGCGAGAGGCGAGGCAATGCCCGATATCGTCGATCTCGATGGACCGACTGAAAAAGCTCTGCTGAGAAGTTTAAAAGATATTTCAATTGAAATTTTGGAAAGCCTCAATGCTTCACCGGAATTTAAAAGAACGCTTGATCAATTTGAGAGCGCTGCAGATTTTACCAATCTGGCCGCCCAAAACCTTCCGTTGATTCTTGCCAAAAAACAGGAAATTCTTGAAATCGCTTCGGTCAAAACCCGAGCATTGAAAGTTTTAGAACTGTTGGTTGAGCAGCGTGAGATGATTAAGGTTAATACAGAAATGGGATTAAAAATCTCTGAGAAAACCTCAAAAGCTTATCGTGAATCTATTTTGAGAGAGCAGTTAAAGGCCATCAAAGAAGAGCTTGGTGAAGAGAGCGAGTTCTCAGCTGAAGGTGAAAAACTCACGCTAAAAGATCGCATTCTGAGAGCGAAACTTCCTGCGGAAGTTGAAAAAATTGCTCTCGATCAATTGAACCGTTATGAAACAATGGGGCAGCAGAATGCCGAATCGCACGTCATCAGAAATTATCTTGAATTGATCCTTGCGCTTCCTTGGAATGATATTGAACAAAAAGAAATCAATCTGGATGCTGCTCAGAAAATTCTCGATGAAGAACATTATGGATTGGAAAAAATTAAGAAGCACATCATTCAACATCTCGCTGTGATGAAGCTTTCTCCCAATAAAAAAGGGTCCATTTTACTTTTTGTAGGTCCTCCAGGTGTGGGGAAAACTTCACTGGGGCAAAGTATTGCCAAGGCCCTTGGAAGAAAATTTGTTCGAGCTTCACTGGGTGGTGTTCGCGATGACTCTGAGATCAGAGGTCACAGAAGAACATATATCGGTGCAATGCCTGGACGAATTATAGAAGGTATTAAACGCGGGAAAGAGAAAAATCCAGTCTTCATGCTGGATGAAATAGATAAACTCGGACGCGGTTACGGAGGCGATCCAGCAGCTGCGATGCTTGAAGTTCTTGATCCTGAACAGAATTCAACATTCATGGATCACTATCTCGATATAAATTACGACCTCTCAAAAGTCTTTTTTATCGCAACGGCTAACTCGCTTGACACGATTCCTGCTCCGTTACTCGACAGGATGGAAGTAATTCAACTTTCTGGTTATACGACAGATGAAAAAATGCATATCGCAAAAAATCATCTTCTTCCTAAGCAGCTTAAAGAGCATGGATTGAAACCCGATCAAGTTGAAATGCCGGATGCTATTTTGACAATGATGATTGATGAATACACTCGAGAAGCAGGAGTTCGAGAACTGCAAAGAAAAATTGCGAAAGTTCTTAGAACAGTATCTGAAAAAATTGTTCGCGGAAAAGGTGAAGAGAAAGTCGTCATTACTCCAGAGCTTATAGAAGAAGAACTAGGAATTCATAAAAACTCATATGAGCATATTCAAACCAGCACGGTTCCTGGAGTCGCAACTGGACTCGCTTGGACACCAGCAGGCGGCGATATTCTCTTTATTGAATCACTGATGATGCCTGGATCGGGAAAAATTCAACTGACCGGTAAGTTGGGTGATGTCATGAGTGAATCGGCCCACATCGGCCTTTCATTGGTGAGATCTAAACTGGCCAATATGATGCCTGGATTTAATTTTGCAAAAACCGATTTCCATATTCACGTCCCAAGCGGTGCGATTCCAAAAGACGGACCGAGTGCAGGGATCACTATTTTCTCAGCGCTTTGTTCACTGGTTCTCAATAAACCGATTGATACGAAGCTTGCCATGACCGGAGAAATTACACTGAGAGGAGCTGTTCTTCCTGTTGGCGGTGTAAAAGAAAAATTAATAGCTGCTCATCGCGCTGGTATTAAGCGCGTGATCATGTCGAAGAAAAATGAGAAAGACTTGCGAGAAGTTTCGGACGAAATAAGAAAAGATATGGAGTTCTGTTTTGTTGAAAATATTAATGAGCTCTTAGTTTATGTCTTTGGAAAAATTAACGGTCCTTATTTTACAGACAATAGACTGACCCCTCCCTACAAGGATGACTATGATGGTGGTAGTGCAGCCATAAACCACATCTAAAAATCCAAAAAAAAAGGCCGGAAATTCCGGCCTTTTTCTTTTTAAACTACTTAACGTTTACAGTGATAGTAGAAGCGAAGTCTTCACCGTAAGACTTGTGAGCTCCATCAGCAAACTGAAGAGTTAAAGTGTGCTTTCCTGGAGGGAGAGTCACTTTAGTTGATGTTGAAGCGTCACCAAAATGCTTGTGCATTTCATCTTTAGGAACAACTTCACCCTTCTTAACAGGCTTTCCATCAACGATCAGGTGGTGATGGCCCGTTCCTTCTTTCATCTCGCCAGCTTTAGCGACAGTCATCCCTTCAACGCCGAAGTGAACTTCGAATGTTTGAGGAACTGTTTCACCATCTTTAGGCGTTACGAACATAACTTTAGATTTTGCAGCAGCAAAAGCAGTCGAGAGAGACAGGAAAAGAACGGCAGTAATCATAGCTTTCATAAAAACTCCTTTTTCTAAAACGATTGCCTATACTTTAATAAGGTCACTTAATTAACGCCAGCAGAAAATGGTTGCAAAAGCATTGCGTATTTCTATCTTTATCTTTTCTTTTCCTAATGGATGCCTGAGGAACCTCGCTTTATTAAACTATTCCTAAAAACGGATAAAGCGCAAAGAGAAAAAGAACAATTAAAAGTGCTCCGATGGTGTCGAGAAGGATGCCGGTTTTTATCATCACATTCAATGGGATTTTTCCAGTTCCAAAAATAATAGCATTAGGAGGAGTCGATACCGGAAGCATAAAGCCAAAGCTTGCTCCTAGTGTCGCTGCCAGCGTCAAGGTTATAACATTACTGCTGGAAGCAAATTCAGCAATGATTATCGGCACGAGTAAAGTTGTTGCGGCCGTGTTGGAAGAAAATTCTGAAATAAGGATTCCCAAAAGGGTGCACATTAATCCGATTTTCCAGAAGGATAAATCATGAGAAAAAAGAAATTCACCAATTTGAATGGAAAGTCCTGATGTATCAAGAATTTTGCCAAGGCAAAGTCCTCCACCAAAGATTAGAATAGTTCCCCAGTCAATCGCTTGAGCATCTTTCCATTCTAGAATTTTTTCATTTTCATGCGGAAGTAAAAATAACAGAGCAGCACCAATTAATCCCACAGCTCCTGCTGGTAACCTCGTTGCAAGCGAATGCTCAATAGAAAGAAGTTGTAGCAGGTCTGGTAATATCCAAAGAAAAACAGTGAGGAAAAAAATGAGCGCGATTAAGTATTGTGTGCGACTTATTTTTCCAAGTTCTTGAAGCTGTTTTGAAAAGTGATGATGGATGTTCTGTGCATGCGTTGCCTTGATAGGAAATTTCCAATCTAAAAGCAAAATGAGAGCGAGAAGCAAAGAAAAGGAAATGGGAATCCCTACGTACATCCATTGAAAGAAAGTAATGGTCTTGCCGTTTTCGCGTAAAAATTCCATCGCCAGAAGGTTTGGGGACTTCCTACGGGAGTGGCCATTCCACCGATGCTTGCAGCAAAAGCGCTCGCAAACAAAAGTCTCTTTTCGAGATTGAGTTTATCTTGCTCAGACCAATTGGGAGAAAGACTTTTAGAAATGCCCAGGCAGATAGGAATCATCATCGCAGTGGCCGCAGTATTAGACATCCACATTGAAAGAGTCCAGGTGAACAAGGCGACAAAAAAAACGATGAGTGCCGGGCTTTTTGAAACCAGTTTTTTACTTAACAGCCAATAGGCCATTCGTTTGTCCAATTGATGTTTTTCCTGAGCGAGCGCGAGAAAAAAAGAACCGATAAAAAGAAAAAGAATGGGATTGCTGAATTGAGCGAAGGCCACTTCTGCAGATAAAATTTTGAACCAGGTGGCTCCGACAGGAATGAGAAGAGCTGTCACTGCGAGAGGAATAGATTCTGTCATCCATAAGAGAATGGCCGCGATAAAGAGTCCTTGCGATGCCAATCCGAAAGAATCCATGAGAAAAGGAATGGTGAGCAAGACAAAAGGTATGAGGACTTTGATTTTCATTTAAACCGGAATAGGTTCAATCGAAGTCGATTGCGCGCGACACGGTTGAACGTTGTCCGCATTTGGTCCACATTGATTTCCACCCAGATCATTTAAAGTGCCTGCTCCGGAGCAATCATCATTGTTGCCTCCTGGAAAAGCGACAGTGGTAATGAAAAGATCCATGCCATTAGCAAATAAATTTGAATTGCCCATTTCAAGGCTTCCATTTTTATAAGCATTACAACCCAGAATTGAAGCTCCCGCTCTGTAATTGTTGTTCAGATTATTATTTTGTAGAGTCACATTAGACCAAAGAGTGAGGACAGCATCGCCGAAACTCGGGACATCATCGCGCACATTAATTGGCAGAGAACCTTTTACGAAGCCAGCAACTGTTCTTAAAACAGTTGATGCATTGATCAACAGAGAATTGTAATTTTCAACTTGAACGCCTGCCAATTTGGCGTCTTCTACGCGAAGGTATTGGGCCGTTCCGTTGCAATTTCTTCCTTTAAGGACGATGCCTTGGCGAGCCGATTTTCGAATTCCCACAAGTGCTAAGTCAACACTGCAGTTATCATTTCCTTGAGTCCAGATACCAAACGCGGAAGCATTATTTACATCGACAGTTTTTAAAATGAGTCTCGAAAATTGAGACAAGGTCAATCCAGTTTGCGGATTATTTATTTCTAACTTTTGAATCGTGGCATTTCCAACTGAAGTAAGCCCTCCGTTATTTATGCGCACGTTTGAAACTATCAGTGAAGTTTGATTATTGCTTTTCACTAACCCCAGACCATCTGAGGAATTGATCGTCAGATTGCTAATCGAAGCGTCGCCATTTGTGCCCACTTCAATTTTTCCATTGATCACGACATCATTTCTTCCGGCACTACCGGTGATCGAAATCTTTTTGCTGTTTCCATTTGCGCCAGAATAGCTTCCCGGATTCAATACAATTTCACCTCCCTCTGCAACGGCATCCACTGCGCTTTGAAGTGTTGTATAGCGAGCATGAGGTAGAATTATTTTTTTGGGCGGAAGAGGAGTAGGAATTGGAATCGGACCTGGCCCTGGTCTTGGAATAATGGCGTTTGCAGTATTAAGACAAAAGATACTGGCTAGCAAAATAAGTAATGGCATAGGTCTCTCCTGATCAGTAAGTGAAGCGAACAAAGGTGTAACAAAACATTTTTGCAAAGTCGTCTTAATTTTCTCTTAGGGTGCGGCTTCCAACTACGCTATAAAAGCAAAATGAAAATAATCTGGGTATCAAACTGAGATTTTTTACCGCTTTTATTTACCATTTTCGAACTATAAACTCAGAGCATGAAAAAAGGATCGTTCATTCAAGTTTTTTTTCTTTTAGTTATATCGCTAAGTGCTTTTTCATATGCTGACGAGTCTCCAGCGGACACACAGACCATCGTTTTTGGAGCTAACAATGATGAACACACTTACGTTGGGAAGCTGGCCATCCTGGTTTATAACGAAGCTTTTAAACGTCTTAAGATGAATTACGAAATTAAAATTTTTCCCTTAAAAAGACTGGATATGTCTACACTGTCCGGACTTGTCGATGGCGACATCGCTCGGACGGCCATTTGGGGGGAAAAACGAAGCGACTTGATTAGAATTGAAGAACCTCTCATGTATTTTAGCTTTTAATTTGTACTCTGGGGATTCAAATCTCGTTATCAATCGACCGGAAGATATTAGTACCAAAAACATCACCTTCGATTATCCAAGAGGCATGACCGTTTGTGAAAAATTCGGTAAAAAATTATTGCCATCGAAACAAGTGGAAGACGTTACCAGTACAGAAGAAGGTGTAAGAAGAATTCTCATCCGCAATGTTTATGTTCATTGTGATTTAGAAGAAAATGTTGAGTCCTATCTTTTTAATTCCAGATTAAAAACAGGTATTCGAAGCAAAGTGAAAAAAGTTTTTACTGTTGAAAATAAAGTTCCGATTTATCCTTATCTGTTAAAAAAACACGCTCTTCTTGCAAAGAGGCTGGAGCATGTTCTAAAGCAAATGCGCTCGGAAGGACTTCTGGATAAATATCAAAAACAAATTGAGAAAGAATTCAAAATAGAATAGGGGCTTAAATTTTAAGCCCCTTATTTTTTTTCTATGGAATTGGACGTGGACGTGGCGGATTTGGAATCGGGCGCGGATTTGGATTTGGATCCGGTCTGATTATAATAGTTCCAATTGTCACATTCACCGGTATTAATTTTTCTCCCGCAATATTACTTAAGCGAAGATTTCCAGTGTAACTTGCCACTCTCAGAAGTGGGCCAGGGATTGTGATTTTTGCTTTGCTGGTTAACAAATCGAGGGGAACATTTAAAGCGGTTACTCTATCGCCATCAATCCATTCAACTTTTGTCGGTGATGTCATCTGTGCCATTTGAATGACAAACGATGCATCTTGAATAGCTTGACCTGCAATTAAACTCTGAGAGATCGACAACGGAGCAGGCAACTGAGGATTCGGTACACCGAAAATTCTAAGGGCAAACTGTTCTGAATCTGAACCAGTCATCGGATCTTCGACAAAGGCCTGAACGAAATTAGGTGCAGACACAAGACTTGCAGGAATGACAAAACGAGTTGTGCTGCCGTCAAAATTTCCTTGAAGTGTTGTCTTTCCGATTTTTAAAACCGGCGCATTGTTTGTAAGACCACGAACTGCAAGTTGGATGGGCTGATTTTTTCCGTTGGCAGGAAGATCAATTGGATTTGTTCCCGTCGCAATTGAAACATCTGGCGCTCCAGGACCTCTTAAATAAATAGTTGCTGAATTTGAACAACCTACACCTTGAGCACAGACGCTCAAGCTCCACGCAGTGTTAGCGTTACCTGGAAGAAGCAAGTCAGGCATATTGATAACGATGGCCTGAGGTCCAATATCCATTATATTAACCGGTCGTCTGCTTCCATTTTGATCTCCATAAGGAATAACCTGGTAACCACCAAGTCTGGGATAAATCTGGCGCAACATTAGTTGAACTTTATTTTTTACGTCATTAAAATTTGAACCTTGAAAAAAGCCCGAACCAATTATTGTGAGAGATGTTCTCGGCTGAGGATTGTATTGATCAACCGTAAATGTTGTATTGTCGAGATGATCGATGACGATCGGGTCTTGGGCAAATGAAGTGAAAGGCGAAAGAGCACAAGCTAAAAGGAGAGTATTCAATATTGTTTTCATAAGTGGCTCCGTTGAATTTAGTCTTAATTAAATGCAAGTTCCTGCTGCAGGATCGCAAACTTTTCCGCCTTGGCACTCGTCACTTTTGTTACAGTGAGTTTTGCAGACAGGATGTGCTTCGGCTTCAGCTGCCGTCGTACAAAGGTACGGGTAACACGACTTAAACGTGCCATCTGTTCCAAGAATGGAAAATTGATCGCCTGAACATGAATAATTCACAGGACTCTGAAGAGTGCCTGGATCAGCAAAAGCTGAAAGTGAACTTGCTAATGCCAAAAGAAGAAAAAACTTTTTCATAATCACACCTCGTTTCGAATGAAGCTTCAAGTGAGGGCAAATTATAAGGGATGTCCTTCGAAGACAATTTAATTTAGGTTTAAGTTTTGTCGTCGGATAAAAGTTTCAGGGAAGAAGAAATGAGAAACAAATAGGAAGAAGCCCCGATCTTATCGAGGCTTTATGCAGTTAAGTTTTTCCTGAAAGTAAATTTTGTGAGGAGGCCAAAAGAGAGTGTCGCGGGCCGTTTCAATCGAAGCTTCGATTGTAATTGAAGGAGCACCCACATTTGACGTACTCACGTAAGAAACTTTCTTACCTTTAAACGTCTCATGTCCGTAAACAGTTGCGCCGTTAAGCGGAACCCAATTTACCTTCAAGTTATTCTTGCTATCTAAAAAGGCGAGAACTTTTAAATTTGGATAAGGACTTGAATCGACTTCAAAGCTTTGAGCACAGGCGCTTTCTCCACAAGAGTAGGTGTCGATCGTTTTAATGAGCTTAATATTTGGATCTTTATTGATTCTCTCCAGGAGCTGTACTTCACATTCATTTGAATGGGCCACGCTTGAAAGCAGGATCAAGGACGTTAAAAACGCTATTTTCATAGAAACTCCGATTTTTACATTAGCTTCAGTCGGAGCTATAGCATGTTTTGGTGCTGAAGGGGATTTTGTGTAAGTTTTAGGCAAAAAAAAAGCCTCGAATAAATCGAGGCTTTTTTTAAACTTGGTACACCCACGGGGATTCGAACCCCGGTTACCGCCGTGAAAAGGCGATGTCCTAGGCCGGGCTAGACGATGGGTGCATATACTGCAATTCGTTTTGTACCGGGTGAATTTCGAAATGGTGATCTCTCTGCGACTCGAACGCAGGACCCTCTCCTTAAAAGGGAGATGCTCTAACCAACTGAGCTAAGAGACCAAACTTGTTTCGAAAGTGAGATTAAAAATAGTTGGACCGAGCTTTTTTGTCAAACGAAAAAATCAAAAAATTTATGAAAACTTTTCCGAACCCTTTTTTGAGACTTGAAAAGGGGGTGTTACGGGTCTATGTTCGCCCTATGGAAAATCAAGAAAATGTCACTCTAAACAACAAGCGTGTAGCCTTGCATACTTTAGGCTGTCGTCTCAATCTTTCTGAGACCGGATCGATCGCCCAAGGATTCAAAGACCGCGGTTATGAAATCGTGGATTTTGGAGAATCGGCCGACGTTGTTTTTATCAATACATGTACTGTTACTGATGCTGCTGATTCGACATGCAGAAACCTTATTAGAAAAGCGCATACCTCTTCACCAGAAGGAAAGATTGTCGTAGCAGGTTGCTATGCTCAAATGGAACCAGAAAGAATTGCGGGCATGCAAGGTGTAGATCTCGTTCTTGGGAACACAGAAAAATATAAAGTTTTTGAATATCTTGATGAAGAAAATACTAATCAGATTCACGTTGATAAAGCGTGGGAGTTCTATGGAGCGGCCACAACGACTGCTGATTCACATACAAGAGCGTTCCTGAAAATTCAGGACGGATGCAATTATGTTTGTGCATTTTGTATTATTCCATTCGCCAGAGGCAGAAGCCGCGCGATCTCAGTCGCAGACGCTGTTACTGAAGCTAAAAAACTGGTGTCTCAGGGCTTTAAAGAAATTGTCCTCACCGGAGTTAACATCGGCGAATACGAACAAACGTCGGGCGAAAAACTGCATGATCTTGTGGCAAGCCTTCTCGCCATCGATGGACTCGAAAGATTTCGTTTATCTTCAGTTGAGCCAAACACTATTACAGATGAACTCATTGAAGTTTTAAAATCTTCTCCAAAAGTTCAGGATCACTTTCATCTTCCTCTTCAAAGTGGTGATGATGAAATCCTTCAGGGGATGAGAAGAAAATATACAGTCGCCGACTACAAAAAAATCATCAATAAGATCATGGCCGCTTTCCCAAATGCTGGAATTGGCGCCGATATGATCGTTGGATTTCCAGGCGAAACGAAAGAGCAATTCGAAAACACTTTCAATTTAGTGAAAGAACTTCCCATTACTCATTTCCACGTATTCCCTTATTCAAAAAGAAAAAATACAACCGCAGCGAAATTGGAAAATCATATCCATCACGCTGAGAAAAAATCCCGCGTGAAAACTCTTCTTATGTTTGGCGACGCTAAATTGAATCTTTTTACAGAAGATCAAATCGGCAAAAAAACCAAAGTTCTCTTCGAAAAAAGAAACAAGCAAGGATTGTTTGAAGGCTATTCTTCAAATTATCTTCGCGTTCAAGTTCAAACGGATCTCGATTTGAGTAATCAAATTGTTGAAGTGCAGTTGACGAGAATGGAGAATGGGAAGCTTTTTGGGGAAGTCGTTCAGTAGGCTGTTTTCTGTTTCGGATCGGTTGGGAGTTGGATGTTGGTTGTTTGATGATCAGTATCCAGTCTTCAGAAACAGATCAGATTCAATTTTCAGAAACCCGATCTCCCAACTACCAACGTCCAACATCCAACATCCAACTGATCAGCAAACCGGTTTATTCCGTAATCGTAATTTTAGTCGGAACCTCAATCAAAGAAAAAATCTCTTCAATTTCCGAGTCCGTCACCGCAATACACCCATTCGTCCAATCATAATTAGGTAAAGCAGCGCGAATCGCTTCATCAGTGAGTCCATCAAGATTTTTAGAAGCGAGCCATTCTTTCATTTCATTGAAATTGTTCGGCAGTCCATGAAGCATGATATCTCCGCCAGGGTTTTGTCCCTTCAGTTTTGCGCGGAGAGTGTCTTTAGTTGAGGGATAAGAAATATGCAACGCCAGGTGGAATTTTGAGCGGTCGTTTTTTAGATCGAGAGTGTAAGTTCCTTCCGGAGTTTTATTGTCGCCTTCAATTCGCTTCGCCCCATTAGGATTTAAGCCGAGCATTACTTTGTAGGTTTTGAAAACTTGATTGCCTTCGGTGATTAATTCCAGTTTGCGTTGGCTTTTTGTGACACGCACTTCTTTGATTTGTACGCGCGCCAAGGCCGAATTTGTTAACAATAGAGTGAATAAGATTGTTGAGATTAAAGTTTTCATAAAGAGCTTTATAAACAAGCCTTCTTCGAGTGAAAAGGCGTGAAAAGGAGAGGCTGAAAACTTTACAGGAAAGCCCCGCGACTCTATATTTTTATGATGGAAAATCGAAATAAAATTATCGCCTCAATAAACTCAAAACGAACAGAAATAGACGGAGAAAAGGCCTTCATGACCCTTGCGCAATATTTGCGTGAAAAGGAGTGCATGACCGGGACTAAAGTCGTCTGTGCTGAAGGGGATTGCGGAGCCTGCACTGTGCTTCTTGCTCGCGACACCGGTGACGACGGAAAACTTTCGTTTAAGTCAGTCAACTCATGCATCATTCCACTTTATCTGATCGATGGCGCTCACGTCGTCACTGTCGAGGGATTAAAAACGGATAAAGAACTTCATCCTGTTCAATCGGCCATGGTCGATTGCAATGGAGCTCAATGCGGTTACTGCACACCTGGTTTTGTTTGTGCGATGGCAGGGCTTGTTGAGAAAACTAAAAGTGAAAATAAAACGATCACTGAGAAAAAAGCAAAAAATTATTTAACAGGAAACCTTTGTCGTTGCACCGGTTATCAACCAATCATCAATGCGGCAATGGCCATCGATATGAGCAAAGCGGTTCTGCTAAAAGATCGTTTCCACGATGCCGAATGGCTTGAAGAAATTAAGCAGATGAAAAATCATTCGCTCATGATGAATCTTGGCGACAAGAAGATTTTTCTTCCAGTCACTAAAGCCGAGGCGCTCAAGGCGAAAAATGAAGATCCTGAATTAAAATTAATAGCGGGATCGACTGATATCGGAGTTGTAATCAATAAAGGAAAGATGACCACGCCTAAAACAATGGCGCTTTATCATATTGATGAACTAAAAAAGATATCTCATGATAAGGATTTTCTCACCATCGGTGCAACAGTGACTCTCTCTGAGTTTGAGGATTACGTAGAAACGATTGTTCCTGAATTGAAAAATATTTTGCATATCTTTGCTTCCCCTCAGATTAAAAATCAAGGAACGCTGGTCGGAAACGTTGTAAACGCTTCACCGATCGGCGATACGATTCCTTACCTGATGACATCAGATGCTTTTGTCGTTTTGGAAAGTGTAAACGGCAGACGGGAAATCATGATGAAAGATTTTTATATCGGATATAAAACTCTCAATATGCAAAAAAATGAAATTGTCACAGCGATAAAAATTCCGATGTTGAAGTCTGGAGAGTTGGTGAAACTCTACAAGGCTTCTGTCAGACGCGACCTGGATATTTCAGCCGTGACTTTTGCCGGAATACTTGAAGTTGAAAATACGAAAATAAAAGCAGCGCGCTTTTCTCTCGGAGGAGTTGCCGCGACTGTCGTTCGTTTAAAAGATGTTGAAGCGAAAGCAGTTGGTGCCGACTTTAAACGAGAAACCTTTGAGGATTTTGCGAAAATGATTCCAAATCTCATTAATCCGTTGTCGGATTTGAGAGCCAGTAAAGACTATCGTTTGAAAGTATCGCAAAACTTTTTCTTAAAATGTTACGATGAACTTTCGTCGGAGGTGAAAGCATGAGCGTGGGAACAAATGTAAAACACGATTCGGCCATTTCACACGTCACGGGTGAAAGCGTTTTTATCGATGACCGAGCAAAGTTACAAAATGAAGTTCTCGTTGGTGTTATGGGCGCGCCGGTTTCAGCGGGCGTAATTAAAAGCATCAATATCGAGAAAGCACTTAAAATTTACGGCGTTCTGGGAATCTATACAGGCAAAGATGTTCCTCACAACAAATGGGGAACGATCGTCTCGGAACAACCAATTCTCGCTGAGAAAAATATTGGCTACATGGATGAACCGATGGTCGTCATCGCAGCGACTTCCTATGAAGCTATTGCCGCTGCCAAAAAAGAAATTGTTGTCGATATTGAAGAAACCAAGGCGTTCCTTACAATTGATGAAGCGTTGGCCGCAGGAAGAATTCTTTGTGAAGCTCCTGTTTTCAAGCGCGGGAATGCCGACACTGCAATCAGTTCATCTCCACATGTTTTGAAGGGCGAATTTATTTGCGGTGGTCAGGAACATTTTTATATGGAATCGCAGGCGAGCATCGTTTATCCACTAGAAAACGGTCAACTTGAAGTGCATTCCTCATCTCAGCATCCAACAGAAACTCAACACGTCGTTGCTCACGCACTTGGATTGGATTTTTCTCAAGTCGTTTGTATTGTAAAAAGAATGGGCGGTGGCTTTGGCGGTAAAGAAAGTCAGGCTGCGCACTTTGCGGCGATGGCCGCTCTCGTTGCCCACAAATTGAAAAGACCTGCTCGACTGGCACTCACAAAAGACGACGATATGATGATGACGGGAAAAAGGCATCCGTTTAAAAATCATTTTGAAGTCGGTTTTGATCATGAAGGAAAAATTCATGGACTCAAAGTTCAGCTGGTGGCAAACGGTGGGGCTTATGTCGATCTGACGCCTTCAATTCTCGATCGCGCTCTTTTTCACATCGATGGTTGTTACTATCTCGAGCACTGTACCATCGAAGGAAGAGCTGTCAGAACAAATCAGCATTCGAATACGGCCTTCCGTGGATTCGGTGGCCCGCAAGGAAACATGACGATTGAAAGCATCATGGAAGACATTGCGAATTTTTTAAAGATTGATTCGTTTAAAGTTCGTCGTGTGAATTTATATGGCAAAGACACGCGCAATGTGACCCCATACAATCAAATCGTCGACAATAACGTCCTTCCGGAATTATTTGATAAACTTCATGAGACCAGCGGGTACGAAAAACTTCATAAAGAAATAAAAGAATTTAATCAAAAGAAAAGCGGAAAACTTCGCGGTCTTTCTATGACTGGATGTAAATTCGGTATTGCCTTTACGGCCCGCCATTTGAATCAAGGGAATGCTCTGGTCAATGTTCACCTCGACGGAACTGTTCAAGTGTCCACTGGCGCGACTGAAATGGGCCAGGGAGTAAATACTAAAATTCTTCAGATCGCCGCACAGGCTTTTGGTATTGATCCCAAAAAAGTGGTGGTGATGTCGACATCGACTGAAAAAAATCACAATACATCTCCGACTGCTGCTTCCTCTGGAGCGGACATCAATGGGGCAGCAGCTTTGCTCGCCTGTGAAAAAATTGTCCCGCGATTGAAGTATGTGGCCCACCTTCATTTTTCGGGAGTGAAGCCAACAGATAAAGACGAGCTTCCTTCTTATGACGAAAAAGTGAACACAGATCACATCGTTCTGGAAAATGAAACAGCAAGACACAAAGGAACGAATGAGAAAATTGAATGGGTGGACTTGCTGAAGCTTTCTTATTTTAATCGCATTTCACTTGGAGATTATGCGTTTTATAAAACGCCTGGATTAGGTTTTGATAAAAAGACACTCACAGGCAAAGCCTTTAACTATTTCACTAATGGCGCCGCTGTCACAATGGTAGAGATAGATGAATACACTGGAGAATTGAAACTTCTTCGCACTGATATTTTGATGGATTTGGGAAGACCAATCAATCCGGGAATTGATGTCGGTCAGGTTTCAGGAGCCTTTGTTCAGGGAGCTGGCTGGGTGACGACGGAAAATCTTTTTTATAATGAAAAAGGAAAACTTCTTTCGCATTCTCCGACGACTTATAAAATCCCAAACATTCAGGATACTCCTCGCGTATTTAATATTGAGTTGATGGAAAATCATTCAAACACTCAGAACGTCCATCGTTCTAAAGCAGTCGGTGAGCCTCCGCTTTTACTGGGAGCTTCTGCCTGGACTGCGGTGAAAAATGCTTTGAGTTACAGAAGTCACAATGAGCTGCCGACTATCACGAGCCCTGCTACCAATGAAGTTATTTTAATGGAGTTGTCTCGCTATGAATGAACTATTCATTGATCATGTTCAGAAATTAAGAGAGACCGGCAAAGAAGCGGTTGTCGTCACGATGGTTCACGCGAGAGGAAGTGCTCCCCAGGAAATCGGCGCTCGCATAATTGTTGGCAGCGATGGTCTTTTGTTTGGAACTGTCGGCGGTGGAAAAGTCGAAGAGAAGTGTATTGCTCACGCTAAAGCAATGCTGGCGGCAGGCACGGATCATGACTTTGCTGAGTGGAATCTACAAAAAGACGTAGGAATGACTTGCGGAGGAGTGGTTTCACTTTATTTCGAACGAATGCTTCCTGCTGCTAAATGGAAAATTGCTGTCTTCGGAGCGGGACATGTTGCGCAGGAGTTGATTCCATTATTGTTGAAACTCGACTGTGATATTACCTGGGTTGATCCTCGTATTGATTGGCTTAATAAAATTCCGGATCATTATAAGCTTACAAAAATAGCTACGAATGAGATGAAAGATGTGGTGAAGTCTCTTCACCCAAAAACTTTCTTAGCTTCCATGACGATGGGACATGCCTACGACATTCCGGTTTTAACGGAGGCCATGAAAAATTATTCTTTTCCTTATGTAGGAGTGATCGGGAGCGAGAGCAAAGCTCGCATTCTGAAAGCGGATTTGCAGAAAGCAGGTGTTGCCGAAGATGTGATTGCTCAACTTCATTGTCCAATTGGTGAACCATTTGGAAATAATAACCCGGTTGAAATTGCTTTCAGCATTGTGGCCCAGCTTCTTACTCTTCGCGATTCTTTTTGATTATTTCAAGAGCGTATTGAAGTGAACGAGATGTTTCTTTGAAGCCTTTATTCTCAAGGTAGAGGACAAGATTTTCTGCTGGATAAATCCTTATCACATAAAAAATCATGACCCCAATTGCAAGAGGTCTCAATAAGGCCCAGATAAATTGCACGCTTGAACTTTGTGAATGATAAAGAAAAACAGCTGTCAGAATAAAAGAAAGAATAAAAAGCGGCTGCATGAGATCAGACAAGGCGTTCAGAAATTGAGAGCGCGATTCTTTTTTGCGTGGCCTTGTACTTTTAATATTGAATTTATTTTGAATATCTTCAAATTGCTTCTCACTCATTCTGGATAATTTCCATGCGAGAAGAACGCCTAAGGTAAGTTTCACCAAGTAGGTTGCCACAATGAGAATTAATGTCATTTGAAGAGTCAATTGACTCAGAAATTTAAAATCTTTTTGAAAATACTCAATGACATCAAGCAAAGTCTTTCCGAACATAAAGTACAAAAGAAGAATAGGTTGAATGAACGCCCAAGCTGCCGACAAAGCAATAGCAACAAAGAAACCAATCGGATTGAGTCCAAAAAAAGAGAGTCCAAGCGAAAAGAAAAGCCCTTGAGAAAGAATCGCCAGCATGGGCGTTAACTTTTTTCCGGCCGGAGACAGACTCTTCAAAAGGGAAGAGATTAATGAAATTCGCAAAGCAATGAGTTTGTCTTTTTGAAGTGAACTGGCCCTACTCATAATCGCAATTTGATTGAGAGAGAGAAATTGGCCCGCAAAAGGAATAGAGAACCCGTGCAGAAAACTTCCCAGACCAATTTCGGTGAGAGAAAGTGAAGCGGAATATTTACCAACAGCAATTACTGAATCTGATTTATCTGACATATTTTTTTTTGTATAAAGTTAATTCAACTATTCTTAAAACTATTCGATAAGCCTGTTGATTGCAACGATTAAAAGATGGCTACCTAATCAAATGAACAATACTATCGAATTTCCAAAAAAACCACTGAAGTATGATGTTGTTGCGAACGATGACTTGAAGCCTATCCTGGATAAAATTGAATTGAATTTTGTTGAAGGAGAAAAAAGTGTCGCCTTTGGGTCTACTCATTACAAAAATTCTCAGGAAAAATGCATCCTGCTTGCTGCCCATTTGTTTAACTCAAAATATCCCAGCCTGAAAATTCTCATCGTGACTTTTAATATGAAGGGGGGAGTCTTTAATGACTTCCTTGAAGAGTCCTTTTATAAAGACGGTTTTTTTAATTTTGCCTCAAATTTAGCTTTTGCTGACTGGGAGGAATTACTTAGGACATCTTACGATGTTCAGGATTTAATCGATTCCTACGATCTGGTATTTTGGGATTTGCCTGACATTAAAACAATCACAGCTCGGCATCTGGAACTTCAAGATTGCTTTTCTAAAATGGACGGTCTTTATCTGATCTCTTTAAAAAGCAATAACTTCGACGAAGAAAACTTCAAGCGCGAGATCATGCACTATTTTAAAGATCACGGCCTTGATATCAGAACAGTTCTTCCCTGGCAGTTTGGCACAAGAAAAAGAAAACCGAGATCAGCACTTTCTCGTCTCTTTTATGGCCTCTTCAGAAGGTAATTCCTACCCATAGGCGAAATCTTCCGTTAAAGAAAATTCCGCTAAGAATCTCCTATAATTAAAGTTGGTGTCTACTCACTTTTAGGAGGAGATTTTTGATTTTAATCACGACTTCAGATTATTTACCAAAGCTTGGTGGATTGACGACATTTACGCGCAATCTGGAAGAAGTGTTTAATGAAATGAAAATTTCCTATGAAATTTTTCACTGGAATTCTCCACAGGATATTTTGAACTTTGATTCCACTCGTTTGGATAAATATGAATTGGTTATCAATGTTCATGTGATGTTCTGCTGGCTCATGCCCCATGCTCAGGAAAAAATGATTAACTTTGTGCATGGATCTGAAGTACTTATGACTTCACCAAATTTAGTGAAGAAAATTTTTAAACAAATTCAAAAGAAGAAATATTTTTCTCTGATGGAGAAATCATTTTTGAATGTTTTTATTTCCCGAGCAACGAGAGATAAGACTTCAGCGAAAGGATTTACTCTGGATCATTCACGTGATGTGATCTTTCACAATTGCGTGCCTATGAATGGAGCGCAGTTTGAAAAACAAACACAAGCGTGTTCACGAGAATTGATTTTTACCTGCATTGCCAGAAATGTTCCTCATAAAAATCTTGCAGGTTCTGTAGATTTCTGTGAGAAAGTGCAGGAACTATTCGGAAAACCTGTGCGTTTGGTTGTGCCGAAAGGAAATAATCTTTTCTCTTCTAAGATTTCAGTTGAAGAACTTAGAGATGAAGAAAACGAAACGAGAAATGAAGCTTATAGAAAAGCTCATTACAATCTCCTTCTTTCTCACGATCATTCTAAAAAGGGTTTTTATGAAGGCTTCGGATTAACTGTTCTCGAGGCCGGACAATTTGGCGTTCCAAGTATCGTGTTTAAGACTGGAGGATTGCCCGAAGCAGTTCACCATGGACAGACGGGCTATGTGATTTCTTCTACCGATAGGGAAGAAATAAAATCCATTCCAGCCTTCACAGACGAAGCTCTTTATCAATTGCTACGCTTTCAGTGTTACGCCCATACCGTTCAAGATCATTCTTTGTCAGAATACAAACTCTTTTTCTCCAGACTTCTAGAGACGAGGGGGGCTGCATGAAACAAAAAATTGCAGTCATGATGAATACCAATAAGCTGGGGGGAGCAGAGAGAAGTCTCTTGCTGCAACTCTCGACTGTTAAGAACGTTGAGCTGACTTTCTTTATTCCCAAGTTAGACGGTCATTCGACTCTCAAGCCTTATATTGAAAAAGAAAAGTTAGGGACTTATAAAGAATACGATTATCCATCTTCTCTGTATTCTTTATCGCGGTCGCGTATCCTTCCCGGCCTTTCAGCCGCAGGAAGCGTTGTCAGTTTATTGTTCGGCCATGCTCAACTGAATGAGCTTGCGAAAATTGATCATATTTACCTGAACGGTAACAAAGTCGCATTTTTGTTTTTTCTTCTAAATATCAATATGAAGTTCAAGGGTAAAATTACGTGGCATTTGAGAGATTACTATCATCACTCCACAGCAGGATCGCTCCTCTGGCGATTTTTAACAAATGTTCCAAAAGATAAACTTGAATTTATCTGCAACTCTTACTCTGTTCAGAAGCAACTTCAACTCTCTCCCTGGAAAGAGTACTCCTCTCGCGTTGTCTACAATCCGTCAGGTGGTCTTCAAAACGACAGAGCTATATCAAGTGTTGAAACGATTGGTTTTGTTTCGATGCTTGCCCCATGGAAAGGAATTCACGAGCTGATGTTTTTTGCCTGGATGTATGAAAAAGAACTACTGAACCTTGGAATACGTCAGATTAAAATTTTTGGCGACAGTCTTTATCAGACGGCGGGAGCCCACTCCACTTATAAAGAAGAGTTAAAGAGGCTCTCTGACAAATTTCCTTCTTCTCTGATTTCCTTTGAAGGGCTTTGCGAGCCGAAAGAAATTTTCAGCCAAATTGATTGTTTGATTCATTACTCTCTCGATGAAGAACCCTTTGGCAGAGTTCTGGTTGAAGCTTATGAAGCGGGAGTTCCCGTGATTACAACTGGACTTGGCGGGGCCGGCGAGATTCTTGAGAGCAATGTGAACGGTTATAAAGTGGTCACTTATGACCGACGCGATTTATTTAACAAAATCAAAAATATCACCACCAATAACGTGCTCCGAATGAGATTCATTACAAAGTCGATGAATAAGGCTGAAGAAATTCAGAAAAATATTGCGATAGATATGGAAAAGATTTTGTCCGTTAAGGAGGTCTCATGATTGCTGAAAAAGAATTGTTCTCAGTGAATGAGAAAGAAACTCCAAAGAAAAGTGGACTCGTTTTCTATATTCCCAAATCCTTGCTCGATATCAAAAAATCGATCGCAGAAAAGCTGATTCAGGATAAAGGAGCGATTCAACAAAAAGAAATCATTCCTTTTATGCAGCTGAATGTTGCCAATGCTGCTGATCTATATCGTGTTACGAAATCCTATTCTGAGGATATTGATAAAGGTAAGAAAAGCTTTGGCCTTGTGTCTGTGGGAATTAAGCCGAATGATTTTTATCTTCTCGGTGTGGCGAGTGGTGTGAGCTATTCCCGCAATAATTCTCCCGTCCTTATAGTGGTCAATGATTTGTCATCTTCAGCATGGGACAAATATCGACTGTGGTTTAATAAAGGTTTGCTGGGAAGCTGGACGACTCATGAATGGGGTCCTCTTTGTTTGATTGATCATAAAGAACTGCTTCAACAGTACAAAAACAATCATATGGATTTGAAATTAATTTATTCGGAATTTGAATCTGTTTTCTGGGCAATGCCTGAAGAAAATAAATTGCCAGAATTTAGAGAAGCTTATCTCGATATCTTGCGTTCTCTGGATTCTATATCAGTTGTTGTCAAGCCAGGCCAGGTGACTCTGAAAGAAGTCAAAAAAGTTGAAGAGCGATTCAAATCATTGGGGATCCCCATGAAAGGAATTCTTCACGAAGGAGATAAGAAATGAGTGCCGCGCTTAAACCGAAACTCGAAATCATTACTCCCGAGATCGAAAAAAAATACAATAAGGAAGGGGCGACTGATAAAATCGCCAGCTATCTTTCACGAGTCAGTAATCCGGATGAGCTTTTTCATGTAGGGAAAAAGTTTATGGAAGAGTATAAGAACGGAACAAAAAGCTTCGCCTTTACTTCTACGGGTTATAAAAACTCCCAACAAAGAACAATTCTAGGTCTGTGCTGTTACTTTGACTACGCTGACCAATACAGAATTGCCATCGTTTCCGATCAGTTGAGACATGGAGTTTTTGCTGAATTTTATAAAGATTCTAAAGCGAAACAATATCAGCTCAGCGGCTTTGGCGATAACGTCAATTATCATTCGTATCAACACCATTTTGACTTTCTTGACTACGAAGAACTTATGCGTGTCTACGATGAACATCAATACAGCAAGACTTTTGATCTGGAAGTAAAAACAATTCTTGATTATTACGACATTATCTTATGGGATGTTCCAGAGCTTGATAAAATGAAATTGAATCTTCAATTCAATTATCGCATTTCTCATTTTTATGAATCGTTAACTTTGATTGTTTCACCCAATGCTTCTTCTGGGCATAAGGTTGAAGCAGTGAAAAAGTTTTTTAGTAATTATAATGTTAATTTGAACGGGGTATTGCTTGAGACTAGTTCGGCAATAGACAGACCCAAGAGGAAGAAGATTTTAGGAATACTGTAGTTGGAAAAATTAAGTAATTTGCTTGATGAAACAACCATTCTGAATTTCAGGCTTGTATGGAAGCTTGTGGGCCGCTATCGCTCTCATTTGACCATTGCCTTTCTCGCTTTTTGCGGGCTCTTCGTCTATTTCTATTTTTCACAACCATTGATTTATTCTGTTAGTGTTCCGGTAAAAGCGGCTGAAAGTCATACTTTCTCCAACGATATGACCTCTCTTCAACCAATGGAAAATCTTAATACATTGAGTTTCAGTGAGCTTTCGGTATCTCTTTCCAGTTTCTCTTTTCAAAAACGTTTTGCTCAACTCATGATTCAAGAAAAGAATTTTGATCATTTGAATTTTGGCTCTATCGTCAATGGGAGGAAAAAGTATGGACATCAAATGCGTACTCAATGCAAGAATAATTCAGAATGTATTGTAAATGAGCTTGTTGGAGCTCTTTCAGGCGTTTTTGTTCTTGAGCAGGGAATGACCAGCAATCGCTATCTGATTACTGTTACTGCCCTCACTAAAGAAACGGCCTTTGCGTTTGCACGGGTTATTTCAAAAGCTGTCGAAACGGAGCGAATCGAAGCAAGACAGTACCTTGTCATTAAGGAAATGAACTCCGTTGAAAATTTGATTAAAGAAAGCCGCAGTTTGCTTCACAAAATGAATGGCTTTGACGTTCTTGAAGAAAATGAAAAAACCAACGTTCAGATCGCCGATTTGAAAGAGAAAATACGCATCCTTCAGGCTTCGATGAATACTGAGATGGCCAATGTTTCAGCGCTAGAAGCGCGGCTTGCTGAAAACAAACGACATCTGGAAAGATCGAGAAAGGAAAATAAGCTGACAAAGATGCAGGAACTTTCTCTGCAAAGCAAAATTGATGATCTCCGCTTGAACATCGCAACGCTTTCCAGTATTCCAGAAAACAATCGATCTATCTCTGATAAATCCATTCTTGCCGAAATGATGGGCGAGCTTAAAAAACTGGAAGACAAATTATCGTCTGGAAGCCGTGCTATTGCCAGCCGTTACACCGAAGCCTTTGGAAAAGAACAGGAAGGAAAAGAAAAAAATATTGAATTTGATTATTCAGTAGCAAAAAATAATTTGGCCCGACTTGAAGAAGAATTTAAAATTTCTAAAGAACAGCTAGAAGATTTGACTAAGGATAAATTTTCAAAAGAAACATCTGCCAATAAATTTAAAACAGATATTGAATTCTTGAAAAATCTTGAAGCAAAGCAGTTATCACTAAAGCTCATGAGTTCGACAATGACTTCAGATATCGTCTTTGAAGATTTTGGAAGAGAAGCGCGTGAGTTTCGACGTTCTACCATCGTAAAAATCTTCGTATTCTCTTCTTTAATGGCCGGTTTCTTTTATATTCTCTCCATCCTTCTTCGCTATTTCATGGATGACAAGATTTACAGTGAAGATGATCTCAAAACCTACTTTGCTAATCTTGACTTTATTGGTGAAGTACCTTCGTTCGACTAATTTTACCCTCAATTAATTTTTTTTAACGTTTTACCGATAAGCTCGATAGTTCTTAAGCCACGGAGAGGGTTTGAAAAAGATCGAAGCGCTGTTGGATGAAACCACAGTTATCAATTTTAAATTGCTATGGAAGCTAGGCTTCAGGTACAAGTCTCATGTGGCCTGTACGGCAGTTTTATTCCTTTTCAATATTCTCCTTTTTTATTTTTCACAGCCAAAAATTTTCACGAGCAATATTCCTGTCAAAACAATTATCAAGCACAATGTTTCAACTGATTTATCTTCTTTGGTTCCCGTCAATGAACCGGAAGTTATCAATCTTGCCGAATTGAATGTTTCGATGAGTAGTCACAGTTTTTTAAAAAATTATTCTGAGTTATTGCAAGGAGATCCGGCCTTTTCGCAATTGGTGCTTGGGGCTCCTTCAGGAAGCGGTGTTCGAGTCAAAGACCTTTTGAAAAAATGTGCAGGGAATAAGGATTGTCTCACACTCGAAACAATTCCTTATTTAAGAAATTCGTTTGTAATTGAACAAGGCGTATCAGAGAACAGATTTAGTTTGAGTGTTCATGCTTTTGATTTGCAGACGTTGCAAGTAGCAAAAAAACAACTTGTCGCCGCCATTGAGAAATTCCGACTCGAGACTCATCAATACCAAATTAGCAAAGAGCTTTCTTCAGTTGAAAAACTTATAGTGGAAAATCAGAGTCTTTTAGCCACAACCAAAGGGATCGAACTTCTCGATAGTAATGAAAAAAATGAAAGTAAAATTGCAGAAGTCAAAGACCGAATGAGAACATTGCAAGCTCAGATTAATACATCGCAAACCGGATTGACTGAAAATGAAGCTCGTTCTCATCAAAACCAAAAAGCCCTTTCTGGAGAGGCAAAGGGTGATCGTTTGATTGCATCTGAATCTCTTTCAGTGAATAAAAGAATTAATGATCTTCGTTTAAACATTGCGGCCCTCTCAGTTCTCTCTGTGGAAAATATGAGTGAGAAAGATCGGGATATCGTTCGCAAACTCAATCTGGAATTGTCTTTTCTTGAGAAAAAAAGAAAAGAGCAAGGGCTGGATGAACACGATGAACGAGATGAGCTTTTTATTCAGGATCAACACTCCAAAGAGAAATCAATTGAGTTTGATCTTGCCGTTTCTCAAAAGAAAATCGCAGTTTTAGGAAAAGAATTCATTAGTTTGAGAGAAGAACTTGAAGGGCTGATGAAAACTAAAGTCATGAATGAATCTTTAGTGAACAAAGCAAAGCATGAACTGGAGTTTATCAAAAATCTGGAATCTAAACGTCTAAGTTTGAAACTTCTTTCTTCGACTATCACCGGGGATCTGTTGTTTGAAGAAACTGCAGCGCCTGTGCGAGAGTTTCATGTCATGTCTTTTGTAAAGGTAGCGCTTTACTCGATCTTCCTTTCAGGCTTTATTTTGCTTTTTTCTATTGTGATCAGATTCTTATTTGATGATCAGATTTACAGTGAAGAAGATCTACAGCTGTATTTTTCACACCTGGACTTTATCGGCGATGTTCCGTCCTTCAACTCCTAATTTGTAGGAATAAATAATTTTGAATCCTCCGGCCGCAAAAAACCAAAAGGCAAAGGATTCGGGGTTATATGTCAATCCTACAGCCCCCCAATTCCCAATGAGAATTACGACGAGAGTACTCATACAGATGAGAAGTAAGCGAAAGTTTTCTTCCATCTTCTTTGAATAGAAGGTTAGAAGATAGCGAAAAAAATAAACTGGTATAGAAAAGATAAGTAAGATGTAGAAAATAGCACCCACACCAAGATCAATAAAAAGAGAAATAAAAAGATTATCCATAGTCCACAGCATATTTTTATTAATCAAGGGATTGAAGGTGAGTTCTTCTTTATTAATACTACTTGCTGCTCCAGTCATCCCAGGTCCAAGGCCCAGAGGATAATCTGCTAGTTTGGTCCAGGCAATCTGGCTAAAGTCTTCCACGTTTAACCTTGAGCTCTTTAATTTATTCATATCTGCGAGTGAAGACATTCTTTGTTTTGCATAATCAAGGTTGTCATCACCAGTCGTATCTGACTCAAGCAAAAATGTCTTGCCTCCCACTGCGAGGATTATTCCTATTAAAAAAACAGGGAGAATCTTAGCTGGTTTGAATCGTTCATAAAACATAAGACCTAGCTCTATGAGCCCTATGATTAAAAGATATTTTACAAAGGCAGAACGGACCTGACAGATCAAGATGGTATAGCTTGAAGCTCCGATAATAGCTAATCGAAGGAGTGTCCCTTTTGTTTTAGTTTTTCTGATAAACAAGAGACCGACGGTTGTGAAGAGAAAGATAGAAATAGCTCCAGGCAGGGCGCCTGTTCCAAAAGGGCGAAAAAGATTATTGACGAAAACACCGTCTCGCATGGCCTTAAAATAATATTGAGAAATTCCAAGGAGAAGATTTTGTTTCATCATCAGCTGGTAATAATTGAGTCCAATTTCGGCAATGATGATGAAAAGAAATAAGTTTAATGTTGTTTGAAATTGTTTTGATTTGAAATCAAGCCCTGACAATAAAAGTGCAAGAAAAAGGAAAATAGGAAAGATATAAATTTTAGAAGCTGCAACTGCTCCGAAAACGGATGCAGAGTATACGTTGAAAAGTTCGACGATATACCAGAGAAAGTGAAGAGAAATGAAAAGTAAAACCGGCCAAGGAATGAATTGTTTCTCAAATATCTTTTTCCGGACAATAAAGATCTTCAGGATGGCCAGCAAGGTTAGCAAATCGAAAACAATCCTGGCCCAGCTTTGATATTCCCATAAAACACGGCCCTGACCTTCTATGAAAAAGAGAATCAGGATCTCTGGGAACGATTCTACAAAATCAAAACTGATGATTGTCGCAAAAATAAAAAAAACCTGAGCGAGGTACAAATATTTTAGGGAAGGCTCGCCAAGAAAATTCAATGCGAAATTTAAACACAAAAGAAAAATATTCAATCCATGCACAGCTAAGAGCAGATTGTTTCTTTTCGGGCCAAACTCAATTTCTTGTATTTTATCCATAGTGGAACTATCATTTTAACATGAGCATAAAAAAAGTTTTATCACTGGTGATTTGTTATCAATTGTTGAGTGGAACGATTGTTTTTTCCGCTGAAACTGCAAAGTCGGAAATGAAGTCCGAACTGTCACTTCAAGAAATTGCTTTGCCATCCGAAGTAAAAGATCTCGGGAAACAGAGCGGGAGCGTGTATTACAACTCCTCCGTGAAGAACAAAGTCCTCATTCCTGCTCATATTTGGGGAGAAGTCGGTAAACCCGGCCTGCATTTTATTCCGACGGATACGACTCTGATCAAAGGTCTATCCATGGCTGGTGGTCCAAGTGGAATGGCAAAAATCGATGATGTGATTTTAACCCGCTCTGCTGCGGACGGGTCTTTAAAGCAGTATGAATTTAATCTTTCGGAAGGGGGAGATGTACAGGCTTACCAGTTTAAAATTGAGGCCGGTGATTCTATCTTCATTAAAAAAGATCTCTTCAGAGAAGACCGTGCATATTACACAGGTTTAATCGGGATCGGCATTTCGATTATATCGACATTGATCCTTCTGCAAAAAGTTAATAAATGAATATTTTACAGCTCGCTAAATATTATCCACCAGTCTACGGCGGTATCGAGCTGGTTGAAAAAATGATGACAAAGGCCCATCGTGAAAATGATGACGAAGTTTACATATGTGCTTTTTCAACAGAGGCTAAAAGAGAAGAAGGGGAGTTTGGGGAAACTATTTTAAGAATTGAAGAAAAAATGAATGTACTCAATGCTCCTTTTAGCTTGGGATTTTTTTTTCATTTCACTGATATTGTAAAAGAACAGCAAATTAAAAGAATCTATGTTCATTTGCCTAATCCGTTCATGCATGAAGTGGTTTATCGGCATCGCGCCTTTCTAAAAAAACAAAATGTTGAAGTCGTAGCCGTATATCACAGCGACATCGTTAATAAGTCAGTTCTCGGCGATCTTTACAATTGGTATTTTAAGAATTCGATTGGCGTCTATACTAAGATTATCGTTTCAAGTGCGCAGCTCTGGGATTCTTCGCCGGTCCTTTCTCCACTTAAGGCTTCGGCCTCTTTACGAGCAGTCATTCCTTTTTGCATTGAAGAAAGCGGTTGTGAAAAAAAACATTCTTCTTTTAATAAAAAATTAATATCTATAGGTAGGCTCGTTCCTTATAAAGGGTTCGATTTCCTCATACGTGCATTCAATAATACACCCTATGAACTGAATATCGTTGGAGACGGACCTCTGAGAGAAAAGCTCCAGTCCATTGCAGCTCCCAATATAAAATTTCATTTCAAAATTGGTCATCAGCAGAAAAACGAATTGCTTGCTTCATGCGATTTAATGATTGTTGGCTCTAAAAACAGAGCTGAAGCATTTGGGATGACCATTGTGGAATCTTTTGCGCAATCGATACCGGTCATTGCCCCCATGCTTCACACTGGAGTCAATTTTCTTGTTCAACAAGACAAGACTGGATTAATTTACGAAGTTGAAAATGAAAAGCAATTGCGTGAGAGAGTTGATCAACTTGAAAAAGATCCTCAACTCTATGAAACATTATCAAAAAGTTGCCGAGAATTTTATAACCAGAACCTCACATTTGAAAAATTTAAAAAGAACCTGATTAATTTATGAAAAAAATACTTTATGTTTCTGCCAATGGTTTTATTGGTGGAGCCGAAAAATTTCTAGTCAATATTGCGAGTGTTCACGCTGAAACAAAAGACAATGTCCATTTTCTTCTTTTCAATAATGGAGATCTTGAACAGGAATTAAAGAATAAAGGAGTAGCGGTAACCGTTATAAAGAATAAATTCAAAATGCGGAATCCTCTTAAGCTTCTTATGGCCGTGATCGAAATTCGCCATTTTCTCAAAAAACATAATTTTCATACAATTCATTCGACAATGGCGTATCCACAATTCGTAATGGGACTTTGTACTTTGTTTTCGCGAACAAACCGAGTGTGGTTTCAACATGGTCCAATTGGTGGAATGTTCGATTATTTCGCCTCTTTGTTTTCTGTGGATGTCTTATTGTTTAGCTCTCACTTTCTTATGGAAAAACACTACAACTCTTTTTTTCTAAGAAAAGCTAAGCACGGACGAAAAGTCATACCACTCCCGGTGGAAATAAAAAATCCTAAACTCACGGAAGCTTTATCATTGCGAAAATCGCTGGGGCTTGAAGGCGTATTTGTTTTGGGAATGATCGGACGAATGGCCAAAGGCAAAGGTTATGAAATTGCGATACGGAGTTTTATCGGCCTTAATCTGGAAGACAGCAAACTTTTAATTGTGGGTTCTCCCAATAGTGCAGAAGATAAGAAATTCTATGATTCACTAATTCAATATGTGAAGTTACAGAAAGCAGAAGAAAGGGTTATTTTTGTGCAACATCAGACGAATATATCTGTCTTCTATAAAATTATAAACCTGTACCTTAATCCAGTGACAAATGATGAAGGTTTTGGATTGTCGGTAGCTGAAGCAATGGGCGCAGGTGTTCCGGTGATCTCTTCTCCTTACGGAGGGCTTTCTGAATTTGTGAAAGAGAATGAAACGGCGGAAATTATTCTGGCCAGAGATTCTGATGCTGTTGAAAGTTTAAAAGAGCTCATTCAGAAAATGAAAAACGACGAAGTGTACTCTAAGCGTTTGTCCAAAAATGCCAGGGAGCTGATTGAAAGCAGATTTAGTTTTTCTCAGGCCTATGTTGCCGTGACTGATGTCTATCAATATCTCGATAGTATTGAGTAAAATTTTTCTCCAGCCGCTTTCCAATTGTAGGGACGAATTGTTTCAGTTCTTTGCTTCATTCGAACTGAGCGTTCTTCTGGTGTTATCTTTTTAAATTTAATGTCCGGAATAGTTTCACTTTGCCTAAAAAAATGGATTCCTTCATCTTTTGGCAAGATCTCACTCGCACCTACATTTTCAGATGGAACAATGAGATCCAGTCCCATCGCATAGGCTTCGACGATCACCAATCCAAATGGCTCATAATAAGTCGGAAAAATAAAAATATCGGAAATGGCATAAAACTTATTCACTTCTTTGGTAAAGGGAATGTGTGCAATGGTCAGTTCTTTCGGAAAATCCCAGTGGGAGAAACTTTCAGGTTTCCCAATGAGGATCAACTGATTTGTTTTTTGCCGAACCAGATAATCGAGCGCTTTATCGAGACCCTTTCTTTCAAAGGCTCCAATAAAAAGTGGAACAGGTTTACTGAAGTCGATGGTTTGCAACACCGGATATTTTGTTTTTAATTCATCTTCAATTTCATTCTGTTTATAAGGATCTGTTTTAAATTCTGTTGTGTTTACACCAGAAGGAATGAGCGTGAACTGCGAAGAGTTTATTTTAAAATGGTCTTCGATAAATTTTTGTAAAAAATGGGCAATGACAATGAAATGGCGCTTGTTTCCAGAGAATAAGATTTTTTCTCCAAGAGAAAAATAGAGGAAGAGGGCTTTCTTATAAAAATAGGCCAGCGGTCCCATTTTTCTCTTTGAAAAGAACGGTTCTTTCCACTGTTCGTGAATGAATTGGATATTCGAAATATCGACATTGAGACAAGCGATGCCAATCCCTATTTTGATATTTTTTCGGCAAAAGAGATGAGAGTAGAAAGAAGAGCCAAGATGATAGACGAACATTTTCAGGAGAAACGGTTTTAATCCCTTACCGGGCATTTTTATAAAACGCTTGGGACAATGGAAATCTGGGAAAAGTTCGTCCAGATTGCCCGATTCACAGCAGACGGCTTCGATTAGCTCTACCTGAGCTTTTTGCTCCGGCGATAAACCATTCATGAGCTCGATCATGGCGCGAGAATGGCCAACTTGAGGCAAGAGTTCATGCACGAAAAGTGAGATTTTCATAAAAAGAATTTATCACATTTTACATTTTTAAATACAATTATCTTAGGATGACAATTCAACAGCTGCACTTTGAATGCAGTAACCTTACATTGAAATTCGATAAGAAAGTCATCTGTGACCAGTTTGACTTCAATTGTATTGGGCCAGGTATTATTCAAATTGAAGGGGAGAATGGTTCGGGAAAGACATCATTGCTTAAGGCCTTTGCAGGATTGATGTCGGCCGCAAATTCAAAGATTCTCTTGAACGGGATCACATTAGAAAAGATACAAAGAGGACACTATAGTTTCTTTTCAACAACCAGTCTGGGGTTATGTCCTGAGTTAACTGGAATTGAGCACATTGAATTGATTTCGAGATCATTGGGCATTGATAGAGAGATTGCTCGAAAGCAAATCCAAGAATTTTGCGAACTTTCTATTTTCGAAGATATTCTACAGCTCCAATCCGAAAACTATTCTCAAGGAATGAAACAGATGCTACGCCTGTTTTTGCATTTGTTTTTCAAACCACAAATCCTTTTTTTAGATGAGCCTTTTGTGACAATGTCACCAACCAATCGAGCTTTTTTTGAGCGGTTCATCGAGAGACTTTCGGTTGAATCTTTGATTTTTATTACCGAGCAAAAATTTGCTAATCGGCCAGAGAGGCATTTAAAAACTATACGGATGGGCGAGCTATGATAGTTTTTCTCATCAATCTTTTTTTCAAGAAAATGTTTGCTTCTCGTTCCTGGCTTATAAAAATAGTTTTTGAATTGTTCTCGGTTTTTTTAACAGTAAGTATAGTTTATTATGCGAGCCGCTCTTTTGATTTAAAAACGGAAGAGGCGAGCGCTTCATCTCTTTTTGTTTTTTTAATGGCGGGCGAAGTTGCGCTCATCATTCCGATGGGGATGGCCGAAAGATTACTAGGTCATTTTAGTGAAATTCGAAACTCTCATTTTTTGCTCACGCTCACCGGATTGAGAATTTCACCACTGAAATATGTTTTGAGTAAGACAGTGGCAGACTCCTTTTTCTTAATCATAAGGGTATCTACCATATTGCTTATCAGTAAAATGCTTTTGAATTTTCCACTTTCACTCATGATGATTTTTTCTTTTTTTATGAGTCAGCTTTTGGCCGTAAGTATTTTCATTTTTATGGGACTAGTCGCAATTCAGTTCTACCGCAAATTTCAAAAAGGCATGGGGCTTTTTTATTCGATGCAAACCGTTGCGGCTATTCTAGGTGGAATCTATTTTCCTATAAGTATTTTTCCGTCTTATTTAAAAAACATCTCTCTTTTTATTCCTCAGACGCTTATTTTAAAAATAAGCAGAGAAATTTTTTCAGAAAAAGCTTTGTCTACCAAAGAAGTTTTTGGGCTCACCGTTTGGGCCTTTGTCTTTCTCTTGTTATGGTTCATTGGTGAAAGCATGCTCAATTTTATAAAGAAAAGAAATGGTCAACTAATCTAAACTCCCGATCTTTTGTAAATAGATTTGATGGGGGGATTTTGCCTCCTTATATACCTCCTCTAATAAGTTAAAATTTATTAAGGAGTATATGTCTTCCATTAATAGAAAATTTTCATTTTTTAAACTTTCAAAGCATTTGAGAAACCTCGTTTTTCTTTTGTCGCTTTTATTTTCATTTCTATTTAATTCTGATCTTTACGCCGCTTGTGGTGGGACAGTAAGAACTTGGATCGGAACTTCTACAAACTGGAACACGACAACGAATTGGTCAGGAGGAAATGTTCCTGATACTGCTGCAGAAGATGTGGTCATGGTTTCTACTTCTTCCGGCGTAAATTTTTCGACAAACTATACTCTTGGTTGTGTCGATGTGCAGTCCGGTGTCATCAACAGTACGGCCAACACAACAATGACCATTGCAGGAGACTATTTCAAAGCTCCTTTTCAGAATACTTTAAGTTTAACGAACAACAGCTTTACGATTGTCATGGGAGGAACAACTCCACAAACATTCGAAGCAGTTGATGATTTAAGATCCTTTACGATTTCAAATACAAGTTCTGTTACTTTGAAGAATGACTTTCGCATTCGAAGTACATTTACTTTGCCGAGTTCAGGTTATCTCTACGTCGAAGGAACTTTGCATCTCTCTTCCGCTTTGACAATTCCTGCGGGATACACAGTTGTCATTAAAAACGGCGGCGCCATCTATTCTGATTTGAATCTTACAGTCAATGGAACTTTGCAGATTGATGGTGGGGGAGAATTGCGAATGGCGAACGGACGTACGCTGAGTGTTTCTTCCGGTGGCTTGCTTAAAGCGATCGGCTCCTCTGGAAACCCAGCTTTTATTCTCTCTACAGATTCCTCTTCGTGGTTCACGTTTAATGTTTTGGGTTCAATTTCATCCAATTACATGGTCGTTTCACGAGCGACTGCGGGAATGAATGTGACTGGTGCGATTTTGCAAATGAACAATGCAGATTTTCGTGCAATGAGGACAACGAGTTATGGTGTTGTTCTAGGGGCCTCAGCCGTTGTGCCTTCGACCTGGGCGACGATAGGTTTTTATAATGATGATGGGGTAGCGACACCAAAAAATATCAATGCAACTTCTTATACGGGCGCTGCTATTACAGTTACTCCTTACCAGGGAGATGTGAGCGGAGCTGCCTTTGAAACAGATCCATCAAATAAAGTGAACTGGGGAACGGCCGCTCCCACTGAGCTACAAATCATTAATGATGCGGAAACCGGCGAACCTTCTGCCACTATGGCCGCAAGCACGTCGCTGACTTTTGGTGAGTTTGCCTTCGTATTGAACAAAACAGATGTGGCCACAAACATTACCAATTTAATTATCACAATGACTGGGTCGGCTTCGATTTCCGATTTATCTTCAGTCAAACTTTACAGAGATGCAGCTTCGAGCAAAAACTGTGACTACAACGCTGGCATTGATTTGCAGATTGGATCGAACCTGGTTTTCAGCGGGAGTCCACCTAAGGCCATAGTGAGTATTCCAAGCGGGGACGTGGCGACCAGCTCAACTTCTATTAACCAGGCCTGTGTGCACATTGTAGCGACATCTAGTGCAACTCCATCCGATCAAAAAACAATTTCTTTTTCTGTGGTGTCCGCTTCGGACATAACCAACTCACAAAATTATCCCGTTTCTACAACATCTGGAACTCCTATCAATGGAAGATATACTACACTCGTTGGAACTGGAGATGCTGTCTGGCGAGGAACGACGACAACGGCTTGGAATACGGCAGGAAACTGGAGTGGGTCTATCGTTCCGTCATCAACAAGAAATTGTCAGGTCGGTACCGGGACTAGAATTGCACTTGCCAATATCAATCCCATTGCTTGCTCGAATGCTTACTTAACAACGGGCGGAACTCTCGATTTCGGAACGAATGCTTATACTTTTAACGTCTCAAATGCACTTACAGTGAGCACAGGTTATATTTTTTCTAATGCTACAAATGCCACTGTTGCAATGGTCGGAACAAATAATCAGGTTCTTTCTTTGGGAACCAGCTGGCCTGGAAATCTTATTATCAATAATACGGGAGCGGCCGGAAACAATCAGATTGATCTCGGTGTTGATTCGACGATAAACGGAAATTTAACTTGTACATCCGGCGTATTGAATATTGGTGCTGGGTTGACGATGACAGTTCTAGGCAATGTCACTGTTCAGACAGGATGTACGATCAATATAAATCCAGGCGGTACACTTAAAATTGGAAATGCAAAAACATTGACTGTGAATTCAGGCGGAACACTCAAGATGGTCGGAACTTCGGCCTTGAAAGCGCTTGTCACTTCTACCGGCGCATCGGCCGCTTACAACGTGATCATCAATGGAACAATCAATGCCCGCTATTATATTTTTGATCATTTAAATACAGCTGGAGTTTCCATTGAAGCAGGAGCATCCATTGATGCAACAAACTTTCTTCAGGATGGTTCTTTTACTTTTCCTGTAAACAACGGAACCACTCTTCTTGCTTTAAAAAGACAAATACCTGGCAATGCTCTTTCGAATATGAACTTCGATCTTGCTTCTTCGACTGCAACAGGATCTATCAACATCAATACAACTGGAGCCGCGGCCGGAACTCTTTCGATTACTTCGTATTCGGGAAATTTATCGGGTACCGCTTTTCATGTTCAGCCACTTTATCTTATATCGTGGGCCGGACTTTCAAATACTATTTCCATAACCAATGAAGCGTCTTCACCTGCAACCGTTATAGCGGGCGATACTTCTATTAATATGGGACGATTTGGATTCAAGCAGGATAATGCCGGTGCTTCTTTCGTCAATACCAATGTAACGTCTTTCACTATTACTTTGCATGGAACGGGAACTTCTGCAGATATTGCGGCAGCACGACTCTATAGTGATCCAACTTGCGCTGGAAGTGGGGGAACACTGATTTCAACCGGAGCGTTTGCGGGTAACCCTGCTAAAGCGACATTTGCCATTTCATCAGGGAGCTTCGTTATTCCGGCTCACGCAACGGTCACGACTAAAGTCTGTGCTTATGTTCAATATGATATTTCATCGACTGCGACTGGCGGAAATACAGTCGGCGTGAAAATGGCGAGTGCTTCTGATATGATTAACTCTGCCAGTTATACAGTCTCATCCGCGATGCCGGTGACACTAGGTTCTGCTTCAACAATTACAATTCCAACAACGGCCACATGGACTGGGGCCACTAGTACGGCCTGGAATCTTGCTTCGAATTGGACAAACAATACTCTTCCGAGTTCAACAATTAATTGTATTATTCCAAACGTTGCCAACGATCCGATCATTTCTTCAGGCGTGGTAGCCTGCAAAAGTTTAGATATTCAAGGTGGTATTGTTGTCATCAATGCCGGAAGCTCGCTTGATATATATGGTGATTACACGAATACTGGAACTCTTACTAATAATGGAACGCTCTCGATCAAAGACAGTTCAGGCAATAATCATTATGTGAATTCCACACCGACAATTGCGAGTTTGAATCTTGCTGCGAATGGAATTGTTTACATCAATAACAGCAATACAACTATTACTTCCCTCGGAACTATGTCTGCAACGACAACTCTTTCAATACCGAGTGGAAAAAAACTTATTTTGCCAAATGGCTATTCTGTTGCGACAGGGACTTTGAGAATAGAGGGGGGCGGAACACTTGAAATTGGAAATGGAAAAACCCTAGCTGTTAGTGGAGGCAAATTTCAAATTGCCGGCACTAATGATTCTTTTCCGCAAAATATTTCAACGAAAGGTGTTTTGAATGCAAACGGTTCCGGTACAAATACGTTTAGTTTTACGGCCACGAGCGGGACGGTTGACCTCGTCGGTTTTCACATTGCCCGTCTTGATACAAATGGATTGAATCTAGGCGGAACAACGTCAGTTGCCAATCTGAGCGGGGGACAATTTACAAATCTTCCTACGGCCTATTCAAGTGTCAAAGTCATTCAACTCAACAACAGTGGAGCCATTCCTGCTTCTTCGACAAATATTGCCTGGAACTGGGGAAATTTCAATGTGTTCACAGGAACAAATCCTACCAGTGCTCAAACGTATAAGCTTGTCTCATCAACAGGCTGTGCGAACCATTCAATCGATTTTTCCGGCTGGACAGGGGACTGGTATGAATCACAGCCGACGTTTGATGTTTCAACTAAAATAGCTAAAGTGAATTGTACGATTACGATGAGTGGGTCAGCTTCAGCCGTGAGTTTACTTTCTTTTAAAGCGATTCCCTATAATGCAAAAGTCGATGTCCGTTGGGAAACAAATGTAGAGCGCAATCATCTCGGTTTTAATATATATCGTACTACTGATACATCGTCGCGATTTCTACAGATTAACAAACAGCTTATAAGAAATTTAAAAACATCAACGAGCAATAGAGGCAGTTACCGTTTTATCGATAATGATGTTAGCAATGACCAAAACTATTATTACTATCTTGAAGATGTAGATATTAATGGAAGAACGACAATGCATGGTCCGGTCTTTGCTACCCCCATGGCCATTCTCGGGACGCCTCCGCTGGATGGTATTAGTGACAATTCCGGTGAAAATACACCAACTGCACCTCAAACCGGAACTCCTTCAACCATTTCTAATCCTACTTACCAGGATCTTGGAAATGGAATTGTGATTCTGGGCCAAACTAGTTCGTCATTGAGGTTGGAAATAACACCGCCAGCGGCAACCTTTTCAGCCAGCACCTGGAATTCGTCTTACGAAACTATTTCCATGCCTGGTTACTCTGCAATGAGTATTGCCGGATCACCGGAGCTACCTGAAAAAGATTTGTTGATTGAAGTTCATGAATTTGCCACGACGGCTGCAGTTAATCGTGTTCAACTGCAAACGGCTATTTTGACGAATCATTTAGTCGAGCCAGCGCCAAGCTTTTTTCTCAATGGCAGCGGCATCCTTGTCCCTTCCTATACGGTTAATAATTCTGTTTACGCTAACAATTCTTTTTATCCTTCTTTCGCTTCTCCTTCGGAATTTACATCTTTGACAAGCAATTTGATTTCGATGAATGGAAAAAAGTATCTCAAAATAAAAGTTAATCCGTTCCGTTTCAATCCTGTCACAAAAGAAATTAAATCTGCAGTGAAAATCATTCTTGATATAGGTCTTGATGGCGATGATTGGGATGTTTCTCCACCGGATGTGAATGCAGATCCCGGTCCTTATGCAATCAGAAACACGTTGAGGATCGATTACAATAAAAGTGGTGTTTACCAAATTGATTATAATGACCTTCTTGATTCTCAGGTTGAAGCGCCTTTCGCCAATTCAGCAGTTGCACACTGGAGATTGTATTATCAAAATACGGAAATTCCCCTTGATATTCAGTCGGCGAACGGACAATTTTCTGCAGGCGATGCCATCCGTTTTTATCTTCCCTTCTCAAGCCATGTGGACAGCAAAGAAAACCGGGTCATCTTAAGTCCAGTGGCGCTAAAACAAAGTGAAGGAGCTCCAATGCGAATGGAGTCCGTTAATGCTGATCCGACTGCCCAGAGTGAAAGTGCGGAAATTCTCTCAACGTTTAAAAAAGTTTATGAACAAAATAATCTTTACGTTGATGCCTTTTCATTAGGTGACAATCGCGATCATTTCTTTTGGCAAAATCTTTATAGCGGCCCAGGAGGTGATACTTTTACTTTGACAGCGGCCCTTCCTGAAATTGATACGGGCAATGCAGAAAACGTCATAGTGAAATTTCATGTAATAGGAGAAATGGGAGTTCTCAATGCTCCTGTAAAACATCATGCTCTCTTTAAAGTGGCCGGAAATGTTCAAGGCGAAGCTGTCTTCGAAGAAAATACAAGAACAGTTCTGACTTTTTCTGCTTCAGCTGATGCATTCACCAGTGGAAACAACACTCTGACACTTTCACTGCCGGGAACGTTCGCCACCGCAGGTGATTACGACCGGGTTTTGATTGATAAAGTTGAAATCATCTATCGCGGTGCCCACGGAGGAACTTCTGGAACGGCGAGCTTTTCCCTTCAGGACCAATTGCAGGTTCACAGCATTGATCGCTTTCCCGCGAATCAAATTTATGGATTGGATCTGACAGACCCACTGAATCCTAAATTTATGGAAAACATTTTGGTCGGCGCTGACGGAACAGGAAAGTATGCGGCTAAATTTTTTATCGACAATAGTTTAAATGAGAATGGCGAAAAGAATTTTGTCCTGATTTCGGGGAACCAGTTTTTAAAACCAACAGGGCTTTCGCTGAACCCTGTCGATAACTCTAGTTTAAAAAACTCGTCCAATGGAGCAGATCTGATTGTTTATGGTGATGACAATTTGCTTGATGCTGCTGATGAACTTATCGAACTCCGCCGCTCACAAGGATTAGATGTTCTGACGGTCACTCCTGAACAAGTTTATAGCGAATTCAGTTATGGAGGAGTCAACTCTGAAGCCTTAAAACGTTTCATCAATACGGCCCTTTCCAACTGGAGCAAACGTCCAAGGTATGTCTTGATTCTCGGAGATGGAACTGTAGATCCTAAAAACTTTTTTGGAAATGAAGTGGAGAAGGGAACACTGCCTGCACCACTTATTCCCGGCAGATTTCTCGACTTTTCAAGTGACAATTATTTTGTCTCTAGTGAAACGTCTTCATTGCCTCAACTTTCTGTGGGGCGAATACCAACAAATAATCCTGAAAAAATTAAAAACTACATTGCTAAAATAAAGCAATATGAGTCTGGTGAATCAGCTCCATCAGCGAACTTAAAGAGTATTGCTTTCTTTGCTGATCAAGATACGACGAACTACGAGCATTTTAATCAAATGGCTGCATCAATGCAGAGTACGATTCACAATTTTTCAGGAACACTTTTTGACAGAACTCAGCTTGGGTCTGCCGCTTCGACAAGACAAAAACTCATCGATGAATTTAACAGAGGTCCTTTTTTAATTTCACTTGTTGGCCATGGGGCCCCGGATCGTTTTGGCAGTGATATTCTTATCAGTGATCCATCGGATGCAAATCAGGATCACCTGAGATTGCTCAATAATGTCATTTATCCTGTAGTTGTCACATGGAATTGCGAGGCGGCTTACTATTATGATGCAGATCCTGCTTTAAAATCACTTGGAGAAGAAATTATTTTCAAGAAAGATGGAGGAGCTATTGCATTTTTAGGATCGACAACTCAAACCACTCCTCCGGCTCAATTGAAACTCGCGCAGAATTTCTTTTCAAGTTTAAGTTCATTGGCGACTAAACCTTACGATGGAACGAGATTAGGGGATCTTCTCTACTCGGCGAAAATAGCCACTGGAAATGGTAGCTATGAGAGAGACGTGATCAATAGTTTTGTTATTTTGGGCGATCCAAGTTTGCAGTTGCCCTCTGGTCTTTTCCCAGACAGTCCATATGTCACACCGAAGCCCGAGAAGAAAGGTCTTTTTGGATGTTCTGCTTTTGCCGGGGAAGGAGCTTCTGAAATTCCATGGCATCAGGGGTTGATCGAGTTTATTTTTTATCTGATGTTAATTGGGCTTGGCATGAGAGTTTTAAAAAGAATATCATGATCATGAACGGAGTTTTTATGAATGAAATGAAGTCGACCAAAAAAGAGAGTAAAGCGGAAAAGAAAAAATATACCAAACCCGCTATGGTTTCGGAAAAGTTGAACTCTTATGGGGCCCTCTGCAACGGGACAACTACTGGCGGTCGGAAAGCCTCAACAACGGCTCCAGCTTTCTGTAATGCGACTAAGCGCAATTCTTAAATTCGATGATGGAAGAAATCAGCAATCCCGATCTTATTGAACGCAAAAAAACTCTTCTTCAAAATTTATCATTCGATTTTTCACAACCCTCTTCAGATCTTGTTTTTAACTGCAACTATCACAACATCCCGCTGAGGTTTATCACGCAATCATCTTCTTTTATCACGTCGTTGGAAAAATTAATTCCGGCACATTGGAAAAGAGAAAATGACGATTTCTTTTCGATCGCTTTATTTGATCCTCGTTCATTAGGCTTCACTTCAGAAGAATGGGCGGACGAGTCTAGTCAGGATTGCTTGTCTTACGATGAAAATAAAATCGCCATTCAGCGTGATTTCGCGGCTAAAATAGAATCTGATAAAGTGGTTCTCATTTGTGAGGGGGATACATCGGATGGATTTTACAATTTTCTTCGTTGGTTTATTTCCGGAAAGCTGATAGCACAAGGGAAATTTGTCATGCATTCCTCCTGTGTGTTAAGCGCCAGTTCAAAAAATCAAGCGTATCTTTTTCTCGGCCATTCCGGTGCAGGGAAAACCACCATAACTGAACTGTCTTCACCGCGACTCGTTCTAGGTGATGATATGAACATCCTTTCGGAAGATAAGAATGTCTTGACTGTTGAAGCGGGGGCAATCGGAGGTCGCTTTAATTCTATGATAGGCTACGATCACTTAGTTCCGATTAAGGGAATCTACTGGCTTGTTCAGGATGATCATGATGAACTCGTTCCATTAGATCGGATGAAGGGGGCCCAAAAACTGCTGGCCAGTTTTGCCAATCTTCACTGGCCTACGATGAAAGAAAAAGATATTCAAAAACTTCTCGATTTTGCTGAGTCCGCATCCTCTCGAGTGCCGTTTTATGAATTGCATTTTAAAAAATCAATTTCCATCTGGGATTTGCTCGAAAAATGAATACACAATGGATTCCGTTTCATGGAACAAGCATGTATCCCATTTTAAAAGAGGGGGATAGGCTGGAAGTTGATATGTCTGTTGTTGATTTTTATTCAGGTGACATCGTTCTTTATAAAGACAGCGAAAATGGCGAGCTCGTCGTCCATAGAATTGTGAATAAATTTTTGCAGACGAAAGGCGATTTTTCCATTGTTATGGATCAGAACACACCTCGAGATTTTCTAGGCAAGATCGTTTCTATCGAACGAGACGGCCACACCTATCGACCCGTTAACAGCGTTTTCTTAATTTTCTTCTCGTTAATGCGATTGAGAGGATGGGGACTCCGAAAATTGGCCCTTTTGGGTCTTCTTCTAACGGAAAAACTTTTGTTTCATCCAAAGTAAGTCATATTGAGCAGCATCTTGAAGCGAGTCTTTGGTTAAATGTTTCATTGCTATGAAACGCAAAGTTTTTTCATTGGGATGGAGTAAAAAATCGCTAGTCAGCATCGATTGCCAATTGTGCTTGCCCTGTAGATTAAAAAGTGTGAGAGCGGTGTCTGTCATCTGAACGTTGAAAAAGGATTTTAAAATCCAGAGGACCATTTGCACTGACCTGAAAAGTTTCGCCTTGTGGGCCTGCTCATACAAATGAACCCAATTGATGTTGTGCTTTTCTTTTTCGAAAAGAAAATACAAATCATACAACCAGTTCAATCTCATAAATGTATGCTGAAAGACCAGATGCCCACAAAGATGTAAAAAAAGATTCGTTACGGTCAATTCTTCGAAACCCTCAATTTGTGATTTCTGTGTTTCCCACTTGAAATGATTTAAGTGATAGAACAATTCGGTATGAAGTTCAAGGTTGACTTCAATATTCTGAATGGTCTTTGTCCAGTCCGTTTTATGGATACGGTCTCCGAAAGATGACGTCGATCGAGCTTCATAGCCATTTTCCTCCAAAACCTTTTCCCATTGGGCACTATCTTCGGAAGAAATAAGAATATCTATATCGGACATAAAACGCATTCCCGGATCTTCATAAAGAAAGGTGAGCAGGTGAATCCCTTTTAATAAAACTCCATGGAGATGATTTTGGAGTGATATTTTTCCCAGCTCTTTAGCTTCTTCAAGGAGAATTGTGTTATGGATCCATTGCTTCTTGGTGCGTCTGGAAAATTCTTCTGAACAGGAATTTTTAGAATAGTGGCATAAGAGACCCTCAAGATGATGAAGCTCTATTTCATCTCTTGATAATTGATTCAAATTGTATGGTGACGGAAGTATTCCCATACTTCTATTATAGAAGTTTTTCTTGCTTAAATTCACTATAAATAATAGCGTTTTCTTATGAAGAAACCATTGCGGGCCGAAAGACTGGCCTACAAATCAATAGGAATGGACACGGTCATTCTTGATTCAAAAGGCCGTCAAGAAGTTCATGAATTAAATGAAGTCGCAGGTTTTGTCTGGAACTTGTGTGACGGACATCACGACGTGGATTCGATCGTGGAAGAAGTTTGCAAAGAATTTGATGTCGAAAATGCGACAGCGAAAAAAGATGTTGTCGAACTTCTGAATGAATTTCAAGGTAAAGATCTATTGTCCCCGGAAGACTAATGAAAGATTCTTTGCTGAATTCTCTTTTAAAAAAAGCTGCTGAAAAAACCATCCCTCTCGTGGCGACTGTTGAGCTTACTCAAAATTGCAATTATCGTTGCGGGCATTGTTATAATTTTAATCGTACTTCTTTAACAGAAGCCCCAAAACTCACGACTCTCTCTAGTGATAAAATTAAAAATATTATTGATCAACTGGCCGAGGCCGGAACTCTCTATTTGAATCTCTCTGGTGGCGAAGTATTGCTTCATCCGGACCTTGATGATTTTATCAGACAAGGACGTCTGAATAAAATGGAAGTAAGGCTAAAAACCAATGCCTCGCTTTTAACAAAAGATCGCTGCTTGAAGTTAAGTGAAGCAGGTCTTGCCGGAATGGATGTCAGCCTTTATGGCTTTTCAGAAGAAAGTTATTCGCGTTTAACGGGTAAGAGAGGAATGTTTGAGAAAACGATCTCTGGAATTCAGAATGCTCGTGAGAAGAAATTAGATCTCAATATAAGTCTTATCATTCATCGCTTTAATGTCAGCGAAATAAAAGAGATGGTAGATTTTTGTCAAACTTTGTCTTTGCCCTTTCAGTTTTCGATTGAAATGACAGAAAGGTATGATGGATCACTTGGGGCCAAGGATTTTGAAATTACGGATGAACAATTCAAAGAGCAGTTGAGTGGTGAGTATGCTGATGTCTTTATGGTTTTTAACAAGGAGAAAAACCTTCAATGCTCTTGTGCTCAATCTGTTTGCGGCGTGAGTGCCACAGGTGAAGTCTTTCCTTGCATTGGGGCACCAGTACCTTCTGGAAATCTATTGAATAAAACATTTAAAGAAATCTGGACGACATCACCTGTGCTCAATCAAATTCGAAATTTAAAAAGAGAAGATTTTAAAGAATGTTTGTCATGTGAGCATATTGAATTTTGCAATCGCAGCAGCGGAAGCACCTACGTGAACACCGGTAAATACACTGGGTGTGACCCTGGCACTTTAAGACTTGCGAAAATGAGGCACGAGTTTTTTCTGCAAAAGTAAAGTTGAATTAAGCCGCTTTCTTGCTTCTGCGGTTCTTAGCACCGCTTTTCATGACTGTAATTGAAACATTGTTAAGAGTTTCAGAATTCAGGACATGCACGGTTTTTTCTTCGAAATAAAGATATAAATTTTTTGAAAAAGTTTCAGAGACCGTAGCGGCCCATTCTTTGTAGCAAGTGCTCACGTAAAACGAGACAATCAGAGCAACGGAAACGATGGCCCCGAACTGCGGAAGGCTGTACTTTGCTATCGCGTATCCCAATGAAAAAATACTTCCATAGAGAACGGCCATGAATGTTGAGGTAGATGATGCTGTAAGTTTATACTTTGACTTAAGAATGTAGTGCAAATGCAGTTTGTCTCCTCTGAAAGGAGATTTTTTCATTATAACCCTTCTGAGAAAACTTATACCCAGCTCACAAAGTGGAAGAGAGCAAGCAACGATGATCCATGAAAATGATTTGTAGCCATTTTGAAACTTAATGAGATTTTTGTAGCAAAGCGTGGCCTGCGTGTAAAAAAGAAAGCCGACAACACTTCCCCCAATTTCTCCCATATAAATGCGTGCTGGTTCGCGATTGAAAAGATAGAAAGAGCCGAGCACAGCAATTGTACAAGCAGAAATGAGAATGACAGCAGAGCTCTCTGACTTCATACCAAGATAAGCAAAAGTAAGAGAGACGACAATTCCTAATTTAACAGTCATTGTATCGAGACCATCAAGTAGATTTGTGCCATTGATTAAAAGAATTCCAAGCGCAACTGATGATCCAAAAACAATCATAGGCTGATTAAGTGCAACGTGGAAAGTTGTGTATGAAGCAAAAGTTGAAATCGCAAGCAATTGAAAAGCAAGTTTATAGCGTGCGCGGATTTCATAACGATCATCAATGTAACCAGAAACTGTCAGGAGTGAGATAGGAATCAATGCAAACAAAACAAAATCTAAATCTGACTTAGTCACTAATGACTTTTGTGTATGAGTTGCGGCCAGGTAAACAACAGCTGCTGTAATCCCTGTGGTAAAACCCAGACCTCCTAAAAGTTTGGCATTGGTGGGTGATTTACTCGCAGGAAGATAAAGAAAAGATAAAAAGTACTCTCTTGAGCTATTTATTAAATAATAAGTAGTGAAGGCCACCATGAAGCTGATGACGATCATCGCTGAGTTCTCAAACAGTGTTTCTTGAAAAAATAGGGTCATTTCCTTTAGTCCTCGTGCAAATTGTTCGGAAATGTAAATTAATTCTTAAGATAATTTAGAGAATCGACTAAATTTTTTTATGATAAGCTCGATATGTTAATTAGTTATTAACTTCCGGGCGTCTCAATGAGAAAAATTTTGCTCCTTTTGGAGAATGAACTACTGGCCCAACTTTATAAGACGAATCTCTCCGTTTATCTGGAGGCCCAGATTTCGTATTGTAAAAATTTGTCTTCTCTCAGAGCGCTTTCTGGTCATCTTAACGAGTATTCGTTAGTCGTGGCCCAACCTTCGATGGACAATCAGGATCTGAAAAAGGAACTTGAAGGGAAGGCTAAAATGCCGATCATTTTTGTCGGGGATGAAGACAAGAAAAATAACAGCGCGGACATTATTTCTTTGTCCGACTATTTCAATATACCTTCGCTATTAAGTTCTGCTGCCAGAAGTTTAAACGTCACCGCCCAGATGATGGCCAATTATGAAGTGCCAGAATATTATCCGATCGATATTGAATTCATCTATTATCTGCATAAAGCTCCAACGTCTCTGTATATTTTGCTTGATGGAGAATATGTTCTCTTCGCGAATAAGAAAAATTCAATTGAGGAAGTGGCGAAGGTTTTAAAATCTGAAGGCGTAACTAAGTTCTATATCAAATCAAATGAGCGCCTGGAAGTTGTGAAAAAAATAACTGAAATTTTAAAAGAAGATTTGATGAAAAGTCATCAGCTGACGACTGTTCAGAAAACTGAAATTATCAATCAGGGATTTGATTTCTTCGTGAATAATTTTGTCAGCCCACAGGCCAGTCAGGAAATTGTTCACCTGGCAAACATTTGTTCAAAAGTGATGACCGAAGTAGCTTCAGAAAGTCCTGATTTAGAATCACTGTTTAGTGTTTTTAGAAATAATCGCAATAGCTATGTTTATATCCACACGATGCTAGGCTCCTATGTGGCCACTCATATTGTAAGAAATGTCGATTGGGGAGGAGAGTCCCAGGTTGATAAAATGAACCTGGTTTTTTTCTTTCACGATATTTATCTGGCCCCTATTTGTGCAAAATATCCTCATCTTCACAGTGAGCAGGAGATGCTGAATTCACCAGAGCTGACTCGCCATGAAAAACATACAGTGACAAATCATGCCCGTTTAGCAGCTGAACTCGTCTCTGGATTTAAGCGTGCACCTATCGGCTGCGATCAATTGATTAAGCAGCATCACGGAATGAATTCAGGTATAGGTTTTGCCGAAGAATTTAAAGATGATATTTCACCAATGGCGAAAATCATGATTGTGGCCGAAGCTTTCGTCGAATACTTTATTCATTTTAAAGAAAATCATCCTCAAAAACCTTTTGACATTGTCGAAGCTATTCAATTCCTCAATGAGAGATTTAAAAAGAACTCTTATAAGAAAGTTGTCGAGAGATTGCTGACTATAAGAATTTAAAAATTTTTTCTGTGAGTCGCAATTGCCCATAGATTTCCACTCACCAATCGCACGAGTGGGGTTTTTGAAATAATCCTTTTAAGCGGGCCATCATCTGCAAAGTCGTACCAAATCGTACAATCAAAATCGTGCAAGTTTCTTTTGAGTTGTTCTTTGTGATGAAGATTGACGTGTGTTTCAGCAGCCTGCGCTTTGAAAGTGAGAAAGTGATATTTTTTTCCTTTTAAAAGATAAAGGAAAAATTTTAAAAATTGTCCGAAGATCATAAATTCTTTGGTTGGCATAGTGTGGATGACAACAATTCCTCCAGTGGCCAAGTGAGAATGAACTTTAGCAAAAAGAATTTTCAATTGATCGTCAAATAAATGCTCTACGATGTCAGTTAAGAAAATAACGTCAAATTGAGTCTCGAGATTTAATTCAAGGGCATTACCTTGGATGAACTTTATCTCTTTACCTTTAAGATCATCGCATTTTTCCAAATGTTCATTGGCAATTTCAACAGCGGCTTGAGAAAAATCCAAACCGACAACTTTGGAAGCTCCTCTGCGCATACTTGAAATGCAAAGTTCTCCTCTGCCGCAGCCTAGATCGAGAACCTTTTTTCCTTTCACATCTACATGCATTTTCTCGAAAATGTACGAGTAGAGTGCATGGGATGATTCTTCACCAAAAGTGAAGACGTCGCTCCCTGCACAGCTGTGCAAATAGTAGTCGCGAGAATAAAAATTCGGATCTTGATTTTTTTGCCCATTATTCATGAAAACAATTATAATTTAAAACATGACTTTTAAAAAGATAACTGTGATAGTGCCGCGTTTGCCTCCTGCCGTAGACGGATTGGGAGATTATGGACTTTGTCTGTCAAAAGAAATGTCTCTAAAACATGCGGTCGACTCATCGTTCATTGTTGGCGATCCCGCTTGGAAAAATGAAAATTTTTCTGAGAAATTTAATGTGCATGTAGTGAATGCTCGTTCAGCACCGTCACTGTTTTTACTACTTCCACAGGAAAAAGATGCTGTCGTTCTTTTACATTACGTGGGATACGGCTATGCCAAGCGAGGCTGTCCGTTCTGGTTATTAAAAGCCTTGATTCAATGGAAGAAAGAACACGCTGAGAGAAAATTAATTACTATGTTTCATGAACTGTACGCTTTTGGTCCAATTTGGACGAGTCAGTTCTGGAGTTCTCCTCTGCAAAGAATGATTGTTCATCGCTTAGGTAGACTGAGTAATTCTTTTGTGACGAGCAGAGAGTCTTACGCAGACATTCTTGCAAGGTATACTGGAGATTCAAGAAATTCTATTCCAGTCCTTCCGGTGTTTTCAAATATTGGCGAGCCTGAAAAAACACCTGATTTGTCTCAGCGAAAAAATCGCATTGTGATTTTTGGCAACCGAGTGGCAAAGGAGCGGGTTTATCAAAATTCATTAGCTCAACTGAGTCAGCTCTGTCGTCAAATGGATATTGAAGAAATTCTCGATATAGGACCACTAAGTGAAACTCATCCAGATGAAATTGCCGGAAGAAAAATTCAGTATCTGGGAACACTTTCTTCCGAAAAAATCAGTGAGTTGTTGATGGAATCACGGTTTGGTTTTATCAATTATCCTACGGGCTATTTGGGCAAATCCGGAATCTTTGCGGCCTATTCTTCTCACCGAATGCTTGTCTGGTCAGCTCCCTGGAAAAACCAGGTGACCGATGCAGTGAGGGAAGGGAAACATTATTTGAGTAGCGAAGCCGAGTATTCACGAGCAGAAGATTTTCAAAATATCGCCAATAATGCGCGCGAATGGTACGAAGAACACCGCTTATCAAAACATGCCGATTTGTTTTTTAAAATCGCAAGCAATGATAAAATTCCTTTGTGAATGAATTAAAAAAACTCAATATTCTGATGTGCTGCCATCTTCCTCTCAAGTCGACACTGGGCGGAGCGAAGGTTTATATAGAAGCGGCTGAATTTTACAGAAGGCTAGGACACAACGTAAATTTAATCGGCATTGATGACATGATCGGCACTGATGATCCGTACATGGATGAGTTGTGGAGAATTGAACATTTTCCTGAAATCTTAAAAAGATATATTCTCACGAACCATGATCACTATGATGTCATTGAATATGAATCACTCTATTTACCTTATTGTCTGAAAAAAGAAGTGACATGTATTCTGGTCGCACGATCTGTTTTACTGGATCTTCACTTTAAAGAAATTACGATACCTCGATTTCCAGGGCTTCGTGCCATTGCAGGCCTTTTGATTAAGGGCCGCTCGCGCATCAAACGATTGAGAAAAAAAATTGATCAATCTCTGGCGACGATAACTCATGCAGATTTCATCAATGTGCCGAATCCTGACGATAAAAAGATTCTGATGAAGAATGGGATTCCGGAAGAAAAAATCATCGTTCAGCCTTACGGCATTTTCAATGATCGCTATGAACAATTTTTAAAACACAATAAGCTCGAACCAAAAAAACAAAAAATAGCTTTTATCGGAACTTTCGACAATCGCAAAGGAGCAGTCGAATTTCCAGAAATTATTTTTACTCTTTCAAAGAAACACCCCGACATAGAATTTAAATTTCTTGGTGTCGTAGGCATGTTTCCCAATGCGGAACAGATTCTGGAATATCTCGGAGGCGCCAGCGCAAGTCGAGTGCAGATTATAGAGAAATATGATCCTGAACAACTTCCTTCACTACTTGCCGATTGCACGTATGGTATTTTTCCGAGCTACCTGGAGAGTTTTGGTTTTGGCGTTCTGGAAATGATGGCGATGGATCTTCCGGTTGCTGCCTATGATTGTCCAGGTGTGAATATGATGGTGCCTGCTGAATTATTATCCATGAGCGGGGACTTTCGCGGTTTGATCCTTACACTGGATCATTTAATTTCCGATCAGCGCTTCAGAAAAAATATGATTGAAGCCGGACGTGAGACCGTTAAGAAATTCATCTATGAGAATCAGGAAAACGTCGCGATCCAAAAATATAAGGAACGATTAAATAATGTCTCAAGCTGAATTAGCAACAAAGCTTAAATCGGGATTTCTTCTCCTGGCAGGGCGCTCTGTTTTCGTCAAACTGTTGCAAGTCGCTTCTTCGTTATTGCTTGCCTATAAGTTGGTTCCGGCAGACTACGGCAGCTTTGGAATTATTTATGGATTTTTATCATCACTAATTTTTTTAACGGATATCGGGTTGGGGGACATCCTCATTCAACGCAAAGGACCTCTTCAGGAAAACGATCTCTCCGCTTATATGGGAATGAGATTTTTATTAGGTCTTTTCTGGATGTTTTTTTTCGTAGCGGCTTACCCGCATATTCTCAGCTATTACAAATTTAATTTTCCCTATATGGCCTATGTACCTGCACTCGCCATCATTCTTCCCCTGGAAGCTTTCATCGGCGCTGCCATCGTTGAGGCCCAAAAAAACATGCACTATGGGGACTTTGCCAAAATTGAAATGGTGGAGCAGGTGGCGCTCTATCTTTTTCAGATTTCACTCGTGTATTTGAATTTTGGAATTCTCTCTTTTTTTATTGCTATCTTAGTAAGCAGAATCGTCAAGGCCGGAATTTGCATGATGCTTCTGAAATTCAAAGTGTGGCCGAAATTTAAATTCTCCACTTTCAGCGGTCATTACCAACGCGGATTATTTTTTCAACTCAATTCCATTATTCCTACAAGCAAAGCAATGATCCTTCCGGTGATTCTTGCCCTCTATCTGGACATACATACTATCGGGTTAATCTTCTGGATTTCTTCTCTCGTTTCTATTCCTCTGGTACTGGCTTACGATTACAATCACGTTTTATTTCCAGCTCTCGCCAATATTCAGGAAAAGACGGATTCGGCCAGAGAGCTTGCCAGTAGATCTATGGAAAAAATGATACTGGTTCTGGCCTTTGTCTTTGGGCTTGGTGGAGTTCTCGGCGATCAGATTATTTCCCTGGTTTTTAATAAAAACTGGGCCGACGCCAAACAATTAGTTTTTGTCTGTGCCGCTTATCATCTCGCTTTTTCTTGTCGCTATATCACATATCCCATTCTCTATGCGCGCAACATGGCCTCAAAGCGCACCTTGGGCGAGATGCTTATGGTGGCCTTCGAATACGCGGCAGTTTTAGCTTTCTGCAAAGTTTATAAAGCGCAAGGATATTTCTGGTCTTTAACTGTAATAAACATCATGGCGTTTTATTTTTTTATGTATTTCGGAAAAGGCTGGATAAGAGGCTTTACCTTTTATCGCTTCCATTCCGCTATCGCGATTGTCTTTTCCATTTACGGTTTAAAACTGCTCGTCGGATTGCCGACGCATAATCTCTTTTCTCTTCTCGCAGAGCTGGTAGCGTTTCCGGTTTTATTTGCAGGATTCTTCTTTGCGATAGATCCGGAGTTTAGAAAACTCAGTTTGAACACCATTGGCAAAATGAGGTCGTATGCAACTTAAGATCCTCACTATCGTTTACGACCTGGATGTGGGCGGCACTCAAAGGGCCGCGCAGAATTTTGCTGCTGCATATTTCAAAGAAGGACACGATTCAAGAGTTCTTCCCGTTTATGGTGCCGGTCCGAGAAAAAAAGAATTAGAAGATCTTGGCGTCCACGTTTACGATCACGGCGAACTTATCGAGAGAAGCCTTGAAAGCATCAACGAATGGAAGCCCGATATTGTTCATATCCATCGCGCCGGCGGCACAGATCCGGTTTTGGCAAAAATCTTGAGAGCGCTGAAGAATGGTGAAACCAAGATTATTGAAACAAATGTCTTTTCGGTGGCGGATAATTCAGGCGATGCGGATCTCATAGATGTTCACTGTCATCTGTCGGAATGGTGCTTATGGAAATGGAATACATTTCTGGAGCGTAAATCTTTTGGTATTGTCGTTCCTTATCTGGTCCTTCCTGAACATTTCTATAAAGAGCAGGACGACGTTATCGCCGTGACAAAAAAGAAGCTTGGTCTTCCGCTGGATAAATTTATTTTTGGCAGAATAGGCCAGCAATCACCGGCCAAATTTCACAGTGAAATATATTTTTCTTTTGATCGGCTCTATACCCAGAACAAGAAGATTCATTTGCTGATGGTCGGACTTCCTCCACATTTAAAAAAGGAAATAGAATCGCTTTCAAGTTTTAAAGAGGGCGCGATTACTCTCGTTGATAAAATCCAGGGCGATGAGAATCTTCGCCGAGCTTATAATGTAATGGATTGTTTTTTACATTTTTCGGCCATCGGTGAAAGTTTTGGAATGGTTCTCGCAGAAGCTCAACTCTGTGAAGTGCCGGTGATCACTGTCTCGACACCAAAATCGGACAATAGTCAGCTTGAAGTTCTCGTTCATAATAAAACGGCCGTTATCGTGAAGGATAAAAAAAATCTTGTAGAGATAATGAAACAATTCAGCGAAAAAAAATATAATCTCGAAAGTTTTGGCAAAAAAGGACGAGAGCATATTCTGAGTAAATTTACCCCGCAAGTTTTAATACCTCAGATGAATCTGCTTTTTGTTGCCTTAAAAGAAAATAAGAGCAAGGAGTTTATCGCAGGTCATTTCAAATCCAATTTAAAAAAGGTTTCAATCGAGCATTTAAAAGATATCGGTCACGGATCTTATTCCTTGCCGACCAAAATGTTTCTTCTTGTGCCAAAGCCGTACTTGAAAACTTCCCACCTGGCCTATGTGGTTACTTCTTTGGCAAAGAAAATCGCTAAAGGAGCTTCACGGTGAATGATCGCTTGAAAGTACTCCATATTACGCCGACCTATTTTTCTCCGGAGTCTGTCATGGGGGGAGGGGAGCGCTACGTTCATGAACTCGCTCGGGCCATGTCGAAAAAAGCAGATGTGACAATTTTAGCTTTTGGAAAAGAAGAAAAGAATTTCAAAGAAGATGAAGTCAAACTTCATGTTAAAAAACCTCTCTGTTACATCAAGAAAAATATATTGAATCCGCTCAGCTTGAATCTCTATGAAGAAATTAAGCAGGCTGACGTGATCCATGTTCATCAGATTTATACCGTGCTCACTGAGAGCGCTTTACTCTGGGCGCGCCTCTTGAAAAAACCGGTGTTTCTTACTGATCACGGCGGTGGCGGGACAACCTATCTGTCGCGTTTAGGAATAGCCAGGCTCGCTACCGGGCTTTTACCGGTCTCAGAATATTCCGGGAAGAAACTTTCGGAACTGCATTTGAAGATGAAAGCCGTGTACGGAGGAGTTGATCCGCGAAAATTTTATTCAGCGGCCTCAGCAAATTCCGGAAAGATTATTTCTCTTGGAAGACTATTACCCCACAAAGGGTTTCACCATCTGATACAGGCCATTGAGAATGAAGAGCTCACGATCATTGGAAGAGTGATGGATGAAAATTATTATCGTGAATTACAAAAGCTCGCAAGTAATAAAAAAGTAACATTTCTCATTGGGGCCGATGATGAAACGGTGAAGAAGGAATTGTCTTCGGCATCACTTGCAGTCTTCGCCAGTACAGATCGCGGTCTTCACGATGAACTATTGAGAGGAGAAGCCGAACTTTTGGGGATTGCTCCTCTTGAGGCCATGGCGATGAATTTGCCCACGTTGGTTTCTGACATAGGTGCTTATCCTGAAATCTGTGCGGATAAAAAGCTATACATGTTTAAGCAAGGTGATGTGAGTGATTTGCGAAGTAAAATGAAAACCTTGCTAACCGGTGAAAGGCCGCAGTTCTCTTTTAAAAATCATATTGAATCAAAATTCACCTGGGAAAAAGCAGCGGATGCTTGTTTACAGTTTTATAAGGAAGGTCTTCAGTCATGAAAATCTTATCAGTCGGAAGCGGAAAAATAGCGGGAAGAGAAAATGTTATTAGGCTTGATATCGCCAAAGATACAGGGGCGGATGTCATCTGGGATCTGAATCTTTCACCTTATCCATTTGCTGAAAATGAATTTGATCGCATCGAGTGTTACGATGTGATCGAGCACGTGAATGATATCCCAAAGGTGATGCAGGAATGCCATCGAATTTTGAAAAAGGGCGGAGACTTTCATATCACAACCCCACATTATTCTTCTCCCAATTCTTACATTGATCCAACTCATAAGTTTCATCTTAGTTATTACTCATTCGATTGTTTTTCAGATGAGCACAAGTATAGCTATTACTCTGGTGCGAGATTTAAAATAGAGGAGCGCCAGTTAATGTTCCATGGTTCTAAAATCAGAAAGTTCTTGCTGACCCGACTAGCGAACAGATTCCCTAAGTTTTACGAAGAACATCTTGCCTGGATTTTCCCTGCCTGGTTTCTTTATTTTCGACTGACTAAAGTTTAAAGAGGTTCATATGCAAAAGCGCCAAACAATATCGGTTGTCATTCCCGTTTTTAACGTTGAGAAATTTGTTAAACCTACTCTAGATTCACTTACCTGGTGTGATGAAGTTGTCGTCGTCGATATGTTCAGCACTGATGGAACGAAAGCGCTTTGTCTAAGTTATCCTAATGTAAAATTTTATGAGAACAAAGATTTCATCTATGCAAACGTTAATTACGGGATTGATCGTGCATCGAGTGACTGGGTCATGAGACTAGACAGTGATGAGATTGTCACGAAAGAACTAAAGGAAGAAATTGAGCTGAAGGTTTTGAATAATCCTAGTAATTCTTTTGATGGATTTGATGCTCAGTCGACTGTCTATTTCATGGGCTATCTCATGAAGCATGGATTTGGAAATAATAACTGGAGAGGAACTTTGTTTAAAAAAGGCAAGGCCCGTTACAGTGCACGTTCCGAGCATGAGGATTTACAAAAGGAAGGAACTTGGGGGCGACTCGAACATCGCTATTTGCATTTTACCAATGTGACGATTTCAAACTGGGTGAATAAAATTAATTATTATACGGATAAAGACGTTGTCAGATGGGATGCCAAGAATGGTGAGCGAATGACTATGCCAAAAGTTTTTTATCGAACGATCCGTTGGTTTCAGCGCTATTATATTTATCCTAACAAAGCGTTTCTCGACGGAGTGCCTGGTCTGGTCATCGCCCTGATTGCTTCTGCTGGTTTGATGTTTTTGTACCTAAAGCAGTGGGAAAAACAACAGCGCGAATTGCGAGGGGAAGAGTCGTTTCCGGATCACCCCAATGCCCGCTGGCCCAAATAAATCAAACTTTTGAAATAAGAAGATCGAGATAGTGAGGAGTTGCTTTCGCAATCCGGATCAGCTCGTCCCAGTCATTAGTCTTTTTAATAAACTGAGAATAATTATCCCAAATGGTAATTTCGTTATAGCCAAGGTCCTTCAAGAAATAAGGAATTTCTTCCGGAGTTTGTCCTATGTCGGCAATCACTTTAGGAGCATATTCAAGGAAGAGAACGGGGGTTTGCTCTCGAAGAAGATTCTCTCCACCTCTTAGAATGTTTAACTCATGTCCATCGACATCAATTTTAATAAAAGCGACTTTTTCTCCAGCGAGAAACGAATCAATTTTTTTGGAAGGGATCTTGATCGTCTGGTCTGCCATTTGATATTGAACAAGTTTCGATTTTCCCGCCGTACCTAACCCAACATTAATAAGAATGTCTTCATCGTTGTTCAGGCCAAAGCCAAGGTTGAAAATCTCTACATTCTTTTTTTCATTATATTGCTGATGATTTTCTTTTAGTAATTTGAAAAAAGCAGGAACAGGTTCAAAGAGTTTAAATCTTTTATCGGGATAATTTTTAGAGTGCGGAAGAATGGAAGCTCCAATGTTGGCTCCGATTTCAACAATGAGCCCATCTCTTTGAGTAACCGTTTTTAAAATATCCGGAATCTGATTATCCCAAATTTTTCCTTTAAGGATTGTATCGGTGAGGGGATCACCCTTGATACATTTAAAACAATTGCCAAGATAATAGGCATTGTAAATCTCGCGCTCTTTAACGGGCGCTAATTTAATGACATCATAACCTTGATTGTGAATGATGGCCTTGGCGATATTTTTTATTAATCTCATGGGATCCTGATTGTGTTTAATGAAAAAGCGTTACAGGAGTGTGCTCTTCTATAGCGTGATAAATTTCTTCCATCTCTCCATCATCAACGGCGACGCAGCCAGCGGTCCAGTCGACAAGCTTTATCAATCCCATTTTTTTGAGGAATTTAAAGAGAGGCTTTGGTTTATTAGGATAGCCATGAATCATGATATCACCACCAGGTTCAACTCCCGCTTCAGAAGCTTTTCTTTTGTCTTCTTCGTTAGGATATGAAATATGCAGCGATTTATAAAATTGCGATTCAGGGTTTTTATAATCGATTATATATTTTCCCTCAGGAACAAGGTTGTCTCCTTGTTTGCGTTTAGGCTTATTCCCACCTCGACCAAGCATGACTCGATAACTTTTAATCACTCTTCCTTGAGAAATTAAATCCATGCGGTGTTTTGATTTATAAACACGAATTTCGTCTGCTTCCATCGAAAAAGCGGAAAGGGAATAAAACAAAATACATATAAAGGAAAATGTCTTCATTACTCTAGGCTAACAAAATTCAAAAAATTGTCAGCTAGATGAAATTTTGGCCCGTATAGTTTGGCAAAATAGTCGGGTTAAAGATCGTTGAGGTTGAAGCCCACGGAAAGGACAAAAGGGTGACTACGCTTTTGTTCATCATCGCTTTTTAAGTTTTCCAGCGTTTGTTGCAGACGACGATCGTGGGGAGCCTTTTTGAGTGCAATTTCTACCATGCGAACAGCTTCGTCGTAATTGCCTTGGCCGTTGTTATAAAGGGCCTGCGCTTTATAGTAATCATACAGCCATTCTTTTGGATGTTTGGCTCCTTCTCGCTCAAGAAATTCAATGAATGGACCAGACTTTTTCTTTTCTTCGGAAGGATTAAAAACATCACCTCGCTCAGCGATTTCTAGTTCAAGTAGATCATGATCGTTCGGGCTAAGTCGTTTGGCCTGATCAAGTGTATCCAGAAATTCATTTTGATATTTAGCTGTCTCTTTCAACGATGTTGTCGATAAAAGCATCATTTTAACTTTATAACCGCCAAGAAAGCCTGGTTCTTTATCTATCAGAGCATCGGCGAACTCGAGACTTTTTTCTGGATCTTCAAAAAAAGACCCATTAGTAAATTTCTCAGAAATTAGCTGAAGAAGTATCGTTGAGCTTAGTTCATGAGGATCAACATCTGGCTTAACAACTGTCGCGACACTTCCTGCTTTTGCGCTGATGAGAGCCCCGAAACATTCATTAGAAATTTTTTCTCGTGTTGAGTCTTTGCATCGGATAAGGGCCTCATCAATTTTAGCTTGAAGATTATCCGGAATGGCCCCCATGCAGGCCTTTAAAATTTCCGCCACATGATGATCGATGAACTCATTAGCATATTCCATCAACGTCTGTTCAGCAGATGTTTTTAGGAAATTGGTACAAGCAGCACTGGTAACTGTCGTGTTGATGGCTTCAGAAGAAAGGCGGGTTTTATATTTTAAAATATCGTTGGCCTTAACGAGCTTAGGCCCATGCTTCACAGGAACGACGGGATTTATCGCGCGCGTGTAAATGATATAGCCCGCAGCGGACACCACTGCAGCAACAAGGAGAATGTCCAGTTTGCGGGCGAGCATAATTTAAAAATAATTTTTGCGGAAAATGATTTCTTTTCTCTCAGGTCCAAAAGCAATAATGCCTACTGGAATGCCCAAGAACGATTCAATTTCCTTAATATATGTTTCGAGTTCAACAGAAAGCTTTTCACTCTTAAAATCATCAGTGAAAGGCTTCATGTCTTTATAGATTGGTTTCGCGCGAGTGAGATCAATTCCCGGATACGCACACTCAATTCTTTTTCCTTCGTACTCATAGGCCACGCAAACTTTGAGTTCGCGGATACTAGAAAGAATATCCAGTTTTGTCAGGGCAATTGAAGTCAGGTTCGACGCTTTGACCGAGTATTTTAAAAGCGGAAGATCGAGCCAACCACAACGACGTTTTCTTCCTGTCGTTGCACCGAACTCATGACCTTTAGTTTGAATTTCTTCTCCAAGAGCATCGAAAAGTTCAGTCGGGAAAGGGCCTTCGCCAACTCTTGTCGTGTAGGCTTTTGTGATTCCTAAAACTTCCTGAACATGTGACTCTGGAATGCCTGCTCCGGTGTAAACACCGCCGAGGGCCGTTGAAGACGAAGTCACGTATGGATAAGTTCCATAATCGATATCGAGAAGAATTCCCTGAGCGCCTTCAAAAAGAATTTTCTTTCCGCTTTGAACAGCGTGATCGAGAACTGAGAAAGTGTCACAAACGTATGGTTTGATCGCCTGGCCTAAACCAAAGAGTCTTTCAGCTTCCTGCTCGACTGAAGGAAACTCGACATTGTAGCGATGCTTGAAAAGAATTTCTTTTTCGCCAAGGTTGCGCTGAAGTTTTTTCTTCAGGTTTTCCATGTCGAAAAGATCTTTTAACTTCACAGCTCGTCTTCCGATTTTATCTTCGTAAGCTGGGCCGATCCCTTTTCCGGTCGTTCCGATTTTCACAGACCCTTGAGATTCGCGAGCAGCATCGAGAAGCTTGTTGTAGCTCGTAATGACTGTCACGTTTTCAGAAATTTTTAAATTCTCACCCGTTACTTTAATTCCTGCATCCTGAACTTTTTTCATTTCAGTAATGAAAGCTTCAGGTTCGAACACGACACCGTGGCCGATCACTGAAGTAGAGTGCGGGTGGAGAATACCTGATGGAATCAGGTGAAGAACAATTTTTTTTCCATCGACGATAATGGTATGGCCAGCGTTGTTTCCACCTTGGTAGCGGACGACGACTTCACATTTTTCAGCGAGAAGGTCAGTAATTTTTCCTTTCCCTTCATCTCCCCATTGAGAACCGATAATCGCAAGCGTTTTCATTCTTACTTTCCTTTCACTTCGTTGAGAAGATTGTTGTTTAAAAGAAATTCTTTGATTTGATGAACGGCCATTTCACCGACTCTGAACTGAGCTTCTTCAGTTGAAGCACCTACGTGCGGAGACATGATGAGGTTGTCGAGTTCGATGAGTTTTGAATTCGCAGGAAGTGGTTCTGTGGCGAAAACGTCGAAGCCAGCGCAGCGGATTTTTTTCTCTTTGAGGATATCGTATAGGGCCTCTTCATCCACGATTCCACCGCGAGCGGCGTTTACGAGAATGGCCTCTTTTTTCATCATCGAGAGAAGTTCGCGAGTGATCATGCCTTTTGTTGCCGGCATCAGCGGAGTGTGGATTGTGATGATGTCACAAGTAGAAAAAATTTCAGCAAGGTCTTTAGCTTTGCGGGCAAATGAGAATTCTGATTTTTCTACCATTGGATCGAAGAACAGAACTTCCGGTTCAAATCCCGAAATTCTTTTTGTAACGATTTGTCCGATGCGGCCGAAACCAACGACACCAACTTTTTTCTTCCAGAGTTCAAGACCTGTAAGAGCATTTTTCTCCCACTTTCCTTCGTGCATAGTTTTGTTCGCAAAAGGTGTGTTGCGAAGACAAGACATCATAAGTGCGATCGCTTGTTCAGCTGCAGAGTTGTTGTTTGCGCCCGGAGTGTTGGCCACTTTCACGCCCTTTTCAGCGCAAAGAGTTTTGTCGATATTATCTGTTCCTTCGCCTGCGCGAATAACAATTTTTAAGTTTGGAGCAAGCGCCAAAAGTTCAGCGTTGACAGTTGTCGCTGATCTGATGATAAGCCCGTTTGCCTTTGGCAACAGTGTCTTGAGTTCGTCTTGAGAAACTTTCGATGACGGATGGACGTCAAGTTCCTGACATTTTTTTAGTTCTTCAAAAAGGGATTTATCAAAGCCATCTGGGACGATTACGAAAGGTTTCATGAAGCTACTCCTGACGTTTGGGGGAATGTTGTGGACGAGAAATTATAGTCCTAACGGGCGGGAATTGACATGAAAAATGTGACCGAAAGAGTGGTTTAGAGGTCGGCAATCAGCGTTTGCAGGTGCTCTGTCAGTTTCCCAAGGATTTCTGCCCTAAAGGAGAGTTGTCGATAGCTGACTCCCGAGAGGTCGAAAATTTTTTTAGCTATGCGGGCCTGCTCTGTGTCCTGGTGTTTGTCAGAAAGATAAATAACTTCTTTCACTTTAGAAGAAGCGATCAGTTTAGCGCACTCATTACAGGGAAAGAGCGTCACGTAGGCGCGAGAGCCTTCCAGCGAGCGGCTGGCGTGCAGAATGGCATTGGCCTCGCTGTGGACAACATAGCCATATTTTTGAAATTCCAAAGGAGCGCTTTTGTCTTTTCCCCACGGGACTTTTGATTCGTCGATTCCTGCGACAAATCCGTTATAGCCCATGGTGATCTGGTGATTGTGTTTGTCCACGAAAACGGAGCCGACTTTAGTCGCCGGATCTTTCGATTTGAAGGCCGCCATCATGGCCTGTAGCATGAAATACTCATCCCAATTCAAAGCAGATTGAGCATTAATAAAATTATTTTTTGTGTCCATTGTGGGTTTAAAAATCTTTTGTAGGGGCAGGAAAGTCAAGAAAATTAAAAAGTTTCTTGTATGATGGAATTTAACTCGTTACACTTAAAGAAGTTATTTATGAATTGAGGTTTCAATGAAAACAGATTTTGATACATTGCGCGCCCTCGCCAGTTATACGATCAACAATCTTAAAGAGAAGAAGTTGATTGAATTCCATGCGACAAACAGAGAGCCTCTGATTGAAGCTATGGCCACTGAGTACGGTGTGAGTTTTGCGACAGACGAAGATGTTCGCGAGCAAGCGATCGAAGAAGTAGAAGAAAAAATGGGGGTTGATAACCTTCCTGAAGACGTTACTGAATCAGAAATGTTCAACCACGCGAGAAAAGAAATCATTAAATCTTTTAATGGTGAAAATATTGGTGGATTGTACCTGGTAGAATCTCTTCACCAAATTGCAGTAAGAATGAAAGATTTCGTTTTGAACTGTGATTTGATTGATGATGTTTACGGTTCTGATGAAGACCTGATCTCATTCCTGGTCGCTAAGATCAGACTTTTCTCTCCTAAAAAGAACTAAGCTGAATCAATTTGATTTACGTGAATAATTAATGAAGGCCCATTTTAATGGGCCTTTTTTATTTGAAGGCGGATGAAACAGTATTTCACAAACATTTCTATCGTTTGGGTTATTCGGCGCATCTTTGCGCTTGTTATGCTGTTCATATTTATTGAACTTTTTCAAAACGCTCCCCTGGTTATGGGTGGGAAGGGGTTAGTGCCGCTTAGTGCGGAGATGGCCGGTTTCTTATCGCGAAATTCATTATCTTCTGCTATTTTCAATTTTCCCACACTCTTTTGGATTAACTCAAGTGATCAGTTCCTGAGAGCTGTAGCGCTTATGGGCGCAGTCGTTTCGTTCTTGATTTTTATTTCAGTGGAATGGTTTGTTTTAGATATCTTGCTTTGGGTGATCTACGGGTCTTTTCTTCAGGTTCTTGCCGTCTTCACTGAAATTAACGATTTTGTGGTGATGGAAGTCGTTTTTCTTTTTATCTTTTTCTTTCCATGGTCATGGAAGCCTACTTTTCGAAGGGACAAAAAACCGCTGAGAGTCGCCGTTCTAGGATTTTATTTTTTCCTTTTGAAGATGACTCTGGGGATGCTCCTTTTTAAATTATTAGGCGGTTCAGAGTACTGGAAAAATTTAACGTTCTTAAAATATTTTTATCCCAACAGCCCACTTCCGACACCGCTTAGTTATTTCATCTATCAAATGCCTATGTGGTTTCATAAATTCTGCACGCTGATGGTTTTTGTTTTTCAGATAGTGACCTGCCTTGTTGTCTTCAGCCCGCCAAAGTATAGACGCGTGGCCTTCTACAGTATTGTCCTTTTACAGTTGCCGATTCTTTTGTTCACCAATTTGGGAGCAACAAATCTTATTACCATTCTCATCTCTTTCCTTTTGCTTTTAGATCTTGATCAACTTCAAAAAATTCCTTGGAAAAAAAATTTCTACGCCTGGGTTTTTATCGTTCTTTCATTTTTTTCTACGACGTTATTGCTTCCTCATTTTAGCGGCGAGGCCAATCATCTTTTTGGGAGTTATTTGTTTTATAAAACTCCGGAGAAGACTTCTTCGTTCATTGAAAAAGCAGAGATCTACCTTTTCCGTTATAAGGTTCAGACTATTCTGGCCCGCTTCTTTCATATTTTTGAAGATCAACGCGATATTGCTTTCGCGTATAGTTCAGATGGAGTTCAATACCAGGAATATTCACTGAACTACGCTTTATCAGATGAAAAAACAGCACCGCCTTTTTATTGGACGTTGAGTTTTCCTCGAATGAGAATTCCTCATTTTTATCATTTAAAAGGCCTTCGTCTGGCGTCTGCACGTTCGACTTTTTACGCTCACTATCCTTGGTTTAAAGCATTGCTCATGAAGGCTTACAAAGAGACAGATGAGTTTGGAGAAAATTATCTCACGAAGAAAGTCAGTTGCCCGGGAGAATGCCGGTACTTTAAATTGCGATTATACTCTTACCATTTTTCAGACCTAAGTGAGTTGAGTGAGGAAGGGAAGTGGTGGAATAAAAACCTGATTTCCGAATCCGTTGCGATCGATTTAAAAAATCCTCCCGATGACCTGCCTGCAAACTTTATCAATTTTCATCTTGGGGATGCAGTCAAATTACAAAGAGTTTCTCAATAGTCATTGAATATAGTTAGTGAATACATTTAGTAAAATGCTTACCTTCCAGCAAACATTTTTGGGCAGGAGTGAGCGATGCTAATTTTTTTTGTGCGACTCTGGCATCAATGGCCAGAGAAATTCCTTTTTTAAATTCGATATTCTGAACATCGTTTTCTCTCAACTGGCCAGCAAAGCCCATGGCGAATCCTATGCCGTATTGAAATGGCAATTCAGTTGGTGAGAATTCATTGTCAAGAAACTGCGAGTTTAAAAAATAGCGGCTTCTTCCCGCGCCGAACTGGCACGCGCTGATAAAGGCCTGATCAGAAAACTCACGGCAATTTTTTAAAAACTGGTCTAGCTTTTTATGATGATAAATAGATTGAGCAAAGGCCCAGCCATCAACCAGAAAAGCTTTTTGATCCTCAGTGGATGAAGCGAAAGATGTGTTCAGATGAGTTTGTAATTGGGAGATCTCTTTGACAATTGCGCCGAGACCCATCCCTGCTCCGATGAGTTGAGGCTGAGAGGGCAATGAGTAAGTTTCATTCCACTTCTTAACATTCATGGCGACGCTGCCAGACTCGTTATTTAAAATGCTGGCAGAAAAACCTTCGTGGCAAAAAAATTGAAAAGACTCCTCGAAGAAGGCACAGAATTTTTTCTCATTGAGATTCAATTGTTGAAATTTGGTTCCCGCATGGAATGCCATAATCACTTTCACATTACTTTTTCTTTGGTATTGATAAGAAAAGAATAAAAGTGCCGCGAAGGTGATAGTCAAAACGAGAATGAGTACCGGATATTTCTTCATGGGGTTATGGCTCCACTAGAGAATGGTACTTATTGAAGTCAAGCCCGGTTAAAACCTGAGTTGTTCCCGAAGGCCATTTGACTTCAATTTTTAAGATGACCGGGTTTTTGCCAAGTCCGATTAAAAGTCTGTCTTCAGACTGCGAAGCATGTCCGTTAAGAGGCTCTAATTCTCTGGTGATGATCTTATCTTTAAGATGAATTTTAACCACTGTGCCCCAGCCATCAATATTACTTTTTGTTCCTGTGAATTTGAATCCAATCCATTTGTTGCTATTTTTTTGAATCGTTTTATAAAATCTGGCTTCGCCGTTTTGGTTGGCAATGATTAGGCCAGGGCTTCCATTGTTCATAAAATCAATGGGCACGACTCCACGGCCATCAAGTAAATTATCCTTCAAATCTGTTCGCCCCGCGATATCGATGAAACTTCCGTCGTGGGTATTGTAGAACAGACAGGAGCGCTGATAACCGGCTAGAGAGGCATCTGTCATTTTAGGCCAATTGAGTGAATCTTTCATAATGAAAGAACCTGAAGCATCCAGAACTGTGGTTGTGTACCAATAATTTTTTGATTTGTTTTTGCTGATGTATCCGTTAACGACGATGAGATCCAAAAAGGAATCGTTATCAAAATCAACAAATCGGGCTCCCCAGTTCCATCCGCATTCCTGGACACCTCTTTCTTCCGCTTGCTGCTCAAAGTGTGTGCCTTCCATCCATTTCCAGAGATTATTGCCTGCCAGTTTGTGGGAGGGCTGAAAAATATGAGAAACAAAAATGAGAGGGCGACCATCATTGTCTACGTCTGCAAAATCAACAGACATCCCGTTTCTTCCAAAGCCATAAGAGTGCTGAAGAAGATTCTTGGTAATATCTTGAAATGTATCTTTCCCATCATTGAAATAAACTTTTTCAGTGCTGTAATCTTCCGGAAACCAGATATCTTTATGGCCGCTGCTTCTAATGTCGAATACCCCCAGCGCGTGTCCCCAGCCTATATGGGCCAACTTTTTTTCATTGCTTTTATCCAGAGAGAATTTCCCATTGCCAAGATTATTGTAAAACTGAATTTCCGTTCCATTCGTGGAATCAGAAAAGTTATCTGGCATGATGATGGTAGATTTCGGATTGTAATAGGCATCCTCATTCAAGTAAGGAGAAAGGATAAGATCGAGATGGCCGCGATTGGAGAGTTCGACCATGTTGGCTCCCCCGTAGTAAGTTCCGACAAACAACTCATTTTTGACTTCGACAAATCCTTTTGAACCTTCATTGTGAAATAAGCGTGGGCTATAGGAAAGAAGAAGGAGATCTTTTTTTCCATCTCTATCGTAGTCGAAAAAAATAGATCGATAGGTTGGCCAGACCTGATTCACGTTGGCGATATGCAGTTTTTCTCCAATTTCTGTAAATGTTCCGTTGCGATTATTTTTATAATAGTGGTTATTTCCGCCGATCTTTTGAGTAGTGAGATAGATATCGTACCAACCTTCACCAGTTGGATCGACAACTGAAACACTGGCGCCCAAAGAGGCAATCCATGAATTGACATTATTATATTTGGCGTGAATGTGGCTCGTTTCATGAAGATGATTGATGCCAGCCGTTTTAGTGATGTCTTCAAGGGAAAAAGGAAGTTGAATTGTTTCTGCTTCTTTTTGCTTTTTCTTTTTTCTGAAGTTTACATCCACCTGAAAAACGAAATAGCCGAGTAACAGAAGGATGGTAATAATGATACCAAGATAATTCTTGAGATAATTCTTGAGATAATTTTTAAGACGCTTCATGAACTCTTCCCATCGACATGCATCTTAGCCAGTTTCCAAGGTGTCACAACATCAAGTTCAAACTTGGCCTTAAAAAATGAATAAAGCCCGGTCATAATAAAGAAGCTCAGGAATGGGGCAAATTTGTTTTGCTTGTATCTAAGAAAGGCATCGATTATTCCCAAAAGAATGGCAAAGATTATCTGATGTTTTCTTTTAGCAGGAGTCGTTAGGGGATCAGTAATGTGATAGAAAATGAATAACTGAAAAGCTGTTCCGGTAGAAGGTCCTACAACCGTTAAAAAATTCAAACCCGATATCTGACTTCGAATCAATGCTCCTAAAAAAAAAGTAAGAACATAAGAAAAGATAAGCGCCAATTTATTAACCCTATAAGCAAGAAGCAGACCACCAATTAAAAGCGCAAACATTATTTCAATCATTCCGCCCCAGCGTCCCGCCGTGATGGTCATATAGCTTGGAAAGAAAAGGGCCAATAAGACAACTCCAAAATTGTTGGGATTGAAGATATGTCGTCCATTTATAGTGAGAAAGTGCTTTGATAAAATAGTGAGAAGGGCCGCCAGGAAAAATGGCCAGATAAATATACTGTCACACATTAAGAAAATTCCAATCGAGGAAAGCATACCGCTTAAAGGAAAGAGTACTATTTTCTTATAGTAAAAAATCAAGAGCGAATCCAGAATCGTACAAGTTAAAAATGCCGTAAGAAATTGTTCTGGTGTTCGGACAAAACCTGGAGACAGCAGAGCAAAAATTACAAAGGCTAAGGCATACAAACTGAAAATCCATCTTGGATCATTTTTGCTGGGATAAATAATTGTGGATGCAATACGATTCATCATTTTTCTCGCTATTTAAGAAGAGATTTCATTAATCCCTGGGAACCAAAAATTCTTTCTGTAATAACCGGGGCATCGGCACGACGGAGCTTCCAGGCAGGAATTTGCGGCCATTTATGATGAAGATAGTGGAGACCAACGTTGTGGGGAATAATGAAAAATCTTTCCCAAAAAGATCCGATAACATCACGACTTTGATTGTTGTCAGGAATATTTCCAGAGTGCTCTACAATCGTTCTCATACGTATCAACCAGATGAGAACTGTATATTTGGCGATAAACCACGCCAGTGTACAAAAGAGAGAGAGGGAGAAGTCTTTTGTGAATAAGAAGAAAACACCTGTCGAAAGTAAATAATAGGAATATCGGTCAATGAAATAACGATAGGATCTACTATGTCTTGAATAAAGTGTTTCATAAAATGTCATGACATCATAATTCATTCCCAAAAAATCTTTCAGGCATAAAAGAATAAATTTTTTCTTTTCCATCGGAAAAACCCAGTTGGGATCATTTTTAATGGGAACGTAAGAAGGGTCGAGGTCTGAGTTCAGAAATCGATGATGCAATAAATGGTACTGCTTGAAATAGAAATAATTATGGCCCATGGGAAGAGAACAAAAGAGGGTAGAAATCCATTCATTTAAAAAGGGATTGCAATGAAGATGGCCGTGACTGGCCTCATGTTGATTGGCAAAGAAAGCATGCTGCCTTCCTGCAATCATGATAACCAAAAAGAGAAAACTAAATACCCCCGGGTATTTTAAAAATAAGGCATAGGAAAGAATAATTATCGTCCAATCAAAAGCTATAAATAAGTAATTCATTTACAACCTCATATAATAGAAAAAATAGGATTTGCTTAACATAAAAGCGGACGTTAAGAAAATAAGCAGAATCGCAGCATTCCAATAAAAGACATTGCTCTTCTTATTCTTGTTAAGAGTTTCCAGCAAAATCATGAGCGCAATAAAGATAAATAGCGTGTAGTGATTTTTGTAAAGAAACGCTCCTTGGGCATCTAACCACACTTCCGGATTGAGGATTTCCTTTTTAAAAAACATCAAATGATAGGAGTGCAGACCAATGAAGACACTGACTGAAAAAGTAATGGCAATGCCAATGAGGTTTCTGAGCCAGGAAGAAAAATTGTCAGTGACCTTAAAATGTTTTTTGAAAAAAATATAGGCCATTTGAAAAAATCCCCAACCTATTGCCCAGTAGAGAAGTTCTTTCTGAAAACCATGCCAGAGGCCCACGACGATAAAAGTGCAGACAATGGCCAAATAGATATTTTTAGAAAGCAACATCATTGGATAATAAACGTAATCTCTCATCCAATGCGATAAAGTGATATGCCAGCGCTGCCAGTAATCCAGTGGGGAATTCGCGAAATAAGGCTGTTTAAAGTTTTCAGATAATTCAATTCCCAATAAAAGAGAGAATGCCTGGCCAATATTCATATAGGCAGAGAAATCAGAATAAACAACAAAGAAACCCAAGACTGCGGTGGTGAGATAAACAATGATGGGTTGTCCGCCATTATAAGACGCTTGCATTTCATTATAAAAACTCATGATTCTTGTCGAGATAACAAGCTTTTTGAAAAGACCCAAAGAAATAAGATAGAGAGCTGGTGCACTTCGGTTGGTGAAATCAGGATTTATCAGCCTGGTCTGAAAGCTTTGATATTTTTCAATAGGTCCCAATAACAACTTTGGGAAATAAAGCGAATAAGCTAAAAAATGTATGGCGGATCGCTCTGCGGGAATATTAGATCTGTAAACTTCGATTGCGTATGAAATATTGCTGAGAGCATAATAAGCGACGCCGATAAACAACGTAGTCGAAACGAGAGTTGTTTCATAGTTAGGTTTTTGTGAAAAGGTCGAAAAAATCCTGACAGTGAACAGAACTAAAATTTGAAAGACGATCGTGCCGGCCGTGAGGAATTTTCTTTTGGTTTGACTGGTCTCTGTCTCAATTTTTTGACCAATCCAATAAATCAAAAGAGCATTCATGAGGGCCAGTAAGGCCGACTGCCAGTTCCACTTTAATAAAAATAGAAACCCACAAAGGATAATGATTCCCAATCGAGTCTTTTGATTTTTTTTCGCCAGAAAAGTGATTCCAACAGATAAAAAGGCGAAAGCAAAAAAGGTAAAAGAGAAAAAATCCATTTTCAGTTCTCGATAAAATATTCTTCAGGGTGCTTATGTTTGAGAAAGCTAATAGGGCTGAACGCAAGTCCATAAGCTCCGGCATTTTTAATACTGAGGACATCTCCAGAATTGAGTGCTGGAAGCTCTAGGTCGGTGGCAAAGCTATCCATGAATGAGCACGTTTTACCGGCGATGTTGACCAGTTCTTTAGAAGAATCATCTTTTAAGACTTCTATTGGATAGGAGCGTTTGAAAACCTGGCCTGCACCGGTAGCGGCCATAAAATGATGAATCCCACCATCGACGATTGCGATATTTTTTCCATGGATTTTTTTCTTATACAGTACCTTTGTCAGATAAAAACCTGCTTCACCTGTAATAAAGCGTCCGGATTCTATAGCGAGATGAACATCTTTCAGTTGATCTTGAACTGGTGAAGTTTCAAAATACTCCTTCAATAATTTGTGAAGATCATCCAGATTCATGGAACTTTCTTCTTTGTAATAAGGAATACCGATTCCGCTTCCGTAATTTATGTACTCGAGCTTTAATCCGTGATTGTTTTTTAAATCTAAGGCGAACTCAGTCGTCTTTTGGATATGTTCAAAATATTTTTCAGCCTTAAGAATTTGTGAGCGGCAATGGAAATGAAGACCGACAATTTTATCAGCATATTTTTTGTGCGAGAGAAGGTCTTTTATTTCGTCAGGCTCAATTCCGAATTGATCGTTCATTGGACAAGCCACTCTTAGGATTAATTTTGTACTCTGAGAGTCTTGGGCAATGATAAAATCCAATTCTTCTTTTGATTCAATATTAATAAAGCCGATCTTGCTGTCTAAGATGGAGAGTAGTTCCTCTTGTTCTTTGCCAGGCCCCGTGTAGCTGATTCGCGTTGATGAAATTCCGGAATTCAAGGCAATTCGCATTTCCTCCAATGAAGCTACGTCAAAAAAAATATCTTGCTGTTGGATAAAATTCACAACTTGAGAATGAGAATTGGCCTTCAGTGAATAAATGATTTGAAAATTTTGTGGAAAAGTTTTTTTGAGAATGAAAATTTTTTCAGCGATGATAGAAGAAAAATAACAATAAAACGGCGTGCATTTTTCCGCTGCTAAATGCTGTAGCGATTTTTTTATTTTTTCCGTAATCATTGTGCAATAATCTTAATTCCCCCTTAAACCCATTGTAAAGAAAAGGTGAGATGACAAAAGAGTTAGAAAAATTTTTTGAACTTCATTTCTGGAAAGGAATTTCTCCAGTCATTTTCTCTTGGCTTGTTATTATCTTGTCATTCATGTTTGGTGTTCGCTTTTTATGGCTCTACCCTTTGGCTATTTTCGTCATAGCCAATAGAATTATGGCGTTGGGACTGTTGGCACATGAAGGAATTCACAACAGTTTCTGCAAGAAAAAATGGCTGAATGATTTTATTGCACGTTACTTTTGCGCCTTTCCTGGCGTAATATCGTTAGAGCGATGGAGATTAAGACATAATTATCATCACCGTTTTGTCGGGACTTCATTGGACTACGACAAATATCTCTACACCTATTTCCCATTGAGCTGGAAGAAATTTTTGTGGCAGTTCTTTACCTTGCAATTGTTGGTAGGACATCTCTTATATTTTACTGATTTAGATTTGTTTTTAATGAAGTTGCCCTTTGTTAAAAAAAAATCTTTTCCCAGTGCTCAAAAAATTTCTTTTCAAAAAAATGATTTCAAAAGTTTTTTGATTTTTCATTCCACGGTTATTTTTATTTTTTTTTATTTCAATGCAATAACCTTCTATATCTTTTTCTGGATTGTCCCTTTTCTTCTATGTCAACCGATGACACTTCTTTATAATTGTCTTGAGCACACAAAGATTTTTGAAAATCCGGACGTAGATCTTCGAAGCCGAAGCATTATAAAAAACAATTTTTTATTGCCGCTTTTGCTGCCTTTGAATGTGAACTATCATGCTGAGCACCACCTTTACCCCCAGGTTCCTCAGTATAATCTTCCGGAACTATCGCTAACTATCAGAAAGAATAATTTGCATAAATTGTATTACCAGTCCTTAAGAGAAGCATTGAGAGCGGTATTTAAATGAGAGAAAAAATCAGAGAGTTTTTAATCACGACAGAACTTGTATCTCGGTCATCGGCGCAAGAATTGAAAGACGATACCAATTTACTGGAAGAGGGAATCATTGAGTCGTTCAATGTTATCTCCCTTGTCGTTTATCTTGAAACGACCTTCAATATAACTGTCAATTCAGGAGATCTTGCCGGCTCCAATTTTCAATCCATCGAAGCCATTGACGCCTTTGTGAGTAAGAAAAAAAGAGAACGTGATGACAAATAATCAGCCTGAATTCACTGTCGAAGAAAATTTGAATCCTACAAAAGAAGAAGTGACTCTACACACGCTTCAGGTATGGCTTCATGGTGCGCGCAAGATCGGTATTGATGAAATAGGCAAGCCCCGTCAGTTAAGCTATGTCGTAAAAAACAAAGATGGTCTTCCTATTGGCGGTTTACTTGTAAAGATTCAGATGAAAGTTCTTCACATCGAGTCTGCTTGGGTTAATCCCGAGTATCAAAAGCTGGGCATTGGCAAAATGCTCAGTCAGAAAATTTTTCAATTCGCCAATGAGAATCAATGTGAATATATGCTCGCCTTAAGTTATGAGTTCTATGATGCTCTCAGTTACTTAACTAAAAATGATCCATTGGTAGAAATTGCGGCCCAAATTGAAAATTGTCCCGCGCCTTATACGCTTTATATTTTTAAGAGAAAATTAGTCCCGATTGCCTGAAGTTCTTTGCGATTTATTTTACCGCTATGAGTTTTAGGAAAGGACTGAAGTTGAATAAAATGTTTGGGGATAAAGAGGGGATTGAGTTGAGCTAAAAGAAAATTTCGAAGCTCTTTGTCGCTCATTTCTTCTTTAAGGCTCAGAAGAGCAACGATCACTTCATTGGAGTCAGCGTCGTTGAGTAAAAAAACGCAGGCTGCAGAAATGAGTGGGTTTTTTAAAAGAGCGTTTTCAATCTGAGCGGGATAAAACCGGATTCCGTTGATTTTCTTCATATCATCTTTGCGGCAGATGTATTGATATCCTCCTGACGGCGTTAGTTGAAAAAAGTCGCCGGTTCTAATGCCTCCATTTGACTGCTGTTCGTTCAAGTAACCAAGCATTGAGCCTGCACCGTAGTGGATCAGTTCTCCAAACTTTTCTTCTTCAGTGAATTCCAGTTCTAAGCGGACATCAGACAGTGGATGGCCCGTCGAAAAATCTGTGCGAGAAGAATTGATGAGACTTCTGAACGTTTCTGTCTGTCCGTAAGTCCTGTAAATCTTAATTTGGTTTCCCACTTTAACGAAGAGCTTTTTTAATTCATCTTCGTTTAAACTCTCTCCTGAGATTGTGAAATATTTTAAATCTGATGATTCAAAATCAAAGACAACGTCTTTCTTTAAAAATTCTCTCCAGACATTGGCAATTGCCGTGAAACCCTGGATGCGGTTTTCGCGAATGCTATGAAGTAAATCATTCAAAAAGACATATTTGTGGATATAAAGACATGACTGACTCATAAGAGAAGACAAGAGCTGGTTGAGGCCAAGATCATGTGAAAATGACAGAAAGTTCAGAAGTCGATGACCAGGTTGAATCTTAAAATCTCGAATTTCTCCGGCCGCCCTTTCTTTTAGTTCTTCAGCGGAAATCATGACAATTTTTGGCGATCCTTTTGAGCCAGAGGTGAGCAGTGTCCATCTGCAATCTGAAGGAAGAGCTTCATTGAAGTCTTTTAAAAAAATTTTTTCCAGAATCACAACCTCCTCTGTTAAAGGAGAAGCCTGATCCTCAGAGAAATTGACAAACAAAGACTTCAAAAATTTTTTATGGGTAATGATTCGCTTTATCGGATGGCGCTGTAAAAGATCTTCGATCTGTTCTCGCGATTGCTCTTGACCAATATTCAGTCCGGGCCGCCCCGCTTCCAGAAGAGAAACAGTGATGAGAAATTCTTCAAGAGAACGGGGAAGACAAATGAGGACGAGATTTTTTGCGCCAGAATGTGCATCATTAATTTCTTCAAGCTTTTCGCAAATGTCTTTTACACGCAGCTGAAGGTCACCATAAGTAAGCATTTGCTTGTTCCAGCAAACAGCATTTCTTTCTGAAGGAATCAAGCTGAAATTAAAAAATGCCATTGGGGTGCCTGAAAAATAATGATTATATTTTGTTTCCATTGTATTCTAGCGTGAATGAATTTTAAGTCAAAACTTCAAAAAAAGTCCTGGGTCTATTTTTTTAAGTTCTTCTTTTTGATTTTGCTTCTTTTAGTCGCAACTGAAGTCGGCTTTCGTTTAAATCAAAGTTTCAATTCTTCCGACGATTATCTTCCTGTTAGAGCTGAAAAGGGACAAGTCTCTGTCATTGTCATTGGAGACTCAGTTAGTCTGGGCTTCGCAAAGATTTTAAAAGAATCTATCGGTCCGAAATTTATAGTGACCATTTTATCTAAAGCTTCCTGGCATATAAATAATTATCCCGCCTCAGAAATGTCCAAGCATTTGTCCGTTTATAAACCAGACACTGCTATTTTTATGCTTGGTCCTCACGTTATATTAGAAAACAACAATACTAAGTTCAATGGAGAGACTCGGTTTAAGTTTTTGCAGAAATTCTTTATTGGTAAATTGCTCTTAAAAAATTTTTATCCGGTTTTTGATTTTTTGTCACCGGTCAAACCAGGGCCGAAACGAAAACTAAAAGATGTTCGCGCCTTTAATCTTGAAAATGATAATCTCGACTCACTGTTGTCAAGAATCAATGATATCCCTGGGCATAATCATTCTTTTAATAAAGATCAAATTTTAAAAATAATAGCTTATGAGAATTATGCGGAGGAGAGTAAGAATCCTGACCGCTTAAAAGTGAAATTTTTAGTTCACCTTTTTTTCCGCAATTTTAATAAGGCTGAAAGTCTTTTGACAGAACTGTCCGGCATGAGACAAGAGAGGCCCGGATTGCCTTTGTACAAAGCTTATCTTGAGGAGAGCAGAGGGAATTTTGAAAAGGCGAAGACTCATTATCTGGAGCTAAAAAAGAGTCTTCCAGAGCAAGCTTGTTTGCTTCTATCGCAAGAGCTTTTTATGAGACTCAATCCTGACTTTTCCATGATGGAGTTGAAGAGCTGTCTCACTAGAATGAATTCTGCGTTTGCCCCCAAATTTTATTCAAAGTTAAGTTTACTTGAAGGAAAAAAAGGAAACTTTGGCGAAGCTGAAAGATATTCCTCGCTTGCTGTGTCGTCAGGAGAAAAAAACCATTCTTCGCTTTTGTGGGAAGCGTATGTGACTCGTCTCAATCCCAACAGCATGTTTCTTCTGAATAAAATGTTTGGATCTTCTTATGCAAAGAGTTCGGCCAATATGCAATTTTTGGAAGAGGTAAAAACGCATTCCATCTATGACAAAAAAATTGAAGCCTTTATGAATTTGTACAAACTCAGATCTGCCGATTCAGCTGCCAAGAAAAAAGAACTGAATCGCTACCTTAACCCAAGGATCAGATTTGCGATGGCCATGAATCTTGGTGAGAACGATGAAGCCTATGATGCCTTTATGGAAATTGGAACAGCTCGGCCGGACAAGATTAAAAATTATGAGATTGAGGAATACAGAGCATTCTTCTCACTCGCTAAAAAGAATAAAGTGCACTTGTTGATCATGCAAAAACCAAATCTCAGACTGGAATCTTTGCGAGTCCCATTAGGTGAAGCCGAAAATATCACTTATTTTGATACTTATTCATTCTTCAGAAATTTAACTGAGAGAAAGAAAATTAAAATCTCAGACCTTTTTCTAGATGATGGGGATCATTTAACAGATCTGGGGAGTCATTATCTCGCCAGTGAAATGATAGGCCTTATGAATAAGGCCTATAAATAATCTATTTCCTGCTTGAGCTGATAAAGTCTCTAGTTTCAGCCGTTAAGTTTTTTAGACATAGCTCTGAGGTTTTAAAAGGAGATGTCATTTGTGCAGGGTCAGCAACATTGGGATGAGCTTTTGTCGTCAAGCACATATAATAGGCGCTAAAATAGCTGGAAAACGAATTTTCATCAACACAAAGACCAAATTTGGGAGAGTAGGTTTGGGCAACTGTATGTCCTTCAGAGATCAAACAGACCGTCGTGTTCATCTCCTGAGTTTTAGAATCCGGCAAACATTTTTCATTCTTAAATTGATCGATGCATAACTTTTTAATCCAATTCTGAGTTTGTTCTTCACAATCCGGATCGGAACCACATTTTCTTGAAAACTTTTCAAAAAAGCTCAGCGTTCCCGGTGGCATACAAACACCGATTTTACAGTGCCATTGCAAACCAAGTTCGTTGCATTTTTTTATGTCGTTTGGAATTCCAAAGCATCCCTTATTTGTATCCGCTGCAATCCATTTGGAATTTGCCGCGAGTTGATTAACGGCTTGTTTTAAACAATCTGTCGGGTTGTCACTGCTTAGGCAATTGGCCTTGGAAATTTCAAGGAATTGTTGATCTCCAGGAAGAACGCAATATTGAGCTGCGCAGCTGTATTTGCCGTGAAGCTCTGTGCACTTCTGGATGCCTGTTTCCTGGCCCGTGCACTCTTTCGGAAAAAAAGCTTGTTCTGCATCGGGATTGTGAATTGTCGTCTGAACCCTAACAACTGGTTGTGGTTCTTCATCTTTGTTTTTTAAAAAAAACACAGCTGCAACAATGATTAAAACAGAGGCCAGAGCAAATAAGATTTTTTTGTTCATTTTGGATCAATCGCCAGGGTGTAAATAATAACTATACAGTATCCGCGATGAAAAAAATTATCAAGAATGACGCTCTTGTTTTTTAAAATATGACAAAAATGGCCATCGATGGAGGGCCCGTGGTTTTATTTTTTGCACTTACCTTTTTGAATTACGTGGCGAGAAGCCAGTTCTTTATCGGCCGCGTACCACCCTTCTGAGCGAGAGCCTTTTGCTCCACAGATCACAGCTTTTTCAGAGCAGTTGTCCCAGTGAAGCTGACCGTTCATCATCCAGCCTTCAGATTTAGAACCGATGTTTGCACAGACCGGTTTGTTGGCCTCAGATTTAGAGCATTGAGACCATCCGAGCAGGCGCATATGTTCAGTGTCGAGTTTATAACTGACCCATTCATCATTTTCACAAGCAAGCGCTTCCTTTGAACAATTGGCCCAAAGAAGTTTTCCATCCGTTGTTTGCCAGCCCTCAGATCTTGAACCGATGTTGACGCATTTTGGTCCTGCTGCAAATGAATTGAAGGCCATTAAGCTGAGAGCAATGAAAAGTAGTGATTTCATGGGGAACTCCTGTTTGTTAATTGAGGCGGTTGTAGCTCACTCAGAATTTTTTGCAAGGGAGGGTGAAAATTATTTAAGCCTGTAGCGCCCGCATCCCGATAGAAACTTTATGAAACGAATGAAACCCTCTGTTCTCCCGATAATTCTCTTATGTTTGACTCTTTCTGTCGGTCATGCCGAAGAGGCGAGTAAGCAGTTTTACTTCCTAGGCGGGGGCGGTGAGCCCCAGGGCGATACCACCATTTTTGATGGCGAAGTCAAAAGAGTAGGAAGTTTTATCAACAGTTCCGGATGGAATTCAACCGTCAGTTTTAATGGTGGTCACGCGAAGACTGAGGATTTGATAAAATCCAAAATGGGAAAAGCGAAAAATGCCGGTACATTCACCGAGAAAAATTACAATGCACTTATGGATGAAATCATCCAGAAGCTGGAGAAAGGAGAATTAAAGAGTGGCGATCAGTTGCTCATTTCTTTCGACACTCATGGAGCAAAAAGAAGTTCAGGAAAAGATGCCGAGAAAACTCATAGAGTCGCTCTTGCCCACAGTACAGCCACCGAACTCAATAACCTGAGCGGCGCCAGAACAGTGAACCTCGATAAATTGGAAAAAATCATCAACCTCGCTGCAGAAAAAAATGTAAAGCTGGGCATTCTTGATTTCAGTTGTTATTCGGGCAATCTTCTCAATCTTCACAACGATAAAGTTTGTCTTATCTCTGCTTCGGGACCGGAGCAATACAGTTATGCGACGACAGCAGTCAGTCTCGGTTTTTTCACGTTTTCATATCCGATTACTTTCGGAAGTAAATTTTTCGACAATATGAAAAAAGGAAAAAGTCTTGAAGAACTTTTTATCGATTCAAGAACTACGGGAGACACGCCTGATTTCCCAATGATCAATACAAAAGAAGGTCTGGCCATCAATGAGATGATGTACCGTTTTCTCACTCCCTATTTAAATTACAATTATTCGAGCACCAACAATTTTTCGGCCGGCTACGTAAGAAGAGGCGATAAATTTGAAGAGCAAGTTTGTCGAATAGAAAGCAGTCACAATGATTTTATGAAATTATTAAAGCAGATGGAAGACACTGCCGCTGTGACGAATGAAGCGAGTAGTGGTGATTTTCAGAATCTTCGCGAAGCTCTAGAAGAATACAGAAAATATCAGCGTGGCTATGAAGAGACTCTTCGCCAGAAATTTGATGTTGAAAAAGAAATCAAAGACATTTTTAAAAAGCAGTTTCCTAACGACCAAAAAGCATGGGAAGCCTATGCACCTCTTGATTTTCTTTCCCTGGATCTCGACTCGTCAATCACTTATTATGAGGGACTTGCGGAAAGAGATAAAGGCAAAAAATATATTTCCAACATGTGGGATTCAACAGTCGCTCAATTAAAAAAACAAAAAGAAATTTCTGAGTATGTGAAAGCGAACTTGAGTCAAAATGGCCGCGATAAATTGAAAGCGCAGGATGAAGCTTTTGCCAAATCCGGAGTGACCTATAAGTTGTCGAGTCGCATTTCATCTGAAGCGAAAAAAGTTTACGAGTCTCTTTATAATAAAAATAAAAGTGCTGAAAGCAATCCTTGCAGGGATTTTGTTTTATGATGAAAATAATTTTATTACTTATTTCATTTCCCGTCTTCGCACAGGATTTTTCAGGCTGTGGAGAGTATAAATTCAAAGGCGTTTTGAAGTACGATGAAAAAGCACCGCTGAAGATGAGTTATATCATTCGTGAAGGGACAGGCTCGCAGCTGACGTTTTCTCTAGTGAATAAAAGCGATGTGACGACACTTGCAGCTTTTCTAGACAAACCGTCGCAGTTCAAAGCAAAAATGATCAAACCGATGGATGGAACAAAAGGCGAGTTGCGAGATCCTGTGGAAATCGGATTGCGTTTTCCGGATCCTCTGTCTGCCAGCGATACAGGAATTGAAAAAATAAAAGTCTTAAAATGTCAGTGATTAAGGTAGGAGTTCCATACGGATCATGACTTCTTCAAAATAGGGACCTTCAACTAGGCCATTGAGCACCGAGCTTCTGCTTTCAGCGTAGAGATATTCTCCAGATTCTTTTTCTCGAATGAGAAAGGCATCGTAATACAAGCGTTCCTGGCGATCTTCAGTCGCAGTTCCCTCGAGACGAACCATTTCAAATCGACCGCTGCCAACGAGTGCACCTTCACGAAAATCACTTGGGTTATAAATGATGCTCGTGTCTTCATCAAAGAGAATTTTTCTGTCAGTGATTTTACTTTTAAAAAGTTCAATGATGTCTAAATGAGAAGGCTCTTTAAACCAGATGAAATGCGCTTCCCACTCGTAGCGAGTATCGAGACGCTTAAACATGAGCTCGTCATCTCCGACAGGAACTTCTCCCCACCAGTGCGGAACGAATAGCTTGAATTTTTTAAAATGCACTTCGCGCGCGTTTTCCAGATAGGTTTTCTTTTCGTTTTTTATCACCCACATGGTGTAGATGCCGAATCCCATCAGGGCGATTAAAAAGATCCATTGGAGAGTAAGCTGCCAGTTCATTTGATTTATTCCAGAATGTTTTGGGTAGTATCGAGGACTTCTTTCGGAAGATCAATCGGACCGCGGATTTTTTCACCAAAACGGCCGCCTAGACCACCCCATTGTCCTTTTTTCACAGCTAAACTGTCACTTTTATCGTTTGCGTTTTCCATCAACACTTCGCCATCAAACATAATCACTTCAGTTTCACCAAGAATTCTGTTTGCTTTAAGATAGAAATCAGTTCCTCGAACCCCCATGGCCACGTTGCGCGTGTGAATTTTTCCTTTCAGCGGTCCCTGAGCATAAGACTTCCAGCGACAGATTCCAGAATCGAGAGTGTATTTTTTATCTTCAGTGAAATTTAAAACCATGTGTGAAAGAGGGCCGATAGAAATGGTATTGTTCCATTTTTCTATTTTGAGCTGGATGAAAGATCTCTCTTTGGTGTCGATCTTTCCTGGCTTTGCAATGATGTCTCCTTCTTTCACGGGTGTTTCATTAAAAAGAACTTCACCGCGGATTTTGACAACGACTGCAACAGGCGGAATTTCGTCAGCGTAAGAGCTAGTCGGGATAAGAGAAGAGATAAGAGAAGAGATGAGGGCAGTGAGAATGCAGAATAATGATATAATTTTCATAAGATTTCCTCTAAACTTTTTTTATAAATTCTAATTGAGTTCACTATGGATATACAACGCAATAAAAATGAAAATTACAAAGGACGTTCTTATTCCAAGGACGTGCATCTCGAAAACCGCGTGAAAATCGTGCGCAGAATTTTTAGTAAGCTCGCCCCCTCTAGAGTTCTCGATGTCGCCTGTGCTGATGGTGAGATTCTGCGCGAGTTTACGGCCCATCACGAAATTTACGGTCTGGATTTCACCAAGGTCTTTGTGGAAGAAGCAAAGAAAGTGGGAATCAAGGCTTTTCAGTGCGATTTTTCAAAAGAGCCATTTCCTTTCGAAGAGAAATTTTTTGATGTTGTTTTTTCCGGCGAAACGATTGAACACATTATCGATACAGATCTTTTTTTGAGTCAGATCAATCGCGTGCTTAAAGATGAAGGTCGTCTGATTATGACGGTTCCGAATATCAGAACACCCGTTTCTTTTCTCATGATGCTCATGGGACTTCCTCCTCAATTTTCGGCACGCTATCGCGCGCCTCACTATCGCGATTTCACTCTCAAAACACTAAAGCTTGCTCTTCACAATAATGGATTTGAAATTGAAAAAGCCTGTGGCGCTTCAGTTTATGTTCCGGGGGTGGGAGAAACACTCGGACCACTCGCGCGATTTTTCCCGGGCTGGTCGAGTCAGATGGTTCTCATTGCAAGTAAGAAAAGACAAGCGGTCTATAATCCAGAAGACTCCATTTCGGTTTCACTTTATTGAGGCGGCACTTTCAGTAAATAAGAATAGCGGGCCGTCTCGTAAAAGATCATCGTCTCGTTGTAATCATTCACGATCGGATTGCTGATCCAGCTTTCTTTTTTATCGCTGTGATAAATGATGTACTCAATATTGTTTTGTCGTGCAAAGTTCAGCAGATCATCCACACTTTTAATTCGCAAAGCACCAAGCGCCTGGAAGTTGGGACTTGTTGATTCAAAAGTATTGAACATTGGCTTGTGATGATAAGTGGCCCAGAAAGTACTCACGTAACCCCACACATTAGGAATTTCGAGGACGCTTTTTCCAGGTTGGATCGGTAAATTTTTTAATTGTTCGTACACAACGGGAACACTGCTGGTGTCTGAGAAGAATAGCTTGTGCACATTTCCTGTTTCCAAAAGTGTAAAGACAAAAAGAAAACCAATCAAAGCTTTCTTGACCTGACTTGATTTGACTTTCACATAGATCATTTGGAAAGCGCAGGCACTCATCGTAATGAGACCAAGAGTTGTGATGACTCCAAAACGTGAAAGAGTTCTAAACGTTGGCAGAAAAAGAGGGTAGAGCGCACTTGGCGTCGGAAGTGAGAAAGAGAAAATTTTGATTTCTGGGGGAAGGCTCAAGAGCAGCGGGAAAAAAGCGATGATCGCAAGAAACTTAAAATGATCAGTTTTTATTTTTTTAGTGAGAACAGCTGCGAGATAGGAAAAGGCAAGGAGTAAGTTGAGAAGACCCACATACAAAGTATTCTCGGCAATGTTGCTAAAGTGTGCGCTTGTATCCGACAACTTCAGCTCTTTCAATCCTTCAAAGAGAAATGAATATGTAGGAGGAAGATAAAAATCAGAAAGCCTTGTTCCGAAATTAAAGTAATCACTTACTCCGCGCTTAATTGAAGAGAACTGCACTCCGCTTGCCTGTTCAAAACTTCTTTTCCACCAGAATACGGCCAGGATCATAACCGTCGAAACGGCCATGAAAAGCATAAGGTTTTTAATTGTAAAGTGTGATCTTCCCAATGAAAAAAGAGTGCGGCCATAAAACAAAACGAACAACAGATTCATTAGTAAAATCATGACGAAGTAGTACGGATGAAAAAAAACTGAAAGGCCTTGTATCACGATAATGATCAGCACGTTGGAGATGAACACTTTTTTCTCAAGAAGATTTTCCCAAAAGTAAAAGAGCGCAGGAAATAAAAAGAGATAGGAAAGTGTGAGATGATCCACACTTTGTAGGATTTGATAGGGAGTATAACTCAAAAGAAAAGCGAACAAGAAACGAATGCTCTCGTTGTGGATTCTTCTTTTAAGAAATAAATAGGAAAAAAGAAACATGAGCACAAAAGATAAAATCACCGAGCAGTTATAACCAAACACTGCTGAGTGTGTGATCTTGGCGAGAGAGAGAGCAAAGAGAGTCGGAAAATCAAAAAGGGGAGCAAGCTTCATTCCATGAGGAAAAGCTTCAAGCATATTTTTTCCATCGATGACAAAAGGCTTGAGGTCGGGATCAGCTCTCATCGCAAATTCTCTGAGGAGCGAGTAAGAATCGCTGCCGCCTCCGTGAAGATTAGGACCGTACTTATAAGAGAAGGGATTTGAGAGAATGGGAAAGGCGACTAAAATAGTAAACAATGCCAGCGCCATCCAAAAATTTTTACTCAGCATCCATGCCTTCCGATTGAAATTAGTTTAGTGTTCGTGATTCTAACCTTTTACCCGCCTGATCTACTAGGCATAAAAGTTCCTCTAAACTTTTGTCCAATAATTACCGAAAATTAAAATTGAGTTGAACTCTTTAAGCTCGACAATCCAATTTGGAGTAGCGTTTATGAAACGATTTTACAGTACAAAAACCCTAAGCACCAAAGGGAAAATCATCTTCAGCATCTTTGCGATGACGATGATGCTTGAACCTATTGCCAATGCTGGAAGCAGTGTTGATTGTCAGGGTATGAATCATCCGGCCTATCAGGATGAATACCGAGCTTGTCTCAGAGTGAATATCGCTGGAGCTGCAGGCGAAGCAGGTGTTGACTGTGTGGACTGTCTTTTCAAGCAAGAACAAAAAACGAATCCATGGGTTGAAGCTCTGGGAATTGTCGCTCAACCATTAGCGTTTGTGGGTGCAACTTATTTAAGTTCAAAATACGCTTACAAATCACAGCAAGCCTGGGCAGATTCATACGCTCAAGGTTATCAGCAGTGTACGAACAGATTTAATTCTTATCTTGATTACAATACACAAAGAGGGGCGAACCCTATTACGACTGATGAAGCTTCTCAAATGGCCGCTTCATGTAACGGAATGGGAATGGGCTCATACGCTGGTTACGGCGGAATGGTTGGAAACGGCTACGGCGGTTTCGGCAATCCATTTATCTCTGGTGGATATTCTCCGGGATTCCTCGGCGGAATGATGGGTCCTTACTACGGTGGTGGTATGGGCGGCGGCATCGGTATCGGCGGGGGAATGTACCCAGGCGGCGGTATCAATGGTGGGTTCGGTATGGGTCTCGGAATGGGACTTGGTAACGGCCTTGCTGGAATGCTTGGTTATGGTTTAGGAATGCCGGGCGCTGGTATCGGCGGCGGAATTAATATTGGTATCGGTGGCGGTTTAGGCGGATATCCAGGCGGCATGGGCGGCATTGGAATTGGCGGCGGCATCGGTGGTTACCCTGGGGGAATGGGTGGTTACCCTGGTGGAATGGGTGGATACCCAGGCGGCATGGGTGGTGGAATTTATGGTCCAGGCATTGGTATCGGCGGACAAATCGGTATCGGTGGTGGTTTAGGCGGATATCCAGGCGGCATGGGCGGCATTGGAATTGGCGGTGGCATGGGCGGATACCCGGGTTATCCAGGTTATCCAGGTGGTGGTATGGGCGGTTATCCAGGAGGCATGGGTGGTTACCCAGGTGGAATGGGTGGCGGTATCTATGGTCCAGGCATCGGCGTGAGCATCGGTGGTGGAATAGGGGGCCCAGGCGCAAATTATCCAGGCGGAATTGGGATCGGTACAGGCGGAGGGATGTGTCTTCTCTGCGTGAACGGCGGAATAGGAATGGGCGGCGGAATGGGATACCCTGGTGGTTACCCTGGAGCTGGCGGCGGTATGTACCCTGGTGGTGGTATTGGCGGCGGTTATCCTGGAGGTGGCATCGGTGGTGGTTACCCTGGTGGTTATCCAGGTGGTTATCCAGGTGGTGGCTACCCAGGAGCTGGCGGTGGAATCTATGGTCCAGGCACAGGCATTGGCGTAGGAATTCCAGGCGGCGGTATTGGTGGAACAATCGGCGGTGGCGTTGGTTATCCTGGTGGATACCCTGGTGCTGGCGGCGGAATGTATCCTGGTGGTGGTTATCCTGGTGGTTATCCGGGAGGTTATCCGGGAGCTGGCGGCGGAATGGGTTACCCAGGCGCTGGTGGCGGTATCTACGGACCGGGCATGGGCCCTGGTGGAGCTGGTGTTGGTGTAGGTGGTGGAATGTATCCTAATAACGGTGGTTACTGGGGAGCAACTGGCGGTTACGCTGGTGGATCTGGTTACGGTGTACCGGGAATGGGTGGTGGCTATTACGATCAACAGTCACAACAAATGCAAATGCAAATGGCGATGCAAGGTCAGCAGATGGCAGGTTACTCTCGTCTGCAAGGAAACGCACAAGTTAATCAAATGGCCCAATCAGGATTGTATGCAAACTATATGAATGCAAGAAACGATCTTTACGGAATGGGTGGTGCTGGAATGTACGGTGGAGCTCCATACTCAATGGGAGCCTCTGGTGGTCTTTCTGGTGGATTCTCGGTAAATGCCGGCGTCTTCATGCCGTAATTGAAAAAATAAATCAGGCAAAAAAAAAGGGAGCTTTTAAAGCTCCCTTTTTTATTTCAATTAATTTGCAATTTATTTTTTGTGAAGAAGAGTTCTGTAGTCATCCTGGAAAATGACTTCGATTTTATTGTTATCGATAAGTCTTTCAACTACACCTTGACCAAAAGTCGGGTGATCGATGATATCTCCCAATGAGAATGAATCTTTCATATTGTATGTGCGCGCTTTCGAAGTTGTTCTGTTCAAAGCTTTTGTCCAGAGTTCACCCACGCTTTCAGAAACTTTTCTTCCAGAAGCAGATTTAGCTGATTTAATCACTCTATCAATCGATGTTTTCTTTTTAGTAGCCCCAGGATCTTTGAAACTATGAGTTCCTTTACAGGTTTTGCACATAACTTTGTCTGGTGTCGTCGCATCTTTCATCGTGACGATGATGTGTGCTAGGATAAGTTTGCATTTGTTACATTGAGAGAGGATTTCTTTTCCGACGCTAATTTCGGCCATAAAACGAACCTTTTGTGAGAGGATTTCTTTAATAAGAGATCATATAAGAATAAGAAAAATGAACGATTCTGTAAAGCCCACTAACAGTAATGACACAAATTTACCCTCTGAAAACGGGCAGGCGAAGCCGAGCGATCAAAGACAGATTGTGACTGTAAAACTCGAAGATAAGGCACGTTTACTCCCGACTAAACCCGGTTGTTATTTGATGAAAAACAAAAACGACCAAATTATTTATGTTGGGAAAGCAAAAAATCTTCGCTCACGTGTTTCTTCGTATTTTAATAACTCTGCCAAAGGGCCTAAGACAGAGATTCTTGTTTCTCACATCGTTGATTTTGATTTTATCATCACCGAAAACGATGCGGAGAGTTTCGTTCTTGAAAACAACCTCATCAAGAAACATACGCCTAAATACAATATTCGTTTAAAAGACGATAAGTCTTATCCGTATGTTGTCATCAACAACAACGAACCATTTCCACGACTTGAGTTCATCAGACGAGTGAAAAGAGGAAAAGGGGTCGATGTCTACGGGCCATTCGTTACAGGTTCCAATATCTGGGAAATCATCCGTATTCTGACTAAAAGCTTCTCTCTGCGCGATTGTAAGTTAACTGACTTCAAAACCAGAAAAGAGCCTTGTCTGTTGTTTCAAATGAAGCAGTGTACAGCGCCGTGTGTGGGAAAAATTTCTGTCGACGATTATGAACGCGACCTGACATTGGCACGTGATCTTTTCTCGGGAAGTGGTGTGAAAACTATTCGCGAACTTGAGCGAAGGATGATGAATGCCGCAGAGAATGAGGAATTCGAAAAAGCGGCGCAAATCAGAGATAGTCTGACGACCTTGACTGAATTTGCCAACAATTTCAAACAAAGCAATGCCGAACTTGATCGCGAACGCAATATTGATATCGTTGCTTATTATCAAGGTGAAATTGAACTCGATCTTTCAATTTATATGATGAGAAATGGTGTTCTTCTCGGCCATAAAAATTTCAGCTTTTCTAATTTGGAAATTTTAGATTCTGTTGAAGAGTCGGTGAATAATTTTCTCTTTCAATATTACTCTTCAACTTATGATTCTTTGCCACAGTTAATTGTTACGCAAATGACTGAGGAAAGTAACAAGCTCTTAGAAGCGGGAGTGCAGACTCTCGATGATAATATCCGCGTTCGCCCTCCTCAAAAGCAATTTGATTCTCTTCTCAATCTCACTCGCGATCATGCATTTGAACAACAGCGCGTGCGCATGCTTTACGAAGACAGCGTTTATGTTGGCTTGAATAAATTGAAAGATTTGCTTGGCATGAAAGAACGTCCTGTCGTTCTAGAGTGTTACGATATTGCCATCTTTCAGGGGACATCGCCGACAGCCTCGCAAATTGTTTTCCACGATGGAAAAGCAGATAAGAAAAAATACCGTTATTACCATCTCGAAGAAAGACCTGAAGGCAATAACGACTTTGCGATGATGAAAGAACTGATCACCAGAAGATCGGACAATGGAAATTTACCGGATGTTTTTATCGTCGACGGTGGTCTTGGACAGGTTAATGTTTTCCGCGAGGCCCTTCGTGAATTTAATATTCAAATTCCCGTCATCGGTATTGCAAAGTCAAAAGTCGTTAGAACGAAAAACGGTTTCAAGAACGAAGATATCAAGCGTAGTGAAGAACGTTTGGTTATTCCCGGACGAACGAATCCGTATATGTTGAATCAAAACAGGTCGCTTTATAAGATTATTGTTCAGATGAGAGATGAGGCCCACAGGTTTTCCAGAAAGCTTCACCACAAAGAAGAGCACAAGAGAATTTTCAATAAGAAAGATGCGCGCAAGAATAAAAAAAAGCCGGAGTCTCCTCCGGCCTGATTTCTAGTTAATGATATGAATGATCTTTCTCGCGCCCTGGCCGCAATCCGGGCATCTAGCTGATTCTTGCATCAATAAATTTTTATAATCCGATAAGTGTGTAAGCACCAGCTTAGCTCCACAGATCTGACATTCATTGATGATCTTTTTTACATTTTTGATGTCTCCATAATATTCCTGGAAGTTTTCAAATTTGTAATCAGTTTCCATAGACATGCAGGTACTCCTTTTAGCGTTACAAAACTTTTTTCGGAAGATTTTTTGCGCGTCTTTACACCTCTGCCCAAAAATGAGATTTTGGGGATAAATTTGCTTATGGACCAAAATTTTAAAAAATTACTTCAGCTTTCTCGCACCAATAACAATCCTTTAATGAAGACCTTCGAAGGGGCTTTATTTCAGGAGAGTTCGTGGTTTCTAGACTCGGAAACGGAACCGTTTTCCCTCTCAGATCAACGGGAAATCGTCTCTGCACCTAAAGCCGTTGAGCCAGAAAAGAAAATTGAACCAAAAGCTCCTGCTCAAGTCGAAAGCCAAGGACCTGAGCCTTTGTGCGAAGTTCTTTTTCTGGGGGATTCTTATGTTGGTGAAGGGGAAGATCTTTTGGGGCGTATGATCGCCGCCATGAAGTTAACGACTGGCGAATTTTATCGCTATCCTCTTAATGAAGCACTGGAAAGTGTTTCAGATCTAGCAGGCAATCTTGAAAATCCTGACGAAGCGACTAAATCTCTTTTTTCTTTTATCGCTGAAAAAAGACCAAGAATTGTCGTTAGCCTCGGGGCCACTGTCACTAATATTCTTTTAGGAAGACGAGAGAAATTGTCAGGTATTCACGGGCAATTTTTTGATAAGAAAGTAGGCGATTGTCATTTCAGCCTGATGCCTGTTTTTCATCCCGATTTTCTCCTTATTAATCCAAACATGAAACGCACGGCCTGGATCGATCTTCAGAAAGTGATGGAACGTGTTGGGAAAATTTGATCATCGCTTTCAAGCCCTTCCATTCTGCAGATACAATATTCGTAGGAGTTTCATGAGGAACTCTCACACTTTAACCAGATGGAAATCTAAGCAGGATGCGAAGACTTCTTTTCACCATACTTCTTTTGCAGATGCATTCTGCACTGGCCGCTGACATACCTTTGATCAGCGTGCGCGTCGGTAAATCTCTAAGACAGATTCTTGTCACAGGTCTCGATTTAAAGAGGCATTTGCTTTTCAATAACGATATTAAAACCTACATAGGTAGAAAGACGGTCAAGTTTAATTGCGAGACTTTTACGACTTTAAATAAGCAAAGAAACAAGCCGATTCTTCTGGCCACTCTGGAAAGTCCAACTGGGCTTCTTTCTTATGGTAATGAAAAATTTCAGGGTATGTTTAAAGTGATTACCTCTCCCAAAGGGGATAGCTGCGACATCGTCAATGAAGTTCCCATGGAAGCATATATCAGCACTCTTTTAACCAAAGAAATGAATCCAAAGTGGCCGATTGAAGCCTTGAAGGCCCAGGCAGTAGCGGCCCGCACTTATGCTCTTCATAAAATGAAAACTCAGCAGGTCACAAAAGAACTTGGCAATGAAGCTTATTACGATCTGGAGAGTTCAGAAAAACACCAGGTCGGTGGAAATTTTTTTGATGCAACTGAAACCACTAACCAAGCGAGCCTTGAAACCAAAGGTGAAGTTCTCACCACACAGTCAGGCCGCATTCAACCCATTTTTTTTCACGCAAAATGCGGTGGAAAAACTCTGAGACCTGATCAAGTCTGGCACAACAGAGAAGAAGGATATCAGTCGGTCAATTGTCCTTTCTGCCACGACATCGGACCAAAAGGGTGGACCAACTATATCAGTCGCGATCGCTTGAAAAGTTTTTTTCTCTGGGCAAGTGAGCAAGGTTATTTGAAAGAAAGATTGAGTGGAGACTTTTCTTCAATCGTTCTAGTCCCGGATGAAATTGATAAATTCACAGTTAATTTTTACATTAATGATCGTCCCTATATAGTTGAGAAAGCAGTTCTTAGAAAATATTTTGGAAGAGTTCTTTTTCCTTCCAATTCTTTTGCTGTTAAAGCTCAAGGGACCAGTATTGCCATTATAGGCGAAGGACTGGGCCATGGAGTTGGTCTTTGTCAGATGGGGGCTTTTGCCATGGCGATGAAAGGCTGGAGCTACAAAAAAATTCTCGCTCACTACTTTCCTGGTCACGTTCTCAAAAAAATGTATTAGACTTTCTTCATGAAATTTCTTTTCGCCTTAATTTTATTGTCACTTGTGCAATCGGCAGCAGCGCTGACAATTCTTATTGATCCTGGCCACGGTGGGGAAGATGATGGCGCCAAAGCAGAAACAGTGGGGCGCAATCCACCTGAGTTGATCAAAGAAAAAGATATTGCTCTATCTATCGCTCAGAAGATTTACAACAAGCTTCTTGATAAAAACTACACTGCTTTTTTGACGAGAAGTTTTGATCGCACGGTTTCGCTCCCTGAACGGGCAGCAATTGCAGAAAAAACAAAAGCGGATCTTTTTATTTCTATTCATATCAACTCCAGCCCCTCTGGACCGGCCTCAGGTTTTGAGACTTACTATCTCGGAAACGCGGATGACTGGGCGATAAAAAAAGTAGAAAAGGCAGAAAACGTTCAGACTAATGGCGATGAATTTGTCGTTCAGCAAATTTTAGTCGATCTTGTCATTGATCAGACAGTCAATACTTCCAAACCTTTCGCACAAACCATTCATTCAGAAATCAAATCGTCTGTCGGACGCAAATACGGTATCCATAGCCGCGGTATCAAACCCGGCATGTTTTATGTTCTGGCCCTTTCCAAACGTCCGGGAGTGCTCCTCGAAGTTGGTTTTATCTCAACACAAAAAGAAAGAGTGCGTATGATGAATCCGCAATTCCAGGAAGACTACGCCAATGCCGTAGTGAAGGGGATTGAGGCTTTTTTGAAATCACAGCAATCGCAGAAACCACGAATTCATGCGAAGACAAAAAAAAAGCGCCGGGGATAACCGGCGCTCGTATGAAAAAAAATCTTTTTAAATTACTGACAAGAAGGGGCCGCGAATGAAGTATAGATCGGATAGTCCGACGTATATGGATTCGTTGTACTTCTTTGTGAAACGATCACAGTGTTCTGAGCTGAAGCAATCAAACCATATCCACACGGCTTCGCTGTATTGATATAAAGTCCATACGGAGCCTGGAAGTTTACAAGTGCGCGGTCGTTTGAAACAAGTGCAGGATAATTTACGTAGGCGTTCGGCACTTCACAGAATGAAAGTGTAACGTTGTAACCAACAACTGCTCCGCCATTTGTTACTTTCGTTAAGAACATCAAGTCTCTGAAGGCACTCACACCGACATACATATCGCTGATCGTTCCGTTATTCAAAAAACCTGGCTGCCAGTTTCCACCGATTGCTGTTCCAGTGAAAGAACCCTGAACATAAAAACTCACGTCATTGATTAGTCTCGTTCGTCCGGGAAGACATGAGATAGTACTTTTAATACTGTTATATTGTGTGACGATTGTATTTCCCGCTGATCCACTGAAGACCGGGTTATTCACACTAAATGGTGATGAACCATAAGCATTGGTGTTAATCTTGTTCTCTTTCTTTCCACAAGAGCCCAGTAAAAGAAGGGCCGTCATCATGATAGGAAGAGTCTTTTTCATTGGCAATTTCATCTCATTTCTCCACGAGAGGATTTATGTCTAAAGACTTTTTCGGGCAATTAAGCGATTTACTTTAATACTTTTAGAAAGGTGGTTTATTTTTATCGGATATATAAAGAATTTTCATGATTTAGACGATAGTTGAGTTATGAGTACATTCAAACTAATTAAAGATTATTACGAAAACGATGAATTTATGTTTAAGCTCTCAACCGGGCTTAAGTTCGTATTCATTTCACTGGCCTTCACTTTGTCTGTACTACTGTTCACTTATCTTTTATTAAAAATTAATCTGCTTTTCTTTGTTGCGAATGGATATCCAGGGGCCGTTGAATTTCAGGATGCCTTTATCGATTTCGTTTATTCTTCTTTATACGATGAGATTCCTTATCTGATTTTGGCGATTCTTTTTATCTTTGTTCTTGGATTTTATCTTTCTGGAATTCTCATAAGACCCTTTAAGGTCATCAGTCGCTATTGTGAAGAGAGGTTAGAGGACCGAGAGCTGTATTATTCTCCGGACTATTTATCGGATCTCAAATTGCTCACGTCCTTTTCAGTTTTCTTTTTTTCTAAAATAGATGAAGCAAAGGCCAAAGGGGAGCTCGGGAAAGTCGATGTCCCTGCTGACTTTACACGTATTCATAAACCAGTTTTTGAGAAAAACTTTTTCTTTAACTATCTGTTCATTATTATGATTTTTGCTTTACTGGCTTCAGTTGGAATCTTTGCCGCCAACAATGCCATTCGCGAGCAGATTTACGATCTTTCCCGAAAGTTTCTGTCTTCCGGCCATCTCGTCAATCACAAGCAGGACATTCGTTATTTTATTGAAGAGCAATTCAATGTTGCGGATATTGCCGTTTATTTCTTCATTTGCATGCACATTCTTGTGTATTGTTTGATTGGTGTTCATCTTTATGGAAAAGTTTCCAGCCCGGCCTTTGCCGTTTTTGCTACAATGCGATCGTTCCTTAAGGGTAACTATCACAATAGGGTTCACCTCATCGGGTATTCTTATCTGAGGGACGATACTCGCAAAATCAATAAATACCTCGATTACATTCAGAAAAATCTGACAAAGAATTCCTGATTGAATTAATCTGTCTTAAAAAGCTAGAAAAAATCAAAAAATTTGAGAAAATGAGAGAGCTAAAACTCGCATAAATTTCCCAACACAAGGATGGATAATGAAATTTGCAAAACTACTTGTTGTCTTTTTGAGTGCCGCTTTATTTGCAAGCTGTACTTCAGATGAGAAACTTAAAGAACAAATGGCCAAGATTCTTCAAGAGAATCCAAAGGTCTTAACAGATGCTATCGAAAAGCACCCAGCTGAATTCATCACTGCACTTCAAAATGCAGCGAAGAATGCTCAAGAGTCTATGGGGAAGCAACGTGAAGAAGATGAGAAAAAGAAACTAGAGGAATCATTTGATAAGCCTCTTGTTGCTGAAATCAGAAAAGACGAAGCGATCAGAGGTCCAAAAGACGCTCCAATCACTCTTGTTGAATACTCAGATTTCGAATGTCCATTCTGTTCTCGTGGATATGAAACTGTTCAGGCGCTTATGCAAAAATATAACGGAAAAATCCGTTTCATTTACAAGCACCTTCCACTTAGCTTCCACGAACAAGCTATGATCTCTGCAAAATACTACGAAGCAATTAGACTCCAAGACGAGAAAAAAGCTTTCGCATTCCATGACGAAATTTTCAAAAACCAAAGAAAACTTAAAAACGGCGAAGCTTTCCTTCAAGCAACAGCAAAACAAGTGGGCGCTGATATGGCGAGACTTAAGAAAGACTTAAACTCTGACGCTGTTACAAAAAGAATCGAAGAAGATCAGAAAGAAGCTGCTAACTTCGGAATGCAAGGAACTCCAGGCTTCCTTCTTAACGGTGTTCCGGTAAGAGGCGCTTATCCAACTGAATACTTCGTTCAACTTGTTGACGAACTTCAAAAACGTGGAAAACTTAAAATCTAAGCAAATTTGTCATTTTTTAAATTGCCATTATAATGAATGGAAAGAGGTCACTTAAAGTGGCCTCTTTTTTTATTAGCAGAATGGGCGGGTAAAAAATGGAAAGTTCTCTCTACACAAACTTAGGCATGAGAAAAAACAGAACGTTTCAAGAGAAGCGTCCTGAAGATAACCTTACACTCAAAGATTTTATCGAGCATAAATTCACTCTACATAATGAAGAAGAATTGAAAAAAACTTTTTCACGTGAGCTAAAGGCTATTCTTCAAAAAGATAACCTCTTTGATTTGATTACTGCCTTTTTTGAGCTAGAGACCGATCTGGCCGCCGCCGTCGATAGTGTCGATTTCGAAGTGAACCTGAACTTCGATGAATTTTATAAAAATCTTTCTCCTGTCCTAATGCGTTCAATTCTGGAAAATTCCAATCGCCCTGATAATGCAGCCCAAATTCTGAAATCCATCACTGAAAGTCTTCGCATTGCTATTGAAGAAGAACTTTACCAGTTGGAAGACTCAAAATATTAGGAACATTCAATGAACCGCAAAGAATTAGTTGAAGCACTCTTAAAAGACAGTGACCTCTCCAATATGACTAAAAAACAAGCGGATCATTTCATCGAAGTGATGCTCGACACTATCATGCGCACAGTGAAAAAAGGCGAGGATGTGACGTTAGTCGGCTTCGGAACATTTTTGAAAAATAAAAAGAAAGCACGTCTGGGCGTTAACCCTTCTACCAAACGTCGTATTAAAATCAAATCTCGTGTCGTTCCTAAATTCAAACCTGGAAAAACCTGGAAGGAATTTATGAATGAGAAAAACCGCTGATTCCTCCTCAAAAATTGATTCAATAGACATTGGCACTTTTAAATTTCTGAATACATGGCATTGAATTCATTTCTGCCTGATTTGCATGTTCACTCTCAAAGGAGTTGAGAATGAAAATCAGAAAAGGTGAGCAATTAAAATTTTTTGGAAAGAGAGGTCGTCCGGCGATGCACGATCGCGGCATCCGCCATATTGAAAGACCAAGATTCAATCGGCCACGCTCTTTTCATCTCACTATAAAGGTAAAATCAAATAAGGCAGATATTCAGAACAAGAGAATTTTGAAGGCCCTTCATCACGCCATAAAGAGAGCTCGATTGAAAGACTTGAAAGTTGTTCATTATACCCTGGAGTACAATCACATTCATTTATTGGTTGAGGCCGGATGTAACCGAAGACTTCACTCCGGTATGCAAGCCTTTGGCATTTCACTCGCAAAGGCCATTAATAGGATTAAGGCCGCTAAGGGTTCCGTTTATAAACATCGTTATCATTATCGGCAAATATCATCACCGAGAGATCTGAAGAACGTTCTTCATTATATCTTTCACAACGGAATCAAGCATAGAAGGGCAAAGTCACCGCTCGATCTTTATAATTCATACCTGGCCGATAAAAGATTATGGGCAGAAGTCAAAATGAAACCGGAACTCACGAAATGGCAGCGCCAGTTGCTGACAGTGCTCGATTCCGGGCAAGTCTATTTTAAGGCACTTGAAGAAAAGAGCTAGGCATATTTTTCCTCTGTCAAAAGGCCAACTGTCAAAGCTCTGGCGATTATGTCTAAAAAGGCGGTCCGACGGGAATTATTTGCCAGTTTTAATGACCAGCACTTGAACCAAATTGCCGTTCTATGTATAATTTTTGACAGGTACGGTTTAAATCCATGGATGGTAAGTAATGGCCGAAGAAAAACAAGAGAACGAAGCAGCAGGAGCAGCTCCTTCCGGCAAAAATCCTCTTTTAGTTATTTTAGTTCTAGTGAATACGATTGCAGTTGGTGCAATCGGATTTTTTCAATTTCAAAATCATAAGAAATTAAATTCAGTCACTACTGCTGCAGACGTTATGAAGCAAGATCTTGAAAGTGGCGGCGAACACGCAGCTGCTGCAGAAGGTGGCGGTCACGGCGAAAAGAAAGCTGAAGGCGGACACGGCGGTGGTGGTGAGAAAAAAGGTGAAGTCGAAGGCGTAAAAGCTGACGGACTTCTCTATCCATTAGAACCGTTCACGGCGAATCTTGCTCCAGGTGATGGGCCAAGAAGATTTATTCGTATTTCACTTGTGCTTAAATTCAACAAAGAAGCTAAGAAAGAAGAAGTGGATGCAAGAAAGCCACAAATCAGCGACACCATTATCAGTATGCTGAATGCAAAAAAGCCTGAAGAACTTTTAAAGAAAGAAGGCAAAGATTATTTGAAAGAAGAATTGAAATCATCGATCAACAGCTTTTTAGTTGATGGTCAGGTTGTAGATATTTATTACGTTGGTTTTCAAATCAACTAGAACTGTACGAGAAAGAAGAGCGCAGACAGTAGGTTAGCGTTTCAATAGCTTTATGAATCCCAGGAGGGGAAGATTATGGCGCAGGTTTTAAGTCAAGATGAAGTAGATGCACTTTTAAACGCGGTTAACGACGGCGGTGGTGATTCGTTTTCCGGCGGTGATTCAGGCGGAAGTGCAGGTGGCGGCGGTGATGATGCTGATGAAAATATTCAGACGTACGACCTCACCAACCAAGATAGAGTAATCCGCGGTAGAATGCCCATCCTCGAGATTATCTATGAAAGATTCATCAGAAGCTTTCGTGTGTCTCTTTCAAACTCTTTAAGAAAAATTTCGACGATCTCGATTATTTCGACTGACCTTTTGAAGTTCGGTGAATTCGTTAACACACTTCCGATTCCATCGTGTATGTGTATCATGCGTTTCAATGAACTGAGAGGTCCGGCCCTTCTCGTTTTCGAATCGAAACTTGCTTACGCTATCATCGACTCTTATTTCGGCGGAACTGACCGACCTTTCACAAAGATTGAAGGAAAAGAATTTACGATGATCGAACTTTCGTTCATGAGAAAGATCATGGACATGGCGATCAACGATCTTGAAGAAGCCTGGGCACCAGTTCACCGTATCGATGCTCAGTATTTAAGAACGGAAATTAACCCACAGTTCGTAGGGGTTGTTCCTCCTTCTGACGTTATTATCGCAACAACTCTTGAAGTAGAATTTGAATCGGCTTCAGGAACGATCATGATTGTTGTTCCATACTCAACAATCGAACCAATCAAGCAAAAACTTTCATCAAGCTTCCAGACCGACAACGAAATGGCGGACTCGATCTGGACACAAGCGATGAATGAGCACATCAAGAATACAAAAGCGACAGTGGTCGTGAGACTTGGTGAGGCAGAAATGACTTTAGGCGATCTTCTTACGCTTGAGCCGGGAGATATTATCCCGCTTAACCAGGATGCTTCGGGGGAAGTGACTGTGGCGGTTGAAGGCGTGGAAAAAATGAAGTGCTTAATGGGCACATATAAAGGCAATCGCGCGGTTCAGATCACAAAGGTCAACTCGCCGATTACTTACGATGAAAGTGAAGAAGAATAAGAGCAGATTTAAAAAGAAAATAAATTTTGGAAATATAGGGGAGAAGGAATGAATAAAGTGAATGTAGAAAGAATGGCGGATGAAGTAAAAGCGGGGGACGACTCCCTCAATAAACTTAAAGTCCAGAACCTGGATTTCATTCTGGATATTCCACTCAAAGTTTCAGTTGAGCTGGGAAGAACTCAGATCATCGTGAAAGATTTACTACAACTCGGTCAAGGTTCGGTTCTTGAACTTGATAAGCTTGCTGGTGAGCCTCTTGAGATTCTTGTAAATGGCAAGCTGGTTGCAAAAGGTGAGGTTGTCGTTGTTAACGAAAAATTTGGTATTCGTTTAACAGATATTATTTCACCAATCGAAAGAATCGAGACTTTGAAGTAAAAGGAGTACCACTGTGAAAAAATTAGCCGTTGTTGCATTCGCCTTTACTGCACTTACAGCTTTTGCTGATGATGTGAATGTTAAATCTTTCGAATTTAAGAATGCCGGAGCTGAAAATCGTCTTTCGATCAAATTAGCGGGCAATCTGAATGATAATCCACAAATTTCAGTGAAAGATAAAACTCTTTCAGTGACGATTCCAAGTGCTCATGTCGCGGGAAAAATTCAAAAAACAATCAGCGGCGCTATAATCACTGCTTCTCAAGCAGACAGAGACACAGTAACTGTCAAGGCCACTCTTCCTTATTCACTCACAGGTAAAGAATCACTCGTTAATATTACTTTAAAAGATGGTTCAGTCGATGTGAGTTTCCCGAAGGGAGCAGCACCGGCAGTGACGATAACGAAAGCGGGACGAGCGCCGGCCATCGTCGCGAATGAAAAAGTAGCTGAAGTAAACAATGCAGAAGCGGAAAAACTTGATGAAAGTTATTTATCAACGCTCGTAAAAGAAAACGAAAAATTAGCTGCTGAAAAGCACCCTGAACAGGCCGCTAAAAATGCCAACGAGGCCCAGGCTGATACCGCTGTTAAAAATGACAGAGTCAATTTGACCCAATCTGGTGTTGAAAAGAACGAAGCTAAGTCTGCATTTACAAAAGAAGAGTCTTCTAAGTCAGGTTTTTCTCTTTCAGGATACATTGGTAAGTTCGTTGCATTCCTAAGTTTGATGGTTCTTGGCTTTTACGGAGTTTTGACTCTGTTTAAAAAGGGAGTGATCAAAAAGGGCAGTCTTGGTTTCTTGAACAGCACAAAGCTGGTTGAAGTCATCAGTACAACTCATGTGGCCCCAAAGAGAACTTTGATGATGGTAAAAGCTCACAAGCAGGTTTTTCTGGTTTCAAACACTGAACAAGGAATGACTTTGATTTCTGAAATCCAAGACGTAACAGGATTAATCAAATCAGGTGAAGAAGAACTGACTGGTTCAAACTTCGATACCAATCTGTACACGGCCAATAAAAAGCCAAAAGAATTTAAATTAAAAGAAGATTCAATCGCAAATGATTATTCATTAGACGACATGTTGGCAGAAGCGGATGAAGCCGCGCCTGCTCCGATCATGGACCGATCAATGAATAATTCAATGACGACAAATGCAGCGAAAGCGATTGAAAAAGCACCTGTGAAAGATCAGGTCAGATTTTCGGATCAGATTAAAACTAAAATTAAAAACATGAAACAAATTCAATAAGGATTGGTGAGCATGGAAGCTCTGAAAGATCTTGAAAATCTGAAGTCGAAAATAAGACTGAAGACATTAACTAAAATTCTCGCAACGCTGGCACTTTTATCATTGCCAGCGTTGGCGTTTCCACAGGCAGCGAATCCAAATGCAGTCAATCTGCCAGGGATGTCGATCAATTTCGGACAAGGTGTAAATCTTGTCGACTCAATTGAAGTCCTTTTGCTTTTTACAATCATCACACTCGCACCGTCGATTCTGATTCTTTGTACAAGCTTTACGAGAATTCTGATTGTTCTTTCTTTTATGAGACAGGCGATCGGGACTCAGAACATGCCGCCTAACCAGGTGCTTGTCGGTTTTTCTCTATTCCTTACGATGTTTGTTATGCAACCAACAGGGGAAAGAATTTACAACAAAGCGATTCAGCCTTACATGCAAAAGCAAATTACAACGACGGTGGCGATTGAAGAAATTACTCTCGGCCTTCGCGGATTTATGCAGAAGCAGGTGAGAAAGGCAGATATCGGATTGTTCTATGATGTCACTGGAAAAACAGCGCCAAATACAATTGATGATGTTCCGATTCATTATTTGATTCCGGCCTTTATTATTTCTGAACTCAAGACTTCATTTCAGATCGGATTTTTACTTTATATTCCATTTTTGATTCTGGATATGGTCGTGGCTTCAGTTCTCATGGCAATGGGGATGATGATGCTTCCGCCAGTCGTTGTGTCGTTGCCGTTTAAGCTTCTTCTTTTTGTTTTAGTAGACGGATGGCAGTTAGTAACGGGCTCAATTTTAAGATCGTTTAACCCATAGGTGGCTTATGCAATTTGATTCTTATGCAGACATTACTCATCAAGCAATTAAAGTGGCCCTTATGGTTTCAGCACCGATGTTGATCGGAGCATTGATCATGGGGATTTTGGTTTCATTGTTCCAGGCAGTCACTCAGATCAACGAGCAAACGCTTTCCTTCATTCCGAAAATTCTGGTGATCGTCGCTGCTCTTATTTTCTTTGCTCCTTGGATGTCTGATACTTTGACAACTTTTACGAAAGATTTGATTTTAAATATTCCGAAAATCGTAATGGAGCGATAGTTTAAAATGCTTAATCTTCAAATAACAGATTTGACTCCGCTTGTAGCTTTCTGGTTGGCGTTTTCCCGCTGGCTGGCAGTTATTTTTCAAATGCCGTTATTTGATAACGTTTCCATTCCAGTGACTGTAAAAGTTCTTTCTACTCTCGTCATCACTTATGCTTTTTTCCCAATGATCCAGAATCAGCTTTATCTGGATATCCAGCATGTGGGTGCTGATAGTTTCTGGTATCTCACTATCTTTAATGTTCTGATCGGTCTTGTGATTGGTTTTTTTGTGAAATCAATTATGAGTATTTTTATTTCAGCTGGTGCTTTGATTACTCAACAGATCGGTTTCAATGCTCTTCACTATTTTGATCCGAATGCCGGTGGCCAAGTCGGTCCATTTGAAAAATTAATCGAGTGGACAGTGCTTATGATGGTTTTAACATCAGGAGCTTTGATTCCGATGTTTAAAGGAGTGATTTCTTCTTTTTCAACTGTCCATGTTTATAATCTGGGGAAGATGGCACATTCGCCGGAATTTTTTATTATGATGTTTAAAGCTTTCTTCATTTCTGCTCTTATGCTTTCAACGCCGATGATTTTTATCAACGTTGTTATCAATGCAGTGATGGGAATTGTTTCACGTGCAGTTCCACAGATGAACGTTATCGCTGTGAGTTTTGCCGTGAATATTGGATTAGGATTATTAGTTTTCGTTACTGGAAGTGACGAATTTTTTCAAACTTGTTTCAGGATTTATACAGAGAAGCTCGGAGCTTGGTTCCAGTTTCTTTCATAAATTCGAATTAGGAGAAGGCTAGAATGGCCGACGAACAAGACGACGGGGAAAAGACCGAAGAGCCGTCCCAGCACAGGATTGATGAGTTCAGGAAGAAAGGGGATGTGGCCTCTTCGCGCGAACTTACGTCTGTATTGGTGCTCGCTGCTTGTCTTATGACATTGTCGCTGTCACTTGTTTATATCTATGAAGAGCTCACTAAATATGTGGAGTGGCTTTATACGCTCGACTTTGCCAGCGCTTACACAGAAAAATCTTTAAATACGATTACAACCAGAACTTTCATGGTTGCTCTTAAATGTGGAGCTCCCGTGATGATGACTGCCCTTTGCGTGGGGGTTCTTGTTCAGGTCGCTCAAATTGGATTCCTTTATTCACCAGATATTCTTGAATTAAATTTTGATCGAGTAAATCCAATCAATGGTGTGAAAAAACTTTTCTCGATGCAATCTCTTTTTGAGACTGTGAAAGGTCTCATTAAGTTTATTGTCGTTCTCGCTGTGGTTTATGTTTATTTAAAAGATGATATCGCAAGATATAACGGCTTCATGCACCTCGAGCTTTTTCAATCGTTTGTTTACGGAAAAGAATTGCTCATGAAACTTTCCTTCGCCATTTTGATGGCGTTGGGAGTTGTAGCGATGCTTGATTTTGCTTACCAGAAATTTACCTACCAAAAGAAGTTGAAGCAAACAAAGCAACAAGTAAAACAAGAACACAAAGAGCAGGATGGTAACCCTGAGATCAAGCAAAGAATTCGTCAGATCCAAAGAGAGATGTCGAGAAAGCGCATGATTAAAGATGTACAGACTGCTGACGTTATTGTCACAAATCCGACTCATATTTCGATCGTTTTAAAATACGATTCTGAAAAAATGGTTTCACCAATGGTGATCGGTAAAGGCCAGGATCACATGGCCATGAGAATCAGAGAGATCGCAAAACAGCACGATATTCCCATTGTTGAAAATGTGCTTCTAGCAAGAACGCTCTACAAAACAGTTAAGACAGGACAACCTGTTCCTCGCAATTTGTATAAAGCGGTCGCTGAGGTTTTGGCGTTTGTTTATAAACTTAAAAAGAAGAAAAAAGCTCTGTCTTAAAAAGACATAAAGAGAGTAGGTGATTGATATGGATGAAATGTTAAAGAAAATGAAAATCTTCAGTCAGGGGCCGGACGTCCTTGCGGCGATTGGTATCCTGATGATTCTCGTTGTAATGATCGTGCCAGTTCCGCCGATTATTCTCGACTTGCTTCTCGCTTTATCACTGGCCATGTCAGTTATCATCATGCTTGTTTCTCTCTATACCAAGAAGCCATTAGATTTCTCAACCTTTCCTTCTGTGCTTTTGATTTCCACTTTATTCCGTCTTGCTTTGAACGTAGCTTCAACAAGAAATATTCTTATTCATGGTGCTGCTGACGGAACGGGCGCTGCCGGTGAAATCATCAAGTCGTTTGGTGAATTCGTTGTTCAGGGTAACTTTGTTGTCGGTATCGTTATCTTCATCATCCTCGTCATCATTAACTTTATGGTTGTTACAAAAGGTGCGGGGCGTGTAGCTGAAGTTGCAGCAAGATTTACGTTGGATGCGATGCCTGGTAAGCAAATGGCGATCGATGCCGACTTGAATGCCGGTCTGATCAACGATGTTGAGGCCAAAAGAAGAAGAGCGGAAGTTGCTCAGGAAGCAGATTTTTACGGGTCGATGGACGGTGCTTCGAAGTTCGTTCGCGGTGATGCCATCGCGGGTATTTTAATTACAGCAATTAACATCATCGGCGGTATCATCATCGGTGTTGCCCAGAACGGAATGGATATCGGAAAAGCTGCTGAGACGTTCACGCTTCTTACAGTGGGTGACGGTCTAGTTACTCAAATTCCTGCTCTTATTATTTCTACTGCTGCCGGTATTCTCGTTACAAGAAACACGAACGAAGACAACATCGGGACTCAGGTTCAGAAACAATTTAAAGTTCACCCGAAAGCAATCTACATTGCTGGAGCGGTCCTCGTTGTTTTTGGTTTAATTCCGGGACTTCCAAAACTTCCCTTCTTTGCGATGGGAGCAGCACTTGGGTACCTGGCCCATAAAATTGAACAAAGTAATACAAAAGAAGAAGTGGCCGAAAAGCAAAAGGCAGTGGAAGTTACCAAAAAAGCAAATCCACAAAATCTCGAAGAACTTCTCAATATGGAGTTGGTGGAACTCGAAGTGGGATACGGCCTTGTTCACCTTGTTGATACTGAACAAAACGGCGATCTGCTCGAGCGTATTACTCACATGAGAAAAATCTTTGCTCTTGATTGGGGGGTCATCATTCCTTCAGTTAAAATCAAAGACAACCTTGAATTAAAACCAGGTGGATACTCTGTAAAAATTAAAGGCATCCAAGTCGCCAAAGGTGAATTGATGTCTGACTACTTCCTGGCGATGGATCCAGGAACAGTTATTGAAAAAATGGAAGGGGTTGAGACGACAGAACCGGTGTTTGGTCTACAGGCCGTCTGGATTTCTGAAGATCAAAAAGAAGATGCTCAATACAATGGTTATACCGTAGTAGATTGCTCGACAATTGTAGCGACTCATTTAACAGAAATTTTAAAATCGAATCTTCACGAGCTCTTTGGCCGTCAGGAACTTGTTCGAGTTGTTGATAACTTTAAAGAGACAAACCCTAAATTGGTGGGCGATTTGATACCTGACATTTTAAATCTGGGAATCATTTTAAAAGTCATGAAAAATTTACTGAGAGAAGGTGTTTCTGTACGTGATCTACGCACAATTTTAGAGACATTATCTGAGTATGGCCCTACAATTAAAGACACAGAAGCTTTGACTGAATTTGTTCGTCAGGCGCTGTATAGAACGATTACTGAGAAGATTAAAAGTGATCAGGGAGATATTCCGTTGTTTACTTTGGATCGTAATATTGAAGAGTCTATTGCTCAAAATATTATCCAAACAGACCAAGGACAACAGCTTTCGCTCGATCCTAAAGTCACTCAAATCATCCTGGCTTCTCTCAATGAAAAAATTGAAGAAGCAACAAACATGGGTGAGAAAATGGTTGTCTTGTGCTCTCCAGTTATCCGCTCGCACTTCAAGCGGTTGACTGAAAAATTTATCCCCAACCTTGTGGTAGTAAGCCACAATGAACTTTCGCCAGATGCGAACATTAGATCACTAGGAACGGTGAGGTTGTAATAAATGTACGTTAGAAAATTTGAAGCAGACACAATCGAAGAAGCTCTAAGAGACATCAAGCGCGAACTTGGTCCTGATGCCGTCATTTTAAAGACGCTCACGAACAAGGGACTCAAAGGCGCATTCAAGAAAAAGAAAATCGAAATTACGGCCGCTATTTCAGAGAAGAACTACGTAAAGAAAGCTTCTGTGGATACGATTTTAAACGATAATCAAAAAGATGAATTTTATAACGGTAGTGCAGGGTATATAGCGAATATGATCGATCAACATGAACAAAACAGAGAAAGAACATCAACAAGCAACCGCGTAGGCGGGTATGGTTCTGCTGGACTGAACAGACCAGTTTCTACCGTAAAAAATGCGGCTTCAAATCTGAGAGCAGGTCTCGATGATTTTTTAAGTCTTGGTGAAAAGGAAGAGCGTCATCATTCGCGCAATGAATTCAATTTTGATGATGAAATGGAACAAAGCAGACCGATTCCTCAAGCGGCCCCAGTGAGACAACAAGCTCCGGTTCAGCCACAACGTCAAGCTCCTGTTCAACAAGCCGCTCCTGTCGCTCAGGCTCCTCAAGGAAGAATGATCGGCGAAGAAATGTTTGAAAAACAAAAAAATAAAGTTGAAGAGTTAGAGAAAAAACTTTTTGAGTTAACTCGCAATTTCGAGCGTATCCACAAAAAAGAACCGATTGGTATTTATCAATTGAGAACAACTCTCAGAAGTCTTGATATCAATGAAAGTTATATTCAACACCTTATCAAAAAAGGATTGTTTGAATTGACTGAAACAGATGTGGAAAATGCAGATGTGGTTTTTGAATTCGCTCTTCGCGAAATGATGACCACTGTCTCAACAGCGATGCCACTTTTCTCTTCGGTAAGTAATAAACAACCAGTAATCACTGTCTTTGTATCTGAAGCTTCTTGCGGTCAGACAGCAATGGTTCAAAAAATTGCAACGACAAAAAAAGACGCCGTCATAATCCGAAACGTGGCCACAATCAACGAGCCCAAAGCTTCATTTGCAGAAAAGATTTTTGGAATGAATGTTATTAAGGCCGCAAGCATTGCGGAGATTGTTTCTGAGTGTAGAAAAGCAACAGAAGACGGAAAATCAGTTTTTATTGATTACAAGTGCAACGATGCAGAAAGCAACGACACGAAGAAATTTATCGATGGTTTAAGACGTGCTTTTTCGAAAGTGGAAGTATTGATCACTCTTTCGGCAATTCATACTGAGTTATACAATAGAAAAGTCCTGGGAACTTACAGAAGCCTTTCTGATGGTGTTGTAGTTTCTCATCTGGATGCGTGTTTGAATTTCGGAGCACTCTTTAATATCACACAAGATATCAAAGATCTGCCTTACAAGTTTTTTGGAACAGGTGAAGTGGTTCCAGATGATCTTGAGGCCGCAACTGCTGAAAGAATTCTCGCCGGTATTTTTAAATTTTCGTAGTTAATTAAGAGTAAAAGTGAGAGTCCATGAGGGACTCTCGCTGAAAGTTAAAGCAGATTCTAAGGGGAGACAGGAAGTCCATGCTTAGTTTAAAAAAGTCCAATCCAAGTGATTGGCTAGTTTCTCAGAACAAATACCAGTCCAAAAAAACAAGTTCCAAAGCAAAAACAATCTCCATCACCGCAGGAAAAGGCGGAGTAGGAAAGACCTCAGTCGCTGTGAAAATGGCACGCCTAATGGCAGATTCAGGTTATAAAGTTCTTCTTCTCGACTGTGATACAAATCTTTCAAACACAGTTGTTAAACTTGGTCTTCCCATCACAAATTATTTTTACGAGCTTGTTTCAGCTCAGAGAGAATTTGATGACTGCCTTCACAAAGATGGCAATCTTCACTTGCTTTCAGGTTGCAATGGAAGCATCGATCTTTTTAATAAATCACTTGAAGTCGACAGAATTATCATCGACATCCTTGTGAATCACGAAAGAGATTATGATTACATCATTCTCGATTGTCCGGCAGGGATCACCAAAGAAACGCTTACGTTAAATGCGTACAGTGATTATCGTTTTGTCGTGGTGACTCCAGATAAATCTTCAGTCACAGATTCATACTCATTGATTAAAATTCTGAATAAAGAATTTGGAGTCAATGATAACCATTTATTGATCAACAAAGTTTCTTCTGAGCCTCAATACCAGAGAATGGTAAAAACTTTGAGTGAAACAGTTGAAACATTTCTAAAGTGCCGTCTTCACATCCTCGGCGGAGTGAGATTTGAAGATGCGCCTGTCGATCAATTTGATTCAGTTTTACTGGAACAGGAAAATTCTTCCCTGCATAAGAATTTCGTGAAACTCGTTAGAAAATTTACCGAAGAGATAGAGGGCAGAGCTGCGGCCGAAGAGTACGCGCCGTTCGCATCATCTCGCCTAGAACACGATGTTCGTTTCACAGTCTAAGCTAAGGGAGGGCCAGCATGTCGACTCTATCTAAAAAATTAAAGAACCTAAAAGACTATCGCTCTACCGTAGAACCGAAAGTTAAAGATGAGATTATTATCGAGTACGCACCACTCGTAAAATACATCGCTCAGAAAATTGCATCACGTCTTCCTTCGAATATCGAATTGGATGATTTGATTTCTTGTGGTGTTATCGGCTTGATGGATGCGATTGAAAAATTTGATCCAAATCGCGACAACAAATTCAAAACGTACGCTGAATTCAGAATCAGAGGAGCGATCCTCGATGAACTTCGCGCGCAAGACTGGGTTCCGCGTTCTATCCGCGAAAAAGCAAAGACTGTTGAAAGAGCTTATTCAAAACTTGAAGCAAGCCTTGGCCGTCCTGCGACTGATGAAGAAATGTGTTCTGAACTGGGAATGAACCAGGAAGAATTCCATGATCTTCTCAATAAAGCAAAATCAATTTCTCTTCTCAATATCGATGACTCTGCCAGCTTTAATAAAGGGGATAAGAAACTTATTTCTGAAGTCATGGAAGATCACAGAGCACTTAATCCTTACACAACGGTAAGCCAAAAAGACTCTCGTGAAAAAATCAAAGAAGGCATCATGACTCTTCCTGAGAAGCAAAGACTCGTTCTTTCTCTCTACTACTATGAAGATTTGAACCTTAAAGAAATCGGCCAAGTTTTGGACGTGACGGAGTCGAGAGTTTCTCAGCTTCACACGCAGGCGATTTTAAAACTTAGAGCGAAACTAAGAACTCTGTTTGAATCAGTTGAAGATCTTGCTTCATAGAAAAAAAATGGAAAGAAGACAACCCGAACACTCATATCATGAAGATTTTGAAAAAAGCCTGAGTACCCTTGAGGATATTCAGCTTCTTTCAGAATTTTCTCTTTCTCCTCTCATTGGCAGAGCATATTACTATTTGTCAGAGATGAAGAGAAAGGCCGATGAGAAAGTTGATGGGCCAGTAAAGAATTACGACCAAGTCGCAAAAGTTCTTGATGAAAAACTGGAAAGTATTTTTTCTGAATTCTTTTCAAATAAATCAAAATTCAAAGGTTTCGATTACTACAAATCAACATCTAAAATTGATTTGAAGAAATGGAACCTCATTCTGGAGCTTGTGCCGGAAGTTTTGTCTGTCGTTACTCTATTTAACTATCATGGCGCAGTTGATGTTCGTCTCGATGATAGCAGACTGCTGGTGTCGGGTATGATTCTGGAGGAAGGCCACTTGCAGATGAACCGCAAGTTCATTTACGTTGTGACCAGAAAACTTCTCCGTCAGAAAGTCCTTTTAACTTTCAATCTCGAGAAAACGACGAGACCGGGCTTATTCCGGCTGGATTTAAAAGTAGATATCTCTCACGACGAAGCACTTATATATAAAGTGAAGTTCAATGTGGGACCAAAAGAAAATTATTGTGTAGGTTTTTCAAATATCTTTTGTCATTATCGCGCCCTCTTAGAAGACGTTAAAGAAGTAGGTGAACACAACGTAATAGAAGTAGGAAATGATCTCTCGGTGAAATCTTTTATGGGAGTACCGGACTTGTCTCGTCTGGAATCCGCTAACAAAGAAATATTGCACTTTCCCTTTCTATTCCGCCCCGTTTCTATCATACTACCTGTGAAAGGTAATCTTTCGTCAGATACCTTTACGCGCGGATTGGCAGGGGAACAGGATGTTTCTACATATTTTCGAACGATCGATTTTTTTTCGTTATTTAATCAATAATCTTTTCTCATTTTCAGCTAAAATATTCAGGACAGATATTATCTCTCAGGAGCAGGTATGCGATTTACTCTAGGACGAGTTGTGCATTTTTACTACGTGGCCGTATTAGTGGCCATGACGGGTTTATTTCTTTATGGCGCTAAATTCTATTGGGATTCAGGCCTTCTGAATATTGAATACGTAAGTAATCTATACGATGGAACCAGTAAAGTTAAAGCGGTCAAAGATCGCAATGACATTGATGAAATTAAAAAATTCGTTGATGGAGATCGAATTAAAGATGCTCATAAAATTTTCACTCGTCTGGAAGAAGATGTTCATGACCTGAAGGCAATCAAACCTGTTGGCGAGAAAAGTGCTTTTGATGAAAATTTAAAAAAAGTTAAAACACAACTGACCAATTTTCAGTCTGCACCTGAATTGACAGCGATTCTTAATAACATCACTTCGAAAGTGACTGCTTTTGAAAATTTTGTTACTGAAAAAAAATGGCCGACCCTGACGAAGATGTCGATGAATTTAAGAATCAAAACTTCACCGGGCCGCTTAATGCAAGGTGGATTGTACAATTTTGAGAAAACTCAAAATCTTGCGCTTTCAGTGAACAACGACATTGAAGCGATGACAAATTTTACAGAGTCATCTGGCCTACCTGCTGACATAAAAGGAGCAATCCTCAACAGAATCAAAACCATTAAAGCTGAATCAACTAACCTTGATACCTATATTGAAGACCACAAGGCTTTTAACAGAGTTTATAAAGATTTTGCGACTGATTATCAAACATGGTTCAAGATGGTTGAACCGGAAATCGCTCTTAAGAAAATTCAATTCGAGAAAAGTTCACAGACAATTGTTTATTCTTTGATCATTATCTTTGCCAGTTTTGGAACGGCGATTGCTCTGGGATTTGTTCTTTACAACTGGTCAAGCAAACGTGCTTCACAAAAAACAGAAAAGCTTATACTTGATACAATCAAAGACGGTCTTCTTCCTCTTGAAGGAAAAAGAAGTGAAAAGTTTTCTTCTGAATTTGAGGCTGAACTCGATAAATACCATGACTATGTTCATAAGCGCATGACATTTGGATCTATCTTTCAGGAAGCGATGCCCTTTGCATCTATACTTCTCGATTCTAATTTAAATCTAGTGTGGGGAAATTCACATTTTTATAAAGAATGGTCTCTTCAAAACTTTGATGAAGAAGGGGGAGATTTAACTTGGGATTTCTTACAAAGATTTACTGATCTCGATGACAACAGCGCGCTTTTATCTGCTTTGAGAATGAGCATTCCGGGAATTTATAATATCCAGGTGAGAAGCGGTTCAGGAGCGACGCCAGCTCGTCCCTATGAAATGCATGTTTCACCGGTGGATTATGCCGGACAGAAGCGCATTATGATTATTTTTTATCCGACATCTGAGGTGCAGGAAAAAATCAGTGCTCAAAGAACAGCAATTATTTCGCCAATGCTTTCTTTGATTGAAGCTCAAACAAATGAATCAATCACTACTGATAAAAAAGCGGCTCTTCGCACCCAAATTGAAAAGGCAGGTGGAGCTGAACTTTACACTAAATTTAATCACTATGTAGAAAAATGTGAAACTTCGAGAGACGATCTCTCTAGTGAAATCGAACGACTTGAAACGACACTTAGCGAACAAAGAAATATTGTGACAGACATGAGAAAATCTCTTGTCGCTTCTTTTGAAACTCAGAGAACTCAGGTTGCCAAATACAATCAGTTTAAAGCAGCAGTTTCATCTGTTCTCGATGCCCGCGATCAACTTGAAGAGCAGTTCAGATTTGTAATCAATTCTTCAAGAGAATTTTACAAAGATCAAAACAAGATTTTCTCGACAGCTGAAAATGCAGAGAAAACGGTTGATGAATACACTAGAAGTCTAAAAACCATTACTTCACTTAAAGGTGAGTTTAAAGAACTAAAAGGTAATGTGGATGAATTCAAATCGCGAATCGTTCAGGTTCTTGATCAATTGCTGATTTTCCAAAACCATGAGGATGATACGCTGAGAGTGGATCAATTCCTTGGAAAAATTAAGTTGGAAATGAAAGGATTTGAAAAAGTTCTTAATAACTTTAATGAAGTTGTGACCCAATTAGATGTCACCGTAACCAAAATGGATATGATGGTCGAGGGACGTGAGAAAACCGATTTAGAGTCGATTAGAACGCGTTTGGATGCTATCAGAAACAATCTCGACAATGCCAACTTCTCGGCTTCTAAATTAACGAACATTTCTCATTCAAAAGATGAAGAACTGGTCGCCGTATTAAAGACATTAGTCTTGAACCTTAAATCAGAAATGAAACGCATTGATGAAATGTGCAAGCTTTCGGGTTTAACTGAAGAACATTTAAAAGTCATTTCTCCGGAGACGTCTGCTGAAGGTTAAGCTTTCAGCAGCAACTCTTTTTGTTAGCGTCCAACTGCTGGTCAGTTGTTCACACCAGTTGCCAGATTTCACTTCGCAACTTTCAGCACGACTTCCTGTACCTGGAAAATCTGAAGCTATAGGCGAATACGCGTTGGGATGTCTTGTCGGTGCTCAGACTTTTTCTGGCAATGAAAAGGGTCTGGTTTTATCGCAAATAAAAAGAGGTAGATATTGGGGACATCCTGATCTCATTCAGTTGCTAACCCGCGCCGGCGAACAATTCAGTAAAGAAAGAAAAAAAATCATTGTAGGCGATCTCTCTCAATCCCGTGGCGGACCTACGATAACAGGGCACAATTCACATCAAAATGGCCTCGATGTCGACATCTGGTTTAAGGTTCTTCTCGAAAACGAAAAAGTTTCCTTTGAAAAGCAAGAAACAGAAGAGATGAAACCCATTCCAGAATTGGGCGAAGACCAAATAAAGCTGATCCGCTTTTTTGCCAATGAAACTTCAGTCGAAAGAATTTTTATTAATCCCACTTTTAAAAAACAGCTTTGCACAAACAACGGACCTTTGCGTTTAAGCTTTGAGCAACAAAGAAAAATGCGTGCCTGGTGGGGCCATGATGATCACATTCACGTAAGAATGAAATGTCCTACAGAGAATACAAATTGTGTTGTTCAGAAACCGATCCCTGCCGGCGATGGTTGCGGTGATGACCTGAACTGGTGGTTTACAGATGAGGCAAGAGCAGGAAACAGTGAGGCCAGCTGGGAAGAAATGAAGGCCGCTTATCTTGAAAAAGTCCAGAAATTGCCAGCGCAATGCTCGTTCTATAAAACACTCTAAACTATTTTTTTAAATTAGATTCTTCACTGAGGAGCAAATCAAAACCCTTGGTGGATTTTGCACGCTTGAGCCAGACTAACCAATTCTCATCATTTGTATTTCCAACTTTTATTTCAGATAAATAATAGCCAGGCATCGTAGGAATCAAGTGATGAACAATGTGATTGTTAAATCCCAGAAAAATATATTGACTCATCCATTGTGGGAAAATCAGTGAACGCGTGTATTGATCCTGCTCTCTGAATTGAAAAGCCGAAACTTTTTCACCTTGCGAATGATTTTGCGGAATCGAGCTGTGTTGGGAAAGGAGCAGAGGATCGCATAAAACAAGGAAAACAAGAAAACCTAAACCGAAAGAGTGAAGATAGGATGAAAAGCCCAGCCAGAGAATAAAACTAAGATGAATAAAAGTTGGGAATAAAATGCTGAACAAATTTTTTGCCCGATATTGTGGGAACATCGAGTTTAGCTTTTTCACGTTCCAGAAATTGGCAAAAGAAAAAGAGAGAGTGAAAAGTGGTATCCAATATTTCCAGCAAAAGTTCACGATTGATTTTTTCCAGTTGGGAACTTCCCGCGGAATAATGATTGTCATTGTCGGATCTTTATCTTTCCAGCCTGTCCACAAATGATGTGTGCGATGAATATATTTCCACGGATGAAAAGGGAGAATGCAAAAAAGAGAAGCTAGATGTCCTATAAAAACATTGATTGGTGTACTGCTGAAGAAATGATCGTGACCTAGATCATGAAGGAGAAAAAACCATTGCAGGATAACTACACCTAATACGAGCTGAGCAACTAACCAGAGTGCACCGCCTGCAGTAGACGAAAAGGCAATCAGGCCCAGTCCGGCCACCGTCAATGCTGAAGTGATCACCAGGGCCGTTGAATTTTTTGAACGATAGTGCTTATATTTTTCGACAAGCTGCTGGTATTCCCGTTGATCCATTCTAATCCTTTAAAACAATTTTATTGTATTGATCAACTTTTAAATTTGAATACTCGACGGATTTTTCACCACACCAATTGATGGTCACGTTTATGATTTTGTGATTTTTACCAAGTCCAATATGCACTCGCTGATCGTGTTGGGCAGAGAATCCATTGACAAGAGTTGTTTCAAAAAATTGCTCAAAGACTTTTCCAGTAGCGTCTGAAGATTGAATTTTGATTTTACTCCCTACGCCCATGCGATTGCAGTTTGCGTTTAGTGACTCCAGTTCGAGACCTACCCAGTGATGTGCTTTTTCATAGACAGCATCAGGTATGTTTCTGAAGACTAGAGGGCTTCGGTAAAGTGAGGACGCAATAATATCCATGTGACCGTCATTGTCGAAATCAGCTACGGCCATACCTCTCCAATTTCCGGTTTGGTTCATGCCGATGTATTCTGCGATATCGATGAACTGCGGTTTCTTTTCCATTCCACGATTCATGTAAAGACGGTTTTTTTCATTGCCGTGAATGCAAGCTCCGCGGATATCTCCCCAGTTATTGATGTATTTATGAATTTCCGGAGAAGAGCGTGCGATTTTTTCGTTAATGTACCAATAGTCGGGACACTTCTCGAATTTTTTATCGTAAGCATCGTCGACCATTCCATTTGCTTGAGTAAGATCCATCCATCCGTCGTTATTGAAATCTGCTGCGGCACCACCCCAGCCAAAACGATTCTCATTCAATGCGCCTGCGTAGGTTGCCTGATCTTTTATTTCAGGATGAAAAGAATCTTTCATATCTGTATAAAAATACCAGAGCAGATTTCCTTCAGCCTGTAATTGATGGTGAACATTGCTGACTTGGATATCCATCATTCCATTATTGTCGAAATCCGCAATCGTCGCGTTCATCCCTTTGTAAGTGTCTTTGCCGATGCTGCCAAACATCTGCCCTTTATAATTTTCAAAATATTTTCCTTCGTGATTATAATAAAAATCATCTGCACCAAAATCATTGGCCATATAGAGATCCGTCCAGCCATCCTGATTGAAATCCGCTGTGCCGATGGCCATAGTCCATTTCGTTTCAGGCATTCCGATTTTCTTCGGATCAAGTAAGTCAAAACCGCCATTTTGTTTTTGCACGAACAGATAATTGACTCCACCATTCTCAGCGCGATGCCAGGACTCGTGCATGAAATTGTACATGCGCTTGTCTCCTTCATACTCAGCCTTCGGAAGATCAAATAAATTTAACTTTGTTGGCGTTTTGTAATCGGGAAGATGAGTGGCAATTGTGTTGCCTTCAATTAAATCTAATTTTCCGTCGTGGTTAAAATCAAACCAGTTCGCCGTAGCAGAATTGGTAAATTTATTCAGACCATTTTTATCAGTACAGTCCACAAAGGAAGCTTTGCCTGTTTCCTGTAATTGGTTGCAGAATAATCGTGAAGTGCCTTCGCTGCCAAAAGCATAAGTGACAAATAAATCCAGGTCTCCATCATTATCGTAGTCAACAAACATGGCGTTTGAGTTAACACCATATTTTTTTATGTCGGATGCAAATTTAGTAAGTTCTTCAGAAGGAAAACGTTCAAAGTGAAAATCGCCTTTATTTTTAAAAAGAGCGTTCCGGTCTCCCGGGGATTTATGTCCATTCGTAAAAAAGACATCAATTAAGCCGTCATTGTCGAAGTCTCCAACTGCAACTCCATCAGAAATGGCGAGCAACCATTTTCCCATATGTTGTACACGAGGATCTACCTGATCAAGGAGTTCGCCCTTGTTGAAAAGCATATGAGTTTTATCAGCGGATTGAAGTTGCATCTGGAACCCAATATCTGGCTTGAAGAGCGCATCTCGACCAATAACCTGATAAGAGAAAAATCCACCAAATCCCAACGCGAGGATTGTAAAAAATCTTTTGTAATACCCGCTTTGCCAGAATCTGGATTTCCAATAGCCTGCAAAACTGGACTCTTGTTTAGCTGCTTTATAGTGAAACTGCAAAAAGCGAAATGATCCGAGAGTCAAGGCCGCAAAGAAAAATGTGTGGTAGCTCGAGAATAAATGAAACATTAAATCGAGCAGGGCCAGTGAAACACCAACGATGATCTGCTGCTTTTTATCATTGGGTGTTGTTGCAGGATCGGTGATCATAAAAAAAGTGAAAAGGAAAAATGAAGGTGAGGTGATCGTTCCGAAAAAAAGTGTATTGAAGGGAAGGTAGTGTCTAATCAGAATTGATCGCAATGTAATTTGCAAAGTGAAGACAATGAGAAAAGATCCCACAAGCCAGGTTCTATTAATTTTGGGCATAAAGAAAAGAAGAGCAGGCATAATCACAAACAAGGTCATTGCTCCGAGCCCGTTCCATTGATACGCAGGTGCAGACGAAATGAAATCGCTCGCGAGAATGAGAGACATCGTCACTCCCATCATCCCTGGATTGAAAGTATGCTTTCCTTTGAATGTAAAAAAGAACTTGGAAGAGATGCCGAAAAAAATGGGAACGATAGGATACCAGAGGCTGTGGCCGTAATTGACAAGGATACACATCCCCAAGGCCGTCGTTACCGCACTGATATTGAAGCAAAGTTTTTTATTAAAAAACCAATCGTAAAAAACATGCAGAAGAACACCCGCCACCACAGTTAAGAGGATTTGCTCCCAGCTCCGGTTAAATCCCAGGACGGTTAAGCCCAAGATGTTGTAGGCTGCAAGGATTCCGCAAACCACATAACGGGCATCGAGACGGTTAAAATAATAGTCTTTAAATGAAGATGGAAGAGCGATTGTATTCATGAGCAAATTACATCAAAGATCAGGATAAAAGTAAAACTTTTGTTTGTTGTTTACGAGTGTCCGTCTATTACATACAATGAACAAATGAAACGAAAATTGCATTCCAAAACGATCAGGATTTCATCCCTGCGCGAACCCCAAATTGTGGAGATGTTCAAGCTCTTTGAAATCTTTTACGAGAACGTTTCCTTTGAACGATTTAAACAGGACCTTCTCGCCAAGACGAGAGTGATTATCATGCTTGATACCCAGAAACGCATTCAGGGTTTTTCGACGTTGCTTGATTTTGATTTCCCTCACCATGGAAAGAATTACCGCATTCTCTACAGTGGGGATACGATCATTGCTCCGGACTATTGGGGAACTTCCGCGCTCACGATGGAATTTTTGAAAAATATGATCATTTTAAAAATTCAATACCCGACCAGACCTGTATGGTGGTTTTTAATTTCTAAGGGCTACAAAACATATCTTTTACTTGCTAACAATTTTTTAAATTACTACCCGCGCTTCGACAGAGAGACTCCGGAGGAACACCGCTCTTTAATTGAGAATCTTTCCCATAAGCTTTATCCTGGTAAATTTAATCCGACCACAGGAGTAATCGAATTCAGCGAAAATGAACATGAGCACCTCAAGGATTCAATCGCAGAAATTACTGAGGAATTAAAACAGAAATATCCCAAGATAAAATTTTTCAGTGAAAAGAACCCGGAGTGGAAAAAAGGTAATGAGCTTGCTTGCGTCGGTGAAGTTGATCCATTGCTCGGAATAGTTCATCCTTTAAAACTTATGAAGAAGTTACTTAAAAAAAAGAAGTCATGATCAAAAATGTTTGTCATCACATTCTCCAGTATGTCTGTAGAAAAAATCACAGCATGTTTTCAAAAGCGCTTAAAAATCCAGAGAAAGCACAGCGAGATATTCTATTTAAACTGACAGGGGTTTCAAGTTACGAAAAATTCAAGTTTCATTTTCCGATTACCACCTATAGTGAATGGAAAGAAATGGTCGAGGAGCGCAGAGAAAAAGAAAAGGGGCGCACTCATTTTGTTCCCACAAGCGGATCCACTCAAAAAATAAAATGGATTCCTTATACAGAGACTTTCAAAGCTGAACTCTGGCGTGCAACAGCTGCGTGGATTTTTGATATTTATCAACGTTATCCGCGAATAAAAAACGGAACCCATTTCTGGTCACTTTCATGGTTGCCGGAAGAAATGCGTGAAGAACATCAATCAAATGATCTTGATTTTTTTGCCGGCCTTGAAAAGCAACTTCTTGAAAAAGTCATGACTATGGATGAAAGTGCGGCAACGGCTTCCTCACTGGAAGAGTCGATGAGAATTGCTTTGCTTTCTCTACTGACAAAGAAAGTAACATTGATTTCAATTTGGAGTCCAACTTTCCTCCTGGAACTTCTGGAATTCATGCTGGAAGAGAAGAACTATTTTCTTTCTCACACCAGAGGAGACGTTAAAGCGACACTCCAGAAATATGAAACACTTTCACCGGCACTAACGAAAGAATTATTCCCTGACCTGGTAATGATCAGTTCATGGGCCACTTCAACTTCAGAATATTATGCCGAAAAATTGAAGATGCTTTTTCCTCACGCTCAGTTTGAAGCCAAAGGACTTTGGGCCACAGAAGGGGTTGTGACAATTCCTTATAACGGAAAATTTCCCGTAGCTGTCAATTCTCATTTTTATGAATTCATTGTAGAAGGAACAACTGACGTTCTCCCTCTTTGGAAATTAGAAAAAGGAATGAAGGTCACTCCAGTCCTGACAACAGGAAGCGGATTTTTCAGATATAAGCTCAATGATCTTCTTGTCGTAGAAGATTTCATTGAGAAAACTCCGTGTCTCAAATTTCTCGGTAGAATAAATGAAGTGGATTTGGTGGGAGAAAAGATCTCTGCTGAGCTCGCGCAAAATCTGATCACGGCTGTTTCAAATGAATTCGGAGTTAAGGCGATTACTCTTTTAGCCTTTCTCGAGCCACATGCTCATTATCAACTTTTAGTTGATGGGGAAGATCCGCTTTCATTTCAAGAAAAAATTCAATTGAGACTGGAAGAACTTCTCCAGCAAAATTTTCATTATAAACTGGCGCGTGAACTTCATCAGCTTTCCATTTGCGAAGTGAAGTTTGCCGACAGAGCGATGGATGAATACCTGGCCTATAGTGAAAAACAAATCCCCATTCGCGGGAATATAAAATTAGAACCATTATTACTCGTCAAAGGATCAAAGCATGAGGGAGTCTGATTTAAGAGAACGCGATCGTGATCTGATCAATAATTGGTATATTGCCTGTTTGTCTAAAGAACTTGGCGATAAACCTTTTGAGTGCGTGATTTACGATACAAAGCTTGTCTTGTTTCGCGATGAAAAAAGTAAACCTGTTTGCATGATCAATAAATGTTTGCATCGCCATTCAGAGCTTGGACAAAGTGAAGTCATCAAAGGTCAGCTTGTTTGTCCGTACCATGGTTGGACTTATAACAATGAAGGACTAGTCACAAGTATTCCTTCTGAAGGTCCTGAAATGATCAAAGGCAAACGCTGTCAGAAAACGTTTCCGACCAAAGAGCAGGATGGAGTCGTTTGGATCTGGATGGGGGATCCTGCCCAAAAAGACGAATCAAAAATCTGGCGCTTTCCTCACGTTGAATCAGACAATAGAGGATGGAACCATTATTTCATGGTGACTGATTTCAACAATGAAGTCACAAATCTTGTCGAAAATTTCATGGATGTTCCTCATACTGTTTTTGTTCACAAAGGATGGTTTAGAAACAGAAGTTTAAAAAATGTCCCGATTACAGTTGAAACAAAGAATGGGGGAGTGCTTGTCACTTATCACCAGAAAGATGACAACATCGGTGTTCTCATTAAACCTCTTCTCAATCCGAAGAATGAGCCAATGGAACATACGGATCATTTCATTTTTCCTAATGTCACGCGCGTGGATTATAATTTCGGATCCAATTACAAATACATTATAAACTCACAATGTACTCCCGTTTCATCGATGAAGACTAGGGTTTATACTTTTATTGGCTACAAACTGCCCTTTGTTGGTGGAATTCTTAAACCATTCATCCATTATTACACTAGACAAGTTATCGAACAGGATGTGTGGATTATGGATCTTCAGTCGCGAAATCTTGATCCGTCGATCACGCCAAATTTTCAATCGACACCTGCGGACGAGCCGCATTTACAGATTGAACGCCTTAGAAATTTAGGGATTGCAGGTGAAAAAAATCTATTTGAACTTGAGAAAAAAACAGAAGTGATTATATGGATATAAAAAAAGGCCGGAAGTGATTCCGGCCTTTTTTTTTCTAGTTCATGTAGTTAGCAAGAGGCATTGCCACTGCTGAGGTTCCCCATCCTTGAGAGAGGATTCGTGCAGTCGCTTCAAGATCTTTTCCACTGTTTACTCTAGGGAAGTACTTTCTATAAACTTCCACTTTCCATCCAGTCGGTCTGCCTTTCGTATAGTTTCTGTAAGACAATTTTTTCACACCTGATTTAGTATTGAGAGTTACTGTATTCATTTCAGATCCACCTTCAAATTGAGTCGCGTAAAGATCTTTAAGATCTTGAACCGGATTGAGGTAGAAATCTTTTAAGTTTACAGTTGTCGTTTCATCAGTGATGAATGATCTGATCATTGTTGGACCTTCAATCATCTTCTTTAAGTTGTCCATACGGAGTCCAATCGCGCGTTGGAACGGAAGAGCGTAAGAGTTATCAGCGAAATAAGTTTCTGAAACAGGACGACTCTTCATTGCAGTCCACGCCAGATCGCCGTGCTCTACAGAGCGAGCAAGGAATGCCCAAGAAGCATTCATCCACTTTTGTCCGTCTTCATACATGCGGCCCCATCCAGCGAATTTTGGATCGCGGATAATATTGATTCTTTTTGAAGCAGGAACGCCATCAATCTGACTTAAGAAAGAATCCCAGCCGTAAAGTTTTGAAATTTGCTGATTCATTTTCATTCCGCCTTCCTGAGAATAAGCGCTCTGGTAAGCAAGCTCAGAAAGTGTGCCGTACATGTAAGTCAAAGATGTTTGCTTTTCAACTTCACCTACGAGTGAATAACGATCCATCGCTGATGGGAACGAGCCCGGCCCGTAAAGAAGTTTGTTATCCCAAATCACCTGGTCATCTGAAAGATCAAGTTTCTCTAAACGTGCAGCGGATGTTTTCATCATAGGAATGACGACATTTCTCATGTAGGCCTGGACGTGCATTTCACTTCCGCGAGGGAATTGAGAAATGGCTTCACCTGTGTCAGAGAAAGGGAATTGGCCGTTCTGAACAAAAGGTTGTGTGATATAATCGAAAGCAGCACTCCATTGTTCAGTCGGAAGAAAAATTTTCAAATTCACGGCCATAGACTTTACTTGTGTCACGAGAAGGCTGTGAGTAATTTTTGTATCTTCAACAGTGGGAACAAGTCTCCACACTAATCCTCTGAGAGCTCTCATGGGAATAATTTGAGCGGCCATAAATTTAATATCTTCTGATTGAAGCTTATCGTAATTTTTATCAAGCTCAGTCAGTTTTGCATCAAGCTCTTCTGCCGTTTTAATTTTCAAAAATTCATCGCGGAATTTTTTCATCTCTGGAGACATCTTTCCTTCGAAGTATTCCTGATCAAGTTCAGAAGCAATCTTTCTGCTCTTTTCCTGCTTCTTCATCTTTGCAACCAGATCGTTGTGGTTTGCATTCCACGGAGCTGAAAGTTCAGTCGTCCATGAATCGTTAAATGGGGCCATTTTAGAAATAGAAGCGGGTCCAGTCTTAGCAAAGGCAGAAAGCGAGCAGCTTAGTGCCACAGCAAAAAGAAACGGTTTTTTCATAGGAGATCTCCTTCAAGTATTCTTCGAAATATTATGACAAATGCCAGCGTTCTTTCATAGAGGAAACTTTATTTATCGATTAAGTGAGAGATTTTGTCAGGCTATTTGTGTTTTTTGGGTGTCAAGCCATTGAGAATCCACACATCGCCAATGAGAGAGAAAAAAAAGCCGGCGGCAAGAAGTACTCCGAGAACTTTCGGCGCTTCAAAGTAAGAACCCAAAAAAACCAGCGAGCAAAGACCCATAGTCAGGGCACAGTAAAGAGAGCTTGGCCCACGTTCTTCAATTCCTCTCTCCAAAGAATCATTTTTAGCAGCAAAAATAAATTGAATAGCGTTGTCGCCAGTGAGACCGACGAGGGTTGAGGCAATGATACATGTGACGAAATTGATGGATAAATCAAAAGCATAAATCAGACAGAGAATGACAGCTGGCCCCCAGAAAGAAGCAATGATGAGAGAAAAGTAGCTATGCTTTTTTGAAGCCCAGGCTAAATAACTAATAACAATTCCAACCAGCACTAGGCTAAGGAAAAAACTGTCGAATAAAGTATGGATGAGGCTGCGAGAAAAATCAGCGAAGGCAATTATTTCTCCGCCCACCCAGCATTCGTGAGCAGGGCAGAGGTTCGCGACGGAAGAGCGAAGGTCATTCAGTTTTTGTGTGTTGGTAGTTTTTAAATAAAGAATGGCGCGTTCATCTTGCGAATCAGAAAGATAACGATCAGCAAACTTGGAATGAGAAAACTCTGTTTGCACCATTTCTTTTGCAAGTGGATCTGAGATGCTTTTGGAAATAAAACCAAGGGCGGTTCTATAATCCTCAACTTTCTGAACTGAAGGTTCTCTCGCCACAAATTCAAGCAGGTTTTTTCTTTTTTCCTCAGAAACATTGTGATCGATGAACAGACTGGCCTCTGCTTCCCATCCGCGGTTGCCTCTCACGTAATCGATCATTTTTTGGTAAGGATGGTTTTTAGGAAACATCTCTGAAGGAGTTTGAGAAAGTCTGAAGTTCTTTATTGAGAAAAAAGAAAAGATAAAAACAACGAGAGCAAATCTGGCAAAATGCGAAGACGGTTTTTTCTTTATTATTTTTTTTGTTTTGGAAATTTTAAAAGCTTTCGTTTCGTTAACCCAGTTTCTCCAGGAAGGAAAACGTTGCATGAAGGCCGGGACAAGAAGAAACATCGCAATCCATTCTGTTGTTGAACCGAGTGCTGCCCACATTCCAAATCTTCTTATGGGAAGAAGTTCAGAAGTCATGAGTGAGCCGAAGCCGAGAATGGTTGTCAGCGAAGTAAAAAAGCTTGGCGTAATTAACTCAAGATGTGAAGGAATGAAACCTTCATTGGTTTCGAGCTGGTGTTGGGCCACAAAAATAAAGTCTTCAAGAGATGAAACAGCAAGGATTAAAAACAAGCATGACGAAAGCATATCCATCGGATGCCCTGCCATGGCCATTCCTCCGTAAATCACACCGGAAGAAAAAAAGAGAGACAGCAGGAAAATGCCTCCACCTCTCCAGGTTCCGAAATAAATGCGAAGAGTGATCCAGATGATAAGAATCACCATGAAGTTGAGCCACTGCGATTGGGCGAGTCCTTTTAGGGTGTAAAACTGCATTGCAAGCGGACCGCTCCAAAAAAAACTTTTCGGAAGATGGGATTCCATTTCTTTCATGAAAGCTTCAATACCTTCAGAATCAAAATCGCCGTAAAAGCCTTTCGGATTTTTGGGATAGACGGTGAAATTGAAAGTGAGATCCTTGGCCTCTCTATCCGTCAGAAGAGATTTCCAGGGGGTTTCAAGAAGAGGAGAAAGTGGATTGATCGATGAAGTCTGATTTTCACAAGGATTAACGAGCACCCGTTGGTAGGATAGCGTGTTCTCCTGAGGAGCTGCATAACGTAGTTTAAAAGGTGAAGTAAAATCAGAAATGATGTTTCCATTTCTAACGGAAGAATTGATATTTTCTTGCAAGCGGCAAAGCTCTTTGTTGTCAAAAAAACTTTTGTTCTCAGGAAAAACAATCAAGCTGAGCGATGTGTTTGAGCCAAAAGACTCTTTAAGTGTTTCAAGATCTTTGGAAGATTGCATTGAAGGATCGAGTTGATCTTCAATCGTCACACTTTGAGTAAGGTTTTTTGTTTGGTAGCCACTAAAAGCAAAGAGAAAGATAGTTAGAAGGCAAACGAAAAGATTGTACTTCAGGCACAGTCTGAAAAGATCTCTGAGGAATTGATCAAAGGCGACGAGACTTCTATGCATGATAGACCTTGAGGTATTTTTTCATGGAATTGAGAAACATTTTAAAAATAAAGGATCCGTGAATATTTTTAATCGCCTCATATTTTTGATCACAGACTGCGAATAGTTTTTTCGCTTTATAGGTTTCTTCAATGAGCCAGCTTTTTACGACAGGAGAATTGATTTTTTCTGAGGTTTTTAGTGAGAGAAAACTGGGAACTTTTGAAGTTACTTCTGAAGGAATATTAATTAATGATTTATCCAGATCTTCCTCCAGATCGCGCACGGTTGAGCACCAACCGAAGATATCCAGAATTTCCGGCATTGATTCGGTTCTAAGAGGACTTTCCATGGCCATCAAAACGATATCGAGAGAATAACGGAAAGTCGTATGATGATGAAATTGCATTTCGCGCGAACTATAAATATTTTTCTCAAGAACTCTTCTTCTGTCGGCCATCATGATCTCAATAAGTTCATTAAAAGCTTTTCGAGCTTCAATTCTCATGGCCGGTATTTTTTCGGTCCTTTGAAGGAATAATTTTGTCATCTGGTGCAGCTCAGATGAATTAAAAGAATTTTTGCCGATGGATTGCTTCAGGTTTTCAAGATAAAGAAGAGGTTCCTCATGGCCAGGGCAGTGTCTGTCGCCGTCTAGATAATCATCGATGAGCTGGAGGGTACAAAAAGTATAACGAAGGCTTCGCGCCTGTCTCCAGCTGATTAGCGAGTAGAAATATTGGGTTAGGGCAATCAGAAGGTAGCGTTTGTTTCTCAGGGAAAAAAAGACATGCTGTTTGAAACAAAGCCATTCCATGTAAAGATCATCTTTCATCAAGATATTTTACAAAAGAATAACGTTTAAGATACAATTTTTTTTATGGAGCAATTCACAATTCTTTCAAAGATCGCGCTGATCATCTGGCCGCTGGTGGTGACAACGCTGGCAACTTTTTATCGCAAAAAGCAGAGCAGTCCGAATCCGTGGACAGGCGGGCCCATTTCGTGGCCGAAAGCGTTCTGGTTGTCATACACGATTCAGTCGTGGTTTTTTCTTCCGTTTTTCTATCTGATTCCTTCCTACGTTCCGTCCTTTTTGAAAATCATCATCGTTTTTCATCTGCTCAGCTGGTGGATCAGGGGAGTGCTTGAGCTCTTCATGATTTATAAGTGGATGAACTGGAGTCCGCGCTATGGAATTTCTCACGATGTCCTGCACATTATCGGTCTCACAGCGCTTGTAACATATTTTCGTCATGACATTCCGACAGTGGCCTTTGGTTCACAGGGGTTCGTGGTCATGACTTATATTTTTCTGTTGTTTCTTACGACGACCGCTGAAATTACTTTTGCAATGCTTTTCCTCAAGCTCAGAACCATTCAGGAGCAGATGGAGAATGTTTATTTTGCTTCCGATGATCCCAAATGGATTTTCGTCAATCGCTATACGCTGACAATTGTCGTGATTGCCTTCACTCATCTTCTTTTCCAGAGCTGGTATGCCTGGAATTTCTACTAGGCGATTATGTTCAGCCTGCAGAAAGACCGCATTCTGGTGTACTTAAAGCTGAGTGTCTTTCAGACATTCTTATTTGTTTCAGTCTACGGTTTCACTAACTGGCTTGCGCTGAAACACACATGGCATTTTCAACTTTATCATCCTATGGAATTGCAGATTCCTCTCATTCCCGCTTTCATTCTCGGCTATGTTTCATTAAATGTTCTCATGTGGGTTCCGGCCTTCACAATGTCCGTTGATGAATTGCGCGCGCTCAACCGAGCGATGGGGTGGGCGACAGTGATAGCCGGATTATTTTTTTTACTCATGCCGGCGCCGATTGGCTTTGCCCGCACTGAAGTCACCGGAGCGTTTGCTACGTTTTATCAGAAACTTTATCACCTCGATGAAAAGGCCAACACGTTTCCTTCACTTCATATTACGTTCAGTTTTTTATTCGTGCGCATTTTGCTCGATTCAATGAAACGCTTTCATCTTTTTTTCTGGGCATGGTTTTGCCTCATCGCCTTGAGTGTTTTGCTCACTCATCAGCATCACCTGATTGATATCGCCGGTGGAATGCTTCTTGCCGAATTTTGTTTCCGCAAATTTTATGTAAGGACGCTTTATGGAAAGCACTAGAGAATTGCCGGCACAGCCGAAGAGCTGGTTTTTTGTCACTGAAGAAAAAAATATCACAGAGAAGCCTTTTGCTTCTAATGTGGCCGGGCTAGATATTATTCTTTTTCGCGCCAATGGAAAACTGACGGCCATGAGCAGACGTTGTCCGCACATGAATGCGGACCTTGCGCTTGGCTGTGTTGTCGATCATAAAGTTCAGTGCTCACTTCATCATAAAAAATTTTACAGCGAAGCTTATCCAGTCGTCGTGAGACATGGATTGGTTTTTCTTTTCAATGATTCGAAAGCCACTTTTGAGCTGCCATTTTTTACAGGAGTGAATCCTGCAGAGCTTGAGCCTTCGACAGTCAGAACCATTCACATTGAAAACGAATGGTTTGTCGGAGCAGCGAATGCCTTCGATCTTTCTCATTTTGAATTCGTTCACCTTCGCCATTTATTGAAACAACCTGAGTTGAGTCAGCCTGATGCGCATTCATTTCGAATCAAACTCGACTACGAAATCCGCGGCAATACGTTTTCCGATAAATTGATGAAATTTTTCTACGGCAAAGAAGCTTCGCTCGACTTCACTGTCTATGCTGGAAATTTCATTCTCGCTGTGACGACAGTGAAAGATCTGAAAAACTACATGATGATCGTGAATGCACCTGTGACGAAAGGAAAGAGTGAAGCCAAGATTATGGTTTTTGGAAAATCACTGAAGCGTGAAATTCAAGTGTATTTCTCTCAGCGCTTTTTTCAGGACGAAGCAGACAACAGCAAAGGTGTTTTCATCGACACGAAAATGCTCGCCCCCGAAGATGCAGTCTTGAAAAAATATCTCGAATGGTTGATGGCTTATTATTCCTAAAAGGTTCCAACACACTTTCCTGTAAACAGTGCATACAGGAAAGTGTGTTGGAACCTTTTGGAACCTTTTTTAAGCGTTGCCGTCGCCAACGAGTCTCTTGAACTCTTCATCGATAGGTTTTGGCGCAGGAGCATTCACTGGACGTGGGCCTTTCCACATCTCCAGATAAATTTTCAAGAAAGAAGGACGCGGCCCATTCGGCTCGGCCATCTCAGGCAAAGCAGTCCACGGCGCAGTCGGATGTTGGTGATGAACTTTGTGGTAATGATAATTTAAAAACACGGCTTGCATCCAGGCAGGAACAGCAAGATTCCACGCTCCGTTTCTGATGTCGCGTTCACTCCACGCATGGTCAGCGTACTGAAGACCGCCCCAGTTCATTCCGAAAATCCAGTAGCACAGAATCCAGCCGGTGAAGTTCAGATCGAGCAGATAAAACACAGCGACCTGGAAAAGAAGTGTGTAGAGGATTTCGAGACGAATTCGATTTTTCAAAGGATGAGTGAGAAACGGCAGCATCATTTCCGCATCCGTACTCTTCGCCATATGTTTGAAGATATTGTACGACGACGGCGCAATCATATACATGAGACAGCCAAACGGAAGCGACAACCAGTAAAAGCCGGTGAGAATCGCATAATACTGCGTGAACTTCAGAAATTTATTATCCTGAGGATAATACATATCAAACATTTCATGATCAGTTCTGTTTCTTAAATGGTGCCCGAGGTGGCACGTGCGCTGAAAGACAAGCGCTGTCGGAAAAAAAGCGGCGGCCATGATGCCGGCCGTTTCATTGATCGCTCTGTTTTTTGAATAACAGCGATGCACACTTTCATGCAGCAGAGAAAAAAGCGTATTGTTGGTGAATGAAAAAACCAGCGCGGCCGCAATCTTGATCGCCCACGATTCATAATGTGAAGCACTCCAAAGACAAAAGAGGGAAGTGGCACTTGCCGCGATCTGAATAACAATATTGAGACGGGTAGGAATTTTCATACAATCATTGTAAGCTTAAAGGATGAATATAAGCAAAGTGAAAATACTCTTCCTCCTCGGCAACCTGCTGCCGTTTTTTCAATTGCTGATTTTCATCATCGGTCTTCTGCAAATGCATTCGGCAGGTGAAGTTATCGCATTTATCATTCTCTATATTTATGTGCTTCCTCCGCTGCTCTTCAGGGCCCTTCATCTTTTTTACACCTTCGAACCTGGTGGTTACCGATTATCCGACAAAGAACTTTTGATCTGGTGGTATGGCGCTCAGTTGCAGTTGCTTTTTGCCCGTCTTCCTTTTTTGGAAGAGCTTTTAAGAATTCCCCCATTTCTTTACTCTGCCTGGCTTAGACTATGGGGAGCAAAAATAGGAAAGCTCGTTTACTGGTCACCGCGAATAGAAATACTCGATAGAAATTTAATTGAAATCGGAGACAGGACAGTGGTCGGTTACGGCGCTAAATTTTCTTCACATCTCATCAATAAAGAAAAAATCTTTCTCGCCAAAATCAAAATTGGGGCGGATGCCTTGATTGGAGGCGATTCCAAAATTGCGCCAGGCTGTGAAATTGAAGAGCATGCCATTCTTCCGGCCTTGTCAGTACTTATGCCTATGACAATTTTTAAGTCTGCTTCAGGCAATACTTCAAAAGAAAAATAAAGAAAGATCCGGAACTGTATTCTTTCTTCTTTTTTAGCATCACGTGTTGAGCGTGATAAGCGGGCAATTCTTCCCAATGAAGATGGGGATTGAGATGATGGGCCGTATGATAACCGTTGTTGCAGAAAAACCAATTCTCAAATGAATTAATAAAGTCTCGCGAATGATTGATTTCATCATTTAAGTCACAATGGTCATGATTTAAAAGGTTGGATGTCAGAAGGAGGAAGAGACCAATAAACCAGGCCGGTAAAATCAGCAGAATAAAAATTTTCCAGTTCAGCCAAAGAGCGAAAGCGCTAAAAACATACAAAAGAATTTTCTCATTTCTTAAGGCGCGGCGATGATAATGAGTTTTCACTAACTGATCACGATTTTTAGTCATTGCTTTCGTCGCATTCACAAAATAAGTTACTATACGTCCCACACCTTCCCCGGAAGCATTGGTTTCGTAATGGCTCCAGTCCTCATGGGAAGGGTAATGAAGATGATGATTGTAGTGATGAACCAAATGCAGTCTGGTTGAAGGAGCTCCGATACAAAGGGAAATCACACCGTTCAAAATGTCATTGAGTTTATTATTGTTGAAAATCTGATGATGGCGATGATTGTGATTTATTAGCGTACAGGTCACAACGAAAAAAGTGAGAAACAGAAACGCCAGTGAGTAAGACCACCAGGAGAATACGTTAAAGGAAGTGGAAAGAAAAAAGAGGATGAGGGCAAAAGTAAAACTCACCAGAAAGAGACTTCGCCAATCACTCATTCTTCTGAGAGCTTTCATTTACAATCGCATCGCCGCTACAGCGAGAGTGAAGAGACTGAGGAGAACATTGAAGGCAATATTTCCCAGGCTTCGCTTAAAAGATAATTGATAAGCATCGTCGAGCGTTTTCTTTAAAAGAATTCTAAGAACAGCGCGTGCGATGAACAAAAGTGAAAAAATAAAGAGAGTACTCGCTTGTAAACGACGATCCGGCCAGATAAGTGCCTGAGCGGCGAGTGCGGCCACAGTCCATGCCAAAAGCCCCAGGAATTTAACCGATACTTCGTAACGAGGTTCGTAGGATTCCGGAATATTGAGGGCATAAACTTTTTTGCCAAAAAGCTGAATCCAGGATTTGGGACCCAAAACAAAAGCACCTGCGACAACGTGATAAGCGCAGATAAGCACAAGTAAAAGACTGGTCATTTTCTCAATCATGAACCTATTGTAGGACAAAAAGTTTCATGGAACAAATGTGTTTAGTTGAGCAAAATTCTTAGGATAGAATTGCCGAAAGAAAATGGTGCGAATATTCATCACCTTCACGTATAATACTCTCGATGAGACAGACGATCTATTCAACCTATTTACATCACCAGGAAAACTTCCGTGATAAGTGGCATGAATTTATGTCTGGCCCCATGCAGTTCGATTCAAATCATTTTATTCCCGAACTCACGCCTTTGTTTGGCTCCCCTGAATACGAATCCTTAACCGCTGAAGAAAGACATAAACTTTTTTTTGAATATCTTAAGCTGGTTGGAGAAGCGCTTGTCTTGTTCGAACAGATTCTGGTTTACGGTGTGCGCTTTCTAGAAAAAGATTTCAAAACACTTACTCCTGAAGCCAGCGCCTCACTCAAGCAATTTGCTTTTGAAGAACTTTATCATTCGCAAGGCTTTAGGCATTTTCTTCATTCTAATGCGGTTTTTCATTGGGATCGAAATAAAATTTATGCGGATTCAAGACGATTGAAAAATATGATCGCCTGGATTGTGAAAAAAGCTCCGGCCTGTGTTTTTCTTCCAGGTGCTAAGCTGGAAGCTTTTACATTGAGTTACTACCGGATGATTAAAAAATACTATCCGGACAACAGGCAGAATTCATGGATTCATTTAAATCACATCCATCACGTCGATGAGTCTTTTCATCTGCCGCTGGAATTTGATCTGCATGATTCAATCTTTGAAAAAGCCGGACCGATCAAAACGTTTCTTGGAACAATTGGTTTTGTTCTTATTATGCAAGTCGCTCTGGTCATCGGGTCTTACAAAGTTATTCATTATGCCTTTCCGGAATATTCGTTCATCAAAAAAATCCGATGGATGATGAAAATGGCAAAATGGGCAGTGCGGACGACTCCCGCCTATCAGGAAGCACGAGCGATGACCAAATCGCAGTTCGAAAAGAAAAAACCGAAATGGGGAAAAATCCTTTCTTTTATATACTGGTAAATTTTGGAGGAATCATGAAGAGCCTTGTCTTTTGTTTGTTGCTAGCAAGCACATCTCTTGTCAGTGCAAAAGATATTGTCGTTGTTAATCCCGGCAATTATGAATGGAGTTCAGATAAAGCTTTCACCTGGGAAAAAGAAAAAGCCGGTGAGCGTGCCAAGAGAAGAATTGCTTCCAATCAAGAGGTCACGGATGATCTGATGAGCAAGGAATTAAAATCTTTTCGGGAAAGATATCTCGCTGCTAAAACTCCGGAAGAACTGGAAAAACTTTTAGTCGAGCTGGATTCACATTACGATTCGTTCCCTCAAGATCTTAAATATTTTGCAGCGCTGGTAACTCCAATGCATGCCCTTCGTGCGTTTACTTACAAAATGTATCCGCTAGTGACGAAAGAAAAACTTTCTCATTCAGTTGTTCTTTCGAGTGTCCTGAATTTTGCCTCAATGATGAAGATCAATCTTCCTACTGAGCAATGGATGGCGGGGTTTAAATATACGAGTGAACCAATGACGTTGGAAGATGATGCCAACCGATTCTACACGACAGAAGATGTTCAGAATTTTGTCGGCAAAGTCATGTATCCAGAATTGTTAAAAGCAGCGGGAAGAATTAAGGCCCTGAATTTTGCTGACAACAGAATCGTTTGGGACAATAAACTTCTTTATGGAACAGCGTCTTTTCAAGATGGTTTCAAACGCTATAATACACTTGGAGAAGCTGAACGACTTGCGACGCTTTCTTCTCTTCACTATGCAATGGCAGGCGCTGCAAGATTTCAAGCTTACAATGTTGCGGAACTCGTCAGCTTCTCAAAAGAAATAGCAAGTCTTTATGGCTACGATTCATTTTTGTCAGAAGTGGACGGCGTTACTGCTAAAAAAGTTCACGACGTGTTGATGAAATCAAAATATAAAAATCTTTTCACTTTAAGAACTAATGGCGAACAAAATATGAAAGTGGCGTTCAAACATCTTAAAGAAGGAAGTCGTCTTGCTGTGGTGGCGTGGCAAGAATTAAAAGACAGACCAACAAGTGAAACAGATCTTTTCAATCCAAATTATTTTGATGGTTTTTTCAATCGGATTGATCGCGGAGCTGAGAATGTCGAAAAAATGTTGAGTGGTAAAACCCTGGTTAGATCAGACATCACCGGTGAAGTTGTAGCTGTCGATTTTCCATCTTTTTATATGAATCCTCCTCGCGACCTGAAGACGCTTGCTCCTGTGTCCTTTGAAGGCGGAGAAAAGCAAATGACAAAAACAATTATCGGGTCTGATGGAAAATCAAAAATAGTGAAATTCAGAAATTATTTTTACGGGCGTTCTGTTGGGTGGGATTTAAAAGCATACGCTTCGATTTTCCCTGAATTAAAAAAAGGCGAAGACGTTTCGAAAGCAGTTAGAATTATTAACCAATCAAATGGTGCTTTCCACGCAGCTGATCACTTAAATGTCTTTATGCTTTACTGATTCTTTTTATTTTAAGGTGTCGCGTCTGCGGCACCTTTGTCTTTGCCTTTCAATTTCAACATTATCGCAATAGCTAAAAAACCAAATGTCATTTGCAAAAGGAATGAACCCGGAGTGTTTTTGCTGACGTCTTCGATTGAACCACAGGAAACAGGCGGGCGATTAGGATAAAGGTAAGTCACGGCATCAACATCATCTTTAGTCAGATGAGTCTGCATTTTACCCGAAGCCGAATAATACATCAGGGCCGTATCGTCTTCAGAGTGACCGATGCCGATAGCATGTCCGATTTCATGAGCAATGATTGCAATTTGCTCGTCCTGATCCTTGAGACCAAATGTCGGAGCACCAACATTGTTGATTAAGACAGCGGCTTTGTTCGGATTAGATGCTCGTATGTTGGCAAAAGCATGAATATAAGGATTGGTGAAAATTGTATTGTTGGGTGAGCAGGAAATGATAATCGAATTCGTATCAGCGAGGGCGATAACCTGATCCAGCGTTGTAACGTTTGTGATGCCAAGACCAGTTTTAATTGTGCCAACTTTTAATTTTAATCTCGACGATGGGACTGTGTTCCAGAAACGATTAATTCCTTTTTCCACATAATCTTTAAGAATGGCCGGAGTTAGATTGATGTTGGAACAGCTAGTGTCAGCAATATTCACAGTCACTTCATCCACGGGAAAATGGGTGAAGGCCTGGTTTTGAAGAGTGAATGCAAATGCTTCAGTTGAAGCAACGATAAAAATTAAGGCCGCAGTAAACTTAAGCATGACTACCTCAGAGATGGTAATGAACCGATAGTGTAAAACCTAATGTTCTTTTATCAGAAGAGAACATTTGATAAATATTCCAATCATTGCGAACAGAAAAATTTTCAGAGAAAGAATATTCTTGTCCGATATCAATGGTTGTGTTGTAAGATTCTGTTGCATCTTTGGGAAGATAATAGGGTGAAGTGGAAGTTCCGTTATTCAGATAAACGACTCCGCCGCTTCCGGATAACGTGGTTCTGAAAAAACTTATTCCCGAACGAAGCATGTACTTATCACTAAACGAATAGCCGCCAAGAAGACCCAGTCTTGTCACCGTTTTTGTATAATCGTTTGCAGTCTTAAAATAAGGAATGAAATTGAATTCAGGAAGAAACGCCCAGTTCTCTTTTAAAAGACGAGCATTGAGGATGAAACTTGGAGTGAAGCCAATGACATCTTTTGAATCTTTATTGTTTCGAATGGTAGAGAAAGGAGAGTTGTTGAAAACGCCCACGCCAAATTGAGCATATTTTAATTTTTCCTGACTCCATTCTTTAATAGATGAAGCATAGGATTGTGTGTTCGATACCAGAGTAAAAAAGAACACCATTGCTAAAAATCTCTTCATCCCTTAATAATAAGTTCGATCAATAAACATTGTCTATAGAATTTAATTAGTGCTACGATTTCTAAATGAAGAAAAAAATTTTACTGCCTCTTTTACTGTTGGGATTCAGTGAAGCCTATTCGCAATTAATATGGACGAAAGCTCCGACACGCGAGCGCGATCAGAATTTACAAGAAATTATTGTCCAGTCATTGGGGGATACTTACAACGAAATTTCCGCATCAGAAAAAGTGAATCTTTATAATTTTATAAAATCAGTAAATCCGCAAATAACAGACTTCAACCATATTAAGACGAACCAATATGTTTATCTTGAATTTCCAGCATGGCTCAAAGCTCGCTTGAAAAATAAAGAAATTGCGAAAGTGGTCGTTGCGACTCCACCTGCACAGGAAGCGCAAGTCGAGCACTCTGTGGAAGTAGAAGAAGGTTGGTTAAAGAAATATTCTCCACAGATTGGAATTGGCCTCAACAGTTCTTTCGTTGATGAGTTTAAAGGTGAAAGAAGATTTGAGACTATTAAGAGTGATGCGATCCAACTGAGAGGAAGAGGGGAGTTCTTCCTCGATGAATATAAAAAGTGGCTTTATATTCCTCAGTTGGGATTGGCAAAAGCAAGTCAAACGATCAATCTCCCTTTGGAAATTGAACTAAAAAATTCTTTTGTCTATTTCAGAGAAAACACTTGGAATGTTTATCCGCTTACAAGCTTAACAGTTTCAAAAAATTCACATCTGTATGTTTTGAACAGTCTCAATGTCGGAGTGAGTAACGATTACTATTCAACCGTGAATGCTGGGGCTATTTACATGCCGGTGTTTTTTGAAAAAAACTGGACGATTGCAGCGACTCTCAACTATACGCCTTATTATCACATGAATAGACAGGAAGTTTCAGATAAAAATGTCAGTGGGGTCGGAGCCTTTATCGGCCTTGGAACAATGATCTTTGAAAAATTTAATCTGGAGTTTTCATCTACCTATTCGAAATTAAAAAATAATGAAATCACGCTGAAACGTTCTGAGATTTTAACTTCATTGCTCTACAAATTTTAAAATATGATTGCGGAACTGATATTGAAATTAATAATTGAAAATACAGTCTTCGCTAAAGGAGCTTTTCGCGAACCACGCGCTTCTGAAATCACACAATATTTTGGTAGGTGCAACGTTTCAAAAGAACTTCCCGAAACCATAGACCTCTATAGTTGGAATATGCTGACAGGGATGAAGAAAGAGTGGTCGAAAGGTTTTAATGAATATTCAACAAATACAAATCTATTTTTACTTCAGGAAACCTTTTTTAATGAAGCTCAGAAAAAAATTTTCAATGCTTCGGCCTTTTGCTGGACTGCTGGGAATGCTCATGTGCACATTAAAACCAACGTTGCATCTGGGGTGGCCACAGGAACTTATACCAAACCAATTAAAACCGAAGTTACATACTCCAAATATTATGAACCCGTGATGTGGGTTCGGCAGTCAACTTTGTACTCCTGGTATAAAATTAAAAAATCAAAAAAAAATCTGCTTGTAGTGAATGTTCATGCGATTAATTTTGTTCCGGATTATATGTACTTCGAACAAATTGCGAATATAGAAAAGAAGCTCAGAAAACATCAGGGGCCACTCATCTTAGCAGGTGACTTTAATTCATTCTCACTTTCAAAAACAAAGTTTTTGAATCTTCTTGTGAAAAAGCACAAGTTAACAGAAATTGAATTTTCAAATGATAGAAGAAAAAAGTTCAGGTCCTTTCCTCTGGATCACCTCTTTGTGCGTGGTTTTACCGCGCTCGAAAGTCATGTTGAAGATTCCTCTTTAAGCTCTGACCATAATGCACTCTGGGCAAGGTTGAAGCTCCAATGACCCAGGAAAGAAAAGATAAAGAAATTGAGAAGTTCCAAAAAAAGATTAAGCAGTATAACTCGCCTGAAGGAAAAAAAATTCTTCAAAAAGATGTTCAGAAGAAAGGTTCAGCGCTTTATGAAGAAATAAAAGAATACAACGAGGATAAAGAATCTTTTCAATTAATGTTCAAGCACGCAGACAAGCTGATCATTAAAAATGAGAAAGATAATCTTTACCAATTTAAGAGTTTTGAAACTTTAAAAAAAGAAGCGCAGAAAAGCCATCAAAGTTGGATCAAGGAAACAAATTACGGCAAAAGTTTTCAGGTTCAAAAAACAAAAGAGGCGCAAGCAGTCTCTACAGGGGATTCTGTAACCGCAGAGTCAGCTTCAAGGACTTTACAACAAACAGTGGCGATTCATGAGAACAGAGAGCGGCCTCTTATGTTGAAAGATAAAAGGATCTCAGGCGTTTTAATAATTCTTCCATTGCTTCTGATTGGTATGATTGTTTGGAAAATAAAAAAATGAAATGGTTCTCATTTCTCATCACGAACAAATGGAGAGCTGGCGTATTTCTTTTATTTGTATTTCTGCTGCTAATGGCGGGGAGTGTTTCCTTTTTTCACAAGCTCAGACCTGAACTCGAGTATCTTCTTCCGCAGAATCATGAACTCATACAGAATTTGAAAGAATTTAACTCCCGTTTTCCATTAAGTGACAACACGTTGATTGCTTTGGAATGCACTAAAGAGTGCGATCAGGTTTCAAATGAATTGAGTCACATGCTGAAAGAAAAGACTTTCCCCAATACTGCTTTGGTGAAAAACAATTTTAAAGACGAGCTCGTTTTTTTTGAAAAATACAGTTCTTATTATTATCCTATTAATCAGTATAAAACACTGGATGAAAAAATATTTGAGCGAAAGGGAAAGAAGACTCAAAATCCAGACAGTTTTCAAACCGCTCTCATAAATTTCATTCAATACAAACGGCTGGGGATATTCCAACAGATTTCTCTATTGCCGTCAGGGATGCTGGTCTCAAGAGATGGAAAATCAGCCTTGATTTTTATTATTCATAAGCATCCTTTTATCAATCTTTCAGAAGCCGAAATTTTCACAAAACAATTGGATGGCCTGGTAAAAGAATTAAAGCTGTCAGATAAACGCCTGCAAGCGGTCAAGTTTAACGGTTTTGCGCACTCTCTGGTAAATGAATATAAATCTCTTTGGGGAGATATGATTCTTTCTTCAGTGTTGGTGATTATTCTTCTCGTAGGGCTCCTGTATTATTTTTTCAGGTCGTGGAGAATCGTGATCGCTATTTTTATCCCTCTGTTTTTTGGAATCAGCGGACTCTATACCTTCGGGGCCCTTTTCTTCAGCAATATAAACTCTAATGCTTTTTTCCTTTCGTCGCTCATTGCTGGAAATTCCATTAATGTCGGAATTATTTTAATGGCCAATTCCAAATTATATAAAAATCAGGAAGATGTTCATCTTTTTGATTCGGTCTTCAGGGCTTCGTTTAAACCGACATTCCTTTCAACGGTATCGACTTCCATTGCCTACGGTGTTTTATGCTTTTTACCTTTTAAAGGCTTTTCCGATTTTGGAGTTCTTGGCTTCTTTGGAATGTTGTTCTGTTTTATGAGCTATTATTTATTGTTTCCTCTTCTTTATAATCTGAATATTTTCAACGCCAGTGACTTGGAAAAATCAAGTGAACACAATTTGAATTTCAAATTTAAGTTAAAAGTTCCGGCCCTGGCGATCGTAAGTCTTTTCTTCATTATGTTGATCGGCCTGGCAGCTGGAGGCGCTTTCAAACGTGAAAATCTTTTTGAACCTGACATGAATAAAATTAAAGATCGAAGCTACACTAATTCCAGCTTTGAAAGTTTTAAGGGAAAGATTTCTTCAATCTCCGTGAACAGCAGTCTCTTTCCTACCGGAGTTATTCTTCTGGACAATGCAAGCGATGCTTTCCGTTTTAAAGGTGTGCTAGATAACGATCCGGTGATCCGGAAACTTATCCCAGAATTTTCCGTGTTTTCCTGGAATGACATCATTCCCTCAGATATTAATCAAAAGCAATTTTATCTCGATCGGCTGAGATCAATAAAAGATGTCAATTTCATCAAACAGTTTCCTTCGATTACCGCAGAAGAAGAGAAATTACTGGATCTTGCATACGGCTCAACAGCGCAGGCGAGGGAAATGGATAATGAGGCTCCTCCATTCTTAAAAATGGTTTTTAGTGAGAAGGAAAAATTACCGGGTAATATTCTCTATCTCTCTTTCAATCTCAATAAGCTTGAGACGGATCTTTTTAGAATGAACAGTTTTTTCAACAGAATTGATCTTCTGAAAAAAACAATTAATACTCCTGGCAGTGTTCTTTATGTTGGCATTATTCCCATGCTTTCTACTATTGGTGAAATGATTATGAACTTTTGGTGGAAGCCGGTGGTGACATCAGTGGGAATGATCTTGATTTTGATCATGGCATTTTCCTCAAAAGGAATTAATCGTCCAAAATTTCTTCTTGCGTACCTTTTTATCGTGGCCGCTTTCTTTTCTTTTATTTTTATCTTCAATATTAAACTTCAGGTTTTAAATTATATTTCTGTGATCCTCACGCTCGGAATCGGAATAGATTATTTGATCAATCTGACCATGAGTAAGAATCGCAGCAAAATTTCGGCCTTCATTCTTTTGTGTTCACTCACCACAATGCTGAGCTATCTGGCGCTCTATCTGGGAACGACACACCTCGGATTGAGAAGCTTTGCTCTCCTGGCCTTGATCGGAGAGGTCGTTGCTATCATCGTGAGTTTTTTGATGGTTTCTTATATCAGTGACTGATTAGATGGGCACTTGGTAGGAACTGACTTCAGTCAAAACTTGCACATTCACTACGTCAATTTACGTCTTTTCATTGAGTTAAAGAAAATTTGATTATTTTTCTCAAGTATGTGTCAAGATGTACCGTAAATTAGTTTAGAGGTATAAATATGAGTAAAGTAAAAACTGTGTTTTCAGTAACCCCGTTGGCCTTAATCCTCCTGATTTCTGGTTGTAGTAAAGGAGGTATGTTTGGTTCATCGCTTGCGGGCTTCGTGAGTGGCGGAAGCGGATCGACCGATACAATTCAGTACACGGCCGCGAACCAGTCCTTATATAGCGACCTCGAATTAAAGATCAATAAATCTAATAATGTTGTTTTGAAGTATCTTAATTCAGTTACGCCTCTAAATACTTTTGGCCCGGCCGAAACGGCGATCTTGAACGATTTCGATCTCAACTTTGATCCAAGCTGTATAGATGCGGCCAATGATATCTACAGTTGTCCTATTGATTCAAATACTGTGGCCAGTCTTGTTTTGCAGTCGAACTCGATTAGTCCAATGACTTCAAATATTCAGGCCATTTCAACTTCACCAGCGCCGATACTCCAAGGACATTCGCCAGATTATTCTGCAAGAATGGCATTGCTTGCTAAGTTCAAAGCACAGGAAGCACTTGGTGTGATGGTCGATAGTAATAATTTTTCAAACCTTATTCCAGAATGCGTGGCCGATCAAATGAGCACGACGATTTGTTCATTGCTGACCATGGTTGTCTCCGTTAATGGCGAGCCAGCCGTTTATAAAGTTTATGAACATTTAAGTCTAAGAGATAAGAACTTAGAAGAATTCAAAGATTACGTAAAATACGATCTTTCAACAAATGATTCTTATAAAGACGTTATTAAAGTGAGCAGTGAAGAAGTGACAGCGTTGCTTAAGAAAAAGGCGAGAAGAGAATTTCTACAAGTAAATGCCAATGCCATTCTTTCTCATGGAGTGAACATATTCTCGTTCCTCACATTTGTTGGGTATGATGTAGCAAATTCTAACAATAATTCTTTGTTTGATGGTTTGAATATAAATAAGCAAGACTTGCAGAGCATTTATACCAGTGAAAAAGACAATACTTTAGGACAAGCCTATTTAAAAGACAAAGTTCTCAATACAAATAAACCGGCCTTCTACTACTTCATTGAAAAATTCATTTCCGAAGATGACATGCAGGTTGTCGCTGGAACGTCCAATAACTTTGAATATTTTATTAATATTCCAAACCTGTGCAAATACCTGGGCTCAAGTGGAATGAGCGGTTGTTCTGAAACTCTTACCACTTATTTCAATCGCCTCAGATTTATTCAAAATCTTCAGACAAAAAGAATTTCTGTCACCTACAAAGATGCACCATATGTTTCTTCAGAAACGGAATTCTTTTACTTCGACTATACTTATGATTACAAATCTTCTCTTAAAGTTGATCTCAACAATACGAAAACAATCTATGCTGCTTTTCTTCAGCATGAGCTTGATTCTGCTCCAACGACAGCTGCAAATAATAAAATAGATGCAGGGGATATCGCTCTGTTGAATTCTGCGACAGTTAGAGGGATTGCGAGTATAAACGATCACATTGAAGTGCCTCTTGCCGCTCAGATAGAGAACGGTATTGCCGACATTACACAAACAACGCTGGCTTCAAAGTTGGGCCTATCTCTCGATACGGATTTCTATGTTCACATTCCGGAAAATCTTGATCAGAATGTGAAGTACGATGCCTTCTCAGACTCCAATTCAACAATCAGTTTTAATGGCAGCAGTGAAGGCGATGTCATCATGAACGTTCCTAAAACTGATAACCTTGTTTCACTAGCTCACCATCGCGGAAATACAATTTACGATGATATCCTGGGAATCAATGCACCTCAGATGGATCTCCAATTTCCTCCGTATCAACTTTCTGAAAGAGATCTGCTGGTCTTAGAAGGAGCAGTCAATCCACATTGTGAAGAAAGCCTTGCCGCAAGTCTTGGTTGCGACAACCAGGTGAGAATTTCAAAACTCGCCGTAAACAATTCGATGGCCTTAGCTTATCTTCATGGAAAGCGTTACGCTGCCAATGGAATTGATTTCGATGATTACTCTTTTGGTTTGACGCCTGTAGATTTGAAGTTTTTTATTCCTGTGAATCCAACGATTGTAGATACTACTCAGTGGAACAGAGAAATGACTTCCACTGTAAAAGTCTCGCCCTTTCAATCAGCAGTTAAATACCGTGCTAAAAATGATATTTGGGCAGGTCAAAATATTACTCTTGCTTATCCAAACTATGTCGATGGAAACGTCGATTATCTCGTCAATGTGCCAAATGGAGCTGTTTTGGATAAATCAATGAACGTCATTGCTGACCCTATCAGTGGTCAATTACCTCTGATAGCGCTGACAGCTTCGTTAGATCTTGTCCGCGCAGACAATGGAAGTACAGATTCATTCAGAAATTGTGGTCTTCCACTTGATTTCTCTTCATCAACTTCAATTTCATCTGCGGTGACAAACATAGTGACTCAAATCCCGAGTGGAACTTATGTTGGACAATACGTTTGTGCACCTTAGGCATCTGATTTTAATATTTTTCTTTGCTTTCAAAGCAAAGGCTGCAATCGTAATAACGGATGTGGACGATACTCTCAGAAAAACAGAGAGTCTCGTTCCTGAGTATGCTGTTGCACAATACCTCACTTCACCCAATGAGTTTTACAGTGGAATGAAGGGGATTATTTCTGATCTCAAGCAATCGACGATTGACTCTCAAGTGTATTATGTCACAGATAATTATCGTGAAGTTTATGACACTGCTGACTGGTTGATTGCAAATAATTTTCCTCCGGGGGAAGTGTATCAGCGAGAAAACGTGGCCTCAGTCATTCTTAACAAAAAAAACCTTCACAAGCAGGAAAGAATAAAGTCCATCGTCGAGGCCCGTCTAAACTCTGCTGGACCTTTTTATTTCTTTGGTGACAACGGTTATGATGATCCCAAAATTTACCTCCAGGTAGCGGAACTCTACAAAGATCGAGATATGAAAATCCTAATCCGTGATATCAAAGGAGAAACTATTTTCGTTGGAATGCTCAACCAGCCGTCAGAGACTAAAGCACCACTTTATGTTTTTAGTGGTGAATACGAATTTTGGTTTAATCTCAAATATGATTTTCTTGTAAAAGAAACCTCACTTAAGTCATGGCTAAGTTGGTATGCTGACTGGTTAAAGCGAAGTTCTATTCCCAGATCAACTGCCACTTACCTGGCAAGAAAAATAATTCCAGCTTATTGTAAAGGGGAACGCAAAGGAGCTTGTGCGAATTTCATGCAGAATCAAATCGAGAGATCCATTTCCATTCGTTACCGTCCGTTATTTTAAAGAGACGCTATTATCGAGATCCTCTGCAGGTTTATCAGCGACTTTGGGTTGAGCTTCAATATAGTAAATGGTGAACCCTGCATAGACGCGATCAGGATTTTTTATCAGGGGCTTGTTGTTGTTCCAGATTTCTCTCCAGCGCTTTGGCGTTTCATAAACTTTGTAAGAGATGAGTCCAAGCGTATCGTTTCTTTTAATTAGGTAAGGGCTCCCTTCCGGATGCCAGTCGAAAAGTCGGGCCGGTCTTTTGTATTTTAATTTCATCCCGGGAACGAGCTTGATTGATCCTTTTAAGATGGGTTTGTTGATATCAGCGAGTTCTTTCCAGTGATCGATTTTTCCATAAATTTTAAATGAGACGAGCATAAGAGTATCAGACCTCTGCGTTTCGTATTCATCGAAATTTCCTTTTTCTGATTCTGTGATCAAACGTTGCTGATACATTGTTTGAGATTGGGCAAAGGCCGAAGCAGAAATTAGTGAAAGCAGCGTAAGGAACAAACCTGATTTTTTCACGATAACCTCGATGGATTTTTTTTAGCTTATCGAAATAAAATAAGGAAGCTTTACAACAACTGTAATTTAGTTGGAAAATACAAGAGGGGAGAACTCGGTTAATGAAAAAGCTTTTTGCCAAATTCCAGGGGCCGGGAAAAATCCAATACGCTCAGATGCTCGCTTTGTCGTTCTATATTCTGATCGCCTGGCTTCATCTTGGCCTCTTGAGGCCAGAGAGATTTTATTTTGTCATTTTTTTCACCTGCGCTTTGGATCTGTTTTTTAATTTTTTGCCACAGAGAAGAAATTCGGAAGGAAAAATAAAATTTCCCATTACGGGATTTGTGGCCGGCTCTGCGATTGCCCTGTTAATCGAGACATCGTCCATGCCCATTTATTTTCTCGCAGGATCCATTGCAATTCTTAGCAAAACTTTAATCCGTGTTGAGAATAAACATGTCCTCAATCCCGCCAATCTGGCGGTTGTCGCAACAGTCATTTTAACGGGTGGGCAAGCAACAGTGAATATTGCTCAATGGTCGGGCGCAGGATGGGTCTTGCTTCTTATGGGGCTCATAGGAATGACCGTGGCTACTCTGGCCAAAAGGATTGTGCTGTCGTGCTCGTACATCTTTTCCTTTCTTATTCTTTCTCTGATCTATTCATTGGCCAGTGGTCTCCCATTATTTTTTATTCCGGGATCTCTCTTGGGAATTTCGACACTTCTTTTTGCGTTTCACATGCTGACAGATCCCATGACTTCGCCATCAGACCTAAAACTGCAAATGCGCAATGGAGTGTTGATAGCCTCTGTTCATCTCTTTCTTTATGCCAATAGTGTTTTATACGCTCAGTTGCTCGCAGCTCTAATTGTCGTTTCAACAATTACCTTTCTGAAGAGTTTTCAGGCAGAAGTCCCTTTAACAGCCAAAGATCCCCTGCAAGCGAAGCCAGAAAACCAAAAATGAGAAGACCACCAAAAACTCGTGGCGGCTCAAAATAATAAAAGAAAAAAATTGTCGAACACATCATCATGATAAAAGTTGTAATGACTGAACCGCCACTTCGTTCTTTGATTCCACTTTCCAGGGGATCATCGGAGCTGTCCATGGAACCAAGAATATATTGAATCGTATTGTCGCCAGTCATTCCCACGAGAATCGAAACGACTACACAGGTAACGAAGTTGACTCTGACTTGAACCCCCGCCATCAGGACGAGAGTGACGCCGACACCCCAAAGTGAAGTCGCAATTAAAGCCGGAAAACGTTTAAGATTGCCGGTGTAATAGGCAAGCCCAAGTAAGCAGATAAAAACTAAAACCAGACTTAAAAGAAAACTGTCCAATAACGTTTCTGGTACCATTTGCGAAAAATCGGCGTAGGCCACTAAAGCGCCTGCTAAAGCACATTCCTGGTTTGGACATAGCTCACGCGAAATCATATGTCTCATCACGTTCATATCTTTCATTTCAATTTCTTTCAGATACACAACTGCGCGTGCACGTTTATCAGAAAAAAAACGTTGATACTGAATAGTCGATTTTAGCCCGTCTTCAACGAGAGACTTTTGTTCGTCGTTCAGGTTATGCATTAAAAAATTTTTTATTTCATAAGGGCTATCGATGCGAGCAACGTTCGGATGCTTTCTCAGCTTCTCAATGATTTCATTGTTGATGGCCACCCGGCCTTTATCATTAAAGACAAGACTAATATCACCCTTAAAACCTCTGGTCTTTTGAAGATACTCAATTCCCTGGCGGAAAGGATTATTCTTTTTAAATAACTCTGAAGGAACGTCGGAAATGTAGATACGATGAAAAGTAAAAGGAAGAAAAAGAAGCAGAGAGAGTAAGATCAATGACACTTTTCTTCTCGGTCTGATTCGTTCCAGTAGATGCAGCGGAAGTATGTTGATCGTTTTTTCTTTATTAACCCACGAACGATTCTTTAACGTCACTTTGAGAAAAGGAGGAAGAACAAACATTACAGTAACCCATTCTATCATTCCGCTGATGCCTGCCCAAAGCCCAAGCCTTCTAATCACATCGATATCTGAAGTATAAAGAGAAACGAATCCGATAAAAGTGGTAAAAGAAGTGAAGAAACTTGGTGTGACGAGTTTCTTAAAAGCAATCATCCAGTCATCATCATTATTATTCAGCTGATGATGTGAGAGAAAAGCAAAATCTCCAAGCGAGCTGACCGTGAGAAGAAGAATGAGACAATTGTTTAAAATATCAATGGGTATATGAAAGAGAGACATGAGAGAAAATAAAATTAAACTGCTGTAGAGAAGAGTTCCAATTAAAATGAAGCCGGACTTCCACGTTCCAAAAAAACAGCGAAAGAAAACGAGAATAAAAAGAGCAATAACCCCATTGAGAGCATTGTTGATCTGCAGACCTTTCGCCATAAAAAACTGATAACTGGCATCGCCCAGCCAGAAGGATTTTATTTCCGGAACAGATGACATTAAAGATTGAGCAGCGGAAGGGACTGTTTTAATTTCAAAATCCTGTTCTCCGCGATCTTCGAGATTAAACTCGTGCATAAAATCTTTTTGATCTTGTCGGACAAGCAATCCACGCCAAGGAGTCTGATCAATGGCCACTAGAGGATTCGCTTCCGTTGGAGAGTCGCACTGAAGTGGAACAATCGGCTTGAACAACAATTGATCAAAGCCATCAACACCTTTTTTATATTCAGCTTGTCGGAGAAATAGGGGAGACATCGTATTTTGCAAAATCGGTATCTGCATCGGTGTCGTCACCGCCCATTTTCGGATAAAGCATAAATCTTTTTCATTAAAGGGCGCATCCATTTTCTGAAAGATTACCAGCGCATTTGTTCCAAGCTTGAACTCATCCTTCATTCGGAAGTAATCCTGGCTTGTTTCAAAATGCTTGTTGATCAGCTTGTCGACAGTAATAAAAACAGGAAGAGGCTTGAAAGGAATGAGAAGACCTACCAGCAACAAAATAAATATAGATAGCGAAAGGCGATGCGCAGAGTACGTTTTTTGCTGAATATGATTTAAAAAATCGCGAAAACGATAGAGAAGATTTTCTTTTGTCATACCAACGCCATATCAAATGCCGGAGTCTGCATCTTATCGTTTAAAGCGAGTTCATCGCGAAGGGTGCCCTTTTCATCCTTATAATGAACTGTATAAAATCCCATTTGATTTTTCTGTGTAATCAAACCTTTCATAGAACGAGTGAGACCTTCACGCTCAAAATCGCAATACGCGAGCATGTGAAATTTTTTTTGAAAAGCAAGCTCTATGACCGATCGAAGAATCATTTGTTTCTCGCGGCGTTCGAGTCCGTCGATGAAACTCAATTGATTGATATACAGAATATCAATCGGTTTTCCGGCAATCGGCAAAGGTTTTAACTGCAGGCCGGGAACAACTGCTGCCATTTTTGAAATCGCAGTAAAGGCGAAAGGAATTTTGGGAACAATAATCTGTTTACTCTCAATCGGATTCCACAAGCACGTGGCGGCCAGAAGTTTTCCTTTGGCGTTTCGGACAACGATCCAATTTTCAAGCGTAAAATTTTTCCATTCACTGAGGCGGCGGTCGAATTCTTTCGACCAATCGTGACCGAACATCCGTTGTTTGTGATCTTCTTCAAGCAGTACTAATAACGCTTCTTTATCTGAAGGGCCTGCGTATCTTACTTGATTGCTGGTTGACGGTTTTCCAAATTTTCCGATGATGTTGATCATCTGGTAACGGGCCAGCTCTTTGTAATAGAGGTTGGGAATTTTAGTGTCAGCGAGATTATTTTTGGAATAGGCATTAGTACTCATGAGTGCTGTTTGAAAATAACGGCAATGGCCTGTCTCTTCGAGCTCTGGAGATTTTTCCAGAAATTGACCGTAAAATTTTCTCCATTCGCGAATAAGTTTTCTATTCAACGAAACTCGTAAATCGCCAAGGTAACCGATCGTCTGTAATTCACCTGCAATATATCCTGGACGAAAGGAAGCTACGGCAACGCCTTGTAATTTTTTTTGATCATTTCTTAGCGTGAACACGAGAAATTTTTCACTGCGCTCTCGAAGAAAACTAAAAAAATGATCGCCACGCTTGTAGATGACTGCGCTTTCTTTAGCCGCTAATTCTGTTTGATGATAATACTCAAGCAGCTCTTCATTCTCCGCAGGCGTTGCAAGAGCAATATGCGGAAATTCATTAAGGAGATCGTTAAGCTTCAAAGACATTGCTAATGAACTCTTGTACGTTTTTTTCCAGAAGCTGAAGGTCGCCGGTGTTTTCTATGAGAAAGTCGGAAAGCTTTCTTTTGTTTTCAATGTCGAGTTGCTGAGAAAGAATATTTTCCGCCAGTTCTCGTGAGGAATGATCGCGAGCCATCAATCGGTGAATCTGAACTTCACGAGGGGCATAAACACAAACGGAAACATCGACAAGTTGATGTAGGTGTTTCTCGAATAAAAGAGGAACATCGTAAACAATGACCGAAGGTTTATCAAACAAACTGAAAGCGTCTTTAAAAACCTGAGGCAAGTGAGAATAAATATATCCTTCCACTAAAGTCCGGGCATCTGGATTTGAAAAAACAATTTCGCGCAATTTTTTGAAATCGATCGCATTATGTGTAACAGCTGCTGCGAAATGCTGACGGATAAATTCAACAGTCTCGGTTTTTTGATAAACCGTTTTAACATTGGCATCGGCATCTATGATTGGAAGACCATGCTTGCGCAGAAGGGAAGCCACGGTGCTTTTTCCTGTACCGATTCCACCGGTCAGACCGATAATCGGCACCGGTATATTGTAAAGTCTCGTTTCCGGCGCCAATTTTACTAAATTATTTTTTAGCTTTCTCATCACGTTTAGCCTGGTTCCAGTACACGTCCATTTGTTCCTGATTCATTGATTCCAGCTCAACACCTTGGGCCTTCATCAAATCTTCCATTGAATGAAAACGGCGTAGAAATTTTTTATTGGCCGCGCGAAGAGCATCGTGAGGATCAATGTCGAGATGACGTGCTAGTTGGGCCACAGAGAAAAGGAGATCGCCCATTTCTTCAAAAACAGCGGCCTTGTTGAGCTCGCGGTTTGGAGTGAGTTCTTCTTTCAGCTCCTGCCATTCTTCTTCAACTTTATAAACGACCTGAGTGTAATCATCCCAGTCAAATTTAATATCATTCGTTTTCTTTCCGATTTTCACAGCGGACATGAGCGGAGGAGCATTCAATACAGAAGAGGTGATGCGATGGTGAGTTTTCTCGCTGTCTTCGCGCGCTTTCTCTTCTTTTTTTATTTGTTCCCAGTTGATCAAGACCTGTTCAGGCGAAAGAGTCGTATCTTTGTTTTCAAAAACGTGCGGATGACGACGGATAAGTTTTTCCGCAAGTTTTGCAGAAACGGATTCGATATCAAACTGACCTTTTTCAGAGGCCATGTGTGAGTGAAGAAGAACTTGCAATAACACATCACCAATCTCTTCTTCCATTTTTTTGGGATCTTTTTCTTCGACGGCTTCAATGAATTCGTATGATTCCTCGAGCAAATACTTGAGCAAAGACTCATGGGTTTGCTTTAAGTCCCAAGGGCAGCCGGTGACCGGTGTTCTTAATTCGTTGATGACATCTTTTAGTTTTTCAAAATTACTTTTCATGTGGTACCTTTTTAGGGATGAAATTAAGCATAACTCTAAATGATAGTGGAATAAAAAGACAGCCTAGTAAAGACTCAGTAGAAAGAGTTCTGCCTTTAGTTGAAAAAACTTTTGAAGCGGCCTTGAAAAAGAACCCGCACTTCAAAGGTGTCAAAGAGGTGACTATAACGCTTACGCTTTGTGGAAAGGCCAAGATCAAGAAGCTGAACAAAGAGTATCGCGGAAAAGATTATGCAACGGACGTTCTGTCATTTCCCGTCTACGAGAACTTGAGACCAGATAAAAAATCAGATGAAAAAACGTTGCCTCAAGTAGAGCTGGGCGATCTGGTCATCTGCAGGGACGTGGCCAAGACACAAGCTAAAGAATTTGGTATAACGTACGTTCAAGAAGTGATTCATCTTGCGAGTCACGGTTTTCTTCATCTCCTGGGGTTCGATCATGAACTCTCTGCAAAGGAAGAAAAAATTATGCAAGGTTACGAAGACGACCTAGTGAAGAAAATATATAAAAGGCTTAGCTAATGAATGAACAAATCCGCATCGATCTCAATGAGAAAAAACTCGATATAAAAAATTACACCGAAAAGCTCGATCTGCTGCGGAGGTCGCTTTGAAATTGAAAAGAAGCAAAATCGCCTCGAGGAAATAAAGCGCATCGAAGGCATGGAAGGATTCTGGGATGATTCCACCAATGCCGCCAAAATCCAGAAAGAAAAATCCGTTCTCGAAGAAATCGTCAACACATACTTGCATCTGAAACAACTTTATGATGATTTCGATGTTCTTCTCGAATTTGCAACATCGGAAAACGATGAAGCGAGCGCAGAAGAGGCCATTGGCGTTTATAAAAACTTCCTTACAGAATTCCAGGCCGCTGAACAAAAAGTTCTCCTCTCGGGTGAAACTGATCCGAACAATGCGATTGTGCAGGTGAATGCCGGTGCCGGCGGAACAGAGTCGTGTGACTGGGCCTATATGCTTCTCAGAATGATTATTCGCTGGGCAGAATCTAAAAAATTCAAAGTTCAGGTTCTGGATACTCAGGAAGGGGACTCGGCGGGAATTAAATCCGCCACAATTACGATCACCGGTAACTATGCCTATGGACTGTTAAAATCAGAGTCGGGCGTTCACCGCCTGGTTAGACTTTCACCCTTTGATTCTGCGGGAAGAAGACATACCTCTTTTGCTTCACTTTTTGTGTCTCCCGAAATTGATGACACTATTGAAATTGATATTCAGGATAAAGATCTTCGCATCGACGTTTACCGCGCCGGTGGTTCGGGTGGTCAGGGCGTTAACACGACGGACTCTGCTGTTCGTATCACTCACTTGCCGACAAACATAGTTGTCGTCTGTCAGAATGAAAGATCTCAATTGCAAAACAAAGCGCAGGCCATGAAAGTTCTTCGCTCGCGATTGTATGAACTTGAAATGGAAAAAAGGCGCGCCAAAGAAGCAGAGCTGGAAGCCAATAAAAAGGACATCGCTTTTGGTGCCCAAATCAGATCTTACGTTTTACACCCGTACAAATTAGTGAAAGATCACCGCACCGATTTTGAATCTTCTCAAGCTGAAAAGGTTCTGGAAGGAGATCTTGATGAATTCATCGACGCTTTTTTACGCTGGCAAGTGGAAATGGCCACACCAGGGCAAGAGTAAAGAGTCGTCTAATGAAAAGCGCGCGTTTTAAACTTTTCCTCACCTTATTTCTGGATTCTCCTGGCACGATTAAATTTGCACTAGGAGTTCTGGCAGGCATGGCCTTTTCTATCGCTGTCATTTTATCGACGATGGGAATGATGGATGGATTTGACCGCGCTCTGAAAACAGGCCTTAAGAAATCCACAGGCGAAATTGTCATGAATTCGCGCACTGGCAATTTTTTCAAACTCACTCCCGATCTTGAAGATAAATTCAAGTCTCAGCACATCGACCATTATGCTCCTCTCGTGCAATCAGAAAGCTTTCTTATTTTTAATGATGAAAGCAGAGGCGTTCTGGTTCGCGGCGTAGATGATTCTTATTCAGAAGTGGTTCAGCTTCCTTTAAAATTTAACGATGATGAAGTAGGGATCGGCTCGGAAATAGCCCGTCTTCACAACATCAAAATCGGCGATGAGATTGTGCTGACCTTTGCCCGTGGAAATTCCGGCGTGAAATCCATGCCAAGCCTGGAGCGTTTCAAGGTGGCTCGCCTTATCACTCATGGCGTTTATCAAAAAGATTCTCGCATTGTTTACCTGAAACTTTCTGTTCTTCAAAAAATACTCGCTCTCGGCAATCACATCAATATGGTCTCAATGAATCTTCCTGGAAATCTTTCAGGCCATGAGACTAAAAACGATCTTGAAAAAATTGAAAATGCTCTCCCAGGTCTTCGCTCAGTCTTCGGGAATAATTTTTATTTTAAACCTTACTGGAGAGAATTCTCTTCATTGATTGAAGCAGTGAAAGTTGAAAAAATCATGATCAGTCTGATTCTTCAAATGGTGGTCGTCATTTCGATCTTTAACATTCTGGCCTTTATTATCTTTATTAATGAAAAGAAATCGAAAGAGCTTTTCCTTTTTAAAGCACTGGGACTATCCAAAAAAGCCATGGCGGATCTATGGATGCAATTGGTGCTTTTGATGTGGGTATTATCCTGTCTGCTCTCAATGGTGTTTGTGCAGATTTTCAAATTTCTTCTTTTGCATCTTTCACTCTTTGAGTTGCCATCGGAAATTTACTATATGCCACGAATTGAACTTTATCTGACGGCGAAAGACTACGCTTTCGTTTTTGCGCTGGCGCTCGTCTGGATTATGTTGATTACATATTATCTCCTGCGCAAATTGAAACAAAAAAGTCTGCTTGAAGGATTGAGACAAGAATTTGCTTAAGGACTAAAGGGAAGAAATGAGCATTATTATAAGACTGGAAAACGTCAAAAAATACTATAATCAATCGCGCGCGGTTAACGGCGTCACTCTTTCCATGAATGAAGGAGAAGAGTATTTGATTCGCGGGGCGAGTGGTTCCGGTAAATCAACTTTGCTTTATCTGCTGGGCGGCCTCGATCGACCAACTGAAGGCGAAGTGATTGTTAACCAGAAAAATCTTGCTTCTTTGAACGATGAAGAACTGGCCTTGTATCGCAACCGCTATGTCGGATTCGTTTTTCAATTTCACTTTTTGCTTCCTTCTATGAACTGTCTCGATAATCTTTTATTGCCGGCACGCCTCGCAGGTTTTGCTTCTGCTGAAACGGACGAAGTGAAAGAGCGCGTGCTTAAATTGGCCGAGAATCTCCAGGTCACCCATTGCCTCGCCAAATACCCCTATGAACTTTCTGGAGGCGAGCAACAAAGAATTAATATTATCCGTGCCCTTTCTCTTAAACCTAAATTACTTCTTTGCGATGAGCCAACGGGGAATCTTGATTCGGAGAATTCGAGAAAAGTTATTCAACTTCTTCGCACTCTCTCGAGAGAATTCCAGGCAACACTTGTCGTTGTCACTCACGATCCGATCATCGCGGAGAGCTTCAGCAATCAATTCTTAATGAAAGACGGCAAACTGGCGTAAGTGGCCTAGCGCATGGTCAAACCTAGAAATTTCTTTGCACTTCGTAATGTTCTTGCTACTTTTTAATACCTTAGTTATTTCATCCACTGATGGAGATTTATGTCTCTGAGATTGATCTCGACTTTTTTTTTCGTAATTCTGTTTTGCCAGAATCTTTTCGCAGCAGAAGATTTAGGGCCGAGAGTAGATCTCTTTAAGATCGATCAGATTCAATTGATCGGTCTGAAAAAAGTAGAGAAGGAAGCGGTTTTAGAACGTCTCGGCTCAAAGCCTGAGATGATGATTGATAATTATCTTCTCAAAAAAGATCTCGAAAAAATTTATTCCATGAAATATTTCGACGAAGTCGAAGCTCATCATGACGTTGTGAACGGCAAAAACACTCTCATCTTCAAGATGAAGGAAAAACCGATCATTACTAAAATTTCCTTTGAAGGAAACGACGGACTTTCAGACGATGACTTGAAAGGACAAGTGAAAACAAAGGTCTTTTCCATTCTTGATTCAACGTCGATTAAAAACGACGTTCAGGGACTTCTTAAGCACTACGAAGAAAAAGGTTACTTTCTCGCTTCGGTTGATACTGAATTAAAAAAGCTCAACGAAGAAAATATCGAACTCATTTTTCATGTTAAAGAATTCGATAAAGTAAAAGTGAAGAAGATCAACTTCCTCGGCAATATTGCTTTTAAAGACGACGAATTAAAAAGCATATTGCAGACTCAGGAAGACAGCTTGTTCTCGTTTCTTTCCGGATCGGGGAATTTCAAAGAAATCAATTTCCAGAACGACATCGAAAGATTGAAATACTTTTACCGCATGAAAGGTTACCTGCAGATCAATGTAGGCACTCCGGAAATTACGGTCTCAGAAGATAAGAAATGGGTTTTCATTACAATGAAGCTGACGGAAGGCCCGCAGTTCACTGTCAATAAAATCACTTTCCAGGGCGAAGTTCTTTTTCCTGAAACCGACATGAGAGAAAAACTCACGCTGAAAGAAAATGAAACTTACTCAGAAGAATCACTGAGAAAAGATATCCAGCTTCTCACAGAAATGTATCAGGATGAAGGGTACGCGTTTGCCAACGTTATCCGAAACCTGAACGTCGTTCCTGGTGAAAATAAAGTTGATGTTGAATTCTCTTTCGAAAAAGGGAAGATCGCTTACTTTGGCCGCTTCAAAGTCAAAGGAAATTCAAAATCGCGCGATAAAGTTATTCGCCGCGAACTTCTCATCCGCGAAGGACAGAAATTCAACGGGACAGCTCTTCGTCAATCAAAAGAAAACGTTCAGCGCTTAGGATTCTTTGAGCCAGATTCTATTATCTTCAACACTGTTTCTCCTAAAGATAAAGAAGATGTTCTCGACGTCGAAATTTCTGTCAAAGAAAAGAACACTGGACAGATTTCTCTCGGAGCTGGTTATTCAACGTCGACAGGATTCTTCTTCCAGTCGTCAGTGTCTCAATCAAACTTCCGCGGGATGGGACAAAACTTAACGTTCAGCTTGAACATCGCTCATACGTCAAAAACGTTCTCGATCGATTTCACTGAGCCGTATTTCTTAGACACGAAATGGTCTCTTGGTGGAGGCGTGTTCGTTTCGAATGACGATACATCTGCTTCGTATACAGAGAAGAAAAAAGGGATGAACGTGAGAGTCGGTTACCCGATTTTCCAATACACAAACCTTTATACGACTTACAAACTTGAAGACACTCAAATCAAAACTCTCGATGACCCGACAATTGACGTCAACGTTGAAAACGGTCTCGCATCGTCTGTTCAAGGTTCGATTGTTCACGACAGAAGAGATGATCGTTCTGATGCACGCAAAGGTCTTTTCTTAAGCTACTCGACTGAGTACACGGGACTTGGCGGAGATAAGAAATGGTTGAAGAACGAAGCTGAAGCTCGTGGATTCTACCCAGTGTGGCAAGACTTGATTTTCCGTTCGCGTTTCTATGCCGGAAGACTGGATGAAGTTAACGCAAGACCAATTCCACGCACGGAGAAATTTACTCTCGGTGGATCGAGAAACCTTCGCGGTTATGCTTACGAAGCTGTTGGGCCAAAACGCACAGTGACGAATAGCACAGGTCAGAAACTGACATTCAATGCTGGCGGTATATTCTCTGCGTTTACTAACCTTGAATTCCAGCATCCGCTTTCACGTGAGGCGGGGTTAAAGTGGGTTGTCTTCTTTGACGCTGGTCACGCAGGAACTCTGGATAAAGTACGCGTGTACACAGACTATGGTTTCGGATTCCGTTGGTTCTCACCAATCGGGACACTCCGTTTTGAATTCGGATACCCTCTGACAGGCGAATATAAAAATCAGGGTTCTCAATTCCATTTTGATATAGGACAATTGTTTTAAGATTTAAATCCATAAAGGGAGATGTTTCATGAAATCTTTAATCGCTGTAGTTGCATCACTGATGATCACTGGCTCAGCATTCGCTAAAGTTCTGGTTGGAAAAGTTGATGTTCAAAAAGTACTTATTTCAGTTAATCAAGGGCAAGCTGTTCGCGATCAATTGAAGAAATCTTTCGACGACAAACAAAAAGTTTTGAAAGATGAAGAAGATAAAATCAGAAAAATGCAAGACGACTACCAAAAGAAAGCGTCTGTTTTAAATGATAAAGAAAAAGGCAAAAAAGAAAGAGAAATCCAGGAAAAAATCGTTGCGATCCAACAGAAAACTGCTGGCTACCAAAAAGACATCCAGGATATGGAGCAAAAACTAAAAACTCCAATTCTTGAAAAAGTAAAAGCAGTTGTTGATGAAGTCGCAAAATCAGCAGACGTTGATCTTGTGTATGAAGCAGCAACAGCACCGATCCTTTACGCTAAAGAAGAAAAAGATCTTACTGATGAAGTTGTTAAAACTTACAATAAGAAATTTCCTAAGTAGTCTTTAAAAATTAGTTTCGTTTCAAATAAAGGACCCGCAAGCGCAGAGCTTCCGGGTCCTTCAATGTTTTAAGGGGACCTTCCAAAGGATATAAAGTGAATTTAGGAAACCTTCACAATTACGATTCAAGCGTTGAAATTTTAAAAGGGGATGCAGGCACAGTTGTTTCCGGCATCACTGATACCTATGCCCTGACCGAAGGCGCACTTGTCTTTATCAAGAATAAATCTTTCTTGAACGAGTGGCTCGAGAAGCCTTCAACGACAGGTTTGGTTGTTGAAAAAAAATATTTCGATCTGCTCGATCAACAGACGATAAAAACGCTTACTGAAAAAGCAAAATTCTTAGCAACGATTGCTGATGTCAACATCGGGATGTCCCTTCTGTCGAAACCTTTTTACGATGAAAAAATCGGTCAGCCAAATGACATTGTCGATGGCAGACAAATGGGTTCAGCTGTTGTGGACAGCACCGCGTGGATTGCCCAGGGTGCTTTCATTGGAGAAAATGTCATCATCGGAGCGAATGTCAAAATTCACTCAGGTGTTGTCCTGATGTCGGGAGTAGAAATCCATGAAGGCACCGAAATTTTCGCAAACTCTGTTGTCTACAGAAATGTCAAAATCGGCAAGCACGTGCGCATTCACGGAAACTGCACTATCGGCGCTGATGGCTTTGGATACAATTTTAAAAACGGTGAACATTTAAAAGTGTGGCACATGGGATCTGTTATCATTCACGACAATGTCGAAATTGGAGCAGGGACTTGCATCGATAGCGGAACATTTTCTCCGACAATTATCGGGGCCGGATCTAAAATCGATAATCAGGTTCAGATAGGACACAATTGCAGACTCGGAAGAGGCGTGATTATTTGTGGGCAAAGTGGGCTTGCCGGAAGCTGTACGCTGGGCGATTATGCAGTTCTTGGTGGTAAAGCTGCTGTTGGAAATGGCATTACTATTGGCAAGGCCGCTCAGATTGCAGGCAACGCCGGAGTCATCGGAAATGTCGGTGATGGCGAAGTCGTTGGCGGATTTCCAGCGAGAGATATTAAAGAATGGATGAAGGGAGTGGCCTATATACGCAAGCACTCACTTTCAAAATAATTGGAGACTTTATGATTTTAAATACTGATCAGGTAATGCAAATTCTTCCTCACCGCGATCCGTTTCTTTTTATTGATTCGGTTGAAAGCGTAACAATTCCAGGTCGCACTCTTGCACCAGGTGAAATCGTCGACATCAAAGACATTCAAGATGCCGAAGTCGTCGCACACTATCGCACTAAAAAAGATCACAATATTTTCAAAGGGCATTTTCCTGATTACCCAATTCTTCCGGGAGTTGTTCAGGTGGAAATGATGGCCCAGGCAACGAGCTTTATCGTTTTGCTTGTCCACGCTAATCCCGCAGCTATGAAAATGGATGTGGCCCTTCTGGGAATTAATGAGGCCCGCTTCAGGAAGCCTGTTCTTCCAGAAATGGATCTAAAGCTTGTCACCAAGTGCCTCAAAGTCAGAGGCCCGATGATTACAAGCGAATGTAAACTTTATCACAACGATCAATTGATGAGTGAAGCGACAGTTCTTGCTTCACTTAAAATGTCTTAAGGAAAAAAATTTATGAGCAATATACATCCAAGCGCAATCATCGATCCTAAAGCTAAAATTCACGAGACAGTAAAGATTGGTCCTTTCTGTATCGTAGGTCCGGATGTTGAAATCGGCGCAAACACAATTTTATTCTCACACGTTGTTGTCGACGGGCACACAACCATCGGCGAAGGAAATAAATTTTTCCAGGGCTGTTCGGTAGGCGCACCTCCACAAGACAACTCTTATAAAGGCGAGCCGACACGTACTGTGATCGGCAACAACAATACTTTCAGAGAATACTGTTCAATTCACAGAGGGACTTTGAAAGAAAATCAAATTACACAAATTGGCGACAATTGTTTGTTCATGGCCTATGTTCACGTCGGTCACGATGTCGGTATTGGAAGCAATTGTACAATCGCAAACTCAACGAACTTCGCAGGCCACGTAAAAATCGGCGATAGAGTGATCATCGGTGGTGGAACTCAAATTCAACAGTTCTGTTCACTCGGAAGAGGAGCTTATATCGGTGGAGCTTCGGCCATCGATCGCGATATTCCTTCTTTCTGTACAGCGATGGGCAACCGCGCTCACTTAAAAGGTATCAACATCATCGGCATGAAACGCCAGGGTTATAGCAAACAAGAAATTTCTGAAGTCGTCGATTTCTTAAGAACAATCGAATCTTCAAATCTTTCTCCACGAGCTTTTGTTGATCACGCTGAATTGATGGTTGAATACAAAGACAATAGAGTCATTGCGGAAATGGTTGAGCAGATCAAGAAATCTGAAATCGGAATCGCTCCGTTTAACGCGTAAAAAAGGCTCCTGGAACCTATATGAATAAATTAAGAACGGCCGTAATCGGCTACGGACATCTTGGCAAATGGCATGCGCAAAAAGCAGAAGCTTTCCCCGAGCAAGCTGAACTAAAATATATTGTCGAGAAATTCCCTGCGGGCCAGGAAGCGGCAGCTAAAGCACATCCGAACGCAAGGATTGTTGATGATATTTCAAAATGCATCGATGACATTGATGCTGCTTTTGTTGTCACACCAACATCATTTCACTATGAAATTGTTGAATACCTTTTAAATCACAACAAGCATGTTTTCTGTGAAAAACCCATTACGGAAACCACTGAGCAGGCATTGAGACTCCAGACTTTATTAAAGTCTCATCCGGTTGTTTTGCAAGTCGGTCACTCTGAAAGATTTCACCAGGCCTGGGAAAGAAAAGATGAATACAAACATTTTTTCGATGCTCCCGCACATATCACTTTAAAGAGAGTTGCGCCTTTTAAAGGGCGAGCGACAGACGTTGATGTAGTTCAGGATCTCATGATCCACGATCTGGATCTTCTCGTTTTTCTTTTTGATGAAACACCTGTGAGTGTTGAAGCTATGGGATTTAAAATGCGCACGAATCACTACGATTACGTGACGGCCAATTTTAAATTCAAGTCTGGCAACCGCGCTACGATTACTGTCGGTCGAAATCAAACGAAAGAAGTACGCGAGCTGGAAATCTCAAATCACGCTGGGACACTTCTTGTCGATTTAATGAGAAATGAAATTTCCGAAGCACTTGGAAAAGAGCCGGGCCCTCAGTACGTCAATACTGGAACGTATGAAAAGCGCGACCACTTATTGCTTGAACATAAAAACTTTTACAATTCTATCCTTCAGAAAAAAGCCCCAATCATAACACTTGAAGATGGTCTGACGGCCGTTCGTCTAATTGATAAAGTACTTGAGAGTGCACGCAAGAATATTGAGGTTATGCTTTAATGAATTCTTGTCTCATCATCACCGGTGAAAAATCGGGCGAAGAACATGCCCTTAGTTTTTTTTCTGACTTGAAGAAAAAATGTCCCGAGACACATTTTTATGGTGTAGGGGGAGATGAACTTCAGCGCGAAGGCCTCGAGCTTCTTTATCACCTTAAAGATTTTTCATCATGGGGCTATAGCGGAGTTATTACAAAGATTCCTTTTTACCTGAAGGCCATGGATCATATCCTGGCCGAAGTGGACCGACGTGGGACCAAAACGGCCATTTTGGTAGATTACCAGTCTTTCAATCTCAAACTTGCCGGTAAATTAAAAGAGAAGGGCATAGAAGTTCTTTACTATGTGGCACCTCAAGCGTGGGCATGGAAAGAATACCGTGTGAAAAAACTCTCAAAATACGTGCATACACTTTTTACGATTATCCCTTTTGAAAAAAAATGGTTTTTCGATCGCGGAGTCAAGCGGGTCGTGGGAATCGATCATCCTCTCTGGACGACTTACCAGAAAGAATTGACGGGTTTTCATTCCAAAGAGCTTTCAAATCCGATTCATCTTTTGCTTCTTCCGGGCTCGCGCCAGTTTGAAGTGGAGAGTTTGATGCCGGCCTTTATTGAATCGATTAAAATGCTTCAAAAGGAAATCCCTCTGGAGATTTCCATCGTGAAATCATCAAGTGTGCGCGAAGACTTATTCGAACCATACAATAAATATTTTCATAAAATTTATGCAAACGAAGAATTAGTGACTGCATTGAAAGATGCCGACTTTGCCTTTGCGGCCAGTGGAACAGTGACGCTGACCTGCGCCTTATTCGAAGTGCCGACTATTGTTTGCTACAAGACAACGCTGCTCAACCAATTTATTTTTGAGAATCTCGTCAGCTATAGATGGTTCATCAGTCTCGCCAATATCGTACAGAATCGCTCCGTTTTCCCGGAACTCCTTCAGGATCAAGTTAACGGGTATAATATCGTGTCTCAATTTAAGATTTGGTACTATAATAAAGAGAAGTTTCTGGAATTAAAAAAGACGCTCTCAGAGACCAAGCAATTGGTCAGAGGTGAGGGAATAGATATCCCTGCTTATATGGCAGAAGTAATTAAAAATTCTTATGGAAAAAAAGATCTCACTTCTTAAAAAAATAGTTCTTTCACCTTTGTCGTGGATCTGGGGCTCCATCTATTATATCCGTCGCATTTGTTATGATTATGGAATTTTAAGACAGCGCTCTTTTGTAGTTCCTATTATTTCTATCGGCAATTTAACTTTCGGCGGAACAGGAAAAACACCTTTCACACTTTGGCTTTCAGAATATCTTCATTCGAAAGAAAAGCATGTCATGATTCTCATGCGCGGCTACAAAGGTAAGCTTGAAAATTCAAGTGGGCTCATTCAGGCCGGAAAAAAAATTAATCCCGATGCGGCCGATTACGGTGACGAAGCTCTTCTTTTTGCGAGACGATTGAATGATGCCACTGTCGTTGTTGGTAAAAAACGAAGCGAGAATTTGAGCTTTTATTTTCCTAAAGTTCAACCAGATGTCGTTCTTCTTGAAGATGGTCATCAGCACATTAAAATCAAACGCAAACTGAATATCGTTCTTTTCGATGCTCTCATGCCTTTATCGCGCTATCACGTGGCACCGTTGGGTTATATGCGCGAAGGATTCTCTGCTTTGAAAGATGCGGATCTCGTGGTCATCGGCAGAGCGGATATTGCTAAACCTGAAAAAATTGAATCATTGAAAAATCTTTTGCGCCCTCATTTGCCTCAGGGAATTCAATTTGCAGAAGTTGGTTTCAGACCTAATGGTTTTTACAATGCTTCTTATGATCTGGTGTATTCACTTGATCAAATAAGAAATAAAAAAGTGATTTGTATGGCCGGTATTGCCAACCCACAATCCTTTTTTAAATTGCTGGAAGATCTTGGCGCCGAAGTTCTTGTCACCGAGTCTTTCCCTGATCACCACTTTTTTAAGCCTGATGAAATCAACGCTCTTTTGTCTTACGCCAAAAGCGAAGATGCTCTCATTGTGACTACTGAAAAAGATATCGTTCGAATCAAGAAGATTGTGAACGATGAATCGATTGTCTTTCTTGAAGTAGATATTCATTTTTTAAAAGGTGAATTTGAAACGAAAGAACTTATCGATTCGTGCTTAAAAAATATTTATTAGATGGAATTAATAAAATGAAAACGAAAAAGATTTTAACTTATCTCCTGACCCTCATTGTTTTATCTTCTTGTGGAAGTTTTGAAGATGATAAAAAAAGCCTGATGTCAGGCACCGAAGAGAAGAAAGATCTGGTCGATGCTTTTGACGTGAGTAAAGATCAGGCTGAGAAATACACTCCCATTGAGCCAAAAACAGAAACGAAGCCCGTTGTCGAAACAAAGAAAGGCAAAGGGAAAAAAAGCTCAAAGACCGAAGACAAGAAAGCAGAAAAGGTATCAGTAAAACCTGAAAAAGAAGTTAAGGCGGCCATCGCTAAAGGCGATGATTATCCTGCAGACTATCCACAAATGTTCAAGGATTACGACGCTGTTTCAAAACCTGTTTGGGAAAAATTCAAGCCCGTTTTTTATAAAGGCGAACAATCGATCATCGCTATTTCATATCTCGGAGTAACGGCCGGCTATATCACGATGACTTCAAAAGATATCGTCAAGATGGGCGACAAAATGGCCTATCATTATTTTGCCCGATTTAAGTCTCGCGATGCTTACCGCTATTTCTACTGGCTAGACGATACCATTGAAACTTTTATTGAGCAGAATACATTTCTTCCTATTAAATACTCTTTGATTCAAAGAGAGAAAAAACAAAACGTGGATGATTTACAGCTGTTTGATTTCAAGAAGCACAAAGTCATGACCTGGTATAAAAGAGTAAAACCTGGTGCAAATAAAGATGAGCATTTGGAAAAATATATTCCACGCTATGTTCAGGACTCTTTTGCGGCCCTTCAGTTTGTTCGCGGTCTTCCTCTCCATAAAGGAGATAAATACGATTTTCCAGTATCTACTAGAGGAGATACCTGGCTCTTAAAAATCGAAGTTGTAGGTGAAGAAACTATTTCAGTTAACGGCAATGATATTAGAGCTTATCGTCTGAAAGCTGAAACTCACTTTCCAGGCGTTCTTCAAAAAAGCGGGGACATCAATTTTTGGTACGCGATGGATGAAGGAAAGCGCCTCGTAAAGTTCCAGGCGAAAGTAAAGCTCGGTTCAATCTACGGAGAGTTAGTTGAATACAAACCTGGTGTTTTGACAAAATAAAATGGTAAACAAGTACGCTCGCAATATTTTGTATGTTCTTCCAACCATAGACTGGAGTACAAAAGAGCGTCTCGCTTTTCGCGATATGAATGTCGCAAAAAAGCATGGCTACAATATATATCTTTGCACTTATGAAGGATCGTTTCTTGCTCAAGCGGCAAAGACCATCGATGTAGAAATCATTCCTTTTAAAGAACATTTCTTGAATCGGTTTTTCACTTATCACAAACATGTACCTTTAAGGCCCATTAATAGAAAAGCTAAGATCGATATCGTTCATTGCTACGATTTTGATCTTTTGCTTTCGCTTTCATTTCAGCTGAAAGCAGAGAATCTGATGGCGCTTGTAGTGACGGTGGATCATACGATCGACAAACCTTTACAGCAGTTCTGGTACCGGCCGTTGATTGCCAGAATCGATTCTCTTATTCTCACCAATAAAAATCTCACTCAGGATGTCCTTGGAAATCTAGGATTGCCTCTGAAGAAAGTTGAATATTTCGGAATGGGGATCAAGCAAGAGGAAGAGTCAACGACGAGTGAATCCGTGTCGATTAATTTTGATTTGTACAAAGATTATTTTTTAGCAGGGACATATGTCTCTCCCGCAATTAAAAATATAGCGAAGATCACCCCAATGCTTTCTGCGCTCAAGGTGCTGAATGAAAAAACTCCAGGTGGGAAAAAGAGCAAACTGCTTTTTATTTCAGCAGTTGATTTTCAATCGATTGATCTTCTTCCTGAAGTTATGAAGCAAATTCAAGAACAGGAATTGCAAGACGATGTTCTTTTTGTCACCAATAAAGATATTGTCAGTGTGATACCTGAACTCGACGTCTGGATCAGTAATGGCCCGACTGAACTGATCGAAGATTTTGCAATTAGCGCTTTGATGAATGAAGTTCCAGTCATTATTCCGCGAAACTTCTGTTCCGTGGATCTTCTCGACGTTTATGAAGGCGTGGGAGAAACGTACAAACTTTACGACGCTCGAGAGCTTAGAGACAAATGGGAAAAAGTTATTCTGGGCAATGCCGTTTTCAGAGAGAAAACAAAATTATACAAATACTTTGTAGAACGCGAGCATTCGTACAAAGGTTACAAAATGCAATTGCTATCTTTGTATTCAAGAACGGTTCTAAGACGTTCTCGTCTGTTCCGCAATAATAAATAGGGTAGATTCACATGGATAAAAAACTTGGCTTCTCAGTTCTGGCGGGCACGGTTGCGCTGATTATTCTTTTTTTTGTCTTTCAACGCTTAAATCCTGCACCTCCTGATCATCTCACCCTCGCTGTAGGTGACGATCAAATGGAGATGGAATCATCCTTGAAATTGTATCAGCGCATTTTAAAAGCAGATGGAGTTAAGCTCGATATTAAATACACCAACGGTCCTTTTGAAAACATGGACATGCTTGAGGATGATAACTCTGGAGTTTCAGCGGCCTTCGTTCAGGATGGACTTGGATCATTTGAAGAACATCCCAACATCGAATCGCTCGGAAGTTTATTCTATGAACCGATCTGGATTTTTTACCGTGGAAAAAATAATTATGAATATCTCTCGCAGCTCGTAGGCGATAAGATTTCAGTTGGCAAAGCTGGACATGGAACTCTTGTTCTGACTGAAAGATTGATGACTATTTCCGGGCTCGATCCAAGTGTTGCAGACCTGGTCAATATGAGTTCTACAGAAGCGGCAGACGCTTTAAAGAAGGGCAAAATTGATGTGGCGATTCTCATGCTTCCCGCGAGCAGTCCGATTGTTAAAGATTTGGCGACAACTAAAGGTATTAAACTAATGAACGTCGTACAGGCCGAAGCGATTTCTAGAAAAGATCCGGCCTTTCGACACCTCGTTCTTCCTCGCGGAGCTCTCGATCTCGAATCCGATTTTCCCGCACAGGACATTCATTTGGTCTCTTCCACAACTACAATGCTCATTCGCGACAGACTTCATCCGGCGCTTTCGTACCTCTTGCTGAAGGCCGCAACAGAAGTTCACAATCCCGCTGGCATTTTTGAAAAGAAAGGCGAGTTTCCCAATAGCAAAGATGATTCTTTTGTTCTCTCAAAAGATGCAGTTCAATTCTACAAATCAGGCGGAACATTCCTGCAACGTTACCTTCCTTATTGGCTCGCGGCCTGGCTCGACCGGTTTATTTTTCTCGTCATTCCCGTCGTAGCGTTTCTTCTTCCTGCACTTAAGATGGTGCCGCAATTGTATTTCTGGCGACAGAAAACAAAAATCTATCAACGTTATGGTGAATTGAAATTTTTAGAAATGCAGATCAAGACCGAGGCCACAACAGAAGATAAAGAAGGATACTTGCGACAACTTGAGCAAATTGAAGATCGTGTGGATAAAATGAAGATGCCTAAGAATTTTTCTGATTACATCTATTCTTTAAAGGGCCACATTCAGCTCATTCGCGACCGGATTAAACAAGACTAAAAAATAAAGGATGACTGTAATGAAACGAATAATGATTTTGGCATTCTTACTGAGCTCGTACGCGTCTTATTCAAAGGATTATTTTTATCGCGTAGAAGACAATGATCAACTCGGTGTCGTTTTCCTTTCATTAGGACATTTGAAATTGTGGCCCAAAGACGGGAAGATCAATCAATTTAAAAAGTCCTCTCAATATAAGATCCCTAATAAAATATATGCAGGATCTATTTTAAAAATTGCAGATTCAGACATAGTTTTTCTTTCCAATATTAATATTGATAAAAATGATTTCATTACTTTTAAAAATAGAATCAAGACCGTAGAGGAATTTGAAAGTTTTGCGAGGACGGAACATTTATCAAAGGATAAAATTGAGAATACTCCAGCGCCTAGAATCATAGAATCCGAGAAAAGTCCGAAGCAAGTGACGCTTTATACTCATAGTTTGAATCTTTATCCGGGACTTGGCGGCTTTGTTGCCAATAATAGAGAAATCGATCGAGAAGTAACGACTAAAACGTTTTCCGGTTTACAGCCATTGTTACAAGTAAAGGCCATTTATTCGACAGATCTTTTCGGGTCTCTCTCCATTGATCTTTTTACAAAGAAAATATTTAATAACCAATTTTCTTTTCCTGTGAATCTCGATTATCGAATACAGTTAGTTCCGAAATGGAACTTTACAGATTTTTTCCATTTTGCGCTTTCGCATTCCATTATCAAGCATTCTTACGTTGGCAAAAGTTCTACGGCTGAAATTCCTTATGAGTTAAAATCCAATTTCGTTGGATTGGGTCTTGTGTTTCCTCGAGAGAATTTTTGGTTTGAACTTTATGTCGAGAAAGCCTATAGAGGAGAATCAAAATCTCCTGAATCAACACAAGATACTTCAAAAGGATGGCGTATAGACTCAGAAGCGGTTTATCCACTGTCGCAGAACTGGCGCCTGCTTCCTGGTATCAATTATTATAAAATCGACAGCAAGCAAACCGAATATTCTTTTTCAGTTGTTGAGGCCCGGATGGTTTTATCACGTGAGTTCGAGTTTTAAGGAGCAGTTGGTAAAGTAAATTGGAGAATTTCTCCCGAAAATGTTGAAATGAACATCGTTTGATTATCTTTAAATGTCATTTGATTTGCACCCGGTGTAATGGCAAAACCAGCGCTTGTTCTGATCGAAAAGTGGTCAGTGGTGTTATCACACCACGAACGCCCCGAGGTTAAGTCATAACAAAAAAGACCGCCATTGCTTCTCATGTACCATAATTGAGAAAAATCTGGCGTAAACTGAAAATTGTAAATCACTCCGGAAGGGATCGTAAAAAGAGTCACTAATGTGCTTGTTGCTGGGTTATCTGGTGTTGTGATATAGCGAAGCTTATTGTTCTCACTAAAATAGAGTCTGTCATCATTTGAATTGTATTGAAGAAAACAGTTTGTACCATTTCTACAACTTGTCCACAGCGGGGCATTCACGACCTGGCCCGGCGTTGTTACATCTGCACTTGCGGCAGCGTTTGAACTTGCAAGGTAATTGGCCCCGATTAAAATAGGAGTCGTGAGAGAATTGAAATCCATGTAACGAATAGTTATAGCAGGGTCGTAACCGGGATTGTAAACGTAGTTAGGAGTTACAAATAGCCCCTGGTTTTTCAAAGTAAAATTACTTCTTCCGGTATGAACCCATAAACCGTAGAGCGACGGATTAGCATTATTGGGAGCAATCTGTAGATTCGAACTGGTACTAGCAGTAGTCATTTTAACTATTTTATTTTGACCATCGATTTTGACTGCATTAAGCCCTGTGCGAATCCACGGATGACCTTGATTATCGAAGGTCATAATCATTCCGTCTCCACCTGAATAAGGCGAACCCAGATTTAAATTTTTACTAACAGTTGTTCCATCAACCATTGTCGATCCGACACGGGCCTGGTTTCCCCAGAGTTGAGTAACTGTATCATCCGGATTGATTCGCCCGAAAACGAATCCATTACTTTCCATGAAATACAAACCTTCCGGAAATGTTCCGGACTCGGGTTCTGATGCCGTTTTGTAATAAATCGCAGCGAAATTACCACGTGCTACAGAACGATTTTGGCCGTCGCCGTAGAATGGTTTTGATCCGAAAAGAGTTCGCAATTTATTGGTGCTATCAAAATAGCGAATTGAATAATTTGAACCGCTGTTATTGGAAACGCCATCAGTAAAATAGAGAATGCCAGAACGGATTTGCAATGAAGTATCAATTTTTCCACAGAAATTAGTAGTCGCTGTACCATCATCTGCACACCCTGCAGCGGTAGCATTTCCATTGAACAAGACAGTGGAAACTTCACCGTTTGCTCCATTGCTATTAATGAGGACCTTTTCAACTCCTCCGGTAGAAGTAGTTTTATAAACATATCCATCCAGTGGATTGTAAATCGAAACACCATTGACAAAATTTGCATTCAAATTTGTCGAATACACAACACCATTAATAATTTTGTATTTGATATTGCCTGCGTAACCAATGACCAAAATTTTTTGACCATTATCCCAGGCGCTGATTCCAGTATACTCAGTGTAGTTACTGGCAGAAGACGCTGGTTGACTATAGGCAGTTTGACCAGACGTGATTGCGCCCGCAGTCCCTCCTCCGATGATTCGAGTCGTTGTTCCAGGGGATCCATCTGTGTTTTGTGTAACTTTAATTAATCGTTTAGGAAAAGACAAAATTTCAGCCGTTGTTGTGGGCATGCCAATAACGGTAAAAAGATAGAGAGAATCTGATTCATCAAAGGCCATTGATGAGGAACTGACTCTTAAACTTGTTGCAGGAACTCCTTCGTCGTCGTTCGTTCCTCCACCAGCATATTTTCTGACATAATTGTTTTCAATATCAATTTGATAAATTGTAACCGTAGACATTGAATAGTTGGTTGCAAGATACAATCGCCCTTTAGAATCAAAAATGGGATTGAGATAGGCACCGATAGGCATTGTTGGAGTTGCAGGGAGCGGACCATCCACGGGCAGGTTTAACGTTCCGGATGAAATGAAGGTTGAAACTAATCCCGTCTTTGCGTCGAGTTTTCTAATTCCCACACCTTCATCATAAGCATAGACGTCACCATTTTTCGGGTTGATGGCAAATGCAGAAATACGAGGAGTTCCATAGAGAACAGCGGCTCGTCCAGTTCCTCCATTACCTCTATCTTTATTTCCTGCATAGACTGACCAGCGACCTGTATTGATAGGTTGAGACATGACTATATTGGATGTATTTCCTGCCACATCTCTCGCTTGGGCCTTTAATCGAAAATAACTTGAAGAAGGAGCAACCCACGTCGTCACTGATCCAGAAGCAGTGGTCGTTCCAGGAGCAAGATTACCACCCCATGTAATATTGTTTGAATTGCTGATGCTTAAGTTTGTCGTGATATCTTTCCAGGTGATGTTGTCTGTTGTGTACGAAAAACTGATTGCGTTTGCGGCAAGCTCTTCAAAGTCTGTCGCCGTCCAGGAAATAGTCATCGGATCACCGGCAGCAGCAACATAGGATCCCCCAGTTTTTTTAACTTCAAAAAACGAAATTGTTGGTGGGGTTCCTGTCTGATATTCAATTGTATCAAATGTGACACCAGCAACGCCTGCTGAAGGTGCATTCATGATCGATATATTTCCTGATGCATCTTTTGCCCAAACACAGATTTTTTTTGTTCCATCCGTTGGCACAATTGAAAAAAGAAAAGATGTGGTAGAGCTTTGGTACTGGGTCCAGTTGTCATTGGTAAACTCGGACTGACAGTCTGAAGTAGCGACGTTTGCAGGAGCAAAATGCAAATAAATTTGTGAAGAACTAGAGAAATTATCTGCAACGTTAACTTTAATATTAACGATGGAAGTTCCGGCGTATTGAGCACCATCATTAATGACAATTGAAGAAAGAACCGGCGCTGAACTGTCAATCGTAAATGGAGAAGCACTCATCACCGTTTTTTGGTTTCCTGCTGCATCGACAGCAGTTAGGCGAATTTTGACTTGATTTGAATCTATGAGAGGTAATGTCCACGTATATGATCCATTATTAAGAAGATTACTGTCAATGGTCGTAAAATTAATACCGTCTGTTGAATAGGCAAGGCTTATGGGAGTAGGGCCCATATTCGTATCGGTTGCAGACCAGGAAATGTTTTGAGTTGATCCACCTTGAAATTGTCCGCCAGAAGAAAAGTTTGTTAGACTTAGATTAGGAAGTGTCGTGTCTAACGTCATTTGAACATTCGACGATGTTGAAATATTTCCAGCAAGATCGCGAGTAAAAGCATAGATGGTTTTCACACCGTCAACAGACGTGGTTGTGAAAGATTTTGTCGTCGTGCAGGCTTCCCAATGAGTATCTCCGAGTGCTGGTGTAACAGAACTTTCAGAATACAAAATTTGAGAAAAGTCCGAAGAGCAGGTTGCACTTATTGTTACAACATTGCTGTTGGAATACTGAGAACTCGTTCTTGCTATGGTCGGAGCAACCGGCGCCGTTGAATCAATCGCAAAACCATTCGAGAAGACAATTGTTTCATTTGCAGTTGTCGAATTGTCGATAGCTACCAATTTTAATTTAGCCGTTGTTGTGTTGATTGTTGGAACACTGAATGCATAAGTGGTTGCAGTTGTCGCCAACGAATTGACCAGTGAATAGTTCACATCATCATTCGTAAAATAAAGTTTTAAAGAAGAAAGTCCATTGGCATCGCTGCTGGAAAAATTAAAGTTAATGGTGTCGCTACCCTTATACAGAGAGCTTAGTGCAGCTGATAAACTTAAAGCTGGATTGGTCGTATCATAAATCATTGATGCCGTTGTTGCCGCAGAAATATTTCCGACAGAATCTTTTGCATAGACATACAATGTATGCGTCCCTTGAAGAACAGGGCCTAGCAAGTTGTAGGAAATGGCATTGGCATTGGTTGAACAGACCTGCCAGCCAGAATCACTTGCAGACGGCGCAAGAATGGACTCGCTGACAAACAAAGATGGGCGATCAAGGCAATCGGAAACAGTAAAGTGTGCTGTTGCAGAACTGCTGATCACCGGACTTGTTAGATTTGCAACTGGAGCCGATGGTGAAGTTGTATCCAGAGTCATCGACACGTTCGAAGAATTGGAAATATTTCCTGCAATGTCTCTAGTAAATGCATAGATTGTTTTTGCTCCATCACCACTAGGTACAGTGAAGTTTTTTGTCGTTGTGCAATTTTCCCATGCAGAGTCTGAGAGTGTTGGTATTGCGCTAGATACAGAATAAAGAATTTTAAAATAATCTGCCGAGCAAGTTGCTCCAATAGTGACATTGGTGGAATTGCTCGAGCTATTTGAAGTCCGTGTGAGGACTGGCGCTGTCGGGGCCGTTGAATCGATCTCAAAATTTGTCGACGAAGCGCTAGAAGTTGATGACGTTAAATCAGTGGCCACTAATTTTAATTTAGCATTCTGGACATTGATCGAAGGAACATTCCAGCTAAAGGTAGTGGCGTTGTTTGCAAGATGACTGACGAGCGAAAAGCTCGTACCGCCGTCAGCTGAAAAATATAAATCTAAAGAGCTGAGACCGACGCCGGCATCAGTGGCCGTTAAATCAATGTTCAGAGTTGTCCCGCCTCTAACTAAAGTCGAAGGAGACGTTAGACTCGCCACAGGTGGGAGAGTATCTAAAATCAAACTTAATGTTTTAGCTGATGAAATATTTCCTTCGTTGTCCATGGCCCAGAGATAAAGAGTTTTAGCACCATCTCCGCTCGAGAACTGGATCGTCTCTGTTTGCGTTCCAGAGTTTGAGCAAGAGAGATTGAATTGCAGAACTCCGGGGATCTGGTTTGTGTCGGTAACTGCGAGTTTTGAAAAACTGGCACAATTTGAAAGTGAGACACCTGTATTGAGATCGACCTGAACAGTATTTGTATTTCTTGGAGACGGAGTAGAAGAATTCAAAGAAAAATTCGGCGGAGTAGGGAGAATGTTGTTATTCACGACAACATTAAATGTATTTGTGTAATACGGTTTGCTCAAATCTATATTTCCACTACCATCGTTTTTTCCGAGGTAAAGGACGAGTTGATGATTTCCGGATTCGTTTGCAGAAGGAATGTAATTTAAAGTGCTGGAAGAGCCTACAATAGCTCCATCATATTTCCATTTATAGGCGAAAGAGTAGTTTGGATCAACGTGAAAGGCGCTGACTTTAAAATTTGCAATGGCCAGTTCATTAATGGCAGTTGTCGGAATTTCTAAAGTGACTTCTGGTTTTGAGTCTTGAATGACTGTTGGAGATGATCCAAAAATGGCCGTGAATGTGTTAGCACTTTCTGTGTTATTGATGAGCGAGTTAAGGGCCGTGCTTGTTGATGTTCCTTCAAGGCCGTTGATTAGAAGTTCCACTTTCTTTCTTTGAACTTCATTTAATTTGTTCGGAATTAGATTACTTGCATTGATGACTTCGGCAACAACCGTTGATTTAGCACTAATATCCTGTTTGCTATCGAATTCAGTAACGGGACGTTTGTAAACATCTCCATTGCATCCTTCGGCCTTGACAATAAATTCGACGTTCGTATTTTTTGAATTGATTCCGAGTGATTTAATGTCAAAAGAGTAGCGTGCATCAGCTCCAATTAATTGCGATGAAAGCACAGAGCTCTCGTTGATCGATCCATCAGCTTGAAGTTTGTATAGTTTTGCATAAACCGGATCCGCACACGCTGCTGCCGTTGCATTATTCAAGAAAAAAGAATGTCTTTCTGTATCCGCAATTTGTCCCAGAAAAGGAGTGACGATACCGGAAATGAAGGAACCTGTTCGACTTCCGTTTGAAGATATTTTAAATCCACACGAAGAAAGAATGATTGATAAAAGCAAAAGCGAAACAAAATAAGAAATGGCAGCACGAAAACCGTTCTTGTGTGACTGTAAATAAATTGTGCTTTTGTTCTCCACCACAATGACTTTACGGCCATTTCAGGAAAAATCTTTACGCCATAAAGGACATCGTCGATTTGGCCTATTTTCGTGAGTTTGTGACTAGCTCCAAAAAGAAAATTGTTAAATTTTCAAAGCTGAGTTGGCAAAAGTCGCCAATGAAACGAGTCACGGTGAATAATTAGGATAGAAAAAATAGAAATCTATTTTTCGCTAATGTTCAACGCTGAAATTGAATCGAGCTGAATCTGAACTGGCGCTACAACGTATTCGCCTTGTTCATCGTACGCCACGTCTTCACAGTATTCGATAGCAGCGCCGTCTTTTCTCGTCGCTGAAAGTGATTCACTCACGCGCACTTTAAAAGGAACTGTCTCTGATTCATGGGCCCCATGAACTCCGTATTCGCTAGCGAGCAAAATTAAAAACTCCGCCGAGTCTCCTCCGGCCGTACACGTTTTTCCATCGTCACTTTTCGAAGCGTAATGCCACGGATTGATCATATTTTCAGTTGAGAGGCGTGCAACTTGGATGTCTTCTTTTGTGACCGGAAGCTTGATTGATCCTTCTGGATTGCGACCGTCAGTGTTCTGTTCATTTACGGCAGAGATGGTTTGGGCCACGACGGATTGTGGATTATTGGCTTCTTTTAAGAAAGCTTCCATCGCCGTTTTCTTCAAGTTCGGGTTTGTCGGCTGAGACTGGCCCGCCAAGACACTGAAACTAGAGACGAGAAGTGCAGTCAAAACGATTGATTTCATAAAATCTCCCTAAACTTAAAAATGATTAGTGGTGTTATATCACGAGACCACGCGATCATAGAGCAACCTGGGAATTTTTACAGTCTAAGAAACCCTCAAAATTCTGTACTTTTGCGCCAAAAAAGCTTATAGTGGCGCTTCAAATCTAGTAACTCTTTTTTAAAGCAGAAGCTGGGGCCGGTTTAAGAATATTAAGTCGGTAAAAAAATTTCTCGAGGTTATTATGGCTCAAAAACAAGAATTGAAAGCAAGTTGGATGAAAGGTTACGACGTCGTCATTGGTGAAGACGTTGAAACAAAGATTGCAACGGATTTCAGCGCGCTACTAGACAGTTCTATTTCTAAAAATTTTGAAGAAGGTGAAGTGTTCAAAGGAACAATCATCAACATCGGTCAAGATTATGTTACTGTCGACATTGGTTACAAGCAAGAAGGTCTTGTATCAGTGAAAGAATTCCAAAACTACGATGGCTCACTAAAAATTAAAGCTGGTGACGTTATTGAAGTTTACTTGGAAAAACTTGAATCAAACATGGGGAACCTAATCCTTTCTAAGGACAAGGCTGAAATCCTAAAAGCATGGGATAGAATTTCTCTTGCTTGTGAATCAGGTGAACCTCTAACTGGTACAGTAATCGCTAAAGTTAAAGGCGGTCTATCAGTTGATATCGGTGTTAAAGCGTTCCTTCCAGGATCACAAATTGACATCCGTCCTACACGCTACCTTGATAAGTACATTGGTAAACAAATGGAATTCAAGGTTATCAAGTTCAACAAAAAACGCGGAAACATCGTTCTTTCAAGAAGAGCAATCCTTGCTGAAGAACGCGGTAAAATGCGCGGTGAAATTCTTTCTCAAATCGAAGAAGGAATGGTTGTTAAAGGTATCGTTAAAAACATCACAGACTACGGTGCATTCATCGATCTTGGTGGTATTGACGGTCTTCTACACATCACTGATATGTCTTGGGGAAGAGTTAAACACCCATCTAACATCCTTAACATCGGCGACGAAATCGAAGTTAAAATTCTTAAGTTCGATACAGATAAGGAAAGAGTTTCTCTTGGCTTAAAACAAGTTCAAGCGAACCCATGGGAAGAAGCTAAGTCAAAATACATCCCAGGAACTAAAGTTTCTGGCGAAATCGTGTCTGTAAAAGACTACGGTGTATTCATTGAACTAGACGACGGAATCGAAGGTCTAATCCACGTTTCTGAAATGTCTTGGACAAACAAAATTAAAAACCCAACTAAACACTTCAACGCTGGCGAGAGAATCGAAGCTCAAGTATTGGACGTAGATGTTGAAAACAAGAGAATCTCTCTTGGTCTAAAACAACTTCAACCAAACCCTTGGGACGCTCTAGTAGCGAAGTTCAAAGTTGGTGACAAAACTAAAGGTAAAGTGAAATCAATCGTTGATTTCGGTGTCTTCGTTGACATCGGAGAAGACGTAGATGCTCTTATCCACGTTTCTGACGTTTCATGGACTAAGAAAAACATCAACCTTGCTGAAGAGTTCAAAGAAGGTCAAACAGTAGAAGCAATGGTTCTTGCTGTTGATAAAGAAAACCAAAAATTCTCTCTAGGTCTTAAACAACTAGAGGAAGATCCATGGAAGAAGATTGAATCAAGATTCCCAGTTGGAACAGTTGTTGAAGCAGAAGTTGTTCGCGTAACTGACTTCGGAGCTTTCGTAGAACTTGAAACTGGTATCGAAGGTCTAATCCACATTTCTGAACTATCTGATGAAAGAGTTGAAAAACCATCTGACGTAGTTAAGAAAGGTGACAAGCCAAAAGCTATGGTTATTTCAGTAGATAAAGAAGCGAAGAAAATCGCTCTTTCTATGAAAGCTGCAGCTCACGGTGGAGAGTACAAGTCGACTGAAAAAGTTAAGACCGCAACTCTTGCTGATAAATTCAAAAAAGATCTTTAATTCTGAAAAGGTTTTAACCCAACTTTGATGAATGAATGGGGCCGCAGTAATGCGGCCCTTTTTTTATTCCTTTTTTCCTTTTGATCATCCATTTCTCCAATGGTATGTACGCTTCACTAAAACAATTCATGAGGTGCTCATTTGAAAACTATAGTTGGTTTTATTGCTTTTTTACTTATCGCTTTCACTGCAACTGCTGACGAAAGTGGAGTTTTTACTACGCCGGAAAGACCAGTCGATGTCGCTGCAGATTTCCAAGAATCATTTTTTAAAACTCAACCATGGATTAACGAATTCCGTTACGTGGTTGTCGTTAACAAAGCTGACGACGGCAAAGATGCTCAAACGATCAAAGTTTATGAATACGGACAATTGATCAGAAAAGAATTTGTTTCTACTGGTCGCGATGCTTTTGAGAAAAAAGGTGAGCACCACTCTAAGAAAGATTCATGGTCTATTACACCAACTGGTTACTACACACCAGATTGGCTAGATAAAGATCACCGCTCATCAAACTACGGTGGTATTTTCTCAAAGATCATCGGCGGAACAAAAATGCCGTTTGCGATCTTCTTCAATGGTCCAATCGCTCTTCACGAAGCGCCTAAAGGGACAGAAGGGGCTTTGGGATCTAAAGCTTCTGGAGGCTGTATTCGTCTTCCAGAAAATCTTGCTGAAGATCTTTTCAACAGAATCAAAGAAACAAGTGGAGCACGCATTCCAAAGTTTACTGTTGAAGGACAGGCCATGGTGGATTCGACAGGGCATCTGCTTTATAGAAATGAGCCTGGTTTCTCGGCGCTAATTATCGTAATGAAAAAAGTTCTTTAAAATAAAAAAAGGCCCTCGTTTGAGGGCCTTTTTTTTATCGCCATTCCACTTCGCCAGTGGCCAGATGATACAAACCTTTTTGAATAGTCACTTCTCCCGATTCAACCAAACGTCTCACAATTTCCGAACGATCGATAAGATCGGTCGTTACTCCTTCGACATTGGCCCAGCTTTCGACAACGACACCATCCGTTTGAGACAGTTCTGTAAATCGTTTTAAGTGCGGATGGAGATCTCCCACAAGTTTATTGAGTGACGGGCTTCCTGCATCTCCACCTTTTAAAGTCGCCAAAGCGGCCTTAACAGCTCCACAGGATTCGTGTCCCATGATGACGATGAGATTACTTCCTAAGTGCGAAACCGCGTATTCAATGGAAGCAATGGCCGCTGAATCAAGCGCCTGCCCGGCCGTTCTTACGGTGAAAATTTCACCGAGCTTTTGATCAAAGACAACTTCAGGTGGTACGCGTGAATCAGAACAAGAGAGGACGATCGTATGAGGCTTTTGTCCCGTGGCCAATCGTGCACGATCAGCTTTAGTTGCACCATCTCTTCGCAAATTCCCTTTGATGAATCTTGAATTTCCATTCTTCATCATAGTGAAAGCTTTTACTGCAGGCACTGGGCCAGCTTCGCGCTTGTGCTCTTCTTGTTTGTGCGCAGTCGAATCGGTCTTTTCCACCGTTTTAATTTCTTTTGCAGCAGGTGCCGCATGGTGGGCCGAGTGGTCATCTTTAGCAAATGATGACAGTGAAAAATTTAAAGTTAGCGCAAGAGCGAGAAGAGTTAATTTCATCCAATGTCCTTTTAATTGTTGTTAACTCATTTTAGGAAAAAACCTAATTCACTACTATAGAGGGCAAAATAATACTTCACTGTTTATGTCGGGTGTTTCCACTTGGTAACACTTTGTTGTCAAACATCTTTTAATTTTTTCGAAACCAACGATAATGGTTTTATGGAAACAAACACTATTGAAAATGAAACACGGACGTGGCTTGCTCAACTTCTTGAAAGCAAGACGAAGAAAAACCCTCAATTTTCTCTGAGAGCTTTTGCGAGACTAGTGGATGTAAATCCTGCAGTTCTCTCTAGAGTTTTATCGGGCAAAAGAAAAATGACGTTCAATCTCGCAGTCAGAATTGCAGATGCACTTGTGCTCGGACCTGAAGAGAGGGAACGGTTGTATTCTTTTTATTTGTCGCATGAGACTGAGAGAACTGATCAGGACAAAAGAGAGAAGGAACTTTCTATCGAATGTTTTACGGCCATGAAGGAATGGTACCACTACGGTATCACCCAGCTTCTTTATATAGATGAATTTCGCGAAGATTATAAATGGATGTCCAGAATGCTCGGGATTTCCGAATTGGAAGTGAAGCTTGCTGTGGATCGCTTACTTCGATTGGAAATACTGGATCGAGATGAGCGCGGACAACTTTATAGAACATCTACACACTTATCGACAACAACTGATATTGCTTCGGCCGGTATTAGACACTTTCAAAAACAAATTTTAGAAAAGGCCATTCATTCACTAGAGCACGACGACATTCATGAACGCGACATTACTTCTATTACGGTCGCGATTAATGAGGACAAAATGAAAGAAGTAAAAGCAGAAATAAAAAAATTCAGAATAAGGATGTCTGAATTTATGGGCGAGGGAGAAAAGACGAGAGTCTACAATCTCGGCATTCATCTGATTCCTCTGACGAAATCTTCTAAAGTTAATGGGGGAGACACACGTGAAGTTTAAAATAGCTCTTCTCTTCCTGACGATTTCTTGTCAGCTAATGGCCGCAAATGGCGGAGGCGATGATGCCGGCAATGGTGGATTTGCTTACAAACAATCTATTAAGATTCTTGAAATGGCGACTAATGAGCTTGAACATAAAGTAATCGACTCGGACTTGCCTGAGCTTAAAGAAAATCCATCTTGGCGCGCGATCCTTCAGTCTTCATTAGCTTACGATCATTTGCAAAAACTTTATAAGAAAAATGCTTATCGCAACGGAAGAAAGCTCGCAATGGATTACGTGGTGAATCCTCCTACGGTGAAAGTATTGAAACCATATTATGAAGCTTTTATGGGAAAAACTGATCAGGAGTTGGAATCTTCTTCACTCGAAGTTCAAAAACGTTTACTTCATGAAGCGTCTCATATTTGGGGCTACAATGAAAAAGAGTCCGAGATTTTTGCCGTGCGATTCTTGGAAAATGCCGAGCAAGTGGAAACTAGACCAACAAATGCATTGGATGTCGTTACCGCTTGTTCATGTATGAATGGAAAAGCTGATTCTAGTAATTCGTGCGAAAAATTTTGTTCGGAAAAACCGTTAACTTCCTCACCTATACTCTATATAACGTTTGCCCCGAAAGCAGAAATTGCCTTAAATCCTAAATTGGGTAATGTTTACAATTGGTGTAATGTACAGCTCGAAAGAGATGTTACGGCTCCACAGTGTTTTCTTCTTGCCACTGATGATAATGAAACTATTTCTTCAATCCCTGTGACGATTAATCCTGGTTCAAATTCTGTGTCTGCCAATATTCAGCAATTAAGTTTTAATCGCTATTATAAATTTGCTCTCTATGAAGGAAAGACTGGCTCTAATGCTATGTCGAATGCAGCAGCAATTATGAGAAAAAGACAGTCTCAAGAAGATACTGTTGAGCCTCTGCAAATTACGACGTTGAATCAATATACTTGTTTGTTCTTTGGTGGTGAAAATTCAACGAGAACTTCTTTTGCAAGACAGTACTTTAATTTTCCGGGTAATGAAACACCGTCTCCACTTCCTCCTACACCTGGAAATCAGCCCACACAGATACTCTGTCATGATGAACAAACTCATCCTGGAAATGATTCGGCCGAATATCCTCGATTAGAAATTATTCAGAAAGGTTCTCTTTTTGATAAGCTCGATAAACGTTTTTCAAATGATGGCTCATCGTTAAAAATAAATAAGCTTATCGAAGAAAAGTTACTGGATGATTATAATATCAATGTCGATCTGGATTTATTTCAACCACTATCTGCTCAAGCTAAACCTGGAGATAGTCGCAGAATGCTTGGATATGTACTCGCTCCATTTTCCAATGAGAACGGAACATATTGCCCGACAAAGAAAAGCGCAACTTCTCCTTTGGAATTTGTCATCAATCGATTTGTGGGTGAGACCGAAGGTCTTTATATCGCAGAAAAAGAAGGTGAGATTATACAGAGTGGCGCCATTTATAAAACTCTTTACGGCACTATGTTTATCAATGAAAGCGATCTAAAAAGCGCTGCCTTCACTATTGAAAATGGAATTAAGAAGAGAACCGAGGACTTAAGAAACAAGACCATTTATTTTTACTGGCCACTTAATAATACGATGGATCCATTGATAAAAGCTAATCGAAGACTTTTTACAATCGTGCGCCCTGACGAGGTTCACGGGTGGACAGGCATGGAAACATTAATGACTGAAGATAAAAAAATCGGCTGCATTCCGACAAAATAAGAGGAAATAATGAAAAATTTTTTAATTGCGTTCTTTTTTTTAATATCCCTCTCTGTAATGGCATCAGACAATTGCAATTCTGATTTCGACTGCGAAAGTCTTTGCTGTCACTCGGCCACCAAAACATGTGGTGATCACAATCCAGATGAAAATATTTTTTGTGGCAAGAAAACTGGTGATACTTGTATTGTCAGTGCCATGTGCGAACAGTCTCCAGTCGTTAAATGTAAAATTGTAAAGACCGGACAAAGGACAGATGGTTCGCAAGCCTGTGCTCTTAGATGCGAAAATGTCCTGGTGTCGGGTAGATGTATTGAAAACACTTGCAGGTCTCCATTGCAGGCAGAAATCCCAGTTTTTGATCCTAATGATTGTAGTACTGCTGTTGAGCCATAGCAGGCATAAATTGTGGTCTCGGCACCTTTTCAATACCTTTATATAACTGGTGGAAAATGTGACCATTTGAAGCCAATTCTTTGATATTTTCATTTATCCATTAAAATGAATTGAATTCATTTAATGGAGAGTCCATGAAGATTTTAATGAGCATTTTGTTAGTCCTTTTTTCACTTCAATCGTGGCCCATTGATTCCGCAAAAAAAGATCAAAAAGATAAGGATCCCAAGGCCCAAAAAAATCCTGTCGCCGAAGCCGATTTAAATAAATTACAAAAAAATATAGTGACCACACCTAAGTTTTCATCTGAGTCACTTGACCAGGAAAAAGTTGATCAGGACCTGCTAAAGCAGCGCGAGGTTCTTCACTCATCTACAATCAAGCATATTGTTGAAAGTAAAAAATGCGGAAAGCTCGGCTCAAGAGAAGCGATCGTCGCCTGTCAGAAAGAAGCTCAATCGAAATCAAACTAATTCTTCAGGATATATATGATGAAAAAATTATTAGCTGTGTTTCTTTCGATGGCACTATTCACGCAGCCGCTGATGGCTTCAGAATTTGTAGTTGGTCCTTCAAGTGGAGCTGTTTTTGGTCCATCTGAATCGGCCGGTAGCGCTCTCAATAATGTCTCTGCAGATGTGAAACTCAAGCACAATGATGACGATGCCAAGTTTCTTGATTACTACGCATTCAAAGTTGACGAGCAAGACGGGAAACTCGCCTGTACTTACAAACCGGAGCAAATGAAAGCAGGGGCAATTACGAGCTCCATTGAGCGACTGGCGATGCTTTCTTACACTATGCCTTTTCTTGAAGATCCGACCAGAGCAAAGCCTGTTTTAAATCCTGGTCTATCAGAATCAGTGGATATGTTCACGGCGACTGAAACACTTTCAGCTTCACAGCTTTCAGCAAACGAAGTGAAGATGAATGAAAATGCGCGCGCATTTATCGAACGCTGTGAAAAATTTCAAGCCAATGAAAGTGCCACAACTCAATTGCAGCTCTTTACCCAGGGATGCATGATTTATCAGGTTGTAAAAATGCTTGCTGAACTTAATGCAGACAGCGACACCATCACTCAAAAAACGATCGAACTTAATACTGTTTTGAATCAGGCGATTGCTGAAAATAGTGTACGAGAAGAAAAAATTTCACAGGCCAAGCAGAAAGTCGCTGAAGTTAATAAGGAGCTGCAAACGGCCATTGATAAATTGAAAAAAGCAAAAGAGGATTTAAAAAAGGCGAAGGCCGACATGGAGAAGGCCAATGAAAGCTTGAAGTCTGCTCAATCCATTGCCTGTTCAAAAAAAGATGATGGTTCGGAAGATTGTACTGACAGAGATGCAGCCGTCGCCTCTGCATCAGCCGCTAAAGCGAAAGCTCAGGAAGCTGTCGACAAGGCAGAAAAAGACGTCAAGAAAACGGCAGATACTCTTCTTGAACTGTTGAAAACAAAATTTAATCATGAAGCCACAACGATTCTTGCTTTACTGTCAGGAACGATTAAAGGAACAGCTGATGGAAAAGATGTAACTTTCAAAGTTAACGATAAAGATTTCACTCTTGTTGATTCTGACGCTGCAATTGCAGAGTTAATAAGCGGAAGATCCTATCATGAGCATTGGGGAAGATTTAAAGAAGAAAATCCTAACGGCACTGAGGATGACTTTAAAAAATTAGTGGCGGAAGGCAATGTGAATAATTACTTTAGTACGTTGGCCCAGCATTTAGATAATTCGAAAAACGAAGATAAAAAATATTATGATATCTGGGGCGGTGAAACCTCCCGTGTTCAAGCTAATATGATGAACACCGGAATCTATCACAATCCAAACCAAGAGACTGTCACCGGTGCCATTCTTGATAAGTTTTCAACAATGGGAGGAGAGGGCGATAATATCCTTTCGATTGCTTCTGCCATGGCCGACTATCAACAATATGCTGGACAACAAAATATGGCGCAAATGCAGGGAATGAAGACACCTCAATCTCGTATAAATGAAGTAACACGGAAAATCGAACAACTGAACCAAACGAACAAAGGGATCAGAGAACTAATTGCCAACAATATTTGTATTCTTGATATGCTTTTGAATCAGTACAAGCAAACATACAACACGCTTCTAGATAAAAAGGCCTCGGATAAACCTGATCCTTATCTGAACTATATCTACAAATTTTCTTCAGTGCCTTTTTCGCAAAAATTGAAAGAGGGCTATTCTTCGCGGGTCGATTTGAAAAAGATTCTGTTGGAGTTTGAATGTTACGCCTTAGGAAAAGGCGGGAAGTGTCTTATAAAATAATTCAAGGATGATGAAATGTTCAGAATAGTTATTGTGGCTTTATTTTGTTCTGTCAGTTCCCTTTGGGCCGCCGATGAAAGTGGATGCCTTGTGCGCGTCGGGAAAAGTCTAAAGTTGGATGAGAATTGCTCATGTCTCCAATCTCAATCTTGTGTGAAATTTAAAAAGTTTACTGCAGATGAGAGTTTATTGAATCAAGCTGATTCCCGAGGACGCGGGCTTTTTACCAATAACGAAAAATCAAAAATGCGCGATTCTATGAAAGTTTACGATCAGATTATTAAGCTTCGCCTTGCTGGAAAGGCCAATAGCGATGAGATTAAAGATCTCTACAAGGAATTGGATACGCTGAATAAAGATGTCCGATCCTCGTTTTTAAAAACGCAAGGTCGCTACCTGGATAAATCCAAGTCTGTTTATAGAAAACAACTTGGACAACTTTCGGATCAGAAGCTGGCCAACCTCAAAGTTGCCACAGACACCGTTAACGAGAAAGTGGATTTAAGTAAATTGCGACCAATGGCGGAAGAAGAGAAATCGAAGAAGACAATAAAAGCTGACAATATAAAGAAAGAAGGGCGCGTTCAACAAGTCGCCATATCTCCAGCGAAAAGTGCTGAGACTTTAAAAACGGATATTGAAAATGAAATGATTCTAAAAAATATTAAACCAGAGAAGTTAGAAAGAGGTGAGAGTGATTCGCTCTTTGACATTATCACTAAGTCGTATATGAAGTCCGCTTACCCAAAGCTTTTAAAGCCAAAAGAGCAAGCGGCCCCTTAAAAAATTATCTCATGTTTGATTTCCACTCGACATCGTTGAGAGTGCCGAAGGTATAACCGCGGTCTTCCAGTTCCGGAATTAATTTCGACAGAAGCTGGTAGGATTTAGACGTCAGGTCATGCATAAGAACCACTCCACCTTTCTTTTGAGTAATTTCGTAAAGGTATCCTTTTAAGCAGTCATCCACCGAAACTTTTTTAGCCCAGCAATCCCAATCTGCTGCCTGGACGAGTTTTCCATTTCGATATTCCATTTCTCCACCAATATCCCAAAGCACAGGACCGATATAATCACGGCCGATAGGATCTTCATTGAGAAAGTCAGCATATTTTTGGGCCCAGGCAGCTTCTGGAGCGCGGTAATAATAGTGAGAACCATTAGTCATGTAAGGTACAATGACTTCGTGAGCGTCTAAGACCTCACTTTTAACTTTATCTTTCCACATAATGGGATCGAGATTTTTTAAAGCAAAATGGGTCATTGAATGATTTCCAATAACGTGGCCTTCAGAGACCGCGCGCGCCACAACTTCCGGACGTTTTTGAACGTTGGCCCCAATGACAAAAAAGCTCGCCTTAATTTCATATTCGCCGAGCAAATCAAGAAACCGGCTTGTGACCGGATTAGGTCCATCGTCAAAAGTGAGAATGATTTTCTTGTGGCCGACATAAATATCATCAAGCTGATGATGAGAAAAATCTTTTGGTTTCAAGGGAATTGTAATCGAATGAGCAAAAGCATTGCTCAAAAAGAGAAGAAAAACCGAAAGAACTGAAGCAAATTTTTTCATTGAGATCTCCTGGCTAAAAATCAGGAGTATGATTACCTGAAGATTTTTTATTTTGCTCTTACAAAAGTATTAAACGCTGTAAAAAAAACGATGTATAATATAGAGAAGAGCAACTCATATATTTTTGTTATGAAAAGTACACACGGATTTGAATACAAGCTAAAGCAGATCTCCGTTCTCGGTTTCGAGATCACCACCATCCGCGATTTGGATGAGAGCATTGATACTCTCTGTTCTTTCTTTGGAGAAGAGGATCAGGATAACTCACTGGCAGAAGAGTATTGCCCGTATTTCGGTGTTCTTTGGGAAGCGGGAGTAGGTTTGTCGCAATTTCTTTCTTCCATGGATTTAAAAGGAAAGAAAGTTCTGGAGATTGGTTGTGGGTTGGCCCTTCCCTCATTTGTCGTCACCAAAAAAGGAGGCGATATTATAGCGACGGATTTCCACGCCGATGTTCCTCTTTTTCTTGAGCAGAATCAAAAAAATAACCATATTTCTTTTCAATACCGTGTGATGAACTGGCGCAATGAAATAGAGCGCACCAAAAATGATCTTGGTCTTTTTGATCTGGTAATCGGTTCTGACATTCTTTATGAAAGCCAGCATCCTTTGCAAGTGGCAAAAGCTTTGATTGCCTTTTTAAATCCTGGCGGCAAAATTATTCTTGCAGATCCCGGGCGTGCTTATATTCAGAAATTTATTACCAGCATGAATGAGCTTGGCTATAAAGAAAAATTTTCAACTGAAAAAGTAGCTGCTCCGCTGACTCCAAAGAATAAAGATCGGGATATTTTTATTTTTGAATTCTCAAATTAGCCCCAGCTTGAGTTCTAAAAAGTCTCAACAGCAAAGCTCTTAGAATGAAAATTTAAGCAGTTTCAGTTCGGCACGAAGGATGCTTTATTTATAAGTAGAGACGAAAGATCGAATCCGAATTATTGCTTCGGAATTGATACAAATTTATTTTTGTTCTCTATACAAGCAGTAAGAAGCCACCTTTGCGGGTGGCTTTTTTTATTTGAGAATGTCTTCAAAAAAAGCGCCGAGACCGTGCTTTTCATCAAGCAGATGAATTTCCAAAACCCATAAGTGGGGCAGTGGTGTTGATACGATATCGCACAATTTGCCTTTGAAGTGAAGAGCGTGAGGAAAATCGCCGAGACGATGTCCTGCCATTTTTTCATTGAGGGTGAAGCCTAATTTTTTTGCTTCTCTTGCAGCAAAGTCGTAAAGCTCCTGTCCAGTCAATTTTTTTTCGCGCCATTCGTGCTGTGCTTTTTGAAAAACACATTGCGAAGCATTTTTTAGATGTTCATGAATCTCATTGTCACCAACAAAAAAAGTTTCTCCGTAATCGCCCTCGTGGTTATAAAAAACTGGGCCGATATCGATAAAAAACACATCATTTTTTTGTAAGACAATTCCTTCGTCGGAAAGATCGCGAAAACTTTTTGTCGTGTTTTTGTTCATTCTGAATTTGGTGGGATGCCAGAATTTTTCTACACCGGCCTTTTTCAATTCTTCATCAAGAATCGCGACGCCCTCTTTTTCAGTCATGCCTGGGATGATTCGCGATGCTGTTTGCCGAACGGCCGCAATCGTTTTCTCTCGTGCTTTATAGTATTGCTCGAGGTTGAATTCTGAACCGACATTTTCAATGGTCATGATTTTTTGGGAGGGAGGCAAACGGCACAACCAAACTCATCACCGAATTCATCGTTGTGAGAAGTGATTTCTTCGTCTAAACCTTTTTTGTACTCAGCAATCTCTTCGCTACTGGCCCCAAGAGAGCTGATTAAAGTTTCTGATAATCCCGGAGCAATAATCTCAATATCCAGACCTTCTTCTTCCATCATGGCGGCAAAAGCATAAGCGTCCTGGATTTTATCCATGGTTGTTTCCATCAACGTGGAACCTGAAAGATTATCAATGACTCGAACTAGGTTTGACATTATTTAAGAGTACCAACAAAATGGTCCTATGAAAAAAGTTTTTTACGTGGATAAGGGGGATTTCCTCCGCAAAACAATGGAATTGGCCCTTAAGCAAAAGGGTGCCGACGTCTACACTGTTGAAACAATGGAAAATAATTTCTACCTTCTCGAAGATTTAGTGCCTGACGTAATTGTTTTTGACGTGAAAACAGTCGCTGGGCAGTTAGAGAATCTTCGCCCTTACGCTCAAAAGGCCGTGCTGGTTGGCGTAGGTGAGGAGTCTGATCGCGTTCTTGTTTCCGATTTGGTCCGCCTTTTTCTGGTCAAACCTTTAGAAGCTAAAACCCTTGCCGATAGCATTCTTCGTTTAGTTGACTAAATCGCTGGGAAGCCAAAACTTTCCGCCTGTTGCGAAACACTTTATACCCCTAAAATAAATTTATGGGTGCAATCAATTTTGAAATTCTTAAAGACAGAAATGCTCTTCGCATTTTTTTATCACTTCTCGTCTCAACCATTTGTGAAAAGATGATGTCCATCGGACTCGTTTGGTACTTCACCAAAAACTTTTCCATCAACGTTGTGCCATGGTTTCTCACCGTGAGTTTTCTTCCGCATTTATTCATGGCCTTCTATTCAACCAACATCATCAATCGAATCGGTCCTCTCCGCACAGTTATCTCAACGTCTTTTTTTCGTTCAGCAGTTTTACTATTGCTGTACGGCGGATTTTTTGTGATCGATTTAAAAGACAATGCCCTGTTGAGTGGTCTTTTCATTGCAGGATTTTTTATTGGCGTCGGTTCCAGTTTATTTAACCCAGCGATTCTCACACTTCCGCCTCAATTGGTCTCGTCCGACAAAATTGTAGGGCTGAATGCACTTATCGATTCGAGCATGTCTATCTCGACTATCATGGGAGCGACTTTTGCGATTTTTCTTCTCAATCTAGTGAGTTTAAAAACACTTATACTCGTCAATGCGATTAGCTTTCTTCTCAGTGGTTTGTTGCAGACAGGTCTTCAGACCCGTTCTTCTTTAAGCGAAAGTGGAGAGGACAATCCTCCGTTCATTACTCCTCGAACCGTTTTAAAAAAATATCCTGACATCGCCCGCATGCTGGGCAGTTTTCTTTTTTTGAATCTCGTTTTCACTCCTATTCTCGTGATGATTCCGTGGTACGTGGAAAAAATGTACAGAGGGGATTCTAGTTCGCTTGCCACAATTGAAGGGTGCATGGGGCTTGGGGCTTTTCTCACCGGAATTTTTATGTCGCTGGCCAATTTTCAATTGGATGGTGAGAAACGCATCAATATGATTGCTCTTGTATCTTTTCTTTTTGGCGCTTTCTTTTTGATCTTTTCTTTTTCGCAGCAAACCTGGCAGGGGGCCGCGGTTTTATTCTGTATAGGAGTCCTCTCTACTTTTCTCAATATTCAAGTCCTGACTTATTTTCAAACGGCTTTATCGGAAGAAGAAGTACCGGCCATTATGACGGCCGTGAATATCATCAGCGCCGCTTCCGTGCCTTTGTCTCTCAGTTTCTCTGGTCTCATTTTTCCTCACGTTTATATCCCAACTTTTGCAAAAGTCAGCGGAGCCCTTGTCATATTCATAGCCCTACTTATGCCTAAAATTTTAAAAGGATCATCATGGAAATCGGCGTAGACATTAAAATTCAAGAAGCAGATTCAGGCGATGTTGATGAAATCATCAATTTGTATCGCGCAGTCTATGGAAGAAAATATCCAATCTCTTACGGAACGGATGCAGATCTTCTTTTAAAGGCCATTCAAGACAATGAATCTCACATGGTACTTGTCGCCCGCGATGTCATGAATAGAATCATCGGTGGATGCCTCATTGTTGAGATTGATTCGTTCAATAAAATAGGGAAGCTTGTCGGCCTTGTAGTTCATCCGAATTATCAACGTCACAAAATTGGTAACGGTCTCGTCTCACACGTGAGTGATTTTTTTCTGAGTAAAGATGAGAGATTAAATTCTCTTTATGCGACAACCAGAACTATCACCGTCGGGCCGCAGATGATTTTTATCAAAAACGGCTATCTCCCATTGGGAATTTTTCCCAATGCCCACAGGCTTCACCAATACGAAACGGTAACTTTATTTGCAAAACACAGAGACTCAATTCTGGAAAAAAGAAAACCTATCGATATTCTTTCCCCGAAGCTGATGCCTCTTTACAATATTCTTCAGAATCTCAATCCTGGAATTTCAATTCCCAAAGCAGATGAAGAAAAGGTTATTGTTGTTCCGGAAGGGAAAGACGACTGGAGCTTTGAAATTATCCGTGCGCCTCATTACGTCTACAGAAAATTTCTTGAAAAATTTCCAGATCCTGCCGATCGTTTTTTTCCTTTCCACACTCCCAATATGATCATCTCTGAAAAAAAGGGGAGAATGGATATTTTCGCTTACTTCAGTAAGCGCGATGGTTACTGCACATTAATTAAGGCCACTCATCCCATTTCTGAATTGCATGGGCGTCTAACAAGTCTTTATATGCTTCTCGACGATATCGGGGTGTCTTATATTGAAGTTCTCGTCAACGTGAAGCTCGCACCTTTAATTGATACGCTTCTCGGAGGACAATTCGTTCCTTCGGCCATTTATCCTGCAATGAGAGAAATTAACAAAAATTTCGAAGACTATATCGTCATGAGTAGAACGATGGAGCCGCTCAACTTCAAAGGCATGGCGGTCGTTTCCCCTTTTAAACCTTTTATTGATCAGTATGTTGATGCCTGGAAACAGATCAACCTGGATACGATCGAGGTCATTTATGGTCCAAAAACTTAGTGTCCCGGATACAGACAAACTCAAAACGGTTCAAAGCGTCTGCGACCTGGCAGACCCTTATGTCACTCTTGGAAAAGAAGATGAAAAATTTATTCAAGCGATGAAGGAAGTGACTTCATGGCATATGGATAAATGCGACTACTACAAGAAGCTCGCGGCTTCACAAAATTTCAAGGTCGACTCTCTTAAAACGATGAATGATCTGCTTTCTATCCCGCATCTGTGGGCGCACTTTTTTAAAGCGCATGAAGTTTTGTCTGTTCCTGAAAAAGATATTTTTCTTCACCTCACTTCCTCTGGAACAACTGGGCAGAAATCCCAGATATTTTTTGATGAATGGACGATACGTTCCGCTCAGCGAATGGTCGATTTGATTTTTGAAAAATATGGATGGGTCACTCCAGAGCAGAAATGCAATTATATTCTCTTTAGCTATGAGACGGAAAGTTCATCAAAGTTGGGAACAGCTTATACTGATAACTTTCTCTGCAAATACGCTCCAGTGAATCAAGTCTTCACAGCGTTGAAATTAACCGGCAGTGGGGGACATGAGTTTGATTGTTTCGGAACAATTGATGCGTTTATTGATTTCGCCAAACAAGGTTTACCCGTTCGCTTATTTGGCTTTCCGGCGTTCTTTTATTTTGCCCTTGAACGAATGAAAAAACTCGGCATTCCGCCTGTCAAAATGCATCCGGACTCTCTCGTCTTTTTGGGAGGAGGTTGGAAAGGGCATGCAGACAAAGCGATCGATAAAAATGATTTCTATGCTCTCGTCGAAGAAATGCTTGGAATTCCCAATGAACGTCTCCGCGACGGTTTTGGTTCTGTCGAGCATTGCGTTCCTTATGTGGAATGCAAGAATCATGAATTTCATGTTCCTGTCTGGTCCCGTGTTTTCATCCGAGATGTCGAAACCTTAAAACCATTGGGTTATGATCAAAAAGGTTTTTTGCATTTTATTTCACCTTATATCACATCCATGCCTGCCCATTCAGTTATTATGGGGGACATGGCCTCTTTGCATTCTCCTGAATCTTGCGGCTGCGGATTGCCGACGCCCTATTTCAGAATTCATGGACGAGCAGGAGTTTCAAAAAATAAAAGTTGCGCGCTTGCCGCAAGCGAGCTTTTAAAAGGAAAGAGCTAATGAGCACAGTAGCGAATCTCTGGCAGGGGAAAATTGTCAGCGATGAAGATTTTAAAAAAATCTTTCATGAAAATATCAATAACAGCGAATTGTGGAGTCAGCGTCCGTTGCCACACACACTTCTTTTTTCATTGATTGAAAAGGCCAGCGCCAAATTGAAGGAACGAGGGGCATTTTACAAAGCTCTTGAAAATGACCTGCGCTCTCGTCCTGATGTGCGCCCAGCAGATGTCGAACAATCCATGCAGGCGTTGGAAGATTTTCTTTCAGTGGAAAATCTTCGCGAAAAATTAAAGCGTGAATTAGGAAGTGATTTTCCTTTTGAACTTAAACGCATCAATTTTAAAGAAAATCATTTTGAATCCTGGTATCCCTTGGGTGTACTCGTTCATGTTACGCCCAATAATTCTCCTCTTCTTGGAGTTCTTGGCGTACTAGAAGGACTACTGGCCGGAAATATTAATTTGCTTAAGCTCGCCCGCAAAGACAGTTCTTTTGCAGCGATTTTTTATCACGAGCTTTGTCAGTTAGATGAGACCGGAGTTTTCAAAAATTATATAGCTGTTGGAAAAGTACCTTCTTCCGACAAAAATTATCTCCAGCATTTTCTCTCCGTGGCCGATGTAATTTCCGCCTGGGGAAACGAAGAAAGCATAAGAAGTTTACGTGAAATCGCTCCCGCTCATGCTCGTATAGTAGAATGGGGTCATAAAATTTCTTTTTCTTACGTGTCAAAGTCCACAATGAACAATCAACACATGTTGAAAGCGCTTGCCTTTGAAATCTGTAACAATGAACAAATGGCCTGTTCAAGTCCGCAATGTGTTTTTGTTGAAGACGCGGATTTCAAAACGCTTAAATCTTTTTCCCAAAAATTAGCGGCCGCTTTGGATGAAGTTTCTCCGACAATGGAACGAGTGCTTCCAGGTCTACAGGAAATGGCCGAACTTACTGTCACAAAAGAGCAGGTGAGATTAAATTCTGTTTATGGAAAAAGTGATGTCATCGTTTCATCTAAGAATGAATGGCGTATTTATATTGAAGATTCAGAAGGACTAAGCGCTTCTCCACTTTTCAGAACGATTTGGGTGAAACCACTCCCTAAGAAAAAGATTGTCCGCACTTTGCGCCCGCTAAAAGTTTATTTACAAACAGCGGGGCTATCGGCGAATAGAGATGAAGTTGAAGAATTGACCAAAGAATTATTTGTCGCTGGTGTTCAGCGCGTACGCTCTATTGGTGAAATGACTGATTCCTATTACGGTGAACCGCACGACGGCGTTTATGCTCTTGAAAGATATTGCCAGCGTATTTCTTATACAGACTCGCCAGCGAGTTCATTAATGAAAGGAAAAAACACTTTCGAAGAACCGCAAATACATGTTGTCGCAAAAAAACAAAAGATTATGGAGAAACCCGACTTCCAGAATCAGAAAGTGGATGAACGTTATTCGGATCTTTATTTTTACAGCGGAGGAAGCTCCGGTGAACCCAAACTGTCTATCTTTACCTATGATGATTATCACCGTCAGATGGAATTGGCCGCAGAAGGTCTTTATGCTGCCGGCCTGGATCCCAAAAAAGACCGTTGTATGAATTTATTTTATGCGGGAAGTTTATACGGTGGATTTGTCAGCTTCTTCACCATTTTGGAAAAACTACGCGCGACTCATTTTCCAATGGGAGCGAGTACTGATTTCGAACTCGTAGGTAAAACAATTGTCGACAATCAGGTCGATACGCTACTGGGAATGCCCTCGTATTTTATTCAGCTCTTTTCTGCAAACACAGAACGTTTTAAGAATTATCGCGGAATCAAAAAAATATTTTATGGCGGTGAACATTTCAGTGAATCGCAAAGAAATTATCTTTCAAATGAGTTCGGCGTTCAGATCATTCGCTCTGCAAGCTACGGTTCAGTTGATGCTGGGCCTTTGGGTTACCAATGTGAATTTGCCAGTGGAGGAGTTCATCATCTTCACGAGCGTTTGCACGAACTGGAAGTGGTCGATCTGATTAACGACAAACCAGTGAAGCCGGGAGAAATCGGAAGGTTTCTTTTTACTTCAAAAGTCCGTCAAGGACAGAGAATTGAACGATATGCCATTGGCGATGTCGGAAGAATAATAAAAGGACGTTGTGAGTGCGGAAGAATCGGTACGCGCTTTGAACTTCTCGGACGACATGGCGACGTCTTCCGTATAGGCACTATATTTTTAAGCTATCAGAAATTTCAAAAAATTCTCATCGATGAATATGACTTTGAAGGTTCCTTTCAGCTTCATCTCTATCCGGGAGAAGGGGATGGCAAAGAAAGAGTTCTGATGAAGATTGAAAATCATTTCAAGCAATACGTAACGCCTGAAGAAGTTCGTCATAGACTTCTGGACAAGTATAAAGATCTGGCCGAAGTGGTTTTAAAAGATCTTGTCCTGGATTTTGAAATGGATCTTTGTAAGCGAGATGAACTGACTTTCAGTTCGAGCACCGGAAAATTAAGAAGTGTTATTGATCATAGGTTGGTATGGAAACATTAAAATGGACTTTAAAAGAAATTGTCGACAATGCTAAAGCTCATTCACCTTTTTATCGGGAGCTTTATAAAAATGTGACCTTTGCAAAACTTTCCGATCTTCCGGTGACAGACCAGTCGTCATTCTGGAAATCGAAAGTTCTCACAAGCGATTCTCCTGATGGAATAGTTTTTAAAAGCGGTGGGAGTACGGGCGCGCCAAAGTTTTCATATTTTACTTCATTGGAATGGCAAAGTTTCACCAATACTTTTGGCTGGGGAATGGCCCAGGGAATATTGGAGAACGGAGACAGACTGGCCAATCTCTTTTATGTTGGCGATCTCTATTCTTCTTTTATTTTCATCAAAGATTCTCTTCAATGGATTCCTGTTTCGGAGAAAAAACTTACTCAATTTCCGATTGCAGGGATGACCGAAGCAAAGCAGATTTTAAAAACGCTGGAAGAATTCAATATTAACGTTATTGTTGGTGTGCCTTCAGCGATTCTTACTCTTTTTGAACTTTATCAAAAGGAAAAGGCCAATTACCCCAAAGTGAAGATTGAAAAACTTCTCTTCGGTGGTGAAGCGCTTTATCCGGATCAATACCACGCTTTTAAAGAGATTTTCCCGGAAATAAAAATTTCTTCTATTGGCTATGCCAGTGTAGATGCAGGTCTCCTCGGTTATTCTGATAGAACTTGTGAAAACGGAGAGCACAGAGTTTTTGATGGGGCCAATATTATTGAAATAGTGGATCCCGATACCAATGAAGTGATTACAGAGATGAATAAAGTGGGGAAAGTTCTGATTACGAATCTCACTCGAAAGCTCATGCCGATTATCCGATATCCTGCTGGAGATCTCGCCATGTGGGTAGAAAGTCCGGAGACTCCTTATCGAAAATTTAAATTGCAAGGAAGATCAGACGAGGCCGCGCGACTTGGAACTCTTTCTGTTTATTTTGAAGACACGAGAACGATGGCCATGAAGGCGCTTAAAGAAGTCAGTGGTCTTCAATTTCAAATGGTCTTGAATCATTATGATCACAAAGACGAACTAACCCTGAGAGTGGCAGGTCATTTATTAAAACCTTCCAAGGAAATAAGCGATCGATTGCTTCTGGCCTTTATAAAAGAAAAACCGGTTTATGAAGACATTCTTAAAAAGAATCTTATTCATCCGCTTAAAATTGAAATTGTCGAAATGGACAAACTGGAAGGCAATACCAGAACCGGAAAATTAAAACGCGTAATCGACATCAGAGTTACTAAATGAAAAATAACAAAGGCTTTTCGCTAGTAGAAATTCTCATTGCGATTGGGCTCCTTTGCGGTCTCTCTGTCTGGATGATGCATTTATTTAAAGAGCAGTCCAAGAATGAAAAAACAACTGCCTCCAATTTGGATATCGATGCTATTGGAAATGAAATTCGGAACATTTTAGGTGATTCGCTCTCTTGTGAAAAAACATTCAAAGGTTCACCTGTGACGAAGCCCAATGCGGCCACTGATATTTATAAAGTTCTTTCAGATAATACGGCCCAAAAACGCTTTAGTGTGGGTGAAAAAAAGAATGGCAATACAGGAGTGTCGATTCATTCGCTGGATTTAAAACCCGATGAAACTTATTATGTGCCCGCTGGTAAATCAGTAGGGGAAACTGTTCTTACGATTGCGTGGAACAGAGGCAAACAAATACAAGGGACTCAGTTAAAAACTTTTAGAATTCCTCTTTCTGTTGTGCTGGATGCTTCGGGGAATATTTCCAGCTGTCATGCTCTCGCATCCACCACAAGTCTCGCTTCTATTTGCAATTCAATAGGAAGAGGAGTCGATGATCTTAATAAAAAATGCAGTCCTCCAACTGTTTATGTAAAAGGTGATATTTCTATTTATTCAAAACAATACATTCATTGCCAGGGAGGATCGGGGAGTGGCGAACATCTTCTTAGCAGCTGGACAGCACCTGCTTCAGGTTCAGTGCGCTTGTCTTGGTCAGGCTCGGCCAACGACAATAGTGTAACCTGGAGAGTGTATAGAAACTCTGATGTGGTTGCGACTAATTCAGGTTCAGGACCTGTCACTGACAGCGATACACGTGATATTGAAATCCAAAAAGGCGATGTGATTAAACATTCTGCCATTCTCAGCGGCGGAATTGATAACGACTGTGTGAATGGTGGCTATTTCAGTATTGGTGTTGATTTGCTCAACATGATTTAAATAAAAAAGGCGCTGACTCAGCGCCTTTTTTTTATTCTTCGGATTGCGATCCTTCAACTTGCTTAAAGTAACTTTGCTTCTCACCAATTTTGTGACCAGCAGGAAGTGGTTTTCCTAATTCATCAATGGAGAAAACACTCTCTGGTAAATTCAGCGACTGACGAACTTTATCCATCGTCACCGGAACAAAAGGGTGAAGCATGATCATAAGGTTTTTTAGAATGTAAAAACACGTATAAAGTGCGTCTGCGCGTTCTGTTTCGTCATGACGATCATCATGTGGCTTGTGCTGAACAAAAAGGCTGTTGATTAAACGAGCATAGTTTTCAATCTGGCCAAGCAGTGTGATGTGATCTGCTTTTTCCATGTTCTTCACGTACATTTGAACAAGTTTCATCGTTTCTTTTTCGGCTTTCTCAAGCAATTTTCCATTGGGAACCATTCCACCAAATTTAGAATGAGCAGCGGAAATCGGTTTTTCAATGGCCGCATTCATTGGACCTGCGAGAAATTTATTTCTTTCATTAAAAGTTTCAAAATCAAAATTTGATTGCTTCTCAGCTAAACTCAATGTTGAAAGGAAATAGCGGATCTGATCAGGATCGTAACCCATTTCATTTGTCAGCTGATCGCCGCTGTAAAAGTTTCCACGCGATTTACTCATTTTCTCTCCGTTAACCATCAAGTGGAAAACAGAGTAGACATCAGTCATTGTATAATCAGCAGTATCGTTTCCACGAACGCCGATCCACATCGCTCCTTGCATGAGAACATAAAAGTATACATTATCCTGCCCTAAAAATTGAAAAATTCTCGCTTCAGGATCTTTCCAGAAACGTTCCCATTCTTTTGGATCGCGGCCTTGTTTAGCAAGGGCCACGCGAGAAAAAGAAATTGGAGCAATCAAGGAATCAGGCCACACATACAGTGTTTTTCCTTTCATATCCGGATCGATTTCTGCCGGGACAGGAATTCCCCAAGTCACATCGCGGGTAATGGATCTGTGGGCCCAGCCATCCAGCGGTTCGCATGTAATTCCTTTTTCATTAAGGGCCTTCATGCCGGTATTGTAATCCGCAATGTTTTCAAATTGCACAACTACTTTCTTTCCAGGAGCGTAGCGCGATTTATGCTTTGGCAGAGTCGTGCGCATTTCTTTAAAAGCAGGTTCATTTGTATTGTCGAACTGAAGCGCAGGTTGAACTGTTTCATACACTTCATTGAAAACACCTTTGCGCCATTTGTTTTGTTTCGTTTTAATCCAATCAGTCAGTTGATCAGAAACTTTCCACATATCCAGCCAGAGGTGAGCCGTGTCTTTCAGGACAGGAGTCGCATCTGACAAAGAAGATTTTGGATTAATCAATTCTGATGGATCGTATTGGGCCCCACAAACTTCACACGTGTCACTGTAAGCAGTTTCGTTCGTGCAATTGGGATTCGGACATTTTCCGGTAACGTTTCTGTCTTGAAGAAAACGGTCAATTTTCGGATCGTACCATTGCTTAGTGATTTTCTTCTCGAGCATCTTGTTGTCCCAAAGACGCTTCATGAAATCCTGGCAAACTTCTTTGTGGATTGGATAACAATCCGGTTGTGAAGTACCGGAAAAAATATCGTAAGAAATTCCATAACGAGTTGTCGTCTCAACTTGCTTATCGTGAATCTGATCAATAAATTCTCTGACCGGCATACCGGCCTTAAACGCCGCCACTTCAGAAGTCGATCCATGATCGTCGTTCCCGCTTACAAAAAGAACATTCTGTTTGCCAATCAGCATGCGCATATAACGGGCCATGATATCCGGTGGAACCATTGCACCTGCCAGGTGACCCAAATGAAGGGGACCGTTGGCGTAAGGCATCCCGCCTGTAATGACCGCTGTCTTCGGGCGTTGGAGTCGGTCTAAAACATCTTTAACGTTTGCTGGTGGAGTGAAAGCTGGTTTATTCATAAAGGCCTCGAGTAATATTTTGCTAGGTCAGTATCACTTATTTTGCTAAAATAGAAAATAAGGAAAATATTTATGGATAAGGATACGAGAATTGTTGTCGTTGGGATCGTGCTTACGATCGTCACTTTTTTGCTTGCGGTTTACTTTCGCTTGAAGCACTAGCTGGCGTTCTCGGTTGGACGTTGGATGTTGGACGACCAGTTGCCTGAATCAGAATCAGAAACTGAAATCAGATCTCCCAACTACCAACGCCCAACAATCAACCGATCCGAAAACCGTCAAAGCGTAGGATGCTCATCCCAAAACGCATCATTCGTCATAGGATCATTAGGTCCAAGAACATACTTCTGCACCCCAAGATTTCCAAAAATAAAGTCAGGAACACGAATGCGATAGAAAATGCCTTTCTCATGATTGTGAGTATTCACAACGTTTGTTTTAGACATGATCGCAGAGTGTGCACTCCCATCTTCATACGGAATGAATAAATCGTAGTGCGCTTGTTTTTCCAGGAAGTAATTGATGATGTGGCTTCGAAGAGCTTTCATATCTTCCGGATCAAAACTTGAAACGAGAAAGCTGTTTGGATGCTTTCTCAAAATAATTTTCTTTTTAATGTCGTCGTCGAGCTGATCTTTTTTGTTAAAGACGATGATTTTCTCTTTTTCTTCAACGTCGAGTTCTTTTAAAACGTCGTAAGTCACTTGCAATTGTTTTTCAAAATGCGGATCGGAAATATCGCAGACTATGATTAGAAGATCTGCTTCCATCGCTGATTCGAGAGTTGTTTTAAAACCGTCGATCAGAGTGTTGGGAAGGTTGGAAATAAATCCTACTGTGTCGATTAGAATCATTGGCGGTTTAGTATCCGGATTCAACATTCGATAAGTGGAATCGAGTGTGGCAAAGAGTTTGTTTTCTTCCAGAATATCGACGCGGCAAAGACGATTCATGATCGAGGATTTTCCGGCGTTGGTATATCCGACGAGGGCCGCAGTGACGGCTTGATTCTCGCGACGCTTTTTGCGCACGACTCTTTGTTTTTCAAGTTGAACGAGTTCTTCTTTGTAGAACTCAATCTTCTCGCGGATGATACGACGGTCGAGCTCGATTTGCTTTTCACCTTCACCACCGAGAACCCCGACACCACCGCGCTGGCGGTTTAAGTGAGACCAGAAACCGGCGAGACGAGGAAGCATGTATTGAAGACGAGCGATTTCAATTTGAATTTTGGCTTCGCGAGTGCGGGCGTGCTTGGCAAAGATTTCCAAAATGACGTGAACGCGATCGACAACTGAGAGACCTGTAATCTTTCTGATGTTGGTAATCTGTCTTGCCGTCAATTCAAAATCGAAGACCAGGAGTTTTGATCCTTCAGCTTCGGCCGCTTCTGCGATTTCTGCAAGCTTTCCCGAACCGAGAATGGTGGCGGGATCAATTTCTTTTTTGTTCTGAATATGGGACGAACCGCATTTGAGTCCAAGCGTGCGAAGAAGTTCGCGCAACTCGATCATCGAACGTTCGCTTTCAGCTTGTGTCGTATGATCCGGAAAATTAGAAGAGACGATTGAAACAAGCGTCGCCTGGTAATTCGGATCGATATTGAATTCGTTATCCATCATAAAGTATGCACCACTATGTTATCCAGCAATCTTGTCTGCCCGAGACGATAGACACCGAGTATGACAAAATCTTTTGTCTTCGCCTCTGCGTCTTCAAGTGTGTCGGCATTAAGAACCTGCAGGTAATCCCATTTTGAGTTTGTCAGTTCAAAGTCCACCAGCGCACGATAGTCTTCTTTGTTTCTGATCATGTTTTCAATTTTTTTCAATGTGCGCGAAAGATGAAGTGCTTCGCTTCGTTCTTGCTCGTTCAGGTATTGATTGCGTGAAGAAAGCGCAAGCCCTTCCGCATTTCTGATAATCGGCATGATGTGGATGTTAATCGGAAGACTTAAGTCTTTAACCATTTTTTTGACGACCAGGCATTGCTGATAATCTTTTTGGCCGAAGTAAGCGTTAGTCGCGCCAATGATTTTAAACAGGCGATAAACAACTGTGGTGACGCCGTCAAAGTGTGTAGGACGAAGAGCACCTTCCAATTTTTCGGTTACACCAGCAACATGAATCGTTGTCGAAAATCCCTCTGGATAAATTTCTTCATTTGAGGCCGGAGCGAACACGACGATTTCTTTTTCAGGGCCGGCATGAAGAGCGACGCTTGAAATTTTGTTAACGTCGGCATCCAGAGTCCGAGGGTATGTATCAAAATCTTCTGTCGGACCGAACTGCTTCGGATTGACGAAAATAGTGATGACACTGACTTTGTTGTCTTCAACACATTTGCGAAGAAGAGAGATGTGTCCTTCGTGAAGATTTCCCATGGTCGGTACAATGCCTATTGAACCATGGGCAATTTTATTTTTGTAATCGTTATAATCTTTTTGTGTCGTAAATATTTTAATCATAATTTAAATCTTGATGAAATTGAAAATCACATCTCCCAATTCCGTTTTAGATAGCGGACGAAGAGAGGTGACTTCACCTTTGTTGACGAAGCGGTAGTTGGCTTCGTTGACATTGAATCCTTGAACCGTTTGCTTTCCGGTAAGTCCGTTGTCAACTTTGGTTCCAACGAGAAGGTCACAAGGTTTTGATTGATATTTTTTTAAAAGAACAGCATCGCTTAAATCTGTTTCAGCAGCGAAACCTACAATTTTTAAATCAGGAAGCTTAGCTTCAATCACAGTCTTTAAAATATCGATGGCCTTCTTTACAGGGATAGATTCGCCGATAGTTTCTTTTTTCACCTTCTCATTAGAGACATCAAATTCGATATCTGAAATGGCAGCGGCCGAAACATAGGCTTGAGCGTTTTTAATTTCAGCATGAACAGCCTCATGCATTTCAGTCACAGTCGTGACTCTGATAAGTTTGTAAAACGGATGCTTCACCAGAAGATCGAGATCTTTGACGGCATTTTTTCCGGCAATCACAACGACTTCGTGACCAGCATGAAGAGCAGAAACGGCCAGATGAAAACCTGTAATGCCTGAAGATGAATTCGTTAAAAAGCGAACGGGATCAAGCGGAGCGATGGTGGCTCCCGTTGTGATCACCACTTTTTTTCGTTTCACAGAAGAATCAAAAGGAGCGCGAAGGGAAGGAGCGATGGCGAGAATTTCATCGACCAGCGGAAGTTTTCCTTCACCAATTTCGTTGCAGGCAAGAGTGCCGGCATTGGTTCCAGAGATAAAAACATTGGCGAGAGTTTTTAATTTTTTAAGTTCGTTAAAATTTTCCTGAGTGAATGGATGAGAAAGCATCATCGAATTCATCGCCGGAAAAACAGCAATGGGTTTTGTTTGCTCGTAAGCAAGAAAGACAGAAGTCAAAAGATCGCTGGCCTCACCGCGCGCCATTCTTGAAAGAGTGTTGGCCGAAAGCGGAGCAATGACCATGATGTCGCTCCAACGAGCGAGATCAACGTGCAAAACATTTTTTGCAAGAAAGTCAGCGTCGTCGCGGTAAACTTCTTTTACACCAAGATAAGTAAACACTTCCGGCACCACAAATTTAAGTGCACCTTTAGTGAGAATGACTTTCACTTCGTGACCAAGGTTGACGAAGCCACGGGCGATATCATGAGCTTTATAGGCAGAGATCGATCCACTTACGCATAAGAGTATTTTCATAGGGGAATTTATTTCACAAAAGGGGGGAGTTTGGCAATTTTAAGGGAGGATTTTCGTGACAAGAAACTTGGTTTTCGGAATGTAACTGATAATAAAAAGTGCTGAGAAAAAAACCAGAAAGGTGGCCTGTCCCACAATGAGCGTCCAGCCAATTTTCCCCAGTCCCACCACGACTTTTCTGCGGGTGTAATTCACCTTCAGAGTCGCCTGACGGTACTCTTCAGCTGAGGAAAATGAAGCGATCTTATTCTGAATTTCGGTATCCCGATATTCCTGGCGCTTCCGGTTGAGTTCGTCTTCTGTCATATCTGCCCTTATTGTCCTGATGACAAGTTTGTCCGTGTTTTCTTATCGGATATTCTAAGGGGATTCTTTAATAGACGCTAAGTTTCAGGCAAGTTATTGAAATCGCTTTATGTATGTACAGCGCTGGCATAGGTCTTCTGCCAAGAATTTTTTCTGGAAGCCTTCGCGCATTGTTCTGGCGCGCATTCCCTGAAGAATTTCTCCCAGCGAAGTCTCCGCACAGTTTCCTAGGGCGAGGCGAGCTTCTTTGTCGAGACAACAAGGCACAACCGTTCCGTCAGCATGAATTCCAATATGAGAAGAAAGCGCATGACAAAATCCTTTCGTCGACTGAAGAGGCATCGAAGGATGTGGCCACTCAAAGCGCGAATCAAAGTGCAAGTAAACTCTGTTCCAGATGCGTTTGCTTTTTATTGAGCCCACGTCGATATCTTCTTTAATTTCGACATCAAAAAAATCAGCAATTGATTTCAAGATATCTTTATTTGAATCGTTTTGCGTTTGCGTTTCAAAAATATTCCAGAGGCGATAATTGATATAAAGTTCAGGCTTTCGCTCAAAAGCCATCTTTGAAAAATTCAAAATGTCAGTGAGGTAAGGCATAATACTTTTATCGCGGAAATTATCTTTGAAGCTGTGAATGGAAAAATTCACCTGATGAAAAGCTGGACTCGTTGTCAGGAGTTCTGCATAACGATTAAGAAGAATCCCATTCGTCGTCAGATTAATTTTCACTCCATATTTTTCACAAAGAGCGATGATCGCAGGAAACTCCGGATGCGCCAGAGGTTCGCCCATCAGGTGCAGACACACCTGTTCCGTGAGCGGCGCCACCTGAGACAGTGTCTTTTCAAACAAATCCACACTCATAATCTTCTTGTCTCTGTCCACGACGGGGCAGAAAGAACATTGAAGGTTACAAATATTACTTATTTCAATGTAGACGCGTTTAAATTTTTCCATTTACGTGGTAGATATCACAAATCATGTCACAAAACCAAAACAACGATGAATCGAATCATTTTTACTACTTCCTTTGCAATCCGGGGAGCGAATCCTTTTTAAAAGAGGAAATCCGCCTTATTTACCCCGAGCTCAGGTTTGCGTACTCCACGGAAGGATTTCTGACCTTTAAAGAAATCCGACCACTCGGAAAAACGCTCCGACCTGTATTCTGCCGTCATTTCGGAAGGTTTATTGCCAGAGGCACATTGGAAGAAATGCGAGCGCGCTTAATAGGCTACAAAGGCCCGGTTTTGTTTTACTCCAAAGACGGCGAGATTTACGAAGCTCCGAAAGTCGAATCCGGCAGCTGGGCCCGCGAAATCATCAAAGTCACGGCCAATGGTAAAGATCAGTTTTATTTAGGTGAATTTAAAAACTCCATTCTAACGGCCCCATGGCCCGGCGGATTTTCTCCGCATATTTTGCCGGAAGAAAGTCCATCGCGCGCTTATCTCAAAGTTCTCGACGGTATTGATTACGCCGGCGCTGTTTTAAGTCCAGGTGAACACGCCCTGGAAATCGGTTCAGGCCCCGGGGGAGCGACTTATGCTTTACTTCAAAAAGGCTTAAGTGTTGAGGGAATTGATCCGGGACTCATGGATGATATTTGTGTTTCGAATCCTAAATTTCATCACCACCACACGTCTATACAGGACTTCAAAGTATTCGAACTTCGCGAACATGTTCAATGGCTCTTCGTTGATATGAATCTTCCACCTGAAGGAACGCTCAGAGAAATTGAAAAAGTGGTGGAGAAAATTCAACCATCTCTTAAGGGAGCTTTTATCACTTTGAAAATGACCAAGCCCGAATTGGTAAAAAGAGTGCCGATGTATCTGACGTTTGTAAGTAACATGGGTCTCAAAGTCGTACTAGCGACACAGCTTCCTTCGAACAAACAAGAGTTTCTCATCTACGCCGAGTAGATTAATCAACTTTTTTCATAGGCATAATTCGCCTTCAGAAGAAAATAAAGTTCATCGAAATTATAATAGAGTGCGTACTCACTTCCACAGGAGTTTAAATGAAGCGTACTCTATCAAAATGTGCCTGGATCGTAGCTGGGGCCATTACCATTCTTTCCGTGCAATCGTGCCAGACAACATTCTGGAGACATCCATCTTCTGAATCAACACTTGATGAAAAGAAAATGGAACAGGCCTATGCTGATTCAATTGAAGTCGATACACTTCGTGAGCAAGAGAAAAAACTCCAAACTGAACTCGACCGCACTCCTCAGAACGATCGCTTCGATTCCAATATCGATGAAATGAAATCAAAGCTGATCGAAATAAAATCCCGCATTCATCTGATCGAACGAAAAAACGATTCACTCGCTGATGAAATTCCTTCTGTCGATAAACCTTATCGCCAATGGGGAGAGTACAAACGCAACTTCAGAAAGCAAAAAGAAAAGCTGGTTTTAAGTGAGTTGAAAAATTACGCTCTCGAAAATAATCAAATCAAACGCACATTCAAAATGGATTTAAACGGGACCAGCGATTATCAGTTAGGCCTCGTCAATAAGATCTGGGCACCGGCTCCTCCCAAAGCAAAATTTGAAGAAGAAACAGAAAACGATGTCCGTCGTTATCTAGAAGCGTCGATAAAATGCGATGCTGATTTCAGAATAAAGAAAGTTCTTTTCACTCGTGCAGTAAGAAAAGACACTGCAAGCAGATTTAAAATTTACGAACAGGCCAACAACTCGGCTAAAGTGATTCTTCACTTCGATCAAAAAGTAGGGACGTGCGAACTGACCTTTTTTGATCCGGCAAATCCAGATGTGAAGTACGGTGTAAAACTTGAGAGCAACGTTAAAGACGCTACCCATATAGCTGAACTCAAAGATAGATTTGAAACTTGCGTTCTCCCTGATGCTTCAGGACTGACTGGCCCGGAAAAATTATTCCTCACTCCTGAATATAAATCCATGACATGCGCAGAAGAAGTGACAGACATCAAAACGCTTGAAGAGCCGATTGATGGATTGAAAGCAAAAGCTGAAGCACTCCTTGGGCAGTCATTACCGGAAGGTTTTATCGAGCAGATGAATCCTTACGCCGAATTGGATTTTTCAAAAGCTCCAAAGTTAAACACGATTCTGATTTCATATCTGGTTTTCCGTCATGATTATTACGGAACTCTCATTGCGAGACTTGCAAAATGGCATGCGGATCACGGCACGCAAGTGCGCATTCTAAATTCTGATGTTATTGCCAACAAAAAAGACAGAATCATGCTTCACGGTTTGGTGGAGAGTTCAAACAATATTAAAGTGCAGGAATTTAAATACGACTCCGATGGAGGATCGCTTTGGGATCACTTCAGCGAACTTCACAGAACAATGCACGTAAAACTGTTGATCACACTTGCAGACAATCCAGCTGACAACGTTGTGTTCATTGGTGGAAGAAATATTCATGATGGCTTTGTTTTCATGAAAGTTCCTGACGTGAGAAAATTTCCAGAGCTTGTTCAATACGGAAGCTACAAAGGCGCTGACGAAGGCTATGCTCCGTGGAGAGATTTTGAGATGAAAATCCGTTCAAAAAAAGTTGCGGAACAGATTGCTTCTCACTACATGACTTTATGGCAGAGAGATTCACAAACATTTTACGTCAGAAGTATTAATCAGAATTTAGTTTCAAAAGTTCCTGCTGATCCTCATTATTTTGATCGCGCCAATGAAGCGGCCCTTGTTCGTCATTTCATGTCGATTCCCTATAAAGATGATGACATGCTCGAGAAATTTTACATTCAGGTATTCGACAGCGCTCAAAAATCTATCAGACTTTCTTCGCCGTATTTCCGTCCGACAAAAAAACTGGGCGAAGCTATGCAAAGAGCGGTGGAAAGAGGAGTGGACGTAAAACTCATTACGAGAATCGATCTCTCTGGCGATACAGCGGCGATCATTCTTGGTGAAGTTAACAAATCAGGGATCAATCGTTTCTTGAATAAAATTAAAATTTTTGAATACACTGAGCCGGGAGTTATCCTTCACTCAAAAATTATTCTGGTCGATGGAAAAGTTTCGTTCATTGGTTCAGTCAATTTGAACAAAAGAAGTTTCATTCACGACATGGAATCCGGAGTGATGATTTACAATCCCGCTTTCAATGCGAAAATGAATCAAGTCATGGATGGTTATTTAAAACAGACCAGAGAAGTGACTGAGAAACAGAAAATTGCTCTCTGGAAAAAAGTCGTCATCGGACTTTTTGATGAAGAATTCTAAAAGAAATTAGCGAACCAATTGAAGGCCATCCACGTGATGGCCTTCTAATTTTAAAAGTGCCACTTTCATATCCATTCCACTCGCATACCCCGTAAGATTGCCAGAAGAACCGATAACTCTGTGACAAGGAATGATAATCGCAATTGGATTTTTTCCATTAGCTCCGCCGACAGCGCGACAGGCTTTAGGATTTTTTAAAAACTTTGCTTGCTCACCGTAGCTCCAGACTTTGCCGTACGGAATTTTTGTTAAAGCATTCCAGGCTTTTTTCTGAAACTCAGTTCCTTCCAATTTTAAAGGAACATCAAAATCAATTCTTTTGCCTTTGAAATATTCGCCCAGTTGCTTCACGGTGAGATCCAGAATTTTATGCTTTTCAACTTTTTCGGCTTTTTTGAAAAGTTCCCCCGGAGTGCTATCAAGTGCAATGAGAGCGGAATTGTCTGCAACAAGATACAGATCGCCTACAGGTGAAGATATTTTTCTGGCAAAGTTCATATGGACTCCTTCTTAGTGAATAAGGATACCAATTGCGAACACAATATAAAGTAACGCCGCTGCAATGTGGATCCATTTCATCGGTATCTTTTTTGTCATCTTGTCTCCAAAAAAGACTGCCGGTCCATCTGTCACCATCATGGCAATGGTTGTCCCAATAGTAACCAGCATCAAGTCGTGATATTTGGCCGCGAGAGTAACTGTTGCCAGTTGAGTTTTGTCTCCCATTTCGGCGAGAAAAAATGTGACCGCAGAAGTCATGAAAGCGCCCCAGCGCGGAGCTTTGTCGATGTCCTCTTCTTTATCCGGGATAAGAATCCAGACAGCGAAAACGACGAAGATTGAAGCGAGAATCCATTTTAAAGTTTGAGGAGAAACGGCATTTGAAACCCAGACACCAAAGGAAGCGGCGAGAAGGTGATTAAGAATTGTGGCCACAAAAATACCGGCGAGAATGTGCCACGGTTTCTTAAATTTACTGGCGAGAATAAACGCAAGCAGCTGAGTCTTGTCACCCATCTCGGTAAATCCAACCAGCAAAAATGAATTGAAAATGATTTTTAATTGCAGAAGCATTTCAGGGTCCTCACTAGTTTTTAGTCGTGAGGTTTTTAGCTGGAGCTTAAAAGACAACACGACGTATGTTTATACGTTCATGTCAGTCTCATCAATAAAGAAAAAATATTTTCTTTACCATCAGGCCGGGGGTTAAACCCAGTATGTCGACTTGATGTTCACTTGTGTGAAAGATTACTCCCTAACGATCACTAATTTATTTCAAGAATGATCCATAGTCAAACGCTTGCTTTTTAAATAAAGCATGGCAAGATGATTAGTGTATGAAAACATTTGATGATTTCTGGCCTTTTTATTTGCAGGAACATGCTGATCCCCACAACCGTAGACTGCATTTCATCGGAACTTCCATTGTTCACTTAATTTTATTTTATGTTTTTGCCACAGCGGATTTTAAAGCTCTCGTGCTGGTTCCTCTTTTTGGTTATGGATTTGCCTGGTTTGGACATTACGCTCTTGAGAAAAATACACCAGCGACATTTAAATATCCTTTATGGAGTCTCATGGCCGATTTCAAAATGTTTTATTTGATGCTCAGAAAAAAAATCTGATCACGAATCAATAAAATTTAAAATGCGATGTTTTTCTTTCATCGTATCTTCATAACCTAATTCTGCTATTTGTTCTGTGTAAGATGAATCAAAGGCGAGATAACTGAGAAGGTCCATGCCGTTTTGTCCAGAGACGCCGATCGTTCTGAGAAAATAACGGAGCATAGTAGGAAGCTCTTTACTGAGTTTTTCAGTCATAGCGCCTAAATCGCGAGACGGTTTTAACATGAGAGCAGGGATATAACGCCAGGGCGACTTGGGTCCCATCATTTCTACAATAGTATTGATCTTGCTGAAGCGAGCATAATCCGCATCGAGAGAATCAAGAAAAATGGCGTTCATCATAATGCCGGCGACCTGGCTGATCTGTGGCGAAGGATTCACACGCAAAGTTTTTTCTATCTGATCGGCCAATGTTTGCTGATAGCGAACGCCGATGGCAATTATTTTTTCCGCGCCGAGATCAACAGCGGGAGAGAGCGGAGTAATCTGTCGAATACAGCCATCACCGTAAAAAGATTTTCCAATCTTTACAGGAGGAAAAAATAGAGGAATCGCTGATGAGGCCATGACATGATCAGAAGTGATTTCTGTTCTCATCATAATTCGATCAGGCTTGGAATGTTCATTGATAGAGGTATCACCATCGTGAAAAACGACACTCGCACCCGAGAAATAATTTGTCGTAGAGAGTGAAAGGCCATTTATATTTCCCAAAAGGAAGTGCTCGCGAATTTTTTTGAAGTCTACTTCGCGCTCAATTGTTTTGCGGAGAGGTTCCGTATTTAACAAGCCATTGAGCACATCATTTTCTACAGCATTTCTGAAGAAAGTTCCCTTCATCCATTTGGCGCCTAGTTTGGTCATGGTGTAATGGCTGAGATCGTAAACATCTTCGGGCTTAATTCTCGTCCAGAGATCCAGAAGAGATTGTGTCGAGGCTCCCCAATCTTCAGCGTTGCTTGCGAGATAAACAGCATTGATCGCTCCAGCGGAATTCCCGGTGATGATTTCAAAAAGGTTTTGATCTTTTTTTATGATTTCGTAAAGTGCCCTCAGTGCTCCCGCCTGATAACTGGCCCTCGCGCCACCACCATTCAGAACAATTGCACATTTTTTTGTCATACATCAGCAGCCGCAGTGTTTGCTCACTGTGCTTAATAAAGCATCGAGGTCGACAGGTTTTTGGATGTAACCTTCGGTTTTGGGCGTTCCTTTTTTATCGCCGAAAGCAGAAACGACGACGACAGGTATTGAAGAGAGCATAATATCTTTACTGATCTCTTCAACAAATTCCCATCCGTTCATGACGGGCATCATGAGATCGAGAAGAATCATACAAGGCGTAGGCATTTTGTTAAGGGCTTCGAGTCCTTCCTTTCCATTATCGGCCGTAAAGACATTATAGCCTTCAACTTCAAGAGCGACTTTCAGAGAGTCCTGAATTTCTTTGTTGTCTTCAACAACAAGTATGTTTTTGTGATGGGGACTGCATTCCGTTTTATTCTCTTCCATTTTCAGTCTCTCTTATTTCAAAACCTGCACTGCTGGAAATTCAATGACGAATCTCGAGTGCGGGCTTGAGTGATCATAATAAATTGAACCAAAGTTTTCTTCGATAATATTCCTGACGACATTCATTTCAGATTTGTCTTTTCTTTCTCTGCTGTCAGAGATGCTGATAGTGATAACACCGTTTTTTGATTTTGCTGTCAATTTCACCCATCCTTCGCGTTGAGTATGGACTGCATTGTAGGCATTATTGAGCAAAGCAATCAACACTTGTGCGACTTGCGTTTCTCGACAGCGGATAAACAAGTTTTCTTCGAAATCAACTTCGAGGCCCACACAGTGAATCCGAAATCGCTCATGCGAAAGTTCCATGACGTTATCAAGAATATGAGTCAATGAGACGTCATCAATTTCCTCATTCTTCGCATTTCTCACAAATGAGTTGAGATCTTTAATCGCTTTCGACAAACGGTGAACTGATTCTTCAATCCCCTGGATCTTGCGTTTTACATCCAGAGTATTCATTTCATCCTGGTTCATTTGGGTTTTGATAAACGACAAATGCCCGCCAATGATAGAGATTTGCCCATTGATCATATAGGCCAGTCCGCTTGTTAACTCGCCGATGGAATAAACGCGCGAAGAGTGAATAATGTCGAGTTCCTCTGAGCGATAGTCAGTAATATCGCGGGCAGTGTAGTAGAGAAGCCCTGTATCGTTGTCTTTGACAACAACCCAATCAAATGTCCGATACTCGCCGTTTTTCTCTTTGTAGCGATTAATGAAATGCGTTGATTTGTTTGCTCCGACTTTTTGGAGCGCTATCATTGTTGCTTCCCGATCTTCCGGATGAATGAGGTTAGCAAATTTTTGAGAGACAATTTCTCTAAAATCATAACCTAGAACTTCGGTGAAACGCGGGTTCACTCTTTTAAAATAACCTTCTTGATTGGTGATCACCATCAAGTCTTGTGAAATATTGTAAAGAAGTTGAACTTGCTTTAATTCATTAACCATTCGTCGCATTTCAGTGATGTCGGTAAAAGTATTGATCACTTGATAAGGCTGGCCGGTACGATTGTTGACAATGGGAACAGCATTCAAACTGATCCATCTAACTTCGCCGTCGTAACGAAAGATTTTCATCACAAGATTTTTCTGTATTTGCCCTGTCTTAAGCGAGGACATGCCCGGATGATCTTTACCTGGAAAAATCTTATCCCATTCGTCAGCATTCATCGATTCCGCTTCAGATTCAGTTTCAGAAGAGCTTTCAACTTCAGCATCCGATTCGTTGAGCTGTCCCTCCGCCATGCCGAGAATTTCAAGGGCCGCTTGATTATATTGAATAATACGGCCAGATGTATCTTGAATGATCATTCCTTCCACCATAGTCTGGAGAAGGGCATCTAAATTAGACTGATCAATTGTATTTTCTGACTGCACAGGAACTCCCAAGCTTCTTTAAGCATTCTTCAGGAAATTCCACCACGCCACCGTCTTCGCGAAAAATATATAAAGCCTAATAGTAATATAAGTTTTTTCTAATGATTCTCTTGAGGCAGACTTCTTGACGGATGTCCGGAATTAAGGGAAAAAAGCGGCGCCCTTCCTTCACACGAATGGTAATCACTTTTAAAAAGCAAAATATGTATAATACTCATAGTGAAGAACAAATAGATGCTTGGCTTGAGCAAGCAACGAGGGACCTGCCATCGAAAAAAATCGTGGCAGTGTTCAGTCATGTGCTCAAATCGCTTTCACGAAAAGCATCGCGCTCGCTTAATCAACTGACTTTGATGGCGATAGTAAATCGTGTTCTTTATCAATGCAAAGATAAGTTTCCTCTCCTTCAAGAACTCAAAGTAGACAGCAATGGAATTAATTTTGATCAGAATCAATATCAACTTGAACAAGCTGATCCGGACGAATTGAAGGAATCCTTTCGCTATCTTTTTATAGAATTATTGAGTGTATTGGGTGATCTCACGGCTGATGTTATTACCTCTGAATTAGAAGATAATTCCGAAGCGATTTTCTCTGAAGGAGTCAAGGCTGAGGATGATAAAGCAACAGAGAGGCTCGAGATTCTCTATGAGATCAGTCGAATCTTTGCAACTTTCGAATCAGTTGAAAAAACTTTTCCAGAAATTTTTCAGACGCTTAATTTACTTTATTCTTTTCATACTATTACCTTGCTTGAAAAAAAGAGACACGAGACTGTTTCGATTGTCTGGTATGATCCTAAAGCGGGACTGGACTGTCGAGAACGTGCGGTTGATCATGCTCAAACTCTTTACGAATACCTTGTCTGTCCCGTCTCTCATGCGTGCCTCGGCAATCCAATTGAAAACAGTTATGAGCTGGCCATTTGTTCGCTCGATGAACAAGATCTTTTAAAAGAGCAAACCAATCGCTTTATTGCGCTTCCACTTTCACTTTCAAATCTTGAAACGTTTGGTGTTCTTCAGTTTGAATGCAATAATCACTTAAAAGAGCAAGATCTCCGCTTTATCAATTCGCTAACCAACTTCATTGCGGTGACTTTGGATAGATTTAATAAAGAACAGGAGACCGATTATATTTATCGCTCTGAAATGAGCAAGCGTGATCGTGAATTAGTCGATGTTCATCAATATGCAATGAACCTCGAGAAAGAGCGCGAATTGCGCGAGCAATTTGTGGCCACACTTACTCATGATCTTAGAACTCCCTTAACTGCAGCGAAAATGGGCGCGCAGTTTATTCTTCGCAAGCCAGAAAATAGTGAAAAGAATCAACAGCTCGCAGTTAAGATTATTCGCAGTATCGATCGTATGGATCAGATGATTCGCGATCTTCTCGATGCCAGCAGACTTCGTGCAGGGGAGTCGCTTTCACTGACTATGAATGCTTGTGATCTGCGGGAAGTAGCGATCATGACTTTACGCGAGCTGGGCGCGGCTTATGGAGATCGTTTTATTTTAGAAACGGATCGGGATTCCATCGCCGGTTTTTGGAATGAAGATGGTCTTCGGAGAGTTATTGAAAATTTGGCGAGTAACGCTGTTAAATATGGCTACCCTCAACAGTTGATCACCGTGACTTTAAAGCAGACAGGTGAAACGGCACAGATAATCGTTCACAATTTTGGTCATCCCATTCCAAAAGATGAACAGATGGAATTGTTTGAACCCTTCCAGCGGTCTCATACCGCTCAATCCGGGAGTAAGAAAGGATGGGGGCTTGGATTGACTCTCGTTAAAGGCGTAGCCGAGGCCCATGGAGGGCAGGTGAACGTCACAAGCAATGAGAGCGAAGGTACCAGATTCATAGTGACTCTGCCTAAAGACTCAAGACCCTTTCAAATTCTCAATTAACAGCGATGAAATTTATACAGACATTTCCCCAAGGAAAGAATCTTTTGATAAAAGACTGAAAACTAAAACCTCAGGGAGTTTATATGAAATCATTACTTATTCTTGCCACTGTTGCTTTTTCAGCGTCAGCTTTTTCAAGCGAAGCACTCATTAAATTTACTCGTGGATCAGGATTTGCTCCAATCCCATACAGCTCAGTTCTCTCTGTTTATGAAACAGGAAAAGTTGAAGTCGTAGTTACAAGAGGAGTGAAGAGTACAAAAACTCAACTTGAAGATCTCTCTCCAAACACTATTCAAGAAATTAAAGACAATATCGATGCTGTAAAAGCTAAAGAGGCCATCGTGGATCTCGATGCTAATAAACCAAGATGTATGGATGCTCCTTCTTCACGTATTGTGATCACAAAGAATAAAAAAGAAGTCATGATCGCTGCATTTGCTTCTTGTCACCGCAATCAGATGCAGTCAAAAGCAGCAACGGCATTGATTAAAAAAACATTGGAAATCGACTCTAAAAGAAAATAGAGATAGCTCTTATCTAAAGCTAAAAATTTAATAAAAAAGGCCCCTTTTCAGGGGCTTTTTTATTTGAAAACTGATGCAGATCAGTTCTCTTTCATACATCGGGGATTAACGTTTAATTAACAAGGAAGGACTTATGAAAGTGCTCATGATGATCGCCCTGATGCTTTCCTTTTCAGAATCTAAATTGTTGATCAATGGCTATCAACGAGTGCCTGGAATGGATTATCAAATGGAGCTTTCAGTCCCCAACCCGGCCAAACGAGTTCTGCTAGACTGTCAAAGCTTCTTTAACGGAGTTCACTACCAATCCGCTGTCAATGGAAAATGGAAAGATGATTGGTCAATGATTATAGACGGAAATGACTGCGAAGATGTTTCCATGTTTGCAAAAAGCAATCTCGATGCAGGTAATCCTTTCTGTTTGAACGTGGATCCGGAAGAAAAGTCCATTGAGGTTTCCTCTAATCTCGACGAGTGCCCTCAATAACAAAAAAAAGAGCGGCCTTTGCAGACCGCTCCCCATTATGAATTCAATCCTAGAAACTCATGGTAATCGGCGCGGTGGTAGACATCATCGTGCCGTTATTATAATTCGTCGCTGGATTCGCTGTGAAATCGTGAAAGCCAGCATCGTAAGGAATGACGAGCGCTGTACAGTTGGGTGTTCCACCTGTTGTTGTGGTTGTACAAGTATCAAAGCCAGTAGCGCGTGTTGTTCCCACGTATTGATCTTGCCAGGTATTTGTTCCATCTGTGGCAAACAGTACGGAGTTAGCTTCTGAACCTGTTTTTCCTGAGGCTTCAATAACCTGAAGATTAGTAAGATTAGAAATCGTTCCGTTGGCCTCAACTGTTCCTTTACCATACATGCGAGTGTGATTGCTGTTGGTGTAATCGCGGTTTTCATAAAAAACTTCGCCGGAAGTTTTTTTGACGACAGCTTCAGAGACACCAGTTGTTGTCACTGATTTAGCGGCAGTCAAATCAGCAGCACTTTTTAAATAAAGTGTTGTGTCGCTTGTGCCTGTTGTATTGAATGCAGTTGCATTTGGTTGCAATTCAACTTTTGTATCGAAATCTCCCTGTCCTCCAGTTGTTTCGCGAAATGAAACTGGAACAGTGTCCGCTGTGTCTCCATCTGCGTTGAGATCAACAGGTCCGCCCGCGAAGCACGGATCTGATTCTGATATTGTGATGTTGTCGTGAATTGTGGGAGCTGTTCCGTTAGTAAGCGGTGACGCTTTATTGAGAGCACACAGAAGTCCCGCAGTTCTCGCATATCCACCTCTGACTGATCCCGTGCTTGTCGATGCTGAACTTAATGAACAGAAAATTTTATCTGTGACGAAAGTCGCTGAACCGGCCGCCGTAGAAGGAGCACCAGTGGTCGCATCACAAGTCGCAGTTGGAAATTTTCCTGTTAAGGATGTGAGAGCGTTGTTGACACTATCAAAGGCATTCATTGTTTGAACAGGAGTTGTTCCTCCAGTTCCTCCAGATGGAGTTGTCGGGTTATCATCATCGTTACATGCCGTGAGAGAAAGCGCAGCAAGAGCCAAAAGAAATATGTTCAATTTCATCACAACCTCCAAAAAAATAAATTTAATCCTGCCGCATGAATTCAATTGAGCAGGCAAACAAGTGGGTAGTGTGCAAGCGATTTGCCTGCATTAAATGCCCTGATATCAACATCAAAAATATTTTTTTATGGGTCACTTTTCTCAAATGATCTCCGGCCTTCAAGGGTAAGTCGGCGGAACCTTTTACTTGATGACAGCACTCGAGTATTGCTGCACGCTTGTCGAATTAATAAATCACTGCCGACAGAAAGGAAGTTTGGGATTCTCCTGCCGGCATCTTTCCAGTTCTTTTTTTACTTCTGTGGAACTCGGGTCAAACATTGTGTCTGGCACAGCAAATTTGTATTCGTATTGTGCGATTAATTCACGGTGCGCTGGAATTCTTTTTAGCAGAAGCATTGCTGTCTGATCATAAGCAACTATGGCCCATTCAGTTGAAGGAAAAAAACTTTCACGTCGGTTCATTCCTTGAACAACTGGTGGAGCAAAAATAAAAGTCATCGGTAAAAGGAGGGTCTGTACATTGTATTTTTGAATGAAGTGAGTCATCGCTTGCGGAACTTCAAACATCGAGCGAATTTCAGTTTGAAGATGGTCGTAAGGAATTTCACGAGAATCAAATAGCACAGGATAAGTGGGAAGTGCGGTTAAGAGAAAATCACCCATGGATGGCGCGTGCAAAATGTTTCCTTGCGGGCGATGCTTTTTGATAAATGCCAATGTCGAATCGGGAAGATCGTAATCGTATGATTTGAGTCCAAGCGGAGAGGGATCCGTTTTGACCTGAGCAATTTCCCAGACGAGACAAAAGGCGAGTATAGGATAGATATTTTTTATCGCCCAGGCCCGCTGACTCACGTAATGGATACCCAGTATGATTGTAGGGAATCCAAACAACAAAACAAAAGGAATTGCTCTTGGCGCTTTCATCGCCAGCAAAGAGAGAAATGAGAAACTGATCAGGGAAAAAGTATCGCGCTTTTTCATCCTGAATGCGCCAATAAAAAAGAAGACCGTCATGAGTACCCACGACCAAGCGTAAAGGCTATTGTGAGCTGAATTGAAATCTTCCAGCGAAAGAGGAAAGTATTCCGGGTTCGGGAGAATTGTGTGTGCTTCATAATTTAAATGGCGAAGAAGAAAGGATGGCAAACCGCTGGCATAGGGAGTGGCGAAAAAAGCAAGGCCAGTGAATGTGATAAAAAGACTTTTTCTTTCCTTAGAAAGAGCAGATTGAAGAATAAAACTAGTGACTGTCAGAATTAAAAAAGGGACGACGCCGGGGTGAAGATTAGTCGCTAGAACGAGCACGATAAGGCTTAAAAGAAATTTTCTGAAATTCGTTTGCTGTGAAGCCCACACCAAAAGGATCAGGGCATGGAGAACAATCACAAAGAATTCAGGACGGATTTGGATTCTTGGTGCTATTGCTGAATAAAAAAAAGGAAGAAGAATCGCAGAGACAATGAGAAAACTTTCGTGCGCAGTTTTTTTCACAACAGTAACCAGCAGTCCGAGAAGTGAGAGGAGAAGCAAACCTCGAAACAAAACCAAACCGGGGACTTGAAAAAGTTGATCGATTTCCGCAAGGACAGCTGTGGCCAGCCATTGATAATTAAACCATGGGGTGCCGTTTGCAGTGTAAGACCATTGTTCGGTTCTTTGGAGAGTGGCCGTTTTTAAAATTTCACGCCCCGCTTTTATTTGCCAATTGATGTCTTGTTCCCAGAGTTGAAAAAGAGAAGCGATCACGGCAAGACCGATGATCACAAGAAGGATTAAAGAGAGTAGGAGTCTCGATTTTGAGCTGTCTTTAATTGTTGTCTGCATGGGAATAGGATAAACTAAATAAATGAATAGTAAACTTGCAAAGATCACTGCCATTGTCGCGGCCAACTTGGTTGTGTTTTTTGTCGTAGATGCACTGTTTGGAATGATCGTGAGTGCACCTCCTGAGTTCATTAATACCGAGAATCAGTATTCGTCTAATTACCGCAATTATTTTGTTGAGAAAAAAGATTTATTTGGCAGAACTTATTTCACCGTGGATGATTCTCAGCAAATCAATCTCACTTACCCCAATGAAAAATTTGAAAAAGGAAGTGTGAAAGTACTTGCTGTTGGAGACAGTTTTACAGCTGGGCAGGGAGTGAAGCCTCAAGATACTTGGATCAAGCAGCTGGAGAAATTATCTCCCCAAAAATTATATGGAATCAATCAGGGAGTTTCTGGTTTCAATATTAAAGAGATCAACAGCATGTTCAACACGGCGATTAACGAAGTGGATCCAAATTTCGTCGTTTATGCCTACGTTCTCAATGATCCGATAGTAAAAAGCAAAGTGCCATTGAAAATGGATATGGATACGGTTAATCAGTATGCTTATCAAGAAGCGGGACTTTACGACGATTTGATCAACTTTAGAACGACTGTTTTTGAGAATAACCGAAATGCGCTCCTCAATCTTTTATATAAAAGTTCAAATATGGCCAGGTATTTGATCAGAAGTTTTGAACGGAAAAAGATAACGGAAAGAACTATTGAGTACTATCAGAAGATTCATAACCCGACCCTAAATGCTGATGGATTGAGAGAAACATTTGATCTGATTGAGCAGATGAAGATTAAATCGGAAAAAAAACAGGCAAGATTTGTGGTGATGATTTTTCCGCTTTTTTACAGCACTCAGAAAAACTATCCTTTCAAATCTGTTCATCAATTTCTTCACAATGAATTAGCAAAACGAAAAATTGAAGTGCTCGATTTGCTCCCTTTTTATGAAGGGATTAAGGATTCTGAACTTTGGGTGCATCCAGTAGACCAACATCCTAATGATTATGCTCACGGAATAGCTGCAAAAAATTTATTAAACTGGATGAAAGAGAAAAGAGGACTTTAAAATTTCCAAATCTTTTTCAATTCCTGAACAATCGCCATGGCCACCATTTCATTTCCTTGAGAGTAATCTCGTTCTCCACGAATAAAATGAATGTGGTCAGAATAAATCTCTCCGCGTTCCTGCTCAAAAACTTTTGTTAAACTTCGAATAGGATACTTTTTGCCAAGATCAGAATAGAGCGAATCCATTTGAAGGTAGACTTCCTTTACGCCGTATTCTTTAGCTTTCTTTTCATTTTCTGTTAAAACTTTTCCATACATCCTGGAAGGTTGCAGGAATTGCGCCATTTTAATACCTTGTAATCGGCCGCTCTCGTGAAATTGAATTAGATATCTTCGCAAACTATTGAGCGCCCATTGCCGGCGCTCCATTAAGGGCAATGGAATTTTTTCTGTGTTGCCAATGGAGAATTCGTTCAGAACATTGGGCGATAGAATTGTTCCATTTAATACGGCCACCATAATCTTGTAAGTCACATTGAAAAAATAAGAATGTTTGAGAAAGGTATTTGCTAAATTTTCCTGCAGACGTCGAAGGACTTTCAAATAAATGTGCACGAAGCTATTTTTGGGCGAAGTTGCAAGCAGGTAAACATCAGGAAGGACTTTTTCGAGACGTTCTCCCCGGGCAATCGGTGCTGCTTCGTTGTAGCCATCCAGTGCGATGACACCATCAATGCGATCGCCATACATTTGGATCATGTTCAATTGATTGGGCATGGCCCAGCCACCGACAGAACCATTGTAGACTCTGAATTTTTTGCCACCGGGAAGCTTGATAGAACGATTCAAGAGCTCTTCAAGAAAATAAGGCTCATCCTTTCTCTGATAATTGGCAAACTGTTCAGCAACAGAGCCACCAACAATCAGGATCGCAAATTCATTTTTATTTTTGACAAGAGGCAAGTCGTGATCAAAGCGCATCCCAATGTTATTCACACGAGTCATTCTTTGACAGCGAAGTGAGAGGTATTCAGGCTGTCTATAGACATAGCCCAAGACTGGGTGACCAATGATGGCATCAGTAAACAAGCAACCGGTAGTTAATGAAAATTCCTGAATATATTTATTTTGATTTACGCTTAAAAGCTTGGAAGGGGGGAGGCGCTTCTCTTCTGGCGAAAGTGATAAGAAAGAAATCGCTTCAAGCAGAGCATAGAGAAGAATAAAAATCGACAGGACAGAAAGACAAAGAATTTTCTTCGATTTAAAGTTGGCTTTTTTTGACATGAATAAAGGTTAACGAAAAAGAAAAGAAAAGAGAACTTTAAAAGCCCTCTTTGCTCTTACATTGTGTTTCAACATCAAATTTTAAAATTAGATTAGTTTTTTTCAACTGCACGTAGATACGTGAGCGTTCGCCCTTGCTTTCGCAGTAAGTCCCTGACGTGTATGATTCAATCACGTTCGTATTTTGAGATTTCAGCATTTGATAAAAATCATCATTAGAGCAAGGCAATTCTTTCTTGGCCAATTTTTCTACTGCCGTCTCGCCTTCAGGTGACCAGTCCTGGTCGTAAGTTTCATTGATAAGTTTTGAACCGAAAAATTTATCTTCTTCAAGTGTAATCCAATTTTTTCCAAAGAAAGAACCTTCGCGTTTGATTGTTAGTTTATATTTTCCATCAGCGCAAATTCGCGTGCTTGAGGTATCGTAACCGGCAAATGATGTTGAAGCCATTAACAGAAGAGAAATAATCAGGGCCATAGTTTTCATAAAAACCTCACAATGAAATTGTGAATTGAATACTATGGCCCCTATAGAGGTGTCTCTGAAAATGTAAAAAATCCAAGGTCGGGAGAATTTATTTAAGGAGGTCTTCCAGTTTATCAAAAGACCCGGTCCAACCTAATGTCATTCCAGGTTTTGCCACATGGAATGTTTCTCTCTCTGCAGGCGTTGCCTCACCGTAAACGTCCCATCTTACAGTGACTCGTGTCTGTTTAGGTCCTTCTTCCGTCAGTTGAACCGTCACAAGCATTTGTTCCGGCCAGGTTGGTGCGAGAGGATGCTTTCCTGGTCCGCCTTGCTCATTTGAAAACATTTGGATGTATTTAATTAAATCGGGGCGTCTGATTTCGAGATACTTTGTTTTTCCATACATCGTCATTTCTTTTCCATCAGTCATTTTGTAAAATGCTTCGCTGCCAACTTTAATGTCTGCTTTTAAAAACTGCATCGACATTCCGGTAGGAGGAAGCCACTTTGAAAAATGCTCAGGTTTAGTCCACATCTCAAACATCGTATTGATGTCTGTTTCAAAAGATCTGTTGATGAAAAAAACATCATTGTGGGTCATCTCTTCTTCAAGATATTCTCCCAGGCGATCCCATGTTCCATTCCCGCCTGCTTGCTTGATGTGTTTCTTCAATTCAATGGCCACTTCAACAGATGGAAAGGTCATCGTCATATCCATTTTCGTTTTTCCTTTAACCTCTTCGAAAGTCACAGTCACGCGAAAAAGGGGAGGGCGATTTTCGTTTCGGTTTCCGCCGTGATCATAAACAAGTTTCTGGAAAGGAACGACTTCGAGATAATCGGTGATATTATTATAATCCACACCATCTGGTCCATGCATTGTATAATCCCAGTGACCGCCGGGACGGAGATCTTTACTATGAGTCGTAATGGTAAATCCTCGCGGCCCCCACCATTTCGCCGCTTTTTTTGGATCGGACCAAGCCTCCCAAACTAGTTTTACCGGAGCATCGTACACTCTCGTCAAGTGAAGCTCATTACTTTTTGCGGCCATGGTTTTTTCCTTTGGTTGATTTACTTTTTTTATTTGTGACTGATTTTAAATATTCTTCCAGGCGATCAAAACTTTCTTCCCACATCTGTCTGTATTCTTCCATCCAGTCTGAAGCTTCTCTCAGTGCTTCAGCATTCAGTTTGCACGGGCGAAACTGAGCCTCTTTGGATTTTGTCACAAGACCTGCTTTTTCCAACACCTTTAGATGTTTTGTAACGGCCGGGAGACTCATCGTTTTTAAAAAGGGCTCCGCTATATCCGTCACGCTGGCCTCGCCATGGGAGAGCCTCGCTAAAATCGCTCTTCTCGTCGGATCTGCTAAAGCGGAGAATGTCTGGCTGAGATGGTCCACGTATTATACCTATCGGTTAATTAACCTTATGGTTTAATATAAAATGAAAGTAAATACAGGTCAAGGGGTCCCTTAAGTCCTTGATTCAGATAAAACAATTCCACAAATGCCTGCCCTAAGTCATACAACTTTCCTTTTTCATCCTATATGTTCTTTCAATGCAAAAGCCTTACAAAGACTATTCAACGTATCTCAAAGATCGATTCGGAGAGAAGGTTCAGAAGATCAGCATCGATGCCAATATGACTTGTCCTAATCGCGACGGACGAGTGGGCGTCGGGGGATGTACGTTTTGCAATAATAAGAAATTCAATAGCGGAGCGATGTTTGCTGAATCTCTTAAGGATCAGATCCTGCGAAAAATGGAATATTATAAAAAGAAAAATAAAAACCTTAAAAAGTTTTTGGTTTACTTTCAGACATACTCCAATACATATGCGCCAATAGAAGAACTCACGAAAATTTATTCCGAAGCCTTGAGTGTTGAGGGGATTGTAGGACTTGTTATCGGCACCCGCCCTGATTGCGTGAATGATGACGTTTTGGACTTGCTTCACCACTTGGCAAAGACTTCTTATGTCTGCCTTGAATACGGACTTGAATCGGCGCTCGACAGCACTCTTCTTAAAATCAACCGCGGCCACGACGTTCAGTGTTTTATCGATGCTGTTAAAAAAACAAAACGGAGAAATCTTCCCGTTGGCGTGCACATAATCTTTGGTTTTCCTTGGGAAGATCAAACTGTTTGCCTGAAGTCAGCTTCACTTTTAAATGAACTCAATGTGGATTTCGTGAAAATACACAATCTGCAGATTGTAGAGCAGACCATCATGGCCAATGATTTTAAAAAATCTCAATTCCATCTACAAACTAAAGACGAGTATCTTTCATATCTGCAGCTTTTTATCACTCATCTTTCTCCCGATATCATCGTGCAGCGTGTGGCCGGAGATTGTCCCAAAGATATTCTGTTCGCTTCTGGCTTTACCGAAAATTCCCGACAAATTCACAATGATCTCACAAAGGCCATGACGGAGAAGAACTTATTTCAAGGCATGAGTCTCTGATTTAAATTCCACCCCAGGGGCTGATTTCTTCTATACAAAAAAGTGACCTCGATCATATTTGCCCTAAATCCGTCGTTCTATAGTTTTATCAAACCTGGAGTTAAAACTATGAAACACAATCTAAAAGATCTGAGCTTAAAAGAAGCTTTGGATCTCGCCATTCAAGTCGAACTTGAAGCCAAGGCCCGCTACGAAGAATTCAACAGACAGATTGGCAGTCAAGCTAACGGTGACGCCGGCGATTTCTTTTATCAAATGTCCTTAAATGAAAAAAAACATGCAGACGATCTTCAACAAAAACGCAATGAGCTGTTCGGCCATTCCCCTAGCTCGATTTCATTGGAAGATTTATATCATCTCCAGGAAATCGAAGCTCCATCATTTGATAAGTCTGAAAGTTTTATGTCTGTGAAAAAAGCGCTTCTGGTTGCCCGAGAAAGCGAAGTGAAAGCTTATGAGTTTTTCCATAAAGCAGAGGCGCTTGTCACTGACGTAAAAGTAAAGGCTTTATTTAAGGAACTAAAACAAGAAGAACTTGATCATAAAAAAATGGTTGAGGAACTTCTTTCCAAAATTGCCCCGGGTGATGAACTTCCACTCATTGATAAGAACGATGTGGATGAGCCAAACGGATTATAAAACTATTTTTGAGCGGAGAAGATTATGGCGAATGCAAAAGCAAAACATAAATTAAACGTAGCAGGACAATGGTTTGCTACTGACCCTGATGATGACAATGGAGAAGGATGTATTGCCTGCAACGTGTGCTACACGTCTGCTCCTGATTTTTTCAAAGAAGATGAAGATGGCAATGCTTATGTACACAAGCAACCAGTCACTAAAGAAGAAATTGAATTAGTAACGGAACAAATGGAGTCATGTCCGGTGAATTCCATCGGACACGAGTAATATATGACAACAGAAACAGTTGAAAGCATCGTTGTAAGATTTTCCGGTGACTCCGGAGACGGAATGCAGTTGACGGGAACTCAGTTTTCCAACACGTCAGCAGCTATGGGGAACGATATCTCCACATTTCCTGATTACCCCTCAGAAATCAGAGCTCCTCAGGGAACGATTGCCGGTGTTTCCGGTTTTCAAGTTCATTTTGGATCAACTGAAATTTTTACTCCAGGTGATGATGTCGACATGCTCGTGGCGATGAACCCAGCGGCCCTCAAGGCCAATCTGGAATCAGTAAAGCGCGGCGGTTATATTCTGGTGAACATCGACGCTTTTACAAAAGCGAACATCACAAAAGCGGGATACACTGACAATCCGCTTGAGACTGGTGAATTAAGTGAATACCGCATTCTCAAAGCTCCGATCACAAGCCAGACAGTGGCCGCTCTTTCTGAGCTTGAGCTAGATACAAAATCGCGTGACAAATGTAAAAACTTCTACGCACTCGGAGTCACTTACTTCCTATACGGAAGATCATTAGATACAACGATCAAATGGATCGAAGAAAAATTTAAAAACAATAAAGTGATGATGGAAGCGAACATTCTCGCTTTGAAGTCGGGAAGAAACTTTGCTGAGACTTCTGAGTATGTTGTTTCCACTTACCAGGTTCCCAAAGCAGATATTGCAAAAGGAACGTATCGACAGGTTAATGGTAACCAGGCAACGGCGTTTGGATTAATTCGAGCTTCAGAAGCTTCGGGGCTCGATTTATTTCTTGGAAGTTATCCGATCACACCTGCAACAGATATTTTGCATGAACTCGCAAAACACAAAAACGTCGGTGTGAAAACGTTCCAGGCAGAAGATGAGATCGCCGGAATTTGTTCAGCGATTGGTGCGGCTTGTGCGGGTAAATTAGCAGTCACGACTTCTTCTGGTCCGGGAATCGCTCTTAAAACAGAAGCCATGGGACTCGCTGTCAGTTATGAAATTCCTCTTGTCATCGTCAACGTTCAAAGAGGTGGACCTTCAACTGGTCTTCCGACAAAAACAGAACAATCTGATTTAAACCAGGCCGTCTTCGGAAGAAATGGCGAAGCTCCGATTGTTGTCGTTGCGGCTTCAAGACCGAGCGATTGTTTTGATATGGCCTTCGAAGCTTCAAGAATCGCGCTTGAGCACATGACACCGGTTATTCTACTTACAGATGGATTTATTGCTAACGGTGCTGAGCCTTGGAAACTTCCGGATCTCGACCGCGAATTCACAACAATTAAAACTCACTTAATTAATCCTGAAGTTGATCTTCCGGAAAATACTAAGTGGACAATGAGAGATGAAGCGACCTTGGCGCGCAAGTGGATTGTTCCAGGAATGAAAGGCCACGAATACCAAATCGGTGGCCTTGAAAAAGACGTCAATAAAGGAAATGTTTCTCACAATCCGATCAATCACCAGAAAATGAGCGATCTTCGTGAGAAAAAATTAAATCTCGTTCAAAACTTTATTCCTGAGCAGGATGTGTTCGGCGAAAAAACGGGCGATCTCTTAGTCGTCAGCTGGGGCGGTACTTACGGGGCTGTTCACATGGCGGTAAAGCGTCTGCAGAATAAAGGACTTAAAATTTCTCACATGCACATGAAGTATTTAAATCCAATGCCAAAAAATACTGAAGCGTTGTTGAAAGGATTTAAAAATATCATTGTTCCGGAACTCAATAACGGTCAATTGAAAAATATCCTGAATTCACGCTTTGAAGTGCGCGCAACAGGCTTTAATAAAATGCAAGGTCAGCCGTTCAAAATTTCTGAACTTGAAAATGCATTCCTCCAAGCTATGGAAAAAGGAAATCTTCTATGAGTGAAACAACAACATTTGAATATAAGAAAAAAGACTTTGGTAATGACAATGAAGTTCGCTGGTGTCCCGGATGCGGTGACTACGCAATTCTTTCAAGTCTTCAGCTTGCCCTGACCAAAGTTGGAAAAAAGAAAGAAGATATCGTGTGTGTGTCGGGGATTGGCTGTTCGTCGCGTTTTCCTTATTACATGGGAACGTATGGCTTTCACACAATTCACGGAAGAGCACCAGCTGTAGCCTCGGGACTGAAAGTGGCTAATCCAAATCTCTCCGTGTGGATTATCACTGGCGACGGTGACGGGATGTCGATCGGCGGAAACCATCTCATTCATGCCATGAGAAGAAATATTGATTTTAATATTCTTCTTTTTAACAATGAAATTTACGGACTGACGAAAGGACAGTATTCACCGACGACAGAGAAGGGGACTGTGACAAAAACGTCTCCTCACGGATCAGTGGATTATCCATTCAATACAGGAAAACTTGCCCTCGGCTCGGGCGCGACATTCCTTGCAAAGACGATCGATACAGATCCAAAGCACATCACAGATATGATGATTGAAGCAGACAAGCACAAAGGCGCTTCATTTCTCGAAATCTACCAAAACTGTGTCATCTTCAATGACAAAGTTCATGATGTTTACACGAACAGACAGACGAGAGAAGACAACACTCTCTATCTCGAACACGGCATGCCGATGATTTTTGGAAAAGAAAAGAACAAAGGAATTGTTTTAAAAAACTTTTCACTGGAAGTCGTAACAATCGGTGAAAACGGCGTAACGGAAAAGGATATCCTGGTACACGATAAGCACAATGAAATTCTTGCTTATCAATTGCTCGAATACAGCAACCCGCCTCATTTCCCAATGGCCATTGGCGTGCTTTTTGAAAAAGCGCAATCTACTTATAATGATGACTACGATAAACAAATTGAAGAAGTCGTGGCCAAAAAAGGAAGAAAATCCTTGAAAGAAATAATTTACTCAGGAGAAACCTGGAAGGTCTAAATGAAAGAACTGATTGTTGAACTTAATCGCGACCATGAATTGATCGATCGCCAATTAGAAGATCTGGAACAATTAATTTCAGAGATGGATTTTCACAGGCAGCTTTCTTCAATTCAAGAGCAAATGGAATTGTTCTATGATTTGAGCCGTCTTCATCATAAAAGAGAAGAGACCGTTCTTTATCCGTGGATGCTGAATCAAGATTCACACTCTGACAAAAATCTCATTTCCAAAATTATTGACGATCACCGCGAGCTAGAAAATCTGGTTCAAGAAATCGTCAAAGAAATTGTGAAAGCACGAGAGTCGGAAAGTTCTAAGCTAGGGACACTCGGTTATGAAATCACATTATTGATTGCTAAATACAGAGAACATGCGATGAGAGAAAGTTCGTTCATTTTTCTCATCGCTGAATCTTTAAGCGAAGCCAGCAGACTTTAATCGTCCCCAAAGCTAGCTCGCCTTACCTGAAAGCAGTAGATGCAACTTATCAGAGGTCGATTTAATCGATCCTGAAAGCTGGAGAACTTGTTCGGCATTGGAAGAAAGCATTTGAGAAGACGCCGAGTTCTGATGCGTGACCTGGTCAATTTGAGTCATGGCCTTATTGACTTCTTCAACACCTTTTGACTGTTCCACTGAGGCGACAGCAACTTCAGAAATAAGTTTTTCAACTTCGCTGACAGAGTATTGAATGCTCGTGAAAGCTGAAGTACATTCTTCCGCTTGCTTCATACCGCGTTCAATACAGTTGCGACCGTCTTGCGTGAGATGATCTACTTCTGTTTTTGTGTCGCCCACAATTTTGCTGACTTTGGAAATGCTGCTGTCCAGGAGCGATTTAATTTCATTAGCAGCATTACCACTCATTTGGGCAAGATTGCCTACTTCTTCTGCCACAACCGCAAACCCTTTTCCTTGATCTCCCGCTCTTGCGGCTTCGACTGAAGCGTTGAAAGAAAGAAGCTTCGTTTGAAAAACAATGTCGTTGATGACTTTGGTTTTTTCGGAAATATCACCAATGACGTTCACAATCTCCTGAAGATCGCTGTTGTTCTTTTTGATAAATTCATTCAATGAATGATTATTGTTTTCAATATTGTGAATGGCATCGAGCATGCTTTTTATTGAAACCTGACCACTTGTCACTTGATTCAAGCTTTGAGTTGAAGAGAGACGGGCCGATTCAGAGTTTCCTGTATTTCGATTGATCATCCCGTAAACTTCTTCCAGGCTCGATGCAGTTTCCTGAACCGCGGCGGCCTGTTCAGTTGAGCTTGAAGAGAGTTCGGTACTAAGACTGCTGAGTGATTGAGCAGAAGCTGTCAATTGAGGTGTGCTGTTGTTTAGTTCTTCAATGACGTCAGTGAGTTCTTTCGTCAGAGAATTTGTGACTTTTAGTGAAGTAACTACCGTGAGACTTAAAAGTAAAAGGACACCTATGATTGCGATGGTAAAATTTCTTTTTGCTTCGTTTTCTTTTGTTTCTAGAGTTTCAGAGAGAATTTTGTGCTCGGATTGAATGACACCAAAGACTAAATTGATTTGGGAAGTAATGGCCTCTGAGAATTCTTTTGCATTGATGCCGTAATTTCCGACTGCAGATTTTTCAACGACAGTTTCATATTTCTTTATAATGTCCTTCCAGGAGTCAGAGGAGAGGATATTGTCAACTTCCGCTTTTCCCTCAGGAGAAAGTTGCAAACCTGGGGATTCAAGATTGGCAATGATTCCACTTTTGAGTGAACTGATGTTATCCAAATCTTTCGAAGTAATCGGCTGTGAAGAAGCAAAAATGGCATTCAGTTTAGCTCTTAGCTGGCCCATGTTTTCTTTCGCTTTTTCGAAGATGGCAAGACTGCTGAATTTCTTTTCGAGACCATTAAAGTTTACGGATTCAAAAAGATGCACTTGCAAAGCAATGGAGGATGAAATCGTTTCTTTAAAAACAGGAGTAAAGGCACTAGCTTCAGAGTTTTCATCGACAAGCTTGCGAACATGGGAAAGTTGATCGCTCAACTTCGCCACATCTTGAGCTTCATCACTAAGTTTGTCTTTCAAACCTAAAAACTGCTTATCAGTTAAGGTCCTTTGTGAATCGACTTCATCTTTGGTGGCCGCTTTATTACTGAAGAGAACAGAGCGAGCACGCTCTTTTTGCAATTCATGAATAAAGCCGGAGACCGCTATTTGTTTTACGCCTTGTACTTGAACAGATTGAGCAGCTTTCCATTCTTTATAAAAACCGTAATCGAGATAAGAACAGAGTGCGATAATAAATAATAAAAGAGGAACTACGATGGAAAATATTTTCTCTTTCATTGAAAATGATCTTAACGCCATATTTGACCTCTTTTTGTTTTCAAGCTTATCGTTAGCGAGTTGCAAAGCTTAATAGTAAATTTATAAAGCCCGGGGGGGGAAATTTTGTAAAAGAAAAGAGTCGGCCATTTGCCATCCATCCCCACGGTTGGTTTTTATTCGATCCGCGAGGTTTGATTGACAACAATTATGGTGAACATAAGAATGAAATTATCTAAGCATTGATGAATTTGGTGAAACTCCAAAACTGTCCCGCAACGGTAAAGTCCGATCTCTCCTTAGATGCAATTGCTCAATCATTCTCCGAGGTAGAGAAGCATGAGATGTTTAAGCACATCCATATCATTACAAGAGGTCCCTGGTGAAATTAGTCTGATTTTCCAAATCACTAATTGTCCTCACCGATGTCCCGGATGCCATTCAAAAGAATTGTGGGCCAACACAGGCGATGAATTGACTGAGACTTTATACCGTTCATTACTTCTTCCCTATGAAGATTATATAAGTACTGTCGTTTTTTTTGGAGGCGAGTGGGATGCAGAAATCATTCGTTTCTTTCAAATAGCCAAAGAAAAAAAATTAAAAACATGTTTATTCACAGGAGCAGATCAGGTCTCTAATGAGATCAGACACGAACTAAATTTCTTGAAGACAGGCCCTTATAGAGAAGAATTTGGCGGTCTCGATTCACTGTCCACCAATCAAAGATTTTGGGATCTCGAAAAAAATATTTTATTAAATCACGCATTCATAAAAAACACCATCACACAAACACACAACACACAAGGAGAGATGAATGTTGAAACTAACGAAGGAGCAAGTTGCTGATAAGATCCAATTTTTAAATGATTATTTGAACGCAGAGAACGCGGCCAGTGGGTCAAAGTTTGATGCCAATGCAAACGTATCATTTAAAAACATAGCAACATTAGAGGCTGAATTAAACAAAGACATTAATATTCAAGTCAATCGCACATTGGTTTTCAATAAAATTGAAAAACTATTCGGATCAGATCTGGCCAATGAATATTTACGTCAGATCAACAATCACGAGATTTATGTTCACGATGAGACTTCGTTGAAGCCGTATTGTGCTTCGATTTCCATGTATCCGTTCTTGCTGAACGGGATTAAGGATTTGGGGGGAGAGTCTTTGCCTCCAAACCATCTTGAAAGTTACTGTGGATCATTTATCAATTTGATCTTTGCTGTTTCGGCACAGTTTGCAGGCGCTATTGCGACAGTTGAGTTTCTGCTTTATTTTGATCATTTCGCGCGCATTGATTACGGCAATGATTATCTGGAAATGCATTCAAAAGCGATTGAAAATCATTTTCAGCATATTGTGTATTCGATCAATCAACCAGCGGCCGCACGCGGATATCAATCGGTGTTCTGGAATATTTCAATTTATGACCAGGCTTACTTCGATAGTCTGTTTGGAAGTTTTGTGTTCCCGAATGGAGATCGTCCGGATTATGAAAGTGTGAAAAAGCTTCAGTTCTATTTCATGAACTGGTTTAACGAAGAAAGAAAAAAATCAGTTTTAACTTTCCCTGTTGTGACGGCGGCCATGCTGATTGATGAGAATGGTCCGGTTGATCAGGATTTCACTGACAGTTGTTCGCTGGAGCTGGCACGTGGGAATTCATTCTTTATTTATCAGTCAAAAAGCGCAGACTCACTGGCTTCGTGCTGCCGTCTTCGCAATGAAATATCGGACAATACTTTCAGCTATTCACTTGGAGCCGGAGGTGTTTCAACGGGGTCTATCAACGTTATCACGATCAATATGAATCGATTGATTCAGGATAAAAGAGATTTAAAAACAGAAGTTCAGAAAATTCACAAATATCAACTTGCTTATAAAAGCCTGATGGATGATTTCTACCAGGCGGGGATGTTACCGGTTTATAAAGCGGGATTTATTTCGCTTAAAAAACAATTTTTGACCATCGGAATTAATGGAATGGTTGAAGCGGCAGAGTCTTTAGGGATCAATCCGGGAAATAATGAAGAGTATATTAATTTTGCCGGAAATCTTTTGAAAATCATTTACGATGAAAATATTGAAGCTAAGAAGACGTATGGACATATGTTTAATACGGAATTTGTTCCTGCAGAAAATCTGGGTGTGAAAAACGCTAAATGGGATGCAGCTGATGGTTATAAAGTTCCACGCGATTGTTACAATTCTTATTTTTACGTCGTTGAGGATGAAGGAACAAACGTTGTCGATAAATTCGTTCTTCACGGAGAAAAGATCAATCGTTATCTCGATGGCGGTTCAGCTCTGCATTTGAATTTAGATGAAGCTTTAAATCAGGAAGGCTTTAAAAAGATCATTAAACTTTCCGCGAAGACAGGATGCAATTATTTCTGCACGAACGTTAAGATCACCATCTGCAACGAGTGTGAAAATATTGATAAGCGAACGCTGAGACGTTGCAGTCAGTGCGGAAGTGACAATGTGGATTACGGAACTCGTGTTATTGGTTATCTGAAGAGAGTAAGTAGTTTTTCTAAAGATCGCCAGACAGAGCATGGGTTACGACACTATCACCGTGAGCAGAGTCCGATTGTGAAGCGTCCGTCTGTTGAGAGGGAGATACGGGTTAATTAAAAAAAAAATTGGCACACTTTGGGTGAAACCAGAGTGTGCTTTTATACCAACGCTGCCGTAGCGATGGCGCAATTATTATTTTTTTAGAAGAGTAAGAAATTCATCAAATGCGGTTGGAAAACCTTCTTCTTTGCACCATTTTTTGACTTTGCTTAAATTGACATCAGCACTTTGAGCGACCAGGACCGCCTGATCTAATCCTTCACGAGCATTGAAATGAATATAAGATGCCAATCTGTCTTTTACACAATCAGTTGGAGATAAAATTTTAATCACTGTTCCTTCGACTGTTATTTCATCTGGAATAAGGTGATGATCTTCTCCAATGCCAAGTGGACCGCTTGGAAATTCAATAAAGAGCTGTTTGCAATCCGGGTGAACGAAATGTCGGCCATGTCTTTTGAAGCCCAAATCTTTCATGACTTCATCAAGATTAGAAACAAACATACTTGTTTTGATTAAATCCAGATCTCCTGATTGATAGGCGCCTTGAGAATAAATAGAGACGACTGCACCACTGACAAGAACAGTGTCGATTCCATTTTTCTTTAAATGAAGAGCGACGTACTCCCAAAGCTCCTTTTCATTGCATGTATTGAAATTGATTTTCATGCAATCAACCCTTCTTTATTACCGGTTTACCGGCCCTTCTCGGACGTCTTCTTTCACCAAAAATATTTTCTTTATCTTCCAATGAAAGACTATCGTAATAAACCTTAATCAATTCAATAAACGGTTTCGCCAGTGGAGATTTTTTATTGAAAGCATACTGACGTGTTTTACCAACAAGCTTTGAAATCAAAATGCCGGCTTCTTCAAATCTTTCAAATTGCTTTTGAACTGCGCTCTGAGAAATCTGATAATCCTTGGCGACAGCGGATGGATAAATCTCTCCGTAATGATAAAGATGAAGCATAATTTTCATGGCAGTTTCACTGCCGAGTATTTTATCAAGCATGGTTTAATTTTAACCTGAGAGGGAATTTTAATCAACCTCTTTTGGAGGTTATATGACCTCTTTAAGAGGTTGATGCCTGAATAAAGGCAAAAAAAAAGCCGAGATAAACTCGGCTTTCAGATAAATTAATTTTTTTAAAAAGTGGCGGGAGAGACGGGACTCGAACCCGCGGCCTTCTGCGTGACAGGCAGACGTTATAACCAACTTAACTACTCCCCCGTGGATGTAGTATCAATGAGAATGTCTGGTAAATATAAAGAATTCCGCCCCCTACCGTCAAGCTAAAAATGAGTAAAAGGGTCCAAAAAATTGCCAAAATATTCTCTTATTGTCCGTAAAGCTTATTAGGCCTAGACTATTTCCATTATCATTCATGATTTTTGTGGGGTTCAGTGAACATTTTCATTACCGGCGGAACAACGGGAATCGGTCTCGCTCTAGCGAAACTCTATTTAGAAGAAGGGCATCGCGTAGGCGTTTGCGCCCGCAATTTAGAGAAATTTCCCTCAGAGATCCGCAATAAGTACAAACTTCTGAAATGCTACCAGGTCGATGTCGTCAACCGTGAAGAACTGCGCGCCGCCATTTTCGATTTTGCCGGAGGGGAGCGCGGAGATCTCGATATCGTCTTTGCTAATGCAGGACGCTCTGTCGGGGCAAAGTCCAAAACTCCGCAGTTTTCAGTCGCTAACAATATTATCGATATCAACGTCAAAGGCGTTTTGAATACTTTTGAACCGGCCCTTGAACTGATGACTCCCAAAAAGAAGGGCCACCTCGTCGCGACTGCTTCTGTCGCAGGCTTTATGGGTCTTCCTGGCGCTGGCGCTTATAGTGCCTCTAAGGCGGCCGTCCTCAAACTCTGTGAGTCTTACGCCATCGATTTAAAGCGCGTAGGTATCAATGTGACTGCCATTGCACCTGGTTTTATCGACACGCCGTTGACTCAGCAAAACAATCACAAAATGCCTTTTCTTATGAGCTCAGATAAGGCCGCACGCCTCATCAAGAATGCCATCGAGAAGAAAAAAGTATTGTACGTTTTCCCTTTCCGCATGAAAATTATTGTTGCTCTACTCGAGAAAATGCCTCGCAGCTGGTACCGCCGCTTAATGGGGCTCAAAATGTTAAACTATAGTTCGGATGAATAGGAGATTTTAAGATGAAATTAATGATCACATCACTTCTCGTTCTCATTTTTGCTTCATTCATGGCCGCTGCCAAAGATGCTGCCAAAACTAAGAAAAAAATTATCCCGATCACAACGGCAACGACAACAACAGCTCCTACTGCTACAACTGCGACTGCTGATGCTAAAAAAGACGGCGCTCCATGTGAAACAAAAGAAGATATTGTGGAAAAACTGGAAGCTGAAAAGAAAGCGAAAGAGGCCGGCGAAAAACCAAAAGGATTTTCACTTCAAGGCGGAAACACGGGCTGTTCTGTTAAATAATTTCTTTCACGCGAACGATATTATTTTCCACCACCCAATGAACATCAACATCACCCAATCTTGATCCATATTGCTTATAACCGTCCTCGTGAAAACGAGGGCGGGGATCGAGACTCAGAACCTGAACGATTTTTTGTTTTAAATCTTCATCGCACTCACAATCAAAAACAACTTCTAATTTTTCATTGCTAGCTTCAGATGTCCATCCAGAGGTCGCCTCCGGAATCGATTCAATTTCCTTGATATAAGGTTTGATATCAAACACCGGAGTGCCATCGAGAAAATCGCCGCCTTCAATGAGAAGTGAACCATTTTCAATTTTTATCAGCTTCACAACGGAGAGACCCATTTTGTTAGGATGTTGAGGAGAGCGAGTCGCAAAAACTCCAAGTCTTTTATTTCCGCCCAATCTCGGCGGTCTCACTGTGAGTGATTCATTTTCATTCGTTTGATGAAATTCAAAAATGACCCACACGTGCGAAAAGCCTTCTAGCCCGCTAAAAGCTTCAGACCTATTGTACGGCGGAACAAACTCAATTTGAGAGTGAAGTGAGGTTAACCCCGGTTGTCTGGGGATCGAGAATTTTTCTTTAAATTCAGAGCGGACAAAGGCAATCGGTTTCACTTATTTTTATTCATCCAACGAGTCTTCTTTTGCAACTCCGTTAAACTCGGCGAACTCTTCTATATAAGAAAGCTTCGTCGTATCTGTAATGCGGTCGATATAAAGTTTCCCAAAGAGGTGATCGAGTTCGTGCTGAAAAACGGTTGCCAAAAAATCTTCCACCACAATTCTTTGCGGCTCAGCGAATTCATCGAAATAAGTTATTTGTACGGCGCGCGGACGTTCAACATAACCGCGAAGTCCCGGAACTGAAAGACATCCTTCCCAGAATCCTTGTGGAGTTTGATCGAGGACTTCAATTTCCGGATTGATGATTGTGTAGAGAGGCGACGTGCCTAAAGTGCCGTAACGCTCATTGTGCTCAGGCAATTCAATAAGACACACTTGCTTTGAAACATTTACTTGAGGAGCTGCAATGCCGATTCCCCCTTCAACTTTCATTGTATCGTACATGTCCTTCAGAAAATTCTGAAACTCATCCGTCCCGATCTCTTCCATCGAAATTTTTTCGGCCACTTTGCGTAGTGTAGGATGACCCATGCGAATAACTTTAAGTGCTGTCATAAAATTCTCTCTTGTTAATAAAGTCTTAGCATAAGACAGATGTTGGAGTAAACTTTTCACCAGCTATGAAGACTCATAAAGAAAAAAATTACATCACGCCCAAAGGACTTAAAGTTTTACAAGACGAGCTTCATCAATTGTCCCGCATCGAACGTCCGGAAGTGACCAAAGTTGTGGCCTGGGCCGCAAGTAATGGCGACCGTTCTGAAAACGCAGACTACCTCTACGGGAAAAAGCGTCTTCGCGAAATCGACAAACGCGTCCGTTTTTTACTTCAGAGAATTGAGATCGCCGTTGTCGTTGACCCGGCCGGAGTCGAGGCCGAAAAAGTGCAGTTCGGAGCAACTGTCATCATAGGTGACGAAGACGGCGTCACTAAAACCTTTTCCATTGTGGGCGTTGATGAAATTGATACGGGCCGCGGACTAATCAGTTGGAAATCTCCTATCGGAAGTTCTTTGATTGGCAAAGAGGTTGGTGATACAATTGACGTCCGTACACCAAAAGGTGTTATCAGTTACGAGATCATTGAGATCATCTATAGGGAAATCTCTTCATGAATATTGAGTGCGAAATTTCGTTAGGGGAGTTAGTCGATAAGCTTTCCATTCTCAAAATAAAACTCGAGAAAATTTCTGACGAAACCAAACTCGCTCATGTTCGCAAAGAAGAAAAAGTCCTCGCTGATAAATTAAAATCACTTCATCTGGACAATATCGATTTCCATCTGCAACAGATGATTGAAATCAATTCAAAACTGTGGACAATAGAAGACGATATCCGCGACCTCGAAAGAGCAAAAACCTTCAATGACAAATTCATTGAACTGGCCCGCGCGGTTTATATCTGCAACGACGAACGATTTAAAAGAAAAAATACGATCAACACACACTATAAATCCGGTCTGGTAGAAGTAAAATCCTACAAAGACTATTAAGGAACAAAACATGGCCAAAAAAGCTGCTCCCAAAAAAACTTCCCCAAAAAAGAAACTAACGAGAGACGAAAAGTATCAATTGTACGAAGGCTCAGTTCAAAACCCGCAAGCGGACCTGGACTTCATCAATAAAGAATACAAAAAACTCTATGGTAAAAAACCACTCGTTCTACGCGAAGATTTCTGTGGAACTGGCGCTATGGCCTGTGCTTGGGTTGCTCAAAGTAAAGAGCACTTTGCTAAGGGGATCGATCTCGACATGGAGCCGATTTCATACGGTGTTGAGAATCATTTGTTCAAACTTACTGATAACGATCAAAAGAGAATGGAATACATTCTTGGAAACGTCATGGACAACTACAACTTCAAAACGGATGTTGTTGTCGCGTTCAACTTTTCATACTACCTGTTTAAGAAAAGAAACGATCTCGTAAAATATTTCTCACAAGTCAGGAAGCATCTCAAAAAAGACGGTGCGTTTTTTATCGATCTTTTCGGTGGAAATGAAACTCGCCAACCTCTTGAAGAATCAGTGAAGCACAAAAACCACACTTATTTCTGGGACTGCAGTAGCTACAATCCACTTACGGCAGAAGTTCAATACTACATCCACTTTAAAAAAGGTGAGACTAAATACGAAAAAGTTTTCTCGTACGATTGGCGTATGTGGGATGCTCAAGAACTTCGCGACGTACTTGCAGACGCTGGGTTCAGTGAAACGATTATCTATTGGGAAGGTGTGGATAAAGATGGTAGCGGAAACGGCGTTTTCACTCGTTCAACAAAACCAGTCGAAAACTGCGACTCATGGGTCACTTATATTTGCGCTCTTCCTTAAATTTGAATTATAAACTTTGAAAATCGAATTGCGAATAACGCTTCTTTAATTCACTCAACCAGTCTTTTCCTGACTGGTTGAGTACTAAAATCTTCGTTCTTGTCTCGCCATTATTTTTCACGATCGCCATTTGTTCGTCGAGATGGCCGGAAATATCACCGACGTTGTGGATGTGTGACAGAAAGATTTTCTGCGCAAAATTTTGAGTGAAAAAAATATTCGCTTTTGGAAGATCTCTTTCTACCCCATGTAGGTACTGTGAAAGAAGGCCATCAAACAAATAATTGAAATGATCAAAGCCCGGAAGAGATCTCGATAACGGGCCATCAGTAATCCAGAAAGCTCCTAGAATGTCAGGAGTAAACTGATCCAGGAATACTTTTAAATCATCTGAGTTAGACATCTTTTGCGATTTTATCCAGAACGCTGTTGATGAATCCGTGAGAATCATTAGGACAGTATTTTTTTGCGATATTGACGTATTCGTTGATGAAAACACCAGGGCTAGTGTCTCTATCGTTTTTAATCTCGTAAGCACCAAGAAGAAGAACCGCGAGGTTCATGCGATCTACTTTTGTGATGTTCTGATTAGAAAGGAATTTTTCAATGAGTTCTGAATTTTCATCTTCGTGACGGAGGGAACCCAAAATAAGATCGCGTGCAAAAATCTTTGTATGCGGATCAATTGTATTGTCCGGGTGTTCATTGTCTTGCTCGTAATAAGTCTGATCAAAAAGATTCAAAGCATCTTCAAACGATTTGTTATCGCTGATGATCTGATTTTTTTCTCTGATGAAATCAGAAAGAAGATGTTTGTAGATAAATTTAAAAGCATACTCTCTTGCAAGAGTTCTTTTTTGAGGCTTGTTATTACTGGAGTTCGCGTTCACGTTTTTCACCTTTATCGGAAATAGATTTTTCAGAGTGCAGATTGTTTCTTAGACCGTACATGAAATCTTCGATATCGCGATAGTCCCAATAAAAAGAAGCAAATCGCACGTAAGAAACAGGGTCTAGTTTTTTCAAATGATCCATGATGATCGTTCCCAGATCTTTTGCTTTAACTTCTGTCTGAGAAATTTCGAGCAATGAACGTTCAACACCATTGATTAAAAGATTGATATCATCAATTGAAATAGGTCTTTTTTGACAGGCCTTCTTCAAACCTTTCATAATTTTTTCGCGGTTATAATTTTCGCGTCTGCCATCTTTTTTTACGATCAACGGCATCTGAATATAAATATTTTCATATGTCGTAAATCGCATTTCGCAAGCGTCGCATTTGCGACGACGGCGCACGGAATTTTCTTCAAGAAGTGTTCTTGAATCAATAACGCTAGTGTTTGTTGAGTTACAAGCTGGGCAATGCATAGTTATTTATATACCGGAAATGCTTTGCAGAGTTCAAGAACCTGCATTTTTATTTTCTTTAAATGATCTTCGTTTGTAGAGTTCGTTAAAGCTGAATGAATCCAGTCAGCAAGTTGAACCATGTGCTCTTCTTTAAGTCCGCGAGTTGTTATCGCAGGAGTCCCTAAACGCACTCCAGACGTAATAAAAGGCGATCTCTTATCACCTGGAACCATATTCTTGTTACAAGTGATTCCTGCGTGCTCTAAAGCCTTCTCAGCTTCTTTACCCGAAAGACCAACAGAATCTGTTTTTACCAGAACGAGGTGATTGTCTGTACCACTTGAAACAAGCGCGATGCCTTTGCTCATGAGAGCTTCAGCTAACTTCTTAGAATTTGCCACAACTTGTTTTTGATAAGTCGTGAAGTCCGGAAGAAGCGCTTCTTTAAACGCAACGGCCTTGGCAGCAATGACGTGTTCAAGAGGCCCGCCCTGAATACCAGGGAAGATGTTAGAGTTTAATTTCTTAAACAGTTCTTCATCTTCAGTCAGAATAATCCCTCCGCGAGGTCCGCGAAGAGTCTTGTGAGTTGTCGATGTTGTCACGTGAGCAAACGGAATAGGAGAGTTGTGAATGCCGGCAGCAACGAGACCCGCAATGTGGGCCATATCAACCATCAGCTTCGCGCCGACTTCGTCAGCAATTTCTCTGAATGTTTTAAAATCAATTTCGCGGGCGTAAGCAGAAGCTCCGGCCACGATCAATTTAGGCTTCACTGATTTTGCTGTTTCACGAATGATGTTGAAATCCAGTCTTTCAGTTTCAAGATTGAGTCCGTATGAAGAAAAATGAAAAAGTTTTCCTGAGAAGTTTACGGGAGAACCGTGAGTCAAGTGACCACCTTCCGCGAGATTCATTCCAAGAACTTTGTCACCATGATCTAAGATCGCAAAGTAAGCGCCCATGTTTGCCTGCGAGCCCGAGTGCGGCTGAACGTTGGCAAATTTGGCATTAAAAAGTTTCGTGACTCTTTCGATTGCTAAAATCTCACCCTGGTCAACAAACTCGCATCCACCGTAGTAACGCTTATTCGGCAAACCCTCAGCATATTTATTTGTGAGGATCGAGCCTTGAGCCTGCATAACTGCCTGGCTTGTGTAGTTTTCTGAAGCAATGAGCTCCAGTCCATCTTCCTGACGAGCGCGCTCGTGCTGGATGATAGAGAAAATTTCCGGATCAATTTTAGAAAGGTCGTTTGAGTCTTTTGAAAACATTTTACACCTTCTTTAAAAGGAGGGATGAGTTCGTCCCGCCAAATCCAAATGAGTTGTTAAGAGCGTATTTAATATCTGCTTTAACCGGCTTATTAGGTACGTAGTTCAGGTCACATTCCGGATCCTGGTTTTCCAGATTGATCGTCGGAGGAATGATTCCTTCATGAAGCGCCATCGCACAGAAAATCGTTTCGATACCACCGGCAGCACCGAGAAGGTGACCAGTCATCGATTTTGTCGAAGACACATAAAGGTTTTTTGCATGATCGCCGAATGTGCGTTTAATTGCTTTCGTTTCACCGATATCTCCAAGTGGAGTCGATGTTCCGTGTGCGTTCACGTATCCAACTTCATTGAAAGCAACGCCCGCTGATTCAACGGCCATCTTCATTGAGTTGTAAGCGCCGTCACCTTCTGGGTGTGGAGCTGTAATGTGATAAGCATCTGACGTAGCTCCGTGACCAACGATTTCAGCGTAGATCTTTGCTCCACGAGCAACTGCTTTGTCGTAATTTTCTAAAACAAGAATTCCCGCGCCTTCACCAAGAACGAATCCGTCTCGATCTGTATCAAATGGACGGCTCGCGCGATGAGGTTCATCGTTTCTACGTGAAAGAGCTTTCATATTGATGAAGCCTGACATACCAAGCTGGCACACAACTGATTCAGCACCACCAGAAACCATGATGTCCTGACGGCCGAACATAATTTCGTAGCAAGCAGCAGTCAGTGCGTGAGCAGCTGAAGCACAAGCTGATGAGATAGAATAGTTGAGACCGCGCAATCCAAAACGAATTGAGATTAATCCCGTTGTCATGTTTGGAATAACGGCAGGAATGAAGAAAGGTGAAACTCTCTTCGGACCTTTTGTCACAAGCAATTGCGCTGTTCTTTCAATTTCAGGGAATCCACCGATACCAACACCGAGGATACTTCCCATTTTATGAGCTTCATAAGTCGCATTGATTTCGTTATTTGTAATTAAGCCGGCATCATTCAAAGCTTCGTAAGCAGAGTGCATGGCAAAGTGAATGAAGCGGTCGTAGCGAGGAGCTTCCTTCGCTTCTAAGATATGTTCAGCAAGATGAAAATTTTTAACTTCACCTGCGATTTTCGTCAGCATTTGTTCTGTGTTTGCCTGTTCGATAAGGCTTACACCTGATTTGCCTTCCAGGGCATTAGACCAATTGTCTTTTAATGTGTGGCCAAGTCCAGTAACGGCGCCCATTCCTGTAATGGCAACTCTATTTAATTTCATAGTTGTTCTCCATCCCGTAAAACAACAAAGGCCCCGTTAGGGGCCTTCATATTCATTAATTAGGCTTGTTTTTTTTCTAAGTATGTAACGATATCTTTTACCGTTTTTAGTCCTTCAGCATCTTCCTCTGGAATTTCTACGCCGAATTCATCTTCCATTTTCATCATTAGTTCTACGATATCAAGTGAATCTAGGTTTAGATCGTCAACGAAACTAGTTTCAAGATTGATCTTTGAAATATCGATTTTAGTTGCGTCGCTGATAAGTTTGATTACCTTGTCTTTCATTAATAACTCCTAAAATTTTCAAAATAAGTAATAGTTTTATTAGATGTATAATCCGCCGTCAATTTTAATCGTCTCTCCAGTGATATATGACGATGCTTTGCTCAATAAAAAGCAGACTAAATTCGCCACTTCTTCAGCGTCACCCATGCGTTTTAAAGGGATTGAATTCAGGTAAGCGTCTTTCACTTTTTCATCTAAAGCATGAGTCATGTCAGTCGTGATGAAACCAGGGCAAATCGCATTACAACGGATATTTCTAGACGCTAATTCCTTCGCGTAAGATTTAGTAAATCCAATGAGCCCAGCTTTAGAGGCCGAGTAGGCAATTTGAGAAGCGTTGCCCATAAGGCCGACGATCGATGATATGTTAACAACCGAAACGTTTTCCGCTTTCAAAAATGATCGCGACAGAATCTGAGTCAACATAATAGCTGAAGTCAGGTTAGTATTGATTGTCGCCACAACATCTTCTTCTTTCATGCGAAGAACAATCTGGTCTTTAGAGATACCAGCATTATTTACCAGACCTGTAATTGGCCCGTTTTCTTCGACGAATTTTTCAACTGCTTCTTTCATTTGAGCTGTATTCGTGACGTCAAATTTAAGAGCAGAGACCTTGCTCGCTCCTTTTGCCATTAACTCTTCTTTCAAGGTCATCGCTGCTGTTTCATCGCCTCTGTAATTGAAGACAACGTGAGCGCCTTGTTCCGCCAGAGCATCGGCCATTTTTCTGCCGAGTCCGCGTGAAGCGCCAGTAATAAGAATCGTTTTATTTTTTAAATCGTTATAAGTTGCCAACATTTTACACTCCTAATGCTTGAGCGAGCTCAGCAAGAGCTTCATCTTTATCAAGGGAAATGACTTTAATATCTTTGTTGATTTTGCGAACAAGTCCCATGAGAACTTTTCCTGGACCAACTTCAACACAGATTGTGTCAGAAGGAAGTTTTTCAATTGACTGTGTCCAGAGAACCGGACCGTACGCCTGGTGATACAGGTTTTCCATAATCAACTCAGGATTAGTTCCCACCGGGTATTCAGTCGCATTGATATTGGCAATATAAGGAACAATATTCTCGTGCCACTTGAAATGAGAGAAAGCTTCTTTCAATTTATCTGCAGCTGGTTTCATGAGTGAAGAATGGAAAGGAGCCGAAACATTCAATTCCATGGCGCGATGAGGTTCTTTGTAATTTTCAGAAAGCCATGCAACCGCTCTTCCGCATGCTTCGCTTTCGCCAGAAATAACAATTTGAGAAGGATCATTGAAATTGGCCGGCATAACTTCTGAACCAGGCTTTGAAGCAGCAGCGCACGCTTCAGTCACGATTTCCGCAGGAACTTTTAAGATGGCAAACATCTTTCCCTGTCCGACAGGAACAGCTTCCTGCATGTATTTTCCGCGCAAATGAACAGCGTGAATCGCATCGTAAGGAGAAAGAACACCAGCGGCTACAAGTGCCGCGTATTCGCCTACAGAGTGGCCTAAAACGCGGTCAACTTTTACGTTGTGCTGAGTGAGAAATTCCATCAGGTGATTGTAGAGAGTCACTGAGTGTTTCAGAATCGCCGGTTGAGTATTGTGAGTGAGTTTTAACTCTTCTTCCGGTCCTTCGTGCATCAGTTTTTTTAAGTCGTAACCTAAGATTTCATTCCCTTTATCAAAAATAGAATGGTCGAGATTTTTTCCCATGCCCACATATTGTGAACCTTGTCCGGGAAAAAGAAGCGTAACAGATTTACTCATAAACGATTCCTTGTCTTTGTAGACTAATATCTAAGTAATGTGGCTCCAGCTGTGAGTCCTGCACCGAAAGCGTCGAAAAGAACGAGGTCTCCGCGCTTAATTCTTCCATCCGTGATCGCTTCGTGAAAAGCAATAGGTACAGTAGCTGCTGATGTGTTTCCGTATTTGTCGATGTTCACAATCATTTTATCCATGCCCATCCCGAGAAGGTTAGCAGTGGTTTCGATGATTCTGATGTTCGCCTGGTGAGGAACAACCCAGTCAATTTCTTCTTTCGAAACGCCGGCCATTTCAAGAACTTTTCTTCCGTTTTCCGCAAGAGTTCTCGTCGCGACTTTGAACATTTCTTTACCTTTCATCTGCATGAAGTGCGAGCCTTCTTCAATATGAGTCGGAGTAATCGGAGTGACTGAACCGCCAATCGGTTGATCGAAATATTCTCCGCCTGTTCCGTCAGAATTTAAAATGGTAGAGAGAATTCTTGATTCAGAACCAGCTTCAGCCTGGCCAACAATGGCGACACCGCAACCGTCTCCGAAGAGAATGCATGAATTTCTATCTTTCCAGTTCACTTCGCGAGAAAGCATTTCCGATCCAACGACCAGAACATTTTTTGCCAAACCAGTTTTGATAAATGAGTTGGCCATATTTACACCGTAAACAAATCCTGAACAGGCGACAGAAATGTCGAGACAAGTACAGTTGTTGGTGATTCCCAGTTTTACCTGGAGGATACAAGCTGAATTGGGAAGTTTTACGTCAGGAGTAACAGAGGCAAAGATAATAAAGTCGATGTCGTTTGGTTGTAAGTTAGCAGCTTTCAGGGCATCGCGAGTCGCATAAAGGGCCATGTCTGTTGGCCATTCCCCGCCTTCGGTAGAGCAGATGTGTCTCTCTCTAATTCCGGTTCTTTCATAAATCCATTGATCACTTGTTTCGACGATTTTTTCCAGATCAAAGTTCGTCATAACTTTTTTGGGAGCGTACATTCCGGTTCCCAGAATTTTTGCTTCGTACATTGGGACGTCCTTGTATTGCGATAATATCTAAATATCTAAATTCAAAAGCCAAAAAAAAAGGGCCCTTATATTCTGGTGAATCTAAGGGCCGGCTTTATTTAAAACTTAGTTTGGAATCAATTATTCTGCAGCAGCTTCTTCGTTTTGCGCTTTTACAGTAACAACTGCTTTACCTTTGTAGAAACCACAAGCTGTACAAACAGCGTGAGGCATTACATGAACGCCGCAGTTTGAACAAGTCATTGGGTGTTTTCTATAAAGTTTATGGTGCTGACCAGCTCTTCTTAAACCTTTTCTTGAAACTGAATTTTTCTTCTTAGGAACTGCCATTGTATACTCCGCGACAATTATTAAACTTCAACAGTAATTTTCGAATATGAAGGGTAATCTTTACGCTCAAAACCACAAAACGGCAAGTATTTTTCAAATTGCCTCGCCGCAAAAATTAGGAATCTAGTAAAGAACCGGGTTTTTGCATTCACCTTCACAACGGGGAAAAGGGGTAATTTCGATATAAATCTGTTCGTGGATAAACTCTTTAAGATCGGCCACGCCTTTTCTAAAAAAATAAAGCTCCATTTCTTGACCATCTGCAAAAACAGTTGTGGCTTCAGCATATTCGGGCTTTTGCTCTTGGGATTCATGCAGAAAGGCAGCGGCCAGGTTGAGATTTAACTCTTCGGCCAGCGGGTATAAACAACGACCGCAGGGTTGGTGAAACTGGGCACTGAGATCGCCTTTGAAAATCAGATGATCGCCTAAAAAAGCATTCGTTTTTCGCGTGATCTGAGCTTCAATTTTCATCGTCGCTTTCGGGTATTCACCTTCGTTGCCAATGTCTTCTTCAATTTCTGTCAGAAGCTCTTGAACCCAAGGGGTATTTTTCTCATCGACTTCGTAATCTTCGATGATATCGAAACTGTATTTGTTCACATAAACTTTAGCGTCTAAATGATTATTCACATGCGTATTTGTTTTATTCATAGGTTTTGATTTATATCAGGAGATTTTAAAAGTACAATCCTAAGGATGAAAATTTTATTATGCGGTTTTACGGGAGCAGGGAAGTCCACTTTCCTTAAACAATTTCAGGGGAATTCGGAAGGATTCGACTGCATTGATCTGGACCATGCGCTGGCCCTCGATCTGGGGCTTTCACCCCAAAAACTGGGGGACTGGATTCTAGAGAACGGCTTCCCGCTTTTTCGCGATAAAGAAAAGACTAAATTAAAAGCTCTGCTCGGCCATTCTCAAAAAATGGTCATTGCTCTGGGAGGCGGAACGCTGACTCCGGAGGTTGTCGAACTCATCCAAAAGACTCCTGAATGTCATACTGTTTTTCTGGATACGCCCTATGAACTTTGCCGGGAAAGGATTAAGGGTGATTCCAACAGACCGCTGTCAAATCTTCCGGAAGAAGAGCTGAAAAATTTATATGAATCGCGCCGGGAAATTTATAAGAAGATCGCCGAGCTTTCTCTCTCGCCCGAGAATGTAAAAGAGATTGTGTCGCTTTCGGCTTTAGTGCATAATTTAGGCTGAGGTGGACTATGAGTGAAGGACTATCAGTCGCATTATTATTTTCAGACATCAACGAAGTGAAAGAAATTTCGGCCGTTTTCAGAAAACTGGGAATCATACCCCATTTTTACGAAGACCTGAAAACCTTCTGGCAAGGAACGATAGACCGCATTCCTTCTCTTTGCATCGTCGATGTAAAAAAAATGAGCGAGGGCGATCTCGTTCTTCGCAATCATCCACATATCGATTCCGAAAAACTGCCGCTGATTTTTTTCTACACAAAAAATACGGAACCACTTCTTCTTTCGACAAATGATTTTTTTCACCTCGGCCTTTTGAAAAAAACGGAAAATTACGAAGCCCCTTTAAAAGCGATTCTGAAAAGATTGAATCACTTCATGGCGATTGAAAAAGAAAATAGAGAACTGCAGACTGAAAAGCAAAAACAAAGCGAGCTTATTGAATCGCTCAAAATGGATAAGCTGACTCTCGTTCAGACAGATCAGTATCAATCGATGGTAAAATCAGTGTGCCTTCAACTTGAAGAACACAGAGGCGAAGCTGATTTTTTCCGCGCCGTCGAAAAAGTCTTTCAAGGGATTGATGAAATCGCAGAGTTTGCGATGATGGAACTTTCTTTCAATGGACAAAAACTGCTTTCACCGATTTCGCACGTCCAGAAATTCAGAGCGATTCCATCGCTGTGGTTGGGACAAGCTTGCACGAATGGAATTGAGCTCTTTGCTCAAAACATGGCCACGCAGGTCGCAGTTGATCTCATGGGCGGAGATCTCGTCGCTCTTTTAATTAAAGGGAATCAGGCCAGACCGGACAAAATCATGTTCGTGAAGGCTAAAAACGAACTTTTCTACAACCAGTTCGATTGGAATATGCTTGAAGCGTACCTCAACGGATTTTATGCGAGCTTTAGAAACAAACTCGACGCTGAACCAACTCCAGCAAAAAAATTCACATCAACTTTTGAGGCCATGAGTTTTCTCGATCAATTTCTTTTTGAGAAAACAAAAATGGATTATAGACTCGTCGATGTTGACCTGACTCCTCTGATTGATATCATCATGAAAAAAAGCGGCCAGCGATTTTTCTGGAATAAATTTGAAAAAGAATTTATCAATAAACTTGAAATTCAATCGCGCTGTGATTTTCGCGTTTTTGATTTCGGAATTAATCATTTCGCTTTTCTCGTCAACGCGACAGATCTGGATGCTTTCTTTGATGAGTTAAAAGAATTCTCTTCGAAATTTTCTTATTGGAAATATTTTGAAGACAGCGAAGGCGTGCTTGCTCAAATCATTAATCCGAAAGTCGCGATGGTTCCGCTTTCCGCATACGCTTACTTAAAATCTACCCAAAATGCTCAGCTGGCCAATATGGAAAAGGCCGTTGATAAAGAATCCCTGGCAAAACTGAAAACACGCGAATTGATCTGGGGAAAAGAGCCAATACATGAAGTTTAGAAGTCGACTCGTCGTTAATTTAAATAACCTCGCTCACAATTATAATGAAATAAAAAAATTGGCACCGTCTTCAGAGGTGTTGTTCATGGTGAAGGCCGATGGCTATGGCCACGGCATGATCGCAGTTGCCCGCTTCGCTCAGACTGAGCTGGGAGTCCGCAATTTTGGATGCGCGACTATCGGTGAAGCACTCAAGCTGCGCGAAGAACTCAATGATCTGGAATTCGACATTTATGTTTTCTCCGATATTCAGCTTGAACTTCTGGAAAACGCCGACATTTATCTCAAGCGCAGAATTATTCCGGTCATCTCCAATGTGAGTGAACTTGATTACATTCTTCACACGCCGGAATTTAAATATTTTCCGATTTGTTTAAAATTCAACACTGGTATGAATCGTCTGGGCCTTGATCCGAACGATGCTCCTTTGATTTTGAACCGTTTAAAACAGCATGGCCGGACTTCTATTCATCACTTTATCCAGCATTATGCCAATGCAAGTTTTGATATGGATTCAGATGAAAAAAATATTCTGCAAAGAAATCGTTTTGAAGAGTTGAAAAAATTTTTCAGAGAAAACGGCATTACACTGGAGAGAACTTCGCAGTCCAATTCGGGGGCGATCGAACAAAATACCGGCTTAACAGAAACTCACATCAGACCTGGACTCATGATGTATGGTCCGACGTCTCTTAATGACGACATTAAAGAGAAAGGACATTTTCAGGGAAAACTGGTTTCCAGACTTGAAACTTATATTCTCAGAACATTTGAAGTGAAAAAAGGGGACACTGTCGGATACAACTCCACACCTTGTCCTTCTGACGGAATTATAGCCGTTCTGGCCATTGGTTATGGAGATGGCTTTTTTAATCGCTACTCTGGCGCCCACCTCAATCACAAAGGTTTTGAAGGAAGAATTATCGGCCGCGTGAGCATGGATATGTGCCATGTGTTTTTTCCGGTTGAAGCGAAAGATCACATCAAGGCCCACGAAGTGTTTACGATCTGGGGAGAAAACGAGGGTGATTTACTCAGGTTTTCAGAAGAAACAAAAACTATTCCTTACGAACTTTTCTGTTCACTCCTTCCTCGCATTCCAAGAGTTTATCGGTTAAACTAATTACGTGATTGAAAAACTGAGCAAATTTTTTAAGGTTAGAATTGAAAACCTTGGTTCCACTGTTATTGATGGAATCAATGGTCTTGGGAATATTTCTCTTTATACATCACGCTTTTTTTATTGGGCCTTCAGACGTCCTTACCGCAATAAACTTTTATTCGAACAACTTTTCTTCATTGGAAATAAAAGTATTCTCATCATTCTTCTCGCAGGTATGTTTACCGGAATGGTTTTTGCGACTCAAACTTATTTTGGTTTTAAGTTGATCAATGTCGACTCACTTGTTGGTGCCATCGTCGCAATTGCCATGGCCAAGGAATTAGCACCTGTACTTACTGGTTTGATTGTTGCGGGAAGAGCCGGATCGGCAATGGCCGCTCAAATCGGATCGATGAAAGTCACTGAACAGATCGATGCTCTAGAAGTAATGGGGATCAATAGCATTCAATATCTCGCGGTTCCGCGAATTATTGCAGGAACAATTGCCGTTCCTATGCTTTCTGTTGTTTTTCTTTTTATTGGAAACCTCGGTTCGTATCTGGTCGGTACAAAAACTCTCATGATTGATGAGTCGATGTACTACTCGAAACTTTCAGAATTTATGTACGTAGCAGATCTTTGGCAGGGAATTATCAAGGCCGGTGTTTTTGGTTTTGTTATTTCAGTCATTGGAACTTATTTTGGCTTTCAAGTCGAAAAAGGGGCCGTCGGAGTCGGTCGAGGAACAAACCTCGCAGTTATCTGGGGTATGATTTCTGTTTTGATTCTGGATTATTTCTTAACAACCTTTCTTGTTAAAATTTTATAGGAGATTGGTTTGCTGACGTTTGAAAATCCGGCCATTTCCTTTAAAAATGTCACGAAGAAATTCGGTGAGCACATTATTCTTCAGGATTTAAACTTCGATATTCCAAGAAATAAGATTGTAACGATTCTAGGATTTTCGGGGGCCGGTAAGTCGACACTCTTAAAGCATATTTTGGGTATTCTTCATCCCACCAGCGGAACTGTGACAGTTCTTGGCCGAGAATTGGATAAATTGACTAAAGAGGAACTGCGGGACTTCAGAAGAAATTTCGGAATGCTTTTTCAGTACGCAGCTCTTTTTGATTCATTTACTGCTGAAGAGAATGTGGCCTTTCCTCTTAGAGAATTTACCAAACTCACTGATGAAGAAATAAAAAAGAAGGTTCACGATCTTTTAGTCTCCGTAGGGATCAAAGAAGAATCTTTTCAAAAACTGCCTTCGGAACTTTCCGGGGGGATGAGAAAGAGAGTCGGGTTGGCGAGAGGACTAGCACTTTCACCGGATATTATGTTGTATGATGAACCGACAACTGGTCTCGATCCAATCACGACTAAAATGGTAAACAATCTCATTGTAGAAACGGCCACTCAACATCAAGGCCGAGAAATGACTTCGGTTATTATTTCACACGACGTGAAAGCAACGTTAGAAATTTCCGACTATATAGCATTTTTGGACCGTGGTAAGATTATTGAATATTTACCCGTGAGCGAGTTTAGAAATTCCCAAAATCCTTTGGTACAGGAATTTTTAAGACTCTAAATATTAAACGGAATTTTTTGAATGAATGAATTTAAAGTTGGACTATTAGCTATTGCAACGATCATCGCAGTAGTCGTCATGTCCTTAAAAATTACATCGAATCAATCGGGATTCGGGCAGTATGTCACTTATAGAACAATTGTCAAAGATGCTTCAGGAATTTTTCCTAAAACTCCTATCAAAGTGGCGGGGATCAATGCAGGTCGAATTGCTTCAATTGAACTTCAGGGAAATACAGCGCTCATCACATTTGAAATCCTAAAACAAATTCAAGTCACAAAAAATTCAAAACTCAGAATCAAGTCGGTGGGATTTCTAGGTGACAAATATCTGGAAATTTATATTGGTGATTCTACAGAACTGCTTCGCAAATATGACTTTATTGATTCAGAAGAAGCGGCGGGGATTGAGAACCTGATTAAAGATTCAACTGAAGTTCTCGCGGACGTTAAGCAAATTGTCCGTTCGTTAAAAGATTCAATTTCTCCGGAAGGCGAGGCATCGCCAATAAAGAAAATTCTTGCTGATGTTCAGGAACTCGTCGCAAACACTAAAGAAGTCACGGCAAGCTTGAAACGCGTGACAACTGGAAATGAAGAAAAATTAAATGCAATGATGGATAACCTTCAAGCTTTTTCAGAAGATTTGGCCTATCAGGTTGATCGCAATAATTCCGACAGTGCTATGTCTGACGTTAAACAAGTTCTCGCCAACACTAAAAAACTCACTGGCGATCTTGAGTCTATTGTTGCTGACATTAAAAGAGGGAAGGGAACAATCGGTAAACTTGTCGTTGAAGATGAAATTGCTGACCAGGTTAAAGATACATTATCAAGCGTTCAAAAAATTGTCGGAAAAGCAGAATCACTTCGCACGGAACTTTCTCTTTTCAGCGGCGTGAATTCAAAATCGGGTGGTGATACAGAAGCCGCTTTCAGAATTTTCCCAAGCCCTGAGCGTTTCTACCATCTCGGTATCACAACGTCGGAAATTGGACCTGACAAAGAGAAAACAACTATCACGACAACGAATGGCGTGACGGTTACAGAAGATAAAAAAGAAAACGAAAAAAATACTTTCAGATTCAATGTACAGATCGGCCGCAGAATCGGCGATATCGATCTTCGCGGTGGTTTAATCGAATCGACCGGTGGACTTGGTCTGGATTACCGCATTCAACCCATTAATACAAAACTCTCACTTGAAACTTTCGACTATAAAAAGAAGAAAGGCGCAAACGTCAGATTCGCAGCTGAAACGCAAATCTGGAACGTGTTGTACGGACGCGCTTCTGTCAACGACGCTTTCCGCGCCGGAAAAAGCGGAACTGTTCAAGGTGGTTTAAGATTTAACGATGAAGACCTGAAAGGGTTAATCGGATTTTTTTGGTAGGTAAGTGAACACAGAAAGAAACTGGCTCATTCGCACAACTCAAAACCAAATTCTGGGTCCCGTCGCAAAAGCGAAGGTGATCGAGTTTATGGAAAAAGGCGCGCTCGGTTTAAACGATGAAGTGACCAGTGGAAATGGTTTTTGGTTCTCTCTTAAAGAAAAAGATCTCGTTGATAAATTTTTGTATGGGGATATTCCCCAAGGCTATAATCCCATTTCTGAATCAAAAAGTGTTTTATCCAAGAGAGACAATCCGGATAAGACAACTTCATTGAATACGGCCCCGGCCAACAAAACGCAGGTTTTGAAAGCCGTGAATGAAGGCCCTGCGACTTTGCCAAAACAAGAAGACCTTGAGTACCCGGACATCACAATGATTCAGACGGCACCTTCAATGGTGACGACCTCGAATACTTCGCAACCACAGGAAGAAGTGAAGCTTCCTCCTTCAGATGATCTGGAATTTCCGGACATCACAATGGTGGCGCGGCCATCGACCCCGGCCTTTCAGGGGGGACACGATGGAATGCAGACGCAGCCACAAGCAGCTCCTCGTCCGGTTGAAGTCAAGAAGACCGTTGTTGAGGCTCCTGCAGACGAAGGTCCGGTCGTCTATCCAAAAGATGACGATCTAGAATTCCCGGATCTTGATTCAATGACCGCTTCTTCTACGGCCACGACTTCTGAGGCAAATGTTGAAGAGGAATTAGATTTTAAAGTCAAAGTTCCGGACCAAAAAGCAGAACCTGCACCAAAAGAAGAAGTTAAGACTGCTCCTTCTAAAAAGTCAGGAATGATAAATTTTAAGAACGAGATTGAAGAAGACTCAAATCTCACGTTGATGTTTGATACACTTGGGCACGACAAATCAAAAGCAGAGCCTAAGCACGAAAAATCAGAGGCGCTTCATCTTGTAAAAAAGTCGGCCGCTTCAACTCATTCTAAAACGGATCATCAACCAGAAAAACTTTTACATGAAAGACGAGTGAAAAGTTCTTCTCAGCAACAGCATCAGCAGAAAGAAATTACAAAAGATCTTCCAAAAGAAGTTCAGGACAGAGCAATGCCTGAAGAACTCAAGAAGAGAAATGATAACTATCTTCTTTATCTTCTGATCATTATTGTTTTGATCATCTTTGCTTTATTTTTCTATTATTACCGAAACATTCTCAACAAACCTCTTCCGGTTTAACAGATGAAGATCAACTCTGATGATGTGTTTATTTATCCCACAGACACAGTCTGGGGGATTGGGTGTTCGATTTATTCTGAATCGGGACATGAGAAAATTGCTGAAATTAAGCGCACTTCAAAAGATAAGCCGTTATCCATGATGTTTGCAGGAGCTGACGAAATTCTCTCCAGTTTTAAACTTCCTGAAGAAATGACCAGAGAATGGCTAGAGGATTTTTTTAAACTGGAAACGACTCTCGGACTTCCTCTGACTCTGGCAAAGATTCGCATTCCCAAATGGGCGACAGGGGAAAGTTCCTATGTGAGCATTCGTTGTCTCAATACCCCGGTGATCCGTGCGATCAACGACGAACTCCGAGCGCCTTTTTTTTCGACAAGTCTCAACTTGACCGGCGAACCTCCGATCACTAAAAAAGAGGATGCGAAAAAATTTCACCAACAGCATGCTTCCACTGTTTTGTTTTTTGAAGATCAAGAAAGTGAAGATCTTTCTGGAACATCTTCCACAATTGTTTTTATCAATGAAAATTTAACTTTTGAGATTAAACGCGAAGGTCGCAGAGTTGAAGAGGTCAAAGATCATTTAATGCAGCTTTTTTGCTGATTGAATGTAGAGCGAGATCATTTTTTCTTTTAAGTCTTTATCATCTAAATCAAAAAATAAGTCTTCTGCTTCTTTTTTTAATTTTTTATATTCCGGCGAATGTGGGTGCAGAACATCGGCCTTTTTCTTTTCAACCGGCGTGATGAATTGTTGATACTGTTTCGAGAAATGAGTCGTATCGACAATGAATTTAATCGAAAGAATTTGTTTTTCTAATCCAGGAAATTTTTCAAATATTTTTTTCTTAAGTGGTAATTCCATGAAGGAAAGTTCATTGGCAAACGCCGAATGATTGGAAAGAACGATCAATGTTCCATTCTGATTTTTTAAAGGAATGGTGTGCTCCGAAAGCTTGGCCCCTGCAATGTCTTTCCAGGCGCGGATGAGCGCCAGAAAATCAAAACTGTCCTGAACATTTTTGGAGCTAGTCGTCTTCTCTTTTCGATAAGAGTTTTGACCAGCATCCTTGGACTCAATAAATTGCGAAAGCTTCTTTAACATGATTGTTTTTTAGGGTAGCATTTGGTCTATGAAAGCGCGATTTTTTTATCCCATCATTACCTATCAGAAAGCCCTTTTTGCTGCCCTGTGTGCGGTGCTTTTTCTTACGGGCTGTGCGGGTTATCACTTCAATACCAGCAATAACCCCTTGATTGGCTATGACATCAAAACAATTTCTGTTCCGATGTTCATTAATCGCTCAGTTCTTCCTCAATTGGCCGCGCCTATGACCCGCGAAATTACACTGGCGTTGAATGATTACTCTGGGCTGAAAGTGATCAGCGATGGTGGAGAAGCGGATGCCGTCTTGATTGGCATTATTGAATCAAAAGATCATTACAACGAAGTCGTTCGTACGAGCCAATCTTTGTTTACTGATAAAGACGTTCAAAAATCAATCGGTAACAGAACAACCTTCTATTATCCCATTCAATCGACTTATGATTTTCAGCTACGTCTCGTTTTAATCAAACGTCCATCGAAAGAAGAAATTGATTTAATGACCAGCGATCTCGGTCCGCTTGTGAAGGCCCATCCGAAAGTTGTTTTACAAGACACAATTAGTCTCACCGGAAGTTTTGATAGAGTGGCCAGCCCAAATATCACAACTAATGATGCAGGCGAAGTAAACTTCGTAAAAAATAAAGGTATCTTTGAAAAAAGTCTTCAGGACACATGTTATCAGGCCGCTCAGACTTTTAAGCAGGTAGTTCTCAATGCTTTCTAAACTTCTTCCGTGGGATTTTTTACAAAAATATCCACAGACGATGGATTTAAAAACGGAGAGTATGCAGGCTTTTCTTATAGACGATCCTTATCTTGAAAGAATTTTTCTCGATCGCATTCCTAAAAAAGAAATGAAGTTTTCGCTCTATACGGGCAATGAAGTGACTCGCGACTTTATTGAAGAACATTTCATTAATTTGTCTTTTTTTTCTGAAGGCGATCCTATTCTGGTAATGAATGCGGAAAACACTCCCTCGGGAATGCTGGATTTTCTCATCCAGACTGATATCGATTGGAGCACAAAAAAACTTCTTCTTTTTTTCACTAAGTCGAGCAAAGCGTTTACCGAATTCGCTAAAAATAAAAAGGTTCATGCAATAGAAATGGATTCTCCGCGCCCGTGGGATGGCCCAAAGATGTGGCAGTTTGCCATGAAAGCGAAGGAATGCAATTTTGATGGAGCAGTTACAAGATTTGCTCTGGAAAATCTTGAGCACAACTTCGACTCTTTTTTCTGGTTGATCGATACTGTGAAGATGCATTTCCCTGATGGGAAAGTAGATATCAATTTTCTTAAGGAATTAGTCGCTCGCGAGCGATTTGATTTTTTTGACCTGGTTGAATTGTTTCATCGCAATCCCAAGCTCTTTTTCCAGGAAGTTCTGAAGAAAGATCTCGATTTCGATTGGCTCAGAGGTCTTGCTTCTTCAATGCAAAACCACCTTATCAAAATACTTTATCCTCAGGACATTCTCGCTAAAGCAAAACCTTCAAAATACGAAATGGGCGTGCTCGATATGAGTGAGCGACTTAATCGTGACATGGTGAAGTTTTATTTGAATTTCTTTTCCGATCTGGAAGTTCTTTCGAAAGCGCAGGATGCCAACGCCCTCGAAAAATTAAGACTCGAAGCTTTGAAGTAGGCAGATAGCAAAAAGGCCACCCGAAGGTGGCCTTGCATATAATTAAACTCTTTCGAGGTTAAAAACTATTTAAGAGCGTTAAGCTGAGTAGCAAGGCGAGAAGTTCTTCTAGCCGCTGTGTTAGCTTTGATAACGCCAGTTTTAGCAAGTTTTCTAAGTTCAGCTTGAGCTGTTTTAAGTGCTTCAGCAGCTACTTTCTTATCTCCAGCAGCAAGTGCGTCTCTAACTTTTTTAACAGCAGTTTTGCCCTTAGATTCGTTCATTTTGTTCACAAGATTTTTCTTGATATCTTGTCTTGCTCTTTTTTCTGATGATTTGTGGTTTGCCACAATTAACTCCTACCGTTAGAACATTTAACTTTTTGCAACTAGCAATTTAATGAGAATAGTTTTTTATTCTGTTTTTTAAATCTTGGCAAGGTTTTATTTGTGATTCTTGCCCTCCGTTTGTATCATAAGGCGGATTTTACTTACCCAAATTTACAGTGAGGTACACCATGATCAATATCCAAACTATTGGTATTGTTGGCGCAGGGCAAATGGGGCGCGGGATTGCCCAGGTAGCGGCAATGTCCGGCTATCAGGTTCAGGTTTATGATGTTTCGGCCGAAGGGCTAAAGAAAGGTGTGGATTTCATCCATACTCAACTAAAAAAAGGCGTTGAGAAAGCAAAGTGGGACGATGCTTTCGTGACAAAAACAATGGGGCTGATCAAAACAGCTTCGGACTTAACAGAATTCAAAAACTGCGATCTTCTCATTGAAGCCGCAACAGAAAACAAAACAATTAAATTCGATATTTTTAAGAAATTGGATGAAGTGGCCAAGCCTGGAGCGATCCTTGCGACAAACACATCTTCTATTTCCATAACCGAAATTGCAGCTGTGACTAAAAGACCACAATTGGTGGCCGGCATGCACTTTATGAATCCGGTCCCAGTCATGAAATTAGTTGAAGGTATCAGAGGTCTTGAAACGACTGATGAAACATTTAATACCGTAGCAGCTGTTGCTGAAAAAATGGGCAAAGTTTTTGTCCGCGCCAATGACGTTCCTGGATTTGCGGTGAATCGAATTCTTATGCCGATGATCAATGAAGCTGTGTACGCGCTTTATGAAGGTGTAGCGAGTATTCAGGATATCGATCAGGCCATGAAGCTTGGAACTAATCAGCCAATGGGTCCATTGGAGCTCGCAGACTTTATCGGTCTCGATACATGTCTTGCGATTATGAACGTGCTTTACGAAGGATTGGGAGATACTAAATACCGTCCATGTCCACTGCTTAAAAAATATGTTTTGGCTGGAAGAATGGGACGCAAATCAGGAAGAGGTTTTTATGAATATAAATAGAGAATGGCATACATTAAAAGTTGAACTGAAAGATACTTTTGCAACAATTACTATCAATCGCCCGACGAAACTCAACGCTCTAAACGTTGAAGTTCTTTCTGAATTGAAAGAAGTCCTGATGGAAATGCAGAAGGATGATCATTTCGCCGTTAAAGGAATCATTCTGACAGGCGAAGGCGAAAAAGCTTTTATCGCCGGAGCCGACATTGCTGAGATGAGCGAAATGAGCCCTTCAGATGCTTATACACTTGGTCACTTGGGCCAGAACGTCACAATGCTTATGGAGACAATGAAAGTTCCCATGATCGCTTGTGTAAACGGCTTCGCTCTTGGCGGCGGCTGCGAAATGGCCATGAGCTGTGATTTTATTTATGCAACTAATAACGCTCTGTTCGGCCAACCGGAAGTGAAATTGGGGCTTATCCCAGGCTTCGGCGGAACTCAGCGCCTCGCTAAACTGGTAGGAAGAAATCACGCTAAAGAAATTATTTACACTGGTAGAAATGTGACGGCAGCCGAAGCAAAAGAACTAGGTCTTGTCGTAAAAACGTTCAACACTCGTGCAGAAATGATTGAAGAGGCTACGAAGACTTTAAAAGCGATCACGGCAAACTCGGCGTTCGCTGTTTCTATTGCTAAAAAAGTTATGAACGAAGGTATTGACTTAACTACTACTGAAGGATTACAGCTAGAGAAAAGACAATTCTCTGCCATCTTTTCATCAGAAGATATGAGAGAAGGAACGAAAGCCTTTTTAGAAAAAAGATCCGCTCAATTCAAAGGGAAATAGGTACATCATGCAATCTCTATTCGAAGAAAACTACAAAGAAATTCGCGACATGGTAGCAAAGTTTACTGACACTGAAGTGGCCCCGTTGGCTGCCCAGATCGATCACGACGGACAAATTCCAAAGGCATTGGTGAATAAGCTTTATGAAAATGGTTTTATGGGATCATACATCCCGGAAAATTACGGCGGTGCCGGCATGGATTACACATCATACGCCATCATCGTTGAAGAACTTTCTCGCGGTTGTGCTTCGACTGGAGTTCTCGTTTCTGCTCACACTTCACTTTGTATGTGGCCGATTCTTTCTTACGGAACTGAAGACCAAAAACAAAAATATCTTCCGGGACTTGCCAGTGGCGGCGTGATCGGATGTTTCTGTCTATCTGAGCCAAACGCTGGTTCAGATCCGGGAACACTCACAACTTTTGCTGAAGACAAAGGTGACTATTACGAAATTTCCGGCACTAAAAATTTCATCACGAATGGGAAAGACGCCGGCGTGGCCATTGTCCTTGCAAAAACGACAAAGACAAATGATCACAAAGGAATTACGGCTTTCATCGTTGAAGCAAAAAGCGAAGGCTTTAAAGTTCAAAAGCTCGAAGACAAACTTGGAATCAAGGGCTCTTCAACAGCTCAGATCTGGCTCGATAAAGTGAAAGTTCCTAAAGCTAACGTTCTTGGAGAAGTGGGAAAAGGATTTAAAATTGCTCTTTCTACTCTCGATGGCGGCCGTATCGGTATCGCTTCTCAGGCGTTAGGGATTGCCGAAGCGGCTTTCCGTTATGCGAAGAAGTATTCAAAAGAGCGCGTCCAGTTTGGAAAACCCATTTCAGAACTTCAGGCGATTCAATTTAAACTGGCCGACATGTCGACAAAAATTGCTGCTTCACGACTATTGATCCTGAATGCCAGCTACTTGAAAGACAATGGTCTTCCGTACTCAAAAGAAGCTGCGCAAGCAAAACTTTTTGCCAGCGAATCGTGTATGGATATTACTACTCAGGCCATTCAGGTTCTGGGTGGGAATGGATATACAAAAGAATATCCTGTTGAGCGCCATTTCAGAGACGCTAAAATCACTGAGATTTACGAAGGAACTTCTGAAATCCAGAGAATTGTTATTGCGGCCAACGAGCTAAAAGAGCTATAAGGGCCTAGGCCCAAGCTTGACAGTATTGAAGGCATTAGCGAAGGTAAAGGAATAATTTGTTTAAGAAAATATTGGAGAACATAGGTATGAAGAAGCCTGCAAAACCAGCAGCCAAAAAAGCTGCGCCTGCTGCACAGAAAAATGTGAAGAAAGCAGCGCCAGCAAAGCCCGCAGCAAAAAAAGCTCCGGCAAAACCAGCAGCTAAAGCAGCAGCAAAACCTGCGGCCAAAGCAGCTAAGAAACCTGCAGCTCCAGTAAAAGCGGCTAAAAAAGCGGCCCCTGCTCCAAAGGCAACTGCAAAAGCTCCGGCGAAAGCAGGCAATATCGCAAAAAAGATTCAAGAAAAAATCGCTGCGACTAAAAAAGCAAAAGAAGTTAAAGCGACTAAAAAAGAAGCAGCAGTTAAAAAAGGCTTAGCAAAGCCAGTGGCCGTGAAAGCAGCACCTGTAAAAGCTACGAAAATTGTGGCTAAACCAGAGCCAAAGGCAACAAAGAAAGCAGAAGTTGTAAAACCAGTGAAGAAGGAAGTCGTAAAAGCTCCGTCTAAAGCTGAGATCAAAGCTGAACAAAAAGCAGCAGCAAAAAAAGCTGAAGCAGAAAAGCCAAAAAAACTATCGAAGAAAGAAGAAAAAGAACTTCTAAAAGCGAAAGGAAAAAAAGGCGCGCCGACTTTTGAAGAAGAAATGGAAGAAGAAGCTTCAAAAGCTCGCGGTGATGAAGAAGAAGAGGATGATGATTTCGAAGGTGAGACGCCAAAGAAAGTAAAAATGACTTTCGATGAAATCGAAGAAGAAGAAATCATTCCAGTCAGAAAGAAAGGCAAAGCTGGTCTTGATGACGATATTAAAGAAAATCTTGCAGAAGAAATTCTAGCGCTCGCTGAAGACTTTTCTATTGAAGACGTTTTCGGTGCGATTAGAAATATGGATCTCTTCAAAGTTGAATCTGATGAGTGTGTTGTTCGTGGTTGTGACAACCCTGCAACGACAAATGGTTACTGCCGTTACCACTACATCAAGCTTTGGAAAGATGTTAAGAAAAAAGAAGCGATTCTTGCCGAAGGCAGACTTGCAAAAATCATCGAGGATCTTGTTCGCAAGTATCCTATGAAATATATCGAAACGATTATTCACGATCTTGCAGATGATAAAGCGTTCAACCACGTTCTTAAAGATCTCGATATCGAGACAGATGAAGCAGAATTGGATGCATTTGAAGACGATGAACTTCTTGATGATGATCAAGATATCGCGTTTGAAACGAAAGTTGTTAAGCCGTCATTTGACGATTAGGTTTTTTAAAAAGGCTCCTTCGGGAGCCTTTTTTTTTATATTTTGTAGAGGAGAGTGAGTCCGCCAGTCGTTTTTGATTTCAATTTGCAGACAAGCGGTAATTCCAGATCTTCAATCCATTCATTTCTTTCAGTCAAAGTATCTCTCGAAACTATCGCTGCTTTTATCTTCCAGACTTCTCTCATCCAATCAGCAAGAAAATAGACAAAGATCATTTCAAACTCTTCGCGGACGCTGTCTCTCAACCAGAAATCAATTCTCGCATCGAGAACTTCTTCCGGCCTTTGTCCTTCGATTAAATCGTGATATTGAGGCCAGGTATGCACTGGATTGACATAAAGAGAACCCAGGCAACGTTTTTTATCCTGAGTGAAAATCATATAGCCATAGGCGCGGTGGGTGTGATTGTCGTCTATGTGAAGTTTTAAATCGTCGTGGTTTTCCTGAGCGGTGAAAGTCTCTTCGGGCCAGGAACTTTGGCTCCAGTGGCGTAGAAATTCTCTGCTTTCCATAACGGCTTCGTAATCTGGTTCAGAGTAAGCTTGATTTGTCGGAAACAGCACCAGGTTTAATCTCTCTGATGTGGTGGTTTCAGGAGGATTAAACTCTGGTACGAAGATCATGGCTATTCCCCGAGGAGGGCGTCTGCGGCCATGGTGAGCGCGATATTTTCGCGGTTAATTTTGACGAAGAAATTTTTCTGATTGAATTCTGTTTCATCCCAGTCAAGAACGAATTCTTCAAAAATTTCATCTTCATCCGAATGTTCAGTTTTGGCGAAGTACTCATCGAAGAAAACACCGACGAAATCGAACATGTCGTCCTGAATTTCATTAGTTTTTGTCTCGCTGGTAAGATCCGCTGAGACGGAAAGTGTCAGAGGCAGAACGTTTTTATCCAATCCCACATACGAAACAATCATGAGGACTTCATTTGGGTATGAGAACCCGTAAACTTCAAAAGTCTTATCGTCTTTCAGGCATTTATCGCCGTAAATATTTAGAAGAATTTGCTTTAAACTCTCTGCCCAATCTTTGGGAAAAAGCACCGCAGGAATATCGTGGTCAAGGCGAGAAAACATAAAAACTCCATTGATTTCGTATGTCCAAGATATAGCGCGTGTGATTTAATGATTCAAATTTTTTTATGCAAAAGGAGATTAAAATGGCCGTTTATATTTTATCTGGTGCACGTACACCAAATGGTAGTTTCATGGGTTCACTTTCATCAGTTACAGCACCGAAACTTGGTGCGGTGGCCATCGATGCAGCATTAAAAAAAGCTGAAATCGATCCAGCAAAAGTTGATGAAGTTTTTATGGGGAACGTTGTTACTGCTGGCGTGGGGCAAGCTCCCGCTCGTCAAGCTGCAATCTACGCGGGTCTTCCGGAATCAACTCCTTGTTCAACGATCAATAAAGTTTGCGGCTCAGGTTTGAAAACAATTATCACAGCAGCTCAAACAATTGCAGCTGGCGATAATAAACTAGTCGTTGCTGGTGGTATGGAAAATATGTCACTTGCACCACACCTTCTTCCAAATTCTAGAAACGGTTTTAAGTTTGGTGATACTACGTTGAAAGACGCGATGACTTTTGATGGTCTGACTGATGCTTATTCAAATGTTCCGATGGGAGTCTGTGCGGAAGAAGCAGTAAAGAAATACACTAACCGCGAAGAGCAAGATGCATTCTCAATTGAATCTTTCAAGCGCGCACAAGCTGCTCAGAAAGATGGAATCTTCAATTCAGAAATTGCTGCAGTCACAATTAAAGGTCCAAAAGGGGACACAGTTGTCGCTGTAGACGAAGGTCCAGGAAAAGCTAATTTTGAAAAAATGCCTTCACTGAAACCTGCTTTCGATAAAAACGGAACGATTACTGCGGCCAATGCTTCAACTATCAACGACGGAGCAGCTGCAGTTGTTCTTGGTGGTGAAGAGTACAAATCACAAGCAAAATTCAAAATCGTTTCGTACGCTTCTCACGCTCAAAACCCAACTTGGTTCACGACAGCTCCAGTTGAGGCCATGAATAAGGCCCTTACTAAAGCCAACCTAAAGCTTGATCAAATTGATCTGTTTGAAATTAATGAAGCTTTTGCAGTAGTTGCGCTCGCCGCTATGAAAGAGTTAAAATTAGATCACAGCAAAGTGAACATCTACGGTGGTGGTGTGAGCTTAGGTCATCCTATCGGCGCAAGCGGTACAAGAATCGTTGTGACTCTGATGACTGCGATGGAAAACAAAAAAGCGAAATACGGAATGGCAGCTATTTGTATCGGTGGAGGAGAGGCCCTCTCTCTTATTATCGAAAGACTATAAAAATTTAAAACGCCATCTCAAGGATTGAAATGACGACTTCAAGTACAGGCTCAGCAGCGCAAGCAGGCGCGCAGAAAAAATCTGGAATTAAAACTCTCGCTCCCGGGCAGATTCTTTTTAATGAAGGAGACAAAGCTGAGTCTATGTACATCATTCAAAAGGGACAGCTCCGATTATTCCGTCCGAAAGGAAAGGGATTCGTGGAAATAGCTGTCCTTCGCTCCGGCGAAGTCCTTGGCGAGATGGCGTATTTCGATCCTGAATCAAAAACAAGAAGCGTTTCGGCCGCAGCTATAACAAGTGTCGACGTTATCGAAATCTCTTTTGTCGCACTTGAAAAAACCATGCAGTCGCTGAACCCATGGTTCAAAACCCTCATCAATACTCTCGCAGAAAGACTTCGCAAAACAAATGAACGAGTGAAAGCTCTTGAAAATAATTCTGTTGGATTTTCTTCAGATTATAAATTTTTCCAATCCGCTGACGTTGTGAAAATGCTTTCCATTTTATTTCTAACGTTCAGATCTCTAGGAGAAAACAAAGAAGGGAAGTGGTCACTTCATTACAACAAACTGAAAGTGTACGCTCTCGATATTTTCAATCTCAATGAAGCTAAGATGGAAGAATTTCTTCAACTTCTTTCTGATGAAAAAATTTTAGAAGTTTCCATTGATGAGCAAGACTCTTCAAAAATCTTCAGCACGCGCGAGCCTGAAACATTCAAAATTTTCCAGGTCTTCTTTAATACGCAGAGAACTCTTCGCGACGACAAAAAAATGATCATTTCTCCCAAGTGTGAAAAGTTCATTGTGAAAGTCATGGAAGAGTGTGAGAAGAGTGAAGTCATTGAAGGGAAATGCGATATCGATCTTACAAAGATCGTGGCCCATTTTAAAGAATACAACATCGATATCAAGATGGATGACTTTCAAGGCGCGAAAAATGCCAAGTTCTGTGGCGAATACCGAATGGATGATAAGAACAATATCTCGTCCACTATCAATTACGATTACCTCAAGAAAATGTATCCAGTCGTTCGCTTCATGAATGCGATCAATCGCGTGAATGATGTGAAAGCTCAAGCTGCAATGAAATCTTCATAAGGGTGCCACATAAGGGTGCCAGCATACTTTTGGTATCGCATGTGCGAAACCAAAAGTGTGCTGGCACCTTTTTATTGAGCTGATTTTGAAGTGTAGTAAACGTTGACGGAAGTCGCAGCGCCAGCAGTATTGTTGAATTTGTAGCTGCCGTTTAAGCGTATGAAGTAACCTGAAGTTGCTCCTGCCGGAAGGTCGACAATTTTCAAGCTTGAATCAAGCGTTGACGTGTATTGAAGACCCATATAATCCCATCCATTCGTTGCGTTTTGAGGAACGACTTGTCCGTTGATTCGCACTTCGATAGTTGGAATATAAGGTTCGCCGTTTTTCAAATAAATGTACCCGTATTGCGCTTTCTGAGCATCGAATGTGACCGTCAAGCAACGTGGGTAAACAATCAAGTCATTGTCTTGAGAACCAAAAAGCTGAATCATTTGACCAGTGAATGGCTCGCCGTGAGTCGGTAAGCTTCTCGTATAATGGGCCGTTTGCGGACCGATGAAAGCAAAACCATTTGAAGGATTTGATTCACCTGTACGGTTCGTTAGAACTTTTCCGTCATCTCTCACGACTCGAATAGTGTCAGGATCAATTGAAACTCCTGAGCCTGTGACCGGCCAGAATTCGTAAACGTGTTTGATCAATGTTTGTTTGATCGCGGTGTTGACACCGTCGAAGATATGATTGAAATCAATTGAGCAGATATCGTAGTTATCCGGATAAGGAACACCGTTGCTCGTAAATGGATTCAAGTTGTCGTTAGAAGTCGGCCAGCCATTATTGTAAGACGTTTCATATAAGGCCTTGGCCACTTTTCTATAGCGAGTGTTGATTTTGTTAAGACCACTTGAACAGCTTGTGAGTGGAGCAATATTGATGAATCTCATCATTGATGAATTAAGTGTGCTTGTGCCCGAGCAATCTAAACCACTGACATTTCCTCTTAAGCAAAGAAGCTTATTAATTTTTGTCTGCATTCTTGAAGACCAGTCAGTGCTTGTACATTGACTGTAGCCTGTGGCAATTTCACAGCTTGTATCGTCGCCGTTAGACATGACGACGATGATTGTGTAGGCGTCGTTTCGAAAAATTCCGTTCGCTCTGTTGGCTTCAATAATAGAAGTCGCACGATCAACTCCTGGCTCGTATGAACCGGCAGCTGTTGTAAAACTTAAAGCGGCTGACGCCTGATCTTTAGTTCTTACAATGCTAGAAGCAGTTCCATTTACACTGGCCGCATCTTTGACAACAAGTGAAGCTTCATAAAGGGAGTTGCTATTTGTTGAAATAAGGGGAGCTGAAAGAATATGATAATCGAATTTTTCAGACACGCTTTGGATCAGTTGATTAAATGAGCCTTTCGTTGCTGAGTTGATGAAGAGAGCACTTGAACTGTTATCCCAAAGAAGAAGCACGTCCACTTTTGGACTGACTAACGTACTTTGTGAACAAAGTTGGGTAGAGGTTGTTACAACCGGGTTGATACTCGAACTTTGATTACCCTTGTTTGTTGCGAATTCTTCTTTTGCACAGGAAACGAGCAAGAAGATCGCGAATAATAAGAGTGATTTCTTCATACAATTTACCCTTTTCGATATTTTAAGTCACAGTCATCCTTTGGCTTATCGGAAAATTCTCCGATTTCTTGAGTAGGAGATTCAATTTCAAGGGCATGTCCGAGCAATTCTCTACAGATAAGGCAAAAGTTTCGCGCTATCAACGTCATTTCAAAAAGTTAAAATAGAAGAAGATAAAAAGACTATAAAGAGGGAGAAAGAGACTATGGTTAACTGGTATTACGTGCGCGGTTCTGAAAGAGTTGGGCCCGTGAGCGTGGACGTTTTGCGCGATTTATTCACCAGACAAGAATTAACTCTTGAATCATATGTTTGGCGCAAAGGTTTTCAGAATTGGGAGCGATTAAAGGATGTCGCTGAACTCGATTTAAGTGGCAAGTCTCCGGCCGCCGTTCTTGAACAACATGAAGAGGCGTCTTCTCCTGAAATGATGTTTAAATTTGACTGGAAAAAAATCCGCGATGAAGAAGAACTTTTCTTTGTGAAGATCGGTAGCGATAGAAAAAATTTAATCGACGCTGAATACTTCGGGCCTTTTTCATTCAATGAGCTCAAAGAAGCGAAAGAAGAAAAAAGAATTAACGATAAAACCCTCATCTATGCGGTTGGGTTACAGGGATGGATTGAAGCAGGAGAGACTCCGCTGAATCCGATTCATTTGGATGTGAGTCTTGAACACGTAAAAGACGAAGCGCCACTTTTATTAGTCATTGAAAATGATCCTCTTCCCCTGGTGGCACTGGTTGATAAAGCAGGAACCAAAGAATGTACAATTCTCGGCACAGGACCTTTTAAAGCAGGCTCTCAAAAACTATGTTCGCTCTATACAGGTAAAGATTTAAAAGCGAAAAACGTTAAAATAAATATTGAAGAATATGAGCCCAAACATCAACGAGCAGTTTGCAAAATAGTTGAGATCAATGAAGATGCGCGCAAAGTGATGCAAAATTATGCTTGATGATATCGCCGTAAAAAATGATTTGAAGTCGATCAACTGGAAAAACCTGCGTGACGGAATTCACATCGGACATTTTGCTTCTTCTAATCCCGCAGTTGGGTTTGGACCGGCGCAAATCTATGTCAAGAAATTTGACCCCAGAGAAAAAGCTGAAAAAGAAGTAACTTTATTTTTTCTACACGACCTCTGCCAATATCATGGTCGCTTCGTTCATTTTATAGAGTGGGTAAGAGAACATCTTCCCGGTGTCACTTGTGTGGCCATGGACTTCGTTGGACATGGATTGAGTTCGGGAACGCGCGGCCAATTTGAGAAGTTCGAGTATCTCGTTCAGGATTTTCACAATCTTCTGGATTTCTCTGAAAAAAAAGAAAATGAAAAATGGATCGTACTTGGCCACGGAATGGGCGGGCTTGTTGCGCTTGATCTTCTGAATCGTTTTCAGGAATCAGCAGGACAAAGAGTTGATGGCCTGATTCTTTCTAACTTCATCCTCAAGTTTCAGTCTATCTTTCTCCAGATGGAAGATCAGATTTTAAATGAAAAAAATGTTTTTAAAAAAATTTTAGGACAGACGCGACCGGCGCGCTTTTTTCTGGGAAAAGATCTTCTGAGCGATCCATTGGATGTATTGACGTATGAACAAGATCCACTGATTATTCACCGTCCGACTTTAAATAGCGTAAAAGAACTTCAGAAGAAAACCCAAAACATATATCAAGATTCCTATTTTATCGATCGACCACTTCTTTTATTAAAATCGGAATTTGGAAATGCGCTGGCGAGCGAGGGGATGGATTATTTCTGCAAGGGAATTAAAAAAGAACTTCTCACTGAAAAGAAGTATTCCCTTATGAAGCACGACTTGTATAATGAAAGAGATAAGGAAATTGTTTACAACGATATACTGAGTTGGATGAAACTATATGAAGCTTAAATTAGCGTCGCTATTATTCTTGGCCATTTTTTTGAGTGCCTGTACCACGGCCAACCTGAGTAAAAACATTGTTCAAGATTCTGTTCTGTTAGTTAAAAACGGAACTTTTGCTGACAAAGTCTGGAAAGAGGATTTAGTTTTCGATAAAACTTCCTGGTATCATGAACTCACATTACAACTTGATGTCATGATGGCACACATTTCTCCGCAATCTGCTTTTAACTTCTGGTTATCGAAAGATGAACTCGAACAAATGATTAAATGTGGGGATGCCCGCGTAGTGATGGCCTATTCACTCGATACAAAAGATATCCCTTATTCTATGCTTTACGAACAACTTGAAAAAAATGGCTATACTCGATTTGAGTTACCTGAGTTCAAAAAGCATCTTCTTCAGCACCCCGATGCGATCCAAAACAGTTTTCGCCTTTACAAGATTTTCGCTATTTGCAAACCGACCAATGACCGCAAGCCCTTGAATATGAACTTCCCTGGATATTCAGAAAAATTGATAAAATAAATTTAAGTTTGCCTTGATTATTCCGATAAAAGTTATCAGGAGTAGTCAACTAATGAGTGAGTCAAACAAACGCGAACGCTTCGGACGATATTTGATCCTGGATCATTTGGTCGACGGTGGTATGGCAAAGATCTGCCGTGCGCGCTTTCTTGGTGAGCAGGCGGATAAAGTCGTCGCTATCAAGATGGTTCAGCCTCAATTTTCAAAAGACGAAGCCTTTAAAACTATGTTCATGGATGAGATCAAAGTTACTTTTGGTCTTCTACATCCCAACGTTATTCAGACTTACGACTATGGTATGAACAAAGGGCAACTGTTTGTTGCTATGGAATACTGTGATGGTCGCAACCTGAAAGAATATCTGGAAAAACTTAAAGAACGAAAATTTGTTTTTCCGGTTGAGATTTCTACCTACATTATCTCACAGGCCTGTCAGGGGCTTTTCTATGCACATACATTCCGCGATAAATTAACTGGTCAGGAAGCAAATATCATTCACCGTGATATTTCTCCTCACAACATCATGCTTACGTATGATGGCTCGGTTAAGATTATTGACTTTGGTATTGCGAAGTCTCAAAAAAATACGGAATCCACTCAAGCTGGAACGATTAAGGGGAAGCTTTCTTATCTCGCACCAGAATATCTTGAAGGAGAGGAACTGGATGCTCGTTATGACCAGTTCGCTGTAGGGATTACTCTTTGGGAAATGTTGTGTTCAAGAAAGCTTTTCAAAGAGAATAACGATCTTGCGGTTCTGAAGAAAATTCAGGAATGTAAAATTCCAGTTCCATCTTCGATTAACCCAAATGTTCCAAAAGAGCTTGATGAGATTGTTTTAAAAGCACTCAGTAAAGACAGAAATAAGCGTTTCGATAACCTCGATCAAATGAACCGCGCGCTCATGAAATTTCTGTATGCGAAATTTCCTGATTTCAACGCGACTGATTTATCTTACTTTGCTCAAGAACTTTTCCGTGATGAGATTAAAAAAGATCGCGAGAAAATGTTTGAGTTCGGTAAAATTGATATCAGACCTTATTTAGATGAGCTGAAAAAAGAGCAGGAAGGTGGGAGTGGTCCGCGCGAGAGTGATAACTCTGTGGCGGCTTCTAATGAACCCAAAGCTCGTGAAAGAGAGCAAATTCTCGATTTTGGTTTTGATGACGATGCCAAAGTCAAAGGCAAAACTGCGACTGTTAAAAAAGCTGCAGCTGCCACTCCAAAGACTGTTGGAACAATGACTGGGGCGGCCCAGATTGCGAAAGCTGATAAAACGGATTCAAAAGTTAATGTCGATGTTGGAAATAAAACAACAACTACATTAAAACCTGGTGCAACGAAATCAGGGATTAAAAAATCTGATGGAACAAAAACAAGAATTCTTAAAGGCGAAATAAAACCAACTAAGAAAAAAAGTTCTGCCGGTGTAGTGGCAGCTTTGCTTGCTGTTGTTGCAGGTTGTGCGGGCTATCTCTACTATTCTTTACGAGAGCCTGAAATGCCCGTAATGGTAGAAGCTCCGGTTAAACATGAAAAACAAGGTCGTACCGTTGCGTCACAAGATCCACAACAGCAACATCCCGCTGAAGTGAGCCATGAAATCAGTGCTGATAAAGGACAACTTGCTCTCGCTCATTTTGATAAGCAAAAAATGCAAGTCTTTGTCGATGGTGTAAAAAAAGAAGTGGAACTCTCTGTTGTAAAAGTTCCAGTTGGAAAAGATTTTATTTTAAGAATTCAGATTGAAGGAAAAAAACACTTCATCAAAGAAATGAGAGTGGATAACGCTTCAACTGTTGAGCTTGAAATTCCAGAAATGCCTTCGATTGCTTACGGCTATGTCAATACATCATCTAATTGTGCTCAGGGTGAAATTAGATATGAAATCCTCGGTGAAAAACGAGTCAGCTCAATTCCAATGTCTGAATCTTTCGGAATTGGATTTCCACTTGGATTGGATGAAAAAGGGCAGTTAACTGCTGCGACTTATGAAATCTATTTCAAGAAAAAAGGCGAAGACATCGAAAGAAAAATCGAAGTAACGCTCAATCGTGAAGATCAGACAGTGGATCTCTGCGAGCTTCTTTAATTCCCAAAAATTGTGAAATACAGCATCGGGATGTTCAGAAAGATCATCATGGCCACTAGTGCATAACTGATGAAATTCTGCATCGGAGAGTTGGTGTATTCACCCATGATGTCCGGATCATTACAAAGTTTGATAATGAAAAGAATAACGATGGGAATTAACAAACCATCGATGATTTGCGAGTAAACGAGAATGCTGAATAAATTAATATTTGGTATTAACGTAATCGCGGCGCCAATCACAATCATGAGTGTAAAGATAGAAAAGAAGTGTGGGGCCTCTTTGAAGTTTTTATCAACTCCAGATTCCCAGCCCATTCCTTCACAAATGTAATAACTCGCGGCGAGTGGGAGAATTGCAGCTGCAAAAAAAGAAGCATTAAAAAGACCAAAACCAAATAAAAGGCCAGCATATTTTCCGGCCAGAGGTTGAAGTGCTACGGCCGCATCGCTTGCGGTGGAAATATTGATGCCTGCTTTATTAATAGTGGCAGCACAACAAATCATAATAAAGACTGCAATGATTAACGTAAGCGTACATCCGACAATGACATCCACTTTAGAATGCCATAAATGTTTTACTGGAATTCCTTTTTCAACAACTGCTGCTTGCAAATAGAATTGCATCCACGGAGTTATTGATGTTCCCATAAGACCAACCATAATAGGAAAGTCTTTTGCGGTGATACTGTGAAAGTTCGGATTCACAATCGCCGTTGAAATTTCACCCCAGTTTGGATTAACTAAAAAACCGGACACAATGTACGTGAGAAAAACGCTACAACCGACAATAAAAATTCTTTCAACGCCTTTGTAATCGCTTTTGAGAACGATGAGCCAGACTAGTATGGCGCAAATGGGGACGCTGATAAATCGCGATACGCCGAAAATCTCTCCAGAGGAGGCGATCCCTGCAAACTCCGCCATTGTGTTGCCGAGGTCGGCAAAGAGTAAAAAGAAGAGCGAGTAAAACGTGACTTTCAATCCAAACTTTTCGCGAATGAGATCGGCCAGACCTTTTCCTGAAACAATTCCCATGCGAGCAGACATTTCCTGAAACATGATGAGAGCAACGGTGACGGGAAATAAAATCCAGATAAAGCGATAGCCCGTCTGCGCACCGGCGAGAGAATAAGTTGCAATCCCTCCGGCATCATTATCAAGATTAGCAGTAACCAGTCCGGGACCGACAATACTCAACATGAGCACGAGTTTTGTCCAGAAAGGATTGGCGAGAATATTTTTTTTCATTTCTTTCATGAGAGAAGCCTGTCGAGAATATCATCCACCGAAATCATGCCCAGCAATTCATATTCGCGGGAAACAATGGGACACGTAACCATGTTGTACTTGTTCATAAATTGGGCCACTTCTTTCCAGTGTGTATCAACAAAAAGACACTTTATATCTGATTCATTCATCATGTCTTTCACCTGAAGATCTTCGTTGTGGATGAGCAACTCTTGAAGAGAGAGTGTACCGACAAGCGTTTTATTTTCATTGATGACATAAATATCGTAGAAAGAAGCTACTTCTTCGTAGCGTTCTTTGATTTGTTTTAAGACTTCTGCTTTCGTTGTTTCTGCAGTGACTTCAAAGATTTCAGAAGTCATAAGTCCTCCTGCTGTATCTTCGTCGTGTTCGAGGAGCTCTTGAATTTCTTCCTGGATTTCAATGTCATCGATATTGGAAATAATTTCATCGGCCTTATCTTCATCGAGTTCATTTAATAAGTCCGCGGCATCATCCGTGTCCATATTCTCGATAATTTCAGCGGCCTTTTCAGGGTTTTCATTTTCAAGAAGGGAGGCCTGCAGTTCCTCATCAACCTCTGACAATGTTTCGGCCGCAAGCTTCGGATCCAGGTTAGAGAAAATCATCTCACGGCCATGGCTGTCCAGATCTTCCAGAATGTCTGCGATATCAGCAGGGTGAAGATCTCGCAAATCTTCATTAGTAAGATTTAGACGAACGCTCTTTTGCACATTTCTGTTGGGAATGGCGTGAACGTATTTCCAATTGATCGTCGTATCATTGCTGAGGTATTTTGATGCTGGTCTGATCGCCTTGATCATCATATCAATAGGGCGCTCTAAACTGAGACGTCTGACAAAGCTTCGAAGTCCAACCTCTGCATGAGTGACTCTCAAATCTTTTCCAGCTCGGATAAATTGAATATCGTTCACGCGAACAACTTTCTTCCCATGAGTATCGACGATTTGTTTATCGAGAACGATCTGTCCTAGCGGTGGATACTCGACAGTGGGGCCCGCAAATTGATTAGCGAGAATACTTGTGACTGTTTTGGTGTTTAAAGTTTTTGGAAAGGTTCGGCTTCGTCGCGGGTAAGCTTCTTTTTTCACAATGATTTTTCTATAAGAAAAACTTACGACTTCAGACCAATGAATATAAAAAAGAACTCCACTGCGTTTGTATTGAATAGCGAGGACAGAAGGGTAGATTTCTTCATAATCAATGAAAAAATCAACGAGCCCTCCAAGCTTTTGTCCATCTTCGTTGACAACAGGAATGCCAATAGTAGCAGAAAAATGCAATGTGATATCAGAAAGATCTTTGAAAATTTCCATTCTTATTCCGATTGATCGCTTTTCGATTGCTTGAAAATATTATTTTTTCTCATGTTGAGAAGTTTCATAATATCAGCTGCTGTTTCTTCCAGCGCTTTATCAGTCACGTTAAAGACAGGCCATCGTTTATTTTCTTTGAAAATAGTATTGGCCCATTCAACTTCTTCAATAATCTTGTCGTGCTCAGCATATTCCCCCTGGTGTTTGTCGGCCCCAAGGCGTTGCAATCGATTTTTTCTAATTTCGGAAAGTGAATTTGGATCAATTGTTAAGGCAAAAATTTTCCTCTGATCTACTTCAAATAATTCTTTTGGTAGAGGTTGATCTTTAATCATGGGAATGTTCACAACTTTTATTCCGTGTTGTGAGAGATAAACTGAAAGAGGAGTCTTTGATGTTCTTGAAACGCCGACGAGAATGACATCAGCAAGATGAAGAGACTCAAGGTTTCTTCCGTCATCGTGATTGAGCGTAAACTCCATCGCTTCTACTCGTTTATAATATTCATCATTCACGGCGCGAAGAAGTCCTGGTTCAGACATCGGCTCTTGATTGAAATAATTTGAAAAAGCAGTTAAGGCCGGGCCGATGAGATCTAGTGTGCGTACATGTTTAGTGCGCGCCAGCTCAGCAATATATTCGCGCAATTTTCCAGAAACAATCGTGTGAATAACTAAATCGTGATGAATGGCCGCTTCGTTAAAGATCGCATCGATCTGTTCCGGGGTTCTAATATTTTTATAACGGGTGAAATACACTTCTCTGTCTTTAAACTGGGCCATAACAGCTCTCGAAATTGCTGTGGCCGTTTCACCGGTTCCATCTGAAATAATAATAATTTTTAGTCGTTGTGTTTCCAGCGCCATGAGCTTTTTATCCTGAAGGTGATCGTTAACTCTACTTTATCACTTTAATAAGAATTGCTCTACGCTCGAAAAAATTTTCTCACTGTCTGAAAGGGGATTGTAAGACTCTTTTGGATGAATCTTATTGAAGAAAGTTCTCTGGGATTTGGCGAGCTGACGAGTTGATATGGATATTCTCTCCATACATTCCTCTGCATTTTTGAAAAGCCCCTGGCGGAACTCGATAGCTTCTTTATACCCGATAGAAGACAATGGTTTTTCGGTTAAAGAAAAACCTGCTGTGGCCAGCTCTTCTATTTCTGTCATCAAACCATCTTTAAACATTTTTTCTGTACGTGCAGTAATGATTTGAAAGTGAAGATCCTTGGGAAGGTCCAGATAAAGATGAAGAATGTCCCATGGATGAATTATTGTGCTCAAGTCGTAAGGATCTTTTTCATCCAGTGTTTGCTTTTGATCGGAGATTTTTGTTCCCGTTGATTCAAAATGTATGGCGGCCCGCATGAGTCTGTAATGATCATTCACATGGTAGTTTTTCAGTGACTCCGGATCATGCTTACGAAGATAGTCCAAAAGGGCCTCAATTCCACCTTCCTGAAACATCTTTTCCATTTTCATTTTGATGTCTTCAGACGGGGAGGCTGATTCATACATACCTTTGAGAAGTGCCCTCAAGTAAAAAGCGCTTCCTCCAACGAGGATCACCATTTTTCCTTTGGCGAAAAGATCTTCTATTTGAGCCTGGGCCATTTTAATAAAATCGGCGGCGTTCATAGGAGAAGTGATGGAGGCAACATCTATCATGTAATGATCGACCCCTTTTTTTTCTTCTTCAGTCGGTTTGGCAGTGCCTATGGAGATCTCTTTGTAAAAAAGCAAAGAATCAAAATTGACTATGACAGCTTCTGGATGGCGCCGGGCGATTTCAATACTGATTCTGGTTTTTCCGGAAGCTGTAGGTCCCGAAACGATAATCAGCTTGTTCTTCATTTAAGAAGACTCCGGACATTTTGTTCTGTGAGCTGGACTAGACCTTCGCGTGTTGTCGCAAGCATTTTTTCCAACAATGATTCAGAAGGAAGCGCAGCCGATTCCCAATTGCTCGCAACAAAGGTTTTAAACTCGGCAGAGGAGTAATCTTTTACCCGCGGTTGCTCGAAATAGTTCAAAAGGACCTGAGTGATTTCTCTCGATTGTGCTTGAGGGACGAAGCGAGGAAGAGTCCTCAGAGCAAGCACTTCTGGATTTAATCTGTCTAATTCAAAGCCTAGGTTTTTTATTTCTTCCAGGTGATGATCAATTTTTCCCTTTGGCATTCGAAAGGGCTCGCTGATTAAAAGTGGACCTGCGATTTCTTCTTTGGCAATAAAATCTGCAAGCGAGAGGTCTAAAAAAGACGCCATTAATTTTTTAATATCAGCAATGAAAAAAGAATTCTCCATTTTCAGCAAAAGCAGAGTCGGTGAGATCATTCCCATCAACAGTCCCGCCGAATTTGGATTCGTTTGCATCGTTGTCTGTGAAGGCTGCTCAGAAGAGTATAGACTCTCATTTTGTTCATTCGATTGTCCAAACATGTGCTGGAGATCGAAGCTTTGATTTTCTTCACGAGTAAAAAATTGTTCCTGCACCTGATCTTGAAAAATCATGGCCGGCTGAACCGGAACAGCATTTTTCTTCATAGCACTTCTCAATGAACTGACGAGAAGTGAATAAATCACATCCGACTTGAAAAATTTAATTTGAATTTTATTCGGGTGAACGTTGACATCAATATCGGCCGGAGGCACTGAAATCTTAACCATGTAATGGCCGGACTCGCCGTAGCGCCAATGAGATTCTAGCGTTCTTAAAATCGCCGAATGCAGCGATTTATCCTGAAAGAAGCGGTTGTTGGCAAAAAGGTAATGATGACGATATTGAGGAGTTGAATGAGTTGAAGGGGAGAAGAAAACTTCAACTTTATAGCCATCATATTCTTCGGAACTCGTCCAGACTTCACCTTGAGAGTCTTTGGAGTTGCGGGGAAAGAAAACATGTTTTGCTCTTTCTAGGGCGGATTCAGGTTTGAAGATTTCTCTTTCTTTTTCATCCCACTTGATCGAGAAACTTACTTCAGGATTGGCGAGTGCAAATGAATAGATCATTTTCTTTAAAGCAGATTTCTCACTGACTTTTGATTTGATAAATTTTAAACGCGCCGGTGTGTTGTAAAAGAGGTCTTTGATAAAGAGACTGGTTCCTTGCTGACTCGATTTGTTGGGAATGAGTAATTCCTGAGCTCCACCGTGAATAATAATTTTTCCGCCTTCTTTAGTAAGATCCGAAGGCTGTGATGTACACGTAATACGTGCACTGGCCGCCACACTGGCCAGGGCTTCGCCTCTGAAACCGAAACTGTGCAGGCTGAATAAATCTTCATAAGACTTCAATTTCGAAGTAGCGTGACGAAGAAAAGCGTAGGGAAGATTTTCAAAAGTCATTCCGTGGCCGTTGTCTTCAATAGAAAGAAGATCCAGTCCGTTTTCAATTAAATGCAGATTGATTTCAGTTGAGCCGGCGTCGAGGGAATTTTCGATAAGTTCCTTAACTAGCGAAGCAGGGCGTTCGAGAACTTCTCCAGCTTTGATCTGGTCGATAATATGTTCGGGAAGAATTTCAATTTTCCGATTGGCAGTATCAGTGTTTGTGTTCATTAGCCCCTATAGAAGTTAACCTGATTTCTGCCACCCTCTTTCGATTTGTAGACGGCCTCGTCAGCTCTTTTGAAGAGATCAGTGCCTGTAACTACTCCCTGGCGATAATCAGCAACTCCGATAGATGCTGTAACGGGAAGTCTTTTCCCGTCGTACATGAATTCTTTGCTCTCGATAAGTTTGCGAAGTCTTTCCGCAATTTCGAAAGATTGTTTGAGATTTGTTTTCGGTAAAAGAATAACGAACTCTTCACCACCGTAACGAGCGAACACGTCTTGTTCACGAATCCCGTTTGTGCGTATGATTTGGGCCATTTCTTTTAAAACAAAGTCACCGGCATCGTGGCCGTAATTGTCGTTCAATTTTTTGAAGTGATCGAGATCGAAAATAATGAGTGAAAGAGGTTCACCTGTTACTTTGCATTTGTTAACTTCTAACGTGATTTTGTTATTGAAATAACCCTTGTTGAAACACCCAGTGTGTTTATCTGTATTGGCCTCGAGATTAAGTTTATCGTAAGTCAGTCTTTCAGGATCACCTTTAGGGAGATACTTCAAAGCAATGCTGCCGATTTTGATGATATCGCCTTTAGCAAGGGGAGTGAGAGCTTCAACTTTTTTATTGTTGAGGTAAGTTCCGTTTTTAGATCCGCAATCTTCAAGCACATGGTTTTCACCGCTTGCAAGAAGCTTAAAGTGATAACGAGAGACGCCGTTGAATTCCAACGCAATTGTATTATCTGCATTTCTTCCGATGCTTACTTGTGGATCTTTTAGATCAAACAGAGTTCCGTTCAAATCTCCACCAACAACTAAAAGCGCTGCCGGCTTTAGTTGAGCTTCTTTTTCTGAAGCTTGTAAAGCTGCACGGATATCGGTTAAGACGATGGTTGTATCATCAGTACTCATATTGATTTTGATTCCTTCTTTAAGACAATTCTCTAAGTACCAATTTTAACTAACAGTCGAAATTATTTCAACTGATTCAAAAATTGGTAGGCATAAATCTTCCCTGCCTCAACTCCTGGTTGATCAAAAGGATCAATCATTAAGTAATCGCCCATCAGAGCAGTGAGTGATTCAAAGAAGACAATGAGTTCGCCCATATGGAATTCATCATTGCGCTCAATCTGAATATGAATAGTTGGTCTGCCATTTTCAGCTAGGGCCTTGAGCGTTCCATTGAGTTCCGCTTGCATCAACTGCGATAGAGAATAACTTGAGAGTTTTTCTAGGGCATTTGTTTTTAGTGAAGAATCGAGTTTAAAGTCTGCGCCAAATTTTGCGACTTCAATCAAGACGAGGCATTTATCGCTTGGGCCTTCCATGAACAATTGCATTTGAGAATGCTGATCAGTGGCTCCGTAACCCACAATGGGAGTAAAGCCGGTATGAACAATTTCACCCGAGGTGTTTTTTTTCTTTCCGAGGCTTTCTGCCCAAAGTTGGGTGAACCAGAAAGAAAAATTTCTTAACTTGGAAGAGTACGGCATAAGAACCGTTTGAGAAATTTTTTTCTTTTGCTTTAGTTGAAATAAAAATTCTGCAGTTTTGAGTAGTGGATTTTCAGCAGAGTCGAGAAGACACGTTTTCTGTGCGCTCATGGCCCCTTTAATGAGTTGGTCTACGTCCATCCCCGCAAAAAATGCAGGTAAATAGCCAACGGGAGTTAAAGCACAAAAGCGTCCACCGACATCTGAAGGAACTTCGAGAAGTGAAACGCCCAGTTCACGACCCAAATCGAGAAGCTCGCTTTTCACAGGATCAGTGGCAAAAACAAAATAGTTTTTCAACTGATCAGTGCCGATTTTCTTTTCAGATAAAAAGTTTGTGACGATCGAAAGAGCGGCCATTGTTTCAGCCGTGCCTCCGGATTTGGAAACGAAGTAAAATAATGTTTCTTCCGGAATAATTCCATCGAGCTGCGTAGCCAGTTCTTCGGGATCAATATTGTTGATGAAAATGAAGCGAGTTTTATTTTTTTGAAGCGCACTCACGAGCATTTCGGGCCCAAGGCTTGAGCCTCCAATGCCTACGTGAACAAACGTTTTTCGATTTTTAAATTTTTCATACACTGCGCGGGTGTTTTTGAGCAATTCCTCTCTTTCGAAAGTGTGAAAGAACTGAGTCTTGGGATTGCGGATGATTTGCTTGAAAGAATCAAGTTTTTTCACATCTGCCTGTACACTCTCAGAGAAATTGAAATTAAGACTCATAATTCACCTCAGTGTGTTGCGTATTCTTTTTTCAAATTGCGTGCGATGACGACTCTCTGGATTTGATTAGTGCCTTCAACAATCTGAAGAACTTTTGCATCTCTCATGAATCGTTCTACTGGGTATTCTTTCGTGTATCCGACACCGCCGAGAATCTGTACAGCGTCTGTGGTTACTTTCATCGCAGTATCTGTCGCTTTTAGTTTTGCCATACAGGCAAGCTTCGCATTGGGAGTTCCGTTGTCGTAATCGCTCGCAGCTTGCATCACGAGTAAACGTGAACACTCAATCTCTGTGGCCATATCGGCCATCATAAATTGCAGTCCCTGAAAATCGAAAATAGGTTGGTTGAACTGCTGACGAGTCAATGAGTATCTCACAGCTTCATCAAGAGCGCGCTCAGCACATCCGACCGCTATAGCTCCAATGGTAAATCGTCCCTTCTCAAGAGCGGCCATGGCGATTTTAAAACCTTCTCCTTCAGTGAGAAGAAGATTCTCTTCAGGAACGAAACAGTTGTGGAACAGGAGTTCTCTCGTCGGAGAAACTTTCCATCCCATTTTCTTTTCTTTTTTGCCGTAGCTGAAACCAGGAGTTCCGTCGCGAACGATAAAAGCTGAAACGCCTTTGCCGCCAACGCCTCCGGTTCTCGCCATCACAATATAAGTTTTAGCAATTCCACCAGAGGTAATCCAGATTTTTGATCCGTTTAAAACATAGCCCGCACGCCCATCAACGACTGTCTTCTTCGCAGTTGTCACGAGAGACGCGGCATCTGAACCTGCTCCTGATTCTGAAAGACAGAAAGCACCAATTTCCTGGCCGCTGGTTAAAGCGGGAAGATAAGTTTTTTTCTGTGTTTCATTACCAAATTCATTAAGAATGGCCTGCACCATGCTCGACACTGAAATGGTGACGGCATATGCCACTGATGATTTGGCAATTTCGCAAAGAGCGATAGAGAAGTCTTCATAGGAGAGACCCATTCCCCCGTAAGCTTCTGGAAGAGTCATCCCAGTGAATCCAAGAGACCCGAGTTCATTGAAGATGTCCATGCGGAATTCTTCAGTTTCATCATCGTGTTCCATGTGGGGTTCGATTTTTTGCAGACGGTATTTTTCTAACTGGTTTTTTAATTCAATTTGTAATTCGTTCATTTGTTCTACCTATTCAAGTGCCGCTTTACCAAGAAGGTTCTTGGCAATAATCATGATCATGACTTCGTTAGTTCCTGCGCCGATTTCGTTAAGCTTATTGTCTCTCATCATGCGCTCAAGAGGGAACTCGCGAGAGTAACCGTAGCCGCCGTGAAGTTGAATAGCGTCGAGTGCTATCTTTGTGGCCATTTTGGGAAGCGCTAGTTTTACCATCGCGGCCATAGAAGGACCTCTTTCTCCCATATCGTAGCGCTTAGCTGTTGTGTAGAGAAAGCTTCTCATCATTTCAGTTTCCGTCGCCATTTCAGAAATCATTTTTTGGATCATCTGGAACGAACCGATGTGCTTCCCGAATTGTTTTCTTTCTCCGGCGTATTTCACACATTGATTCACACACGCTTGTGCAATACCAAGAGAAATACCTGCGATGGTTATTCTTTCGATGTCGAGGTTTTTCATCATGTGATAAACCGAATCGCCTTCTTTTCCGACGAGCGCTGTCGATGGCACGCGAGCGTTTTCGAAAATTAATTCACCGGTTGGAGATGATCTCATTCCCATTTTGTGAATTGGCTTTCCTACAGAAAAACCAGGTGTCCCTTTTTCCACGATGAACGTAGAAAGATTTTTCTTTTCAGCACCAGTTCTTGTGTAGACATAGGCCACGTCAGCATATTGAGCATTCGTGATCCACATTTTAGCGCCATTCAGGGTGTATGAACCGTCGTTGTTTTTAACAGCTTTCGTTTGAATACCAACTGCATCTGAACCGTATTCCGGTTCACTCATCCCCATACAACCAATGTGTTCGCCAGTGATCAGTTTTGGTAGATATTTTGCTTTTTGTTCAGCTGAACCGTTGTTTTGAATATTGTTCACACAAAGAATTGAGTGAGCGAGATAAGAAAGAGTTGAACCTGCGCAGGCAGCTCCAAATTCTTCCATCACAAGAGTCGCGGCAACTGCACCCATGCCAGCTCCGCCGTATTCAGGATCTGCAGTGATTCCCAAAACGCCGAGTTCGCCCATTTTTTTAAATGCATTGATGTTGAACGATTCATCATGATCGTGCTTCTCTGCAAACGGCGCTAATTCTTTACTAGCGAAATCTTTACAGAGTCTTTGAAGGTCTTTTTCTTCTTCGGTGAAAAACCACATTGCTTTACCGCCTTTTTGCAGATTATAATTTTTAAAAATTTAGTCCTGAATTTATAACAAATTTAGACAGACACTGTAAGACATGAGGTGTTAGTAGTGACCCTGACAACCCCGGTTCCACGAGACTTAGATACAGTTTTTCCAGGTGAGAATTGGTTTTTTTATTGGAAAACCTCAGCTTCTCTCTGGAGAACCAAGCTTCAGGAATTTCCTGGAACAAGAATTATTATTCCCATCAACTGGTCGTTTCACTCTGAAACAGGGGATCAGTTCGATTTCGAAGAGCATAGACCGGAAACAAATTTAAAAAAATTGTATGAAATTGCCACTGAAGTGGGAAAACAGGTCGTTTTTTTCCTTCCGCTCACTCCGGCGCCCTTTCTTCCCAATGGCGGCCTGCCGCATTTATTGGCAAGAGGTCTGGCCCTAAACAACGAACAGATGGCCTACGGGATCATTGATGCCGACGAAAATTTGATAAAAATTTATTCTTTTTTTGATCCTCGGGTATTCGAGGCTTTTGATAGATTTGTCAAAAAACTTGGACAATATTTCGTTGCCAATAAGATTCCTTCTGATGTGTGGGGAATCCGCTGTGGTTATTTCAAAGATGGCCTTTTCAGAAGCTTTCTGGAAGATACATCCAAAACTTTCGAGCAGGCCTTTACTCGATTTCTTCAGGGTAAAAAAACGGAAGAACAGACTCTTTCTCCGATTGAAGAAAAACAATACGCTTTTGAATTTAATAAAACCGTCCAAGATCTTTATGCGACCAATGCTCGCGAAAATATCGGCTCTAACTTTGAAGGAACACTCGACGTGGCCTTTCTCGGGGCGAGCACGTCTAAATTTTTGAAACGACTTTCTGGAACAATTTCCACTGTCGATTACACTTCCGAAATTTATGAATCTCTGGCAAAAGACATCATTCCTTCATCGGTTTTGATTTCCCATCGCCTGAAGAAGGGAGTTCTTTCCAGAGAGCTTAACGATCTGGTGGCCAATTCTTATCTTCCTTCCAGATTGTCAGTGAATTCTGCCTATGAATATGAAGACATTGCTGTCTTTTCTCCGCTTTCTTTTTTCAAAGTTTACGAAAAAATCGATGGCGTGAGTTCCATGTTTCAAAGCTGGGAACAGCTTCACCTTTGGACTTATCTTCAGAAAAATTTTGGCTGGAGCTATAAAATTATCTCCAATGATACGTTGAAGCTTCATGAGAATAAAAATCCTTATCAGGAACATATTCATCTTTTCCACGGCCATGACGTAGACAGAACTCTTTTTAATTTTATTTTGAAGACGTTTATGAATGGCGGGCGAGTCATTCTCAACCGTTCAGGACTTTCCGAAGAATATACCAAGAGATTGGAAACGTTTTTCCTGGAAAACTCTCTCAATGTTGAAAAGGTAAGCTTTAAAACACAGATTCAAAATATCTCACTAGGTGAGGGAAGACTGGTTTTAATTGATGGCGATCAATTTGGCGAGATGACTGGAAGTGACTATGAAGAATTCTGGAAAAATATCGTTGATACATTTTCTCTCGTTCACGTTCCAATTTTAAACGTAGACGGGATTGATTACTACTGGAGAACGAGACCTTCTTCGACAAACGAATTGAAGTTTGAGGAAATAAGAAGATTATCTCTCTACAATCCAACGAGCTATCGCAAAAAAATGCGCATGAATCTCAATAAGAATTTTGTGGTTTATAAAGTTCTCGATGAAATTAATGTCATTGTTCAAACTTACCCGAACGAACTTGAAGTTGAGCTTTCTCCGGAAGGTTCAGTTATTATCGACTTTGGAGTGTTCTCATGAAAGATATCGAATACATTGTAGGCGTCTACAATTACCTCAATGCTTTTCCGGAACTTCACAGCGATTCAGCTTACTATCTTCTTTATCTTCTCGATGAAAAGGGGATTCTAGATCGCTCAGTCGCAGATCAGTTGTACGAAGAAAAATTCAAGACTGATTTATCAGCTGGAAATATTCATGCAAAAATGATCGGTCCTTTTGAATCCACAGATCGTTTAAATCAGTTTGCTTTTCAGCTTTGCGAAGAGATGAACGCTGCTAAGGTTAGTCTTCTTTCTGTTCAGGAATACAATACGCTTCTTGAAAGTACCCAAACTTCCTCTGATTTTCATCGCGACCTGCTTTTAAAAGGGAATGTGATGGAAAATATCGAGCGGAAGAAAAAAGGTTTTTTATCCCGCTTTTTTTAAATGTTGTGACTTAACCAAATCGCATCAGAATGATGGACCTAAAATCCGTTTCACACTCTTTTTTCTCATTTATAAAAATGACTTGCCGTTAGTAAGTTAAACAAAATGGAAAAAAGGGATCATGATCATTGTTCTTATTGTAAATGAAGAGTCTAGTGAGCGCATCGAATTTCCCTTGCTCGACAAGTACGTCGTAGGAAGAGATGGGACTGCAGACATTTTTCTTCAAGAGAAATACATACATGATTTTCATTTTAGGATTGAATTAACTTCTTCGGGGAAGGTGCTGCTGAAGACGATCAATCAAAAATCGCGTCTCGAATACAAAAATGAATCTCGAACTCATTGCTATCTTTGCGCACACGAAGTGGTTGAAATAGGCAATTATAAGATCTTCATTGATACCAATCGAATTTCAGCAGCAGAGTTGCAATCGCTTCATCTCATTGAGGAAGATTAGTTTGCAAGGGCCTCGTCAATTTCAGCATCAGCTTTTATTTCTTCACTGAGATTTCTGATAGGCGCAGACTGCACTTCTTTTGTCAGGTCAATTGCATTTTCTTCCGGAGCCGCCTGCTCAATTTGAGAAAGGGCCTTTTCAACTTTAACTTCTTCGACAGCGGTTTGAATGTCTTCTTTCGCTACGGCCATTTTCTTTTGAGCCGCTTTTGGTTGAACGTAGTTGGCCATGCCTTCAGACTTGTAGTACAGAGTAAATCCGGCATAGATGACGTTTGGATTTTTGATTAGGGGCTTATTGTTTTCCCAGATTTTTTTCCATTTCTTAGGCGTTTGGTAAACGTTGTTAGAAATAACCCCCAGAGTTTCACCTGTTTTGATCATGTACGGAGTTCCTTCCGGATTCCAGACAAATTCTTTTTCAGGAGCAGCGTAGGAGATTTTCATTCCTGCACGAAGGGCCGTTCTTTTTTCAAAGATTTCACGATTCATGGCCTTTAACTGTTTCCACATTCCAATGTCACCGTAGATTTTAAAAGCGATTTGCATAAGCGTTTCGCCTTTTTTAACAGTGTAAGACATTTGGTGGCCGGCATTTGGATTTTTCGTTTCTACAACCGGAGCCTCTTCTTTAATTTCTGGAAGAGCTTCTTCGACTTTTACATTTTTTGCTGATTCATTTGTAGCAACTTCTTTTGCAGTTGTTGCCGTTGTATTACCGGAAAATTCAGCTTCAAGAGATTTTAAATCATCCTGAACTTCGGTTTGTGGAGCTGCGTTGGCGGTATTTGAAGGAGCATCAGTTCCATTTTTCAAGTCAGTTTCTTTAGCGCCTTCATTCATTGAAGAAGCAAAAAGATCATCATGAGTTTCTGTCGTGCCAGATATTTCCGTGGCTGATGTTTTTGAATCTGTTGGTTGTTCCGGTGTTTTCCATTTTTCAATTAATCCACATGATGAAAGAATTAAAGAAAGAAGAAGAACCTTCAAAATACTTTGTCTGCTCACGCAAAACTCCTTATAGGGCCAATGAATTTGTGTCCTGCTTCTAGGATACGAAACTTATGCTCAGATAAGGAGGGAGAGGCAAAGTTTGCCTATTCTCTTTTTGCGAATTTCTGGAACGGAGCTTTGAGTGGTGAGTACTCAATAACCAACTCGAGAGGCTTGTGATCCGATCCTTGATAAAATCCTTCAACTTTAGCTTCGAGAACGCGCAGGTCTTCGGTATAGAAAAAGTGATCCAGTGGGCGTCCATTGAATCTCATGCGGTTGTCTGGAAAGAAATTCGCTTCTTTCATTTTCATTTTTACGCAAAGATCTTTGAGGGTATTGAGGCGATCATCATTCCATGAATTGAAATCACCCGCGAAAATCATCGGAGCTGGAATATCTTTGATAACTTCGTAAATGCGACCGATTTCCTTTTTAAAAGAAGGAACGTCTACGAAGTTAATTCCATGAATGTTGACGACAGTTAGTTTTTTATCCGTGGAACGAATCGGATACTGAGTAATCAGAGTGACCTTTGGAGAGTTCACAACCGGTTCAAGAGTCTGCGTGCGGATGAACTTTTCCGAGTCCGGCTGGACTTGAGTCGCAGTCGCTACACCTGTGCGATAAAACTCCTTTCCAAGAAAAAAGGAAGTCGCAGTCGTGTAAATATTGAGAGGAAAGGCCGAAAAGACTTTTTCCATAAAGGGATCGAGCTGCATTTCCTGAGCGATAATTAAATCTTTTTTATAGGCGAGATCCGTAAAATCGGTCGCAAAAGTGCCGTCTTGCCCTTTATGTAAGTTCCAGACCAGAACATTCATTCTTTTTGGAAGAGAGGACTGGCTAGCGGTACCAACCGTCATCAAGACTTCGTTATCTTTAGGAACCGGGTGGGCATAATTGAATGCAGCTTCAGTGCTTTGAACCGTGATTCCGGTCGATAGCAGAATCGCCAGGGTTAAAGTCTTAGAAAAGTGGTTAAAGGTTTTCATTCTTAAGCATCCTGTTTAAAAAAGGTCTATTTAAAATCGTACCGAAGTGTTTTTAGTTTGTAAAAATTACTTTACGTCGCCATTACAAGCGAAGTTTGCTATAAATGCCCCTATGGAAAATTCATCGGACCAAACAACAACTTTGCCTGCGAAGCAGCCAAGAAAAAAATCTCTTTATTCCTTCACCTTGAGTGAATTACGCGACTATCTTGCCGAGCGCGGCTATGCCAAGTTCGGAGCAGATCAGGTGTACCAATGGATGTACAAGATTCAGGATCGCGACATCAATAACTGGACCAACGTTTCAAAAAAAATCAAAGAAGATTTCATAACAAATCTCGATCTCGATCTTCCAAAAATTATCTGGAATGGTCTTTCGAAAGACGGCACAAGAAAATTTCTAGTGAAGATGCATGATGATCAAACGGTAGAGGCCGTGGCCATTCCTGCTCGCGACCGACTCACGCTTTGTATCTCTTCTCAAGTGGGATGCGCTATCGGTTGTACTTTCTGTCATACAGGAACGATGGGTTTAAAACGCCACCTTTTACCGGATGAAATCGTCGGGCAATTTATGGCGATTCAATATTGGCTAAAAGAGAATGCAGGGCCTGAAGAAAGGCTGACAAACATCGTCTATATGGGGCAGGGGGAACCGCTTCACAATTATGACAATGTCCGTTCGTCTGCGATTATTTTTATGGAAGATAAAGGTCTGGGTCTTTCTCAAAGAAAGATCACACTTTCAACTTCCGGTCTCGTTCCACAAATTGAAAAGATGTGGGATTTCCCACCGGTCAATATCGCTATTTCGCTCCATGCGGCCCACAACAATATTCGCACAGAGCTCATGCCGATCAATAAGGCCTACGACCTTGAAAGATTGTTTACGGCAATTAGAAAAGTGCCTCTGAAAGCTTACAGAAGAATTACCTACGAATATATTTTGATTGCTGATTTAAACGATCGTCCGGAAGACATTCAAGGTCTGGTCGATCTGCTTGAAAAAGACAAATCGAAGATCAATTTGATTCCCTACAATGATTTCCCGGGTTCGAAGTTCAAACGTCCGAGTAATTCGAAAGTGATCTGGTTTCAAGAAGAGCTTTTGAAGAGAGGGTATGTTTGTACGACAAGAACCACAAAGGGCCAGGATATCCTGGCCGCTTGCGGTCAATTAAAAAGCGAGTATGAAAAACTTAATCTATGGGATCGAGCAGAGTCTGAGCTCTCAAAACGAATTGAGGCGCTTAGTAACTAGTATCTGCTTTCCCTTTAGTGTAAGTCCAAGGTTGTGGCTCAGCTTTGCCCACATTTTCGTCTTCAACTTTCTTTTTTTCTTTAGCGACTACTGATGAAGGTTCACGGTCTGTTTCTTCCGAAGCAATTCCGCGGTCTGCTTTCACAGCTCCTTCCACTTTGTAATCTTCATTAAACTCCGGCGTTTTATAGTCGGTAGCAAAAGCGCCGGCACAAACACCCAGAGAGAGAGCGATGAGAGAGATTGTTTTAATTTTCATAATTTCACTCCTTACCCGATCCTATCGGTACTTTCTCTTCTTCGGTTTAATAACAAAATAACTTGAGCGTTTGGCTCAGGTTTTTAAAGATTGTTTACGGAAGCCCGTATTTTTGAGACTATAGAGAGGATTAAATTCTCAGGGTTATTTCAAAAAATGGAGTTTTTGTGACCTCTTCAAAAAATAGCAAGGCCTTATTCGGTGTCTTTGCGATGGTTTTCGTTTTCTTTGTGATTCTAGTTCTCTTTGCGACTTACACCATGAATGCGTTTAACGACACATCTGAATTAGAAAGAAAATCTAATCGTGCTCACATCGGCGTAATTGAAATCGAAGGCGTTATTATGGATGCCAAAGATACGATCGATCTTCTCCAGGCTGCTGAAGATGACAAACAAATTGAAGCGATCATTCTAAGAGTGAATTCACCTGGCGGAGCAGTTGGCCCGACTCAGGAAATTTACGAAGAAATTCAGCGCATCGATAAAAAGAAACCTATCTTTGCTTCATTCGGCGCAATCGCTGCGAGCGGTGGTTACTATGTAGGTGCAGCAACAAGAAAAATCTGGGCAAGTCCAGGAACCCTCACTGGCTCCATCGGCGTTATCATGGAGTTCATGGATCTTTCAAAACTTTATGAATTTGCCAAAGTGTCTCCGCAAACAGTGAAGGCCGGCCGTTATAAAGATGCAGGAAATCCTGCTCGAGCATTGACTGCAGAAGAACAAGATATGATGAACAAATTGATTGCCGGAGTTCACCAGCAATTTATCGGCGACATCATGAAGAGAAGAGCAGATAAAATCAAAGGCGATATTAAAGAGCTTGCTCAGGGACAAATTTTTTCAGGTGAAGGCGCTAAAGAAGCAGGTCTTGTCGATGAGATGGGAAGCTTGTGGACAGCAGGACGCGCGATTCATAAAGACCTGAAGCTTAAAGATGAATTCGCTTTAAAGTTTATGAAGAAGAAAAAAGTATTAGGATTGTTCGATTTAATGGGATCTCTTGAAGAGGGGATTTCAAAACTCAATATTAATAACCTTGTCCATAGCGATAAGGCACCTCTTCTTATGTTTAAATAAATGGAAATATACTTAAGCTCTTTCACCAGCTTCCTCGCTGAACATTTACTTGGTGTCGTGGCCACGCTCATTACGCTGGTTCTCGTCTACCATTATCTCATTGAGAAAGAGACTGGAGCGAAGCTTTCCAAGCGCTACCGCAATTCTATTTTCGAGGCCCAGTCAAAAATCTTTTTGAATGCGACTCAATATCTGATTTCTGGAAATAAAGACCTTGCGATTAAAGAATTTCTCTCTGCTGTGGATATCAATCGCGAAACCATTGAAACTTATTTTGCTCTTGGCGGGTTGTTTCGTTCAAATGGAGAAATAGAGAAAGCGATTTCTATTCACCGGTCATTGATTGCCAGAGAAAATATTTCTGAATCTCATCGTCTTCGCGCGCTGAAAGAACTCGCTGTCGATTTCGATAAAGGCGGCTTCGTTGATAAAGCGATTGAAACTTATAAAGACGTTTTGAAAATAAATCGTGATCAGTATGAAGTCATTCAATCACTTTGCCGTATTTACGAAGATACGGAAGATTGGGATCAAGCTTACAATTACCGAATCATGCTTTCAAAAGTTGGGCATCAAAATCAAGCTGAAACTATTTCACACATCCTCGTTCAAAAAGCGAAACAATATTTTGAAAAAGGTGAATTTAAAAAATGTGAAGAAGATCTTGAAGATGCATTTCGTTTTGCGCCTTCCGTTTCAGCCAAAATCCTTCGCTTGAAATTATTTCTTGTGAGCGGTGATATGGAGCAGGCTAAGTTTCTATTGCTGGAAATTTTGAAAGAGCATCCCATGTATGCTTCTTTTATTTTTGTTTCAATCGATGAAGATTTCAAAACCAGCAATGCAGAATTGAAAGAGACTTATAAAGGACGTCTGGAAATATTGAGAAAGTACTTCCTGGAAATGAACGATAAAGATCTGGTCAATTCAGCATCGGTTGTTCTTTCAAAAGTACGTTTATTGAAAGAATCCGGAATGACTCAAAATGCTTTTGATCTTCTTAAAGAATGGATGGATAACAATAAGCATTCTTCAGAAGTCATGAAAGTAGAATACATTAAATTATTGATTGAGCTGCAGAAGAAAGATGAAGCCCTCGTGCAAACGAAAGGTCTTCTGGAAAATTTGCACCAAACCCTGGCAAAACATTATTGCCGTCAGTGCGGTTACAACTCCGACAGTATTTTCTGGAGATGTCCGCAATGTCACGAGTGGGAAACAATACAGTTCAGATGGAAAGTGTAATGAAGAAAATACTGTTATTCACATTATGTTTGTCCTCACTTTCTGCTTTTTCGGCGGAAACAATGAAGAAGAGCATGATAGGAGTGAAGTATTTTACGGAAATGATGGGCAATGTTCATCAAAACCCGTCGCGCTATTCTCAGGTGCTCACAACGATCAGCTGCAACCATCCCGTTAAAGTCATGAAAGAAGTCTCAAAAGACGGAAAGGAAATGATTCTTTTCGGTGAAAACAACTGGCATATGGTGACCGTCGGTCCTTATGAAGGTTATGTCATGGCCGATTACCTGAGCGATAAAAAGAACGAATGTTTTGAAGAACAGTATCCTAAATTTTTTGACGGGCTCAATCTCGATATCAACGATCTTTATTACTGGGCGAGACTGTATGATCAGTACGTTCAGGGGAAATCAAAGGTTCGCCAATGATACCAGCAAAGTTTTTTCTTCTATTGGGAGCTATGCTTTTTTGTACGGGAACCCTTCTCGCTGAAAGCGAACCTGAAAAAAAAGAACCCACTAAAGAACAAGGAAAAGAACAGGGGAAAGAACCTGGTAAAGACCTGCTCGATTTTTCATCCATTAAAGACATCATTAAAAAGGATGGTCTAGAAGGGGAGTTAAAGAAAAAGCAGGATGAAAAAAGAAAATACCTGGACGCTCAAAAATTAAAAGAGATGAGACGTTTTAATGTTCCTACTCAGGATGTCTTCTGGAGCTTCTTTTCTGAGTTGTGGTTGGTCAAAAATGCGACTTCATTGAAGTGGGATATTCACAAGCCTGATTTTGAATTAGAAAAGGCCTTTACGGCGTTTCTTGAATCCCAAGGACATTTTGAAAAGAAAATTAAAATTCTTTTGATGGATTCAACTGAAATTGTTCATGCGGCCCTGCCTAGCAACGACAATGAATATATTTTTATTCTGTCCCTGCCTTTTATTCGCACGCTGGATTTGTCCAAGGTGGAAATTTCTCTTCTTTTGTTTGAAGATTTTGTTCGCATCAGAAAAGGGTATTTTAAAAATTATGTTTCAGATAAAGAGCTTGAAAATTTCTTAGGTTCAAACTTCAATGGAAAACCTTTCGATAAAAAGCTCATTGATACCCATTTGAAAAAATACAGCACTTTGCTTTTTGAAAAAGGTTTTACGTTTCAGGAGCAATTTGAAACGACCAAAGAAATAGATGTTCTTTTAAAAAATGATCTGAAGATGTGGAATACTTATCTGACTCTGTTGGAGAAAATTGATAATTTGACGAAAACCAACGCTCTTTATAAGAAGTATAATCAGATTTACCCATCGCCAGAGCTGCAGTTGAACTGGCTGAAGCCAAAAAACACAGAACTATAGTGAATTTCCAGAATGAATATTAGAAAGCAAATACAGGCAGTGACTGAGTTCTTCGCGTCTCCGCTTGGATCGCAGATCAAATACTATGCGCTTTTTTATTTTGTTTTGTGGAGTTTCCACCTCGTTTTAATTTCCCTTATTTCGTACTTTCATCTTTTACTGAATCATAACATCCGCACTATCGGCGACTGGATCGGGGACAGGGGATGGTTTCTGATAATTCTATCCAAAGTTTTGATCTTTTATCTCGCTTTGCAGTTCATCAGGCTCAAGAGCAATAAGATGACATTAGTTCGCAGTTATTTCCGCAACAGTATTCAGTTGCCGAGAAAAGAAATTTTCGTTGCTCTCTTCTTTCTCCTCATCGGTCTGATGGGGCTTGGAAAGATGATGTTGAACAATACGATCATTTTCGAATTGCATCGCATGCTTTTGTCTGCAGTCGGTACTATTATTTTTTTCTCAGTCGATTACGCGATGCTGGTTGTTCTGGAAATTTTCTTTCCTTTGAGATCGGCCCTTGATGAAAGAAGAAAGCTTTTTCTATTTCCTCTTCTTTTTTACTGGTTTACTTACGCGACTTTTATTTATGAGCAGACTGTCAGCATAAAACTTTATGCGTACTTTTTTCTACTGCTCTATCTGGGAGAGTGGAGAAGACGCAACTGGACCCTTCCACTTCTGTTTCTGCTGGCCTTTATGGTTCCTAGCTACACGATTCTCGGACAAGATCCTGTCTGGAATTCCAATTACACGATTCTTGCCATGGAAAAGAGCATTTCCAGCTTCTCCATCTTCATTCTCATTGCCTTTGCCGTCTTCTATTTGAACCGCACGATAAAAAAGAATCCAGAGTATATTTATCGGGATTAAATTAGCTTAAAAATTCCTGAAAGATTGTCTATGATGAGAGGGAATCAATTTTTTTAGGAGTAATCGCGTGCAATCTGGAAATCTGGATATTTTAAGAATCATCTTACATTCTGGCTTCGTTGTTAAAATCGTTCTCGGTCTTTTGATCGCATGTTCTGTTTTTTCATGGGCGATTATTTTAAAGAAAAGAAAACTCTTTAAAGAAGTAGAAGAAAATAATGAGCGCTTTTATGAAATTTACAAAACATCCGAAAATTTAAAAGATGTTTTGTTAAAAAGCGAAATGCTTCCTTTTTCTCCTTACAAAGCTTTATTTACGAATGGCTATGCAGAGTTGATGAAAATAAGAGAAGCGTATACAGGTCAGCATAAAAGCGGATTGGCCTTTCACTTCCAGAATTTTGGTCTCGGAATTTTAGAGCGCGGATTAAAAAAAGGTGTGAACGAAACAAACGCTGAACTCGGCGGACTTCTTTCCACTCTTGCTTCAATCGGTTCAGTCGCACCTTTCATCGGTCTCTTCGGTACTGTTTGGGGAATTATCGACGCTTTCTCCGGTCTCGCTGGTGGAGGTGGTTCAATTGATGCTGTTGCTCCTGGTATTGCTGAAGCTCTTGTCGCGACAGCTGTTGGTCTTGCTGCCGCAATTCCAGCTGTCTGGTTTTATAACTACTTCAACAATCAATCTGAGAAAATCAATACTGATATGGAATCATTCGGACAAGATTTTTTGAACGTTGTTGAACGTTCTGTTGTGGATTAACTATGGCCTTTAATACTGGAAAAAAGAAAGGAGCTATTTCAGACATCAATGTGACTCCGTTGGTAGACGTCATGCTCGTTCTTCTTATTATCTTCATGGTCACGGCACCGCTTATGTTGAACGGAATCAAACTTGATCTTCCAAAAACAAAAGAAGTGAATCCGATCAATTTGAATGCAACTCAAGTGATTCTTTCTTTCAGCAAAAGTGAAGAATACTTTTTAGGGAAAGATAAAATTCTGAATAATGAAATCATTCCAGAAATTCAGAAACAATTTAAGAAAAATAATACGGACACTCTTTTTCTTCGCGCTGACTTTAACTTGCCTTACGGAAAAGTGGCGAAGCTGATGTCATTTCTTAAACGCGGAGGGATCCATAAGATTTCTCTTGTGACAGTGACGGAAGACAAAAACTAAATGAAAGTTTACGCCGATCCACAAACACATTCGTACACAGTAAAGAAGCTGCCATTTTATCTGCGCCGCTCTTTTTACGTGCACATCGCTCTTTTTTCCCTGACTTTGATCGGTGGAAAAATTATTTCTGTTCAACAGGAAAAATTGCGCGAAAGAAATCTGGAGCTTGTTCAGGCTTCAGTCCGAGTGGATATGGTGGCGATGCCGAAGTACACTCTCGCTGAATTAAAAAATATTTCGAGCGGAGTAGAGGAAGCCAAGAAAGAAGAAGCCGCTCCGATGCAAGAGACGGCCAAGAAAGAAGAGCCCAAACCAGAGCCAGTCAAAGAAGAGCCGAAAGCTGAAAAACAAGCGGCTGCCGAGGCTGACAATACACAGGCCTTAGAAATTGCCAGCAAGAAAAAGAAAATTGATTTTCTTTCGAAGCTAAAAGAAATCGGAAATAAAAAAATCAAAGGCGAAGGAAACGTGAAGGCCGAGAAAGGTCTTTACGGTGAGAAGAATACGGACCTGAAGCAACTGATCCTTTCAGGAAACAAGATTTCAAAAGGTGTTGCAATTACCGGATCGGGCAGTGCTGAAGAAATGTCTGCCTTTAAAATTTACGCCGCTAAACTTCCTCAAGTCGTACAGCCCCACTGGTCTCTTCCGGACTATCTCTTAAAAGAAAAAAATTTAAAGTGCAGAGTACGCGTGTGGATTTCGCAGAATGGAGAAATAACCCGTGCTGAAGTTTATCAATCCAGCGGGAATGATAATTTCGATTCTCGCGCAGTTCAGGCAGTAAAATCAACCGGACAATTTCCTCGTCTTCCCGAAGAACTCATTGAACGAGGAAGAAACGGCAATATTATTTTAGGATTCCCACTATGAAAAAACTGATTGTTCTTTTGACTTTCATTTTCGCTTTTCAACTTCTCGCTCAGGACGACAGCCTTACAGTTGTAGCCGTGGGGGAAGCGACGCTGGAAAAAGATAAAATGGTGATTCAGGATCCTTATATCACCAGTGCAGTGACTAGCGGTCAAAAGCAGGCCATTGAAGATTTAGTAAAGCTTCTTCGCAACGATTTCAGTTTTTATCAAAAGAAATTCTTTCTAGTGGAAGCGGCCCCGAACAATACGACAAGCCGTCCGCCAACTAACTATGAGTATTGGAACACCAAGGCCGTCCGTTATTTAGGGACTGTGAGCGCAGAAAAATCGGGCGATTCTCTAAAAGTGAACGTGGCCTTTGAAGACATCAAAAACAGAAAGCAGATCTTTAATGCTACGGCGACGACGTCTATTTCCAGCATGAGAAAGACAGGTCACGAAATGGCCAACAACATCTATAAACAGATTGTTGGAAAAGATTCGATTTTTAAATCAAAGATTGTTTTCGTATCAGATAGAAATTCCCGCGGTGGAAAAACAGTCAAAGAAATCTATATGATGGATTTCGATGGAAAAAATGTTCAGCAACTCACAAGCCACGGTGGCATCGCTATTGGACCTGCAATGTCTCAAGACGGGCGCTGGTTGGTGTACTCTCTGATTCAAAACTCTGCTGGAAAGAGAAACAACAATCTTTACCTGATGGATTTGCATACTAAGGAAGCAAAAATTATTTCTCAACGTGATGGGATTAACTCAGGGGCAGTCTTTATGCCGGGTGGAAAAAGTATCGCGATGACCCTTACGGCTTCTGGGAACGCTGAAATTTACGAAATGGATCTCGATACAAAGAACACCAGAAAAATTACGAACCATTTTTCTTCAGACGTCGATCCTTCGATCACCTATGATGGTAAGCTCATGACCTTTTTATCAGACAGACCTGGTAAGGCCATGATCTACACGATCGATCCAAACGGCGAAGAGAAAAATGTGAAGCGTATTTCCTTTGTCGGACAGTTCAATGCCACTCCACGCTTTTCTCCCGATGGAAAAGAAATCGTTTTCTCTTCGTGGCTCGACAACTGTTTTGATCTCTTCCGTATTAACTCCGATGGCTCGGGCCTTTCTCGCCTGACCAAAGACTTCGGCTCTAATGAGGACCCGTCTTATTCCAATGATGGAGAGTTCATCGCATTCACTAGCCAGAGAGTGATCTCTCGCGTGAAGGCCGACCAGAATATCTACATAATGGACAAGGATGGAGGAATTCTAGGGGCCGTGACCGCAGGATTTGGGAACTGTATAAGTCCTAGATGGTATAACTTCTAGAAATCACGAAATTCCTGACTTTTTTTTGAACAATTGAGTGTTTTAGTCTTGTAAAAAATTCAGACGCAGTGTATTATTTTCTCAGTAACGCATCGCAATTGACACTAAAAATTGTCCAGGAGTTTTACAATGACTACATCAGCACAAAAGCACCAAGCAGAACTAGCAACTCTTTCTTCAGTTCTCTTCCTAAGCCTTGATGAAGCTCATTTCTTTAACAATATCAACAAGTTCTTTATGGACCATATGAACGTAGACATTGTTCAAGCTTATAAACTACTAGAAAATGGTCAAGCAATCCTTATGTCAGAAAATGGCCAGATCGTAGACGGCCAACAAGTCCTTGAAAAAGGTGTAGGCGCAGTAGGATACATCGCTCGTACGAAAAAAGGGTACTTCTCAAACTCAGTAGAAAGAGACCCGGTTTTCACAAGAGAAGCAGGTCTTGGTGTTAAAGCTGAACTTTGCCTTCCAATCTCTGTTGACGGTGTTGTGATCGGTTCAATTCACTGCCAAGTAACAAAAGCACAACGTGAATTCTCAAGAGAAGATATGACTTTTGGTGTAGCTGTCATGAACGACATTAAAGCTCCAATCCAAAACATGAAAATGTACCTTGCTGCTAAGAACATGAACGAAACTCTTCTTAGAACAATCGAACTAAAAGAAAAAGAACTTCAAGAATCTCGTTCAGGTCTTAAACTACAAGACACTTACAAAATCAGCGAAAGAGATATCATTGGTCGCTCACAATCAATGAAAGACCTTCTTGCTCTAGTTGATAGAATTTCTGATAAAGACATCTCTGCTTTCATCATGGGTGAAGCAGCGACTGGTAAAGAAATGATCGCAAGAAGAATTCACTGCAGAAGCACAAGACGTGATAGAGCTTTCGTTTCTGTTGACTGTTCAACTCTTAACGAAAGACAACTTGATATCGAACTTTTCGGTGACGATTCAAAAGTTGGTATGCTTGAAGCAGCTAACTTCGGTACTCTTTTCATCAACTCTGTTGAAAGAATGCCAGTAGCGATCCAAAACAAACTTATGCAATATGCGACTGCAAAAATGGGAATTAAAGCTGGAAGCCAGTCATTCTTCAAGTCAGACGTAAGATTGATCTCTGCTTCAACAAAAGATTTGATGGACCTTGTTCGCGATGGTTCATTCAGAGAAGACCTGTACTTTGCACTTTCAACAATCGTTCTTAAAGCACCTGCTCTAAGAGAAAGAAAAGAAGATATCGAAGTTCTTGCTAACTTCTTCCTGAACTCTGGAAAAGCAAAAGATGCGCAAAAATCTTTCTCACCAAGCGCAATCAAAGCTCTTACAGAATACTCTTGGTCAGGAAACGTTCGCGAACTACAAAACGTTGTAGAAAGAGCGTACATCCTTGCAGAAGGAACAATTATTGAGAAGCTTCACCTTGACCAGAATATTCAAAATGCGGAAGTTCTACCAGTTGTAGAAAAAGTAGTAGCGGTAAAAGCAGTGGAATTTATCCCTGTGACGCTTGAAGAACTTGAAAGAAACCACATTATGAGCACACTTGAAAACCTTGGTGGAAACAAAACAAAAACTGCTAAAGTTCTTGGAATTACAGTTAAGACTCTATACAACAAACTTCACTCTTACGGGATTGAATTTGATAAAGAAGCCTAAGACTTAAGAACTTGTAATTGCGAGAGTGAATAAGGTACAATTGAACGACTTTAAATGGAGGACCCCATGTCAATAATAGAACAAGAAACAGTTGTAGAGAGCCCGAAAACGCCGAGGAACTTTAGAACTGCTATCGATATTGAGAATTTCTACCGCTTCGTGAACGATAACGATCTAAGAAAAGAAGCGAAGATTATGCTTGAACTAATTCACGCAAAGGTTATGGCCTCTGTGAAGAAAAAGAAAAAAGAAGCAAAATCAAAAAAGAATTTACATTAATTAATACAAGCAAAATCGCAGGCCCGCTATTCGTAGTGGGCCTTTTTGTTTTTGAGAGCAAAACACATGGAAGTCGCGTCTCTTACACCGTCACTGGCAAAATCTAATAAAGAAAAATCACACGTCATTTACGATCCGATTTATGGGTTTATCAAACTCAATCCGATTGAGTGGGAAATCATTTCATCGCCGTTCTATCAGCGTATGCGCTGGATAAAGCAGCTGGGATTTTCTTGTTATGTTTTTCCAGGTGCTGAGCATTCGCGTTTTCATCACTCCATCGGAGTCATGCATAATGCTTCTAAAATTTTAGAATCATGCAAGCGAGCTGTGAGTGAAAAAGAACTCATGGATCCTGACTGCAGAACAGAGGATGCCATTTATCACAAGAGCGTTCGTCTGGCGGCGCTGATGCACGACCTGGGAACATTTATGTTCTCGCATACAACTGAGATGGCCTATATCGCCTACGGCGAGACGACTAAGGCAAAAGGCGGAAAAGGTCTTTCTGATGATCACGAAAACCTCGGTGCTTTTATCATTAAAAACACAGATTACGAAGGCGGGATCACTTATATTTTGAAAAAATACGGCATCAATCCTCAGCGAATTTCTGATCTCGTCAAAGGCGTTGATGAAAGTATTCTCGCTAATCAGATTCTTCACTCGGAGGTCGATTGCGACAGAATGGATTATCTTTTGCGTGATGCTCATTACACTGGTTTGAAATACGGATCTTACGACCGCGATTATCTGCTTTATCACTTTCAGGTAAAGAAAATTGAGAATCACGATATTCTCACGATTCGTCACAACGCTCTTTATTGCGTGGAAGATTTTCTGATGAGCCGCTTTGCCTGGTATTCGCAGGTTATTCGTTCTCCAAGAGGAGCAAAATACGATTCTATTGCTGAAACAATCTGTTCTTACTTTCTGGAGAAGGGTTATATCTACCGCTACAGCGAGCTTCTCGAGATGATTGAAAAAGATCCGATGAAGTTTTACGGCTTCAACGATAATTACTTCATGTCGACTGTTCATAAGCATTTCACCAATGGTGATCTGGACAAAAATCCGAAAATTAAAGATATGGCGAAAACCATCTTGCTGGGATCTGGCGGAAAGGCCATCCGCTGTGAAGACTTTAAATCCCGTCTGCTTTCCCAGGACGACCCTGGCGCTCTGGAAAAATATTCCAAACGCGCTCTGGCAAAAATCCATGAGATCGAGGATGTCCTAAAGAAAAAAGGTAGTCCCTCTGACTGGTTGATTTACGATATTCCTAAAAAGCCGATTCTCTTTGTAAAATCTCCTAAAAACGTTGCCAAAAACACTTCGGAAAAGCTCGCCAACGTGCTTTTTGACCGCGATCCTGTGAAAATCTCAATGGAAAACGGGGAAGTCCGGCTTCTGGGAGATGTCGAAAATTCACTAATCTCAAGGCTCTTTAACAGCAATAACTTCATTCCAAACGTCTATTGCTCAACTTCTGCCTACGAGTTACTCCTGGCAGAGGGAGTGATTGAAGGAAGTTTCAGCTAAGAACTTGTTTTGGATACCGGAATAAATTTCTCGGTTTTACAGAAAACTACCTAAAAACCCAAATTTAAGCTAAAATTTGGGGAAGGGTTTACCCCTTTCACAGTCAGGATGATTGTTGAAAAAGACTTGGAAAAAAGGGTCGTTATGCAAAACCAAAGCATCAATACAAATCAGCGCATGAATCGCGGAACTCAAAGTTCCAATGGTCCCATTTTTTATTGTGAAGATGTCTCCGTTGAGTTCGGTGAAATTCGCGCTTTAAAAAATGTTCAACTAACAATTGAACGCGGTGAAATTATTTTTGTAACGGGAGCAAGTGGCGCAGGAAAAACAACTCTGTTGAAATTGCTTTCTGGTCTGCAGGAACCCACGTCGGGAAAAGTCATTCGTCCCAATGTGTTGGGCGGGAAAAAAAATCTTTACGTTTCTAACGTCTTTCAAGATCTTCGCTTAATGGGCAAATATACTTGCGAAGAAAACCTCATGTTCGCTTACGACTCAAGCATCTACAAAGATAAAAATGAATTCATTCAGGATATGCATGAGCTTGCTCGCATTCTTGGAATTAAAGACAGATTGAATTTGAAAATCAATCAAGCTAACGGCGGTCTTCAGCAAAAAGTGGCGATCATTCGTTCACTTTTGACGAGACCAGATATTCTTATCGCTGATGAGCCTACGAGCTCACTCGATATAGATAATACAAGAAGACTGTTTGATGTTTTCAATCTCTACAATGCAAAAAGGGGATTGACTGTCATTTGGGCCACACACAATAAAGAACTCATTAAGAGTTTTACTGGCCGGATTATTCATTTAGACAATGGACGTTTAGTGTATTCGGGGCATGCATGTTTTATTTAAATCAATTCTTTAAAATTCTTTTTAAATCACCAGTGCGTGGTTTTTTTCTCTTCTTCTTTTCAATGCTGATGGTTTTTTCAATCGGCCAAAAAGCTTTTCTCGAAGAGCAGTTCACAAAACTTATTCCTGAAAACAAAGCGGGCTCTTATTTTTACGCTTTGATTGCTTCAACCGAATCTTATCAAAATGTCGCGCGCCAAATGGCCGTGCTTCCAGGTGTACACAAAGTTGAAGTTCTTTCTGAAACTCAGATTAAAGATGAAGTAAAAAATATTCTGGGGGCCATGCAAATCAATCTTCCGACGACCACTCTTGATCTGAATTACGCTGGTCTAAAAATTATTTACGCTAAAGACCTGAAGCCTCGCGCTCAGGAACTTGTCCGCGATTACCTTTCACATCTGGTAGGTGAAGGAAACATTACTCTTGGAGCAATTAAAGTTAACGATCAGACTCTTGATAAGAAAAATCAATTCATCACGGCCATCAAGGCGTGGGGATATTCGATTTATCTCTTCATCGTTTTCATGTTCTGGATGATTTCACTTCTTTCAGTTAGATCTAAAATTGCAGAAGCTTCATATCTTTTAGAAAGCTATCAGCGCAAAAGAAAAATCGGATTGAAAATGGCGAGCTTTGGTCTCTCCGTTATTTTTGTCCTTTCAGTCGCTACAACATTCATTCTGGGCATGCCTCAGCTCTTAAACTTGATAGCAGCGCTAATGTTGTTTGTCGCCGGCATCCTTCTTCATTCGAAAAGTTACCAATGGGAGAATCGTTAATTCCCCATGAATAAATCATCACTACTTTGTCTTATTCTTTTGCCATTGAGTTTATCCGCAGCGATTGAATCGGGCGAGAGAGTGAACGTTTTTGAAATGAAACGCAAGCTTCAGGAGCAGAATCGTCTTATTCAGACGATGAACAAAGAAGTTTCCAACGTTGAAATGAATCTCGGCATTCAAAATAAAAAATATCTCAAACTCGCTGATGAAAGAGCAAAAATTGAAGAAATGCTTTCTCAGGCAAAAAAGAATGCAGATATCGATAATCAGAATTTAAAAAAGAACTACAATGAGACGAAAGCGATTCTCATGGGCGTTCTTCTCAATAAGCTTGAAAAAACAGAAAGCTCCGCTGATATTCTTTCCAGAAAAATCCTGGTCGAAAATCTTCAGCGCCGCCTTGTCGATCTCGATGGGGTGATGAAATCCAACAAAGCTGTTCAGGACGATGTTGAACGACTGTACCAGCGCCTCGAAGACTCCATGAGAACAGAGAAAGAACTTCTCGCTCTTATGCAGGAACTTGAACAAAAGAAAAAAGACCTGAGAGCGAATCTGGAAGCTGAAACTCAAAAAAAGCTTTCTTCACAAACTCAGTTTGATGAATCTAAAAATAAAATGGCCATGGAAAGAGAGTCTTTGAAAAAAGCAGCTCTTAAAGAAAAGTTAGCGCCGGTTCAAATCACAGAAGAAATTAAAATCCCTTCTCAACCGCTTGAAGCGAGACAGGGGATTCTGGACAAAACACCTGGCGGTGACTTCTTACCACCTATCGCTCAAGTGATGGGAATGGATTATCAGAAAAAAGGCGTCACGTTCAACTTTCAGGGCAAGAATGAAGTTCATGCTCCAAAAGGCGGGCGAGTCGTATATACAGGCTCTCTGGCAAGCTACGGTAACGTTCTCATGATTGATCATGGAAACGATACGCGAACAGTTCTGCTCGGACAGTTTGATTACAGTGTAAAAAATGGCGATAGCATTCAAGCTTCGCAAATCGTCGGCTACACAAACCCTCGCAACACGAACGGGTTAGGCGACGGAAAGATTTATTTTGAAGTACGTAAAAACAATTTAGCCCAAAATACATATTTGCTTTTAGATAAGAGAACACTCAGAAAATAATCTAAAAGGCATCTATTTCTCATGGAAGGAGAAAATCATGAAAAGAGAACTTAAAGGTCTCTTGCTTTTATCGCTATTAACTCTGCAATCCAATTTCACTTACGCTGCAGCTCCGGACGTCAATTCTGAAGCCGCAAAGAAATCGCGTTTTGAAAAACTGGAACTTTTCAACAAAGTCCTTTATTTGATTGAGTCTCAATACTACCGCGAAGTCGACACTGAAAAGCTTATTGAAGGGGCCCTGAATGGAATGATGGGAACTCTCGATCCGCATTCAGCCTTTTTAGATAAAGAAATTTTTGCAAAGATGCAGGAAGAAACATCCGGAGAGTTCGGTGGTCTTGGAATTGAAGTCACTCAAAAAGACGGAATCCTTGTCATCATTACTCCCATTGAAGATTCTCCTGCCTTCAAGGCCGGCATTCGTCCTGGTGATAAAATCGTCGAGATTAATCATGAGTCCATGGTGGGGGTGACACTTGAGCAGGCGATAGATCGTCTCCGTGGAAAAACAAAATCGAAAATCATTCTTGGAATTGCTCGTGAAGGTCTAGATGGAATTAAAAATGTCGAACTCACACGAGAAATCGTTTACCTGAAACCTGTTAAATACGAACTCATTCAAGATCAATACGCTTACGTTCGATTGACTCAATTTCAGAAGAAATCTGCAGAATACATTTCTGAAGCTCTCATCAAAATGAGAGAAGAATCAAAGGCAAAAGGCGGACTTAAAGGTGTTATTCTTGACCTCAGATCAAATCCAGGAGGACTCCTTGATGAAGCTGTCGACGTTTCTTCTATTTTCTTAAAAGACGGGATCGTTGTTTCTACTGAAGGACGTGATCCAAAAAATAAAGAAATTCGTTACGTCAAAAAATCAGGTTTAAAAGAACTGGATATTCCAGTAATCGTTCTGATCAACGGATCGACTGCTTCTGCTTCAGAAATTGTTTCAGGAGCTCTTCAGGATGCAAAACGCGCCATCATCATGGGAACTCAGTCATTCGGAAAGGGGTCAGTTCAATCAGTGGCCAAGATTGATGAGCAGATCGGCGTGAAGCTCACGATTGCCCAATACATGACTCCTAGTGGACGCAAAATTCAGGCCGTCGGGATTAAACCTGATGTTGTGATTGATGAAGTCGAAGCAGAGTTTGTTGAAGGCAATAAAAAAGAAACGACTTTTATCCGCGAAAAAGATTTGAAGAATCACCTGACCGCAACCATTGAGACGCAGGAAGAAAGAAAAATCCGCGAAGCCAACGAATTAAAAGAGCGCATTGAAAGAACAGAGCGCTTTAAGCAGATGCGCGAAAAGAAAAAGAAAGGAAAAAACAAAGAAATCGCAGAATCGGATGACGAATACAACAAAAAGATCGCACCGAGAGATGACTATCAGGTTCTTCAGGCGATAAACTATTTAAAAAATATCGGCCTGATTAAGAGTTTAAAAATATAGTTAATGGATTTACCTGCAAAAAATGTTTCCGCGATCGTCAGTGAAATTAAAGACCTGCTCGAAAGCAATTTTTCAAATGTAGCAATCGTGGGAGAGATTACCAATCTCTCCCTTTCTTCATCCGGCCACTGGTACTTCACACTTTCAGATAAAGACGCGAGTATGAGTGCAGCTCTTTTTAAAATGGATGCTCTTCGCAATCCGCTCATTCGCAAAATTAAAGACGGGGACAAAGTAGTTGTTATCGGCGATATCAACGTTTATCCAAAACGCGGAACATTTCAGGTCATTGTTAAAAAAATCACACCTCTTGGAGTCGGTGATCTCAAAGAACAATTTGAAAAGCTAAAGCGCAAACTTGCTTCAGAAGGTCTATTTGATCTCGACAAGAAAAAGCCTATTCCGGTCATGCCGAAACGAGTGGCCGTCATCACGGCTCAAAGAAGTGCTGCCCTGGCCGATTTCATCAACATTTACAAAAGAAGATCCATCTGGATGGATCTTGTGATTGTACCGACTCTCGTTCAAGGGGACGATGCTCCAAGAGCTCTTCGCCAATCTCTTCACAACGTTATTAAATTTTCCATGGAAGCTCCTGCGGATAAAAAAATCGATCTCATTGTTCTCGCCCGCGGAGGAGGAAGCCTGGAGGATCTATGGGCCTTTAATGATGAAGGGCTCGCGTGGGATCTTCACAATTGTCCGATTCCGACCATTTCAGCGATCGGACACGAAGTCGATTATTCTATTTCTGATTTTGTCTGTGATCTTCGTGCGGAGACTCCTTCCGCCGCTGCTGAAGTAATCACGCACCATCAAACCATGATTAAAGATAAAATGCGCAGCCTGCGCGGCCGATTGAAAAGTACGATGGAAATTAAGGCCAGCCGACTTCATAATCGACTGAAATATGCTCACCCGCACTCCATCCTCAATATCATCTGGGGACAATTCAATTCATTTCAAAAGCGTTTGAGACGATGCGATTTGAGAAACCGTTTACATGAATTGACTCATATTCATGAGTTCTATGTTGAACTGGATACTAATCTGGAAGAAATGAAGAGATTGCTGAAAGAAAAAATGATGCAACTACAGCATCGCCTCGATCGTTCCGACAGACTTTTGAGAGTGTTGAATCCTTCGAATGTTCTGGAAAGAGGCTATGGGTATGTCGAATCGAGCGATGGCCATGTTGTCGCCTCGGCTACATCGTTTGACCAGCTACCGGCAGGTGCAGAATTGAATTTGCATCTTCGCGATGGTAAAAGAAAAGTATCTAAAAAATGAAAGCTAAGCATAAAACCAGAATGAATTTCATTGTCGATCCGCGCCTGGTTCAGGAGGAGCGTTCGGAGTTTATTCTACGAGCTTTGCAAGATGAAAAAATTAAGGCCCAGACAGAACTCAAAAATTCTGATGATTTTGCCTTGAGCGTGATTTTTGCTCATAAAAAAAGCCTCAGGCAGTTTACTCGCTATAAAAATCGTCTCATCGTTCTTGATTCAAACGAGCCTTTTGATAATTCCAATGTCGAAAAAATCAATTTTAATTCGTATGAAGAAATCACCAGATTTCTCGAGCGTTTGTTTGTTATAGAAAAGCGCATCGCTCTTCAAACAAAGATAAAAGAAAGTGAAAAAGTTTATGACAAAATTAAAATTGGCAATGCTTCTCTCAGTACTGATGCTTTAAGAAATCAATCAGCGGAACAGAAAAAAGATATTGAAGCTTTGCTCGATTTAGAAATACAGCTTTTAGGTGATGAACAAATTAAAAATTGGAATATTCACTTTAAAAGCTTTGCGAAAAAACATTCACAGCTTCTCAATATGATTATTATTCATGAAGAGCAGTTGATTGATGAAGAAATTGATGAAAACACACTTGTCTTTCATCTTCCTTATAATGATTATTTTTTGCTCTTGAAATTTAAACATCATGAATGGCAGTCTGAAGCTTGTCCTCTTGAATTAATTGTGACGACCGTACTGAGAACCATCCAATTGCAGGATCAGCAGCTGATTAAAAGTGATGGTGAAATTGATTTTTGGAAGAAAATTTTTTCAAAAATCCCTTACCCCATGGCCGTTATTTCAGGCCAGGGAGATTTGCTGATTTATAATGAATCATTTGCCAAAATTGGAATTCTTCCTAAAGAATGTCTGCGCTTTCGCGATCAGGAAAGTCTCGAGCTGCATCAGCAGTTTTACAAAGTCAGACGAATTGAATTTCCCATCAACCTGATCAATGCTTCTTATTTCGTTTTCTACACTTCTGAAAATCGTGAAGCGAACTCTTCTACCACCGCCAAGGGAGGGAAGGGAAGTTCCAAAAGTTCAGTGGATGAACTGGGAATCATTTCGAGCTCGATTGCCCATGAACTCAATAACCCGCTTGCGGGAATTCTGGCCGCACTTTCGCTCTTGTCCCTGGAAGAATGGTCTGAAGATAATCTTGTAGACCTCGACGATATGAGAAATGGGGCCAAGCGCTGCAAAGAACTCGTTGAAATTTTTCTAGGTTTTTCAAGATTTTCTCCCTCTGCCGGTAAGGCCCCCTCTATCAAAGCTTCGCTTGATCAGGCGCTCAATCTCCTGCGGTTCCGAATGATAGAGGCGAACCTTCGACTGGATGTTAAATACGTTCCCACTCTGGAAACGTTTTCACATCAAATGAATTCTTCCATTATGTCTATGATCATGTATCTCATTTTGAGTGAACTCATGACGGCCTTTGCTCATGAGCGTCTGATCACACAAACCAACTTGACTTCAATGAGTGGTGAAGTGATGGAATTCTCGAATCAAATAGTTTTGAAGCTGGACCACGACTTTGAGTATGAAGAAAAAATTGCTCAATCAAAACTTATTCAACATCTTCTCGTCTTTGAAAAACTGGAGATCACATTCCTGAGACAGGAAATTCGATTGATCTACAGTGCTCAACGCTCTTAAAAAATTAAAGATAATTTCTTGGGAAATTATAATTGTTAGGATTTTCTTCCATGAATGTCTCAAGGGCAGATTTAATATCTACATTGACGATTTTCTGCTGACTTCGATTGATCAACAGATAGTTCGACGCTTTCTCAAGATAAGCACAAAGGAAATTATTCATGAGTGGGGCCAGGTGATCTTTTTTTAATTTTCCCTGAGCGATCCGTGCACTTTTGGAATTGATGTACTGAATGAGTTTATTCTGGTGAGTCGGATAACGGAAAACCAACTCCATCTTGTGATGAAGTGATCGCAATGGATAAATGACGAACTGATCCGGAATAAGATGGTTCATGACGATGAAGTCGTGTTTAAAATCCACTGCCGTTTCAGCATTGAGAGAATTGAAGTCAATCCCATGAAACTCGCAAAGCTTTTGAATTGTTTCTTTTTGAAGCGATTCACTTAATTTGGAAAAATAAGTCGAAAGCTCAATGAGTCCTTGAAAAAAAGGTCCAATCATTTTAATCGTCAAAATTTCATAAGGGATCTCTTTGATTTTTTTTATCAAATACTGTTTTTCTTGCTCTGTTGAAAGACTTGGAAAAGAAAAGAGAACGATGCCTTCCACGCCCTTTAAAGTGACTAAGATCGGTGAACTCATACTTTCAATATGACTAATGACTTTTTCCAGCGGAGTCGTTTTCTTGTAATGAATTCTATCGAGCTCGAATTTATTCTTGGGATAATAGAGCGAGTTCACTTTGTGAATTTTTTTATGAATGAAAATACTGAGATATTTTAACAGCAAATCTGCAGTGGCGAGAGCATCGTCTAATGCTCTATGGGCCTTTTGATGATTTAAATCAAAAATCCTGCTCATGTAGTTCAGATTGGAACTAAGAAGATTAGGAATCATATATTTGGTCATCAAATTAGTACAAATCGCCTTGTTTTGAAGCTCTTCTTTGCCAAGACGTCTAAGAACGGAATTAAAAAAAGGCACATCAAAAGAGGTATTGTGTGCGACGAGAATGGAGTCGCCCATAAAGGCAATAATCTCGTCGATGACGTCTTCAATAATAGGAGCGTCATTCACATCAGCTTCTTTAATACTGGTTAATTTCTGAATGAAATCCGGTATATGCATTTCCGGCTTTATAAGAAAACTCTTTTGATCAACGATCTTTAATTTCTCGATTTTAACGAGACCAATTTCGATGATTTTGTCAGTGTGATGATTTCCGCCAGTGGTTTCTAAGTCAAAGACGCAAAAAGATAAATCGTGGAGAAGTTGATAAGAAGCATTCGTTGTCATGAAAATCCTTTAGTCGAACATTCGTTCGAGTAGTATGGATTTTTATTTTACTCCCCTGAAAGAGTGGGGGCAAGAAGAAAAAAAAGCCGTCTCCATTGGAGACGGCCTTTGGTATTCGGAAAATTAATTTTTTACACCGCTAGATTTTTGACGGTATTCGGGAACACCGGTCACTGTACATCCGCCGACTTCAAGAGATTTTGCAATTGAATCAGCAGGGAGAGTCACGTGCTGAATTACTCTTGCTACGTGTCTTTGAACGATACAGCTCTTAAACCAGCTTTGAGTCATCTCATTTGAATCTTCTTTTTTAAACCATCTTCTGCTCGGTTTGTTTTCTGCATCCATATCCGCGTAAACGATGCTGTCTGTTCCTGGTTTCCATTTACCACCCCAGTGAAGAGCTTCGATCAGATCAAGTGGGTTCATCGCAGGTAAATTCTCTGCTTTTGATTGGTAATAAAATTCAACAAGCTTTGCTTGAGAAGGACCAGCGTTGTACATGGCCACTGCTAACAACCACCCTGTATGAAGAGGATAATATTTTGAAGCGTAGTTTGAACGACATGTGCGTCCGAAAGTTTTCCCATCTGTATAAAGTTCCTGTTGTTTTAATTTAGAAGGAACAAAGTGATCAAAAAGACCTTTTAAAGTTTTTGCTTTGAAATTTACCGAAAGAGAAATGTTCTGACAGTTGTTTACGAAAGAAGTCACAGCTTGAAATCTTTTTTCTTGAAGAGTTTTATTAGCAGATGGAAAAGAGCCAATGACTTGATCTGCGTTGATTCCTTTAAAGTCTTCTGCTGTCAGCTGGTAGCTTGGTCTTGAACCAAGATTTTTAACTGCGATTTCGTAAAACGGTTTAACAATATTAGTTGGAAGATCTGTTGAATCGCACTGAATGTCTGATGGCCAGCCGAAAGAATCTTTATCAGCTTTCGAAAGACCGTTCATTGCCTGACACCATTCCTGGATGTTCAGCTGAGACATTCCACAAGAAAAGTTTCCTCCGTCTGGAGAAATTCCCAAAGAAGCAAAAAGAGATTCTTGTTTCATAGCTCCGATCAGAACTTGCGCGGGCATGTCGTATTTTTTTGAAGCTTCATCAATAGCTTTTAATTTTTCAGAAACGTGATTAGCACCATCGACTACCATCCAGGCATTTTCGATAGTGGCCGCTGAAAATGAGCCTGGCTTAAGCGCTTCTCTTCTTAACACTTCTTGATTGCGGCAGAGTTTTAAATCAGCAGCTTTATTATTTCTCCAGTCGAGAATTTCTTCTTTAGAAGTTTCATAAGGAAAGTCGGTATAAGGATTTTCGACACTGGAAAAATCCGGACATTTAAATCCGCGTGCGAAAACTTCTTCCGGACACATGACTGGTGGGTTGTCCCAAGAAACAGCAGCAGACAATTGAGCTGCCTTAAAAAGGAGCGTCAGGGTGATAAGGGCCTTGTTCATTATAATATCCCGGTCTTTGAAAGTTGATATTGGTCCTGCTGATATCAAAAGTGTCTGGACTTCGGACAGAATGTTCGCCGAACTGTGAAAAATATACACAAAAGCCCCTGTTTAAGTTTTTGACAGAAAATATTCTTAAATATTTGAGTGTTTTGTTCCGATAATATTACGTTATCTCTTTAACCCCTGGGGAGTGTTCACCTATGAGTTCTAAAATGAGTTTTAAAAAAACATTGTCTGCGACAGCTGCTTTAAGCTTTTTACTTACTTCATGCTCTACTTATAAACCGTTTAATGAGCCCAAGCTCCCTTTAACGGCCAATATGACAGCACCTTCTGTTCGAGCTCCGAGCTCGTCTGAATCAGAAGAGAATCTAAGCACGGCGTTTGAAATGATGATGAATTCGCAAGAGCCGGAAAAAGAATTTCTTGATTATTTATCCGGATTGAAAAGTATCTTCTTAAGAGCAGAATCTTACCTGGCAGAGTTTGATAACGAGCTAGACGAAGCGGTAGCCGCTAATAGTAATGTTTCATTTGAAAACTCAAAGAGCTATAAAAAACTCATTACTATGTACACTCTCAGCCATAGATTAAAAGACAAAATTTCTTATCATTATCTTCGATTGACTGATATGGCCTACGATAAATCCCTTCCTTCAGATAAGCGCAAGCTTGCAAAAACGATTCTCTCTAAATTTAAAAAGAAACTGGATTCCAAAGATCCTATTGAAAAAATTTCTTTTGATGAGTTAAAGCTGGAAATCGCTCAAGAACTTCGTGAGAGAAAAGGTCTAACTAATAAATCCTTAACTCCGGCAGAGCTTCCTGGAAATAACTTTAAAGATGATCAGGAAAAACTATCTACACTTCGTCAGTATAGAAAAATGATGAGAGCGATCGGTAAAGTAGAAGCAGAATCAGGTGATGAGCTTTCTCAAAAAGTAGAGGCCATTACTGAAAAAATGCAATTTGTAGATGCTACCGGAAGAGAACCCCAATCAGAATTGAAATTCTTTCCTTCGACAACGTCGAGCGGAAATGTCATGGGGCTCGTCTTTCCAAAAGGTGTCTGGGCGCTGACTTATGATGACGGACCAAATCCTACTCACACAGCGGCCATCATCAAAAATCTTGATGACCTTGGCATTAAAGCAACGTTCTTCTGGCTCGCTCAAAACGTCGTCCGTTACCAGTCAATTGTCGATGCTGTCGGTGAAAAAGGACATGCCAGAGCAAACCATTCATGGTCTCATGCTCAATTACCTAAACTGGATGCGGCCGGACTGCAAAAAGAAATTGTTCAATCGACTGCCATCGAGCAAAAATCATACGGACAACCTGTTCAGTTTTTCCGTTGTCCATACGGAGCAGGGAACTCGGTTCCACGCATTCGTCAGATGATTGCAGATTTAAAAATGATTCACGTTTTCTGGAACGTTGATACGCTTGACTGGCAGGATAAAGATCCTGATTCAATTGTCGCTCGTTCTAAAAAACAAATGCAGGCCGCTGGTCACGGCGTCGTTCTTTTCCACGATATTCACCCTCAATCAGTTATTGCTTCTAAGAAACTGGTTGAATGGTCAAAAACTTTCAAAGGAACTTCTGATGAAATCAGATGGGTGACTTTGCCAGAAATCGTTGACGAAATGAACGGAGCTAAAAAATAAAAACTCTAATTTTTATTTCATTATCAAGCTTATTTCTTTTTTCGTGCTCGACGAAGCAAATCTCTTCGTCGGGCCTTTCGAAGGTAGAGAAATTAGATGATATTGCCACATTTCTTACTCTCGTGTCTGATGGTGAAAAAGAAGTAACCGAGACTTGTGGGTTGAAGCCTGCAGAGGCCCTTACATTAATGCAGCCTCTGCATGCTCGACTTGATGAAGAGATTCAGTCTGGAAAATATCTTATAATCGACAAACATCTAGCTGACTGTGAAGTCAATTGTCATTGCGGCGTTTATTCGGATATAGCTCAGAATAATCAGTTAAAGGACGATCTTTACAAGAAGGCTTCAACTTTCCCTCGCAAAAAGTTAATTGCATGTGCCCAAAGAACATCGCAGTGGGTATGTAAAGATCCCTTGTTTGATGCTTTAAAAAGAGAAGCGGAACCGGTTCCGGACGCTCTTTAAAATTATCTAAAATCTTACTCTGAAAATTCTACAAGGTGTCGCAATGGCACCGCAATCCTCATTATCTTCCTTGATCTATTCCTTGCTTTTTCGGGTTGTAAAAATTACAAAGTGCGATCACTTAACTTGATGGGGCGTTTTCGAAAGAGATAAGTTCCACCGGAAATTCATTTATCAAAATGGGGAGATATTCAATGAATAAGGTAATCCTAACTGCCATGCTTGCAGCGAGTGTCATAGCAGCAAATGCTGACGAACAAACAACTACACCTGTACCAGGGCCAGTGACTGAACCGACTCAACCGACTCCAGCTCCTGGACCAGTATTTAACGACCAACAAGTTTATTGGATCAGCAGCAACAGCGTAAGAGTGAGAGCCTCTGGTGATTTAAATACAAAAATTCTTGGTGAACTTAGCTTGAACGATCAAGTGAAAATTATTAACCCGACTCAAATTTACAACAATAAATATATCGAAGTTCAAGTTGTAAAAACTTACGATCCGATTGTTAAGTCTGAAAAATATTTCGTCGCTTTTGAATTTCTTTCTCCGAAGAAAGTCGATTACAAAGAATTTACAGGTAAATATTTCGTCGTAGTTAACGTAGCCTCTGAAACACTTCGCGCTTACGAAAGAGTTTGTGCTGACAATAGTTGTCCAGCGAAAATGCTTATGGAATCAGAAGTCGTTGTAGGTGAAGATACAGATCATCCAAAAGAAGAACCGGGAAAAGGTAGATCTATTCTTGGAAGTTACCGTGTTACTGGCTGGTCTAAATTTTATCAGGATCCAGAAGGTCATTACCCGGCATGGTATCGCGATGGATATCCAGCTACTCCAGCAGCAGATGCTTCATGGAATGACTGGTTCTCTAAAAAAGTTATGCCACTTGATGAAAAAGGAAAACCAGAAGGAAAAATGCGTGGAGCTTTCGGTTGGTACACAGCTTTCGTCGCACCAGAACCATACGGACAATGGACTCACGGAACTCTTGGTTGGGGATCTGATAAAGATAAATTTATTAAACGTGTAAAAAAACCTCTCATCAATATGGTTTCAGATCCAAGAAGCTCTGGCTGTACAAGAAACAATAACGAAGCAATCGCTTTCCTTAGAAATTTGATTGATGTTGGTGCTCCAATCATCAAAATTTATGCAAAGGAAGCTTATCTTGATCCTTCTCTTTCTCAATATCCAAATCTTACTACTCCATGGAACTATGTTTTAACAAAAACAAGAAACCACGCAGTCGATAGAAATCAAGTTCTCGGTGCTCTTAAAATCAACGGTTCAGATCTCGATGCTTTTTGGCAGGCGAAGCTTGCTGGCGGTGAATTGATTCTTGATCCAAAAGATCCTTTGAACCAAGTTATCGAAGTTGGAACATATGACGTTGACTCTCATCCAGATGTTATCGAATACACTCCTGGAGAAAAATTATCAAAACTGTCAAGAAAAGTTGGCCGCAAAGGAAATGTGTACGGAGTTAAAGACGTTAACATGCACGGGACATTCTTTGTCGACGCTGGTGTGCTGGACAGTTACGAACATCCAAACGAAATCGTTGAAGTCAGCGGGTTTATGGATGAAGTGACTCCTCCTTGGATGTCGATTAATAACTTGAAAAAATAAAAGACATTATAAAAGAAAAGGTAAAAATCATGAAAGCACTTTTGATAGCCGTACTTCTAGTCGGAAATGCATTGGCGAGCGAAAAAACAGATAAGGCATGGGCACAACAATTAGCGTCTCAAGGCTTGGCCGCTGCAGATCAAGCTTATTGCTTCACCAATGAAGAAGGAAAAGTCGAAGGTAAAAATGTCGACATGCGAATCAGATTAGCGTCTGTTTCGAAATTATTAGTTTCTCTTTGGGCCGTTGATAAGCTTGGAGTGGACTACAAATACGACATGAAACTTTTTATCAAAGGAAATAATCTTCATATCCAGGGTGCTTACGATCCATTCCTTGGAAACGAAAAAATGTTCTATCTTCTCTCTCAATTAAATGAGCAAGGGTATACAAAATTCGATACAATCACATTTGATAAAAACACCATTGTTTTTCCAGACGCTGAATACCTTATCGATGAATATCCAAGCGTGTCTCCCGCAGCTGTGACAAAACACTTGAAAAATTATTTCAACTCAAAGTCATGGTCAGAGGATACAAAAACTGAGTACAAAAACTATCGCGATCTTGCTAAGGCAGGTCGTTTTGTAGATCAGATTGATTTCGAAGTTGCCAATATTAAATATTCAGAAACGAATCCATTTGAAAATGATTCTGAAGCAAAAGTTTTAACTCTGTCTTCTCCGCCGCTTTATAGATATTTAAAGCAAATGAATATCAAGTCGAATAATTATGTTGCTGAGACTATTTTTCGTCAGTTGGGTGCAAGTTCAAAATTCGCTCCTTATCTTCTCGAGTCGTTCGAACTTGGAACAGATAAAATTCGATTCTATTCTGGCAGCGGTTTGCCAACATTTATTGATGGTGTAAGAAAAGACAACTATGCGACTTGTTCGATCATGTTAAATTTAATCACTGAATTAAAGAACAAAGTTGAATCGCAAAATAAAGAAATGGAAGACCTTGTTGCTGTTCCAGGCAGTGATGGTGGAACTTTTAGAAACAGAATTTTCCCTGATGACTACAAGAATTCATTCGTCGCTAAGACCGGAACATTGATGCATACATCAACTCTTGCAGGGATGATGAATACTCAAAACGGAATTAGCTTCTTCGGTATCTTTAACCAGTCGACAGATATTTCTGGCTCGAAAATCGTTCAGAATAATATGGTGAAATCGATTATGACTGACATGGGTGGACCAAAAGCATTCAACTATGAATTTGAAGGTTTCCATACTTATCCAAACGAAGTTGTTAAAGATTTCGATTTCAACGACGATTTCTCTTCAATTGAAGGCGAACTACACTAAGGTAATACAATCCGATGCTTAAAATTTTTTTAATAGCGATTGCTTTATCTGGTTCAGTTTTCGCTGGTGTTCCAAATAGTAATACAAGACCGATAGACAAATTTAATTTCGAAGAGGCTCCCGTGCAAGAACTAGGGGAGCCTCTCCTGTTGTGGGCGACGAATTATCACTTGCCACAATTCATTGATGGTTCCGGCGATGTTCCTTTAAGAGATATTGAGGGCAAGATTCTCGGCCCTAAGCTTTCACTTCAAGAGTGGTGCAAGAGTGCGCTTGAAGGATCCATTCGCATTATTTCTAAAAACAGAGCGCCTAGAACTTATAATTACGACGTCAGTAATGATTTGTTTCCTAATGATTGTTCTCCTTTTTATAAATTCAATTTGGGGAAAACAAAGTTCAAACTTGCCAATGGTCCATTTGGTGACGGAGTTAGAAATTTTATTCTAAGACCCTATAGAACTATTGCCACAGATCCGACAGTCATTCCAACCGGAACCGTTTTATACATACCGGAAGCTCGCGGTGCAATTATTCAAGTTTCAAAAACAGAAACAATCATTCACGATGGTTATTTCTTTGCGGGCGATATGGGCGGTGCCATTAAAGCTTTTCACATTGATGTCTTCATCGGCACTTCTGAACGTTCGACATTTTTTCCATGGATTACTCATAACAGCGAAATACCTTTCAAAGCGTTTGTTGTGAAAGATCCACACATCATTGAGCAGTTAACATTAGTTCACTCGCGCTAATTTCATAGAATTTAATTATCTCTCTGCAAGCCTTTTTCAATGCCATGAAGAGCATTGAACGCTTCCTTCAAATTGATGTATTCCTAGTGGGCTCCGATTGTCGGGGAAAACGATCAGGTTTTATGCAAAACGAGGGGGACCATAATGAAAAAAGGGATTTTGAAATCGTGTGTTTTAGGGATGGCGACATTGGCGCTTTCTACGGGAGCACTTCATGCAGAAGACAGAATTAAAGTTTTAGACAAAATGATGTACACGATTAACCCATCAGCAAAACTAGATGGACCACAATTCCGTGATGCTGGTTCGGCATCAGAAAAATCAGCTTATCTACAACAGGTAATTAAATCCATTTTGAGAGAGGCCGATTCAAAAGCAGGTAAATATCTTGAGGCCGGTGATACTCAAGCCTATTATGCTTATTTAACTCTGGCGTTGACTGTTCCTCTTCATGAAGGCGTGTACATCCACTTCAGAAACGTTGATGGTAATGTTTGTGTTCAGGAAGCTAACAGCGGAAATATGGTGAAGAAATCGAGCGAGACAACTTACAAAATTTTCGCTCAATATTTTAAAGATCCAAAAATGCCTTTCTTCCCAGAATGCTCTGAAATTAAATCGTCTACTGGTGTCAGACAGATGATTCGCGGTGGAGACGGTACGGATTTATCAATGATGCAAGTTAGTATCCGCTGGCACTTTGATGATTTCCTTGCAAACAAAAAATATGAAAGCGTTTCGAAAACTTTGAACTATGGTTTTGGACATCTTCTCAATGGATTTGATCCAGTCTATAGAAACGTTTCAAATTATTCGTGTATCTATGATAGAAGCCTTCCAAAAAGAAGAGTCAGCTATATCAATTTGATCAAAGGAACGTGGGCAGGAAAATACAATTCTGGATCAATTGCTCAGACCTGTCGTTTTGCTGACCCAAATTCACCGTTCAAAAATCACGACGCAAATTTTGCGAAGAATCTTGATAAGATTCTCAATTTCAGCGGAGTCATCCCAGTTGATTACGTAGGTGATATCAGAGTTGATGGTGCAGCAGCCGATGCCATTAAAGAAATTGTAAAGAACTTGAAGGAATACAAAAACGAAAGATCAGCTTTAAATAAACTTCTAGGAAGATAATTTAAGAATGAAATTAAAATTGATTTATGTTCTCTCTTTGGCAGCTTGTGCCGGTCTGGTCGTCAAGGCTCAGACCGGGACTCGCTCTCGAACCATTGCCGAAGTTTCACCGCCGGCAAAAGCAGAGTCTATTATTGAAAAAGATAAAAAAGCTCTGGAGAAAAATATCAGCAAAGACGTTTTGATGAACGAGAATTGGAGTGCAATCAATGATTTTTCTCTGCCGGTCAAACAGTTGATGAGTTTGAATTCCAATCCTAAAAATCTTTTTAAAGTCAGTAAGCAGTCCGTTTACGATCTTGCAAGTTGCTTAAAAAAAGATTTTTGTGGCATGGAAAGAAAAGATGAAAATGATTCGTATTTTGATGACACTAAAACACCTGGACACATTCTTCTTGGGCGCAATCTAGAGATATTAAAGGAAAGTTTTGAACAAGATCCTTCGCTGGTCAATGATGTTGATTGGGATGTGATTAAAGAACTTACAGATAGTGCCAATGAGAAAGTGCAGGTCCTCGCTGTTGAAATTTTAAAGAAGTACAATCCTAAAGAAAACTCTTCGGAAAATCTTTTAAAAATTGTCGACAACTACAAAGGAAATGCAAAGGCCGATGCCCTGGTGCAAATGTCTGGCGATATCTCAGAGGATGCACAGTCTAGGCTTCTGAATTCCATTGCCAAATCTTTTTCATCAGATGATCCGAATACCGCCATCAGTGTGATGGAAAGACTTCCCCAGATGCATTTGACCACCCGTGAAACAGAAATGGTGGCCAATTACCTCTGCCATTACAAAGAAGAGGGAAGTGAAGATCATAACTGGAAAATGATTAAATACAGAATGAGCAAAGTGAATATCGATATGGACGCTGTTTGTCCTTAATTGTTCAGTTTGAACTGAAAAGTTTTCTCAAAACTTCCTTCTGAACCTGCTTTGAGTTTCCATGCCATCAGCGCTTTTCTCGCTGATTCATCCAGCATTTTTGTTCCACTTGAATTGATAATTTCTATTTTGGTGATGACCCCTCGAGTGTCGTAATGGGCCCTGAGTTTTACAGAGCCTTCAAAACCTTTTTGGCGTGCCAATGGGGGATAAAGAGGCTCTACCGAAGAAAGAATCAGGGATTCATTGGAACCAGCGGAACCTGAAGCGCTGCCCTGATTGCCAGTTGAGGCCATGTCCGCAGTGGGAGCTGAAGATGAGTTTGCATTTGTGGCCCCTGCCGAAAATGAGGGGGCAGTTGAAATCGAAGATGAAACAGATTTTGAAGGTGATGTTGAAGCAGCTGTTGAATTTTTTTTCTTTTTTGTCGAGAAACCGGCGAGATCAATTCCCTGCGGCCCCAACCCCGAGGTCTGAGATTCTTTAGGACCGACTATTGGGTCTTTTTTGAAAAGCAGATAACTTAGAGGCAGCACATGGATGGCCAGTGCCAGTAATAAAGGGACAAATTTGTTCAGTCGCATAAGTGAGTATCCTATTGTACAATTTTTGGGTTGTACAATGTCATTGGAAAAAAGTTTAAAGAGGATGCTCTTATGTTCATGGATAAAAAGTTTTTAAAAATGCGCGATGGCGCAGAACTTTATGTGCAGATTAAAGAAAGCGGGAGTCCGGTCTGGATAGTCGCGGTTCATGGCATCGGCGAACATATGGAAAGGCATAAGTATATTCCTGAATTGTTCGGGCATGACTTCAATATTTTTCAATTCGATCTTCGCGGCCACGGTAGAAGCACCGGTAGAAGGGCCTACGTTGACCATTTTGAGCTTTATATGGATGACCTGAAGGAAATTATTCGCTTTCTTTCAGATCGCTACAGAATGGACCGTTACGTTCTTTTCGGTCATTCAATGGGCGCATTGATTGCGAGCTCTTTTATGCAAAATTTTGTTGAGGAAGCTCGCTATCCGGAGCGTTTCATTATTAACGCTCCACCTTGCGGCGCTCACGGCGTTTTCGGTGAAGTTTTAAAAGTTTTGCCTTCCGCTTTTTTTAAGGGCGCCTGTGAAATTCCATATTCGTTTCCGGTAGGAGGTCTGGTTGACCTCACTTATTTATCGCACGATCCCCGCGTGAAAGAAGAATATATTCGCGATGAATTGAATTCAGTAAAATTGCAATCCAAACTTATTTTCGAATTGATGAAAACGGCTCAGGATACTTTTTCTAGACCAATACGATCAAAGTGTCCGAGTTTTGCTTCTGTCGGAAGCGCGGATAGAGTTGTGGGATCGAAAGCGGTTATTGAGTATTTCACTAATGTGGATAAATCTTTCAACTTCAAAGTTTTCGATGGAGCTTACCATGAGATTCATAATGAGATTGAGAAATACCGCAAGCCGTACTTCGATCATTTGAAAACTATTTTTGGTGAAGTTCTTTTTAAGCCTGAGGTCTAGTGACTCAGTTTTTCTAAGTAAGTCACTCGCTCAAGGGCCGGCGGATGTGAGAAATAAAACTTACTGTACACCGGATCAGGAGTCAGTGAACTTGCATTGTCGCGATACATTTTTACCAGCGCCGTAATTAGTTTTTCTGCTTTGGCATGTTTTGAGGCAAATTCATCGGCTTCATATTCATTCTTTCTGGAAAACCAGGCCAAGACCGGTGTCAGGAAATAGGTATACACACCTGCAACCATGGAAAAGAGAGTGAGGGCCATGTAATTTGAAGGCGTCTGAACACCGTGGCCCTGAAAAAAAGCAAAGTCATTTTTCAAATACCCTAAAACAGCAAAGCCGATAAAGCTCATCACGAAACCTTTGATCATTCCTTTTAGGATATGTTTCTTTTTCATGTGGCCCAGTTCATGAGCGAGAACGGCTTCGACTTCTTCGGCATCAAGTGTGTTGATAAGAGTATCGAAGAAAACCACGCGTTTATTTTTTCCAAAGCCGGTAAAGTACGCATTGCCGTGACCGCTTCTGGTCGACGCATCCATGACAAACAGTCCTGAACTTTTAAAACCACATCGTTCGAGCAGATGAACAATTTTGTCTTTCACTTCGCCTTCTTGTAAGGGAGAAAATTTATTGAAGATCGGAGCAATAAAGGTTGGATAAATAAAAATGAGCATGAGCTGAACAACTGTGAGAAAAACAAAAGCATAAACCCACCAGGCATTGCCAAGTTTTTCCATGATTTTCAGAATGGACCAGACAATCGGACCTCCTATGACAACGGCCAAGAGGGCACCTTTCATTCTGTCCAGGATGTAAGTTTTCAAAGTGGTTTTGTTGAAACCATATTTTTCTTCTATGACAAAGGTAAAGTAAAGGCTGTGAGGCAAGGCCAGTGCACTGGAGATCAATCCCAGTAGACCAAAGAAAATGAGTCCGGTAGAAATTTCTGAGCGTCCAAAGGTCATTGCAAAGCGGTTCAAGAATTCCAATCCACCTCCCAACGTCCAGACGAGAAAGACGACAAGGTCAAAAAGATGAAAATATTGGCTTACTTTGATTTTTTCTGCTGAGTAATCCGCTGCTTTTTGGTGCTCTGCCAGCGAAATGGATGAAGCAAATTTTAAAGGAACGGCGTTGCGGTTTTTTAAAATATGATCGAGATTTCTTTTATCTAAGATGCTTTCGACCAGGCTTTTTAGAAAAAGTGCGAGGAGGAAACATTTGGTAAATAAGTTAGCGTGCATATGCAATCCTTCTATTTTTTTGTCTTCTAATGAACTATAGTATGGGCATTATGAAAATTCAGCAAATCTTCTACAAGAATACACTCCGCAATTTTTGTTATCTAATAAGATTTGATGATGGCGCAATATACTGTGTCGATCCCTTCGGAGGGGGCGAAGTCCTAGCTGCCCTTAACGGGGAAGCTCTGAACGCAATTCTCAATACTCACGATCATTGTGATCATTGGTCAGGAAATGAAGTCCTCATTCGGGAATTTGATTGTGCTGTGATGGCGCACAACGAAGCCAGTGTTCCCGGTAAAACGAAAAGCCTCGGCCATGGTGATGTTATTTACGAGTGCGGTGTATGGACCCTTGAAGCTGTCTTTGCTCCCGGCCATACGATGAGCCATATCTGTTTTTTATTGAAACAATCCGGCGTGCCTTACGCCCTTTTTACCGGTGATTGTTTCTTCAATGCCGGAGTGGGAAATTGCCACAATGGAGGAAGCGCCCCTGTTCTCTATGAAACGATTTCGACACTTTTCTCCACATGGCCTGACGAACTTTTGATTTATCCCGGCCATGAATACTTGAAGCGCAATCTTCAATTCACTCTTCATTGCGAGCCCGACAATGAAGATGCAGCTAAATTTTTAGACAAAATACAGCTGCAAAATCTCGATGAACTCTTTTACATCAATACAATGAAGATTGAGCGAGAGATCAACACCTTCCTACGATTGAATAAACCAACGATAAAGAAGACATTAAATATTGAAGAAGCCGATGACGAAAAAGTTTTTTTAACTTTGCGTGAATGGCGCAACAAATGGTGAGGATTCATTATGGCTTTTCCCAAAACAGGTAATCTTGCTCCTGCTTTTTCTCTTTTAAATCAAAATGAAGAAAAGGTTGATCTTAAATCTCTTCGTGGAAAAAACGTCGTGCTCTATTTTTATCCAAAAGCAATGACTCCCGGTTGTACGACACAAGCTTGTGGTATTCGTGATTCTAAAAAGGAATTCGCCAAACTTAATACAGTCGTGCTTGGAGTGAGTCCGGATGAACCTAAAAAACTTCAGAAGTTTATCGAAAAAGAAAAACTTAACTTTGATTTGCTTTCTGATCCTGACCACGCGCTCGCTGAAAAGTATGGTGTGTGGGGGCTAAAAAAATTTATGGGAAGAGAATTCATGGGAATTCTTAGAACAACTTTTATTATCGATGCCAATGGTAAACTTGTTCATGTTATGGATGATGTGAAAACAAAAACACATCATGACGACGTTATTAATTATATCAAAGAAAATCTTGACTAAGAAAACTTGAGGAAACGACGATGAAAATGTTCGCAATTTTATTTTTTTGTCTCTTATTTAATGTTGAAGCGAAAACCCTTCAGGTCATGTCTTACAACGTGGAAAATCTCTTCGATGCTAAACACGATGTTGTAAATGGAAAAGAAAAGAAAGACTGGAGCTTTCTTCCAAAGGACGCGCCAGGGAAGAAAGAAGCTTGCAGACAAGAAAGAAATCGCCATCATAAAAAAGAATGTTTTGATTCAGATTGGACTGATTCAAAAGTCGAGATGAAGCTTTCTAATATTGTCGATGTGGTAACAAAAGATCGTGCGTTACCAGATTTTCTAGCTTTGGTTGAAGTTGAAAATGCTGATGTTGTAGGACGTCTGGCCAAGAAGCTAGGTTACGATAACTTCGAAATGACAGAGAGTCCGGACGAAAGAGGCGTGGATGTGGCCCTTCTTTATAAAGCAGGCAAAGACCTGAAAAAGGTTTCCAGAGCAGAGCATGTCGTACCGGTTGATTATCCGACACGCAACATTCTTGAAGTGGAATTTTTGATAGACGACAAGTATCCGCTAACCGTGTTTGTGAATCACTGGCCATCTCTTGCCAATCCAGATTCATGGCGTGTGAAAGCAGCTGAAATACTAGCTAACAGAACAAAAGAATTGTTGAAAGCTAATCCTAAAATGTCAGTGATTGCGATGGGGGACTTCAATACGATTGATGATAATGATCCACATCCTTTTAAAACTGTTCTCTACAAAGATAATCTTTTTGCCGATCTTGAACAAAGTTTTCTGGGCGCAAAAAATGTTGATGAAAAACTCAAGAAAGAAAAACAACCTGGGACTTATTATTTTGCTCCAAAAGATCAGTGGAATTCCCTCGATCACTTTTTTGCCAATACAGAATTGCTTGATGGTAAGGATTTGGACGTCGATGTTTCTTCTTTCCAAATTTATGCACCGAAATTCATGACTCATGAACTAAAGAAGAAAACGTATGAAGGCGAAGAAAAGAATATCAAAATCGTGATTGCGCCAAAAAGATTTGAGACAGAAGCCTCTACTAAAGAAGCGATGGGATTTTCGGATCACTTTCCCATTGTCGTGAATCTCACTTATCCGGATGCTCCGGTGAAAAAAGAAAAACAAGCTAAAAAGAAAGCAAAGAAATAAAAAAAAGCCCTGCGTATGCGGGGCTTTTTTTTTTCTATTTTATCGGTTCACCGAGACCATATTTTTTAGGAGCGTTGGCATAAGCTCTTTCCGCATCGGCCATCCAGGCATTGAGGTTGGCCTTTCTGTTTGCATCACTAGGGTGAGTTGACATAAATTCCGGTGGTGCTTTTCCTCCGTTGGCCGTGGCCATGCGGTCCCAAAGTCGTGGAGCTTCTGCTGGATCATAGCCTGCCTTCGCCATATAAATCTGACCTTCTTTATCTGCAGAGGTTTCATCGCCGCGAGAAAATTTGCGGTCGAAAAAGGTAAGTGCAAAGCCTGCAGCGACACCGCCCACTTGAGCAAGCGTTTTACATGTATCTGTTTTACACAAGAACTGTCCACCTGCGGCCACCGCTACACCGGCCACTAGTCCAATAATATTTTCTTTCATCGCGCGAGCGTATCTTTGTTTACCATGGCGAAGAGTAGCGTGTGCGACTTCGTGTCCGAGAACAGCAGCAAGTGCGGCTTCAGTTTTTAAAACCGGCATAATTCCCGTGTATACCGCAATCTTTCCACCAGGCATACACCAGGCGTTGATTTCAGGACTTTCAATAACAACATATTCCCAATTGAATTTTTCTCCTGAAGCAGAAGCAATTCGAGAGGCTACACGCTGAACCATATCGTTCCAGTCTTTGTTGGTTGAAAGTTTAGATTTAGATTTTACTTCTTGATAGGCCTTTGCCGCCTCAGCGTTGATTTCAGCATCGCTTGGCTCTTTGACTCCCATTGAAGAGCAGCCCACCAGAGAAAGAATAAGAGTTGTGACAATTAAAATTTTTTTCATATTGCACTCATTTGGTCTGGAATTATTTCATCAACCAGAATTTCAACAGGAAACTTTTGTGAGCAGTAATCGATCATCGATTTGACTTCACTTTTTAAAAGTATGTCGCCTTTTAAATCGATGTCTCTATGCTGAGCGTGGTGTTCGTAGGGTAGAGTTGAGTAAAAACATAGGCCATCGTTAGCTTCAAGCTGGAAATAAAAAAAAGCTGAATCTTCTTTATTCAGACGGATGACGTAATGGAAAAGTTGAGTTGAATGATTGGCCATTTGTTTTGATATTCCTTTGAACTTCCTTATATGCCGTTGACTTGTTTACGAAGTCATTTAGAATAAAAGTTAAGTTATCGCTTTCACATTTACAAGTCATGGAGGACAAAAAGTGAAAAGGAATTTTGCAAGCATAGTCTCGCCGGCCTTGTGTATTATCGCCACTGCATTAATTTCCACTTCTTGTTCATCACTACTTTCACGTCATGGCCAAACAGTTGATTCAGTTCAAGGTGAAGGCACTGCTCCATCGGCCATGGTTCCCAAAGAACAATACGATGAACTCGCGCGAAAATATCAGGAACTTTTGAATCAATCTAAACAACTAGCAAAAAGTGAAGCGCCAGTTGCTCCAATTGCTGCCGCTGAAGATAAAAAAGGCGAGGCGCAGGCTAAACCTGAAACGGCGACAACAACTAATCTTGATCCATCTGATTTGGTCAATACCATCGATAAAGCTATTCCAGACACAGCTAATGTTGAGGGCGTAGATGCTTTGAAGCCTGAATCGAAACACGACAAAACTGCGGGACCAGCTATTCCGTCAAGCATGGGTGTTGAGCACGTCAATATGACTGATGACATCGACGATCAGATTTCCAGACTTCGCGAAGTTCAGGAACTAGTTAAAGTGAATAAATTTGAAGCGGCCTTAACGCTTCTGAAAGAATTGGAAAATTCTAAGGAAAAACAAATCGTCGTCAGAGCAAAGATTATGCTCGGAGATCTTTTGTTTAACCAGGGAGAGTTCGATCTCGCATCACAAGTGTATGAAGAGGTCGTAAAAAAATATGCATTTTCGGGATACGTTTTAAAAGCTCTCGGCAAGCTCGTCGCTTGTAGCGAAAAATTGAAACAACCTGAAAAGCAGGCGAAGTATTATTCACTTCTGCACGATTTTTTTGAGGCAACATAATTGAATAAGCAACTACTCATTGTCATTCTTGCCTGCCTTCTGACGTCGCGTTTGAGCGCGCAGGATTCAGTGTCTTCTGATTTAGAAGAAGTAAACGTTTATGAGTCACTCAAAAAATCTGGTGACGTTCCGGCCGATAAAAATAACGGCAGCGAAGTCAAAATGTCTACGCTTGAAGAACAAGATGATTTGCAATCGCTGAAAGAAGATATTGGCGATGTGGTTTTCGACAAAGATAAAGATAAAGAAAAAGAAAAAGGAAAAGGAAAAGGAAAGGACTCAAAAGAGTCCGTGAAAGGTCCTTTAAATGCAGAAAGTCCTGCTGGTCAGACCGTTGAAACAAAAGGCGACGAAAAGGCCGAAATCATTGCTGACAAAAGTATGAATTTTGATGCTGGCAATGAAGAAAAAAATCTTTTGGAAATTGCCAAATTACTCGGTAAGAAAATTACGCCTAAAGAGTGGGATGATATCTCAGTCAAGGCGAAATTAGAAAAATACGAAGTTCAAAGTGGGGATTATCTCTGGAAGATTGCCCAAAAACTTTTTGGTTCAGGTTTTTACTATTCTAAAATTTGGGCCCTCAATCCACAAATCACAAACCCGCATGAAATTGAGCCGGGAACGATTCTTTCTTTTGACACGGGAACTGCGGATACAATGCCGAATGTTCAGGTGGGAGAGTTTGTCGATGACGAATATATTCCTTCAAAAGGAGGCGGCGGTGCTTATACGAGCGTGCCCGAGAAAGATCGTCCAAGCTGGTTGCAGGAAAGAAAGAAGCTCATTGATCAAGGCGTTTACTTTCAGTTTGCTTCGGAAGAAACGTATGAGGATCTGGAGCGTCTGGAAAAGCAGCAAAAAAATACTGAATACGAAAAATATGATCCTCCAGTCAGTGAAATTCAGATTAAAGAGCCTGGCGATCAGTACGATGAAAGCGGATTTGATAAGAGTTCAAAAATTGTTTTCAATTACAAAGAAGGATTTTTCCTCAATACATTCGTGACAACGAATGTGCTTCAGGATTTGGGTGAAATTAAAGCAACACCGAAGGAATCTGTTTTCATTCATAAACACGATACGATTTATGTGAATTTTGACAAGGCCGCGAAAGTCAAACCGGGGGACTTGTTCTCGGTCTACACAACAGGCGGAGAAGTTAAGCATATCATTTCTGATCGTTCAGGATTTGTTTACACGACAACAGCTCAAATTAAAGCGATTAAAAAAATCGACGATGTCTGGGAATGTATGGTTGTCGATCAATCTGGAATCGTTCAAAGAAAAGACCGGATTACAGTTTACACGCCTAGAATTGGCAAAATTGCCCGCACTTATAGCAAAAGAAGTGTAGAAGCTGCCATCATTGGCAGTTATCGCGAATCGCTTACTGGTATTGCCTATGGCGATGTCGTTTACCTAGATCGTGGTCGTGCGGATGGAGTTGAACTCGGAAACTTGTTTGAAGTTTATTCATTCGTAGATCGCGGAACTCAAAGAAAAATTACTCCGAGCCCGACTTACAAAGTGGGTGAGTTAACCGTTATTAATATCACTGATAACTTTGCTACTGCTCTTGTCACGGCGTCTTCAAATGAAATCAATTTGGGAAGTATTTCGATTACCAAAACTCAAGAAGAAGCTGCACGTGCGTTACGTTTGAAGAGCAAAGACAAGTTGAAAGATGTTAAAAAAGTTGAAGGAAAAGCTTTAGATGAACTCGATGTCGAGTTAAATCTTGATGACGTAAGTCAAGACATTCTCAACAAAGCAGATAAGATTCAGTTAACGGAAGACGAACTTGAAGAATTAGAACGACAAGAGCGCGATAAATCAGTGATCAAAGACTCAGAACGCGATGTGAAAGAGCTTGATCGTCTTGAAGGTGAAATTAAAGACGCGGAAAAATCTCTCAATGAAAGCAAAGTTGATGAAGATAAATTCCTCGAACAGTCAAACCTTGAAGAACATGAGAAAAAAGCAAAACAGCCAGATCCAAATGCTTTTGAATCGATCAATGAGATTGAAAAAGACATTGGAAGAAAATACCTGGATGAAGATATCAACAACAAAGAAAATCCTTACGGTCTGACTGAATTTGACCTTGAAGAAGTAGACGAGTTGTTGAATACTGGTCCCAAAAAGTAATTTCTAAAAAAACAATTATAATGACTCAGGGTAAATCATATGTGCGCTAAAGCAGTAGCTAAGAAATCGGCCGCAAAAAAGCCAGTTGCATCAAAAGCAGCACCGGCGGCAAAAAAGAAGCCGGCAGCCAAATCAGCAAAAGCAGCGACTAAAAAATCAGCAGCGAAAGTTGATACAGATGAAGTCGTGGTTTCTAGCCACGCTGGTGATTACGATCTGGTTGTCGTCGAGTCTCCGTCAAAAGCTAAAACAATTAAAAAATATCTCGGTAAAGGTTATCAAGTTGTCGCCTCTAACGGTCACATTAAAGATCTTCCGAAATCAAAACTCGGTGTCGATATTAAAGACGACTTCGCTCTTGATCTTGTTCCGATCACTGGAAAGAAAGATAAAATCGAACGCATTCAAGAACTAGCTAAAAATGCGAATCAAATTTACCTCGCGCCCGATATGGACCGCGAAGGAGAGGCGATCGCTTTCCATCTTGCTGAAGAAATCGGTAAAAAGAAAAAAATCCACCGCGTGGTTTTTAACGCTGTTACAAAGACGGCCGTTAAAAATGCCATCGACCATCCGACTGAACTGAATCAGCCAATGTACGATTCGCAAAAAACAAGACGCGTTCTTGACCGTCTCGTTGGTTATAAGATTTCTCCTATTTTATGGGATAAAGTTCAGCGCGGAATTTCTGCCGGACGTGTTCAGTCAGTTGCCTTGAGAGTTATCGTCGACCGCGAAGATGAGATCAAAGCTTTCACTCCGGAAAAATGGTTTTCGCTTCAAGGTGAGCTTGAAAAGAAAGGAATCGCGTTTGAGGTTCGCTATTACGGCGAAGAGCAGAGTAAAAAAACAGAACTCGACGGAAATGATGGTGAGAAACTTTCGAAAAAAGTTCTCGCTGATATAAAAGGCAAGCCCCTAAAAGCGATTGTTGTTCAGAAAAAAGAAAGAAGACAAAATCCAACGGCGCCTTTTACAACATCAAAACTTCAGCAGGAAGCAGCTAACAAGCTAGGCTTCACAGCGAAGAAAACAATGATGATTGCCCAAATGCTGTACGAAGGGGTCAACCTTCGCGATTACGGTATGCAAGGTTTGATTACGTATATGAGAACGGACTCGGTGAGAACTGAGCCGGAAGCAATGAAATCTGTTCGTGAATTTATCAAGAAAAAATACGGAAAAGATTTTCTTTCTTCAGAAGAAATCGTCTACAAGAAAAAAGGAACGAGCAAGGTTCAGGATGCCCACGAGGCCATCCGTCCGACCAATCTTGACTTTACTCCTGATGAAGTGAGAGGCGATCTTGATCCCGATCAACAAAAACTTTACGAGTTGATCTGGAATAAATTTATTTCCTCACAAATGTCTCCGGCGGTCATTGACCAGACCACAGTAACGTTTGAAGCAAACGGTCACTTCTTCAAATCAAACGGATCGATTATTAAGTTTCCTGGTTTCAGAACTGTTTATCTTGAATCGGCGGCCGAAAAGCAAAGCCGTAAAGAAGAAGATTCTGAAGAGACAGATGAACCAAAGTCAGGTGTGCTTCCTGATATTTCTGAAGGTGAAACTTTTACGCCAAAGAAAGCAATCGACATGGAAGAACACTGGACGTCACCTCCTCCGAGATTTTCGGAAGCAAGTCTAGTTAAAAGACTTGAAGAAGACGGGATTGGTCGTCCGTCGACATACGCCGCTATTATTTCGAACATTCAAGATCGCGGTTACGTAGAAAAAACAGAAAATAGATTCATTCCGACTGAGCTCGGAACAGTTGTCTGCAAAATGCTTGTGGAGAGTTTTCCAGATGTCATGGACATCGAATTCACAGCGAAGGTTGAAGAGCTTCTCGATAAAATCGAAGAAGGCGACGTTAACTGGAAAAAAGTTTTAAGAGAATTCTGGAAAGGCTTTGAACTCACGCTTGAAAAAGCGAAAGAGGAAATGAAAAACCTGAAGAAACAGGCGATTCCTACCGGCGTTCACTGCCGCAAATGTGCTGACGGTGAATACCAGATCAAGTGGGGGAAGAACGGTCAGTTCTTTGCTTGCTCAAATTATCCAGACTGTAACTCAACAGAAGATTTCAAAAAGAATCTCGATGGAACATACCTGATTCTTGAAAAAGTTTTTGCTAACGATCCTTGTCCGACATGCGGGAAACGCATGCAGATTAAAAAAGGAAAATACGGAAAGTTTCTCGCTTGCGAAGATTATCCTACGTGCGCGACAACTCTTCCTTTTACTCTCGACGTTCATTGTCCTGAGTGTAAAGTAGGGAAGTTTGCTGAAAAGAAATCTCGTTATGGAAAATTCTTTTACGGTTGTTCGAACTATCCAGCTTGCTCTAATGCAATGTGGACGAAGCCTTATCCGTTTGCTTGTCCTAAATGTGGATACGCCGTTATGGGTGAAAAATTCACAAAGAAAAATGGCAAGCAACTTGAGTGTCCGAAATGCCGTCACAGAGTGGATATGGCCGAAACGCCTTTTCATGTTGATGAAGAGCATGCAGAGGCCTTAGCAACAGAAGATTCAATTTAAAAAAAAAGGCCCTCTTTCGAGGGCCTTTTTGTTTTTAAAATTTATAAAGTAATGTTCCCGTGGTTCTTGTTTCCACACCTTTTGTTTCAAACTCACCGTTCACAGTTCCTCTTCTTTCAAAACTTTCACGCGCGAGCTGAACAGAAAGATTTTTAGTCAGGTTGTACCGGATATAAATTCTCTTAGTCGTTAAACCATCAGTGTAGCGGTCGTGGGTTGTAATTTCTTCTTCCAGTCTATGGCGCCCATTGATGGATTTTGTCGATGACATTTGGGCATTGGCGCCCACTTCAATGCGGCCTCTGGCAATTGAAATTCCTGCGAGCGTAGTCGTTCCCATTCCCCAGTAATATCCTTTGTCCTGAATTGTTGTCGCTTGGCCATTTAATGCATCTGGATTCGCTGCTGAGTATTTAGAAAGTGAATAGGATTTAACCATGGTGAAGTCGCCGTAAAAAGCAAAGTCGGCCTTAATGTTAAAACCTTTGTAGTGAATATTGGCATGAGCACTGGCCCCAAGAACATCGATAGTTCCGTAAAAATCTTCATTTTGAGTTTTATAAGCTGTTCCGCGATCATTCCAGGCCGTTCCTGAACCTACACCGAGAATCAGATCGTAACCACGGAGTTGTCCGTTGGAGTCTCTTCCCAGATCTTTCTGATGATACGCGGCCGCTACAACTTGAGCGATCACACGCATGTCAGTCACGCCTTCGTTACCATTTAATTCAACCAGCATTTTAGTCATTGCTGTGTCAGTGACTAGCTTTGAACTTTTTCCTTCTTTTTGAAAATCTTCAATGTTGACGACAGTTGCATCCATACCATAGATGGCATTTGTGTTTTCTTTGGTCGGATTGTAAGGCTTTTGACCTTTATCAAGACCGACAAAAATAGAAATGTCTGACCAACGTGGCTTTTTACAGTCCGGCTGAGAAGCGTACTTATCTCCACTTTTTATTTTATCAATAGCATGGTTTGTTGAAAGACCAGGATTGATGGTGTAGCCAAGGGCCTTCGCTGCTATATTATTTTTTTGAAGGAGCGCACAGGAAATCTGATAAGTCGCTTCACCAATAACATATCCTCCTACCGGCGTAAGGATTTCATCATTGATAGATAAAACTTCATGGTATTCCATAAATTCCCAGGCCGTTGAAGACGCAAAGGAAATCAGGAAAGACTCGAGTGAGTTAAAACCATTAGAGCGAGCCATTTGATAATACATTACTCCGGCGTAAACGTGGCCGTAGTTAGAGTTCTTATCATTGTCATCAAATCGAATAGCTTCACCTTTAAGCTTCTTTTCGATTCCTTCGGCAAAACCATAGTCAAAATCCACTTGGTTATAAACGAGGTTCTTGTAATAAATCGCCATCGCACTTGAGAGTAGAACACCAATTTCAACACCAGTGCGAAGATAATTTTTCTTTCTTTCGCTCTCGCTTTCAAAACGTCTATAAGCACGATTGATTGAGATCGGCTCTTTTGTGAGTTTATCAACAAAGACGCCATTTTTTTGATCGTATTCAACTTCGTCAGATTCTTGAACACCATTGACCAGGAGACCTGCTTTAAAAGCACTTTCATTGGCAGCATAAAAGAAAAAGTTTCCAGCTGCTTTGGTCAAAGCTTCTTCTTTAGTGATTTTTGAATTTTCACCATCTCTAAAAGTCCAGCCAAGTGTAGTGAAATCTGTTTCATGTCTTCGGTGAAGTTTTGTGACATCCATTGAGATAGTTAAATCTCTATTGCGGGTCAAGCGCATATGGAAATCAAACTGATCGCGTATTTTGTCTAATTCCTTATCGTAAAAAAGATCTGTATCAAAGTTACGACAGACAATATCTGCGCCTTCCTGAACAATTTGATTAGCGAGTGTGTAGAGTTGCTCACATGTCTTTTTTTTCCAACTTGTAGATTTATTGTCGAGAATGTCACCAACGGAAACCAGAATTTTCTTCTTCATCATTTCCGCTTGAGAAAGAGCGGGGATCATTAATGATGTCATTAAGCAAAAAATAAGCATTCCGTATTTCATGGAGTCTCCCATAGTCGTGAATGCCAACTTTAAAGCAAAGATTATGCCTGATTAGGCACTGATGAAAAGCAAAGAGTTAAGCCGTCTCAATTGTCTAAATATTAGACGGCCATGTCGATATTAAAAACATAGGCCCTTTTGCTTTAGATGAACTAAGCGCCTTCTACGATTTTCTCAAGTGTCACAACAGCGGCCTTAAGAGCATCTGTCTGTGCTGTTAATCCTTTTGAGTATTCGAAAAGCTGCTGAGAGAGAGTAGAGTTCATTTGGGTAGTCTGGTCAAGCTGATGAAGAGCTTGAGCCACTTGTTCAGCTCCACGTGCTTGTTCGTCACTGGCCACGGAAATTTCCAAAATGTTGGCATCAACACCTTTAACATCACCGTCAATGACTTTTAAAATTTCAGCTGTACTGCCTGCTACATCGAGACCCTGGCGAACAACATTGTTTCCTTTGGTCAGAATATCACCAACGCTTTTTTGAGTTTCATCGATAACGGCTTTTACTTTTCTCGTCGAATCATCCAGCATTTCAGAAATTTCCATAGCAGCTTTACCACTCATTTGGGCAAGGTTACCGACTTCTTCTGCTACAACGGCAAATCCTTTTCCTTGCTCGCCTGCACGGGCAGCTTCAACAGAAGCGTTGAAAGAAAGGAGCTTGGTTTGGAAAACGATATCGTTGATGACTTTAGTTTTATTTCCGATTTCATTGATGAGATTGACGATCTCACCAATGCGTAAGTTACCTCTTTCTACTTCAGCTAGAATCTGCTGGTTGTTTTGTTCAATTTCATGAACGGACTTCATGAGATCTTCTGACGTTTCACGTCCTTTAATTACATTGTTCGAACTCGTTTTTGAAAGGCGAGTTGACTCGCTGGCAGAGTCAGCCGTTTTCTTAATCATGGAAGTCATTTCTTCCATCGAAGCAGAGGTTTCCTGAATAGCGGAAGCTTGTTCAGTTGTGGCCTCAGAAAGATTAGAAGCTGCATCGGCCACTCTTTGAGCATTGTCCGCGATTGTCTGATAGGCTTTCGTCATTTCATCTTTGATTGCGGCGAGAATTTTACCAATATTGTTAGCAAGGAAGAAAGCAAAGAACATCGCCAGAGTTGTGGCAATGGCCGAAGCGATAACTGAGTAAGTAATACCGGCACGGAATGTCTTATCAAATTCTGTATCAGAGAGAGCTGATTCATCTTCGAGCGATTTTAGATAAAGCTTCAACGGAGCCAGAGTTTCATCTCTTAGATGATCAATTTTCTCATCCAGTGCTCTTACTTTAGGAGAAATTCCATCGAAGTGCTCAAGTTCGGGAATCATCTCTTTATCAATGGCTTCGACGTATGCAGAGTATTTGGTTTTGAATTCTTCTGACCATTTTTTTTCTTCCGCAGTATCGGCCATCTTTGTAATGGCTGCAATGGCATCGTCTTTTTTCTTTTTTATTTCTTCAATGTCTTTTTTGGTTTCAGCGAGGTTGTGGTTAATGACGGCATCGGCAGAAACGGCATAGACTTCTGCGACTTCCGAAACAAGATGGGAAATTTCCTGAGCGTTACGAAATCTCTCTGCACCAGCATCCTGAAGTGATCCAAGTTTATTTTGCGAGTATAGTAGATAAGCCTGAACAAAAATAAACAGCACAATCAAGGCAGCGAATGTGAAAATAATTTTCTTCTTCAAACTTAAGTTTTCAAACTTCATAAAACCTTTCCTCAAATACATTACAAAAAACTCTTTAATAGATGTTCGGCTTAATTTCTAATTAATGTAGAGGTAAAAATAAATCTTAATGATTTATTTTAGAAAATGATTTCTGATATTTATCATAAAGATGAAGTGATTTTTATAGCGAAGTACATTCGGGAGCGATTGAGTTTAGTTTGACATCAAATAAACAATTCTCCAGAAAAGTAAGGCTTTCTTGAGTCGATTTTAAGGTAGCAGCTCTATTGCTTGTTACATTCAATAAGATAGCTTCGCGGGAAAAGGCCATGGGAGGCAATTCTAATTTGGTCGTTGCATGGTCCATAAGAGCACTCGCAACGGCTTCGTTACCATATGTAAATGGATGTATGGCTAAAAACCATCTCTTCATGTCGGCCAGATAAGTAAACGGAGTAACTCCATTAATGGCGTCTCCATTTGTAAACCGATTTAACAAATCATTGTATTCGGCAAGCCACGCTTTTAATTCTGTCTTCATGCTCGCGCCTTTATAAAAGACAATCGTCGCAGAATAAGTTTTTTTATCATCACAGAAAGAAAGATTTTCCACATTCAACAAAGAATAACCTTCATTACTTTTTAAATCATAGTTTTCTAACAAAGCGGCAGCTTCATCATTGATGAGTTTGTCTGAACATTTAATTTCTTGTTTGGGATTTGTCTGCCCGAAGGTCACTCTGATTTTTCCGGCATCTCTATTTTCGGCAAACATTGTTTTATGAAGCTTCTGTATATCACTCAATTCAAGAAAGACGGGATTGTAATCTTTAAAAAAGTCCTTTCCCTTTTGATTGGCCAGCCAATCTTTGTTCTTTAAAAGGGAGACTTCAGGTTTAGTGAGAAATTCATTTTTAGATTGAAAGTATCCTTCCTTTCCAAGAACTCTCGGAATGGCAAAACCCTTTATGTCATTGAGATTCATTTTGTTGGAACTGTAATCCTTGGAAAGAGCATTCCAACGATCCTGGGCCTTGCATTCGATTTCGTAAGGCTTCATGACCTCAGTACAGGCAAAGGAGCGAGAGGACATGAATAGAGTCAAGCAGAGCAATTGAAAACGCATAGAGAAGCTTTATAGCAAACGCATGAGACTCTTGTACAAAAGCGGGAAAAAATTATAACCTTTAATTCAGATGAATGAGGTAACCCCCTGAAAACCAAAATTATTACTCGCACAGTCCTGCTTTTGTCCATCATCAGTTTCTTTGGAGACATCTCCAGTGAGCTTTTATATCCGATCATGCCCCTCTATTTAAAAAGTATTGGTATGGGAGCACTTTACATCGGAGTCCTGGAAGGAATCGCTGATGCGATCTCGGGAATTTCCAAAACCTATTTCGGAAAACTTTCAGACGTCAGCGGAAGACGCATGCCTTTTGTTTGGGCGGGCTATGTGCTCTCTAGCTTTTCAAAATCAGCAATAGGGCTTTTCGTTAATCCTCTTTGGGTATTGTTTACCAGATCGACGGACAGGCTTGGAAAAGGTGTTAGGACGGCTTCAAGAGATGCCATGCTGTCAGCAGAGGCAACTCCCGAAACAAAGGGCGCCGTGTTTGGATTTCATCGCTCACTTGATACTCTCGGGGCCTTTGTCGGTCCGATCCTCGCACTTGTTTTTCTTCATTACTATCCGGGCGAATATCATAAACTCTTTCTTTACGCTTTAATCCCCGCATTCTTTGTTGTTTTGTTTCTGGCCTTCATTAAAGAAAAGCCTGTTGAAAAGAAAATTGAAAAAGGAAATCCTCTTTGGAATTCGCTTACGTATTGGAAAATCGCTACGCCTGAATACAAGCGCATTATCAGTGTCGTCCTTCTTTTTACGCTTATGAATTCGTCTGATATGTTTTTACTTTTAAAAGCGAAGGAGAGTGGGCTTTCTGACGTAAAAATGATTTCACTTTATATTTTTTATAACTTTGTCTATGCCATGAGCTCATATCGTATTGGAATTCTCTCGGACTCAGTTGGGAAGAAAAAAATATTTTTACTTGGTCTTTTCTTTTTCATTATCACTTATGCTGGAATGGCCTTTAATAAAACACCATGGATTTTTTATTTGCTGTTTTCCTTTTATGGATTATTTGCGGCGTGTACGGAAGGGATTACAAAAGCATGGATCAGCAATCTTTGCGAAAAAGTCGATCTCGCCACGGCCATGGGGTTTCAGTCAACGACCCAAAGTATTGCGGCCATGTTGGCGAGCTTTATTGCCGGTGCCCTATGGATGGGATTTGGCGCTTCCGCTGTCTTTCTTTTTTCGGCCTGTGGAGCTGCCGTCGTAGCGATTATATTAATTCGCGAGAAAGTGATTACGTAATGTTTTTCGCGAAAGCGTAAATGCCTGCAGGCAAGATGCGTTCATCTTTAGGAAGTGAGTGTTTGACACCCAATTCGCCAACGACGATTTCTTTTTTGGATTTGTGATCGTTCATCAAGTTGCGAAGTGCTTCTGATTGAACACCATGTGTATGTGAGGAAAGAAAGAAAAAACTTTTTTCACGGGTGAGAACGTTGAAACAATCCATAATCAATTCATGAATCATTTGTTCAAACTCCCAAACTTCTTTATTGGCGCCGTGGCCCCAGCTTGGAGGATCGGCGAGAATGCCGTCGTATTTAAATCCTTTTCGAAGAGAGTGCTTCACGAACGCTCGGACGTCTTCCTGAACAAATTTTAATTTTTTCTGATCGAGTTTTGAGAGTTCAGCGTTTTCACGCCCCCAGCTCAAAACGCCTTTTGAAGAATCTACATGGAAAACTTCTGCACCAGTCTTTGCAACTGCAAGGGAAGCGCAGCCAGTGTAGCCGAAGAGGTTTAAAAATTTCAATGGACGGCCGAGTTCTGTTGAGAGCCTTTGAGACTCTGCAGTGAGAGTGTCCCAGACAGCTTGCTGTTCAAAGAAGACTCCACAATGACCGAAAGAAGTGAATTTCAATTTGAATTTCAGGTCTTGATAGTCGATGACGAGATTAGATGGTTCTTTATCTCCATGATGTTTCCAAGTTCCTCCGCCGTCATTTTTTCTAATGCAGACCGAGGTGGCCTTTTTCCATTCCTGTTCCGATAAACGTGGGGCCCAAATCGCTTGGGGAGATGGTCGCTCGACAGTTGTCCCTGCGATGGTTTCTAATTTTTTACCAAAACCTGAATCAAGCAATTGGTAGCCTGGAATGTTCTCTGAAATAAGATTATGCATGAATTTTTAATATATTACAGAAAGCAACTTGTCTAATAGAGTTGAAATTTTTATACTTAGTCTATCTCTAAAAAATCCATGTGCACCCTTAGCTCAGCTGGATAGAGTAGCTGGCTTCGAACCAGTTGGTCGGGAGTTCGAATCTCTCAGGGTGCGCCATTTGCCACACAGAGTTTTTTTCTATCATTCTCCTGTATATCCATATTTCCTGAAAAGTGTTCTAATCAAGCTAGCTTATTTGCCAGGGGAGACCAGTATGTTCCGGGTATTTTTCCTGTTGTGCTATTCACTGTTATTTCTGTCCGGACTTTTTGTCTCCGGTTGTAACAGGCCTTTTTTTGCCAAGGCTGCGCCTTCATTAAAAAAAATTACGATCGCCTATACTTATCAACCTCAGTGCACGCTCATTCATGTCGCAAAAGAAAAGGGGTTTTTTGCAGAAGAAGGTCTGGACGTCGTTCCCTTGATGCATCAGTACGGCAAGGCCGCTTTGCAATCCGTTCTCGAGCATAAAGCGGATCTGGCCACTGTGGCCGAAACCCCACTTCTGTTCAGCATTTTAAATGATGACAAAATTTTTATCATTTCGACCATTGTGGCGAGTTCGAAAAATAGTGCCATCATTGCCAGAAAAGATGCCGGCATCAGCAAGACTTTTGATCTGAAAGGAAAAAAAATTGGCGTGACTCCGTTAACAACGGGCGATTTTTTCCTGGACTCGTTGTTGATTGCCAATGGAATGACCAGAAAAGATATCATCACCGTTTCGTTACCTCCTGACGATATGGAAGAAGCTCTCAAACAGAAAAAAATAGATGCCGCTTCAATCTGGAATTATCCTTTGACTCAAATCAAACATATCTTAGGTGAAAATGGCATTTTGTTTTTTGATGAAGATATTTATACAGAAACGTTTAACCTTGCTTCTTTACAGGATTATGTTCGAAATAACCCTGCCGTCATAAAACAAGTGATAAAAGCAGTTGTTAAAGCACAGGAATATGTAAAAGATCACCCTAAAGAGGCCCAGGAGATCATGTCCAGGGTTACAAACATTTCTCCTGATCTTATTAAAGAAGTTTGGGATGCATTTAGCTTTAATGTCACTCTTGATCAGACCATTCTGATTACATTAGAAGATGAAGCGAGATGGGCCATCAAAAACAAAATGACCGATAAACCGAAAGTGCCCGATTTTGGAAATTATATTTATGCCGATGCTCTGAAGTCGGTCAGTCCGGACTCATACAAATTAAAACGGGTTGAGAATGAGAATTAAAAATCAGCTCAAAACGATTTCAGCCTTGGCAATCATTGTGCTGATTATTTTCATTTCTTTTTTCATCGTTGCGGCCAACAAATACAAAACGGCAAAATCCGTCCTTAATATTGCCAATGAAATTCAAATTAATTTTTTTGAAAGCGTCTCATTTCGCGATCAGTTTTTTCTCTACAGAGAAGACCGACCGAGAGAACAATGGATAACAAACAATCAAAAGTTGGACAAATTACTTCACAAGCTGGAAACCATTAAGGGACAAGACAAAACATTAAATGAAATCATCTATTCAAAGAAAAAAAGCAGTGCCTTATTTTACAGAGTCATCGCAAATACTGCTTTATTAAAATCTTCTCCGCCGAACAAACAAGTTTATTACGAATTTGACAACAGATTGATCAGCCAGATTTACATCCGGTATAACGAATTCTTTAACAGCTTACAAGAAATTCAATTCCATACAGAAAAGGAAGTTGAAAGAACCTATCGCAACCTGATTGTTGCGATCACTTTTTTTGCCGTCATTCTTTCTCTCATTGTTACTTTTATATCGTGGCATCTGAACGGCTTGATATCGCGTAGACTTGAAATTCTGCATGCGGGTGCCGACATCATTTCGCAGGGGAAATTGGAATATCGGATCAATGTTGAAGGTGAAGATGAATTTTCCGATCTGGCCGCTTCTTTTAATTCCATGACCACAAAATTACAGCTGAATAATGAACAGCTTGAACTTGAAAGGTCCAGGTCAGTTCAAAACGCCAAGCTGGCTTCACTGGGAGAAATGTCTGCCAGTATAGCCCATGAAATTAACAACCCTCTCAGTGTCATTCAATTAACCAATTCCAGATTGCTGGAAAAGTTAAAGTTGGATCCGCTTTCTACTGATTACATCGTCCATTCGCTGGAAAAAATTCAAGGAGCAGTCGATCGTATTAATAAAATTATCAAAGGACTTACAAATCTTTCGAGAAACGCGGCCAACGAAGATATTCAGGTCTTTTCCGTCGAAAATATGATGGAACAAGTGCTGTCTTTAGTTGGGCAGAAATTAAAATATTCCAATGTCGATCTTCGAGTGTCTATTCCCCCTGGCGATTTATTCATTGAATCTTCACTAACTCAAATTTCTCAAGTCCTCATTAATTTAATTAATAATGCCAATGATGCCATTGCACCCCGAAAAGATAAATGGATTAAAGTTGATTTTAAACTAGTAAAAGATTCTTCCATTGTACGCTGTTCAGTCACTGATTCGGGTGAAGGAATCCCATCTGAAATTGCTGAAAAAATAATGCAACCTTTTTTCACAACAAAAGAAATGGGAAAAGGAACCGGTTTGGGGCTGAGCATTTCAAAGGAAATCATTGAAACCCTCGGCGGTAAGTTTTATATCGACGATGAAAGCCCCAATACTTGTTTTGTCTTTGAACTTCCAAAAGTCTTTAAACGATAGAAGGAGATTTTTATGCCTGAAGGTCCATCCATTCTCATCGCGCGCGAAGAAATGGTTAGCGCCATCGGAAAGAAAGTCGTCTCAGTGGCAGGTAATAGCCGTGAGCCCATTGCGGTTTTGAAAGGTCAGGAGCTAATTGAAATCGGCACCTGGGGAAAGCATCTTCTTTTCTTTTTTGAAGAAAGTGTCCTTAAAATCCACTTCATGCTGTGGGGATCCTACAGCGTCAATACACCAAAAGAAAACCGACAAATCAGGCTCTCGCTCAAGTTTAAAGGCATCACAATCTTTTTTTATGCGTGTTCAGTGAAATTTCTTGAAAGAGATGTGAATGACATTTATGACTGGTCGGCCGATATCATGAATATTTCCTGGGATCCTGAAAAAGCTTTCGAGAAAATTAAATCTACACCTAATGAAATGGTCTGCGATGTCCTCATGGATCAGGAGATTTTCTCAGGAGTGGGGAACATCATCAAAAATGAAGTGCTGTTCATCCTTCGCTTTCTACCACAGCGAAAAATAAAATCTTTTTCAGATAAAGAATTGAAAGCGCTCATCGAAACCACTCACGCTTACACTTGGCAATTCTACGAATGGAAAAAAGTTTTCATCTTAAAGAAAAACTGGCTCATTATGCGCAAGAAAGTTTGCCCTCAATGTGGTGGCCCGGTAACTCGCGAAGAGACCGGAAAGCGCAACCGACTCAGCCATTATTGCAAACACTGTCAGCATTGAGACCGACTATTACAATCGGGAAAGGCAGAGTTTAGCCCTAAAAAAAATCCATTGGATCGCTTATTGATGTGAATTAAAATAGAAATCTAATAATGACTTCACAGCGAGATATTCAGTGGCGAAAGCAACATCAATTGAGGCAAGTTATATTTTGACTCTTTCCTGTCCAGATCGAGTTGGACTCGTTCATGCGGTCTCTGGATTTTTAGTGGAAAGAGAGGGCAATATCGAAGAAGCTGCTCAATACAATGATCCAGATACGGGACTCTTTTTTATGCGTCTCCAATTTCGCAGCCTGAAGATGGGGCTCAAAGAGTTGAAAAAAGAGTTTCAGGTTTTCGGTGAAAAATTTTCAATGAAATGGAGTTTGCATACAGCTTCTCAACCAATGAAAACGGTCATTATGGTCAGTAGAGAAGGGCACTGTTTAAACGATCTACTTTTTCGTTGGAAAAGTGGGCTCTTAAATCTCGACATCAGGGCCATTATTTCTAATCATCGCGATTTTTATCAGCTGGCCGCAAGTTACAACATCCCTTTTCATTACATTCCGATGAATGAAGCGATAAAACCTCAGTCTGAGCAAAAGCAACTTGAGGTCATCGAACAGGAAGGCGCAGAGTTGATTGTTCTTGCCCGGTATATGCAGATTTTATCCAATACAATGTGTGAAAAACTCCAAGGACGCGCGATTAATATTCACCATTCCTTTCTTCCAAGTTTTAAAGGGGCCAAACCTTATCATCAGGCCCACGATCGTGGCGTGAAACTTATTGGTGCGACCGCTCATTACGTTACTGCCGATCTCGATGAAGGACCTATTATTGAACAGGACGTAAACCGCATCGATCACAGTAAAACGGCACTGGAACTCGCGGCCATTGGCAAAGATACTGAAAGTCAGGTTCTCGCCCGCGCTGTCAAATGGCATAGCGAACACCGCATTCTGCAAAATGGTCACAAGACAGTTATTTTTAAATAGGCCTAGACATTTCCTAGATCGCTGGTGAACATCGTTCATTAGCGAGGCAATCAATCGTATACTCCAAAGAAGAGGTGGAGAGATGAAAAGTTTGATTGTCATGATTCTAGTCGGAAAAGCGATGATGGGAGATCGTCTGGCCTATACTGAAAGACATGAGTCTTTTCTCTCTTCAGACGGCCTGTATCAATCCATACAGACGACTTATACGAATGAGTTCAATACACCTTTTGGTTCCCTCAAATCGGATTTCAGCAGAGATAAATTTATACCAGATTATGAATTTGAAAATAAGCTCATCGGTTTGAAAGAAAAAGTAGTCAAAAGCGATGATGGTAAAAAACTAATTGTTGTTATAACTGAAAAAAATAAAACACAAACTTATGAAATGCCAGTTGTTGACAATGCCGTGATGGGACAGGGATTCCATAATTTTATTCTGACACATTTTGAAGAATTGAATGTGAAACCATTCGAAGTGAATTTCCTCATTCCAAGAAAAAAAGATTTCTTTCGTTTCAAAATCAAAAAAGAAAAAGAGACTGGACAGGACATTTTTCTTTCTCTTCGTCCTTCCAATTTCTTTCTCAAGGCTTTAGTGCCGAAAATTATCGTCAGCTACGACAGAAAAACAAAGAAACTTATTTCTTTTGAAGGCGTGACTAATATCGAACAAGAAAACGGCGACACCATTAATGCTCGAATCACTTTTAATCGTGGTGATCGAGATCCCAGCTCTTCGTTTCCGGTAAAGTGAAAAAACCAATGATGGCCGTTCCAAGAGCAACGACAATGGGATACCAGAGACCGTAGTAAATATCTCCGGTCGCGGCCACCATCGCGAAGGCCACGGTCGGTAAAAATCCGCCAAACCATCCGTTCCCAATGTGATAAGGAAGAGACATCGAGGTGTAGCGAATTCTCGTTGGAAACATTTCTACCAGGTAGGCAGCTATCGGACCGTAAACCATTGTGACATAGATAACCAGAATACTGAGAATCAAAATGACCATCGGCGTATTCATATTATTCGGATCTGCTTTGGTCGGATAGCCCGCCACTTTTAATTGTTCACCTAGAGTCGCTTCAAACTCTTTCTGTTTTGTTTTAAGTTCATCTCCTGACAGAATGGAGCCATTATAAGATTCAATAGATCCTACTCCAATGATTTGAACGGTTGCCGTTGTTCCTTCCGGAGCGGATTCATTTGAATAGCTAATTCCTTTCTTCGCGAGCGTCGACTTTGCGATATCACAAGATGAAACAAATTTCGCTTTTCCAATCGGATCAAACTGGAAGTGACATTCTTTTTGATCGGCCACAACTTTGACCGGATGATTTTTTTGAGCTCCAAAAATGGCCGGATTCGCATAACGAGTGAGAGCTTTAAAAAGAGGAATATAAGTTAAGGCCGCTATGATACATCCAGTGAGGATGATTTTTTTTCTTCCGATCTTGTCTGAAAGAGAACCAAAAATCAGAAAAAAAGGTGTCCCGATGAGCAAACCCACGGCAATAAGAAGATTGGCCTTTTCATCATCAACCATCAACATCTTTGTCATGAAAAAGAGTGCGTAGAACTGTCCTGTATACCAGACTACCGCCTGGCCAGCGGTTGCTCCAAACAATGCAAAAATAACGATCTTTAGATTTTTCCATTGCCCGAAAGCTTCATTGATTGGTGCTTTCGCAAGCTTTCCTTCTTCTTTCATTTTTTTGAAAATCGGAGACTCATTTAATTGAGTCCGGATGTAAACAGAGATGCCGAGAAGAACGAGGGAAAGAAGAAAAGGAATTCTCCAGCCCCAGATTTCAAATTCAGTTCCAGTGAGTTTTCTACAAATGAGAATAACAATTAAAGAGAGAAACAAACCTGCCGTCGCTGTCGTTTGAATCCAGGCGGTGTACAGACCTCTTTTTCCCATCGGAGAATGTTCTGCAACGTACGTAGCAGCACCACCATATTCACCACCGAGAGCTAGACCTTGAAGTAATCGCATCAATACCAGAATTACTGGAGCTGTGAGACCAATGCTTTGATAGTTCGGAAGCATACCAACAACAGCAGTTGAAAGACCCATTAAGATGATAGTGACAAGAAAAGTGTATTTTCGCCCGACCATATCGCCAATGCGACCAAAGAAAATAGCACCAAAGGGTCTGACAGCGAATCCTGCTGCAAAGGCCATGAGGGCAAAGATGAAAGCTGTTGTTTCATTTACACCTGAAAAAAATTGTTTTGAAATAATGGCCGCTAGAGAACCGTATAGATAGAAATCGTACCATTCAAAAACAGTTCCGAGAGAAGAAGCAAAGATGACGTTCTTCTCTTCCTTAGTTATCAAATGGTGATCTCTGATTTCTTGTCCCACGAATCCCCCTAAATTTCATTAAAAGATTGATCCAGATTATATACACAGGATCAGTCTCCAATAAAACAAAGGTACTTACAACAAATGTAAGACTTATTCATGGACGCAAGAGTGGCGCAAATCTGTGGGGATATTTTTAGGTGTGCGAACTAGATTTTGGTAATGCGATACCACGATTCTAATAAGAGCTGCTGAAGCATCATATTTCTTTTTCTCTTGTCATTGCCGGCCTTGAGGAGAAGACGATTAATCTCTTCTTGCAAGGGCATAAGCTCCGGGTGTTCCTGGAGAAACTCATCACGTTTTTGAACAGCTTCTTTGATTTGATTAAAATCAATTCCCATTAAAATAATCTCGAATCGGCAATTTTAGATTGTGGGTCACAGATACCAACCGTTTCATCGCTAGTGCAAATGAGAGCTTCACTGACGTTTACATCTGAATTTTTCATGTCTCCTTCAAGGCAAATCATCCAGCCTTTAACTGGTGAAAGAGAAGCGAAATTGAGAACGGAAGATGTTGTTTGTTTTTTTGAAGTCAACCAAAGTGAATTGCTAGGACCGCGATCGATGATCCAATTTTTGTTTTGTTTTACGATACCCAATTGAGTTGTATCCCAACAACCTATGAAATCCGCAAAAGCGCTTGAAGCGAGAAGGAGAGTGAAAGAAGCTATTAACATTTTCATTAAGCCCTCCGGTGAAAAACCTGAGGGGAATTTAGCAGCTTTTAGAAAAAAAGGACTAATTCATATAATTAATACAAAGGATAATTTTCAACTATTTTTTACAGAATTTAAGAATTAGAATTTTGAGGAACAAGCAAATCCTCAAGGAAAAAAGCAGAGAGTTCTGATCGTCCGCTAACACCCGCTTTAGCATAAATTGCAATCGACTGGGCCCTCGCTGTTTTTTCGGACGTGTTTCGTGCCGTCGCAATTTCTTTCAAACTTAATCCTTTTAGTAAAAGAAAAGCGACTTCTTTTTCTGAAACAGTTAACTTCCATTCACTCAATTGATGATCGATGGCGAGACTGAGTCCATCAAGAAATTTGCGAGACTGTTCTTTCCATTTTTCATTTTCTTTTTGCAAGCGTTCATTTGTTTTTACTTGTTCTTCAAGATTGTGCTTGAGAATAAATGAACCACTGATCAGATAAAAAATGGCAGCAGCTGAACTGAGTGCGACCAGAGCTTCAGCTAGTAAATGCCACCATGTTGATCCTTCATGATAATCTGAAATGATATCGGCCGTAGTGATGACGATAATGGCAAACAAAATGGCCGATATAAATTTTCTTTCTTTTGAGTTCATTCTTTCTCTATCTTGCCCAGTTGATGTGAGCTTCCAAAAACAGTCAGTGTTTGTGTAGTTGTATCAAAATTTTTAAATAAGTGTAGTCCAAATCCACCGGCAAGAACAACAAAGGCCAGGCCAATCACCAAATAATTATTTTTAATTCCTGTAACCGCCATTTCTGTATTCTTTTTTCCATTAATCATGGAAAGACCAATAGGGTCCTTGTGGCGAATGGTGTGATAAATAACACCCGCGACGTGGCCTATGGCCGAAATTAAAAATAAGTTGGCAAAGAGTTCATGAACTTCTTCAAAATTTTCTTTTTGACCATGAACCATCAGATAACCGGTAGCTGCTAATCCCAACGAGCAAACCATCATAACAATGGCGGCCCAGCTAGAGGCGGGATTGTGGCCAATAAAAATTTTTCCCGGCTTCTTAAGCAAGTCTTTCATATACTGAATGAGAGCCTTTGGTTTTAATTCAAATGAATTAAAACGGGCATATTTTGTTCCTATCAGTCCCCAGGCAATGCGAAGTAAGACAACAAAGGCCAGCGTGAAGCCAAGCATCATATGGTATGGATACTGAAGGGAATCATCGTCAAACGTTTGAGCGATAAAAAAAGCACTCACGAATAAGGCCGCAAAAATCCAATGGAAGAAACGCACGGGCCAATCGTATACTTGAACAGTTGTTTTATTCATAAAACCTCCTAAGTCTCTTCTAGACTAGATTTTTAGCAGTAAAAAAGCATCATTCAAATGATCTATATTAAGAAATTTTGATCATTTAGATCATATGCCCATTGGATTTTCCTTGAGAAAATCCCATTATAGAATCATGAAAAATATTTCTATGGAGGTAGAATATGAAAACGTTACTTGCCCTTGCTCTTGTTTTTTCTTTTGCCGGTGCTGCCAATGCTGCCAAAACATGTACAGATCAACCTAAAGATAAGTGGATGAGCGAAGCAGATTTCAAAAAGAAAGTAGAAGCTGATGGTTATAAAATCAAAAAATTTAAAACACCAGGCACATGCTATGAAATTTATGGAACAGATAAAGATGGTAAAAAAGTAGAAATTTACTTCAACCCAGTAGATGGAACTCCTGTAAAAAAATACTAAGATTTTTTACAAAAGACCGAGCCTTGTGCTCGGTCTTTTGTAATCTCTAGGCAAGGACAGACCAATAATTGTTATTTTTCCCCAGAGTAATAAGATGAAGAAGACTTTTCTTTAATTCTGATTTTCAGGGGAAAACTAAATGCTTAAAAAAAGAAATCTGATTTTCTCTCTTCTGTTGTTATCGTTGGTTTCGTGCTCGAGTTGGGAAAAGGTTTCTTCTGTACCCCAACATGAATCTGAATCGCGCGCGATTGCGAGTAAAGAATCAGGCATCGTCTACCCAGCTTCATCATCCTTTGATCTCAGAACAAATCTTGGCAAGACTTACGCTTTCTTCATGAAAACAAAAGTGAAGCCTGCACTCGACAAACTGGGCGATAGCAATAACGGTGGAGGAGGCGGTTTTGACAACATCGGCGCAGAAGCCTATCTGGCCCAAAAAATGTCTATCGATAGAAAAACACTTGCCGGCTATAAAGGAGCGAAGTGGAATCGCAACACAAAACAATATGAAGGCGGATTAAATGATGATCAAATCGCGCTCGTTTATAACACCCTAAAAAAAATAAAACCACGTTCTTCAGTAGACTCTCTGACTTACTTCAATCGCGAAGACAAACAATGGTATTTGAAAAACGATATGTCAGTTGCGCTGAAAGAAGCGCGAGTGAATTCTGCTCCGTTTGATCTCGCCACACTTTATGCTTTAACTGGCGGCCTTGGAGTAAAAGTTAAACTGGATGACAATAACTATAACTATCACGTGCTTTATAAAACAGGATATACAAAACCTCATGAAGAAGTAATGAGTGGAAGAAGCTTTGCTTCTTCAGTCTCGCATGGTGCTTCAGATGCAAGTGATCCCGAATATCTTCGCGATTTAAAAAAATATCTCGACAGTACGGTTGATGTAAAACCTTTTTATCGTGCGATGATCATGGCGCTTGCAAACAGCGATACAAGTGGATGGGCCCAATTAAATGAAGGAGGTCAGTCCGTACTCTCTGATTTCCTGACAGTCTATACTGCAGAAGCAGACAGGCACATGATGGTGAATCTTGAAAAAGGAAATCACCCTTGGGAAATCGATCTTGCAGCAGTGACATGTGTTTCAGTCGTGAGTGCAAAAACAGGAAAAGTAGTTATCGATGGTATTGTCACTGATAGTGATCTTGGTGGATGGTTTGCTCCAAGTCCTAATAATAAACCTGATGGTCCACAACGCAGTGGTATTGGTATAACGAGAAAAGACAGACAAAAGCTTCAACGGGCCATCCATTCTTATGAAATGACGACGCCGGATGGAAAACAACTTATTTCAGATATCCAGGCAATCATTGGAGTTAATACTTACAAAAATGATGTTATTCAGGGAGTATTTGAGTATCTCAGCAATAAATACACTCCGGAAACAATTGGATCAAAAGCACAATTGCTCGCTGATTTGATGGCCAAATTCCTCGAGGCCGCTAAAGAAGATTCAGATGAAATTCTGAAATTAGTCCCGCACGTTTAATTTCCAATTCACTGCAGTCACAAATTTGACAGAGTTTGTGACTGCTTCTTTCTTTCCCTCACATCTTTTTTTTTGAATTGACTCATCTAAAAGACATATGGTCTCCTATTGCCATTGTTAATGAGGAGTCACGGATATGATGCCTTTCAGAACGTTAAGGAAGAATGTAGTTCTATTTTTTGTTTTTGGTATCACTTCACTTGCAGGACAGGTTTCCGCAGGAAGTCCACCGTCTACTGTCACCATTTCTACATTTAACGTAAGAATGTACGGCTATCGCAATGACAGTGAAGTTCGCGATCCGGTCGTTAAAAAATTTATCTTTGAATCGATTCCCACTTCAGACATCATGGTTTTTGAAGAGATCATGGATGTTCCGCGTTTTAAGAAATTACTGCCAGCGAGCTGGTCTTGTTTAAGCTATGATCATCTGACTCCTCATCAATTCGTTCTTCTTTGCCATTCTCCAAGATTCTCATTTAAGCGAGAGGCCCATGACGACAACGATGTTATTGATGAAGTAGGGGGACCGAGAGGAACTCTTAGACCGGCCGTCACTGCGATTGTTGCAGATGCTTCAGGGAATCCACTTTTTAGAATGGTGGCCGTTCATTTGAAGGCGCTTCCTGACTATTCATCTGTTCGCATCGATCAGGCTCAAGTGATAGCGAAGTGGCTCTCTCAAGTGGAGGACCCTGGTCTTCCTGTTGTCATGACTGGTGATTTTAATACGTACACAACTCAGATGAATGGGCAGCAAGAAAATGATATTCAGCTCATTCAAAGAAAATTAGATGATGCCAACTTGAAGATGAATCATGTACCCAATAATTTGTTCACTTTCAAAACAAAATACGGCGCTTCTCAGTTCGATCATTTTTACATAAGCAGTTCTCTGCGCCTGACCAGACCTCTCAAAATTTTCGAAGTTTGTAATTCAGATTCACCGGAGCAAAACGGAAACATGAATTTAGAATACTACAACAATTTAATTTCTGATCATTGCCCGGTGACAGCGGAAATTGCTTTTTAATTAAAAAGATAACGGTGAAGCTGCTCGACTTCGTTGGTGATGATTCCATCGACACCAAGAGCGCAGAGTTTTTGAAATTGCCGAATGTCATTGGCCGTGTACGAATAGACTTTTAATCCTTCATTTTTCAGCACATTCATATGTCTTTCTGTGAGCGTCCGTTGATTCGGGTGATAAGAAAAAGGTTTAATTTCTTGAATCAGATCAACTTTTAATTTCTGTCTGGGATGATTGTGATCGAGGATCCCCAGAGCTATTTCTGTATCATTTTTTCTCAGCTCTCGAAGAAAGGAATCATCAAAACTAGAAATCAGAACGCTTTCTTTCATCGCCAGCTCACCGAGTAACTCTAGAAGCTTTTTGACCATGAGCTTGCGGTATTCTGAATGCTTGATGGTTTCATGCTTGATTTCAATATTGAGAGGCACTCTTTTTTGAATGACGCTTAAGACTTCGCGCAGAGAAGGAATGTTGAGACTGCGCAATTCTTCCGCGGCGTAATCCACAACTCTTTTTGTTCTTCCCGTGATACGTTTTAATTTCAAATCGTGAAAGACGACGAGCTGATTATCATGTGAAAAATGCACATCCAGCTCAATCATGTTACAGCCACTGTCAATCGCTGCATTGAAAGCTGCAATTGTATTCTCGGTGAATTTAGCACTGTAACCCCTATGGGCAATGATCAACGGTTTCATAAAAAAATCTCGCAAATTTCAACTATCAAGCTTACACTAAAACAAAGAGGTGAACTATGAAAAATATTCTGGCAATTCTCATCGGCCTATATTCCATTAATGCTTTTTCAGCAGAACTCATCTGCGATATCTCTGTCAATCTTGATATTCTTTCTGAATCAACAGTGGCCACAAAGCTCAATGAAAAAACCCCTATTGATTCGGTTGGTAACGTCATTGCTTATGTGACTGAAAAAGAAAAATCTCATTACATCGTTGAAGCTTTTCTGGCCGATCACGAAATGAGAATTTATGGCGAGGGCACACTTCGCGAAAGCACTGACAAAGTTGTAGCGAGTGCCTGGAGCAGAGAAAGCATCATCGATATTGAATGCAGACTCGACTCTTCTTCTTTAAAAAAATAATTACTGAATAGTCGGACGGTCTGGATCGTTAACCCATCCACCAAAGTTTTCAGATTGATAATCGCTGAATGCTTTTTCCAGACCGTCTAATATGTCTGCAGCAGTTTCAAAGAGAGCTTTGGCCTTCGGATCCGTAACGATATCGCAATCTTCCTGCAAATGATGTTTTAATTCGCTGATGTGCTTTTCAATATTCTGAGCATGCTCTTTGGGATCAGTTGAATTTAATTTTGGTATCGCCATACGGCCTCCTTAAAAATTGAGTTTTTCCCAGTATCGTTTTGGATCTTCGAGTCTGGCATTGGCAAGACGTTCGAGTAATCTCTCCTGTTCAGTGCTTCCCAACCGCGAGCGGGCGAGAACATCTATAGCTTCTTCTTTTCTTCCCATTTGCTCCAAAGCAAGAACCAGATAAAAATAGCCAACAGGAGAGTTGGGAAATTGTTGAACAAACCCTTCAGCATTATCCGCCGCCGCAGAGAAATCTCCTCGGGCCATAAATCTCATAAAGGGGATTTGCACAACATCTTCGTTAATTAAGCTACCTGGTGGAAAATCGCCGCGCTCGATTTGATCTTCAATCGTCGCAATTTTCCCAACCGTATCATCCATCTGAAGCGAGAGTACAGCTCGCCTTGTGTCCAGTGCTCTGTAATCGGGATTGTTCGGTCCAAGTTGCGCCATTTGTGTTTCAACCGAAGTTAATTGCGATTGTATTTCTGTCAGCCGTTGTTCCAATGAACGAACGTCTGAATTCGCCGTAGAAATCAAAGCAGCTTCTTTTTGTAAAACTTTATCGCTGGTTAAATCAAACCGCGCCATATCTTCAAGAAGAGTGTTTATTTCATCATCAGAGGCCGGAATATTAAATTTTCCTTCACGGGTTAAAAGAGCGATTAATTTTGCCTTATAGGCGGAGTATGTTTCCGGCTCGCGGAGAATTAACTCATCAGCTATTTCGATAGTTCTGCCGATTTGAGGAAGGTCAAGATTTTTAATAGTACTCATTCTGTTTTGAAGATCTGTTGCTAAAGACTCTGTCTCGCGATTCTTTATTAATTCCTCATTGGTATTTCTTAAAGTGGAAGAAGCCCCAGTCGAAACGATGTCTGTCTGAGTTTGATCTGGAATAATTTTAGGTGGAGCTGTGATCTGTCTTACGGGTTGGGACGCAAACAAACGCCCCCAAGGTTTTGGACGTTTCCGTTCTTTGTTGGCCATCATCAATTTCAAGCGCAAGGCCTGATTTTCTTTTCGTTGGGTAATATAGAATTTAAAAGTGAATGCCATAACGACGGCCATCGCGAAGAGGAGAAAGAAATAATATTTTTGGTTTTCACTTTTTCTGTAATCCATGATCCTCAGCTTACGACAACTATTGCGGAACTTCATGACTGCTTAGCCTATTGGGAAAAATTGAATAACCAATAGTTTTTTTATATTTTTTTTTTGAAAAGTTGATGGGCAATGTCTTCTTTAATCTTCGCAGGAGGACTCTTGGCCCTAAATATTGAAAGTGTTAAACAAGCGAAGCCGCTCGATCAACAAGTCAGTCGCGCTGAACAGGAAGCTCGGATGGTATTACCTGGGATTCAGGCGTTATTTGGATTTCAATTAATTGCCGTCTTTAATGAAGCGTTTTTTGAAAAAATAACGACGAGTGAGAGAATGCTGCATTTTACTGCCATTTGTATGACTGCCATTTCAGCGATGCTCATCATGACTCCAGCGGCCTATCATCGACAAACTGAGAAAGGATTTATTTCTTCCTATTTTGTATTTATGTCATCTCGCTTTATCCGTTTTTCAATGATCGCACTTAGCCTTAGTATTTCACTTGAAGTGGACATTATCGCGCGTCTTATTTTAAGAACGGATAACATTCACCATGTGATCGCATTCATTCTTTTTATGACTTATATTTCGATGTGGTTTGTCTTTCCCAAATACAGGAGCAAACGTGTTCATCATCATTTTTAACAATGTGGCAATTAGGAACCGTCTATCGGACAGTTTGGACGTTTTTTTGTTGAAGGTTTCCAACTTGTAGCAACTTAACCTTGGCTTAACTTTGGCAATCTAACAGCGAAGTTTTTTTGTTAAAACCTTTAATAGACAGGAAGCTATGAAAATTTTGAAAATGACTACGATCACCGGCCCGAATGTGTATCATCATCGTCCTGTTTTGATTATGGAATTAGATCTTCAGGAATTCGCTGATGTTTCAAGTACAGACATCGCGCCATTTACCGAACGTCTGACTTCACTTCTTCCGGGGCTTCATCAACATCATTGTTCTCCCGGCCATCCGGGAGGCTTCGTCGAACGACTCAATCGCGGAACTTATTTTGCCCACATGATAGAGCACATTGCCCTGGAACTCTCGGAGCTTTCCGGAATTGGGGTGAGTTATGGAAAATCAGTTTACGGTGGAGAACCTGGTCATTATAAAGTCATCGTCCGCTTTACAAATGAAGAAGGAATGAGATTTCTTCTTGAGTCAGCCGTGGAGATCGCTCAATTTATGGCCCAGGGATTAGTGTATGATCTTGACGCCTGTTTGAAACATGCCAAGTATCTCATCAAGAGGGCGGAGCTGGGACCTTCGTCCAATTCCATTCTGGCCGCAGCGAAAAAACGCAATATTCCTTATAAAATTATCAATAGCGATGGGCTGATCCAGCTTGGGTACGGAAAGCTTCGCCAGTTTTTTCAATCGACGACAACGGGGAAAACTTCCGACATCGCAGCTGATATTGCTCAGGATAAAAACTTCACAAAGAAAATTCTTGAAGATGCTGCGATCCGAGTTCCGCGCGGTCGCGCTGTTCATTCCATGACAGAGGCCCTTGAAGTCTTGAATGAAATCCCAGTTCCACTTGCCATCAAACCGCTTGATGGAAATCATGGCAGGGGCGTCTCTCTCGGAGTCAGAACTCCTGAAGATGTAAAGTCCGCTTTCTTGAACGCCAGAAAACATTCAGACATCGTCCTTATTGAAGAGTGTCTGATGGGACGTGATTATCGACTCGTTCTCGTTGGCGGAAAACTTATAGCGGCAGCAGAAAGAACACCGGCCCATGTGAAAGGCGACGGGACATCAACACTGAGAGAAATAATCGAAAAAGAAAATTTAAATCCTCTGCGTGGAGAAGGACATGAAAAACCGCTGACAAAAATTATTGTCAACGATGAAACTCATAAAATTCTCGCCAAGGCTGGAAAAAGTCTCGACGACGTTCCAGCAGAAAATGAAATTATTTTTCTTAAAGAAACGGCCAATCTATCAACAGGAGGAACCGCCGTTGATGTCACTAATATCGTTCACCCAGAAATAAAGCTTATGTGTGAACGGGCCTCTCGAATAATCGGCCTCGATGTTTGTGGTGTCGATCTTGTTGCCGAAGATATTTCTAAACCGATCAATTCGCAATCCGCAGGCATTATTGAATTAAACGCCGGCCCTGGAATCCGCATGCATCATTATCCGGCAGCGGGAGAAGCCCGCGACGTAGGCGGTGCCATCGTCGACCATTTGTTTCCCTTAAATAGTAACGGCCGAATTCCTATCGTGGCGATCACCGGAACAAATGGCAAAACAACAGTGAGCAGACTTCTAGCTCATATAATTGCCGGCACAGGTAAATGTGTTGGGAATACAACGACTGATGGAATTTGGATTAATAATATTCAAGTGGCCGAAGGAGATACGACAGGGCCTGTTTCCGCCAATACAGTTTTAACAGATCCTTCCGTCGAAGTGGCCGTGCTGGAAACAGCGAGAGGGGGAATTATAAAACGCGGATTGGGATACGACTGGAGTGATGTTGGCGTCTTCACCAATTTAAAACTAGATCATGTCGGACAAGATGGAATTGAAACTATTGAGGATATATTGAAAATAAAATCTCTGGTTGTCGAAAGAGTTCGACCAGGCGGGACGATCATTCTCAATGCTGATTCACCTGAAATTGTCGATTACAAAAATAAATCATCTGACGTGCTTTCAGGCCGCAATGTCGTTTATTTTTCACTGCAGCCGAGAAACAGAGTCGTAATGGATCATCTTGAGGCCGGCGGACATGCTTACTTCCTACGCCAGAATGAAATTATCGAGGCCCAGGGAAATGAAGAAAGTGTAATTATGAATGTCTCGAAAATTCCTTTGACGTTAGGAGGAACTGCAAGCTTTCATGTCGCAAACGCGCTGGCCGCTATTGCGTCTGCTCATGCACTTGGTGTTCAAGATGAATTCATTATTGATGGGCTTATGTCTTTCGGACAAAATCGCAATCAAGGAAGAACCAATCTCTATCATGCAGGTCAGGGCTATTTGCTTCTGGACTACGGACATAATCCGGATGCCATTACTTGCATTGGAGAAATGGGACGCAAATGGAACGTGTCTACGACCACGGCGATTATTACGGCACCAGGTGATCGCGCCAACGAAGTACTCGCGATGGCCGGCCAGGCAGCAGCCTGGGTGTTCGATAGAGTTATTGTAAGAGAAGACGCAGATCCGCGTGGGCGCATGCCTGGCGAGATTTCAAAAATTATTTCGGAAGCAGTCGCGGAAGAAAATCCCACAATCGAATGTCGAGTCATTCAAGATTCAACAGAAGCGCTTAGAACTGCAGTGAAAGAAATGCGACCTTCTGAACTCATTGTTTTCTTCTATGAAGATTATAAGGAAATAGAAAAAGTTCTCTACGAATTAAAGGTTTCACCTTTAACTCAGTTGGATAATACTTTCTTTAAAAAGGACGCGAACAATGCCTCTGACGGGAGAGAGGAATGGCTACAGTACTCGTCTTAAAAAATGCCGAAGTCTATGCTCCTCTTCCGATTGGAAGAAAAGATATTCTTTGCTTTGAAGGCAAAATAGTCAAAATCGGCGAAGTCAAAACTGAACATATCGAGCAGCTCGATGTGCCGTATGAAATTCTCGATCTCGATGGAGCGATTGTCTTTCCTGGTCTCATTGATTCTCATGAACATATTATCGGAGGGAGCGGCGAACAAGGTTATAAATCGCGGTCTCCTGAAATTGGAATCGCTGAAATTGTTCGCGGAGGAATAACGACCGTTATTGGATGCATTGGTGTTGATACATTTACTAGAAATATGCAATCGCTTCTTGCGATGGCAAAAAATTATAACGAAGAAGGCCTTACTTCTTATATCTGGACGGGTGGATATGATGTTCCACCAACAACTCTCACTGGCTCTGTCAAAACAGATATGATTTTAATTCCTGAAGTGATTGGTGCAGGAGAAATTGCTATTTCCGACGTAAGAAGCAGCAAGCCTTCATTGCATGAACTAGCCAGACTTGTTTCCGATGCTTATAACGGAAGTTTGTTCACTGGAAAATGCGGAGTCACGCATTTTCACATGGGCGATGGTCGCGATTATTTGAATCCGCTTTTTGACTTACTTCAATCTTTTGATATTCGACCTTTTTCTCTCTATCCCACGCATGTCAATCGGAACGCAGAACTCTTAAAAGAAGGATGTCGTATCACCAAAGCGAGTGTGATGATTGATTTTGATTGCTGCGGTGGCGATCTCATTCCTTCACTCAAATCATTTGTTCAGCATGAGGGGGATTTTAATTTTCTCACGCTTTCAAGTGATGCTTCGTATGTCGGGCCTGATTACCTTTATCAGCAAATGCTGGAATCACTTAGCTATTTCGAATGGCCGCTCGAAAAAATTTTGCCATTAGTGACGAGCAATCCTGCGCGAGTTTTAAAACTGCACAAAAAAGGAAGTATTGATGTCGGCATGGATGCCGATCTTGTCGTTGTCGATCCAGTGTCTCACGAAATTTTTCATGTCATCGCGAATGGAAAAATATTCATGCGGGACAAAAAGATGGAATACGAAGCGAAGTATCTGAATTATTCAACAAGGAAGATTGAAATTTATGGGAAAAAAACAACAGGGTAAATTGATTATCATTGGCGGTCACGAAGACAAAGAAGGAGAGATGGAAATTCTTCGCACGGTTGCTGATGGAGTTGGTGACGGCAAACTTTGCATTGTTTCAGTCGCTAGCAGTGTGGGAGATGAACTCTGGGAAACCTATCGCCATGTCTTCAGAGAACTGGGCGTAAAAAAAATGAGTCACCTAGATGTCGTTCATCGAACGAAAAGTATTGATACGGCCGGATACAATGCGGTTAAAGATGCCAGTGTCATTTTCTTCACTGGTGGTGATCAATTAAAAATTACTTCCGAACTAGGAGGGACAATCATTCAGGAAAAAATTGCGGAAATATACAATCAAGGCGGCATCGTCGCCGGGACTTCTGCCGGAGCTTCAGTTATGGGGGAAACAATGATGATCTCAGGAACATCGGACGTCTCATTCAGAATCGGTTCCAACGCTTTAAAAATGTCCCCTGGTCTAGGGTTTGCCACCAACATGATGATCGATCAGCATTTTGCCGAAAGAGGACGCATCGGACGATTAATAGGTGCCACGGCCCATAATCCAAAATATCTCGGGATTGGAATTGATGAAAACACGGCGATTGTTCTTCAGGACAGAGTCCGCTTTGATGTGATTGGTGCCGGGGCCGTTTATGTTCTGGATGCACACGAAGCGCACGGATGTAATGTCTCCGAAGCTGAGCAAGATGTGGCACTGTCTATTTTCAACGTGAGATTACATTTACTTTCAAAAGGGAATTGGTTCGATCTCGTTAAAAAACAACCTTTCATTTCTTAATTCTTGTTTTTGCCTTTTGAAGAAAAAATTGAATGAACTCCGGTGAACTCATCTGATGTTTTAAATCCGCTGCGAGGGCCTGCATGGCATCCTGGTAATAGGCGACTTCTTCCTCTGCATTGGAAAAATCTTTGTGCACTGGCAGTCTCGATCTCCAATAGGAATTTTTGCATAAAAATTCTGGAAGAGCTTCCAGAACATCAACTGCCGATCGTGGCATAAGACCAACTGAAATATGCATCGATTCAGATTGAGTGCGGGCGATGTGCCACCAGCCCGAAGGAATATACAGCCAGTCTCCAGCTTCCATCAAAACTTTTAAAACTTGTTCACCATTTTCTTTTTCATACTGCATATCTTTGGGAACTGAAGTGAGGAGAGGACGGGGATGCACCGTATTCGGTCGAAGTGTATATTCTTTTGAGCCTTTCGTTTGTATAACAAAAACCTCTTCAATATCATAATGCCAGCCAAAAGCGTTGTATCCTTCAGGGGTGCAATAAAGCTGAATATCGACTTCTGTCCGGAAAGGAACTGCAAAATCATCCGCCAGGGACTTTAACAATGAGTGACCTTTTTCAGCGTAACGCAGGACGAGCGTGTTTCCTTCGCGATAATATTTCATCGCTTCATCATAACTCATCTGTTCAGAGTCAACTGCTACTGCGCCGTCTTTAACAATTCTTAAAATGGCCTGTTTCGACTCAAGGACGTTTTGCACAACATTCCAGTCGAGATACGATTCCAGAGGCTTTGCTGCATTCGGGGCCGAATAGGGCAGGCGAGTGAAATTTTTGTTCAAAAAAGTTTCAAGCGATGTCTCGCCAAGCAATGCTTTTAGAATCTGCATTTTCGCACCTCGATTAAATGGAATGAACTTTTTTTAACATAGGTTGAACAAAACATGAAGGGACAACACATTCTAATTTTTCAAGGCCTTTACTATTTGATCACCGCCCTCTGGCCAATAGCGCACATCACTTCCTTTGAGATCGTTACCGGTAAAAAAAGAAATCACTGGCTTGTGTATACGGTGGCATCATTGCTGCTTGTTTCGTCTCTTGTGTATCTCTATTCAGGATTTAAAAACGCTCCGACGCCAGTTGAAACAATTATACTTTCTGTCGGAAACGCATTAGCCTTAACATGTATCGATCTAATTTTTGTTTTCAACCATAAAATCCGCAAGATTTATCTGCTGGATGCAAGTCTGGAGTTGTTGATAATCATTCTCCTTATGACTTGTGAAAAATGGTAAAGGAGTGCTTATGCTGAAATTCCTTTTCCTCATCGTCTTTATTTCTTTCAAAGCTTCTGCAGACACCGCGATTTTTGCAGGTGGATGTTTCTGGTGTATGCAACCGCCTTTTGATTCATTAAAAAATAAAGGTGTTCTTAAAACTGAAGTTGGTTACACAGGCGGCTCTAAGACCAATCCCACATATGAAGAAACGTCTTCCGGAACAACCGGACACAGAGAAGCAATTCGTATTGAATATGATGGAAAGAAAATTTCATACAAAGAGCTCTTGAACGTTTTCTGGCAGAATGTTGACCCTTACGATGGAAAAGGGCAGTTCTGTGATAAAGGTGAACAGTACACTTCAGCGATCTTTTATCTTAATGAATCTCAAAAGAAAGATGCAGACTCTTCAAAACCTAAAGGTCCAGTGGCAACGCTGATCCTTCCTGCAAAGCCGTTTTATCCAGCGGAAACCTATCATCAGGATTATTATTTAAAAAATCCTGTGCGCTACAAATTTTATCGTTATAATTGCGGTCGAGATAAACGACTTAAAGAAGTATGGGGACACTCAGTTCATTAAATCATGATAAAAAAATCTCTTGTTGTTTTTCTCTTTCTTTTATTTCTTTTTATGGCCGTGCGTCTGGATTTATTTTCGCGTCTGGATTTTTACTATCTCAAATCACATCTCAATGAATTGCAATCTCTTTACGAAGAATTTCCAGTGAAATTCTTTTCTCTGTATTTTGGTCTTTATGTTCTGGTCACAGCGCTTTCTCTTCCCGGTGGCGCTTCGCTTTTGACTTTGCTGGGAGGAGCGGTCATGGGATTTGCTCCCGCGTTTCTCGCCGTTGCCTTTGCCAGTTCTACAGGAGCAACACTGGCCTTTTGGGCAAGCCGTTTTCTCTTCAAGGATCTTTTTGAAAAAAAGTTTAAAGCACAGGCGAAAACAGCTAAACAGGAAGTTGAAAAAAACGGCATTTATTATCTACTGACTTTGCGTCTTGTACCTATTTTCCCATTTTTCATAGTCAACATTCTCATGGGGTTAACTTCCATGAAGGCATTGGTTTTTTTCTTTGTCTCTCTGATTGGAATGCTTCCGGGGATTGCCATATTTGTGCTAACGGGAAGAAGTTTTTCAGAGATTGAATCTCCACGTGATATTGTTTCGCTTAAATTGATTATTCTTCTCTCTCTCGTTGGACTTCTTCCATTGTTGATGAAATTTTTTCTGGAAAAGAATCGGATCAGAAAATTATATCGTCCTTTCAAAAAACCAAAGCGATTTGACTACAACACAATTGTCATTGGCGCCGGAGCAGGTGGGCTGGTCAGTGCTTTGATCACTGCTTCACTTAAGGCCAAAGTGGCCCTTGTCGAAAAAAATAAAATGGGTGGGGATTGCCTCTATACAGGCTGTGTTCCCAGCAAAGCTCTCATCAATGCTTCAAAATATATTCATCTCACCGGAAGCGCTGTTGATTTTTCAAAGGTGATGAATGATATCAAAGTAACGCAGTCTCATATTGAGCCTCATGATTCCAGAGAACGTTACACTTCACTAGGTGTCGATTGCCTTAAGGGCGTGGCCAAAATACTTTCTCCTTTTGAAGTTCAGATTGATGAAAAAATAATCACGGCCCGCCATTTAATTATCGCAACGGGAGCGCAGCCGCGCCTTCCATCCATTCCTGGTTTGGATAAAGTTCCATACGTGACATCAGAGACTTTGTGGTCTCTTTCGGATTTGCCAAAAAAACTTTTGATTCTCGGGGCGGGACCTATCGGGTGTGAAATGGCCCAGGCGTTTCATCGCCTGGGTTCAACAGTTTTTCTAGTTGAGGGTGGTAAAGGTATTCTCCCCAAAGAAGATGACGATGTTTCAGGAGTTGTCGAAAAAAAATTCAGAAGCGAAGGCATTCATCTTTTTCTTTACACTGAAGCAAAGGAATTTGTCGCTCACGAACAAAAATATTTTCTAAAAGCAGAATCACTCGGCAAAGATGTCTTGATTGATTTTGATCTTGTCTTGCTCGCAACAGGAAGATCCGCCAATGTTTACGGTTTTGGATTGGAAGATATAGGCATTGAATTCAATGCTAATGGAACTCTCAAAACCAATAATAGAATGCAGACAAATTTTCCCAATATCTTTGCCTGCGGTGATGTCACTGGTCCTTATCAGTTGACTCATATGGCGGGCTATCAGGCTTGGTTTGCAGCAGTGAATTCTCTTTTTGGTTCAATAAAATCTTTTTCTACAGATTACAAATCCGTTTCCTGGAGCACATTTACAGATCCTGAAGTGGCGACTGCAGGACTCAATGAAACTCAGCTTGCAAAAGAAGCGATTGACTATGAAGTAACTGTTTTTCCTTTTTCGGAACTCGACCGGGCCATTGTCGATAAAAAAACGGAAGGCTTTGTTAAGGTGCTAACGAAAAAGGGAAGTGATAAAATTTTAGGGGCTTCCATTGTCGGTCCGGAAGCGAGCCTTCTCATCCTGGAGTTTGTGACTGCTTTAAAATATAATAAAGGCATGAAAGATATTTTGAGTACAATTCATCCCTATCCGACACTGGGCGAGGCCAATAAATATGCTGCAGGTGTTTGGCAGAAGAATCATGCACCTCTCTTTGTCTTAGATGTATTGGAAAAATTTTTCCGGTGGCGAAGATAATGAAAGGTCCATTGCTGATTATTGGTTTGTTTCTCTTTTTTCTGATGCTGGAAACGTATTTTCCTCTGAGAAAAGTTCAGTTGAAAAAATCAGAAAGACTTAAAGACAACCTTATGCTCTCCATCCTGGGCATTCCTTTCACGCGGCTTCTGGCCTATCCTTTGGTTGCAAGAATTATTACACTGACTGAACAAAGACAATGGGGTCTATTTCATCAAATTCAACTTCAGGAAACCATCTTATTCATTCTTAGCTTTCTTCTTTTGGATTATCTGATTTATTGGTGGCATCGACTCAATCACCGGTTGCCTTTTCTCTGGCGTTTTCATCAGGTTCACCACGCTGATCCGGAAATGGATGCCAGTACTGCACTTCGGTTTCATTTTGGCGAATTAATTCTTTCTTCTGTTCAAAGAACTTTACTCGTTTTGATGCTGGGATTTTCACTGAATGTGTTGATTGTTTTTGATTTGCTTGTGACGACTTCTGCGCTTTTTCATCACAGCAATCTGGCCTTGAATTCCACTGTCGAAAGAATTCTGCGATTGATTATTGTCACGCCGACGTTTCATCAGAACCATCATTCTTATTTTCAAAAAGAAACCGATTCCAACTTTTCGGCCATCTTTTCAGTCTGGGACAGACTTCACCGCACACACACTGAAGAATTGAAAACAGACGACATTACAATTGGGCTTCCCTATATAGGTAAACTCAGACCGGGGCTCATTTATCTCGTGGCCATGCCAGTTAAAAAACTGAGCGCATGGCCTAGAAAGTTTACTTCCCGATAATTATTTCCAAAGACCTTTAATGATTAATTTGGCCGTGGCCGGATTAGTTGCCAGAGGAACGTTATGGACGTCACAGATGCGAAGAAGCGAAGAGATATCCGGATCGTGCGGGTGCATTCCCAATGGATCGCGCATAAAAATAACAGCATTGCATTTTCCAGTTGCCACCATCGCGGCAATCTGAGCATCGCCTCCGAGTGGACCAGATAAGCATTTCTTCACTTTCAATCCTGTTTGTTGAAGATGTTTACCCGTCGTAGCAGTGGCCACCAGATCAAAGGATTTAAATGTATCGATATTGTCTTTTACAAAAGCTATCATTTCCGCTTTTTTTCCGTCGTGAGCGATGAGAGCGAGTGTTTTTTTTCCTTTTTTCATTGATCTGTTCCTTAAAGAATTGCCATTTTCATTTTGCTTCTGAGAAGATTATAGGCGTAGTTGGATCAAATGAAAAAGGAGTACGTTATGAAAAAATTAATCGCTGGCCTTATTCTCACCCTGGGCGTGAGCTTTTCCGTTTCTGCTGAGCCTGTTTTTCTTTACCCGTACTGCAGCAATTGGGGCAACCAAGGCGAATGCACTTTGAACAATACGAGCGGCAAGCAAATTACCTGCAATGTGCATGTGTCTGGAAATACCCGCAAAGGTGAGATGATTTCTCAATTCCAATACACAGTCCTTTTTCCTTATCAGACAACGTGGATTCGTGTTTACCCGCGTGATACGCAGAATGATTCAATTTCTTATTTATCAGCAACGGCCTTTTGCAACACTCTAAATTAATTTTGTAAAAAACTTCCTGAAGTTCACGTTGCCTATCTCATTGCTCATTTTGAAAAAATTGAATAAGATACAGCGTTTACTTCAGGAGTTTTGTCATGAAAAAAATCACTGCGATCAGATCGGCCGCACTTACTTTTACCGCGGATCCTTTTCTTACTGATCCCGAAAAATCTTACCATTATGAATCTGATGCTTTGATCATCATGGAAGAGGGCAAGATTAAGTCTTTTGGGTCTTATAACGATCTTAAAAAGACACTTCCTGAAAATACTGAAATTAAAACGTACAAAGATTCCATTGTCCTTCCCGGATTTATCGACACGCATATTCACTATCCGCAAACGCAGATCATGGGCGCTTATGGAAAACAATTAATTGACTGGCTCAATAATTATACATTCATCGCTGAACAGCAGTTTGCCAATTTTGATTATGCGAAATCTGTCGCGCGCGTTTTCCTCGAAGAATCGCTTAAGGCAGGAACGACGACCATGATGACTTATTGTACAGTTCATCCGGAATCGGTAGAGGCTTTCTTTGAAGCAGCAGAAGAAAAAAAGATGCGAGTCATTGCGGGCAAAGTTTTGATGGATCGAAATGCTCCTCCTGCTTTGTTGGATACGGCGAAGTCAGGTTACGACCAATCGAAAGCTCTTATTAAAAAATGGCACGGGAGAGGAAGAGCGCAATACGCCATTACTCCTCGTTTTGCTCCTACATCAACGCACGAGCAATTAACGGTTACATGCGAGCTTTGGAAGGAGCATCCTGGCACATACATGCAAAGTCACTTGTCGGAAAATGCCGGCGAGATTGAGTGGGTTAAAAGTCTTTTTCCGAATGCAAAAGATTATACTGACGTTTACGATCAATACGGACTTTTAGGAAAACGCGCTGTGTACGGTCACGGTATTCATTTGTCAGAACGCGAATGGCAGCGCCTCTCAGAAACTGAGACGAGTCTTTCTCACTGTCCGACATCCAATGAATTTTTGGGAAGCGGTCTTTTTCAATTTGAAAATGCCAAAAAGAAAGAACGCCCAGTTCGCGTCGGACTCGCAACAGATGTAGGCGCAGGAACAAGTTTTTCTCAACTTCAATCGATGAATGAATCTTATAAAATTGCACAACTTCAAGGCTATGCTTTATCAAGTGTGCACGCTTTCTATCTTGCAACGAGAGGGGCCGCACATTCTCTCGATCTCGAGGACAAGATCGGGTCGATTGCTCCTGGAATGGAAGCAGATCTTCTTGTTTTAAACCTGAAATCAACTCCGCTGATTGAATTCCGCATGAATCATTGCCGTTCAATTGAAGAGGCCCTCTTTATTCAAATGATCATGGGTGACGACCGCGCGACTAAGGCCGTCTATGTAAACGGCGAACTTGCTTTCGAAAGAAAGTAACACCTCCTATAGGAAATATAGGTTTTGCCTTATATTTTCTTACATCGGCGACTAACACCGTTTAAATCTTGGACAAACTCCTTCTGTGAAGCAAAAATTTCGCATCCAAAAAACCACAGGAGGCCCCCATGTTAAAGTCAGTGCTCATTGCCACTTTCTTAATGACCGCATTAGTTGGAAACACTTACTCTGCGACAGTTGAAAAAACGACAACTGATCCATCACTTTTGATCGACAGCGTGTCTGTGGAAGAAGTTCAACCTCTTATATTGCCATCAGCAGAACTTCCAACCAATCCATTGGGAGAAGTTATTGCGGTCATCGATAGTATGATTGCTCTTGGAAAAAAAATCTGGCCGATCATTGAAGCGGGTAGACCGGTTATTAATAACAAACTTATTCCGGCCATCAGCATTTTGCCGAACCTAGAAGGACAAAATCCTACTCTTAATCAGATGAGCAACTGGTCTATTCCGAAAGTGAGAAGCTACCGCGTTTCATTCAAAAATGGATTCGGCTCTGAAGTTGTGGCCTTTACTTACACGCTTTACTGGCAATACAACGGATCTTATAAAGGAATTGGAAAATACGTAACAAATTTAAAAGTCCAGGCGAGCGAAATTTATACTGCGTGGGGATTCAATTTCGATGCAACGTCAGAGTTGATTGGATTATCTAACGTTGGTTCAGCTGAGCAACCTGTCGCTTCAGGAATCATTCAAGTGGCCTACACTGTTAAAGGGCTCATGAATGAAGTCAGAAGTGCTCAAAGTTTTTACGTCGATGGCGACGGAAACTTTCAGGTTTTGAATAACTAAATTAGAAAAAAGTTTACTAAAGCGGAGCTTAATTTAACTAAGCTCCGCAATCTCTTCTTTCTTTTCACAACTGTCTCCTGTTAGCGTTCTTGCGTTTCCGAAAGAGTCTCGCAAGACCAATTTAAACAAGGAGAAGCTTATGAAATTATCATCTACAGTTCTAGGATTCACTCTCGCAACCGCTCTATTCTCACAAATCGCATCTGCAGGAGTTCTTTCCATTGAAAGAGGATCGCGCACGATTGAAGGTGTGAGTATCGGTTCTTCAGCGACACTTAACATGGGCGGATCAATGAAACTCGACTACATTGGCTCAGGACTTCGCGCGAAGAAAGTTTTGGTCTCCAATGTGAAAGTTTACGTGGCCCAAATCTTCATGGACAATGCGGGTAAATTTGTTCGTTCAGCTTCAGGCGCAGTTCAATCTGTGGGCGATATGAAAGCGGGCGCAGTTCGTTTAACATTCCTTCGCAATGTTGATGCTCCGACAGTTCAAACATCTTTCAAAGATGCCTTCAATGCTAATGGCGTAGACGTCAACAACAGCGGAGTGAAGGCTTTTCTTTCAGCAGTCAGCAAAGGAGCTGATGCAGGTTCAGGTCACTCAATGACAATGGCCATGAAGAGAGAAGGTGCTGGCGTAACTCTTGTGTATGAAAATACTAAAGGTGGATCTAGCACAATTAAAGGTGACAGCTCACTTTTCAAAGCTGTGATGTCTATCTGGCTTGGCAATCCAGCAGACTCTGGTCTTGCAACTCTTAAATCATCAATCTTGTCAGGGAAATAATTCATGAAAGCTTCATTAATTTTAATGGCACTCTTGGCGAGTACCGGGGTGCTGTCAGGGTGTAAAGCGCTGAAGGCCATGGACTCTGCCAATGCTATTCCAAGCAAACTTGATCAGACTTATGCTCAGATTGAAAAAACAAATCAAGGAATTAATGAAACGAATGAGTCTGTGCGCCTGCAAAAACTTATCCTGGCAAAGAACGATATGCTCGACGATAAGAATACACAGGATCTCGAGCCAGTAGCGTTGGGGATGATCGCTGGTGCTAAGAAATTCGGCGAAGCTGCGACAACAGAAGAGCTGGTCGAGTACACGCGCGTTCTGCTTTTGAAAATCAAAGATCAAAGGCCGGATGAATCCTTGAAAAATTCTGACGGAAAATATCCAAAGACCGTTGTGAAAGATTACGATCATAAAAAACTCGTCGATCTTCATCAGATCTTAACGATTGCTGGTTTCTGTCCGCAGGAGAAAATCGATCGAATTATCGACGAACAAATTTATGGTGGCGGTCTTTATCAACGAACAGCTTATGCCTTTCTCATGGCCAGAGTTCTTTTCCTCGGAACGTATCTGCAGGAAACAACTTTTGCTGAACCCATGGATACGGTCAACATCATGAGAGAAACAATTACTCGACTTGGAGCGATCGATAAAATTTTAAAAACACCTTATAAAGAGCAGGTGAAATTAAACATCGATACTTTTCTTGAGCACGAGCCAATTACCATTTCACTTTATGATCAGGCAGGAAAAATGGATGATTCGTGGAATGCTCCAGAACTTTGGAAAAAAGTCCTCATTCGATTTGATCAAGATTTGAAGGATGGAAACATCGTTACTGGAAGTAGCACCAAAGCTGCAGATGTGCAGGGTGAAATAGCGGCCTTGAAAGCACAAGTCATGGCCTATATCGAATCCTGGAGCTCAAGCCATGGATTTGCTGAAGATTAATGTCTTAACAATCTCAAGCGGAGCTTAATTTCGGTTAGGCTCCGTTTCTTTTTTACACTTCTGTATAGGTATTGTGGCCGCTTCTTGATAGTAAATTGACAAATTTCCTATCAACTCAAAACGAGGTCAGTCATGAAACTATCATCTCTAGTTCTTTCATTTGCATTATTTTCTCAAATCGCTTCGGCCGGAGTTCTGTCTCTTGAGCACGGTTCAAAATCAATTGAAGGTGTAAATGTAGCTAGCGCTGCCACTTTATCAATGACTGGTGCAACTGAAGCAACAAAACTTGATTCAGTCGGAGCTGGTCTTCGTCAAAAGAAAGTTCTCGTAGCAAACGTTAAAGTTTATGTCGCACAAATTTTCGTTGATAACGCTGGTAAATTTGTTCGTACAGAAGCAGGCGCCATGACTTCTCTTAAAGAAATGAATGCAGCAGCAGTTAATCTTACTTTTTTAAGATCAGTTGATGCTCCAACTGTACAGGTTTCATTCAGAGACGCTTTTGATGCTAATGATGTTGATCTAAGCAATAAAGGTGTAGCTGCTTTCCTTTCTGCCGTTAAAGAAAGTGCAGACGCAAAAGAAGGTAAATCGATGAAAATGTCGATGAAAAAAGACAACGGCGTAGTGACTCTTGTTTTCGAAGGCACAAACGGTGTTGAAAAAACAATCACTGGCGATGAAAAACTTTTCAACGCTATTCTTTCAATCTGGCTTGGCGAATCAGCTGACGCTGGTCTTGAAGTGTTGAAAGCTTCAATCCTTAAAGGGGAGTAATCGATGAAATCAACACTTTTAGTTCTTTCATTGATTGGTGTGCTGACAAGCTGTAAAGCTTTGAAGGCAATTGATTCAGCGAATTCAATTCCTGAAAAACTCGATGCGACTTATTCTCAAATTCAAAAAACGAATAAAGGCATTGATGAAACAAACGAATCTGTTCGTCTTCAAAAGCTGATGCTTGCAAAGAACGACATGCTCGATGATAAAAATACAAAAGATCTTGAGCCTGTTGCTTTCGGTATGATTGCTGGCGCGAAGAAATTTGGTGAAGCAGCAACAACTGAAGAATTAATCGAGTACACACGCGTACTTCTTCTACAGATCAAGAAACAACGACCTGATGATTCTCTAAGAGATGAAAACGGAAAATTCCCAAAGTCAGTTGTGGAGTTTTACGATCACAAGAAGATGGTTGATTTAAACCAGATCATGACCATCGCAGGATTCTGTCCTCAGGAAAAAGTGGATCAGATTATTGAAGACCAGATTGCGAGACGCGGTCTTTACGAATCGACGGCATATGTTTTTCTTATGTCGAGAGTTATGTTCATCGGAACATATCTTCAAGAAACACTTCTTGCTGATCCAATCGACAGTGTTGAAGTCATGAGAGAAACGATTGTTCGTCTTGGAGCGATCGATGCTATTTTGAAAACGCCTTACAAGGATAAAGTAAAAATGAACATCGACACTTTCATTGAACGCCAGGGCATCATGACTGCGCTTTACGACGAAAATGGAAAAATGGCCGACTCTTGGAACGCTCCAAAACTTTGGAAAAAAGTCATGAAGCGCTTTGATCAGGATCTGAAGGATGGCAACATCACAATCGGAACCAAGCTAGACCATTCTAAAGTGCAAAACGACATCGCAGATCTTAAAGCAACTGTTCAAAATTACATCGACAGCTGGAAATAATCTCAAAGGTTCCAGGAGACTTTTGGCCCCTGGAACCTCTATAATAGCCTCAAAAAATAAATTCGTTTTTTAGAGGAAATCCATGAAAAACTTCTCTCGTAAAAAAATCCTCATTACCGGAGGCGCCTCTGGTATTGGCAAATTGATGGCCACAACGCTTGCTAAACGCGGCGGCGAAATTATTATCGCGGATATTAACGAAACAGACGCGCAAGCTGTCGTTGCTGAGATCAAGCGCTCGGGTGGTAAAGCTCACGCTTTCAAAGTAAATCTCGCTGAAATCGAATCAGTAAAAAAATTAAAATCGGACGTCTCTACAGCGGGCCTTGAGCTCGATATTCTCATCAATAACGCCGGAGTTGTATTTGGCGGAGAGTTTGAAAAAGAAACGCTGGAAAAACATTTGCTCACTTACAGAGTCAATGTGGATGGAATGGTCGCCATGACTCATTTGTTTTTTGATGATTTAAGAAAAAGCGCGGACGCCAATATCGTCAACATTGCCAGTGCATCCGGTTACGTCGGACTTCCTTTTGGTACAACTTATGCTTCTTCCAAGTGGGCCGTCATCGGCTTTTCTGAATCACTTCGAGTGGAAATGCTCGAGAGAAAGATTTACAACGTTCACGTGACAACGGTTTGTCCGGGCTATATCAAAACAGGAATGTTTCACGGAGTGAAGGCCCCGATCGTTCTTCCCTGGCTTACACCGGAACACATCGTTTCAAAAATCATTGCAGGAATTGAAAGCAATGCTCCTTTTGTCAGAGAACCTTTTATGGTTAAAACGGTTGATCTCCTAAAAGGGATTCTTCCTATTTCACTTTTTACTTTAGTATCGAGAATTCTCGGCGTCTCAACAAGCATGATGCATTGGAAAGGTCGCGAGAATTAATACTTCACAGGATTTTATATGAATTTAAAACAACTTCTCTCCGGACTAAAAATAAAAGCAGATTATATTTCTCTGCGATCTGTTCACACTCATTCAGCAAGTGTCAGCGTTCGCAATGAAAATCTGGAAGGTGTCAGCACTTCTCACGATCACGGCCTCATGGTCGAAGTTATGGTCGGCGGACAAATTGCTTATTCTGCGACTAATTCATTTGAGCTCTCAGACGTTCAAAGAGCAGCAGAGGTTGCGCTTCAGTCAGCACTCCATGCTCACAAATATGGACTCTATCATTTTACAGCCAAAGAAAGACCAGCTGTTGTCGGCGAATATTCAAGCCCGGCAAAATACGGTATCAATCATTTTCATCCGGCAGAAGTCACTGACATTCTTATGAAGCTCTCTTTGGAAATGAAAGTGCACGATCATGTGATCAGTCGTTCGTCTTTTTACAACTTAAGTGAAATGGACACACATCTGGTTGCTACAAACGGTACAGATATTAAACAAAAAATTGTTCGCTCAGTGATTTCACTTTCTGCAACAGCGACAAGTGACAAAGGAACTCAGACACGAACTTACGGTGGCGACAAAGCGACGCAAGCAGGGATTGAAGAATTAAATCTCAATAGTCTTCTTGGTGAAGCGAAAAGAGTCGCAACTGAAGCTCTCGAGATGCTGAACGCAGAAGAATGTCCAAGTGAAACAATGGATCTTATTCTCGCTCCTGATCAGATGTTTTTACAAATTCACGAAAGTATCGGCCATCCTCTTGAACTCGATCGCATACTCGGTGACGAAAGAAATTATGCAGGCTGGAGTTTTGTGAAGCCGTCTGATTTTGGAACTCTCAGATACGGATCAGAACTTATGAATGTGACTTTTGATCCAACAGTCTCGGGACAAAATGCAAGTTACTTTGCCGATGATATCGGAGCCGTTGCGACGAGAGAATATCTAATCAGAAATGGAATTCTCGAAAGAGGATTGGGATCCCTAGAATCACAAACGCGCTTAAACATGCCAGGAGTATCCTCACAGAGAGCGACATCTTGGAATAGAGCGCCTATTGATAGAATGGCCAACGTAAACCTTGAACCAGGAACATCTAATTTTGATCAGATGATTTCTTCAGTTGAGAGAGGTGTATTCATGCGAACAACGCGTTCGTGGTCTATCGATGATTACCGAAATAAATTTCAATTCGGTTGCGAGTACGGTCAGTTGATTGAAAATGGCAAACTCACAAAGCTTGTGAAAAATCCTAACTATCGTGGCATCACGGCTCCTTTCTGGAATCAGTTAAAAATGGTTGGTGATCGTTCGACATTTGAAATCGGCGGTCTCTCAAATTGTGGAAAAGGTGAACCGAATCAGGTTATTTTCGTTGGACACGCAAGTCCCGCCTGTCTGTTTTCGAACATTGAAGTTTTTGGCGGAGGTCGATAATGCAAGCACTACAAGCATCAGCACTGGAAATTTTTGCAAAAAAACTTTTTAATGAACTTCAAAGTGATGAATCACTCACTCTTACATTGTCAGGTGAAGATACTCTTTTCACTCGTCTTTCTCAGGCAAAAATCCGTCAGGTGACAACACTTCATCAAGCTTTTGTTGAATGTTCGTTCATCAAGGGAAATAAAACGACAACTTTTACTCTTCCTTTTAGAGGGACAGAAGAAGATGCAGCCGTTGGAATCAAAAAATTAAAAGAGGCGAGAGCTTGGATTGAAAAATTACCGGAAGATCCTTATCTCGTTCGTCCTGCCTATTACGGTGTTACCAAAGATGAAAACGTGGATTCACTTCCTTCAAGTGAAGAAATGCTTTCAGCCGTTTTAGATACAGCTTCTCATGTCGATCTTGCCGGTGTTTTTTCAAGCGGCGATATCATTCGTGCAACGATCAATTCAGCTGGACAATTTCATTGGTTTAAAACGCGCAACTACTATCTCGATTACTCGCTTTACAATGAAAAACAAAAAGCCGTGAAAGGATTATTTGCCGGCAATTCATGGAATGCTGAAGGACTGAAAACAAATATCAAAGATAGCGAATACAAACTCTCTCTCATGAACCGCGATTCCAAAAAAATCGAGCGCGGCCCTTACCGCGTCTTCCTTGCTCCTTCAGCTGTGTCTGAACTTTTGGGCACACTTTCATGGGGCGGAGTTTCGATGGGCGAGCACAAACGCGGCGGCGGATCTCTCAAAGATCTTTGGGAAGGAAAAAAGAAAATGTCGGAGAAGTTCACTCTTGCAGAAGATTTTTCTCTCGGCATGAGTCCACGTTTCAACGATAAAGGTGAAGTGAGTCCTGCTCATTTACCATTGATCGAAAAAGGCGAATTCAAAAACTTTTTAACTAGTACGAGAACAGCGAACGAATTTAAAGTGGAAAGCAACAACGCGAGCGACTGGGAATCTCTCAGATCGCCGGTTATTTCTACTGGTACTCTTTCACGCGAAGAGATTTACAAAGAAATTGGCACAGGTCTTTATTTGTCAGACCTTCACTATCTGAACTGGTCAGACAGAGAAACGGCGAGAGTTACAGGGATGACCCGCTATGCGTGCTTCTGGATTGAGAACGGCGAAATCGCAAGTCCGATCCAGGATCTTCGTTTCGATGAAAGCTTCTATCATTTATTCGGCACAGGTCTTGTCGATCTGACAAACTTCGCTGACATGAGCCCGGCGACAGGCTCGTACTTCCAGCGCGATGTTGGCGGAACAAAAACGCCAGGCATTCTCGTGAACGATTTTAAATTTACGCTGTAGGTTCGCAAAGGTTCCAGGAGACTTCCTGGAACCTTCTTAAGTTTCCACAAAAGGATTTTCAGAATGGTAAGAGCATACCCATTTGCCGTCTTCCCGAATCCATGTTGAGACATCCAGAAAATCATGGCCATTGATCAGAGTCGAATAGGTAATCATTGCAGTTTGATCATTCCACACATCGACTCTGGCATCGTTTATATCCACATTGCGATACTGATCCGTGTTGCTCGTCTGTAATATCTGACGATATTGATCTTCACTGATGCGTTCAGCGCCGTGAGGACAGGCAACGGTGCAGGGAAAGTGAGTAAGTGAAATTGCCGACTCAATATCTTTGTCGACCATGGCCTTCCAGTATTTTTTTTCTAGCCCAATAATTTCATTCTGAATTTGTGATGAATTAATTTGATCCATAATACCTCCCGCTATTACTTTTAGAAGCAAGGAAGAGACCAGATCTTTATTTTCTTAATGCAATATGATCAGTATTATTCCGCGCCGAGGGCCGACGGTGACGTTGTCTTGCCCATGAATCCCACCAGAACAATCAAAGTGAGAACATAAGGAAGAATGGAAAGAAGCTGTGAAGACACAGCGATGTTTTCCTGACCACCGAGAAAAATTACAAGCGCTTGTGACAATCCGAAGAATAGACAAGCGGCCATTGTTTCAACCGGTTTCCATTTTCCAAAGATAAGAGCGGCGATAGCAATGAAGCCTTGGCCTGAAATGAGAGTTGGTCTAAAGTTAGAAACGATAGCGATTGATAAACTGGCCCCGCCAAGTCCTGCAAGAAATCCTGAGACGAGAACTCCGAGAGATCGATACCAGGCGACGTTAAGGCCGGCGGCATCAGTTGATTTGGGATGCTCACCCGCACTGATCAGTCTCAAACCAAAAATTGTTTTAGTAAAAATAAACCAGATGAGAATAGTCGTGGCGATGGCGATATACACAGTCGCGTACTGGCCCATCCACACCGGAATTTTCTTTTCGAGATCAAGAGGCGGAGTCATGCTCGTGCCTTCAAAGAACAATCGACAAAGAAAAACAGCAATACCACTTCCTAGAAAGTTAATGGCCATTCCTGAAACGACTTGATTGGCCTTGTAACGGATTGAAGCAAGCGCATGAAGAACGGCTAGCAACATTCCTCCTAGACCTCCAGCGATGAAGCCAAGCCAAGGATTGCCCGTTTTAATGGCAACGAGAGAAGCGATGAAAGCTCCCATCGTCATCATGCCTTCTAGTCCGATATTAATGACACCCGATTTTTCAGAAAGAACTCCACCGAGAGCAGTAAAAATAAGCGGAGTGGAATACATCAACGTTGTACTAAATAAGAAAAGAAAGGCTTTCATTTTTTCTCCCATAATTTAGCAAGTTTTGTCATTGGTTTTTCAAAGATCACCGGAATGGCGATGAAGAAAATAATGGCGCCAATCATAATACTGATAACTTCACTTGGCGCTTCAAGCGCCGACTGAATTTTTTGTCCGGAGTATTTAAGAGTCCCGAGGAAGAGGCCAGCAATTAAGGCGCCAAAAGGCGAATTGCTTCCTATGAGTGAAACAGCAATACCATCGAAACCATAACCTTCATGAGCAGCGAGAATCGCGATATTTTTTGAAACGCCCATGACGTGAGTCGCTCCGGCCAGACCAGAAAGTCCGCCTGCAATCATCATCGATTGAGTCATCTTCTTATTGACATTAATTCCGGCGTAGCGAGCGGCTTCGATGGAATTTCCGACGGCCTTTAATTTGAAACCAAAACTGGTTTTCTTTAAAAGAAGCCAGATCAAAATGACTGCGATGAGAGCAATAAAAATCCCGGCATTCAATGGAGGACGCATAAATTCATTCAAGAAAGGATGTTGTTCAAGCCAGGCCATACCAGCGTCACTTGCTTTCCAGTTTTCAAAGAAAGTAATTGAAGTGCTTTGCTGAATGAATTCCGTCGTTTCGGTATTGGGCTTATGAAGCGCTTCAAGGTTGACCATGAAGTTGGAAAAATAAAGAGCAATCCAGTTCAGCATGATGGTTGAAATAACTTCGTGAACACCAAAGCGCGCTTTAAAAAAGCCAGCGAGACCACCATAAAGTGAAGCGATGAACATTGAGAGAATCATCACAAGAGGAATTTGAATCCACGGTGAAAAATGAAAAAGATAACCAAAAGTGGCGGCGGAAAGCGCACCGATTATAAACTGTCCTTCTGCACCGATATTGAAAAGACCTGTGCGGAATGCAAAGGCCACCGAGAGACCAGTGAGAATCAATGGAGTCGAGCGAATGATAATATAGGCCAAATAACTTGGACGCGAGAAGGCGCCTTTCCACATGACGGTATAAGCTTCGACTGGAGAAATGCCTGAGAGTTTTAAAATCAAAGCGCCGAAAAGAAGGCCGCTAAGAACACACAAAAAGCTAAGCAGAAATTTTTTCATGCGTGACCTCTGCCTGCCATATAGAGACCGATGTGCTCTTTAATATTTTTTTCAGTCGAAATAGTTTCATAATCAAGATTCGCTGTCACAGAACCTTCAACGATAACCGCAATGCGATCGCTGAGGTTGATAATTTCGTCGAGCTCGTAAGAAATGAGAAGCACGGCCTTGCCTGCGTCTCTCAATTTTACTAGTTCCTGATGAATATATTCAATAGCACCAACATCAAGTCCACGCGTCGGCTGAAAAGCAATCAGGACGTCGGGATTGTTGGCGATTTCACGCGCAAGAATAATCTTCTGCTGATTTCCACCAGAAAGATTGCGGGCATTGAGTTCAATATTGCGGGGACGGATATCAAAGCGTTCCATCAACGCATTGGCAAACTTATCCAGTTCGCGCGTAATGATAAAACCGTAGTGAGAGAAAGGAGCGTTGGCGATCGTCTGAAGAACAAAATTTTCCTTCACTTTAAAATCGAGAACGAGTCCGCGGCGTTGTCTGTCTTCAGGAATCATCGCCAGTTTATTTTCGTAAATTTGTTTCGGAGTGAGACCGACGAGTTCGCGGCCATTGATTTTAATTGAGCCCGATTTGATTTTGCGAAGGCCCACTAAAGCTTCAACCAGTTCCGATTGTCCGTTGCCATCGATACCGGCAAGACCCAGAATTTCTCCGCGACGAATCGTCAGATCGAAATTTCTGACAGCAGGAAGACCTTTATCGTTATTGGCGTTCAGTGCATTGATATAGAAAACTTCATCACCAGGATGAGCTTTTTCTTTTTTAATTTTCAAGTCGACTTTGCGACCGACCATCTTTGAAGCGAGATCTTCTTCGCTTGTTTCGGCGACATTGACTGTTTCGATGTAACGGCCTTTTCTGATGATCGTACAGCTGTCAGCGATTTCTTTGATCTCGTGAAGCTTGTGAGTGATGATAATAATAGTTTTACCGCGCGATTTTAAATTCCTGACGATGCGATAAAAATCAGTAATCTCCTGCGGAGTCAAAACGGCAGTGGGTTCATCTAGGATGATAAGCTCAGCATTGCGGTAAAGCGTTTTTAAAATTTCCACACGCTGTTGCATACCGACACTGATGTTTTCAATTTTTAAATCGGGATCAATTTTGAAATTGTATTCTTCAGAGAGCTTCATGACTTCTGCGCGGGCGCGCTTGTAATCAATCATCCCGAGAGCATTTCTCGGTTCAACTCCTAAAATAATATTCTGAAGAATGGTGAACGGACGAACGAGCATGAAATGCTGGTGAACCATTCCAATGCCAAGTTTAATGGCAAAGCGGGGAGACTGGATTTGAGTCTTCTCACCGTTGATGAGAATTTCTCCGCCAGCGTCCGGCTGATAGAGACCGAAAATGATTTTCATCAATGTCGATTTACCGGCGCCATTTTCACCGAGAATTGCGTGAACCTCTCCGCTTGAGACAGAGAGGTTGATGCTGTCATTGGCCTTAAAGTGGCCGAATGTTTTTGAAATATTTTTTAGTTCGAGACGAAACATTATTTAAGAGTCTTTGCAAAAACAGCGTAAGCTTTTTCGTCAGCTGGAGCTTTAATTTTTCCGTCAGCGATTTTCTTCTTAAGGGCCGCAACTTCAGTGAGAAGAGATGCTGGAACCATTTTAGAAGTTGTCGGAGCGATATCAACTGCGCCTTCTTTCAGACCGTAGTTAAGAGTTTTTCCACCTTCAAATTTTCCAGCTTTAAGATCTTTTGTCACTTCGAAGATCGCTGTATCAACACGCTTCATGCTTGAAGTGATAACATTTTTTGGTGCGAGATAGTTTTGGTCGCGGTCAACACCAACGGCCATTTTGTTTTTTTCTTTAGCGGCTTCAATAACACCGTCGCCAACAGCGCCAGCGGCATGGAAAACGACGTCAGCATTTTTAGAGATCATCTGATTCGCGATGGCCTTCCCTTTCGCTGCGTCTGTGAAAGATTCTGCATGTTGTTCCAGGATGGTGATTTTTGGATCAGCGTATTTCGCCCCTGCTTTGAACCCGTACTGGAAAGCGTGGATGATAGGCACAGACATACCGCCGATAAAACCTACAGTGTGAGTTTTGCTCATCTTCGCCGCGATGTAACCAGCGAGGAAAGCGCCTTCTTCAGCCTTGAACATAACTCCTACAACGTTGGCCGGAGTTTTATCGCCGAAAGAGTAATCGATGATCGCGTATTTTTGTTTTGGATTTTGTTTAGCCGCTTTAAGAACAGCGTCTGCCATTTTGAAACCAATCCCCCAGATCAGGTCATTGCCAGCATCATAGAGAGTTTCTAAGTTCGCAGGATAATCAGCATCCTGTTTTGATTCCTGGTAGCTCGCCTTAATGCCCAGCTCTTTTTTTGCTTTTTGAAGGCCTTCCCATGCCGATTGATTGAACGATTGATCGTTGACGCCACCCACATCTGTAACCATTCCCACTTTAAGTTGCTTGTCAGCTCCCTGTGCAAATGATGAAGACAGAACCAGAACGAGAGAAAAGATGACGCTTTGAAGTTTCAGATTCAATACCATTTTCGACCTTCCGTTATAAAAGTAAATTTGAGTTAGACATATGTAGCAGAAAAAACAGAATAAGGGTAGAGATGATTGTCATGTTTACTCAACAGTTGTTTAATAAGTTAACTTTAAGAATCAAACGCTTACGCCCGAGGAACGATCATGAAATTTTCCCTTTTGCTAGCTACTTTGACTCTCGCTTCGATGGTCTCGATAGTCTTTCCGGCCTTTGGTCTGACTTTGCAAGATAGCTATGAAAGCGCCCTGAAAACAAACCAGCTCGACAATATTAACGAGGCCCTCATTCAGCAGAATGTGGAGATCAAAAAAGAAAATAAAGCGAAGTATCTTCCGACGCTTTCGGCGCGTGGCACTTATTTAAAACAGGACAACGTCAACGTTGATCAGAAAACCATTGGACTTAATCTCGCGCATACAATTTACCGCGGCGGGCGCGACAATCTTCTCGTCGAATCAGCTGAAAAAAATATCGCTATTGCTGAGAATCAAAAAATCACCGATCGGCTCAGCCTCTACCTGAATGTTATCCAGGCTTACTATAATTATTTTCTCAATCTGAACGATTATAAAAATCTTCAGCTTCTTCGCAAGCAGTCCGCAGACCGAGTAGACGAAACCGGCAAGCGCGTTCGCGTCGGACGCACGAGAAGAGGAGAATTGCTGCAGGCCCAAGCGCAGCTCGCTTCTGCAGAAGCCCAAATTTTCAATGGCCGTGGTTTGTTGCAGGAAAGCGAAGAGCGCTTTTTTCGTTTGACTGGACTGGACCGTGGAGGAAACGTTTTCACTGAAGAAATTACTGTCGCGTATGATGTAAAACCGCTGCAATATTATTTTGATCTCGCTAACAATCGCGTGGATGTTAAAAACCGCGAACTGCGAATTGATCTGGCCGATCTCGATGTCAGTCAATCAAAAGCGCAATTTCTGCCAACACTCGATTTAGCGAGCAATTATTATTTCAATAAGAGAAACAGCACGACATTCCGCGATTCAAAATGGGACGTTGGTCTCACGCTGAATTTTCCCCTCTTTGAAGGCGGGGCCAATACCGCGCGGGTGAGAGAATCCGTTCAGAAAAAAGAACAGGCCGTTTATTCTCTTGCTGATTTCAAAAAAAATATAGAGATCGATATCAGCACTCGTTACGAAGCTTACCGCCGCTATCTTGATCAGGTGAAGGCCTATGATCAAGCGATGGAAAAAGCAAAGAACAGTTATGAGGCGACGCTGGCCGATTATCGATTAGGGTTAGTTTCCAATCTCGATGTCCTTTCATCTCTCAATCTTTACCTGGACAGCAAACGCAACAGTGAGAAAACAAAAATTCAGGCCATGATGAATTTGAAATTGCTTGAGGCCGCAGCGGGAGTTCTTCCATGAATATTTCTGAAGCATCAATCAGACGTCCGGTTTTTGCCTGGATGCTCATGGTGGCCATGATTCTCTTTGGCTATCTTTCTTTCAGACAAATGGGTGTTTCGCAATTGCCTGATGTCGATATGCCCGTTGTGAACATTAACGTGACATGGGAAGGGGCAGCTCCCGATGTTCTCGAATCTGATGTCGTCGATACACTCGAAAGTGCTGTTATGTCAGTCGAAGGTGTCGAGACGATTACATCGTCCATTAAAAGAGGTTCGGCGAATATCACAGTTGAATTTAACCTGAATCGAAACCTCGATGCTGCCGTTAACGATATCCAGAATAAATTGTCACAGGCGCAAAGACGTCTTCCGAAAAATGTGGATCCTCCTATTGTGACGAAATCGAATCCTGAAGATCAGCCGATCATGTGGCTTTCAGTAACAGATACAACTTTGTCTACTAAAGATCTCATGACGTTTCTTCGCGATAATGTCCGCGACAGATTTCTCACAACAAACGGCGTAGCTGATATTCAACTCTCAGGATATGTCGAACCCAATCTTCGCGTTTGGGTGAATGAAAATCATCTACGATCACTCGAATTGACCGTTGATGATGTCATCAATGCGATTACAACTGAACATTCGGAACTTCCTTCGGGACAGCTTGAAAATAAAAAAGTGGAATATTCAGTTCGCACACTTGGTGAAGCTGAATCGGTGGAAGATTTCGCCAAACTTTCAATCAATAAACGCGGAGGAACTCCCAATTACACTCCTATCCCGCTGGGCAGAGTCGCGCGCATTGAAGATGGTCTAGCGGATGTGACAAGAAAATCCCGCGTGATGGGAATTCCTGCTGTTGGTATCGGTGTTAAAAAACAGCGCGGATCAAACTCGGTCGCGGTGGCCCAAGCTGTTTATAAAAAAATAGCGGAGCTGCAAAAGATTCTTCCTCCTACGATGAAACTCGGAGTGAACTTTGATTCAACCAGATTTATTAACGAGTCAGTTCACGAATTGACTTTTACGTTGGTGCTTTCAGCTGTCCTGACGGCGCTTGTATGCTGGGCCTTTCTCGGTTCTTTCTCGGCAACCATCAACGTTATTCTGGCCATTCCGACTTCTATTCTCGGGGCGTTTGTCGCTTTGAAGGCGATGAATTTTACTCTGAACTATTTTACACTTCTTGGACTTTCTCTTTCGATCGGTATCGTTGTAGATGATGCGATCATGGTTCTCGAAAATATCTTTCGACACTTTGAAATGGGGAAAGATAAAACACGCGCCTCAATTGATGGTGCAAAAGAAATTACTTTTGCGGCCATTGCAGCGACTGTCGCGATCATTGCTATTTTCCTTCCGATTGCTTACATGAAAGGTGTGATCGGGCGCTACTTCTATCAGTTTGCAGTGACTATTTCGGTTGCCGTTTTCTTGTCATTGGTAGAGGCGCTGACATTGACTCCGATGAGATGTGCTCAGTTTATTTCACACGCCAAAAAACGAACGTTCCTAGGGCGTCTGATGGAAGATTCATTTGCGTGGATGGAAAAATCTTACGAACGCATTCTTCCTCTTGTCATCAAGCATCGCTTTTTGACAATTGGTGCGTCCATTCTCATCTTTGTCGTTTCGAGCGGACTTGTGACAAAGCTGAGAAAAGAATTTACTCCTCCTCAAGATCAAAGCACGGTTCTCTTCATTATTAAAACGAAGCCAGGATCATCTCTGGATTTTACGGATGCCAAAGTCAAAGAAGTTGAAGATTATTTAAAGGGACGGCCGGAAATTCAGCGTTCGTTTGTGGCGATCGGTGGACTGGGCGGCGGCGATTCTTCTTCAGCGATTGCTTTTTTAACCTTGAAAGAGAAAAAAGAAAGAAAACTTTCTCAGCAGCAATTGATTGAGGTTTACCGCAATCAATTTAAAACTTTCAAAGGAGCGAGAGTCATTATTCAGGATACTTCTCTCGGCGCAATCGGCGGAAGCGGACGCGGCTTTCCGATTGAATTCTCCATTACCGGCAGCGACTGGCAAAAACTTATCGACGCTTCAAAAGCGACAATGAAAGACATGACGGATAGTGGAGTCTTTATTGATGTCGACTCGAACTACCGCGAAGATGTTCCTGAACTTCACGTCATTCCAGATAGAGAGAAAGCTCGCTTGAGAGGAGTCGCAACTTCTGATCTCTCCAATGCGATCAACACTCTCGTCGGTGGAGCTGTAATTGGTAAATTTACCAAGAACGGACATCGCTATGACATTCGCATTCGTCTTGAAAACATCAGCGCCAATGATATAGACCGCATTAAAGAAATTCGCCTGCGAAACAACCGAGGCGAGCTCGTTCGACTTTCTGATATCGCGAAAGTTGAATTGCAAACAGGTGTTCAATCCTTGACGAGACTTCAGCGCGCAAGAGCGATCACTATCACGGCCAACATCAAGACGGGTTATTCGCAGGCCCAGGCCCTCGATGAAGCAAAAGCCTTTGCTAAAAAACATCTTTTCCTTGGCGCTGATATTATTGAATCAGGAAGCGCGAAAACTTTCCGCGAATCATTTGAAAGTTTGATTTTCGTTCTTATTCTCGGGATCGCCGTTTCCTATATGGTTCTCGCTTCGCAATTCAACAGTTTCTTTGATCCTATTACCGTACTCGTGGCCTTGCCGTTTTCAGTGTCAGGAGCGTTCGTAGCACTTTACTTAAAAGATCAGTCGATCAATATTTATTCTTTGATCGGTATTATTCTCCTCATGGGGATTGTTAAGAAGAACTCCATTCTTCTCGTTGATTTTACGAATCAAGTACGAGATGAGTCGGGTAAAAATATTCACGATGCCCTTTTAGAAGCTTGCCCGAAAAGGCTACGTCCGATTATCATGACATCATTCGCGACAATTGCAGGTGCTGTTCCGGCGGCGTTTGCTTTTGGCCCGGGAGCGGAGAGTTTGTCTCCGATGGCAATGGCCGTTATCGGCGGGGTGTTGGTTTCGACTTTCCTCACGCTGTTAGTAGTACCTTCGATTTATTCGCTTCTTTCACCGAACCAGAGAAAACACATTGAATGATTTAAAAAAACCGATTGTCTCATTACAGGAAAACGCTTCAGGATTTTTTGATAAAGTTCAGAGCAAATATTCCGCTCAGATGAAATGCACAGAAGGGTGCGCGAAATGTTGCTATACCGATATCTCTGTTTTTGAAGTTGAATCAGAAAACATCACTGAGTGGTTCAACTCTCAATCCGAAGAGAAGAAAGCAGAATTAAAAACATTATGGCAGACTCCGGTCAGTGCCGGGGCCTGCGCTTTTCTTTACAACGACAGATGTTCAGTTTATGAAGCTCGTCCGATTATTTGTCGCACTCAAGGTGCTCCTTTATTTGTTCAATCGGAAAATGTTCTGGATTATTGTCCATTGAATTTTGAAGCGGGGGATCCGCCCAAAGAAGATTGGCTGAATTTAGAACGTCTTAATACCTTGCTTTCCTTTGCAGCGTCGACTTCCGGTAAAGATAAACGCGTTCGTCTAAAGAAGCTTAAAGATCTTCTCTTGAAAGCATAATCAAATCTTATTCATTTTTACGATGAGGTCTGTGTTAGCGTAACTCGTGCTTCAAATAGTAATGAGGAGGGGCGAGTGGATAATTACACAGACACACTGATGATAGAAAGAGCAGTCGCAATTTTCGGAATGCTCTTCTGGTTTGCTTTTCCCGTTGGTCTCATCATATCGGTGATCAGACAAGATCACGATGCTCATCACGGTCACCCTCACGGCCCTTCTGGAGAGGTAGACCCTGATCATGAATCACCTTACAGTTCCAATTATAAAAAATCAGCGTAGCGTTTCGAGTCTCTGGACAAGTTGAATTAACGCCGGACGATTTTGTTCATAGTAGTAATCGATCTTAGAATAGTCCGGCCATTTTGTGTTGGAGAGTTCAATCGTCACTTGAAAATCTTTTTTGTAATAGATGCTCCAGTCTTGCATACCTCCGTTCACTTCGTACCAGGCATAGCCATTAGTGATACCGTTTTCAAAGGCGGTGGAAGCGCCGATATACGGAGCTTTGTGGGCATATTCAAGACTCAGGTCTTTTATTAATTCTTCTTCAGGGAATTTGTCTGCAATTGTATCCCATGGGTAGTTTACAACTTCGGCCCCACCGTGGAAATTGGCAGATAATTTGAATTTATGTTCTGATTGCCATTTCATCACGGCCTGAGTTTCAGGAGCGCGATTGGCCGTTGTATCTTGATTATCTGATGTCGAAAAATCGGGAAAGTCGCGGTTGAGATCAACCCAGCTGGCGTTCGCTCTTGTACCGGCAGCAGCACCATCAGGATTCATTGAAACAAGAATGTGAATCTGGAATTTATCAAGCAGAGTGGTGATCTCTGGATCTTTTCCATAGTTATCGGTGCAATCTTTGATGAATTTCATCATCATTTCACGCCCAACGATTTCATCTCCATGCATGTTTGCTACGTATTTGAACTCTGGACGATTGTCTTCTGTTTTGGCATTTTTGGAAAGCTTCATGACCCACAAGTCGCGGTTCTTGACCGATTTACCGATAGAGTAAAGCTTTGTGAGTTGTGGATATTTCTCAGCTGTTTTTTTGAGTTCTTTTTCAATTTGCTCAGGTGAAGGATAGCCAACCTTTGCTTCAATGGAAACTGAGCCAAGTAAACTATAGGCGATCTTATTTTGCTTCAAAAAGTGTTCAAGTCCTTTAGGTCCATAAAGTTCAAAACCGTTGACCTTGACGTGATCAATCGTAAGCTCTGGCCGCTTTTTGAGCAATTCAAAAACTTCCCGCGAAGGATTTTTGATCCAGAATGATTCTTCAATAATGGCTGAAGAAAAAGCTGTTGTTGAAAAAAGAACCGCAGCAAAGATTGAAAAATATTTCATAGATTGAGTCCACATTTAAGATTCGCAGGAACTGCGACGTCGATTTTTTTGGGATTGGCGAGTTTGAGTTCACTCATAATTTTCACAAATTCATCTTCCGATTTTCCACCACCAACTCTCGGGTTGAATTTCTTTTCTTCGCCGACAGTAGAATAGGACATCCCTTTGTAGTCGTGACCGGGATAGATTTTTGTGTCGTCAGGATAGGTGAAAATTTTTTCATGGATACTGTGATACATTTTATGAGAATCGCCCTGTTGAAAATCAGTGCGACCAGTTCCTCTGATAAATAGAACATCTCCGGTAAAAAGCATCCCTTCAATATAAAAAGTCATGCAGCTGTTTGTGTGCCCCGGAGTCGAGAGGGCCTTGAGCGAATATTTACCGAATTTTAATTCATCGCCATCTTTTAAGGCCATGTCCACACACTGAACATTGGCGCCACTGCTGACTGCTGTTTGGGCACCAGTTTTTGAACGGAGTGTGCCTGCGCCGGTAATATGATCAGCGTGAATGTGCGTATCCACCAGGTATTTAAGTTTTAACCCGAGCTCATTAAGAAGCTTAAAATCGCGTTCAGCTGTTTCAAGAACGGCGTCGATGAGAATCGCTTCTTTGCTTTCTTCGTCTGCCAAAAGATACGTATAAGTAGAAGATTCCTGCTCGAATAATTGATGAAAAATCATATCGACAATCCTTTGTGTTCATTCTTCTCTAAAAGCCTAACAGAAGTGCATTAAGTTGCCAAATTTGCTCAATTCGGTGCTTCATTTTAAAAAGTTATTGAGTTTTTAGATTAATTAGTTTATAATTTTATAAACTAGCGATCAAGAAGGAGTTCAGCTATGGTCGATAAAAATAAAATTTTATATGAAATGCAGGCGGAAATATGTTACGCCCTCTCACATCCAGTGAGACTTGAAATTCTGGACATTCTTTCTTCTGCTGAGAAAACGAGCAGTGAGTTATTGGAGATACTGCAAATTCCCAAGGCCAATCTCTCCCAACACCTGACAGTCCTGAAAGATGCCGGGATTTTGAAAACGCGTAAGGAAGGTCAATTTCAATACGTTTCACTCGCTATTCCTAAGATCAAGGATGCCTGCTCCCTTGTTCGCACGATCTTGGCCGACAGAATTGACGGCGAAGAGAAACGCATGAGTGAACTTAAGAAAAATTTGACTCAACAAACGAAAGCTCCAGCTTTAAAAACCACTAAGAAAAAAGTAACGAAAAAAAACAACGGGTGATTTATGAAAAGCAAAACCATTTTAACACTAATGGTTCTAAGTTCCTCGGCCATGGCCGATGCTGATTTTGAAAATCTGTGGAAGTCGATTGAGCAAAACAGTCTGGCCTTAAAGGCGTCATCTGAATCAGTTGAGGCAGCAGGAAAGAACCTGTCTCGCTCTAAAAAACACTGGCTGCCGACTGTCTATGCAAAGGGAGAGAGTTACTTAACGAATGATCCCGGCGCAAATATGTTCGGTCTTCTTTCTCAGCGCCAGATTCAGCAAAGTGACTTTATGCCGGATAACTTGAATCACCCGGGCAGCAATATGTTTACGAAGGGGACTATTGGAGTGAATCTTCCGCTTTATGAAGGTGGAATGAAGAAAAGTTTAGCCGATGTCAGCGCTCATCAATATGAATCTAAAAAATCTGAAGGGCAGGCGACACAAATCGGCCTTTATAGTGAGGTGGCGAAAAGCTATTTTACCTTAAAATCTCTCGATCGCTATCAAGTTGAAGTCAACAAAGTTAAATCAACAATTGAATCTATCATTGGAAAATATCAGATCGGCAACAAATCCAACATGCTTGGGTATTCCGGTCTTCTGGGATTGAAAAGTTTAAAAAACAGAATTAGTGCAATCAATGATGAAACTTCGACAAAAAAGAAAGCGTACTTGAATGCGCTTCAAGAGTTAAATGGAGAAAAGATCAACTGGAAAAGTGAACTCGATTCGAATTACCTCACAGAGGCAGAACGCTATTTGTCTTCTCACTCAGATTATTCTGCCTCGGCCAAGATTAAATCCATGCAGGAAAATGCTGAAGCGGCCAAAGCAGCGATTGGCGCAGAGAAATCACGAAATCTCCCTCGCGTAGGCGTATTTGCTGAAAGCTATGCCTTCAATGGAGAACGCGATACAGGCAAAGGTTTTTCTACCGGACTTTACTTGAACTGGAATATTTATTCAGGAACAGATTACGGTGCTTCTCAGGAAGCGATTCATAATTCACATGCGGCGAAGTTCTACGCTGAAGCGATGTCTCAAAAAGAAAAAATTGAATTTAATTCTTTAAAGGAAATGGAAGGCACACTGGCCAGAACGATGGTGACTCTTGAAGAGAGCCAGAAACTTCTAGATGAGCAAACAAGTGTAGCAAACAATCTTTTCAAGAACGGCATGATCAACGCACTCCAGTTGACTGAAGTTTTATCCAGACGAATTGATCTCTTAAAAAATAAAAATGAAGTTGAAACAAACTTGATCGAAACAAAGGCGAAGAAATATGAATTCAACGCAAAATTATAAGTTGGGTTTTGCCGGCACGCTGGCAAAAATGTTTATTAAATCCAAGCTAACACTGGTTATTGCTCTTGCGAGTATTCTTCTTGGTGTGATGGCCGTTTATCTGACACCAAAGGAAGAGGAACCACAAATTTCTGTTCCGATGATCGATATTCAGACAGCAGCTCCAGGGTTGGATGCTAGAGAAGTCGAGCGCAAAGTGACGGAAGTTATCGAACGTGCCGTTTGGGGACTTGATGGGGTTGAATACGTTTATTCTGGTTCACAAAATCATGGATCTCTCGTCACAGTACGCTTTAAAGTCGGGGAACCGATGGAACCGAGCTTGGTTAAAGTTCACCATAAATTGATGGCCATTAAAAACCAGCTTCCTAAAGAGGCCATGTCTTCAAATGTTTCATCGTTCACCATTGATGATGTTCCTTTTTTAGTTCTCACATTCAGCTCGAAAGAAATGGATGATTACAAACTTAGAACATTAATTGCTCCTCTGGCACGCGAACTTTCCAGTACTCCTGATCTTTCGCGAGTAGAGCTTCTCGGTGGATTAAAACGAAGTGTGAGAGTTGTCGTTGATCCGGCCAAGTTGAATGCCCGCGGGGTTTCGCTTGCCTTTGTTGCCAAAGCCCTTGAGGCCAATGATTCTTATATGCCAGTAGGGAAAAACTGGGGCAAAACAGAAGTTTTCGATGTTGATGTCGGTGGTCGATATCAGTCTGTTGATGACATCAAAAATATTTCGATCGGACAAAGAAGTGGAGCAATCGTTCGCATCCGCGATGTGGCCGAAGTCAAAGATGGTCCTGAAGAAAGAACACGCGTGTCGACTCTGTTGACGAAAGAAGGCGGAGAAGAAAATGCAGTCTCTGTTGTGTTTGCCAAGAGAAAAGGGACGAATGTCGTCACTCTTGCCAAAGATCTGATCAAAAGAGCAGAAGCTTTCTCAAAAGATCTTCCTACTAATGTGAAGATGAATATCGTTCGCGATTATGGCTCGACAGCAGAAGACAAATCTAAAGAACTCATCGAACACTTAATTCTTGCAACTCTCTCGGTATCTGTGCTGATTGCAATTGTCATGGGGCTTAGAGCGTCTCTCGTTGTTGCCACAGCTATCCCAGTCACACTGGCCCTTACCCTCGCAGTTTATTATTTCATGGGCTATACACTTAACCGTGTTACGCTTTTTGCTCTTATTTTTTCAATTGGGATTCTGGTTGATGATGCCATTGTCGTCGTGGAAAATATCGAACGACACTTAAAACTCGATAAGCGCATTTCACTTATTCGTGCCACTTTGAATGCAGTTGCCGAAGTAGGGAACCCTACGATTCTTGCCACGTTCACTGTTATCGGTGCCATTCTTCCAATGGCGTTCGTTTCAGGAATGATGGGACCGTACATGAAGCCGATTCCAGTGGGGGCGAGCTTTGCGATGATTCTTTCTTTATTCGTTGCTTTTATCGTTACACCTTGGGCAGCCGTTAAAATTTTAAAACATGATCACAACGGTCATCAGGATGAAAATGCTTCAGGCCACACTCACAGCAAGCTGGATGTGATTTACGAAAAGATGATGCATTTTCTGATCGATAAAAAGAAATCGTCTCTTGGATTCGGCGTGTTTACCATTGCTCTTCTCATTGGAGCGATGAGCTTGGTGTATTTTAAAAATGTTAAGGTGAAGATGCTTCCATTTGACAACAAGGAAGAATTTCAGGTGTTGATGGATTATCCAACAACGACGCCTTTGGATAAAAACAAAAACTATTCGGTTGAGCTCGCTAAAGAAATTTTGAAAAATCCAAACGTCCTTAAGGTTCAGGTTTTTGCGGGAGAGCCGGCACCCTTTTCATTCTCCGGAATGGTTAAGCACTCGTTCATGAGACGAAGTGATTATCAAAGTGATTTGCAAATTGTTTTGAAAAATAAAGATGAACGCAAAGATTCAAGTCACGCGATCATTGAACACTTAAGACCAGTGATTAAAAACTTTGCTGATTCTAAAAAAGCACTTTCTAAAGTTCTAGAAATCCCACCTGGACCTCCTGTTATGGCGACAGTCGTCGCTGAAGTTTATGGTCCAAATGAAGAAACAAGAAAAAAGGTCGCAGCTGAGCTTTATGATATTTTTTCGAAAGAAAAGAGTGTTGTGGATCTCGACTCAACTTCGCGCCTGGGTAGACCACGCATTGTTTACCCTTTTGATCAGGCCCGCGGTGGATACTATGGAGCAAGTGCTGATCTCATCATGAAAAACGGAGCGCTAATTTTTTCTGAAATGCCAATGGGATTGTTAAAAGACAATCAATCTCCTGAAGAAGTAAGCATCAATCTTTCGATAAATGATGACAGAAGAAGTGGCGCTGATCCTTTTGCTAATATTACGATTCCTTCAATGGAGTCAGGAGTGGTGGAAGCGAAGAATGTTTTAGGTAAACCAAAAATGATTGAAACCGAAACACTTTATCGCAAGAACTTAAAACCAGTTTCTTATGTCATGAGTGAATTGTCAGGATCTGAAGAAGCACCAGTCTACGGAATTTTAAAACTTACTGACATGATTAAATATCCACTGCAGACGGCAGAGGTTCCATGGAATACATCATCGCCAGTGGTGAAGTGGGATGGAGAGTGGTTCATCACTTATGAAGTCTTCAGAGACATGGGCGGAGCTTTTGCAGTGGTCATGGTGTTGATTTATATCCTTGTTCTCGGCTGGTTCAAAAGTTTCACAGTGCCTCTCATTATTATGGCACCTATTCCAATCAGCTTGATTGGTATTCTTCCCGGACATGCGATCGTTGGAAGTTATTTTACAGCGACATCGATGATCGGGTTTATTGCCGGCGCGGGAATTATTGTTCGTAACTCGATTATTCTTGTCGATTTCATCGAGCATTTACTGGCCCAAGGAATGGATTTAAAAGAAGCAGTGATCAATGCAGGTATTACGCGCTTTAGACCTATGCTTTTAACTGCAGCGGCAGTTGTCGTGGGTAGTTCGGTTATGTTGTTCGATCCGATCTTCCAGGGACTTGCCGTGAGTTTAATTTTTGGTGAAGTGGCCGCTACAGTGCTTTCGCGATTTGCGGTACCGGTCCTCTATTACTGGATGGTGGGAAAATCGCGCGTAAAACAAATCAGACATCGTGAAGAGGAGGAAGTATGAGTATTGAAAATCAAATCAGAGCGTTCGCAGGAACATTTATTTTAGCGAGCCTTGTGCTGGCCAAAGTCCACAACCCTAACTGGATCTGGTTCACGGCATTTGTCGGAGCTAACTTGTTGCAGTCATCTTTTACAAAATTCTGTCCATTGGAAATGGGACTTCGTTTCGTTCAGAAAAAGTAGATTATTGACCCTGGCACCCAAAGAGTGTACTTTTTATAAGTACATTTCTTTGGGGTCACTCATGTTTATTCGCTTATTCTTTTCCGCATTCTTACTTACTTTTATTTTTCACGCTGCAGACCTGAAGGCCCAGATTGGACCAGGCGGATTTGCTATTGAATCAAAAACTGAAGTTAAAAAAGTAGCAAAAGAATTGTCCCGCGAGGAACTGGATCTTCACGAACGATTGAAAAATCCTCAGGAAACAATGAAATCTTTTATCCAGGCAATGGATAAAGTAAAAAACGGTGACAACAATGCTTTTGCTGCGGCCATCGAAACATTGGATCTTTCGCAGATTGATTCTCCTCTTAGAACTCTCACTGGAAAAATAACGGCTGAACGATTGATCAATACTATCGATCGCATTGCTAAAATTAGTTATTCACATATCCCGACTTATGAAAATGGCCCTAAATGGTTTTTTAGGAAACAAACAGTTTCCGTTGGCAATGATGTTCACGATGTAGAAATCGCCATTGGAAAAGCAACGGATGGAAACTGGAAATTTTCTCCGGAGACCGTTGAGTCGATTGAAAATTTCTACACAGCTGTGGCCAATCAGAAAGTCGTTCACGGAGTTTCCGAATACAGAAACTGGAAGACAGGCTTTAAAGAAAAGATGCCTGCATGGACGGCGGATGAATTTCTCATGTTCAAAAAAGGGCAATGGCTTGGTCTGATTGCTATCCTGATTGTTTCGGTGGCCTTATTTGGTCTCGTTCGTTCCATTATTACCGCTGTCATCAGATTCAAAGTCCGCAATCGCTCAATGGAAATGAATTCGGATGAACAGTATAAATCGACACAAGCGTTCGGTTATCTGGCCTTCTCATTAACGTGGCTTTTTGGGGTGCGCTTTTTAGAATTTGATGTGGACATGCTGGAGAGTTTTGTTCGCGCCTCGTATATTTTAACCGCCTTTTTCTTCGTATGGTCGGCACTCAGAATTGTGGATTACGTAAGCTTGCATTTTGAAAAGCGAGCAGAGGCCACACACAATAAATTCGATGATGTCCTCATTCCGATGTTAAAGAAAACATCTAAGGTAATCGTCGTCGCTTTCGGTATTCTTCTCATTGCTCATTCTTTGACGTTTGATATAGCCAGCATTGTGGCCGGTCTAGGAATCGGGGGGGTGGCAGTTGCTCTTGCCGCTAAAGACACCATTTCCAATTTCTTTGGGTCCATCACAGTTATCATCGACCGTCCTTTTCAGATCGGCGATTACGTTATTCTCGACAAGGGCATCGAAGGCTCGGTGGAAGAAGTAGGATTCAGATCAACGAGACTCAGAACCCCGATCAAGTCAGTTGTAACAATTCCCAACAGTGTACTGGCCAATATGGCGATTGATAACTACGGTCTCAGATCAATGAGACGCTTTAATACAACTCTGCAATTGGAATACAATACTCCAGTGGAGAAACTACAAGAATTTTGCGATCGCCTTCGCTATGAAATTCAGATTAATCCCATGCTTTTAAAAGATGAGCCACTTGTCACCATTAATGAACTCACTCCAACGTCCGTCAATATTGCCGTGACGACGTTTATCACTACGAGCGATTTCAAAATCGAGATGGAAGAAAAGCACAAGCTTATTAAACGCATTTTGGAAGTGGCCAATGAGTCGGGCGTGAAGTTTGCGTTTCCTATGCGAAAAATTTTAATGGAGCAGATTGGAGACAACTCTCGCGTTTAAAATTGCCATGTTGATTTTAGTTTCGCAGTGATGGCGGCAGCTAGTTTCTCATTACCGTAAGAAAAATTATTCTGGTCCTTGATGTAATGAATATGGTCTGAGTAAATGTCCTGCTTATCATTTTCAAAAACTTTTGTAAGTGAATACACTGGGTATTTTTCTTTCGCTAAATCAAGATACATCTTTTCGATACGCTGATAAATGTCTTTGCTTATCAATTCGTTGGGGATTCTTTCCTTTTCCGTCAGCCTTTTTCCATAGAGCCGAGTTGGCTGTAAAAATTGGGCCGATTTTAGTCCATTCGCTCTGGCGAGAGCGTGAAATTGCAGATTGAATCTTTTTAAATGACTCAAGCTCCATGAAATGGATTCTTCTTCCCGCAAAGGACTTTGTTCAATATTTCCTTTAGAGAACTCTTCAAGCAATTTGGGTGACATCATCACGTCGTGAAAAAAGGCCACCATGATTTGATAAGAGACATTAAAAAAATACGAATGCTTGATGATTTTATGAGAAAGTCCGTATTGTAGGGCCCATAGAGTTCTCAGATAGAGCTGATTAAGACCATTGTACCGAGAATTGGCGAGCAAATATAAATCTGGAAAAATTTGTTCCAGTCTCAAACCTTTACTGACGGGGTAAGCTTCATTGTAACCGTCGAGAGAGATGACTGCATCCAGCCGGTCGCCGTAAAGCTCAATCATGTTAATTTGATTCGGCATAGACCAGCCGCCCAGTGCGCCGGTGTAAACTTTAAATTTTCTTCCGTGTGGTAATTTTATTTCTTTATTTAACAAATCTTCAAAATAAAAAGTTTCCTCTTTTCCAGTGTAGTTTACAAATTGTTCAGCGACTGAGCCACCGACAACCATCACTGAAAATTCAGCAGGATTTTTTCTTATAGGAAGATCTCTTAGAGATCTCATTCCGATATTATTCACACGAATTGTTTTTCGACATCGCTCAGACATGTACGGCGGTTGGCGATGAACATAACCCAGAACGGGGTGACCAATAATAGTTTCTGAAAAAAGGCATCCGGTCTTTAGTGAAAAATCTTCAATATACTTATTTTGATTTACTCTCAGAAGTTGAGAAGGGGGAAGTTTTTTTTCTTCGCTGCTCAAAGAGAGGAAAGAGACCAGTTCAAGGAGAATAGTAAAACCAATCAAGACAACGAGTCCGGAAAGAAAAACGAGTTTCTTTGATTTTGTAAGAGGCTTATTATTCATGTTATTAAGGATAACCAATCATCCTGAGCCTGTAAAATTTAGCAAGCTTCCCAAGAAAGACCGGTTCAAAGCTATAATCCATTCATGAAATTCCTACTGCTCCTTATAGTCCTCGTTGCTTCTCAGGCGTACGCCATCGAGCCACACCCATACAACTTCCAGGAACTCTGGACGCAATTGAACTATCCCATGGCCTTAGAAAAGGCCGCGACCGAAGACGCCATGGCCGATCTGGAAACTTACACTAGCAAAGAAGACACCTGGTATCGCGATATCAATTCTTACCTAAGGAATTTTCCCAAGACAAACTACAACTGGGACAGCATCTCGCCGGAGCAAGCGGGGCCGATGGTGAAAAACATTGATAGCATCTATGCCAAGCTGAATTCAATTCCGGCAGATATCATTCTCTTTCGTGGAGTCGATCTCAAATACAGAAAAAATAAAAGTTTTGAAGCAGGTGAGGAGTTTGTTGAGAAAGGCTATGCCTCAACTTCTACAAGCTATAAAGTGGCCGACTATTTCGCCAATCACATCAATGACAATGAAACGACTACGAGCTTAAAAGGTATTCTCGTTCTTTATTCGAAAAAGAAAAACCTGAAAGGGATTTTGATTGATCAAGGTGAAGACGAAGTCTTACTCGCCCACGGTGAAAAAATCCGGATCATGGAAGTGGATAACTCACGCAAGTATCACGTGTACCTGGCCCAGGTTTGTGAAGTGAAGTGTGAAACAACTCTTCCCGCAGGTCTCAATTTAAAACTTCTTAAATTTCTTCCTTAGCTCTTTCTGCAAGAAATTGATTCAAATTTTTCCAATCGAAATAAAAAAGGACAACAACCGGAAGTCCAAACCAAAAGATCATGTGCAGGGATGATTGAAGATCTCCATCCAGGGCAATCCATATGGTGAGAACGGAGAATGTACTGAAAGGAATTAAGGCAGATATTTTATAGAAACGCATTTTTAAGTTCTTAATTGTTTCCATCGTCGCGAATTGAATATCTCTTCTCACAAAGAGCATCCACACTCCGGAAGTGAAATAGGCCAAAGCATTACTTGCTAAGATGAAATATAAGTCAGGCTTCTTTTTTATACCGACTTTAGCGAGGACGAAGGCAATAAAGGCAGATGTCGCAAAGTAGACCAGGGAAGAAATGAGCATCCATTTGCGCTCTTCTTTAATGAGTTCATTCAATGTAGGAGGATATGAAAAGAATGATTTAATTTTTTTCCACATAGAAGGATTGTATCATGACCTGCCATAAGCCTTTTCCTCAAATAATTGGCGCTTATCAGACCGAAACTAGGACTAATGAGCTCTCTAATCCCTTGAATCTCTATTCACTTAAAGACTCATTTCTGATTTTCTCAACTCCCTCGTATAATCACTCCATCGCCTTCATTCAAAACAACCATCCCGAATGATTGCGATAGGAGAAAAGTCTATGCATATGACTAATTCAAACAATGCTAACAACGAGACACCAAACGGCTATTCGTTTTGGAGTTATTGTCTCGCAATCCTCACAACCGTTGTGTTTGCGGATGTACTGACTGGAGGTATCGTCAGACAGTCGATCACGTCACACGCAGTTGAATATGGGGTGGCATTGGCAGCTATGATTGCGGTGACTGGAGTTGCCGTCAAAGATGGACCGCCTGGACTTAAGTTCGTGCGCGCCTGTTCCCGTCACAAATTATGAAGACGCCTAAACTGTCATAGATGATAAAAAAAAGGGACCTTGTGGAGGGTCCCTTTTTTTTTGTTTAAAAACAAATGATGTTTGTCACTGTATTGGCGCAAAAAACGTTAATAAATATGACATATGTCTCTTTTTTAAGGTTTTCTTAAATAAGTTTGTTTTGTTCCGGCTCCGAACAATACGCAACAACAATAATAGGGAGCCGTAATGAACTTTAAGAGCTGGAGCTTGTATCAAAAAATTTGGACGTTAGTTGGAATGCTAATTTTATTCGGAGTTTTTTCAAGCGTGTATTCTATCTACAGTCTGAAGAAAATTAATTCGACGATTGAAGAGTTATCTAAAGTTCATTACGAAGCCAGAGGCCTCGCTTTCAAAATTACAGATGAACAACGATTCATGGTTATTCAAACCCGCAATCTCATCATTGAAAATGATCCGGCCAAGTTAAAAGAAATTGCAATAGCTTTTGATAAAGCAGGCAAGAAGCAAGATGAACTTTTTGAAAAAATCGAACCCCTGCTAGACAGTGCGGCCCTTTCTGAATTGAAAACCTATAAGGAAAACAGAACGAAATGGTTTGCTGTCATTGATAAAGCTGAAGAGCTGAAGGCGCAGAACAATTCTGAAGAAACAAAAAAATTAATCTTTACTGCGCAAACTGAAATTCTTAACGGCATGTTAAAAACGCTCGATACGATCAGAACAATGACAGGAGCGACAGCTGATAAAGCTGCAGCTGAGGCCGGTAATATGGTGACGATGGCCTCAACTCTTTCTGTCATCCTTGGACTCTTTGCCGGAATTGTTTCGGTCTCAATTGCTTTTCTCGTCATTAAAGGGTTGCGCACATCTATAGATAAAATTATTCAGACTCTTTCAGAAAATGCCCGCAATGTCGCGAGTGCTTCTCATCAAATTGCCTCTACAGCAGAAGAGCTCTCTCAGGCGAGCACTGAGCAAGCTTCTTCTCTTGAACAAACGTCTTCTTCTATTGAAGAGATGAACTCAATGGTTGCGAAAAACTCTGAAAATGCTTCGAGAGCAGCAGAAGTCACAGCGGAATCGCAAGAGCATGCGCGCGAAGGAAAAGTGGCGGTGGAAAGAATGATCTCTGCGATGGGTGAAATTAACCACAGCAATAACTCGATTATGGAACAGGTGGAGAGCAGTAATAAACAAATCACGGAAATTGTCGATGTCATCAAAGAAATCGGTGCAAAAACTAAAGTCATCAACGACATCGTCTTCCAGACGAAGCTTCTTTCATTCAACGCTTCAGTAGAAGCGGCCCGTGCCGGGGAAATGGGGAAAGGATTTGCCGTTGTTGCGGAGGAAGTCGGGAATCTTGCAGCGATGAGTGGAAATGCTGCGAGAGAAATCAGTGAACTTCTCGATAGCTCTATCAGTAAAGTAGAAACGATTGTTCATGAAACAAAAGAAAAAGTCGGAACGCAAGTTGTCTCCGGAAAAGAAAAAGTGAAAGCTGGGACTGAGATTGCCAATCAGTGCGGAACTTTACTTGAAACAATAGTTAGTGAAGTCAGCAGTATTTCTAAAATGGCCGAAGAAATTTCAGTTGCTAGTAATGAGCAAGCTCAAGGCGTTGGAGAAATCACAAAAGCGATTACTCAGCTCGACACCGTCACTCAACAAAACTCTTCTTCAAGTGAAGAAACGGCCAGTGCCGCTGAAGAACTTTCAGCTCAGGCAGAATCTCTCAATACGGCCGTACTGGATTTAGTCGCAGCGATAGAGGGATCTAAAAAAGCTCCCGTGCAAACTCAGGCGAAAATGGCGGAAGTAAAAACTCTTCCCGTGAAAACAAAAAACCATGTGCACGCTCATATGCCGGTTAAAAAAGTTTCTGGTCACGATTCGGTACCGAGTAGCGATCATAGTGGATTTCAGGACGTCTAATGTTTACAGAAGCGCACGCACTCAAATGGTCAATTGAGAAGGATGACTTTTCATACTTCAAAGAAATGCTCTATCAAAAAAGCGGCATTTGGATGAAGGAAGTGAAAAGCGACTTGATGAGTTCACGTTTGAGAAGGCGAGTTACGCAGCTGGGAATGAAATCTCTTCATGAGTATCGACAGCATCTTGAAAAAGAAGCTGTCGATTCATCTGAATGGCAGATTTTTATAAATCTTCTTACGACCAACAAAACTGATTTTTTCCGCGAACCTGATCATTATGAATATTTGATTCATCAATTTATTCCTGAATGGTTAAAGCTTGGAAAAAAACATCTCTCTATCTGGTCATGTGCTTCTTCTACGGGGGAAGAACCTTATACGCTCGCGATGGTGTTTGAAAAATATCTTCCTGAGGGAACGACATTCTCCATTTTAGCAACAGATATCGATACCAATGTTCTGTCCACTGCACGAAATGGGGTCTACAGTAAAAATAGACTGTGGGAAATTCCGGAAGAGTATTTTTCCTTGCTCGCTTTCGGCACTGGAGAAGTGTCCGAGTGGTTCACTGTAAAAAAAAGAATTCGAGAAAAAGTTCAATTTGTTCATCACAATCTCATCAGTGAGGAAATGCCTCCTCTTTCAAGCGAAGGTAAATACGATTTAGTATTATGCCGGAATGTTTTGATCTACTTCGATAATGAGGGAATAGAAAAAACAGCAAAAAAAATTTATCAGTCGACTACGGAAGACGGTGTTCTTTTAATCGGCCATTCAGAAAGTTTACAAGGGAAAAAAGGTTTGTGGAAAACAAACAAACCATCATATTACTTTAAATCTTAAGTGGTGATATGCTTTGGGCATGAAGATGGCCTTCCTTTTATTTTCTCTCACTATCAATTCATCTTTTGCGAAAGAGGACTGCCTCAAAATATCCGGTACTGTGAAATCTGTTCATAAAATTCAGATTGAAGCTAGTCACTTTCAAACGAAAATTTTAAGCAATTGCAACGTTCCCAGTGAGCGACGAAAAGTTCTCATCACTGATGAATACGGGCGAAAACCTGCCGGGCTGATTGAGAATGAAAAACAAAAGTTCATTCTTCCTCACTATGAAGAAAAGCGAAATTCAATCCTTCGAATCAATGTCATTGAGAATTAACAAGAGGGAAGCGAGATTGGCATTAGACAATTGCTCGCTTGTGTCAGTGGTGCCTGAATTTTGTCAGTGGTCTCAGGTCCAAAGGTATTCACCCAATAGGCCTTATAAGTTCCATTGCCAATGTATTCACCAATGCCGATTGTTTTATGATCTGCCCTGAGCATATTGCTGTTGTGGCCGGAGGAATTCTTCCATTGGCAAAAAGTCATTTGTGCCGCTTGATTTCCCGCAGCGATGTTTTCAGACCAGGCTGGATAACCAAAAGCAAGAGCACGTTCAGAAAATGTACGTCCGTCAGGTTCTGTGTGTGAAAAATAGTTCTTATCATTCATATCCTGAGCATGCCAGCGGGCGCCTTCAACGCCAGCTTCAGAAACAGCAACAGCTCCCAGATTGTTTTTGGACCTGTAAAGATTAATCAAAACTACAAACCTGGCCTCTTCACATGAAAGCGTGTCCTTTTCCAGTGCTGGCGCGGTGGCAACAACTGTCGAGGCCGGATCGTCAGTACTCACTAATTCCTTCGGAATGAGTTTTTCAGGTCCAGGCAGACAAGAGGAGAGTAGGAACAGGCATGTGATAAGAGAGAGAGTTGAGGTGTGTTTTTTCATGAACCAAGCATAGACCAGAAGATTGCTTACAAACTACTGGGCCCATGCTCGGTTATTGCAGATTTTTTTACTAGCGTTTTTTTATGTGGCCAAGACTCGCAAGACTTGCCGAGGTCATTTTATAAAGAAGTCTCATTCCCACATTGGCATCCCATTCATTTGATTTATCTTTAGGATTAGGAGCAACTTCGACGAGATCAAACCCGACCAGTTTCTTTCCGCTGGCGATTAATTCATTGATGATTAAAACAACTTCTTGATAATCGAGTCCGCCCGGTACAGGAGTTCCTGTATTTGGACAAAAACGAGGATCAAGGCCGTCGATATCAAATGAAATATAAACATGCTCTGGCAGATGATTCACGATTTCTTTAGCGATTTTTTGAAACGATTCACCGCTCATTTTTCTTCTCGCTAGTGTCTGATCAAAATACACTTCAACTTTTTTGTTGTCGCGCGTGTAATTAAATTCCTGCTCGCAGAAATCTCTTATGCCAACTTGAACCAGCTTTGAGACACCGGAAATTTTTTCCATCACATTGTGCATAATCGAAGCGTGAGAATTTTGAAATCCCATATAAGCAATGCGGGTATCTGAGTGAGCGTCAAAATGAAGAACGCCTAGCTTGGGATATTTTTCGGCATAAGCTTTAATAGCGCCAAAGGGAGTTGAATGATCACCTCCGACAACGACGGCAATTTTATTTTTATCCAGCTGCGCTTTAGTTTCTTTATAAACTTCCTGATTCATCTCTTCACAAAGCTGATTTACTTTTTGAAGTGACTTCTGAAGATTTTTATTCTTTGCCATCTGATCATCATCAGCATCGATAATTTTTTTAGCAAGCACGCGCCCTTCAGTGTTGAGCTTTTTTAATCGTGCTGATTCCTTTTTCATGAAAAGACCGGCCTGATAAGCATCGACATAGTCCAGATCAAAAAAATCAATCTGCTCACTCGCCGCTAATATTGCGCCGGGACCCTTTGCCGTTCCCGCCTGATAAGAAGTGGTCACATCCCATGGAATAGGAAGGTAAACGACTGTTGCGTGTTCTTCTTTAAAAGGAAGACCGTAGATGCCGTCTTTTGAAGAGGCTTTTCCGTTGACGTCAATTTGTGGTTTAACGATTTCTGTCTTTTTTGAAGTGGTTTTTTTAGTGGCCATAAACATCTCTCATTGTAAAATTGAACGCAGAACATATCACAAAAAAAGGAGCAGGTCACGGCCATGAAAAAGATTATTTTAGCGTCATTTTTCGCTTTGAGCACCATCACCGTTGGGTGGGCACAGGATCCGCGTTTAATCAGCGTCACAGGCTCATCAGAGACCTCTCAGGAACCGGATATGGCAAGAGTGCTGGTCAATGTCTGGGGAAAAGCGGACAGTGCTAAAGCGGCGCAGGGACTCGCTAATTCGGCCAACGAGCATTTTAAAAAGGTTATCAGTTCTTTCAACCTTCAAAAACAGGATATTTCGACTACGGGTTATGACCTGACACCGGATTATAAATGGGAAGAAAAAACCAATTCAAATAAAATCATCGGCTACACGGCCAATCAATCGATTAGAGTGACGTTAAAGAAAGCGGAGCTTGTAGGGAAATTTCTTGATGAATTGATCAAGGAAGAAAAAACGATGAAGTCGGGGATTATGGTGCAAGGGGTGGCCTGGGATCTTGAAAAACGCGAAGAAATAGAAAGAAACCTTCTGACAGCAGCAGTAAAAAATGCGGAAGAGACAGCGCAAATTCTGGCCAAGGCTGCTCGAGTGAAAATTAAAAACGTCTATCGTTTGACTCCGCAATCATTTAACAATCCTATGCCGATGTTTGCAGCGGCCCCTATGATGAAGTCAATGGATGGCGGCGCAAGAGAAACAACTGTTTTCTCCGGTGAAATTAAAGTGCGCGCGCAGGTCACAGCGGATTTTGAAATAGAATAATTATTAAAGAGGGAGGCGGATGATGAATGTGCTTCCCTCATCTTTTTTCGTTTCAACAGAAATACTTCCGTTGTGGGCCTCAATAATAGATTTAACGAGTGAAAGTCCCAGACCGATTCCTTTTTCATTGCGGCCATTTTCACCTCTGTAGAGCCGCTTCCAGATATGAGGTAAATCTTCATCATCAATGCCGATTCCCTGATCACTGATACGAATGACGGCATGCTGATTATGGCGATAAAAATTGACATTGATTTCGCTTCTTTCAGCAGAGTACTTAATCGCATTGTCGATGAGATTGGCGAGGGCCTGTCGTAGCTTTTTTCTGTCTGCCTGAAGGTGAAGGCTTTTTGCTTCACTGGAAAGATTTATTGAAATCTCTTTTTGTTCCGCTACGATTTCATATAAATCTATAATATCTTCACACACAGAGAGTAAGTCCACATCTTCCTTGCGAAGATTTTGCAGCCCGGATTCTACCTCTGTTATGTCGGTCATCATTTTAAATTCAGCTAGGATTTCATCAATTCCTTCAATGCAATTTTCAAAAGCTTTGCGGGCTTCGCCGTCGGAAATAGTTTGTTTGCGAAGGTGGACTTCTGCAATTCCCCTAATGCTTGTGAGCGGTGTTCGCAATTCATGTGCGATCGTATCAAGGGTTTGTCTCATTCCTTGATTGGATGTTTTAATGTGATCGAGCATCTCATTAAATAATTTTGTCAGTTCTTCTAACTCATCTTCAGTTCCACGTACTGGGACTCGGGCCTCTTCATCGCCTTTATTGATACTTTGGAGAGTGTTGATTAATTCGCGAATAGGGCGAAGCACTCTGTTTGTCAGAAGAACTCCTCCGACTCCACCAAGGGCAAGGGCAATTAAAAGAACTTCCGCGAATGATTTTTCGAAATGTTCGAGCAATTCATCCCGATCAGAAACTGTTTTTCCCACCTGGAGATATTCACCATTTTTCATTCGAAGAGAGAGGATTTCAAGATCGTCATCTGCTCTTTTTGTTTTTATGTAAAACCATTTTTTCTTATCGCTGTGATCATAGAGACCGTGTTCGATTTCTCTCACATTGAAAATATTTTTCAAACCTTCCGATTGAAAAAAGGATGTTGAATAATCAGCTTTTTCTATGCGAACAAAAAACGCCGATGACTCTTTAATAGATAAATCAGGTGAGAGCATGTATTTCTCAAGGGCCGCAACTCCGCCCAGAGAATAGATGGCCTTATACTCTTTGAATCGTGCCTCAAGAATTTCATGATCCTTTTTTTCCAGAGACTGTGAAAAAAGATAATAGAACATGAAGAAGAGAAAGCTTGAACTGACGATGAGAAGAAACAAATGGCCTAGGGTCATCTTGACCCCGACCTGTCTAAAAAAAGATTTAAGCTTGCTTAAGAACATATCCTACGCCTCTATGAGTCTGGATAACTTTCTCATTGAAATCTTTATCCACTTTATTGCGTAGGCGACAAACGAGAACATCGACAACATTAGTCTGCGGATCAAAATCATATCCCCAGACTTTTTCCAGAATGAGTGATTTGGTAATAACTTTTTCAGGATTTCTCATGAAATAATCGAGTAGAGCAAATTCTTTGACCTGCAAAGAAATCTTTTTTCCCTGACGATATACTTCGCGCTTTTCAAGATCCATAACAAGATCGCCGTAAGAGAGTTTTGTTTCTTCTGTCGCTTCTACTGGAGCAGCTCTTCTTAGAAGGGCCTGCACTCTGGCCAGAAGTTCCGAAAAAGCAAATGGCTTAACGAGATAATCATCGCCACCCATCTGAAGTCCTTCGACTCTTTCTTCAAGTGATTTTTTAGCACTTAGAATAAGTACCGGAGTGCGGATTTTTTCCTCTCGAATTTTTTTCAATAATGTAAAGCCGTCCATGACCGGCAACATCACATCGAGAATAATAATATCGTAAGCAGCTTTTTTAATTTTCTCGAAAGCAATCACACCATCAGAGGCGGACTCAACTTGATAGCCGGCCTCGCGCAAACCTAGATCGAGAAATTCGAGAATTTTTGAGTCGTCTTCAATGATGAGAGTTTTCATAGCGCACCTTCGATAAGTTTAAGGAGATGCGCTCATGATAACTTCAGTAATCCAGGCTTTCAGGCCTGTAATGAAAATTTAATTTGGTTTTAATTCCGTTTTAATCCCGAGGGACTTAATACATATGGGCATTATGATGAAGCAGGTACTTGGCCGTTTCATAAAGGCCTTTTGCCAGATCTTCCATTTGTTTATACTTCTCAGGAAATCTCTCTTTTACATTTTCATTCGGGGTTGAACTCGTATGATTATTGATTTTGCCCTGACCATTGTAGGGAATGTATTCAAAGTAAAAATCCTTATCAATCAAAGCTAAATTGAATGGCGCCGTCCAGCTATAAGAAAAAGCAGCACGGTAAGAATCAAACTTAGGATTGAATAAATCGCGTCCGAAGCTGCGCGTGCGATAAGGAATTCCTGCAAGTCCTGCGACTGTCGGCATGACATCCATTTCGCTGGCGATTTTTGCTTCCACACCAGGTTTTACGTATTTTGGTGAGTGAACAATAAGGGGAACGTGAAAACCGTTTGAAAGCGGTCTTTCCCATTCTTGCGTGTTAAGCGCGCCACTGGCCGGAAGACTGTGATCACCGAAAACCAGGAAGATCGTATTGTCATACCATTTGGTCTTTTTTGCCATCGCGATGAATTTTCCGAGAGCATAATCCTGCAGTCTCATCGCATTGTAATCAGCGAGAGAATCAAAACCGTATTCCTGAACGGCCTTTACCGAAATATCTTTTTCAGTAAGTGTTTTGAAATCGTCGTTGTCTTCGGGGATTGTGTAAGGGCGATGAAAGCCCGATGTTTGAATCAAAGCAAAGAAAGGCTTCTCCACAGTGCGGCCATTGTTAATGACGCCAAAAGATTCCTTCATCAAGTTGAGATCGGAAATCCCCCAGACATCAACGCGTGGGCTTTTGTATGAACCTTCTTCATAAATATTTAGCTGAGGAATATTATAAGTGAGAACTCCGCGAATATTTCCCCAATTGGCACTTCCACCAAGGAAATAAAATTTTTCATAGCCATTCAGTTCTCCGATATTGGTGTGCTGATTGACGATAAATGGATTTCGCGATCCCGTTTTCACGCGAGAAATATCCGGCAATGAAGTAATCGCTGCAAACACTGATCTCGCAGTGGCGACGGTCGGTGTATAAAATTTAGTGAAGAGAAGTGATTCGCCCGCCAGCTTATCAAGGTTCGGCGTGGGATTAACTTTAGAACCGCCAACACCCGTTTTATAAAAGCCCATGGATTCCATGATAATCACGACAACATTTGGATGCTGTTTCATTCTTTCAGGATTGGCCGGGTAAGAGCGGATAAAGTTCAAATGAGTTGGATCGTATTCGGGACTGTTTTTATCAATTCCTAAAAATTCCGCAACCATTGGATAAACTTCGCGCACTTTCTTTTCATCGAAGTCATCTGTTTTGAAGCTGTAAGTATCAGCTACGTATAAAATAGGATTGAGAGAAAGATTTGACGTAAAAGGATCTGGCGAAATAAACGCTTCTGACCAACGAAGTGGATACCATTTTGTCGAACCATAGATACCGAAAGCAAAGACGAGAACAAAAGTTGTAATGCTGATGACTTTGTCTTTTTTATTACCCGAGTGCCATGTCTCCAGCATTGGCGTCACTAAGCGTGAAAGAGCGTAGTAAGCGGCCACAGTGAAGACAGCAATCAGAAGAATAAAAAGTGGCCACGGATAGGTTTCGCGAACCATTTCAAAAGAGATCGTTGGATTTTTTAAAAACTGAATGACTGTCGAATTGAGACGTTGTTTGAGATAAGCAAAATAGCCTGCGTCAGTGATGTATAAAAAAGTCGTCACGCCAAAAAGCAATGTATAGAAAAAATTGACGAAGCGGATTTTGGAAAGCGTTTTCATTGGAATATTGATCGCAAGGATTGCCGGCACCAATAAAATCATCGCAAGTCTTAAATCAAATTTAAATCCAAGATACAGGGCCTTCATGAGGTAAGGTGTATTTGTAGAACTCAATTCTCTGTGAAAATAAGCCAGAAAGATCAAACGGAAGAGCGTGTAAGCGACCATCTGAAAGACAACGAGAGAATAAAGAAACTTTAGTTTCGGAGTATTGAGGAATTTATTTTTCATGGAAAATTTATACGTTAGTTTAGCTTAAAAATCCATCATCTTTGCCAAAAACGAAAGTATAAATCTTTTGCTGAACATCATCTGCAACCTTACTGACCACTGGGGACATCAAGTGGTGAGGATCATGGTCATTGTACCAGACATGAGTAAGATTTTTGGCATCTCTTTCCAGGACTTTTTTGGAGGCGGCTTGCTTGACCGTCCAGTCGCCGCGAGTGAGAAACATCTGCACGGGAACTTCAATCGTCGCTTTTTCAGCGCGATAAACTTCTAATCCAAGTTTTTTTATTTCTCTTGCTGTCGTCACCGGTATGCATTGATTGTAAAGTTTTCGGTTCAAAGTCATGACTTTCAGGTCTCTGAAACGCGTAAAAAAATAGACCGGATCAATACTGATATTGTTGAAAATTTTTTCAATCAGACCGTCGAGGAAAGTCGTAAAACGCTGTTTGAAAAAAGGCGAAACGAGATGAAGGCTTTTTAAATTAGATGGAGCTTTGTTTCTTCGTAAAAAATCGTGCAGAAGAAGACCTCCGGTAGAGAAACCAGCGGCGTGAATTTCTTCAAAGCTAGAAGCAACAAGAAGCAGTTGTTCTTCCATTTCTTTTTTCCAGCGCGTGGACTGGAATGCATTGGCCACGCGTGAGGTGGAACCGTGACCAGGAATGAGAAAGCCAACAACGCTCCAGCCTTTTTGAATAAAAGGTTTTGCAATGTGGAGCATCTCGCTTGGAGAACCCATATAGCCGTGAGCAAGGAAAAGGGCCTTATTCACTTCAGGATTTCCCTCTATCCAGAAAGCTTTTTTTTCTGGAGTCATAACCTGAGTGTGATCAATCGCTGAATATTCAGTGTAAAGATCACGATATTTTTTTAAAAAGATGTCGCGATTATTCATAGTGCTGCACTTGTCCCGATATCTCTAGGATCTGAAACTGCATGAAAGAAGTCTCCTTCTTTTGTCACGGCCATGACGTTGCAAGGGACAGCGTTGATATCAATTTGGTGTCCTCGTTTTTGCAGATCACGAACGACATCTGAACTTGCTCCCGGTGGATCCATATCCATTTTATCCGGGTTCCACTGATGGTGAAAACGAATGGCCGTAATGGATTCATAAAGCGGCAATTTGTATTCCAGATAATTGAGCACAGTTTGTAAGACACAGGTAATGATTCTTGTTCCGCCTGGGGCGCCGACACTCATGACGGGAGTATTGTTTTTTAAAACAAGAGTTGGAGTCATACTTGAAAGCGGAGTTTTTCCTGGTGCGATAGCATTTTGAGATCCTCCAATCGCTCCAAAAAGATTGGCAGCGCCAGGTTGGGCACTAAAATCATCCATCTCATTATTGAGAACAATTCCGGTTCCTGGAAGAACCAGGCTTGAGCCCATATAGCCGTTGATTGTTTGAGTTGTGCTCACCATGTTTCCGCTTTCGTCGATGATAGAGAGATGAGTCGTTTCAGTATGTTCAAATCCTGGAATGGATCCGGCCATGACATCTTTTGAAGCGCGCGCAGAATGAGTAATTTCCATTCTTCTTTCGGCCGCGTATTTTTTTGAGATAAGAGTTTCAACTGGAACTTTGACGAAATCAGAATCGCCTAAGTATTTTGCTCTATCGGCGAAGGCCGATCTCATCGATTCTGCTGTCAGGTGAATCGCCTCAGCTGATAAAAACCCTTTTTCAAAAAGGCGGTCGTCTTCCAACATATTGAGCATCTCAATGACGTGAACACCCCCAGAGCTTGGTGGCGGCATGGAGATAATATCATAACCTTTGTATTTACCTGTGAGCGGCTGCTTCCATTTCACTTTATAATTTAACAGATCCGCTTTTGTGATGAGCCCATTATTTTTAGAAAAATAATCAGCAAAAACAGACGAGATTTTTCCGTTGTAAAAAACATTTTTTCCTTCAGCTGAAATGAGACGAAGAGTGCGCCCAAGATCTGTCTGAGTGAGAAGATCTCCTTCGCGCAAAGCTTTTTTATCAGCATTCAAAAAAATGCGAGAGGCTTCTGGGTCTTGTGCGAGAAGGCTTTCTTTTTGGAGCAGGGCCTTAGCGAGACTCGGATAAACAGGGAATCCTCTTTCGGCAAGAACAATTGCCGGGGCCATCACTTCACTGCGTTTCAATTTTCCAAATTTTTCATGAATCTCCAGAAGCCCGGCGACAAGTCCCGGAACTCCTGAAGCGAGAATGCCGTTAATTGAAAGTTGCGAAATGGCCTTTCCGTTTTTGTCCTGAAACATTTTTTCATACGATTTCTTAGGTGCGCGTTCACGAAAATCGACAGCGTAAAGCTTATTGTTTTTTCCGTCGCGGAAAATCATGAAACCACCACCGCCAATGCCTGTTGAATGTGGTCGCTCAACTGAAAGGACAAAGGAAGCGGCAACGGCCGCATCGATGGCGTTTCCACCGCGATTTAAAATTTCTTTCGCTGCCCGTGTCGCGTATATCCCTTGAGTGGCCACGGCTACTTTTTTTCCAATGGCTTCAGCGCTTTGATGATCCAGGCGTTCATTGGCCGTGAGAATGACAGGATTAACCGACGTTTTAGGAGATGGGGCCTGACATGAAGTCAGCAGAAAAAAGAGAACTAAAATTGAGGTGATTTTAAATTTTAATTTCATAAGCTCATTACTATAAATTTTTTTCGTTCAACTTCCAATGAGAAAAACTCATGCGAAAAGAAAGAGTGAGGCAATGTTAGAAACGAGAATTTTCAACAGCAATCTACCTCTGATAGCGTATACGTAAGCCTACTTGAAATTCAATAACTTTATCCTGTGAGTCCCTATGAAAAAAAATCTGATTCTGTTGCTAATGAGTGTTCCTGTCTTAACAGCTCATGCTGACTGGAAAACGGAAACGATTAATGGACTACAGACCTATTTTTACGTTCCCAAAACGACAGACACCAATAAGCGCGCCCTTATGGTCAATCTTCATGGCTGCGCTCAGAAAGCGGAAGACTTAAAAAAAGATGGCAATTGGGAAACGACTGCTGATGAATTTAATATGATTGTTGCACTTCCCAAAGTTCCCAATGGCGGAGTGTACTCGGGGTGTTGGGATTATTACGGTGCTGACCACACTCGAACGAATCGAAATAACGGGCCGATTCTCGATATGGTTAAAGATCTTTTATCGCGCGCAGATTTAAATATCGATCCTGGTCAGGTGTATGTTTCAGGTTTGTCTTCAGGAGGAGGCGAATCGATGGTTCTCGGCTGTCTTGCGCCTGATGTCTTTGCTGGAATGGGATTGAATGCCGGGCCTTCAACCGGAACAAGCGCCAATGAAATTTCTTTTCCTAAAACCTCTCTGGATAAAATGCTTTCAACTTGTAAAAATCTCGCTGGGGCAAACAGCGATCACTTTAAAACTCAATTGACCTCGATCATTTATGGGAATAACGATTACATCGTTAATACGGCGTTTGATAAAAATAATGCTGAAATTATGAGTACAGTGTACAGCGCGAAAGAAAAATCTTCATTTGATACTAAAAAACTTCCTGGTTCGTCGACTGAAGGAACGGGAACAATATTTTCGGATGCCGTTGGTCCTCGAATTTCACTAATCATGAACACCAACTTGGGCCACAACTGGCCGGCGGGACAAGGTGGAAATTCAGGAAATTTCATCAATAAGAAAAGCATCAATTATCCTGCGTATCTTGCTAAGTTTTTCTTTGAAAACAACCGACGTTCACACAACGTCAGAATGCCTGAACTACTCATCAACGGAATGGATACACTTCGATCAACATTTGTCGTGAGCGGAAAAGCGACCATTCCATCAAAATGGATCAATAAAATCATCGTCTCTGTGACAAAAAACGGCGAAGAAGTTGATCGTTTCAACGCCACGGTAAAACCCGACGGAGAATTTGAAGGAGTGACTAAAAATCTAAACACGTCAGGTGAATACAAATTTAATTTTGAACTGGTCACAACAAGTGGTCAGGTAAAAAACTTTTTCCGCCCGGCGTGGCTCGGTGATGTCCCGGGAGTTATGGGCCCACAAATCATGAACACACTTTTTGAAAGTAGTAGCGACTGTCTTCATGTTAAAGGACAGGCCGTTCCCAACGGTGGAGAAAAACTTCGCGAAGTTGTTATCGAGATTGATCAGACTGTTATAGGCAAGGCCGAAATTGAAGCGTCAACATTCTGGACCTTCAAGCATTGCGGATTAGCGGAAGGTGAACACACATTGGGCTCCTATGCTGTCAACGAGGCTGACTTAAAAAGCAGTACACAAACATTTTCTTTTATCATTGCAACTAATGCAGCGACCTCATCTCTCCAAGCTCATATGGAATCGCATCGTCTGAAATGGGAAGACTACGGCCTTTGGTACGCGAAGTATGGCAACAAGACATTCACTCTTTATAAACAGGCCGATGGTTCTTGGTCCGATTCACAAGCTCTTTTGACACCATAACGGCTTCAAGAGACGGAAACACTCTGGCACTGGTGCCGAAAGTGATTAGTGTGCGCCACGCGTCTACTGTGCGTAAAGCTTGAGTATTGCAGTTGGCACAGGCCTTGCTTTTAAGGCTCTCGTCGGCATAAGGCCGGCTCATCAGAGGGGGATGAAATGAGAGTTGATTCAAGAGTTTTAAAAAATGTTCTGTGTTTATTTGCGGTCACTGTTCTATCGGCTTCGTGTGTAACTCTTGATGGTCGTCTGGATGTAAAGCAAGCGATGAGTGCAAGAAAGAAATCCGGTTTTTTAAATCTTAAAACAAAAGAAATTCGAATTGAGCCTGATCTCTATGAAGCTTCATTAAAAGCTAACAGCGATAAAAGTTTTACACTTAAACTTGAAGGGCGTGAAAAAATTCTTATTCCGCTTAAGAGTGAAAAAGATCTCAATGTACCAAGCAATGGCCGTGTATTTATCTCTCATTCCGAAATCAATCAGCCATTTGATGTTTCAGGTCTAATTACAACAGACATTTCCCAATCAGAAAGACAAAGTGCTTTTGAAGAATGTTCCTTCACTGTAACAGAAAACCATTGCAAGAAAATTTGCGAGAAAGAAGATTCATGTAAGATTGAATGTAAAGATGAACAAGTCACAATGCACGGCCATCACTATGTGGAATTTCACTTTCAAACGATTCACCGCGACCTGGCGATGGAACTCTTAAAGCAAGAAAAGGGCGAAGTTCTGGCGACGTTTCATGGAACTGATACTGAAACTTCTCGAATCACAGATTTTGAAGGTCGTTGCGAAATCAGAAGATAATTTTCAATCATTCATTCACTGGTGGATTAAAAATGATAATCCACCAGTGGTGTTCTAAATTCATCCAGTTTTTTTATCATCATCGATTCAAATTCCGCTTTTTCCATTTGCGCCCGTTCAAAAAATTTTGATTTTTTAATTTCGGCCATAAGGTCGAAAGGCATATCGGCCTCAAGCGAATCCAGCCCGTGAGGAAGTGCTCCGGTTAGACCGCGAAAAGCGCGGACGTAACCAAAGGCCATGTCTTGCCTCGACCATCCCTCAAAGAGTGCGGCGATGATTTCAACTTTATCGGCCGATGTGATCTTTGTTTCAGAGCCGAGCAGTGTTCCCCAATCGTCCATGAAAGGTCCGACGGGAACGAGATAGCGGTTGGATAAACGGAGGCAGCGAGGCTGTCTTAGCGACATGTGCCTGTGGTTTTCAACTGAAAGAAACTCTTTATTCACAAGGCCTGCGAACATGAGAACGGGAGAGTAATTGGGATTGAGCCTGTGGCCCAATTTATAAATTCTTTGTTTAAAAGGATCATCATCGCTCATTTGCCACTGATCGATGACCCGATCGAGATCGCCAAAGTTGTGGGCCATGAGAGCTGTAGAGCGAAGGAAATTGATATGATCTCTCTTCTCTTGAAGATCGAGCAATAATTTTTCTTCTTTATCATTCTCTGCGAGAATGACATCGGCCACTTCGGCCGCAAGAGCATCACGCTTATTTTTTTTCAAGGCACAGTAGGCGCCTATGGCGACTGAAAGCCATGTGCCTTCATGGGTACTCATCACCTGATTTCGTGAATGATTGTATGATTTTCGATTGGTCACCTGAGAGTAATCCCAGCTCCAGGAATCAATCGTGAGCTTGGCCATTTTTTCGATATGTTTGCCTATTTCTCCGTGTCTCCAGAGACCTTCGCGAATCTGATTGTCGACATCGGTAGGAACAAAGGTCCCTGCTGTAGTCCAATGGGCGGCCATGCAGATGTGAAAATATTCGGTGAGATCGATATTCTTGAGAGCATTCAGATTTTTTTTGTAAAAAATAAGCTTGGCCAGATAAGCACGCTCTTTACCGGTGGTAATGATTTCATTGCCGGACTCAGCTTTAAAAAGCCAGGGAGCAGTATTCTCTACGTGTTTCAGTAAAATGTTGGGAGCAATTCCGGATAAGGTAAGACCGGAGCGCAGTTCTTTTTTGGCCATATCACGACAGCTTAAAAACCGCGCTGCATTCTGTAAAGTGGATTATTTCTTTCGCTCTTTTAATTTGAATAGTTTCGCGTGCATTTTCTTTCGCAGTAAATGTTCGTCGAGTAAGTAGAAAAAAAGTGAAGAAACAGTAATCACTCCGGCAAAAATGAGGGGAGTAGAAAACAGTGAATAAGGCACAAAACCTCCTGGTTTTATCGGGAAAGATTATTCCCTTGATTCATAAGATGGGATGAGACAAATAATTGTCAAGACTTGATAAAAAAAAGGGCCCCGAAAGGCCCTTCTTTATGAGGGTAAATTTCTTTTGACGACATCGATTAAAGTATCAAGGTCCAACGGTTTTTTCAGCGTCTCTTTAAAATGTAATTTATCGATATCTTCATGTTTGCCGGCAGCTGATAAAATGATGGTCGGTATGCCGGAAATTTTTGGATCAGTTAGTTGAACTTCTCTAAACTCATAGCCGTTCATATAAGGCATCATGATATCCAGAAGAATAAGAGCAGGCGTTTTTTCTGCTGTCTTTAAAAAATCGAGCGCCTCTTTCCCATTAAAGCAGCATTTAATTTGATAGCCTTCTTCTTTGAGAATGGATTCTACAGCTTCACTGATGTCAATATCATCTTCGACAAGCAATACGTATTGATCAGGATTCATTTTTTTTCTCCAATGGTAATTCAACAATGAAACTTGATCCGGAGCCAAGAATGCTTTGAACATAAATGGAACCGCGATGAGCATCAATGATCTGTTTACTAATATAAAGTCCTAAACCTAAACCGCCAACATTTTCTTTTGAAACGACTCTTTCATAGCGGGCAAAAATCCGTTCGAAATCCTGTTCTGCAATGCCAGGTCCTTCGTCTCTTACTTCTATGATGGCCTTTTCTTTTTTTCTACATAATTTTAGATGAATTACTTTTCCGGGGGCATATTTAAGCGCGTTCGTCAGAAGGTTGATGACAACTTGTTCAAGACGAACTTTGTCCCAATGACCAGAAGAATCTTCTTCAACAATAAAATCGACAGAACTATTAGCATCTCGGAGCGGTTGCGCGTAATTACTTAACACTTCCTCAATCATCTCTTTCAAGTGAAAATTCGTTTTTTTCAGAACAAGTTTGCCGGATGTAATGCGCGAGACATCTAAGAGATCATCAATCAAAGATTGGAGACGATTGATCTGGCGATCAGATGTTTCTATTAATTTATGAAGGCGTTCAGGCGTCAGATTGGCGCTCGAACCGTTTCTGATTTGTCTGGCCACACTTTGTAGCTGTAATTTGAGAGGGGTGAGAGGAGTTCTCAACTCATGAGAGGCAATTGACAGAAATTCATCGCGCACTTCAATGGCCTTTTTCGCATCATCATAAAGCATCGATCTGTGAATTGCCTGGGCGCATTGACGGGTCAAGGCCAGCATAAAGTCTTTTTCTTCTCTGGTAAATTCTCTGTTTTCTTCAAAGCCAAACGTCAGGGCACCAAGCGCTTCACTGCCGATCGTTAGTGGTAGACACGCAATAGATTTGCCTTTGAATTGAAAAGAAGCCTTTTGGAGGTCAGGGAATTCGTGGTCCAGATCCTCAGTATTGATGAAAAGAGGCTGCCCGAAACGAACGACTCTAGTTGAAGGAAAATCAAGATCTATCGGAAATTTTTTAAATTGATCAAAAACTTTTTGATCATAACCACCGAGTCGTTTTAATTCGAGAAAGTTCTTATCTTCCGAAACGAGAATGATTGAAGCTGTTATTGCGTGTAGCGATTCAAAGGCCTGCTTAAAAACGACGTCAAAAACCTGATCCGGCGTGAGAGCTTCTGAAAAAGAAGCCGTGATCCCTTGTAAGCGTACTGTTCTGTCGACGGCGTGATTGAGTTGATCCTGTCCAAGTTTTAAATGATAAACCATGCGGTTGAAAGCATTGGTTAGCCTTCCGATTTCATCGTGTTCAAGAATTTGAACTTCATAATTTAAATCGCCCTGAGAAACTTTATCAGTCGCTTCGAGCAAGTGTGAAATAGAAATGGCAATTCTACGGGAGAGTGAAACACCGAAAGTCATAACAAAAATAAAAAAGAGAACTGAAATGGTGATGCCGACGGTAATAGGTTTAAAGCGGTGTTGGTACAGCGTGGAGAATGTCAGATCCGTGGCCTCTTTCATTTCCATCTGAGATTTACTGATCAGTTCTCTAATGTCGAGTATGTGCTGTTTGCCTTCCATGAGATTGGCCTTCCAGTCCTCGTTTTCTTCGTACTGAACAACTTTTTCAAGTTTGTCGATTGAGTCGTTGATTTCACTTAGGTGTTGAATGATTGTTGGATGTCTTTTTATTAAAGGAGCCGATTGTGAGAGGAGACTCCTGGCAATTTTAATATTTTCAACAAAGGCAAAATTAAGTTTCAAAAGATCGCGCTGGCTTCCTACCTTATCTGTCATGCGATCAGCACTGTTAACTGCATCCAGAATTTGAGTGGAGAGCGAAATGAAGTCATTCGAATTTTTTAATTCCTGGAGTCCTTTGACTGTGCTCATACTCGAAATATAAAGCGCGAATGCACAAAAAATAATAAAAATAGCAATCACAGACATAACTGATTTAAGTCTGTTGATGATTGAAGTGGTTTGTGTGAAAAATTCTTCGATCACTTTAGTCCTTCTTCAATTCTATTTTTTTAACGCCGGGAGCACTTGTAAATGTTGATGAGACATAGCCTACGGCGCCGGGAAAACGGGCCACCATGGATGCGACCATGGAGTCAGAACCCAATTGAAGAGGAGCGCGGTTCCCGGTATAGAGTTTCTGTCCAATCCAAAAGAGTTCCACTTCTCGAGATGTTTTTTTTAGAACGGTATCGAGAAACATTTTTCTCACTTCTGACTCATCTTTTTGATCAAAGAAGCGAACAGGCTGCCCATTGGGCCATTGGCGGTTTTCTTTAAAGTAATAATGAGCCAATCTGTCCGCTGATATATTGCTCAGTGGATTTTTTTCATTGACGATAATGCTGATTTCTTCGCCAAAGCTCATTGAGGTAAAGAGAATAAATAAGATTGTGAAGAGTCCTTTCATTAGAAGGCGACCCCCGCTGAAATATCGAGAGTCACGCAATCGCGGTTTTTTCCTAAGACAACGGCATTGCCGTAAACGTAATCGTTCATCGCCACTCCCAACCGCAATCTTGTGTATGAGGTGGGAAGCCAGTTCACTCCTAAGCCGTATTCATATTTTTGATAAGGATCGGGTAAGACCGGAGTTGTTTTATTCAATGAGCTTTGAGTAAAGTCGAGAAATGTGTAGAGAAGCACTTCTTCTTTAAATATCAGTATGCTTGGTTCAACATAAAAGGACCATGGATTGCTGGCCGGTCTCAAGTGAATAGCATATTCAGCAGTAAGAAGATAATCTTCATTCTTGAGTCGCACATCGTAGCCAAAAATCTGATCCATGTTGGAATTAAATTTAGCCGTTTGAAAAGAAAGTCCCGTAAGAATTTTTCCGCCAGTATTTTCCCACCAGACTCTCGCTCCAATTCCGGGAGTGTTGGCGTTTTCAAAGCGGGTAAAAGAATAAGCATTGAATCCCAATCTATAAGCGCCGTAATCTTCTGTTTTATGCAAATGAAAACCAGACCACAGTGGTGAGAATAATTCACTCGTGCGAAGAATTTGAGGTCCTCCTCTTCGGATAAAAAGAACGAGTTCTCTTTGTTGGGCAGCGTACCCGAAGGGCGCATAACCTTGACCGCCACTCACATTCCATCCATTCTTCATCTCGTAATCGAGATAGCCTTGAGTAAGAAGCGCGCCGTAGAAAGGAGCCCCGAAAGTTCTTTGCTGGAAAGTGGGATGGCGTGGATCGTTTTGCGGGTTTTGAATGGGAAAAAATAATCCAGTGAGAACTTGCCCGACAAAGCGCAGGTGATTGCTATATTCAGCAGCGAAATTCAATCCCAACACGTTTGCAGAGCTGGCCGCTTTAAACGAAGTATCTGGTCCTTGAATCAAAGTATACGAAGGCTCAAAGAATCCACCGAGTGTGAAGTTACTTCTGAGAAACGAATTGACCTTGGAATTTTCTTCAGATGTTTGAAGAATTAATTCTTGTTGGTTATTTTCCAGCATCTCAATTCTCTTGGTCAATTGATCCATTTGAGAATCTGCATTTACTGCTTGTGCTAAAAAAAAGACAACGCCGATTAATAAGAATTTCATTTCAATTTCCTCTCAGGAATCTTACGAGTGCTTATACAAACGTTCTAGATTTGTGACAACTTATAAGCTAATCAAAGAGTAATAAAAACTTAATCATAGTTAAAAATTATGAATCCCAAGTGCTTTGTGAATGGATGTTAATATTGCAGACAAAGGTCAGCACTCTATGATGTGCTTGAGAGAGTCATTTCAAGGAGGGATTTATGGGAATTTCAAAATCATTTCTTAACACACCAACTGATCTGGGCCATGAAGCCACTAGAGACATCTCGGGCGCTCTTAACGGAGTTCTTGCCGATGTTTTTGCACTCTACCTGAAGACCAAAAATTTTCACTGGCATGTCAGCGGTAGTCACTTTCGCGATTTTCATCTGATGATGGATGAACAGGCCACTCAACTTTTTGCGATGACTGATGAACTAGCAGAAAGAGTTCGCAAAGTGGGGGGAAGAACTCTGCATTCCATCGGCCATATTGCAAGAACTCAAAGAATTAAAGACAACGATGCCGAATTTGTAACTCCAATGGATATGCTTTCAGAATTGAGCAGCGACAATCAAATGCTGTCCCAAGCAATGCGGTCTGCTCACGATGTCTGTGAAAAATACCGTGACATTGCGTCGACAAGTATGATTGAACAGTGGATAGACGAAACGGAAAAACGCACATGGTTCTTATTTGAATCCACACGTAGGTTAGGCTCCGAAGGCTAAAATGGTCCAGCAGACGACGTCGCAGATAATGCGTTCTAAAAAAGATCGCATTGTCGCGAATTTTGACAAAAGAGTGAGAGAAAATATTTCGCGTGCGCGAATGCTGGATCAGGATACCCTGATGAACCACATTCCCGAATTTCTTGATACAATCATTTACCACCTCGATAAAAAACAACTGACTGACGAAGAAGTGATTCTGGAAAAGAAAACATCCAGAGATCACGGTCGCGACCGTAGTTTTATCAATGGATACGGTGTTGAAAATCTGCTGGCCGAATACAGACAACTTAGAATTGCCATTTTCAACTGTATAGAAGCAGAAATTGAAATTCCACGGAATGAACGTGATTTGATTCTAGATATGATTCAAATCGGAGCGAAGCAGGCCATGCTTCAATTTATTTATGAGAAATCTTCTTCTCCCGGAATTTTAAAATACGTTCCCCGTTTGAGCTGGCAACGCTATCTTGTCTCTTTCATATTAATCACTGTTGCTACTGGATTGCAGTATCTCCTAAAGGATTATACCGCCAATGCGCCTTATATTTTCTTTTACCCCTTCATTCTGATTGCTGCCATTTTTGGTGATGGTATTGTTGCCACTTTGCTGACTGCTTTCAGCGTCCAGTATTTTTTTATTGAACCGGCCTTTAGTCTGACAATGCAATGGCCTGTCGATTATACTCGCAATGCTCTGTTTTTTATTTTTGCCGGATTGATGGTCGCTGTTTCTAAATTGCTTCGACGTTCGATGGCCAATGCCAGTATCGCAGCGGAAGAACAACAGCTTGCTAAAATTGAACTGGAAGAGACAGTGAGAAAACTTTTTGCCGAAAGAATTCTTCGCGAGCAGTTTGTGGCCTCGCTGACTCACGATTTAAGAGGTCCTTTGACTTCGATACGCATCAGTGCTCAACACCTGATGCGCAATCAGAAAATTGAAACGCCTGAAAGAATTTACCAAAGAATTATCAATAGCGCTGAACGCGCCGATGAGATGATTCAGGATTTGCTCGACGTGAGTTTAATTAGAAGCGGTCAGGAAATTCCCATTACACTTGAGAGTTGTAATATGAATGAGCTGATCGAAGATGTCATTGAAGAGCTTAAGTTAGTTTATGGTGATCGAATTCTTTTTCATTCTCGCGAAACTGTCTCCGGCTATTGGAGCTATAATGGACTTAAAAGAGTTTTTGAAAATTTAATAACCAACGCAGTCAAATACGGTGCCCAAGATGCACCTATTCAAATATCTCTTTCTGCAACTCACCAGATGGCCAAGGTGGAAATCCAGAATCGTCTCGTGGGACAACCTTTAACTTTTGAAGAAATCAATAATCTTTTTGAACCTTATCAGCGTTTAAAAAGCGCCAAGTCCAGTGGCAAAGCTGGATGGGGTTTGGGTTTGACTCTCGTCAAAGGTCTTGTGAGGTCTCATGGCGGCAGTGTTGAAGTCATAAGTTCGGTAGAAGAAGGAACAGTTTTCAGTGTCATTCTTCCGCTTGATTCCAGAAAATAGAGTCTTAAAAAGGCATTCTCCTTGCAGTTTAGTGCTTGTTCACTCAGGACAAATGACTAGAGGAGAAACTTATGAGTATCAACTTATTCACTGACAAAGGCACACCGCTTGATCAACAACGCTTCACGTGGAAAGACCTTGTCCAAAAACCACTCAGTAAATTAAATGACGATGCCTTCACACGTATAAGAGTAATCTTAATGAATGGTATTGAATTAGAGGCCGTTCGATTCAGTCATGCTTGTGCGCGAATGAATGCGGAACTGCAATTGCCATTGGCAAAAATCAGAAGAGTGGAGCAACATCAGGCCACGCTTGTTAATTGGCTTTTAGGCTCTGATCATTCGCCACTTGAAACAACTATTGGCTATGAGCAGGTTGCTATTGAAGTGACAGCAGCTGTCGCGCTCAAAGAACCTGATCCTTATCTCGCTCAGACATACCGCTATGGTCTTTTGGAAGATTTTGATCATATGTATCGCTATACCGCCTTACTAGATCGTCTGGAAGGAAAAGATTCAAACTGTATTCTCCAGAACTACACTGACATCATTCCTGGAAGGCCAACGGTGTTTGAACACCGAGATCCTGCGGATGATTTACGTTTTCCATACGATCGTCACTCGGCCGAGCTCATCAGTAAATTTCACGCTCTCACCATTATGGCAGGAGAACAGCAAACCCATAATTACTATATGAATATTGGTCCGCTGTTTTCTGATCCAACGGCGAGACAACTCTATGCTGAAATTGCTTCAATTGAAGAACAGCACGTCACTCAGTATGAATCAATCATTGATCCTGATGAAACCTGGATGGAGAAATGGCTCATTCATGAGGCCAATGAAGTCTACAATTACTATTCGTGTGTCATGTCCGAAACCAATCCTCGGATAAAAGCTTTGTGGGAACGATTTCTTGATTATGAGCTCGGACATTTTCAAGCCGTGCAGGAGATTTTCAAACAAATTGAAATGCGTGATCCACTGGAAATTATCAGCGGTAAATTACCGGCACCACTCGAATACAAGAGCCACCGAAATTTTGTCCGCGAAGTGTTGAAAAAAGAAGTAGATTATCGCTCTGTTGGAAAAGAGTACGTGACTAGTTCAGAAGAAGAAACCGATCGTTCTCTTCAGTACCGCGATTATATGAATTCGGAAGGTATTCCTTCTGAGACTGTGGCCGCCGGTTACATTTACAAACCAGGAACAGAAAATGCGATGAATCTTTTGAGGAAACATTAGAAGGAGTGGAACATGGAAACAATTGAAGCAAATTTAGGAATTAATAAAACCGGAGCGCTTACTTCTATTAAAGAAGCTCTTAAAACAAAAGAAGGGGCGGAGAGTTTAACAACGCCTCCCCCAGGAGATTCCTCATTACTTGGTGAAAACCGCGTGCTTTATATGCAGGAAGGAGGACCAGTGGGCACTGTGCCTGTCCCTATGACCGTGAAAGGTCTCATGTCATCGGCCCAGGAGAAGCTCATGATGGGCAATCACGTTTTTATGGATAAACTCGGAGAGCGCATTGCTTTTGAGCGAACGGGCACACGTTTATATGAGGCCCTGATCAGCAAATATCAAGGAACATCGGACCAAGAAGGACTTCCTGATTTAATCACGATCGAGCAGTTTTATATGGAAGAATTAAAACACTTCAACATGGCAGCAGAAATCATGATGAAGCTCGGTGGAGATCCAACGGCCATGACTCCATCTGCGGATATTGCTGGAGTCGCGGGAATGGGGTGGATTCAAGTGATCAATGATCCTCGTACAACCTTCCTACAATCGCTGGAGACCATCTTACAGGCCGAATTGGTGGACAATGCTTGTTGGGAGACTCTGATTGAACTGGCGGCGAATTTGGGCCTTAATGAGGCCGTAGATGAGTTCACAGTTGCTCTCCAGGAAGAAATAATTCATTTGAGAACAGTTAAGCAGTGGGTAACAGAACTGAACCTTGACGGTAAAGTAAGTCAACTTCTCCAATGAAATAGATGTTTAAATGAATACTATTTTTTGATCTACATCAGGTTTATTTGTGAAGGAGAGGTCGATAATAAAGATGAAGGTAAGTGAGTCTTCAAGGAGGAAATGAATGAAGAAACTTTCTCGCATATTGTTTTTTATCGGCCTGTTCAGTTTTCACACGAAAGCGCACGCAAGGGATTTGCGTCCGTGGGTGTACTTCGATCTCGGCGACACTGTTGTAAGTACCAAAGACATGAAAAATCTAAAGTACATGAAAGGTGCACGCGAATATATCGAAGAACTGAAGCGCGAAGGTTATCACATTGGGATTATCTCTAATATTCCGGAAGATTTCGGAATGGATTACGATGAAAAACTTCAAACGCTTAAAAAAGTCATCGCTGATGGATGGACGGAAGAAAGGCCTTTTGACTGGTCGGTTTATGAAGAAATCATTCTTCCTATGAAAAACTCTGAAATGAAACCAGCGCCTGCGCTTTTTATTAAGGCCATCAATAAAGCGGAAACTTGTCCTTCGATGTATGTCGGAGAGAGTCCGAAAGAAATTGCAGCAGCTAAAAATGCAGGTATGGCCGCAAAGCTTTATGTTGATGATTATGTTCCGGTGGATTCTGTGAAGGGATTTATAAAGGACAATTATTCGCGGGAGTATGATCGGGAATGTTTGTAGAGAGAACTGAGAACCGTTTGATGTTTGATGATCTGTTGGTTGTTGGACGTTGGACGTTGGACGTTGGATGATCGGTTGGATGTTTTTGATGTTTGATGATCTGTTTGACGGTGGACGTTTCTGTTGACCGTTGACGGTCTACGTTTCGTCCAACATCAAACGCCCAACATCCAACCGGTCGGGATCATCTAACATCAAACCAGCTCACTTAACAATAAACTTACGAAGCGTCCCTTCAATATCCATGTGATAAAGAAAACCATGATCAATTGAAACAGAAGCATAATTATCATTCCACTTCTCAGCTTTCCAATGAGTCAGAATTTTTCCGCTAATGGGTTCAACGGCGTAGAGGCCGTTGTCCATGCTCGGGTACCAGAGAATTCCTTTTTCAGCATCGTAATCAAAACTTGCAAGGGCGTAGTTTGTTTTTTCATTTCCTGTTTTGTGGCACCACATTTTTTCTTTGCTGGTAATGTTCACACCGCAGATTGTTCCTTTGAAATCGCCCAGGAAAACAAATTCCTGTTCGCCTGATTTAATGTAGAACGGTTTTGAGGCAACGGGAGCATCAAAGGGCATTGAGAATTGTGCTTCACCTGTGATTTTATCCAGGCAATGGAGAAGACCCACGTTGGAAGGAAAATAAATTTCTCCTAAAACAAAACAGACATTTTTTTCAGCAACAACTGGATGCATCCAGTTTGAAAGTGGAAGTTCTTTTTTCCAGATTTTGTTTCCAGTGGCGAAGTCGTAAGCGACAGCGTAGCTGCGATCGCGAACTGTGCCTTTTTCCACACCAGAGCCCATGAAGACGACTCCTTTTTCAACGGAAACAGTTGCATCGAGATGGCCATCTTTCGCGTGCCACACTTCCTTCATTGTGATTGGATCAACAGCATAGAGACCGTCAACTCCAGCAGTGACAAAAAGAAGATCCTGTCCTTTCCAGTTGGCAATTAACGGTTGTCCTTCTGTGTGGCCCTTTGTTTGAAAAGCGTTAAGAAATTTCCCGGTTGCAAGATCAAAAGAGTAAATGCGAGCGTGATGAGTGTCGTGATTCCCTTCTCCGGTATAAAGGCGATTTTTAAAAATAACAGGTCTTGTTGTCACTTGCGTGCCAACGAAGAATTTTCTTTTTTGAGCGAGTGAGTTTTTATCAAACTCGTAAATATAACCATCATCAAGGCCGTAAAAAAGTGAAGACCCACTGATGACACCTGAGCGGAAAGCACCTTTTGGCATTTTCACTTCTTTATCAAGATTCAGGGAATTAAAAGTCGAGGGAACGATAGGGCCGATAAATTCATGTTTTCTGTAAAGGGATTCGGAATACAATTCTTGAGACGCAAGGGCCTCGCTTTCCGAATGGCGATTGATCGTGAAAACAAAACTCGGCATGGTCTTGATGTAGATGTAACTTTTGTAAGCGCCAAGACCAATGAGGTTCACAACAATCATGCTGGCGAGAACTCTTTTCTTTAAAAGAACTTCCAGAAATTGCTTCGGTCCTTCGGTGTGAAGTTTGACACCAAACCATCCGGCCACAATTCCAGCTAGAGATGTCATCCCGACCGTCACGGCAGTGAGGGGAATAAGCACCATCGGAATAATAGAAGGAGTGAGTCCTCTCGTTGCTAGTTCGTGATTAGTTTTTAGCCAAAGTAACACGTCCATTATTTCCATCCACCCAGATTTTTTCTCCGTCTTTAAAACGAAGATGACATTGTCTGATTCCACTGATTGCCGGCAAATTCATCTCGCGGGCAACGATTGCACAATGAGAAAGAACTCCGCCTTTCTCCACAATGACAGCTTTTGACTTGAGAAATAATCCCGTCCATCCCGGATCAGTTGATTCGGCAACGAGAACAGTATTTTCCGGCCAGCTACTCATATCGACTTTTTCCGGATCAGTGACGACACGGACTTCTCCAAACACGAGTCCAGGAGAAAGAGCTTCTCCGACAAGTGTGTTGATTGTTTTTGTTTCATTGGTATTTGTCAGAATGGATTCAAGTCCTTTCAGATCGACAATGCTGGGAAGATAGATTGATTTACTCAACATCGCGCTGTTTTTTCTTCGCGCTGACTTTTTTAAATCAAAATCTTTGTTGAGAATTTCTTGCCAGGTCATCCAGAAAATCGAATCACCAAGATTATTTCTTCGAGCAATTTCCAGAGCAGAGTAGCGGATATGTGAGTAGGGTGAAAGAAGATTCATCTTCCATTTTTCACGAAGCTCTAGCATTTCGCGAAGGAGAGTCCATTCTTTCTCGATGACTTGTTTTTTATAAGTGTTGAGTGACTGGATTTCTTTTTCTACGGAAGTTTCACCTTCAGCGTGCGCCTTTTTTTCGGAACGGGTCATCTTGATAAAAGCATTGTCACCCAATTCCATCCAGCGCGGATTCATGAGCTCGAGTTCTCCGGGGCCGCGATGACCGAATTTTGCCAGGAAGTCTGCGCGGAGATTTGAATCCATCGAAGCTTCGCTGTAATTCATATTCATTTCCATGGTCACTGTGTGAAGGCCGATGCCCAGCCAGTGATTCATTTTCTTTTCAATTTCATCCTGAGGAAGAACACCTTTCAGAAGGGCCTTTAAACTTTGGGTTGTGGATTCAATGAGAGACACAAGCACTAATGGCCAGATGAGATGCTCATCGTAAAAATGAGTTACTTCTCGCTGAAATGATTCAAATAATTTCTCGTCGGAGTGATTGCGATAATAATGGGCATCTTTTACACGAAAAGATTTGTCGTGGAAAAGAGCGAGCTCTCGAGCGCATTCAGAGAGCCATTTCTGTCTTTCAGTGGAAAGGCGGAAACTGACGCCGACCATTCTGGCCATTGTAAAAGGCGTGAGAACAAAAGTTTTGAATGTCATCTTTCCAAAATCAAATTTTAATTTCGGAGAGTGATCGTATTCAAGGCGATAAGGGATGGGGCCGAAATACAGAGGCGCCATCATGGAAATATTGACGTAAGCACGCCCGAAAATTTTTTCAAGCAGCGAATGCGTTTCATTCGGAATTTCTTGTTCAATGCCAAGATAGCCGAGTTTCTTTAAAGCTTTTGAAAAAGCATGTTGTCTGGCAAAAGCTTCGCTCCAAATGGAAAAGGTGAGCTCACTCGGAGGACCGCTCCATTCCGCAAAAGTATTTCCATCCCAAATAGTTTCCAAAGAGTGAGTAGACTTCAGACGTTTTAGTTCTTCATCAATCAAGCGTTTCTCTTCCGACTTCCCGGAAAGTGCAGTGACTGGACGAGCTTGCAAAACGCGAAAGTGACCTTTTTGATCAATGGCCCATTCCATGTCAATTTCAAGGCCGAAGAAATCGCGGACGGCGAGTCCGGTTTTGACAACTTCCTGAAGATTGAAAAGAGAAGTTGAGCAAATTTTTTTCTCTTCAAAATGATGAGGTGTTTTTTTTCCAGAGACGAGATCTTCGCCGAGACCTTCAATCGCTTCAGCAATCCAGCCTTTTTCATTACTGCGGGGATCGACACTGAAAAAGACGCCGGAGTATTTAGGATCAACCATTTCCTGAATAACGACATTCATCTTGGCATCACTGGCCTTCTCTTTTAAAAAATGTTCGCGGTAGATCGAGCTCGATTGTTTGAACATCGATTGAAAACAGTTATTCACCGCCGTTTTCAAACTGGATTCTGTGTCGACATTTAAAAAAGTTGAATTTTGTCCGGCGAAGCTTGTTTCGCTGGAGTCTTCACCCACCGCAGAACTGCGAACGGCCAGTTTCGGAAGCCCCAGGTCTTTCCACCAGGTAAAAATATCTGCCCATTGAGTTTCATTTGTTGGAAGTTCAGTCAGAATAAGTCCATCCGGAACAGGAAAGTCCGCATTTTTCATTAGTCCGAGAGCGAATCCTTTTCCACCGAGATGAGAGTGATCTTTGGTAATGTCTTTGAATTTGTACATTGTCATGGCGAAAGAGTACTATAAAAAGTTGGAAAAAACATGATCTAACTTAGTTTGGTGTCAGTAGTTTCTTACAAATAAAAACAGCGGAGTGATGCGCCAACCGCCGAATACGGTTGGCGGAACGAATTTATTTTTTCTGAGAACAATTGAGCATCCACTTTTGCCCGAATTTATCTGTCAAAGTAGCGTAGTAACCACCCCAGAATGTGTCCTGCAATTCCATTTCAATTTTGCCGCCCTCAGAAAGCGCCTTATAAAATTTTTCAGTCTCTTCTCTCGTATCCGGTTCGAGCATTATGTACATATTGTTTCCGAATACGGTTTTGAATCCCAATTCCTCAGGAGAATCAGTTCCCATCAAAACGTGGCCGGCATAAATAGCGACTTCCATATGCATCACTTTGTTAGCAAGACTTGCTGGTGCTGAAGGTTGTCCCGGCTGCACAGGCATCTCTTTCCAGCGCATGATTGGTCCGATCAACTCGGTGTTGAAAATTTTACGATACGTATTAAAAGCTTCTTCTGTTTGTCCGTTAAAGTTGAGATAAGTTGATACACGGGCCATGACCACCTCCAATTTTTATTTGATTTAAGTTTAAAGGCTTTTCTCTCTCTGTTAAAATCAATTCAAATTTAATCTTTCATAGGAAAAACGAATGGATTTAAATCTCGATGCTCAAAAAAAGGTCTGGCCTGCCTCTCATTATCTTTTTCTTGAAAAGACAGGACCCTTTATGGAAACTGCACCTAAATGCTGGCAGGAATTCAGAGCGATCATTGATCCACTTCTGCCTAAACTTCAGATGAAAACAATGGCGAGTCTATATAAGATTCAACCTGAAATGGTTTATCGCGCAGGAATAATTCTAGAAGAAAAACCTGCTTTTGATATTCCTGGCCTTCGGTATGAATATTTTCCTGGTGGCACTTATCTCAGTTATCTTTTTAAAGGTAACTACGGAGAGATTCCAGAAGCCTGCGGTCGAGTCTTTGATGATTTGCATGTTAAAAGAGTGGAGATGGCGGATAACTGGGGTATTGAAAACTATCTAACGAATCCCGAGAAGACTGCACCAGATGAAAACATCGTCGATATTCTCATCCCTGTTAATTAGAGTTTAATGAAATCACTTTAAATTCTGATCCATCTCATATTGGTCCTGTTTAGGAAGTGTAAACTCAAACTATAGGGAGGAGTTTATGACTGAAGCAAGATCACTAATGACAAAAAAAATTATCAAAGTGAAAGTGGATATGCCCATGCAGCTCGCCTACGATGAAATGAAAGAGCATGGGATCCGCCATTTACCTGTAGTGGATCACACTGGAAAGCTCGTCGGCATTTTATCGGATCGCGATGTTCAACGGGCCGTGCACATTAAGCAGATCAACGAGATTGAACAGGAGATGACATTCAATCCACATGATACAATTGAAAGTTTCATGAGTTGGCCTGTGCAGACAGTGGATGAGAACACATCCGTTGTAGATCTCACTCGCATGATGATTGAGATGAAAGTCTCGGCATTCGTGGTTAGTGGTGGCAACCAATACATTAAGGGAATTGTGACTACAGAAGACCTTTTGAAATATCTGCTCGACCTTCTTTCAACAACAGAAGCATCGAGGACAATGCCTATTAGAGGATTATTCTGGGCCGGACATCCATAGCCTCTTTTAGTTACGCTTTAAACGTAACTAAACGTCTTATTTATCTATTTTTACAAACTCCCTTTTTAGCGCATAATTTTTTTATGACAAACAAGGGAGTTCATAATGAATGCCGTCAAGTACAACAACCAAGAAAATCTTTTAAAAACAAAACACTTTCTGGAAAATTATCTAGGGAAAAAAAATAAGGAGATAGAGCAGAACGTGTTTCTTTCTCTTTATCTTTCAAAAGAATTTCGCGGAGACCGCGAAGCTCAAGTTCGAAAAAAATTAAAAGAAGCTGAACTAGCAATAAGAGCGCAAGTTAATCATCGCGAAGCTGAAAAACTTCTTGAGCAGATTCATTCTGTGAATCCTAAAGAACTCATTCGCCCCGATATGTCGACTGCTCTTTATGTAACAACCGACTTCCTTGGCCATCTTTTTATTCCTTTTCCAGTAGTAGAAAGTGTGATTGTGGCAAGAAGTCTTCATTTGAAACCAGTCTTGAACTGGATCAATAAAGAAGATCAATTCTACCTCATTACATTGAGTGGAAAAATGTGTCGTTTGCTAAAAGGTGATGCGTTTTCATTAGCGGAAGTTTCAAGAGTGGTTATGCCTCCTGAACAGAAAACAGTGGATAAAAAGGAGCGCGAAAAGCTAATTCTTATGGCCGAAGATAAATTTTATTCTCACATGAAAGATGATCATTTTCCAATCATCCTTGGTGGAGTTCAAAACCATTATGATGTTTTTGAAAAATTTAACCGAGATCCGGACCTCATTAAAAAAAGAATCATTGGGAATCTTGATCGTATGAGCTACCGCGATCTTCACAGTAAATGTCTATTGCTTCTCGATCAAAAAAGAGAGGAAGAGGGGCATTTGATTCTCAAGAGGTATGAAGAGGAAGGTCCTTACGGGAATGTTTTAACCGACTTGAAGGAAATAACGATTGCCGCTGTTCAGGGAAAAGTTCAGGACCTGGTCATTCCACACGATAAATTTATCTGGGGAAAACTGGATCGCGATACGGGAAAAATTTTATCGGCTTCGATGAAAAATCTCGCGGTTCCCGAGGATGATGTTCTCGATGATCTCGCTGAAATTGTTCTCTCGCGCGGAGGGGATGTAACAATGTGCAAGTATCGTGAAATGCCTTCAGGAATTGAAGCGATGGCTTTTTTAAAAAGTTAAAGCTATCGGGCAAACCAGACTTTGGATATCAGTCCATCAGCAAACGCATAAATGGCCACGACGTGACTTGGAGCCGTTGCTCCGGTCACGCCCGTGACCCATTCTTCATCCATCACAGTGTTTTCAAGAACTATACGACTTCGCAATTCACAGTTTAAATTAGGATTTTGTTCAAATCGCTCTTTGTAGATTTTTGTAAATGTTTCAAAATCGTTGCAGATGCAATCGCCAGTATTAAGACGAAAGACTTCCACTTGAGGATGATAATGGCTGAGGAATTTTTCAAGGTCGCGGTTGTTATAAGCGTCCAGCTGTCCTTGAGCAAGTTCGATCATTTGTTCTTTTTTCATTAATTAGACTCGGTAATGATATAAGTTTTATCGACAGATACATTTTTAATATATTGTTTTTTTCCAGAACTCCATCTGACTTCAACCCATTTAATTTTATCCACAGAACCAAGACCAAAATGCAGATTAGGATCATTTTGCTGATTCATTGTTCCAGTTACGCCTTCAACTTGTCTGAGATAAACGCCTTTATTATGAACGACACGTACTTGCGTAGTGACTGGGTTCTTTCCTGATTTTTTTCCGACAATTTTAAGCTTCAGCCAGTGATTTGTGTCTGAAGAAATATTTTTGTAGAGTCTCATGCGTGCATCAACACCGACTGCTTCGCGGCCAGATGTAATGAGATCCATTTTTCCATCATTGTTGAAATCGGCCCATGCACCGGCGTAAGTATCAATCACTCTTGTTCCTTCGGTCTGGCTTACTTCTTTAAATTTGAAATTTCCCATGTTTTTATAAAGAAGAGAGTGAGAGTAATTGAAGTTATAAACTTGGGTGATGTACATATCAATCAAACCGTCGTTGTCAAAATCTGCAGCAGTCGATTGCGCCCAAAGTTCATCACCTTTATAAACATCCCATCCACCTTTTGGTTTTAAAGGAATTCCTGATTCACTTCTCATATCGACGAAACGATATTCAGGTGCGCCGGTATTGCGATAAATCTTAGAGTCGTCACAAACATAACCTCTGTAGTCGTAGCCGCCGCTGTTTGTGGGGCCGATGTATTTGTGGACGAGATTAGAGGTCCATAGGTCGAAGTTTCCATCGTTGTTGAAATCTGCCCAGACTGAACCAATAGTGTGTCCATATTGTGGACCTTTCTTCGCTTTTAAAACTTCATCGTAAAATTTAGTCGGGTTGTATTCACCTTGAGTTTGTGTGGAAGCTGCAACATCCAGCAATTTTCCCTGGTAATTCTTGAAAAGGAAATTTTGTCTCAAGCGATAATTCGAAAAATAAGCATCGGCCCAACCGTCATTGTTGTAGTCCGCCCACTGAATCCCTCTCGTGTAAGCTTCGAAATTAGAGAAAGCAAAGCGAGTGCTGATTTCCATGAATTTCCTTCCTGCAAAATTCATGTAGAAGTGAGGTGGAACAAAAGTGAATTGATTGTCTTTATGAATTTCATTCATGCCAACAACGAGATCTGCAAATCCATCTCTATTAAAATCACCGAAGCTGATAGTGTGAATATTTTCCGGCAAATTGAGATTCAGTTCTTTTGATGATTCCACAAAGTGATTCAGTTTCTTCTGAAGAAAAACCTGGCCAGAAGTAGAAACGATATCGATGAGTCCATCGTTGTTGATGTCGACGAAAGCAGGATTTCCTTTTAAAGACTGCAGTCCCACTTTTTCTGTGACATCTTCAAAGTTGAAGCGATCCTGAGACGAAAGATTTTTGTAAAGACGATCTTTTGCTAAAAAATCTACCCAGCCGTCATTATCTGTATCCGCAATATTAAAAGTTGAAGTGGACGTTCTCGGTAGGCCGGCCTCTTCTGTGACTTCTTTAAAATATTTTCCTTCTTTAACAGAAGCTATTTCACGATTGTTCTCTTTGACGGTAGAGCAAGAGGTGAGTGTTAGAATGGCCAGGGAAAAAATAAGTTTAGTGTTCATAATGACCTATGTTGTAAGTTCCTTAATGTCGTACCAATTTTTTTGTATCTGATCATGTTCACGAAGAAGTTTAATCAGGCACATCGCCACCTTCTCGGTAGGAGCGAGTTGATTCTTTTCCTTTAATTCTCTAAACTCCGTCACACGGGAAAAATTTCCTTCCTCTTGTTCTCTAATCGTACTTTGCATGTTTGTATCCATGACTCCGGGATTAAAATTTAGAATTTTGACATCAGATCTTTCGCTCGACAGACAATCACTGAACATTTTTAGTCCACTTTTGCTTGTACAATACATTGACCATCCATTGATAGGTCTGATGGCCGCACCTGATGAAATATTTGCAATGACTTTGGCGCACTCCCAGGCCTTTGTAGATTCTATAAAAAGGCCACTGAGATAAATGGGCATTAAAAGATTCACATGCATGTGAGAAGAAATATCATTCCAATTAAAAGCTTCGATATGGCCTACAGGTGTAACGACAGCTGCATTATTGATCAGATGAATGGCCGTGAAATTTTTTTCTTTCAACTTATTTAAGGCAGTGTTGAACTTTTCCACGAGTTGATCAGGAGAAGATAAATCATGCTGAATGAAAATGTGGTTTTCATTTTCAACAGGACATTTGCGTCCAATCGAAATGACATGGAATCTTTCTTTGAGTGCGCGTTCTGCGAGCGACAAACCAAGGCCCTGACTTGTGCCTGTGATGATAAACAATTGCATAAAGTCTCCGCGAAGCTAAATAAGAGAAGCTATGCAAATTTTATCTCTCAATCACGTTGTCCGCAAAGTTTCTTTATGGATGAGCGGATATTTCCGTCTGATAAAGATAAACAGCGCAGTTCCGAGTCCCCAAACGCCATTCAAAATGAAGGCAAGTAGCAGGCGTGAAAAAGAAAATTCAACTCCCTTCAGAGGAAAAACAATCGCGATGGCCACGATTGTGGGCAGGAGGGCGCCGAAGAAAAAACTCTTCATCCAAAAATGGTCTTCATTGGTGAGACTGAGCAATTGTCCGAGGGCAATTCCCCACAGACCACCAAAAAAGGCCAGGGAGAGAACAGCGGGAATTGAGAAAGGAGCCGTTGGAACAAAATTAAAAGGTTTAACAGGACTTATTCCGGATAGAAAAAATAGATAAAGCAGGCCTTGATGAAAAAGAAGTGTGGAAATGAATCCGAAAAGAAAATTTTTTGAAGCATTCATATTTTTCTCCAGAACAATTTAATCGGCCTTGTTAATAAAAGCCGAAAAATGTCCTGAAGAAAAATAAGAAAAAGTTATATGAATAAATTCTAAAGTTATTTGACGAGTGATTTCATTGTTTCGTCGATCCAGTCTTTGTAAGTTAGTGCGTTTGTATACACGCCAACATCATTGCAAAGTTCACTTCCTCTGCTGGTAACGCCAAACAGATAGTAAATGCCATCCTTTAAAATGTAAGCGGGACCACCAGAGTCACCGTTACATGTTCCTGCCTTTTTTTCATTCAAGCGAACTTCGGTATCGTGAATAAACGAAATCGGAGCAGTCGTCATGCGAAGCTGACCGTCGCCGTCTCTTTCAATTTCAAAACATGAGCCGTAGTTAGGCATCTTTCCAGTGCAAACGACGTCACCATATTCAAGAGCTTCTTCGAGCTTGCGATATTTTCTCGGATCAATTTCTTTCATCTCAACAGAGTCAACACCGAAACCTGCCAGTGTGACCTGTGCTCCAACTTTTATATCGCCTGCGTCTTTTAAAAATTCCGCTGGTTTATAGCCGGCCGGTACAGTTCCTTTAAATTTGATAACAGCGATATCGCCAGTGTCAAATTCAGTCGTTTCATCATTCGGATCCCAAGTCGGACTGACTTTGAAATCGACTGCTGGAAGAGCGAATTCCTGAAGAATATCCATTTCACGTGTGTTGATAATTTCATCAATATTTGTAGAGAAAATAATTTTTACATCCGAAGCTCTGTTGGGAACACAGTGAGCTGCAGTCAAAACAAAATTCGGCGCAATTAATGAGCCTGTACAGATGCTTCTTTCTTTTTGATTGTAAATTCCAACGACGCTTGCCGTGATAGGTTCTTTTTCCTGAACAGTTTTTCCGTTCATGATTGACGAGGGAATCAACTTCTTTTGTTCAGCAGATTTTTGCGAACAAGCGACAAGTGATAAAAGAAAAACAAGGGATAAAAGGGTCTTCATTTATTTTCTCCTAGGGCAACGGCCTTGAGCCTGGCAGTCGAGTAATCGTTTTCTCAATTCCATCAGTTCTTTTAAGTCCAGGCTGAGTTCAAAATCGAAACCTTGATTGACTCCACCATTTTGTGAAATAGAGAAATACTTTTGAATATTTTTAAAATCGTCTTTTGAATAGATTTTATTTTCTTTGTCGCTGATAACGATGTTGCGATTGAGGTGCGTTTGAAATCTCATTCGCTGTTCTTTGACTTTTTTCAAAGCACCTTTAAAACTTTTCCAGCATTTGACTTCTGCAATAGCTTCTACCTTTCCCGTGTCATTGTCGAAGATGACCACGTCAAGTTCACCGATAGTTGTTTTGTGTTCATCGTATTGAATGCTGTTGATAATTTTATATTTTGAAGCTGGGTAATAAGGCTCGACTTCTCTGACTGCGATTCTTTCACAGACGGCCCCTTCTGGTTCGAAGTCAGTTTTTTCATAACTTAAAAGTTCGAAGTAATCGTCAATTGTGTATTGCGTTTTTGAAGGCATCGGAACGCCGGCAAAAGCGGACGCGTTCGCGATAAACACGAATAGAATTAGAATCATTTTTTTCATAGAAAGGACTTAAATCAAAATCTGATCACTATGACAACTGTTCTCGAAAAGAGACAATGAATATTATTTGTCTTTTCTAGTGACTTCCGTATTCGATCCCTGCGAAATCAGTTGTGAGAGTCTCCTGTAAAATCCAACGCAACAGTTTTTTTTGATAGATTTTCACCGTGGCCTTTCCAGTGAGAGTCTCGAAGTCGTGGAAGACTTCTCCGGTTGGCGTCACGAATTGAAGGTCCATAAATTTTTCTTTGGGGGCCGAGGCACTCACAGTGACTTTAGTTTGGCCGTTTTCCCCGCTGACTTCCCAAGTGCCCATGGAGACATTCGTTTTAACAAGATCGAGGTCATTCGGTCTGAAATGATAGTCTACGCCTTTGTGACGTAGTCCGATCGAAACACCAGAGAAAGGAATATCTTTTCCGTAATATTGTGGCAGACCTCCGCCCACAGCGAGGACAGTGTCTGCATTTTCTTTAAATTGATTAGAAACAATCCACGTCCACCATTTAGGAAATTTTTTGCCCCAGTTGCGATCCTGATAGCAAGGCGCGTCTGTAAACTGTCGGAGCTGATTGTTGGAAATGATAGTGCCTGAACAGCGTGCACTTGCCTGAGCTGGGTACCACTCAATATCAGTTATGCCTTTTCCGAGGGCCCAGCTCACTGGATTATAGCTCCACTCTTTTTGAATCGCGATATCCCAGGAGTAAACACCGGAATTTTGATCGATAGCTCCTGAGAAGTTCATATCAGTGGCCTGATTATTTTTTACCTGAATAAGCGTTTGATTCTTGCTTGCAAAAAAATCGGTAACAGGAAACTTATTCTCCACAACAGTATTGGCATTAAAATCACCCATGCCGACGTAGGCGCGCGTGCCCGCCATTTTCTGATCTTTATCCCACGGATTCACGACGCCGTAGACGAAATAAAAAGATTCGCCAGTGTCTGGAAGAACGACTTTGTAATACCACCATTCAAACCATGGCGATTGATTTCCCTGCTGGTATTGATAAGTGTTGAAAGGATCAACTGCAGCGAAGGCAGAAAAGTTTAATAAGAAAATAAGGAATGAAGCGATTAAAGTTTTCATCCCGAAATTATTCAATTCGAGATGAAAATCGTCAATTCAGTGAAGTCTGTCAATTGTCAGCTTTTTGCTTTCTCTTTATGATTTTCCAGGCATGTGGCCCGGCATGTGTCCCGGCATGTGTCCCATTTTGCCACTCTGATAATCAGTAAAAGCTTCGCGAATTTCTTCTGGAGTGTTCATGACAAAGGGGCCGTAACCGACAATGGGTTCGTTGATTGGTTCACCGCCAAGAAAGAGAAGAGTCGATTCTTCTTCAGCGGTAAAACTTAAGCTCAATCCATTTTGTTCAAAGACAGCAAGCTCAGCGTCCGTGACTTTTTTTCCTTCGGCCGTTTTTATTTTGCCATTCAGGACAAAGAGATTAGCGCTCTGGCCGACGGGAATGTTGAGAGAAATTTTTGCACCGGCCTTTGCTCGTATGTCCCATAGATTCACCGGAGAAAAAGTCAGAGCAGGTCCACGAGCATCATTGTACTCACCGGCAATCACCCGCAGAGTGCCTGCATCATTCGGTAAATTCAGAACAGGAATCGTTTCGCTCTTGATTCCCTGATAGCGTGGATTTTCTCTTTTATATTTCTTCGGAAGATTAACCCAAAGCTGAACCATCTCAAAACGACCGCCTTTTTCGGCAAATTCTTTTCCGTGAAATTCTTCATGCACAAGCCCTGAAGCTGCCGTCATCCATTGCACGTCGCCCGGTTTGATTAATCCACCGCCACCTGCTGAATCGCGATGCTCAACTTCACCATGATAAACAATCGTGACTGTTTCAAAGCCGCGGTGAGGGTGTTCTCCCACGCCTCGGCGTTCTGTTGTCGGAGAAAATTCAGCGGGACCAGCGTAATCCATCATGAGAAAAGGGGAGATCACTTTTCCGAGATCGTTGTAAGTAAAAATAGATCTCACTGGAAAGCCGTCGCCAACCCAGTGCTGTTGATTATTTTTCTGTATGTGAATTATTTTTTTCATAGGAACTCCTGCAGTGAATTTTAGAGCTCTGCTGTCTCCAGGCTTTCTTTAATGATTTCTGTGGCAAAATCAATGAAGGCCTTAATCTTTGGAGAAACATATTTGTGTGCGGGATACACAAAATGTACCGGACGCACTTCCGTTCTCCAATTGTTTAAAATGCGAACGAGCTTGCCCGATTTAACTTCAGGTAAGCAATGAAAGGTCGGAATAATGGCTACGCCCATTCCTGATATAGTTAACGATTTGGTTAAGTTCAAATCATTCACCACTGTTTTTTTCATAATCTTGACCGAAAGTTTCTGATTATTATTTACGAGCTGCCATTCTTCCGTTCCCAATGGGGCAAAAGCGATCGTGCTGAGTTTTTCAAGATCCTTCGGCGATTTTATCGGCCCTGCTGTTTTTAAAAATTTCGGGCTCGCAAAAGGCGCAAAATAAATAGTTCCAAGTTTTTTAGCAATCAAACTGGAATCTTTCAAAAATCCAGTTCTAATGCCGATATCAATTTTTTCTTCAATCAGATCGACAGTTCTGTCAGTTAAAATAATCTCAACATTGATCAATGGATACTTTTTATTAAAATCACTTAAGAGCGCAGGAAAAAGAGTTCCTCCCAATTCCACCGGAGCAGTAATTCTCAACGCTCCTTGAGGAGCAGACTGATTGTGAAGAACTTCTTCCTCTGCTGCCGTAATTCTGTTGATCGCTTCCATACATTCTTTGAAATAAAGTTGACCAGCTTCAGTAATATGTAACTTTCTGGTCGTCCGTCTAATGAGCGTCACACCTAATCTTTTTTCAAGAGAAGAGATGCGCGCACTCACAGTAGACTTGGGCATTTCTAGCGCATTGGCAGCGCCCACAAAACTTCCGGTCTCGACCACTTTAACAAAAATAGCAACTTCATTTAAATTCATATAACGATGTTAACAGGAATCACGCCAGATCGAAAATGATGATTTCAGAATCTTCAAGCGCCTTCAACTGAAGGCTGGTTTCGTCTTCAGTTGAAAGAGCATCACCCGCCGCAATTTCTTTATCTGCAATTTGAAGATGTCCTTTAACGACTTGAATCCAAAGACCACGACCAGGTGTCGTTTGATAATCTAAGTCTTCGCCTTTATTTAAACGTGAGATATACATATCAGCATCTTGCTTGATGATAATCGATCCGTCTTTTCCATCTGGAGAAATGACGTGAACAAGTTTTTTTGTATTCAAGTCAGTTTCAAAAGATTTTTGTCCATAACCAGGTCCTTCATTCATGCGATTAGGGAGAATCCATATTTGAAAGAAGTGTGTTTCCTCATTTTGTTGAGCATTGTATTCAGAGTGAACAACTCCGCTGCCGGCACTCATTCTCTGAACTTCGCCTGGTTTGATCACTGCTTTTGTTCCCATGGAATCTTTGTGCTCGAGGGCCCCCTTCACTACATAGGAGATGATTTCCATATTATTGTGAGGATGCGCTCCAAATCCAGTACCCCCGGCAATGCGATCTTCATTTATTACCCGCAGCTTTCTGAATCCCATATGTTTAGGATCGTAGTATTCTGCAAAGGAAAAAGAGTGACTGGAGTTGAGCCAGCCGTGATTGGCCTTTCCTCTTTCGCCTGACTTTCTTATTGTTAACATAACGACCTCACTTAATTTTGCTTAACGAATTGAACTTCTAGAGTGATGCTGACATCCTCTCCGACAAGAATACCACCTGCTTCGAGCGCCGCATTCCAGTTCAATCCAAAGTCTTTGCGATTGATTTTTGTCGAGCCTGAAGCTCCAATTTTAATATTGCCCCACGGATCTTTCAATTCGCTATTTAACCCTTCAACGGAGAGAGCAACTTCTTTCGTTACGCCGTGAATACTCAAGTTCCCTTTGATCATATAATCATCGCCATTTTTTTCAAACTTGGTCGATTGAAAACTGATGAGGGGAAATTTTTCGACATCAAAAAAATCGGCACTTTTTAAATGTGCATCTCTTTGCGAGTCGCGAGTATTGATGCTCGACGTTTCAATTTCCGCCAGCACGCTTGAGTTGCCAAGATCAGCAGAGTCAAAGTGAAGTTTACCTGAGAGTTTTTCAAAGCCACCGTGAACCTTTGCAATCATCATGTGTTTAATGCTAAAACTAGCTGTCGAGTGTGTTGGATCCATTACATATAATGCAGTCATAAAATCTCCTTAGTTTTTGTTTTCCTGTAGTCATCTTATCGGAAAATGGCCTTAGTGATTAGACGGTATAATCTGTTTTAATTGTTCGTGCTAATGGACAATGCTCATTACCCGAAGATTAAATGAATGAAATGTCACAAAAAGAACTTGTCTGGCGTATCCGTAAAAGGAGATCCTGAATTATGACTAAAATACTTTTACCACTTTTCGCAACACTCTTTTCCTCCAGTCTTTTTGCCCACGGCGGAATTGATCACAAAAAAGCCCACGTCGTGCACACTCCTGAGCAGCATGAGAAAATTCTTTTGACGGGAATAGGAGAGGAGTACAAAGCGAAGATTGAGCCCATTTTTAAAGGCAAATGTTTTGATTGTCACACCGGTCAAACAACGTATCCCTGGTACTATAAAATTCCGGGCATTCACACGCTCATGAATTCACATATTGAAGAAGCTCGTTCGCATCTCGATTTCTCCAATGGCTATCCGTTTATCAGTCACGTCAAACCGATTGAAGATTTAAAAGCGATTCAGAAATCTGTGGATGAAGATGAAATGCCGCCTTTATACTATCGTTTTTTACACGCTAATATGAAAGTTACGACGGCCGAGAAGAAACAAATTCGCGAATGGGTCGAATCATCAATAAAAAAATTGCAGTAAGAAAGAAGGCCGGATTTTACTCCGGCCTCTTTTTTTTAAAGCGATTTCAAAAAATGTTCGAGATCAAGTTTTTCATTTTCACTTAAGTCGAGCTTTTTCACATTGTCATAATGATCGATGACAGCGCGGTAAGTTGCGAAACGTCCATCGTGATAGAAGCCTCCTTTTTCTCGAGTGAATAATCCCTTGAGTGGTGTTGTTCTGTATTTCTCATCAGGCGAACGTTTGGCCTGGAAATTATCAATTCCAATTTCAGCGCCCGTGTGCATGTTATAGCCTGGATCCGTATATAGTGGCGGAACGTGACAAGTCATACATTGAGCTTTGCCGTTAAAAAGAGCTTCGCCTCGTTTGGCCATTGTTCGGTCGTACGAACCCACCGGTGCCTTAGGGGCCTTTAGAGAAATTTGATAAAAGTGCAGGTCGTTCAGTTTTGAAGTGACCATATCGTTGGTGGCCTTCACATTCCATGTTCCATTCTTCACGGCCAAAGGATATTTGGTTGGATTGTTCAAACGCGGATCATAGAAATTTCCTTGCCCGTGCATTTGAGTGACTGCTACATAAGCATTCCAATAAGGAACGCTTCCCCAGCCATTGTAAGTGTGAAGGTTCACACCTGCGAGACCGAATGCTGGAGGTAGAAGAGTAGCGCCAGTTTTCCCGTCTGGACGAAACGCTTTTCCATCCTGGTTTAATTCAGCATCGTAGCGACCTGGTCCCCAGCTGGATAAAACAGTTTTCACTGTGGCCTCATCCACGCCAAGGGCATCAACTATTGGTTTTAAATTGGGCGCCATCGAAACAACGGCTCCGACATTGAGATCGCGATTAGGCCATCCATCAAGTCTTGTTCCAAGTCCAGGGGCAAAAGAATTATCAACAGTCGAGTGGCAAAGAGCGCAGTTGATACCAACTGATTTTAATTGTCCACCTTTGAAGAAACCTTTCACACCAACAACCGCATCGTATTGTAAGAGAACGACTGTCGTGGAAGGATCATCTAGATCGACTTTTCCATTTTTAATGGCCTCTTGTATTGAGCGTGGAAGCTCGTTTACATCCACTTTTAATCCAGCGCCTAAGGCCGCTTTTGGGGAAAGTCCTGGGCCAACACCTCCGTTTTTTGCACCTTTTATCGCGTCGTGAAGTTTGAGTTGATCGCCCCAGAATTTTTCTGAACCAAAAGTGTCATAGCGGAAAATGTGCTGTCCTCGCACTAGTGAAGAAGTGTGGGATTCAATGGTGGGTTCAGTCGCATTCGCGATACTGGCGAAAAGAAGCAAAGGCAATAGAGCGGATGTTTTCATGGTGTCTCCTTTCAATTTGTTTTATGAGCTAAAACCAGAGCAATAAAACAAAATGAAAGGAGGAGAACAAATACAAAAAAGTTAATCGAGATATCGGATGAAAAAGCCTGATTTAGACAATTAAAACAGGCTTTACATTATTTTAATCTCGTAAAACTTCACAGATAAATTTGGCATTTAATGGTGTAGGACTTCCGTTCAGAGTCAAAACGCCTTTAAGATCAACATTGCTATAGTCGTTCAACTGAATTGTTCCTTTAAAAGAAGATGTTTTGGATTTTAATTTCAGCGGACCTGAAGAAACTAACGTCGAATCAAAAACACCTGTGAGCAAATGACCACCAAAAATCAAAGTGAGATCATTGTCACGACCATCTCCGTGAGCATTTCTGTGTTCATATAAATTCAAGAGCAGAGTTTCATTTTCTCCATAAAGATCAGTCTTAGTTTTACAGAGAGACCAAAGACTATCATGAGCAAAAGCGGAGACAGTAGTGAAAAGACAAAGAGCGAATATTGATGATTTCATAAAACCTCCAAAGTGATTCAAAGCATCTTTAGCATGAGAGATGAAAAATGTGCAATCCAAATTACAGGAGGTTGGGAGGAATTGAATCAAGTCTTTGAAATAAAGGAAAATTTCCCCTTAAAACTGATTATCCCACGGAAACATTGAAATAGAAATTTCGTAAACGCGATTCTTGTTTTTACTTTTTTTATCAATGAAGTTTGCCAGAGACCTTCGAAATTTTTTAATTTTTTCTTTTACTTCTGGAATGAGGTCATCATCCATTCCGATAGTGACAGCACTCTGATCCCTTTCGGCATAAGGAAACAGGTCCATAGCCTGAATGGCCCTCTCTAAAATTTGCTTTTGTCTGAGGCGAAGAGCAGTGGGAATAAATTTTTCCTGAAACTCAGTAATGGGACCAGGTTTTGCTACAATCTCTCCATTTGCTTTTTGAATCAGCAAATTCAGTTTCACTAAACGCTCCAAAGCAAGTTGCGCTTCGGTTTCACTTATCGCAAGTCTTTTAGAAATCCACTCAGCACTTGGTTCAAAGTCCTTTAGACATGTCAGCTCGAGTATCACGTAGTGATACCAGTCTTGAATTATTTTTATTTCTTCGATTTGAAGATGGTGAAAGGCAACTGCGTCGTGATCATATTTTCTCTTGTTATGGAGAGAAATTTCTTTTTCGTATAATTGATATTCTTCCGGTGTGAGTGAGAGTGGTTCCGCAATTTTTGACAAAACTTTGCTTGTTACTTTTGATTTGTTTGCAAGAATTCTCGATAAGACCGAAACATCCAATGATAAAAATTTGGCGTATGCTCTCAGAGAGTATCGTGGATTAATTTGTTTTCTTCGCTCGAATTCAGCGTTTAATTTTTTTACAATTTTCATCATCATCTACCGTAACGTTTTCAATTTAATTTGCCTAGAAAAATATTCCGAGCATTCCATATTGCAGTTTTTCTCCTGTTTGGTCCTCTGTACTCGCACCAGCTGGACCTCTGTAAAGCGTCGCTTCTGGCTCAAAAAAACCAAATGAAGTTAAACCGCCTGTGAATTCTCTTGTGGTATTATTTCCAGGATCACCAAAAGAAAGTTGCTGCTCAAAAAATTCAAAGTCAGAAAGTACGACTTCTGAAGTAGAGCAGGAGTAGACAGGAAGATCGTAATTATCATTCATCATATAACCAGTTATATAATTTGTTCCGTAGTCCATCTGATCCAGGCGCAATGGGATTTCAAGTTGAGTGGCCGGATTTTCGAGACCGACATCAAGCAAGGCCAGTACATCAAGCGGGGCCGGAGCGATCAGATTTCCATAGGACTGAACGATTTCATCGCATTTCATATCCAATCCCAGAGGGCCAGGATCATGACTTTTTAAATTGATGATTCCTGCACCAAATCCCGTTTTACCAAAATCCAGGCTGGAGAGGTAGACTTTGCCGGAAAGCTGGGTCGTTTGATAGTAGTTTTGCTGATGTCCAATTTGGAGATCGGGCAAAGTGGAATTGATTGTGTAGTTGTGTTGGTAAACTTCGGAAGAACCAAGCTGGGAAGAAGTTCCATAAAAACTTAAACAGTAATTTGCGTCGGTTGCACCAATGGGAATTTTCGTTGAGTAGGTCGTGCCAGATGCATAGGGATCACAACAACCACTGCCCGTATCTTTGCCGAGACAGTAGGTAATAACTGAAGCGGAAGAACAAGAAAGAGAAACACCTATAGGATGGTTGAATGAACCACCTGAAATACTGGCCGAGCATGAATTGGGAACAATGGCCGCTGAACCAGAATTGGAACCATTCGTATTGAGGCCGCTTGATTCTGTATTGTTTTTTGTCCCGGATCGTTTATTTTCACTTGTTTTGTAATAGGGACCGTAGACAGTCTCGGTCGACTTGGATGGATTGCTTTTAGTGAGTGAAGATGCGGTTTTTTCTTCCTCGTGACCAGGATTATGGGGAGGTTCGAAAGAGTGATTTTGTACAGTTTCCATGAGGGGAGGAGAAGCTGAAAATCCATGGCCAGAACCAAAACTTTCAGAGGGAGCATGATAAGGCACATCTTGAAAATTATTTTTTTTCACAGCAGACCTTGCAATCTCAGGTTTGTAAATTTCTGCTTTGATCATCTCTGCTGAAGCGGGAATTCGGTGAATCTCTTTTCCAATTTTCTCGGGGAACTGCTCTTCATTTTGAGCTGTCGTTTGTGAAGGCACATCTTCGGAAGGAGGGAAAAAATTGCTCAACAGCACCAGTATGACAGTGAGTACGATGGCCGAAAAAATGACTTTCATTTTATTCAAATTTCCCATTGCTGGAGTATCGTCATGTCGAGGGAACACATGAACTTTTTAGTGTTGTGAAAGGGGTAATTCACAACACTTTCAAGAGCATTATTCAAAAGATTATATTTAAAAAAATTAAATGAAATTAACATTAGCTATGGTTTCCAAACAACATCAAAAGAGGACGAGATTTTGAAAAACTTTTTTCATGCAATTTTTTTTTCTTTGATGACTTTAATAGGCCCAAACGCGAGGGCCTCTGAATCTCTCAGCTACTCTGGTCGACTAGTGAACGCCAATGGCTCTCCGGTTAGCGGCCCCGTCAATTTGAAAGTCGAATTGGCGTATACAAATGCGCCGTCTTCTATTCTTTGTTCACAGGATTTTTCGAACGTCATTCTCAGCAATGGTGTTTTTCATTTAAAGGTAGATCTGGATTGCGGCTCACCGGTCACACTGTCGCAAGTGTTGAATCAAATCCCGGCCAATGAAAGTGCTGCTATCAGAGTGACTGATGTGACTCATTCAAAGACATATTCTTTTCAAGCTTTGCACTCAATGCCTTTTGCCAATATCGCAGAGACGTCCAGGCAACTCATACAGATGGGGGCTTCTGATGGACAGGTTTTAAAGTGGAGCAATGCCAGTTCGAAATGGATGCCAGGTTCTCCCGGTGGAGGAGGGACTGTCACTAATGTTTCAGCCTCAGCTCCTTTAAGTGTTACGAATGGAGGAACGACACCCGCCCTAGCAATCGCTAAGGCCAATTCTACGACAGATGGCTATTTATCGGCGACTGATTGGACTGCTTTCAATAATAAAGTGGGGGTGGCAACAGGGGGAACGGTTGCTCAGTATTATCGTGGAGACAGTTCCTGGCAGACATTGAATACGAGTGTTGTACCAGAAAGCGGAGCCGTGAATTTATATTTTTCCAACGCAAGAGTACTGGGAGTTCCGCTCGACGGTTTTGTCGCAGGTCCCGGAGTGATTGCAGCGACAGATACTGTACTCGAAGCTTTTGGAAAAACTCAGGGGCAGATTAATACGATTAATGCCCAAAGCGCTAATTATCTTGTGAAAAATGGCACGGACTCTATTACTGGAACTGTGACAGTGGCGAGCCCGACCGGATTTTTAAGAATCATTGATCCTCCGGCCATTTTTACAGATGCCACCAATATGGCCTACGTTGATTCACGCGATGATTTAAAAGTGAATAAATCGGGCGATACAATGTCGGGTCTTCTTACTCTCGATGCGAATGCAAAATTAAAAGGCGGAGCAAACTACGTCACTTTAAAAGCGCACGCAGCGACTTCTGCTAATTATAATTTTGTCTTTCCCCAAACGCCCGGCACCAGCGGTTTTGTTTTATCGACTGATGGAAGTGGAAATACGGCGTGGGTTGATTCAACAGTTAACTCAGGAAGTATTGCCGATGGTTCCATTGTCGATGCTGACATCAGTGCAACTGCGGCGATTGCTCAATCAAAGATTGCAAACCTCACGACTGATTTAGCAGGGAAGGAGCCGACTCTCGCCAATCCCAATGATACGACTAAATATTATCGTGGTGATAAATCCTGGCAGACGCTTAATACAACAGCTGTCGCTGAAGGAACAAATTTATATTTCATGAATTCGCGTGTTTTGGGAGTGGATTTAGCGGGACTCAACACTGGGGTTGCGGGGCCGATCACAGCTGCAGATACTGTGTTAAGTGCTTTTGGAAAATTGCAATATCAGATGACTACTGTGAATGGAAAAGGACAGTGGGATAAAAACGTTAATGATATTTATTACAATACTGGCAATGTAGGAATTGGAACAAACAATCCGGGATCTGCTCTTGAAGTCAAAGGGGCTTTAAGATTAGCTGGATCGACTTCGGGTTATGTGGGATTAGCGCCTGCAGCAGTCGCCGGCTCGACGACATATACACTTCCTGCGGCAGATGGATCTGCCGGGCAACTTTTAAAGACAAATGGTGCAGGAGTTTTAAGCTGGGTTAATGACAGCACTGGTGCTGCCGCTTTTTCCGGTGCGATTAATAAGGCCGTGATCACTGACGGAACCGGAGCACTCGGAACGTCGGCGACGACAGCGACTGAATTAGGATATGTGGCAGGAGTAACGAGCTCCATTCAAACGCAGTTAAATGCAAAACAATCGACAACACTTGCTTCCGGAAATATTTTGGTAGGGAATGGAAGTAACGTCGCCACAGCGGTTACGCCTTCGAGCGATGTTTCCATGACGAATGCCGGAGCTTTCACTGTGATGAAGTTGCAGGGGAAAGCAGTTTCATCTGCTGCTCCAGCTGTTGGCAGTGTTCTTAAGTGGGATAATGTTCTCACGCAGTGGACCCCGATTCCTTTTGCGACTTGTACTGGGGCAACGTCAGTCATGCATTACAACGTGGTCACGGATACGTGGAGTTGTGACACTTTAAATGCTGATAATATACTTCCGGCACAAGCAACCAACAGCGGAAAATTTCTTTCAACGAATGGAACGACTGCGAGCTGGCAAACAGTGAGCGCAACTCCTGCAGGAGCCAATGGTCAGGTACAGTTTAATAATTCAGGAGCGCTTGGAGCTTCAGCAAATTTTTTCTGGGATTCAGTTAATAGTTATCTGGGATTGGGGACATCTTCTCCGGCAGCACCCCTTCACGTTGCAGGAGCTGCCATCATTGGTAGTGCCACGACTTCCTATACTGGAACAAACGCGATGGTCCTCAAAAATAGCAATGGTCTTATTTATGAAAGTCCTACGGCCGCCCTGACGAGGGTGAGTACGAATGGGACTACTTATGCCATTGATCAATGTTCGAATACAAGTTGTACCAGCTTATCTCCTATATTAAAACTTGGTGTCTCAGGAGGCTCTTATCTTGAACTTCCTAATGCTCCTTTTCTACGTATGGGCACTACTACCAATCTTGGAGCCGCCGGTATTTCTATCGGAACTGGTTGGGGAGATGCTACAGTCGGTGTGGTGGATGCCTCCGGACCTACCAACTTCACTATCAAAGCATCGGGAACAAACGGAGCTCTTTCTAATACTGCAGGAGGAACTCTCAACTTAGTTTCAGGAACTTCTTCAGGAACAGGAACTTCCAAAATTGATTTCAAGACCGCTACTGCTGGTGCTTCTGGAACAACTTTAAATTCTCCGACAACGAAAATGACGATCACTGGTTCTGGCGCTGTGGGGATTGGAACAGCAACACCAGGAGCACTACTCGAAGTAGCAGGACAAGTGAAAATCACCGGCGGTACACCTGGTGCCGGCAAAGTTCTCACATCCGATGCTGCAGGACTTGCGACTTGGACAACTCCAGCGGCCGGAGGAATAACTTCTCTCAATGGTCTCTCTGGAACCACACAAGCTTTTGCCATTCCGGGAACCGCGGGAACTGCGCCGAACTGGTCTTCTGCCGGAACTGATCACACGATCAATATTCCCATGGCCGCGACAGCAGGTGTAACTGCAGGTCTCATTTCAAAAACAGATTACGATGCTTTCAACAGTAAACTTGGAACGACATTAACTTCAGGAAACATCTGGGTAGGGAATGGTTCAAACGCTGCGACGTCTGTAACTCCATCGAGCGATGTTTCCATGACGAATGCCGGAGCTTTTACTGTGACGAAGTTGCAGGGGAAATCTGTTTCAACAACGGCCCCTGTTCTGGGCAGTTATCTAAAATGGGATAATATTCTTTCGCAATGGTCACCGTCTGCACTCGCCACTTGTTCGGGCACGAATCAGGTCATGCACTATATTTTACTCACTGATACCTGGAGCTGCGATACCATTGCGATTGATAATCTTCTTCCGGCACAGGCTACAAACAGTGGAAAAGTTCTAACGACAAACGGAACAAATGCCAGCTGGACAACTTTGACTGCACCACCGGCCGGTGCCAATTTTCAACTTCAATATAATAACAATGGAGTGATGGGAGCAAGTAGCAATCTCGTTTGGTTTAATGGTTCCGCGCAACTTGCCATTGGATATGCAGGAGGTAGCACCACCGCCGCCGGAAACAGATTCACCGTGGATAAAACTTATGCTCCAAGTGCGGGCGGATCTGGTACGGCAAATCTGAACTCTACCAGCTTGACTTACTGGCCACAGGTTGCACACTCCATTCAAGGGGGAGCTCTCTATGGAAATCTCACCGGTCTGGGTTCTCAAGACATGACCGGAAACGGATTTGGAGGTGTCGAAGGAACTTATAGTCATCAATCGACTGGAGTGATGTCTGGGACAGTTTTTGGTGTCCAGGGACGAGTTAGTTCGAATGCAGGCAAGGGAAATCTGACTGGCAAAAGCGTTGGTGTGCGAGGATCAATCTATGGGGGATTTGGAGCAGGACTTCCAAGTTATACTGAGGCCATCGGTAATCAATCTATCATTGAATTAATGGGATCAAGTACCGGAGGGACTTCCATCACTACAGCTGTTGGATTTCAAGCGGAAGCTCAGACGGGCACATTCGATACCATCGCAAATCTCATTGGCTTGAAGGTCAACGCACCAACAGGTAACGGAACAGTCACAAATAAATACGCCATTATCACAGAGGCCGGTGCAGGTAACGCTGGTATCGGGACAACTACTCCAGGAACTAATACAAGATTGAATGTAGCAGGCCAGATTAAATCAGGCTCAGCTTCAATCACAACGGGAGCTGTTGATTGGGTGAGTGGTAACTCAATAACAACAACCTTTGATTGCGCAACAAATATCACTCTCGCCAATTTAAGAGACGGTGGTTCATACACTCTCGTTGTAACTGGAACAGGAACAACTCAATGTACATTTTCAACGACTACAACTGGCGATGATGCCGCCACAGTCACTTATCGTTTTAAACCCGCCAACGGCGTGAGAACGGCAAGCTCACACACAGTGTATTCACTTTTAAGAATAGGAACTATTGTTTATGTTTCATGGATATCGGGTTTCTAAATTTTTAAGTTTTCTTATTTTATTTTTACTCGCAATACCTCTGTCGGCACAAGCCTTTAGAGCGAATATTGGTTTTTGGCAAAACTCCTGCAGCACTTCTTATACTCCAACTTATACAATGAACAGTAATGTGTTCAGCATGACCAAAGTTGGCACGGACACTTATGTCGGTGGAAATTTCACAACAGTAAATGGCCAGGCACGTGAGCGAATCGCGGCCTTTGACAGCGCCGGAAATCTTTTAAATTTTAATCTTCGTGCCAATGGTGTTGTTCGGGACATGAAAGTTTCAGGTAATACACTTTATCTCGCGGGTGATTTTACGAAATTGGGAAATTACAATAATTCCTATGGCAATCATTTTGATAACGAAGTCATGAGTACTACTTTTCCCGTTGTGGATCAAACCGTTCAAGTCTCAATACCTGACGGATCGGGAGGTTGGTATATCGGAGGAAATTTTAATAATGTTGGCGGTCTCAGTCGAAGTAAACTGGCCAGAATAAATGCAGACGGAAGCGTGCATTCTTTCAATCCCATTGTGAATGGGCAAGTTTACTCTCTAAAGTTGATTGGGAGCACTCTCTATGTTGGAGGAAATTTTTCTCTTGTAGGAGGAATGGCGAGAAGTAAATTTGCAGCAATCGACACGACAACTGGGCTAGTCACAACCTTAGATAAAAAATTTAATAATCTGGTTCAGACATTCCAACAATCAGGAAATATTTTGTATGCCGGTGGAAGCTTCACCGGAGTTGGTGACAATTACAGTATTGGTGGTGCCGCCCAATTAACAACGGCCGGCGTGTTCAATCCTCTTTTTCCAAGTGTCTTGGGCACCGTTTATACTATTATTCCCGATGGTGCGGGCGGATGGTATATCGGTGGGCTCTTTGTCAGTGTGGGAGGAGTTAGCAGAAATAATATCGCAAGAATAAATGCCGATGGCTCACTTCATCCATTTAATCCCAATGCAGATAATATCGTTAACTCGCTACAGTTAGATGGATCAACGCTTTACATGGCGGGAGGGTTTTCCACTGTCAATTCTCTTCCTCGAGGAAAGCTTGCTGCTGTTGATGCAACCACTGGAGTGCCGACAAGTTTCAATCCATCTTTATCCAGCACCGCTAATACGGTAGTGATAGATGCAACGACTATTTATGTTGGTGGATTTTTCACTACAGCAGATGGACAACCTAGAGTTGGAATTGCCGCCTATGATAAAGCGACCGGAACATTGAACAGTTTCAATCCGGGAACTGTTGGTTATGTGAAAGGCTTACTTCTGTCTGGTTCCACTCTCTATATTGGAGGAAGCTTCACTGCCATGGGGGGACAGCCCCGTACAAATTTAGCGGCGGTTGATACGACAACGGGGCTCGCTACAAGTCTTAATGTCAGTGTTGCGGCCACAGGTGGAGTGGTCTATACAATGCTTCTCGATGGAACAACTTTGTATCTTGGCGGGTATTTTAACCTGGTGGGAGGATTAGGAAGACAGAGTGTGGCCGCTATTAATATAACCAACAATACCGTCTTAGCTTTTAATCCAAGCTTGTCAGATTCGACAGGGAATAATTCTGCGAGCGGGCTTCAATTGATTGGAACATCACTCTATATCGGAGGAGATTTTGGAAGAGTCGGTTCAGAAATTCGCAATGGACTAGCGATGGTTGATACTGTGACAGGAGTTGTTTCCAGCTTTGATCCTCCTCAAAATGGTTACGTGAAAGCGATGGCCTATGATGGAACTAATCTCGCTATCGGCGGATCATTTACCATTGTCGGCGGAGTGACTAAAAATAGACTGGCCGCGATTGATTTAACAACTGGAGAGTTCACCAGTTTTGATGGTGGAGCGAGCGGTCCAGTTGTCGCTTCCGCAACTGATGGAACGAATCTTTATGTGGGCGGAACATTTTATCGTATCGCCGGCAGTACCATAGGAAAACTCGCTTCAATAGATATGTCGACCGGACTTGCAACTGCATTTAATCCCAATGCAGGTGGCGGGATCAATAGTCTGGCCCTTGATGGAACGACACTTTATGCCGGGGGAGTTTTTACAAGTATTGGAGGAGCTGCAAGAAATCGAATTGCAGGAATCAACACGAGCAATGGGCTCGCGACTGCCTTCAATCCAAACGCAGACAATTCAGTTTATGCCCTTTCAATCAGTGGAACTAATCTTTATCTTGGAGGAGATTTTCTTAATATCGGTGGCCAGAAGAGAGAAAGAATAGCTGCTTTTGATCTTTCAACAGGCCTGATCAAAAGTTTTGATCCCGGTGCCAACGGCGGTCAGGTTTACAATATTTCTACGAGTGGAACACTTCTCTATGTCGGAGGAGCTTATACGACAATGGGAGGAATCAACAGGACGAGAATAGCAGCGATTGATCTCACCACTGGTCTGCCAACGAGTTTTAATCCTACTGCGAGTGGTACAGTTAATGAATTACTTCTAAACGGTACAGATCTTTATGCGGGAGGAAGTTTTGCTTCACTTGGTGGACAGACAAGAAACAATGCAGGTGCTGTTGATCTCACAACTGGATTAGCGACGAGCTTTAATCCAAACATTAATGGTACTGTGAATAAAATGCTGAAAAATAATACCACGCTCTATATCGGAGGAACTTTTACAGCGGCCAATGGAGGAACTGCACGAAGCAATTTTGCAGAAGTTGATTTAGCGACAGGAACTCTCACTTCATTTAATCCCGCTATCACTGGAACTCTGGTTCGTGGCATGGCCCTTTCGGGATCCTCGCTTTATCTTGGCGGTGCATTTACATCGGCCGGAGGACAAGCGAGAAATAATTTAGCAGCTGTCGATACCACTACAGGTCTTGCCACAGCTTTTAATCCAGATGTTAATAACACAGTTCAAGACATAACCTTGAATGGTAATAACCTCTATCTCGGCGGAAACTTCGTATCAATAGGCGGAGTATCCAGAGTAAGATTCGGCCTCGTTGATGCAACGACCGGCGCTCTTAATAGTCTTACCAATACGTCAAACAACACTGTTTTAAAAATACTCACGGATGGAAACATAGTCCATCTCGGAGGACTGTATACCACTTCTACTGGCAGCAATGCGTACTATTCGAGAATAACCCTTTGCCCATGAGAATAGCTCAACTTAAAAAATAAAAATTTAATTATCGCTAACATTGATGCAATATTAATAATTCACAACACTTCCTGAGTAAAATTTCAAAAATGTATATTTAAAAAAGAGGGATGACTTAAAATAGCTAATGAGTCTTCCTTCAACTTTTATGAAAGGTGTGAATTTTGAAATTCGCTAAAAGAATAACTTCATGTCCATTGAGAAAAATGAAAATACTCATCGTCGACGACGAACACGATATCCTGGAAATTCTCGCGGAAGAGTTTAAATACTTCGGCCACGAAATAGAGATGGCCCTGAGTGGAAATGAAGCGATTGAAAAATTAAAGCTAAGTCAGTTTGATGTGATCGTTTCAGATTATAGAATGCCGAATGGAAACGGCATGACTCTTTTGAATTTTGTAAATTCATTAGTCGTTAAACCATCTTTTTTCTTCATGACGGCCCAAGCTGAAGCTTCAGAAAGTGATTGTCTTGATCATGGAGCAGACTCTTTTTTTCGCAAACCATTTGAAATGGATGCTTTAATAAAAAAAATCCATGAACTTAGATGATTCTTTTTGGGAAACAGGTGCCAGCAGACTTTAGCACTGACAGACGCTTTATTCTTTCTTAATGAAGTCCTCAAATTGTTCAATAATTTCAACCAGCTAAAGAGAAGCTCAATTTCATTGAAGCGTAATTTTTGTCGTCTCGATCAATTAAATTTATTCCGAACACAATGAAAATGCTTTAATGCAACGAGGAGTTTTCATGGGTGCTGCTGTCCAGTTAGAAGAGAGAGAAGAAGAAAAAAATTTGAAGGAAATGTTAAATGGCTTTAAGGCCATGAGAAAATGTCAGGCCTTTGTTGAGATGAATGCCGATGGCACAATTGTCGATGCCAATGAAATTTTCTTAAACTTGCTTGGATGTTCGCTTGATGAAATCAAAGGTAAAAATCACAAACATATTTGCCATGAAGATTATGTAAAAGGCGAGCAGTATAAAGAATTCTGGAATCAATTGTCCCGCGGAAATCATTATATTGGTGAATCAAAGCACGTCAGCAAATCGGGAAAGGATATCTGGTTTCATGCTTCCTATACTCCCGTAGTAAGCGAAGATGGTATCGTTCAAAAGATTTTAAAATTTGCGACCGATATTTCTGAATTAAAAGAAGAACTCGAAGTGCGCACAAAGATTATGAACCTGACCAGTATTGTGTCAGAGGCCAATCTTAAAGGTGACATTTTAAATATCAATGAAAAATACATTGAGATTTCCCAATACGATAGAGAAGAGCTCATCGGTCAGCCTCACAATATTACCAGACATCCTGACATGCCAAAAGAAGTATTCAAGGAAATGTGGGCGACTATCGGTCGCGGAAAAATGTTCCGCGGAATCGTAAAGAATAAAAAGAAAGATGGCACTCCTTATTACGTTGATGCAGTCATTGCTCCAATCATGGGCGCAAATGGCAAGCCCAAAAAATATCTAGGCGTCCGTTACGATATTACTGAAGCAGAAATCGAACGCCATAATATGAAAGGTGTTATCAACGCCATCAATTCTGCTTTTGCTTTTGTCGAATACGACATGAGTGGAAATGTTTTAAATAGCAATAATATATTTTTGGAACTGATGAAATATCAAAAAGAAGAAATTCTTGGAAAACATCATAGACTATTCGTTGATACTCAGATGGCGAATTCAGATCGCTACACTCAGTTCTGGAATGATTTAAAGGCCGGTAAAACTCACAGCGATGTTTATAAAACAGTCAGCAAAGACGGAAGAGAACTGTGGATGCAATCAATTTATTCGCCTGTGATGGATGAAATGAATAGGGTTGTAAAAATCATTCAGATTGCGACGGATGTGACAAAGCAAAAGTTGCACGATTCAGATAATGCAAGCCAAATGGAAGCCATTCAAAAAGCTCAAGCCGTTATTGAATTTAACATGGACGGAATCGTTCAAAGTGCCAACGACAATTTTTTAAAGAGCATGGGATATTCACTGGATGAAATTAAAGGGAAGCATCACAGAATGTTTTGTGAAGATTCTTTGGTGACAAGCCCTGCCTATAAAGAATTGTGGTCAGGGTTAGGGCGCGGAGAAATGGAAAGCGGCAGGTTTAAAAGAATTGGGCGCGGAGGAAAAGTGATCTGGTTGCAGGCCGCCTATACTCCAATCTTTGATTTAAACGGCAAGCCTTACAAAGTCGTAAAATATGCGACGGATATTTCTGTTCAGGTAGAAGTGGAAGAAACTGTAACAAGAATGGCGAATGAATTTTCCGCAAACGCAGTCGACATTTCTTCAAAATCAACGGCCGTTGCACAAGGGGCACAGACATTGGGCGCCACAACTGAAGAAATGAGTGCCTCAATAGAAGAGTTAACAGCATCGATTAACTCAATCGCCCAGAATTCAAAAAATACAGATTTAGTGGCAAAAGCAACTCATGAAGAAGCAGAAATAGGATTAAAGGCCATTACCAAAGCAATAGAAGCGATGGATTTAATCAGTAAATCTTCTGAAGACATCAGCGAAATTGTGAAAGTGATAAATGAGATCGCCAACCAAACAAATCTTCTGGCATTCAATGCTGCCATCGAAGCCGCCCGTGCAGGCGAACATGGGCTTGGGTTTTCAGTTGTCGCAGACGAAGTAAGAAAACTGGCGGAAAGATCTTCAAACGCGACAAAAGAAATTTCTAAACTGATTAATGAGTCAGTCAAACGTGTTGCGCAGGGAAGTGAGATTTCAAAACAAGCAGGCCTTGCCTTCGATAAAATTGTAACTGGAGTCAATAAAACGACTCAGGCCATTTCAGAAGTTTCATGTGCGGCCGAGGAACAATTGTCTGCGGCCAAAGAAATCAGCAATGCCATTACACAAGTTGCAGAAGAAACCGAAAAATCGGCAGCTGCCTCAGTGGGAATTGCAAACGCAACAAAAGGTCTTACTTTAGGGGCAGAAGAGTTAAAAGCAGTGGTTGCCAAGTTTAAAGCATGAGTTATTTTCAACAAATGATCGAAGAAGATGAAATGGATGAATCAACTTTAGAAAAATTTATAAAATTGGTTCATCTTCATACGGGAATCACAATGTCCTTCTCAAAGAAGAATCTTCTTCAGGGAAGAATTAGACCAAGGTTGAAGAAACTAGGACTGACAACTTACCAAAGTTATCTTGATTTTCTTGCTGAAAATAAGCATGAGAAGCAAGAATTTATCAATATAATCACGACTCATGAAACTTCATTCTTTAGAACGACAAGAATATGGGATTATTATTGCAATGAATTTCTTCCGCGCTGGTTTGCTGAAAATCAAAACCGACAATTAAAAATCTGGTCAGCAGCAGCTTCCACTGGCGAAGAAAGTTATACAATCGCTATCTGCTGTGAAGAGTTTCGAGAAAAGAATCCAGGTTTTGACTATCAGATTATTGCGACTGATATTTCAACGGATGTCATTGAAATGGCAAAAAGCGGAGTGTATTCCGGAAGATCGATTGAAAATTTTAAATCGAATGTCCTTCTATTTAAAAAGTATATGTTCCAGGCGGACGAAGGCTTTAAAATTAAAAGCAATATTCAGTTAAAGGTAAGGTTTGGCACGCACAATCTTTATCACCTCTCAAAGGAAAGTGATTTTGACATTGTTTTTATCCGCAATGTGCTGATCTATTTCAAGCCTTCTGATCAGGAAATTGTCTTGGCAAATATCAGACAAGCGATGAGAAATGAAAGTGTTCTCATCCTGGGAGAGTCAGAGTCACTCAATGCTTTGAAAACTTCCTTTGATTATGTTGTTCCTCTTGTTTACTCGACGAGAAGGAGCTGAATTGAATACTCAAAAAGAGCTTCATGTGAATATTGGAGAAGTAAAAATTGGAAGTATGGGGGATGTTTTAAAAACCACTCTGGGCTCTTGTGTTGGAATCGCCTTTTTGTGGCAAGAAAAAGAAATGTGCGGCCTTGCCCATTGTCTTCTCCCGGAAGGAGAAAGCTCTCATCACCATGTGCTAGGGGCGAAATATGTGACTCAGGCCATCCCTTCACTTATTTCCCTCATGAAAATAAAAGATGAAAGTGACAAAAAACAAATTGAAGTTTTTCTCATTGGTGGAGCGAACATGATGGAGCAGCTCTTACAAAGTCATTCCAATATTGGAATCATGAACGTTCATGTTGCAAAAAAACTTCTTAAAGAAAAAGGTTTCAAAATTAAGAGTGAAGAAATAGGCGGTAAGCACGGAAGGCATGTCACAATCGATTGTTCGACATGTAAGGTGCACATCTCTCTTTTGGACGCTGGAGAAATTAAAAGTGAATGCTGAAAAAAAAGGTCAGGAAATATACGGCTCGTTTTATTTAGATGAAACAGAGTTTGCTATTAATGTTCGTTCCATTCAGGAGGTCGTCAATTACCCAGGACGAATCATTCCTATGCCGCTTTCTCCCGAATTCATGGTTGGTGTTTTCAATTTAAGAAATCTCATCATTCCGATTATTAACCTGAAAAAGCTTTTAAAATTTAAGGACGATATAATTACGGGCGAAGAAAAAATAGCCATTGTTGAACACCTTGGGGTTCGCGTCGGATTAATCTTTGATCGCACCAGCGAAATTATCCGCACAAAAAAAGAACATCACAGCTTGTTTAATTACAAAGAAGGCGATCTGCCCAATATAATTTCTGGCGCTATCAAATTGGATGAGCAAAGACTTCTCCAGTTGATAGATCCCTTCGCGCTTATGGAAATTGAAAACATTCCCCTTGTTGCCGAATATCAGCAGTCGAGGGCCGCTATGAGAGTGGACCGACTTCACTCTTCACGGAAAAAATGTATTTCATTCAAGCTGGGGGAAGTTTCTCTGGCCTTTGATATTTCTGGCATTCACGAAATTGTAAAGGTGACTGAAATTAAGCAATCGACTTTTCAGACTGAATCCTGCCTGGGCATTATAAATCTTAGAGGACAAATTGTTCCTGTTATTAATTTTGCCTATCTGCTTGGACTGTCTTCTCAACCGCAAGCTGATATTGCAGACAAAAGAATTATTATTTTAAAACTTGAAAAAGAATTGTTTGGACTTCTGGTTGATGGAGTTGAAAACATCATTTCTTATACTTCAGAAGAAGTCATACCTGTGCCTCTTTTATTTAAAGAGCGGACAACTCTTTTTGAAGGCTGTCTTCCTGCCAATGAACAAAGTAATGAAAAAGAAATTCTTTTACTCAATCATGAGCACGTTTTATCAAATGATGAAATACTTTCTATCACTCATGGACACAGTAATATTTACCAATCGGCGGAAGTTGCGAAAGAAGAGCTGCGGAAAAAGGCATCAAAGAGAGAAGCTTATATTTCTTTCAAGCTCAATAATCTCTTTGGCATTTCCATCAGTGAAGTTCGCGAGATCATCAACTTTCCCGATGAACTATTAACGCCTCCCGGGCTTCCTTCTTTTGTCTTGGGAATGCTTAATTTGAGAGGTGAAATGGTGACGATTATCGATACGAGAAGTCTTTATGCTTTTCAGGATGAAAAAAGAGATCGTGCAAACTCTAAAGTCCTCATCTTCATCAGTCATCAAGAAAAATTTGGTTTAGTCGTCGATTCAGTTGAAGATATTATTCACATCGATGGTGAACAAAAGATGAAAGTGCCAGGGGTACTTGTTCAACAGGTCAAAGACCAGTTTGAAAATGATATCAAAGAAATCGTTTCTTATGCCAAAGACAATCAAAGAGAAACGGTCTTAATTATTTTGAATATTAACCCAGTCACTGAACGAATCAAGAAATCGATATGTGCTTAAGGCAAGTGCCAGCAGACTTTCTAATCATGCCCTTGCAAAAATGTGCGCGATAGAGCAATTCCTAAATTCGCACCAAAAAGCAATTCACCCCAATCTGTTGATCCGCCGATCGCTTCTCTAAACGGCGGCTCTTTTTTTCCTGGATACGCGAGCGTTCTCAACCCAGAATAAGTCGCATAGTAATACAGTGGCCCCATCTGCAATCCCGCCATCGTCATGAGATTAGTGGAATAGCCATTGCGCTCTAAAGATTTATTGGCAAACTTCACCTGGAAAAGTCCACGCTCTGTCATCTTAGTTAAGTCGTAATAGCGATCTTCATCCGGAGCATAAGTGCCCATATCAAAATAACGTCCCCACATTCTCATGAGGCCAAGAAAAATTCGGAAGCCCGTTCCTTGTCCATCATTTCCACCGTTAAGTTTTGCCAGAAGATTCACTGGTCTTAACGTATAAAAAATTCTTCTAAATTGAGTTGTATCAGTTCTTGCAACAACTCCACCGCCGCGCAATCTCCACATAATCGACGACACGTACATTGTGATGTATTCGCGATCGCTGTCTGTTAAATTGGGGTAGGGAAGAATGGCCCGCGTTTTACCTGTCGCCAGAACTTTTTCGCGATCAAGCTCTGCCTGTTTACGTCCATCTTCATCAATTTTTTGCAGGTAACTTTCTGCTGTATCAATTTCTCTCTTTAACTGATTCACTTGTTGTTTCAAGTTTTGCAATTCAGTGCTGTTCATTTCAAAACATCGCTCATGCTCTAAAGCATTCATTAATCTTGAAACGATTTCTTTATTGCGCTGAACTTTTTCCTGCAAATCTTCCATGCGTATTTTTGTTAAAAGCATGCGCATTCTCGTCAGCGTTTCTTTCGTCACTAAGTTTTCAGGAAGATTCATAAAGCGAATCGGCCAAGCGATCGTTTGAATCAGTCCGGGCAAATGACTGATGCGATTTATTTTCACTTCCCCTGCAGGGATTTCATCAACGTAAAGTTCAGGTTGATAAGTGTTTTGGCAATTTAAAAAAAGATCGTTTTCTTTCTCAAGTGATTTAAAGACTAGCTTTGAAAAAGGACACGAGTTTTTAAGACGGGGAAGTTCCTGAAGATTAAAATTTTTATGACCTTCACAGAGAGCAGGTGTTTCAAGTGCCGACCATGGTTTTCCGACAGGGTGACTCGCGCGCTCCATGAGATCAGCGACTTCGTGAAAGATGTACATGTCTATAGAAGCAATGCTGAGTTTTCTTACAGAACTCGCTTCTTCTTTTGTGATTTCAGTTGAAAGCCCTGCATAGACATCAGTGATATCGCTTCGACTTTCCAGACCTCTGTTTTGGAATTCAAAAGAGCGGTATGTTTCAGCAGAAGCTGAAAGCGAAAAAGCTAATAGGAGGAGAACGATAGAATTTTTCGTAATGATTTTCATCTGAGGTACGTATCATTGGATGGACGTACTGTAGAGAGGTCTAAAAAATTTTCATAGCCCCAACTTTGTCCCATGAATGTCTTTGCCATAGTTACAGTTTTCTTCGTGAAACTTTTTAACAGCTTCGTCGAGCGATCCTGTTTGTCTTGGATCCTTTGGCCGCACTTGAGAATTAATAAAGTAGGCTACGTCCCAGGCATCCTGGTCAGAAAGCTGACCTCCCTGACTTAAAGGCATGTTGGCCTTTATGAATCCAGCAGCGGTATTTATCCGATGCATGCCCGCACCCCAGTTATAGGATTTTTCTCCCCATAAAGGTGGAAAGACGGCCTGTCCATTTGAGAACTGGCCTTCACCATTTTTCCCATGGCAAATTTGACAGTTTTTTTCGAACACGAGCTGGCCCGCCTCCCAGGAAGGTGGGCGCGGTGGATCTTTCAAGACCGGATAGACTCGGCCGGGAAGATTTTTACCAACCGGAGCTCCGGTCGCCATCCAATACATGTACACGACTAAAGCTTTCATTTCCGGAGCGTCTACTGCTGGAGCTTTGCCGTTCATGCTGTACATGAAGCAACCCTGCATTCTATTTTCAATCGTGTCGACATTTTTCGTTTTCGCTCTATAAGCAGGATACATTCCGTACGCTCCCCATAAAGGGGCGGAGTCAGCAAGTCTTCCGGAATCGAGATGGCAATTGACACAGTTGAGGGAATTTCCCACATACGGTTTGGCGTAAATTTGTGTCTTGGTAAAAATATCTCTTCCTTGTTTGACTAGTTTTCCGAATTCGTTATCGGGAATATCTTTCTCTGATGGAGGTTGAAAAAAATCACTCTTAGCTGACGTTGGAATGTAGTTTCCATATGACGTTTGGGCGGCAGAATCTGGAAGAGAGCTTAAGTATTCTACAACGGCTTCAGCTTCTTGTTTGGAGAGTTTTGTTGCAATCGTTCTCATTAAATTTTGCGGATCATTTTTTCTGGAGCCGTTTTGAAAGGATTGCAAAGCTTGAGTCAGATAAATTTTTCCTTGATTGGAGAGCGGAGGAAAAGTTTCTCCCACGCCAACACCACCCGGCCCATGACAGGAAAAGCAAGCAGGAATTTTTTTATCCCAAAGTCCTCTTTCAGCAATCCATTTTCCTTCATTCCATCTATCTGTTGAAGATGATTTTTCTGATTTACTCACTGGGGGTAAACTTGAAAAATAAACGGCCACACTTCTTATGTCTTCATCACTCAGTGCTTTAGCAATTGGATTCATGACATCATTGTTGCGTAGGGGGCCCTGATAATCTTTGAGTTGCTTCGTGATATAGACAGAATTCAGTCCGGCAAGTTGAGGAAAACCATTTTCCTGCATACCTTCACCATTTTGCTGATGGCATGTAAGGCAAGGTAGTGCGCCTTTTTGATTTCCTTCTTGAACAATTTTTTTACCAGCAGAAGCGTCGTCGCCCAAAGCGATGTGAAAGCATGATTGAATGAAAAGAATAAAAAGAATTAAGCGCATCGTTTCCCCCGAGATAATCGAGCAAGACTTGTTTAGCCTAGCTTTTTCCAGAGGGAATGTGCAAAAGAAAATTAACTATAACTTTTGGTTATCGAATCAATTTTTAAAGCGATGAAACTTGCTTTAAGATAGCAGGAACTTGATCAAGATTTGTCTTCGCTTGAATGATGAGTTTAACAGCGTCAGCTTGCTTCAATTTTCCTTCAAGCATTTTCTGACAAACGACTGGCTCAAGAGGATCAGTAATAGCGTAAACGCTTTTGTGTTGCGGCCATAAATTGTCTTCGCTATTGGCGCCGCCAGCACAAAGGGGGATCAGGTGATCAATTTTAAAATCCAGTCTGTTCATTGAAGAGATACTAAAACCAAAAAGCTTATCGTATTTTTGGATGACAGCTTTTTTCGTATAAGAATCAACATTTCGCTCACAGTAGGCGATTTGTTCCGGGTAACGGAATGCCGTAGGACTTGAACAAAGCTTACCAGGAGTTTCTTCTAAGATGGGTGATTTCGGAAAACGAGCGCCTTCTCCGGCAGAAAGAGTTAAGGACGTGAGGATCAGGAGGGAAGCGAGAACGATTGTTTTCATGTTTCACCTAATGGGTTGGATTAGGGTAAACTTATAATGTGCTTTTAAGATTGTCTAAAGAAAAAGAAAAAAAAGAAGAACAGTGTAAAACTTCTCTAAAGATGAATTCTTAATAAAGTAGTGAGAAAAATGATGGAAAAAATGGGAGTGGATTTAAAAAGAATGGAGCGGGATAAGAGACTCGAACTCTCGACCTTCTGCATGGCAAGCAGACGCTCTAGCCAACTGAGCTAATCCCGCATTTCGATTTGTGTACCAGCGATATTAATGGGAGAGGACCATTAAGTCAAAGGAAAATTCACGGTCTATGAAAGTTGTACAGGCACGGACTCGCCCTTTCTGTTTAAAAGAGTCCCTGAAAAAGCGAACGTTTCCGGATTAACCGCAGAGATTTTGCCTTCTCCGCCCGGAACATCGATCACGTATTGCGGAAGCGCCCAGCCCGACAAGCGGTCGTGGAGGGGATGAACGATTTTACGGCCCTCTTCCAGACTCATCCAAAAATGCATGGCCCCTTTTGCCTGATCCGGATGGTGCAGGTAATACGGCTTCACTTTGATATCTGAAAGCATCGTGAATAATTCAGCCAGCGTATCAGTGTTGTCATTCACACCTTTTAAAAGCACTGTCTGCGAATACACTTCAATGCCTGCTTCAACAAACATGGAGAGCACGGCCTCTACATCACCAGTGAGTTCCATCGGATGATTGATATGAACCATGATCATCGCTCTCTTAAACAAGTGCTTGGCACTCGTCATGATATCGATCAAGCCTTCATCAATTCTCGAAGGAAGAATGACCGGCGTGCGCGTGTGAAAACGGATGTATTTAATCGATTCAATTTCTGAAAAATCCTGGATATAACCGGCCAGCTTTTCATTGGCGAGAATAAAAGGATCTCCACCTGTAAAAATCACTTCGTTAATGTCTGGATTTTCTTTCAAATAGCTTTTTGCCAGCTCAAAATTCTGATTGAACATTTCATCGCGTTCAGAGAGTTCATTTTTTCTGAAACAATAGCGGCAAGCAATGGGACAAATTGGCGTCGGCGCAAACAGCACGCGGTTTTGATAGCGGTGAATAATGCCCGAACCCTGACTGTGAACTTTGTCGCCAATCGGATCGAGGCGACCGGCGTCCATATTTTCGCCTTCGTGAGGAAGAAACTGCAATCCCAGTGCGGAATCCACTCCGAAGAGTTTTATTTTCTCCGCCATATTTCTAGGGATAAAAAGAGGATAATTTGTTTTAGGAAAAGGTTTTTCGAAGAAAGCTTCCAGCTCTTCATGCGTGCGGATCGCGTGTCTGAAATCTTCAATCCAGCCTTGATCGCTCATTCTCTGATATCCTGAATTTCATTTTCATCAGCGGTCGGTTTTCTTGCCGCGAGCTCTTTTTGATGATGCCATTTCGCCCACGCTGCACACCCGCGGATGAGCAGAGCGCCCATGATCGACATGCCGATAAAATGATAAAGAACTTCAGTCATCGTAAATGCACCGGAGTTCGAAAGAACGTAGTACATCCATTTGAGCAGAATCAAATGCAGCACCAGAATAATGAGCTGTTGAAAACGATACCAAAGATTATATTTATTGATGAAATTTTTCATTTAGTGAGCCATTCGCGGATTTGTTCAGCACTCGGATGTCTGAGCGCCGTAATTTTTTTCAGCTTAAAAGATTTGTACATATCACTCAACAAACATCTGGCGTACAGAATATTTCCATCCGGAGTGTTGAGAAGACTGTTGAGTTTCACAGGGCGATATTCATTTTTTCTTTGTCCGCCGCTGTATTTGATTTCAATCACGGCCGCCTCGCGCACGAGCTTATTCAGCTCTTCCAAATGCACAGGCAATTCTTCATTAGTTAATTCATCAAAATCGCCGAGAGAAAAAAGAAAGCCGTTAGACTTGAGTTCACTGTGCTTCGTCTCATTGGTTAGTCGTTCAAGACTCTTCACAAAAACTTTCAGAGAAGCAAAAGCATCGTCCAGAGCGCGGTGATGATTCACGAGAGGAATCCCAAGCTCTTTAACCAATGTCCCGAGCTTGTGATTAATCATTTCTTTATGGGTGACACGCGACATTTTACAAGAACAGTAAACAAGCGCATTGGAGAGTTTAATTTGCTCGCGCTGAAGTCCTATAACGATAAAGCCTAAATCAAATTTAGCGTTGTGAGCGACCAGCGGAATTTCGCCGAGGAATTCTTTAAGCTCGGCTAGAACCTGTCCTAATTTGGGAGCACCTACAACCATGTCATCAGTAATATTGTGAATGGCGGTCGTGTGTGTCGGAATGGGAATTTCCGGATTGATGAGCGTTGCAAAAACACTCGCTCCATCAGGAGTGATTTTATAGGCCGCAATTTCAATAATTTTATCGACGAGAGGAGACAATCCTGTCGTTTCCAGGTCGATTGCGATCAGGCCTTGCGGAAAAAATTCAAACAGCGTCTGTCGCTCAATGTCGCTAAGATTCAAGCCCAGGGTATCACCTGAGATTCTTGAAGATTCTAGCGCGGAATTTGACAGTCCTTTCATTGACAACAAGGGGCATCACCTTTAAAACTTTAGCCGTACTTTATACTAATAAATTTAAGGATTCAATGAATGAAAACTTTTGATGTCGTAGTCCTTGGCGCGGGCCCTGGCGGTTATGTAGCTGCAATCAGAGCAAGCCAACTTGGAAAGAAAGTCGCAATCGTAGAAATGGATAAAATGGGCGGAGTTTGTTTAAACCGCGGATGTATCCCAACAAAAGCTGTTTTAAAGTCAGCGCACTCAGTTCATGAACTTGCCGACATGAAAGAACTGGGAATTAACGTTGAGTTAAAAGGTCTTGATGGATCAGTCGCTGTTAAACGCGCTTCTGGTATCTCGGATCGCATTTCTAAAGGCGTGTCTTTTTTGATGAAGAAAAACAATATCGAAGTACTGGCTGGCTTCGGTAAAATTAAAGACAAAACAACTCTTGAAGTAAAACTTGCTTCTGGTGTTGAAACAGTAAAATTCACAAACCTGATTGTTGCAACAGGTGCTCACTACAAAACTTTCCCAGGTCTAGAACATGACGGAAAACGTTTAATAGGTGCGTGGGAAGCTGTGAAAATGGAAACACTTCCAAAATCAATCGGCATCATCGGAGCAGGCGCTATCGGTGTTGAGTTTGCTTACTTCTGGAATGCTTTCGGTGTAGATGTTCATATTTTCGAACTTCAAAAACACCTTCTTCCCATCGAAGATGAAGACTCTTCAATCGAAGTGGAAAAAGCGTACAAAAAGTACGGCATCAAAATGTCACTGGGAATTGAAGGCGTTCGCGCAGTCAACAATGGAAAAGATGTTTCAATTTTCGTGAAAGAAAATGGAAAAGAAACTGAACACAAATTTGAAATGGGATTGATCGCTGTCGGTATGACAGGAAACATCGATAACATCGGCCTTGAAGCAGCAGGCATCAAAACTGAAAAAGGTTTCATTGCCGTCAATACAATGTATCAGACAAACGTTCCGAACATCTACGCAATCGGCGACGTTTCTGGACCACCTCTTCTGGCGCACGCAGCTTCTCACGAAGGTGTCGTTGCTGCTGAACACTTAAGCGGCAAACACCCGCACGCGATCGACAAGATGAACATCCCGGGATGTACTTACTGTCAGCCGCAAGTAGCTTCTGTTGGTTACACAGAAAGAGAATTGAAAGCAAAAGGGATCGAATACAAAGTCGGAAAACTTCCATTCGTTGCTAACGGTAAAGCGGTTGCTTCAAATGAAAAAGAAGGCTTCGTAAAAACATTGATGGGGAAACACGGCGAAATGCTCGGGGCTCACATCGTAGGAACTCAGGCGACAGAACTTATTCACGAATACGCTCTCTTCAAAACAATGGAAGGGATCGATGAAGAAATTTTTGCGACTGTTCACCCGCACCCGACACTGGGCGAGTGGCTTGGTGAAGCTGTCATGGCATCGAAAGGCCGCGCTTTAAACTTTTAAGAAATAGTTACTAGGAGAAAATAAAATGAGACACGAAATCGTAATGCCGCAAATGGGAGAGTCGATCACGACAGGAACAATTACAAAGTGGCACAAACAACCAGGCGACACAATTAAGCTGGATGAAATCCTTCTTGAAATCTCGACTGACAAAGTTGAATCAGAAATTCCTTCACCAGTTGAAGGCCGTATTGAAGAACTTCTTTATAAAGAAGGCGATACTGTAGACGTTCAAAAACTAATCGCAATCGTTGAAGACGATATGTCTGTCCCTTTCAAAGGCGCAGGCGGCGCTCCGGCAGCAGCTTCTGCAGGAAAAGCAGCAGCTCCAGCGGCAGAAGCTCCAAAAGCGGCAGCAGCCCAATCAGCAGCACCAGCAGCGGCAGTTGAAATTCATGACGACAGATTCTACACTCCGCTTGTCAAAGCAATGGCCCAAGAAGCAGGTGTACCTCTTTCTGAACTAGCTAACGTGAAAGGCACAGGCGCAGCTGGACGAGTAAATAAAGCAGACTTCGAAGCTTACGTTGCTAATCGTGGATCAGCTCCAAAAGCAGCTCCAGCAAAAGCAGCAGCTCCTCAAGCTCCAGCCTACACAGGTCCAGTTTTCACATCGACAGACAGAGTGGAAATCATCCCTATGGACAACATGAGAAAAACTATCGCTCGCAACATGCAAGCGTCTAAACTCACTTCTCCGCACGTTAACTCAATCGACGAAGTGGATATGACAAATCTTGTGAAGTTCAGAGAGTCATTCAAGAAGCAATTCGAAAAAGAAGAAGGCTTCTCTTTGACTTACACTCACTTCATCTTGTACGCGATCGTTCAAGCTCTTAAAGAGTTCCCGATCGTAAACGCCTCTATTGATGGCGACAACATTGTCATGAAAAAAGACATCAACCTTGGTTGTGCTGTAGCAGTTCCAGGAAATGGTCTCGTTGTTCCGGTTATCAAAGGCGCAGACAACCTGAACATCAGAGGAATCGCAAGACAACTCGACGTTCTTGTGAAGAAAGCGAAATCTAAAAAATTGACTATGGATGACCTGACTGGTGGAACATACACGTTCACAAACAACGGTTCATTCGGTGTTCTTATCGCTACTCCAGTTATTCTTCAGCCACAATTGGGGATTTTCTGTGTAGGAACAATCGCGAAACGTCCGATCGTTACAAAAGACGATGCGATCGCTATCCGTCACATGATGTACGCAACTCACACTTACGATCACCGTGTAATCGACGGCGAAATCGGATCGAAGTTCCTACGTCACGTCATCAACACACTACAAACAATGGATCCGGCAGCTCTATTTTAATTAAGGAGTCTCTATGAAATTGCTTTTGGCTTTAATTCTTGTCACCTCTTCTGTCATGGCCGCTGAAAAGCCAAGCTACGGCGTGGACGTTGATGAGAACACAAAAACAGTAACGCTTGAAGTGTTTAACAATGATGATGCGGAAGTGGAATGCAGATATTCTGTAAGCTATTTTGTGAATGTCATTAATTTTAAAAAGCAATTCGGAACAATGATCCTTGGACCAAAAAGTGGAGCTTCAGTCAGCTATTTTAACGACAAAGCTGATCTCATTGCTCGCGCGCGTGCTAACGTTTCTTGCGAATAATTTAAATGATATCTCCCGGAGCGATTGTTCCGGGAGATTTTTTAGAACTAATCTTTCAAAATAAAATTCTTATACTCGCCAATTCTCTTACCAGTATATTTTTCAATTGTATCAGCAAGAATTAAACGAATATCTTTTGATGTGAGTTCCAACGGAAGAGACATAATATCGATGTCATTCTTATTTTCGCGAATCCAATTGGCCATGACTTGAGGATGCGTGCCTGTAAAGGGACGTAGACCCCAGAATCGTTTATAACCAAAGTCTTTACTCTGATGATTTTCACCGTGGTACAGTTTTTCAAAAGTCTGGATCTTTTTACTCATGACACTTTCTTTGCGGGCCCATCCGTAATGGTAGACGGTCGCATTGACGCTCAGACAATTGAGCTTGGACTCATCGGCATGGCGGAAGCCCTGAGCATCTTTCCACGAAAGAATACCTTTGTGATTTCGGATCAAACGCACTTCGCGCTTATAAATATTTTTTGAAAATTTTTCGATGTTCACGTTGCCGTAAAAATGGCAATACTTGAAAATCAGCCCATCGATATCGGGACGATTATCGAGCTCTTTTACTTTGGCCAAAATCGTCTGGTAATCCTGCTCGTGAAGAGCTTCGTCGCCCTGGATGTACTGAATGTATTTACCGGTCGCAGCTCTCATCGCAATATTTGTTTGTTCAGAAAGAATCAATCCATTTTTTCTTTTGGCCGGATCCCACCAAGATTTCAAAAATTTAAATTGAGGACCTTTAAAAGTATCATTCAAGTATTCCCAAGTGCCGTCATCGCCGGTGAGTTCGGGATTGTCGAAACCAACGTTGATAATGATTTCATCACAGAAGGGAAGAATGCTTTCAACACTTTCTTTTATCGGATAGCCGAGCGATAAACCGTTCTTGATGAATGTAATTCCACTGATATATTTTTCCATGGCGATAGATTATCCTTTCTGGATTAGTTTTTTCAAGACGAGAAGGGCCTTTTGCATTAATATTTAGTTCATATGTACAGTTCAGTCATTTGCTCAACCTATAATACGCCACGTTTCCTGGAATTAGTCCTTGATTCTTTGCTTTATCAGGACACACATCAATTTGAATTATTGATCGCAGACGATGGCTCTCAAGAAGAGACAAAAAAACTGATAGAGGACTTTCAAAAAAAGGCTCCTTTCAAAATTGTGCATCTCTGGCATGAAGATCTGGGATGGAGAAAATCACAGATCCACAATATGGCCATTGCCCGCGCCTCATATGATCATTTGATTTTTATCGACGGCGACTGCGTCCTGGCTCCGGGCTTTATCCGCGATCATCAGTCGATCTTTGAACAAGAAAAAGAAAACTACGTACTCATGGGACGAAGAGTGGAGCTGGGAGAAAAGCTGACAGCTACTCTCACTGTTCAGAACTACCGCAGTAAATTGATGTCTCCACTTAGTCTGGCGCTTCTCTTTTCATGTGCCGTCAATGATTCTCGCGCCTATATGAGAAAGTTCAGCTTTCACAATTCTCTTCTTCGCAAAATTTATAGCGCTGATAAGGTCAACGATCTTCTTGGTTGTAATTTTTCATTGAATAAAAAAAGCATGCTTTTGATCAACGGGTTTAACGATGATTATCAGCGTGGGGAAGACGGCGATATTTTTGTCCGTCTGAGAAACACTAATCACAAACTCATCGGCAAAAAATATTTTGCAGTGATGTTTCACTTGTATCACGGCAGAGGGAATTATCAGTATGTCGATGATAACTACGAGAAGATTATTCAGATTCGCGATTATGTTCGCGCTGAGAACGGATTGAATAAATACCTTAGCCCAATTTCTTAGACCGGAATTCCTTATCCATTTGCCCCTTTCTGATGTGCTGAACATTGTAGATGTAGAGCTTCACCATGCAGCGATGAAGTGCTTCCATCATGGTCATGATAAAACCAATTCTTCCTGCACGCCATGATTTCAACATCACTTGAACAAAAGTCCCGATAAAGGAAAGGACGACGACGAAAGCATTTGTCGAACGACCTCGTTCCAGTTTTTCATTGGCAATGAGAATGGAAAAACGCGGCAGTTTCATCATCATTTGATCAAGAGAGTAATCAGGATTATGCAGAATGCGCAGGTGAGTAGGAAATTCTCCCATCTCCGGATGATCGTGAGTGCAAAGAACACCATCAATCAGATGATTGTGGTGATTTCCACCGGAATAGCGGATGTGCTGGCGCTTAAAGAAACGCTCCTGAAAATCGCTGCTACCGAAGCCGTATTCGACCGCATGGCCTTCAAAATATTCAGTGCGCATGATCTTATACATTTTTTTCGGAAGCGCGTTTAAATCGAGTTTGCGGATGTAATCGTTGAGCTCTGGTGTAGCGGCCTCATCCGAATCCATCATCAAGCACCAATCCAGCGTTGCTTTCTCCAGCGAAACATTTCGTTGCTCAATAAAACCCGGCCATGGATTGTGAGTAAACTTCACATTGGGGTAAGAGCGCGCGATAGACTCGGTCTGATCCTTGGAGCCTCCATCAATGATGATGATTTCTTCATAGTCTTTTAATGAGTCCAAACAGCGCTTGAGAGTCGCCTCGGCATTTTGAGCAATAATGAGAACTGAAACAGGAATGGTTTGCATGTGAGCATTATAAAGTGAGGGAACCAGGCTTGAATACAAAAAAAAAGGCCTGCAGTAAGCAGGCCTTTATAGAATGGACTAGAATTTTTGGATGTCGCTAATAAGCGTCGGGTAATCGATGAAAGGATTTCTGTTTCCTTGCACTGCCTGAATCGCGTTGTTTCTGTCGATTTCTTCTTGATCAACTGGATCAAGATCATTCCAACGGCGAAGAACTTCTTCTTCTTTACTTGGGATGGCGATTTTGTAACGAACTGAGAAGTAGAAAATCGCGCGAGCTGTATTTCCTTTCTGAGCTAGAGGTGGTTCGAAACCATCGTCTCCACCAGTAACAGGTGAACCAAATTTTGAGATTTCACAGTTTGTTTCTGAAAGCTGACCATTGTCGCTTGAAACTTCTGTAAAGTTGTCATTGCCGCGGATTGAGTTAGCGCGAGAGTCAGTTGGGAACAAGTGGTGCAGATCTGATTTCTGCATTTCATTTGGGTATGCCCCAGTGAATTTTGATTGTGGCCAAGTGTGTTCGCAATTGATTTTTGTCCCTTCAGGAATTCTTCCTGGAGCAACACCTGCATTCGCATCAAATCTCTTTTGGCAGTAAACGTCGCTGATGTAGTAACCTTTGCCATCGTTCTTTAAGAAAAGTTTTCCGAAAAGAACTTTTCTAGCTCCATCGTAACCAAGAACAACTTGATTTGCTGACGTTAGCTTGTTGAGCTCGGCCTTTAGCATGTCGTTTTTAAGAACGTGTGATTGGAGTTGAGTCGCAAGAGTTTGTGGGTAGTAGTTCAGAACAAGTGGATTACCTGCAAAAGCAGATGAGATTAACAGAACGAAAAGTGCGATTGTAATTTTCAAAAGTCTTCCCTTTGTGAATGTTGTTCGGACAAAGGGAAGATAAGATTTGTAATTAGGTTTGGCCAATAGAAAACATTAGTTGAAGCTAATAAAATACTTACTTTTTTCTGTAAGATTGTTTGCTATGGTGCTTAAAATTTTGAGATATCGTTAGCGAGTTCTGGAAAATCTACGAATGGATTGCGGTCACCTTGTAGTTTTTCAATCTCATTATTTCTGGTCATTTCTGCGTCATCTACTGGATCTTGTTCATTCCATTTTTTGAGGAACGCTTGTTGTTCATTTGAGATCGCCATTTTGTAGCGCACAGAGAAGTAGAATAGCGCGCGAGCGACGTTTCCTTTATGCTCTGCAGGTGGTTCGAAGAAAGTGTGTCCACCAGAAACTACTGAAGCTCCCGATTTGCTGGCATCGCAGTTTTTTAGGTTTTCATTAGAAACAACTTCTGCGAAATCAAAATTTCCACGAGTCGAATTCGCTTTTGAATCCGTAGGGAAAAGATGGTGCATGTCTGATTTTTGAAGTTCATTGTTGAAGGCCCTTGTAAATTTACTTTGTGGCCATGTGTGTTCGCAATTGATCTCATTTTGATTAATTGGAGTGGGAACTTCTCTGTTGCAATAAACTTCTTTCAAGAAGTTTCCACGAGAATCAGATTGTACGTGCAGTTTTGTATAAAGATATTGTCTTGCCTGACCGTAACCAACGGCCGTGTGAGAAATACATTTTCCTTTTTTTGGTTCACAGCCAAGCACGTCGTTTTGTCCTTCAATACGAGTGTGAGCAGAGTCGAGAAGAGTAAATAGCATGAACTTCAGATCAGCATTCTTTAATTCTCTCTTAGCAATTAGTTCCTGCATATCATCCGGGTAATAGCGGTTGAAAGCAGGTTGGCCCGCAAGTGAAAGAAGCGGAAGCGCGAGCACAAAAGCAAAAATCAATTTTTTCATTATCATCCTTGGGTTGTGGACTAGTTGTGTGAAGTTCCGCAGAAAGGATAAAAACTTTGTATAAGAATGACTAATGTTTTTTATTAGGTGTCAGTTAATTTTAAATTAGGAATTCATTGCAGGAGCTTATTGGCCCCACAATTTCTCCAAACGTTTCTTTAAACCGTCTTCTTTTCCTTCTGAAGTTGGTTCGTAGAATTTTGGAATGGGGTGTTTAGTGTAATTTTGTTTTATGAAGTGGCCTTCATAAGAATGCGGGTAAAGATATTTTTTTGCTCCAGGCGGAGGATAATTTTTTAAATGGTCTGGTGTATCGATGGTCGCTTGGGCCTTGACGAATTCAAGAGCGGCGTTGATCGCCATATAACTCGCATTCGATTTGTAGGTGGAAGCGAGATACGTTGTCGCTTGAGCGAGAATAATGCGCGCTTCCGGCATTCCAATTTGTGAAATAGCAGTGAGCGCACTTGTCGCGAGTGTCAGTGCTGTTGGATCTGCATTTCCTACATCTTCACTTGCAAAAATCACGAGCCTTCGCGCGATGAAAACCGGGTCTTCTCCACCGTCAATCATGACAGCAAGCCAATGAATGGCCGCTTGTGGATCTGAACCTCTCATGGATTTAATAAAAGCAGAAATCACATCGTAGTGTCGGTTGCCTCCTTTATCAAAGGCGCGCGCATTTTCGATGATGAGTTCTTTAATTGTTTCTTTTGTCGGATTTTGAAGGACACCGGCCGCTTCGAGGGAATTGAGCGCCACTCTTGCATCTCCGCCGGCGAAATCGGCGATGACCCTGATGAGTTCATCTTCTAAGGCTATTTCAAATTTATCTTTGGTCTGAAGTAGAATTTTATAAATATCGTCCGGAGTGAGTTCTTTTAATTGAACAATGTGCATGCGTGAAAGAAGCGCCTTGTTCACAGACACGCGTGGATTCTCGGTTGTCGCTCCAATCAAGGTAAATGCGCCTTCCTCTATATAAGGAAGTAAGGCATCCTGTTGGGCCTTATTAAAACGGTGAATTTCATCTATAAAGATGATGGCTTCCTGTCCGAGTCTGTCGCGCATCTCTTCGGCGGCCGCAATGAGCTTTTTCAATTCGGCCACGCCACCTAAAACAGCATTAAAGGTGTAAAACTCTTTTCCCGATCGCTTAGCGAGCAGACGGGCGAGGGTTGTTTTGCCAGTTCCAGACGGGCCAAACAGAATAATGCTGGGAAAATGGCGCTCTTTTAAATAAGGATAGCTTTTGAAAATCCCGGCGTGACCGACAAACTCCTCGAAAACCTCGGGACGGGCCTTATGGGCGAGAGGAGGCACAATTTTCCCCTTGGAAGCAATTTGGGCTTCGTCTAGAGTATTGAGTGCTGTGTCGAATAGGCTTTTTTGCGTTTTTTCCATGTTTTATGAATTTCGCAGTTGACTGCAAAGCCGGCATATCCTACATTTAGAAAACTTTTTTTCCTACAAATTTTTTGTAGTTTTAATGCCTAGAAAGAGGAGGTGACTTACAATGGCTCAAGACCAACACTCAGCAATTACTGTTATGATCGATGAAAGATCAGGCGTAGAGCGTTCTTTGAAGAAATTCAAAAGAATGTGTGAATCTTTCGGCGTTGTACGCGAGTACAGAAAACGTCAAGAGTACAAAAAACCTTCTGTTAAGAACAAAGAAAAAATCGAAGCAGCAGAAAAAAGAAGAAAGAAAACTGCAATGAAATTCACGAGAGTTTCAAAGTACTAGTTTTTATTTCTTACTCTAAGATTTAAACAATGAAGGCCCGACGAATGTTGGGCCTTTTTTTTTAACTGGTTTTCTGTTTTCTGTTTCGGATCTGTTGGATGTTGGTCGTTGGAAGTTGGATGTTGGATGATCCGTCTTCTGATTTCCGCATCAGATCTGCTTCTGAAAACAGATGACCGATCTCCCAACTTCCAACGTCCAACTCCCAAGCGCTCAGCTAACCGTAAACCAGCTAAACAATTTCCTTCACCAACTCAATCAACCTCGTCTTCAACCGCGTCCGATATGAAGCCTGCCTCTCAACGACAAACAAAGTAAATTCTTCCGGTCGTCCGACCCGCTCAAGCTGACCGCTTTTTAATTCGGCCTCCACCATAAATTCGGGAAGAATGCTCACTCCCAGTCCAGAGAGGACCATTGATTTTCTGGTAATGGACGAATTGGAGATGAGGCTTACGTGCGCTTGTTTTTTATAAGCTCGGTATTCTTTCAGAAGAGGAACATCTTCCGGACGTTGGGTCGCGGCGATGGTCGCAATGAAATTGAGAGCGATTTCTTCCTGATGAAGCTTGGATTTTTTCATAACGAAATGGAAATTTACCGGAGCAAGTTTGCTTTTCACAAGGCCGTTGGGCAGTTTGGGGATGTTGAAGAAAAATCCCATTTCAATGTTTCCGTTTCGGATGTCTTCGATAAACGAGGTGATTGAGCCCGATTGATGTTGAAAGATCACATTGGGAAAATCTTTTCTCAATTCGCGAAGAACTTTTTCGAGAATACCAAAAGAAAGTGAATCGGAAGAAACAAACGAAAATAAAAAACTTTCGCCTTCGTCAAACGCCTGGACGAGATCAGGTATTTTTTCCACGGAATTGAAGATGCTTTCACATTGCTCGAAAACTTTGCGGCCCTCAACTGTGAGGATAACATTCTTTTTTTGTCTCTCTAAAAGTTTGCAGGAGAGGTCTTGTTCCAGCAGTTTAACTGCGCGGCTGACGACAGGCTGTTGGACTTTTAGTTGGGCCGCTGCTTTGGTAAAGCCCCCCAGTTTAGCGACATAATAGAAGTATTTCAGGTAATTGAGATCTGGTGCTTTGTTTTTCATGTATACATCATATCAATCATTTTAATAAATTCGATATATTTTACATATTATTGTAAAAAATGGATAGTGCGCTCCGTGAGAGAGACATGCGTCTCAAAAAACACCAGGGGAGCACAAATGAGATTAGTTTTTTTAGTAATGATGATGGGGATGAGCTTAAAGGCGCAATCTGAAATGAATGTACTTGAAATGAAATTGGGACAAGCCGTTCGTATTCAGTGTGAAAACTCTCTTCCGCACCTTTCTGGAAATATTCTGACGTGTGAAGTGACATGTGAAACCCAAGTCATCAAAACATGGGAAGAAGAAGAAGTTTGTGATCAGAGCTGCTGGAAAGAAAGCAGATTAAAAAGCATCGAAGTTATTGTGACGAAACAACCCGGGAAAAAACTTGTGTTTTCTGCAACAACTACACATGACGAACTGACAAAAACTTTAGAAGAAGCTCAATCAGTGGCCGGCGGAGTTTGCACTAAACTCGCACCGGTACAATATATCAGCAAATAAGAAATAGAATTAAGACCAGCTGAGAAGACGTTGCTCGCCAACAAGCTTTTGAATGTGAGTGATATCTTGAGAAACTTCGATAACACCTTTGTAGTTCTTCTCAGCGTCTCTTATCGCAAAATAGCGAATGTGAATTTTTTTACCGCGGTAATCAATCCAGAATTCAGCATCGTCTTTTGTTCCTTTTTTAAACTCTTCTAGAATTTTTAAAACAGTGCCTACACTTTTCGGTGGATGACAAAAGCGCACTTCGCGGCCAATAACAGCAGCACTTCTCGGGAAGACTCTTTCTTCACCGCGATTGTAAAAAAGAACTCTGTCGTGTTCATCGACATATGTTAGATCCACCGGGAGAAACTGGAGCATGAGATTGATTTGCTCCGGAGACATAAAGCCTTCGCTCAATTGAATCGTTTTACTGATGGCCGAAGCAATGGGCGCTGCAGGCGTCGCTGGAGAGATGGAGGCTTCATCGATTGAAAGCGGTCTGATTCCAAAGGCCCAGCCAATTTCTTCTTCACCAAGGCGCATTTCTTTCCAGTCTTCTTCTTTTAAAAGTTCAAAGGCGTAGGGAAGAAGTCTTTTTTCTTCAACCAGCATCATTCGTTGAAGTTCGCCGACTAACATGGGAAGAAGATTTTTTACTTCTTCAATTTTTTTCTCTTCAATATTTTTTCTTATGGCGCGAACGATATCGCGATTGGCATCGTGAAAGGCCCACATGCCCTGACTTGGTCCATTCCAACCGTATTTTTCGAGATAGGGGAAAAGTTGATTTTCTTTTCTGGTGTAGCGTTTATCGATTTCGGCCACTTGATTAAAGATATTGAAAAAAAGTTGAAAGTCTTTTTCGGTATCGACTTCAGCTAATTGGTGAAGAAGCGAGTTCAACTTTGTATTTTCATTGAAATAGGTTTTTACCGGATGCCATAGGGGAAGTTTTGCGACGAGTTCTTCAAAGTTCATAATAGGTTCTCACAGATGATTTTTGGTCATCTTAGTCCTTTAAAAAGGAGAGAAATATGATGACGGTCATATTTTAATTGGGTCAGAAATTTTATAGTTGAGCATGACCATGTACCTGATAAACACTGTCTTTAAATGCGATTGGAACAAACCTTTGCCTTGGCAAAGAATGTTTATATGCGCTGGTACGGCCACACTTCCTCTTGTCGTTGGATTTCATCTCGGTCAAACGTCAGAAGCTGTTCTTGGTTCACTTCTTGGTGTGGCGCTGTCAATGAACGATCACGGTGGAGTCCTTAAAGACCGATTTAATCATCTCGCAACGACCTCTTTATTTCTTATTGCGGCCTATGCTATTGGCTCGATACTTAACCATAGCGTTCCATTCTTTTTCACTTTTCTTTTTTTGTTTTCATTTCTACTCGGCAAAGTCAAAGGCAAAGGAATTGAACTCGAACGACTCCTGCTTTTTACTCTTCTCAATATTGTGACTGTCGCGGGATTGAAACTTCCGATAGAAGATGTTGTGAAAGGCTCAGCTTATGCTGTGGCCAATTTCTTCTTCTATCTGCTCCTTTTAGTGTTCATTGATAAAAGAGCTGATCTTTCTAAAAAAATAAATAAAAAGCGTCACATCCTGAAAGATTCATTCAAAGAAAGAAAATCTTTTTTATTTGCGATGACTCTTTCTGTTCTAACCACGGCCAGCTATCTTTTTGCCTATCAGCTGAAAATGCAAAGAGAGTATTGGATCGCAGGAACAGTGCTCATAGTGATGATTCCGGAATTATCTCAAACGTGGGTGAGATCTATTCAACGATTTCTTGGAACGCTTGCCGGAATTCTTCTGGTTTTTATTGTCATGAAAATGTTTGGCCAGAGCTACGCTGTGGTTATGGGAATCATCTTTTTTTCTGCTGCTTTTATTCCAGTTGGAATGAATGTGAACTTTTTTATGGCCAATACTTTTATTTCGGGTTTTGTCTTTTGTCTTATTAAAATCACTCTGCCAAAAGAGCTGGATTTGGGGAGCGTGGCCCTCTTGCGACTGATGGACATTGGCGTTGGGGGTTTAATTGGCAGCGCGGGAATCTTTGCTTCTCACCGGATTCATGCAGTAGTCCTTAAAGTTCGTCGATCAATCCCGCGAGTTTAAAATCTTTTTCGCTCACTCCTCCTTCATCATGAGTGGTGAGTTCAACAACGCATTTTCCAAAGGACACAATCAAATCGGGGTGATGATTTTCTTTGTTTGCAAGCCACGCCACCGCGTTTACGAATGAAATGGTTTTCAGATAAGATTTAAATGAAAATTCCTTGGAGAGACAGTTTTTCTCTGGAATAAAAATCCAGCCGGAAAGCTTTTTTAATTCTGTTTCACGTTGACTTTCATTCATAGGATTTCCTCAATGGTTTTCTGCACATATTTTTAAACACTTTTTTAAACACATTTTTAAACAAAAGAACAGTTTGCTTTTTGGACTGCGCAGGCTTACTAATTATTTCATGGATTCAAAAAAAGTCATCATCATAATCACTGCCGCAATGGCGGCGCTGCTCGAAATTATCGATGCTTCTATTGTCAACGTGGCCGTCCCCTCGATGATGGGGAACCTCGGCGTAACTTTAGATGAAATTAGCTGGGTTTCGACCGGCTACATGATTGCTAATTCCATCGTTCTTCCCATTGCCGCATGGCTCGGTTCGAGACTCGGGAGACAGACGTATTTCACCACTGCGATTATGGCCTTTACACTGGCCTCGTTTGCGTGTGGAGTTGCTCCCAATCTTCCAATGCTTGTCATTTTCAGAATTCTGCAAGGGCTTGCGGGCGGAGCGCTTTTGCCGACCTCTCAAACTCTTATTCAAGAGCAATTTCCCCGCGAGAAAGCGGGCCTAGCCTCAGCTGTATTCGGGATGACCGTCATGATCGGTCCCGCGCTCGGCCCAACTCTTGGAGGCTATCTTACTGATCATTTCGGCTGGAGAATGATTTTCAACATCAACGTCCCATTGGGACTCGCAGCTGCGGCCATGTCTTATATGAATATCGACAATGGTCCTAAAAAAGAAACTAAAGATCAGCATGGAATTGACTGGACCGGTCTCTTTCTCCTTTGTATCGGAGTCGGATGTTTTCAATTTATTATGGAAAGGGGAGAAGTCGAAGGCTGGTGGGATTCAAATCTCATTCGTGCCCTTAGCGTTTTTGCGGCCGCAGGCATTTCAACTTTCATCTGGTGGGAGTTAAAAGTTCCCAATCCAATCATGAATTTAAAACTTTTCAAAGACAATGCTGTTCGTTCGGGAACGCTTTTGATGTTATGTCTTGGAGTCATGGTTTACTCACTGACTTTTGTTATTCCAATTTTTGTTGATCATGTTGTTCATTTGACCGCAACTCAAACGGGAGAGTTGTTTATTCCTGGATCACTGCTCACATTTTTTGCGATGATGTTTGTCGGCAACACAATCAAATACGTGAACCCTAAAATTTATGTTCTCATCGGAATGGTTCTCGGAGAAGCGGCCTTGCTTTCAATGAGTCACTTCACTACTCAGACTGGTGAGATCAATGTGTATACTCCGCTCATCTATCGCGGTATCGCCACGGCCTTTTTATTTGCACCGATTAACGGAATGATTCTCGGTCAGTACACCGGAGAATCGCTCGGGCAGGTTTCAGGGATGATGAACTTTTTCCGTCAAATCGGCGGGAGCGTAGGGATTGCGTCGCTCAGCACTTTACTAACCAGATTCAGTTATCAAAACTATGCTGATCTCATGCCGAATGTGACATTGCTGAACCCATCTGTTTATCGCGCTTATGAGCAAGGAAAAATTTTGGGAACAAAGGCCTTAATGGGAGAAACGGGAATCGCAGCAGGCCATCAATTTTCTGTGGCTTCATTGTATTCGCGGACGATGAGACAGGTTTTTATATTGAGCTTCTCTCAGCTCTGCTGGGTCATCATGATAACGTTTGGCCTGGCCCTCATTCCACTTTATATGGTGAAGTTAAAAGGCAAAGTTTCTGCCGTCACTGACGCTCATTAATTTATTCGTGATTTTTTACAGATTTTTTCTTCTTCTCAAATTTCGCAGGAAAGTCTTCCATCGTCATTGAGAGCTGGGCCAGCTCCAGCGGCTTTTTATCGATGAGATTAAAAAGATCTTCGTATTTCTCGATGAAAAAATAAACGGGCTGAAGAATATCAATTCTAAATGGAGTTCTAAAAGCATCGAGAGCATCGAGCGGAACGCGCTCTGGAACTTCACTTTCAACAGAATAAATCACTTCAGACTTGGATGAAAGTATACCGCCACCGTATGCTTTAAATTGGTTGTCTTCTTTGATTAAACCAAACTCAATCGTAAACCAGAATAAGCGGAACAAACGGCGCTGTAATTTCTGATCGGCCTTAAGCGCGAGTTTACCATATTCATTCATAAATTCAGCATAGGGTTCGTTCGTGAGCAAAGGACAATGGCCAAAAAACTCATGGAAAACATCTGGTTCCATAATGTAGTCGAGCTCTTCTGGGATACGGATAAAATTGGCAGCGGGAAAACGTTTTCTTGAAAGTAGACTGAAAAAAGTTTCCGGTTGAATCAAAGCGGGAACGGGTTCTACTCCCCAGCCAGTGTGCGCATTTAAGATGGAAGTGACGTCCATATGCTGAGGAATTTTATTTCCGAATTCCAGCAAATCGAGACCTTTGATGAATTCCTTAGAGGCGCGATTTTTGATGATGTCTTTTTGACGATGAAGCAGAAAGGCCCAGGTCGCATTTTCAATTTCAGTGTAGTGAGCATGGCCGTGCTGATCCAACGGCTTTGATTGATAGACATGTTTTTTTGTCACGCAAAGACTCTCTTATAAACGGGAACTCTGAAAAGAAACATAGAGTAGAGCGCAGGATAAATCATTGCTTCGATGAATTTGTTCGCGCAGTGATATTCAATCTCATCAGCGATGAGAGAAGCCGTCTCATTAATTTTCATCACGCGATGAGTGTGAGTCCATTTTTTAAGCGGCGGAGGAATAAGGACACCTTCGTCTACAAAGGTGATTTCATAATCGCCGCGAAAGTCGGAAGTAATCAGACTTTCCCAGTGCTGAATTTTTCCAAACGTGGTTAATTTTAAATGGACGCGATCACCTTTCTTACAACCGTCGAATCGCTCGACGTCGAGTTTTACCACTGGTGGCTTGAGTGCTTTAAATAATTCGAGATTGAATTTGTTAAAGACTAACTGAAAGTTTTTTTCTACGCGTGTATTGATGACAATTTTCAAGCTGCTTTCTTTAATGAGAATTTAATATTGTCATTATTGTAAAGCGAACTGAAGGGACTTAGCCAGCAATCATCGGTTAGACGAAAAGTAACTTTGTGATGATTCTGAACGTTCTTTGATTTCATAAACGTTTTTGGAAAAAGCGCCAATGGAGCTTTCTCCAGAATAAAGTCAATCTTCTTACTCGAATCAAGCTTACCGGAGTAAAGAGCGGCCAGACAAACATAAGCGCCGTAGTGAGCAGCTTCGATGGTGATTTTTGAATCAGACGATTCATTGATCTGAGCGATTAATTTTTTAGCATCGCCGTTGATACAAAATGGGCTTAAATTTAGGTAATAGTTGAGAACTTTGCGATGAGTGCGTGATAGATTTTTCTTTTCTTCCTGAGTGAGATTCAGGCCTTCAAAACTCGCCATCATTGTTTCTGAAAAGTTGTTTTCGAAGCCTTCTTGAAAAACAGGTTCAGCATATTTGAGTGCGATAGCTTTTTTGTGACCAGATCCAAGGACAAAAAGGATACTGCCTTTAAAACTAACGGGCTTACTCATAAAACTTTTCCTGGAAGAAGGGGTTGTTTAATCTTAAGCCTTTTCGGTTTTTGGCAGCAAAAACCTAAGTATTTTACTTGATTTTTCTTTAAAATCAGCAAGTTATCTTTTTAGCTCTTTCCTCTGGTTCTGCCCACTTTAGGTGTCTTGCCCTAAACAAGTGAACATTAAAAAGTTTTAATCTGGGTTAAATGTCGTTTTAATGTCGGCGTTCGATACTGATGCCAGAAAAAAGATCTTAAACACACACGCTAATACACGGAGAGATTTATGAAATTATTATTGGCCCTTGCCCTTTTAACATCAGCTACAGTTTTCGCAAATGAAGCTAAAAAAGAAGAAGCAAAAGTAGAAGCAAAAACTGAAAAAGTAGAAGAGAAAAAAGAAGATAAAAAAGCAGCTTACAAAAAAGCAAAAGACGAATGTCTTCAAGAGAACAAAGACCTTAAAGGCAAAGAATTAACTAAATGTATCGTTTCTAAAAATAAATAATTTTAACAAAGCAAAATAACTTGCTTTAATTAACACAACGGAGATTTCACATGAAAAACGCAATCGTAATCGCTCTTGCTCTAGTATCAGTAGCATCTTTCGCAGGAACAAAAGCTTCTAAAGAAGCTATGAAAGAAGCTAAAGCTGCTTGTAAAGCTGAAGGCAAAAAAGGTAAAGAACTTAAAGCTTGTATCAAAGAAAAAGCTGCTGCTCCAGCTGCAGAAGCAAAAACTGAAACAGCTCCAGCTGCTACAACTACTGAACCAGCTAAAAAATAATTATTACCTTACAGTAATGTTATAAAAGAGGGGTCCTTCGGGGCCCCTTTTCATTTGCAGTACCCTTTCATATAATTCAATCATGAGAATTCTCGTCGTCGAAGATCAGCCGAAAATGGCAAGTTTCATTAAAAAAGGCCTCAACGCTCAGGGGTACCTCGTTGATGTTTCCGAAACGGGGATGGGTGCAGAGAGCATGATGGCAGAAACGGCCTATGATCTTATCGTTCTCGACGTCAATCTACCGGATCAAAACGGAATGGACACAGCAAGGCACATAAGAAATGATGGCTTTAAAGGGCCGATTCTCATGCTCACTGCTCTCAGTTCAACTAAAGACAAAATTCACGGTCTGGATGCCGGCGCTGATGATTACCTCACCAAGCCTTTTGACTTTGAAGAACTCCTCGCGCGCATACGTGCTCTTCTCAGACGAAACAGTGGATCGGGAACGTCCAAGCTTCGCTTTGGCGATATTGAGATGGATCTGGTTCATCGCAAAGTGACTCGCGAAACAGTGGAGATCAATCTCACTTCGAGAGAATTTTCATTGCTTGAGTATTTTATGCGCAACCCGAACCGTCCGCTCACTCGGGTGGAAATCAGTGAACATGTCTGGGACGTTAATTTCGATACGAATACAAATGTCATAGATGTTTACATCAATATGCTACGAAAAAAAATCGATACGCCTTTTCAAAAAAAGCTCATCCATACCATGGTCGGATACGGCTATATTTTGCGTGAAAGCTAAACTATGAAACTGTGGCAAAAAATTTCATTAAAATTAAAACTCACTTTGCTTTTCGGTTTGATTTTCACCGGAATGCTTTCTGGGTTCAGTTATATTCTTTACCGCGAGTTTTCGAATCTTCAATCAGAAGAATTTGATACAACACTTTACAACTACGCAATCGACGTGGCCGAATCTCTCGATATCGATTCATACGGTGAAGTCGAATTTGATCCGGATATCATTAAACTGAATGAGAAGATTTTACCGTTTGCTTTAGGGACAAGTTATATTTCAGTACTGGATATCAATGGAAAAGTAATTGCCCGCTCGAGCAATTCTACTGATGAACATATCGTCGCGCTCACCGAGGCCAAGCTCACTCGCGTGTTAAAAAAAGGGGCGAGCTACGATGTTCTCAATTTTAAGGGAACTCCGCATAGAGTGATTGATTATCTTCTGCCGGTGCTAAAAATTGATTCACCGTTGATTCTGCAGATTTCCGTTCCTATGACCAATATTGTGACCATGAACAAGAATCTGTTGCGCTTTTTTCTCACCAGCGTTCCCATCATGATGCTCATTTCGGCCTTGATAGGTTATTTCTTCGTCGGAAGGGCCCTTCAGCCGATGCTCGAAATCATCAACAAAACTAAAAAAATTGAAATTAATAAGCTTGAGGAACGTGTTCCTGTTCCTGAGGCCAAAGATGAAATCTGGCTGTTGGCAGATACGATTAATCTTCTCTTGTCGCGCCTGCAGGAATCGTTTGAATCGCAAGAACGTTTTATCCAAGATGCTTCTCACCAGTTGAAAACTCCACTCGCGATTATTAAAGGTGAACTCGAACTTTTTCGATCTGAGCCTAGAAACGAAAAAGAAACGGCTCAGTTTTTTGAAAGCATGGCCCAGGAAATTAATTTCCTGGTTAAGCTTACCAACGATCTTCTCATTCTCGCTCGCGTTGACAGCGGGGCCAATTCTTTGACTATTTCACGAAGCCGATTGGATGAAATTGTTCTGACTCAAGTTTCACGGTTAACGAAACTTGCTTATCAGAAAAAAATTTCCCTGCAATTGGATTTTGATTCTTTTGAGAATGCTCCTGAAGAAGTGCTTTCTATTAAATGTGATCCAGATCTTCTTGGCGTTCTTTTTTATAATCTCATTGAAAACGCGATCAAGTATTCTCCTGAAGGCTCGGCCATTACAGTTTCTGGAAAAAATGAAGAAGAGTCGCTCGTGGTTGTTGTCTCGGATGAAGGCGAAGGAATTCGTCAGGATCAACTGGGAAAAATATTTGATAGATTCTTCCGCATTGAAGGAAGCTTCAAGAGAGCAATGGGAAGCGGGCTAGGGCTTGCGATTTGTAAAGTTGTCGCCGATTCAATCGGAGCTCAACTTTGGGCCGAAAACAATGCAGAAAAGGGAACTTCGTTTTATTTTAAAGTAAAAAAATCATAAGATCTTTAAGCAGGAGAACACAGTGAAAAAGTTTTTTTCTTCGAAAGTTTTTGTGGGAATTGTCTGTTTTATTCTTGGCGCGGTCGCCAGTCATCTCTATACCCAGGTTGAATTTCATTCTCAAGTTCTCGGTGAAAAAGAAAGAGATGAACGTTTTCCCGTGAAGCCTGAAGATTTTGATCACGAAAAATTAATGGATGCGTTTTCGAATTTTGATAAGAGCATGCAGTCCTTTGAGAATGATTTTCAAAAAGAAATGCAAGTGACAGGTGTAGAGCGAAAAGAAGATGACAAGTTTGTTTATTTCGAAATACCTCTCAATGCCAATGAAAAGAATCATGAGCTTAAAGTCAGCGTAAAAGACGGTATGATCAGCATTAAGGAAAACACACCTAATTCAGAGGCAGAGAGACAATTCAGTATTGATCCTGATCTAGATGGCAATAAAGCAGATATTCAGACCTTAAAAGATAAAGTCCTCATTAAAATTCCTAAAAAATAATTTTTAACGGAAGCGGAAAGAGAGATTCAACATGGGCATCATCGAATTGTAAGTGTCGCTTACAGTTGTTGCCACATTCGCCGAATTGATCGTTTTTGAGATCTTGAGCGTGTGATAATTTAAACTTCCACCAATGTGAAAGTTTTTATTGATCTTAACTTCAGCCCCGAGACTCCCGAGAAAACTGAAGCCCGAAATATCTTCACTTACTCCATTGAGCGTTCTTGTTCCTTTGGCATAAGGGTTCCAGCCAAGTGAAACATAAAACACATTTTCATCTGAAAAAAACCATGTGACACGAGGACCGAGTTCCAGTGTTGACACTTTATCTGTTGTTGCTTTTTTCACCTGGTGAGTGAAGAAGGTTACGTTCTGACCGATAAAAGTTTGTTGTCTGGCCCCTAAACTGGCACCGATGAAAAGATGATTAGTGACATCAGAAGTATTCGTGGTTGTTTTTGAATCACTGGTAGTCGTGAAGCCGCTCATCGTGTCGAACATGAAAGCGGCGTTTGCTGTATTGATCAAAAGAAATAATGAAACGATGAACTGTAAACCGAACTTCATTGCTGACTCATCCCTGAGATTAATTTTGGTAATTCTACTTATGAAAATCTTACCACACAGTAATTCTTTTTTCCTTTTCGGATGACCATGCATGTTTCACTGGCAAGATGTTCCGTATTGAGGGTCAAATTGAAATCCGTCACACCATCGTTATTTAAGTAAACACCTTTTTGTTCAACTGATCTTTTTGCTTCACCTTTACTACCGAAGAGCGGGGTAAGCGCCAGAAGATCAAGAAGACCAATTCCCTGAGTAAGCTGCTCGCGTTTTAATTCAACTGAGGGCACGTCTTTGAAAATGGCCGAGAGGTCTTTGTCTTTCAAGTGTTCGATTTTTTCTCCGAAGAAAATCTTTGTCGCTTTCATGGCAGCTTCCAGACCGGCCTCGCCGTGCACGGCCTTCACAACTTCTGAAGCAAGAACTTTTTGAGCTTCTCTTAGGTGTGGTTCAGATTTTACTTTTTCTTCAAGCGCTGCAATTTCATCCAGTGAAAGAAAAGTAAAATATTTCAAATAACGGACAACTGAAGCATCGTCCGAGTTAAGTAGATATTGATACATTTGGTATGGTGAAGTCATTTCAGGATCGAGGTAAATGGCCGTTCCGCCTTCTGATTTACCAAATTTATTTCCATGAGCATCCGTCACTAGAGGAATAACAATTCCGTGTACGTGATTGCCGTCCATTTTTCGTGCGAGATCGATACCTGCCGTGATGTTACCCCATTGATCCCCGCCACCCATTTGAAGAACAACATTGTGTTCCTTGGCGAGATAGCGGAAGTCGTAAGCCTGAAGCATTTGATAACTGAATTCAGTAAAGCTGATTCCCGCTTCAGAATTAATTCTATTTTTGACTGATTCTTTGGCGAGCATTTCAGTCACTCTGAATCGTTTACCCACATCGCGAAGAAACTCAAGGAATGAAAATTTCCCCATCCAATCGTAGTTGTTTACCATTGTGGCGCCATTTGCGCTGTCGTTGAAATCGAGAAATATCTTAAACTGCTTTTTCTGAGCTTCGATATTGGACTGAATAACTTCTTCAGTGAGAAGAACGCGTTCAGAACTTTTTCCTGAAGGATCGCCAATCATACCAGTGGCACCGCCGATCAACACATAAGGCTTGTGACCCGCAAGTTGAAAGCGCTTCATTGTAATGATGGCAAAAAGATTTCCGATTTGAAGAGACTTCGCCGTAGGATCGTAACCGATATAAAAAGAAATTTTCTTATTATTGAGAATGTCTGCAATTTCTTCGCTTGAAGTTGCTTCGATCAGGCCACGTGCTACTAGTTCCTGGTAAAAATTCATTTGATGTCCTTCGCAATCAGGTTTTTGAATAACCCTGATTATGAACGAAGGACACCTTTTTGAAAAGATTTACGAGCTTAATAGTTGTCGCTGTGATTTAAAAAGGCATTAAGATCGGCGATGAGACGGTCGTATTGCTTCGAGTATTTTTCTAGAGTTTCGTTGTCAGGCATAATCTCTTTTCGCTCAAGCGCCTCTCTGTCTTCGCGGAGCGATTCAAAGCGCGCCATAAAGCCACTGTAAGCATACTGAGCGTCTTCTTTCTCTTGCTCGTTGGAAAAGCGGTCATTGGCAAAAGAGCTCACGGTTTGTATCAAGCGAACTGCCGTTCCTTGTTTTTCGTCCACGCTTCTAGCGAGATCTTTCGGGTGCATAGCTGTAAAGCCCGGGGTCGAAAACAGGACAAAACTCATAAAAAGGGCCGCGGTTAAATGCAGTAGTGATCTCATGAAAAGCTCCTCAACGTTTATAGACTTTGCAGCTGACTGATCTTTGGACAGCGCAAGCCTGTTCCCGCACGGCCAAGTTATTGGCGGCCGGTATTCTTTATAGGTTTCACTAGTCATTTTGCATTTTCAGGGCCATATTCTGGCCCATGAGTGAAGGGCTTACTGAAAAGACTATAGTTTTCTATGATGGGGATTGCGGGCTCTGCCAGCGCTCGATTGCTTTTCTTTACCAGGCCGATAAAAAACACAAATTGCTCTTTGCCCCGTTAAATGGGGACTCTTATAAATCTCTCTATAAAGAACCGGCCAATATGGATACTGTTCGGGTCTATTCAAAGGGAAGAACGTTTGAAAAAAGCCGCGCGTTTATTGAATTAGGTTCCATGCTTGGCGGATTTTTTCACTTCATGTTTTTGCTCAAAATCATTCCAGCGTTCATTCGCGATTTCGTTTACGATGAAGTCGCTAAAAGAAGAAAAAGCTTTACCTGCCTTTGGCTGCCGAAAGACGAGCGCTTCTTAAAATAATCTTCTACAACTTCTCTATGAAAGCATTGCCCGGAATGGAGCGAGGCTCATCTGTTCTCAACTCATAGTAATGTGGGCTCAGCATATTTGAGACAGTCGCTTCACCGATTTGTTTTTTACTTGTAGAAAGAGGGAAGTTGCGGCTTTGTTTTTCTTTCTGACTTTTGTCAAAATCATATTCCATAATGCGTACTTTATCGCCGACTTTTAAACCTTCTTTTCCGTTATAAGTTGCTCGGTAGGTATAGGGATCATTTCCATACGCGATATCTCCGCTGGGGGGATTGCGCAGGTCTTTTTGCTGAGAGCAGCCGAAAACACTTAAGAAGAATAAAACGAAAATGCTTGTTTTCACACGACACTCCGGGATTGGGTTGACACCCCAGGGGGGTATGTTTTATGATACCCCCTATAGGTATTGTCAGACAAGGGAAGGCGCATGAGTAAAGGCCGTTTAAAAACTAATTCGAGGATAGAAAAAAAGCATGAATCAGAACATGCTCATCCTGATCATTCCAAAGAGTTGATCAAACTTAAGCGCGCCAAGGGGCAGATTGAAGGTATCATGGGAATGATTGAGGAAAATCGTTATTGTCCTGACATTCTCATCCAGATCAGGGCAGCGAAGTCCGCTCTGCAATCAGTAGAACACTCAATTTTAAAAACTCATCTCGGGCATTGTGTGCACAATGTTCTAGAAACACAGAATAAAGAAGAAGCGAATACTAAAATTCACGAGCTGATCGAAATGATCGGACGACATATTTAAGGAGAGAACGATGAGCATGAATAAAAAAGTCACAATGCAAGTCAATGGAATGCACTGTGGTGGTTGCGCTAACAAGATTAAAAAAAGCATTGAAGAACTGGGTGTTGAACAACAAACAGATGTGGATGTTGCTTCCGGCTCAGTAAAAATTCAATTCGACGGCACAAAGGCCACAGTTGCTGATTTGAAATCTAAAATTGCGGCCGTGGGTTTTCAGGTTGAGAGTGTAAATCTTGAATAAAATTTTTAAAATAGAAGGGATGACCTGTGCAAGTTGTTCTCAAGTTATTGAGGACAATGTTTCGCGTTTAAATGGCGTCGAAAAAGTTCAGGTGAATTTTGCAACGGAAAAAGCGGAGCTTGTGACCAATGACAAGTTTGATGAATCGTCATTCAAAGAGATGCTGACGACGCTCGGCTATCGCGCCGTTGATCCAAATGCGGAGTCTTCACTTCCCGGTGAAAAAAATCCCGCTCACGATAAAATGTTGGCCCAAGCTTTTATCGCCGTGACCGCGGGGGTTGTCTCCATGGCCCTTGCCATGGGGCCGCTCAGTACATTTTTAAGTCATGAGATGAACAATATTGTTCAGTTTGTGATTTCGACGCTTGTTCTTATTTTTTTCGGAAGACCTTATTTCAAAGCGGTGTGGATGTTTCTGCGGAAAGGTCATTCCAATATGAATACATTGATTGGTCTCGGAGTAGGCGCTGCTTATCTCTACAGCGTGGCCTTGATGATCATTTCGCTTCACACTCATGTTTATTTTGAAACGATTCCTTTTATTATTGGCTTTACTTTATTTGGCCATTACCTCGATGAGAAAGCGAAGACCAAAGCTCGCGCAAGCTTGAGTTCACTCTATAAAATGCAGATCAAATTTGCCTTAAAAATTGTTGATGGCAAAGAAATCAACACGCCTGTTATAGATTTAAAAACAGGTGATGTACTTCGCCTGAAACCAGGAGATAAAATTCCTCTTGATGCAGAAGTGTTGCAGGGGACATCTCACGCTGATGAATCGATGATCACCGGAGAATCGGTGCCCGTTGTTAAGAATCCCGGCGATAAAGTTTTTGCGGGAAGTTTGAATCTGGAAGGATCCCTTCAAGTCCAAGTCAAAGAAGAAATTCATCAAACTTACATAGCAAACATCGTTAATTTTGTTGAAAAGGCGCAACTCAAAAAGGCACCCATCGAAAAGTATGCAGATCAAGTCATCCGCTATTTTGTTCCGGCGATCATCGTTACGGCCATTGTGACTTTTTCGCTTTGGTGGTTTTTTAATCAACAGAATAAAAGTTTTGAAGCTTTCTCTCATATGATTGCTGTTCTTCTTATTGCGTGTCCGTGCGCTTTAGGTCTGGCCGTTCCAATGGCCGTCATGCTTTCAACAGCTCAAGCTTCCAAAGAAGGTTTGTTGATCGGTGGAGGAGACGTGATAGAAAAGGGCAGCAGTATAAATGCTGTCGTTTTTGATAAAACCGGCACGCTTACTGTTGGGGCTCCGGTTGTTACTCAATTTCAAACGACTATTGATGAGAAAGAATTTTTTCGCGTGGCCGGAAGTATCGTTCAATATTCCAATCATCCGCTCTCCAAATCTATTTCGAAATACATTGAAGAAAAAGGTGTGAAGATTTTTGATCCCGATACGTTTAAGAATCTTCCCGGTCTTGGCATGGAAAGCACTTTTGAAGGAAAGCGTATCCTTGTCGGCAAAAAAGAATTGCTCGAATCAAACGGCATTGTCGTTCAGAATCATCTTCTTGGTTCACTGGTTTTTATTGGTATAGATCAAACGTATGCCGGAGTTTTCGTCATTGAAGATCCCGTTAAGCCGACAGCAAAGGCCACAGTAAAAGCGTTACAAGATCGTGGAATTGAAGTGTGGATGCTCACTGGAGACAACGCGGCGGTTGCCGATAAAATTGCGGCCGAGATAGGTATTAAAAACGTTAAGGCCAATGTTGTGCCCGTGGATAAAGCTGGGTTTATTGTGTCCTTAAAAGAAAAAGGAAAAAAAGTGGCGATGATTGGCGACGGTATCAATGATGCGCCAGCATTAACGAGTGCGGATCTTTCCATGGCGATGGCCAGTGGTTCAGATGTGGCCATTGAAGCGGCAGATGTCAGTATTTTGGAAGGAAAAATTGATTGTGTGGCCAATTTCTTTGTTTTATCAAAACGAACAATGAGCATTATCAAGCAGAATTTGTTTCTTTCTTTTTTCTACAATTTACTTTGTATTCCTCTGGCGGCAGGAGCGCTGCAACCGTGGCTTAATATTTCTCTGACTCCGATGTGGGCGAGCCTGGCCATGGGATTGTCGAGTGTCTCGGTTGTTTTAAGTTCACTTCGTCTGAGAAGGACGCTATAATTTTTTATGGCCATTGATCATGCACACTATCAGCAGACTTTAGAGAAAGCGAACCGCGATCGCAAGCTCGCTTCTATTCTTTCCTTAACGTTTGGAATTATTCTTCTCGCGTTTAAATTTTACGCTTATCACATTACCAATTCGCAATCGATTTTTTCCGATGCCCTGGAAAGTATCGTCAATGTCGTAGCAGCAGTTATTACGGTGATAGTCATTATTGTGGCCAACAAACCGGCCGATGAAGATCACCCTTATGGTCACGGAAAAATAGAAAGTATGGCCTCAACCTTTGAAGGCGGTGCCATTCTTCTCGCTGGAATTTTGATTGTTATTCAATCCGTTCAGGTTTTTGCTCATGGAGCGAGAGTGGATGACGTTGATGTGGGTCTGGCGGTCGTCGTCGGTGCAGGAATCGTCAACGGAGTTCTCGGTTTTTTTCTCCATGCCCGTGGCAAAAGACTTTATTCTGAAGCCCTGAAATCAAGTGGCATCCATCTCATGACAGACACGCTGACCAGCGTGGGAGTTCTGGCTGGCCTTCTGCTGGTAAAGTACACTGGTCTCAGCTGGATTGACCCTGTTGTCGCTGCTATTTTTGGTTGTATGCTTGTTTATGCCGGAGGAAAAATTCTCATTCGCTCAGGCTATATTCTAGTAGATGCCCATGATGTGGACACGCTAGAGATGCTGGCAAATCTTTTTGAGAAACATTATCGCCCGGGTGTGATTCAAATTCATTTTACGAGAGTCATTCGAAGCGGCTCTTATCACCATATCGATTGCCATATGGTCATTCCAGAATTCTGGACAGTTCTTGAGGCGCACGACTTCAGTGAGCGTTTTGAAAAAGCAGTCATTCAGGATTATCCAGTAGACGGCGAACTTCATATTCACCACGATCCCTGCCGACGCGCTTTCTGCGAGACTTGTGAATTGTCGGGGTGTCCGATCAGACAAGCGGAATTCGTTTCACGCAAAGTTCCTTCTTTCGAAGAAATCACTGCACCGATGACAATCTAAAACGACTTTCTACTAAATTTATTTTTTCTGAGCTTTATTGTTGATAGCAGTTTCGTATTGCTTAACAAGTTCAGGATCGATGTCTGATGCAGGAATAGATTTAATGGTCTTCATGGACTTTTTCATTTCGTCACAAGAATGAATTCCCCCGTCAGCATCAATCGGACGGTTTCTTCCGCCTTCTTTCATCCAGGTAATTTCTTTGTTACAAAACTTACAACGGGCCATGCTTATCCTTTTTCCTCTATCAAAATACTGCCGTTTGAGGCAAAATAGGGAGCGTCTATATTAACAAGGGAATGCCATGCTTGATATTAAATTCATCAGAGAAAATTCTGACATCGTAAAAAAGGCCTGCCAGCTAAAGAACATCAACCTGGATATTGATGCACTCCTTTCCATTGATAAAGAAATGGTGGGATTAAAAACTGAAGAACAAAATCTTTTGACGCAAAAAAACGCAATAACAGCGAAGATTCCTAAGGCGTCTGCTGAAGAAAGACCGTCACTAATTGCTGAGTCAAAATCATTGGATGAAAAGGCCAAGGCCATTAAGCCTAAAACTGACGAACTCGAAGTGAAGATGAGAGACCTCATGTATCTCGTTCCTCAAATTCCTTCGCCGAAAGCTCCCATTGGAAAAGACGATAACGACAACGTTGAAATTAAAAAATTTGGAGATCTTCCCAAGTTTGATTTCACACCACTTGATCACGTTCAAATCCTGGAGAAAAACAACTGGGCCGATTTCGAAAAGATCGCAAAGGTTTCAGGGTCGCGTTCATACTCACTACGCAATGAAATGGTTCTGGTTGAATTAGCGATGCACAGAATGGCGATGGATAAGTTGATGAAGAAAGGCTTCACACTTGTTTCAGTTCCTGCATTTGCTCGCGAAGAAGCGTTGTATGGAACAGGTCATTTTCCCAATGGAAGAGACCAGGCGTATTACATTCCTGAACAGAATGTTTATCTCGCAGGAACAGCTGAAGTACAGATCAACTCTCTGCACGCCGGCGATATATTAAAAGAATCTGAACTTCCAATTCTCTATGCTGGTTATTCTCCATGTTTCCGTTCTGAAGCTGGATCTTACGGACGCGATGTACGCGGTTTAATCAGAGTTCACCAGTTCATGAAAGTTGAGCAATATATCATCTGTAAAAATGATCCTGCTGAATCGGAAAAATGGCACAAAATGCTTTTGGAAACGTCGGAAGAAATCGTTCAGGATCTGGAACTACCTTACCGCATTGTTGAATGCTGTACGGGCGACATGGGCGCAGGAAAAGTGCGCATGTACGATGTTGAGGCGTGGGTTCCTTCTGAACAGAAGTACCGCGAAACTCACTCTTGCTCATCTCTTGGAGACTGGCAGGCGAGACGAACTGGAGTTCGTTACAGAGACAATGACAACAAAGTTCAATTTGTTCACACGCTTAACAATACAGCGATTGCGACGCCGAGAATTCTTGTGCCATTTCTTGAAAATCATCAGCAAGCTGATGGAACAGTTCGCATTCCGGCAAAACTGCAGCCTTATCTTATGGGCATGACAGTTCTTGGAAAAAAATCTTAATCAATTGTATAGTCCAAAGGGTTGCGATAGTTCAGACCCAGCAACTCTTTGGATTTTTCATTAGAAATCTTCGTCGCATTTTTAATTTCGATATTGTCGTACTCAGGAATTTCCAGGCCGAGCTTTTTCGCCATGGCGGTGTAGTATTCTTTTTTGGTGATTCTTAAATCAGAAAGAATATTGAATTCGCCCGGAAAGAAATTCTCTTCAATCACTGCGAGGATAGCTTCGATACAATCTTCTACGTGAACGAGATGAAGAAATTCATTCCCTGTCTTCAGGTTCTTTTTCCCTGCCAGAAATGTCACTGGATGTCTTTTGGCCGAATCCGTGTTTCCGTAAAGACCACCAAAGCGAAGCAAGCAGAGTTGGTCAAAATGCGCTCGGGCGAGCCATTCAAGTTTCAGAACGACTGGAGCATAAGGAGAGTTTTCCGGCGGTGTATAGCTTTCGTCGATCTCTCCGGCCTCGGGACCAAAAATAGATGTGGAGCTGATATAAATAAAACGCTGATCTTTTTCAAATTGCTTAAAGCATCGCTCGACCGAGTCCATATCAGCAAGAGGAGGAATATCGTAAATAACAATATCGCAGCTTTTAAGGTTCTCCGGAAGAGAATCTTTAGTGATGTCGTATTCGCGCGATGTCGTACCTACAACATCGTAACCTTCTTCTGTTAATTTTCTGGCCAATGGTTTACCTAAATAGCCGACACCGATAAGACCGATCTTTTCTTTTTTCATTTGATCAGTGTATCATCGAAAGGTCTTAAAAGAGGAGTACACATCATGAAAATTTTCATTTCAACATTAGTTCTTTTAGTTTCTTTTTCAGCAATGGCCTTCAACGATCCGAAAGTCGGCGGTCTTGTCACTCTGGCAAAAGGATTGGAAAAAAATATCGTTCCCGGTGGCGTTCTCTATGTCTTTGCTAAAAAGGCAGGACCTGATTCGGGGCCAAACGATAGAACACCTCCGCTTGCCGTTGTAAAAATTGAGAACCCTAAATTTCCTCAGGCCTTTGTCATTACACCTAAAAACGTCATGATCACTGGAACTGAATTCAAAGGTCCGGTTCATGTCATTGCTCGTTATGCACCATCGGGAGATGCGATGTCTCGTCCGGGCGCGATTGAAGGGATGGATTCAAAATTTCCTTCTACTGAATTAGGAAATAAAAATCTGAACATCGAATTGAAAACCGTTGTGAAGTAATTTCTTTGATGAATCTATCTCTATTTCCAAAAAATGAAGATTGGGGGACGGGTGATGAAGCGCTTGATTTGAGACTGACAAACAGTCTTAAAAAAACCGCGGATCAATTGTCTCTCAACTCTATTTATGAATTCTATTCATTTGGTCTGACTCTTAAAACACGTGCTTATAATCCTGCATTTCATGTGACAATCGAACAAGTCAGCAAGGCTCTATTGTTTCTTTTGAGTCCGAAAGAATTTAATGATGATCTCTTTAAGAAAATGCGCGGACGTTATTTTACAAAAGAAAAAATCCAATTTGAATGGGATCAGACAGAAGAAATCATCAAAGAATTGAAAACCAAAAATAATGTCCGGTACAAAACGCTGATTGATTTTTCACGAAGAGCGCAATCAACTGAAGAACGAAATCCTTTTATTCACGAAATCATTCCAAGACATAGTTATTCATTGAATGCCAAAATTATTTTCAAAGAGTATCGTCAATATCTTGAAGGCGAAAATATTCTTTCGTACGATGACGAGTTTTCTCACGCTTTGAAGACGGGGAACATTCTTGTCATTGAGGGTCTAGGGGAAATCTGGTTCAGCGATGGTGAGATCTTTTGTTTGTCTGGAATTGTTCCTGAATAAGGGCCATCAGTTTAGTCTTTTCTTCATGTTGAATAAAATGACCTGTTCCCAGAATGACTTTCACTTCACAGTGCTCACAGAATTCAGAACTTTTTTTAGCAGTCGAGAGATTAATAAAAGGATCGTTTTCACCCAAAAGGAGAAGAACCGGTGTTTTTATTTTGATCTCGCTTCCCGTTTTATCAAACGGAGACATGGCCCGGTACCAATTCAGCATTGATGTCATTTTAAGAGGCCAGCTTTTTCTATAGGACGAAAGAAACTCGTCCGGAATTTTATATCGAGATGATCGTTTGAGGCTTTCGATAAAAATAGCATAATTTTTTATGGCCAATATTTTTTCGGCCAGTGGCTTCATTTTAAAAAAGATTATGTACCAGCTCTTGAAAAATTGGGCCGATGTAAAGACAGAATTACGGAAGCATTGCCAGTGAGGAGCATTGAGAATAATCATCTTCGTAATTAAATGCGGATTCAAGGCCGCAAGTTGCCACGCTACAATTCCTCCCCAGTCATGAGCGACTACATACGTCTTTTTGCCGTTAAAGTGCTTGAGGAGCAGGGCCATGTCTGAAGCGAGTACATCTAATTTGTAATCTTTCACAGAAGGAGGCGAGTCGCTTTCATTGTAACCCCTTTGGTCAGGGGCAAGAGCATGAAAGCCAGCGTTCGAAAAATACTCGAGATAACTCGTCCAGCTTACGCTCGATTCGGGAAAGCCATGCAGGAAGAGAATCATTTTTTCATTCTGAGCACCGGCCTCGAGATAACTCAGTTGGATTCCATTCACTGAAATTTTTTGGCGAACAATCGTACTCATCAATTCATTTTAGACTACAATAGAGAAATGGCCAATCAAAATAAAAGATCAGCATTTTCAAAAGCTCTCAGCTTCATCAATTTGGATCATATCCCCGGTCCAAGAGGAAAGTTGTATTTTAATTATGTCCGTTTTTTTCAAAGGGACATTCTGGGGGCCTTCACGAAAGTCAACCGAGACTACGGAGCAATTGCCAGTTTTCCGTGGCCGATGAACTCAGTGATCATTTATTCACCTGAATTGATAAAAAGCGTTCTGGTGGAAAATAATCGCAGTTATATCAAAGGAGAACAGATCGAAGAATTGCGGGCCATCGTCGGCAATGGATTGGCCACAAATAATAATCATGAATCGTGGCTAAAAAGCCGCGCTCTTCTCGCCCGAGAATTTAACAATAAATCAGTCATGAAAATGACTGCAGTGTTTGATGAACTTTCGAAACAGAAAGCGAACGAACTTAAAGTAGGTGAGACCATCGATCTTTGCGAAGTCATGAAACTTCTGACTTTTGAAATCGCTTGTCAGACTATTCTGGGAAAAAAACTCTCAACGGATGAAGCCAATAAAGTTAATGAAGCTGTTCACTTCACATCTATTGTCACTTACGAGAGAATTTTTAAGTTTTTCCCTCTCCCTTATTGGTTGCCGACGCCTACTAATTTTAAATTCAACACTCATTTTAAAAATCTCAATTCGATTGTTCTTCGGCTCATCAAAGAAGCTAAGGAAAATCCTCAGAGTGAAGCCACAAATATTTTGCACAAACTGGTTTATGCTAAAGATGAAGAAACGAATTTTTCGTTTTCAGATATCGAATTGCGGGATGAAATTCTGACGCTTATGCTGGCCGGTCACGAAACATCCGCTCATACACTTACCTGGATTTTTGGATTATTGGCGCGCCATCAGGATATTCAGCAGAGTTTGTTTGAAGAAATCAGCGCGGCCGATGCTCATTCAAATGAGTTGCTGGAAAAATGTCCCTTGTTGAAAAATGTATTGCTTGAATCAATGCGCCTTTACCCGGCCTTCCCCGTGTTATCTCGCAAGGCTTCTGAAGAAACTGTTCTCGGTGAATACAAAATCCCCAAAAACACCAATGTGGTTATTCCCATTTTTGTTATGCAAAGAAATGAAGAGAACTGGAAGGATGCGCTTTTGTTTCGCCCTGAGCGCTTCACTGATGAAGGGGCAGAAAAATCTTACGCCTTTCTTCCCTTTTCCCGCGGACCGAGACGTTGTATCGCCGAGCTCTTTGCAATGGTGGAAATGTCGATCATTGTTTGCAATATTTTGAAACGTTATCAGATTTCCCTTGCGGAAAAAGAGTTGCCGGAAGCTGTGGCCTATGTGAGTTTAAAGCCGGTTAATGGCATGAATGTGAATCTTAGAATGCGAACGTGATTTTTCAAGATCGCGAGGATCAAACAGACGCATGTTGATGTGGTGATTCTTGTGATAGTAGCCGCCCATTGTAAAAAAATTAGCGATCTTATAATAGAGATTGTGATTTAAATTCTGAATGTCGACGCCCTTTTCTGTTTGTTTATGACAGATGTAATTAATATGAGCAAACACGGCGACTATACTGACAAATCCCGGGATGAAAAAAAGAAGAAACAAGCTTTTGCCCAATAAGAGATACCAAAGAATGAGTCGGAGTAAAAGATTGAGATGAAAGACAATCGTCTGCGCTGACATTATTTTTTTGTAATCTGAATTCTGTCCGTGCATCTTGAAAAGAAATTTTTTGGCAGCTCTAATCATGTATCTCATAGGCGCCGTTAAAAAAACAATAAAGCTCATGCCTTTCGGATTAACCGGATCGAGTTCTTCATCCGAATATTGATGATGAAGAAAATGAATGAGTACAAAATTAGTGTAGCCGTAGAGAACCCAGTAACCGCAGTATTCTCCGATCACGCGATTGAAGACAGTATTTCGAATGTTGTTGTGAGACGTATTGTGAAGAAGAGAAGCAATGATTAATCCATTCATGACAGCGAAAGGAATGATTATAAAAGCAAATGGGAGAGTCAGTTCAAGGTTCAGACCTGCTTTTGTTTTTAGGAAAAGAAGAATCATCACTGACATGAGGATCATATCTTTTAAATAAGATTTCAAAAGATAAGTACGGTCTGCCTTAATTTGGCGAAAAAGTTTTGATCCTTTCATCCGGTCAGTTTACCCTCTACCAATGTCCTTTAGGCGGGAGAACGCCGCAGGCTGAATTTTCTACTCCCGTTGATCATTGTTTGGACGGCCTTATGACGCCTCTTCTCAAGAAAATGAACCACTTAGGAATAATCCAAAGGGCCCGAAAACCGTTTCACAATGAACATTTGCCTATTAAAGCACCCTTAATAGTGCTAAATTTCTGGGCCATGAACCATCAACTGTACATGCAGATGGCCCTGGATCTTGCTTTCAAAGGCGCAGGTCATGTTTCGCCGAATCCAATGGTCGGCGCTGTTCTTGTCCGCGACGAAAAAATCATCGGCACAGGTTTTCATCAAAAATATGGAAGTGCACACGCTGAAGTGAATGCCATTTTAGATGCGCGCGCTCGCGGTGAGAAAATTGAAGGCAGTACTCTGTATTGCAATCTTGAACCATGTTCTCATACGAACAAACAAACACCGCCGTGTGCGCCTCTCGTGTGCGAAGAAAAAATCGCGAGAGTGGTTATCGCCAATATCGATCCCAATCCGTTGGTTTCTGGAGAAGGCGTTCAACTTTTAAAATCTCACGGAATTGAAGTGATCACCGGTGTTCTGGAAGAGGAAGGAAGAAAACTCAACGAAGCTTTTTTTAAGTTCATTTCCACAAAAACTCCTTTTGTTCATTTGAAGCTCGCTCAGACTCTCGATGGAAGAATCGCCACGAAAACTGGTGAATCAAAATATATTACCGGTCCCGAAGCGAGAACTTATGTTCATCGCTTGAGACAGCAATACGATTGTCTGATGGTGGGAAGAAAAACGATTGAGGCAGACAATCCAGATCTGACGACAAGATCAGAGGAATTTGAAAAGATCTCGCATCCTCTCCGATTAGTTCTCGGGTCTTTAAGCCGCATCAGCAAAGACTGGAAAATTGTGACAGATGAATTCAAGCGAAACACAATGTTTGTTTCAACTGACGAAGATATTAAAAACAATCAAGACGTAGCCTTTTTTCTGGAGAAGAATGGCATTGCTCTTTTATCTACAGGCAAAGATGAAAAAGGAAATATTGATTTACGATCAATGCTCAAGAGTCTTGGTTCGTTAAAAATGACCTCCATTCTTTTAGAAGGCGGTCCAACGCTCGCAACTGAATTTTTAAAGCAAGGGCTTGTCGACAAAGTCAGTATTATCATTGCTCCTGTTATTTTAGGTGAAGGAAGAAATGCTGTTGATGATCTTGGGATTGAAAAGCTATCAGACAAACTAAAACTCTCAAGCACGACTACATCAGTGCTTGGAAAAGATATTCTTATTGAAGGTTATTTATGTTCACAGGACTAATTAAAGATCAAGGACGCATCCTGCGAGTGGAAGAGAATCTCGAGGGAAAAGTATTCGAAATCGAAACGAAGTTGGCCCACGACATTCATATTGATGATTCTGTGGCAGTCAATGGAGTCTGTCTTACGGCGACAGCGACTACAGAAAAAAGCTTTGTAATGCAAGCCGTACATGTGACTTTAGAAAAAACCAATCTGGGATTTTTGCAGACGGACTCCATTGTGAATCTTGAACTCGCGCTCAAGTATTCAGACCGATTGGGCGGACATCTGGTTCTCGGCCACGTCAATGGAACAGCTGAAGTTCTTTCTCTGGAAAAAAGAGGAGAGAATTACAATATCTGGTATCGCATACCCGATGAACTTAAAAAATTTGTGATCAAAGAAGGCTCGATTGCTTTAGATGGAATCAGTCTGACGGTCGCAGACATTAGAGACAATGAAGTTATGGTCACAATTATTCCGCACACGTGGAATGAAACACAAATTCATTTTTTAAAACCGAAAACCTTAGTGAATGTCGAAGTGGATTCTCAAGCTGTGCATATGGCGAAGTATCTCGATGTTCTATTTGAAAATTATATCAAGCAGAAAAAAATATGAACTTAAAATTTAATTCTATTCCAGAAATCCGGAGCGATATAAAAAAAGGGAAGATGGTTATCATTCTCGACGATCACGATCGTGAAAATGAAGGGGACTTTGTCATGGCCGCCGAAGCTGTGACAAAAGAAGCCATTAATTTCATGGCGCTCTTTGGACGCGGCTTGATCTGTGCGCCGATTGAAAAGCATATTGCTGAAAAACTTTCTCTCGACTACATGGTCGATAAAAACACAGCGACTCATGAAACCGCTTTTACCATTTCTATCGATGCAAAAGAGGGCATTACCACTGGCATTTCGGCCAGTGACCGCGCTCACACTTTGCAATTGATGGTCAATGATCAGGTGACGGCAGATCAGTTTGCAAGACCCGGTCACATCTTTCCTTTGATAGCCAAAGAGGGAGGAGTCCTTATCCGAAGAGGGCACACAGAAGCTGCTGTTGATTTAGCAAAGCTCGCTGGCTTTAAAGGGGCCGGTGTCATTTGCGAAATTCTTCGCCCCGATGGAGAAATGGCCAGAGGGGAGGAGTTGTTCAACTTAGCGCGCGAACACGATTTAAAGATCGGTACTATTGAGGATTTAGTTCAGTACTTAGAGCATAAAGATAAAGTGGAATGTGTCTCAACAGTAAAATTCCCAAATAGATATGGGGATTTTCAACTATCACTTTTTACTTCGCCCGCTTTTCCTGGCGAAGAACATATGGCCATCCACATGGGAGAATTTTCTTCTCATGATAAAGCATTGGTCCGCATTCATTCGGAATGCTTTACGGGCGATGTTTTTGGTTCGCTTCGCTGCGATTGTGGTGAGCAACTCGATCTTGCTATGAAATCCATTGCAGAGAAAGGAAATGGCATTGTGGTTTATTTAAAACAAGAAGGACGTGGGATTGGCCTTTCTGAAAAACTCAAGGCTTATGCTCTTCAGGAAAAAGGCTTGGATACCGTTGAGGCTAATCTTGAACTCGGTCATCCTGTTGATCTTCGCTCGTATGATTTTGCCGGAATGATTCTTCGTTCGTTTGGACTGACTCAGCTGGAGCTCATGACAAACAATCCGGAAAAAATTACTGCGATGAAATCGATGGGCTTTGATGTCACAAGAAAATCACTCGTCATCGATACCAATAAACATAATTATCTTTATCAAAAAACAAAAGTCGAAAAATTAGGACACTTACTTCATTAGAGGTTGATATGAAAATTGAAGGAAACTTAAATGCTTCAGGAAAAAAATTTGCAATCGTTGCAAGCCGATTCAATGAACTCATCGTTGAAAAACTTTCAACAGGAGCACACGACGCTTTAGTTCGTCATGGAGCAAGCGCAGACGACGTCGATACCATTCACGTCCCAGGCGCTTTTGAAATTCCGGCCGCAGCGTTGGCGCTGGCGAAGACTGGCAAGTACGACGGCATCGTTTGTGTGGGAGCAGTGATTAGAGGAGCTACGACTCACTACGATTACGTTTGTTCAGCAGCGACTAATGGAATTGCTCACGTTTCACTGACTACAGGAGTACCATGTGCTTTTGGAGTTATTACGACCGAAAATCTAGAACAGGCCTTTGAAAGAGCGGGAAGCAAAGCGGGCAATAAAGGCTATGAATCAGCTGTGGCCGTCATTGAAATGGTGAATCTACTTAATTTAATCCAGAAATAAAAAAGGCCCCGTTAAGACGGGGCCATTTTTTTTAATAACAAAGTTTGTGTTGGGGTTGAATACTGCAGTATCGAGCAATCTGCTTCATGAGGGATTTTTTAGCTTCAGCACTGTCCTTTAATGTCGCATTGATTTGAGCGCTGATCTCTTCAAGTTCACTTTGATTTAAGTAAATCATCGCTCCACCTGACGCTCCGGCTATGGCACTTCCACCGATAAGAGCAAACGCCTGAAACACTTGATTGAAATTCGGATCGCGTTTTAACATCACACTACCGACGACAATACCCGCAGCACCTACGCCAATCAAAATTTTACCGGCCGTTCTTTTATTTTCTTTTTTTCCTTCAAGAATCAGTTCTTTTTGAAATCTCAATAAAGCAGCATCGTTGTCTGAAATTCGATTCAATGTCTGCTCAATATTTTGCAGTTCTGTATCCGCATCGTTAGTCAGAACATTATCCACTCTCGAACCAGCAAAGCTTGTCGATGTAAGTGAAAGCATCAGAATAGCGAGAAGAAAAGACTTCATAGAAACTCCTTAAGTTATGATTTAAGTCATTCTAAACGAAACAGAGGTGAGGAAAGTAGGAATTGAATTAAATACCGAGTGGTGTAAAAACTTTAGACAGCAAAAAAAAGGCCCCTAAGAAGGAGCCTAAGCTATCGTGAGATATCATTATTCAGCAAAAGATTCGTCGTATTGAACGTTATGGTAGACCTTGCTCACGTCATCATCGTTTTCAAGCATGTCGACCAGTTTAGAAATGATTTTCCATGTTTCTTTATCGATTTCTTTATAAGTAAGAGGCACTCTTTCAAGACCGGCTTCCTCTGCAGTAATTTTGAGTTCATCAAGTTTGCTTTGAATCGCCCCAAAAGATTCCATTGGACCGGTAACAGTGAAGTATCCATCTTCAAGGACAACGTCTTCAGCACCGGCATCGATCATGTCCATGGTGAAATCGTCTTCAACAATTTTTCCCTGTGGAATTTCAAAGACGGCTTTTCTTTCAAAAACAAATTGAAGACAACCGGTTGTACCGAGTGAACCACCACATTTGTTGAAAGCATTTCTTACGTTAGCTACAGTTCTGGTTACGTTGTTTGTTGAAGCTTCTACGAAAATCGCTACACCGTTTGGTCCGTAACCTTCGTAAGCGATATCTTCATATCCTTCGTCTTCGTTGCCGAGACCTTTTTTGATAGCGCGGTCAACGTTGTCTTTTGGCACGTTGTATTTGCGGCATTTTTCCAGAGCAATTCTAAGAAGGAAGTTTGAATCGACTTCTTCACCACCGTTTTTTACGGCCTTTGTGACTTCGCGAAGAGTCTTTGTATAAATAAGCGAGCGTTGTTTATCCTGATCGCCTTTCTTTTCTTTAATATTGTTCCACTTACGGCCCATTTCGTCGTCCTTTTTAAAGAGTGTTTAAATGTTTAAAGCGAGATAATTCTAGCAGAAAATAAGGCATTTGACTAGGCAAGCGCCATTTCAAAATACAGAAAGCCATCCGCCTGACGTTGTAAATGAAACGATCCAACAGGAAGTTGATGCCTGACGCAGTAGCCTTCAAGCAATTTTTGAACCTTTATATTTGAAGCGTGAAAATCGCCGTAGAGATAATGAATGCCTTCTTTAACGGCCTTATCGGCCAGGGCGTCGAGAAGCGCCTTGCCTAGGCCCATTCCTTGAAAACTATCTACGATGGTAATGGCGAGTTCAGCAAAGTCGGGACGGCCATGAAGCAGATCGCGCACGCAGCGGACTGAGCCTGCCGGTTGGGGACCTTCATCTTTTTTAGAAAGAGCGACAAAAGCTATATGATTGTGTTGATCCACTTCTGTAAAAAAAGTGAGTTCTTTTTCTGTGAAATCCTTTCGCGAAGAAAAGAAACGCTGTCTTTTACTTTCGTTGGAAAGCATTGCGAGACCACGTTTTAATCCGTCTTTATCATCTGGTTGAATCGGGCGGATTTCAAAATTTTCTTTCAGCATTTATTTATCCATGGGAACGGTCTGATCAAACTTTTCGTAATCAATATATCTCGTTCCGTCATCACCTCTGTGAAGAATATCCACAAAGCGGTGATTGATCAAAAGGTGATCCATTTTATAGTAGTGAACATCATGAATCGTCTGCGAAAACGCACTGTCGATGCCATTAAATATAACATAAAACTCATCTTTTGAATTTTTGAGATCTTCCTGGGTCATGCCATAAAAAGGACTGTCTTTATCTATCGGATGATACACGCTCCATGAGAGAGCAAAAACAGGAGAGTAATGGCGAATAAGTTTGAGGGCCATGAAACGAACAATCTGATTGCCTTCTTTTGTTGTAAAGGGATAAACGCGATGAAGCTCAACGTTTGCTGAAGTGATTTGATTTCCACGAGAATTGGCCATTCGAAACATCAGCACAGGTTCATTGTCGAAAGTAGTGAGAAGAATATTCTTAGAATAAATCAATTTAGCACTAGGCTTTGAAAATTTGGCAAAGGCGAGACCGGCAGTAAGCGCTACAGTAAGAACTCCGGTCATAATTTCCATAACGACGACAATATTTCCATAAAGAGTCTGTGGAGAGACCGTCCCGTAACCGACAGTAGAAAACGTCTGCACCGAAAAGAAGAATGCATTTCTGAAAGTATGCGGCCCGGAAATACTTCCCGGGGCCGCAAGATAGATAAGAGCAAAAAGTGTATTAAAAAATAAAAAAGTGAGGATATAAAACTGAAAAACTTTCGGCCACGTCGTCCGCATTAGAAAATGGTAGATATCCTTGAAGCCATGCTTATATCCATGATCAGGAGAATTAGTGGCGACGATTCTATACCAGTTCTTATTATTCATTTAAAAAGTCTAGTTTAACCCCAGGTATTCATCAAATGATTTTTCAACATCAACAATAGTTCCGTCCGGTTGAATATCAATAATTCTGTTGGCCACTGTTTGCACGAATTCGTGGTCATGGCAGGCAAAAACCAGAGTTGAATCCCATTTCTTCAGACCTTCGTTCACCGAAGTAATACTTTCTAGATCCAAGTGGTTTGTCGGACCGTCCATAATCAGAACGTTTGGACCCTCAAGCATCATTTTAGAAAGCATCATGCGGACTTTTTCACCACCTGAAAGAACATTGGTTTTCTTTAGAGCTTCCTCGCCAGAAAAAAGCATTCTTCCCAGAAAGCCACGTACGAATGACTCGTCTTTGTCTTCAGAGAAGTCGCGAAGCCAATCGACGAGATTATATCTTCCGTCTTCAAAATATCTCGAGTTGTCAGCAGGGAAGTAAGAACGTTGAACAGTGACGCCCCAATTGACGAGACCAGAATCAGGTTTTCTTTCACCAGCGAGAACATCCATTAAGGCCGAACACTGCTGGTCAGTTCCCAAAAGAACGATTTTATCTGTTTTTCTCGCCTGGAAAGAAATGTTTTTGAACATGACTTTTCCATCAATCGTGAGCGAGAGTTTTTCGACATTAAGAACATCTTTTCCGATTTCTTTTTTAGGTTTAAAAGAAACGAAAGGGTATTTTCTGTTTGAAGGTTGAATATCTTCAAGCGTGATTTTATCGAGCATTTTTTGTCTCGAAGTCGCTTGTTTTGACTTGGAAGCGTTGGCAGAAAAGCGCGCGATAAAGTCGCGAAGCTCTTTCATTTTTTCTTCAGTCTTTTTGTTCTGATTTGATTTCAACGTCAAAGCAAGCTGCGACGACTGGTACCAGAAATCGTAGTTACCTGTGTAAATCTGGATTTTACCGAAGTCGATGTCGGCCATATGAGTACAAACTTTGTTCAAAAAGTGACGGTCGTGGGAAACAACGATAACGGTGTTTTGAAAATCAGCAAGAAAGTTTTCCAGCCAGTGAATCGCTTTCATGTCCAAGTGGTTGGTAGGCTCATCTAGTAAAAGAATGTCTGGCTTCCCAAAGAGCGCTTGAGCGAGAAGAACCTTAACTTTTTCTCCACCGTTCAATTCTTTCATTTGTTTTGAAAGAAGTTCTTCTTTAATTCCCAGACCAGAAAGCATTGTGGCCGCTTCAGATTCGGCTTCCCAGCCATTCATTTCAGCAAAGGCCCCTTCAAGTTCAGCTGCGCGGAGTCCGTCTTCATCGCTAAAATCTTCTTTGGCATAGAGAGCATCTTTCTCTTCCATGACTTCAACAAGTTTTTTGTTTCCAGAGATAACGACTTTCAAAACTTCCACATCTTCATAGAGAAAGTGGTCCTGCTTTAAAACAGAAAGACGTTGTCCTGGAGTGATAAAAACATTTCCAGTCGACGTAGGAATTTCTCCCGCGAGAATTTTTAAAAAAGTTGATTTGCCGGCGCCGTTGGCACCGATTAGGCCATAACAGTTCCCGGGTGTGAACTTGATATCCACATCTTCAAATAATTTACGGCCACCAAAGCGCAGGCCGACATTTTGGCAAATAATCATAATGAGTCCTTAACGTTCCTATATTCTTTAATGACTCCTTTTTAGAACGAATGAGAGAAAATGTCAGGGCTTTTTATTGTGCATTTTCATAAGCTTGGTGCGTTCGGAAAAAATAAAAAGTGGACTTGTGCAATCAGGTTTAGTTAAACAGTTAATAGGATAATTACTTATTAGACTCAGGGGGTTAAGCCTGAATACAGAAACTGACTTTGTACCCAAAGTAGAATCCGCTCGGCTTGCTGTAGAGCGCGCCCGCAGGATTGTTAAAGAAAATCACGAAATGATCGCCAAAATTAAAGAAGAATCCAATATTGAACAGGTTGAGGAGGATTCTTTTTCCGAGGCCTCAAATTTTTCTCACGAAGACTCTTATGCTTTTGATCTTTATAAAATAAAATCTACTAACGGGATTTCCGATTTTATTAAAGACGTTTTTGGAATGTTCTAACGTTATACGGAGTAGGCGTGTCTAAACTAAAAAACAAAAAACACAACGGTGTGAAGAGTCATTTGTCCGCGCAAGAGAAAGCTTTAGGAAAGCAGCATATTTATATCCTGATCGGCATGATCGTGGTAGGTGCTGTGATCGGTCTCTATTACATGCAATAAAATTTAAAGGACATTCATGAGTATTCTTACTGTGGGCCAGCGCTTTATGAGCGAGACTGAGCCTGAATTGGGATTGGGCCTCGTTGCGATGGTCGAATCCAAAGTTGTCAAAATATCTTTTCCCGCGAGTAAAACAGAAAGAACATACGGAACAAGAGGAGCACCCATCAAGCGTGTGGTCTTTGGTGTCGGTGACGAAATTACTGTTCGAGGTGGAGAGAAATTTCTTGTTGAAGGAATAGAAGAAAACGAAGGGCTTATCGCTTACGTTGTCAAAGACGACGAGAGAATTGATGAGCGCGAGTTGTCTGATTCCATTTCATTTAATAAACCTGAAGAGCGCATTTTTAACGGCAATGTTGATTTGAGTACGCTCTTTAATCTTCGTTTCAAAACTCATTACTACAAAAATAAAATGACTCAAAGTCCGGTGAGAGGATTCGTTGGCGGTCGCATGGCGCTTCTTCCTCATCAGTTTTATGTCGCCAAATCCATTGCTGATAGACCGATTCCACGCGTCCTTCTTGCAGATGAAGTTGGACTCGGGAAAACAATTGAAGCGGGACTTGCCCTTCATCATCTGATTTTGTCAGAGAGAGTAAAGCGCGCACTTATCGTTGTTCCTGATTCTCTTGTGTATCAGTGGTTTGTTGAAATGCTCCGCAAATTTAATCTCACTTTTACGACGCTCAATCAGGAAACACATCTCGAACCTGGAACGAATCCATTCACTGATAACGATTTTGTTATTGTGAATATCGGTCTTTTAAAAGGCGCCGAGATGGCGCGTGCGATGATGGATCAAGCGAGCTGGGACATTATGATTGTCGATGAAGCTCATCAGCTGAAATGGACAAATGAGCAGCCATCCATTGAATATAAAATCGTCGAACGAATTGCAAAAAAGAGCAAAGGGCTTCTCCTGTTGACGGCCACCCCAGAGCAATTAGGGCTTGAAGGACATTTTGCTCGATTAAAATTACTCGATCCAAACAGATTTTACGATTATCACCAATTTTTGGAAGAAAGCGCACACTACGATACCATCGCTAAACAAGCGCGTGAGCTCCTACAAAAAGGCACACCTGAAGCAGAATCGGAAATAGCTCGCCTGTCAGATCTTCACGGAACGGGGCGGATTTTCTTCCGAAACACGCGCGCGCGCATGGGCGCGACTTTTAATTTTTTCCCGAAGCGTGTTCTTCACGCTTATCCGCTAGAAAGTAAAAAAACAAAAGATCTTGGACTGGAAGATGAAGAGGCGATCGGTCCTTCTTTCGAGCTCAAACTGAACTGGCTTCTCGAGTATCTCGAAAAAAATAAGCATGAAAAAATTCTGTTGATTACAAAATCAAAAACGAAAGTTCTCGCATTGGAAAAAGTTTTGAAAGAAAGACTGGCCGGTCTCAACGTCGGTGTTTTCCATTCAGGTCTTTCTTTTGTTGCGAGAGATCGCCAGGCCGCCTATTTTGCTGATCCGGATGGGGCGCGAATTCTGCTTTGTACAGAAATCGGAAGTGAAGGCCGCAATTTTGAGTTCGCTCATCATCTCGTTCTTTTTGATTTTCCACTTTATCCCGATCTTCTTGAGCAGAGAATCGGCCGCCTTGATCGCATTGGCCAGATGGCCGACATCAATATTCACGTTCCTTATGTTCTTTCAAGTTATGAAGAAGTTCTTTTCCGTTGGTATCATGAAGGTCTGAATGCATTTGAAAGTTCGGCAAAAGGAGCAAGTCTTGTTCACCAGCAACTTCAATCGCTTCTGGAAAATTATTTGAATGAACCGGAGAAATGCCTCGCCTCAGGAAATGTCATTCAGGAATTTTTGGCAACGACTAGTAAAGAGTATGCAGCTGTTGTGCACAAGCTGGATGAAGGGCGTGACATTCTTGTCGAGCTCAATTCGTTTAATGAGCACAAGGCCGGAGAGTTGATTGCTGAAATTAAAAAATTTGATGAAAGCGCTGATCTCGTCGGCTATATGAATGAAGTGTTCCAGGAACTCGGAGTTGATGTCGAAGATCTTGAGGACAATGTTTTTTATATTCGTCCTAGTGACAATATGTACGTGCCGCATTTTCCAGGTTTGACCATGGAAGGTGTTCGAGTCACTTTTGATCGCAAAACCGCCATGAAAAGAGAAGACCTGGAGTTTTTAACCTGGGATCATCCTATGGTCGTAGGGGTCATGGACTTGATTCTCTCCAACACATTCGGAAACGCGACGGTGATGATGAGAAAGAAAACAGGCGCTTCCAAAACGTTCATCGAGGCTTATTTTAAACTGTACGCCGTAGCTCCTAAAAATCTTTCACCTGAAAGATATTTTCCACCGACGCCGATCAGAGTGCTGGTCGACTCTACCGGAGAAGATTTTTCAGATAAGTGGACTAAAGAAGATATTGATGAACGATCTGCGATGGCGGATGTGGAAACAGTCAAGAAGGCGAGAGCACTTCCAAAGGCCGCTGTTCAAAAAGTTTTAAAACAGGCCCACGATCATGCCTTGAAAAAAGCTGAGAGTTTAAAAGCAGAATACAAAGCCGCGATGATGGAAAAGCTGTCTGCTGAAAAAGAACGTCTGATTCAATTAAAAGAAGTGAATCCTGTAGTCCGCACGGAAGAAATCGATGCACTGACGATTCAAATGTTGATGCTGGGAAAAGCGTACAACAACGCCGATGTCACGCTTGATATGGTTAAAATAATTTTCTGATTTTCTACTGGAGAAGTCCTTCAGTCTGGAGGACTTTTTTCAGTTCATTCAACATTTCGAGACTGTAATTTCCAATTTCATCAATCATCATATCTTTCAATGTCTGCATTGGAGAAGTCTTGTTCGTTATAATTCTTTTGTCGTAGTTGTTGACCATGGACAAAATCTCTTCGAGTTTAGTGAGCTTCTTTTTTTTATTCGGGCCACTGCCACTCAATGTTTCTTCGTGATTTGTTACCAATTCAAGAATATTCTTATTTACGTAAGGTTTGTCCTGTAACAACGTCAGAGCGTCTTTACAATGAAGAAAGTAAACGCGCTTATCATCATTGGTGAGTAGCTTTTTAGGTTTATAAAAAAGGGGAAGATCATTTTTATTCAATTGTGGAATGGCTATGTCGTGAATGAGAGCAGCTGTTCCAAGATCATCCATGTCTTCTTCCGAGCAACGACAGTTCTCTGCGATTTTGACTGAGAGGGCACAGACATTTAATGAATGCTTGATTACGTCTTCGTTTTTTTCAACTTTTTTACCGAAAATTTTCTTCAAAGCATCGGGATTATTTTTAATAACATCTCTCAAACTTCTAGCCGCATTTTCAGTCGCACGGTAGGCCGATTCTGAGCCAGGGTTTTTCTGCATTCTTTCAACAGCGCTTGAAGCGGCCCCTTCAACCATGACCACTTTTTCTTCAACATTCACATTGGGATTGGAAAGTGTTTCAGATAGTAGCTGATCGAGAAATTTTTGATAATTAGCTTCATCCGATTCAGTGATGAAGAATTTCGCAATCTTTTGCAGTTTTAATTTTTGATATTTGTCTTCAGTAAGAGTAGTTCCTCTCTTAGCGTAGCAGAGGTACTGCTCTTTAAAAAAAATGTACAGATCGAATGTTAAGCTTCGTTGAGGCTTTACAGTAGTAATTCTGAGAGGAGTAAAATCCATTTTTTTTAAACCTTAGGCAAAGAGAATGGTTAAATCTTATTACAATTAATAAAATTATCAATTTGGAATTTTTGACTTACTAGAGCGACTTAGTTTGATTTGATTCATGGGGAATGGGAAACTTCAAAATAATTTTTGTCCCTTCTCTTCCGGTGAAGCAATCATTTTCATTTGAAGTCACTTCCATCGCCCCGTTGAATAGCTCAACATATTCGCGCATCAGAGTCGTTCCAAATCCATGTCCCGCTTCGGCATTTGTTCCTTTGGAACTTATAAATCCGTTGGTAAAAAAGATGTCATTGATGAGTTCTGGCTTCACCCCACGTCCAAAATCTGTGAATGTCAGAGAGATTTGATCAGAATCTATCTTGGAATGAATTAAAATGCGGGAATCAGGAAAAGAAAATTTTATTGAGTTAGAGAGGATATTGTTGACTATATTGTTTAAAAAACAGGTCTTGTTCGCCAAAATTGAATGAGTGGGATCAACATCAATATCGAGCGCAATTCTTTTTACTCTCAGGTGATCCTCAAAAACAACTGAAGCATTTTTAATTGCTTCCTGCATACAAACAAGTTCTTTGGCCAATTCTTTTTTTCTGATAGAAAGGAGCTCTTCTTCACGGACATTGTTCAAAATGTTTTTGATATTTTCCGAGGCAAAATAGACTTTCTCCATTATCCGTTGAGTTTGCGGTTCAAGGTTTTGAGGTTTAATCAATTTTTTGGAGTAAGAATGAATGATGGTCAATGAATTGGCAATGTCATGAGACAAGACGCGAACGAGGCGGTGATATTTTTCCTTTTGCATGGCCTTTTCTTCAGCCGCGAATTTTTCTTTAGTGAGTTCGTTGATACGGAAAGCGAGCGCGAGAGAAAGTGTCAACATCTGTCCCAGGTTGGCGTAAAGCAGAGAGTGTTGTGTAAAAAAATTACTTGGCAAAAAACCAAATGTCATACCGAACCAGGAAAGTAGAGACACAAAAACGACCAGCCAGGAGAATAAATAAAATCTTGCAACGCTGGTAATGTTTCTCAGTTTTATAGCATTAATAATAAACAGGAGATTCGCAATCACGAGAGAGAAATCGATCATTTTACCGAACACCTGAGGAGCCAGATCTTCAAATGGAGTAAGTCCGACAAGAATTAAGAAGAACGCCAACGAGCCAATCAGTTGATACCAAAATCTGAAGCGGGGAAGATGTTTTTTTATTTCAAGAAAGTGAAAAGTAAAAATGGTTGCACATAAAAGGGCCAAGGCTGAAAAACAAATAAGATAATGAGAAAAGCTGAAGCTTTCAGGTTGTAAAATTTTATCCAAAACTCCGTGAATGGAGAGAATCGGCAGAACAAAAGATCCTGAAAAAAAACAATAGTACAAATAATTTTTATCTTTCAAAAAGAGATAGATGAAAAAATTATATGCGATAAGACACAGTATCCCGCCCAGGTAAAAGTCCAAAAAACTGAGCTTGTAATCTTCTCTTTCTTTTAAACTCTGCTCGTTTCCTAAAAAAACTTTTGTATTGAAGTTATGGCGAGATTTGATCTTAAAGACAAAGTGCTTTTCTGTATGAGGTTCTAGGTTGATCTTGAAAGCAGTGAAAATGCTTTTTACTTCGCGGTGGTTGTAAGGAATAGAGCTCCCGGCCGTTGTGAGTTCAATATTTTTGCCGTTACTTGTTTCCCAAAGGGTAAGACGTCCGGTCAAGGGATCCATGTAAAGCAATTTTGATAATGGCCGATCTGTTGTATTGGCAAGAGTGATCCCGGCCTGTTTTTCTCCGCTAAAATAACCAAAACGGAGAGTTGTTTGATCATTTTGATGCTGTAGACCCGATGCTTCTTTATAAAAATTGCGACTAATATCCTGTTCTCTCTCTGCAGGATCAACGATTGTTGATGCCAAAGCCTGCCCTCCTACGGTAAAGTAGAGGCTCAAAAAAAAGAAAAAAACACGAATAAAATTCATAGAGAAATTCTAGCGGATTTTGATTTGATAAATCCAGGGAAATGCAGTCATGATCAGTTTTAACAACGTTTCAAAAAACTACGGCGGACAAATATTATATGAAAACGCCTCTTTCATTTTAAGACCCGGCGATAAAGTAGGCCTGGTGGGTCCAAATGGCGCAGGAAAGACAACCGTTTTTAGAGTTCTCATGAAAGAAGAGGGATTCGACGGCGGCTCCATTACTGTTCCTGATAAAGTGCGCGTGGCCTATTTCTCTCAGAACATTGGGGAAATGAAAGGACGCACCGTTATTGAAGAAGTTATGAGCGGTTCTGCCAAAGCAAGTGAGCTTGCGATGGAAATGAGAAAAATTGAAAAACTACTCGAAACTGATCTCGATCCGGATGAAATGGAAAAAGTTCTCATTCAGCTGGGGGATTATCAGACAGAATTTGAAAAACTGGGAGGCTACGACCTCGACGTTCGAGCAAAAGAAATCATCACTGGTCTAGGCGTTATGCCTTACGATCACGACCGCGATGTCGGATTATTTTCTGGTGGGTGGAGAATGAGAATTGCTCTGGCAAAAGTTCTTATTCAAAATCCTGATGTTATTTTACTAGATGAACCTACCAACTACCTCGATCTTGAAAGTATCGTCTGGCTTGAAGAATGGCTGAAATCTTATAAGGGCGCTGTTCTCATGACGTCGCACGATCGCGACTTTATGAACGGAATCGTTAACAGAATTATCGAAGTCGCCAACAAAGCTATTACGACTTATACAGGCGATTACGATTACTACGAAAAAGAAAAAGAAATCAGAAAAGTTCAACAGATTGCTCAATATGAATCTCAACAAGCGATGCTTCAAAAAGAAGAAGAATTCATTGCTAAATTTGCTGCCCGCGCTTCGCATGCCGCTCAAGTTCAATCGCGCGTGAAGAAAATTGACAAGATCGAAAGGGTGGAGCTTCCGCCAGAAGATATCGTTATGGACTTCAGCTTTCCGACTCCACCACGCGGAAGCAATGACGTCGTGACCATGAAAAACCTTGCCAAGACTTGGACAAGAGACGACGGCACTCCTCACAAAGTTTTCTCGGGATTAACTGCGACTGTAAATCGACTCGATAAAATTGCCGTTGTCGGTGTGAACGGAGCAGGGAAGTCGACTCTTCTCAAAGTTCTTTGCGGTTTAACAGAGGCCACTGATGGAGAATCAGCACTCGGCCCGAGTATTAAAGCGGGATACTTCTCTCAGTTCTCATTGGATCTTTTGAATCCTGAAAATACAGTTCTTGAAGAAATTTCTTCACGACTTCCCCATGCAACTAACGGCTATATTAGAAATCTTCTGGCCGCTTTTCTTTTCCGCGGAGACGATGTCGAAAAGAAAATTAAAGTTTTATCTGGTGGTGAAAAATCGCGCGTTGTTCTGGCAACTTTAATGTCCAACAACAACAATCTTCTCATTTTGGATGAGCCTACCAACCATCTCGACCTCAAATCGAGAGATGTTCTTCTAAAAGCGCTCAAAGATTTTGATGGAACCGTGATGTACGTATCGCACGATAGACACTTTTTGCACGGTCTTTCAAATCGCGTTTTTGAAGTCGATAAAGGCGGAATCCGCATTTTCGAATCAGGTTTCAATTACTATATGGAAAAGAAAAAATCTGAGACAAACGCATAAGCAGGCAAGCGAATGAAAAAGAAGATTCATTTTTATTTTGATTTTCTTTCACCGTATTCTTACGTCGCGTGGACGTGGGTTCGCGGTCAATTAGATCAATATGATTTTGAATTCATCCCCGTCAGCATTCCGAGTATTGTCGCTCATTATGAAACTAAAGGTCCGGCGCAGATAAAACCTAAAAGAAATTATCTTTTTAAAGATCTGCTCCGTTACACTCAATTGAACAATATTCCTTTTACCACTCCTGCCAGTCTTCCGTTTAATGCCCTCTATGCTTTAAGACTCGCCCTAAAAAATGTTTCAAAAGAACATCAGGTTCAGGTGATCGACGCTATTTACCGCGCCGGCTGGGAACACGGCCTGGATATCGGAAGTGATGAGGTCCTGAAATCTATTCTCACTCAAAAAAATCTCCCGGTGGATGAGCTTTTTGCCCGCATGGAAGAAAAATCATCTCGTATCGAATTGAAAAAAAATATCGAAGAAGCCCTGGGAAAAGATCTTTTCGGCGTCCCTAGTTTTTTAGTAGACGAAGAACTTTTTTGGGGAAATGATTCTATAAAGTATTTGCAAATGTACCTGGAAGGATCGGATCCTCTTGATCATGGCAAATACAAAGAATTTTTAACCAAACATCTTTTTTAATTTTAGAATCCAAGGAGAGCACTCGATGAAAATGTCATTTGCACTTGTGGCAATGTTCTTGTCACTCAATGTTTTTGCGGCCAATCCAAAAATTACAATCAAAACGTCTATGGGTGATATCGAGGCTGAGCTTTTCGAAGATAAGGCACCTGTCTCTGTAAAAAACTTTTTGGACTACGTGAAAAAAGGCCATTATAAGGGCACTATTTTTCACAGAGTTATCAATAATTTTATGATTCAAGGTGGCGGTTTTGATAAGGACCTCAAAGAAAAATCGACGGGCACTCCCATCAAGAACGAAGCTGGCAATGGCCTGAAAAATGAAACTGGAACTCTTGCCATGGCCAGAACAATGGTGGTCGACAGTGCGACAGCTCAATTTTTCATTAACGTTGCTGACAATAGCTTTCTGGATCATCGCGATGAAAGTGAGCAAGGTTTTGGCTATGCCGTTTTCGGGAAAGTGACTTCGGGAATGCCAGTGGTTAATAAAATTAAGGGCGTTAAGACCGGAACACGCGGACCTCTTGAAGATGTTCCTTTAGAACCAGTAGTTATTTTAGACATCATCAAAAAGAAGTGATACTTTCCTCTAAACTGTTACGGAGAAAAGAAAATGCAAGTAGCTAAGAACAAAGTCGTAGGTATCGACTATAAACTGACAGACGGATCAGGAAAAATGATTGATTCTTCTGCTAACCACGGTCCACTTTACTATATTCAAGGAACAGGCTCATTGATCCCAGGTCTTGAAGCTGCTCTTGAAGGTAAAGGCGCTGGTGAAAACATTAAAGTTAAAATCGATGCAAAAGACGGATACGGCGAACGCAACGATTCTCTTTGCCAACAAGTTCCTCGTTCACAATTCGAATCATCTGAAGCTCTTGAAGTTGGGATGCAATTTGAAGTTGAAACTGAACAAGGCGAGCTTGTGGTTATGGTAACAAAAGTTGACGGTGAAAATGTTACTGTTGACGGAAACCACCCACTTGCAGGTATGGATCTACACTTTGACGTTACTGTAAAAGAAGTTCGTGAAGCAACAGCTGAAGAACTAGCACACGGTCACGTACACGGCGAACACGGTCACCACCACTAAAAATTTTGAAAAGACTTCGGATTACGTCGTCAAAGCAAATTTTTTTCTCCGGTCACATACTAAAGTATGCTCCCTTCAAAAAAAATTGCTTTTCCTAGTACTCCTCGCTTTTGAAAATTTTTAACCCCAAAAAACTTATGAACTATCTAAAGACTTTCCTTCCTTATATTTTCGGAAATAAGAAAGGAAAGTCTTTAGAGTTTTCTCTCCCTGACCGCGCTCTCTGGAGCACTCTCTCGCTGGAAGAACAGCTTACTTTTCACACTCTCGCTCACGATCTCGATTCTTTCGTTTCTTCAATTGATTTCAAAACCCTTTCTAAAAAAGATATTTTTCATCTTTTAAATTTTCTACCTTTTTTAAAACAGAGATTGAAGCAGACTCTTGAAGCACATTTTGCTGATGAGCTACTTCTTTTTCATGAAGCCGTAAACGCAAACGCGCTCTCAAGAAAATCCGTTCAAGAGCTTCTCAATTTTAAGACAGAAAAAATGGCCGTCTTTGCTTTTCTTCACAAAGACAGAACTCGTCCCGGGGTTTTGGCAGTCAGGAAGCCTGATGGAATTTTTATGGCGAAAGGGGATGGAAGTGTCTGGTCTATTCCTATTTTAGGGTTGTCCAGTCGGGGACTCTCTTTTAATCATTCCAATGGCTGTACGCCGATGGGAGTTTATACGCTTGATTCGGTCATGCCTGAACCCAATAAACCTTACGAATTCGGCAAATACCGCAGGCTCATTGTGAATTTTATCCCGGGTTTGGAATCAGTTCTGAATCAATACCTACCCGAATCTCATTACAGTCTTTTTTGGTGGAAACAATCCATTGTGGGACGTGAAATGGGAAGAAGTCTTCTTCGCATCCACGGGACCGGACGAACTAACCGCAATTTCTTTACTCCTTACTATCCCTTTGTTCCCACTTCCGGGTGTCTGGCCACTAACGAAGCCTCAGTGCTTGGTTTGAAGGAATACCACGATCAACGTCTTTTATTGGACGTTTTGATGAAAGCTTCAGGACTTGAGCCTTCCTATGAAAATGAGTCGAAAATTCACGGTCTCTTGTATGTAGTTGAATTCGATGATAGTTTGACCTCGCTTTATTTTTAATTTTCGAGGCTTACGTTATGTATATCTCAACCAAAAAATTCATAGGGTATCCCTGTGCTCATCGCCAATGGAGAGATACAGGCCACTGTAAATTCATTCACGGTTATTCGCGCGAATTTATGTTTTGGTTTAAGGCGCATCATCTCGATGACAAAAAATGGGTGATGGATTTCGGTGGATTCAAAGAATTCAAAGTTTTTCTCGATGATTTCTTTGATCACTCTTGTCTAATCAATAGTGATGATCCGGAATTGCCACTGTTTCGCGAGATGGATAAAAAAGGAATCATTAAATTAAGAGTGCTCGACAATGTCGGCATGGAAGGAACATCAGAGTTTCTTCACAAGAAGATGAACGATTATTTAAATGAAAAAACTCAGGGGCGCGTCTGGTGCTTCAGGGTAGAGACCAGAGAGAACGAAAAAAACTCCGGTATTTTCGAACAAGATTAGGAATTAAAATGACAATGATTGATCCAAAAGCAGTATTAAAAAAAGTAACTCCAACTCCGGTTGTAGAAAATAACCTTACGAATGATGAAAAGAAGAAAAAGATCGAAAGTCTTTTTACTGAAATCATGCAGACTCTTGGTCTGGATTTGTCGGATGATTCTCTTCGCGAAACTCCACATAGAGTTTCTAAAATGTTTGTCGATGAAGTCTTTTGGGGATTGCAGGAAGAAAATTTTCCTAAGATCACAATTGTTGAAAATAAATTCGACTACGATCACGCGGTCGTTGAAATCAATATCGTGACTAATTCACACTGCGAACATCATTTCGTTCCAATTATCGGAAAAACACATATCGCTTATGTTCCCAATAGAAAGGTCATCGGACTTTCAAAACTCAACCGCATCGTTGATTATTTCGCTAAACGCCCACAGATTCAGGAGAGATTGACTCTTCAGATTCACCAGGCACTTTGTGCGATTCTTGAAACTCAGGACGTAGCTGTTGTCACAGATGCTATGCACTCGTGCGTGAAGACCAGAGGGATTAAAGATGTGACGTCGATGACGAGAACATCGAAGCTTTCAGGTGTCTTTAAAGAAGATACTTCGCACCGAATGGAATTTATGAATTCCATTCCGCGCGGTCATGAAGTGGTTTACTAACCCAAAAACATTTTGATTGATTAAAGCGTGAGAGCGCAGGTGTATTTTAATTCGATGTCATTGTCGTCAAGAACATGGCCGAGACCTGATACTTTGCACTCCAGCTTCTTGATGGAAAGTTCTTTCATCGTTTCAGTTGTCTGCGTCTCATTTCTTGAAGCTTCAACTAAAACGTAACGAATTTCTTCCATGCCTCTATCTTCAGTTGAATAAAGTTTTACTTCTGTTGATGTGTCTTCGCCGTGAAAAGTGCAAGCAATTATTTCTTTTCCAGGGAATGTATTTTTTAAGCAGCTGACATTGGTCATCGTTAAATAAATTTTTCCCATTCCTCCATCTTGAAAAATTTGCAACTTTTCGTTTGAAAGAAGTGTGTCCATGAGGGCCTTAGCTTTTAGTCCTTTGATGTTTACTTCGTTTGAATAGGCAGAGGTCGTCGCAACAAGCATGATCAGTGTCAGAAAGATTTTCATAAAAAACTCCTAAAAGAAAAAGTGCTTTAGCTTACTCTGAAAACGGCAGAGATTGTTGCCGGCCGGAAGTATTTATATGTTTTTCAAGCTATTGAAAATGCTTTTTCTTGAAGGTTTCAAAGAAAAGGGAAGGTATAATGCCCGAATGATAAAAAGTCTTTTCTCGCTCGTTCTAATCCTCAATTGGGGCCTTGATTCAACCGCCTTCGCGGCCATGACCAAAGAAACAATTGAACGACGTATAGAATTTATAAAAGCTTATATAGAAAATCAGGATAAGATTTTAAATCTTTCAGAAAAAATTCCCTCTGATTATCCGGTGGCGGGAGCTGCTTTTCTAAAATACGGGACAACTGGTTCTGAAAATCCAGAAGCTGTTGCGCTCAATGATCTTGAAGTGGCGTCGCTTTTTTATTCTGCTGCTATGTCTTCTTTTGATCTTGCGAAGGATTTTTATCAGCAAGTCGATGCCTGCAATAAAGTGAATGATCGCTACAAACTTTTTCTTCCAATTTCCAAAAGGAATGGTGATCCCGAGAATACTTGTGAGTTCAGCGATGCTGAAAAAGCAAAATTTCCAGGTGTCATTCCCAAGTCAGTTTGTCAGAACATGAACTACATATGTGAACCAAATATTGACAACTTTGCAGAGTATCGCGATCAAGCAGGTCACAAAGCGCAAACGGTCGCCAATCGTTCAGATGAACAATATTTCTATCTCAATTTGTTTGCTTTCTCTTCTGACTGGATAGAGAGATCTCTGGAAAATTTTCATGTTCACTGCCATCCTCAATACCCAAAATGCACGAACCCTCATTGTTTCGTTTCCAAGTGGGGGATAAAAGTCACAGAAGATCACGATAAGGCCTGTCTTATGCTTAAAGAAATGGCAGAGAAACAAAATATTCTCTTAAAGGAAAAAGGGAAAAAATCCAAAGTGGACCAGCCTTACTTTCCGCTCATCTTTGCTCCTTCACAAGCGAATCTAAGTGGTGACTATGTCCTCGATGAAAGGTTTTTAGCGTTGCAGGTAAAGAAGAGAAATTACTATCTCTATTCGCCTCTTTTAAGAGGAGGGAACTGGCTCGCGCTCGCAGAAACCCTTTATGAGAAGAATCAAAAAGCGATTGAAGAAATGGAAAAGCAGCAAGTGAAAAATCCTGTTTTACAAAAATTCAGGCAACTTCGATTGCGCACTCAGGACAAAAGAATTTCTACTCAGGAAGTTCTTGATCGTGCGCGATTCAAATTCAATATTGATGATTACGTAAGAAATTTTTAGTTTTCGTTTTCAGATAGATAATAAATCTGTTCGCGAAGATCATTAATCTGTCCTTCCCAATAACTAGGCTGCTCAAAGAATGGAAAGGCATTTTTAAAGGCGGGATCTTCATATCTTTTAGCAATCCAGGCCGCATAATTGATCATACGAAGTGTACGCAACGTTTCCGTCAGGCGAAGCTCTTCAAAATTAAAATCTCTCATGGTCATATAAGACTCAATTAATCTTGAACGTAGATTGTCTGCGTATTCGTCTCTGCCGGGAAGAAGTAACCACATGTCCTGCACACATGGACCCATAACCATGTCATCAAAGTCGATGAGATAAAAAACATCATCACGTCTAATGATGTTGCCGAGGTGGCAGTCGCCATGAATGCGTTGATACGAGATATTTTTAAAACGATTTTTTGTTAGCGAATAGATTTGTTCCAGAACGTCTTTGTACATCTTCTCAAGATGCGAAGGGATGATCTTTTGATCGAGAAGAAAATCCATGTTGGATTTCAGATAAACTTCCGGAGTGAGCTTTAAGCGGTGAGGAGCATCTTTCATTGAACCGACATTGTGAAGGCGAGCGAGAAGCCTTCCGACTTGCTCGATCTCTTCGTTCGTGAATTCATCAGGGGCACGGCCGCCTTGTTTGTTGAAAACAGTGAAGTACAGTTCCAGCTCTTTCAATGTAAAGAGCGACTGCCCATCAAATTGAATAGGCGCAATCACGGGCACTTCAAATTCTGAAAGATCAGCTAGAAAGTCGTGTTCTTCCTGAATCTGAATTTTACTCCATCGTCCCGGACGGTAAAATTTGATGATTTTAAAATGATCACTCGGATTGTCTGACTCTGATTCAATTTCGACTTCATAAACACGGTTTTCCATTGAGTTCATCGTGAGAACTCTGCCGGTTGTCTTATAGCCAAGCGACTCGACGGTATCGAGAACTAAATCAGGATTGAGCTCAAAGAAAAATTGCGTTTGATTATTTCCCCAAAGATTGGATGACATTGGTAACTCCGGGGAAATGATCCTAGTGAATCATGTGATAAACTTCGAGCATTTCTTTTTTAAGAAGTTCCATTTTCTCTGGAACAGCTGGATTGTTCACATCTTCAGGATTCAACAGATAATTTTCCGGGCCTTTTTCTTTCACAAGAAATTTTGACTGCCAGATATTGTTTTGAGGCATGTTGATGTCAGAGATATAAGTGAAGTCAGATTTAATTTCAGGCTTAATGAAATCCTGAATCGAATTGAAGATCTGATCATTGTAAATTTTCTTTCCATTTTCCAAGCGAGCGTAACCGCGGACAACATAGTCTACGTAAACAACGTCGCACTCAAAAGATTCAAAAAGATAATTGATAGCGTTGAGAGGAATGATTTCACCACAAGTGGCCACGTCGATATCTACGCGGAACGAACAAATACCTTCAGGATCCGAAGCGTCCGGGTAAGTGTGAGAAGTGATGTGAGATTTGTCGAGGTGAGCGCTGACCTGAACAGAAGGGATCGGCTCTCCGCCGCCTTTTAAGTCAGACATAAGGACCATCGTTGAAGCTCCAACCGGATCGTAATCCTGAACAGAAACGGCGAGGATATTAGCTTCGATAATTTCGACGATTTTCTTAGAAATTTCAGCGATTCTGTTCGCGTTATACTTGTCGTGAATATAATTCACGTATTGCGCCTTCTGTTCGTCATTTAAAGCAATGCAGAAATCATACAGGTTAAAACTCAGGATCTTTGTGAGGTTGTTAAATCCTGAAATTTTAATTTTCTCATCACCTTTTAAATTTGACTGAAACATACTCTTTCATTTCCTTTAATTAAAGATTGTCTTCTTAGAATTCACGAATTATCTATGTGTCACAAAACTAATAATGTGACAAATTATTCTTGGGTTAAACTGTAATTTTTGGAGAGTTATGACTGATAATTTTTTAGGAAGCGAATGGTATGCTGAACGCTATTTTCACAAGACAGTGGCAACAGGTTTTAAAATAAAATCAGTTTTGCATTCTGAGAAGTCAGAATACCAAAAGATTGATGTCTTAGACACTCATGGAGTCGGCAGACTGCTCCTTCTCGACGGAAAAACCATGGTTTCTGACCGCGATGAATTCGTATACCATGAAGTTATGGGTCATATTCCATCGATGGTACACCCGAAGATTAAGAACGTTCTTATCATCGGCGGCGGCGATGGCGGTATCGTGCGCGAATTCGTCAAGCATCCGGAAATCGAGCGCATTGATCTTGTAGAGATCGATGAGCGCGTTATTGAAGTTTCAAAGCAATATTTCCCTGATTGTACGTCTGGATTGGCCGATAAAAGAGTCAATGTGCGTCCTCAAGACGGTGTTGAGTACATCAAATCTTATAAAAACTTTTTTGATGTCATCATCATCGATTCTACGGACCCTGAAGACTTCGCCGCAGGTCTTTTCACACAGGAATTCTATAAGCATGTTTCTGATGCTCTGACAGAGAACGGGATCATGATGGCCCAGACTGAAAATCCTTTCTATGATGAATACGGAATTAAATCATTCTACGATAACCTGAGAAATGTTTATCCTGTCGTTAAGTCTTTCACTGGACCAATGCTTATTTATCCAGGCGTGTTTTGGACTTTTGCTTTCGCTTCAAAAGGTCTTCAACCGACGACTTTAAACGAAGGGAAGATTCGTTTTATGACTGAGCTACAAAAATCGCTCAAGTGGTACAATATGGATTGGCATAAAGGCGCATTCAATCTTTCAAACATCCATAAAAAAGTTACTGGATGCTAAAATAAAAAGGCCCCACAATGTGGGGCTTTTTTTTGTCTTGATATAATTATTTGGGACGCTTGCTATTGAGCTCTTCCATGAAATCCATCTGCATTTCCTGAATTTCAAGAAGGCGCTGCCATTGATGAGAGATCAATTTATCGATTTTCTCATTCAGGATACGAATTTCAACTTCAGATTTAAGATTCACTTTATAATCCTGCTCCTGGTGCAGGCGATCCCGTTCTTGCTGGCGGTTCTGACTCATCATAATGATTGGAGCCTGAAGAGCGGCGACGCAGGAAAGAAAGAGATTGAGAAGAATAAAAGGGTAGGGATCAAATCGGAAATTTGAACGGCTGTTCCAGGTAACCCAAATCGCCAACGAGAAAAGACAAAGAATGATAAAAGTCCACGAACCACCAAACTCTGCTATTTTATCGGAGAGTTTTTCCCCAAAGGTTTTTCTCTTCTGCGCCTTTCTGAGTTCGCTGCTCGATAGTATTTCATGCTCTCTCAAGGCTTCGAAGACAGCATTTTCAACTTCAGTCAGATCACCTTTTTCTTCTTTGATGAGTTGTTTAAAATAATCTTTGCGGATCTTATTTAAGTCATTGTGGCAAATAAAACCGTGTTCATCCATATTAGGCGCAACTGATTTTATCGCCTTATAAAGAGATTCGCTGATCGTATCGATCGGTTCCACTTCTCTGGTTTGAAATTTATTTTTGCAGACTACGCATTCATGCAATCTTTTTTCTTTTCGATGAATTGTTGGCGAATCTTGCATGTTGATCTCCGGTCTAAAATGCTTTCTAATGAAAGGATGTTTGTACAAGGTCTTTTTTCAATCTTAATCTTCGCATTTGTTCCACTCGCGATCAAGTACACCTCGGCCACTCCTTTGACTATTTGCCTCTTCAGGCTGTTTGTCACGGTTTTGGCCCTGGCGCTTCTTTGGCGTAAGAAGATAACTTTTCACAAGTTTTTCAGCAAGAGCGGAGCAAAGCTTTGGCTCATTGGATTCATTTTTTTCATCCACTGGATAACCTATGCCTATGGCGTGAAGATCGGAGGACCGTCCATTGGAGTCCTTGGGCTGTCTACTTATGGCATTCAGCTGATTCTTGCCGGAACATTGTTTCTGGGCCATCACATCACGAAGAAAGACATCGTTTGTTTGGTGCTGTCTTTCATCGGCATTGTCATGATTATTCCTTCCTGGAATTTTCATAATGAAATGACTTTCGGTCTTATCCTGGCGCTTTTAAGCGCAACTTCATTTGCACTCATTCCGGTCATGCACAAAAAAACATCCGAGTTTAATCAACAGACCAGAATCTTTTCGCAATTTGCCGGTGCCCTCGTATTCTTTTTATTTTTTATCGGAGAAACAAGCTGGGCCTTGAGGCCAATTGACTGGGGCGCGATGATTTTCCTTGCTGTCTTCGGAACATTAGTCGCGCACAGCTTATGGGCAAAAATCTCTTCTACTGTGTCTCCCAACATTACGGGCCTTGCTTATTACACCATCGCACCTATAACGATTTTATTTTCTGCTCTCTTTCTCGGAGATAAGCTTACGGTTTTACAACTTGCCGGGGCCGCATTAGTTATTGTTTCTGCCGTCGCCAATATTATCAAAGTGTAGTATCATGGTGAAAACTTCACCGGATCTTTTATGACAAACTCAAATCTATTGATCAATATTCCCGAGGGAAAAATTCCCGAGATTTCGCTCATCCGCGATGTCACCAAACATTTGAAGCGCGGTCATCGATGGATCTTTGCTGATTGTTTTGACAAAAACGATAAAACCAAAGGCGGCCTGGCCTTATTAAAAATAAAAAATGAAGTGATGGGGATTGGTTTGGTCCAGTCAGACACTCAACTCCGTTTTAGAATGTTGTCTTTATCAGACGAACCTTTCTTTCGCGCTGGCAATGTTCAGCACACATTGATTCAATGGAGTGAAATGCAGTGGAAGAAGGCCATCGCTTTAAGAATCAATTTCCGAAGCTCATTAACGAACAGCTTTCGCCTCATCAATGGCGAAGGGGATGGAATGCCCGGGTTGATCATTGATATTTACGATGAAACGGCCGTCATCAAACACGATCATCCTGTCGTTGAAAATTTCTGGAACCATCAAGGCATTGCCGAAAAACTTTTACAGGATTTTCCTTTCCTGAATACGGTCTATCACAAGCGCAGAAATGATGAAGAAGTCAAAGGTGTCGACATTTACGGAAAGCTAAAAGAAGAAGTTTTATTTCTTGAAAATGGAAGCGTGTTTGCCAGCAATATCCGGGATGCTGCTAAAACGGGATTTTTTCTGGATCAAAGAGATAATCGCAAACTCATCGGCCAGTTCGGTAAGGATAAATCCGTTTTGAACCTCTTCAGCTACACTGGAGGTTTTTCGGTGTTTGCAGCGAAGGGGGGAGCAAGAGAAGTAACGAGTGTCGATATTGCAAAAGCGGCAACGGCAGCGGCCGTCCGCAATTTTGAAGTGAATGATCTGAGAGTGAAGCATGAAGCAATCGCGCAGGATGCTTTTGCGTTTATCGATGAAAGAATAAAAGAAAAAGCGAAATGGGATTTAGTCATCACTGATCCACCAAGCTTTGCTCCAAACCAAAAAGCAGTTGAAAGCGCCGTCGTGGCCTACACTAAAGTTTTTTCTGAATCTTTGAGGCTGGTCAACAATAACGGATTATTTGCAGCAAGTTCATGTTCGAGCCATATTGGAACCGATAAATTCCTTGAAATTTGTCGTGAAGCTTTTTCTAAAACGAGAAAGCGTGGGACACTTGTCTATTACGGTGGCCAACCTTTCGATCATCCATATCCAATCGCCATGGAAGAACTTCGCTATCTGAAATTTGCTTTATTCCGCATTGATTAATTGATGTGAACGTTGCTCATACCTTGTTGCTCGAGACCCTGAATTTCTTTATTCAGGTCGCGAAGCTCATTTCGGTAACGATTGAGTTCATCGTGGGTTGAAGGGGATGTGAGATCTTTGCCATCTTCAGAGAGGTCCAAGATTTTTTCTTCCAGCTCTTTTGCTTGATCTTTTTTGTCGTATACTTTCTTGCCTATGAGAAAGCGCTCGTGAAAAAGCTCCTCGCGTTCTGGTGGACAAAAGCTTTTATAAAGATCGCCTTTGAGGCCCATTCGGTAACCATTGAAAGGGGTGCAATACTCCGTCCAGCCGGACTCAAATCCTGTTTGATACTTGGCCAAGTCAACTGGCGGTTCATACTTTTGGCATGTCTTTCTCACTTCTTCCAGTAAGTTACTCATCCCTTTGCGGCCGTGATCATATCCAAAGTCTCGCATGTCCTTTGAACAATCTTCTCTCGAAATGCTTGAGCAGGAAGTGAATGTGAGGGAGAGGAGAAGAAGAGAAACAGACAAACAAAGCTTCATTGATGATCCTGAAATTGAAAAAGGTGAGCTCCTATTTTAACTCGAAAACGACTGTTGGTGATAACTTATCGGCAAAAACTGCTATATAACTTTTGCCTATTTTAATTTTGTTTGAATATCTGAAAATAGATCTATGGGAAATACAAAATTAAAAGAGTCAAGGCCATCAAAAGAAACAAGCAAAGTGAATTCGGGATTTCCGAAGTTTCAGGAAATCGATGGAAATCATCCCCTCAAAAAACAGGTGCCCGAAGCCGTCGTTGAATATCAGGTTCGAACTCGGCATGGTGGAAACGTCGCCTTTTTTAATTTTGATCTCGCTCGCGAAATAGGACTCATCCCAGAAAATCATCCAGACGAACTCACCAAAGAATTAAAAGAAGAAATCTTAAAAACATTCAGCATCGTCATCATTAATGAATACGATCTGATGAATAATTTTAATTTTCCCAAAGAAGACATCAGACCAAATACTTATATGGCAACCCGCTATCTTCAACTTCAGCATCCGTGCAAGAAGGGAACGACGTCGGGTGATGGACGCAGTATCTGGAACGGACAACTTTCTCACAAGGGAAAGTCTTACGATATTTCGAGCTGCGGAACAGGGGCCACGAAATTAAGTCCTGCGTGCAATATTAATAAAAAGTTTTATCAGACAGGAGATCCAACTGTTTCTTACGGTTGTGGCTATTCTGAAAAAGATGAAGGCTTGAGTTCACTGTTTTTCAGTGAGGTTCTTGCTAAAAACGGTCTTGAAACCGAAAGAGTTCTCGCTATTATCGAATTTGCTAAGGGAATTGCGATCAACGTTCGCGTTCATGAAAATTTACTTCGCCCTTCGCACATGTTTAATCACTTGAAGCAAAATAATCTGCCAACGTTAAAAAGAATGGTTGATTACTATATCGAGCGACAGGTAAAAAACAAAGTTTATAAAAACATTCCGGCCGATCCTAAATCCATTTACGATTATTTTTTAAATAGAGTAGTCGAAACATTTGCTCAAATGGCAGCCGATTTTGAAGATCAATATATTTTCTGCTGGCTCGACTGGGACGGCGACAATATTTTAATGGATGGTGGAATTATCGATTACGGTTCTGTTCGCCAATTCGGCCTTTACCACCACGAATACCGCTACGACGATGTTCAGCGCTGGTCAACTTCTATAAAAGAGCAAAAACAAAAGGCCCGTTACATTGTTCAGACTTTTGCACAGATTGTTGATTACATAAAAAATGAAAAGAAAAAATCGATTGAGGATTTTAAAAATCATCATGCGATTCAAAGTTTTGAGAAAAGATTTTTTGATTATAAAAACCGCAACATCTTGATGAAGATTGGCTTTAATCAAAAAGTGACAGCTTACTTACTTGAAAATCACCGCAAAGACATTGAAGAATTCCGCAATGATTTCACTTATTTTGAAATGGCCAAGTCAGTAAAAGGACCACAGAAAGTTCCAGATGGAATTAACTGGAATGCTATTTTCTGTATGCGGGATATCTTGCGTGAATTGCCTCAGCTTTATTTAAGCAGGGGAATGAACGAACGGATTTCTGAAAATGAATTTTTGGATATCATCAAATCAAGTTACGCTACAAAAACTGATTTAAAAAGAACGCTCAGGCGCGATCTCAAGATTAGAAGTTTCCAAAAAAATTATGTGAAGCTGATCAATCTTGCTTCTAAAAAGTTCAAAGAAACACCAGAGAAAGTACTTCTCGATGTATCGATGAGATCTTCCGTTATTAATAAATACGATCGTGTAACGGGTGATTCAATTACAACTATCGTCAATAAAGTGATGAACAGAAAACCGAAGCTTTCGGCCGAAGAAATTTCAGTCGTCTTAAAAGAATTTGTTGAATACCAGAATCTCAATCCGGACAAAGAACGTAGAGCTTCTAATTTTGAAACTGAAAAAGAGCAATCCCGACTTGTGAAGGGTATGCTTCAGATCGTAAGAGAGTATAGAGACGGTATATGAAAATTGTTCTCTATTCCGGTGGAAGTGAAGACGACAATCGTTTTCTCAACCAACGGGCACTCGAGCTCACAGGAGTCAAATCTCCCAAATTAACTCTCATTCCATCCAGTTCATACGACGCGGAAGATGACTTCCGCTTTTTTGTTCAGGAGTTTTCAAAACTGGGAGTCCAGAAGTTCATGCATTTCTGCGTGGACATTCCTTACACCAAAACCGTTCTAAAAGAAGCACTAAAAAGTGATCTGATTTTTCTCGGAGGAGGGAACACCTTTTATTTTTTAAAGCATCTTAAAAAGGCGGGAATGTTTTCACATTTTTCTAAATTTTTAAAAAGAGGCGGAGTTCTTTGCGGCCTTTCGGCGGGGGCGATTATACTTACCCCTCACGTCCACACGGCCACTTTTCCCCATTTCGATCGCGATGAAAATCCCTGGGACATGAAAAATTTGTCTGCAATGAGAGTTGTGAATTTTGAGTTTTTCCCACACTACAAGAACTCAAAACGATACGATGCTGAGCTTCTTCATCATTCCAAAAAATCTAAAATTCCTCTGTATGCTTGTTCTGATGGGGGAGGGATTATTATCGAGAATGATCAGATTTCTTTCTGTGGTAAAAGCCATCAGTTCTTTCAGGGAAAAAAATTAACCATCTCTAATTACCTGGGATAGTTTTATGAAAATAGTCTTAATCCTTTCAGCGCTCTTATGTGTTTCCAGTGCCTATGCAGATCTGGCGGTAGACATTGAAAATAAATCTTATCAGTGCGAGAAGAAAAATGATTCGCTTTTTCATTGCTTGAATGGCGATACCAAAATTCTTGTCACAAAAAATATGATGGGATTCGCAGCCGTTCAGAAGAATGGAGACGGTCTTCCGGAGATGAAGTGGATTTCTAAAGTTGTCGATAATGGAAAAGTCCTTTTTGAATTACCCAAAATGAATTTTGCCGGAATGGAAGGAATCTATAAGGCACCTGAATCCAAGGCCGGAAAATTAGTAGCCGCTCATGCCATTGTCAGCAATTTAAAAGATCTCGACGATGATCTCGCCAGACAATTTATTTCTGAATCAAAAAAATTTATTGAAAAAGAAAACGCGCCGATTGCTAAAGTACGCATACTGGCCGATGATAAAAAATTTGACTGTGTTCGTGGGGAAGACCGCAAACTGACGGACGAAGAAAAAAAATACGAATCAGATTATAATACAAAACTCCAATGTAACTTCTATGCTTGCAAAGGCAATAATGGAGAAAAGGTATTAAGTTACGTTCCGTCATATGGCGATTACTCTAGTCCGTATTTTTTAAATCTTAAGGGGACCCAAACAGAACTTCGCTTTAATGGAATTAAAGTTGTCGAGCCCGACCATCAAAAAGAAGCTCCTCTTTTTGATATACCGGCATGGACAGGCGGAGGCTATTCCGCTTCGGCGCTGGATGAGAATCTATTTGTTCCGACACAATTTGAAAAAAATAAATCGGCCTTCACTTTTTTTACGAATCCGATGACTGCTCCCATGCGCGATGGAGCTCACAGTCTCTGTGCCGGAGATAATGATGTAACCAAATTAATTGCTGAAGAAAAAAAGATAGCGGATTCATTTCAACAAGGATTGGTCAATGCAGAATTGAGCCACTACCTGACTCTGGTCAATGGCCAGGTACTCTCAGTATTTGTCGATGCCAAAAAAGCGCAAGGCCTCGGCTGTCGTTACGACGGAATGATTTTATCGAAAGATGTTGAAAAGCATATCGAGTTTTTACAGAAATCTAAACCAAAACCAATCGATAAATATTTATCAGAAGAAGAAGTACAGGACCTTTTTAAGCAGGCCAAAAACATGGCCGACATTCCTTTTGGCTACAAATACGATGGTTGTTACGCCCGCGCTCACGTTATGGCGAGACGATTTGAGGCGATGGGCATTCCGGTAGAGAAAGTCTGGATCAAAGGATCTCTTTTTGTTCCGGGAACCGATGTTCAATGGAACTACCACGTTGCACCTGTGATCAACGTAAAATCAAAAGAGGGAAAGATAGTTAAATATGTTATCGATCCTTCACTGACTGAAAAAGCGGTGACTGTGGACGGCTGGGTAGAAAGCATGGGGAAAAAAGTAAAAGGAGGAGTGGTGCAAACACCTTATCCATTCCCTATGAACGTTGCAAACTTTCAGAGAACCGCCGTGTCCTTTTCTTCTTCCGATGTCTATGTTCCCGACAATGACGAAAAAAGATCGGAAGCTGAGAACATGGCGCTCGCTATCCAGACGATGAAAGAATACACAGAAGCATTAAATGAAAAAAAACAGAATGAGAATGAGTATGAAAATGAAAATCAGTTTGTTCGTCCTGACGCTATTTAGTTCCGGTCTTCTTCATGCAATGACGAAAGAATGGACAGTGACTAAAATCTATTTTGATGATGTGAAAAAAAATTATCAAATTGATTTTAAGAATCAGGCCGGAGTTTATAAAGCGGAAGAGAAATTACTGTCTTGTTTGCGCGATTCACTCAACTCAAAGACAAACGTGAAAGTTGACTTTCAACCTATGGGGCTAAAAATTAAATCTTGCGAAAAGAGCGCTTCTAAATAGTGTCTTTCAAATCCTACTTCAAATCCTACTTCAAATCCTATTTGATGGGCGCGTCCAGATAAAGAGCAAAACGCCTGCAAGAATCAAAACGATCACTGATTTTATCACCGAATGAATTTCCAATCGTGGAATTCGCCAGAATAAAACGAGTGCGATGGCAGTCGTGGCAATGATTTTAGCCTTGAGGCCAATGACTTTATGTTCGTCCCAGTCGCGTAGAGGTGGACCAAACATTTTGTGATTATAGAGCCATTGATGAAGTTCATGATTAGTGCGCGAATAAAAATAGGCCGCCAGTAAAAGAAAGGGAGTCGTCGGCAACACGGGAAGAAAAGCTCCAATGATGCCAAGGCCTAAAAAAAAATGTCCTGCATAGTTAAGCGCTAATTTTTTCATTATTTTTCAAAATAGTGTTCAATATTATTCTTTAGTTCTTTGTAAAACGGCTCAAAAAAATCCATCTGAGCAATCGTTTTTCTCGTCACAAGCGAAATGGTTCTGGTCACTCGCAATTTTTTAAAGCTTTCTTTTTTTAGATTAAACTCTCTCGCCATTCCCAATGGAATAATCCCGTTGCCGAGGCCGACCTTGGTCATTTGGTAAACAGCTAAGAAAGACTCAACATACATGACATTATTCTGAAACAACAGGGGATAATCCCTTCTCAAATCACTACCGGCATTTTTCCATGTGGCCGAATTTTCTTCGATGGTAATGAGCGGGAGCGAACGATTCGGTTTATTGCGGAATTCTGAATGCAGAAGAACCAGCGGTTCATCAATTAAATGCGCAGAGTAGAGATCTTTGCGATTTTCATCGAAAGTACAGATTCCTAACTGATATTTGCCCAGCGAAATATTTTCGAGCAGCATAAGACTGCGGTGAACATGAAAATCCAGATCGAGATTTTTAAGAGTCTTTAACGTTTCACTGACAACATGCGGCCCAAACGAGCCCGCAATAGAATCGGATAATCCGAGAGCAAAATGAGAAAGATTTGTTCTGTCCAGATTTTGAGTCAGGTTCTTGATTTCAATGATAAGTGGGCGCGCTTTATTGAGAAACTGGTACCCATCGGCGGTCAAACGAACGCGTCGCCCGTCCGGCTCAACTAATTTTACCTTGAGTTCTTCTTGTAACGCTTGAATGCGCTTGCTGACTGCGGATTGAGTTAAGCGCATGCGTATGGCCGCTTCACTGACGGTGCCGTATTTTTCCAGGGCAATTAGTGCCTCAATTCCTTCTAACATATTCCAAATACTACTATATTTTATTCGATTTATTCAATTTATTAATAAGAAAAAAAAGCGATAATAAAGAAGCAAAAAACAGTTTATAATCAGTACACTTTTCCCCATTAACTAAATAAAGGAGTCTCACCCGTGAGCAAAACAAAAAAGACACTGAAAGTTGGTTCAAAAGACTACACTTACTACAGCTTGAAAGAAGCAAAGAATCTTGGTCTTTCAGACATCGATCGTCTTCCCAAATCTCTTAAGGTTTTACTAGAAAACCTTCTACGTCATGAAAACGGAAGAGATGTTACTTTCGACGATGCAAAAGCAATCAACGAATGGGTAAAGACTCAAAAATCAGACAGAGAAATTGCTTACTATCCTGCGCGCGTTCTTATGCAGGACTTTACTGGAGTACCAGCAGTCGTTGACCTAGCAGCGATGAGAGAAGCGATGAAAAAAATTGGTGGTGATCCTAAAAAAATCAACCCGCTTATTCCAGTTGACCTCGTTATCGATCACTCGGTTGCGGTGGATTTTTTCGGTCAACAAGACTCATTTGAAAAAAACGTTGCTGTTGAATACGAAAGAAACAAAGAACGCTATACATTCCTGAAATGGGGACAAAAAGCGTTTAAAAATTTCCGCGTAGTTCCTCCGGGAACTGGGATTTGTCACCAGGTGAACCTTGAATATCTCGCTCAAGGTGTTTGGACTAAAACTGAAAACGGCGAAACTGTAGCGTACCCTGATACATGTGTAGGAACAGACTCGCACACAACAATGATCAACGGACTTTCAGTTCTTGGATGGGGTGTTGGTGGTATCGAAGCTGAAGCGGCGATGCTTGGTCAGTCGGTGACAATGACAGTTCCTGAAGTTGTCGGTTTCAAATTAACGGGAAATATTAAAGAAGGCATCACAGCTACAGATATCGTTCTTACTGTAACTCAAATGCTAAGAAAGCACGGAGTCGTTGAGAAGTTCGTTGAATTCTACGGTCCAGGAGTAAAAGCTCTTTCTCTTGCTGACAGAGCGACTATTGCCAACATGGCACCTGAATACGGAGCGACTTGTGGTTTCTTCCCTGTTGATGAAAAAACAATCGATTATTTAAAATTCTCTGGAAGAACTCCTGATCAAGTGGCGCTTGTAGAAGCGTACGCAAAAGAACAAGGTCTGTGGCTTGCTGCTGGTGATGCTGATCCTGTTTTCACTTCAAGTCTTGAACTTGATCTTGGATCAGTTGTTCCATGTCTATCAGGACCAAAACGTCCGCAAGATAGAATTGAATTAACGGCCGCAGCAGACGCTTTCGGAAAAGAACTTGTGGGAGCATTTAAAGTATCTCCGGATGCAGTTAATAACGAATACGCAGTTGATGGTGCTGATTTTAAACTTAAGCATGGAGCTGTTGCCATCGCGACAATCACTTCATGTACAAATACTTCAAACCCATCGGTTATGATTGCAGCAGGTTTAGTGGCAAAGAAGGCGAGAGCTCTAGGTCTTAAATCTCAGCCATGGGTAAAAACAGCGCTTTCTCCTGGATCTAAAGTTGTCACAGATTACCTTGTTGAATCTGGACTTCAACAATCTCTGGATGAACTAGGATTCACACTGACTGGTTACGGATGTATGTCTTGTATCGGTAACTCTGGACCACTTCCAGAAAACATTTCTAAATCAGTTAACGCAAACAACCTGGTTGTGACTTCAGTTCTTTCTGGAAACAGAAACTTTGAAGGTCGTATCAATCCGGACGTTAAAGCAAACTACCTGGCTTCACCTCCGCTCGTTATCGCTTACGCGCTCGCTGGAAATATCAACGTCAATATTTCAAAAGATCCAATTGGAAAAGGAACTGATGGCAAAGACGTTTACCTAAAAGACATCTGGCCGACACACGAAGAAATCAACAATGTTCTTATGAGCAAACTGACAAGTGAAATGTTCAAGAAACGTTACTCTAACGTTTTCGAAGGCGACAAACACTGGCAAGCGATTAAAGTCACTGAAGGTGAATTCTTCTCATGGGAACCAGATTCAACTTACATCAGAAATCCAACTTTCTTTGAAAACATCAACGATCAAAAATCGTATGAGCAAGGTGTGTCTCTGAAGAAAGCAAGAATCCTTGCACTCTTCGGCGATTCAATCACAACTGACCACATTTCACCTGCTGGCTCGATTAAAAAAACAAGCCCTGCTGGAACTTACTTAATGGAAAAAGGTGTGAAGCCTGAAGATTTCAACTCATACGGATCACGTCGTGGTAACCACGAAGTCATGATGAGAGGAACATTCGCTAACATCAGAATTAAAAACGAAGTAGCTCCGGGAACTGAAGGTGGAGTGACAAAATACATTCCATCTGGCGAAGTGATGTCGATCTACGATGCAGCGATGAAGTATATTGCGGATAAAACACCTCTTGTTGTTATCGCAGGTAAAGAATACGGAACAGGATCTTCTCGTGACTGGGCAGCGAAAGGAACATACCTTCAAGGAGTGAAGGCCGTTGTGGCCGAATCTTTCGAGCGCATTCACAGATCGAACCTGATCGGTATGGGCGTTCTTCCACTCGTGTTCGAACCAGGGGTAGACAGAAAATCTCTAGGTCTTGATGGGACTGAAACTCTTGATCTTATCCCACAAGGAGAATTCAAGCCGGGTCTTAAATACGAACTAGTGATTCACTATGCTTCGGGGAAAGAAGCGAGAACAACTCTGACATCAAGAGTGGATACATTGGACGAATTACACTATATGAAAAACGGTGGGATTCTTCAGTACGTTCTTAGAAACCTGAAGTAGTCACTACTTAGCTTATCTTTTTAAAGGGGCCGTCTAATCTTTAGACGGCCTTTTTTTGTTTATACCTGTAAAAATTCCTCTTTTCGTCCTATCTCCACTGGAATCTATAGAATGTCTCCATTCATAAAGAAAAGGAGAATCCATGAAGATGTCCAAATCGGTTTTGTTAACTCTAGCACTTTCTACGTTACTGGGAGCTAGCGCTCATGCCGGTTTAATGGGTCCTTTGGGAGTCTCTAAGAAAATCCATTCTCAAGCAGTAAAAGATGTCTACGCAGGACTTCGCTTTCATTATTTCGATAAAGAAGATCGTTTGATGATTGTGAACGATTTCCTAAAAACTGTTGAACTTGAATACGCACTTCTTCCTTTGAAAGCAAAGAGAGTAGGTCTCGACTTTAATAAATTAAAATCAGAAGCTATTGCGGCCGAAGAAAACGCAACAGATATTACAGCGACGGCTGCTGACAGGGCCAATGAAGATTCTCGCGATCGTTTAAGTTTTCTTCAGGCAAAGGCCAATATGGAATTCATGGATCGCATGCAAAAGCTAGTGGCCCAATTCCAGGATACACACTTCAGCATTCAAGAAAAAATTTCGAGACCATTCGTTTATACAGGTGTTCGCCTTTTCAGAATCGATGGAAAAATTCTTGTCGGCTCACTTGAAAAGAAATTCCTGAGCATGGTTTCTAAACTTTCAGGAACAGATCTTTCACGCATTCAAATGGGGGATGAAGTTCTTTCGATCAACGGTCAGCCCGTAGAAGACAGAATTAATGAATTGAAAAAATATATTGGAGCAAGCTCTGATGAATTCGCTGATTCTCAAGCAATCAGATCACTTACCATTAGAAATTTTGCTTACGATAACAGCAATTCGATTACGATTGAATTCAAGAATGCTGGGATATTTAAACTTCCGCTTTTTGCGAATATGGCCAAAGATGCAACTCCGAGACTTGATGCTTTAACGTTCTTTAAGAAAATCGGAGTGCCGACAGATTCATCCACAATCGGTATGAGTTTTGATAAAGCTTCGAAGACTTGGAACGATGGAGCGATGACATTTGAAGGTTACAGTACGAGAAAGCTCCACCTGAATTTGAAAGGTTTAAATGAAATGATGGGTGACGATGGTCAGCCAGCGCTTCGTACTGGGTACTATATCAACAAAGGTAAAACATACGGTGTCCTTCAAATTCTTACGTTCATGACTAAAAACGTGAAAACGGCCGATGCGCAAATGAGTTTCATCGACGCAATTAGAAACTTTGCCATTGAACTGAAGGAAAACCAAATTCCGTTGATCCTTGATTTGAGAGTAAACGGCGGTGGAAATGGAAATCTTCCTGCTCAGGTTCTGAGCGTTCTGGCTCCAGAAGGAATGGTCTATCCGGGAGCGACATCAGGTTTCAGAATGACCTCGTATATGCGTCAGCTTCAGGAACCAAGCTTATTCCAGGAAGTGGTTGGTGAAGATCAATCCTTTGGTTTAACAATTGATACGATGAAAGATTTCTTCCAGAAATCAATTGATGAGCGTCGCACATACACGCCAATGTTTGCAGCGGAAGTGATCCCTTACGATATGGCGAAAGTTAAAGGTTTTAACAATAAAATTGTGGCCCTTGTGACTGCTGATTGTATCAGCGCCTGTGACAAAATGTCTTTCCTTCTGAAAGCTTCGAAGCGCGCTGTGATTATCGGTACGCATTCAAATGGAACGGGAGCAGGGTACCTTTCTACTGGCGAAATGAATACTAAGTGGGAAGACCGTTTAAGAGTTTTTGAAACACAGGTTCCTAATTACCTTTTCGGTTTACCAGGAACAAGCATCGACCAAGTTGTCTTCGAAGATAACAGTGTAGAGAGTATGTGTACTGAAAATATGCCGACAAAGGCTGACGTACCATATGCTCCAAGCATGATTGACCTTGCCCGCAACAACGTTGGCTGGTTACAGAAAGCTGCCTCGGTACTTGAAGCAATGAAGTAGAAAGAATTAAATCAAATTTTCTTTAAAAGGCCGCCGCAAGGTGGCCTTTTTTATTAATGCACAAAAAAGATCGGACAATCTTATTTCCGAGACTCCAAACAAGAAATTTTTTCTTTTGACTCTTAAGCCTCATCCTGAGGTATCATAGGATAATTGCCATTTGTGCGTAATTTTGGAGAAAAAATGAAACGTCTTCTTTTGCCTTTTCTATTACTCGGTCTTTTCCAATCGACCATCATTCCATCTGTATTAAGCGTTAATTCAGTAGAGGCTAAAGAGGCCAGTGCAAAAAATTCGCGCGATCCACGTCGTGAAAAACTTATCGGCAATATTTTAAAGAATGCTCTAGAAACATATCACTATCGCGCATTGAAAATTAATGACGAAGTTTCACAGAAAGCTTTTCTTCAATATTTAAAAAAGATTGATGGATCAAAGCAATTTCTTACGAAGCAAGACATTAAAGATCTCGAAGCTTTTCAATTCCAAATGGACGATGAAATGGTTACGGGAGATTACGTACTCATTGAAAAATCACTGGATATGTTAAAGAAGAGAACGGCCTTGGCCGAATCTTTAAGAAAAGAAACATTCAAAAAACAATTCGATTTCAATGGTAATGAGCAAGTTGAAGTTGATCCTGAAAAAAGAGACTGGGCAAAAGACGAAAATACTTTAAAGGAAAACTGGAAACTTGTTTTTAAACAAGCCACTTTGAATAAATATCTTTCTCTCATTGATGAGCAATCGGATAAACCAAAAAATGCGAAGAAGCCAACTAAACCACAAAAGAAGCTTCCACCTGTTAAAAAATTAACAGATGCAGAAATGAGAGCTAAAGCTCACGATTCAGTATCTAAAAGATTCCAGAAAATTTTTGATCGTCTGGCCAAAGAAGATCGCGATGATCAATTGGATAATTTCTATAATGCAGTCACTGCTGTTTTTGATCCTCATACAACTTATCTTCCGGCCAAAAAGAAGGAAGACTTCGATATCGATATTACAGGTAAACTGGAAGGGATCGGAGCTGTTCTTCAGGAAGATGGCTCTTACATTAAAGTTGTGCAAATTGTACCGGGCGGACCGGCCTGGAGACAAAAAGAACTCGAGGCAGATGATGTTATTCTTGGCGTGGCTCAAGGAGCAGGAGAGTCCGTTGACCTGACAGACATGAAAGTGGACGACGCCGTTAGATATATCCGCGGGAAAAAAGGAACAGAAGTTCGACTGACTGTTAAAAAAGTTGATGGGACAAGAAAAATTATTTCTATCATGCGCGATGAAATTGAAGTGGCCGCTTCTTTTGCTAAATCTTCAGTTCTTCAATACAAAGACACTGATGCAAAAGTTGGTTATATTCAATTGCCAAAGTTCTATCGCGATTTCGAATCTTCTCAAATCAACTGTACTGATGATGTAAAAAAAGAACTTGAGAGATTGAAAAAAGCAAACGTTGATGCCGTTATTCTCGACTTGAGAAACAACGGTGGTGGTGCTCTTGAAGACGCACGTTTGATGTCAGGACTTTTCCTTGGTAAAGGTCCAGTTGTTCAAGTTAAAGATCACACTGGAAAAATAGAAGTACTTGAAAATGATGATCCAAATGTTTTCTATGATGGTCCATTGATTGTTCTTATCAACAGATTCTCTGCTTCAGCATCAGAAATTCTCGCAGGTGCAATGCAAGACTACGGCAGAGCTGTTATTATCGGTGGTGATTTTTCTCACGGTAAAGGAACTGTCCAGGCCGTTCTCAATTTAAACCAAGGACCGCTTCTTTCAATGTTCGGACCTACAATGGGTGCTTTGAAAGTCACGATTCAAAAATTTTACCGCGTAACTGGTGCTTCAACTCAGTACAAAGGTGTAACGAGTGACGTGATTCTTCCGGATCTTTTCAGTTATGTGGAAAGCAGAGAGAAAGATCTCGAATACTCTCTTCCATGGGATCAAATCAAAGCTCAACCATTTAGCAAATGGAATAAATTTTCATACAATCTTCCACAGTTAAAAGAGAAGAGTACAGCTCGCGTAAAAACAAATCCGCGTTTCAATAAGATCATCAGAAATCTTGATTATCTGAATAAGAAAAAGAAAGACACTCTGGTTTCTTTAAACTTGAAACAAGTTCAAGCGGAAGATGTACAAAACAAAAAAATGGCCGAAGAACTGAAAATGGATGAAGAGGACAAAAATCTTCTTGTAACAAATTTTGAAGATTCACTCAAGGCCCATGAAAACATCCGCGCAGGCGATATGAAAAAATGGCAAAAAGATTTTGAACAAAGAAAAGACGAGTGGGTAAAATCGCTCAGACAAGATGTCGTACTTGAAGAGTCGGTTATGGTAGCCAACGATATCGTAAAAACTTTAAAACCAAAGAAAACTGCATCTGCTAAGTAATTGTGAACGTATGATAGATAATTCGGAACTGGAAAGAATTCTTACAAAATTAGAAAACCTCGAAGATGAAGAGCTGGCGGTTAAACTCTTAGGTGAGTTTAACCGAACATCTTCAGAGTTAGGTAAGCTTCTCTTGAATCGCGATCCTTCTTTAAACCATGGTGAATGGAAGGATCTATGCGATGACGCTCGTGACAGGCTGGAAGCGATAATTAAAAGAATTGATGAAGTCAGTTGATATCATCTAATCCGGAGTTTCTATGGTCAACAAGCCAACTGATGGCAACCCACCATCCAAACCTGCTGAGGATGACTGGGAATTCACAACCGTAAAAACGGCCGATAGGCCTGCGACTTCCCCCGAGATCGGATCTAAAACTAAAACTCATACTCATATCAAAGACACTAAATCGCCTACTAGAAAAGAGACTGCGCTTTCTCTTGATGATTCAGCAGTACCCAAAATGAAAACTCGTTCAGAAATGGCAGCTGCCCTGACTAATATGGCAGATGAAGATGAAGGAGAATTGTCTTTCAAATTAGCCTCTGTCCCTAAAAGGGCCATCGCTTTTGTCATTGACGCTGCCATTGCAGCCGTTTTGGGAATGGTCGTTTATTTTACAACACCAATAGTAAGAAGTTTGATTCAGATCTTTCTCGATAAGTATAAACTTCAGTTCTGGTTACCTGAACCGGTTGTCATGCAAATTCTTTTTGTTGCGGATGCCGTCGTCATGCTTTTCTTATTTATTTGTCTTCCTGTTGCTTTTTATAACCATAGCTATGGAAAGAAAATTGTAGGATTAAAAATTCGAGGCACACACAAATACACTTTGAGTATCGTACAAGCGATTCAACGTGAGATTGTTTACAAGCCATTGGGGATTTTGATTGTCATTGGATTTTTCATTCCTTTTTTCAATAAAAAACATCAGGCGCTTCAGGATTTTTTCGCTGAAACACTGGTGATTGAAAAAGAATAAATTTTTTATTCCACAATAAGTTTTTGGATAAAGTCGGCCTGTGATGAAACAGCATCGAGGGCAACTTCTTTTTCGATGAACCCTTTTTGATAAAGATACATAATGTGTTGATCGAAAGTCTGACCGCCATTCGTTGATTTTCCAGTTCCTTGAACGATGACATGTGGAATGCGGTTCAAATCGTCTTTTCCAGAAATGCAATCGCGAATCCCTGGAGAGGTGACCATAATTTCTTGAGCGATAACCGTTTTGCCATTTTTTCCTGGAAGCATTCTCTGTCCAATAATAGCGTACAGGTTTTCGGCCAGGCGTTTGCGGACTTCGGGTTGTTCATGAGCAGGGAACATTGAAATGATGCGACCGATAGTCGTTACAGTGTTCGTCGTGTGGAGAGTTGAGAAAACAACGTGGCCAGTTTCTGCAGCCTTTAAGGCAATATTGGCGGCCACTGGATCGCGCATTTCTCCGATCGATATGACGTCGGGATCCTGTCTTAAAGCTGAACGTAAACCGCTGGTAAAATCTTCAGTATCACGGCCGACTTCACGTTGCGAAATACGAGACATTTTTTGAGGATGCAAATATTCAATTGGATCTTCAATGGTAATGATATGTGAGCTGCGATTTTCATTTATATGGTTAATCATGGCCGCGAGAGTTGTACTCTTACCGGAACCAGTAGCACCAGTAATAAGGATCATTCCGCGTTTCTGAAGGGCAATTTTCGCTACGGCCTTGGACATATCGAGATCGGCCAGGTTGGGAATTTCGGTATTGATAATTCTGAGGACGAGCCCATATTGATTAAAATAACGAAAAATATTAAATCGAACACGGCAAAGACCTTCGATCCCGAAGGCGCCATCTAGTTCTGCTTTGGAATTCAATGAAGCTAATTGATCTTTATCAGTCACAATGATTTTGATGATGTCGTTTATATCATCCAGAGTGAATGTTTTTGTCTGAACGGGGACGAGATCGCCGCGAATTCTCAGACAAGGCATTTCATTGGTTCTGATATGTATATCGCTTGCTTTGTGTTGAATGGCGACATTAACAAGTGATGCTAAATTTTTTAAACTAAAACCCATTATGAAATTCCGCAGTTTCCAAGTCGTTCGATCTTAGTTTATTATTAATTGATAATGGAAAAAAATAAAGTTCTAATTATTCGCTTCTCTAGCTTTGGGGACATCGTCCAATGCTCTTCCGTTGTTGAATTAATCCGTCAGAGATTTACTTCTTCAGAATTGCACTGGGTAACGAGAAAGGATTTTGAAAATCTGGTCAAACTAAACAATGGAATCAATAAAGTCTGGTCACTCGATAAAAAAACAGGCTTTTCAGGTCTCGTTAAGCTCGCTTTAGAGCTAAGAAGAGAGAAGTTCACGTACATCTACGATGCTCACAACAATCTTCGTTCACGTATTTTAAAGCTCTTTTTAATGTCGACTCTTTCGTTTCCAAGTTTGGTCACTCGTTCAAAAGACAGATGGAAAAGAATTCTGCTTTTTAATTTTCGCATTAACACGTTTCCTAAACCATTTATAGGGATCGCTTCTTATATGGCCCCGTTGAAAAAGTGGGGAATGACTAAAGGTGATTCACCTCAATTAGTTCGCTGGACTTTTTCGCAGGAGACTGAGAAAAAGATTGATTTACTTCTTAGCGAAACTGCAGGGACATCAAGAATTATAGCGCTTGTTCCTTCTGCTGCCTGGGAAATGAAACGATGGCCATTGGATCATTGGAAGAAATTAATTCAAATTCTTCCGCACGCAAAATTTGTTGTTTTGGGTGGTAAAGAAGATCTCTTTTGCCAAGATCTTGCCGATGTAGATCCGTCGCGAGTTTTTAACTTAGCAGGTAAACTTTCACTCATTGAAAGCTGTCGTCTCGTTCAAAAATCTGCTCTAGTTATTTCTGCAGACACTGGTTTGCTTCATGTGGCAGACGTTCTTGGTGTTAAAGCGCTTTCTCTCATGGGGCCAACGGCTTTCGGTTTCACTATCAGCTCATTAATAAAAACGATGGAAGTGGACTTGCCTTGCAGACCTTGTACTAAGGACGGGAGAGGCAAGTGCTCCCAAAGTGTTTATCAGCTTTGTATGGTTGATATAACCCCGGCCAGCGTGGCCGAGGCAGCTGTCGAAATTATTCGCGAATAGTTTTTCTCATTTCCCAAAGAAGATGACTCATATAAGGGCGGCGATTTTCTCTCGTGGCCACCATCAGTAGTTTCATAATTTTTAAAGTGGTCGGATTTGAGTAGAGCAGAATGAGGAGCTCCTGAATATAATTTGTAGATAAGGTAATGTAATTATCTGTTCCGATTCCCAGTTGAACTCCTTTTTTCTCCCACCAGGAAAACGGATGATCTTTATAATCTGGAAAACAGTTTGTCAGTTTCAGGTTTGATGAGGGGAGAGCAACCAATGAGACTTTTTTATTAATCATTCGATTTAAAACATCGTGTTGATAATGCTCTATTTCTCTGGCCGTGTGGAATTTAGTTTTCAGAAATTTTACGTTTTCTGTGTCTGATAAAGGAATTCCTTGCACAATTTTGTCTCTGATTTCTTCATCACGCCATTCCATATCCATGATCTCGGCGTATTCAGAGCTCTCAGGTTTTAAAGAAACACCTGCCTTGTTCATTTCCATGATACGTTGGTAAAGACGGTGAAAATAATAATTGGGGTTAATCCCCAGGCTTAACCCATGCTCGAGAGTATCGATGTGCCAGATGTTGAGGGCGTTGTCTACCGCTTGAACTCCCAATCTTAAAATTTTCCACGTTTCACCATGGTGAGAGCGAATTCTGAAACCCTGATATTGCAATCGACGAAGACCAGGTTTCATCTCCATAAAATGTTTTTTTCGATAAAGTTCTCTTTCGTCTCCAACCGTATCTACTTCACTTAAAACGTCGCTTAAAAAGGGATACTTTTTAATGACATCAAGAATGGAAATAACTTGATCTTCAAAGTGCTCTTGTTTTGATTCATAATTGTTTTGATCAAAGAAAGTGGGCTCTTTTCTGAATGAAGGAGAGAGAATGAAATTAAAAAAAGATTTTTCCGCTTTAAATTTCATGAAGCCTTCGTAAAGTCCGAGAACGACGTCATCTTCAGTTAATTTATCGAGTCCGGGAATTTGCTCATCAGCTAGCCCCGTAGAACGTGAGAGAGTAAATTTTAAGCGAATTTTACCTACATTATATTTTTGATAAAGTTCAGAGGCCATATGATAGGCGGCATCGACGTGAGTTTGCTTATCTGTGAGAATCAGCTTGGGAAGATAGAGAATTTTCAAGTATGTTTTGAAAAGCTCTCCTTCCTTCAGACGAATTAATTTATCAACATCTTCAACGCTATTGATTGGTAAAGAGTCAGGTCCGTAAACTTGTACAATTTTTTCTTCATAAAGTTTTTTGTCCGCTCCCTCTAGCAATTTTTTTAAGCGAGGATAAATGAATTCAGCGCTCAGTGATCCCGTAAGATGAATATGCTCTTCGTGGTAAGACAAAGGAAACTCTTTAAAGAATTCAAAAAAAGCTTCGGAGACTGGATGGCCGAGGAGAGTAGAGATGTCGACTTCACTGCTTTGAAAACCATTGAGCAGTTTTCGAAATTCGGCCAGCGATTTCTCGACGGCCTGGTTTTTTTTCAGCGAAGGATAAAAACTTAAAAGTTCCAGAGTATCATTAATCGTAATTCCGTTTGTCTCGCTGATAATATCAATGAGCGCGAGTTTAATATCTTTAATGGCCTTGTCTTTTTTCAACATAGAATTTCCTTATTTGCGATTTTCCAGGATAACTTCGTAAGCTTCCTGAATGCGATTGAATCGTTCGAAAGCTTTGCGTTCAAGCATCTTGGGAAGTTTTTGAGAAACAATTTTGTCCGGATGCTTTTGCAGTGCAAGTTTTTTATAATGCTTTTTGATTTCTTCCACTGAAGATTCAGGGGCTAGCCCCAGAACGTGAAAAGCAGTCTCGACATCCTTTCTATTTTTTAACTTAGGAAGTGGAGAAAGCATATTGGCATAATTGAGAGCGAGAGTGAGTTCTTCAAGCAATTGGGAACTGCTCTTGGCCCATAAGTTAGCTTCTTTTCGCGCGATGGCCTCTGTCGATTCCTTAACCGTCTCTTCTGAGTATTGAGTTATGACGAGCGTATCTGCAAAAATTCTTTCTTCCTTTAGCTCTTTTTTCTGAGCAATCGTCATGAGAATTTTTATTTGCAGCGCAAGCGCCAATTCCATCGGAGGAATTGATAGTTTGGCGGCCACTTTATCAAGGATAAAAAATTTCTTTTCACGCATTTCTTCAACCAAAAGAAAGAAAAGTAATAGTGTGACGAGAAAATTTTTTAAGGCCAGATTAGAAGCGCGATTTTCTACTGAGAGATAGCGTATATAATTTCTTTTTTCACAAAGTAAAATAAAGGCATTCACCTTTGTATCGGCCATGGTGTAGCCGTAGTTCTTAGTTATGTCCTGCTGAATCTCTTTTAAAAAAGCACCGCCCCCCCATTTTGTTTCTTCGTAAATTTTTTTAATTTCGGGAGTAGGAAGGACGGCTTCATCATCACGATTTACTTTCTGTCCCCATTGAGTCTGCACTTCTCCAGCAAGTCCATACTGGGCGCGCAGTCTTTCTTTTTGTCTTCGAATCATCTGATCGATGTCGTTTTCCGGAACGTAACCAGGAAGTTTTTTTCGAATGAAACCCAAAAAGACGGGACCTAAAATGCGAAAGCATACAGCGATGAAGACCAATGCAAAAAGCAGTCTTAAGATAATATCTTTATTAAAAGCCATAAACTATAGTATCATTATACCAAGGAAAAAACACCAAATCGGCGAGTCACATGTTTAACTGGACAATAAAAGAAATAGAATTACCTCTTAAATTTACCTGGAATATTTCACGAAATAGCTCAGATATTAAACGCAATTTTATTATTGAATTAAAAAATGGTTCGATCTCCGCTAAAGGGGAAATTGCTTTCAATGTTCGCTACGGTGAATCTCGCGAACTCATATTGGAAAAGTTTGAAGAGTTTAAAGCTCAGGCACCCGCAGATTTTACGGGAGTAGAAAGTCTGGTGGCCTTCATGGACGCAATGGATCTTCCGCAATCTCTCAAGTTTGGGCTTGAATCGGCCTTCGTGCATTACATAGCGGTTTTGTCAGGTAAGACAGTAGCGCAGTTGATGGGCACAAATACCGTAAGTGCCGTTAAAACCTCTTTTTCAATTCCCATTATGGAAACCGGAAAAGTTGAAAGTTTCATCAAAGAAAATAATCTGCACAGATTTTCGGTCATAAAAGTAAAAGTTAATCGCGATAACGCCCATGATTTTTGTAAAGAAATTCTTAGACTGACAAATGTTCCTTTGAGAGTAGATGCCAATGAATCTTTTGAAACTGCGGCCGAGACGATGAAGTTTCTTGAAACGTTTCCGGAAATTAAACGCCTCGAATTTCTCGAGCAGCCTTTGAAAGCGAATCTTCATGATGAAGCCCTTGAACTTAAAAAACACAGTCCGGTTTTTCTCATGGCAGATGAGTCTGTGACGAAAGAAGAAATCAACGGATATTATCCGGAGCGTTTTCACGGTGTGAATATAAAACTCATGAAGGCCGGAGGTTACATGCGCGCTGTAAAGCAACTTCGCCAGGCTAAACTTCTTGGTTTAAAAACGATGCTCGGATGTATGGTTGAAACTTCTCTCGGAATTTCCAGTGCACTCAATATTTCAGGGGGAGTTGATTACTTCGACCTGGACGGATGCCTTTTAATAAAAGAAGATCCTTTCAATCTTGTCATTGAAGAAAACGGAAAGATTTTTTTCTCTCACATTCTTTAGAAGAATAACCTGAAATCGAGATCGAAACGATCGTAGTTGTAAGAGTTTTTTGCATTCAACAGACGTTGGGCAGATAAATTGACTTCAAAAGGGATATCCATTTTCTTTGCTTTGTATAAATCGACACTGGAGAAACCAACTCCCACTTTTCCCCAATAATTATTAGAACTAGTATCTTGCTCTAACACGGCCTTGACACGTGGATCGCTTGCTCCATAAGTGGTCGCGCCGGTTTCAGAATAAATAAGAGCAGAGTTAAAATTTAACCATGAAGTCGGATTTATTGTGAGAGTGACCGTCGAATCAAATTTATTTCCCAATTTTTCTGACATGGTTTCTTTTTCAGAAGAAAGTGGAACATCAGGGTCATCAAGCTTGCGCATGATTTTCTTAGAAGCAAACTGATAAGTGAAACGCGTTTTTAAATCGAATTGTAGAACATTATCGAAAAATGAAATACCGGCCATTGATTCAACAAACCCATCATACTGACCGTCCCCAGTTGAAACGTCTTGAAGAGAATCCGGATCATCTGAATCGCCGGTAGGAAGTACGGCCCCAAAGGCCATGGCCAGACCCATATCCTGGGCATCTGTTAAACGATAAATCGCTCCGACTTCAGCATCGCCAAGAGCATCTTTCTCCCAGCTACCAAGTGCTTTGTAATGATAATAATTGACGATCATGGATTGAAGTAATTCTTCATTGGTGTCAGGCAATTGGAGAGTCAACTGACGAACAAATGTGGAAAGCGCAGAGTTCGTCGGTGAATTGGCCACTGCCGCCTGAACAGCGGCTATATTGCTTTTTTGACTTTGCCTGAAAGTGACGTTGGATTTGATATGGTAAACAGGCAAAGAGCCGTAAAGGGTTAAACGGTCTGTTATCCCATGGGCAAGCCCGATGCCTTGAGCGGTCGCCTGCGCGTAAGCTTCGGCCTTAAATTCTCCCAGGGAAAACTGATTGTAAGCATCTGGAGAAATGGCCTTTAATTCATTGAAATAGGTCTTCATTGCACTTGATACTGATTCTAACTTGCTGGATGTGAAATTTTCCTGAAGAGCGAGGGCATTGTCAGAGCGATTGCCATCATACTTAGATTCCACTTTGGAAGTCATAACCTGCTTGAGCACAAACATATCCACGCCCTTGGGAAGGGTCTGGTAGCTGGCGCCGAAGGCAGACGTCGCTCCAAGAGTGAATATGAGGGCCAGAGGTTTTTTCATGAACCAGATGATAATGGGGCCCTAAAAAAAGTGTTGAATAACTTTCTGTCATTGAAAAATCTACAGTCCCCGAAATGACACCACTTTTTTGTGATATAAACCCATTCATGAAAAAATTGAGACTTTTAACAGCTTTGTTGGTGGTAGTGACGGTTCTTTCGTCTTGTGGGAAAGAAACGCTGAAGCCCGCTTATCAACCAAAGACTGTTAACCAACTAAAAAATGACAGGCCCATTTTTTTCTCCTACCAAATTGATGACACTCAGATTGATGAATATGCAAAAAACACCGGAAAGTTTCCTATCTTTGGAAAACTTTTTCAGGCCATAGCCGTTGTTCTGGCCAATACGACAATCAATAATCAAGGCGGACACGAACTTGAACTTTCCTCTGTAGACGTTGATTTAAACTCTTTATCAACTCTCGATTTTGATCTTATCAAATATATCAGTCTGGATAATTTGATGGTTACCATCCGCAATGCTAAAAGCAGAGACAACCTGCAGTTCATCGATAAATTAGAAATTTACGGCCGTCTTGATTATCCGGTTCCAGGTATCCCTGTTGATGCCAACGGGTATACGCGTTTGGTTTATTTTAATCAGGCCAAGGATAAGTTTGGATGCGATGGACGCTGTGTGAAACTCAATATCGCACCTATCGACTGGAAGGAACTTCTGAGAACAAATAAATTGATTCACCTTCAGCCAAAACTCACCATTAATTCAGTCCCGCTTAGCACGATGAAGCTAGCAGGATCCATCGATTTCAGTATAAAATTCGAACTGGGTTTTTAAACACAGGATTTCCATGCGCATTGGTTTTGAAGCAAAAAGAGCGACTCATAATTTTCGCGGACTCGGCAATTATTCACGCGGTATTATTGAAGGATTAATTGAATACGGTCCCAAACAAGATTTATTCCTGTATGTTCCTCCAATTAAAAATCACAAAGGAAGAGAGTGGGTTGATTCCCTTCAAGGAAAAGTTCACGTAAAACTTCCCGATTCTTTCCTAGGGAAAACGTTCTCTCCGATCTGGAGAAGTTTTCTGATTGCCGATGATATAAAAAAAGAAAAGCTGGATATCTTTCATGGTCTATCTCATGAAATTCCGATGAGACTCGATTCTTTACCAGTTAAAAAAGTCGTGACGATGCATGATTTAATTTATCTTCGCTATCCCGAATTCTTTCCATGGATTGACCGCGTAGTCTATTCTCAAAAATTTCAATATGCCTGCAAACATTCGGATATGGTCATTGCGATTTGCGAGCAAACCAAAGAAGACTTAGTGCGCTTCCTTAAAGTAGATGAAAAGAAAATTCATGTTCACTATCAGAGTTGTTCACCTCTTTTTTACAATCAGTTACCGGAAGAGACACTTTCTGAAGTGAAATCTAAATACCATTTAAACAAACCTTTCATTTTAAATGTCGGCGCTTTTGAAGAAAGAAAAAATCAACTTACATTGCTCGAAGCTTATGCGCAGGCCGAAGGAAAAATTGAAGCGGACTTGGTTATGGTAGGGCAGGGAAAGGCCTACAAAGAGAAAGTGATTCAAAGAATTGCAGAATTAAAATTGAATGAACGCGTGAAAGTTCTCAATTCTGTTAATCATGAAGAGCTGCCTGCTCTTTATCAGGCCGCTGATCTATTTTGCTTTCCCTCACTTTTTGAAGGCTTCGGTATTCCAATTGTGGAAGCTCTTTTTTCAAGAACGCCGGTCATCACTTCACATGGCTCGGTTTTTCCAGAAAGTGCCGGCCCCGATGCTGTTTTTGTCGATCCTCTGTCAGCTCAAAGTATAGCCGACGCCCTTGTTCGGGTATCAGGGAGTCTTTCTTTAAAAGAGAAAATGATTTCCGGTGGGTTAGAGTATGTTCAGCGTTTTCACCGCCGCGATTCCACTTTAAAATTGATGGACCTGTATTCTCAGGTAATAAAACATTAACGGCAAATTAATCCCGCGGAATTTTTTTCCGATAAGTTGGCAAAACTTCATGGTGGAAGTTTTGTTTTCGTTCAAGGAAGAGTATGCGCGTTTCGACCAACATTACATCAATGGTCGCTCAAAGGTATGTTCAACATCATACTGAAGAGGCTGCCCACAAAGATAGTGAACTATCTTCGGGGGAGAGAATTGTCCGCGCTGCCGATGATCCTGCAGGGCTCGCTATCTCAGATAAAATGAGAGCTCATCTAAGAAGTAATTTTCAAGCAGAAAGAAATACCAACGACTCAATCTCTCTTTTACAAGTTGCAGAAGGCTCTCTCGCAACGATGACTGATATCACTTCAAGACTCCGCGAACTTTCTATGCAGTCTTCGAGCGACACAGTGTCTGACATGGACAGGGCCGTCATTGATAAAGAATTTCAACAAATGAAAAGAGAAGTCGAACGCCTGACCGTTTCGACTAGCTTTAACGGCAACAATATCATCAAAGGAAATGAAAGCGTTTATGACCTGCAAATCGGAGTGAATGGCGATAGCAATGATCGCATCCGCTATGACATGGGCAAAGTCATGGATTCTACCAATAACTTTGGTATCAACTCAATCAATTTGAGAAGCAAAGAATCTTCTCAACAGTCTCTAAGTGCGCTCGATAAAATGTTGACTCAAATTTCTTCAAGCCGGTCGATGCTCGGGGCAATGAGCAACAGAATGAATAACGTCATGGCCAACCTGCAAGTGTCCCGCGAAAACCTCTCTGCAAGCAATTCAAAGATTAAGGACGCCGATATTGCCGCTGAAGCCGCTAATCAGGCCAAAACAAAAATTGCACAATCTGCAAGTTTATCAATGCTTAAGATCTCTAACGACCAGCCAGGAATGATTCTAAAGCTCGTAGGGGGCTAAACGATCTCCCCATGTTATGAAATTTTTACAATTGCTCATTCAAAGCGCTTTTTCTCTTATATGATCCGGCCACTTACATTTTAGGGTGGTAGTTCATGGGTTTGTTTAAAATTTTAGCACTAGTTTTTTTAGTTTCGTTCCACGCAGTTGCAGATGAAAATGAACAGGTCTTTCAGCGCGAACCCGGAAGAGTTGAATGTAATGATGAAATCAAAAGATGTACTTACATCGTTCAAAACCTAACGGCGAAAGATCTCGTTGCGAAATTAAATGCGAATCTTTTTCCTGGAAGTATCCTTTCACCTTCGGAAGGCTACATTGTCGTCGAGCACTTAAAGAAAATTAACTTCTACATCAACGATGAAGCGCTCAGATTAAAATTCATTTCTCTTATTCCATTGTTGGACGTTTATGAAGATTTTGTTCCGGCAAGTCTTGTTCAACTGACAACCGAAATTTATTCATTGTCAGAAACTGCTTCAACTGAAATTCAAGCGAAGTTGACTTCGTCTGAAAGTGGCCCGGTGACAGATCTGGCAACTGACATCGTCACAACTCTTGCGGGCGGAGCTTCTGCTATCGGAATTAAAATCGGAACCAACCTTTTAAGTTCAATTCTTGGCTCTACAAAAATAAAAGAAGAGAGCTCTAAGATTTCAACTGTGACCCAACTCATTCCAAACCTCGCCGGAATTAATTATTCGCAAAGCACGACTCTCTATATTTCTCCAGCAGGTTCCGGGGTTGTAAAAGAGCAGGAAGCTGGGCTCAACATTAATGGTTCTGTTTCAATCTCAGCAACTGACCCTGATTTGGTTCTTATTAAAGATTATTCTTTAAGATATGGTGTTATTGATCCATCTTCAAAAGAAGGGAATGAGAGAGTAAATTTATTAAACCTTTCTAATCCACAGCTCTATTTAGTGAAAGGTACTTCCAATGTTTTGATCAGTACTGTGACAACAGAAGAAACAAATAGAAGAACGTGGAGCCCGGTTTCTTTTGGTAAAGACAAAAGTAAACTTCAAAATCAGATTTTGATTGTAACGAGAGCTGAAGCGATCAGCTTCAAGTCTCTAGTCTCTGACTTGAAAAAAGTAAGAGCACTGGAACTTCACCGATCATTTTCAACTGAAGAAAAAAATCAGTTACCCAAAAACGAAGTGGCCCTTCAGGATATTCTTAATCACGTAAAACCTTATTCTTTCTTCACCGTTTCTGGTGATCGCATTTTAGGTTTTTATCTTGATAGAGAGGATGCACGTCTTTCTAATATCAATAAGAATATCGAAATCTCTGTGAAGTCCAGCACGGGCATGTTCAGCAAGGGGAGCATTGACCAAAAAACTATCCTCTCTGTAGAAAATTTAATGCTCTCTGGCCTTAAGTTCGACAAGCTTTCTCCTAAAGAGCTGAGCGAACCGAAAGTAAAAATAAAGCTGAATTTGAAAGTTTTTAATTCGGATGTTTCTGTCAGTAAAATTCTTTATTACAACCCAGAGACCAACAAGTTTATTGAATAATGAAGATTCTAAGTGCATCGCTCTTATTTCTTTTGGTAACAAATGCGGGAGCTGAAAATATCCCGCTGCCTGCTTCTGTTCCCGGAGCCGACGATCTTGTTTCTGAATTTCGGACACAGATTGTAACTAAGATTGTCGATCTGGGGAAAAACTACATTTCCACGATTAGAGGCAATACGCTCGCGTTCACAAATAGCGATGCAATGAAATGCAACGAAGTTACACACGAAGCAGGAGAACGTCTTGCAACAATACAATACTCGTACTCACAAAAAGGAAAACAACTTCTTGAGCAAGTGACTTACACTGGCTGCAATTCCCAGATCTCTCTTGTGGAAGATATTATTACTGAAGGCGATAACCTCGCACCAATGAATTTTAAAGATATCATTAAAGGTAAACGCTCAATTGAACTGGCCGAAAATGAGACCAAGAGGATTTATAAAATCTCTAATGGCGAAGGCGATGAAATTTTTAGCGTCATAGCCGAGAAAGGATCTGGCACGCAAACTGTAAATTTTAAATTTATCGAGCAGAAATTTCTAGCGGTGAATTACCGTTACTCACCAGAATCGACCAGAGCTTTATTGACCTTTTTTGGTTATGAAGCTGCTTATGTCAGAAAGTATGGACGCTGGGGAATGAAGAACAAAATGGATCCTTTCAATTTAACTGTATTGGCGAAGAAAGAGGGGGACATCAATTATTTTAACAATGATGGCCAATTGATTTCTTTATCGAGTTTTAACAGTACATTTAACAAAACGATTATGGATTCTACGATATCTACAGTAAGCGATATTATGGAATATCATACATATTATTTTCCAAAAACTGACTCAACAAAATCAGGCAATCAGTCGCAGCGTTTTATAGATGAACTTCGACTGGCCCAGAATAGATTGCTCGCCAATACAGATATTTCACTTGTTAAGATTCTTATTCAGGAACTCATTAACGCTGCCGAGATCGGACAAATCATCGACAATCGTCCGAAGAAAAAATAAAATGAAAACGCTATTGCTTCTCTTTTTATTCATTTTCTCTGTGAACGGCCATGCTGTGGACGACAGTGTCTTTGCTGAAAAATACCCAGGGCTCAAAGATTATCAAAATACGTCTCTTGAGGGTTTGAATCTTTATTTCTTTACCTTTCTTTCGAAGTCTGTGGTCTTCAACAATGGGAATGGCAATTACCGGATTGAGTTTCAAGATGATTCAGGAAATAATATTCTTTCTCTCAACGCAAGAATTACCAGAAAAGTCATGAACGGTGATTTGCAGGAATACGTACAATATATTTTACCGAATGCTTCGACTTTTGATTATTACCTTAAAAAAACAGGGTTGGATCAGGCACCTTCAACGGATAATGATTTACTGACTTTAAATTTCAAAAAAGTATCAAGTAATTATGAAGTGGTGATTGTTCCATTGATGACAAAGTTTGAGAAAACTGGAATTAAAGATTATCTTTCATTCGGGTTCATGGGCATATCGATTTCTATTCAGACCATTTTCAAAGAATTAGAAGCGTCGAGAAGCTATATTTATTTCTATAAAGAGATGCCTAATCCTCAATCTTATCTGACAGTCCAGGTGATTGAAGAATCAGAAACAGCAAAGACATACAATTATATTCATTCGTCTAAAGGTGCAGAAATTTCACCCAAATATTTTTTCCAGGGCCTTCAAGAAGGTTCTTCCATCTTTAAAGAGTTTTCTCAAATTTCTTTGGGGTATATTAAATCTCTTGGATTTCCATCAATCAAAGGAATTAATTAATAGGAAAGGTCAGCGTGAATGTTGTTCCGCTGTCGTTTCTGCTGTGAACACGGATTTTTCCGTCGTGCTTTTGCATGATATGCTTCACGATAGACAATCCCAGTCCTGTACCTTCAATGTCTTTTGATCGAGACGAATCACCTCGGTAAAAGCGCTCAAAGATCCGGTGGAGCTGTTCTTCGGGAATGGATGGTCCGTTGTTGCTGACAGATAGGTGGACGCCCGATTGATCCCTCAAAGTCGTAATCTTGATGTGTCCAGGATCGCAAGAATATTTAATCGCATTTTCAATTAGATTGATCATAACTTGTTCAAAGAGCTGATAGTCTGCAAAAACTTCTTTTTGATTTAAATCGAATTCGAAATCGATTTTTTTCTCAGGGTAATTAATTAATAAATCCTGAGTCAGAAATTCCAGCATTTGTTCGATGTCGATCGTCTCTTTTTTAATTTCTTTTTTGGTTTCCACTGAAGAAAGCCTCAACAGATCATTGAAGAGATTAATTAATCGCCGCGAGTTGTTTTCAATTTTTAAAATAGGAGATGAGTATTTTTCTAAAAGCTTATCTTTCTCAAGCTCCATTTTTAGGTTTTGCATTTGTCCGTTCAAGATTGTGAGAGGAGTGCGGACTTCATGTGAAAAGTTTGCTACAAAATCTTCGCGCATCTGATCGGCCATTTTTCTTTCAGTCACATCGTGAAGCAGACATAGATAATTGCTGCTGTTATCAACTGGAAAGGCCTTAAGGTCAAAAAATGTTTTATGGGCATCCTGCAATTGATTGAATGAAAAATAGGATTTGCGGGATGTTCCGCTGGTTTTCATCGCTTCCTGAATGAATTGCTGGAATTCAAGATTGCGGGTTATCTCTAAAAGAGGGAGCGGAAGAATTTTATCGTAAAGACCAAAGAGTCCGGTAAAAGATTGATTGGCATAAATGATCATCAAATGTTTGTTAAGTATGCAGACTGGATCCTCGAGTGAATCCAGAAGAAGTTTGTACTTCATATTTTCAAGTTCGAATTCTTCTCTTTGTCTGGCAAGGGCCCAGTCTTTTTTCGCTATAGTCTCTTCAATTTCTTCCCAGGAAAAATCTTCTTTTAAATCCGCTTCATTTATTTTTTTCAACAAACTGGCAGAAGGTAGAGCGTAGTGACGAATGAAAATTAAGTTTAACAAAATGGCGCCTGACCAGAGAAGCATCGTCTTAAAAGGCCCATAGTTGTTTTTAAAAGCAATATATGAAATCGTGGCGAGAACAATCAAGAAGATTGTCTGTAAAAAAAGAATTCTTTTGTATCGTATTTCAATCATGGCCAATAACTCTGTAGCCGATGCCGCGGATGGTTTCAATCATAGTGGCGTAGTCTCCCAGTTTTTTTCGAAGTCCAAAAATATGGGTATCAATCGTTCTGTCTGTGACATGAACGGGACCGTCCTGGATAAATTCCACTAATTGATTTCTCGTCAGCACTTTTCCTGGCGAAAGGAGAAAGCAGCAGAGAATTTTATATTCAGAAAGAGTAAGTTCCAGAAGCTCTTCGCCAATCCAGGCCTTGCATTGGTCAGTATCGATTGTGAGATCTTTATGACGAAGTAATTTTTTTTCTTCTTGTGGTTCTTGCGTAATTTGTTTGCGTCTGAGAAGAGAACGTACCCTTGCTTGAAGAATATTGTGATCGAAAGGCTTTGTCATATAATCGTCTGCGCCGGCATCAAGTCCCTCAACAATTTGCTCTGGGGTACTCAAGGCCGTCAGCATGAGAATGGGAATGTTGCGGGTTTGATTGTAATGGCGGATAAATTTACAAATTTCCAGTCCATTCAACGAAGGAAGCATTCTATCCAGAATAAAGAGCTGAATCCTTTTTGATTCAGAACTTTGAATATAATCGAGAGCTTTTTTTCCGTCGTAAATCGCAATCTGAGTCAAACCGAAATTGGAAACTTGTGATTGAATCAGATCACTGATTTCTTTTTCATCTTCAATGATGACAATAGTTCCGTTGTCCATAACTTTGTCCTAGTCTTTCTTGCCCGTTTTGAATTCAGGATTGTGACGAATGTCTGAACCAGATTCGAGGAAGATAACATCTTCAGCGATATTTTTAGCATGGTCACCAATGCGTTCGAGGTTCTTCGAAATCTTGATAATCGTATAGCCTTCATCGAAGCCAATTTCATTATTCTTAATTTGACCAACATGGTTTTTCACAATGTCTCTGTTAAGAGCATTGATTTCTTGATCGTATTCAATCACGTCTGTGGCCAGCTTGATATTGCTGCGAACAAAAGAGTCGAGTGCATTCTTCACCATGATGTTTACTTCAAGGGCCATATTTTTTAACTGAAGAATTTCTCTGCCAAGAGACAAGTGTTGTCTTTTGATCTTTAAAGATTGATCGCCAATGCGTTCAAGTTCCGCATTGATTTTCATAACGGCAAGAACCGTTCTCAAATCTTTAGCGGCTGGACTTTTAAGCGCAATATATTTGAAGCAGGCATCGTCAATCATCATATGAAATTCGTTAACTTTGCGCTCAAGCTCTAGTACATCTTCAAGGCTCTTATCAAGATTGAGCGAAGCTGAAAGCGACGCCTCAACAAGACTTGCCATTTTTAAAATATGATCGCGTAGATCTTTTGTTGAAATATCCATTTTTATCCTCTGGGGCTTTAATATTTTTTTTAGCCGAATCTTCCCGAAATATAATCTTCAGTTTGCTTTTCTTTCGGATTAGTAAAGATGTCCGAAGAAAGACCGTGTTCTATCATCTTACCGTAAACAAAAAACGAAGTATAATCTGAAATGCGGGCCGCTTGCTGCATATTATGGGTGACGATGATGACAGTATAGTCGCGCTTAATTTCATTCATTAGCTCTTCAATTTTCGCTGTCGCAATTGGATCGAGCGCCGAGGTCGGTTCATCCATCAAAAGCACTGGCGGGTTAATGGCGAGTGCGCGTGCAATACAAAGTCTCTGTTGCTGACCACCGGAAAGTGACGTTCCCAGAGAGTTTAACTTATCTTTAACTTCTTCCCAAAGGGCCGCTTTTTTCAAACAGGACTCTGCCACTTCCATTAATGTAGAGCGCTTTGTAATTCCTTGAAGGCGAAGACCAACAACAACGTTATCCAAAATAGATAAAGAGGGAAACGGATTGGGCTTCTGAAATACCATTCCGATTCTTTTTCTGACGTCGACGACATCGATTTTTTTGTCGTAAATATTTTGCCCTTCAAGCAGCACTTCACCTTTAACGTAAGCGCCTTCAGTTTCTTCGTGAATGCGGTTTAAAGTTCTCAGGTAGGTCGATTTTCCGCATCCTGAGGGACCAATGATTGCATTGATAGTTTTTTCCCCGTAGGAAACGCTGATACCTTTAACGGCTTGAAAGTCACCAAACCAGGCCTCGACATTTTTTGCTTCAAGAATAATTTTTTCTTTTAGATCAGACATATAGTTAAATTCCTTTTTTATCTTTAATTTTTGTCAGGACGTAACGGGCAAACAGATTCAAAGTCAAAATGAGAACCATGAGAACAAAAGCTCCCGCCCAGGCTTGTCTTTGCCAGTCTTTGAAAGGGGAGATTGCGTATGTATAAATCTGGACGGGCAATGTGGCCATCGGCTTATTTATTTCATAGCTGAGATACATGTTTCCAAAAGCGGTGAAGAGAAGCGGAGCTGTTTCGCCTGCCGCTCTTGAGATCGCTAGAATAATACCAGTAAGCAAATTAGAGACAGATCCTTTTAAAATAATAAAGAGGATAACTTTCCAGCGTGGTAGTCCAAGAGCAAGGCCCGCTTCGCGGATATGAGTCGGGACAAGCTTCAAAATTTCTTCTGATGTTTTAATGATGATCGGAAGCATGATGATTGAAAGCGCTACACCACCGGCAAGAGCAGAAAAACTTTTCAAAGGAACGACTACCATCAGGTAAGCAAAGATACCGATAACGATAGAAGGTATACCGCTCATGAGGTCTACAGTGAGTTTCAAAGTCTTCGATAATTTGCTTTTTCCAAATTCTGATAGATAAATTCCACAAGTGACTCCTAAAGGAACAGCAATCAGCGCTCCTAGTAAAACGATATAAATCGTTCCGAGAATGGCGTGCTTCATACCGCCGCCGACTTCTCCAACTGGTTTAGGGATTTCAGTAAAGAAGCTCAGACTGAGTGAGCTCCATCCTTGAACGAAAACAAATTTCAACACAAGGAACAGGGGAATTAAAACCAATGCGGCACTGAGAAGGATCAGTCCAAAGAAGAGATGATTTTTTATTTTTCTAAAAAGTCTGTTGTTCACTTTTAATCCTTATCTCTGCTTCATCTTAATTTAGAAAAATTCTTCACAATACTCTTGGCCAATAAATTGGAGAGGAAGGTGATGAAGAAAAGAAGGAGAGCGAGATAGCATAGTGATGAAACATGCAGGGGCGTGTTTGCATCTGTATATTCATTGGCCATAACAGAGGCCATCGTTGCTGCTGGTGAAAAGAGAGACTTTGCGATGACTGGAGAGTTTCCGATCAACATTGTTACCGCCATTGTCTCACCAAGTGCTCGACCCAAACCTAGAACAACGGCAGAACTGATTCCAGATAAAGAAGGAACAATGACGGCCATCTTAATCATTTCAAATTTGGTTGACCCCAATGCATAAGAAGCTTCTTTTTGATGTTTCGGGATTAATTCAAAAATAGAACGGCAGATCGACGAGATAGTGGGAACAATCATGACAGCTAGAACCATAGAAGCAGTGAGAATGCCAATGCCGAAACTTGGCCCCTCAAAAAGTCCGATGAATGAAAAATACTTTTTTAGAAAAGGAGCGATTGTTTCCTTCATCAATGGTGAGAGAAAGAAAATTCCCCAAAGACCAAAAACGATAGAAGGTATTGCAGCCACCATTTCAACAAGAAGAGCAACGATTCGAGAGACGCTTTTGGGTAGATATTCTGAAATAAAGAGGGCCACAAGAATGCTTACAGGTGTGGCGATGATGAGAGCAATGAAAGAAGTAATCAACGTGCCGAAGATAAATGGAAGTGCTCCAAATTGATCTTCGACTGGATTCCACTCGCGACCGATAATAAAACTAAATCCCATTTTAGAGATCGCAGGCCATGCTGATTTCGTCAAAACCACCATAATAAAAAGGAGAAGGCCAATGACTAAAAGAGAGATCACTCGCAGAGTGTAGAAAAGGACGGCGTCCTGGGTTTTGGATTTTAACTTCATGGAACACATAATCGACAATTTTAATCAAAAATTAAAGGCGATTATGTCAGGATTTGGTTAAGAATGGAGGGAAAAAGCGAACCTTTTCCCCCTAATGTATTGAAACTTTATTGATTAATGAGCAGTTTGGGTGACGTAAAGGCGAAATGATTTGTCTTTAGAGCGGCGGATGGTGCATCTGCCACCTTCTTTGCTTTCAAGTAAAAAATCGTAATACTCTGGTAGTGTGTCGGCCACTTCAAGAACAGATTTTCCTTCATGTTCTCCAAAGTCGACGTAGACTAGATCTTCAGCAATGATACCCGTAAGCGGACTAATTTCTGGTGTCGCCATTATTTCCCTCCCTAGAATTAATTGGCATTAAGAACTCATTACAGAGTGTTTCATGACTGAAAACGGTTTGAAAAGAATTTTATGTGCAATGAAAATAGTCGGAAAATTTGCGAGTGTTTTTCACATGCCTTTGAAGAAGTTCTTAAAGTAAAAAACGATCAGTTTGAACTCTTGCGGATACTGTTCGCCTATTAATAAGCGAATCAGGTCCAAACTTTTATACAAGCTCTCTGCTTTTCGGAAAGGGCGCTCAGTTATCATCGCTGCTACTGTGTCCATAACTGAAATCATCATTGTTTCGAAACCAAAAACGACACTCGGGTCATCTTTATCAGCAAGATTGAGCTGATTTGTGAGCGTTGAGTAGATGTGATGGTTCTCAATTATTTTCAAATGATTTGGTGGTAGGGGCACGCGGCCGCGCAATATATTGACAGACAACTGCGGATGGCTCGCTAGAAGTTTTCTGTCGTCATCGCTTAAATTCTCGTCGTTATATTTTTCCACGGGAATAGCGGACATACCGATGTCTTTAAAATAGCTGGTAAGAAAAAATAATTCGATGTCTTTATCTATGTACATGCGGGTGTTTTTCATAACACCGAGAAGAAATAGAGTAGAGAGAAAGGGCTGAGCAAAGATATAGTGATGCCCTTGCTTAATAAATTCTTTATAGAGTGCTTCATGAATTTGAGGTTTGTTAAAAAGAAAGGTCGCCAGATTTTTAGCACTTTGAACCTGTAGATTCAGAAGATTGTCATCAGTCGGATCTTCATAAAGATAACCGAGATTAATCGTCAAAAGGTTTGTTGCATATTTCGCTTTCTCTAAAGGGTCTCCAATAGAAAGAGAGCGAATGACGTTTCTTAAATTCTCCTGCTGGGCAAAACGGAGAGAAGCTCTGTCATCTTCCATGACAAATAAGTTGGCCAGTTTCTTCTGTAATAAATCGCGAAGAATTGTATTAGAAATTTCTGCTTTTTTATACAGGACCACTTTGAAAAGGCCATCGACTTGGGCATAAATATCGCAAGGCGATTCGGCAATAAAGAAGATCTCACGAAATGAAATAGGCGTGAGCTTAAAGTTCAATGAATTTTGTTCAAGAATATCAAACGGATTCTTCATAGTAATGAGTATATCAGAGTTTAGAATTCTGGAGAGGGAATCTGCCACAAAAAAGACACAAATTTCCGGAACAGGCCTTAAGTTTTCTTAATGAAAAAAGAGAATGATTTCAGCGAGATCAAAAAAAACTCAAAAAATCTCCAAATCGAAATCCGGCCAGCTAAAATGAACTTAATTGTAATGACTGATTACTTGAGTCTGATTAGTTTCTGGAGGATTTAATGTCGGCAGCTCTTAAAAACATTTCTTTGAAAGATTATCTTGGTTCACGCGATCTCTCTGAACATTTAATGCTGACAAAGCAATTAACCTTTCACTGGGCCAATTGGGATCAGACTTGTCTCGCACAAAGAAAACATTACAAAAATTTCAATAACAATTTTCACTTGATGAGACTGAACCAGGCCCTACAAGAATTGAAAGCAAAGCCTGTTTGGCTCTGTAATAAAATTAAAGTAATGAAAAGTGATTTATATTCTCTTTATGAATCATATCTTGATTCCCGCCTCAGATTGACATGGTTTGATAGAAAAGATGAAATCCTTTTCTCATTCGATGGTGAGCAGGGACCTTATTACACGCTCACATCAATGAAGTGGCTGGACAATGACATCTATTCTAAGTTTGTCATGAGAAAAATTCTTCTAGAACACTACACGCTTAGATCATTTCGTCTGAATGCCAATATTCCGATTGTTCTGAAATTTGATAACGATGTAAAAGAATATGGTGATAAAGTTCAGATTCACCAACTTTCAGAAGTTGGGTTCATCTTTAAGATTAAAGATAAGAATTTTCTAAATAAGATTAAGAATTCAACAATTCTTGAATTGAAAATTCCGGTGAAGCATTACTCTAAAATTACGAAGCTTCACATAGAAGAAGCTTTTAAGCGTCTCGATGAAGATCAACCTGTGTTGGAACAGGATTACACTTTATTTAAACTCGAATCGCGCATTTTGAATTTTTATGGAAACATGAATAATGCTAAAAGAAGTGCCGATGAGGAATTTTGCTTATTTGCCCGCTATGAGGATTTGATTCCGCACGGACATGAAATGCAATTAAAACCAGTTTTTGCTCCGCTTGTGACGAAAACGAAAAATCATTTCATTCGCAGCCTGGATGATCTGGAAAACAATAAGACTTGGAAAAAAGCGGCTTAAAAAAATAACCAAAAGAGCGCCTGAGAGAGAGATCAGGCGCTCGTTTATCCTTCATGGAAGCTGAACGCTACTCCATGCGGATATTTTTAACACCTATAGAACCAATCAACGCTTTTTTATTCACTTCAATATGCAGTCTTGAAACCGCGATTCTACCGTTGAATAGTTTCCAACCGTTTTTATCTTTTGCAAGTTCCAATTCGTATTCTCTTCTTTCCCCTGTGACTCCGTTAAAGAGTGTATCAATCACAACTGTACCACCGCGAGAATAATCAAAGTTATGGCTTTTTAAAGTGATAACTGTATGATCGCCGCGTTTATCAAGAACAACTCCGCTTCTGGTCAAATCTTTTGTTGGAAGGACCTCGCGTTCGGTTTTCTTGCCATTCAGATAGTCGTCTTTAAAGAAGGTCTTTAACGTCTGTGTTGAATCATCAGTGTTCGCTACAAATTTAAAGATCTCTTTGTTTTCGTCATTTGTAATCGTTGCGAGAACTTCTTCTTTTGCCAAAGCATTGGCCGTAACAATTGTGAGACTCAGTAAAGCTAGAATAAATTTTTTCATGTCATCCTCCCCGTCGTGAAAAACATATTTAAAATTTGTGATTACGACATGTGCAGGATCGATGCCTGAATTCTCAGGGCCAAACTGCACCGTTCTTAGAAAAGAATCATCAGGATTTCAAAAGTATCTGTTCGAGACCTATGATGAGAAATAAGGATTGCATTTCATCCGGAGTCATTGTGGCCGGTGCAATTTTGATACAGGCAGAGAAAGAGAGAGGAGTGTGAAATTTTTTCAGAGTCTCACTCTGGTTGATTGACAGCAAATGCATTTTTACAAGGCCATTCTTTTTAAACATGAGGATGCTTTGTGGAATAAGAAAATCAAAAGACGAATCATCTTCTGACAAACAGGAAGAGAAAATCTTTTCAATTGAGAAATCATAGGAAAGAACAACGGCAGAGGGAACGAGTTGCAAGTTAGCGCTTTCATCAGTGATCACTGTTTGCAAATCAGTCGCTTGTAAACCGTTCACTTCTTCTTGGTGAAAAATTTTTCTGAACATTTGTTCAAAGTGTGCCAATTGAGAAAGAAAAGGGTACTCATCAGAAAGAAGATGGCCCCGAAGAAAGGCATCCATCTTATCGCCATAATCATCAAGGTCAGAATAAGACGATGGATAGTTTTTCAAATAATCGCGGGCGAGTAGAAGAAAATCTTCGTCGCCGAGGACAGCATGTAAGGCGCGGTATGTGTTTTTTAAGGCATCAGTTAATCTCGCTTGGTAATCTTCGCGGTAAACTTCCAAGGCCCGATCAGAGGGAAGACGAGAGAAGCTCTTCATCAAAGTCAACAGCTCTTCAGTGTTCTCGCCAGTGCGGATACATTCAATAAATTTCTTATTAAAATCCTGTTGATTCATTTTATGAACTCCGCTCTGATATTCGATAAATGAATAATCTGTTGTTCGAGCACAGGAAATTCTGGAATGTCTTCATCCCATTCATAAAGAACAGGAATATGTGGATTCTTTTGAAGAACTTTTTTATAGAGTTCGATGAGCTCAGGATAAAGAGGTTTTGAATGCGTATCGAAATAAAAGTTCTCACGTTCACTGAAACCGGCCATATGCAGCTGTTGCACTTTCTCAAATTGAATCGCTTCTAAATAATCATCCACTTGAAAACCGTGATTATGAGAATTGACAAAAACATTGTTCAAATCAAGGAGCAAATGGCAGTCCGTTCTCTTCAGTAGTTCGTTTATAAACTCCCACTCCGACATCGTCGATTCTTTGTAATCGAAATAAGCAGATAGATTTTCAAATCCCATTTTTCTGCCAAAAAACTCCTGAACCTCATGAATGCGAGCGCTGATGTGAATGAGATTCTCTTCGTTATAGGCAAAGGGGAGAAGGTTGTGGAGATTGTTCTGGCGAAGGCCCGTAAAGCAGAGATGATCTGATATGAGAAAAGGATCTATCTCATGGAAAAAATTTTTTAAGTCTTTCAAATAATCCCAATCAAAATCTTCATAAGAAGCAATTGAAAGCGAAACGCCATGACAGGAAATGGGAAAATCTCTGCGGAGTTTTTCCAGGATCGCGCGGGGGCGTCCTTTGGTTCTAAAAAAATTTTCACTGATGATTTCAAACCATCCCGTAAAAAGTTGCGGTGATTGCTCCAGGTAATTGAAGTGAACATTTCGAAGGCCAACGCCATAAATATTGGTCAAAAGTGGGCCGTTAACATTTTTCATAAGGTTCAATTTTTTCAGAGGGTTGGCCGCTCGACAAGGCGAATGGGGTCAAGAAAATAACTGACAAAAAAACTAAAGTATAATCATAAAGTGCCGATACAGTGATTACATAAAGAAAGTTCATTCTGTTCCTGAGGGAGGTAGTCTCATGGGTGATAAACACCAGAACAAGAGTAAGCACGGTAAGAAACCGACGAAAAAAGAGCTTAAGGCTCAAAACCATCTTAAGCTGATGTCAGGTAAGCAGGCCCAGGCGAATAATACGAATAATGTCGTAGATATCAACGCCTACAAAGACAAAAAGGCCGCTTAATTTTTCCTTTAATAAAAGACCGGTTTGTGGAGACCGGTCTTTTATTAAATGATTTTTAATTTTTTGTGTACGACGATTTCTTCCGGAGAAAGTCTGCATTGATAAACCAGAACTTCAACTCCGCTGCTCATCACTTCTTTTAATAGACGCGAATATTCGGGATCAATCGTCTGATCAATTTTGAATGTATGGACATCTTCTCTTTGAACAATAAAAAGCATGACTGTGCGAATTCCTTTCTGCTTTAAATCTTGAAGCTCTCTCAAATGTTTTTGTCCTCTTTCAGTAACTGCATCTGGAAAAAGACAATGGCCTTGCTCATCAGAAAGCGTGACGTTTTTTACTTCGACATAACATTGTTCCTGTTCGCCATTGGATAACAAAATATCAATTCTGCTTTGGCCTATTTTGGCTTCAGGTTTAAGATCGCGATAGCCGAGCAATTCCGGAATAGCTCCGTTTTGAATGGCCTCGATCGCAAGAGAGTTCGTTATAGAAGTGTTAATACCAATCCAAGTTTTACCATTAGAAATCATTTCAAAGCTGTACTTTAGTTTTCTAGTCGGAGAGTCATGAAAAGAAAGCATCGCTGGCCAGTTTTCACCGAGGCACGTTTTCATACTACCTGTATTAGCGGTATGAGCGACGACAATTTCTCCGTTGACGTCTACATCCGCAAAAAATCGTTTATATCTTTTTTTAAACAAGCCTTGAATGAGTGGATTTTTAAATTTCATAATTCGATTAATTTGGTTTGAATTAAAGTTTGTCTTCTTAACAGAAATGTATGCTAACATTTTGTTAGCGCTTTGTAGAGGACGTAATGACGGCAATGACGAAAACATTAGTTGTTTCAGACAATGAAATATTAAATCAGCTTTATACAATAAATCTGGAAGTTTATCTCGGAACTAAAGTTGCCGTAGCCGACACGCCTGTAAAGGCCATGCACAAAATTCAACAAGAAATGAAGCAAGGTGAAAAGTCTTTTGATTTGATTGTGGCCATGACCATGATCAATGGTCAGGATGCGGCAGCAACTCTTCATGAATTTCTCGAAGACAATAATTTATCCATACCTATCATCGTCGTAGGAACTCCGGAAAAAGAAATCCCGGGAATCATTGTTGTACCTACTTCATACAATCTGCAAAATCTGCTTCGTTCAGCAGCTCCGCTTTTAAAAGTGACTGCCAAATTTATGGCCGGACTTGATGTTCCAGAATTCTACGCAGTCGAAACCGAATTTCTCATGAAACTTCGTGAAGCTCCATGTCCCGTTTTCATTCAATTGAAAAAAAGCGGTGAAGAAATGAATTTCACGATGATTGCGAAAAAAGGCAGTGACTTAAAAGGTGTATTGAGAAAATTTCTGGATGAAGGAATTACGCATTTGTACGTCAACAGGCTTGATCGATTGCTAATTATCAATCAGGTATCCGCTATTATCTGCGATTTCATTAAGAGCACCTCTCAGGCCGGAATTGTGGAGAGATCTAAAGCGATACAGGCCGGTTTTGATTTTGCGGCTTCTGAATTTTGTCTCACACCCGAAGTTGCTCAGGATGTAATGGCCGTGGCTGAAGTCTGTACAAAGGCCATGGAAGATATGGCAAAAGATACGCCGGGACTTAAGGCGCTCCTTCAATTGTTGCTTTCGAATAAGGGCGGTTACATTTACACTCATTCTATTCTTGCCTCCTATGTGGCCTCACACATTGTGAAAAATGTGTCGTGGGGTGGGGAAGCGCAGATGGAGAAAATTAACTTTGTGCTTTTTTTCCACGATATCATGCTTACTCCGATTTATGCCAAACATCCAAACTTGAAATACGAAGAAGATCTTTTATTCAGTGAAGAGCTGAGTGAAAAAGAAAAAGAAGTGATCCTCAACCATGCCAGATTAGCGGCGGAAGTTGTCATCAGTTATAAGCGTGCTCCAATGGGCGCGGATCTTTTAATCAAGCAACACCATGGGATGACAAATGGAATTGGCTTTGCGATCGATTTTAAAGATGATGTTTCACCTCTTTCCAAAATTGTCTTGATTTCAGAATCTTTTGTCGAAGAATACATGAAAGGAAAAGATTCGGATCCCAATTATCAGATCAATATCAAACAAATCATTGTTCAACTCAAAGAAAAGTTCAGTAAGAGTACATACCGCAAAATCATAGACACTCTTGAAACAATCAAATTGTAATTTAATTCTTTAAAGCTTTTTCCAGAGCGCGAAGAGGATCTTTGAAATTTCCTGTGTTGTAGATTCTTTTCATGCTTCCAAGAATTTCTTTATAGGCCGTCGGTGAATTCCCGGTTTGAGCAAGTCTGGCAGCAAAGTTACTCGCCAAAATAAAAATGCAGGAAATGGTCGTAAGGCCGGAAGAATTCAGTCCTTTGGGAAAGCCATCGCCCGTCGGATGTTCATGCTGCTCATTTAAAATAAAATCAACGTCTGAAAATCCACTGAAGAACATTGAGATCTGTGCTGCTTTAGTAGGATGATTTTTGAATTCATTTTGTTCTTCTTCAGAAAGCATTTTAAAATTCGGATCATTCAAAGAGCGAATTTTGATCATTTCATCATTGGAGAGTCCAATGTCCTGAAGAATCGCAGCGAGAACCAGTTTATCGCGAGACATATCCGCATTCCAGCCCATGTTGTAGAGCGTGCTCTCGCAAAGATAGGCTGTGATGAGACTGTGCTCGGCAAAGGTCATATTATGACTTTCCATAACTGAATTGATGAGATCGACAAGGCCATCTGTCGTTTTAACAATTTCTCGAACGCTGTCGATAAAATGATTTGTTAATTTCACCACTTCTTCAGAAACACTCAGCGTTTTAATAAATTGATGAATAAAGAAGACTGTTTTCAAATGCAGAAGAAGATATTTTTTCCTTTCTGTTAGTCTGGCCTCGTAAATCTTGAGCAGATTTTTGATTGATGTATCTAAAAATTTCAAATGCTCGTCTTTTCGGAGATAGAGGTACTTTATATTCTTTCGCGAATAATTCTGCATCAACTGATGAGAATAGGTCTTATTTTTAGAAATAACTTTTCCGTATTTCGTCGGAGTTAATTCCAGGTAAACATCGTAGGGAAGCTGGTCAAAAAGATAAAAATTGCGCAAACGCATCTTATGCAAATCATCTTTGGTAAATTCGAGAATGGACTCCTCGAACTCTTCTTTTTTTACCCAATCCAGTGAAGCTTGCATCGCTTTTTTAAATTCGTCTGGAGCTAGCGGCGTTTCCACCATAAAGCTTGTTTCTGTCGCTTTTAAAATGTCTGGGGTGATATAGGATTTCATTGAGGCCGGTGAACCCACGAAAACAAAGGGACGTTGTCCCAGGGTGTCTGTAATGCTGCTGTAAAGCTCGGCCACGTTCAGCATCTTGTTGTCGATTACCATAAGAACAAAAGAGAATGGCCCGTCATTGGTCATCATGTCCATGAGCTTATCGGTATCGGTAACCTCGACGAGTTTAATCTTGGGATAATTGGCCATCGTGAGCTTCTTTAAAGGCCCGTTCAATTCGTCGTTATGTCCTATAAATAAAACTTTCAAATAATCCTTCGCATATGTAATGAAAAACGCTTCTTAAAATTTTACCTGAAAAAGAAATTTTGGGAGTTTTTTTGCAAGTTTTTTTCTGGAAAAAACAACTCTGCTTGAGCACAATAGAGGAGTCTTTCACCCAAGGATTACCGTCATGAAATTGGACATCGCCAAGGCCCTTATCAACAAGGGGTGCGTAAAACTGCAACCACAGAATCCATTTACTTACGCCTCGGGCCTAAAAGGACCGATTTATTGCGACAATAGGCTTATTCTTTCGCATGTTGATTTCCGGGATCAAATTATCGAGGCCTTCATAGCAACGATTCGACAGCATAACCTGGAATTTGATTTAATCGGGGGCATCGCAACTGCAGGGATTCCTCACGCGGCCATGATTGCGGATAGAATCAAAGCACCGATGGTTTATGTGCGCCCTAAAGCAAAGGAGCACGGAAAGAAAAATCAGGTCGAAGGGGATTACAAAGCTAATCAGTCTGTCATTCTTGTCGAGGATTTGGTCAATCAAGGTTCATCGCTTTCTGATGCTATGATGGGAGTAAGAGATGCAGGGCTGGTTTCTACAACTTGTTTGTGCATAGTGGATTACCAGATGCAGGAAGCTAGTAAGCGACTAAAAGAGTTGTCCCTAAATCTTTTTTCTCTGACCGATTTTGAACATATCGTGGAGGCGGCCCTCGAGTTACAATTTATTGAGGCTTCCGGAAAAAAACTGCTCAGGGATTGGCACGCTGATCCGAAAGGTTGGTCTGAACGGCTTTAATTTTCTATGACAGATGACAAGATTTCATAATCTTTGTCATGGACAGGTTTTTTAGACACCTGTATTTTTTAGGAACTTTTTTTCAATATTTTTTATGACCATTTCATTGGAGGAACCATATGTCTCTTAAGGCAAAAATCGAAGTTGATGGCAAAACGTTTGAGTATCCAGTTTACGTAGGAACAGAAAACGAAAAAGCGATCGACATTTCTAAACTTCGCGCAGACACAGGATGCATCACGATTGATCACGGTTTTTTAAATACTGGTTCATGTGCTTCAGCTGTGACTTTTCTTGACGGGGAACTAGGTATCCTTCGTTACCGTGGTTACCCAATTGAGCAACTTGCAGAAAAATCTTCATTCATTGAAGTGGCTTACCTTTTAAACTGGGGAAAGCTTCCAACGGCTGCAGAACTTTCAGCATTCGAAAAGAAAGTAGCATCATATTCTAAACTTCCAGAGTACGTCACAAAGATGATTGAGATTATGCCGAAGACAACTCACCCTATGGCGATTGCTTCTGCTGTGACTGTTGCTCTTTCTGGTCACTATCCAGAACTAAACAACCCAAATCCAACAATGGAGCAAAAAGATGAAATCTTCGCTCTAATGCTTGGGCAGTTCAAAATCATTACAGCAGCAATTCATAGACAAGGACAAGGACAACCAATGGTTGCTTCTAATCCATCTCTTTCATACTGCGAAGACTTCATCAACATGATGGGAATGAAATCAAACAAAGATGTCGCTAAAGCTCTAGACGTTCTTCTCATTCTTCACGCTGACCACGAACAAAACTGTTCAACGTCAACAGTAAGAGTTGTTGGTTCGTCTAATGCTTCAATCTTTGCTTCAATCTCAGCTGGTATCGACGCTCTTTGGGGACCTTTACATGGAGGGGCGAACCAAGAAGTTCTAGAGATGTTGGAAGATATTCAGAAGTCAGGCGGCGATGCTCACAAAGCTCTTGCTCGCGCAAAAGACAAAAACGATACATTCAAACTCATGGGCTTCGGTCACAGAGTTTATAAGAATTTCGATCCACGTGCGAAAATTATCAAAAAAGCATGTGATTCAGTTCTTTCTCAACTTGGAATTAAAGATCCTCTTCTCGACATTGCAAAAGGTCTTGAGCAAGAAGCACTTGCTGATGACTACTTCAAGTCTAGAAATCTTTATCCAAACGTAGACTTCTACTCAGGAATCATTTACCGCGCCCTTGGAATTCCAACAAACATGTTCACAGTTATGTTTGCTCTAGGAAGAATGCCAGGTTGGCTTGCTCAGTGGAAAGAACTTCGTGAAACAAAAGAAACGAAGATCGCTCGTCCACGTCAAATGTACACTGGTTCCACTAACCGCGAGTACACAGACATTGCAAAAAGATAATCCGGCCACAAAAAAAGAAGAAAGAAGGGCCTTCGGGCCCTTTGTTCTTTCTACCGAAGAACTTCGTCCATATCTTTTAAATCCCAATCTGAAAGAAACAGAGATCGTTCGTCTCATCAACGAAATGAGCGCAAAGTTCACAGTGAAACGCCATCAGATTGAAGATTATGTGCAGGATGAGGATCATGTATCGGCCTACGCTTCATTGTATTTGCCAACTAACATTCCAAAGTTGCATTTCCTTTTGAACAAACTTTCCGATGACGTTCTCGCTGATTTGAAATCGAGAACACTTATCGACGTTGGATGCGGGCCGGGAACTTTTTCCTTAGGGTGGAGTTTACTGTTTGAGCAAACACCCGCCGAGATCATTGCTGTCGATACTTCAAGAAAAATGCTGGAGCAGACAACTAAAATCCTGAAAGGCTTTTTTCCAGAGGTCAACCTCAGAACAGAATCCAAGTATCATCAAAAAAATTCCGACGCTGTTTTATTTTTCGGACACTCCATCAATGAAATGGGCACGTATAAGGCCCAGGATCTCATTATGAGCATTGATCCGGAATATGTGATCTGGATTGAGCCGGGAACAAGTGAGCTCTTTAAAGAGCTTAAAAAGCTGCGCGAGAATGTGCTGGATCATTACGATGTTTTGTATCCCTGTCCAAGTGCTTCGACCTGTCCAAGTGATTGGTGCCATCAGGTTTTGAGAACGTCACACGATCCAAGCATTGAGCGTTTATCTCAACTCGTTAGTCTCGACCGCAAAATCCTTCCGATGACCGCTCACGTTTACAGAAGAAAAAGACCGCAAGCTTTAATCAATGAGGCGACGACCATTCGCTATATCAACGAAACCAAATTCAGTTTTGAGTACGAAGTCTGTTACCTGGATAACGGAGTGAACACCAATGCTGTCATTGAAATTCAAAAAAAACAGCTCAGCAAAGCTCAGGAAAAAGCATTTAAGAATGCCGATATCGGAGAAAAAATTTCTTTCGAAATCGACAAGCTTGTTCAAAATAAGCTTCGCGTTCGCTTAAAAGATTAAGTTCGATTATTGTCTTTTTGCATGAAGAATAACCGGCTGATTAATGAAAACGGCCGATGGACGGTTATAAAAAGACCAGTTGGCCTTAGTCAGAACAGACTCCAGGCACGTCTTTAATTCACTTGAAAGGCCGTTAACTCTGTCATCAGCATCAGTAAAAGTGACTTTTCCATTTTGAATAACTGTCATCGTACAAACAGCAAATTCTTTGGGAGAGACAGCTGCATCAAGATAATTTTGATAACATTGGAAAAATTCTGGTGTGAGTTTATTTTGAAAAAGGTCGTGAACTTTTTCTGCATTCGCCCTATAGAATTTACTATCAGCTTCACTTGGTTTTGGTGCTTTATAGTTTAAGGCCCTTTCAGAACAATTCTTTTGAGAATCATAAGTCAAATTGGATGCGCAAGAAGTAAGGGCCAACAATAGTAAAAGAGAAATCAATTTCATAAAATTCCTTTGGATTAAATTTCAGGATTGTTCGTTTCTTTCGTGTGATCAACAGAGAACTGTTGCACTGTCGGAAAGAAATAAGTGTAACGAATAGGATCATCCCACGTTGAATCGATGATTTTCCATTCGTCGTTTACCAGTACTTCATTCCATGCGTGATCCAACCATCCTTCTGCGACTTTTGCTTTTCCATAAACCACGCGAGTGCGAAGACCAATGGCGCGACCTAAGGCCGCCAGGTAATTGGCGTAGCCCATGCAAATAGCACTCTTGGTAGAGGACACGGTAAGAGCATCGTAGGGCTTCGTTAAGTAGCTTTTGTCTTTATAAGCAGAGGTATCGTAATCAATATCTTTGACAATGAAATCGTGAAGCTTTTTGGCCGCATCGGCTTCATCCACTGCATCTTTGGTCACTTCCTTAGCGAGGGCGACTAAAGTTGCATTATCCGATTGGACTGCCTGTGAAGGAAGGAGGAAATCCATATCGCGCGTATCAAAATTTTCCGCGTCGTACATTTTGAGCCATGAATAGCTTGTATACTTTTCGGTAGTCTTATTCTCAAACATTTTCACGGTGTAGCGGCCGGCGCCTTTGCGAAAATAAAGCTGAGCACGAACTTCACCATTGGTCGCTGGGTAAAGTAATACTTCTTCTTTTTCAGGTTGATCAGTTCTGGCAATTCTGAACATGATAAATTTATCATCGGCCGGGACTTTTTCAACAATTGTCAGTTTGCTTTCAGATGTTTTTAAAATTTTTGCGGATGGAATTTCCTGATCAGGAACGCGCGGCTCGGGAAGCTTAGGCAATTTGGGGAGTGACGGAACAGAAGGAAGTCTCCCCGCATTTCTTTTAGCCGCTTCTTTTGCTTCTTCAATTTTCTTTTCTAAAGAACCCTTGATTGAACCATAGTCATACGCTTGAGCGCTGGTGGAAAGAATCAGTAATAAAGTAATCGAAATTTTATTCATACATTTCCCGCTAAAATTATTCGCCAATTATTCACCCATTATTCATAGGTAGAACTGCAAGATGATTGTTTTAATTCGCAGCCTTCGATTTCAAATTTGATTTCACATTCTGAAAGACGTACTTGAGTATAAGCATTGTCTGTGTTGGAAACTTTCCCGATAAGAGATGTTTTGTAGGTGACCGTTTCGTTGTCGAGATCAAGCTCTGTTAAGTAAATAATGTTTTTAACGTCTTCGTAATTGAGGTACTCGATGCGAAGTTCACCCTTTTTAAAAATGCTGAACTCACGGGCATTCTGGAAAATATCCTGAAGAGTGATGGCCTTGGCCTGTTTTGCACAATTCACCTCTGCCGGATCGATAGCGAAGACAGCAGTGGAAGAAATCAAAACAAATAAACCTAAAATCAAAGATTTCATCATCAACTCCAAAAGAGAGGTGTTTTCAGGGATTTTAGCAGGAGGTGAAGGCGGAAGTGGCAAGTGTGTAAAAAGCTCAAGGGGGAAGCGAGAGTGTTGAAAATTTAGACAAAAAAAAGGGCCCTGGTGAGGGCCCTTATTCATTCTACTTTTTTGCTTTGTTAGCGTAGTCTGTACCGAATTTCTTTTTGAATTTTTCGATACGGCCTTCAGTATCTAGAACTTTTGTCTTACCAGTATAGAACGGGTGACAAGCAGCACAGATATCGATCTTTTCTAACTTGATTGTTGAACCAGTTTGGTACTCAGCTCCGCAAACGCATGTTACATTTACAGCTTCGTATTTTGGGTGAATTCCTTCTTTCATAGGGACCTCGTAAGTTACGTTATCACTGCTTTGTATACAGGGACAGGTTAATTAAATAGATCATCGTTTATAGCAAGTTAGGCATTAACAGTCAACGGTTGGACGTTGGAAGTTGGATGAAACGGTTTAAGTTGGCAGTTAACAGTTGCGGTTATCGGTTAACGTTTAATTAGTGGGCCGCACAGCTGTCGCAGCCATCGCTGTCTGTTCTTGCGCCAGCATCCTTGAAGTCCCAGTGTCCGTATTTTTCGTTTAGGGCACCTAGGGCCTCTTCTAACGTCGTATGAACGCTTTGGTAGAGTTCCTGATAATCCTTGTCTGTTAAAGTGCAGAGGTATTGCATGATCACTTCTTCAGATTCTTCGGCCGGAGACGCCCCAATTGAGACGAAAGCGCGCAGGGGATCAGAGAAATAATGAGTGTATGTCCAGTTTTCAGTGTTTATTTTCATAATTTAAGCAATTTCTTTGCAGTTTTTAGTGTGGTTTAGCAATTTTTGGTTGTCATGCCAACGCTTTTCAGTGTAACTTAACCAACGTTTAAAATTTCGACGTGGAGGCATGTTGTGGCAAAGAAAGGTGCTAGAGTTATTGTAACCCTAGAATGTACAGAAGCAAGAAAAGAAGGAAAATCTCCTTCAAGATATACGACTACTAAGAACAAGAAAACGACACCTGATCGTCTTGAACTTAAGAAGTATAATCCGTTTTTAAAGCGTCATACTGTACATAAAGAAATTAAGTAGTCTTTTTATTTAGAATACAAATAAAGATAAGTGGCTGAAATTCATGCGAGTTTCAGCCACTTTTTTATTTTAGATTTCAGCTCATTTTACCGATAATTTCTCGAAGGGTTTTGTCCGGAAAACTCTCTATCAGGGAAATTATATTGGCCTTAAAAGTACTATTAGTTGATCCCGATGAAACTTGGCTGGGAAATGCCAAGAAGTATCTCGTGGAGCAAATGTATGAAGTGAATGCGGTCACGAATGGTCGTGAAGCGCAGCTTGCTCTGTACAATGATAAGTATTTTGCAGTCATCATGAACTTCGATACGAGTAATCACTCGGCTGCTCAAGTTCTCAAATTCATCAAAACAAATTACCCAAGCCAACGTGTGATTATTGTCGCACGAAAAGAACTCATTGATGATGGCGAAGTCTCTGAAGAAAAATTGCAAAAGATGGGAGTCGCAGAACTTGCTGTTTTGCCTTTTGAATTTAATCTTCTAAAAGAACTTCTCGAAGGACATCAATCACTCGGCGATCTCATGGCCAATGTGCCAAAGAAGGAAGGAGCGAGTGAAGAACTTGAAGTCGCTCAAAAAGATGATCAATTCACAAAAATAAAAATTGATGAGTTTTATTCTTCTCAAGCCGTTCTGTTCGATATCTACATAAAGCTCGGCACAGATAAATATCTTAAAATTCTTCATGCAGGCGATGCTTTTTCAAAAGAGCGAATTGATAAATATAAAAACGAGAAGAAAGTCGAATTTCTTTTTTTCCATAACAGCGATAGAAGAAAGTTCGTTCAGTACAATAACTTTCTCGCAAAAAAGCTGATTGATAACAGTGCTGTTCCAGTCTACAACAAAGTCAATCAACTCAAAAATGTTTCAGAAAAATTTCTGGAAGAAGCTTTTACAGTGGGTCTTAAGCCCCAGGTAGTGGAACAAGGTAAAGAAGTTTGCGAAACTGTTTTTAAATTAATTGAAGGCGAAGACAATCTTTTTCAAGCACTTCGTTCTTTTCAAAATTTTGATCCTTCCGCTTATTCGCACGCTTTTTTAGTTACGCTTTATTCGACCGCGATCATTAAACAATTTGAGTGGCAATCTAAAACGACGATTGAAACGACGGCCATGGCCTGTATGTTTCACGATATAGGGAAAATGCTTCTTCCTAAAGAGCTTCTCACTAAACGTCCTCATGAAATGACTCCTGAAGAGTTGGAAGAATATAAAAAGCATCCGGAGCTTGGGGTGCAGTTAATTGAACCAAATCGCGCCATCAATAATTCAATTAAGCAGATCGTCCTTCAACACCATGAAGCTTATGACGGAACTGGTTTTCCTTTTCAGAAGAAAGGGAACAAGATACTCACGCTGGCAAATATAGTGTGTCTGGCCGATGACTTCGTTCATGTCATGGTCGATAACAAAATCCAGCCGACAGAAGCGTTAAGAAAAATTCTTATGGATAAGGTCGGTGTTAAACGTTACAACACCATCTTGATTGAAAAATTTATTAACGTTTTTGTTGATCCTGAAAAACTTCAGAAGGAAAATGCGCTTCCTTCAAACTCCAGACTGGTTCAGAAAAAAACGGGTTGATCTATGGAGTCGCAGTTGGTCGGGGAACCGGCCTTAAGCTCTCTGTTTTTCTATTGAACAATTCCAGAAAATTTTTCTTCACGATATAAGCAGTATTGTTATTGCTGATAGTGACCACAAAATACTCTTCATTCTTAAGATCGACATCTGAAAAATCTTTGATCAATGAACTAATATTGTAATCGATCACGTGTTCTTTATTGTCTTCAACCGAGACGACGATAGAAGGATTGCGTGAGAGAGAGGCTATTTGGCGTTTCTGAGCGTCAGTAGGCTTATCGACAATGAAAGTACTCTTGAGAGCAGACAACTCATTTAAATAATCATCTATCTTGTCTGTTGAGAGGAGAGTATTCTCGCGATCATACCAGCTTTCATTTTTCTTTTTTATTTCAAGCGAAGGTGTACCTCTCTTTGCTCCTGGATAAATTCGAAAAGAAAGGATGGTTTCGAGATCAATGGAAATGATTTGCGACTCAACTAAATCGACAATCGTCGCATTTTCAAGTGAAACACTCGGGGCATCCACATGAAAAATGCCACTTTTCCCACTGATCTTCAAATAGGTCGAGTTATCAATTGTATTCATCAAACCAACAAGAATCGTCGTCGTTTTGCCTGTCTGATCTACCAATGTGAGCGTCGAGGTCGGTTTATCCAAAGAGAAATTCGAATAGTTTATTTTTTCTTCTGGAAATATTTTTTTTACTTTAGAAAATGAAAGTGACGTAAAAAGTTTGTCGATAAATACGGAGTTGGCCGAAATTTCTCTTGGCATAGTCATATGCCATGGAGAAATCTGATTATTGGGATCGCGCTCGAAAGTATATTCCCCGGATTTATTTTTTAAGACAATTTTATTCACGGTCGAAAGTTCATTATTCGTAAACAGACGAACTTGCTCGATGACCTTGCTTCCATTTTTTAAAGGATTCTGAAATATGTCGGTGAGTAGGGCAGCGGCCCCGACAAGAAGGAAAAAGCACAGAAGGATCAAGTTGGAGATGAGTTTACGCTTATTCATTCCTCAATCATAATCAAAGAAAGGGATTTTATAAACCTAAATCATCCAGTTCGCCGAAATCTGACCCGCCTTCTTCTTCAGTTTTAGCAGCAGCTTTTTTCACAACTTTTGTTAAGTCAGGTTCAATAGACTGCAGAAATTGTCTGAGAAGAGCGCGTTCACCTTCCTTCAGGAATTTGAATCGTATAAGAGCGCGGTGTGTGTAATTATTTTGTGAAATAATTCTACTTTTTAAATTAAAGGGGCGACAGTACAGAATATCAGCATTCACAATAAAAGATTTAGGAATGCAAAATTGAATCACAATACTTTGCCCTTCGGTGAAAGGCTTATTACAAAAGAAAAACATTTTCTCCATACTAATTTCAGAGAGAACAGTTTTGCCCTTAGCAATTTTTTCTTCAGGTATATTGGGAGCATCCAGACTGATAGTAATAATATTGTCATCTTGAGCTGCGGAACCCTCATTCAATGAAACAACATTATCATCGGCAGCAGCGACGTTCTCAGCATTTTCTTCAGGGGCGGCTTCAGTATTCTCAGCTTCGCCCTCGTTCATGGCCTCGGCCATGGCACGGGCCATTTCATCTTCGCCGTTATCTAACTCAGCATTTGTCTTTAAAGGAAGTACGGTCGCGCTTGCGCCTTTTTGAGTGTATTGAGAACGAATCTGCATGATTTCATTTTCATCGACAGGTTGACCTGCTTCAACTTTCTCTTGAATACGAGCTTCGATCTCGTCTCTTAGAGACCAGATTTTAAGTGAGATTTTTTTAATGAGTACTGGATCAGCTGAACTGTTGTGTATCATGAAAGTTATTCTCTCAATTCTGGTAAAAAAATAAAGTATCGGACCATTTCGGAAAAAAATACCCTCCGCGTAAAAAACTGGGCAAAAGTCTTTGGTCGTTTAAGCTTAAAAAAGTACACACAACTAAAAGTAGACAGAAAGACTCTTGTATTCCAAGGAGGGAAAGTATGAGTAAGAAGCTATTAGGGCCGGTCGTTTTATCTGTTTTGGCAATGACGGGAGCAAACGCTGCTGATTTTGCGAGACACGTTCCAGGAGAAATCATTGTTAAATTAAAATCAGGTGTGAGTGCTCAGTCCTTTTTGAGTAAAAAAGGTTTCTCAACTTTTGGTTTAACTGCTTCAAGAGAAATAAAACTTTCTTATCAAAAATTAAACGTTTTTAAAGTACAGGAAGGGGAGAAGTCACTCTCTGGTGCAATCGCTGCTTTAAAAAATAATCCTGAAGTTGAATACGCGGAACCAAACTATATTTACTCAGCTGCTGTTATGCCAAAGGAAAAATCTTTTGCTCATAAGAGACTGGAAAAATCTCCTTTTGCTGAAACAATGGCCGCTACACCAGATGATCCATCTTTTGGACAGCTTTGGGGTCTTCGCAATACGGGTTCAAATGAACCACAAGGAAAAGCGGGAGTGGAAGGGGCTGACGTCAATGCCATGAAAGCATGGGACATCACCAAAGGCACTCGCACTATTCGTATTGCGATCATCGATACTGGTATTGATTACAATCACCCGGACTTAAAAGCAAACGTTGATAAAGAACACGGATACAACTTCGCTAACGACACTAAAGATGCAATGGATGACAACGGTCACGGGACTCACTGTGCGGGAACAATCGGTGCTCTTCATGACAACAAAGTGGGAGTTGCGGGAGTTATGTCAGAAGTAACGATGATTCCGGTAAAATTTCTGGATGCAGGTGGATCTGGAACTCTTGAAGCTGCAGTGAAGTCGATTGACTACGCTACAAACCTGAATGTCGATTTAATGAGTAACTCGTGGGGCGGCGGTGGTCGTTCACAAGCTCTTTACGAAGCGATCCAAAGAGCAGCTGATAAAGGAATCATTTTCACAGCAGCAGCAGGTAACTCTTCTTCAAATAACGACGCCTCTCCTTCGTATCCAGCAAGCTACGATGTAGCAAACGTTGTTTCAGTGGCCGCTCTTACGGCACAAAATGATCTTGCTTACTTCTCATCATATGGCCGCAACTCAGTTCATATCGCAGCTCCAGGACATAATATCCTTTCAACTGTAAAAGGCGGCGGCTATGAAGTCATGTCAGGTACATCAATGGCAACTCCGCACGTATCAGGTGTATTGGGACTCCTTCTTTCTAAAGAAGGAAGAATGCCATTTGCTCAAATGAAAGAGCGCTTAACGATGACAGGTGTTCCGGTGGCAGCTCTTCGCGGGAAAACGCAATCTGCTTCTCGTATCGACGCTTACAATCTTCTTACTGACACACGTCCTGAAAGATCAGGTCCTAGAAATGATGGCTGGACGCTTGTAAAACTTGACCAGGCCTTTGAATCAGAGCACCCGTACAAAGAAAACGCCAACGTTTCAAAGACATTCACTTTCCCTGGTGCAAAGTATGTTCGCGTAAAAGTCGCAAAATTTGATCTTGAATCTGGTTACGATTATGTTCGCCTGGCAGATGCTGCTGGAAACACAGTTGAAAAAGTATCGGGTACAGGTGAAAACTACACGACGGATTACATCGAAGGAAATACGGTTCAATTGAATTTTATTTCTGATAGATCGATCAATAAGTGGGGCTACAAGATTGAGTCTGTTGAAGTTCAGTAGACTTAATTAAAAAAAGGCAAAAAAAAAGGCTCCCAGAGAGGAGCCTTTTTTATTTCAAATTACATGAAAAGGTGTTTGTTTTTTCTTACGTATTTTGAGATCGAACCAACTTTATCAAGAGTTCTGATCGCAGCAGCAGAAAGCTTCAATTTGATCACAGAGTTTGTTTCTGGATCGAACACTTTTTTAGTGTGAAGGTTTACTTGCTTCTTAGTTTTTGTCTTATTGTTAGCGTGAGAAACTTTGTTGGCCACTAGTCTCTTCTTACCTGTTAAATCACATGTGCGTGCCATAATAAATCCTTATAATCCAAAAATTTTAATCTAAAAGAGTCGATAATGTAACAGACTTAAATGCATAAGACAAGGGACATTTATTATCAAAAAATTTCATTGCGGGCCTGCAAAAAATCGTAAATGATTTTAGGAGTAATCTTGAAAAGGAGTTCATAATGAAGGTTTTATTAAGCCTCTTGCTCATCAGTCTGTCATTTAATGGAAATGCTGCAACAAAAATCCGTATTGGCTGGCAAGTCCCATGGGCCATTCAAGGGCAAATCGTCCAAATCTGGAAACACACGGATATTTTAAAAAAACACGACCTGGAAGCAGAATTCATTGGTAAAACTTTCGGTCCTGAGCTCAATGAAATTGCTCTGGCAGGGCAAATTGATGTTGTTTTAACAGCAGATCAACCGGCAGCGGCCCTTTTCTCTAAAGAAAAAGGCTGGGTTGGGGTTTCGCGCCTTATGTATAACCGAACCGCCACTTATGTTCCGCCAAAATCGCCGATTAAAACCCTGGCCGACTTGAAAGGTAAAACCATTGGTCTTCCGGTCGGTGCAGCGGCCCAAAGAGTGCTTATAGATAACCTGAAGGACAAAGGACTTAAGGCCCAAGATGTGAAAATTATCAACCTGGCGATGCCAGAGCAGGGGCCACTTCTTAAGAAGGCCGGCAAAGAAGCTGTAACTTGGGACCAATTCGATGCACTGGCAGGTTTTGATCCAGCGCCGGCCTCATTTGAAGTGGCCGAGCTAGCGCGAATTATTGATAGCGGAAAAGTTTGTGCTCTTGTTTTGATGAACAAAGAATTTCTTTCAGCGAACAAAGGCGTTGCAAAGAAATTAGCAGCTGCTTTAAAGGAAGCTTATTCTTACTACAAAGGTCACACAGAAGAAGCAGACAAATGGTTTATTGAAGAAGCAAAACTGGCAGGAGTAGATTCTTCAGTTCTCGCGAAGACCACAGTTTTTGAACCCAATCTCAAGGCCAAAAACGATAAAGACATCAGAGTTACTTTCAATAAAGATGACTTTACCATTCTTCAGGGAGCCGCTGATTTCGTCTCGGGGCTGACCGGTGGAAAGAAAATCAATATGAAGGATTTTGTTTCTAACGATTACGTGAAATAATATTTGTGTGTTAACACATGAAGTATTAAATAATTGCTGGGCCAGTCTTCTGCGCGTTCTTTGCGGCGGAAGCCTGGCCTTTCTTATGGGTGTGATCTCTGGCCTTTTGCGCTTCAGTCTTCCTTCTTTTTTAAAGCGGAACTTTCTTTTTAACTTATTAATAGACGCTCCTAAATTTCCACCACCGATCGCCTGGATTCCTTTCGTTATTCTTTGGTTGGGAATTGGAGACAGGGCGGCCTGGGCCATTGTTTTTATCGGTGTCTTTCCTCCGGTTTTTACAAGTACATATGAGGCCCTTTCTGGAATAAAAATTGAAATTCTTCGCGTAGCTCGATCACTCGAACTGACCTACTGGCAAATGCTTTTTAAGATTTATCTCCCGGCCATTCTCCCGCAAGTTTTTACTGGGATGAGAGTGGGGTTGATCATGGGATGGATGTCCATCATTGCGGCCGAGATGATTTCTGGAAGCTCTGGATTGGGTTACTCAATTCAACTCAATCGACAAAATTTAGAATTTGAAAGAATGGTCGTCGATATGATTTTCATCTCTCTCATCGGTTATTTTCTAAGTTGGGGAATGACTCAGCTGCAGAAGAAGGTGGTCAAATGGACTCCTTAAAAGTTGAATCGCTGACATTTCATTTTGAGCAGAAAATCATCTTCAACGATTTTTCTCTGGAGCTTGAGCTGGGAAAAATTTATGCGCTTGTTGGTCCTTCAGGTATCGGCAAATCCACATTTGCTCATTTGATTGCAGGCCACCTTGAACCCGATCATGGCAGAATCACTCTAAGTGAAAAAGAAATAACGAAACCGACTAAAGATATATTTATTGTTCATCAGGAAGATGATCTTTTTCCGTGGCTCACAGTCTTTCAGCAATTGAGATTTGTGGGGGCTACTGATGAAAATATACGTTCTCACTTGAAAACATTCCATCTCGATGATTCGATGAATTTATATCCTCATGAACTTTCAGGAGGGATGAAGAAGCGCCTCGGGCTGATTAGAGCGCTTTTAGTTGGGGCCAAAGTTCTCATTCTTGATGAAACTCTAAGTTCGCTGAATCAATCTTTGAGAGAAGAGATTTTGCAGGAAATGATTCCCCGTTTTCGCGCGCAAGGGACAACGGTCATTTTTATCACTCACCATCTCGATGATGTAAAACATTACATCGATCAGGTCATTACGTTTTAGCTTTTTTAATCGCTAAAAAATTAAAAAAAAGTGCATGAACGAAAAAGCCAAGAGCTGAGGCCAATGAGGCTTTCGGATCGTAAAACAAGAGTATGGCCCCGGAAACGGCCAGGTTTTTCATAGAGAGAGAAACAGCAAGAGCTTCTGCTTTTTCTCGGTCAAACAACTTCAGCATTATCATTCTTGAAAGGAAATACACACCAAAATCCTGAAAGAAAAGAATCAACAGAACTGCCGCCAGCTCTTTTCCCGAGGTGTAGCTCAGGTTGAGCTTGGAAACAGAAGCACCCAGATAAATGAAAGCGAGTATTGCGATGGCCATCATGTTGAACTCGGCCGCTATTTTTCTCCAGAAATGCAGAAAGTGAAATTTTTTTTCGAGGGCCTGAAGAATTAAGCCTGCGATCAAAGGAAAGAGAATCAGTAAAGTCATGTCAATAACGATTGGCCGCAAGTGCATAGTCTGATGAGTGAGAATGAGTGCCAACCAAACCATCAGCGGAAAAACAATCATAGAAAGAATCATTAAGAGAAAGGAGAGTATCTCATCGCCTTTTTGAAGACGTGTGAAATTGGGGGCGACAATGGCAACGGGACAAAGAGAAGCGAGAATAGTTCCGTAAAAAAGAGAGTCTTCTTTGATGAGAAATTTAGCAGGAAACCATTGCAAGAGTGGGAAGAAAAGAAATAAAAAGAAAAGTCCTGCCAAGAGCTCAAACTTATAATCTTTAAACTGACGGACATTGTTCCAATTTATATCGACCGTAGAAGACGTCATCATTAAAAATAAAATCACAAAAGCGTATGGAGAAATCGCTAGGGCAGTATAAGGAATCAGGTACCCCAGAAAAAAAGCAATGAGAATAGGCAAACCAAAAAATTTAATCATCGTTTAGACGTTGTCATTGAGTGAGCTTGTTGTTTAGACTTAATTAATCATATGAAGAAAACGCCATCTAAGTCCACCATTGTTTTTATTGCATTGACCTTTCTTGCAATGGTCGCGGGATTTATTTCTCTCAATTCCCGAAACAATTTGAGTGCTCAGTCGAGGCCTGTCCGCTTGTACTGGTTTGTGCCCGATGGATTTCGCGCTGAACCTGTTACATTTAAAATTTATCAATGGGCACGGGAAGGAAAACTTCCCAATATTAAGAGAATGATGGACGAGGGAGCTTACGGTTATTCCATTCCCGTTTTTCCTGGTCATACTCCGACAAACTTTGCCACTCTCATGACTGGGACAACTCCAGACGTTCATGGCATAGCCGATGGACCTATGCGAATTGAAGGTTATCCATTGCAGATGGTTTCAAAAGGAGGCTTTACTTCACAGGCGAAAAAAGTTCCACCCATCTGGTATACGCTCGAAGAAGAAAAGATGCTGGTCTCGCTGCTTTCCATTCCTGGCTCAACTCCGCCTGAACTCAGCGAAGGAATTACTATCAAGGGGCGATGGGGAGGATGGGGCATTGAATTCCCTGCCATTAACTTTCACTCCGAAGGAGATTCACAGCTTCAAGTGGAAACAGGTCTGAATAAACGCGTTTTCAATTTCGGCAGTGAGCTCACTAAATTTTTAAAGAGCGAAACTCCTCGCGGGTGGTCGCTTGCGGTTAAAAGTTTTTCACCGGAAAGAGAAGTTAATTTTACCAATTGGAAAGAACCTATTTATGGTTTGATATATGATTCTAAAGATGACGGCCTAGAAAACTATGATCGCATTTTATTTTCCAAGGACAAGAAAAAGGCATTGAATGATTTGTCTGAAGGTGAATGGGGAGAGTGGCTTCCGGTAACGCTTAACTGGGAATTAAAAAACGACTATAACATCTACACTCCTAAGAAAATGGAATGGGAAAGAGACGCTTCTTCAGTCAATGTCGATACTGAAATGAAAATTAAGGTCATTAAGCTCGGACAAAAAGATTTTTTCCGAGTCCGATTTCTTTACAATCAACTCAATGAATTTTTAGTGAAGCCCAATTCTTTTTACGGCGGCATTCTTGAAGGAACTGGTCCGGCCGTTGATTTTGTCGACAATTATCCTCCCCAATTGATTTATCTCAAGGAAGATAAAAAGACTTTTATAGAAGAATCCAATTTCTCACTGGAGTGGCATAAAAAAATGGCCGCTTACATGATTAAAAATTTTTCAAGCGACGTTATTATTCAAAGTATCTACACTCCGAATCAGATGCTCACGAGCCGTTGGTGGATGCCTTATCTAGATCCAAAGAGCCCAAAGTATAAGTCTATTAGTGAAGAGGAACGAGAGAGTCTGTGGGCAGAAGTTTTGAGAATGTACCGTGGGATCGACAGTATACTTGGAACAATTCTTGATAACTGCGATGAGAATTCTTACGTTGTTTTTAGTTCAGATCATGGAGCTATTCCTCTTTATAAAGAAGTGCGCTTAAATAATCTTTTTGCAAAAAAAGGTTGGCTGAATTACAAGTACAACAAACGCACTGGCGAGTATGAAATCGATTGGGCGCGGACTAAAGTCGTTTTTCTTCAGATGGATAATATCTACATTCATCCGGATGGATTGGATAAAATCTATCATCACGCCAGCGGTCCGGTTTACGAATCTTTAAGACAACAAGTTATTGAAGAACTTGAAAAATTAAAAGATGACAATGGAATAAGGCCTCTCGCTCAAGTCTTAAAGCGAGAGCAATCGAATGTGCTTTTCCTTCCACCTGATCGCACCGGTGATCTTATTATCGCAAACTCTGCCCACTACAATTGGGTTGAAGACATTACTGATGACAATGTGATTTTTAAAAATTCGTTGAAAGGTGGATATAAGCAAGGTGTGATTCCTTCCAGCGAAGAAGGAATGTGGACTCCATTTATGATCAGAGGCCCCGGAATAAAAAAGAACTACTCCCTCGCGAATCCCATCAATCACGTAGATCAATATACAACTCTTCTACACTTACTCAAGATTTCAATTCCCAAACACAATAAGGGAAACGTATTAAAAGAAATTTTAAAATAACGTCAAAGTTGGCATAAAGTTGTATCTATTTTTTTTAATTCCTATATCGTTGGAGAGATGAAAATACAAAACACAATTGTTGTTCTCCTCTTATTATTAACCATCGTAAGCATCGGCTGTAAAAAAGAAGATAAGGCCGCGGCCACAACGACAGGAGGAGGAGGAGGAGGAGGAGGAGGAGGAACAACTTCTAAGTCCACTCTCTCTGCGTGGGCCATTTCAAACAGCTCCTTCAGTGTTCGCCTTGATGTAAATGGCGCCAATCTCAGCGGGAATAGCTTTACACTAGTCTACAAATGTTCAGATAATACCGAAGTGTGGTGTCCATCAACGACAATGACAGGCCCAAGCGATCATGGCTCATACAATATTGCTGGAACTTGTGTTGCACACGGAGGAATGAGCAATTCTTATCTGGGAGTTTTTGAAACAAATGGAGTGGGGACCTATACGAACGATGGAACAAATTTAACATTGTGTAAATTTAATAACTCTTGTCTGGTATATCATTAATCTGAACTACACCAACCGGCAATCACAATGCGTTCGCCTTTGGTAACTGCACTTACCATGTGCTCGAAACCGAAAAGACCTGAAAGAAAAATAATTATTGTGCCGTAAGGCCGGGGAGGAAAAACAACGCTGTTTTTTTCCTCCTTTTTTTTGAAATACAAGTTACCGCCTTCGATAGTTTCAGGTTCAAGATTGAGTGAAAGAGAAAATCCTAAATATCGTGAGCCATCGTCGTGCCAAATTCCGTCTTCATCATCAGGGGCCGATCGGATCGCAATGATGTGCTCAAGCTTGTTGTAATCCAGATAATTATCGAAGAATTCCCGCAATTGTCCGCCGGGTTTTGAAATGTCCAGGAAGTACTGATCCAATTCCTTCCAACGCTTTTCTATCAACATAGTTTTCACGCAATTCTCGAGAGGGAAAGGCAAAGACGTGTAACCTTGTTCGATCAACGCTTTATTCTTAATCACGCTCTTTCACCATTGGATCAAGTTCTGTCTCTTCCATACAAAGATAAATTTTTTCTTCGGCCACACCTCGGGCCATTAATTGATGTTTAATTTTTCCCATCATCCATAATCTCATGGGCCTGCTATAGCGGATTTTATTGTCAAAACTTCTAACAAATTCCTGGGCCAGGAGATCGGAGTCGGGATAATTCTTTTGAACTTTTTGAAAAACTTCTTTCGTGAAGCGAACTACTCCCAAAGAAATGTATTCAAAAAAAGCGGCAGGCAACACTTCTATAAGTTGATCAATTAATTCGTCGTAACTCTCGATAAAGTTATCATCGTAAATGATCGGATCAAAATGGATGCCAATAGGAAATCCTTTTTTGTGAAGGTCACTGATCGCCTGAAGTCTTGCTTTAAGTGGAGGCGTCTTTAAATCATTCATCTTCACTCTGTGTGCAGGAGAGAGTGAGAAACTTGTGACGACATTCGAAAGAGGTTCTTCTTTAAGAAGTTCTCTTATGTTAATCGATTTCGTTCTCAATTCCAGACGGGCGTAAGGTAGTTCTTTGAATAATTTAAAATAATGGTTTAATTCCCCGGACAAACTCGTCAGCGCGAGTGAATCGCTATATTCGCCCGCATGAAACCAAACTCGGTTTTGGGGATTCTCTTCATGGCATTTTTTGGCAATGGCCTTGATCTCTTCACCGATTTCTTCATGGTTGAGATAGAGAACGATATCCGGTGAATGAAAATAGCCTTGAAGATAACAGTAATTGCACTCATAGATACAATTGTAAGCGTGAACAAAATAAAAATGAGGTTCTCCCGAAAGTCCGTAAGCAGGCGGAGCGGGTTTAACCAATTGTCCTTTTTTTCACCCAAAAATAAATTCAGATTCGTTCTTTTTTGCAAATAAGGTTTTTTAACTCTGCCAAAGACATCTTCTATCTTGTGAATGATTTTCACTTCAGACGAAGAATATTTCGATAGTATTTCCTTTACCTTTGGATGGTTAATTAAATGCTCTTCGACATAGATAACTTCAAACATCGAATTCGCCATTTAATACATTTTTGAAGTCTTCATAAGAGAAGATTTTCAATGCGTTTTTGACTCTTTCCAGATCTCTTGTTGATTGAATGCGGACTGACAGATTTAACCAATCTTCTTCGAAATCATTGTCATAAGTGGCCTGAATGCGCGCTTCTTTTAGCGGCGTCAGGCTCTCTTCAATAGTCTCGCGAATTACTTTTGAAATGGGATTTAATTTTTCAGTTAAAAATTGAAGAAGGAGGCGTGTTCGCTCTTTAGGGAGACATTCTTGTTCTTTGAGTGAGCAAATAAAAGGGTCTTCCAGCAGCTGACGCTCGCTTGTTCCCTTCAAACGAAGGCCTTCTAAAGTAGAGAGAAGTTTTCGTTCCTGTGAAACTGTGAAGTAAAAATTTTTATCAGAAATAAATTGAACTTCAGTAGTCGACACTACAGACGGTTTTTCTTTTTCAACTTTTTGTTTAAATTCTTCGAGGAGCTTCTCTGAATAGACCGGGGCTTCAGCTTTTACGAATTTGCAAATATCTTCATTTTCTGGAAGCATTTCATCGGAAATAATCTTTAAAGAGTGAAAAGGTTTTTTGAATAAATGAGCGGCGGAAGCCACGGCCCAAAGCTCGCGATCAACAAGATCCGCAAACAAGCCCAGTTTCTTTCTCTCCTCAATTTGAAGAACGCGAACAAAAGATGTCATGCAGTCATGGGAAGTTTTTTCTGTCTCTGCAGTGAATGATTTGAATTCTAATCTTTCCGCGTGATGAGCAAAAGACGTGCGAACCCAGATGAGATCATATTTTCTTAATTTTTCCGTCAGGCTTCCAGCAACTCCTAGATTAAAGACTTCACTGATCTCTTCTCCAAAACGGGCAAGAACTGAGATTGTTTTTTCTGAAGTTGTTTGGACTCCTTCTCCGGTGATGAGGAGGTAGGTCGTTTCAGATTTCATCAAACCATCGAAGAAAAATTCAACTGGTCTGAAATTGTCCGAGGCGAGGAATGCTTGAGCTTCTCCTCTATGAGCAAATGTAAGCAATTTCATTATTCGTACCTTAAAGCGTCGATTGTCTGAATGTGAGCGGCCTTTCGTGCGGGCCAGACACCAAAAATAACACCCGTTAAAAATGAGAGTAGAAACGCCGGGGGAATAATCCAGAAAGGCGGACGCATATCAAAATTGGGAAGAAAGATGTGTAATGTGTGAGTGATTAATTCAGAAATAAGAATTCCAAGTAAACCACCTGAAACCGAAATAACGACTGCCTCAACCATGAATTGCTTGAGAATATCACTGCGACGAGCACCCACAGCTCTGCGAATGCCAATTTCGCGCGTTCTTTCTGTTACGGATACAAGCATGATATTCATGATTCCAATTCCTCCGACCAGCATTGAAATAAAAGCAATGGCCGCAAGAGCGTAGGTGAGCATGTTGAGGATCGTATTCATACTTTCCATCATCGTGACTTGAGTAACAATGGTGAAATCTTCTTCGTTGTTATGGCGCTCTTTTAAAATTTCCGTCAACTCCGCGACAGCATCATCAAGTCCATTGCGCGATTTTGCCGCTGCTCTGATGCCGAAGAGTCGATCTGTATTGAACAGTCGAAGAGCAGATCTCGTAGGAATAAAAACCATATCGTCGACATTGAAGCCCAGCTTGTCACCAGTTGGTTTAATGATTCCAATAACTCTATGTTCGCTTTCATTGACTTTAACCAACTGTCCGAGAGCATTACTCGAGCCAAAGAGATTTTCTTTTACAGTGTGACCAAGGACAACGACACGTCTTCCGGCCTCTTCATCTTCTTTACTGAAATAATTTCCTTCACTGATTGTCATGTTGAAGATGCGATTAAACTGATCATTCGCACCAAGGATATTAATGTTATTTGTCGCCTGATCATTTTTGACGACGCCTGCACCAAACATAACTCCAGAGACGGCCGACATGGATTGCGAATTTTTTTGAAGGGCCTCGACATCCGACATTGTCAATTTGCCCTTACTTGATGTCACAGGCGGTCCCATGGAATTCTTTTTATCTGTTTTGCCAGGTTGAACGATAATGACGTTTGTTCCAAGGCTTTCAAATTCAGACGTAATGTATCTCTTAGCACCAGTTCCGACTGAGACGAGAAGAATCACGGCCATTACACCGATAATCATACCCAGCATTGTGAGAGCTGATCTCAATTTATTTTCTACAATCGCTTCGCCCGAATTGAGGAGGATTTTTCTGAAGATCATACCGTTTGCTCCGATCGGGTTTCTTCAGTAATTTTTCCATCCGACATACGAAGAATCCTGCGGCATCTATGCGCCACGTGATTTTCGTGAGTGACGATCACTACCGTCACACCTTGTCTGTTGAGCTCTTCAAATAACTGCAGAATTTCTTCCGTCGTTTTGGAATCGAGTGCACCGGTGGGCTCATCGGCCAAAAGGAGTTTAGGATTGTTGACAAGAGCACGGGCAATGGCCACGCGCTGGCGCTGTCCACCTGAAAGTTCATTGGGCAAGTGATTCACGCGCGCCCCTAGACCTACTTTATCAAGAGTCTCGAGCGCCATTTTTCTGATAGTCGCATCTGTTAGAGATTTATTGTAAGCGGATGCATACTGCATGGGCATTTCAACATTTTTTAAAGCCGTTGCTTTCGGAAGAAGGTTGAAACTTTGAAAAACAAATCCAATTTTTTGATTTCTGTATTTGGAAAGCTCATCATCACTCATTTGAGTTACATTATTCCCATCGAGAATGTATTCACCTGATCCAGGCAAATCGAGCAGGCCAATAATGTTCATCAAAGTCGATTTACCGGATCCGGAAGTTCCCACAATCGAAGTGAATTCACCTTCATTGATTTTAAGACTCACACCATCGAGCGCATGAATATTTTCATCGCCCATGATAAAGTTTTTGTGAATGTTATTGAGTTCTATTAAGGCCATGGTTTTTCAGTGACCTCAACTTTCATTCCATCGGAAATTTCCGTTCCAGAAAGGGGGCGTGCAATGAGATCAGTAGGCGAGACACCTTCGATAATTTCAGCACGTTCGTAATTTCCCAGACCAAGTTTAACTTCAGATTTTTTCAATTTCCCATCAATGATTTTGTAAAGGTTTCTTACTTTTCCTGTACCGATTAAAACATTGGTCGGTAGAATTTTAACATTGGATTTTGTTTCGCTGACTATTTCTACGTCGGCCGAAGCACCAACTGGAATGAGAACATCTTTTCCATCTTCAGATTTCGCTTCTGTGATCTCCAGTTCAATCTGGCTGGTGCGATCCTGATCTTTTGCAGTGGAAACAAACGGAACAACTCTTGTTACTTTCGCTTTGAATGTTTGATTTTTCATTGCAGGAATTTTTACTCTGGCCGGAAAACCAATAGAAACTTTTTGTAAGTCGACTTCATCGATTTCGCCTTTGATTATTCTTTTCTTCAAATCGATAATTTGAACTGCAGGTTTTTTATCCAGGCTTGTAGCGCTCTGGTAGAATTCTCCGACTTTCAGATCCATCGCCGTAATCATTCCATCAAATGGAGCTTTCATAACTGTTTTTTCGTAATTTAGTCGCGCGACTTCTCTCGCTCTTTTAGCACTGTCGAGATTAGCGATAGAAACGAGTCCATTTTTATAAAGTTCCTCAGCGCGGCCCATTTCTTTTTCGGCTTCATTGTAGACAGCTTTTAAATCAGCATTTTCCAATTCAGCAATAATGGTTCCATTTTTTACGATAGAGCCGAGGTTTACATAGATGCGGGCAATTCTTCCGACTGTTCCAAAAGCGAGCTCCGCTTGTGATTGAGCTTCAACTGTTCCAGAGTTAATTGTTGTCACTGTACTTTCAACTGAGCCCGTTCCGAGCTTTATGGCCTCAACTTTGGTCTTATCACCGCATGAAACTAAAGCGAGAAGTACAGAAGAGAGGAGAAAATATTTAAACATCATTGAAGTCCTGCCTGCCACAAATAGTTTTGTGAGAGCGTGTAGTATTGAATTTTATTTTGCGCCAACGCAATTTTAGAATCGAGAAGATTGTCTTGAACTTCCAGCAACTCTAACAACGTACTTTTTCCGAGTTGATAAGATTTAGAAGTTAGACGATAGAGTTCTTCATATTGAGAAACGTTAAGAGTGAGAGAACTGACCAATGTTGAAAGGGCATTTATTTTGATCAGCGTATTGTTCAACTGGTTTTCTGTTTCCAGTTTTCTTTGTGCATAGGTGTAATCGTTTGTTTTGAGCGCGTGATACTGCTCAAAATTGGAAGAAATGAGACTTCCGCCATTAAAGATGGGAATCGTTAAGACGATGGCAATTGAATGTGTACGGTAGGGCTCATGAAAAGATTTATCCCATGAAACGGCCGAGTTTGTATATGAACCTTGAATTTTCAAATCTGGCCATTCAGTGGCCGTCAGAGAATGCAGAGAAATATCGTTAATTGTTTGTTCGTAGCTCAAGCTTGCCAGCACGGGGCTTTTGTTTAATTGAGGGGCGCCTTTGACTTCAAACGATTTACTGAGTGTATTGATTAAAGAAAGAATTTGCTCTTCATTTAGATTTTCCAGAAAATCGAGATCGGTACTTTCGAGTCCTGTAAATTCCAGAAATTTACTTTTTGCGTTTTGCTCTTCATCGCTAAAACTCGTTTTCTTTGAATCGAGTGACACTAAGTTGGCTTCAGAGCGAAGAACATCGATTTTAGTTTTTTGACCGAGCTCAAAACCGAGCTGGGCCTCTTTTTTTCCGGCCTCTGCTTTTTTGAGAGAATTGAGGACGGCAGCTTTTTTATATTTCGCCAGAAGATAGTTTAACAAAGTGGTATTGAAAGAAATGGGATAGGCCTTTTCTTTATTCTGAACGTCTATTTCAGCCTTATCAGTTTCGTTAAACGTTTTTCGTGCGTTTTGAATGAGTCCATAATTAAAGAGGGACCAGTTATAATCAATTCCCCATGATGAATCATAAGTGTAAATACCAAGTGCTCGAAGAGGAGCATTTCTTTCTTCGTAAAAATCTTTAGTCTTTTTGAAATTTAAATACGCTTGCGGAAAAAAATCTCCCGCACGATTGGCTGACTCCGCTTTTTTCTGAGAGTAAAAGTGGCGTACTATTTTAAGATCAGGTGAAACTGTTTTGGATCTTTCAAGAAGTGAATCGATGCGAGAGGTAATTGGATAAAGCGCGGTTTCTTCCGGTGTAAAAGCGAAGCTCTTACAAATAAGACAAATCAGGAAGGCATTTATAAAAAGCAGTCTTTTTAGAAGGCGAATGTGTGGCAGAACCATTGTGTTTCCAGCTTTCCAGTTATAAAAAGAAATCAATTCAATTCGGGCTTATTCATACACCTAACGCCCAAACTTCACAAGGAAAGAAGCCTTATGACGCAATTACTTAAGAACATCAAAAATTCTACGCTTCCGCTTGCTTTTGGGGGGGCCTCCATCAGTGGTGAAGGCGGCGGCTATGGATTCGGAAATATTTCTGAAGGCGAAGCAATTGATTTGCTTAAAGAAGCTTTTGATCTCGGTCTGCGCTTATTTGATACAGCTCCGATTTATGGCTTTGGACTGTCTGAGCAACGTCTAGGAAAGGCCTTCAATCAAAACCGAGAAAAAGTATTTATTGTTTCAAAATCGGGTGTGACCTGGCATGAAAACAAACGCGTTGATATGACTAATAAACCTGAAGTCACACAAAAAATGCTGGAGCAAAGTCTTCGCGACCTCAATACCGATTATATCGATTTGTATATGATTCACTGGCCCGATGCCAACGTCGATATACGTCGCCCGTTAGAGATCCTTGCCAAGGCAAAGGAACAGGGAAAAATAAAACACATTGGTCTATGCAATACGACCATAGAAGATCTGGAAAAAAGTAAAGAGGTTGAAAAAGTTGAAGTGGTTCAATCCGAATTTAACTTTTTTCAGAATGCACTGGCGGAAACGTTATTTCCATATCTGAAAGAACACAATATCAGCTTTATGAGTTGGGGAACTCTTGATAAAGGAATTCTTACAGGAAGAGTTGATGAAAAAAGAAAATTCGATGCAACTGATTGCCGTTCATGGGCGCCTTGGTGGAAAAACGCTGACAACAAATCCAAATTCAATGCGATGAAAAAAATATGGCCCCTTTTAGATAAGGAAGGACATACAGGTCTCGAGCTTGCTCTCGCTCATAATCTTCATTTTGAAGAAGTGACAACTGCTCTTTGTGGGGCCAGAAACAGTGAACAGCTTCGTTCTCTCTTTAAAGCATTGGATAATCTTCCACGAAAAGAAATTCTGGAAGAGGCAAAAAGGTTAGCAGCAGAATGATTCTTTATAATCCTGATTGCGATTTGAAATTTTCAGAATATGGCGTGGAAATCCCGATCGTCGATGATCGCGCTCTAAAAGTTTTTGAAGCGTTGAAAAAAGAAGATCCATCTCTTACTTTTTTCCCAATTGAGCAAATTCCGCAAATCTCAAAAGAAGATTTGCTTCTTGCGCACAATAAAGATTTTGTTGAAAGACTCTACGGTTCTTATGCGGATCTTGAGCGCGAAATACTGACTTGTTATGAATTGGTCGATGAAGACGGACACTATCATCGCTATAATCCTAAAAAAGCTAAAAAGGATTTCACGCGGGCCTTTGATATTGTGTTAAAGCAAGTGGGGTTAACCTATGCCTGTGCCAATGAAGCTTTGAAATCGGGATTTAGTTTTTTTCTAGGTGGAGGCATGCACCACGCGATGAGTTTCGGTGGGAGGGGATTTTGCCTTGTCAATGATATCGTTATCTCTTTAAGAAAGCTTCAAAAAGAGAACAAAATTGAAACAGCGTGGGTGATAGATGTCGATGCCCACAAAGGCGATGGGACAGCAGAGCTTACTAAAACGGATAAGAGTATTGTGACTCTAAGTCTACATATGAAAGAAGGCTGGCCTCTTGATTCAGGATCTGTTCGCGATCCGTGGTTCATTCCGTGCAACGTAGACGTGGGCATTGATGTTGGAGAAGAGACTCACTATCTCGACAAATTAAAATCAGCTTTACAAGAACTCGAAGCGAATTACCCTAAAGCTGATCTTGCTATTGTTGTTGACGGTGCTGATCCATTTGAAGCTGATGAATTAGAAAGTACTGAAAAATTAAAACTGACTAAAGAGCAACTTTTGGAAAGAGATAAAATAATCTTTGAATTTTTAAAAGAAAGAAAGATTCCCCAGGCCTATGTCATGGCCGGTGGCTACGGTTCACGGGCCTGGGAAATTTATACGCAATTTTTAAAGTTCGTGCGGTAGAGTTCTTCGGAATGGGCGGAAATACGTTCTAGGTGAATAAGAAATCAGATCGCCGACCTTTGTCATATAAATGCAGGCGTACTTTTCCACCTGATCCGCAAAACGCGATTCTTCCAGACCAGCTCTCATCATTTCACCCCAATATGGATTGAAATATTTTTTATGCTGCTCGAGCAAATCAGAAATAATGGAATTGACCTTATCAATTTCAGTAAAGAGAGCGTTTAGCTCTTCCTTTGAAACATCTTCATGAAGTTCATTCTTACGAACATCAATTTCGTTAAGTTTATGTTCAAGCGATTCCTTAACAGACATCTGCTTGTCGATTTCTGCTTGTATAGTGGCACTTTTTTTAATGGCATCGATTTCATCGGCCAAAGGATCGAGAACGAGGGCCGTTCTCCAGTTAAAAGTCTTTTTAATACTCACGACGTCGCCGTAAATATGATCACCTAGATAAAGAATCTCGTCGCCTTCAAGGCCCAGGTCTTTTTGCAATCGTCCTGCATATCCGCCTTGATAAATCCCTTTTGTAATTTTGCCTTCGCTGTTTTTCATCAATCCAGTGGCCGGATCAATGGAAAGAAAGGGCATTTTTACAGTGAAGAATCGTGGTTTACTTGCCAGCGTCACGGTGATTTCAAAAAGTTCTGACCAGTCACTGTGTTCTTTCAAGAAAGGATTAATCGTATAATCAAGCAAAAGCTTTGTGTAAGTAAAATCAGAGTTGGTGATGACAAGAAGTTTTTTTCCATAGCGTTTATAGCGCTCAAAGAGAGAGACGACTTCTGGATCCTGAATAATATAGGTCGAAATATTATTGCGGACTTCATTCTTCAATGTTCCATCTGAGTGACAAATATCCAGAACTTCTTTGACATCATCGGCAAGAGTTTCAAAATCCGGGAAGGGCAGACCCTTTTTCTTCAGTTCGACGAGTTGTGAATAAAGAACTCCATTAGAAACGGAAAAATTAGTGTCGAGCGATTGGATGTGCTGATCGGAAAGATCAATTACCCCGTTTCCGTACATCTTTTGTTGTTCTTTAAAATCGATTGGATGAAGTCCGTGATAAGAAGACTTAACTTTTCCAAAACGGGACACCTTTAAAAGATTTCCTTTTTTCTTGTCTATAACGAGCCCCTGAATGACTCGTTTAAAATCGAATTCCAGCTTGAGAATTTCTTCCGGATATTTTTTCTCAGAAACCAATTTTTTCAAGACAGCGCCGTGAGTGAATTTCTCAAAAGCTTCTGTGTTATAACGGACGATTGTATAGTCCATATCAAAGCCGATCGCTTTGATGCGCTTCATATTTAAAGTTCTATTGATAAAGATTCCCATGGATTCCTCTACGTTTTCGCAATTAGTGAGCATTATATCGTATCGAGAACGAATCGCTTTTAGAAGCGTGGGAGGTCAGATTTTCGTTATATTCCAGAGAAATTTTCTTTAAATAGGGCCGAAATCCTTGCACAAGTCTATTTCTTACAATAAATTCATTGTATTCAATTGAAATGGGCCCGTAGCTCAGCTGGGAGAGCGCAACGCTGGCAGTGTTGAGGTCATCGGTTCGATCCCGTTCGGGTCCACCATTTTAATCAAAATCTTGATAATATCTAAATCTTAAAGTCCTAGGCAACAAACCGACCGCATGCTAATTCCCTCTTAAACAAAACAGGGGATTTTATGAAGCTTATTCTTGCGATGACATTTTTATTTTCTTTCAATCTTTTTGCCGATGATTTTACCATCAAGTTTTGCACTCAAGATAAAACCGGTTCAGTCAATGTCGTTCGCGTTGGTGATAGCTTCAATGAAGAATGGACAGTGGATGAAGAATCTCAAACTTTCAATTACGCCATCGTCGAAGAAGGTAGTATTAAATCTGAGGACAACTTGAAATTTCTCTCCTCTCAATCTGGAGCTGAAATTATAGACGCTATGGCCTTTAAACTTGAGAACAAAGAAGATTCTGAAGATAAGACAAAAAGCATTCTCGGTTTCACAAAAGACGATATTCATTTATTCGAAGGATCTTCTGCAGATTATGCAGGATCGATGAATAACTGTACTAAGTAAGTATACCTAATATTGAAAAATTCTATTTATCAATTTTAAAATACGTCTTTCTTGCACAATCCATTATTCAGAAAATGAACCTTCTGGTACCGTTTTCAGAGGAGAATTTGGAGTCAATGAAAGACGTATTATCATTTGATAAAGATCAATTATTTTCTCAGTCTGATGCACAGAAGGCGATGGAATCTTTTTTTCAGGATTCTCCACTCATGTTGGGAATTGTTGAGCTGGTCCCCAATGACATTATTCATCTCAGCGATAATCCGGCCTCAGCTAAATTTTTTGGAACTACACAAGCAGCACTTCGTGGCAGATCAGCTTCTGAATTGGGAGTGTCTTCTGATGTGATTACTGAATGGACTCGCCATTATCAAGAATCCCAAAAATTCAATCGGCCAGTAAAATTCCGTCACAAGACTTCAACTAAAGATAAAGTTCAATGGTATCAGGTGACGGTCTCATTCCTGGGAATGTCTCTTCAAGGAAAACCACGGTTTTCCTATTTTCTGGAAGATATTTCGAATTTGGTAGAAGAAGAAAATCAAAGAAAGATTCGTGAGAATGAAAAAGATGAACGTCAATTTCAAATGCTCGCCAATGCCATGACTCAAATGGCCTGGATGGCGAATGCGAATGGAAATATTTTCTGGTACAATAATCGCTGGTATGAATTTACCGGAACGTCCCTTGAAGAAATAGATGATCCTTCATATAGAAAAAAATTTCTTCATCCCGATTATTACAAAACAGTCACAGATTTTCTTAACGAAGCCTGGAAAAAAAATGAGCCATGGGAGCTGACGTTTCCTCTTAAAAGCAAAGAAGGAAAATATCGTTGGTTTCTTACTCGCGCCGTACCGATCATGGATCACAAGGGTAAAATCATCCGTTGGTTTGGAACCAATACAGACATTACAGAACAGCAGAATCTCATCAATGAGATAGAGTTTCAAAAGAGTCGTTTTGAAACGGTGATGAAGCAAATGCCTGCGGCCGTGATTATTGGTGAAGCCCCTTCGGGAAAATTAGTTTTCGCTAATGATAAAATGCACGAAGTATGGGGACATGAAATGCTTCCCTCTGAAGATATTTCTCAGTATTCGGAATGGGTCGCATTTCATCCAGATGGATCCCGCTACAAAGGTGAAGACTGGCCACTTGCTCGTTCCATTAAGTACGGTGAAATAGTGGACAATGAAGACACAGATGTCCTGCGTGGAGATGGAAAGCGAGCAGTGATACGCCTGAGTTCAGCGCCCGTTCGCGATCGCTCTGGTCAAATCGTTGCGGGCGTTGTCATTTGTCAGGATGTCACAGAGTCCATTCAAACCCATAATTCGCTTCTCGAGAGTGAAACGCGTCTTCGTGAGGCGGTAGTTGCCAGAGATGAGTTTCTTTCAATCGCGTCTCATGAATTAAAAACACCTTTAACATCTTTGATTTTAAATGGTCAGATGATGAAAAAACAAATGTTGAAAGATGAAAAGACTGCACTCACTCGTGAGAAAGTGGAGAAGTTTGTCGATCATTCCAATAAACAAACGGCCCGCTTAAGCAGGCTTATTGATGATATGTTGGAAATCTCCAGACTGCGCACGGGAAAACTTTCTGTTGAAAAAACTTTAGTCAATCTGAACGACATACTTATTGATTTGAAGCTTCGCTTCGATGAATTGTTTTTGGAAAATACGGGTGAAAGTCTGCATCTTTCCCTTAAAGAAGATATAACTGGGCTGTGGGATAGACTACGACTTGAACAAACGTTTACCAACTTACTGACGAACGCTCTGAAGTATGGAAATAAAAAACCAGTCAGCATAACAGTTGAACACGATAAAGATTTTGCGATCATTAGCTTTATCGACAAAGGAATCGGCATCAAATCGGAAAACAAAGAAAAAATTTTCCAGCGATTTGAGCGCGCCGGTATTTCAGCAAACGAGATCAGTGGCCTTGGTTTAGGTCTTTATATCGCTAAGCAAATTGTACTTGCGCACGGTGGCGAAATTTGCGTGCAGAGTCAGATTAATGAGGGCTCCATATTTTCAGTTAAGCTACCTCTTCACGAGACTACGCAATCTCTAGGGGTTGATCTTCAGCAAAACTGAAATCTGTCATAAATCATCTTTTTTTCAATATTTTCATTAACTTAATATTTTTATATGCTGGCCATATAAATAAGTTTTTGATAATGAAGCCAGACTTTAAATTGCGTTAGTCGCGGATAGTTGGCCTAATTATGAAAAATGTAAAATTACTTATTCTGAGTCTGTGCCTGTTCATCTCTACGATCTCCACCCTCAAGGCGGATGTCTGGAAGCATGAAAGAGAATGGGAAGCAAAAGATGAAGCTGAGTTTGTTCAGTGGATTTCTTCAGATAGTTTCAATAGAAGAATTTTTATCGATCCTCAAAGTCCGTATGCAGGACTTGCTACTGACTGTGCCGATGTTGTTTATGCGGCAAGAATAATTTTCGCTTACGAACATAAGCTGAATTATCGTTCATACAATTCAGTTAAAGAAGATGGCGTTTTTTGGAAAAGAACCATTTCAAATAATACTAATCTTTTTGATAAATATGCAGAAGGCCCGGTTAGAGTGAAGGCCTTTATCACTTATCTCGGAAAATATTCGGATACTAAATTTTTAGCAGAAGAAGATTCTTATCCGGTTGCGCTTAAAGATATCAGACCAGGCGATTTCTACATCACTGAACAGCCGTTTGGTGAAACAACTATTCGTCACACTTATATCGTAAAGAAAGTTTACTCATCAGGCATTTTTGATCTTTATTATTCAACTCTTCCTTTTATGGTGAGAGAGCTAAAAGTTCATAGAGGATTGCCGTTGTTTTCATTTGCGCGCGAACCTTTTGGTTTCAGAAAATTTAAAGCACCTTTTCTGATTAATTTACCAGAAGCAGAGCTTCCGTCTTTTTCTTTGGAGCAATACGAACTTTTAAAGAAAACGGGACAGGATAATGTTCTCGCTGAGATTTCAAAACGTATTCGCACAGAAGAAGAAGGTTTGGGCGGTAGACTAGATCGACTCATTGGAAACCTTTGCAGAAGCATGGATGATCGTATCGAAGCGATCAACGAAGCTCAGCGCTTTCTTCAAACAGTCGGTGGCCGTTGTGTAAACCGCGCCGAATTCAACAACCTTTCAACTCCAGTGAAAGACCAGAGAATCAAATCACAGATTGATGTTCTGTCTCAGTTCTGGAAAGCAGTCGTCGCAGGGAAACGCACGGCGGATTTTGCCAAGGATAAAACGGCGGGAATGAATTATCTCATCGGCCTTCCAGAAGGAAGTGCAGTTGAACATAAGAAACTTTGCGCGGATTACCCTCTAATCCCACTAACGATAAAAGAGTTCAGAGATCTTTACGATGCAGGAAAAATTTCTTCGCATCCTAATGACACTGTTTCTGTTCGTTGGGGACGAGATGGAAATCCAACGCAATGTCAGAGTTTTTATTAACGGTTTTATCACAGGGAAATAACAGGAGAGACGAATGAAGAGCATTAAAATTGCGGTCATTGCTACTGTTACGATTCAAGTTGCTTTCGCAAACCTTGCTCACGCTTACAGCGTGAACAGCGCGTTTACAAGCAAAGCAGTCGTAAAAGCAGTCAATACCAACGGTAACAGCAATGCCAATGGAAACAACGGCACAAATGGAAACTCAGGATCAAACGGGAATTCAGGTTCAAACGGCAACTCTGGTTCAACAGGGAACACAGGTTCAAACGGCAACTCTGGTTCAACTGGTAGCACAGGTTCAAACGGAAACTCTGGTGCAAATGGAGCTTCTGGATCAACTGGAACAACTGGCCAGACAAACAACAACGGAAATGGTCAGCAAGATCAAACGGCTAACCACAACGACAATAACCAAAACAACCCAACTGGTAATGGAAACAATACTGGTAACCAAGGTAACGGCCTAGGAAACAATTGTTCTGGAAACCAAGGAAATTCAGCTTCTGTTGGTTGCGCTGCTGGCGGCGGTTCAAATGGATCTAACGGTTCAAACGGATCTAACGGCAACAACGGTACCAATGGCAACAACGGTAACAATGGCAACAACGGTAACAATGGCAACAACGGTACCAATGGTAACAACGGTAACAATGGTAACAACGGTAACAATGGTACCAATGGTAACAACGGTAACAACGGTAATAACGGGAACAACGGCAATAACGGCAATAACGGTGTAAACGGAAATAACGGTAATAACGGAAATAACGGTAATAACGGCCACAACGGTGACAATGGAAACAATGGTCACAACGGTGACAATGGAAACAATGGTCACAACGGTGACAATGGAAACAATGGTCACAACGGTGACAATGGAAACAATGGTCACAACGGTGATAACGGAAACAACGGTGACAATGGAAACAACGGTCACAACGGTGATAACGGAAACAACGGTGACAATGGAAACAATGGTCACAACGGCGATAACGGAAACAACGGTGACAACGGATCTAATGGCGACAACGGATCAAACGGTGACAACGGATCAAATGGCGACAATGGTTCAAATGGTGAAAACGGAACTAACGGCGACAATGGTGGCGACACTCCGAAACCTGAAAAACCATCTACTCAACTTGAATACAAAGTTAAGCCACTTGGCCTTTTCTATTACGATGCCATCACAAGAATTTTCAACTTAACTCCAGATGTTGACGCTAAAGCGGTTAACACTCTTGAAGTGAATAAATTCGAAAAAGGATTTAAAGTTCAGAAGTTCTGGACTGTGCTTGGTGGTCTTGGCGCTCAAATGCAATTCTACTTCACAAATGCATCAGGCCTTCAGAACCTTCTAGGGTTCAGCATTGGTCTAGCACCAGAAAAAAATAAAACTGCACTTTTCACTTATTTTGCAAAAGATACAAAAGAACTTAACCTCATTAAACGTCACATCCCTTGGAAAGCTGAAGATCTTTACGAGTGGTCTGTTGGCGACAGCGTATTCTATGAATCTGCTGGTGGTGTGGTTTTCGTAGCTGGCGCAGGTATTCCTTTCCTTAAAGCTTCTACAACTGTAGCAACTCAAGGTTCATGGAGATTCTACGTTCAGAAAATCGATGACGAACGCGTTTACGTAAATGCGACTCGCGCTGAAACAAAATCTGCAGCAGCTTTCGCTGGTACAGTTGCCCTTTCAGTTGGTCAGGGAGCTCTTAAAGATGTAGGTCAAGGCTTCTCTTACGAAGTTGATCTTTCAGATTTCGAAGCTGCTCGCGCATACGAAGATATGTTGAAAGGTAACGTAGTTCCTCTACAAAAAATGGCAGCTGACGCTCTGAACCCATTCGTTCAAACTGTTGAAGCTAACAAGAATCTTCTCTCTGGTAAGACTAAAGCGTTCGTATTCGGTATCCCGTTCATGAACGTTTCAACTTCTAAGTCAAACTTCTACAGCGTTTCAAACGTGAAGAACTTAAAAGAAGGTCTTGTTGTTGATAACGAATACGGAATCTACAGCAGAGAAGTTATTGGACGTCTGATCAACAGACACAAAAACAGAATTAAGTCTTTCTACGGTGGTGTAACTAAAGTTACAGACAAAACAAACAAACTTGTTTCAGTAGATAACAAAGTTCAATTCTCTTGGTTCTTTGAAAAAGACCATGGTGATTCAAAATCTCTAAACAATGCAGTTGAAGACGCGATCCAAGATACTGGTCTTGATTACCTAGCGGTAAAAGCACCAGCTTCTCAAGATCTAGGATACATCAACGTTAATCTAAAAGTTGAAGCCGATACAAACTTCACAAAAGCACTTGCAGGCGCTAACAAAGCAGCGATCTTTGCAAGAATGCAAAAATCTCTTGTGAACTCAATCGACAGCTACTTCAATAACGGTGATAAGCACAATCTTTGTGTAACTACAGATGTTGATTGTAAAGCTCAGTACGCAGCTGAGTCTCTTAAAGCTCTTGGAAAAATCAAAGATCTTTCTGAAACTCTTGCAGCTAACTACGGTAAAGACAACAAAGCGTTTGCTCAAACTTATGCTAAGATCGGTGAACAAGCTTGGACTAACCAATTCGTTTTCAAAGCTGTTCTTGATCAAATGAGATTCTGTGGAAGCAATGTTGTGTACGAAGTCTCGGGTGAAAAAATCTCGAACTACCAGTTACAAAACGTAACTTCTCTAGACACAGTTATGTGTAAATAATTTCTAATAAAAAGAGGGAGTCTTCGGACTCCCTTTTTTTTATGCAGTTGCGGAGGACCCTCGTGAAAAACCTTTTTAAATTAGATTTGCGATCACTTGCTCTGACGAGAATGCTTTTGGGAATTCTCGCATTTTGCGATATCTTCAATCGCATAGGGCAGATCAATGATTTCTATTCTGATAAAGGAATTCTTCCTCGCTGGCTTCTTCATCAACAATTTCAAATCAGCTGGAGAGCGGGGCTTCTCGATTTAGTTGGGGATTCGTCTTTTGTGTTTCTCATCGCTCTTTTAGGTCTTTTGGCGGCCATGGCCATGATTATCGGTCTTAGAACAAGATTGAGCGTCTTTCTTACCTGGCTGGTGATTATGTCCTTTCAGGCGCGCTTTCCCGAAGTCAACCACGGGGGCGACAATTTGATGAGGCTTTTGCTTTTCATCTCGATGTTTCTTCCCATGAATGCTTTCTTTTCAGTCGATCAGTTAAAAAGAAAAACTGAAATTCATGACGTAGAGTTCTTCAGTGTTTTTACGCTGGCGTGGTTCTGTCAGATTTTCTATATGTATTTTTTCACTTTCTATTACAAGTGGGAACCGTCTTGGTTTCGCGATTATGATTCTGTTTATTATGCGCTTTCGCTTGATATGTTCACACGAACTCTTGGCAAGGCCCTATTAAATTATCCTTTCCTAATGAAGTTCAGCTCATTTTATACAATGTGGCTGGAGGGATTGGGATGTTTTCTTCTTCTTATTCCTTATCGCAGAAACTTTTTTGTTTCGCTTGCCATCTTTTTTTTCGTCGCTCTACACGGTGGAATTTGGCTTACGATTGTGCTGGGAAGTTTTCCACCAGCTTGTATTATTCTTTGGCTCGCCCTTATACCATCACCATGGTGGGATAAAGCTCAAGGCCTTGTGGCGAAACTTACGCCTAATATTTCAACTAAAGCTCTACTACTCAAGCTTGCAGACAAGACTTGTGTTTCTGATATTAAATTGAAGCTGTCTAAAACAACAAAAGCTTTTGGCGCTTTTTTTATTATCCTGACTTTTGCATGGAACCTCGAAGGAGCGGCCATTTTTCCATCATTCGATATCAAGAGTCCATTTAATGAAGTCGTCTTTCTTCTACAATGGAATCAACAGTGGAATATGTTTGCGCCGAAGCCAATGAGGAATGATGGATGGTGGATTGTTGAAGCGAACTTAAGAGATGGCCGCAAGTGGGATATTCTTAACGATAAGGCGTACACCGAAGCTCGTCCGGAGAATCTTGCGGACACTTATCCCTCAACTCAGTGGCGTAAGTTTATGACGAATCTTTATTCCAATCATAATGAGACTTACTTATTACAGTTCGGTAAATTCCTCTGCAGAAGATGGAATACGAACGAGCATAATGGTCAGGAAGTTCTTAATTATCAATTAATCTTCATGAGAGATTTAACTGCACCTCAAGGGCAAGCACCTAATCCCGTTCAAAAACAGGTGGTTTGGAATCATAACTGTTTCTAAAATTTATTTAATTCTTTAATTCTTTTTTTCACCGTTAACAATCTCTGAAAGAATGTTGTTAACGGTTTCCAGTTAAACTTGTTTTTCATTCATGCGCCCGATTTGGCTTATCTCCATTTTATTACCTCCGATAGTTAGTGTGTCCATAACAAAAAAGAAAAATGAACATCACCGGGGAAATGTATGAATAAATGGAGTCTGAATACCAAGATATTTATGATCGTAAGTATCTTCATTGTTGCTTGTCTTGCGATCTCTTATGTTGGCTTGTCGAAAATGGGATCAATTAATGATTCACTTAATAAGATTGTTGAAAAAGACAGTAAAAGACTTGAAGGGGCCTTAGAAATACGATCGCTCTTTTTAAGCCTGGTGATTGATGAAAAGAATTTTGTTTTGGAAGAAACAAAAGAAGGGATGGAAAAAATTGGAGCGAAGTCTTTAAAGACGGATGAAGATTTAAATAAAAAGATTGATTTTCTGCTGACGATTGCGACTGAATCCGGCAAAAAAAATCTAGAGGAAATTCGCTCTGTAAAAACCGAATGGTGGGAAAACTATAAGCAGATTCAAAAATTTTCACTTGTTTCTGATAACAAAAATGCTTTTCACTTAAGCTCAACAAAAGGTCGTGAGTTGAGATTGAAAGTTGAAGATATCGTCGCCCAAATTGTTGACCGCAATAAAAAAAGAATGACCGATGCCGCCGTTGATACAGATGTTGAATACGCAAATGCGAAGACAGCAATGATAATGACGATTGTCCTTGCGATTTTGTTAGGGACGGGAATTGCTTATTTCGTGATGAAAAATGTAAGCAAAGCGATTGATCAAGTGATAACACACTTGACTGATAACTCAAATCAAGTGACCTCGGCCGCTCATCAGATTGCGCAATCTTCTGAAGAACTTTCACAAGCGGCGACAGAGCAGTCTGCTTCTTTAGAGGAGACATCTGCATCGATTGAAGAAATGAACTCAATGGTTCAAAAGAATGCTGACAATGCCAAGAAGACTTCGGGAATTGCAGAGCACAGTCAATCGAATGCAAGTAAAGGAAAAGAAGTCGTTCAGGAAATGATTACTGCGATTCATGAAATCAACGCAAGTAATGAACACATTCAGGAATCGATTGATGAAAGTAATAAGAAGATTGCAGAAATCGTAGATGTTATTACTGAAATCGGGAATAAAACAAAGGTCATCAACGATATCGTATTTCAAACCAAGCTCCTTTCATTCAATGCCTCTGTAGAGGCCGCCAGAGCTGGGGAACACGGAAAGGGGTTTGCTGTTGTTGCAGAGGAAGTGGGAAATTTGGCAGCGATGTCTGGAAATGCTGCCAAAGAAATTACGGCCATGCTTGATGATAGTATTCAAAAGGTTCAAGGGATCGTCAGCGAGACAAAGGCAAATGTTGAGCGCCTTATTAAAGATGGAAAAGCAAAAGTGGATACCGGAACTCGCATTGCTGAAGAGTGCGGAAATGTGCTTGATGAAATTGTACTGAATATTGGAAATGTTAATCAAATGTCGGAAGAAATTTCGGTTGCCTGTCAGGAGCAAGCTCAAGGGGTGAATGAGATTACCAAAGCAATGGCACAGTTGGATCAAGTGACGCAAACAAACGCTGCTACTTCTGAAGAGGCGGCCCAGGCAGCTGAAGAACTTTCTGCTCAGGCAGAATCGCTAAGAACGATGGTGCATGTTCTTGTGGAAACAATAAAAGGTGCGGATCATAATGGCGCGACGAAAGCTGCTCCCATTGTTGCTAAGGCCACTAAAGCGAGCACTCATATGCCAAGGAAAGAACACGCTAAAGTTATCCCGATAAAAAAGGCAGTGGCCGTAACGAAAACTTCTACTAGCAGGCCAATGCCCATGAAGAAGGCGAGTGGGGATGCGATCCCAAGTCACAACGATACTCGTTTTGAAGAAGTCTAATGAATAAGCATATTTTTTCACAGCCGGAGCTAATACTTTCTAATGATGATTTTCATTTCTTTAGAAATGAAATCAAAAGACGCTCCGGCATTAATCTCTCTCAGATGAAGGCTAACCTTGTTCAATCCAGGCTTCGCAACAGAATCTTGCAGCTTGGATTGCAAAGTTTTCAAGAATACCGCGTCTATCTACAGCAGTTACAGAGCATTGATTTCGAATGGCAATTATTTGTGAATCAGCTAACGACAAATAAAACAGAATGGTTCAGAGAAGAAAATCATTTTAACTTCCTCGTGAATCATTTTTTACCTCAATGGGAGAAATCAGGAAAGGCCCATTTGAATGTTTGGTGTGGGGCCAGTTCCACGGGGGAAGAGCCTTATTCTCTGGGCATGGTTTTGAACCAATACTTCCAATCAAAGCCTATTAGTTTCTCTATTCTCGCGACTGATATTGACACCTCTGTTTTAAAATTCGCTTCAAATGGCATTTACCCAAGGGCCGATCTTGAAAAAATTCCCGGCCCTTATACATCTCTTTTTGATCGCGGAACTGGGGACATCATTGATTGGATGCGAATTAATCAAAAGATAAAAAATAAAATCAACTTTGAGCCTTTTAACCTCACCTCACAGGAAGCAGAGTGGAGAGAGAGTTTTGGTAGCGAGCATTTTGATGTTATTTTTCTTCGCAATGTCCTCATCTATTTTGATGAACAAATGGTACGGCAAGTGGCCGAGCACTGTTTTAAAGTGGCGGCCCCTGAAGCCGCCCTGTTTATTGCTCATTCCGAATCCTTGCAAAATTTAAAGACGAGTTGGGGTTTTCGTCACCCGTCTATTTATAAAAAAGGTAAGTTGCTACATTGGTAATGGACTTGCCATTTTTCCTTTGTTGTAAACGTAGGCGCCGTCGGAATCACCAGCTACTGGATTAAATATTTTTACAGCACCGTTGGAAACCAGAATGTTTTTTGCAACTAATTGAGCTTTTGTTTCTACCGCATGAACTGAAATCACGACGCCTCGTTTTTCAATGTAAGATTCAATCTTCTTTCTTTCTGCTTTAGTGATTAAATAACCGACCACAAGGCCAGCTAATGCTCCCGCGTTTGCACCTATGCAGGCACCTGCAACAGCGCTCAAGAACGCTCCGACTTCCAGCCAAGTTTGTTGCCCGGGAAGAGTGATAATATTGAAAGAAGCCAGGACACATGCCACTGCTCCCAGAATTATTCCCACTAGCGCACCTGTGTGGGCCCCGACGAGCACTTCTTTGCCCATTGAAAAATCATAAAGCTCACTACTTTTAGCCTTTAAGATTTTTATATCTTCATTCGTAAAATTTTTTGCTCTTAAGTCTTCTAGTGTTTTTTTCATTTGTCCATGCTCTCTGAAAACTCCGATGACTGCGGGCTGGAGTTTTTTAAAGCGGTATTCAAGTGAATTTTCCATAGTAACATCCTTTTTAATTTTTCAGGTCCTGAGCCGATTTTATCCTCGTCTTTTTACTGACAGATAAGTGAAATTTTCGAAACACTAATTCACTTAAAGTGAAGAGGGGATGGTCCTTTCCTTGCAGCTTAAAAGACAAAAGGAGGTTGCTATGGTTGTGCAAGAAAATTTAATGGGAGTCTCACAGCATTTTTTTACTCCAGATATCGTTGCTAAAATAAGTGAAATTGTCGGACAGACTACGGATAAAACATTAACGGGATTAAAGTCCGTCATCCCTACATTCATTGGTGGAATTGTTGAAAAAGGTTCTACTCCGGAAGGCGCGGCAGCGTTGGTAGACCTAGTGAATACGCATAATTTTGAAAAGCATGTTTTACCTGATGAGGCGAATTTGAGTGAAGGAAATGATGTTGTGGATAATATTTTTGGAACAGAGTTAGGGCCAACTTTGTCACAACTCTCTGCGGAGACAAAACTGGATCGAGGAAGTCTTGAAAAAATTCTCGGGCTCGTTGCGCCCATTTGCATGGGGATAGTCGGGGCAAAAATTAAAAGAGACAGCATGAACATGACTGGTTTGATGTCTTTCATAAAAGCTCAGAAAAAAGAATTGTCAGGATATAGCCATCACTCTTCAGAGTATTATCGTCTCTCAGGACGAAACCCTGAAAAAGATTACGCCAACCCAAAGGACAAGCCAGTATGGCAGAGCTGGATATGGGCCGTAGTTTTGGCGGGAGCTATGATGGTCTGGTGGGATGCCGTTCAATACCGTTCTCCTGCGACTGAAAAGATGCCGGTAACAACTCAAACATCAGCGCCAATTGCTTTACTTGGAGATTTTCTCGATAGTCCTAAAGCGGAAGAACTTCCCAAACGTTTTTATTTTGACGGAATTTATTTTCTTGGGGAGTCCACAAGACTTGCCGAAGGATTTAATGAAATTAGCTATGTGGCGGGAGTTTTAAAATCTCATCCAAATGCTAAAGTTCAGCTTGTGGGCATCGGAGAGAATGTGGGAACAGATAAGGACACCATCACCTTTGCCAACAGAAGAGCAGACCTCGTAAGAAATGAGCTAGTCGCACGAGGCGCCCGTCCTGATCAAGTTTCGACTATGGGATTGGCCAATGCTGGACCTGCTGGATCGCGAGCAACGACTCCCGGGAATGCTCAATATCAAAGGATGGAATTAGTAGTGACAGCAATAAAATAAGATTTTTAAAATAACATTGTATGGAGAAGGCACTCTGTTGAGTGCCTTTTTTTATTGCAAGTGTAATTCAGGAGCTTCACCAGGAGCGGGCTTTTTAATTTGTGTAAGTGACTCTTCAATATTGTCTGGATGCTCAATTGATTGAGCGAGATCCCCCAATGATAAAATCCCAACTAATCTCTTTTGACGAGATAAAACAGGTAAGCGTTGAACTTGATTGCGACCGAGATTGTCGGCCACTTCTTCTAGTGTTTGATCTTCAAAACAATAAAGAACACTAGATGTCATAATATCTCTTACGCTTGTTTGATCTGGATCCTTTCCTTCAGCGATCGCTCTAACGACAATATCCCGGTCTGTGAGCATTCCTACTAGTCGGTCGTTCTCTTGAATAGGGAGAATTCCGAAATCGCCTTCACGCATCTTCTTGGCAGCATCACAAACAGTCATGTCCGGAGAGCCGAGTTCTACATGCGATGTCATGCATTCTTTTACGAGCATATATTCCTCCAGGTTATCTTTTCTATAGGTATAGGTGATAAATCGATGTCCTTTGTATGGGACTCAGAGATTTAATTTGCAAAGAGGAGGCCTGTGAGCGAAGGGCAAAAAAAAGGGAGACGTCTGTCTCCCCCTATTATTACTATCGAAAATGAATTGCTATCTTCCACCATGGCTCGCTTTGCCACCTTTGCTTGCAATTTCTCTTTGTTTAGATTCATCCATTGCGGCAAATCCTCTTTTACTTTTTTTGCTAGTAGATTTTCCTTTCATTTTTAATCTCCTTAAAAGCGTGGATCAGTCTGAGCCACGTGTTTTTTTATCTTCGACCGCCATGGCTGTTTTCGCCACCTTTTTTACCAGCTTCTGAGGCCAGATCGCGATCTTTAGAAAATGATCTTTCTTCCGGTGGAACAGACTTTCCACCTTTGCTTGCAATTTCTCTTTGTTTATTTTCGTCCATGGAAGCGAATCCACGGTTTGATTTTCCATTTCGGTTTGCCATAAAGATCTCCTTGTTAATTTCGCAAGAATCACTTGCGTACAATTAAGATTATCGCCGATAGTTTTCTGCGATCAAGTGCTTGATACATACATAAAAAACAATTGAATAATTTGTTCTGAAGTTCGTTTGTTCTCATCAGTTATTACACATTAGATAAGAGAAGCTTTTAGTTGCTCTAATTCTGTTTTAGGGATTTCGATTGTAAAAATGGTTCCAAGCTTTTCTTTGCTCTCAATGAAAATGTTTCCCTTGTGAGCTTCAATAATCCATTTTGATAGGGCGAGGCCTAGAGAGGCCCGTGCGGCCTTATCTTTATATTCACAATTTAAAATGCAAAACTTATCAAAAATGGTGTTGATAATGCTTTCATCAACTGCGCAGTTCTCATTCTTAAAGAGAAATTGCGCCACTTCGCCTTTAATTTTAGTGCTGAGTTTGATTGCTGAGCGTGCTGGATTTAATTCGGCGAGGCTATGAATGACATTGGAAAAGACCTGAACGAGCCGATCTTTATCACAAGCGACAGTGCAGTATTCATTTTGCAAATGCCCCTCCAAGGTAACCAGGTCTGTTCCAGATTTATTGTTGGCCAGCTGAACAGCATCGTAGACGAGATCGTGGGTATGAGTGAGATTTTTCTTTAAAGGGATTTCTGAAAATTGTGTTTGAGCGAGATCAATTAGATGATCGAGTACTCTGGCCATCTGCTGTGTCTTCAGTTCAATGCTCTCGATTTTTTTAAAAATCTCCTCATCACTTAAGTTCATTTCACCAACGAGAAGTCTTTTAATTGCTTGCAGGTTAAAAGAAATTGAAGTGAGTGGGAGTTTAAAATCGTGAGTGATAATGTCCATAATTTTATCTAAATCATTTAATGTTCTTTGATTGGCAATATCCATGCAATAGACTCCATTAGCTATGTGATGACAGCTTCTTCATTCTCACAAACTAAGAACTTTAAAAAAAGGACGCTTTTTCTATGCTTACAGCAGAGTGTAATGAATTTCGGAGAGATCGCTTAACATTTTTGCTGCGACTTCAGGAGTAATGTCGCGCTGAGGATTGGCCAGTAGTTCATACCCGACCATAAACTTTTTAACGGACGCGGATCTTAGAAGAGGAGGATAAAAGTGCATATGCCAGTGCCATTCCGGATGTAGACCGTCATTGACAGGACCTTGATGCATTCCTGCTGAATAGGGAAAGCTCGTAAGAAATAAATTGTCGTACCGGGTAGTCAGTCTTTTCAGAATATCTGCAAAGGCCTTTGTTTCGTTTTCATTCATTTCCAATATATTTTGAAAATGTCGATGACTTATGATTATTGTTTCAAATGGCCAAGTGGCCCAGAAGGGGACCAGGGCCGTAAAATGATCATTGCTACAGACAATACGTTCTTTATACTGCTGTTCTTTTTCTAGATAATAGCCAAGCAAGCTTACTCCATGTTTTTGGAAATAATTTTGTTGTTCACGGTTTTCTTTTAATATTTCCAATGGAAAATCACTTTGGGCCCAGATTTGTCCGTGAGGATGTGGATTACTACATCCCATGATTTCACCTTTGTTTTCAAAAATCTGAATGTGGCGAATCCACTCAATAGCTGAAATTTCAGCGTATTCCTTTTTCCACAGGTCCACGATCTTCCCAATCGCTTCAAGGTCCATAAGGGGAATAGTGAGATGATGATCCGGAGAAAAACACAGAACTTTGCAAAGGCCTTTTACAGGCTCGGAAATAAATACATCTTTTTCGTGAACTGATTCTTCACTGTAGTCTGGAAGAAGAGCTGAAAAGTCATTGATGAAAGAGAATGTATCTTTGTAAGAAGGATTTGTTTCGCCATTACTTCGCTTATTTCCCGGACACAAGTAGCACTTTTCATCATAAGGTGTTGCGCTCATTTTTTGAGGTTTTTCGGTGTGTCCCTGCCATGGACGTTTTGATCTATGAGGAGAAACGAGTATCCATTCTCCCGTTAGCGGATTAAATCTCTTGTGTGGTAATTCACTGAGCTTCACTTGAGACCTCTGCCGTTGGCATGTTTTCAAAGTGCCGAATGAGTGTTCCACCGTTGTCAATTTTTACGTCGTGAATATCGAGAACGCGATTCATGACTTTTTCGTATTTCTTTTTAATATAAGCTGAAATTTCTGCAGCAGCATCCTCTTTTATGATATTGATTGTGCATCCTCCGAATCCACCTCCCATCATTCTCGCTCCGATGACTTCGGGAAAAGCTCGAGACTCCTGAACTAAAAAATCAAGCTCAGTGCAACTGACATCATACATTTGAGAAAGCCCTTCATGGGTGAGATACATTTTCCCACCAAAAGCTGCAAAGTCATTTTTTTGAAGATCGATGCATGCATCAAGCAGGCGTTGATTTTCTTCGACCACATACATACTCCGTTGCCAGAGAATTTTGTTTTTTGTTTTTAGTACCTGGTTCACCATATCCACTGTGGCGTCTCTCAGTGACTTTACATTGGGGTATTCTTTGGCAATTTCTAGAACGGCATTCACACACTGTTGATGGCGGATGTTGTATTCGGAATTGGCCAGGGAATGTTTAATATTTGTATCGAAGAGCAAAATTTTATGCCCCTTGAGACGAAAAGGAATATATTCATATTCCATGGACTGACAATCGAGTTTGATAACATGATCTTTTTTTCCAAATAAGCTGGCAAACTGATCCATGATACCGCATTTAACACCCGCATAGGTATGTTCTGCAAGTTGACACATTCGCGCCAGTTCGAGCTTGTCGATATTGGTTTGAAGCATCTCGTTCATAGCTGTAGCGACTGAACATTCGACTGCTGCTGAGGAGGAGAGTCCTCCTCCAAGAGGAACATCTCCCGTAAAAGTCAGATCAAATCCTGGAATTCTAATTCCTGTTGCTGCGAATCTGGCAATGACGCCTAAAACGTAATTAGGCCATCTCTTTTTTGAGATCGCAATTTTATCGGTCGTTATATTGTAGGTTTCCTGCAGATCGAGAGCATTGATATTTATCTCGTTGTCTTTGCGGGGTGTGATTGCCGTGTAGATGGCCTTATCGATCGCAGCAGGCAGAACAAAACCTTCGTTGTAATCTGTATGTTCACCGATAAGGTTAATTCTTCCCGGGGCCTTGGCCACAAAAGACTGAGGCTGAATGTAGGGGTGAAGTCTTCTTAAAGTCATTGAACCGTCCTGAATTGGTAGATGGAAGACGAGTAAAATGTCTCCAATGGTTCCAATTCTGTTTGGGTGAAATTCGCATGGTGAGGGGAGTCCGGAAAATGTTGAGTTTCAAGGGCCATGGCCGATCGATAATTTTCCTTATGGCCGCCTTTAAAGGCATCGGTGCCCTTCATAAAATTACCACTGTAAAATTGAAGGCCCGGTTCACTGGTATACACGCGCATTTGAATTCCGCTTTTATCTCCCTCTAGGATAAGGGCTTCATTTATTCCTCGAAATTGAACTGGCGAGAGAATAAAATTGTGATCATATCCTCCGGCCTTTTTAAGTTGATCGTGATTGTCATCAATATGAGTACCGATAGTTTTCATTTGTCTGAAATCGAATGGAGTCCCTTCCACCGTATCGATATTTCCCAACGGGATCAATTCATCATTGATTGGCGTGTAGAAATCAGCGTTAATTTTTAGACGGTGATTGAGGATGCTTTCTGTTCCTTCTCCATTTAAATTGAAAAATGAATGATTGGTAAGGTTGAGAATTGTGAGTTGGTCAGTTTTTGCTTCATAATCTATTCGCAATTCATTTTCTTCTGTCATGGTAAAACGAATTTGAACATGAAGGTTTCCCGGATAGCCTTCTTCACCATCTTTTGATTTATAATACAAAATGAGCGAGTGTGATTCGAGAAGGGCCACTTCCCAGACCACATTGTGAAATCCGTGGGGGCCGCCGTGAAGATGATTGCGTCCTTCATTGGCCTTGAGTTGAAATATTTTTTCATTCAATTTGAATGTGCTGCCTGCAATTCGATTGGCAAATCGTCCTATGGTTGCCCCGTGATAAACACATTCTGCACGAAGGTATTGATCGAGTTTATTGAACCCCATGATAACGTCAACAGGGACGCCGTCTTTATCAGGAACCTCTAAACCTACGATGCGTGCACCGTAATTAGTGATTGCGACAGTGGCGCCTTTTTTACTTTTTAGAAAAAAAAGATCGCACTGTTTCCCGTCAAGCACTTGGTTGAAGTGATCTCGCTTTAATGTTTTCTCCAGCATTTGTTTCTCGCCTGTTTTTCAGTTGCATTTCCCGCAAGCGCAATTCACGCAGTCGTTCCTGCCATACTGATTCCCATTGGTAAGCGCTTCGGCATATAAGTTCCAGATCATTTCTTTTGGGAACCCAATTGAATGTTCTTTTTATTTTTTCGTTAGATGCAACTAAAGTAGCAGCGTCACCCGGTCTCCTTTCAGACTCGATCACTTTAAAATCGGTACCACTGACTTTCTTCATGGTGTCGATGACTTCGCGGACCGAATAGCCATGTCCATAGCCACAATTGAAAATGTCTGAGGTCCCCTCATTTTCAAGATACTCAAAAGCGAGTGTATGTAGGTCTGCAAGATCCTCGACATGAATATAATCCCTGACGCCCGTGCCATCTTTAGTTGGAAAATCTATTCCCGTCATTTTCAGATGGGGATTGATTCCCAACGCCGTCTCTGAAGCGAGTTTAATAAGATGAGTGGAAACCTTTGAGCGCTGTCCATTGGTTATATCGTGTGAAGCCCCAGCGACATTGAAATAGCGGAGGATGACATTGTTAATCCCGTACGCGCTTCCACAATCGCGAATAATTCTTTCGCTGAAATATTTAGAACATCCATAGGGATTAATAGGTTGTATGGGAAAATCTTCGGTGATTAATTCTGAACCAGCATCTCCATAGACCGCAGCAGTTGAGGAAAAAACAAATTTATTAATACCGGTTGCTTTGCAAGCATGAAGCATGGAGAGAACTCCACCTGTGTTGTTGCTATAGTAATCCAGAGGGCGAGTAATAGATTCTGGGACTATGATTTTAGCGGCGAAATGAATAACGCCTTCGATGTCATTTCTTCGGATGATGTCGATAATTTCAGCAACGTTGTGAATGTTGGCCTTCACAAAACCGGCCCCTTCCGGAACGGCCTCTAAATAGCCCGTGGAAAGATCGTCGACAACGACGACTCCATAGCCTTTATCTAAAAAGGCACGCGCCGTATGTGAACCAATATAACCAGCGCCACCTGTTATCAGAATGTTCTTTAACATGCAGTACTCCTATTGAAGAGGATGTTGACTGAACCTAGGCCACAATTTGATATCTTCAGTGAGACATTTTTTTGCTAAATCCAATGATTCACCGATAACCACATGCATGTCTAAATAGCGGTAGGTCCCAAGTCGTCCGATAAATGTTATTTTCTTTTCTTCCTGGGCCAGATTCACATATTGCTCTAAAAGCGTTTTGTCGTTATTGAGCCTGAGCGGATAATAAGGCGTATCGCTTTCGTTACAGAGAGCACTGTACTCTTTGAAACAGACAGTTCTTTCATGATTCTCCCAAGGAGTGAAATGCTTGTGTTCAGCGATTCGAGTATAAGGAACATGCTCTTCACAGTAATTGATTACTGGGTTTCCTTGATAGTCGCCTTCGGCTTCAAACCGTTCAAATTTTAAAGTGCGATAACCGAGCCTGCCGAGGCTGAAACCGAAATATCCATCCATTGGTCCGCTCCAGAAGACGTGATCAAATCGACTCACATCAGTAGGGTGTAGCTTTTCTTCAAGATGAATTTGAATATCAGGGTGATCTAAAATTTTAGAAACAATTTCGGTGTAACCATTTTTTGGAATGCCCTGATATTTTTGATTATAGTAATTGTCATCGTAATTGAAGCGAACCGGAAGACGTTTCAAAATGGAAGAGGGGAGAATGCTTGGTTCAACTCCCCATTGCTTTTTAGTGTATCCGTAAAAAAAGTTTTTATAAAAATCGCGGCCAAGAAATTTCATGGCCTGCTCTTCGAAGCTTTGTGGTTCCGTAATGGTTTGATCCGCAAGAGTCGCAACAAACTCCCTTGCTTCTTGCGGACTAAATTTTTTTCCAAAAAATTGATTGATCGTAAGTAAGTTGATCGGAAGTGAAAAGACGCCTTTTTCAGTGTGGGCCTTAACTCTGTTGATGAAAGGAACCATTTCTCCCCATCGTTGAATATATTCCCAAACATCTTCACGGCTCGTATTAAAAATATGCGGGCCGTATTCATGTATCATAACTCCAGTCGACTCATCTCTTTTTGTATGGCAGTTGCCTGCCACATGAGATCTTTCGTCGAAAACGTCGACAATGTATTTTCCACTTTCGGCAAGTTCACGAGCAAGCACTGCTCCGGCAAAACCTGCGCCAGCAATTCCAATATGCTGTTTCATCAATCCTCCTTAAACTTAGCTTTGCATTTGACTAAAATACCTGCCGATTGCATCTTCCAAAGGAGGTAATTCAAAACCTCTTATGCTCGTCAGACAGCTATATTTAGGCCTTTTGGCCAATGAAATTTCCTCCATTCTTTTTTCAATAATGGTGGCCGTATCAATTCCATAAAACTCATTAGCTTTACTCGCAATGGTGTGCGCGAGTTCAGCCCAAGTGACTTCGCCTTTATTCGTTAAGTGATAAACGCCGCTTGCTCCATCAACAAGAAGATCGAGTGAAGCATTGGCGAGGTCGGGAAGATAAGTCGGCGTCACCTTAACATCACTGGCAGCAATTATTTCTTTATTGTTTTTTATTTTATGAAGTGTCTGTGTGACGAAGTTGAATTCATCCCATGGACCAAAGAACGCGCTTGATCTCACAATCAAAGCTTCTGGGTAAACTGCTAGAACCTTCTCCTCGCAAAACGCTTTTGAATGACCGTAAGTATTCAATGGTGAAGGTGTATCTTCTTCATGATACGGTTCAGTCTGGTCTCCACCGAACACGAGATCAGAAGAGAACGTGAGCATAGGAATTTTTAATTCACGGCAGGCCATGGCCAGATTTGTGGGACCATGAACGTTGGCCATAAAGCAAAGCTCTTTTTCATATTCAGCTTCATCCACTTTGACATATCCGGCGGCGTTGATAACGGCCCACGGTTGCATTTCTTCAAGAATCGATCTGACATTTTGTAAATCACAAATGTCCATTTCATTTCTCGAAAGAATAACAAAAGGCATGTTTCTTTCTCGGCAGATTTTAGCAAATGTTCTTCCCAATGTTCCTGTAGCGCCTGTGATGAGAAGTGGTTTTCCTTCAGAGGAAAGCATAGAGTGAGCTCCTGGTTGTGGTGCGAATAAAATTCTTCTTGGAGTGTGCCAGATGGCCTTGACATCCAGGAGAGCAATATCGGATTCTCCTGTCGTTGCCAGCTCTCTGATTAAACGGGTGAGACCAGTTGGTTTAGGCTTTCCATCAAAGGAGCGCAAATCGTAAACTCCGGGCTCATAAAAAAAATCTTCTCTTGTACAAAGAGAATTCCAGTCGTAAGTGCCAAGTAAGCTCCACGCTGTGATTGCGAGAATATTGGCGCCCTCGTCTCTCGCTTTTAAACACGAATTGTACATGTGATAAAACCAGCGCATCTGTTCTTCACGATAACCTCTGGCATGGGCCTCAGTGACCGCAAGGGGAATTTGAAATCGATCCCAGGTTTCAAGAAGAATGTCGGCCGGATCAGGTAACTCAATAGCGCCAGTATCTACGGCTCCGACGTCAGCATATTTTTCAATTCCATTTCCACCATGAAATTCCTCCGGATAAAGATCGAGTCTGTCATCCAAAAAACGGTTGGAAAGGAGGTAATGGTTAATTCCTAAAACATCTGGAGCGTAGAAGTTTTCTCTGGCCCATTCTATATCTTTAAGCTCGGCACCTGCATGTAGGGCCCAATCATAGAGTGGGTGTTTGGAATCAAATCTTCCACAGAGTATGTCAAAGGAGAGCCAGCGGCGTTCATTTTCAAAATCACATTGGTATTGCAGTTTCTCAGTACTTTGGCATTTTCCTAGATCTTCAGTTTGAATGAGCTTTGCATGCGGGATAGCTTTTTGTATTTCTTTCATCGCAAGAACTGTAGCCTTGCATTGAATAAAGAGAGCTTTGAAAAATGATTTTTCGCTTTTATGATGGGGGAACCAATGACCATAGAGGCAGCTGAATCGCGCCGTCGTGAGGATTTCATTAACTGGGGTGTACTCTGTTATCCAAGGATATCGAAAAGCAAATTCACGTGCGTAATCTGCTAGCATTTCAGGTAAATTCGGATCGAGCAAGTTTGTGTACTGTGGCCCGGAACTGTGATGAAGAAATCCCGCAATGATATTTATTTTTTTCTTTCTGATTTCTTCCAGCGTCTCGTCGAGAACGTCCCATTTTTTTTGGAGACAGTTGTCTGGTGAAACGCGTTCCCATAAACAGGGATAGCGGATCTTTTCCACTCCTATTTCTGCAAAAAGATCAAAATCTTCCTGCCTCAGGTAATGACCATTCTTTTCACATTGATCAAAATATTTTTCATGGACACGATTGCGAGTGCACTCGAGACCTGCCCAGACATCAAGTTTATTCATGTTATTGCACTTCTTTTAAAACAATGTAGTTTTGCGAGCTGCTGTAGCTTTCAAAGGGGCTATCTGTGCTGAATAGATCACGCTCAAGAGCGGCAATCCGACCAAATGTGATATCCCAGGAGTTTCTTAGGAGAAATTTATCCACTCGAGATATCCATGTCGGATCTTCTTTTTTCTCTTTCATTGCTTTGTCGATTAAGGCCACAAACTCCTGTGGGCCGCGAGCAATATAGGCAAGTCCCTCATCTTCATAAGGATGAACAACATCATTAATAGCGGTTGAAACGACAGGTTTGCCTGCAGCAAGAAATTCAGGAGTCTTGGTCGGAGAGATGAATCTTGTCGATTCATTCAAAGCAAACGGCATCATGGCGCAATCCCAACCAGACAGGTAGCGCGGAAGTTCTTCGTAATCTTTTTTGCCAAGATAATAGATATTATTTCTTTGAGGTAAAGTGTCTGGATCAATTTTTACGACAGGACCAATGACTACAAAATTCCAATCAGGTTTCAGTATGGCCATTTTATCCAGCAGTTCAATGTCGAGGCGTTCATCAATCACACCGTAAAAACCAATACGTGGATGAGGAATTTCCTTTTGATCGGCCGGGTCGTTATATCCTTTTCTTGCTGTCGCAAAATGATCGTAATCAATGCTGCTTGGAAAAGGATGAATATTGTGGTGTCGATGTTTCTTGGCCTGATATAAAGAGACGCCGCCTGTGAAAACAATATGCGCGCGCTCAAGAAGTTCTTGCTCAAGATCTAATAATGTTTGTGGAGCATTTTTAAATAAAGAAAGCTCGTCCATGCAATCAAAGAGAATCGCATTGGGTTGAAGATGTCTTGTGAAAGGTAAGGCCATCGGAGTGTAATACCAGGCAGAGTAGACATCAATTTTTTCGGAAAATATTAATTCATCAATAAGTTCTTTTAAAGTTGGTTCAATGTCAGAACTCTGAGCGTCTAAAGGCAGATGCGGTATAATAATGTTCACATTGTCCTTGGAAATTTTTTGCTCAAGTCGTGGAAAATCTGATTTACCAAAAAGGGGTTCTTCGACGTAGTAGACGCGGCGGTATCTCGCGAAACGTGACATCAGATGTTGTGGTCTTTGAAAAACAAAATCCCATCTTAAATGCGAGAAGACAAGAAGGTCAGAAGTTTCGCAAATACTATCCATATAATTGCCTCCAAACTGAGAGATAACTTTTTTAAAAAGCTAAAAGGTTATTGCCAATTGAATGCCAACAATTTCTCGGGCATGTTTCTTGAAGATGGTATTGAAAACACTTGGTCAGATTACAAGTTTTTATAGGAAATCTTTTATGAAACCTGGGGCAAATAAGTACAACAATTGGGAAAATCATCCGAGAAAAATTTTTCGTCGCGAAAACTGGTTAAATTTAAATGGTGAGTGGGAATTTTCGCTTGATGACGATTTAGAGAGTCAATCACCCGATGATACAATTCATTGGAACAAAAAAATTAACGTTCCATTTGCTCCTGAATCTCCGGCCAGTGGTATTGGAAGTGAAAAATTTCATCCGCGATGTTGGTATAAAAAAAACTTCGCTTATAAAAAATCACAATCTCGCACAATCATCCACTTTGGTGCTGTCGATTATACGGCGAAAGTCTGGCTGAACGGTGTTTATCTTGGCGAACATGAAGGAGGTTATACTCCTTTTGCTTTTGATGCTACTCACGCCATTTTAGAAGAAGGCGTGAATGAATTAATTGTCCGCGCTGATGACGATCCAAGTGATCTGGCAAAACCGCGTGGAAAGCAGGATTGGCAGGAGAAACCACATGGCATCTGGTATGTGCGCACGACAGGCATCTGGCAAACTGTGTGGATTGAAGAAGTACCAAACACCTATATCGAAAAACTTCGTTGTACTCCTTCGATTGATCGCTGGGAAATTGGTATTCTGAGCATTATCTCCGGTCCTTGTCCCGAAAGTCTCGAGCTAAAAGTAAATCTCACCGTTGGAGGTCAAACTCTTGCGTGCGATACCTATCATATTATTCACAATGAAGTTCATCGTCGTATCGCCTTATCAGATCCCGGGATTGATGATTTCCGCAATGAACTTTTGTGGAGTCCTGAAAAACCTACGCTGATTGATATTGAACTTGAATTATGGGATGGCGATCTTTTATTGGATAAAGTTTTTTCTTATACGGCCCTTCGTAACGTTACTTATAATCGCGACCGATTCATGTTGAATGGGCGTCCATACTATTTGCGTCTCGTTCTCGATCAGGGCTATTGGCCTGATTCTCATTTAACACCGCCTTCTGAAGAAGCGATTCGTAAAGACATCATGTTGATTAAGGCCGCTGGTTTCAACGGAGTTCGCAAGCATCAAAAAATTGAAGATCCTAATTTTCTTTACTGGGCCGACGTCATGGGGATTGTCGTCTGGGGAGAAATGCCAAGTGTCTATCGGTTTACTTTTAAGTCCGTCGAAAGGGTGACAAAGCAATGGATAGAACAAATCACCCGCGATATGGACCATCCCTGTATTATCTGCTGGGTCCCCTTTAATGAATCGTGGGGTGTACCTGATCTCGCTGAGAAAAAAACGCATCAACAATGTGTACAAGCACTTTATTATCTGACTAAAACGTTGGATCCAACAAGACCTTGCATTGGAAACGATGGATGGGAAAGTACGGCGACAGATATTTTAGGTATTCACGATTATGATGATCAACCTAGTCGCTTGATAAAAAAATATACTGACCATGATAACATCGAAGCGGCCCTCAAGCGCTATCGCCCTGGTGGAAGAATGATTATTGCGGAAGGTTTTTCTCATGGCGGTCAACCTGTAATGCTCACGGAATTCGGCGGTATTGCTTACGTCGAGCCGAAAGAAGAAATCACGCAAGCGTGGGGCTATTCCGCTGCACAAAGTTCAAATGATTTTAGAAGAAGATATGAAGAGCTTCTTTCCACCATTCATCGAATTGAATTGTTTGCCGGATTTTGTTACACACAATTGACGGATACATTTCAGGAAGCAAACGGACTTTTTACTATTGATCGCGAGCCTAAATTCTCAATCAACGCCATGGCCCGCGCTACTCGTGGAATAGGGCTCGGAAGAGGTGAGCTCATTTCAGTTCCACAGCCGCCACCGATTCCTCACGACAACGAACAGGATTTCGCCCGCGACTTTAGTCAGGACATTGAAGGAAGGTAGCGGTGGTGAAGCAACGTCTTTCCGTGAATTGACCAGAGATCGGCCAATTCATCTGCATCGAGTGTTTCTTTATTCATCAGAATGTCGACACAGACGTTGATGAAGTGTCTATTGGATTCGATGACTTCGCGAGAGACATGACGACAGTGTTCGAGAATACCTTTTATTTCTTTATCAATACGCTCTTCGGTTTTGTCACTCCATGATTTTCCTTGTGAGACAGGATAATCCATTTGCAGAAAACGATTCGATTGAGTTTCTTCACTCACGAGTCCGAGGGTATCACCCATACCGTATTGAGTGATCATCGCGCGAGCGATATTGGATGCTTTGACTAAATCATCACCGGCCGCGGTGGAGAGATCACCACAAAAAACTTCTTCTGAAACGCGACCAGAAAGAAGCGTTGCTATTTTATGTTGAAGCTCATCGCGAGTCATAATATAGCGGTCTTCTAAGGGTCTTTGCAGAGTGTATCCAAGCGCTCCAATTCCCCTCGGGATAATGCTGACCTTTTGGACTTTGTCCTGAGTTTGCAGAGAGAGTGCAACTGTCGCGTGTCCCATTTCATGAAAGGCCACACGTTTTTTCTCTTCGGGATTCATCAAGCGCTGTTTGCGCTCAAGACCGGCCACGACACGCTCAAGGGCCTTAACAAAGTCATTTATATCGACAGCGTCAGCATTTCTTCTTGTGGCTATCAATGCTGCTTCGTTGATGAGATTGGCGAGATCAGCACCTGAAAAACCAGGAGTCATTGAAGCGACTGCGTTCAAATCCACTTCCGGTTTTAATTTTACTTTTTTGATGTGAATGTTAAGAATTTGCAATCGTCCATTCTGATCTGGTTTATCGACAAGAATCTGACGATCAAATCGCCCAGCTCTAAGAAGAGCAGGATCGAGCACTTCCGGTCTGTTGGTTGCGGCCAATAAAATGACCCCTGTTGTTGAATCGAAACCATCGAGCTCAGCGAGCAATTGATTCAAGGTCTGCTCTTTTTCATCGTGGCCTGCCATGTTGGCAAGTGAGCGAGCTTTTCCCAGAGCATCGAGCTCGTCGATGAAAATGATACAAGGAGACTGACTGCGAGCTTGTTCAAAAAGATCTCGCACTCGTGCTGCCCCCATACCGACAAAAAGTTCCACAAATTCGGATCCGTTAATCGAAAAAAAGGGAACATTGGCCTCGCCGGCCACGGCCCGGGCCATCAAGGTTTTTCCTGTACCAGGGGGGCCTACCAAAAGCACACCCTTGGGAACATGTCCGCCCAGGCGCGAATATTTTTCGGGGCTTTTCAGAAAATTTACAACCTCGACCAATTCTTCCTTGGCCTCATCCACGCCGGCCACATCAGAAAAATGCGTCTTCACGTCTTTTTCGACGTAGATCTTAGCGCGAGACTTATTGAAAGAGAGAAGTCGATTCCCTTGAAACTTGCTAGCATTCCTAAATACCATGATCATGAGGAATAAAGGCAGAAGCCAGAAAAATGCATTATTCCAAAAGGTCGATTTTGGTGTCGCCTCGAATTTGATTCCCTTCGTTTTGAGCAGTGGAATCAAGTCAGGGTCTTGAACTTTATAGGTTACCAACGCTTTGGTCGAGCCCTTCACGTTGGCTATAATTTGCTCATCGTTAAAGACGACCTCGCTAATCTTGCCTGCGGCCAGAAGCTTTAGGAAATCATCATAGGAGCGCCTCTCCTGCACGGAATTGCCAAAGAAATTGATAAAGAGAATGACCAGCAGAATCGCCCAAAGCCAATGGGGGCCAAAGCCGGCCCCGGGGATCTTTGAGTCGTTTAAGGGCCTTTTGTTTGAATTGCTCTTGTATGTATTGTCATCGACCATATCGCCTCATTTCAAAAAGTGTGTTGCTCACACAATTGATAAAAGCAAAGCTCACGCCAAAGACACTAGGGAGGGGGGCAGAAAGCTAAATACATTCAATTGAAGTTGATGACAGGCGCATTACCAGAAAATACGCACCTTAAAAAAATTATCAATCAATGATTTTTTGAATTGTCACCATAAGAAAATGTTGTAAATTCTCTCCATCAAAAAATTGCTGAAAAATTTTGAGAAGAAGCAAATGTCTTGCTTTGAATATTAACTTTAGGAGTTACACACATGAAATCTCTACTAGTACTTGCTCTTGTTCTTTCATCAGTTGCTTTCGCTAACGAAGCTAAAAAAGAAGCTAAAGCTGAAACAAAAGCTACAGAAACTAAAACTGTAGAAGTTAAAAAAGAAGAAACTGCTCCAGCTGCTGACGCTGCTGCTGTAGTTCCAGCTAAAGACGCTAAAAAAGCAAAAAAACACGCTAAAAAAGCTGCTAAGAAAGAAGAAGCTAAAAAAGAAGAAGCTACAGCTGCTGCACCAGCAACAACTGAAGCTGCTAAAAAATAATTTTTGATATAATTAAAAGTTATAAAAAAGAGGGCCCGTTTATCGGGCCCTTTTTTATTGCTGGATGTATTCTAGAAGCATCCTATGTTATCCAGATTAAAAAACTTATTTATTCACCTTCTTCTTTTTCCCGTCGCTTTGATTTTAATATTCGAAGAGTGGGGCTGGGTTCCCCTTGCTGCCTTCTTTAATCGTCTTGCACGAACACTTGCCTTGTGGCGAAAACTGGAAGGATTTGTCTCCCGTTTATCGCCGAGACTCTCGCTTTTAATTTTGCTCTTTCCTATGCTCACGCTTTTGCCAATGAAATTTCTAGGATTGTATTTTATCGACCTTGGTCATTACGCTAGCGGAGTCGGCATTTTTATATTTTCTAAAATTTGCGGTACGGCTTTTTTTGCGCGGTTATTTTCCCTCACGCTTCCTAATCTTTTGAAGATCGCTTGGTTTGCACGTTTTTATCCGAAATGGATTAAATGGAAAAATTCCGTGCTCGCATATTTTCGTTCGACTTGGCCCTGGCGTTTTGCTCACGAAGTGAAGATGAAAACAATTCACTATCTTCGTAAGCAATAAATCTATTGAACGTCATCAATCATCCCGGCATATCTCGCCATCCAATAAGAGAAAAGATAATCGGCCCCTGCTGCTTTATTGGTTTTGCTGCTTCCTCCAGTGAACGCGAAAGCTGAATCTTTCCAAATGAAGTTTGAATGCAGCCCCAATCCTTCAAAAAGAGGGTAAGAGTCAACGCCTTGATAGTGATACTCGACTGGCTGTTTTTCTTTAAAGGATTTCCAAGGAAGTCTCGGCCACCAGGAGAGTGTCCAGTCAGGTTTAAATGAATAATTGTAGAAGGTGTCGTACTTTGATCGGTTCACCGGTATTTCTTTCAACGAAGTGAGGGCAGAAGAAAATTCCTGCTGCCAGAGAGACTCAAGTTCTTTTTTCTTATAGCCATCATTCATTTCATTGGCGTCTTTAACGTCATAACCTTCTTTGATGGCAAAAGTGTAAGCGGCTATCGTCAGAAAATCTCTTTTGGTTCCTGCCATGTCCTTCCAAAGTTTGACAAGGTTTTCCCTTCCGGCCATGGCCAGATCTTTTTCTCCGAGTGTATCAGCGATGAGAATTTCTGTGAGTAAACTGATTGTGGAAAGATTGACCCCACTCCAGTCGGCTACACCACCAACGTGAACAGTACCTTCGATGTTCAGTATTTCTTCACCGCGAAGATCTTTAAGAAAACTTTGCTTAAATTCTTTTCGATCTTTTTTATCACCGGTAGCGAGTGCTTTTAAACCGTAGGCCATCGCTTTGTTATTAATTTTTTTGGCAATTGAAAGATCGGGCAGTCTTTTCATATGTTCGACCAATTCAGCTTTCAATTGTTGTTCCGTCACTGGAAGAATATTGTACGCCCAGATAAAGCCGTGAAGGATCCCCTTCAGCATGTCGTTATTTCCACCTTCAAGCCAGATGACATTTGAATAGTCGCCTGTGCCGCGATGAAGTTTTTCACCAAGTGAAGTTTCACCATTCTCTTTCATTGCTGTTCTTGCGAATTCTTCTTTATTTCCTGTAACGTCCATCAAAAGCATTAAGCCTTTAAGTGATTTCTTTACCTGTTCAAGGGCCTTTTCGTCTTTGGTCACTTTGTATTTCATCGCCATTGAACCAAGATACATTCCTGTCCACAGGGAACCGTCACCATCGATTGTATAGCGAGAAAATTTTCCGGATTGTGTAAATTCTGCGCCAGAGAAAAGACCTATTTCGTTGAGGTGGTTTTTTCCCATGTCTGTTTCAAAATGCAGATTCTTTTCGGCCAGTGAGTAGGCGTAGGCATTTCTGCGTTGAATTTCTTCAATGAGAGAGATTTTATCCGGAGTCTTGTTAACGACCCGAAGGATATTCTTATTCGATTTATAAAAATCGTAATCGGTAAAGTCATAAACCATGAACTGACGTTTATTTTTATAATCCTCCCGATCTTCAAAAGACTTCGGCCACTTTTGATCATGGTACCAGCGATTGATTTTTAGATCGAGAATGGTGCTCAAAAGATGCAGAAGAGTCGAGTTCTCATGCGACTTCGATTCCATTCTGTACCTTTTATTTTCCCAGAGTGGAGTCGCATCCAGATTCCGTACTTCAATAAATGATTCTGTAAACGTTTCATTTTTTCGAACGAGGTTTTCTGAAGTGAAGAAAGCATCTGCATGAATTCGCTCAACGATGTCGAGTTTCTTTTTAAAGCTATCAAAGGAGCGCGTTTCTCCTTCTGCCGAACGAAGAAAATCTCCTTCGCGTAAATGATAAGTAATTATGTAATCATTTTGAGCTTCATCAAAAACAGCTTCACCTGTCCAGATTTCCTGAACTGTTAAATTTTCAAAAGTGAAGGAATCAAAAGTGTGTTCTCGCAGAACTTCAATTTTTCCATCCTTTTGACGAAGCTCCATTTGTCCTGCATATCGGCCGTGCAGTGAACTCTCGCCCTGGAAAAGAATTTTTTTATTCAGAAGTTGAAGTTCGGAGGCATGTGCTCTTTGAAGGAGAAAAAGAGCAGCAATAAAAAGGAAAAGAATGTGCTTCATGGGGTTGTCCTGTTTGAAGTTCAGCCTGAGACTGGACAGACTTGCTATCAGACAAACAGAATCTTCGTAAAGAGAAAGTGAGTCTCTCAAGAGAAAATTGAGAGACTCACAAAAAGAGATAGAAAAAAATTATGCTTGAATTTGATTTTCAATCTGAGTAGATGAAGGCATTTGGGGGCGATGTGATTGGTTAAATTGGGCCTCTTCCGTAGAGCCCTTGAGCGCAATCGTTGAAGCTTCGCCTCTACTTACCGTATTGGCAACCAGATCGAAATACCCTGTACCAACTTCTCGTTGATGTTTAGTCGCGGTATAGCCAATGGCCTCTGCTGCAAATTCTTGTTCCTGCAAAGTTGAATAAGCGGTCATTCCCAACATTTTGTATTGATGAGCGAGAGAGTACATTGAATAGTTTAGTGCATGGAAGCCTGCTAAAGTGACAAACTGAAACTTGTAACCCATAGCTCCTAATTCTCTTTGAAATGAAGCGATGGTTGTTGCGTCCAGCTTCTTTTTCCAGTTGAACGATGGTGAGCAGTTATAGGCCAAATATTTATTCGGGAATTTTTCTCTGATGGCCTCAGCAAACTTGCGTGCCTCTTCCAGATCGGGTGTAGAGGTTTCACACCAGACGAGGTCAGCGTAAGGAGCATAGGCAAGACCACGAGCAATTGCGATGTCGAGTCCGTTTTTGACTCTGAAAAAACCCTCGGGTGTTCTTTCACCGGTTAAGAACTTGTGATCGTATGGATCGATATCGCTGGTCAAAAGAGTCGCCGCTTGAGCATCTGTTCTTGCGATAATTAAAGTAGGTACATCCATAACGTCAGCAGCGAGTCTTGCGGCCGTTAATTTTTTGATAAATTCACTTGTAGGTACAAGAACTTTCCCGCCCAGGTGACCGCATTTTTTTTCTGAGGCCAATTGATCTTCGAAGTGCACCCCGGCAGCACCTGCCACAATCATTTGTTTCATCAGCTCATAAGCATTCAACACACCTCCAAATCCAGCTTCAGCATCGGCGACAATGGGAGCGAGCCATTCACGCGTGATATTTCCTTCCGCACTTTCAATCTGATCTGCGCGGATAAGGGCAGCGTTTATTTTCTTCACGACATTTGGTACTGAATCCGCTGGATATAAACTTTGATCCGGATACATTTCTCCTGCGAGATTGGCATCAGCGGCCACTTGCCAGCCTGAAAGATAAATGGCCTTGAGACCTGCGCGCACCTGTTGCACGGCCTGATTGCCAGTAAGTGCACCTAGAGCGTTAATATATTTTTCTTCGTTTAAAAGTCTCCATAAATTTTCCGCTCCGATTCTCGCAATGGAGTGCTCAATCCGATACGTTCCACGTAGCTTAAGAACTTCTGCCGACGTGTAGTCTCTTGTGATTTCTTTCCATCTTGGATCTTTTTTCCAGAGAGTATCCAGTTTAGAAGTTTCCTCAATTCCTTTTGGCATATTATATCTCCTTTTGTGTGTTGGAATGGCCGTCATTTCAAGCGGACTCGTTGTTGTAAGGAAAGGTTCTAGATGACTCGAAGTAAAAAGAGACATTCCATCGAGTGTGGCCTTTTCAAGAATATTGATTTCATCCTGTTTTTCTTTTTCGGAGAGGTTGTCATTCTTTAAAATTTCTACGAGAAAAGGTTGTTGTTCTTTTAAAAAAAGATCGCGAATCAAATCGTCAGTGACAAAAATGCCTTCTTCAAGCTGAACGTTATAGTTTTTCCACTGCCAGACTTGCGCGCGCGAAATTTCCAGAGTCGCGAGATCTTCCATTAAATTGTTGTGGGCCACGCAACCGAGGCCTTTTTCAAGACCAACCAGATAAGCAATCGCCACTTGAATATTTGTAGCGAGACCTTTTAATGTACGTGGACCGCTTCCTTCCATGATCAGATTTGGATCTTCCGGAAAATCTTTATCGATAAATTCAAGCTGATTTTTTTTGGTAAAACATTTCAAGGCAGGGCCGATAAAAAAGGGATGTGAAACCCAGCAACCATCGTGGCCCAATTTAAACTCATTGCTTTTATCTTCTGTCACTTTTTTGGTCTGGGCTTCGCGAACTTCTTTGTCTTTTCCTGGAGTGAAGGCGGACATTCCGCCAATGGCAAAGGCCCCTCTTTTATGGCAGACGTTCACCAATTTTTTTGCATAATTTTCCATCCATGGTTTTTTCATATTAATTTCAGCACGGTCTGGACAGATACGACCTGGATGATTTTTAAGAGTTTTTATGTCAGAGAAAATTTTATCCCATCGTCCGACGTTCATCCCAACACAATGGTCGCGCAACTCATAAAGAATCTCTTCCATGTTAAAAGCAGCAGGAAGAGTTTCGATAAGAAAAGTTGCGCGCAATGTGCTCTTTGGGTAGCCGAGCTCTTCTTGTAAAGATACGAATAAATCGTTCCACCACCAGGCTTCCATCGGGTACTCCAGCTTAGGAACATAATATTTTGGTGTTCTGTTAAGTGAAAGCAAATGATGAGCGGTATGATAAAAACACATCGCTAAATCGAGCAATCCAGCTGAAACAAACTGTCCATCGATTTTAATATTCACTTCCTGTAAGTGAAGACCGCGGACTCTCACCATAATTCCGGCCATGTCATCGGGATCTAGTTTGTAAAGTTTAGTTTCATTTTCTTTTTGATAGGAGAGATCACCGATACAAGCACCGATGACATTAGTATATCCATCAATGACATTTTTCCAGGTGGGTCTCATTGAATCTTCAAAATCGAGCATGGCCATATCGGCACGCTGTCCATCTGCATTTCGGGAAAGCATATTAATGACCATTTTCGTATCGTTGACGGGACCTGTAATTTCCACGCGTCGACATTGGAGATCTTCCGGAATCGGCGCAACCTTCCAGTCGGGAAGAGAAGACTCTGCTCTCAGAGGATCGCGACGAGGAATGGCGCCTTGATCATAGGATTCCTGCTTTCTTCTTCTACAGGCAAGAAGTTGATTGCGTCTTATTTCCATTTTGCGATGAAGAGTTGTGAGTAAGTGAAGAAAGGAAGGCTCAAATAATTGAAGGCAGCGTTCTCCGTCAGCATTCAATGCTCCTGAAGAAATTTGAACGGCCTCGTTTAATGAATGGTAACTCATATATGCCTCCGGTTAGCGTGTGATTCAAATTTTGCTAACAAAACATCTTCATGATAAGCATTGGCGAATTGAAATCGAAAGCGAATTTTCGCTTAAAATTTTTTTTCGCGCGCATGTATTACTTAAAGTTTTTCTGAATGAAGGAAAAAATTATGTTAAAGAAAAAAACGGTTTTAAAGTTCATTCTTGGATTGAAAATCAGACAGCTTCGTATCAGACGTGAATTGTCGCTTAAAGAATTGGCGGATCTCTCTGATCTTTCTGTTTCTTATCTCAATGAAATTGAGAAAGGAAAAAAGTATCCCAAAATTGAAAAACTCGCAGCTCTTGCAGAAGGTTTGAAAATTGATCTCGGAGAGTTGCTCTCTTTCAAGACGGGGCGCAATTTGCATCCACTGCTAAAGTTTATGGAAAACGATACTGGTGAACAAATTCCATTGGAGCTCTTCGGCGTTTCTGAAGCGGATGTTGTTGAACTCATGGGACATGATCCCGAAAAATTTGCTTCATTTGTTTTAACCATGTTACAGCTTTCGCGCGCCTACGATTTGAAAATAGAGGATGTCTATGCAGCAGCCTTGCGCTCCTTTATTGAAGCTCATGGAAATTATTTTTCTGAAATAGAGAAAACTGCAAAAAAAATGAAAAGTGAATGGAGTCTTTCATCTGAAGAGAATTTCTATGAAGAATTAAAGCAAATTCTGCAGAGAAATTATAATTATGAAATTGATGAAAATCTTTTGGGTGATGATGATCTTTTGGAGGATCAAAAAATTCTTTCGAAAAGAGGGAAGGTGAATAAGATCTATCTTCACCCTTTGTTGACACAGGAGCAGAAAACCTTTTACCTCGCTTGTGAATTGGGACATGTCAGTCTCGGTTTTGGAAATGAGAATTTTACTTCGGCCTATACAATAACTTTGCAAAAATATAAGACTCGCTATTTTGCGGGAGCTTTATTGATGGATGAAAAGGCGTTCACAAAAGATCTGAAACATTTTTTTTCTCAGTCCAGATTTGATGGCCTTTTTTTCATTCAACTCATCTCAAAATACAAAGTGAGTGCAGAAACATTTTTTCATCGTTTGACTCAAATGCTGTCAGCTCATTTTACAACTGATGATATTTTCTATCTTGAAGTTCATGAAGAAGAGGGGGAGGCCCGCATTCGCAATGAACTGCATTTAACTCAATTGCATGGTCCGCATGGTGTTCGGATGAATGAACATTACTGTGAAAGATGGATTGCTGTGAAAACGCTCAAGCATGTTCATAATCTGGAGAGGCCGGTCGTTATGGCCCAGATTTCCATCGCGGCCAATGGCAGTGAGTATTTCTCTCTTTCTTTGGCCGAATTTTCGACCCATCAGAAAAAGCGAGTATCCTTTACCATTGGCTTTGCGATTAAGCCTGAACTCCGTCACTTCATAAAATTTCTTGAGGATAAAACTCTTCAACGCGTTGAGATCGGTCAAACTTGTGAGCGCTGTTCAAAACTAGACTGTCTCGAGAGAACAACTCCTCCCACACTCTTTTTGAACAAAAGGAAAGAAGATGAAAAGCTGAGAAAAATCGTCGAATTGATATCGTAGCAAATTGACTCCTTCCTCTACCCAAAGTCAGCTGGCAGTTGTATATATTCGGTGAGGAGATATTTATGCTATTTGATCTTGAGAAAGTCACTAAAGTTGCTTTCGATGATATGAACACGGTTCACCTTGAAGAACTCGTGCTCGCTAACACAATTTACGATTATATTACGACAACAAAAGAGCACGATCATTCAAAGCTTGAGAAGATGCTTGAAGAATTTGCTTTTCATCTTCGTGATCATTTTCTCTTTGAAGAAGATATGATGAGAGAAACGAATTGCCCTATTTTATCTTGTCATGAAGGGGAGCATAAGCGCGTCCAGAAAATCATGTTTCAAATTTTTACGGAATATGCCCGCACGAAAGATGTACGCTTATTGCAATTTTATTTTGAGCGCGAATTTAAATGCTGGATTGAAAATCACATTGTGACGATGGATACAGTGACCGGAGCGTTTTTAAACGATCCTTCTGTTTTTGATGGAAAAACCTGTTAAGCATTTCAGATTTTAAAGAAGAATCCCTTTAAGAAAAATCGACGCCACTGTGAAATAAATAATAAGCCCTGTAACGTCAACCAGAGTGGCCACGAAAGGGGCCGAAGATGTCGCTGGGTCAAGTCCCATCCTGCGAAGGAAAAAAGGCAGCATTGATCCCGCCAGTGTTCCCCATAAAACAATTCCTATTAAACTGCACGCAACTGTAAGCGCGACGAGAAAGTAATGTTCTCCGTAGAGCGTTTGATGATTTGGCCAAAGAAGGATGCGGATTAAGCCAATCAGACCTAAAATACACCCAAGTGAAAGTCCGGCAAGAAGCTCGCGTGAAAAAACACGCCACCAATCTTTTAAGCGCACTTCTCCAAGGGCCATGGCACGAATAATAAGAGTCGTCGCTTGAGAGCCTGAATTCCCTCCAGAGCTGATGACAAGCGGAATAAAGAGAGCGAGAACCACGGCCTTGGCAATTTCACCTTCATAATGGCTCATTGCTGTTGCAGTAAACATCTCCCCGATAAAAAGGGCCATTAACCATCCGGCACGTTTTTTAATCATTGTGAGGAGATTGATTTCGAGATACGGCTCACCCAAGGCTTCCATACCCCCGAGTTTCTGGATATCTTCAGTGGCCTCTTCTTCAATAACTTCAATAACGTCATCACCGGTGATGATCCCTTTCATGACAAGTCCATCATCGACAACGGGGAGAGCGAGAAAATTGTGATTTGAAAAAGTTTTTGAAATGCTTTCCTGATCTTCATCCTGCAATACAGTGACGATATCGGTATTCATGATTTCAGAAATTGTTTTCTTCGCATCGGCCAAAAAGAGTTCGCGGAGTGAAACGACTCCCAGAAGAACCTGGTTGCGATCGAGAACGTAGGCATAGTAAATGGTTTCGATTTGCGATTTCGATTGAGCGCGAAGATAACGAATGGCCTCTTCAACCGTCATTTCAGGGCGGAGGCGGGCAAAGCGCGAGTTCATCAAACCACCGGCCTCGTCTTCGGCGTAGGCCATGAGCGCTTTAACTTCAATCATTGTCGGATAGTCGAGGTAGCGCATATTGGTTTTTTGCTCTTCTTCATCCATGTTCTGCAAAAGATCGGCAATATCATCGGGCGCGAGAAGGCGCATCCAGCTGCGTTTTTCAGCAGAAGGAATTTCGGTAAAAATTTCTAATTGGTAATCGGAAGACAAATTGAGAAACAGTTCTTCCTGGTCCATACGGCCCAGCATTTTGAAGATTGTCTCTCGTTCAGCATGGGTCAGACCCTGCCAGTGGGCGAGCAGATTCTCGAGTGACAAATCGTCGTTCAAAAGGTTTGTTTCCATGGTGTGCGCTCAATGTGTGTTTTCAATTGTTAATTAAACGCTCCCCTCATGAAAGGCAACACTTTTAAGGACTATGTTGAAAATTCTTCAGATCATCTCAAGAAACCTGTCGCAGATTTCCGAGAGATGGTCGGCCTTATGGGGTTTCTCCAATGTGGACAATATCTGCCTTCCCATTACATTCATACCTAAAAATGAGAGCTGAAGTCGCATTATGGCCAAGGCCTGAACCCCACCTCCACCGCTGGCCGAGGCAATTAGGGCAGATTTGTTGTTAAAGTTGGTCCTCCAGTTTTTGGTTGAACGGCTGACCCAGGCGATAAAGTTGGAAAAGACGGGGGGAGGACCGCCATTGTACTCAGGTGCCACAAAAATGATGGCATCTGACTCTAAACTTTCTTTGTATTGCAACATTAATTTTTCTGCAGAATGGCCTGTCTCTGCCTGACTGGTATACATGGGGAGGTTCATTTCAACTAAGTTAAGCAATCTAACTGAAACATGTTTTGTTTCCAGGTAATGCTTAATTTCCCCTGCGAGCTCGAGGTTCTTTCCAACACTTGCAACGACGATCGAGACTTTCTTCATAAATGACCTTTGGTAAAGTGAACAAGATATCTTTTCATAAGAAGTTCTTTTCGTCCAGGCCCCCGTTTATATAGGAAAATTCTTGAGTGTTAATAGGCTTTTTTAATTATTAATATGTATGCACATCCTAAAGAACAAAGCAAAAAAGTGCGATAATGAGTTAACGAAAAAATGTGAAAAAAGGTTATCCATGAACTCACAAAATTACTCAGTCCTGCTCGTTGATGACATTGCTGACATGAGAGAGTTGATTGCTTATGAACTCGAATCACTTGGAGTGAATATCTATCATGCTTCCAATGGTGAAGAGGCTTTCCAGATTTATTCTACTCATCAGATCGATTTCATCGTCAGTGATGTGAATATGCCTAACGGCAACGGTGTTCACCTCATCCGCAAGATTAATAATCAGCGATTGAATCTTCCTCCCACAGTTTTAATGACAGGATTTTCAACTTTGACGGATGAGGATGCCCAGAAATTAGGGGTCATTCGCATTTTTGAAAATTTACTGGATCTGGCAGAGATAAAAAGTCTGGTACATGAAGATATGATAAAGGCGAAATCTTCAGTCTTTAGTGAAAGGAAGCCTCACTTGAGTAAGGCTTCCTGAGAAATTTTTAATAAACTGTCGTTGTCGCTTGCTGATGAAGTTGCGGCATTGGACTTCCGTTGATAATTGAACCTTGTGGCAATGCCAGATCAAGATCAACTTTAATCACGTGTTTTTTACCTTCTTCAAATCCACCGAGCACTTTATCAAGGTTAATTCTTACGAATCCTGTTCTCTCATCAACTGGTTGATAAGAATATTCAGACGGAGCAAGCACTCTGTTGATGAGAACAACGTCATCCTTTAAGAAACGTTTTCTTTCAACATAAAGTTTCAGTGTGAAATTAGAGTTAGCTCGAACATCACCAGTTCTTACTTGAAGTGTACTGCCATCTACTTGAAGATCCGCGAGTCCACCGGCAAGAGGAGCAAACAATCTTTCAGCATCAAATAAATTGATAAAGTAAGAGTAGTTTTTCACTGACCCATTTTCCTGGCGACCAATTAAAGCAACTGCAAGATACTCGCGGCATGAATTGCTTGCGGAGAAATTATCTCCAGTAAGCGCGAAGCTAATGCCACAGTTTCCACTTTGCGGTCTTGTTGCAGGAGCAGCTGACAATTTGACATCAACGTTTGCACGCGACTCATGATCGACAACTTCATAAGGAACAGAAATCGTTTTCAAACAAGAGTAGGCCACTTCGCGGTAAATAGGTTCATCGTAACAAACCGGTGGTTGCGGACGTGGTTCCGGTCTTGGTTGTGGGTATGGATTCGGATATGGATTTGGATTCGGTCTTGGGTTCGGACGCGGTTCCGGTCTTGGTTCCGGTCTTGGGTTCGGACGCGGTTCAGGACGAGGATTTGGTCTAGGATCTGGTTTTCTTTCCGGTGGTGGATCTCTCGGATCGCGTGGATGTGGTCCAGGGGCCGGATGGGGACCGACCACAACATCTTTAGGCTCAAGGCCGATAATTTTGTTAAGTGTGAGGCGAGGATAGCAGACGCGTCTGTAGCCTACGATTTCCTGACGGTAACAAGTACTTTGCACGACCTCAGTGCGGTACTCAGTTCTGGTTGTGACTGTATTCAAAGCAAAGTTGTCCTGCTTTTCATTGTTTTCAACAATCACGGTGTGAAAATCGCTCGTACTTGCAAAGCTCGTCGCCGCAAGACTGGTCATGAGCGCGATCGCTAATACTTTTTTCATATGCTCTCCTACGTGTGTGTATGACCTAAACGAATTAAAAATAGTCAGGCAATCATGGAGGGTCAAGAATTGGGAGGAAGGTGTGAGACTTATGCAGATTCTTACCCGTTTGCAACGGGCCGTCAGCGAATGTTGATATCAAAGTGACACTGAAAATGAAGTCTATAACTTCTTTGTATTCATTTTTCTGAAATTAGGCAGATATGCTTAAGGAATGGAACTGACGGCTTTTCAGAAAATTATGGAAGTAATCGGAACCGTTGTCGACGGCATCGGTGTTTGCATCGTAGTGGGCGGAGCGCTGTATTCACTGGTTATGTTCATTGCAGAAAAACATCCTCAAACAGAGCGCTATACCTTATTTCGTCAGCATGTCGGCAAATCCATATTGCTGGGTCTCGAATTTTTAGTAGCGGGAGATATCATTCGCACTGTTGTCGTTGCGCCCACGCTTCAAAATGTGATTGTTCTATCTATTATTGTCATCATCAGAACATTTCTCAGTCTGACTTTAGAACTGGAGCTCGAAGGACGATGGCCATGGCAGAAAAAAAGCACATGAGAAAGAAAAAACATCTTTATACAATCGGGCATAGCACCCATCCCATCAAAGAATTTATTGCTCTTCTAAAAATTTATCAAATTGATACGCTCGTCGATATCCGTCATTACCCTGGCTCAAGATTTTGTCCGCAATTTAAAAAAGAGCGCCTGAAAAAATCTCTTGAAAAAGCTGGCATACATTATATTCATCAGGAGACTCTTGGTGGACGCAGGAGAGTCAATAAAGATTCAGACGAGAATGCAGGGTGGAGAAACGCCGCCTTCAGAGGCTATGCCGATTATATGCAGACGAAAGATTTTAAAGAGGCCCTAAAAAAATTAATGGCATTGGCCAAGAAGAAAACAATTGTCATTATGTGTGCGGAAGCTGTTCCATGGCGTTGCCATCGTTCACTCGTTGGAGATGCATTGCTGGTAAGAGATTTTGCTGTAGATGATATCATGAGCGCCACTCAAGCTAAGCCTCACAAGCTGACCCGTTTTGCTCACGTCTATAGAAAGAAAGTTACTTATCCAGAGTATGAACTTGAGTCCGAAAAAGAATCGCTGCCACTTTCTGCTTAAGCGTAGGAACTACTTTTTGTTCAAACCATTTATTTTTTGAAAGCCAGATATTGTTGAGTGGGCTTGGATGTGGCAATGGAAAATAGCGGGGAGAGTATTCACTAAAATTTTTCACGGTCTCAGTGAGGTTTTCTTTGCGCGATTTCTGGAGATAGGCTTGCTGAGAGTAATTTCCAATGAGTAATATTAGTTCCAAATCAGGAAGGCGTTCAATCAAGCGCTTATGCCAATGTGAAAAGCATTCTTTTCTAGGTGGAAGATCTCCTCGTTCACCCTTTCCCGGATAGCACATGCCCATAGGGATAACGGCAATATGTTTTTTATCGTAAAACGTTTTTTCATCTAGTCCCATCCATTCACGCAGTCTCTCGCCACTGGCATCGTTCCAGGGAATTCCAGAATCGTGTGCTTTGATTCCGGGGGCCTGTCCGATAATTAAAATGCGTGCACGCTGATCTATCTGGAAAACAGGAGCAGGACCGCGAGGCAGATCTGTGCAAAGTGTACAGGACTTTAATTCAGCAATTAACTTCTTCATTTTTTTCACGCTAGCATGCTTAACATTCGCTCTCAAGCAGAGTAAAATTCTTTAATGTCTAAAACATTTTTGTCTCTTATTTATATTCTAATAGCTATGCTCTCGATTCAATTCGGGGCATCTGTCGCCAAGAAATTATTTCCACTAGCGGGACCAGCAGGAACTTCTATGTTGAGAGTGAATTTTGCGGCACTGTTATTGTTTCTCATCTGGAAACCATGGAGAAAAAGCTGGACGAAAAAACAAATAAAAACTTTTTTTTACTACGGCGCTTCACTCGGTTTTATGAATCTCACATTTTATATTGCTCTGGAGAGAATTCCTTTAGGAATTGCGGTGGCGTTGGAATTTACAGGACCACTGACGCTTGCTTTGCTTTCTTCAAAAAAATGGACGGATTTGCTCTGGGCCGCGCTTGCTGCTGCAGGAATATGGTTTATTCTTCCTATCGCTAAAACACAAGGGGCCCTTGATCCTTGGGGAATTTTCTTTGCTGTCTTAGCAGGAGTTTTTTGGGCCCTTTATATTATTTTTGGTCAAGCTTCCGGAAAAGAGGGGCATAGTGGATATGCGACTGCTTGGGGGATGCTATTTGCAGGTCTGGTGATTATTCCTTTTGGTTTAGTGATGAATGGATCACAGATTTTTATTTCTTCATTTGCAACTGAGCTCCTGCCTATTGGATTGATTATCGCCGTTTTATCAAGTGCTCTGCCGTATTCATTAGAGATGATGGCCATGAAAAATCTTCCATCAAAATCATTTGGTATTTTGATGAGTATGGAGCCTGCCGTCGCTTCACTCATGGGTCTTTTGTTTTTGCGTGAAAAATTATCATTTCTTCAGACGGCCGGTATTGCTTGCATCATGTTTGCCTCAGCAGGAACAACCTGGTCTGCCAGTCGCGAGGAAAAAGTTCAACCAGTGTTTTAAACCTGTTCGTTTTTGTTTTATTTATAAATGAATTGGCCGTGATTTTTTCCAGGAAAAAACAGGGCTATAATCCGTTCATGAATAAAAAATATTCCCTCATTGATCTCGAAACAACCGGTAGCAATCGGATTGGACAAAAAATTATTGAAATCGCCATCATCAATTACGATGCAGAAACAGATACAATTGAAGAGACTTATTCAAGTCTGATCAATCCCGAACGCACAATTGGACACGCAGTCACACTGCTGACAGGAATCACGAATTTGATGTCGATGGATGCTCCGAAATTTTATGAAGTGGCCAGAAAAATTGTCGAGATGACTGAAGGTCGAATTATAGTAGGGCACAATGTATTTTTTGATTATCGCTTTCTTCAAAGAGAATATGCTGATCTAGGCTATGCTTACCGTCGTGATGTCTTTTGTACGGCCAAAACAATGCGTTTAATGATACCGGGGCTTGAGTCCTATTCATTAAAAAATTTATGTCAGCATTTTGAAATTAATCAGCAGCGTGCTCATCGCGCACTTTCTGATGCCGAAAATTGTCTGGAATTGTTAAAAATTTCTCTCACTCGTTTGACAGAAGAAAAAAACGGCGATCATACAATACCCGCGGCGTTGATTGATTTTCGCTTTGAGGATTACCCAGAACGGCCGGGGCTGTATTTTATGTATGATAAGAACAAAAATCTTTTGTACGTTGGAAAAAGCCGCAATATTCGATCGCGTCTCAAACAACATTTTAAACAGTTCAGTGGAATGAAACGAGAACAGCAACTCAAAAGCAAAGTTGAAAAAGTAGAGTATCTGGAATGCTATCATGATTTGCCGATGGGGCTTTTAGAACTTCACTTTATTAAATCTGCCCGGCCGTATTTTAATTTACTCAGCAGAAGAATTCATTTTCGATTCGGCCTAAAGCTCAATCTCGACCACAGTGAAAGTATTCCAGGAGAAGAAATTAAAGTGACTTCGCATCTGGAGGAAATTTCCCTTGGGTATCTCTATGGTTCAAGAAGATCTGCTCTGCTTGCCAAAGCACGACTGTATAAAAGGGCCTTTAATCTCGATATAGACCAATTCGATTTCATTGAAAAACTACAAGAACTCCAAAGAAAATTGGGGAAAGAAGTTTATTTCAAAAAGATTGAAGAAATCTATCATTCACCATTGAGTGCTTTCAAAGACAGACCCGATATCAAAGATGCCGAAGGTAATTGGTCACTGCAATTTGAAAATAATCAGCTTAAAAAAATCTGGTTGAAAAGTTCAGGTGAGATCATTATAAATGAAACGCCCGATATGCGCTGGCTGTTTCTTGCTCATTTAAAAAAATCGGTCAGCTAAAATTTTTCATTTTATCATTGTCTCCAACAATCCAGAGAATATCACCAGGGAGAATCATTAAGTTGGAATCCGGATTCAGGATTCTCTCGCCGTGCCTTTCAACTCCCGCAACAAGACCCTGCGTTTTTTCACGAATTTTAGATCGCTTGATGGTTTTGTAAACAAAGGACATCTTCTCAGTGACAAATACGCGATGAAGTGCGTAACTCTTTGCAGCCGTATGAGTGAGGGCCTGTTTTTTAATTTTTAGCATATCTGTGAAATGCTCGAGTTTGTCATCACTGCCGATAAGAGAAACACGATCATTGGGGAATAATTTTTCCTCACGGCCTGGGGCCGCGATAAAAAGTTCACCTCGTTCTATGAGAGCGACTGAAATGCCATAGGTTTCTCTTATCCGTAAATCATGTAATGTTTTTCCGGCAATTTCCGCCTCAGGAGGAATAATGACATTTTTAATGTGAGCATCCCAAGGGGCGAGATCACTGTGACTGGATTCTTTTTCAAGTATTTCAGATTCAAAGAAATTTTTAATGAAATGCTTTTCGAAGGCGAGATAGATTTTTTTGAGCATCGGAGAAAGAATGAGGAGAAGGGCCAATGTAGTAAAAAGTGCAATTGAAGTGGCTAGCTTAGGTGGTAAATGGCGGAAGGCGAGCAATCTAAAGAGCCCCCAAACAACCAAAACACGAACCACTTCGAGTGCAATAAAACTGATTCGTTCTTCTTTACTATAAGTATTGCCCTCTCGCTTTTTCATGAGAATGGCCCAGAAAAAAGGGGTGGATAAAATAATAGTCAGAATAAAGCCCATACGCTTTCTGTCGGCAGAGAAAATAGAATCAATAAAATAAAAGATCCCATAGATAATCACCGCGTTTAACAAAATATGAATAAACGATGATAAAAAATTCTTGTGCCATTTTTTGGGCACATCTTTCTTTTTCTCTTTTTTTACAGCGTGAATCTTTTTGGGTAAGAATTTTTCCAACCACAGTGAGATGGCATCAACATTTTTAATCAAATATGGCGTAATGAAAGAGGTGATGACCGAAATTCCTACTGCTATTGGATAGAGAAACGCACTGGTCACTTTTAAATGAAGCCCGAGCGAAGCTATGATGAATGAAAATTCTCCAATTTGGGCGAGAGAAAGTCCGGCTTGAATCGAATGGCGAACGGGACGCCTAGATAGCAATCCACCTGCAACGATGGTGATAAATTTTCCAACGACAGTTATTAAAGTTAAAATGAGAATGGGCGTTTTGTATTCCATCAGCATTTTAGGATCAATAAGCATACCGACCGAAACAAAAAAAATGGCGCCGAATAGATCACGGACCGGCCTAATGAGATGCTCAATCTTTTTAACTTCTGAAGTCTCTGCCAGGATGGATCCCATCATAAAGGAACCTAAAGCAGGAGAGAAGCCAGCGAGCGTCGATATCTTTACCATGGCAAAACAGAGCGCAAGAGAAGCGATGAGAAGCATTTCATCATTGGTATGCTTCTTAAGAATTTTGATCAATGTTGGAATAATAAATATTCCTGCAACAAAACAAAATATAACGAAGAAGCCAAGTTTTAGTGCAGAGGTGATCAGATCACTGCTGTTTATTGCATAAGTCGCCGCCACAGTGGAAAGCAGGACCAAAAGTAAAACCGCAACTAAATCTTCTACAATTAAAATTCCAAAAACAAAATCGACAAAGCCTCTCCCTTTCATTCCTGTTTCGCTGATAGTCCTGATAATAATAGTCGTGGAAGAAATGGCGAGTATTCCGCCTAGAAATAAACTATCGATGAGAGACCATCCAAACAAATGGCCAAAAAGATTGCCTAGCGCCACCATACCGAAGACTTCAATCAGCGCCGTAAGCGTTGCAGGACCACCGACGCGAAGAAGCTTCTTGAAACTGAACTCCAGTCCAAGAGCAAAAAGCAAAAAGATAACTCCTATCTCTGCCCAAACCTGTACATTCGGCAAATCAGAAACAGAGGGGAGAAACCACACATGTGAACTGACTAGAAAGCCGGCAATGATATATCCCAGAACCACGGGCTGTCCGATTTTTCGGAACAGCACCGTGACGATCCCTGCGGCCATAAGAATGAGGCCGAGATCAAGAATAAAGGCCGGAAGGTGGACCAATTATCTTCCTCTGAAGAAAAAGAACCATGCCAGGATAACGAGAAAACCTGGTACACCTAAGACGTACATTAAGATGGGAACGGCTACTCTTCCGTTAGCATCATCAATAACATTCTCAAATTGTTTTTTAATTTTTAAAATTTTCACTTTGAACTCCTTTTCTATAATTCAAACGTCGAAGCAATTTCTTGGGCGCCTGAAACTTCAAGCAGTTTCTTTGCCCGATTCATCCAGTCACTGTCATTGCAGTGAATAGATAGAAGAATTCCTCCGGCGTGCACTTTCTCTTCAATTTTTTTGGCATCAATTTCTGGAATACCATAGCCAATAAGTGCTCCGCTTATCCCACCCACTGTTCCACCTATGCCGGCCCCTGTAAGCGCGGCCAGAACTGGACCTGCCGCTAAGAAAGGCCCGATTCCTGTAATGGAAAAAGCACCTATTCCAATAAGCCAACCCAAGGTTCCTCCCAGTACTGCTCCGGTTGCTACTCCGGCGGCCGCGCCTTCTTTACCTTGGCTGTATTCCAGATGTTGAGAATTTTCCAGTCGATCAGGAATAACAAAGGAAATATCTTCTCTGGAAAAGCCCGAATCACGAAGTTTTTCAAGTGATAATTCCATTTCCTCTTTGCTGCCAAAAACTCCAAACACAGAGTAGTAGCCGTGGCTTTGATACTTTACTTTTTGCCAGTCAGGTCCGAAATGATTTAAAAAGGTCATGTGTACTCCCTTCCTTATTCTCTAATTATCTCTAATTGATTTCTTATTTTATGATCATTAGAAGCTTTCTTTACTGTCTCAAGAATTCTTTGTTGATCCCGCTCTGTGGAAACAGGACCTTTCAGTGTAATTTCTTTTGCAACAACAATGATCTGAATGTTTTTAGCGCTGTTCGATATTGTTGTATCGTTAAGCAATTGTTGTCTGATAGATCTTACTAGATCGTGATCACTTGATTTGTTTTCATCTTTATCCATTGCAAATTGATCAGCATCAATGCTTGCCAATTTTGTTTCTAATGCTTTTGTTTCTGTTGGTTCATTTGCGCGAGGGGCATTTGAAAGTATTTCAAGGCAGACGATAAATAACAAAGTCCAAAATTTCATCCCATTCTCCTACAACATTCGTGAGTGCTACAATCTTAAGTGCAATCAAACGGCCATTGGGTGCTTTATCCATATCTTTCATGAATGAGACCTTTTTTTTATAGGTTGTATAATTTGCGTCGGCATTATTTTTTTTTCTAGCAACGATCGAGTTGAGTAATTCTTCCCCAAACTAATGCATAATAAGTCCCAAATTTCTTCAGTAAATTTTTTAACAAACTGAATCGGTAATATTTATTTTATTTGATGTTGAAAAAGTGTTTTTTCTTGTGACATCGTCGGTTCGCTTTCTTCTTCAACCTTTCATCGTGAGGGTGCTATGAACTACAATTACAACCATCTCTATTACTTCTACATCGCTGCTAAGTCCGGAGGAATTACCACTGCCGCTGAACACCTGCACATCAGTCAGCCAAGCTTATCAAGTCAGTTGAAAGTTTTGGAGGAATCTCTTGATGTAAAGCTGTTTGAAAAAGTCGGGCGTAAAAATCAGCTGACGCCAACTGGAAATGTCATCTATGGCTATTGCCGCCAGATGTTTGAACTCGCTGAAAAAATGTCAGAAGTGGTTACGAAAAGTACACCGACGGCGAAAAGAAAAATCATGATCGGCGTTTCAGACGAAGTGGAAAAGGAATTTGTCTCAGAAGTTGTGAGCCATTTTCTGAACCGTTATCCAGTGGATGAGCGGCCACAAGTGCAATTGTCTTCAGGTCATCTGAACCAATTGTTGGATCATCTGCACTTTAAAGAGATTGATACGATCATTACCTCACAGAACATCAATGATTCGGAGTTCATTAATCTACAACAAGTCAAAGTTCCGGTGGTGCTCTGTTGTTCGACTAAATGGAAAAATCCAATGTGCAACATCACAGAGGATATGAGTAATGGCGACGTCATGGCCGAATTGTCAAAGTGCAAGGATGTCCAATGGATTCTTCCATCTTCTCATGTCGATCTGCGCTCACAAATTGACCGCTTTTTTGAAGAACATAAAATTGAAAAGAGAATCGTGTTTGAAAGTGACAGCATTTCTGCATTGGTGAGATCTGTTCACAATGAACTTGGATTTTCTTTCCTTCCGCTTCTTCATATCTCAAATGAGATCAAAGGACGGTATTTAAAACGTCTTGGTTCGAGCGATGGATTTTGGGAATATGGAATGACTTTAGGTTGCCATGCTCACAATAAAGAAGATTCAGTCATCAGTACATTTTCGGAAACATTCCGTGATCTATGTGACGACATTAAAAATGTGCCGATGAAACATACAGCGACGATTCCTTTCTTGGAACAAGTACAGATTAACGCCTAGAGGAGTTTTTTGTGGAACCGATGCAGGATTCATTTTTAGATGATTCAGCTTTTTCTTCAGGGAAAAAGGTCCGAGGGAAATTAACTGATAATGAGCTGGACGATATGCGCGAGTATGTAGATTCAGTTTCTTTTAATCTTGGTAAAGCTTATCAGCATGCAAAGGATCGCTCGCGAAAGCAATCTCAGCGCAATTTAATGCGAAAAAAAATTCATCACCTTTATAAAAACGATCAATGGTAATTAGACGCCGGAATTTCTTTTTCCGGCGTCTTCTTCCATTAGTTTTTCTAGCATGTCAATTTCGAAGAGATGCAAAAATTTCATCCAAGATTTTTGCAATTCTGATTTTCCTATAATGCAGACTTTGGAATCTTTCTTTACCCAGACGGTAAAGCGCGAAGGCTTTTCATTCATGATTTCGTTCATGCCCCAGCAAGTATGCCCGCCGAATTCAGCAATAAAATTGTCGCCATCATAAACGCAGACACCACCTTCCAAAATTCTATAGGCCATAAGAGGAATATGACCTTTTTTAATCAATAAACTATCGACGGGAAAAACAGTGATATGAGCTCTTTTGTCTTTTCTAAAAATGAAACTAAAAAATGAATCCAGTAGAGCATTCATCATAAATGTCTCCTCAAAATTTCCTGCAAAAGATAGCGGTCCAGAAAGTAAACTTCCGTTTGTTCCATAGCTATCGCATCGGAGATGTAAAAGAGAAGATTCATTTCATCTAAAGCAATAATATCGCCTGCCGTTTTTGTTTCCTGAGATAAAAACCCTTCATCTGTTTGATTGATGACTTGGACTCTGCCAGAACAAATAAAAAAGATCCCGATCGCGGGAGTACCGTTACGGTAAAGATATTCTCCGCCCTCATAGTGCTCAGTAATCCTGTTTTGTTCGCTGAAAATAAATTCAAAGGAGTCCATATCTCCTCCCGGCATTTGTCTATAGCTATATTTTATGGCGGAGATAACGGAATGGTTAGTTTGAATTCATTTGATTTAAGTGATGGTTATGTTCGATATTAATGGGAGAAAAAGAAAAAGAGAGAAGGAAATCATATTCCTTCTCTCGCCAGAGTCAATTATTGATTCATCGGTTGTTCTTTATTCCAGTCTTGTTTTTTCTGACTGTTCTGATTATTTCCTGTACCGCTTTGATTCAAATTTTTATTTGGTTGTTGACCTTGTCCAATTCCACCTTGTGATCCCACATTAGATGATGATTGACCTGCCATATTTTGTTGTTTGTTTTGGCCGCCAGATCCCTGACCTTGTCCTTGACCGACACCAGTTTTTTGTGACGATTGACCTTGTCCAGATTGGCCTTGGCCACCTGATTGTGACTGCCCTTTATTTCCAGAATTTTGATTTTGATTAGTGTTGTAGTTCGCCATAGTAAACTCCTTTGTTTGAAAACTAGTTTTAATTAGCTCTCCTATGGATTCATCTTGGCGCAAGTAAGCCTACTTTTAAAATATATAAAAGTGATGAAGGAAATAGTGGTGTTGAGCAGACAAATAAGTGAAGTGGTGAATTTTACTAATTGCAGGTTGCGCCGGCAAACCTCGGTAGAAGAGCGCGACAAGCGCTATTTATTTCACTCGGGTTTAAGACGCGCGGATAGACGGCCATCCACGCAATAGCACCGTTGAAGTAGTCGAATGAGCCGCCGGCCGAACGTCCGATTGTAAATGTCTGAGCAGTGTCTGAATAAGCGGGGGCGTTTCCAAAAATAGCAGTTGTTCCATTTTTATGAAAGGTTAAATCAGTAGAAGAAAAGGTCACGGCCACAAACTGCCACGCGCCCACATCCACCGACGTTGTGATCCAAGTATTGTTAAAACGATTGAAGATCCCGTAATCGGCCGTAGTGTTATCAATGACCAGTGCGCGGTTGAAAGCTCCGCCGTGGTTATCCAGTGAAAAAATATGACTGAAAGTAGTGGCGCTTGGTTTTATCCAGGCTACCCAAGTTGAATTAGGCATGGCCGTCGATTGCGCGTTTAAATTTGTACTGATGAAAGTAGAGTTTCCATTGAAGACAATTCTGTTGGGATCGCTCGACGTTTTTGTTCCTGCAAATCCTCCACCGCTAGCACAATTGATTGTGCCGTTATTTCCATTTCCAGAAGAGTCACTGAATGAGGTGAAGTTGCAGGTTCCTGTCGGCGAAGAGGTTCCTGATAAGGTATCGGCATCTAAAATCATCGATGCGCCTGAAGGAATAGCGGGGCCGTTGTTTTGCGCACAACCTGTACTTAAAATGAATAAAACAATGAAGATAAGTTTCATCGAAAACTCCAATCTGTTCTTTATAGAGTGTGCGGCAGAAAATTAGATTTTGGAAGTCACAAATTTCAGCCCAGAAAGACGTTCTACTTCCGACAGAGTTGTTTTGTATTTCTCCCAATCTCTTCTGTCAGAACTTTCGCCGGTTACCGGTTTACATAATTCTTTTTTATCAGATAAATCGGTGCTTCCGTTTTGCAGAATATTCGGCATGATAACGGCGATGCTGGGAGTTTTCACATCAATAGATGAAGGTTCTTGATTGGCATTAAGAATATAAATGATTTTAAAATTTTTTGAAGGAATCTGAATATCGCGTTCTGGTCCGATGGCCCCCATAGATTTATCGTATATAGGACCTGCAATAATAAAAAGTTTTTTTCCCTGTTTTTGAACAAGGTCTCTTGAGTATTGTTCAAGATGCTCCCAAATCACACGGTTCAGGTAAGCGGTCTGAGGAAGCATGTTACTCATGAGAAAAGTCGTCTCATTATTAGAAACGCTATCTGTTCTGTCTGCAGAGGGAACCTGATGGCCGCGATCAAAACAACTCCCTTTATAATCATTAGCATCGACTGCATGGCGATTGGATTCGTTTAAATAGGCATCGAGGTCTGGATCAAGTGAAAAATTGTTCGATCTTCCGGAAGAACCAATATTAGTTGATTCAAGTTTCCAGGCGACATAATTCGGTGTTCTTGTTTCTTTATTGTAAGAGAGGAGATACTGCTCGCGAGAAAGGAGTATTTCTGATTTCTCAGTTTCCGGAAGTCGAAAAGCGAGGTTTGTATTTTGAGAAGTGGGAAGTCCGATTATTTTTTCAACTTTCGCAAAAGCGATAGAATGAAAAGAGATGACTAGAGTGAACAGTCCTGTGTAGATACCTGAGCTGAAAAGTCTTTTACTCATAATCAGTTTCCTTCATGGAAGTTTGCTTTCGTGTACTCGACAGACACTCTTAAACATTAAAGCAACTTTGTCTTTTTGAACAGAAGGGTTTTGTGAGGATTTGATTAAATTTTGCGGGAAGAAAATCTTCCCGCAACCTTCTCGCAATCTACTCGTTAATCTCCGGCAATCTTTTTTTCGAACCCATCAGAACTTTCACGCTTTATGTCCTGTTCGCGTTTTTGCCTTTTCTGGTATTCCTGTTCACGCATTTCTTTAATTTTGTCTTCTTTTTTGTGATCTTTTTTCTGTTCCGCCATAGTTCCTCCCGTTGCCGTGAATTGGTTGAACATAGCCTGCATGAATAGGATTCATTTGAAAAATAATTAATTAAAATGAAAAGAAGAGAATTATGTTATGTCTATTTCGCCCGCGAGCCATTTATCATAGCCAACGGTCTCTATCATACGAATGGCCTCTTTTACTTTTTCATTGTCTTTCACGTTTTGTCCCATGAAGACCATGCGGTGATAATAGCCATTGTCTATTTTTTTCGAGGTGAAAGTGCGGAAGAATTGCGAATGATTCATATCGGCCGAGCTGAAAGAATTACATTTGATTTCGCAGGCGCAAAAATTCGCCAAAGCGAAAGGAAGAATAACACCAGCGCCGCTTAAGGCAATTTCCTTTATGGTTGCATCAGCACAGAAATTAATTCTGCTATAAGAAGAGTATTTATTGAAATAAACTTTTTTATCATCCGTCTTTAAATGTTCCGGAAGTTTATTTTCTAATTTCAAAATCATTGACTCGAGTAAAGGCAGATCGAGCGCCTTTGGAGAGTGCATGGCAAAGTCGTATTCTTTTTTAAATTCATCTGCACTGAAAACTTCACTGTTGGCGTAAGTGACACAGAAGCAGAAATTATTTTTGACGAAATTTTTTATCGCTTCAAATTTCGCTTTATCTTTTTGAATCATTGCTCGATTGATCATGATTAAATGGGGAAGTTGGTATTGCAGCACTTCTTCTATGTTCTTTAAAGTGGCATATCCGCGAGCGCAATATTTTTTATCTGCCTTAATCATTTTACGAATTTCGTCGCGATAGTCTGGCTCCGATTCAAAATAAACCATTTTCACTGGTTTGTGTTTTGAAACGTCTTGATTGTTTTCTATCCAGGCCTGAAGTTTCTTAACATCTTTGACAGGATCTTTTGTATGAAGTCTGCACAGAAGGCTGTTGGCGTATTGATAATAACGTCCAACTTTATTTTTTTCGAGGCATTCCAACTTCACATTTTTTAATTCAAGCTCATCAAATAATGAGTTTTTTACATCGATTTTCTGACCGGGCTCGAGATTGATATTACACTCAATCAATACTTGCGATTCACTAAGCCATCCCACTCGGCCAAAAGTGGTGAATTCAGCTTCAACGGGAAAGGGAGCTGTTTTATAATCAATCACATTGGCGTCCGGATCTTTTGGATTCATGAACCATTTCACTAGACTGGCAAAGAATTTCGGTGAAGGGCTAAATCCACGTCCTCTATAAAGGATCTGTCCTGCCCCTGAATAAAGAAGAGTTTTTTTGAACTCAACAGAGGTATCAGAAGTGAAGACGATAAAAAGAGTGTTTCTGGCGAAAACGTGATTTCGCATTTTATTGATAAACTCATCAGGTTTGAGAGATTTATCATCACCATTAATGATCACGATATCCGGTAAGTTTTGAAGAATGTACTGTTCGCCTGAAGAGATAGACTGCAAATGTTTTAAAGGGATTTCCGTCTGCAGAAGTGCGTTGCTGACAAACCAATATAATTCAGGCCCTTGATCAATGACGGCTATACTCATAGTAATAGTTTAGCACGTTACGGAGTTGGGTCAAATCATGTGCTAAATCGGGCCCTTAGGTCGTACTACCAGGACGTCACAAGGGGAGTATTTGCTGAGAAAATCGGCCAGAGAGCTGTTAAAGAATCCCTCTATCCCATGCTTTCCTCTTGTCGCTACAACGACCAAATCCGCGCGGACTTCATTAAGATAACTGATAATTTTTTCTTCACGTGAATGAGAAAAAAAACATTTGATTGTTTTTTGCTCGTTTGCAATTTTCATCTCATTGCTCAGATTTTCCAGGATGCCTACGGCACTTGCCTCGATATCGGGATATTGAACTTCGGCCGGAAAGATGACCGGGACGAGATCGGCATTGTACATATGAACTTCGAAGACGTGGAGAAAATGAATGTTCGCATTTTGAAAAATAAAATCGTGGCGCATATTCTTAAGAGTATCAATACTTGATTGATTAATGTCAGCACAGATAACTATATTTTCCATAAGGGCCTCCATTTCAATTACAGATCCGAAAACTAACTTTGGAAACTTAAGTTATTTTTTAGATTTTAATAATCGGATTCATCAGTCATCAAATTTAAAACAGGAGTAGCGAGCGTCAGATTGTTTTTTCTTATCTGATCAAGGATGTTGGTGATAATCACATCACCTGTTCGATAGCGAGTCCCATAATCAACAAGCGAGTAAAAAACTTTGATTGTTATCCACGATTCTGTGACTTCTGTAATAAGAGTTCGCGGTGGAGGGTCTGAAAGTACATCGGGGACGGCATTCAAACCATCCAGTAATGATTTTCGCGCAAGAGGAATATTTGTATCGAAGCGAAACCGAAAAATCTGATTGAGTCTTACTGGTTTCTGCCGCTGTGAAAAATTAATGAGCTGACTTTGAGCGATCAATCTGTTGGGAATGAGAATCATTTCATCTGCAAATCCCATAAGAGTCGTTGCGCGCCAGCTGACTTCCTGAACTTGGCCATTCCATTTTTCAGATCCATTGTGAATTTCAACCCAGTCTCCGATGGAAAACGGACTGTCGATCTGCAAGGCGACTCCGGAAAATAAATTGCCGAGAGTATCTTGTAAGGCGAGACCAAGAACCAAAGAGAAAACGGCCGAAGTCGCAAGAACTGCTGCCAATTGAAACCCAAAGATATCAGCAGCTATCCAGCTGACTAACAAGAGAGAGAAAACCAACGTGAACATATTGGCCAGCAAGCGTGGAACGCCAACGCTCATGTTGGCAAAAAACAAGTAGAGATAAACGTAAATCTGAGCAATCTTAACAGTTGAGATTGCACCAAAAATGAGAGCAAACAAACTCAGGTATGAGGCAAACTTGACCAGAAGGTATTCATCAGAGGCCCTATAGGCGTATTTAAAAAGTGTCCAATGAGCAAAAGCGAGTATTGTTGTGATGATAAAATAAATGAACGTTCGAAAAAAACGTCCACGAAGATTGGCATGACGTTTTTCAGTGATGCTTTTTAAAAATAATTTATAAAAAAGGAAGGCGAGAGGTAAGAGGGCCCATAAAATGGCAAACGCCTCAAGTTGAATGAGATACTGAATTTTTTCGACAGGGATCCATTGATCGCGCATCATCTAACTCCATTGGAGAAAACACTTAGGGAGAAATCACGGGAAAAATCTTCAAGCACTTTGAGACCTCGGCAAGAATGTCCGTGCTGATCAATCAGTGGAGAGTACACAGCAATGCCAAAGCTACCGGGAAGAGAAGCAAAGAGCCCTCCGCTCACACCGCTTTTGGCCGGTAAGCCTACAGTATAGGCCCACTTTCCTGCTGAATCATACATTCCACAGGTAAACATTAAACTCAAAATATCGCGAGATGTATCAGAGCTAAAAATTTGTTTTTTTGAATGTGGATGTATCCCGCCTGCTGCAAGAGTAGCGGCCATGGTCGCGAGATCAACAGTATTTACCAAAAGCGAACACTGCTTGAAGTATAAATCGAGGGCTTCATCAATGTGATCTTCTTCGATGATACCGAAGTGCTTTAAGAGATGAGCGATAGCGCGGTTTCGATGGGCCGTTTTCTTTTCTGATTCAAAAACAGTTTCATCAACTGCAACCGGATGGCCACAAAACTGTTCAAAGAGATGAACGATTTTTTTCAGTCGATCGGTGAAGTTTTTTCCGGAGATTAAACTACTCACAGCGATTGCGCCCGAATTGATCATAGGATTGTAGGGACGATGCGATTCTTTTTCCAATTCGATAATAGAATTGAAAGCTTCTCCGGTTGGCTCAACACCTACTTTAGAAAGCATTTTCTCTCTGCCAATAGCTTCGAGGGCAAGTCCATAGACAAAAGGTTTTGAAGCTGATTGAAGTGTAAAGTTTTGACCACAATCTCCAGCGGAATAAATTTTTCCGTCTACAGTAACAAGCGCAATTCCAAAATGATCCGGATTGGCCTTTGCCAGTTCAGGTATATAATCAGCGAGAGAACCGGATCTAAGCAATTTGTATTTTTGATAATAATTGTTGATGACCTGTTGCAAGTCAGCTGTTTCAAATTTCAAAGAACATCCTCAGGTTTTAAATGGCATTCAAAATTCTCTTCAAACAATTCCACCTGGATTGTCGGGTGATGAATTTTAAAATTCTTTTGCAGATCTTTGGTAATTTCCACAAGCTTTTTATTGTTAAGAGTGAGCTGGTTCATCGTGAGATGGGCCGTCAGCGCAGTTTCAGTAGTACTCATGGCCCAAATATGAAGATCGTGAACTTCGCGTACATCAGCTAGGTTTTCAAGATAAGTTTTCACTGCCACCGGATCAATACTCTCAGGCACAGCATCCATGGAAAGCTTCACTGAATTTTTCAGCAGATCCCAAGTGCCCCAGATAATAACAAGAGAGATGAGGATACTCACCGCCGGGTCAATCCAGTTGAAACCGGTATAAGAAATCACTACTGCCGAAATGACTACTCCGAGTGAAATGAGCGCATCGGCCGCCATGTGAAGGTAAGCGCCTTTTAAATTGATGTCATGATTTTTATCTTTGAAGAATAAAAGTGCAGTTGCAGAGTTGATGGCAATACCAATCGCGGCCACAATCATCACCGTTTTTGATTCAATGAGATTTGGTGTCATCAAACGGTGAACGGCTTCCCAAAGAATAATTCCCACAGCAATCAAAAGAAAAACGGCATTAAAGAGGGCCGCAAGAATTGAGGATTTGCGAAGCCCGAACGTAAAATGGCGGGTAGGTTTTTTTCCAGCAAGCCAGAAGGCCCCCCAGGCCATAAGAAGTCCTGCAACGTCAGATAAATTATGACCAGCATCGGCGATCAACGCCAATGATTGCGACCAATATCCATACAATCCTTCAACAATAACAAAAATCAGATTGAGTGAAATACCAAGAACGAACGCCGTATTATAATTTTTAGGCGCGTGATGGTGGTGATGTCCATGCCCATGGTGATGGTCATGATGATGGTGGTCGTGGTCGTGATGATTATGACCCATGAATAGTTCCTTTAGGTATGAGGCAATCAAAAATAACTTTATAAGCTTCCTGTCTTTCTCTTTTTGTCATGTAAGGGTTGACGGTTTTCCAGATGGCCATTTTGTCTGCTAAGGGTAGATGGCAAACACCCACACCGCTGTTGATATAACAGCCGGGGTGATAGGCGAGAGTAAACTCCGTGATGTGATCGCACGTTTTTTTCTGCTCGGTCTTATCTGTGGAAACAGGACAATTGCCGTTGATTAAGCATTCATCGACAAGACCTTTTTGCAGACAAACCATCACGGAATAAATCCATTTGATCCCAAGATCTGAAAACTTATTTTTCTGAATATTAGAAACGTATTGCGAACACGTGGGAAAAGCGAGTTCAGTAAAGTAATTTACACCTACGTCAGAACAGCGATAATTTTTTTCCATGCAATGATAAAAACCGCACATCGTATAAGGAAAGCAGACTTCTCCCTTCGAAAAATTGGCCACCATATAATCATCAGTTTGTGTTAAGCAGGATTCAGGGGTCGATCCACAATCGCCAAACTTCGTTTGCATTTTTTTTAAATAAACTGTTTTCAATTCAGATTGAAGCGAGGCCTTAATCGTCGCGGGTGTATCGGCCGCGATAGTAATGCCCAGGTAACAAAAGAACCCAACAAATACTGTTGTCTTAAAAAGAATTTTACTCATCTAAAAAGAATAAACTTATTTAAGTCGCGTTGTCTAATCGGCATTCTTAAACAATCGTTTAAAAAAAGATTGACGGTCCAAACTTTGGGTTTATATTGTGACAAAAGACATAAAGGTAATGACTCTCTTCAACGTTAGGATGCTGCATGAAACGTACACCACTCATTGCACTGCTGGCAGGATGCGCTTGGACTGTTTTTTCTGCTTCTGCAGAAAACGGATTAAGCCTTGATCAGGCCATCTCAGAAGGCTTTGCAAACAATCCCCAATTAAAAACTAGTGAAGCTGCTCTCAACGAAGCGCAAGCGAAAAAACGCGAAGCTTTCGGAGGATATCTTCCGCGCGTAGATCTCACGGCCAATCATTTTTTTGATTTAAAATATCAACAGATTCAACTTTCTCCGACATCGGTTTTCGAATCTATTTATCCGAAAACAACTTATGGAGCCCAGGCATCACTCAATTTGTTTGATGGATTTAAAACGAGCTACAGCTATGCTGCAAGTAAGGCCGGTGCGACAGCTGCCGATCTTGAACACGAACATACTAAAATGGCGACGGAGAATGCGATCCGTTTAAAATACTACCAGGCCCTTGGTGCCCAGGTTCTTGCCAACGTTGCTGAAGCGAACGTTAAAACGTTAACTGATCACTTAAAGCGCGCTCAGGACTTATTAAAGCAAGGTGAATTCACAAAAGTGGACGTCTTGAAAGTTCAGGTTCAGGTTGAAACGGCCTTGCCCGAAAGCCTCGCCGCTCAGGATTCAGCGCTACTTGCCCGCAAGGCCCTATCTGAGGCCATGGGAGTGGAAGGGGATAATAGACCTCTATTAGAATCACTGCCTGTTCCAGACAGCAGTAAAATAAAAAATTTGTCAGCATCAAATTCAGCACTCGCTGAAGGAAGACTGGACTTAAAAGCACTTGAGAAAAAAGTTGAAGCAACGGAAGATGCCTACAAGGCCACTCGTTCGACTTGGATGCCGCGAGTGAATTTGATTGCGAACTACGATTACTACAACAATAGAAATTTTTCATTCACAGATTCTGAAAAATTCAGAAACTCATACGCCGTTGGAGTGAATTTCGTGTGGAATCTTTTTGATGGAGGCTCAAGCTATGCTCGTCAGGAAGGTGCTTATTATCAAAAAATGCAACTTGAACAAAAGGCCCGAAAACTTTCTCTTTCTTCTGTGAATGAAATCGAATTCTGGAAAAGAAGATATGAGAACAGCGTTGTTCTGTATGCTGCCAAACAAAGATCGGTCGAAGCGTCCCGCGAGAGTGTGCGCATCTATAAAAACGGTTTGAAAGCGGGAACGAGAACTAACTCTGATCTACTTGATGCCGAGCTTGATCTCGAGCGCGCAGAGGCCGGGGTGGTTAAAGCTCAGGTGGATGCAGTTGAAGCTTATCTTAATTTAGAATTAGCAATGGGAAGGAGAATTTAATATGCCAGCTAAAATTAAAAAATTTGCGGTGCCGTTTCTTATCGTGTTTGTTTTGTTTGCCGCTTATTTTGGGTATCAAAGTTATATGCACGTGAGCACAGACAACGCTCAGGTATCAGCTCACTTTTTAATGTTGTCTTCAAGAGTCAACGGAACAATCAGTAAAGTGTTCGTTGAAGATCACCAGAAAGTGAAGGCGGGAGATATTCTTGCTCAGATCGATACGAGCGATTATTCGAATGCCAAAAACGCGGCCCAGGCGCAAGTCGCTTCTCTTGAAGCACGTGTAAATGAAGCTCGCACAAGTTATACAAGAGCAACTGAACTTTTTAAAACTCAGGCGATCTCTAAAGAACGTTTCGATAAAGCAAGTGCAGACGTCAAAGACCTTGAAGCGAAATTAAAAGCAGCAAAATCGCAGGCGGAACAGGCCGGTTTGAATGAATCTTACACAAAAATTATCGCGCCTACGGACGGTATCATTGCAAAGAAATCAGTCGAGCCAGGACAGTTTGTCCCTGCCGGACAACCTCTGTTTGGATTCGTAGCTGAAAACAAAAGATGGATTTTAGCTAATTTGAAAGAAACAGAATTAAAAGATGTCAAAATTGGACAAAAAGTAAAAGTAGAAGTGGATGCAGTTTCCGGAAAACATTTTGAAGGAAAAGTTGTTTCTATCGCGCCAAGTACTGGGGCCGTTTTCAGTTTGCTTCCACCGGATAATGCAACTGGGAACTTTACAAAAGTTGTTCAAAGAATTCCGGTAAAAATTGAACTTGAAAATTTATCTGAGCAGGATGTTGATGCCCTTCAATTGGGTCTATCTGCAGTTGTTTCGATTCTTGTTCACTAATAAAGTTATTAAGGGCAGATCATGCGCAATAAACTTATCGTCTTAACAGCTGTCCTTGCATCTCTTTTAGAGATCATCGACACGAGTATCGTCAACGTGGCGATTCCCTCAATGATGGGGAACCTCGGCGCAACTCTTGATGAAATCAGCTGGGTTGTTACTGGTTATATTATCGCCAATGCAATTGTTCTCCCTATCTCGAGCTGGATGTCAGCGCAGATGGGACGCAAATTGTATTACACAAGTTGTATTGTGATTTTTACGGCGTCTTCAGTGGCCTGTGGACTTTCGACGAGCTTAGGCATGCTCGTTTTCTTTCGAATCATCCAAGGACTTGCGGGAGGAGCTCTTTTGCCGACTTCGCAAGCTCTTATCTTTGAATCGTTTCCAAAAGAAAAAGCGGGTATCGCTAGCGCCATTTACGGAATGTCAGTCATGGTCGGCCCTACGGTAGGTCCCGTTCTCGGGGGTTATTTAACGGATCATTTCGGCTGGAGAATGATTTTCAATATCAATCTTCCAATTGGGATTATTGTGGCGATTCTTTCTTTCCTTCTTGTTGAAGATGTCGGTTACGATCCCGCTCATCAGCTCACTAAAGAAGAGCTCAAAGCAAAAAGAAAAGCGCAGAGAACGCCAATCGATGTTTGGGGTCTTGTCTTTCTTATCTCGGGAATTGGCTGTTTGCAGTTTGTTCTTGAACGCGGTCAGGCCGATGATTGGTTTGATTCTAATCTCATTCTCATCAATACCATTATTGCGGTTGTCAGCATTGTCGGGCTCCTGTGGTGGGAACTCAGAACAAAACATCCCATTCTGGAATTGCGCCACTTTAAAAATAAAAGCTTCACCGGCGGCGTTTTGCTTATGAGCGGAGTCGGAGTTGTTCTTTACGGACTCATTTTTATAATTCCCGTTTTCGTTTCAACCATTCAAGGGCTCACGGCCACGCAGACGGGAGCATTGTTTATTCCGGGGGCCTTATTTGCAGCGATGTTGATGCCGATCATTGGAGCAAGTTTACGAAAAGTAGATGCGCGTTTGTTAATCGCAACAGGAATCATTGGTCTATCAATTGCAGCTTATAAGATTTCCTTTTTCGATACCCTGACGTCAGTAGATGGAATGTTTCTTCCTCTGTTGATCAGGGGAGGCGCTCTGGCCTTTCTTTTTGTTCCCATCAACACAATTGTCCTTTCACAATTTCAAGGCCCCGAGATTGGTCAGGCAGCAGGTCTTCTCAACTTATGTCGTCAACTAGGGGGAAGTGTGGGGATTGCTCTCATTTCAACTTTTTTCCAGCGCTATCAGGTGACGTCGTACTCGGTTCTTGCTAATCATGTGACGATGCTTGATCACGAAGCCTGGAGAATGGCTCATCAAATTGCCGGAAGCATGCAAATGAAAATGAGTGAAGTGGTGGGAATGGGCACACAGGCAATGGATGCAGTAAAGATCATGACTGGATTGGCCCACAGGCAAGCTTTCGTCATAGGTTATCAAAAAATTGTCCGCATCATTGCGTTTGGATATCTTCTTTCACTTCTTCCACTTATCTTGTTGAAGAAAAAAGAAGGGGCGACTGCGCCGGTAATGGATGCACATTAAAAAGGTCAGAAGATGTCTGTTCCAAAAAAATTAGGTAGGCCTGCAGAGGTCGACAAAAATAAAATCATGAAAGTTGCTAGAACGCTCTTTGCCGAGTCAGGCTTTGAAGCAGCGACCACGAGACAAATAGCAGAGAAAGTTGGCTGCAATGTCGCGATGATTGGGTATTATTTTGGAAACAAGGAAGGACTACTCGATACCATAATTGATAATTATTTTCGCGAAGCTGTCGAAGTGTACGCTCGTTTTGATAAACACACAGAAGATCTTTCACAGGAATTTCCCGAATTTAAAGATCCTGAGATCAGACAATTCTGCAAGGCCTTGGTTGAATTCGGCACGTATGCTTTTTCAAACAGAGAAATTCATCAGATCATGATCAGAGATGCTATGAGCGGTGGAAAACTGCTCTTTAATTCCCTGGTGAAGAATGACAATGGAGTTGTTCCTTTAATTCATCAAAAACTCCGCCATTTTATGGCACAAAAAAAATTGCCTCAGGACATAGACATTAGTTGTGTTTCGCTCACCTTGATCGGAGCTGTTACCACTTCTTGTATTTCTTCGCAGGTAGCCTCAAAAATTCACGGATTCGACAAAATCGATGAAAATTTTTTCAGACGAGTTTATGTCTTTCATATTAAAAATTTATTCAGACTATAGGTAAAGGATCTGACATGTCTCTTTTTAAAAAAACTTCTCTTCTCATTCTCACTCTTTTTGTTATTTCCTGTTCGAGCGTAGACAAGATCGATGCTGAAAACACGGATGCTTACTGGACCAAGATTGTTAAAAAAACGGAGAAAAAAATGTCTATTCTCGACGTTTTAAAAAAAGAAAATCTCCCGTTGTATGAACAGATCGAGGCAGATTCAAACGATCTGGCACTGCTCACATTCTGGGGAAAAAGTTACAATTTCGATTCAGGTGCAAAAAAACAAATCATCAGCGATGCCATCATTTCTGATCTCCAGAAAAAATTTAAGATCGTAAACGACAACAAAATAGTTCACGCGGGAATCACTCACACTTACGGTTATCTTTTCAGCATCCTGGATACGCCTTATGGTTACAAAAGAAAAAGATGGATTGAACCGACTTTGAATTATGGATTCGCTCTTTCCGGAAACAGTCTTTCGCCGGAAACCATGAGAGGAACACTGCTCTCTAATATTACTTTCTTTGCTGGTAAAATCGCTTTCAAGCAAGAGAGTGATAAAGCGGCCCTCGATCACTTAAAAAATGTTTCAGATGAAGTGAGAAACTTCGACTTCAAAAAATTGCAGGTCACTTTTCTCGAAGAAGATATTAATGAGTCTCCTGTGACTCTTCGAACGGCGCTGGTAAAGCTTCCTTTTAAAAGAGTGGATGAAGAAAATGACGCCCTTTTAATTTATTCTGTCTGGAATCAGGCCGAGAAAAAAGAAGAGCTCATTACGGCCTTTCCTATTAAGAAAGACGCCTTCAATAAAATCATCGATCACGCCGGACTTGGCAAAAATCAACCGATCGCCGTGCGTTATAACGCCTATGTTGAAGGTCAAATGGATAAAAAATTAACGGGCACGCGAAAAATACATTGATATCACGACAAAAAAACCTAAAAATGAATAGACAAGGTTGACTTAAATACGTTAGTTTTCCTTATACCAACTATTAGTGAGGCTTTAATGAAATCTTTGTTTGCTTCTTTTTTCCTGGTTCTTTCACTCTCAGTATCTGCTGGAACATTAAAAGAAATTCCGGAATGCAAAGATGTTCGCGGCAATATCATGAACGGTTCGACGGACCAATTAAAAACGGTCATGAGATCAAGCTCTGCTCGCCCACAGGTTATGGCCACGGGAGTTGTCTCACAAGTTCTTCCTGAAGATCATGATGGACTTCCACACCAAAAATTCACTCTGACTGTAGATGGGCAAATTAAACTTCTTATCGTCAGCAACCTGGACTTCGGAAGAATTCCTCTTGTTGTTGGAAAAGCGATTACTGTTTGTGGTGAATACAAAAGAGTTGGTCAGGGGATGATCCACTGGACTCACTTCGATCCACACGGCGGTCACCCAGATGGGTTCACAGTTGTTGATGGAAATCTTTACGGAGATACAGAATCAACAGATCCTGATGCTCAAAGAAGACAGGACGAAAGACGTCGCAAATAATTAACAGTTGTTTTACTTAATAAATTAAAAGAAAATGGCTCCTGAAATAAAAACTCAGGGGCCTTTTTTTTATGGAAATCCTTCACACAATTATCGATTATCTTCTGCACTTTGAAGTGCATCTTGATTATGTCATTACTCATTATCATTCGTGGACCTATCTCATCTTATTTTTGATTATCTTCATTGAAACAGGGTTTATCGTTCTGCCGTTCCTGCCAGGGGATTCATTGTTATTTGCTATCGGCGCTTTTGCGGCGAGAGGAAGTTTTGATTTCTGGCCTATTTCGCTGACATTAGTCGCGGCGGCCATCTTGGGCGATTCAGTAAACTATTCCGTGGGTAAATTTATCGGGCCCCGTGTCTTTGATAAAGAAAGAAGTACTTTTTTTGATAAAAACCATCTTCTTAAAGCTCAGCATTTTTATGCGGAATATGGGGCAAAGACCATTATTCTGGCGCGCTTTATTCCGATCGTTAGAAGTTTTGCTCCTTTTGTTGCTGGTATTGGCAACATGACTTACAAAAAATTCATGTCATTTAATGTGATCGGCGCCACTCTCTGGATTTTTTCTTTTATCCCGTTAGGCTATTTTTTCGGAAACCTTCCGATGATTCAAAAGAATTTCAAACTGGTCATGCTGGCCATTGTTGTCATTTCCACGCTTCCAGGAGTCATCGAGTACTATCGTGAAAAAAATAAAATGAAGAAGAGAATCTCTTAAAAAGAGATTCTCTAATATAAGTTTTCTTCCACTGGTAAAAAGTCCGATTTAAATTTCAATAAGTTTTTCACGTTGTCTTCACCGTAAGGATCAAAGGGTTCGACTTTGTAGTTGAACGCTTTGGGCCCGCCGAGTTCATTCATGAGTACACCCACCATGGCGTTTTGCACTTTTTTGGAGCTTTCAATATCTGAACTTTGGTTAAAAACGCCGTAAAAGGAAAATCCACTTTTGGTACTCATCGCTCCGGCCAGTGTAGATGTGTGCATCAGTGTTCCAGTTTTAGCGACGAACGCGTTTTTATAATCGGCCGGAAAGATTCTATTGCGAAAAGTTCCTTGATCACTTCCTGGAACTGCGACAATTTCTTCCAGCATGAGACCTTGTTTCTCCGTTTTCGCTTTGAGCGCTTCTATCAATGTCAGCATCGATCCACAGGTGGCATAATTATCGTAACGAATTCCTTCTATCATCGTGGGAAGTCCGCTACCGCTCCAGAAGCGAAGAGTTTTCGTGCCGAAGCGATAATTCTCTACCATATAGCTGACAAAATATTTTTCTCCTCCTAATTGCTGAAAGAGCATTTGGGCCACATAGTTATTGGACTCCACATTCATTTCTTTTAAGTAGCGGGAGAGTGGGGGCGAGGAGAGAGTCAATTTTTGTACATCTTCGATTTCATCGAAAGGATTTCCTTCGCTGTCTTCAATTTCTGAAACAGAGAAGGTCACTGATTTTCTCATTCGCCCTGGCGCCGCCATCGCTTGCACTCGCGCATAGTCTGCCTTCATGGCCGCGGACCATGAGGCAGGATTGAAATAGACTTTCAAATTTTTGGCAATAGATTCAGGTGTGATATCAGGATGCTCTTCGATGTGACCTTGAGCATTGGGAAAAACAATGAAGTTTTTATCAAAAGTTATTCTGTCAAAATGAGTGAACCCCAGATCGTTTAGCTGAGAGAGAAGAAAATACATTTTTTCATTGCCCATAAAAGGATCAGCACTTCCTTCAATATGCAGATTTCCTTCTTTGATATAGAGACGGGTTTTATATTTAAAATTGGCGCCCAGCACATCAATGCTCCAGAGAGATGTCACCAGTTTTGAGACGGAAGCGAGCCTTACTCGTAAATCCAGGTTTTCGCCTTCTACGCTGCCCTTGGGCCTTGTGAAGCAGTAGGATTGATCTTCGTAAGGTAAGCGCGCGGCCTCCACTTGACTCTTCCAGCTGGCATCAGTCTTTTCTGATGCGAGGACGGGGAAAGTGATCATGAGGGCAAGGGCAAAAAAGGTGGTTTTCATAGGGACTCCTTCAATTCGATAAACCAAGGCCCGTGATACCGCTCCCGTTTTGAAACATCCAACAGATAATTGTTATGAGTCTTTTTTGAAAACAACAGGGCCATTTTGATCCCGCTCTTCGGCCAAAAAAACTAAAAGTCTTACACCGTAGGGGCTTTCGTTGCGGCGGCGTTTTTGGCCTGATACTCTCTCTCTACTAGAATTTTTATTTGTAGGGGGAGAATTATGAAATACCTTATGCCTTTATTGCTTGCTGCTGCATTTTTAGTGGGATGTGAAAGACTTGAAGGTCAATTGAACATCACAAAAGATTTAAAGCTTGTTAACTCAAAAGGTGACACTCACCTATTAAGAGTTGGGACTTACTCTGCTGATCTTCGCCAATCAACTTTTGGAAAGAAAATCGTTCTTCGCTTAAACAACGATTCAGATGAAAAATTTAATTTTTTGATTCCTGAAGGAACGCAAATTCCAAGCAACGGAACTTTCAAATACTCTTCAGCTCAAATCGGACAAAAAGTAGATCTAGCGGGAACAGTGAGAACAGTTTCTTCTAACGGTCCGGTAAGAGAATCTGTTCAACAATGTACATACACTGAGCCAGTAACAGTTTGTTACCCAGGTCCTCAAGGACAGCCAGTGTGTTCTACTCAAATGAGAACTGTGTACGGTCAGCAATGGATGAGATATTACGACAGAACAAACACTCAAGATGTTGTTCTTTCCATTGCAGCTGCCAGCTCAACAGAAGAATCAGCTCAATTCACAGGTGCAAACACTTGGGTTGATAGAGTTGTTCTTTCTCAAATGCCTTGCAGATAATTTAAGATTTTTTCGGGGTCTGCCAGGCAGGCCCCGTTTCATCGCCTTGCAGATTCCAGTTGGCGACAATTTCATCCAGAATATTTTCATCATCCAGATACTGTCCTAATTCTTCCAATACATTTTCTTCATTTCGCGTCAGTAAGATATTGCTCCAGAAGTGAGTGCGTTCTTCATCATTCAACCTAGAGACGACAGTCAGGTTATAGGCGACGAGTTCTCCTTTTTTGATTTCAATCATTGTTTGATTGGGAAGCCTGTGAAATTTGTCGCCCAGAAGAAGGGCCGCATCTGTTATGCCGGCGCGCTCCAGTTCAAGATGAAATCGGATGTTTTTATATTCGGTTTCAAAATTCATGCTAAAATAATCCTGTCAAAAAGGAGTGGCCCCGTGGAAGAAACACAGAATTATTGGCGGAAATGCGGCAGTTGTAAAAAGGAAATTGGATTTAATTCCATTTATCAAACGTGTAGCGTGAGCACTTGTAAAAAAGCAGTGTTCTGTTCAGTTAATTGCTGGAATCTTCACAACGAAGTTATGAGTCACAAAAGTGCTTGGGCCGAAGAAAACCGTTCTCCTCGCAAAGAAGAGGGGGCGAGCGGTGACGAACGCGCTCCGAAGCGCATTTTGGTTCAGAGTAGGCCATCGCCCGATAGTTCCGCAACGAACAGTGCCGATGAGCAAGACATTCTTATTGTCGCTTCAAAGCTTAAGGCCTATATCAAAGACAAACACGATATGAACACTTCTGCCAACGTGATGGATATTCTCTCTCATCAAGTCCGCCGTCTCACTGACCGCGCAGTTGAAAAGGCGAGAGCAGAGGGCAGAAAAACGGTAATGGACCGTGACTATGAATGATCTTGAGGAACTAAAAAAAATCGCAGATTGCTTCGAGTTTATGCCCGGTTCTTCCGGATTGCATTCGCAAGCAGAACTTTCTGCTCTTTATCTTAAGCATCCTATAAAAGACACGGTGACTTTTTTTGGGGGAAGCTTCAACCCCTTTCACGAAGGCCATCGCGAATGCCTCGATCAATGCCCAGAAAAAAATATTCTCATTGTTCCTGATCGCAATCCGTTTAAAGATGTGTCTCTTCAAAATCCTGCAGAGGAGTTTTTTTCTCTTGCAGAAAAACTAAAAGAAACTAACTATTCTCTCTATCCAGGTTTTCTACTCAAGACAGAAAAAAATCCCACGAGTTCCTGGCTTCCATTTGTTAAGCTAAAAGAAAAAAATTTTCTTATGGGTGATGATTCATTTATCGATCTGCCGAAGTGGAAAAATCCTGAGGCCATAATTAAAGCACTCACAAAACTCTACGTGGTACCAAGACATTTTAAGAAGGACGATTATCTGTTAGTTGAAATGGAATTGCTGAAATGGAATCCTTCTCTTGAAATTCATTACCTCGCCGAACACCCCTACATGAATCTTTCTTCAACTTCTTTGAGATCAATAAAGTGAGACCTTTTTTTCCAGATGTCTAAACTATAGACAGTGTTCTTGCTTGAGAAATCCACATTCTAAAAGTTTATTGAGTGGCACATCACCTGCAGAATGAATAAGTCATTCAACAGGAGTTAAGCATGAAACTTTTAAATAGGGTTGTATTCATTTTCGTTTTAGCGGTAGCCGTGAGCTGTGGTGGAGCTAAAAATGATTCAGCAGGTTCTGCAACGAATACTCTCATGACAAAAAGTGGAACGGCGCTGGTTACTGGAGCTAATGATTTCGTTGGAAATTGGGCCGGCTATGTTGATGAAGATCTGACAACTTTAACAATTAATGCTGATGGATCAGTTTTGATTTTTGCGAATGGTTCTGCATTGAATGAGAAGTTAGTAAAAAATGCGGCAGGTGAATACTTCATTACCGATACAAAAAATAATCAAGTTTTAAGAATTCAAGCTTCGAGTTGGTCGCTCAGTTTGTTTGACCCTGACGGCCTTGGGTATTCCTTCACACGAAACTAAAAAAAAAGGCCGCAAAATTTGCGGCCTTTTTATTTCATTTAGAATTTCAGGAAAATTATTTAACTTTCCAGTAGTATTCCGTAACGAGCTGTCCTTCGTATTCGAAAGGAATGTCACTTGGCAATGGAAGGTCGATAACTTTAGCAGTTTTGCCTTCGATTGTGTAACAAGCTGGAACAGACGGAAGTCTTGGAGTTGCTTGTGCTTGTTGGAAGTTAAGAGAAGCGTAACCTCTGTCAGAAAGAGTGATCACGTCACCTTTTTGAACAGTGTAACCAGCTACGTTGATCTTCTTTCCGTTTACACGAACTAGACCGTGAGAAACCATTTGGTTTGCTGCTGGCATAGAAGGTGCCCAGTTAAGGCGGAAGATGACGTTAGCAAGTCTTCTTTCAAGAGTGATAAGAAGAGTTTCCATCCATGCACGTGACTTATCTTTTTTAGCTTTCTTTACGTAATTAACTAATTGACCTTCACGTAGACCGTAGTGGTATCTAAGTTTTTGCTTTTCTTTCATACGAACAGCAAAGTCAGAAATTTTCTTTCTTTTGTTACCGTGTTGACCTGGACCGTATGGTCTTCTCTCTAGAGCGCCAGCTTTGCCAAGCCCTGGAAGTTCAATTCCAAGTGATCTTTGGATTTTAAAACGGCTTCTTCCTGTAGTACTTCGTGCCATGTAGAATTTCCCCTAAATAATTAACTTTATATACAACTAATACAACTTCAGCAGTTATTTACTTTAAAAGCTGTGATTTTAAAAAAAATACGTCCGTTAGTAATACTAGGGGCCATGGATTATGTCAATTTCATTTTGAGCAAAACTATTGATTCACGTACTCGAGGTATTTGGCGAGCAGCTCGAGGGTGGTTTGACCTGGTTTGCCCTGGCCGATTAAGCGATTGGCGATTTTAGTTACCGGAACGATATTTCGCGTAGTGCTGGTGACGAAAACTTCGTCGGCATTCATAAAGTCATCCTGCGTCAGGCTCGCTTCAAAGAGTGGGAGATTTTGGGCGCGGGCCATTTCAAATAAAGTCTTTCGAGTGAGTCCTTCGAGAACGCCATCGGCGAGAGTGGGGGTGAGTATTTTTCCATTTTTCACCAGCCAGACGTTGCTTGTACTTCCTTCAGTGACATGACCTTCGGTATTCACCATGATGGCGTCCGTCGCTCCTTGAGCGATAGCATCTTTATGAGCGAGCATATTTTCCTGGTAATTGCCGGATTTAGGGAGTGATCCTTTTTGGGTACTCTTCTTGTGATGAAAAATCATGGAGACACCTTCGGTGTACCACCATTCCGGATTATCAGGGATTGCTTTGGTCATAATAATGAGATTATTTTGAGAAGAAAGTTCTGGATCGAGTCCCAGATCGCGATTGGTTCCACGGGTGAGAATGATTCGGATAGAGTGATTCTCGTGAGGGGAAGCGGCAATGGTTTTATCCAGGGCCTTTAAAATATCTTCGCGTGAGAGAGTCGGTTCAAGCTCAATTTTGTCCGCGCTCACAAATAAGCGATCCAGGTGTTGATTGATTCTGAATGGCCTGCGGTTAAAGGTGCGCGTGGCTTCGTAAACCGAATCGCCATACAGAAAACCGCGGTCAAAAACCGAAATCTTCGCCGTTTCTTCATTAAAAAGCTCACCATTAATATTGATCAGGAACTTACTCATGCCCTTAAAATAGTAGCTGAGAGGGCATAAATCAACGTCTTAATTGTTTGACGAGGCCAGAACATTCAAGGGATAATTTTTGGATGAAATACTTGTCATTTTTGGCCATCTTTTTTTCAGTTACATCTGTTTTTGCGGACACGGTTCGCATTTATAATGTCAGCGATTTTGCCATCACTGGCACTTCGGGGATTGAATATTCACTAAATGTGGATGAACCAAGCGGAGATGCAACTTCTGAAGGAGCTCCTGCTACCGTTTATCTTCCGATGAAGAATAATCCGAGCGTGGACAATTATTTGCTCTCTTCAAGAGAAGGCGCTTTGGCCATGGTCTCAGCGACCGACACAACTCCGATCAATTTTCATCTGGATCTGTCTATTTCCGGCGCAAGCAAATACCTAGTGGCCTCCGTGAAAGTGAACGGGGCCTATTATGTAGCAGATCGCACTGCTTTAATCGGCACTGGGACTTACTCAAATTATCTCTACGCCGTCTCTCCTTATGATTTGTGTTCGACCTTTGTTCCAGCGGGCTCTACCAGTCCTTGTAATGATGCTGCCAATTTTAGTACGACGATGAATGTCTATTTTTTTGTGACAGCAACGACCTACGCCAAAGGGGATCCCATCAGTGCAGGCTCTGATACCGGCGGTGTTTATTACACTCTGAAAATGAGCAATATTCCTCCGACAACAACGACCATAACGACTTCAAATGTGCGCATTGGAGATCGACGACTGAATGTAAATTACTCAGCTTCATCAACCATTCAGAATTTTAGTAAGATTAAAATTTTTAAGCATCAAGGACTTCCAGGCGGGACAGCTGAAAATGCACCGATCGGTGATACCGTTAAGCTTGTGGGATCTCTTTTGACAAATGATTTTACCGGCGACGCCAATTCAGGAGAGTTGACGATCAATGAGCTGACTAACGGCACTCCTTATTACTTGTCTGTTTTTTTCGTCAATAAGTACAATTTCACCACTCCCGTTTCTCTTTATTTCCAAGGGACGCCTGTACAAATCGAAGAGCTTCTAAAAAAACAAGCGTGCTATATTTTGACGGCAGGATTTGGCGAAGAGCACTACGTAACAAATTACTTCCGCGATTACCGCGATCATGTTCTGGCCCAGTCGTGGTTAGGGAAAAAACTGATTCGCTTTTATTACGGCACTGCGCCCAAAGTCGCCTTGACTATTTATCAGCATGATTCGTTGCGCATGATGATTCGTGGTTTCGCATATACTGTCTACTTTCTCTTCAAGTACGGTTTCTTGATTCTTCTGATCAGTGGAGCTTGTTACTTTCTTGTTATTTTGAGGAAAAATAAAATATTTCTAAGGAAGAATCGTTTATAATAGTTTATTAATAGATGAGCTTAATTAGGGAATTTTCATCAATGTTAGATAAAAAAAATTTAACAGTGCTTATCGTGGACGACGAGCCCGATATTCTAGAACTCATGGAAGAAGAGTTTAAGTACTGTGGATATAATACAGTAACCGCTATTTGCGGAAACGATGCCATTAAAATTTTGGACAATAGTTCTATTGATATTGTTGTTTCAGATTATAAAATGCCTAATGGAAACGGCATGGCCGTGCTTTCTCATGTCAATAAATTACACAAGAAACCAGTGTTCTTTTTTGTCTCAGGACAAGCTGATGTGAGTGTGGAAGATGCCCTTCGCGCTGGAGCAAAGAAGTTTTTTTCCAAGCCGTTTGATCTCGATGAACTCATTAAAGATATTGAAACTGATTTAAAAACTGCATAAAAAAAGGCTCCCGATGGAGCCTTTTTTGTTTTTGGTTTTCTGTTTTTTGCTTTAGTTAAGACTTAAGCACTTCCTGAAGTTCCCCAGAATTCAACATTTCAGTGATGATGTCATTTCCACCGATCAATTCACCTTTAACGTAAAGTTGCGGGTAAGTTGGCCAATTTGAAAATTGCTTCAATCCTTCTCTTACGTCCATGTCCGCAAGGATGTTGAAAGTGCTGTAGCTTGCTCCCACGTGATTAAGGATTTTGCAAACGTTTGCTGAAAACCCACACTGAGGCATGTCCGGAGTTCCTTTCATGAAAAGCATGACTGGAGCTGCGTTGATTAAATTTTTAAGGCGAGAGTTCAAATCCAGAGCTTTGTTTTCTGCTGGTTCGAAGTAGGCTTGTCCGCCCATGACTTGAAATGGATTGTTCATATGTTTCTCCTCTTATTTATAATTTTACTTTTAAACCGCGCTTTTCAGCGTCAGCGTAGGTCATCGTTTTAAGTTGAACAGCATGAATATCACTTGCGAGACTTTCTCTCAAAAGGTCCATAACCATCTGGTGCTGTTGAATTAATCTTTTACCCGCGAAGGCATCACTCACAATGAGAATATCCAGGTGATCGCGCGTTCCTGTCATGTCATTGACTTCCACATGAGCATCGCCGAGGCCACCTTTGATAATTGTTTTTACGTTTTCAAATTCCATTGTCTTAATTCCTTTTTTTAGTCTTTATTTGGGGGCCACCGCAAAGAAGCTTGTCAATAAAGTTAAAGTTCTGAGAGTAAAAGCCGTCCAGCCAAAAAGTCGGTGGCGCAAGCGATATTCGTTTGAGCCTTTTAGTAGCTTTCTACCTGTATAAATGAGAAGCAAATAAAAAATAACACAGCTGACGGCAAAAGAAACATGCACATTTAAAAGAATTGGATTCACAAGCGCTTTAGAAGCCTTTTCTACAGCGCCGCGATTTAATTCAATTTGCAGAATGAGTATAATATCCCATGTCAGTACAGTAATCATGGTGGGAACGTGAATTTTTCTGTTTTTGCGCTTCAGAATGCCAAAGACCATGAGCGCATAAATACAAAGAGACTGGATTTGAAAGACTGCAGCACTAGACATTTTTTTCACCTTTAAAATTTCCATCACAATAAAGGAAAAAACCAATTTCATCAATATTCTAATGGACTAGATTTGTGATAAAACTTTTAGACTTAAAAAAAAGGAATCACAATGAATCACCGCCTGGGGAAATGGGCCGTCATAGACATCGAAACATCGGGAGCTGATCCGTCGTACGATCAAACGATCGACGTGGGGTTTTTGCTCTACGATGGTGTGACACTTGTAAAAAAATTCACTTCACTTGTTCAGTACCCTGGTGAACTTTCTAACTTCATTCAAAAACTTACTGGCATTACCAATAAAATGCTCGCCCATGCTCCGACTTGGCGAGAAGTCGAAGGTGAGGTTCAGGAATTGTATGGCCTGAAACTCATCGCTCATAACGCCGATTTTGAGCAAAGTTTCTTAAAAAGAAGTTTTGATAAAATTGACGATGGCACGACCCGCGAAGAGTATTGCGACACTCTTTTATTTTTAGGATTGCTATTTCCGGAATATTCTTCACTTAAGTTGGAACATTTTATTCAAGACTTTGGCATTGCGGACACTGAAGTGCATAGAGGATTTGAAGATGCGCGGGATCTTTTAAAAGTCGTTCTGGTTGCAACAGCGCTCACTCGATTAGATAAATCCTATTATCAATTCATTAAATTGCAGTTGCTTGAAAAAAAGCTGGATCAATTCTGGCTTGCAAATTTTCTGCACCTAAGCGATGAAGAAATTGACACGCTCGCAGCTTCGATTGAATTCGATCTAAAGGCCTGTGTCCAAAAAGCTAAGGAAAAAATCTGGCCCCGCCGTTTTCCTGAACTCACTAAACCTGTTCAATACAAAAAACATTTCTCCCTGGAATTTTCAGGCGCCAATATCAAAAAAATTTTTAGCGAAGAAGAAACCATTCGCACGATGTATCCGGGCTATCGTATGAGACAGGCCCAGATCGATCTGGCCATGAAAACGGGGCAGTCACTTAAAAACAATATCCACAGTCTCATTCAAGCGCCGACCGGAACGGGAAAGACTTTTGGTTACCTGATTCCTTCTGTGCTTTTTGCACTCGAAGAGAAAAAGCCTGTGCTTGTTGCGACCGGTACGAAAACACTTCAACATCAGGCCTTTGATAAAGACGTGCCCAAGGTGCGCGAGTTTCTAGGACTTTCTGAAGACGAAGTGAAGATTAAATTATTGGTTGGATCCAATAACCATTTATGTGAAGCTTTGTTCAGGCAAGAAGAACAAGAAAATACCCTGATGGGATTTTCAGAAGAGTTCGTTGAACTTTATACTTCAGTCTATCTCGAAGCGATCTTCTTTTTTAATTCCCGTTTGAAATCGACTGAGAAAATTCTTCGCGATGATCTTCCTTATGTTCTCAAACGCAAGCTCGAACCGTTAATGAGACGAGAAAAAGAAATCGGTGTCGATTTCCGTTCTTGTACCGGCTCAAATTGTCCTTTTAAAAATACTTGTACTTATATTACCGGGCTTCGCGAAGCGAAGGAAGCCGATGTGATTATTGGTAACCATTCGCTCATGTTCAGCTGGCCTAAAGGCATGCCAAGACCGGCCAGCATCATCGTGGATGAGGCCCATAAAATTGAAGAGGAAGCAACGAAAGCTTTTTCACTTGAAATCGATCAAAAAGGATTTGAAGCTTTTACTTCAAGTCTTCAGCATCTCCAGGGAACTGGATCTCTTTTTTATCTTCTGGCCCAATACGAAACAGTAGAAGGAGAGTCGAGTGAGGTGATTAAAAAACTTCGCGAAGAAACTCTTCGTACTTATCAGATGATTACCGATCACCTCGCTCCTTTGCGCGAGCAGATTGAGTTTTATTTTAAGCGCATGCCGAAATACACGGAAAGTTTCTGGAATGAACTTCCCATGATCAATAGAACGACTCACACTGAAGCGATGGCCCAGGCCATCTTAAATCATCTGGAAAGTGTCTTTTTTATTCTTCAAACTTATCTTCAGCATTTCATTCCTTATGCCGGACGCTGGGACGCTAAAAACTTGAAATCGGAAAATGAGATTATCGCGTATACGCGGTTTGAATCGTTTTTTGCTCAGCTTTCAGATTACGTTCTTTGTTTCGAAAAACTTCTACAACCAGCGGACAACTATTGCCGGTCAATGAGCTTTCTGGAAAGCCAAGGTTATCTTTTTTCATCGTCTCCGATTGATGTCGGGCTCATCGTAAAAGAACAACTTCTTTCCACTTCTGCTTCTGTTGTCTTTACGTCTGCGACTCTCGCTAACGGCACAGGCGATACCGGCGCAAGAGGAATTGAGTGGGCGACAGGTTATGCTTACCTCGAACCAGAAAAACGTTTTAAGAGCGGAACGTATCTGCCTTCCGTTTATGATTACAAGGGAAAGACAAAAGTCTTTCTGTGCGATGATGGCCCGTCTTTATATCAGTCAAACTATGTCGAATTTGTTCTTAAAAAAATTAATCCTCTGATCAGAAAACTCGGAGGAAAAACACTTCTTCTTTTTTCAGCAAAAACTCGTTTTGAAACGGCCCGCGAAATTCTCTTGAAAGAATTTGAAGGACAAATTCCTCTTTTCATTCAGGGGATGGGAACGAATGTCGTTGAAGATTACAAACGCTCGTCTTCAGGTATTTTACTGGGAATGGAATCGTTCGGAGAGGGGATTGATATTCCCGGAGACGCTCTTCAATTTATTTTCATTGATAAAATTCCTGATCTACGAATGGATCTGGTCATTAATGAGCGACGCGATTTCTTTGAAGCGCAACTTGGGAATGAATTCACAGATTATTATCTCGCTCACAGAACGCGCTCTCTTCACCAGAAACTGGGACGTCTTTTAAGAACGGAAAATGATTACGGCGGAGTTCTCATCGTCGATAACCGTGTAAAGACATGGAAAGGAAAAACGATGGAGAAAATGGTGAAGTTAATGGAACCGTATGCTCTTCTTCGCGCTCCGATGGATGAAGCCGTTCATGAAATTGAAGAATTTATTCTTTCGGGTGCGAAAAATCCTTCTACTCTTTCTCAGTGAGATCGTTGAGATACTTGATCTGAATTTTTGTTCCGTCGTCTGAGCGGATCAAATAAGCAATCGCTCCGTGCTGAGAAAGAAAAACTTTGATGTGTTGCGGATCTTTGCTTGCTTTGAAGTCTGTATTTTCATCGTACATTTTGTACTGAGTGGCCTGGACGTTCTGACCGTCGATGTTCATTTTTTCTGTCGTTAGGCTCGCTCGCTCAAGCAGAACGTTTTTAAAACGCGGCGGCTCTTTGTAATCCCATTGATTATAAGCAACGAGAAGGTTGAATGCATTCTTTCCACTGGCATCAAATTTCTTTGAACGCAAAAAGAGCATGGCACTCGCTGTTGTTGGAGTGGTGATATGGTACTTCGGTGCCGTCGAAATTTCATCGACGTGCTCATCGCCTTTGGAATTGGTAAAACGATAAGTGAGCAGATTGCGGCGTGAATTGTATTCAAAGACCTCTCGCGTGCTCTCCTTACCCATAACTTTTTCGATGGCAACGAATTGCGGAATGTAATCTTTGTTGACGATGTATTCAACGTGCAGATTTAAGATTTCACCAGTGGTGACTTTGACAATGGCTTCAGAAACATAATGGTAACTTTGATCTTTTTTATCTCTATAGACGTCAAAAATTTCTTCGGCATACGAGTTCTCGTTGCGGAAATAATTAAAAGCGCCACGATAAATTTTATCTTCTTTTCGGTACGTTCTGGTTGTCCATGTTTGCATAGCTTATAGTTTACGGGTGGTCAGGCTTGCTTTCAAGCTTAAGATATTGGATTATAATGGTCTCTTATTAATGGGGAGACCGAGTATGCTGACTTATACCTTCTACAAGACATTGCACCTTTTGTTTATTCTCTGCTTTTTTTCGAGCATCGGCTTTATCTCTATGCGATCTGAACTCATGCAGAAAAAATTGGGCAAAGTGATGCTTGGAGCACTCGTCTTCATGATTTTAGTCGGAGGGATGGGGCTTCTCAAACATTTGGGAGTTAAGCACGGTGAAGCTTTTCCGCTTTGGGTAAAAATAAAGCTGACTAACTGGGTTCTGCTCACAGCTTTCATCAGTTCATTATTTAAAATAGAAACGAAAGAGTATCGAGCGCTCATGGTTGGCGTCGTTCTACTCCTGGCCTGGTTTACTGTCTGGGTCGCCATTTATAAACCACTCTAAAAGAAAAGGCTTATGTCGAAGAAAAAAATAAAAGGTTCGGAAGGATTCCCGGACCAGTACTGGACTGTCAATTACGCTGAACCTGAAGAAATGGACAATATCATGAATGCGCGCGAACACGCCGCTTACATGAAAGCAATCTTTGATCTCGAACGCGTGGACATAAGCAGCGTCATCGATCTGGGATTTGGACTAGGTATTTTGTTTGAACAAGTATTACAGACATTCGTTCCTTATCGCGCCCATGGAATTGAACCCTCGCCGTATGCTTTCGCGCAATTCAAGAAAAAGAAATTATCCATTCCCGAAAGCACTAAGCTCTCTCTCGATCAGGTCGATCTCGTCACCTGGGCGAGTAGCACTCCTAAAAGAGAGAAGACCTATGACCTGGGAATTTGCACGTCAGTCCTTCAATATTTAAGTGATGAAGAAATAAAAGAAGTGATGCCCGTTCTTGCTAAACGCGTCCGGTATCTTTATTTATCCGTGCCGACTGATCTGGAACTCAAACACCAGATTGAAGATGTCGAGTTTCACGATGAATACGCTATTCATCGAAGCAAAGAGAAATATCTCAAATTTATTCATCCCCATTTCACTATAATTTCGAGTAGACTACTGGAAAGTAAAATTCACTTCGATGAAGACTCAACAAACTTCACCGATTTATTATTTCGTTTTTAGGAGAAAAGACAGTGACGACAGCAAATGCATGCCCTTGTGGATCAGAAAAATCATACAGCGAATGCTGCGAACCTTATATCAAAGGTAAAAAGAAGGCCCCGACGGCCGAAGCCCTCATGCGCTCACGCTACAGTGCGTTTGCCAGAGGGGAAATGGATTATGTTTATAACACTCACCATGAATCGACTCGTAAAGAATTGGACATGGACGGCGTGAAGGCCTGGGCCTTAAATTCAGAATGGCTTGGTTTAGAGATTCGCGAAACAGATAAGGGTTCTGAAAAGGATACTGAAGGAAAAGTCGAATTTAAATGTAAGTTCGTCTACGACGGAAAAGAGCAAAGCCACCATGAGCTTTCAACTTTTAAAAAAGAAAATGGCGAATGGTTTTTCCTCGATGGCGTTCTAAGAAATAACACAGTCCGCAGAAGCGAACCGAAGGTCGGTCGCAATGACCCATGTCCTTGTGGGTCAGGTAAAAAAGCTAAAAAATGTTGTCATGCCTAATAAGTAGGTTCTAAGTTGGTTCCAAGAGACTTTGGTTTCCTGGAACCTTCCTTTCCTTTTGAAATTTTGATGCCTTAGATGTATATTATCGTTCTATATACCGGACTCTTTTTTTACGGGTAATACACTCGCAATTCTTTTTTCTCACAAGGTTGTTTATGGCAAAAATGTTCGATTTTTCCGCACTCTCTAGTTCTGACATAACATTCATTGATTCACTTTACGATTCATTCAGAACAGATCCGAATTCCGTCGATGAATCTTGGCAAAGATTTTTTCAAGGCTTTGAATTTTCCAGCGCAAGTTTTGGAACTTCATCTGGCACAGGCGCTGGCATCAGCGATGAAAAACTTCGCAAAGAATTTTCTGTTTTCCGATTGATTCAATCGTTTAGAACTCGCGGACATCTTCTCGCTGATACAAATCCGATTCGTCCGAGAAAAGACAGAAAAGCTCGTCTTTCTCTTGAAGAATATGGATTGTCAGACGCTGACCGCACAACCGTTTACAACGCTGGTGAGTTTTTAGGAATTGGTCCAGCAACTCTTGATGCGATCATTGATCACATGAAGAAAATCTACTGTGGCAAAATTGGTTTTCAATACATGCACTCAAACAACACTGACATCCGCAGATGGATGAGAGAAAAAATTGAGTCGAGTGAGCGCCACGAATTTACGATCGAAAAGAAAAAAAGAATTCTTCAAAAACTGAACGAAGCAAACGTTTTTGAAAACTTTCTTCAGACAAAATATGTAGGACAAAAAAGATTCTCTCTCGAAGGGGGAGAAACGACGATTCCTGCCCTCGATGCCATCATCAATAAAGGTGCAGAGCTTGGAGCAAAAGAATTTGTTATCGGTATGGCCCACAGAGGTCGTCTGAATGTTCTCGCCAACACTGTCGGAAAATCTTACGAATACATCTTCACTGAGTTTGAAGGCGGATCATTAGAAGAACAACAAGGTCACTCGGGTGACGTAAAATACCATATGGGCTTTTCAACTGTTCAGCAGACAGCGGGAAATAAAGAAGTTTTCGTAAAACTTCTTCCAAACCCATCGCACCTTGAAACAGTCGCACCCGTGGCCATCGGTTACTGTCGCGCTCTTGAAGATCTTCACTATCAGTCTGATATGAGCAAAGTTATTCCTATCATCATCCACGGCGATGCTTCAGTAGCGGGCCAGGGTGTTGTGTATGAAACAACTCAGATGAGTAAACTTCGCGCTTACGCTGTCGGCGGAGCGATTCACTTCGCAATCAATAACCAAATCGGTTTTACAACGGACTTTGAAGACGCTCGTTCTTCTCATTACTGTATGGCCGTGGCAAAAACGGTAGAAGCACCAATCATTCAGGTTAACGGCGACGATCCTGAAGCGGTTGTGTACGCAGTGGAACTTGCTGTTGAGTTCAGACAAAAATTTAAAGAAGATATTTATATCGATATGGTCTGTTACAGAAAATACGGACACAACGAAGGGGATGAACCTCGTTTTACTCAGCCGCATTTGTATGAACTGATCACAAAACATAAAAATCCTCGTGAGCTTTACTTAGATAACCTCCTTTCTCAAGGGAAAATCGAAGCCGCTCTCGCTAATGAAATGATCGATGCTTATAAGCAACTCCTTTCAGATCGTTTTAACAACGTCAGACAAAAAGAAATTCCGGCCCGTAAAAAAGGTCCACATAAAGACTGGGAAGGAATTGATTTTGCCGGTCCAGATTCTTTCAATGAATCGCCTGCGACAGGTGTGAAGAAAGACGTTCTTGAAAAAGTGGTGAAAGCTATTAACAGCACTCCATCTGGAATGCAGATTATTAAGAAAACACAAAAAGTTCTCGACGATAGAAATGAAGCGTGGAAATCAGACAAGCTCGACTGGGCCTCTGCTGAACTTCTCGCTTATGGATCTCTTCTTGCCGAAGGAAAAAATCTTCGTTTCACAGGACAGGATGTTATCCGCGGAACTTTCTCTCATCGTCACGCTAAAATCTTTGATGAAAGAACAAATGAAGCTTACTGCGGACTAGAGTTCATTGATTCAAAACAAGGAAAAGTGAGTATCTATAATTCACTTCTTTCTGAATACGCCGTTCTTGGTTTCGAGTTCGGTTACTCGTGGTGCACGCCAAATACATTGACGATGTGGGAAGCACAGTTTGGTGACTTCTCAAATGGCGCTCAGATCATGATCGACCAGTATATTTCTTCTGGTGAAGTGAAGTGGCAAAGAATGAGCGGTCTTGTGATGCTTCTGCCTCACGGCCATGAAGGAGCAGGACCTGAACACTCTTCAGCTCGTCCGGAAAGATATCTTCAATTGGCAGCGGACAACAATATGGTTCTTGCCAACTGTACAACGCCAGCGAACATGTTCCACTTATTAAGACGTCAACTCGTCTGGAACTTCAGAAAACCAGCTGTTGTATTCACTCCGAAATCACTTCTTCGCGATCCGAGATGTACATCGACGAGAGATGAATTCGTAAACGGAAAATTCCAGGAAGTCATCGACGATCCAAATACTGGAAAAAAAGTCACTCGTATCATTTTCTGTACAGGGAAAGTTTATTACGACCTGTATGAAAAGAAGATTGCTGATAAACGCGATGACGTCGCAGTTGTTCGTCTGGAACAACTTCATCCGATGCCAGAAGCGCAGATCAAAAAGATCCTTGAAAAATACAAAGGCGCAGAGTGCGTGTGGGTACAGGAAGAACCATCGAACATGGGCTACTGGACATACCTTCTTCGCTACTTAGACATTTTTGGTTCATTCAAACTTATCGCAAGAAAAGCAAATGCAAGTCCGGCGACAGGATTCTCGAATGTTCACAAAAAAGAGCAAGCTGAAATTGTAACGAAAGCGTTTAGCAAATAAGAAAGGAATATCAAATGAGTGTTGAATTAAAAATCCCAGTCATCGGTGAATCTGTTACGGAAGTAACGTTATCATCTTGGTTAAAAAAAGATGGTGAATACGTCGCTGAAGGTGAAGCCGTTTGTGAAATCGAATCTGATAAAGCATCTATGGAATTACCTGCGCCAAGCGCTGGTGTCCTTAAAATTATGGCAGAGGCCGGAGCTGAATTAAAAATCGGCGCTAAAATCGGCGAACTTGATACAACAGCAGCAAAACCAGGAGCGACAGCTCCGCATCCCAACTCAACGGAAGCAACTAAAAAAGTTGAGCCGATTAAGGAAGCGCCTCAAACAACTTCATCAAAAGAAGTGAATGTACCGTCACCGGCAGCGAGAAAAATTCTCGATGAAAAAGGTGTAGATGCTTCAGCTGTTTCTGGATCTGGAAAAGACGGCCGTATCACGAAAGAAGACGCGATGAACGCTCAGGCAACTTCAGCATCTAAACCTCAAGCGGCTTCAACTGCAGCGGCAAAACCGGCAGCAGCTCCAGGCGCGAGAAATGTTCGTCCGGAAAAAATGACAAGACTTCGCAAAACGATTGCAACGAAACTTGTCGAAGCAAAAAATACAACAGCGATGCTGACAACGTTCAACGAAGTTGATCTTTCAGCTTGCATGGATATGAGAAAGAAATACAAAGAAGCTTTCCAGAAAAAACACGGCGTGGGTCTTGGCTTCATGTCTTTGTTTACGAAGGCGTGTACAGTAGCGCTTAAAGACTGGCCGTCTATCAACGCTCAGATCAATGGTGATGAAATCATTTATCACGATTACGCTGATGTCGGGATTGCTGTTTCAACTCCGAAAGGACTTGTGGTTCCAGTCGTGAGAAACGCTGAAAGTCTTTCTCTCGCTCAAATTGAAAAAGAAATTTTAAATCTTGCGACTAAAGCGCGCGATGGAAAAATCACAATTGAAGAAATGCAAGGTGGAACTTTCTCAATCACTAACGGTGGTGTGTTCGGTTCAATGCTTTCAACTCCGATTCTGAACATTCCTCAATCGGCGATCTTAGGTATGCACAATATTATCGAGAGACCAGTGGCCGTAAATGGTCAAGTGGTGATCAGACCGATGATGTACCTCGCTCTTTCATACGACCATAGAATTATCGATGGGCGCGAATCAGTGAGCTTCTTGAAGCAAGTAAAAGAGCTTCTTGAAGATCCTTCAAGATTATTATTAGACGTTTAATAAAAACTAGAAGCCGGGGAAACCCGGTTTCTTTGTGTTAGGGGAGGAATGGCGATGAGTAAGACGACTACGACGAATACGACCGAACATTTTCCTTATCTTCACGGCTTTTCTCCTGTTGAACAGGAGAGACTGAGACGGCAAGCGCGTTTTGCCGAGCACACGATTTATCAAAACGTTAATTTTTCTTCCACCAAAAAAGTACTCGAAGTGGGCTGTGGTGTTGGTGCACAATCTGAAATTCTTCTCAGACGTTTTCCCGATCTTCAGTTAACCGGCATCGATTTATCAGACAAGCAGCTCTCTGCTGCTAAATACACACTCTCTAAACTTGAATTCGCTAAAGACCGTTATTCGCTTCACCAGATGTCTGCAGAAGACATTAAGTTTGAAGCAGAAAGTTTTGACGGCGCATTTCTTTGTTTTGTACTCGAGCACGTTCCCGATCCAAGAAGAGTTCTCTCTGAAGTCCGACGTGTTCTCACTCCCGGCGGAGTGATTTATATTACAGAAGTTTTAAACTCTTCGTTCTTCCTTGATCCGTATTCACCTAATGTGTGGAAATACTGGATGGCCTTCAATGACTATCAGTACGACAACAAAGGCGATCCGTTCATGGGAGCGAAGCTCGGCAATCTTCTTATGCAGAATGGATATCGCAATATTGAAACCGAAGTGAAAACTTGGTTTCTCGACAACCGCCATCCACAAAAAAGAAAAGAGATTATCGAGTTCTGGAGCGAGCTTCTCATGAGTGCCAGCGATCAGCTTATCGCTGCCAAATACGTCGATCAAGCAACTGTCGATGGAATGAAAGCGGAGATGAAGGTCGTTGCGAATGATCCCAATGCAGTTTTCTTTTTTTCATTTATACAAGCTAAGGCCAGAAATGGTTATTAGGAACGGTTACTAGATAAAGTTAAGGAGTTTATTTTGAAAGAGTATGATGTTGTAGTTATTGGTTCAGGTCCGGGCGGATATATTGGCGCGATTAGATGTGCGCAGCTTGGAATGAAAGTAGCGATTGTTGAAAAGTACAAAACTCTTGGAGGCACATGTTTGAACGTAGGATGTATTCCTTCGAAAGCATGGCTCGATTCATCTGAAAAATATCACGAACTCACTCACACTTTTAAAGATCATGGAATTTCTGCAAAAGATGTTTCATTTGATTTTGGTGTGATGAGAGACAGAGTAAAAAAAGTAGTCAGTGACGTAAGTGGCGGTGTTGCTTTTCTTATGAAGAAAAACAAGATCGATGTTTATTACGGTTTGGGATCGTTTAAAGACGCACACACGGTGACAATTAAAGGCGAAAAAGAAACAACAGAAATTAATGGAAAGAAAATTATTATCGCCACAGGATCAAAACCTTCATCACTTCCTGGTGTGACGATTGATAAAGAAAGAATCATTACTTCAACTGAAGCCCTCGTGATGAAAGAACAGCCAAAGAAACTGGTTGTGATCGGCGGTGGTGTTATCGGACTTGAGCTTGCTTCAGTCTATAGAAGACTCGGATCTGAAGTCTCTGTTGTTGAATTTGCTGATTCAATCATCGCGACAATGGATGCTGAACTTGGAAAAACACTTCACAAAATTCTAAAAAAAGAAGGCGTAGAATTTTACCTCGGTCACGGCGTTACGGAAGTTAAATCAAACGGAAAAAAAGTAACAGTGAAAGCAAAAGATAAAAAATCAGACAATGTGATCACTCTTGAAGGAGATTACTGTCTTGTGGCCGTCGGTCGTCGTCCTTATACGGAAGGATTGAATCTTGAAGCTGCTGGCGTGAAACTTGACGACAGAGGAAGAGTTGAAACAAATGCTCATCTTCAAACAAATGTCGCTCATATCTACGCAATCGGTGATGTCGTCAAAGGGGCCATGCTCGCACACAAAGCGGAAGAAGAAGGTGTTCTGGTTGCTGAATACATAGCAGGACAAAAACCGCACATCGATTACAACCTCATTCCAGGAGTTGTTTACACCTGGCCGGAAGTGGCTTCAGTCGGACAGACTGAAGAGCAATTAAAAACTGCAGGTCGAGATTACAAGGCCGGCTCTTTTCCATTCAAAGCTTCAGGACGCGCGCGCGCTTCAAATGAGTCAGATGGATTCATCAAAGTTCTGGCAGATAAAAAAACAGATGAAGTTTTAGGTGTCCACATGATTGGTCCAAGAGCAGCTGATATGATCGGTGAAGCTGTCCTTGCTATGGAATACAAAGCTTCAGCAGAAGATATTGCCCGCACTTCACACGCTCACCCGACGTATTCTGAATCGCTTAAAGAGGCAGCTCTAGCAGCGACAGAAAACAGAGCGCTGAACGCTTAATGAAACTCCTGGTCGCTATCGCATTGACTTTCACACTTGCTGGTTGTGCGATAGCGCCTTTTAATACGGCCAATACCGGGCGCAGTTTAGGAAAAGATAAAACGGAATTGAGCGCTTCTGTTCTCCCGACACTGGGTCTGAAAGTCGAGCGCGGCCTTGCGGAACGATTTGACGTAGCTGCTGGATTTGAACTTCAGGCGGACACACTTTTTTTTCTGCAGGGAAAAATCGCAGCAATCAACAATGAACGAAATGGTCTTTCACTGGCCGCTCTCGCAGGAGGAAGTATCGCTGCGGGATATTCCCGAGCGAAATCCGCGTATGGAGGCCCGATTCTCTCTTACCGATGGGATATCTTTGAAATTTTCTTCGGTGCGCGTTTTAATTACACTCATTGGAATTATTTTGAATTCTTGAGAAAAGATTCTGGAGCTTTGGATCGTTTGATTTCTCTGCCTTCAACCGATAACCATTTTACCTATTGGCAATTTGATCCAGGTTTTAATTTTGTTGGAGAGAATTGGTCGAGCGGCATGGGGCTTCATATTTTGAAATATAAAGACCACCAATTCGGTGTTCCTTTTTTTCTTTTAAGTTATAAATTCTAAATTATTTGAGTCGAGGCCCTGTCTCGCTTTTCTTTTTAAATAAATCTTTTACAATTTTCAGGAACTCATAATATCAGGAGGACTTAGAATGAAAAAAATGCTTTCTCTATTATTGTTAACTGGAGTACTGGCCATGAATGCAGAAGCAAAAGTTGAACTAAAAAAAGTTGAATACAAATCTGGAGATCAAACTTTTGTTGGTGTCGTTGCTATGGACAGCGCCCTTAAAGGAAAGAAACCTGGGATTGTTGTTTTTCACAACTGGATGGGTGTGACTGGTGAAACTGAATCTAAAATTACTGAGCTTGCCAAGCTTGGTTATGTTGCGATGGCGGCGGATGTTTACGGAAAAGGCATCAGACCAAAAGATACGAAAGAAGCAGGTGAGCTTGCTACAAAATATAAAAATGATCGCAAACTTCTTCGTGAAAGAGCAACGATTGCTCTTGATGAGTTGAAGAAGAATCCTCACGTTGATTCCGCAAAATTATTTGCGACTGGTTACTGCTTCGGCGGAACAACGGCGCTAGAACTAGCGCGATCAGGAGCGCCACTATTGGGAACAGTTTCTTTCCACGGTGGTTTATCGAATCCAACACCAGCAGATGCAAAGAGTATCAAAGGACAAGTTCTCGTTTTTCACGGAGCTGTAGATCCATTCGTACCTGCGGATGAAGTCGCTGCGTTTAAAAAAGAAATGGATGAATCAAAAGTTCCTTATGAATTAGTGATGTTTGCGAACACTGTTCACAGCTTCACTGAAAAAGCTGCAGGGGATGATATCTCAAAAGGGGCCGCTTACAATGCGACAGCTGATAAGCGTTCTTGGGAAGGGATGAAATCGTTTTTTGTTGAGCTTGCTGGTAAATAACCCTTATTTTTAATCGCTTTTTTTAAAAGGGCCATGTCTGTTCAAGGACATGGCCCTTTCTTATTAAAAATCTTTAATGCCGTTTAAACGGAAATTTAATCCGGCCATTCTATGATCTCCTTAAGGAAACTTATTTTCCACTTCACCATAAAGGAGACACCATGAAAACATCACTACTACTTGCTATCGCACTTATGAGCACACTTTCTCTTGGCGCTTTCGCACAAGACGGAGCTGAAAAGAAAGAAGAAGGAAAAGCTAAAGAAGAAAAAGTTGTCGTAAAGAAAGGCAAGAAAAAGCATAAGAAAGTAGAAGAGAAAAAAGAAGAAGAAAAGAAAGTAGAAGAAAAGAAAGAAGAAGCTAAGAAATAACAAAAAGATTCAAAAGGTTCCAGGACACTAAAGTCTCCTGGAACCTTTCTATTTTTGAACCTTACTTCTAAAGAGGCATTTTGAAAAATTGACCTTGTTCTTCTGCGTATTTCGCAACCATCATACCGTAACCTGGAAATCTCTCTCCATCGACTTCAAAGTTTGCACCAAAGCTTGAAGTTCCCCAGCTGTTTTTGAAGTAGTAGACACCTTTGTAAGTGAATTTCTTCATTGATCCGTCTTTCATTTTAATTGTGCGTTCAACGATTTTGTTGTCATCGTAACCAACAACTAGAATAGAGTGACCAGCTGGATTTTTTCTTGATTCGATTTCATCAACACTTCCTGCTTCTGGAAAAGTAACAATTCCTTTTGCCCAGTGATCAAGGTTTCTCCCGATTCCGTATTCATCAGCTTTTCTGTGGTTCCAGGCACCGTAGAAGAAATCCACTTCAAGAACAACTGGTGTTCCTTTTTGAAGAAGTTCTTTCACTTCGCTTACGTCATAAATCATGAAGTTTGAATTGGCGAATTTAAGATTTTTCTTTTTGAATGAAATTGCTTCTGCGCGAGCATTAACGAATTCTTTGTCAGAATATTTTGTCATGACTTGTGCATCTGTCATATCTAGCATCGTCGGATCTCTATGAACAATCAGGCATGATGTTTTAGTTGCACCAGTTAATTTCCCACAACGAACATCTTTAAGTGGGTTGAATGCTTCTCTCCAGTCTTCACCGATATAAGGTAGAGATTGTTCAGTTGGCATTCCGTAGTCTTTAATAGCTGAGAAGTTTGTCCATCCAGAAGAGCCGTCATCAGAGCGGTTTCTTACTGCTACGTACTCAAGCCATTCTTCTGATAGATCGAGAGTGTTGTTGAATGCTCCTTTTTTTACAAGAAGACCTTCAAGGTATGCTGTTGCAGAAAAGATTGAACATGTTCCTCTTGCTGCTTGAGATTTAACTGAAGTTTGATAGCTGATAACTTCTTTCACATCATTAGCAGGCATGGCCTTTGTTGTTAGGATGCTCTTTTTTGGATGAATGAGATTCGGATACTTCGGATCGAGAAAGGCCCCATCTTCTTGAGCGAAAACCGCAGTTGTTGCCATAGCGGTTGAAAGAAATGCACAAAGTGCAACTGTCATCAGTTTCATGTTAATCCCCTTGAGTGGTAAAGTTGGGGATGTGTAACATGCCTGCAAGAGTCCAGCAATGATGAGGACAATCTAAAAATTCGTCTTACATCATCTAAAATAAGCGAAGTTATTAAGTGCAGGTTTTCCTTGAATCAGGATTCACTTTCAAGGGTAGAAACGTCTAGGTTTCTTGCTTTTTCAACGAGGTTTTTCAGTACGTATTCCGGAATGACACCAGATTCTGAAAAAATTATATGCCCCTCTTTCAAAATCACGAGAGTTGGGATCGAGCGGATGGCGAAGTCATTAGAGAGAAGATTCTCTGTTTCAGTGTTGATTTTTCCAAAGAAGATATCCGGATTTTTATCGGCCACGCGTTCAAAAATCGGACCGAAGATTTTGCAGGGTTCACACCAACTTGCCCAGAAATCTAAAAAGATAATTTTATTTTCTGACAGAACTTTATCCATGTTCTGATCTGTGACGATTTTACTGCTCATAGTTTCTTATTCCAGGTTAAAAACTTAAATGCCGAGTGCGCGTCCAATGCGTTCTAAAAAAATACTGTACGTAAAAGGCTTCACAATAATATTATGAACACCCATACTCATTGCAGTCTTCACGCTCTCTGCTTCGATATTACCTGAAATAATTAAAACGGGAATGTCTTTGTATTTCGCACGCTGTTTAATTTCTTTGAGAAGTTGGATGCCACTCATCTTCGGCATAAGAAGATCGACAATGATTAATCCGAATTCCTGATTTTGTATTTTGGAGAGGGCCTCTTTTCCATCGGCCGCAAAAACAATTTTATTTTCTTCGACTTGAGACCTTACGAGAAAGTTTGCCATCAATGATTTGATTTCATCTTCATCGTCAATAAGAAGGACTGATTTCTTTCTCAGAAATTTCTGAACCAGTTCCATGAGGAGTTTTACTTTTGGATCATCGTTACCCATGGTCCAATTATAACCCATTTCAACTTTAACCATATTTTGGTTAGCTTTTGACGTAAACTCAATTTTGCAATTTTCCCTAAACCTAAAAGATCATTGATAAAGAGCATTTTCTAAAAGTTTCTTTAAGATACAAAAATCTGCCAAATTTTGGAGGTAATTCTCCAGATTTTTGAAGCTCGTGATTTTGCAAAATTCTTAAGAGAATAAGAGGGCAAGTCTGCGATTTTTTGAAGGAGCAGTTTAAGATTTCCTTTTCTTAAAAGGCCTCTGAACAAAGGCTTCTATAATGGTGTAATGAAAACAAAATTCAAACATTATGGGCTTCTTCTATTATTGGCAACGACTGTGCTTCCGCTTTCTGCACAGGCCGCAAGTAGTAATGATAAGGAACGGGGCAACGATTATGCTTATGTTCTGTCAAAACATTGGGGCTATAGCGATGATGACGATGACCATAAAATGTTGCGTCTCTTTTCAAAAGCAGGTGAAGTAAAAACCGTCCCTTTTCAAGGTGCGATTCAGATTCCAGATCAACTTCGCGCTAATACGGGTCTTCTTCGTCAAGGAGCTTCGCGAGCGACATTGATCATTGATAATCGTATTCAATGTACTTATGAAGCGAAGATGCAACTGAAGTTTTTCAATTCCTATTATGGATTCACTGGATGTTCTGATGGTTCACGTGTTGGTGAAAAAGTTCGCGTGGATTCAAGTGTGGCCATTTATCTTCGTGAAGCAAAAGGATTGCCTGCTACTTTATATGCTTCGATTAAAGTGTTCGATAAATATGTGAACGGTTTAAAAATTCCTGACGTCGCTGCAACGAAAGGACAGATTCTTCGTTTCGATGGAGAGCTTTGGGTTCCTTCAAATTATATTCCTGATGGACAGAGTGCTGGTGATGTTCTTCTTTGGGATGGGTCTCAATGGAGTGCTTCGAAAATCAGTGGTGTCGCAGGACCGCAGGGACCGCAAGGACCAGCAGGTCCACAAGGGCCAGTGGGTGAGCAGGGGCCACAAGGTCTTCAAGGTTTAGTTGGTCCACAAGGACCGATCGGTTTAACAGGAGCTCAAGGCCCGCAAGGACCTCAGGGACCACAAGGTCCTGCTGGTGCTAAAGGCGATGCGGGGCCGCAAGGTCTGCAAGGAGCTGTTGGTCCAATGGGGCCGATGGGGCTTCAAGGGATGGATGGATTGAAAGGTGACAAGGGTGATAAAGGCGATAAAGGTGATGTTGGTCCACAAGGTCCACAAGGACTTCAGGGTCTGCAAGGACTTCAAGGCCCTGCAGGTGTTGCAGGAGCTGTCGGAGCAAAAGGGGATAAAGGCGATCCAGGCTTAGTTTCTCTTACAGCTGGAGCGGGAATTGTCGGTGGAACAATTCTTGGAAATGGAGGAACGATTGCTGTGAATGTTGGTAATGGGGCCGGGCAAATTCCTCAAGTAGAAGCGAATGGAAAACTTTCTGCGAGCATTCTTCCGGACATTCAATCGCAGAAAATTGCTTTTGTTAAAGATATTAAAACGAGTGGTGTGAACGGCGGGACATGTGATTCAACAAAAGGTTGGGAACAAATCCGCGATCTGAATACTTTGAATGGCGATTCATCTTTTCTTTCGGTTGCAAGTAATACGATCACGCTTCCAGCTGGAACATATATTATTGAAGCAAGTGCACCTGCTTATCTTGATGGGTTTCATAAAGCAGCACTCGTCAATTCAGCAACAGGAGAATTTGTGCTTATTGGTTCTAATGCAAGATCGCACAGTACAGCAGGTGGGATGGAGCCTTCACTCATTCAAGGTCAAGTAACTCTTGCGGGCCAAACATCTTTTGTCATTAAACACAGATGTTCTGCAACTCTTTCTAACGTAGGATTCGGGACGGCGATTAATTTTGGTGTGGAAGAAGTTTACACGCAGGTGAAAATCACAAAGCTTAAGTAATTTAGTCGCGTTTTTTTAAATTCAATTTCAGGTTATGATAAAAGGATGAAGTCACTCTTCATCCTTTTTTTATTTTCGGTTTCTCCTTTTGCTCTCGCCATAGATATTGGTGACGGGACGGATGGGGCGTGTACATCGGCCATGTTGAATGCCGATAGCAAACGATCCTACCAATGCACGACTCTCACTATTAACTCCGCGGTCAATTTAAAAGCGGCCGGAGGATCCGTTCTCGTGATCAAAGTTCAAGGCAATGTTTCAATCACAGCTGCAGGTTCCATTGATATAAGTGGTGGTGATGGAGTGAACGGCTCAACTGGACCTGGAACAGCAGGTGCAATCGGCGGCCCTGGTGGAGGAAATGGAGGAAGTTCACAACTTTTAATTCCTCCGCGTGCAATCGGAAACACTACTGGTGATGGTCTTAGCGGTTCTGGTAGTGGAGCTGGCACAGGCGGATTATTTGTTGATGACGATCCAGCGCAAACCGGTTCCACTGGCGGCGGTGGCGGCGGGGGAAGTTTACTTGCAAAGAATGCAACTGAACCATCCAATGGCGATACACCCACAAACAGTCCAGCTCTTAATACTCGCGGAATAAACGGAACAAATCCATTAACAAGTGAAGCTCAATTTGATTCCACATTCGTTGGCGGTCCCGGTGGGGGAGCTGGCGGTGGTGGTTCGCAAGTTGCCACGAGAACAACGCTCTCTGGAGGCACTGGTGGCGGTGGCGGCGGTGCTCTTCGCATTGTCTCTGGTGGAAATATTAATATCGATGGAAATATTACTGCTAACGGTGGAGCCGGAGGCGGCGATGGAACTACAGACATTGCTGGTGGTGGCGGTGGCTCCGGTGGCATCATCTGGATTCAGGCAGCGGGTTCACTTACTGTGACATCTACTTTAAGTGCAGTTGGTGGAGCGCAGGGAACAACTTTGGTTGGCCCTGGAGATGGTGGAGTGGGAGGACTAGGGGGGATCAGACTCGACAGTGGAGGCGCTCTCGATACAACTCTTGCAACAACAAATCCACCTCATTATCATACGACATTTTCTCCAACGTCTGCTACATCTCCAATGACAACCAGACAATATTCAAGCTCAATTTCCTGCGCGAAAGTCGCTTTATTAGACAATCAAAAAAACTTCGCACTCAATATCATTTTAGGATTTATTATCGCGGCCGCGATTCACTTTGCTTCATCGAGAAGAAAAGCATAATTGATTTTTACACCGAAGGCAGTGAACTGATGTTTGGCATCTACTTTGTTCAAGCTCGACATATGCAGAAAAGGTCCAGCTGATATTTTTTTAGTCACATCAAATAATGTTTCTGCGGAAAAATCCAAAGCACCGGCGAATTTAATTTCGGCAAGCGACTGTGCTTTTTCAAAATCATAGCGGAGAAAAGCCCCAATCAAAGGAGACATCTGAGATTTATCCTGAACTGCCAAATTCACTTCTTCGTATAAAGTTCTTTTGGAAATCGAAAGCACAGGACCGTAATGCAAACGATCTTTGACAATATGGAGACGGAGATTGAAATCGGCATCGGTAAAAGTAAATTGATTAAAAACTTTTCCGCGCATTAAGGTGATATCAGTTGAAAGAAAAGTGAATTTACTTAGCTCAATTGGTTTCTGATAAAAAAGATGAAGACTATTCAAAACATTCCCACTGACATCCACTGAATAGGCCGAAGCTTTATTGGAGTAACTTAGATGATGAGGGGCCAGCCCTAATTTAAAGACTGTTTGTGGCAGATATTTCTGAGGCATCTGAACAATCGGTGGAGAAATAACTTCTGGAGCCTTTTCTTCTTCAAGAATCTTTTTTCGGCACTCTGTTTTGATCATTCTTCTTTTAGATGAACTTCCATTCTCTGCCGTAATCTTCCAATAGAATTCACCTTCTTCTAAGTTTATATCTTCGCAGTGGAGCGTGATTTTGGTATTGTTTATTTTTTTACTGAAGACTGTTTCTTTAAATTCAAGATCGCGAGCGACTGAAAAGAGATAAGTCTTCACATCCGGAATGGAATCCCAGTTGAATTCTGCTGAATCTTCATTCGTTTCAAGTATCGATTCTTTGTGCTTGGGAGAACCGAGTTCAATGGAAGGAGGCGGAGGAATTTCTTTTTCGGGTTTTTTCAAAAGCTCTTCATCGATACTTGTTTCAAGCGTTGCAACTTTCGAAAATTCGGTCCGGCGTCCCCAAAAATCTTCATAGCTCATCCGCCAGAAAAAAGTTCCTGACTTCGCTTTTTTCCAGACGATATGTGGAGTCGTTGATTCAATTTTAGTCAAAAGATTTTTTAAATCTTTATCTTCATAAACTTCGACAATGTACATTTTCGCGCGATTGTTAGCTGGAACATCCCATTCTGCTACAGTCACAGGTTCATCCGCCACAGCTTTTGCAATGAGAAGATCGATCAGCTGAAAGGACGACGAACTCTTTTCTTCGAGCACTTTCATTTTTATTTTGATAGCGGGAGAAATATCGGGTCTGGAAAGCGGAGGAGTGGGGCGGATCTCAACACTCACAGGACTTGAGTACTCCGTTTTTTCACCTTTCTTAATTTTCACTCGCCAGAAATATCGTCCTGTTTGCCCCACTGTTGTCGACAAAGCATTACTCTGACTCTCTTTCGTCAAGAGAACCTTTTCAAAAGATGGATCATTGGATAACTCAAACTCATAAAGAGCGTCAGCACTTGCAGTATTGTCCCATTTAAAAGAAACCGTCTGATCTGGTTTTTCCAGTTCAATCACCGCACCCTCCGAAGGAGCTTGAGCAATGCGAACCGGGGCCTTGATAGTAAATTTACCGCTAATTGTATTCGTTAAGACTCCGGACTCTGTTTCACCTTGAACACTCCACGATGTGTCGCCGTTATTCAAAGTTAGGGGAAAGGAGGTTGTTTCACTGGAAAATGTCTTCTCTTCGCCATTATTTTTAATTTTGATTGTGTATGTTATTCCGGAGTCCGGCCCATTCCAGCTCAGAAGCTGAGAAAGATCTTTGCCTGTATAATTGATTTTTTCCACCGATTCAGGAAGAGTGCTTTGAATGGAAATGGATTTCGCTTCAAGCACTGATAAGGTCGCTTGTGAGCTCCAGACTGCTTCCGGTCTATTTTCCTCATGCACTTTTACCTGAAATTTTATTTCGCCTGTTTTGTTGGCCTTGAATTCATAAAAATTCTTATCGAGTTCGATTGTCTCTGTTTTATCGCTTTCAATTTTTAGCTCAAAATGGCGAGCATCACCTTTTGCCCAGTGAAGAGTCGCAACCACATCCTTCTTTGGTCCCTTATAAAGAATTTCTCTATCGAGCTGGAGTGAAAGCGGGCGTTCCGCTTTTAAAGTGAAAGAGCGAAGAGGTGAACTGATGTCATCTTTCGAAAGAATTTTCCAGAAATAAGTTCCTTCCTGAGAAATTGAAGTTTCAAATGAATTTTGTGCAATCACTTCTTTCAAGACGATTTTTTGAAAAGCAGAATCTTTCGCGAGAATGAAAGTAACTGGACTTTTGCTTTCATCCAGCAAAGTCCATTCAAAATTCACTTTCTTTTCATCGGAAAAATAAGACACCAATCCAGTCGCCGGAGAGTTTAATACAAAAGGGATCTCTTTAACTTTGATCTCACCCGATTCCTTATTTTGAATTAACACTTGATTGGGTTTTAAAATTTCCGCTTTCTCACCCAACTTCAAACGAGCATTGCCATCTGTGATCAAGAATTTATTTTCTGATTTGCCTTGCTCTATCTGAACACTTGCTCCGCTGGATTCAATCGAATACTTTTTACCATTCATCAAAACGTCGAGAGTCTTCGCGTCCTTCGTTAAACGGGCCGTAAGATTTCCTTTTTCAAGGGAGACGGTATTCGATTTGATTCTTAAAAGAGAATTCTCGTAGAGTTGGACCTCTGGGCCATTGTTAAAATGAATCTTCGCTGAACTTTGGCCGTGCGTATAGATTTCGTCATTTTGGGCCAGACCTTCACCAACATCGGCATCCATCCAGCTTTGATAAAAATCCTTTTTCCTTTTAACGGTGTTCACTTGATCCGTAATTTGGGCAATTGAAATTTGATTTGAAAAATCGTGCGCGAAGTATTTTACCCCGTACAACATGTACAGACATAAACATGCAACGAAACTCATCAGAGCAATCAAAAGATTATCAAAAGATTTAAGTCTCATTTCTTTCCGCTAATAGGTAAAAACATAAATCTATTGTAACATTAGACATAAAAATAATTTGATATAGGAAGATTAATCTTGATCAGAAAAGTCAGATTCCCTTTGAAGTATAAATTCGTGGTCGTCATCACTGCGCTCCTTCTGCTCACGATGGGATTCTATCTGAATTACGCTCTTACTATTTTTAAAGAAGACAAAGCGGCAGATGTCTATTCTATTACCCTGACAAACTCCATCTCTGTGGCAGAGAGAGCGAAACTTCTTATGAACGAAGATGCCCAGGTGTTAACCGAATTGAAAGGGTCGTATAACTCCAGAGAAGAAATACTTCAAAAAATGGCGGTGATTTTTGCTCTGAGAGAATCAACTCTGGGAGTGAGCTGTCTTCACGGTCAAGAATTTATCAGTGAAGTCAACCATAAAAAATTAGAGCAATTGAATACTCAAGGTGAAGCCTTGGCGGAAAATCCGGGTGATACTTCCCTTGCTATTCTTCGCGGAATGACTGCTGGAGAAACAAGACTGGAAATGGCCCTGGTGAAAAAATTTCCTCCTCATTATTCCATTCTTAAAGCACTCGACAGCAACATGAAGTGCGCGATCCACGTTTCTTTTGAAAAGCTCATGCCGCTTATGAACGAGACGTTGAATTATGGAACTTATCTCCTTACAGACAGTGGTAAATTATTTTTCAAGCTGAACAATATTTCAGAGACAAAAAATATTTCCGCAATCGTTAAGGATAAAACCATCCAGGATATTCAGCAGGGGGTGAAGAAATTTACGGAAGACGGTGGCGCTGTCATTCGTGCCTTCTCAAAAGTTCCCGGGCTCGGCCTTATTGCCATAACAGAAATTGAAGAGAATAAAGCTTTTCTTGCTTCACGCGAACTCATCCAAAAATCATTTTATTTTGGAATTTTGATTCTCTCAGTTGCGGTGATTGCAGGCATTCTCTTTACAAAGCGAATGACTAAAAATGTGCAGACTCTGTTTCTTGCCACTTCTGAAGTCGCTGCAGGAAACTTCGACGTCAATCCCGTTGCAGAAGGAAGTGATGAGATTGGAGCCCTGACAGATTCTTTCGTCGATATGAAAAATAAAATAGTTCGTTTCATGGCCGAAATGAAAGAAAAGGCGAGACTGGAAAACGAATTGAAAGTCGCGCATCTTGTGCAACATTCTTTTTTCCCAAAACATGCAGTTATCAAAACAAAGTACAGTTTCGACGGTCACTACAGCCCCGCCTCAGAATGCTCGGGGGACTGGTGGGGATTTTTTGAACAAAATAAAAAAACAACGATCGTCGTTTGCGATGCTACCGGACACGGCGTTCCTGCCGCCCTGATTACAGCTGCGGCCCACAGCTGCATCTCTACACTTAAAATTGATTCGGAAAGAGGTTACATCTCTCCCAAAATTGTTCTGGAAAAATTAAATAAAGTCATTTCTTCTCTCAATTCTGAAATTCTCATGACGGCTTTTGCTTTGGAAATCGATGAAGAAAATAATCGTTTTGTGTACTCCAATGCTTCTCATATGACTCCGTTTCTTTTACAAAAAGGCAGCGAAGGTTATGGCAAAGAGGGAGTTGTTCCTTTGCAGGAAAATAACGGGAAACGCCTGGGCGAATCGTGGGATTCTGAATACGAAGAAAGCACGCATTCACTTCAAACAGGTGACAGAGTGGTGCTTTTTTCAGACGGTATTATTGAAATGGCCGTCAACGGAAAGGCGTGGGGACAAAGAAATTTTTTAAAGAGTCTTTTTAAAGCAGCTCCTAAAGATGCAAGTGGAATGGTTCATGCTGTTTTAGAAGATTTTAAAGAGCACTCTAAAGACGAGCCTCTTCAGGATGATATCACTCTTGTTTGCGTCTCAATTGATCTTCCTCGTCCGGTTATTGAAACTGTCGAGCAGGTTGAATTAAATCAAAATGACATCTCCAACCATTCCGTTGTTATCAGCAAACTCTGCAATGAAGAAAATATTACGAGACTTCTTCCTTTGAAAAACATCAATCATGTGATCGGATTCAACACCATTGATTTAGGAAGAGAGGCTAAGTTTGTAGAGATCCTGGAAAGCCAGACTGAATTTAATCTCTCTGCTTACATCAACGATACTTATAAAAAGAAATTATGGACATTAATAAGCAACAAGAAAATTCCGAATGTGATTGCAGAACTGGATGAAACTCTCAAAATCGATTTTGAAAAAGATCTTACGGGGGCCATTCAACCGGAAGGGTTGCGATTAGTCACTGAAGAACTCTTATCCAATGCTTTTTATCATTCAAAAGGTGAAGATCATCCGGTTAAGCGCGGAGAAGAAATTTTGCTTACTCCGGACAAGGAAGTCGAATTTCTTTTTGCCGTTAATGATGAATATGTGGTCATTGGAGTAAAAAGTCCTACGGGAATTTCTTCGAAAGAAAAAATTCTTAAAAGCATCCAGCGCGGCTATCAGGAAAAAACACCTGTCGCGGGAGAAAACGGAGCTGGGTTAGGCCTCTACATGGTTTACGAAGGCTGCAATCAGTTCTGGGTTGTTAATGGTGGATCTGGTGGTGGTCAGATTATTTGTGTCTTTGAAAAATTTAATCGTTATAAGCAGGCCCGCGAAAGAATCACTTCTTTTCACTATATGGCCAAGGAGATAAAGGGATGACTCAGAAATTAACAATCAACTCAAGAATTTTGAGCGATGAAGCTCATATTGAACTCGCCGGAGTCATTGATGAAGATGCAGCTTTCGATAAGATCAAAAATCTTCAGATGAATAGATATTTTTTCGATTTCAATAAAATAACGATGATTAATTCATGCGGTATCAGAGAATGGATTAAATATCTTCAGGAGATTGAAGGCGCTCGAATTACTTATCTCAATTGTCCACAAATCATTATTGAACAAGTAAACATGGTTCATGGTTTCATCAAGAAGGGAATCGACGTGGAATCTTTCTATGCTCCGTACTTTTGTCCGAACTGCGACACCGAGAAGAAAATACTTTTGAAAAACACAGAAGTTTCAAATTTTAAGGCCCCAGTAAAACAGTGCAATACATGTAAAGGCGATCTTGAATTTGATGCTATAGAAAAACAATATTTCAGCTTTTTGAGCCAAGGAAAATAGAATGGATTCTTTTGAATTTCTTGACGACCTTTTTGAACCAGTGGTCGTTGCTGATCAAACAAATGGGATTGTCTATTTCAACTCTAGTTTTTTGACGCTGTTTAAGACGACACCGAGAGCGATGAAAAAAACCGAAGACTATAAAATGTATTTTTCGGCCATTGTTCCGGACTTTCCTTCATTTTTTGAAGAATTGCAGAAATCACAACAGGCCATAAGTTCTGAATTAACTTTTTTTCTGGAAGGCACTCTTTGCACGATCATCATCAAAGGTGTTGTTAAAGATTCAGGTCACACCATTCTTCTTTTCAAAGATGTCACTGTTGAAAAACAACTCAACGATAAATACCGAGCTCAACTTGAAGAATTGAAAAATACTCATGCTCAAATTATTCAATCTGATAAATTAAAAGTCATCGGGGAGATGACGGCCAATATATCACATGAGATTAATAATCCGCTAACTGTGGCCGTGGGAAATGCGGAACTCATCTCATTTGCTCTTGAATCGGATGATCTGAACAAGCAAAGAGATCAGATCCAGAACTTTCACCGCAATATTGAACATTCTCTCGAACGCATTAATAAAATTATTACGAATATGAAAGAGTACCTCCATAAGAATGAAGAGAAAAAAGAATATTGTAATGCTCAGGATATTATTGAGAAGGCCAGAACATTTGTGTCGCCTTCATTAAAAGGAACTGACATCAATGTCGAAACACGTTTTATCGGTAAGGCACCCATTCTTTTGGTCAATCAGGTAAAGATCGAACAGGTTCTTGTTAATCTCATCAATAACGCAATTGATATTTTAAAAGAAAAGAATATTTCTCAGCCGAAGATCAATGTTGATTGCGAAGTAGATGCAGGCGGAAACTTTGTGTACATCACTGTCAGTGATAACGGCCCGGGGATAGCGCCTGAAGATAGAGAGAAAATCTTTCAGACTTTTTTTACAACAAAAGATATGGGGAAGGGAACTGGCCTTGGTCTTTCCATTTCCAATAGAATTATTCAATCGCACCAGGGAAAAATTGAATTACTCGATACTAAGAAAGGAGCAAGCTTTCGAATTACTCTTCCGGCGATCGGTATCGCTGGTCATATGAATGGCAATTGGGAACGCATGATGAGCGACAACGAAAATCTGAAGCGGGTTCTTGTCGTCGACAACGAAATCAATATTCTCAATCTCTGTATGAATTTTCTGAGCGATGGAGATTTTCATTTTTTAGGAGCGACGAGTGCAGAGGAAGCGGTGGCGGAACTGTCCCGATCAGAAGTAGACCTAATTATTTCTGACTTAAAGATGCCAGGCATGGACGGGGAAGAGTTCATACGAGAAATCAGAAGAAAAAACATGATGGCCCCAGTCTTATTTATGACCTCTAAAGATTACGTTGATAAATACAAATCACTTAAAGATGAGTTAGGATTAAAGGGCATCATTCTTAAGCCGTTTACAAAAGAAGAACTAACTGGGGCGATTGGCGCTGCTTTAAAATAAAATGAATAGTTTAAAAAAACTTACCATTCTAGTTGTCGACGATGACCCAAAAGTCAGAGAGCTGATTCAAAATTATTTCACCATGAGAAGTGAAGATATTAATTGTGTTATGGCCGCGGACACTCAGCAAGCAGTGATGAAGCTCTCCAATCAGGAGTTTGATATTGTTTTAATCGACAATGTGATGCCCGGAAAATTAGGAATCGATTTCGCGGTCACTTTGAAAAGATCTATTAAGTATGGCAAATTACCAATTGTGCTTATGTCAGGCGCTCTTCAGCAGGATGATGTTTTAAAGGCGATAGATGCCGGTATAAAAGACATTCTGGTCAAACCTTTTTCTCTCAAACAGCTCAACGAAAAAATTCAGCGCGTATTAAAAAAATCTTAAACTGAAAGTATTGATTGAGAAAGTTTACAAATTATCAGTAAAGTTAAAAATCTTTGCCCCGATAAAGTTTTAAGTAAAAATAAAGAAGCAGAAGTTAGAAAAGAGGTCGACATGAAAAAAGTTTTGATCGTTGATGATGAAAAAGACATCAGACTTATTTTTGAAGAAATTTTCAGAAACGAGCTTGGTTTTGACAGCGTGACATTTGCTGGTGATGGTCTGGAAGCCTATACAGAATGTACGTTGCAGAAATTCGATATCATTACTTTGGATCATCATATGCCTTTTTTAAAAGGGGCAGAATTTTTAACAGCATTGAGAAATAAACCTGGAATTAATCAACATACACCAGTGATTATGATTTCTGCTTATTTGCCTGAGCTACCAGAAACAATCAAGACCATTGAGAATACTTATTTCATGGATAAGCCGGTTGATTTCACAAGATTAAGTCGATACGTCAACATGTCTGTTAAGTAAAAAGGATTTGGTGAAATGAAAATTGCGGACAAGCCACTGAATGAAGCGGAGAGAATCGCGGTTTTAAAAAAATACGAAATTCTCGATACTGAAGCCGAAGCGCAGTTTGATGACTTAACGAACCTGGCCTCTTATATATGTGGGACTCCCATTTCTCTAGTTTCTCTAGTCGATTCAGAAAGACAGTGGTTTAAGGCGAAAACTGGCCTTGAAGCAAGTGAAACCCCTCGCGATATCGCCTTTTGTGCACATGCTATTTTAAACGATGAAATATTTGTAGTGAATGATGCTACAAAGGACGAAAGATTTTATGATAACCCTCTTGTTAGTGGTTCTCTTCGTTTGCGCTTCTACGCCGGAGCTCCTTTAATTGATAAAAGCGGCCATCGACTGGGATCATTGTGTGTCATTGATCAACGGCCAAGAGAGCTGACAAAAGAGCAGCTTGAGTCTTTGAAGACACTTTCAAAAATTGTTGTTGCTCAGATGGAACTTCGTCTTGAATTGAAGTTGCAAATTGAAAGGGAAGCCTTTATTCAAAAACAATCACTGCAGATGCTTCAGTCAGCGAAAATGTCTGCTCTCGGAGAAATGGCAGGTGGTGTGGCCCATGAGATAAATAATCCTCTTGCAATTATTCAGGGCAAGGTTTATCTCGCTCAAAAGTTACTCAGTCATCCAGAAGCCAATAAAGAAAAAATTCTAGATGGGCTTCGTCGAATAGAAGCGACGACAGAAAGAATTGCAAAAATTGTCAAAGGGCTTCTGCACTTTTCACGGGATACTGGTCATGCCAGTATGGAAATGATGACTCTGGAAAAAATTATAGAAGAAATTATGGTTTTGTCAGAAGAAAGACTTCGCTTGAATCAAGTTGAATTCAGAATAAATCAAGTTGATAAAGTAGAACTCGAATGCAGACCAGTTCAGATTTCTCAGGCCCTAATTAATCTCTTAAATAATGCCTATGATGCTGTCTTTGGAATGCCAAATGCGTGGATTGAACTATCTGCAGTTTGTAAGGATGATCTGATCACTATTACTGTGACTGACAGCGGAGCGGGGATCCCGGATGAAATTGCAGAAAAGATCATGCGTCCATTTTTTACTACAAAAGGCGCTGGAAAAGGAACAGGACTCGGACTTTCCATTTCCAAGGGATTGATTGAAGATCATGGTGGCCAGCTTTATTATGACAAGAACTCAGAGCACACAACGTTTGTCATAACGATTCCTCGCTTTCAAAGACTGGATAGAAAATCAGCCTGATTCTAATGCTGTTCTTTTTTATACTTTAAATTCTTTAACTGAATTTGAAAATCATCCGGACTAAGATTGAATTCAACAGTAGCGTCGATGCTGATCGTTTCACAATTTTCTGTGCACTTAGGAATGGAGCCATCCACAAAAAGTTTGATGAATTGTTCGCCGTCGAGTTTTTCCAGCCTATAAATCAAGGCCTTGTTGTAAAGAGTCTGCCTTTGGACCCAATTCAATTTTTTATTGATTTCATCACGGAAAACATCTTTTAAATCAAAATGTTTGATAAGAGATGTTGAACGAGGAGTTTTCTCTATAATAAAAGCGTCGCTGAAAAAATTATCCCATTTCCAATTCTGGCTCAATAGTATGGCCGTCTGATTCTCGCCAAGTCCCGGGACATCGGGAATTTTAAGCATAGTTACTGAGTAATGATTTCCCAGAGAATAGTTCCCGATTCTTCCAAAAAAAGACTGCGAAGGAATTTCAGAAAGAATGATTTCTCGTTCAACGTCCACCAAATAATTGACGAACATATTATCGTATTTTTTCAAGAATGCATCGATAGATTCATCGCTTTGTTCAATTGTCTCAAAATCGACAGGTACATCTCTCACGCCCCAGGCGATGGCCAGTCCATCAGGTGTAACTGTTTCAGGATTAATTCTGTACCATCGAGTGCGAGCGTAAGAGGCTTGGGTTAGAAGAAATAGTCCGAGAATGATCAGTATTTTTTTCAATTTAAACTCCTTTAACAATTTATTGGCGTGACTCGTGACTATAGAGCTGCTCTAAACTTCCGGCCACGCCATTTTATATAGAAAAAAACTCTGTTTGATGAAGAGATAATATATTTCTCAAGGTGGCTTCACTCTGCCAAACTCTCGTTCTGCGTGAATCGCCAGAGATTGGAGGAGGAGAAATGAAAGCACAAAAAGTAGCGGCCTTAGGTTTTTTTTTGTTCGCAATAACAGTCAGAGTGAACGCTACGCTTTTGGATTTAAAAAGCACCTCTACAAAGAATTTTTTGATTTCGACAGCACAGACTGGATGTATGCCCAAAGGAATCAAACTGGATCCAATCGGGACTTCTCTCTATGTGGCGGAGATGTGCGGGAAGATAATTCCCTCGACAGGGAAGAGAGTCCCATCAGCGTCTATCTTCGATCTGGAGACGAAGAAACTTTCTAAAACCATTGTCACTCCTGTGGGATCGCGAGAGGGCATTTTTGCTAACACGGAAGTAGAATTTTCTCTCGATGAACAATGGGCCCTCATAACCCGAGCTGAAGGTGACAGCAATTCTGAAATTTATAAGAACATGGGGCTCTTAACCATTGTAGATACGGAATTACAAAAAGTTTCTAAATATGTTCCTCTTTATGGTCAGGGCTCGAAAATTATAGCGACTAGACCATTTGTTCCCGGCGAATCTCCTCGCAAACAAATTGTTTATGTTGCCAATTACTTCACTGACGATATCAGCATAGTCGACGTTGCAGGACTTCACCGGGATCTTATTCTCGACGGTTCTTCTTTGTATAAAGGCAAAATTGAATTACACACAAATTTTAGAAATCCACATTCGCATGCTTATTTCATCGCTCCCCGTGGAATTGCCTTCACGCCGGATGGAAAATACGCCCTTATTCTGGCCACTGAAACGGGAAGTCTGATTATACTCGATGCTGTCAATCATCGCCAGATTGCCGAACTCGCTCCGATCAGCACGCAGACAGCGGGAAGAGAACTTAATGTTCGACATGTGGTTGTTTCAAGAGATGGATCGACTGCCTATCTTAGTCACATGCGTGGAAATGCTGTTTCTAGAATAAATTTGCAAAAACTCATTAAGGCCGTAGAGAGTCTTCCAACGAAAGGCCCGAATGCAACACTTCCTGATTCGCTTTGGGATGAATTACTGATTCCTTTTAAAACAAGTGCAGGACCAAAAAAGATTTTAGTTCTTGAATCTTATCCAGCTGATCACCCTAATTTTCCAGCTAAAAGCTGGTCTCTTGCTCATCCAAATACAATTGTTCTGGATCCTGTGAACAATCGCTATCTTTACGTTTCAAGTAGAACAACGACGAGTGAAAACGATGCCAAAGTTGATCCTAAAATTATGGGCAAAATCGATATCATTGATCTGGAAAAAGATCGAGTGGTCTACACTCTTGTGGGGGGCGCACAGCCAACGGCACTGGAAGTGAGTCACGATAACCGCGTTCTCATTTCCAGTGGATTTATTAATGACCGTTTGTATTTTTTTGATTTGAGAAAAATTCTGTCACTTTATGAGAAAGGTGAATGATTAAATTTTCAAAGCATCAATCAGCAATTCATAGTTAGGCTCGTTTACGAGGTCTGCAACCTGTTCTGTGTATTTGATCTCATTTTTATCGTTAATCAAAATGACAACTCGAGAGCAAAGTCCACGAAGGGGGCCATCGGTCATTTGTACTGGATAATGTTTGAAGAAATCTGAGCGAAAGAGTGAACCCATCTCTACATTTTTAATGCCCTCAGCTCCACAAAAACGATTGTGAGCAAAAGGAAGATCCATTGAAAGATTAATGATTGTAGTGTTACCAAAATCTGCGACATCTTTATTAAATTTGCGCACGCTCATGGCACAAGTCCCGGTATCGATGCTTGGGAAAATATTTAAAATTTTATTTCCCTTATAAGAATAAAGATTCACTTCACTTAAATCAGTTTTTGTAAAAGTGAAATCATGGGCAATGGAACTTACATCGGGAAGAGTTCCGTAAGTATGTATGTCCTGGCCTCTCAAATGAATTTTAGTCATCCACGTTCTCCTTGGTTTAAACTTTTAATAGTATAGCTCAGAGAGAAGAAAGAGACTAGGTGATTGGGAGTTCTATCACAAAACGAGTGTGAGGATTTTTCGAATCGTAATAAAGCTTTCCTTTATGTTCTTCAATAAGACCTCTTGAAATGGAAAGCCCGAGCCCGGTTCCTTTCCCAACTTTTTTAGTTGTAAAAAAAGGAGTCATGATTTTTTCCAGCAAGTGCGGAGGGATCCCTGGACCGCTGTCAGTGATGGCGATTCTGCAAAGTGGCCCATCCTTTGAAACATCGACTTCTACCCAGCGTTCATCTAAAAATTCAACAGCGTCGTAAGCATTGTTTAAAAGATTAATTAACACCTGAAGTAATTGAGAAGGCTTACCCATGATATAGGTTTTTTCTTCCAGCTGACTATTAAACTTTAACTCCACCGAATTAAATCGGTAGCGCTCTTTACTCAGTTCCAGTGTATCCATGATCAGTGGAAGAACTTCTATCTGCTCCATGTTATCTTTTTCAGCATTGCGAGAAAATGCGCTCAAGCCTTTTATGATGGAAGCAATTCTCTTGGCAGTTGTTTCGATGACACTCAAGCTTTCAAGTTCCGTGCGAAAATCGTCCGTGTATTGAGATTCCAGACGCCGCTTTAGTTGTGCTACTTTTCCGATAATAATAGCGAGAGGATTGTTGATTTCATGAGCTATACCACCGGCCATTTCCCCCAACGATGACATTTTAGCTGCGGCCACTAATTTTTCTCTCTGAGCATTGAGAGAACTTTCGGTTTGTTTTCTTTCTGTAATATCGCGCACACTTGCGTGAATACATTTTTCACCGTCGTAGTTAAACACCGTCAATGTGACTTCTGCAGGGAAGACTTCACCCGACTTCTTTTTATGGAGCCATTCAAATTGAATGCGACCTGTTTCAAAGGCCCTGTTGATATAATATACAGACTTTGCTCGAGAATCGGAGCCATCTGGCTGCAACGGTGGAGAAAAATCGGAAGGATGCATATTTATAAATTCGTCTTTTTTCACATATCCAAAAACTAAGAGGGCCCGGCTGTTACAATCGATTAAGCGATCATGCTGCCAAAGAAGAAGAGCATCAGAGGAACTGTCATAAACAGTCTGTAGTCTTGAACGTTGTCGTTCTAATTCATGTTCAGCCTCTTTAAAAGAGGAGATATCTGAAATGGTTCCGATTATGCGAAGAGGGACTTGATCAACATCTCTTTTGACAATCATCCCGCGGCTTAAAATCCATTTGTATGGGCCATTTTTTGTTTTTACTCTTTGTTCAACAATAAATGGTTTTCCGTTTTCAAAATGCTCTTTCATTGCAAGTGAAACTTTCTGTTGATCATCTGGATGGAGAAAGCGAAGCCATCCTTCGAGCCCTCCAGGGAATTCTAAATTGTCATAACCCAAAATTTCTTTGAAGCTATCAGAAAATTTGAAAAAACCACTGGGAATATCCCAATCCCAGGCGCAATCGCCGGCGCCTTGGAGTGCATATTTCCACAATTCTTCGCTCGCTTTTAAGTCCGAGGTCTTTTGCTCGGCCAACTGGAGAGCACTACGTTTGACGTTTTGAAGTGAGACGATAAAAAATCCAATTAATAAACTAATGACAGAGGAAAAAGCTCCGGCCCAAGATGAGAAAGCATCCAGGGATGAATAAAAGAGAGGGCTTCTTCTGAATGAAAATTCAAAGAGACGATTTCCAACTCTCAGAGAACTTCTTTGTTCATTGTCAGAAGGAACGCTGGAAAAATCTGGTGAGGACGCGAGAAGTTTTCCATCTTTGTCGGTCACCTGAAAAAGAATTTCTTTATAGGTATTCTCGCTGAAGATGGAATTGAAAAAGGGTTCTGCTTTAAGAGGAGTGTAAATCCAGCCTTGAATTCTCTCCCTTCTTTCATCAATATTTTTTGGAGTCGGGCCTTTTGTATATAAGGGGTAATAAAGAAGAAAAGCGGCTCCCTTGTGAGGATCATCGACGAGTGTAATTTTTTCTGTAATCGTCGGCGTACCTAGATCGCGGGCGAGATCTGCTCCTGATTTTCTTATTTCTTCTGAAGCTAAATCTAAACCAATTTTAATTTTATTTTTTTCGCTAGGCTCAATATAAGTGACGATATAGAGATCTTCATTGAGATTTGCTTTCTGGATTTCAACGGCACTAAGATCCGGGAGAATATGATAAGAAAAATCGGGAGCGTTATCTTTCCTTGCTTTTTTTATAAACTCATCGAGATTCTTGCGCTTAACTTTAAAGACAACTCCCAGTCCATCGATCCCCGGAAGCTTTGAATCGAATTCACTATGAGAAAGAAAAGATTTCCATTCTTCTCTTTCTACTGTTTCACTCGCTGCAAATAATCCTGTTCCGCTCTGGAGTGCTGAGAAATAAAGATTGAGTCTGGCCTCAACGATGGGTTCAACGGTTCCGACAATTTGACCGAAATGTTTTTCGGATTCGTGAATGGATTTCAAATAAAAGCCAAAAAAGAAAAGTCCAGCGAGAAGCCAAGAGATAAAGAGAACCAGCCCCGGTTGTTTGAGCGGATAATTTTTCTTTAAATCTGTCATCATCAATGAACAGAGACCAATACTCAGTGTAAACAATTCAAGATTGATCAAATTGGAATTCAGAGATCCGTGTTTAAAGACTCCAAATCCAAACTTGGCCGAATACACACCGAAAATAGAAATGAGGACGGCCGTGAGTGCGATTCCTTTTTCTCCAGATGCAGCGACCACCCAAAAGAGAAAGGGAAAAACAAAAAACATATAAGTCGATCCCTCACTGCGGATAAAAATAAGCCACATGAGAAAGAGACCGCAAAGAGAGATAAGAAGAAGATGCAAAGGTGTCGGTCTTTTTTCTTTTGAATCTTCAGTTTTTGTCAGAAACGCAAGGATGAGAGGAAAGAAAATGACTGCGCCGAGTGAATCCCCCGTAAACCAAGTGATCCACAGATATTGAAATTGTTCCCAACTTGCACTGTCGATTGCCACGAGAGCAATACTTCCAATACTTGCACTGATGAAGGCCCCAATAAAGGCCGCACTTAAAATACCGACAGTTCTTTTGTGAAGACCAAACTGACCGGACTTGCTTAGAAAAAAATTTAAAACCATCAGGCCGACAATTCCATGCAATGTATTACCAATCGTAATGAGAAGACTTCCTGCAAAAGAAACATCGTTGGCGATGTTGGCAAGAAAAGCACCCGCTGCAATTGCGGGCCAGTATTGAAGTCCCGCAAAGAACAGGACGCCAAAAGATAAACCGGTAGCGGGCCAGAAAGGAGAGACGGCGTGATTTAAAGTCGCTAGAGACAAACCGATTCTTGCGACGAGAAAATACGCCAGCGCGAAAAGGATGGCCTTCCAGAGGAGGAAAGGTTTTTGTGAATCATTCTTTACTTTAAACATTGAAACTATAGGTTTACCATTTTCTCTTTAAATACCATAGAAATTATTGAGCCTTGTTGGAGAATATTAGATTATGTTGATGAGTGATCGTTTCAAAGGAAGTCTTCTTGGTCTTGCTATTGGAGATGCACTCGGAGCTCCTATCGAATTTGAAAAGCGCGATGCATATACTCCGGTGACTCACTATCGTGAAGGTGGACCTTTTCAATTAAAGAATGGCCAATGGACCGATGATACAAGTCTCGCTCTTTGTCTTGGTTACAGTCTCATTGAAAAAAAAGAATTTGCGCCTGCCGATATTATGAAGCGATTTCATTCATGGTGGCGCGAAGGGTATATGAGCTGTACCGGGCACTGCTTTGACATAGGTAATACAACAAAGGCTGCCTTAACCCGTTTCGAAGAAAAAGGAGAACTCTTTTCAGGCGCGCCAACTGATCCCGCTACCAATGGCTCGATCATGAGACTTGCCCCTGTGCCGCTTTTTTTCCATCGAGATATTGAAAAAACTCTTTTTTTTGCAGGGGAAAGTTCAAGGTTGACTCATGCCCCTTTACCTTGCATCGATGCCTGTAAGGCCCTTGCTCTGTTTATCCACCGGGCGCTCTCTGGTTTACCAAAAGAAGATATTCTTCATTATGAAAGAGGAATGCTTGGAGAGGTTTCCGCCGAAATTGAAACGGTTCTTTTGGGTTCCTATAAGAACAAAACACGTGAAGACATTTCGGCGGCAGGCCTTGCTCACACATGTCTCGAAGCTGCACTCTGGGCCTTTTCTCAGACAGATAATTTCAACGATGGCGTTTTACTCGCCGTTAATTTAGGCGAAGATTCGGATACGACAGGAGCTGTTTTCGGACAGCTCGCCGGCGCTTATTACGGAGCCCATACTATAAAGGCAGAGTTCATCGAAGGTCTTTGGGAAAAGGAATTAATTGAAAAACTTGCACTCAAGCTCTTTGATCATTTTAATTGTTTTTATTACGAGGGAGAAAACCCAACCGTTGATCTCATCGTTTTAAATCCTGCAGATGAGATTCTTTTAATCAGAAGATCGAAAAATTCCGCAGCTTGTGCCGGAATGATGGCCTTTCCCGGTGGGTTTATCGATTCAGAGGCAAAACAAGGTGAGCACTGGAAAGCCGGTCTGGAATCGCCCGAGAAAGCGGCCTTGCGAGAGCTTCATGAAGAAACAAATCTAAAACTTTCAGAAGCAAATATTTTATCCGTTGGAGAGTATTGCGGGCATAACCGCGATCCGCGCGATAACGAAACTTCATGGTCTAAAACTCACGCCTTTGTTTATCGCATCGATCAAAAAACTTACGATAACCAGAAAAAGATGATCCGTGGAATGGATGATGCCGATGAGGCCAAATGGATCTCGCTCAGTGAAGCGCGCAAAATGAAGCTGGCCTTTGATCACAATCAAATCTTAGAAGATGCACTAAAAATAATTTTAGCGGGAGCAGAGGACTGATCTCAAATCACCCGATGGATCGATGAAAGCTTTTGTCCCGTACATTTTTGTGACGTAGGCCATGACTTCTGACGACTCTTTTCCAACAGGACTGATGACGGCGCCCGTGCGAAGCGTGGGTGTATAACCAACTCCAAAGATAGAGGCCTTTTCATTTTTTGTACGACCTTTTGACAAACCCAAATAAGCAACTGGCCCCGTTCTTCGAGCGATACCTGCCTGTCCTGCTACAAAATTTCCCAATGAATAAAGAATCAATCCTTCTCGACCATCCTTTGTGACGATTTTTTCCCATGGTTGAAGCACATGAGGGTGCGATCCAATGACGGCAGTGGCCCCATAGTCGATATATTTTCTACCGTATTCTTTTTGTGAGGCTTCGGGGGATTGAGAGTACTCAGTTCCCCAATGGGTGAAAACAATAATTGCATCTATATCTGATCGGTCGTGCAATGTTTTAATCAGGCCCAAAATTTTTGTCGCGTTTTGATAGCAGTTGAGAATTTGCTTTTTCGAATCGTTATTTCCGTTGGTCATCTCGGTGCAGCCGATGAAGGCCGCGCGGATACCGTTAATTGAAACCGTTTTATAAAAGTCCCCCTCGGCATCTGAACTTTTTCGAACACCGACAACAGGAAGCCCGGCCGCTATTGAGGCAGAGATGGTTTTATCAATTCCCACCCAGGTTCTGTCGAGAGCATGATTGTTTGAACTTGTTAAAAGATCAAAACCTGAATTTTTCAGATCAGTGAGAATACGCGGATGGTAGTTGAAAGAAAAATGAGTTCCTGAATAAACATAATCATCGTAAACAAAGCCAATATCGCCGTGATCTTTTCCGCTACTATCTATCCCCATGGCCGCAGGCCCTTCTAAATTGCCTACGCTGAAATCCGCCTTTTTAAAAAGTGGCACTGCCTTTTTCCAGAGTTGAGTGAAGTGTTGAGTTTCCTTTGCGACCGTTTCATAGAGTGCTTCGTGAATTAAAATATCACCCACAAAAGAAATGACAGCTTCCGTTCTCTCTGTCTGGCATGCCGTTTTGAAACTCAGATCTTTGTCTGAGGCCAAAAGCGAAAAAGAGATGAGATAAAAAAAGAGGAGAGCTACAATTTTCATATTACACTTGCCCCATATTAGACCTGCCAAAGCGCATCTATAAAAAGCGAATCCGGATCTTTGAAATTGGAAATGGATTTGAATCCGCCGACTTCACTGATTTCATTAATTTCTTTTTCAAGAAATTTAAAAGAATACTCAAGATGAATAGGCTCAAAAGCTTCAAAGTGAAACGTTCGATTTAAAGCAGCGATAAAGACATCCTGTTCTGTAAGGGAAATGAGATAACTTTCCATGGCCCCTAGTTCAGGATTATAAAAGGCCTGGTGTTTAAATTGTTCAATATTAAATGTGCCGCCGAGTTCGCTGTTGATCCGCTTGAGAAGATTCAAGTTGAATTGAGCGGTCACTCCTTCACTGTCCGAGTAGGCGCGCGTGAGTTGGTCAATATCTTTTTTAAGATCAAAACCGATGAGTAGATAATCTTTATCGCGTAGATGTTTTCGAACCTGCCTCAGTAAGTGAAGACTTTCTTCTCTGCTGAAGTTGCCGATGTTTGATCCTAAAAAAAGGATGATCATTTTATTTTCAGACTGCTTTCGTGCAAAGGACAATCCTTCGATGTAATCGGCCACAATGCCATGAAGAGAGAGATTGTTCTTAGGGCCGATATTTTCTTCCAGAAGATGAAGCGCTTCTTCTGAAATATCGATGGGCATGAAGTTAACTTTAATCCCTTTTTGCAAAAAACTATCAATCAGGATTTTTGTTTTATGACCGTCTCCAGCACCTAGTTCGACGAGATCGATTTCACCGGAGCCTATGATGTCAGGCAGAGAATCTTTGAGACTTTCCAGAATTTTGAATTCAGTTCTCGTTGGATAGTATTCATCCAGCTTCGTAATTTTCTGAAAAATCTGACTGCCGTAATCATCATAAAAATATTTTGAAGAAATATTTTTAGGATGTGAAGAAAGACCCGCTTCGACATCTTGAGCAAAATGTTTTCTCTCAAGATCTTCACTTTTTTCGGTGTCAAAAGTTAATCGGCTGATCTTCACGTTAAATCCCTGGCGAGGGCAATTCCAGAAAACATCCAGCGCTGATCAGGTTCATAAAAATTGCGATAGGTTTTGCGATAATGGCCCGCAGGAGTGGCAAAACATCCACCTCTTAAGACAAACTGATTGCACATAAACTTTGCATTGTATTCCTGAACTTCACCTTCAAAGGGTTTAAAGCCCGGGTATGGAGAGTAGTGACTGCTCGTCCAGCTCCAAAGCTGCGATTGAAATGTTTTAGGATTTTGTGGATGGTAGTGTGTCTCTGACGTTTTCTTCATTCCCGCTTCAGCTTCACAAATTTCAAACTCGGCCTCTGTGGGGAGGCGCAATCCCATCCAGCGCGCAAACGCATCAGCTTCGAAATAACTGATGTGGCAAACGGGAGAAGCGGGATCAAGAGGAGTTTCGCCATAGAGCGTGAATTCCATCCATTCATCATCTTTTTTCTGCCAGTAGAGAGGTGAACGTATTTTTTTTTCTTTGATCCAATCCCAACCTTTTGAGAGCCAGAGTTTTGGCTGCTCATATCCTTTATCCTGAATAAAGTGAAGGTATTCACCATTAGTGATCATATGATCGCTAATGGCAAAACTATTGAGATAAACTTTATGAGTCGGAGTTTCATTATCGAAAGCGAAGTGTTTTTTGCGATCGGCCCCGACTTCATAAACACCTTCTGAGAATTCAATCCATTTTTCATCGTAAGTCTTTTTTGTGCGCAAATCTTTGTTTGAATAGGCCGGCAACATAGGATTGGCCCCGAGAATATTTTTTATATCCATCAAAAGCAATTCCTGATGTTGCTCTTCGTGGTTAACGGCCAACTCCATCATTGAGTTGAGCACGGAGGAATCCGCATTCAGCCGATAGTAAGCGAGAACTTTTTCATCAACGGCGTTTCGATAGTCAAAAACTTCTTTAACTGAGGGACGTGAAAGTCTTCCTCTTTCTCCTTGAACCCAATGTTCGCCGAGACCTTTATAGTAAGAATTGAATAATTTTCTAAATCCGGGATGGTGAAACTCGTAGGAGGGAATCTGTTTTTTTAAAATGAGTTCTTCTAAAAACCAAGTTGTGTGACCTAAATGCCACTTCGGCGGACTGACTTCTTCCACTGGCTGGACTACGAAATCTTCCGTCTCGAGAAAGGAGCAAATTTCTTCTGTTCTTTTACGGGCGTTAATGAATTTTTTTTCAAACATAGAGGGCCTCACAAGTTATCCCGCTATACGATGATTCATTAATTCCTTTTTTAATAATACTTTTTGTCTTATGAATAGCTAAGAAAACCTTTTTGGTTCATTCGTTATCAGTGATAAAATTTATGAAAATGATAAGATTATTCTATCTGATATTTCTTGTTCTGTTCGCAGGGGAGACTCTCTTTGCTTCTGAAGCCCGGCTCGATTTTGGAGCTGGACCACTGGCGGTCTCAGGAAATCATTACAGAGGTAGTGATCAATCAAAAGTTTGGGTTTTTCCCATTCCTTATTTTTCTTATAAGTCCGAAAAACTTGAAGCTGAGCCTTCCTTCATCAGAGGAATTATATTCCATAACCACTGGCTCGCCTTCAAACTCAGTCTCGTGCCTGGACTCAATGTAGAGAGCAAAGACAACCGCGCTCGTGTCGGTATGCCTTCGCTAGATTATTCAGTCGAAGTAGGGCCAATGGCCATCGTCCGTTTGTGGGAAAGCTCAGATCAAGAAGTGCGAATAAATTTTGAAATGCCGGTCCGAGAAAGTTTTGCTTTGAGTTTCAAAAAAATAAAACCAGTCGGAATGATCACAGTTCCCTACGTAAATGTGATTTATAATCCACGAAAAGAGTATTGGAACTTTGATTCCGAATTCTCAGTAAGTCCGATGTTTGCGTCTGAAAAATATCATCAGCGCTTTTATTCGGTTGCTTCGGAATTCCAGACAATCAACAGACCGGCCTATCAGGCCCAAGGAGGCTACAGCGGTTTGCAGACCGCCATTGTTTTCAATAAGCGCTTTCGCGACATAGGCATTCTCTCATTCTTCAGATGGGATCAACTGAAGGGAGCCGCCTTTCGCAAAAGTCCTTTAGTGCTTCGCCAGAATTATATTCTAGGAGGCCTTGGGCTCTTCTGGATGTTCAATTAATTTTTCTTTTGGCACATTTTCAAAAGCAATCTGTCTTCCAATCGAATTCTCATTTTCAGACCATAAAAAGTTTCCAAGTTCTCCTGATAACTTCTTGGTGAAGATTCTTCCAATGGAAGAATTGAGAGGTCCTGGCGATAAACCGGAGAGTAGGCTCCGGCAAAGACCTTAGCCTTTTGCCCATTTTTTTTGGAGAGTCCCAAATAAAAAATGGCACCGGTTTGCTTTGAAATCCCGTCCTGACAGGCCACAAAATTGCCCAAAGAATAGAAAACCATTCCTTCACGTTTATCCCTGGTCACTATTTTTTCCCAAGGCTGCAAGACGTGAGGATGAGAGCCGACAACGGCCACCGCCCCCGCTTCAATATAGCGTCGGGCATAATCGCGTTGATAGTCTTTGACCTCAAGTGAATATTCCACGCCCCAATGAGGGAGAATAATAATGGCATCGATCGCTGTATCGGCCGCCAACTTTTTAATGATCTGAAAGATCTCCACCCCTTCACAATTTAGAACTTGATGTTTTACATCCTCACCGTTTAAGACTTCAGTGCAGCCAATAAAAGCCGTGCGGATGTTCCTAATCAAGGCGGTCGTATAAAACGATCCGTCAGGATTGGTTGATTTTCTGACCCCTGTGATTTTCATTCCAATCGCCTTGGCCGCCTCAATGGTCCGATCAATCCCCACACTTTTTCGATCCGTGGCGTGATTATTGGCCGCCGTGATCATATCAACGCCCGAGTCCTGAAGGTCGGAGAGTAAGCGGGGATGGTAGTTAAAAACCAGATTCGTTCCACTGTAGACATTGTCGTCATACCGGAAACCAATATCCCCGTGATCAAAACCTTTAGCATCTATGCCCATCGCGACTGGACCCTCGACATTGCCGACAGAATAATCGGCCTTCAGCAGAAGGGGAATGGTCCTTTCCCAGAGAGAACTGAAGTGTTGATCCCTATTCAAAACAGAAAGGTAGAGTGGTTTATGGATAAGAATATCACCCACAAAAGAAATAATGGCAGTCTCCTCTCCCTGTTCGCAGGTAGTGGAAAAGCTCAAATCATTGGCAGGTAAGGCCAGCGATGAATAAAGGGAAAAGGGAAGAAGAGCAATGAGAAGCAGAAGCTTTGTCATAGTTTACCTCCAAAAAGGAAGCCGCCACTTTAGCGAGCTTTGAGGTGTTTGACCAATAGCCTTTGCTGATTCATACTATAACAGATTATTTTGTTTAGAGGGAGGATCTATGGCCGTAAAGAAGAAAGCACCTGCCAAAAAAGCAGCCGCAAAAAAAACAGCTGCTAAAAAAGCACCAGCTAAAAAAGTTGCTGCGAAAAAAGTCGTAACTAAAAAAACTCCTGCGAAAAAAGTAGCAGCGAAAAAAACTCCTGCGAAAAAAGTAGCAGCGAAAAAAACTCCTGCGAAAAAAGTAGCAGCGAAAAAAACGCCGGCGAAAAAAGTAGTAGCGAAAAAATCGCCTGCTAAAAAAGTAGTAGCGAAAAAAGCTCCTGCTAAAAAAGTTGCAGCGAAAAAAGCAGCAGTCGCTAAGCCAACTCCTGCAAAAAAAGGGACTCCAAACAAAACATCCCCGGCCTTCATTGAAATGGCAAAGATTGAAGTTCTTGAAATGGTAACGAATCCATCAAAAACTCCTAAGAATAAATCTGAACCAAAAAAACCGGCCGCTCCTGCACCTGCTCCAGTAAAAAAAGAAGGTCAGGTAACATTGGATGAAAATGAATTTATCCATTTAAAAATGGCAAAAGCTAAACACGAAAATCCACGCGAATCTCATCCAGAGGAAGGCGAAGAGGAAGTCGTGGAGCATCCACCTTTAAATCCGATTGTGCGCGAAACTCCTAAGGTTGGGCGCAATGAACCTTGTCCTTGTGGGTCTGGGCTCAAGTATAAGAAGTGCCACGGCAAGTAATTTTTTTATTGTGAGCACGAAACTGATGCTGATGTAATAAAAAAAATGGCCATTTTATATGGCCATTTTTTGTCTTGAATAGGGGTAATGACGATCCAAAAAGTCGCATTCCCTTTCATCTAAATTGTAATGCGTCCGAAACCTTCTCTTGTTAAATATTTCGGAAAAATCTAAAACATGATCTGTTAATTTAAGGTACATCGCGGGTGACCATTCATGTGCATATTCATCGAACCTATTTTTTTTTGTAAATTTGGGACGCATAAAGTTACGGTAAATTTTCATGATCTGGATTTTTTCCAAAAGGGCCGCTTCATGCTTTTGAAAAGCGATTGTCTCTCTTTTTTGCGAACAAAGAAAATGCCGATATAAAAGGTGCAAATGATTGATAGGAAAAAGGGGATTTTTTGCGTTCCTCATCGCGCGCGATGAGATTGTCTGATGGGTTAAATTTTTCATCCCAACTCCAAAAGCGCGGCGATAGGATTTATGTTCGTCACTGAAAATCCGAATCGGCAATTCAGAATCAGCTTTTTGGTGAATGGATGAAAAAATGTATTTTGATTCCCGTAAAACGCTGTCGCGGGGATAAGTTCCATGTTTACGATTGAGCTGCTCAACTTTAATTTTTTGAAGATCCGTCATTCTGCCTTTGCGGTTCAAAGGCGAAAAAGTGTTGTGATAAATGAAGTGTGACTTTGAACCTACGGCAGTATTAATGTAGCAAGGGGAGTACTGTGAATAAGTGAATGTTTCAAAACCATCATAAGCGATGTCTTCAATTATTATTTTTACTTCCTTTTCTTTCTCAAACATCAACGACTGATGACCTAGGTTTTTTAATCTTAAATTGACACTTGTTTTTGAAATTTTGAGTTCTCTAGCAATAGAGGAATGACTCATTCCATTCATCGAATAATGAAGTATACTTCTAGTTAATTGGACCAGCTTCTTTCGAAAATCAAAACAAAAAGTATTCCTTGAAAATTGTTGGTGGCAAGTTCTGCATCGATATCGCTGATTTATGTATGGTGGCTTTAAGGTGCGCGTGAAACCATTTTTTTTATAAAAATCCAAGGCACCTTGATAATGGTGCCGGCATTTGGAATTTGGACAAAAAGGTGGACGAAATTCAGTTTCGACTGGAAGATGACAAATCATGCGAGAGTTGGATCAAGCGAAAATTAAATGTTCAATACCTAACATCTTAATCTTTATAGTAGATGTAGTTGAAGCTAATCAAAATTTGAATTCATTTAATAAAAATGATAATCACAGACAGCATCAGTTTCGTGCTCACAATTAATTTAACTCAATGATCGCTTTATAGCCGTTAAGAATGGGATAAGGGGATAAAAAAGTAATAATAACCTGCCCCCACCCCGCCGCAGGAAGGCTAGGATGATACACAACTTCAATCATAGATTTTCCATTGTGTGGGGTGATGAGAATATCATAAGCGTTTTCTTTTCCTTTCCAACTCATTTTCTTAATAAACTGTAGTCGCGCTTTGGGAACTTCCATGAAACCTTTTTTTTCTAGCATGACATAGCCGCGTTTATCTTTGAATTCGGGGGGGAGCTCTATTATGGTTTCTCCTTGAAGCACTTTTTTGGGAATGGGGACGAGGGCCTTTTTGTTAATGTCGTAGCTCATTTTTGCAGAGAATTTGGCCTTGTCTTTTTCGGTGATTTGAACAGTTGCAGTTCCGCCTTTATGGAGTCGGCCTTTCAGGATATGATAAGAGGCACTCTCGATGGCGGCGAGTGCGGAACTCATTTGAGCGATGGTGAAGAGGATTAAATATAGTAGCGATTTCATTTCAGGTCTCCTGAAATTCTTTTCATTGTGAAAACGTTATCATCATTTTACTCGGCGTAAAAAAGAATAAAAGTTATAGGTAGTATTGAATTTTATGATGCAAAAAAAAGTTTTATCACAAATCGTGAGCATACAGAAAAAACGTTTTCGGAAAGCTTTTGGCAAGGGCATGGATGAGAAGCAGGTTTCTGACTTACAGGCAAAATTCAGAAATGCTTTTAATGAAAAGCAGATGAGTTTTTGTGAGGATGAACAGGGGAAACTTGTTTATTTCTTCCAGTTTCAATTGACTCTGATGCATGAATTTAATGAACAATTTTTTTATGTTCCTGTTCTCTGGTGTAAAGAGGATGCGTCTGCAAGAAAAATGCTTTTGAAGGCGATTCGAAGTGAAGCCCGTAAAAGTAAAAGGGAAAAGAAAGTTCAAAAGATGCTTGTCGCTGTTTCTCCAGAAGAGGCTTCTTTATTATCTCATTTTAAAAAAGCGGGTAGGCTCACTTATATAGAGTTGGTTGGAAAAACGTCTGAGTCACTTGGAAGACTTGCTAAAGAGGGCATGCCTCGTGGAGTTTCATTCTCGAGACTAAAGCCGGTAGATGTTCCTGTCTTGGTAAAACTAGATTTGGAATCGCATTTAAAAGATCCTTCAAGCCGGATGCATGAAATTTTTGCAAAACCTATAGCGAGCAAGTTGATGAAAAATTTTTATCGAAATCTGGTGAAAAGTAAAAAATGCTTTGTTCTTAAAAAAGATGGAAAGATCGCCGGAAGTATTGCCTGGTTTATAGACAAGAAAAATCATTACGGTCTCGTCGCATCGATCTTTGTGGCAGAAAATTTCAAAGGGCAGGGACTTTCAAAAATAATGTACAAAAAACTCCTGGAAGAATTCCAAAGAAAAAAATGTCCTTATTATATTGGGTCCAGCACAACCGAAAGAGTTTTAATCCTGGCCAGGAAAATGAAACGCAGACCGATGAACTATTGTTATATTATTCGGATTTCTTAAGAATACTGTAACCGAGAAAACGCTTCACTTTTTCTTTTCCTTCAATGTCATTTTCCTGGAGCCATCCGGGAGTGGGGGGCATACGTCCCAAACGTTCTGATTCTACTCCAAAGAAATGAGTCTGAAATTGATCCCAACCTCTGTCCTTGAAAAAGCCAAACCAATCTGAGGGATAAAAAAGAAAAGGTGCTTTTTCCATCTGCTTCAGTCTTTTTGGCGTTCGTAGAAATTGCAGAATCTCAGGTGAGTAGTATTCGGTGATCCAGAACTCAAAATGTTTTTCATTGTAGAGAGCGCTAGCGAGTTCAGAGGCATCTTCATTGCTTAGATAGGGGATGACACCTTCAGTGATAACGAGAACTTTTTTTGATTGTCGTGAGACTTGGTCAAAAAAAGTTTGCCGAAGGATTTTGTCGGAGAGATCGAGAGCTTTTCTTTCAAGATGACAGCGTGGTGTTTCTGCTGAGAGTTTAGCGTTTTTAAGAGCTATAATGTTTTCAAAATCAACTTCGATCCAGTTAAGGGATGACGGAAGATCGAGGCGATAAGGACGTGTATCAAGTCCTGCTCCAAGATTTAAAACTGTTTCAACCGAATGCTGATGTATCAAATGCAGAATATATTCATCAATAATACGAGTTCTGATGACAACAGACCAGGCCGTATAGCGCGAGCCTTGTGTTCTTCTTGCTAGCGTATCTCCGCGGTCTCCTATTAAAAGCCGTGCAAAAGGGTCGCGAAAAAGTGCATCTTTTCGTTCATTTTCTTCGGCCCGGTAAGCGGCCACCCAGAGGGCAGTATCAGTTACATCGTTGATAGTGTTACTCATAATAACAGTGTAAAAGAATCATATGCTAACTTTCAAATTAAAACTGAAGTAAAAACTAACATTCACTGCAACTTTTCCGTTCTTTTAAAAAAATTTAACATGGATTTATGAAAACAGAATTTTAGGAGGACTTATGAAATATTTATTAATTACTTCGCTTTGCCTTTTCAATTTAGGGGCCTTTGCTAACGATAAAAAAATGCATCGTGATATGGAAAAGAAAATGGATAAAATGTCATTTGAAGATGCCCAAAAAATGAAACTCGATATGCTCGATAAGAAGCAATCCATGCTCGACGATGAAAAGAAATGTATTAAAGATTCAAAAGATAAAACTGAAATGAAAAAGTGCATGAAAGAAGGCTGGGAAAAACACGAAGATATGAAAAAAGAAGCGAAGAAAGAAATGAAAGAAAAATCTGAAAAACATGCTGATAAAAAAGAATCCAAGTCTGAAGAGAAGATGTAGAACTGAAAAGATAAAAGAAAGGCCGCCTAAGCGGCCTTTTTTTATTGGCAAACTCTCGCAGGGAAAGTTTCTTCAAGGCCCGATCTGACGTGATGAAATTGAATTTGTCCTTCGGTCGAATTTTTTGAAACTTCAGTCTGTAGTCTTTCTTCAATGCGACGGTGGCATACGTCTATGCCATTTTCATCTTTGCCCAATTCTTTAATCTCTACGATTTGACGGCGGATTTTTAAGCGTTCAACTCTCTGCCCATCTGGAGAACCGAGAATATCTTCAATAGAAAAACCTCCAGCACGTGGCGAGCGTTTGCAGGCCCCTGCCGTCATGCAAGGTTCTCCGGGGAAATCGCCGGCGTTAATATTGGAATGATCAAACAATGTCCATCCATCGAGTGCGGGAATATTTATTTTCAATTCAGCCAGTCCATAGCCGAGTGCTGAGCATCTGACGCTGGCAGAAGTGAGTGCGACATCTGCCGTTTTAGAATCAGAAATTAAAATCCTCTCGGCGGCCATAATCTGAGTGTTAAAAGAAAGTAAAATGAGAAATAAGCCTGTTTTCATGAAGTCCTCCTGGTGAGTAGGTTTTACGCCTTGATAAATTATAAATAAATTGAATTAATTGAATTTCTATGATTCACTTTATGAATGATAAACTCTAATGACCTAAAATGTTTCATCACCACGGCCCGTGTGCTTCATTTAACAAAAGCGGCTAAAGAACTTGGATTGTCCCAGCCAGCGTTGAGCCATTGTATAAAACGCTTGGAAGCGGATACTGGGGAGGCGCTATTTCTGAGAAGAAAGGAGGGATTGGTACTGACTAAGGCCGGTGAGTTTCTTTTTCAGCGCGGCCAGAAAATTTGTGATGATTTAGAACAGGTACACGAAACCTTAAAAAATGGAAAAAGCAAAACGAAGTTATCCTTAACAGTAGGAATGCATCCTTCTGTCGCTGCTTACATCATGCCTCAGGTTTTAAAAGCGAATACAGATATTGAATTTCATTTTAAATTTGGGCTCTCTCGTGAAGTCACCGAGTGGGTTCAGACAGGAAAAATTGATTGCGGAGTCGTAATCAATCCTTTTCCTCACAGTAATCTCATCATTACAGAACTGGAAAAAGATGAGGTGACCTTGTGGTCGAGAAAAAAAGAATTCGACAAAGAGACACTTTTTTTTGATCCACAAATTCACCAGACGTATTCTTTGTTACGTCAGGTGGAAAAAAAAGGAATGAGTTTTAAAAATCAATTTGAGATTCCGAATCTCGAGTTGATTGCTAAATTTATTTACGAAGGGAATGGCGTAGGAATTCTTCCTTCGCGCGTGATCAAAAATTATTTTCCTGATCAGACAAGAATTTTCTCTACACAAATTAAGCCTTTTATAGATAAAATTTGCTTCGCTTATTCCGTAGAAAGCAAAGGCGTAGATTCCATTGTTCAATTTAAAAATCTTTTGAAAAAGGTTTTGTAAAATGAATTTAGTTTGAGTACTATGCGGCCACTTTAATGGGAGCTGCTTTCGATGAATAAAATGTTCGTTATTCTGAGTTTTCTTGTCTTTTCTTTGGCAATTTCTTCAACTTTCTCTCAAGAAAAAAGCAAACTTACGATCTCTGGAATTTCTTCCGGTGGTTTTATGGCCAATCAGATGGCGACGATTTATTCCTCAGAATTTTCAGGCGTAGGAACAGTGGCGGGTGGATTTTATTATTGCGCGGAAGATTATCTCCCAAAGAAAATTAAGCAAGACGCTAATACTATTGGAACAACTAATCTTTTTCTTTTTGAACCTACTAGCAAAATGATAAGTGATACTCTCAATCCTTTTATTATTTTCCAAGGGGCCAATCCGCAAACTTGGTTTCGTCCGCAAAAAGGCAATCCTATTTATCGGTCAGTGGCCGTTTGCATGGGCGAACCTGATAAAGCGCAGCTTGAACTTTCATACCTTAAAAAAAATGAAGATCATCATCTGGTTGATCCTCTTTTTAATCTTCGAGATCAAAAAGCTTATATTTTTCAAGGGCAATCGGATTCAGTTCTCAATTCCAAAATGCAGAATAAGTTGAAAGACCATTATCTTGCCGTTGGCTTGAAAGAAGAAAATATTTTGCTGGAAGTAGGAGAAGGGAGTCATAACTTTCCAACTGACAGAACAGATGGAATTGACTGTGGCTCAGAAGAAGTTCCTTATGTTTCTTCATGTGGCTTAAATGTGGCCGGAAACATTTTGAAGCATTTAATCGGAAAAGAAATGAAAAGAGGGGAAGTTAACCGCGCCCATATTTATATCGTCGATCAAACTCAACTTCAAAATTTTAATAAACCTGAAGAAGAGTGGGCCCAACCATCTCCAAGCATAGCCCCTTACGGTTATTTATACGCCAGTGATAAATGTTTACAAGCTCCAGGAGCTTGCCAACTGCACGTGGCGCTTCATGGTTGTAAAATGAGTGACTCTTATCAAGAGTCTTTTCAAACTCAATATCAAAATCAGGTTAATGCTTATAAAATTCTTTCAATGAGAACAAAAAAAGATTGGCGTGGCTTTTATAATGTTCTTCCTTCTATCGAAGATAAAGTGAATCAATATGGTCTTTTAAAGTTTGTTCTTGATTCAGGTTATGGGGAGTATGCGGATGGGAATGATCTGATGATTCTCTTTCCTCAAACGTGGATCACCGAAAATAATTATCCTTATAATCCCAAGGGATGCTGGGACTGGTTTGGATGGACTGATGAAAATTATGCAACTAAAAACGGAGCTGAAACAAAATGGCTTATGCCTTTTATCCGCTCGATAGCGGAAAATCCTAAAGCTCATATTCTTCCCATTCTGCCAAAATTTGACCTTGTAGAAAAAAACTTTCCGCGCAAGTAAATTGCATTATACTTAAAGCATGAGAATTTTTTCTTTCATGCTGGTCCTGCTGATTGTCCCTGTTGCCTTGTTGGCGACACCAGTTTCATTGACGAAAGAAGATAAAAGAAACGGTCTGACATATACTCAGTCGATATCGGCCGATGTTGATTACAATTCACCTTTTTTTCTAAAATACCGTGACGTCCAAAAGCATATTAATCTCCAGGTTGATTTTCCTGAAGCGGTTATTTTACATAAGGCGGTGGATGAAAAGGGTTCTCTGGAGTTTGATAAAAAGTATTCAACGACTCGCTATGGTTTTCGGAAAACTCCCTTGAAAGAATCGGCTGAGAGAGTTCTGATTATGGCCGGCGATTCAAATACATTTGGCATTGGATGCAATGATGATGAAACCGTGACTTATTTTCTGGATAAGCTTCTTCCAAACGTCCAGGTCATCAACATGGGCCTTGCGGGGACAGGACCAAATTCTCTTCTTTATTTTCTTCAGCATTTTTCGTTGCGCGAAGTTCTTCCCTCAGAAAAAGAGACAGTCATGCTTTACGATTTCAGCGAGTATCTTATTGAGCGCATGATCGGTGGCAAAAATTTTATCCGTTGGGGATGGATGCAACCCGCTTATGAGTTGCACGGAAATAAACTTGTCTATGCAGGAACTTTCAACGAGCAATGGATCACAAAATTTTATAAAATGATCAATTTTATTGATCCGAAAAATACTTTATTTCCCAATCTTCCGCGAATTCATGATCATCATATTGAGCTTGTCGCAAGAATCTTTCTTGAAATAAAAAAATTGTTTCTTCAACAGACCGATTCTCGAAATCATTTTGCTGTGTTGATACACCCTTTTACACTGAATGAGAGAAATCGCCCTGTCGTTAAACGGGTAGAAGAGGAATTGAATAAGATTGGGATTGAAACTATACGCTTTGATGAAAAAACAGCGATCAATCATATTTCCATTTATCCTCACGATCTACATATGAAGCCTAGTGGACAGAAATATTATTCAGATCTACTTGCTCAGAAGGCGCACAATATTTTTTCTTCGGCATCACAAAAGTAAAAGTTGATCCTTGACCCATCTTGCTCTCAACAAGAATTTTTCCATTGTGAGACTGAGCGATGTGACTGCTGATATAGAGACCTAATCCCAGCCCCGAAATATTTGATCCGGTGACTGCACGTTCGTAACGCTCGAAGATTTTATCTAATTTTTCAGAAGGAATGCCGAGACCGTGGTCGCGGACTGAAAGTTCTATCATTCCGTCATTTTCAGTTATCTTAATATTTATTTCGTTAGCTTTACCGTATTTAATGGCATTGCTGATGAGATTGGAGATTAACTGTTCCAGGCGATAGCTGTCCCCACAAATGGGAGCACCTTCCGGACATTTCTCAAAGGTGTAGGGAATTTTCTGCACAGTTAATTGTTCAGCAAAAGAATCGATAATTTCTGAGGTGAGATCGTTGAGATCAAATTCTGTTTTGTTGAGGGTCATCTTAGAAAGGGAAGCGCGGGAGGCATCGAGCATGTCTTCAATTAAGCTATTCATGCGATCGAGCTGTTGAACTGCTTTCTTTACTCTTCGATCGACTGCATCCCGGTCGTAAACTTTATGGTTATCTTGTAGAATCATTCGGGCCGCTTGCTGAAACTGCAATTTCAAAGAAGTGATCGGGGTTTTTAATTCATGAGAGGCCACACTGAGGAATTCATCGCGAACTTTTATCGCATCAGTGGCAGATTTAAAGAGATGAGCATTATCGATGGCAATCGCTGCCTGGGCAGCAATTCCTTCAATGATACTTTTGTCGCGATCGTTGAAATGACCTTCGCGATCATCCCCATAGAAAATACCTCCAATGATTTCACCATTGCGAGAAATCACACTGACGCTAAGATAGCTTTTTAATGGAGTGTGATCCAATGTACAGTTGTTTACAATGGAATTCTTTTTTTCCATCAGCTGGTTGATAAAATTTTCTGGAAGTGAATAGAGGATGTTTCGAAATTCGTTTTGTTTTCCGCCAGAGACAGCGCACAGCTGATAGTGAGTGCTTCCATTTCGTTCTTTGAGATAATAGGCCCCCCAATGGGCGTCGGTAATAATCCGACCAGCATCGATAACAAATTGAATCAGCTTATGCCATTCCAATTCAGCAGAAAGTTTTCTTCCCACGTTGTTGAGAATTTCAAGTTGCGCGGCCCGTGCATTTTCCCGAGCGGAAAATTGTATCTGGCGCAAAACGATCCAGAAAATAAGACAACTCACAAGTGTTCCCAGTAAAAAAACAACAAGTGGAATATAGCGTGAAGACTGATCAGGGAAAGTCGTGAGCGTTGCCACACTAATTTTCCATTCTCGTTGGGCGACGTTGATAATCATCGTTTTCTGGAAGGCGAGAGGGCCGCGATCCACCTTGGCCGTCGGATTCAATTCGTAGAGTGTATATTTCTCATTTCCTATGGTGCTGTCGATGTTAAGTTTTAACGGGACTCGATACCCAACGTGAGCGAAGATTTCATTAAAAAGATCATAAGTTCTGAAAGGCGCGTGGATGAAACCAATAAGATTTTCTTTTCTTTGCTGAGGCGTTTTTAGTTCTGAATTAATTTTATAGATTGGAGAGTAAATGAGAAATCCTGGCTGAACTTTTTGATGGCTTTCCTGAACGAGTGTTACTCTGCCACTTGCGGCCGGCAAGCCTGAGAGCATCGCCTTGTCCATGGCTTCACTACGAATTTCTTCAGTATGCATATCGAAACCAATCGCGCGCTGATTTCTCCAATCATAGGGCTCAATGAAGACAATAGGGTAATAAATGGATCTTTTATTTTCGGGCCAGACTTTGAAGTTAGTTACTCCCTCTGATCGGATTTTCTGTGTCAGAGATTTTAAATCCTTTTCAGTGACCTTTTCGGTGAAGCCTATTCCCTGAATTCCCGGATAGGCTTTTAAAATATTGAGCGATTCAATGTAGCGACGAAATTCGTTTCGCTCAATATTTTCAGAAATTTCAAACATGCTCTTAGTTTGTGTAAGTGCATTAATATAAGTTTCCATTCGAAAAATTATTTGCTGCTCGATCTGATGCACGAGATTTTCAAAACGTTCATTTTCGTGAGTCTTAATACTATTGGATAAGTAGTAAGTAGAAATTAAAGTGGTGAGAAAGGTGATACTGGCCAGAAGAACCGGATAAAAAAGCTGGCGTAATTTTCTTTTTTTGGACAATGGCAATCTGAACCTCGTTTTGATCCTTTCTTCCATGAATTTAAAAGCTAACATTGTCAAAAAAGTTTAACTATTAGGGATTTTTGATGGAATCTAGAGGACAGCAGAATTAATCCTGACTAAATTACTTTTTTCCTGATACAGCCGAAAAGCTCTTGATGAAAAGAGTTGTCATAATTTTTCCAATACTGCTTATAGCTCTAGCTTATTACAAAACGTTGGGTCTTGGTCCAGGGCATGCCACTTTCCGTGAACCAGCTGCAACGAAAAGCCTCGATTGCTCGCAAATTATCCAATCTTTCATTGCAGAGTCTAAACCGAAACTTCCCATTGCTAAGAATTCCTTGTTTGCCAAATATCCTGAGCTCTCTGCTGAGTTGGAGAAGTTGGAATTCATCCCTTTTCAGCTTAATGAATTTACGTCGTCGTTTATCAAAAAACAAAATCGTGCCCCAACACTGAGAGAGGCGATGGAGGCCATGTACGATGAGCGAAGAGTGATGATCAGCAAGTACGATGAAGTCATCGCTGATGTAGAAGGTCTGAACAATCCAGAACTGTCAGAGTTTGTTTATGAATTAAAATTTTCCAGAGAGAAACTGAATAAGTTTAAAGATCTCGATCATTACGATGACGAATTAATTTCTTCTTACAATGACGGCAAAGCTAAGTTTTCATCAATCGATGTTCCCATTGTCGTTAAAAATGGAGTCGTAGAAACCCGTTTCAATACTTATGTTAAGGAGCGGATGCGCGAAGGAAATTTTAATGGAGAGCTCGGTGAGTTGATCGGCTATGGCGCGAGTAAAGACAAACCCATTCGTAAAGGAGTGAAGTTTGAAACGAGATCACTTTCCAATCCGATTCCCTATCAGTTAGTGATCGACGGGGCCATTAAAAAACTGGAAGAGTCGCTTGCGCAAAAAACTGATAAAGAACTTATCAAACTAGTCAATACTTACGGTGAAGGGATTTTAAGAGCGGCCAAAAGTTATCTGGACAATCTGGGCGAGAGACCGATGGATAGAGATATTTTGATCGGGAAAATTATCACCATGATCAGAACAAAAGAAATCGATCTGGTGTTTCAGAAAACCAATGGAAAAATTGTCTGGGCGGAAGTGAAGACCTACAAAAAATCCATTACAATGGAAACTTTAAATGGCGGAGGCTACAAGGCCAAGCCCATGGCCGAACAGTTGCTCGAGCATAAAGCGCTCCGTGATCTTCTCGGTTTTAAAAAAGAAGTTGAGTTGCGTTTTATTTCTCCCACCTCAATTATTGAACCGGATGCAAAAAATTATATTGAAAGTCTTGGCTATGAAGTGATTTCTGCTCAATAGGAAAACGTTATGAGAAAATGTAATCTTCTTTTAATTTCATTTACACTTCTTTTTCTTTTTGCGTGTTCGCATACAGGCATAAACAGGAAGACCGCGGCCGATGAAGAAGTTGTTGCGCTCTCGATGGAGCAAGAAGTGGCCGCCACCTACGCTGTCGATATGGCCAATCTGCAGATGCTCACAGAAGAAGCATTGGTCTGGCGATCAAAGGCCCTGGACTTCTATCAAAAAAATACAGACAAATTCGGTAAAAAGAATTTTTCCCATCAGGATTTGCTGGAGCTTTTTGAAAGCGTTAAAAAATACAGTGAACTTCGCACGCGTTTAATGGAGTACTCTAAAAAATTCGGTGATCATTTCCGTACTCTCGATTTAATTGAAATAAAACCAGGGGCCCATACCGATTTAAAATCCACGCTGGTCAAAATTGATCCGCAAGACAGAGAGGGGAGAGATTTTCTCATTAGAATGAAAATTTCTTTTGATGCTTCTCTTGTTCTTTATGACAATTATCTTACCGGGATTTACCCTTACGTCACTCACCGCAAAACCCGCAGAATTATCAATAGAGATATTCCGGAACTGCACAACGCTCTTGAAAAAATCACAGACAGCTTTTTTGATCCCAATCAGCGTCTGGTTATGCTGAAAGCGCAGTCTCTTTTTAAAGATGCAGTTGAGTTTGAAAAGACGGCCAAACTTATGCTCGCTCAGGATGAGGTTTACTTGAATCTGTTGGCGATGGAGAGTCCGTTTTATCAATTTCTTCTGACAAAACAATTTGATCTTAAAAAACAAAATGCCATTAAGGCCTACTGGGATCGCGTGACAGACAGATTCACTTTCATGAATGAATCTTTTACGTTTATTGCCAGTAAAACTTTTGGCAATACTCTCGGGCTCGTCGCTTTTAGAGCGGGCTATCTGACCAAATTATCCACAGAAGAGAAGACTGCTATGGCCCAAAGCTTTAAGCCTCTCGATATCATGTTGGAAAAAACGCCGTTTCGTTTAACGGATCAGTTTATACCGGGCTACTATGGCCACGTCGCTCTCTGGGTTGGGACAGAAGAAGAATTAAAAGAACTGGGAGTGTGGGATCATCCGCTGATTACTAAATATCACGACAAAATCAGATCAGGTCATCACATAATTGAGGCCTTAAGGCCAGGTGTTCAGATCAACAGTCTCGATCACTTTTTGAACATCGATGACATGCTCGTGCTTCGCAATCCCAATATGAATGATGAACAAAGAAAGGAATATGTTATCCGCGCTTTCCAACAGATCGGAAAAGAATATGATTTCAATTTTGATGTAGAAACTGATTCTAAAATTGTCTGCTCGGAAATTGCTTATGTCGTTTTCCACGATATAGAATGGCCGACTAAAAAACAAATGGGGCGTTTTACGATCAGCCCTGACAATGTGGCGAATAAATGCCTGGACGGCACGCTGGGGCCGGTACTTATGTATCGCTCTGGAAAGAAAATTCAGACGGACGACATCATTGAGAATTTAAGACAAGAATTGAAAAAATAATCATTCGTATAGGTTCAAACACTTTGTTCTAAGCACTTCTCACTTTTAAACTAAGGTGAGGAGTGTTTATGAAAACTATCATCCAGGCAAAATTTTTTATCCTTTTCATTCTGGCCACACCCATTTTTACTCATGCGATTGATGATGCTAAAGATGCGCGCATGAAAGACGCCAATATGCAGGAAGTGAATACCAAAGATGGAAAAGGCATTGGGCTGGGCCGTAAAAATTGTTTTATGGTGAATAAAACGCGTGAGCGCCTTTGCGATTCTCGAGCAGAAAAATGGTGTAATGAAAATAAAGGGGCGAAAGAATGTCGTCGTTTTTACAACATTGATGTGAGTAAGCCGTAAGTCGTTAATGGATTTCCGTTTCAACTGTCATGACAACAGTTCCGACATCAGTCTTCAAATCGTAACTATTGTAAGGATCTTTTTTCTTTAAATCGTTCACATCAAGTTTCTTTATCCAGATGACCCGGTCTTCTTTTTTCCAGGAAACGTAATTTTCGTTTTCAGTTACAGGCTTTGCTAAATTAAATTCTTTACGGACCATTTCTTTAACAATGGCTAATGATTCGGGCCCTGGTTTGAATTCAAAAGAGATGTACTGTAAATAATGTGACTGATTGTTGGAAGAAAAATACTGAGCGTGAAAATAGCGCGTCCCAGGTAAAATATTTTTCGTCCTGATAATACTTAATTTCCCGGTGTATGGGTTTTCACTATCCATCTGAATAGGTTCTAATTTTAGTTTTTCCAAGGTCTCTGTCACAGAGTTCTTATCTAAGTTTTCAAAGATGGCTTCATTCATGAGCGGAATTAAAATTCTGAGAGATTTCTTTTCACGAGCGCTGATGGTTGAAAATTGACTTAATTCCTGCTCCGAGATTTTTGAGCGCTTTAAACTTGTTTCCATTGCATCCAAAGCTAAACCTTGGTCTTTTTCTTCTGATTTTAAGACAACTTTTGTTTGCTCATTGGAGTTATTTGTCCGGCGAGCGATCATGAAGACGATCGCTCCAGCAATGAGAATGCCAAGAATGCTGAGACTAATCCTTTTTTTCTTATTTTCTGAATTGAACATTTTGCCACTTTAATAAATAGGGTGTGGGGTTTAGAAGATCCTGGCGGCGATTATAGTATTTGCCATTGATCTCAGTATTGAATTGAGTAAGCGGTCCCTTCAATTTTCCTGAGTAGAGTTCAAAATGCAGCATCGGTGAGCAGCAGCCGGAGTTGACGACTCCCATATAACCAACCCGGTCACCCATCTGGACAACTTTTCCGAAGTTGATTCCTTCCGGAACGACACCGGTAATTTCACCATAGCGAACGACGAAGCCTCCACTGTGGACGACTTCTAAAGCATAAGTGCCGCCATAGAAACGATAGAGGGGACGAATGACAATACCGGGAGCAACTGCTCTGATGGGTTCATCTTTAAAGCGGTATAAGTCATTGGCCGCGTGAACTCTTTTTCCTCCAGCGCGTGCCCAACCAAAACTTCTTTGTCCGCTGGAGAAGGGAACCGTAACTCTCTTCATCGTTGGAAATGTACAGCAGTTTGGATCATTGAGTCCTGTCATGTTGCTGATGGTTGGCAACAAATCATCAATGTATGATGAAGCATATTCACATTCAGATTTTGGTTTTATGAGTGTGGAAGCGACATAGCCAATCTTTTGAGGTTCACCAGCTTTAGTTTCAAATTCTACTTTAACGAAAGTGTATTCAACGCCGTTGATTACTCCCTTTATTGTTTGGGGCTCAAAGCTCTGATAAAATTTTACCTGGTCGCCAGTTTGCGCCGTATAGATCACATTACTTAAAGATTCATCCCGCACATTGATTGATCCACTGGCCGAACAAATAATAGTCTCTACACCATTTTGAATTTTTAAGTGATCGTCATTTTCATTATCGTCTTCGTCAGGATCAGGGATAGTTTCAGTGGCCGGTGGTGGATTCTTTTGATCTAATTTTTCTGTGGAAGCGATAAGAGCTTTCATTTCCATATCATCATTGATGAACGTAGGAATCAAATTATAGATTTGTTCCTTATCTAAAGTTGAAATATGGTCAAAGAGGGAAGTGTCTGATGTATTGACGGCCAATTGAATTGCATTGGTTTCACCTGGGCGGTACATATTAAAAACAAGATATTCTTTTTCAGAAGAAAATTCTCGACAGTTCATCCGTAAATAAGAGGTCTCACCAAATGTGACTAGTAAAGTTCCAGCACTAAGACCTAAGACATCTTCATTGATTTTTATTCCGCGCGATTGAATCGGACGGAGAGTATTTTTTGGAACAAAGCCAAGGTCACCTTTTTTAGCATCGGTATCATTTTCTTTGTTTCCACCGATGACTTCCACCTGGACTTTTGAAGTCTCTTCATTGGAAGAAATAATTCGAACTAATGTCCCGTTACCAATGTCGGCAAAGACTTTTCCATCTTCATTTTCCAGACCTGTTCTGCCTTGAAGGAATCCTCCTTTCACAAAGGCGAGTTTGACATTGGAATAAGTTTTATAGTTACAGGTATTGGCCTCGACGAGTCCTTTGCGGGCATCCCAGTAAAACGGATCTGTACCGGCCAGTGCCGTTTGGGCCACTAATGAAAGGACTATTGTAATAAGGGATTTCTGCAAAATGAACACTCTAAATATCCTCGAAATTTACATGTTCCGCGGATACTAGTTTAAATTTTTTTGCTTAAGCAACTGTGTGTGTAGATATTATAAAAAGCAGCTGGAAGGACCGTAAAAAAGATACATACCTTTAAAAAATGAGTTGATTTAGAAAATATTGGCTTCACAAAAGCTTTTAGGTCATACTTAAATAAGAAATGGCTGAGAATTGTTGGTGCCCGAGACGAGATCTTCATTCAAGGCAAATCGTACTTAATTCATTTTGATAATCATTGACACTTAAGTGCATTAACTTCTCAATTTTATTCATCAGCTTTAATATTTTTTACGTTGTCTACTGTGTTCTATTCTTATTTAAATTTAAAGAAATTATCCCAACCTTATCCCAATTGATTCAATAGGAGTTAATTTTCTGTCCTATTCATTATGCGTTTTTTACAAGCTTGTATGTTGATTAAAAGCTCATTAATGTGACCACCGTATTGCAAAAATCGACCAGTTTCTAGTTCTCTTTTTATCTTGGTATTTGTTTCGAGTGTAGTTTCTATAGAATGGAGGATTGAACTAATTGTCCCTAGGTAATTTTTGGCCGGAATTGAAGAGCTATCTTTAGCAATTGAATCATGCATTGTTTTTAACCTATTAAATTCTTCATTATACGCTTTAGAAATGAGGACTACATGACTTGAGTGGAATGTATGAAACTGTTTCAGCTGGGCAATTCTATTTAAATGCTCATGCTGTTTTATATCGTTAATTTGATCAATGAAATTAGTAAAACTTTTTAAGGCGTAGAGAAAGAAGGGCATTACGAATATGTATACGATGCTCGAAACTAATGGCCAATAGAATCCGGTGTTCCAATCAGAAAGTGTCAAAATTTTTTGAATCTTTAGATCTGATGTTAAATCAGTTGAAAAGAAAATGATTACGAGTTTCCAATTCCAAGCAAGCCAAGAAAGTACGAAGGTTCCTGTTATTGGAGAAGAGAGCCTTTCAAGTATAACATTTGGGTTTTTTTTATCTGTCATTAAGTCTCCGTAAAAATCTATAAGACTAATAATTATTGCAAATAGGTGACAGTTTTACTAGGCTGTACTTACTGAATCAGTTTCCACTACATCAATTGAACTCTTGAGAGGCGAAAGATTAGTAAGGAACGCCGTTAGGGTAGCGACTGGCTACACTGGTGGTCGAGTAGAGCGTATAAGCTCCCTCGTGATAAGGGGCGATTTCACGTCTCCATTTCTAGCTGTAACCGTTAATATACAGACAGCAGAAAGAGAATTAAAAGTGAAGTTGCGATGGCGCGCATATTCGAACTCCGAAAGAATCACTGCTAGTTTGACGGTAACTTCCAAAAAGCTAACATTGCACCTAGGAGGGATTTTATGTCGAGTGTTCATCAAAGATTAATTAGCTTTACAGGTCTTGTGCGACGCGTCATTGGCGCCTTGATTTGCTTGAGCGTACTTAAAGTTTCCACTACATCAATTGAACTCTTGAGAGGCGAAAGATTAGTAAGGAACGCCGTTAGGGTAGCGACTGGCTACACTGGTGGTCGAGTAGAGCGTATAAGCTCCCTCGTCTAAGGAGAGATTTAGTAGTCTTGGCCGGTTAACTGTATAGCCGAGGCATCAGCTAAAAAATATGAGTGATAAAAAACTTTATAAAAAAGTTCATCTTCTTCCTAATTTGCAAAAATCCTGGGAAACCGTCCGAAAAAACGGTTTAGCTTCTAATTCAAAAAATAGTAATGACGATATTTTCAATTATGAACAAGGCGTTGGGAAAAAGCTCTTAGCTTTAAAGAAAAAACTTAAGAATGAAGAATTTCTATTTAAAAAATCAACTGGTGTAGCAGCTAAAAGAAAAAATAAAGAATCTAGGCCAATTGTTGTTGCACCAATTGAAAACAGAATCGTGCAACGATCAATATTGAATGTACTTTTAAAAGAAGAAAAAATCAAAAGTCTAAATAACCAAGCGACAAGCTTTGGAGGAATTCCAAATAGAAACGTCGCTGACGCATTTAAGCTCATTACTGAAAAAGCCAAAACAGCAAAATATTTTGCACGTTCAGATATAAAAAGTTTTTTTAGAAATATTCCTCAAGCTGATTTAATTCAGTTAATAATTGAGAATCTTTCAATAAAGGATGAAACTTTTGAACGTCTTTTCTTAAATGCTATAAAGACTGAATTGGATAATTATGAGTTACTTGGTGATGAGAAAGATCTCTTTCCGCTTGGGGAAATTGGAATTGCACAGGGGTCAAGCTTATCCCCATTGTTAGCTAATATTTTTCTAAATGAATTTGATCAGCTAAGTAATAAACATGGAGTTTGTTGTATCCGATTCGTTGATGATTATCTCCTTCTTGGCCCAGATAAAAAAACAGTTGAATTAGTTTTTAATGAGGGAAAATCATGGTTGGAGAAAAAAGATTTATCTGTTTATGATCCATTTGAAAAAAATGAAAAAGGAAAGTCAGGTCCTTTGTACAAAGGTTTTGATTTCTTAGGATGTTCATTTTCACCTGGAAGAATAAATCCATCCTCAAAAAGTATAGAAAATCTAAAATTGAAAATTCAGACTAAATTAAACAATTCTTTAAACGATATTGATAAAATATCCTTGGCAGAAGCCATCATGAGCGTGAGGAATACAGTTTTAGGTTGGGGAAATAGTTATCAGTTTTGTAATGCGCGAGAGAAATTTGAAGGAATTGATCAATGGATTGAAGCTGAAATCATTAAGTTTCACAGGGAATATTTAAAAAAACTTCAAGCAAGAGAAGATATATCAAAAATTACAAGGAGGCTCGGTATACAGCCTCTTACAACTTGTAAGAGTAATCCACTATATCCATATCGCTCTATAAATCCTTAAACAATTCTGAAAGCGATATTTTATAAAGCTGAGCGATTCTTAATAAAGTTAGAACTGTTAAGTTCTTTCCAGACTCAATCTTCTGAAGATGTCGCCAATTCGGCCAACCATGCTCTTCAGTATCTTCAAGCGTCCAGCCCTTCTCAATTCGGATGTTTCTGAGCTTTTCACCAAGGCTTTTTAATTTCTTTTCATCTTTAATTCGGGTCATATTAAAGATTTTCTTATTTACTTCCGATAAGTAGTACCACCGATAATATGTATCTTGGTAAGAGGGAGGAATTGATATGCTCAGAAATATTCTTTTTGTTTTTGGACTCTTGTTTCTTCAGGCATGTGCTTCACACTCATTAGATATCAAATCAAGCACTCCAGCTCGAATAGAGGCAGATGGGGTTATTGTTTGCGATTCCACTCCTTGCAATATTTCTCAACAATGTTTTAGAAATGGTGAAACAACTTTTTTGCAGGCATTTCCTTTGGATAAAAGCAAAGGATATACACAAGTAAAAAATGTAAGCATGGAATGCGGAATTGGAATGGACAATGAAACAAAAGTTTTCTTTGAAATGGATTCTCGCTCTGGAGTTGCTGTAGAGAACGCTAAATGACTCGATTGAGATTAACTTTACAAGCAAACTTTTCATCAAGCTGGTAAGATTCTCTTGATTCTCGACATGAGTCTATAAAAAGCCTTATGCATGGAAATCGTTTTTTCCAGTTATATAGTGTATTTACAGATGGCATTCCATCCATTCTCGAAATTTCCTTTAAGGAATAATTCCTCAAAGTTAAATCTCCAATCAAATATAAAATCTTATAAGAATAATTGCTGGCCTTCATTGTAAGAATATTAGCACATTTTTTTCTTTCGATTTGAACATTATTCTTCTTAACTTTAAACAATCATAATTAATATTCAGAATCCAACTTTTTATCACTTGGAAAAGCTCAGTTTAAGCTAGGTAGGGAATAATGCGCTTATATAAATTAATAGAAGGACAGTTAAATGTTGATAGCGTTTTTTTTAAACAAGAGTTGTATCAAAGCTTCAATGTTTGCTTAGCAATTATAGAGACAAGGAATAAAAAAATTCTTCAGGATGAATTTGTTGAAGCAATAAAAAAAGTGAGAAGGCATTTAGTGAATAACAAAGATGCTATGAGAATTATTTCAAATCATAACGACATCGAGGCTTATATTGATGCTACGTTTTCTGCCGATGATATTTTGTTTCTCAAATTCAATAAGACAGAGTTCAAAAAAAATGAATTAAAGGAAAAGCTTTATGAGCTAACTGTTAAGGATGAAGCTTTATCAGGAGTTAAAATCAAAAATATGGAGCGGCTAAAAAAATATCCGTGTGATTTGGAAATAATATTAACTCAAGCCTATACATTTTTTTTTAAGATAGGAATTAATTTAACTCCCATTATCCATGATAGAGGAGGTTGTTACAAAAATTTTGGTCACGAAGAAAGATTTACCGGAAGTGGAAGTTTAATATTAAGTTTGTATTTGAAATATTTTAGTGCTTTTTCAGAAAATGATTTTCCTAAGAAAATTTCGGCACATTACTACAGAAAAGTAATTCCAAGGACTTGATACGCTTTTAGAAATGGGATGTTTATCTAGCTAAGTAATTATTTAATTCTCTTAAATCACAAAAAGGAGAAAGTAATGAACAGCAAAAACTCTCATCAGTCTACTTTGTTAAGCTTCATCGAGGCTTGCGAGTACCTTAACGTAAAGTCATCGTGGCTTCGCATGGCCATTTTTAAAAAACAAATTCCCCATAAAAAACTGGGACGATTGATTCGATTTGAATTGAACGAATTAAATGACTGGATCAACCGTAATTCTGTGAAGAAAAGTGAGGGATCCAATGAATAGAATTGACCATCTTCATCACACAGTTGAGTTAATTAAAAAATTTAACTTCAATGCATTTAAAGTTCACACGATACTTTCTGAAAAAATTTGTTCGTGTGGAGCCTATAATTGTAGCTCTCCAGGTAAGCATCCAACTTTCAAAGATTGGAAAAATGGCCCGTTTTTTAGTCAATTTCATCAATTCGTAATTCGTAGAGGTGAGAAAGATATTCTTTCAAATATAGGGATAAAAACTGGAAATGGAATCATTGTAATTGATTTTGATTCTAATGAAGCCTACGAGTACTTTATTTCATGTTACCCAGAATGCAAATTAACTTTAACCTCAAAAACAGGAAAAGGTTTCCATGTCTATTTATCTACTATTGAAAAATTATCTAACAAAGTCAGAATCTTTAAAGATACAGATATAAGAGCAGAAGGTGGTTATGTATTAGCTCCTGGAAGCAATCATGTTAATGGTTATGATTATAAATGGATTGATCCTAATGCTCCAATAATTAATCTTCCTCAGGAATTATTAAAAAATCTTTTAAGCGGTAACAGTGAACGAACTACGAACCATAGCTCTCAAGTCATGGAGGGCGGAAGGAATAACTTTATTTTTAAAGAAACAATAAAGTTTTCGAAGTTAGGTTTTTCTCTTCCTGCAATTAAAGTATTCGCAGAGAATTTGAATAGCTTAATTTGCACTCCTCCTTTGGATGAAGATGAAGTTGATAAAATTTGCGACAATGTCTTTGCAAAACAAACTAAAAACAGCTTGCCACCTTCTTTTCCAATATCTGCTCTGAATGGTGTTCTTGGAGAATTAATATCAAAAGTCGCGCCGTATACTGAAGCTAGCCCAGTTGCAATTTACTCCCAAATGTTAACTATCATAGGTTGTTATTTTGGTAGATGCACTTATTCAGAAGTTAGTGGAGATAGGCATTATCCAAATCTGATGACTTTAATTGTAGGTGATTCTGCGATTGCAAGAAAAGGAACGTCTCTTGGTGTTGCTGTTTCGATATTGAAACAAATTATTCCAGAATTTATTGAGCAGAATTTTAAAAGTGGAGCGACGTCTGCCGAGGGAATTATTTATCACAATCGCGATCCACGCTTTGAAGTAAAAGAAAAGAAGGGCGTGTTAGAGAAAATATGTATAGACGCTGGAGTTACAGATAAGAGATTAATGATTGTCGAAAGCGAATTCGGGAGTGTGCTAATCTCAATGAAAAGAGAGGGCAATAAACTAAGTACCACAATTCGAGATGCATACGATTCAAAAAATTTAAGCACATTGTCCAAGAATGATTCAGTTAAGTCCACTGAACCACATATCTCGATTGTTGCTCATATCACAGAAGAGGAACTCAAGCATTTACTTAACTCTGTAGATGTTTTCAATGGATTCGGAAACCGCTTTATGTTTGTTTATACCAAGACAGACAAAATACTTCCTGAGGCACCTTCAATTAATGATCTTGAAATTAAATCTGAAATTCAAGAATTGAGAAAAGTCTTAATGGCTTGGGACAATGATTTAAATTCCATAGCACCTAATAGAATTTCTTTTTCAAAAAGCGCGCAAGCTCTTTGGAATCAAAGATATATTGATTTTATGGAAAATCCACCTAAGGAAATTGCTGGTGTTTTACTGAATAGAAATTTAACTCACGTTAAGAAGCTTTCCATTGTGATTGCAATGCTAGATTTAAAAAAAGTCATAGAACGGCATCATCTTGAAGCTGCATTTGCCGTAGGTGATTATTCTGCACAATCCGTTGAATTTATCTTTCGAAATACAACTTCTCACTTAGGACATAAACATAAGAACATTGTCCAGCTTCTGGAAAGTAAGCTCACTGGGCAGGCATCAAGAAGTGAAATTTCAAAAGAAGCTTTAGGAAAGAATTCTACTAAGGAGGAAATTGAAAGCATAAAAAATAAACTTATCGATGAAGGCATCATCGCGGTAGAAAAAAATTCTAATGTTGAAGTCTGGAGTTTAAAAGGAGTTTTAGAATGAAGATATCAGAGTATGGAATTGAATTAACTGATAACGAGCCCAAGCTTAAATTTGAAATTGAAGTACATAATGAGCTTAAATTAATTTTTGATGGACTTAAGAAATCGAAAAGTTATTGTAAAAATTATTCGTCATATAGGCTCAAGCATATATTTGAAAAGTTCTTAGCGGAGAAAACAAAGGGACAGATAAGTTATATTTCTAACGGTCAATTAATTAAATCATTCCAGCTTGAGGGGTATGATATGAAGAGAGTTTCAAAGAACAGCAGGAATGTATTTTTCAAAATTGATCCTTTGTCTCTGAAGACATTTCGTAAATTCGTTTAAAATTCTGAAGGCATTTATTTTCATTTTTTTATCCCGTGTGTGACTGCAATAGGAACGAAAGTCGAGATCAACTTTTTTTGGGGGTACCCCCCCCAGAAAAATGCTAATTGGAAAAAGAGTATGTGTTGTTATTTTAACTTTGCTACCACTGAAAAATTACTGAAGCTTTTAAAAATTAAGTTGATAATGAATATGTCTTCGCGATATCCGTTTAACTTCTGTTCTTTAACAATTGAATACAGCAGACGACTAAAAAATTTTAAAGCTTCAATCAACGGAGCTCTATAATGGAAAAATTTAAAATCAAAAGTGGTGAAGTCCGCTATCGTGAAACGATTTACATTGAGAATAGAAAAATTAATAGTCCTAGCTTTAAGCGAATTACTGATGCGAAGGCATGGAAGTCGAGGATGGAGACTGAAAAGTTTACACGACTTGCTCATGGCCAAAATTATTTTGAGCAACAAAATATTCTTTTCTCTGAATTTGCAAAAAAATGGCTTGAATCTTATGTGAAGGTGAATTGTGTCTATCGTACGTATCAAGGCTATGAAAGTTACCTTCGAGCTCATCTTATTCCACGATTTGGTTCAATGTTCCTGAGAGAGATAAAAGAAGACCATGGACTTCAATTATTGAGTGAGTTGAAGAAAACTCATACACCAAAAGGGATTCTCAATATATGGCAAGTTATGAAAGCCGTTCTCTTAAAAGCTAGAAAAGAGAAACTTATTAATTCAGACCCGTGGGAAAACATTCAACGACCTAAGCTTGATTTAAGAGCAGATACTTTTTGGGTTAGAGATGAGATTAACCAGTTTCTTAGGGCAAATACGAAAGATCAGCTTTATCCATTTTTCTTTGTGGCAATACATACTGGTATGAGACTCGCTGAACTTTGTGGCCTTTGCTGGGATCGAATCGACTTCAGAATGAATCAAATAACAGTCTCAAGAACAAGAGATAAAACCGGACTGAAAGATTCAACAAAGACAAAGCTCAAAAGAATTATTCCTATGACACCTGAAGTACGAGCGATACTTTTAGCACTTCATCAGAAAGGCATTAATGGGCAGTATGTGTTCGTTGAGAAAGATGGTGGAGAGGTGAAGTACGCTCATGTCTATAGACGTTTTCACAGTGCTCAGAAGCGCGCAGAGATTACGAACAAGATTCGCTTTCACGATCTCAGACACTCATTCGCATCGAACTACATGATGAACGGAGGAAATGTCTTTGATCTACAAAAGCTTTTAGGTCATACTAAAATAGAAATGACTATGAGATACGCTCACTTCTCTCCAAATCATCTTCAGCAATCTCTGAGATTCATGAATATGACGGATGAAAATGAAAGCATTATCCCAATGGCATCCCAACGGGAAAATTCACAGTCAGAAAAAGTAGTGGTGTTAATGGGTTAAAAAATTTGGTGCCCGAGACGAGACTTGAACTCGTACGACCGGTAAAGGTCGGCAGATTTTAAATCTGCTGTGTCTACCGATTCCACCACCCAGGCATTGAAATGAAGAATTGTATCGGAGATAGCCTTCGATTTTGAGAAATTTATGCGAATCTGTCAATTACTAAACATTGTTGCCGCCATTTTTTTAACTAATTTATTAGCAAGCTGTTCTTCAGAGAAAGTAGATGAGACTCGCGACCAAAGAGTTATTACCGCTTCCTGGTTGAAGATTCCGGCGCGATTTGCCTTGCGGGACAAGGACGATAATTTTCTCACGCATCCCTTTTTTGATGTGAATCCGGCCCTCAATAAAGAAAAGCGCACCGTGAATTTCTTTGTCACGACTCCGGAAGAGAGTTCATTTAAATACAATATCGATCTCTATTCCGGCAGACTTTACGGCGAACACGAATTCTGCGCGGCCGACGATGTCTGGGATGCGTACACTGGAGAAATTCAGAAACCGAACTTTACACAGGGGATAGTTCCTCGCACTTACGATCAAAACGGAGATCCTCAGCGCATTGTGATTTTCGGAATGCCTAAACTTAAAGACCAGAAAGACATGAAGGCCAGATTTCATCCACAGTATTTCGATACGGGAAAAATTGTCGGCTCACTTATTCTTGAATCCTGCGATTCTTACCCATGCGACCTGAAAAGCAAGTGGAGGGCAGCGCAGATTCTTTTGGCGGTGAATAGCTCTGCTGAAGAGACCTCTTTCACTAAAGTGAATTTCTTGAATGAACTGCGCTCTAAAACGGACTGGACCTACGTTAAAGCGATGCTGACAAACCAGGACGGAGTTCATCAGGTCGGAAAAAAATATTACCCGGCCTTTCGCCTATCTAAAGAACTAGGCCTTGAAGACACTCTTCGCTATCTGGAAAATAATTCTAAAGCGGCGAAGATGGATGAACTCACCAAGTGGAGAGAGGGCTGCTTTAAACTCTACGATGACCTTTGGGACAAATCGGAAAAAATCCGCAAGCAACCAAGAGATCAGCAGTTCGATTTCTGGAAATTGTTTAAAGAATTTTACAGTAAAAACTCAGATCAGTTTTTTGCTTGCAGCAAATTGGTGAGACCCGCCAATATCAATGAAGATCCCAGACGAGTCTGGTTTTTTGCCTACGTGCAGGCCTTTACCAACCTCGAAAAAAATCAATTTTATTATTCCTGTTCAGATAAGGCCTGGTCATACAATCCCAAAGTGGATGACACTCAGTATTTCAATAACCAGAACAAAGAATTGGAACGATGCCGCGCAAAGGATTTTGAAAAGAGTTTTGATCAAGCAATCAACGGTCTCTCTCTCATGAAAGGTCAAACCAACAAGGAATTTCGTTTTGTTGAGTATGACAGCGGGCGTGGCGGCACTCATCAAAAAATCTATGGGTGGATTGGCTCTCAAGGCAAAACACTCATGTGTAAAAATAAAAAAGGTCTATTTAAAAAACCCGAGCCTGAAACCCAATTCGATGTCTTTCCGCAGGACGTTGTCTGGGAAACTTTTGTTCCCGACGAAGACAAGACAGTTAAGTAAGGAACAAAGAAAATCTAAGGTAAGTTATTAATTTACATTTCTGCCCGTAATCTCTAAAATATCTGCTACGTACACGACATTAAAATCATTTTGATAGGAGACGTTATGTCGACTAATAAGAGACTTGTGAGCCCACTCGACAGTAGAAGCGAAGAGGACTTCGCTCTTGATCGTTTGATCATCACAACCAAAGCAGATTCATTTTTAGAATGGGCAAAACGTTGGGGACAATCCAACTCACTCTGGCCATTTCCGTTCGGAACAGCTTGCTGTGCAATCGAATATATGGCGGTTGTTGGACCGAGATATGATGCTTCCCGATTCGGTGCTGAAGTTGTTCGCTTTTCTCCACGTCAAGCTGACCTCATGATCATCGCTGGAACAATTACAGAAAAACAAGCTCCAGTTCTTAGAAGAATTTACGATCAAATGGCCGATCCAAAATGGGTTATTGCTATGGGCGCATGTGCTTCATCTGGTGGCTTTTACCGCGCGTACCACGTCGTTCAAGGTGTGACTCGCGATATTCCTGTCGACGTTTATATTCCTGGCTGTCCTCCAACTCCGGAAGCCGTTCTTCAAGGGATTATGCAGATCCAGGACAGAATTAAAAAAGGCGTCTCTGCTTACAACGATTCCAAAGAAGCTGTTGAAGCAAAGAAAGCAAAAGCAGAAGAACTTTCAAAAGCAAATTAATCACAATAGGTAAAATTGATGGAACTAACTCCTTTTGGACAAGAATTACAAAAAACTTTTGCGGATAACCACTATTCGTACAAGTTTGAAAACCACGTCATCTTCGCCTGCACTAAGACGATGCTACCGATTATGGAGAAGCTGAAAGACGAATTCGGTTTCAACATGCTTCTCGACGTCTGTGGTGTCGATAACCTTCAGAGACCAAAATCTGAATGGACTCACGGAAAACGTTTCGAGTCTGTTTACCACCTTCTCAATATGGATAAAAACGAGCGCATCCGCGTCCGCGTTCCAGTTGATGTCGATGGCGGTGAACTCGTTCCTTCAGTTCTTCCTCTGTGGAAGGCCGCTGACTGGTTCGAACGCGAAGCCTGGGATATGTACGGGATTACGTACATGGGAAGAAAAAAAGAAAGACTTCTTACTCACCACGAATGGGTAGGACATCCTTTAAGAAAAGACTATGCAGCTGATCACAATCAGCCGCTCACAGAATCACTTGATATTCATTTTGATCCAGATCCTTCGATCACTGCTGAAGATGCTATTAGAAGAGAATGGATCAACATCGGCCCATCTCACCCGGCCACTCACGGAACTTTACGTATCATGGCCGAGATTGAAGGTGAGGTGATCAAAAGATCTAAACTGGAAATCGGTTACCTTCACAGATGTTTCGAGAAGATGACTGAGAACCACCTTTATAACCAGGTTATTCCTTATACAGATCGTCTGAACTACTGTTCAGCCCCGATGAACAATATCGGCTGGTGTAAAGCGATCGAAGATATGATGGGAATTGATATTCCAGATCGCGCGAAGGCCATTCGTATGGTTCTCGCTGAGCTTTCACGCGTTATCGATCACCTTGTGTGTATCGGTGCCGGCGCAGTTGACTTGGGAGCGCTTACGTCTTTCTGGTTTTGTTTTGAACAAAGAGAAAGAGTGTACGAACTTTTCGAAAAACTTTGCGGAACTCGCTTAACTGTTTCTCTTACACGTATCGGTGGTATGGCCCAAGAACTTCCAGTTGGATGGGTGACTGACTGTTTGAATGTTGTGAAGGAAATTGAGAAGGGAATTGCGGAAGTAGACCGCCTTCTTACAAAAAATAAAATTTACGTCGATAGAACACGCGTTTGTCCAATTCCTGCTCAACAAGCAATCGATTGGGGATACACTGGTCCATGTCTTCGCGCTGCTGGTGTGAACTACGACATCAGAAAAGCAAATCCATACTACTTCTATAAAGATGTAGAGTTCGAAATTCCAATTGGCCAACACGGCGATAACTACGATCGCTACCTCGTTCGTATGGAAGAGATGAGACAATCTCTTCGCATCGTTAACCAGGTATTGGCGAATCTTCCAAGTGGCCCATACACATCTCTTGATAAGAGAGTTTGTATTCCACCAAAAAGAGAAGTTTACACCAACATCGAAGGTCTCATGAACCACTTCATGCTCGTCATGAAAGGTGTTCGTCCACCTGTCGGTGAAATTTATTCTGCCACTGAAGCAGCTAACGGAGAGCTTGGTTTCTACGTTATCTCTGACGGCGGACCAAATCCATACAGAGTCAAAGTTCGTCCACCATGTTTTGCGATTTATCAGTCATTCTCTGAAATCGTTCAAAACCACATGATCTCGGACGCGATTGCTGAACTAGGGGCGATGAATATTATCGCAGGAGAGTTAGACCGATGAGTTCTTCTACAGAAAAATTTGTTTTCACGCCGGACAGACTGGCACTTTATAAAGACTATCTCACTCGTTACGACGATATCGACTCAGCTTTGTTGCCAGTTTTACACCTGGCCCAGGAACAAAACGGCTGGTTGTCTGATTCTGTCGTCGCTTATATTTCAGAGTTGATGGGCCTTCCAGAAATCCGTATCAAAGAAGTTATTTCTTTCTACGATATGCTTTACGATCAACCGGTCGGAAGAAACGTGGTTCACGTTTGTACAAACATCACTTGTTCAATGTTCGGCGGAAGAGAAATCTATTCAGGCCTTTTGAAACATTTTGAAACGAGCTACCTAACTCCAACTCGCGACGGAAGAATTTCTATCCAAAAGATGGAGTGTCTTGGAGCGTGTGAACAAGCACCTTGTATGCGAGTGAACAACGACTACGTTGGAAACATCGATCTTCAATCTGCGATTTCAAAACTTGAGGAGCTACCATAATGGACTATAAAGACGTAGCAAATGATAAAGACTATGCTCTTCTGAGCTATCACCATATTCCTGGTGTTCATAATATTGAAGTTTTTGAACGCGCCGGCGGATACGTGACGATGAAAAAATGCTTCGACATGGATCCTGAAGCAATTAAGGAAGAAGTAAAACAATCAGGACTCAGAGGACGCGGCGGTGCTGGGTTCGCGACTGGTGTAAAGTGGGGCTTCTTCACAAAAGACAGAAATGCCAAAAAATATCTTCTTTGTAATGCCGATGAATCTGAACCGGGAACATTCAAAGACAGATTCTTAGTTGAAAAAAATCCGCACATTCTTATTGAAGGAATGATCATCTCTGCGTGGGCCCTCGGCACACAAAAGGGATACATCTATATCCGCGGAGAATTTTATCACCAGGCCATGATCCTAGAGCGCGCTTTAAAAGAAGCGTATGCCAAAGGCTACCTTGGTAAAAACATCATGGGGAAAGGATTCGATTTCGATCTTTATGTTCATAGAGGCGCGGGCGCTTATATCTGTGGAGAGGAAACTGCTCTTATTTCTTCTCTTGAAGGACAAAAAGGTCAGCCAAAACTAAAACCACCATTTCCAGCGATCAAAGGTTATAGAGGACTTCCGACAATGGTTAACAACGTCGAGTCTCTTGCTGCTGTTCCATGGATCATGAGACATGGAGCTGCTGCTTACAAGCAGTGGGGAACTGAAAAATCTCCTGGAACAAAATTGTTCTCAATTTCTGGCGACGTTAATAAGCCAGGTGTTATCGAAGTTCCTCTTTCAACAACATTGAAAGAAATTATCGAAGTTCACTGTGGCGGTATGAGAAACGGCAACAAACTAAAGGCGGTTATCCCTGGTGGATCATCAGCTCCAGTTTTCAATGCAGAAGATTCATACGCTGTAAAAATGGACTATGAAGATGTTGCAGCGAAAGGCTCAATGCTTGGCTCTGGTGCGATCATCGTTATCGATGAAACAAGAAACATGGGTGATATCTTAAAATACACTCTTGAATTCTATCACCACGAATCGTGCGGTCAGTGTACACCTTGTAGAGAAGGAACTGGCTGGCTTGAGGCCATCTTCAAAAGAAAAGACACTGGCAAGTCATCTAAATCAGACATCACTCTTTTAGATAAAACTGCAGCAAGCATGAGAGGACAAACTATTTGTGCTCTAGCTGATGCAGCGGCGATGCCGACTCAAGGGATGATCAAAGTTTTCCGCGAAGAACTTGAACAATATGTAACAGCTGCACCAAAAAAATAATAAAAGTGAAATTATAAAAGAGAATTGAATCATGACTGAAAAAGTAAAACTCACCTGGAACGGAAAAGAGATCGAAGCTCCGAAAGGATCGAACCTTCTTAAGGCCGCTCTTGATAATGGAATTGAAGTCGCTCACTACTGCTACCACTCAGGACTTTCTGTCGCTGGTGTTTGTAGAATGTGTATGGTTGAACAAGACGGTGTTCCTCGTCCGTTTCCTTCGTGTAACGCTACTTGCGGCGAAGGAATGGTTATTAAATCTGATACGCCGAAAATCAAAGCTGCTGTTGAAGCAACTCTACAGTTTCACCTTTTGAATCACCCGCTGGATTGTCCAGTTTGTGACCAGGCCGGCGAATGTGGTCTTCAAGACTATTACATGAAACACGGTCAGTACGATTCTCAAATGATCGATAAAAAAGTTCACAAAGAAAAAGTTCAGGATATCGGCAAGAACGTTATGCTCGATGCTGAACGCTGTATTCTTTGTTCGCGTTGTGTTCGTTTCACAGAAGAAGTGACAAAGACCAACGAGATGGGAATTCTGAACCGTGGTGACCACGCAGAAATCCAGTGCAATGAAACTCTTAAAAACGATTACGCTCAAAACTTAGTCGACATCTGTCCGGTTGGAGCGCTAACATCAAAAGACTTCCGCTTCAAGCAAAGAGTCTGGTTCCTTGAAGACGTTCACACAACTTGTATCGGTTGCGAAACTGGTTGTTCAGTGAAAGTTTCTGAAAACAAAAACGGCGCTTTCAGAGTGAAGCCTGTGTACGATCACGAAGTGAACGGCCACTGGATGTGTGATGACGGTCGTTATATTTACAAACATGTTTCAAGCCCGACAAGACTTGGCGGTGCAGTTGAAAACATCAATGGTCTTTTCGTTCCAGCAGATGAACTCAATGTTCAGGCCGCAGTTAAAGGAAAGAAAACAAAATACATTCTTTCAACGGCACTGACGATTGAAGAGTACGCCAATTTCTTCAACGCAGTTAAAGGAAAAAATGTAGAAGTCGCACTTTATACACTTCCATCAGATGGTCCAGAATTCGACGGCATTCTTCGCCGTGGAGACAAGAACCCGAACCTTCGTGGGGCCAAAGCAGCGTTTGAACTCGCTGGATTTGATCACTCTCAAGCAGGTCTTGATAAACTTCTTGGTTCAATTACATCATCAGATGCTGTGTTTGTTGTTGTTCCAGAAATTCTGTACAACGAAGATCACTTCAACACATTAATTAAAAAAGTGGAAAAAGCAGGCGTGCGAATCGCATTAGCTTGTGGAGAAACACTTGGAACGCTTCGTGCGTTCAACTATCTTCTTCCGATTCCAGCATTCTTAGAAAAGAACGGTGAAATCCTGAACTATGCTGGTCAGGCCCGCAAACTTCGCAAAGGAATGACTTACGGAGAAGCTTCTAAAGATGTTTCTTACTACGGGAAATGGGTGAACCTATGATTTTAAAAGCTGATTTATACCGCGAACACGGATTTCTCAAAGGTCTTTATCTTGGTCTCAAGATCACGATGATGACTATGATCAGAAACTTGTTCAAACACGATCGTATGACTCTAAACTATCCGGAAGAGAAGTATTTCTATTCTGATCGTTTCAGAGGAAAGCACGTTTTGACAGTTAAAGAAGACGGAACTCTTCGTTGTACGTCATGTATGTTGTGTGCGACTTATTGTCCTGCTCAATGTATCCATATCGTCGCAGCTGATGACTCTGATAAATCAGTAGAGAAGGCACCGGTTTCATTTGAAATCGAAATGCTTCGTTGTATTTTCTGCGGTTTTTGTGAAGAGGCTTGTCCGGTCGATGCTATCCGTTTAACGAACGAATACGAAATGTCGGGCCATGCTGAACAAGAGTGGGTTGCTGATCACTATGAACTAGCGTTCAGAAAATCACTCAATAACGGTAAAGGTGTCGTGTCGACAGTAGACGACAAAGACCGTATGAAACTTCGCCTCTAATTTTAAATGATCCACAAAGAAAAAATCAGGGCGAATATCCCCAAGGTTTACGCCCTGAATTTTTTCATGATGTTCCTGGTTACCATTCCCATAATAGTCCCTTACTGGAAACAATTCGGTTTAAACCTCAAAGACATTTATCAACTTCAGGCCATTTTCGGGTTGATGATGATTTTGCTCGACGTACCTGCTGGCTATATCAGCGATATGTTCGGGAGAAAGATCTGTCTCATCATCGTAGGCGTTTTCAATATTTTCACTTATCTCATTTTGCTGAACGGAAAAAACTTTTTTCATTTCGCCCTTTTTGAAATCAATGCGGCCTTTGCTTTGGCCCTCTATTCAGGTTGCGATATTGCCCTTTTGTATGACAGTGTCGATGCACTTGAATCCGATGAGACCGCCATCGAAAAAATATCCCATTCGAAAAAATTTCTGGGAAAAAGAATTTTTTATTCGCAAATAGGTGAGTCCGTGGCCTCTTTTTTAGGAGGGATCCTTGCCGTTTATTCATTACGTTTACCTGCCATGGTCAACGCATTTACGGCGTGGATGCCGCTTTTGATCGCTCTAACAATACATGAACCTCCAAGAAAAACTTTTGCCAGCAAAAAGCATTTGGATAATTTCAAGAGTATTTATGAGAATTTATTCAAGCAATCCAGACTGCTCACCATGATGGTGATCTTCAATATCATTTATGGGTTTTCAACATTTGCAGCAATCTGGGCCTATCAAAGTTATTGGGCGGAACTAAAAATTCCGGTCGCCTATTTTGGAACTCTCTGGGCGATCTTTAATCTCAGCGTCGCTTTCTTTGCGCGTTCTTCTCACTTCCTGGAAAATAAATTGGGAATGACTGCCATTATCGTCATCGTGGCCTTGTCTCCGATTATTGCTTACTTTGGATTGGGATTTACTGCCAGTTATGCGAGCGTGATGTTTCTTTTCTTCTTTGGCCTGGCACGCGCTTTAAATGGGGTCATTCTTCAGGATGGAATTAATTCGCGCGTTCCTGCAACGATGAGAGCGACGACCAATTCCATTTGCAGTCTGGGAATGAGGGCCATCTTCTTTTTCTTTGGCCCATGGTTTGGGCATCAGCTTGATGTTCACGGCGTTCATCATTCTTTTGTTTTGATGGGATTTGTTTTTGTCGTGGTTTTCTTCGTCGTGACAGTTCCGCTTATGCGGATAAATTCTTCTCACTATCGGCAATGATTTTTGGGCCCATTTTTTCTTCAAGGGCATTGAGTCTTTGGACTAATAAAGAAATGGCCGTTTCAATTTGATTTTTGGATTTCATGATTTCCAATTCATCACTTAACGTTTTGTTCACGTATTTCCATTCAATATCGGCCAGAGCGATACGAAGTTGTTCGTAAGTCGTTTTGATTTCTACAAAATCACTGTTTTTTCCCAAGCGCGATTCATATTTCATGAGCCAGTCGGGTAGAGGACATTCAGCAACCCTCAAACTAAATTCGCCTTTATTTTTTTCAATTTCATCCATCTTCAGTCTGTACTCAAGCTTCTGGCGGACTTTATCGAGGCAATTAATGACGGTGTGATAAGGAAGTGAGCTGAAAATAGCTCCTTCAGATTTCGGAATAATAATTCTAAAGCAGGTATTATTGGAATTCGTGTCGTAGGTAAAATCTCCGCCCATTTTTTCGATGAGTCCCTTTGAAATGGAGAGCCCAAGCCCTGTTCCTTTCCCAATTGGTTTGGTCGTAAAAAAGGGAAGCATAATTTTATTGATTAGTTCAGGAGGAATTCCTTTTCCGGAATCGGTTACAGAAATATGAACGTGGTTTTCAGTTTCAAAAAGATTGAGTTCCAACCACTTCTCTTCATTTTCTGCGATTGCATCTATACCGTTATTAATGAGATTGATTAAAACCTGCTCCAGATGGAGCTTGGTTGATTTGAATTTGATTTCCGAACATTTTGTTTTTAACTTCACACCATTTGTTTTTATTTTTTCACTGCAAAGTTCAAGAACAGAATCAAAAAGCTGTGTCGAAAGTATTTCATCCTGATGATTGGAATCGCCCCCGTGAGAAAATTCTCTAAGTCCTTTAACTATTTTTGTAATTCTTTTGGCATGATCTTCAATGGTGTGCATTTTACTGAGAATTATTTCACGCAAGCCAGTATCACTCACATCTTCCAGTTGTCTTTTCAAAATGTGAATTTTTCCCATGATGACAGCGATGGGATTATTAATTTCATGAGCAACAGAACCCGCCATTTCACCAATGGCCGCAAGTCTGCCCATATGAATATTTTTGGCCTGTTCATTTTCCAGTTCAATTTCAAGATTCTTTTCATTGGTAATATCGAATCGGATTGAGATGAATTCATCAATCTGCCCATTGTGCTGGTTGCGAAGGGGAATAATATTGGAGAAGACCCAATAATCGCTTCCATCTTTTGCTTTGTTTTTGATTTGCCCTTGCCAGATCTGTCCGTTTGAAATGGTTTTCCACATTTCTCTATAAAAATCTTTGCTGTGCAAATCAGATTTAATCAACCGATGGCTGTTACCCAGTAACTCGTCTCTTGAATACCCTGATATTTTGCACAGGTTATCGTTTACGTATGTGATTTTTCCGCTTCTGTCTGTCGTCGAGATAATGGCGACTTCATTTAGACCTTTAATTTGCTGATGAATAAAATAGTGTTCATTGCTGGTTTTATTCAGACGCGGAAGTATATTAAGATAAAAGAAGGTAAAAGTGATGAAAGAAGAAATCACATAACTTGAAAGTGCTGCCGCTACAAAGGCGTTTGTTACATGCAGATAAGGGACAGCGAGGTTGCACAGGAAAGAATAAATGGCCCCGACACTGAAGAGACTAATCAGCATTTTGAAAGTTGAGTCTTTGCTAAAAATGGTCGAGACTTTTTTATTCATATAACCAAATAGGCGTTCTAAATGAGTTCAGAATCACTTACTAACGCCAGTTTCGTCATGTCAAAAGTTCGCCCTTAACGAATAAATGTTAACGGGCAAAAAAAAATAGGTTTTTTATTGGAAAGTGTTAACAGCTTCAAAAACACCCAAATTACTCGGGAGATCCAAGCGATACTTTGAGCATCTTAATATAAGTTTCTCGAGGTATCTCCACCCCGCCAAGGCCTTGGACAACAGGGGTGACCATCTGAGTGTCGAGCCACTTTATGTCCCGTTGGTTGAGCATATACATGAGAGAAACGAGGGCAACCTTAGAAGCATTGTCTTCCAAATGAAACATAGATTCACCGGAGTAAAAACGGTTGATGCAAACGCCGTAGACACCTCCGACGAGGCGATCATCGAGGTAAGTCTCGCACGAATAGGCAAAGCCATGCTTAAAGAGTTCAATATAGCCGTCAATAATTTCTTGGGTAATCCACGTAGACGATTGATCACTTCTTTTGACTCGCGAACAATTCATAATGACTGCTTCAAAATTTGTGTTGAAGCGGATTTCATAAGGATTTTTTTTCAAGAATTTACGAAAACTTTTGGAAAGATGAAGTTTATCGAAGGCGAGTATACCCCGAGGATCGGGTGAAAACCAGGCCAAGGGATATTCATCAGATATCGGCCACGGAAAGATGCCTTGAGTATAGGCAAGAAGGAGCGATTCCATTTCCAGGTCGCCACCAAGAGCGAGCAGTCCATGTTCATCGGCCTCTTCAATAGGAGGAAACGCAACAATGGCCACGTTTAATAACTCCCCATCGCTTGAATAAGAAATGTGGAAATAGCACTCGCAACGAGTAATGTGGTTTCCGGTTCAATTTGTTTAACGTCCGGAGCTTTAACCATGGGAGCGATCTCCACCATATCACTGCCGGTAATTTTAAAATTTTCGAAAACAGATTGAAGAATTAACATAGGCTCATGCGGAGTAAGTCCTCCGTGTTCAGGTGTTCCCGTTGCTCCGGCGTAAGAGGCATCCAGGACATCAATATCAAAACTGACATAAACTTCCTCTACATCAATCTTTTTTAAATGCGCGACGATTTGATCGGCAATGGCCTGGGCCCCTTTTGAATGGACTTCGTGCGCCCAGATCTGCTGGTGTTTAAATTTTTGCTCCCAGTGCATACGCTCTTTGGCACTGGCGCGAATGCCGATCTGAACGAGATGATCAGGCGATTCGAGGAAAGGAATAATTTGAGATGTCCATGTGCCGAAACAAATATCGATGCCCATTCTTTCTTCGAGCAAATCGGTGTGAGCATCGAAATGAATCAACGCTGCTTTTTTTCCCTGGGCCTTTTTAGCCTCAAGCCAGGCGCGCACCATCGGGTAACTGACCGAGTGATCTCCACCAATCATAAAAATGTTTTTTGCAGGAAAATTTTCATGAAAATCTTTGGCAAAATCATAGGCTATCGAAAGAGGAGAGACCGGAAGATGAATATTTTCATCCTGGTAAAGGGCCTTGCGACAGGACTTTATAGTTTCATTGTTAAGGTATTTGTCGTGCAAAAGCTGCGGAATAACTCTCACGTCACCAATATCGTACGCACGAAGATCTTCACCGGATTGAATCAGCGTTTCACGCAAAAAAAGTGGACCCCAGTTGGCCCCTCTCTGAATTCCTCCGCCAGCATCGGAACATATTCCGAAGACGACGGCCTTTGCTGCGGGCAAGGCATTGGTTAAACTTTGCTCCCAGATTTCGCGCACTTTTTTTTGAGCAACAGCTTCGGCCCCGTAGATTTTTTTCTGCAGATTATTTCTTTTATCGGCCGCCGTGTGAACAGTGAAAACACCTTCACCCGGAGGAGTCATGTAATGTTTTATTTTTGAGATCAATTCATTTCTAGAAGTCATATGAGCATTCCATTTTGAAAGCGAGCATTGAGCAAAACAGATTTATATTTTGTTTTAAAATCATTTTCTTCCATTGTGCTGAAATCGTAAACGACAGAAGCAACATAGTTTGCTGTTGTCTGATCAATACCGGTGTAAACTCCGGCGATATGAGAAGTCAGTGTGATATTGTCGATTCCCTTAAAAAGAGAGAAATCCGCCGGTTCTTTTTCAAACACATCCAGATAAGCGTGGGCCAGTGGCCTTTCTTTTAAGATGGCCATGAGATCTACTGTCGAAACAAGTTGTCCTCGGGCCGCATTGATCAAAAGAAAATCATTATTCAACTTTGATAAAAATGGACGGTCGATCAAATGCACATTTTTTTCATTAAGACTGCAGGCAGGAATTACGACATCGACCTGATTGAGATCGAGTTGTGTTAAGCCTTGATAGGGATCGTAAACCTGCAAGCGGCCAGCGAGAGGCAAGAGGCTTTTTTCCAGCAAGCTTCCAATATGTCCGCGTCCGAGAATGACTATGGATAATTCTGAAAGAAGTTTTCGATTCCATTTTCTTCCTTCATCCCACGTTTTCTGCACAGGCACGGAGCTGTAATGAGCAAACAAAGTAGCGAGAATGTAATTGGCCACGGCATGAGCGCGGATAGGATTGCCGACGATCACCGGAAAGGCCGCTTTCTCCACAAAGGAGGCTTCAAGATTATCGTAACCGGAGTTTGGATGAATCATAAGCTGACAACGATTCAAATCTGCTGAACTGATTTGGGAAGTGACAGTGTGAGTGTTAGTGATTAAAACATCGGCCGGTTCAGGAGAATTCAAAGGCAGAACGATAGCGCCTGCCTTTGATTCAATAGATTCTTTTTCAGTGCGGGCAAAACTCTCTTTAAAATAAGGTGATGTACTTATTCTTTTAACGATCAGATTAGAGAGTGGCCTTTTCTTCATAATAAAACTCTTTGTAGCTTGTCTTGCAGACTCTATCTGTCTGGTTTCGATAAGCGTCGTCCCCGAAGGTCTCAGAGTTTGTAACAGTATAACATTTCTGTTCTTTTTTCCAGTAACTATTAGTTGGATCGTCCTTCGTTTCGACTGGAGTTCCGTCTTCTTTGCGGAGTTCATAGTCAAATTCGTCAGCAATATAGTCCTGATTCACTAAATCAATTCTGTGCTTGTCTTTTGAAACAAGGAATTTCATGATCTGAAACTTTGTATTCTTGTAGAAGAGAATTTCAGCTACGTCATCCGGAGTGATTGTTGCGCGGCCTAAGCGGTAATTCGTCGGCCAGTGAACATTTCCGTACATGATGTAAATGAGTTCAGAACATACGATCTTATCAAGAGTCGAAACATCGAAATTGAAGTCATACGCTTTGCCGATTTGATCCATACCGCGCATGATTTGTTCAATCAAAAGCGTATCGCTTGAAAGAACATCGTTCTTTCTCATGATCGTCAATTCATCGATATTGAGAAATTCTTCAAGTGTATTTAAACGAACTCCTGAACGGACGGCTTCAAGAATCACTTTTCCAGCGGCAATCTGAGCCTGGTAAGGAATGATGTCTGGGTGATTCCACATACCGATTTGTTCAAGTTGTTCCTTTGTCCCTAGGTAAACCGCAACGTGTCCGTAGTGACCAGGAATGAACTTATCAGTCAGAACAAATGGACTTTTCTCGATGAGAATATCCATTGGCTTAAGATTTTGAACAGCGAGTTCAGTCGCAGTGCTGTTATTGTAAAGGTATCCTTTTCTCCATTGAATCGCGCCGGCAATATTTCCGAAAATGCGCGACAACCAACCAGTGACGGCATCGACTGCACCAATAATAGAATCAGTAAAAGTGAATTCAGCAATAAGGAATTTAGTTTTTCCTTGAGACACCTTTTTAGCTGTTTCGTTTGTCACAATATTGTCGACAATAGAAAGAATCATCTGCTCATTTACCAGGATTTCTTTCAAATCTTTTTGGATGAGAAGAACGAGGTTGATCTGTTGAGAGAATTTTACGCCTTCACCGATTTCGACAGTGTATCTGTTGAGCTTGATAATATCATTCAATGTTTTTGTCGTGTCTTCTGACGAGCTTTTATCAATCAGAGCGTTCTTCACGATTCTTCTGAAAGTATTGTCTCTTTCATAGAGAAGGTTATGCATTGTTTCGAGGTGGTCGAGAACAAATAGGTGACCAGAAAGCCAGATCAAGTGCGCCTTGATTAAAGGCATGTTTTTATCTTCGTTAGCAAAAGTGCGCGACATTTTAAAACCGCCGAAGTCATAAACTTTGGCGAAATCGAGAATTTTTTTATTGATGTGGTAGTAAGTTGTGATGGCCTTTCTTAAAACGAAAAGCTCAGTCCCTGTAAGAGTATCCTGGTTTTTGACTTTATTCAGAAGACCATTTGTAAAAGCAATGTCGTAAGTTTTAAAATCATTAAAGACAGTGAGAAGTTGAGCATAGCTCTTTAAATTCAGATCTACATCGCGAAGAGGATTCTGGAATTTTACATTGATTTTATCGAGTTCTTTCTCGGCCTTTTCAATAGGGCCTAGAAGAGTTGTCGCGACCCGACCATCAATAGGTCCGACGAGCGAGTCGTCGCTTTGGGCCCATGTCGTGTTTACCATCCATAGATTCACGCTGAACAAAAATAAAATGCCTAAAATTTTCATTTTTATATCCTGCCGATTTAGGGTAAATTCTACAGGAAGACGGGTTTGACACAATCAGTCCTGTAAAAAGTACACATCCTTGTGTAAGACCTTAATTGTTGAACTTAAATAGGTGAATGGCCATGATTTCTATTAAATCTGCTCGTGAAATCGAGCTTATGCGAGCGACTTGCAAACTGGCCGCACAAACTCTCGAGTACATAGCTCCTTACGTCGTTCCCGGCGTTTCGACCGAAGAACTCAATAAGCTTTGCCACGATTATATTCTTAAGCATGGGGCCTACCCGAGTCCGCTTAATTACCACGGCTTTCCGAAGTCTGTGTGCACGTCTTTAAATGAAGTTATTTGCCACGGGATTCCGAGCACCCAGGACATCTTAAAGGACGGCGATATCCTGAATATCGACGTAACCACCTATTTGAACAAGTTTCATGGGGACACCAATAAGACTTTTCTTGTAGGTAACGTTTCTCCTGAAATTAAAAAACTAGTGGATGTCACTTATCAATGTATGCGCGCGGGAATCGATCAGGTTCGTCCGGGCGGACATATCGGCGATATCGGGGCCGCGATTCAGGAGATTGCTCACTCTCACGGTTATTCAGTCGTTGAAGATTACTGCGGACATGGAATTGGGAGAGAGTTTCACGAAGCCCCTCAAGTGGTTCACGTGGGAAAAAGAGGCACGGGCCCTGAAATGAAGCCTGGAATGACTTTTACTATTGAACCCATGATCAATCTCGGAGTGAAAGACGGAAAGCTCTTAAAAGACGGCTGGACAGTCGTTACTCGCGATAAGAAATGGTCGGCCCAATTTGAACACACCATCCTCGTGACTCCAGATGGCCATGAGATCCTGACTCTAAGAACAGAAGAACAAGCATAACAATGGCAAACGCAGAGGCCCGAACGATCAATTCAAAAGGGGAAGATCTACAGCTTCTGCTTGATATCGATCTTTCCTCACAAAAAGTTTTTGAAATGAGAGTCAAAGGCGCTCTTTCTTCTGCTCATAGTGAAGAGCTCAAAGAAATAGAAGCGGCCATTCTCGGACAGACAATCGAAACCATTTTGAAGTTAAAAAGAAGTGATCTGAAAAGTTCTGCCAAAAATAAATCAATCGCTTCACCTGGCTTTTGGCTTCTTCATCGGGCCATCGAAAATTACCTTGGCAGCGAAGCTGTTCTCGCAGAATCAAAAGACAGGCTCTGCCTGTGTTTCGGTGTAGGCGTCAGCGATTTAAGAAAAGAAATTTTAAAAAGACCCGAGTATGAACTAAAGCATCTCATCGCCGAGACGTTTGCAACCAGCGCCTGCGGTTCTTGCTTGCCCTCTATTCGCAAGACCATGGAAGATTTGCGCCTGGCCCATGGAATGATTGAAGGACTGACTCATTCAAAAGGGCGTTTTGATAAAGCGGGAAACTGGGTCAAAGTCAAAGGCCTCTATCCTGGCCCATTGCTGGTTTTTTTAGACGACGCCAAAAATAAATGGATGAAGCGCGAACAGATTGAAGCGCAGTTTTCAATTGAATTTACCCATATCGAAGGGTTGCATTTGACTGTTCAGGTAAGTGAAAAGGAAAAAAAGATTGAGCGCGACCGTGCGGAAAAAATCCTCCAGGCCCTTACAGATTATCTAAAATCAGACACCGGCATTCTCTTCTTTCTTCATCTTCTTTAGCTTTCTGATTCTTGAAGCCTCTTCCTTGGCACATCCCGAACGGATGGAATTGATATTTTCTAGTTTCACGAAAATTTTTTCAATTTTCTTTTTATCTTTCATAACTTCATGAATGCTCATTTCCTCTTCGAGATACTTCAATCGCTCATTAAAAAAGCCCAACTCGGGGATGGCCTTTTCCAGGCAATGGGCCGACGGCATTTCCGCCTGAAGACCAGACACGTATTGAACGAACAGGCGCGGAACTTGTTTTTGGAACTCGTTAATATAGGCCATTTTGAAGGATCGCATTGAAGCTTCAACTTCTGAAAGAGAGAGATCGTAGATATCGCTTTCTTTTAAAAGCAGCAAACGCAAGAGGCCGACTGAAGGAGAGTGTTTCTTTGACAGGCAAATTTCATCTACAAAGTTTTTCTTTAGGGTAATATCGTTGGAGCTGGCCAGTTCGTTTAAGAAATCCTGATTCAAACGGTAGAGCGCTCCCTGAGATTTCTGTTTGTGCAAACCTGACTCTTCTTTTGCCAGGCATTGCAGGAGAAGGTTAGGAGCAGCGTATATGTCGGAGCTCAAAATGAACGCTAACATGAAAAAGACATTGCGAACAGGCAACATATCTCTAATCCTTTTTTACAATTATTCTCTCTAAGTATATAGTTCTCCTATACAGACAGCAATACAGAGAAGATTTAAACCTGGGATAATGAATTGAAGGAAATGAGTTTTTGGGAACATTTGGAAGAACTCCGCAAAATGTTTATGCGAGTTCTGGTTATTCTCGGGGTGACCTTTCTTTTCACAACCTATTACGTAGACGACATCACTGAGTGGCTTTTAAAGCCTTTAAGGGCCTCGCTTCACGATACAAAATCCGGAGTCATCGTTTACCACAGCATTTTTGAAAAGGCGTGGGTTCAGGTTGACGTATCCATCTGGTGGGCGATCATGATTTCTTCACCGCTGTGGTTTTATCAGGTCTGGAAATTTATTCGTCCAGGTCTTCACCCGCACGAAGTTCGCGCCGTAAAACCTTTCATGATTTTAGGAGCGTTTCTCTTTCTGGCCGGAATGGCCTTTGGTTACTACGTCGCATTTCCTTTTGGTTTTAAATTCCTCTCCATGCTTGGAGTAGGTGACGTTCAGGCCAATATCAACCTGCGCGATTATATTTCAACGTCGAGCCAAATTCTTCTTTTCCTCGGCATTATTTTTCAATTTCCTAATGTCATGCTGATTCTCGGCTTTATGGGACTCGTGACTAAGCAGCTCTTGAGAAAATTCCGTCGCTACGTTTATGTTGCGCTCGCCATCGCTGCTGCGATTTTCTCTCCACCGGATGTTATCTCGATGCTCTCTGTGTGGATTCCTCTTTGTATACTTTATGAGATCGGTGTCCTCGCAGTTGCCTGGATTGTTCATCCGTATCTTTACCGCGTTCACATGAAAGGTGGAAAATAATGAAAACGACAAAACTTTTTTTCTCTGAGCTTGTTCTGCCATTTCTCCTGACCTGGTTTTTTGCATCGGCTTTCGTCGACATCGTGGCCGTTCCCAGTGTGTTTAAATTCACTTCCAATTTACAAGAAGCGGGAAGAATTGGAATGACCGTGTTCGGACGCTTTAACAAACTGGAAGTCTTTTTTGCGTTGATGATTATTGCGGGAGTTGTTTCCCATGAAAAACCATCAAAGCTTTTTATGACAGTCGCTGTTGGACTCCTAGGGCTCGCGCTTTTTTACAATATTGTGATGACTCCGACGATTGCTGGAGCCGCAGTAAAAATGCATTCAGTGGCCGTAACTGATCCTCAGTATCAGATTTTCAGAGAAGAACATTCTAAGTATCACCATATGTATCGTTACTTTGATTCAGCGAAATTCATTGTGCTTCTGATTTTCTCAGGACTCATTCTTCGCATGAATATCAAACAAAAGAGGGCAGTATGATTTTAATTACTGGCGGCGCCGGCTTTATCGGCAGCGTTCTGGCAAAACAACTGAACGTTCTCGGTCATACTGATCTGGTCATTGTCGACAAGCTGGAAGACAGCACAAAATGGAAAAATCTTCGCGGCATTAAATATTCTGATTATATTCATGCCGATGAATTATTTAACGGCGACTATGATGATCTCATCGCGGAAACTGATCTCATCTTCCACATGGGAGCGTGTTCATCTACAACGGAAAAGAACATGGACTTCCTGATGAAAAACAATGTGGCCTACTCGCAGGCGCTTTTCCGTTTTGCGGCCACAAAAAATATTCCGTTTATTTATGCAAGCTCTGCGGCCACTTACGGCAACGGAGAACTTGGCTACAGCGATGATCACGAAACACTTCCTGATTTGATGCCGATGAATCCTTACGGCTATTCAAAGCAATTAGTCGATGAATGGATTCTAAAAGAAGAGAGTAAACCTGATCACTGGTTCGGACTGAAATTCTTCAACGTCTTTGGACCAAACGAATACCACAAAGAAGATATGCGATCGCTGGTTCACAAATCCTTTGAACAAATTCAAAGCGCCGGCTCCGTTAAACTTTTTAAATCGCACCGTCCGGAATTCAAAGACGGCGAACAGCTGCGCGACTTTATTTACGTAAAAGATGTTGTGCGCGCGATGATTGAACTCGCCGATCCTGAAAAGGCGCTTTTCTCAGGCATCTACAACCTGGGCACTGGCAAAGCGAGAAGCTTTTTGGATCTCACAAAAGCGACTTTCAAAGCGATGGGCAAGGAGCCTGTGATTGAATTTATCGATATGCCGGAATCCATCCGTTCGCAATATCAGTATTACACTCAGGCCGACACAAAAAAACTTCTGAACGCTCTTCCTGAATTCGAGTTCACATCACTTGAAGAAGGTGTGCGCGATTACGTTCAGAATTATTTAATGAAGCCAAATCCTCATTGTTAGGGAGTTTGCCATGAAATTTCAAGGCGGCGTTAAAGAAGCAGCAAAAATGCTCGCAGGGCTTTCAAAGCAGGCGCGCGAAAAAGTGCTCGAACTCATTTCTAAGAAAGATCCTCGAATGGCGGAAGCTCTCCATAAAAGCATGTACACTTTTGACGATCTTCAATACCTCACGCCCGTCATGCTCATCGAACTCATGCGTGAAATTAAAACCGCCGACATGGGGCTCGCTCTCCGCATCTCAGCGCCCGCACTGAGAGATTTTGTTTTGAAAAATACTCCGCGAGTCATGAGACAAGAGATCGAAGAAATTTTATTGGGGCCACCGCAGCTAGCTTCTAAAGTTGAAGAGGCGCAGGAGCGGGTGATGGAAGTTGTTCGTCGGAAGATTGATAAGGGGCAGCTCATTATCAATAAAGAGGGGGCGGAGAAACTGGTTTAACTGTTGTCTGATCTGTTGGACGTTGGTTGTTGGGAGTTGGATGTTGGGTGGTCTGGCATCTGTTACTGAAACTGATTCTGAATTCTGATCGTCCAACAACCAACGTCCAACTACCAACCGATCTGAATCCAGTTTTTATTTAAAGTGCATTTCAATACCAACCTCTGGTGACAAATATTCTCTCCCGAGAACACAATCCAGTGTCACTTCCCACCTCACTCCGCAAAAGTATTTGCAGAATCTTTATTAACAATAGGAAATTCCATAGGACCAGAGTATCGGACCAATTGGCACGGGTCCTGCTCTATTAATAAGTGAGGAGAGACTGAAACTAGGATGGTTGAAGGAGCTCACTCACCATAACCAGGATGGATATGGATCTTTGAAAACGATGGATTGTTGCTGATAAGAAGATGGCCCATTACGGGCATATTAAGGAGAGACACCCATGAGCAAAAGGCAAACTGGAAATGGATTTTTCACACTCTCAAAAAATCAACGGCTCCCATATCGGTGGCAACACCCGCCCCTGCGTAGCTCTTAAGGCCTGCAGGCATAGGAAATAACCACTGTATCTAATAATTAGATACGGTACATGAAGAAAGTCTATTTAACCTTTTCATTTATCGGGCGTATTTCATACTGAGTAGTTCCGGAGACACTCAAATGAAATACGCCTTTTTAATTTTGTCGTTCTTTTTTATTCAATCATCATTTGCTGTCACCATCACATCCTTTAATGATTCACCAGCTCTTTTAAATGTTCTTGAATTCATCAAGGATTCAGCGAACGATTTAAAAGTTTCTAACCGTATCAGTGAAAAGAAACTGGCCGTTGTCGATTCATCAAAATGCATCGACGTCAAAGCGCCTGTAGTTTTGAATGAAGTAGAAGTCGCGATTCAAAATGTTCTTCGCTATTATCCAGATGAAGAACTCCCTTTAGATGAAGCGTATGAAGATCTTTCAACTCTTCTGGGCGTTCATACATTCAAGAAATGCACTTTCTTTTATACTAATGAGAAAATGAAAATGAAGACTGTTTACTTTGAAAACGCTGCTGATAGCGTTCATATAAAAGTGGACACAATAACACTCATCGCTCAGTAACAAAAAGACATTGCTTTCTCCCTCAGTGGGCCTCTTTGACACTTTTTCATCTAATAATTGCCTAAATCCCATCTAAAAATCAGCTAAACCCTACCAGAGCAATTGGCACGACCTTTGTATTAGTCATATTCAAGAAACTTCAGGAAGAAGTTTTTTACGAAAGAGGATTTTTCGTTAAAAGAAATCAAGGAATGAAAAAGTAACGTCAGCATAAGAAGGAGTATTTATGGATCGCCAACTTTTAAAGCAATTTGAAAATCTTTTCCTAGAGCTAAAAAAGCAAACTCTGAACGAGCTCAAACTGGAAGAGAAAAACATGAGCTGGGAAAAAGGAGATGAGGTTGATCAAAGTTTAGAAGAGCGTGAGCGCGCGATGAACTTAAAACTTCTTGGACGTCATTCGTTTATGCTGAAAAAAATTGACGGTGCACTTTTTAAAATTAAAAACGGCTCATTCGGAATTTGTGAAGAGTGTGACGGTGAAATTGAAATTAATCGCCTTCGTGCAAGACCAGTGGCCACTCAATGTATTGCTTGTAAGGAAGAAGAAGAAAGAAGTGAAGGACAAGTTCTCTATGAAAAAAGATCTCACACTCACGGCGTAGGATTGAACAACTCAAATGTCTTTCCACTTCGTACTGAAAGAGACAATAATGTCATCCCAATGAGTGCTGATATTTACTAGAATGAAAAATTGTTCCTTTCCCCCTCAAAGTGAATAAATTCAGGGCCCTTGTTGGGCCCTGTTTTCCATTTCGCAAGAAAAATGGGCAATTACAAATTGTCATAGTTTGGTTCCCATCACTAAGTTCTTAATTTGAAAGACGTCTAAAGTGTTCATGGCCACAGTGAAGTTATGTCCTATAATCGAGAATCGAGGGGACATTAATTATGGCCGTTGTTTTCGTTTTATCCAGAACAGATAAGCCTGATGAGAAGCAGGAGATACCAATCAAAGACAAGTTGATTTTGGGTAAATCTGTTTATTGCGACATCAAGCTGGATGATAAATTCATCTCAAGCATTCAGTGTGAAATTAAAACGACGAAGTCTGGCCACGTGATTGTTCAGAATATGGATTTGAAGAGAGAAGTTCTTCTCAATCAAGGGAGATTGAAAAAATCTGCACTCAAGGTCAATGACGTCCTGAAAATTGGTCCCTTTGTCTTAACAATCGATCAAAGCAAACTCACCGATGAAGAAATTTCCAGCCTCAACACTGAGTACGAAGAATTCGTTTAAGTCACTCTATTTAATATGACGTAAGTCATATCGCAAACATCTGTCTGATCTATTATAATTTCCACAAAAGAGGAAATTATGACTGAAAATTTTAAAGACCACCTAATCAATTCTATAAAAGATAAAAGCCTTTCGATTGAAATTCTGAGAGTGTATTTGGGGGGCGCCCTTTTTATGAAAGGGATTTATTTTATCGGACATATGACTGATATTTTCTCGATGATTTCCTACCAATTTCCTTATGTGGATTTTCTTCTCGCTCATTATGTGGTTCTTGCCCATATTGTGGGAGGGATTTGTCTCCTCCTTGGACTTTTCACAAGAATTGCAGCGGCCGCCAATATTCCTGTTTTGATATCCGCTTTAATTTTTGTTCAGGCAAAGAATGGAGTGATGACGGCCGGTTCCGAGACGGAACTGGTGGTGATGGTTCTGATGCTGCTTTTCTTTTTTGTGTGGCAAGGATCGGGCTATTTTTCAACCGATAATTATATCAAACTTGCCCATCTAAAATCCTCAGATCAAAAATAAATGATCTGAGTTAGACTTTTTTATTCTTTTCAGTTTGTTTTTGTTCTTCAGTTTGGGATTCCATATCTGCAACCGACTTTTTGAATTCGTGAATTCCCTGACCTAATCCTTTTGCCAACTCTGGTATTTTTTTCGATCCGAAAAGCAAGACGACCAAAACTAAAACTATAACCAGCTCGCCCATACCTAATCCAAACATTTTTTTCTCCTTTTCGTTGTCTTTTCCTTCGCCAGTATAGGTCAGGATAGTGTTAACAAATATGACAATGATCATTTTTAAACCTGAAGTGGAACACTTTTTTTTCTCACAAAAAGAGTCACAATGCTGATTGAAAATAACTAAAAATGACGAACGTCTTATATCAAACTGGAAATTTATGACGATGAAATTTAAAGTACTGCTGGTGTTACTGATCATCACGACAGGAGCGGCCTTGCTCATCAGTGAAGCACGCAAAGTTGGTTTTCGAGAAGGGTATGCACCCATTCAGCCCGTTAAGTTCTCTCACAAAATTCACGCCGGCGACAATAAAATGCAATGTCTTTATTGTCACTTCGCTGCAGACAAGGGAAGACACGCAGGCATTCCTCCCACATCTCTTTGTCTCAACTGTCACACAAAAGTTCTTCCCAATTCACCTGAAATTGCCAAAGTTAAAGACGCTGTTTCAAGCGCTAAAAATATTAAATGGGTTCGCGTGCACAACCTTCCTGACTTTGCCTATTTCAATCACTCTCAACACGTGAATGTCGGGAAAGTTAGTTGTCAAACTTGTCATGGACAAGTTCAAACCATGGCCATTTTAAAACAGGAAAAACCCATGAATATGGGATGGTGTATTCAATGTCACCGCGACAATAAGCTAGCACCTCCTGAAGATCACAAGCGTGCTGCCGGTGGCGACTGTGCCCGCTGCCATTATTAAGAAAATAATTAAGAGGAAAAAATATGAGTGATGACTCTCACAAAAAATCTAAAACTGACCTTCCACCGGAAAATTACTGGCAGGATATTCACAATAAAGTCCTGGATCCGTCGATCAATAAAGATGAATTCAGAGAAGGAGAGTTTGATTCTTTCTCCGTTGTTAAAGGGCGCAGAGACTTTCTGAAGATTATGGGATTTTCTTTCACGCTTCTACCGATGGCGGCCTGTACAAAAGGACCGATCAGAAAGGCCATCCCTTATCTGGAAAAAACAGATAAAGTCATTCCAGGTGTAGCGTCGTGGTATGCAACTTCTTTTGATGGAGTTCCCGTACTTCTTAAAACGAGAGAGGGAAGACCTATAAAGGTTGAAGGAAACGAAAAATCCAAATGGACATTGGGGGGAGCATCCGTAATCAGTCAGGCGAGTATTCTTTCTTTATATGATTCGTACAGATTGAAATCGCCGACAAAAGACGCCAATCCGATTTCATGGGCAAAATGGCAAGAAGAATTGCAGAAGGCCCTCTCTCATGCCAAAGAAGAAAAGAAAAAGATTGTCCTGGTTACAGATGAGATTAGAAGTCCTTCAACTGCGGCACTCATTGCCGAATTCATCAAAGAATATAGCATCGTTGATCATATTGCATATACGACTTCAGTCAATACGATCCATAGATCATTTGATGATATTGTCGATGTCGATTACGACTTTACCAAAGCCGATTACATTCTTGGTGTAGGCGCTGATTTTTTAGGAGCTGACAGAAACAGTATTCATAATTCAAAACAATATGCGCAGAGAAAAGATGTCACGTTGAAACAATCACCTTTCAAACATGTGCAAGTCGAATCCATTCTCAGTTTGACTGGTTCAAATGCTGACGAACGTTTTCCTCTGGAGCCGCAGGAAATGCAGGCGTTGATGCTGGCCATTTTCGGAAAGGTAACGGGGACTGGAATCAATGTGGGTATGTCGGCCCAGGTTGAAAAGCTGGCCTCCAAAATGGCGGATGAACTTCTTCACCATAAAGGGAAAAGTTTTGTCATCAATGGCCTTCCTGATATGAACCTGCAAAAAATCATCAATGGCATTAACCAGGCCCTTGGAGCCTTCGATTCATGCATTACTCTTTATAAGAATGATCATTTTCACTGTGGAGATGATGCTAAGTTTGAAGAGTTGATTAATTCGCTCGCCAAGAAGAAAACTAATGTCGATGTCATTTTATTTGTCGATGTAAATCCATATTATAACTATTACGATCAAACCAAACTCAACGAGGCCCTGGGAAGAGTGCCGCAAAAATTTGCTCTTTCTTTTGCCGAAGACGAAACGACGACTCAATGTCAGTTCGTTGCTCCCCTGAGCCACACGTATGAATCATGGAACGATACGACCATTTCACGCAATGAAATCGCGGTTACTCAACCCGTGATTGATAATCTTTACGATACAAAACAATTTCAAGATGTCCTTTTAGCGCTACTTAAAAAACCAGAAGGACATCAAAATTATATGAAAGAAATCTGGAAGAAAAACTTCTGGAACGATAAAGGTGTTCATCTTCTTTTTGATTCTTTCTGGCTACAGTCTGTTCAAGACGGAGTATTCGATTACAGCAAAGGTGTTTCTGCTTACACGCCGAAGTCAGTCAATGGAAAAAATGCCGCCGAAGAGTTAATTAAAGAAATCAAAACCAATCCAGAATTGTCATTAGTGCTCTATGAGAAAACATCCATGAGAGACGGGCGCTTTGCCAATAATCCATGGTTGCAGGAACTTCCTGATCCTATCACTAAAGTCACTTGGGACAATTACGCTCTTATTTCTCCAGCGCTTTCAAAAAAAATGGGAATTGCCACAGGCGAAATGATTGAAGTTTCTGCCAATGGATCAAGCGTCGTTATTCCCGTTCTCGTGCAGCCCGGTCTGGCGTCCAAAACTATCGCCATCGCTCTTGGCTACGGTCGTTCCGTCTGTGGAAAAGTTGGTCTTAGTCTCGGTCGTTATGCGTGGCCATTTCTTCACTATAAAAATGGGGAAGTGGCAAGAGTTGTCGCTAATCCGGCCTTGAAGAAAACTGGGAAAACTTATGATCTGGCAATGACTCAAACTCATCATTCGATTGAGGGAAGAGATCTTTATCGTGAAACCACACTAAAAGATTTTTTAAAGAAACCAAACTCCGGCAATGAAAAGAAAAATCATATTGTCACAATGTGGAGTGAACAAAAAAACAAAGAACATCAGTGGGCCATGGCCATTGATCTTAACAAATGTAATGGCTGTTCTGCCTGTGTTGTCAGCTGTAATGCTGAAAATAATATTCCTGTTGTCGGCCGTGAAGAAGTTCTCAACCGCCGTGAAATGCACTGGATGAGAATTGACCGCTACTATAAAGGCGATGATGAAAACCCGACAGTGGCCCATCAACCGATGACTTGCCATCACTGCGAAAATGCTCCGTGCGAATCAGTTTGTCCGGTTCTCGCCACTGTTCACAGTTCTGATGGCCTCAACCAGCAGGTGTACAATCGCTGCGTGGGAACACGTTATTGCGCTAACAACTGTCCATATAAAGTTCGCCGCTTCAATTGGTTTGATTATCCTCACACCGATCCTAATGAACGCATGGTTTTGAATCCTGATGTCACAGTCAGAAGTCGCGGAGTCATGGAGAAATGCTCGCTTTGTATTCAGAGAATTCAAGAAGCAAAACTAACTGCGAAAAAAGAGGGAAGAGAACTTCGCGATGGTGAAATTAAACTCGCTTGTCAGCAAAGTTGTCCATCGGATGCCATCATCTTCGGCGATCTCATGGATCCAAACAGCAAAATTTCAAAGATGGTCAAAGACCAGCGCAATTTTACTGTGCTTGAAGAATTGAACGTAAAACCGAGATTAAGTTACTTAACAAAAATTAGAAATCACGATTAGTAAAAGTTTAATAAGGACAAGCTTATGTCAGGTAAAGAACACACAAGCTTTTTGCGAAGACCACTGATCAGCAAAGAGCGAACGTATGGGGAAATCACCAATGACGTTTTACATTCTATCGAAGGAGGACCGAGCAATACATGGTATATTCTTTTTGCCATTGCTGTTCTAACTTTGATTGTCGGTCTCGTTGTGGTTGGCTATCAGTTGAGAACGGGGATTGGTGTCTGGGGTCTTAATAAAACGATCGGATGGAGTTGGGATATCACTAACTTTGTTTTCTGGGTCGGGATCGGTCACGCCGGAACTTTTATTTCGGCCATTCTTCTTCTCTTTAGACAAAAATGGAGAACCTCAATTAACCGAGCTGCTGAAGCAATGACTATCATTGCTGTTTGCTGTGCAGGTATTTATCCCGTAATCCACATGGGGCGTCCCTGGCTCGCTCATTGGGTATTTCCTTATCCCAATACCCGCGACATCTGGCTTAACTTCCGCTCTCCGTTATTGTGGGATGTTTTTGCGATCAGTACTTATCTTACGGTCTCAGCTGTGTTTTGGTATATTGGCCTCATTCCTGATTTTGGGACATTGAGAGACCGCGCAGTTACTCCATTAAAAAAGAAAATTTACGGCATGCTGAGTTTTGGATGGGACGGCTCACACCGCACATGGCATCGCTATGAAATTCTCTGTTTAATTCTCGCAGGTCTTGCGGCCCCGCTGGTTGTTTCTGTTCACACTATCGTCAGTATGGACTTCGCCACTTCAGTTATACCTGGATGGCATACAACCATTTTTCCCCCTTACTTTGTTATCGGTGCGGTTTTCTCAGGCTTTGCCATGGTTTCCTCACTTCTCATTATCACTAGAAAAGCAATGAAGTTCGAACACTTCATTACAGTCGCTCACATCGAAGCGATGTGTAAGGTTATTATTCTTACTGGTATGCTCGTCGGTTTTGCCTATGCGACTGAATTTTTCATTGCGTGGTACGGAGGAAATGAATACGAAAGATATACATTCATCAACCGTGCGACTGGCCCTTATGCTTGGGCGTACTGGACAATGGTTTCCTGTAACGTTATCTGGCCTCAGCTTCTGTGGATCAAGGCGATTCGCACGAACCTAACGCTCGTTTTCATTATCACTGTAATTGTAAACATCGGTATGTGGTTTGAACGTTTTGTTATCATCACAACTTCTCTTCACCGCGATTTTCTTCCTTCGAGCTGGGCGATGTACTCACCGACATGGGTGGAAATCTGCACATTCATCGGAAGCTTTGGACTCTTCTTCACACTGTTTCTTCTGTTCATCAGATTTTTACCTGCGATTGCTGTGAGTGAAGTGAAAAGTGTTTATAAATTTGCCCGAACTAAAGAACATAACTAGGACAAAACTATGGATAAAAGAATACAAGGGGAGTTTGTCATTGGCGTGTTTGACGATGAAGAGAAACTGGTTAAGGCCGGCACACTCATCAAACATGAGAATTTTCCTATTCAAGATTTTTTCACTCCTTTCCCGGTGCACGGTCTTGATGAACTTCTCGACATCAAAAGATCGAGGCTTCCGTTTGTCACCTTTGTGGCCGGAGGAATTGGTTTGATTCTCGCTTTAAGTTTTCAAGTGTGGACATCGGCCGTTGACTGGCCGATTAATGTTGGGGGAAAGCCTATGCTTTCCATTCCCGCCTTTATTCCCATCACGTTTGAATTGATGGTTCTCTTCGGGGCCCTCACGACAGTCGCAGCGTTTTTATTTCGTGCGCAGCTTTTCCCCGGACAGATGCCAGTGACGATTGACCGTCGTCAGCTCGACGATCAGTTTTTAATTGTTATTCCCTCTGGCGAAAAAAATGCTGAACTGGAAAAACTTCTACGCGATAACGGCGCTGTAAAAATTGAACGACAAAGTGTAGGAGGAATGAATGAATAAGGAATGGATTTTGATTTTTAGTGCATTCATTCTCTGTGCCTGTTCAAAAGAAAAGAGAGAACCTGGTATGGAATACATGCCGGACATGGTTTATTCACAGGCCTATGAAGCCTATTCCGAAAACACTCTGACGAAAAACGGCTCCAGTATGATGCTCGCTCCGAAAGATTCTGTTCCTCGTGGGTATAAAGTTTTTACCTATGGAAAAACGGATGATGAAAAAGAGCGCGCAGGAAATGAAATGAAAGATCCCCGCGAAGCCACACCAGTAAGACTTGCGCGTGGAAAATATCTTTATCAAAACATGTGTCTTCTTTGTCACGGTGAAAAGGGGCAGGGGGACGGACCTGTGGCCAAAAAATATGCAGAACCGCCTGCGTTTAATGGACGTTCGCTTCGCAACTACAAAGACGGACAATTTTATCACGCCATCGTTGTGGGCTATGGAGATATGCCAAGCCATGCCGTTCAACTCGATGACAACGATCGCTGGGATCTGATTCTCTACTTGCATGAATTACAGAAAACGGAGTAGCTCCTATGAAAAAAAGTGACAATTTAACTTATGAAATAAATCCGACTTTAAAACAATACTTACTGATGACTCTCGGAGTTTGCGCTCTCGTCACAGGGATCTCTTATTTCCACACGCCCGTGCGATTTTGGGTGAACGTCCTGATTAATAATTTTTATTTTGTTTCTCTTGCGCTCTCTGGGCTCTTTTTTCTCGCGCTTCAAAACATTACGAACTCATCCTGGATGAGGCCTTATCAGCGCATTCCACAGGCCATGACCGCGTTTTTACCCTGGGGCCTTGGTCTTATGCTTCTTGGATTTCTCGGACACCATACGCTTTATGAATGGACTCACACTGCTGAGGTTTTGAAAGATCCTGTTCTGATTAAAAAAACCGCTTACCTGAACATTACCTTCTTTCTGGTACGTCTCGTTGTGTACTTTGCCCTATGGATGACCTCTTCAAGACTGATCAGCGTTCTGATGAATTCATGGCCCTCGGCCCAAAAACAGCAGATAGAGCATTCAGGAAAGCTTGCTCGTGTTTCTGCCATTTCCATGGTTGTTTTCGCTCTTTCCTTTGCGCTCTTTAGTTATGATGCCTTGATGTCAGTTGAACCGCATTGGTTCAGTACTATTTATTCCGTTTATACATTTACCGGACTCTTTGTCAGTGGCATCGCTTTTATCACACTCTCTCTTCTTGTTCTGCGTCTCTTCGGCCACCTGGACGGTATCGTCACCAGAGATCATTTTCACGATCTCGGGAAATGGATGTTTGGAATGAGTACCTTTTGGGCCTATATCTGGTTTTGTCAGTACATGCTGATCTGGTATTCAAACATTCCGGAAGAAACTGAATATTATCTTCTTCGCGATCATGAAAACTGGACCTGGTTATTCTGGTCAAATTTCGTGATCTGTTTTGCAGTTCCTTTCTTTGTTCTTCTTAAGAGAGATTCAAAAAGAAACTATATAGCGCTTGCAGCTGTTTCGATTGTCCTTCTTGTCGGCCATTGGGTGGATCTTTACACATTAGTGGCCCCTAAAATTTATGAGCACTATAAAGTTCTGGCCGTTATCGGGCCTTACGAAATTTTGTCTGCCTTTCTTTTTGCTTCAGCTTTCGTTCTGATTTTTTTGAAAAAGCTTGAGTCGAAAAAACTCATTGTGGAATCAGATCCCTATTATGAAGAAGGCTCACATCTCCATCAGTAGTCTAAAAAACTTTAAACTGCCTTGCGATTGCGGGGCAGTTTGTTTTCTGCAAGCAACCAAAGTCCCGCTAACAAAATGAGTTCAACACCTGAGAAAATAAACAAGCTTCTTGCAGCATCGCTTGAAAACCCATAAGAATGCAGACCCACGTTTAAGAGATTTACACCAAACCAGGCCATGGCGACCACAATACTTGAAAGTCCTGTGACAAAGGCAAAGGATTTCATTTTGAATTTGCCGGCAAGTTTTCCGTGAGTGATCCAAAGAAGCCAAAGACAAATAAGGAGCGCACCGTTTTCTTTTGGATCCCATCCCCAGAAACGTCCCCAGGATTGATCCGCCCAGATACCTCCGAGAATTGTCCCGAGTATGACAAAGAAAAGAGAATATAAAAGAGTCGAGTGAATGTTTTTTTCAAGAGCTTTTAAAGCAGACGCTTCGCTTTTTCTGGAAGTGAAAAGATAATAGTGCGCCATCATACTCGCTACAAGTGTGCAGCCGTACCCGATGCTGATAGTGACGACGTGAGTGGCGAGCCAAAAGTTAGTATCGAGAACGGCAACCAGCATTCCCATATTATCTCCGGTCTGCTGATATCCAATGCTCAAAAAAAGTAGAGAAGAACCTAAAGTAGAAGCGATAAAGAGTCCCAATGAATTTTTCTTCTTCACTTCAAAGATCAAAGAGAATATGACAGCAGTCAAACCGACAAATAAAATGGACTCGTATAAATTGGTCACTGGTGGTCTGGAAAGAATAAAGCAGCGAGCGAGAATAAAACTGAGATGGAACACACTTCCCGCCGCAATAGAGACAAATGAAACGGTACGCGCCCAGCTGTTTGGGAGATTGCTTGGCTTGAGAAAATGAAGAGAGAGAGCAAGAAACCCAAGAACGTAGAGCGAGATAGACCAGGAGACGAGATCATATTTTTTAATCAAAAGTTCTACCTTGAATTTCTGATTGAACTCAGCTTTTTGAAGCGCAAGAGCGGCCTTAGGCTCACTCTTTTTTTCGTTGTAAGACTGATAAAGTGTGTGCCATTTTTTCAGAGCGGGAAGATTCTTTCCGATGGCCGCCTCCCAGGGAGATGTCCAGAGCTCTGAATTTGCATCCACAGGAGGAATAATCATCAGCGTTTTAAACTGAGCATCTTCTTCCATATACTCCGCAAGTTTTTTAGGAATCATTTTACCGCTTGCAACGAGATCAAAATAAGAAAGATGTTTTTCTCCCACATTGATTTCAGGAGAGAAGAAAGAAAAAGAGCGGGAGAGTCCCAAATAGTCCATGAAATGCATATAGAGTTCACGGATTTGTTTGCTTGTCAGATCGAGCTCGCTCTCATTGGCCGAGAGAAGCGGGTTCATCATCTCATGATTTTTATTAAAGGCCTGGTACATTTCAAGAAAAGAAAAATATTTTCGCGAACTAGGTAAGGCGAGTGCCTGGATAACATCTGGATTCTGGATTTTGAAAATCTCTCTCGTATAGGCTTCTTTGGGATTGAAGAATACTTCAAGAAGCCAGTCAGTCGCATTCATTTCACCGAATTGCTTTTTACCAAAATAATCATTGAGCTTAACCCGAGCAAAACTCCCTAGGGGTTTAATTCTCCCTTCGTGCATGACCGGGATCAGTTCAGCTTCTGATGTTTTCGATTGGGCGAATGAGTTTAGCGACGCCACTATTAAAAAAAGGACAAGAAAATATTTTTTCATGAATGTGCCTTAAATTTCTTTGAATTGATTAGTAAATGAAGAAGAAGACCAATGCATATAATGATAGAAGAAAGATACGGAAACCATTGGGCCGCATTTTTAACAACAGAAAGCTCTGTAATCTCACCTTGAGCATTTTCTGAAAAAGAAGATTGATAGAAAGTATATCCTTTATAGCGAAGTGGAGAATTCATCTCAATCAAATGACGAGATATTAATGATCCATCGATGACCTGCACTTCAGATTTAAAACTTTTAGAGAGCATCGTTCCCTGGTGGAATTTTTTTTCGAAATCCAGCAGTTTAATAGAAAAGGGAAGCGGAATGCGGTGTGGTCGAATTTCGGCAGAATAAGTTTTTCCATCCAGTTTGATGACCTGTGCTTCAGTACTGTCCTGAGAAATATTAAAATGTCCTGACTCTTTTTCAGAGCGGATATCAATTTCTATGCAGCGAATTTTTTCATCCGGATTTGAGGTTTGAATGCAATTTGGAATATTTTTTAAAAATTTAAGCGAGAGGCCAGAAAGCAGATAATCTTTTTTAAGCGAAATTGTATCCGCGGTTAATATCATTATATCCTGACCATTCTGTTCGTTCTTTAAAACAAAGTCCTGCGTCTTATAATCTTGCATGTAATTGACGATCGAGCCTTCTGGAATGACCACACTACCTTCCTCCCCGAAAAAGCGCGTGATCATGGCACCTGACAAGAGAAGAATGGCGCCCGTGTGAGTGATGGTTATTCCCAGAGTTCTTTTACTTTTATAATTGGTGCGGAAAATTAGTTGCGACAAAAGTCCCAGAGACATAATGAGGATGACGCTACCACCTGAGGGAAGAGGAAGTCCTTTGTAAAAAAAGAAGAGAGACGTGAAGTATGTTTTTTGCGATTCAAATAATCCGATATATTTTTGCTCAATTGTTCCGATGGTCAGTACAACCATCAACCATAGTGTTGACCAAAAGAAGAGATTCAAACTTGAAAGAGTCCGTAATTTTTTTGTGATCCTGATCATTGTATTTCTCCAAAATCGATATTGTCATAAAAACGTTTCTGAAAACATGATTCTGATCACATCTCGCGAAAACTTTCCGAGAGCATTACCTGATAATGATTTTGGCAAGATATGATGTAGGTCATAATTAGTTTTACCGAAAAATGCGACCCTGTTTGCACAACAAATAGAGAAGCTTATGAGTTATTTTCCGGTCTCGCTTAAAATTGATAATAAAAAAATTTTGCTCATTGGCGGCGGCAGTATTGCCGCTTTCAAATTGAATAAGATCAAGCTTTTTAACGCTCACTCACTCCTTTGTATTTCAAGAAAATTCAGCCCTCAATTTCTGGAAGAATGCAATGGTGAAGAAGAGCTGGTGACGCGCGATTTTCAGATGAGTGACCTTGACGGGGCAGACATCGTTATCGTTGCCATTGATGATATTGCTCTTCAGGAGCTCATCTATAAAGAATGTCAGCAGCGTAAAATTTTATGCAATTGTGTCGATTTGATTCACTGTTGTGATTTTATCTTTCCTTCCATTTTAAAAAAAGGAGATGTCACTATCGCTGTCACTTCCAACGGACTTGTTCCAGGGTTCAGTGCCGAATTTAAATCCTATCTCGAAAAACTAATACCTGAGAATCTGGAAAATGGATTTCAGGCGGCCCTTAACTTACGACGTTCACTTCCTCCGGGACCTGCTCGCATGGCCGCCGTTCGTGAAATGGCCAAGAATTTTTTTAAAAGTGGAGTCAAACTTGAAAAATAATCTTCCTCTGATCTTTCCATTACTTTTGTTATTGCTTTTAACTTCATGTGCAGGTCTTACTCAAAAACCACTACCTAAAACCTATGTTGTCCAGAGAGAACGTGAAAGTTTATATGTTCTTGATGGAAGTGAAGAAAAACTCATTGGTTCATTGGGAAATTTAAATCATGCCACGATGAAATTTGATGGCGTTTATGGATATGTTCTCGCTCGCGATGGTTATCTTTCCAAAGTGGATACAGTCACCGATCAGCTGGTGAAGAAAGTCAAAATTGGAAAGAGCGGTATTGGTATCACTTTTATCGGCAATTATATTTCAGTTGTAAATTATGATCCTCAATCCGTCGTTCTTTTGGACAAGGATTTAAATGTGGTCAAGACTATCGAAACAGGATCCCGCAATGTCGGCGTGAAAGTTTTTGAAAATTATCTCGTTTTTTCTTTGATGGATAAAAATCAAATCTGGGTTTTAGACGCCCAAAAAGATTTTTCGGTAGTCCGTCAGTTTGAAAATGTCGGCAATCTTCCTTTCGATGCTCTTATTAAAGACGAAAAGTATATTGTTGGCTTCTTCAATGAAGCGGCCATCGGAATTTTGAATCTGAAAGAGATGCACTATGAAAAACTGGTCTTTAAAGATTCTCACGACAAGCTCATTTATAAAGTGCCTCATTTTGGTTATTGGGGAATTATCAATAACCTTGCCATCGTTCCACTCGTCTCGGAAAAGAAGCTACTCGTTCTCGATTTGAATACAACCAAAGCAGTGAAGGAAATCAATCTCATTGGAGATCCGGTTTTTGCGGCGGTTTCTCCGGATAAAAAATCACTCATTGTTAACTACAGCGGAGAAAAAGAAAATTTCATTTCTGTCATAGATCTTAATCGCTTTGAAAAAATGAAAGATATTGATGTCGCTAAAAGAGTCATGCACCTGAGATTTTCACCAGATGGGAAAAAGGCCCTGGTGACATCTTATTTTGATAACAGTCTAAAAGTTCTGGAGACAAAAAACTGGAACATAACTGACGTAAAAAAAGTTGCAACACCATCGGGAATTTTTATTAAGGGAATAAAGGAGTAAATATGTCACTTGGAAAAGTTTATCTTGTCGGCGCGGGCCCCGGATCATTGGACCTACTGACGTTGAAGGCCTTTCAACTCATTAAAGAAGCTGATGTTCTAGTCTATGACCGATTGGTGAGTGATGAAATCATGGCGCTCGCTGGATCTCAGACTCTTTGCCACTATGTGGGGAAACAGGAATCCGATCACACTCTTCCTCAGGACGAAATAAATAAACTCCTCGTTGAATATGCCCGTCATTACAAAAAAGTTGTCCGCTTAAAAGGAGGAGACCCTTTTGTTTTTGGAAGAGGAGGAGAAGAAGTAACAGAACTGGTGAAGAACAATGTTCAATTTGAAATTGTTCCAGGTATATCATCTTCCGTGGCCTCGTTGACTTACTCTGGTATCCCCATCACCCACAGAGGTGTTTCCAATAATTTTTTCGTTATGACCGGGCACACTTGTTCGCCACACGGTCTTGAAGAGATCGACTGGTTCGGTATGAAAAATATCGCAACAATCGTCATCCTCATGGGAATTAGAAATAGAGAATTTATTGCCAGCAATCTGGTCCTTGCTGGCAAAGACAGAAATACGCCGGTGGCCTTCATTGAAAAAGCAACGACTAAAAATCAACGCGTCAGCATCTTTACCCTTGGAGAAGTGGCCGCAGGAAAGTCGAAAGCTCAGTCTCCGGCCGTTTTTGTTATTGGTGAAGTTGTTAAATTTCACTACGAATGGAATTGGTTTATGACTGAAATTGAAAAGCAGGCCCCCGGAGTTTCGATTGGATAAGAGACAGCTCTTTCGCGATTTACTCGATCATTTTCAAAGCGATTTTCCTATCGAAAGAAATCCCTTTGAAAAAATCGGAAGCGTGCTCAGATATAGCGAAACTGAAGTCCGCGAAGGTTTTAAAAAACTTTTGGACGAAGGTTTCATTTCAAGAGTCGGACCTGTCTTCGGCACTCACAAAGTGGGCTACAGTTTTCTCGCGGCCGTCAAATGTGACCCTTCCCGTGTAAATGAAGTCGCTGAACTCATCAATTCGTTTGATGAAGTCAATCATAATTATCTTCGAGAAAATGAACTCAATCTCTGGTTTGTTATGACTGGGGCCGATGAAGAAACGCTGAAAGCAGTTGTCGCAGAAATGGAAAAGAAAATTTCACTTCCTGTTTGCTGTTTCCCTATGGTCAGACCTTTTAAGATTGATCTTAAAGTCAAAGGAGCGTTCCGATGATTGATGAAAAAACGCTCGTTTCTTTTCTTTCAAAAGGAATTTCCCTCGATACGAATCGTCCTTTTCTGAGTCTCGCCGAAAGATTGAACGCAACAGAAGAAGAGGTGATGGAAAAAATCCGTGAACTTCTCCAATTGAAAAAAATAAAACGTTTTGGTGCAGTTGTCTTAAGTCGCAGTCTTGGACGAAATCAAAACGCCATGGTGACACTCAAAGTGAATGAAGACGATATTGCTCAAATCGGAGAGCAGATAGCATCCTATGATTTTGTGACTCTTTGTTATGAGCGCAAAACGGTGTCAGGCGTTTGGGAATACAATCTTTATTTTATGATCCACGGTTCAGACAGAGATGTTGTGAAATCTCAGATTGAAACTGTTTTAAAGGAACAGAACATTGATTCTTCTCAATGCGAAGTTCTCTTCAGCACAAAATGTTTTAAACAAAAAGGGGCCAGTTATTAAGACACAAGAAAAGCTCCCGTTTAAAAACGATTTAACAGAAACAGAAAAAAAGGTTCTCAATCTTTTGCAAAGAGATTTTGGTTTTGATGTAAACCCGTTTAAAGAGTTAGCAAAAAAACTTGATCTGCTGGAAACAGAATTGATTGCCGTGATCAATAACTTGAAAGAAAGAGGCTATATCACCCGGATAGGTCCTTTTTTCAATATGGATAAAACAAGCGGACAAGTGACTCTGGTAGCGATGAAAATCCCGGAATCTGATTTTGAAAGGGCGGCTGAAATCGTCAATTCTTATGTCGAAATCGCCCACAATTACAAACGCGCTCACGAATTTAATATGTGGTTCGTCCTTGCTTGTGCTGACAAAAAGAGAAGCGCGGAAATCCTTTCAGAAATTGAAAAAGTGACCGGTTATAAAACCATGAACCTTCCAAAGATCAGAGAATTTGCTCTCGATCTTTACCTGGAGGCGTAAGTGAAAGACTTTGATGTTGTTGGATTGAAGCTGGATGAAATGGACAAACAAATTGTTCTTCTTTTGCAAGAAGGCCTTCCGGTCATTGAACGTCCTTATTTGCCAATTGCGACTCAATTGGGAGTGAGCGAGGACGAAATTGTGGAACGTCTGAAGGCCATGAAAAATGTTGGCTTCATTCGAAAAAATGCAGTGGCCACCAATCACTACAAGCTGGGGCATACCGCCAATGCCATGAGTGTTTGGAATGTTGACGTTGATAAGCTCGAACAAGCGGGCCTTCTTTTTAAAGAACTGGGCTTTGTGTCTCACTGTTACGAAAGACCTAAATTCGCTCCAGAATGGGACTACAACTTATTTGCCATGGTTCACGGAAAGAGTAGAGAAGAAGTCAGCGACAAAATAGAAATAATGAAAAAAACAATTGAAGGTTTATTTTCTAAAACGGACCTGATCTACAGTACAAAAATTTTAAAAAAAACCGGCATCAGATTGAAGGAATAAATTATGTTCAGATTAACTCATTACCTGGAACACTTATCAAACCCTGCGGATTTTTCTAAGCGTAAGGCCAAAGGGCCTGTTGTGATCTGGAACTTACTAAGACGATGCAATCTCGCCTGCAGACATTGTTACGCTAACTCTTACAATAAAGAATTTGAAGGGGAGTTAAACTTAAACTCTGCTTTGGAAAATATCAGCGAAATGAAAAAGGCTTCGGTGCCAGCAGTTATTCTTTCCGGTGGAGAGCCACTCCTTCATCCCCATCTTTTTGAGATTGCTGACGAAGTGAAAAAGCAGGGATTTTTTCTTGCTTTATCCAGCAATGGCGTCTTGCTGACTGAAGAAGTCGCGCAAAAACTTAAGGCATCTGAATTTAACTATGTGGGTATAAGTCTTGATGGAATTGGCCCGGTTCACGATCACATCAGAGGTGAAAAGGGCGCATTTGAAAAATCATTACAAGGTGTTCGAAATGCAGTTAAGCAAGGATTGAAAGTCGGACTTCGCACTACTTTGACTCATACGAATTACCATCAAATTGAAGATATGCTCAATCTTTGCCTGGAAAACGGTGTCTCTAAATTTTATCTTTCGCATTTAAATTACGGCGGACGCGGAAACAAACGCGAAGATGCACACTTTCAAATGACAAGAAAGGTGATGGAGCTCCTTTTTGAAAAGGCGATGGAGTACCAGCAAAAAGGAATTGATCTTGAAATCGTCACTGGTAATAACGATGCCGATGCCGGATTGATGCTTCTGTGGGCCGAAGGAAAATTTCCTGAGGACAATATAAAACATGTTCAAGAAATGCTCGAACACTGGGGCGGGAATGCTTCAGGGATCGGCGTGGCCAATATCGATTCGCAAGGGGATGTTCATCCTGATTCTTTCTGGCCAGGTGTAAAACTTGGATCCATTAAAGAAAATTCTTTTGCTGATATCTGGAGTAACAGCACTCATCCTGTTCTCCAAGTTCTCCGCGGAGGAAGAACGTCCATTCACGGCCGTTGCCGCGAATGCCGCTTTTTTTCTATCTGTCATGGGAACACCAGAGCTCGCGCTCAGCAAATGCTGAATGATCCCTGGGCCTCAGATCCAGGCTGCTATTTAACTGATGAAGAAATTAAGAAAAATGAAAAGAGTGAATTTACTCACCATGGTTTAACTAAGGAAGCTTTTTGTTAAATCCAATTTAAGGAGGTTTTATGGATCCGAGTAAAAAACCAAATCTAAAAATCAGCACAGGATTGATTTTGGGTCTGGTCTTAGCAACAAATCCTGTCAGTGTTTTTGCGCAAGGGAAGGGAAAAACTCATCCTGCTGAAGCGAAGTACATGGGAGGAGCAAGCACAGTAAAGGTTTCGCCAAAATCTAAAACTGAAGAAGCGAAATTTGCTCTTTCAGATGCAGAAAATACGCGTGCGAACAAAATCTATTTCGAAAGATGTGCCGGTTGTCATGGTGTTCTTAGAAAAGGAGCTACTGGAAAACCGTTAACAGTCGACAAAACTCGTCCACTGGGAACACGTTATCTTGAAAACTTCATTGCTGATGGTTCAGGCGGCGGTATGCCTTCGTGGGAAAAAGAACTTTCAAAAGATGATATCAAGCTTATGGCCAAGTATGTTCAGAATGATCCGATTGCTCCACCAGAGTTCGGGATGAAGGACATGAAAGACACTTGGAAAGTCATGATTCCACCTGAAAAACGTCCAACGAAAAAAATGAACAACTACAATATCAAAAACTTCTTTGCAGTCACTCTTCGTGATGCTGGTGAAGTGGCGATCATTGACGGTGACACAAAAGAAATCGTCAACATCGTTAAAACGGGATATGCCGTTCACATTTCTCGTCTTTCACACTCTGGAAGATACCTCTATACAATCGGTCGCGATGCTAAAATCGACTTGATCGACTTGTGGATGGAAAAACCAGAAATCGTAGCTGAAATTAAAATTGGTCTTGAAGCAAGATCAGTGGAAACTTCAAAGTACAAAGGCTACGAAGACAAGCTGGCAATCGCCGGAGCTTACTGGCCACCTCAATACGTTATCATGGATGGCGAAACACTTGAGCCGAAAAAAATCGTTTCTACTCGTGGAAATGTTGTCGGAACTCAAGAGTATCACCCAGAGCCACGTGTAGCCGCTATCGTTGCTTCACATGAGCATCCTGACTTCATCGTTAACGTAAAAGAAACTGGTAAAATTCTTCTAGTAAATTACCAGGACATCGAAAACCTTACTGTAACTGAAATTCAAGCTGCTCCATTCCTTCACGATGGTGGATGGGATGCTTCGAAAAGATATTTCTTAACAGCAGCAAACAAATCTAACAAGATTGCAGTTGTTGACTCTAGAGATAGAAAACTTGCAAAGCTAGTTGACGTTGGAGGCATTCCTCACCCTGGTCGTGGAGCAAACTTCACAACTAAGGAATTCGGACCGGTATGGGCCACTTCACACTTAGGTGATGCAACTATTGCTATCATTGGTACAGATCCAGATCACCACAAAGAAAATGCTTGGAAAATGGTAAAAACATTGAAAGGCCAGGGCGGTGGTTCACTCTTTATCAAGACTCACCCTAAATCGAAAAATCTTTATGTAGATACTGCACTGAACCCTGATGCAAAAATCTCGCAATCAGTAGCAGTTTTCGACATCAACAATCTGGATGCACCTTACAAAGTTCTTCCAATTGCTGATTGGGCAAACCTTGGTGAAGGAACTAAAAAAGTTGTTCAGCCTGAATACAATGAGAACGGTGACGAAGTCTGGTTCTCAGTTTGGAATGAGCAAAAAAATCGTTCTGCTATCGTCGTTGTAGACGACAAGACTTTAACTGTTAAAAAAGTTATCGACGATAAACGTATTATTACTCCGACTGGTAAATTCAACGTTAAAAATACTGTTGAAGATATCTACTAATTAGGGAAGTGGAGAGATATGAATAAATTCTCAAAAGTATTCAGATTAATGTGTGTAGGGTTTGCTATCTCTCCATTTCTTTTACACGCGAGTGAAAATGGCAGGAAGATCTATCAAAACAAATGTTCTTCCTGTCATCATATTGAACGCATCGGCCTTTCAGCGCCACCGCTTCTTCCTGAAACGCTCGATAAACTTACTGATGAAAAACTGGCCAAGACAATCTCTAAGGGATTGCCTAATACTCTGATGCCGGCACATGCTGATTTAAGTCCTGAGGATATTGCGGATGTGACTGCTTATCTTCGCACTCCTAAAAAATTGCCATGGGGGAAAAAAGAAATTTTGGCCACTTTTGTGAAGGCCCCTGCTCCGGTGAGAGCTCCAGAATCTTTTAAAGATGTTCTCAATCTAACGGCCGTTGTGGAAAGAGGCGTGTCTAAAATCTGGCTCATGGAAAATGAGCGCATCTTAGACAAATTTGATTTCTCTGATGTTCACGGAGGTATCAAGTACTCGAGAAATTACACGCGCTTTTTTGTCCCTGCTCGAAATGGGATGATCGGAAAATACAATGTAGGAAAAGGATTTGACGGAAAAGTCCGCGCCTGTATTTCTCTAAGAAATATTACAGTCTCCAATGATGACAAATATCTCGTCGTCTCTTGCTTATATCCTCAGCAGATGGTCGTGTTGAATCAAGAAGACCTCTCTGTTAAAAAAATTCTGCAACTGGATGGAAAGGTCAGCGGTATTTACACTCTCAATAATGAAAACACCGGACTTTTTACCTTTAGAGATTCTCCAAGAATGGGGAAATTTGATTTTAAAAGTCTGACCATCAAATATTTTAAACTAAATGAGCCTATCGAAGATTTTTTTATTGATCCTCTAGATAAGTTTTTGATCTCTTCATCCCGAAATGGAGAATATATTTCTGTTATTGATATCGCCAATCAGAAAACTGTTTTTGAACAGGCGAGCAGTGGAATGCCTCACTTGTCTTCAGCTTCGTACTGGTATGACAAAGGTAACTTCTACTTCGCCACATTTCACATTAAATCCAATTTTATCTCTGTCTGGAAAATGTATGACTGGCAATTTATGAAAAAAATTGAAGTCGGTGGAAATGGCTTTTTCGTTCGCTCGCATACAAAAGCTCCACAGTTGTGGATTGATAATGGTAGCGATGAAGTTGTCTTAGTTGATAAGAAATCACTCGAAGTCACAAAGTTCAAACCCTTACCGGGAAAGAAATTTACTCACACTGAATTTTCTAAAGATGGCAGTATTGCTTATTTGAGTCTCTTCGATAAAGAGGGAAGTCTGATGTTGTTTGATACAGCGACACTGAAAGAAATAAAAAGATTTGATATTAGTTTTCCAGTTGGCAAATACAATGTCGTGAATAAAGAACGTGAATTCCTTCCCGTTAATTTGGGGGAGTCTGTTTTTATGGCCAAATGCTGGGGCTGCCATCACCCTGATGAAACAGCTTTCGGCCCGTCATTTAAAAAAATTGCCAGTATCCGTTCTAAAGAAATGATCCGCACACATCTCGACGGTCCTCGGATCAATGCCATCAATCTGGGTTATAAAAATCCAACTATGCCCGACATTCCTCTGACAGAAGAAGAGAAGAGTATGCTTGTGTCCTATATAACATCACTGAAGATAAAACTTGTTCCGCTGACTTTGTACAATATGGCGGAGCATTCACTCACCCATCCAGAAAGAATAGTTAAAGACTGCGCCGGATATCTGGAGTGGAAGAAATTAGGATTCACTCCTTTTAAAGATGAAGATAAGGAAAATGAAAAAAATTATATTGAACTGTGCAACCAATAACAGAGGAGGAAATTCATGAAAAGAACGTTATTGTTTTTTGGATTGTCATTAGTGCTAGCAACTGGGGCCATGGCGGCAGACGCCAAGAAAGTGGCGAATGGAAAATTCTTGTTTGAAGACTGGGGATGTAAAGGATGTCACTCAATCGGCACTCAATACAACCAGGACCCGACTAAGGGACCAGACTTGAAAGGTGTCTTTGGAAGAGAATCAGCTGACTGGATTAAAAAATTTACTAAAGATCCACAAGCGATGATTGACTCTGGAGATAAGCGTGCCAATGAATTGTTCAAGAAGTACGGCACTGTCATGAAAAAATTGAAAGTGTCTGATGCTGAATGGAACGACATTTTTGAATTTTTAAAAACACAGAAATAAGAACACGGTTCCGGTCATTTCTCTAGGGAGTGACCGGAATTTGTTTAATGAGGAGTGTGAACTAATTTTTAAAAATATGACAGATGTCATATTTCATCTGGCGACAGAGGAGCATAATCGGGGAACACAGAACCTTTGCCAATGGATAAAATATGAAAGAAGAAGCTCGAACAATCACTGATCCTCCGGGAGGAGTGCTCGTGTGGTTTGTGATTTTTATGGAACTCGTAACCTTCATTGCGGGAATATTTTTTTACTTCAGTTACCGCGCCGATAACCGCGCACTCTTTGCAGAAATGCAGCAGAAATTAAATCTTACTTTTGGAATTCTCAACACGATTTTTCTCGTGAGCAGCGGCTATTTTGTGGCCATTGCACTTGAAAAACTAAAGCATCTTCAGCGTGAAGAAAGCCGTCGATTTCTGGTTGCGGGGATTTTGCTCGGCTGTTGTTTTATTGGACTTAAAACTTTTGAGTATCATGAAAAAATCGCGCAGGGACTGACCACACACCTAAATCTCTTTTTTAATTTTTACTGGTTCCTGACATTCTTCCATTATATGCATGTGATTTTTGCCACCATCATTCTTCTCGTTCTTTATTTTAAAATTAAAGAACCTAATGAGGGCGAAGTGGCCTCACTTGAAGTGGGAGCGTCCCTCTGGCATATGTGCGATTTAATCTGGATTCTTTTATTTCCGACACTCTTTTTTATAAGGTAGATAATCATGACTATACCTCTGAAGTTAACTGTTGCCTGGGGGCTTTTGCTCGCTTCAACGATATTGAGCTATTTTGTTTCCAGCATTGATCACAATGGGATTTTTGTCAGCATTCTCGCTCTGAAAAAATTTTTTCTGGTGGGATTCATTTACCTGGAAGGCATAAGATCACATTGGTTTTATAAATTTATTTTGATTTTTGCTGGATCGAGTTTGATTCTTGCTAATTTAATTTGGAATATGCCCGGCCATTAAGCCGGGCAATGTTTTAGACTATTTTAAAGAGAGAATGTAAGTAACTAGATCTTTCAGATCAGCATCTGAAATTCTGGTAACAGGATTCGGAGTCATCAAACCGTAAGTTTTTCCTTCTTTTGATTTAATCCAATTCTTGTTCACTCCAAGCTTAGTTCCAGTGCGAACTTTCTTCATAAGATAATCTAGTGGTTTTTCACCTTTTAGATAGGCAAGTGTTGCCGCATCTGGTGCTGCATAACGAGCGCCGACATCTTTGTAGGCCGGACCAATTTTAGTTGAGTCAATTGAATGGCAAGTCATACAACCTGACTTCATCATCAGCTTGTTTGCCGAATCATGATTAAGAGCAGCTGCATTTGCTTGAAATGAGAAAATAGATAGGGTCGCTAATAAACAAATTGTACGCATGAATCCTCCAGAGTCCAAAATTTTGTAACAGTGACGTACGACATAGCTGAATCATACACTCGCTTGAAGGGCCTTGAAAGAGTGAATTTGCAAATATGATTAAAGTCATAAAACAATAAAAGATGAAGCAGGTATTTTTTTAATGAAGTAGCTTAACTTATTTTTGTTATCAACACTTTCAAAATGGAGAAGATTCAATGCTTTCAAAAAATGGTGCAAAGTATTTCTTCCTGATTGGAACCGGGTTTTTCTTTGCGATATTCTTAGGTCTTACTTACGATTCGCTGAAACAGGTTCCTAAGCAGACACACGAAGAAAACCTTACCCCTCAAGTCGTCCGCGGTAAAAACTTGTTTGACAAGAGTAACTGCATGGGCTGCCACACGATTCTCGGTGAAGGAGCGTACTACGCACCTGAACTGACAAAAGTTTATCAGACCAAAGGTGCTGACTGGATTAAAAACATGCTGACAGATCCTGAAGCTGTTTATCCAGGGGCGCGCAAGATGAGAAAATACAAATTCACTGAAGGGGAGAAAGATGATCTTGTCGCATTCCTGAAGTGGATTGGTGAGATCGAAACAAATGGTTATCCTGCAAAGCCAGTTAATCAATAAGAGGATTAAAAGATGAAATATAAATCACAGAAAATAGCGTACTACTTTTTTGCTTTTTCAATGCTGCTTCTGTTTTTGCAAATCTGCTATGGATTTATCATGGGTTTTGCAAGAATCGGAATGGATGGTCTTCACGAATGGATTCCATTCAACGAAGCAAGAACGACACACACAAACTTACTTGTTGTCTGGCTTCTCTCTGGCTTCATGGGGGCCGCTTACTATATTATTCCTGAAGAAGGAGACAGAGAACTTGAATGGCCTTGGCTGGGAATGGTTCAGTTTTGGTCTCTCGCTGTAGTTGCAGTCACTGCCGTTATCGGCTTTCACTTCTCTTGGTGGGAAGGAAGAAAATTCCTCGAAATTCCTCGCGAACTTGACTACCTTGTCGTTGTCAACGTTCTTGCTTTCATCGCCAACATCGGGATGACTCTCTACAAATCAAAAAGAAAAACAACGACAGCTGGAATTATCTTTTTTGGTTTGTTCGCCGCTGCTCTTTTCTATCTTCCAGGGATGATCGACAGTGACAACCAAACAATCGATTCATTCTTCAGATGGTGGGTAGTTCACCTTTGGGTTGAAGGTGTTTGGGAACTTATCATGGGTGGTATTCTTTCTTTCCTACTTATCAAACTTACTGGTATCGACCGCGAAGTAATCGAGAAATGGCTTTACGTAATCGTTGGTCTAACTTTCCTTTCAGGTATCTTAGGTATTGGTCACCACTATTACTTCATCGGAACTCCAAACTACTGGTTGTGGATCGGTGGATTCTTCTCGGCCCTTGAACCTCTAGCATTCCTTGGTATGGCAATTTTTGCGATCACTATGTCTAAAAAAGGGGGGAGAAATCACCCGAACATGCTGGCGCTTAAATGGTCACTTGCTTGTTCAATCCTGAGCTTTGTTGGTGCTGGATTCCTTGGATTTGCTCATACACTTCCAAACATCAACGTTTGGACTCACGGAACTCTTGTTACTGGTATGCACGGTCACCTTGCTTTCTGGGGAGCCTATGCTTCTCTTGTTCTTGCCATGATTACTTACGCTCTTCCACAAATTACAGGAAGAAAGTTGTTTGACTCTGGAATCGCGGAATACGCTTTCTGGGCCTCAAACATCGGTATGGTCGCAATGACAACTGCGTTCGGTGTTGCCGGTGTAGCTCAAGTTGTTCTTGAAAGAAGAATGGGAATGGATTTTCTTGCAGTTCAAACTGAAATCCAACCACACTTCATCGGGCTTCTTCTTGCAGCGACATTGTTTACGTCAGGAATTCTTGCGTACATTTATGTCTTCATCAAATCAGGTCTTCCAAGACAAGATTTGGGTGAAATTTACGATAAATAATTAACTCTTTCGGGGTAAGCGGTAATGAAACAAACTGAAACTAAAAAACCTTTTTATAAAGCGATTGATAATGAGATTGAAATTTTCAAGAATTGTCATCAGACCCGCTTGCCCCTTTTACTGAAGGGCCCTACAGGATGCGGTAAATCGCGTTTTGTCGATGCCATGGCCTTTGAACTGGATCTTCCTTTGATCACAGTTGCCTGTAATGAAGACACATCGGCCACTGACCTCGTTGGAAGATTTTTAATCAAAGGAAATGAAACAGTCTGGCAGGATGGCCCACTCACCAGAGCGGTTCGCGCAGGTGGGATTCTTTATCTTGATGAAGTCATTGAGGCGAGAGAGGATGTCATTGTTCTCATTCACTCACTTTCAGACTATCGTCGTTTACTTTATATTGATGCCATTGCTGAAACAGTGACGGCGCCTGCAAGTTTTCAACTCGTTCTTTCTTACAATCCTGGATATCAAAAATCGTTTAAGGAATTAAAAGCTTCAACGAGACAACGCTTTGTCGCTCTGAATTTCAATTACCCGAAAGCGGAGACCGAAGCGCATATTATCCAGACTGAAACTGGCGTGGATGAAAAACACGCCAAGGCCCTGGTAGGTCTTGCCAATAAAATACGTTCTCTCAGCGAACTCGGTCTTGCCGAAAGTGCCAGTACACGTTTATTGGTCAATGCCGCACACTTGATCCGCACGGGAGTCAATCCTCGTCTGGCAGGTGAGGTCGCAGTGGCCAATGCCTTAACAGATGATGCCGATGCGACACGGGCCTTGAAAGATTTAGTCGCACTTTATTTTTAATTATGGAATTTGATCAAAATATATTTCTCTATTTTTACAATTTTAAAAAGAGACGCAAAGACGCTCAGCTCTTGAAAATTAAAAATGAGAAAGAAGCAGTTGATCTTTCAACAGTTCTTGATTCGCTCTGTGTTTTTTCTTCCGCCGTTTTTAAACAGGTGATGGAGATCAGACCGACAGATGATTTTCCCTATTTAAGCGGACGAAAACTTTTTCTACCAAAATACATTTCCACAGAGCAGGGGAGTGACCTCAATTACCTGTTCTATAAAATACTCATTCTTCACATCTATGCCATCAGACAAAATCTTGATGAATCGATTTACAGCAAAGACAGTGAAGCTGATCAGCTAATTATTGATCAACTGAAGCCGGCCGCGATCAAATTTCTTCGCGAACAATTTCCATCATATGATGAAATGATGAAAACTCTTGTTCACTCATGGTCAGAAGAAGACTTCCAAAAGAAAAGTGAACAAGAGAAAAAAGTAAGACTCCCTTCCGGATTAGATCGTAAAATTCTTTGGGGAAGACTTCCTCAGAAAACATCTATTATTGCCGCTGATGATTCAACTCCTGTCATGCGCGAAGCTCTTCCAGACGGCGGGACTGAAAAAGAAAATAAAAACAGCAAACGAATTAATAAAATTAATTTTGAAGAAGATAAGGAAAATATCGGACAAGATGTTTTTCACCACTTTGAAAAAGTCGAAACTCTCGAGGAGTATAAAGGGATTCAACGTGATGCCGATGGGGCCGACGAACTTAATTCCCATGCGACCGCTCTCGATGAATTAAATCTTGAAGAGGTGACGAGAAGCTCTAAAGCGACACAATCCATTTATAAAACGGATCTCGATATGGGATTTGAAGTGAGTGATCTGGCCCCGGGAGCGCCTGTTGAAATCGTCTCAGTTTATAAATACGACGAATGGGATGAAAAAAAACACCAATATAAAAAAGATTGGTGTCAGGTCATGCACGAAATGACTGATATTCTTCCAAAGAGAGTTGAGAAAATGAAATCTCATCTCGATTGTTTAAAAGAACGTCACTACGAAATAGAGCGTATTAAAAAGAAGCTCATTCAGCTTTCTTCAGAAGTTTACATCAAGAAGAAACTGTATACCGGAAGACAAATTGATATTGATCATTATATCCGCAATCAATCACTGATCCGCGCAAAAGTCAGCGGTGACGGACGCTATTATCAGGAAGTTGAGAAAAAACACCGCGACATGTGTGTTCTTCTTCTTGTTGACAGCAGTCTTTCTTCCGATTCATGGGTTCAGAATAAACGCATTCTCGACATCAGCCTTGAGGCCTTGCTCGTTTTTGGCGAAGCTGCGGGCATGCTGGGAGACCCAGTCATGGTTGCAGGCTTTAATTCAAATACCCGCAATGCCTGTCGATTTCTGGAGTGGAAAACTTTTGAGCAAGACTGGAGCGTCTTTAAACGAAAAGTAGATGATATTGTCCCGGAAGGCTATACGCGTATTGGACCGGCGATTCGACATGCAACGCATTTACTTGAACAGAGAAAAGAGAAACACAAAGTTCTGCTTATCTTCACCGATGGCAGACCTACTGATTATGACCGCTACGAGGGGTCTTACGGGCTTTCTGACGTTCGCAAGGCCATCCATGAAAGTGAACTTGCCGGAGTGACGACCTTTGCACTGGCGGTCGATCCAACAGCGAAACAGTTCCTTCCAAAGTTGTTTGGTCATGGAAATTTCCAGATCCTGATGAATATTCAAAAGCTCCCAGAAATACTCTCACAATTGTACGTAAAGCTTGCAAAAGGAAAATAAAAAATTAAGAAAATAAAAAAGTAATAAAAAACGGTATTTATAAAAAGTGAAGCTAGGTATAAGATGATGTTAGACGTTATCAGAGGATTTCCTATGCCAGCTAAACGCGATTCACTTTCACTCGAAAAAGTTCTTGAAAATAAAATTTCCGATGAATGGTTCATCATTCTTAAAAATTTCATCACGGTTAAAAAATATAAAAAAGGCGAAGTCATAATCACGCAGGGGGAACCGGTTAAAGGTTTTTTCTTCATTAATTATGGAAAGGTTAAAGTTGTTTCAAGTATCGACGATGGCAAAGACCGCATTCTAAGACTGTCTTCTTCGGGAGATTTGGTAGGGCACAGAGCGATTCACGCTGAGACTTTTCCCATTTCTGCCATTGCTTTGACAGAGGCAGAACTCACTTTTATTCCGGTTGAAATTTTCGTCAAAATGATCAGAAACAATCCTGATTTTGCCCTTTTCCTTATCGATTTTATCGCGACAGAACTTCGCGTTTCAGAATACTTGATGAAGAATATGATCCATCAGGAAATTATCAATCGCATTGCTATTATCATTTGTTTTCTTCTTGATTCATTCGGTTACGATCCCAGCAATAAGGGACAGCTTTATTTCACTTTACCTCGATCTGACATGGCCAATATGGCCGGGACGACCTATGAAAGTGTTATCCGCAGCCTAGCAAAGCTCGAAGAGATGAAACTCATCAAACTCGATAGAAAAAATATTGTGATCATTAAAGAATCAGCCCTTCGAAACTTAACAGGCAGAATTTAAGTCTTTTTAAAATATGACGTATGTCATATTGGGTTTTTGCTTTCAGTTGTAAGTTGATCTTATGACGGCAAAAACTATAGATAGACCATATTCAGTTTTATTCCTTTTCGGCATTTTATCTTCACTTCTCGGGGTGTCTATCTGGTTGTTGAGCTTTGTCGGAGTTCAATACTGGCAAGATCCTCTCAGCATTCACAAAGTCGCCATGTTCGGCATGTTTATGTTTTCTTTTGTCGAAGGATTTATTCTGACGGCATTGCCGAATTTTACCGGCGGAAAAAAAATAAATCAATTTCAATACAAAATGCTTTTGATGTTAAAGGGCATGCAGCTGAGTTCTTTTTTACTCGATAACTACAAATTACTACTTATTTTTTTGATGCTGGATTTTGCGGGACTGTTAAGTTTCCTTTTTCTCCAATACAAACAAAAAAAATCAAATCCACCTCCGAGTTTTATTTTTGTTCCGATCGGTCTTTTGTATGGTTTTTCTTATCTGACTCTCGAGTTGATTTATGGAAATACACTTTCATTCAATACGGCCATGTTGCTCGAGTTTGGATTTATATTAAATATTGTTTTAGGTGTGGGAGCGAAAATTTTACCGGTTATTTTAGGCAGGCTTCCCGCGATGGAAAAAGGATTTCTTATAGAAAAAAATAAATCGGGGATAACGGAGCACCTGAAAAAAAATATTCATTATTATTTTATGGGACTTTTAAATATCTCTTTATGGATTCAGATTTTTGGGAATTATTTCTGGGGAAGCCTCGCTGTTTCAGTTCTTCTGTTCATAAGCTTTCACAAAAGACTTAAAATTTTTGAACGTCCGAAAAACAGGACTCTTTTGACACTTGGAATCTGGATTTCTCTGTGGGCGATTTTTCTTGGAACATTTCTTTCCAGCTTTGAAATGTTTGCAGTCTTCGGAAGACATATTTATTTTATCTCAGGTATTTCATTGCTGACGGTGATGATTGCTTCACGTGTCTCGCTCTCGCATGGAGGCCATAGTCTTCATTTTGAATCAACTTCAAAAGGTCTTGTGTTTGTCATAGGCCTTGGCGTAGCAAGCGCTTCTCTGCGCTTTATACCGTCTGTACAGTCATTTATTAGTTATGAGCATGCTTTGATTTGTGCTGCCCTCTTATGGATGTGCATGAATTTTTTATGGCTCTTTTTGTTTGGAAAAAAAATATATCAACCTGGTTAAGGAGGAATTATGCAGGAAGAAAGTTGTTGTGGATTAGATAACGTTGTTTGTCTTTCAAAAGACTCGATGAAAAATTCGATTGAAGAAAAAATAAAAGCATTGGGTGAAGGTGAAGAGATTCATTTTAAAGGCGATCATGATTTTTCTAAAACATTGATTGAAGTGCTGAATGAACATTTTAGTGAGATGCCATTAAAGGCGCGCTTTATGGAAGAAGGCCCAACTAACTGGGTAATAAAAATCAAATATCCTAAAGAAGGAGAAGGTTGTTGCGGCTGTTGCGGTTAGGTTTTGAAGTGACTTACGTCATTTTATGAAAAAAAGAACACTGCTAAGATTTTGTGAAGACAGACGCCAAAAAGGATTCTCATGAAAGAATATATAAGCAAAAGAAAAGTATCAATGTCATTAATCGAAACGTGTGATAAATCGTTGAAAAAAATATTTTTCAAAGAGCCTACGACATTAATTTATTATGGACATAGACCTTTATCTGCCATCTTTATTCACTCGGGCGAGGTTCGAGTAATGAAGAAAAGAAAAATACTTGAAAGGATCGGCGCTGGTAATTTAATTATGCAAGATGAGTTTATAGAGAAGAAAATGCTGAGAGTTGAGCTCGTTGTTGCGGCCTCAACTCTCATTTCCTGGGTAGGCCCAGACACCATTCCACAATTGACTTAAGATTAAACCGAGTGTGGTCTCAAAACGAGAACATCGCAAGGTGAATACTTGCAGAGATAATCTGCAAGAGAGCTTGCAAAAAATCCTTCTAATCCGTGCTTACCTCTAGTGGCCAGTACAACAAGATCTGCTTTTTTACTGTCGAGGTAATCTTTGACTGCGACTTCTTTCGAGTGAGCGAAGTAGCAATGTTTTTCAACTCTATCGTCACTTAAACCTAAGTCTTTTTGAAGAGTGCTTAGAAGTTCCATTACACTTTTTTCGATTTCTGGATATTGATCTTCTGTCGGATAAACAAAAGTAGCAAATTCCATTACACCAGCTTGAATTTCAAAAGCATGGACGAGATGAATCTTTGCGCCCGTCATGTCGATTTTTTTAGTCACTGTTTTAAGAGTGTTCAAACTTTCTTCTCTTAAATCTACACATAAAACAATATTCTTCATTTTTGTCCTCCATTAGACACTAATACAAAAGGAATATATTTGCTGGCCCATACAATTACGGCCAAAGTAAGTACGATAGAGCTGTAGCCAAGATGTCTTAAATAAAGATCCGGCATTAAGAACGCCGATATTCTCGTCGCGGCCGCAAAGAGAATTAAAAAGGTTACGACATAAAGGCGTTTTAAATTTTCCAGTTTTTTATCTTTTGGTCCATGCGACTGCAACACTCTCGTCGCTATCAGAAATGTCAACAGGACAATGCCGCTGAAAAAGAAAGCGTGACTTGCGTGAATGAATCCCGCTGTCCAGAAGGCCTTCAGAAAAAAGCTAAGAACGATGAACCAGCAAGCAGTCCAGATGCAATAAGTAAGAGCGGAGCGGTCTTTGGGCAATAAGAATAACTTCCAATAAAAAAGAGCGATGCCTGCCACAATAAACGAACGGACAAAGATGCCGATTGGTTCGTTAAAAAAATAACTCACGACAAATAAAGCGATGAGCCCATAAAAATGAAGAGGTACAGTGAGAAGAAAAGGTTTTTCATTTTCATAATGGCCGCGTTGAGTTTGGACGACTTCCACATGCCCTAAGATGCCGGGAATGAGCCTGCTCCCCACACCGAGTATGATCGCCGCAATGGATCCTTCGTAGTGAAGCGCTTTGAAAGAAGGGTCTGGATGAATTGAGCAAATGATGGCAGAAATTATCCAGAGAATAAATCCGGCGAAAATAAAAAGAAAAGAATAAGGGGGATTTTCCTTTCGTTTTAAAATGCGCATGAATAAAAAGCTGACTAGAATAATGGCCTGAAGGGCCGAAAAGAGAAAAGCAAATCTTTCAATATTGAGATATGCTGAAATCAAACCCAAAACGGTCGCGAAGAAAAAGAAAAGTATTTCATAGGGCCGCGCTGTAAAAGTTTTAGAGAATTTCGGCACAGCAGTCATCAGAAAGCCTGCGATGAAACTGGCGCTGAAACCGTTGAGCATGAGATAGCGATGAACTTCGACTGGGTACTGTGAAGGATTCCAGAGCATCGGAAGCCAAAGGAGAGTTCCCCAAAGCAGATAAATTATTCCGAGTGGAAAAAACAATCTGTAGGGTTCTTGTGATGCGTTTGCAATATAATCCTTCATCTTTTTGATCCTAATTTGAAAATGGCAATTAAAGTATGACTCAAATCATTTGTATGTAAATAGCTATAGGAGAAAGTTAAACATGGAAAATCAAACTTCACAGTCGTCAGCTGTTCGTAAAATACATTTCTGTTACGGCCACAGAGTCATGGGGCACGAAAATAAGTGTGGAACCTTGCATGGACATAACGGAATCCTATGGATTCATGCCACTCCTTTTCACGATCTTGATGCTATTGGGAGAGTCGTCGATTTCTCGGTCCTAAAAGAGGTTATTGGGGGCTGGGTAGACGAGCACTGGGATCACACGATGATTATCTTCAAAGAAGACAAGAATGTGATAGATCTCTTAAAACAGGCCCCAGGCTTCAAATCGATTTTTGTTCTCGATCGCAATCCAACTGCAGAGAATATGGCCGCCTATTTGCTTGATGAAGTTTGTCCGGTACTCCTTAAAGGTAAAGGAATTTACGTACATAAGATCGTTTTTTATGAAACAGAGAATTGTTTTGTTGAACAAACAACTTCGCTTAGTTACGAAGTGCTTAGGCAGAAGTATAATTAATATTCTTTGATTTTATGATGGATATCATATTCTAAAGACCATTTCGGCCCGATACTGCTCTTAGGTTAATCATCGTCAGGAAAGGCGAAGAGGAAACGAATAGCGGCCTTTTAACAATCGGAATGGAAATATGAAAACAACTAAATTTCTCAAATCAGCCCTCCTTGGTTCTTCACTAATGATGTCAGCTGCCTTTTCTTTATCTGCAGCAGACTTGCCTGTTGAAAATGCCATTTTAACAGATGCTCCTAACGTTCCTCCAGTGATTGAACGTTCTTCTTCTGCGTTAGTAAAAGTTGAACTGGAAGTCATTGAGAAAGTCGGTAAACTGGCCGACGGAGTTGATTACACTTTCTGGACTTTTGGTGGAAGCGTTCCAGGAAAATTTATTCGCGTCAGACAAGGTGATACAGTTGAGTTCACTTTGAAGAATAACGGCAAAAGTAAGCTTCCACACAATATCGACCTTCACGCCGTTACTGGTCCAGGTGGTGGCGCAGCCGTCACAGCAACTGCTCCAGGCAAATCGAGCCGATTTACTTTCAAAGCGCTAAACTCTGGTCTCTATGTTTATCACTGTGCAACTGCACCAGTAGGGATGCACATTGCAAACGGTATGTATGGATTGATTTACGTCCAACCTGAAAAGGCCCTTCCAAAAGTTGATCATGAATTTTATGTGTTCCAATCTGACTTTTATACTAAGGGAAAAAACGGAGATAAAGGTCTTCAACAATTCTCTCAGGAAAAAGCTGTGGATGAACATCCAACTTATGTCGTCTTCAATGGCTCGCAAGGATCATTGACTGGAGATAATGCTCTTAAAGCAAAAGTAGGAGAGTCCGTTCGTTTCTTTATCGGTAACGGCGGTCCCAATATGATTTCATCTTTCCACGTAATCGGGGAAATTTTTGATAAAGTCTACACTGAAGGCGGAACTAAATTTCAGGAAAATGTTCAGACAACTTTAATTCCTTCCGGCGGTTCTTCTATCATTGAATTTGGATTAGATGTCCCAGGAACTTTTCTGCTCGTCGACCACAGTATCTTCAGAACTTTTCACAAAGGAACTGTCGGTATGTTGAAAGTTGAAGGAGAAGCACAACCTATGATTTTCAAGTCTGACGCAAAACCAGCTGAAGAAGGGGCCGAAGCTCCTAAAAAAGAAGAAGCAAAAAAAGAAGAACCAAAAAAAGCTGAGGTTGCTCCGGTTTCTGAAAAGAAAGCGGAAGTGGTAAAAGTCAATTCTCCTGCAGTTAAAATTTCTGGCAAAGAGGTTTTCTTAGCGAACTGTTCGGCCTGTCACGGTGAAGAAGGATTAGGAGTAGAGGGATCAATTCCTCCACTGGCAAAATCAGATTTTTTAAAAAAATTATCTTCGAAAAAAGACCGTACTGAGTTGATCCAGATTCCTCTCCATGGAAGAAGTGGAAAGATTGTCGTCAACGGAAAAGAGTATGAAGGTGAAATGCCTCCTTTCGCTGAAGTTGTCTCGGATAAAGAACTTGCGGAAGTTTTGTCTTACGTAAGCAATAGCTGGGGAAACAAAGCTAAAAAATTCACTGAAGCTGAAGTAAAAAAAGCACGTGATGTAAAAGTAGCAAAAAAATAATTTATGAAAACAATACTGGCCTCATTCTTACTGATCCTTTCACAAACTGCACTTTCCTCAGTTGTGAAAATTCCTGAAGGGAGATTCGCACCTCTTTACGGGATAGAAAAAGATCAGAAAGATTTCCTTGTTAAAAGTTTCTTGATGGACTCTACTCCCGTAACTGTGGGGGCCTTCAAGAAATTTTTGGCGGGACATCCTGAATGGAGTAAAGAAAAAATTTCTGCACTCTATGCAGATCAGCGCTATCTGGCGGAGTTGCCAAAATCAGAGCAATCTCCTGTTATAAATGTTTCTTGGTTTGCTGCTAGCGCTTATTGTGAATCGAAAAAGGGACGTCTCCCATCCACTCTTGAATGGGAGTATGTAGCTGCGGCCAGTGAAACTAAGGCCGATGCAAGCAGAGATGAGGCCTTCGTTGCCAGAATTTTGGACTGGTATTCTAAACCGGAAAGCAGTTCGCAAAATAAAATCGTCGGCCGCGATAAGGCCAATCTCTACGGACTACACAATCTTCACGGAATGAATTGGGAATGGACTAGCGATTTTAACAGCATCATCATGACAAGCGATAACCGCGAAGACGGAAGTAAGTTGAATGGATCATTCTGCGGGGCCGGATCCATTGGTTCGAAAACTAAAGAAGATTATGCTGCCTTTGTTCGCTATTCTTTACGCAGCTCTCTTCAGGCACCGTATACATTAATTAATTTAGGATTTAGGTGTGTTTATGATCGTTAAAACTTTTTTCAAAATGATACTTCTTTCGCTCTTCATTGTTCAGGTTAATGCTGACGCTTGCGAAATGTCTCTCTACCATTCAACTCACTCGTGGAAAGATGAAACCAATCATGAATTTGCTCTGGGGCAGTTGAACGGAAAAAAAGTGATCATGGCCATGGCCTATACCAGCTGTCAGGGCACATGCCCGATGATAATTAGCAAGTTGAAAAAAGCTGAAGCAGTCTTTAAAGAAAAAAACATTCCTGTGGAAGTGGCTATTGTGACTTTCGATCCAGGCTTTGATACACCAGAGCGCCACCAGGCTTACTATCGCGAAAAAATGGGAATCAAAAATAGCAACTGGCATTTTTTAAATGGCAGTGAAGCTGAAACAAGAAAAATGTCTATGCTTCTTGGTGTGAAATATGCCCGCAATCAAGCCTCAGGGATGATTATTCATGATAATAAAATTATCCTTCTCAATGAACATGGCGAGATTGAAAAGAAACTTGAGTCTCTCGATGAAGATGAAAAAAATCTTCTGAATTAGATTTTATTTTCTCAGTTTGTATTGTTGAAAAGAATCGGGAAGTTTTTTGTAAATATTATTGAGATGAGTTTTGAGTGTCGCTCTACTGATAAACAGCTCTTGGCAGATTTCAGTATTGCGCGCTCCCTTTAACACCTTCAAGAAAATCGCCAGCTCACTTTTTGTTAAACCAAAAGAAATCAGCTTAGCACGCATCAGTTTGTCTTCTTCTTCATTATGAACACTTTGTCCATGATGGTAGAGAAGCGTTGTGATTTTTTGATTGTCATTGATAACGACTGCATCGACTGTTCCGTCATTAACTTTGGAGTTTTTTACCAAAGTCATTCCCGGAACGGTTGCATAAGATTCCATGCATCCTTTTGTGCAGATTTGTCCTCGCATATCCCCGCAGGAATCCAGACACTTCTGATCCTGATAAAGAACTTCTTTGTCTTTGTTTTTTACACACAGGCCGAGAGTTGATTCAATGTTTTGATTTTCCATTTGTTACACCAGATCTCTAATTCGGTATTGTTTAAGTTCGTTCATAAAAGCATTGGATGCTTTTTTCAACATTCCTTTTAATTTGCAATTGCTCTTGATCGTACACGTACCAGGCTCGCCGCTGAAGCACTCAACGATGTTAAAATCTTCAAATTGTTTCAGCACTTCTCCGACAGAATGGTCGGCCATCTTTTCGTTAAATTCAATCCCACCATGAGGACCCTGAGTGGTCGTGACATAGCCTAAATCGGCGAGAGTATTGACGACGACAGACAAGTGATTTTTTGAAATATTATAATCGTCAGCAATTTGTTGAATTTTCACGCGCTCTTTTTTCTTCTGTAAATAAATTAAAACTCGTAGCGCATAATCGGATTTCGAAGTCATTTTCATAAGTTTACCTGATTTGGTTCTTATCTCCATTATACATTGATTCATCTCTAATGTAATGATATATTTTATATATATGAATAGCAACTTCGGTCAGCCTTTGGAGGAACCATGAAAGGATCAATGTTATTAGGGGATATTGCAGAACAAATACCAGCATCTACAACATTGCTGAGAAAATATAATCTGGATTTTTGCTGTGGCGGAAAACAGACGCTAGAAGAGACCTGCCGCTTTCAAAAACTGGATATGGAGCAAATCCTAAAAGAAATCAACGAGATTCAAAGTGCATCTAAGCAAAGTGATTTGCAGAAAGAATGGAGAGAAGCTCCTTTGGCGGCGATTACTCATCACTTGGAAAATCACTATCATGCCAGACATCGACTGATGCTTCCTGAACTTCGTTTTCTTGCAGATAAAGTCGAGCGCGTCCATCAAGGTCATGCTGATTGTCCGGTAGGGCTTGCGCAATTTCTGGATGAAATGAATACAGAACTTACTGAGCATATGAGTAAAGAAGAAATGATTCTTTTTCCAATGATTAACGCCGGAAACGGAGCAATGGCCGTCATGCCGATTCACGTAATGACCGCTGAGCACGATCAACACGGGCAAAGCCTTGCGAAGTTAAAAGTGTTGGCCTTCAATTTTAATCCACCTTTAGAGGCCTGCGGGACTTGGCGCGCGCTTTACAAAGGATTAGACCAACTAGAACAGGAATTAATGGAGCACATTCATTTAGAAAACCATATTTTATTTGCTCGCGCTCTCCAGGGGAAAAACTAAGAAAACTGACGAGGATCAGAGTTTTTTTACTGTTCTTAATGAATAATGGGACAATGAAAACAACTAATGAATTGATCCTTAAATACAATCGTCCGGCACCTCGTTATACCAGTTATCCTCCCGTTCCCTACTGGACAAATGCACCAGGGGAAAGCGAATGGATAAGTCATCTCAAAACTTCTTATAATGATCAAACAGGCGTGGATCTTTATGTCCACGTCCCGTTTTGTGAAAGCCTTTGCTATTACTGCGGCTGCAATCGAACCATTACAAAAAACCATTCTGTCGAAGAAAAATATCTGCAGATGCTTTTAAAAGAGTGGGACCTTTATAAAACGAAACTTGGTTTCATTCCCAAAATTAATTCGCTCCATTTTGGAGGAGGAACGCCAACTTTTCTTTCAGCTGCCAATTTAGAGCGCCTCATGAACTCGCTTCTTGAAAATCGTTCTGAAAGCTTCATTGGAAGTGTGGAAATTGATCCGCGCACAGTGCTGCCAGATCATTTTGAAACTTTTAAAAAATTCAATATCTCCAGAGTGTCGATGGGGATTCAAGATTTTAATGTGACTGTACAGAGATCAATCAATCGCATGCAATCTCCTGAGATGGTCAAAAAGCTAGTAGATCAATTGCGTTCTCTGCAATTTGAATCTATTAATTTTGATTTGATCTATGGATTGCCGAATCAAACCGTCGAGACGATTAAAGAAACATTCGATATCGTAAGTGAGTTGGGACCTGATCTCATTGCTTTTTACAGTTATGCTCACTTGCCTGAAAAAATCAAAAATCAAAAACTCATCAAAGAATCTGAACTTCCAACACCTGAAGTGAAACGAGAACTTTATCAAACTGGAAAAAGAATTCTGGAAGAAAAAGGTTATGTGGAAATTGGCATGGACCATTTTGCTCTTCCTGGCAGTTCACTTCATACGGCCATGGTTGAGAAAAAATTGCATCGCAATTTTATGGGATATGTGGATAAAAAATCCAATATTCTGATTGGCCTTGGCCCAACATCTATTTCGGATTCTTCTCTTTCTTTTGTCCAAAATGCCAAAGACAATGAAACATACGCTAAGATGGTTGAGGCCGGAAAACTTCCGCTCACTTCCGGGCATACTCACTCAAAAGACGATCTTCTCATTCAGCAGTTGATTCTGGAATTGATGTGCCAGCAGGAAATGCATCTTCAAAATAAAGAGGCGATTCCTTTCTGGCCTGAAATAGAAAAAGAACTTGAGTCTTTTAAAGAGGACGGTCTTCTCGAAATGCAACCCGACAGACTGGAAGTCAAAACTCCGGGCAAAGGTTTCATTCGCAACATTGCCCTGAGTTTTGATTTTCATTATCGCACGAAAACAACAAGCGCGCGCTTCAGTCAGTCTGTCTAGTGGAAATCCACCGGACAGACATTGTTCTTGCAGTCGACATGCACGAAATCGACATGTTCTTTTTGTTCTTCCGCATTTTGAATTTCACTCATGATCTGCTGATAACGTGAACTCGTCATCGCTTCTTCCGGTTGATATTCATACGCAGAAATATCTGTTTGTGGCATGACAGAGCAACAGCGAACACTCGATTGGCCTTGAATCAACGTCGTCTTAAATTGTTCGTAAGACACCGTGCCAGGATTGTACTTCAACGTGTAGCTGATCTGGTTTCCACTTTCTTCCATCGGAGTGATTCCATCTTCCTGCACTCCTCTGATCCAATATTTTTCGAGTAGACGCAGATATTGGAATTGCTCATCGGGAGTCGCTTCAGTTGCCGTAATGAGTTTATCGCCCATGCCGAGTTTGCAGATTTCAGGTTGAGTAGGGAACCCAACGACCGTCGTGCCGGAATAGGTTTTTAAAATTTTCACCGGATAGCCGCGACGTTTGTATTCTTCAACAATCGGATCATCACTTCTAAACTGTACCCATCTCAAGAATTCGCGCATTGAAGGAAGGTGAGCGCCTTCTGTAAGTCCGAATAATTTAGAAGTTGTGCCGGCCGGTTTGATGGTCGTATCGGTATGAGGCGTTTTTGTTCCCAGAACTTTTGCATACGATTCCGCTGCTTCAACGACAGCGCGTTTAAATGTTGAAAGCATTAACCACATATCTTTTGATTTTTCTTCATCGACAATGTCTTTCCAGCCGTAACCGAAACGTTTCCATGCCCATTCATGAAAGCCTGTGATGCCGACGCCGATGCGATTGGTTCTCGCGACTTCTTTTTTGTACATGCTGTCCATCAGATTGACTCTCATCAAGGCCTTTGTTGCAGTCTGGAAAGCATCAATGGCCTCAAGGTCTGTTTCAGCATGATAGGGAACGACGTCGGCAATAACACAATATCCGCCGATCATGTTCAAAGTGATTTCACCACATGGATTCGTGATCTGGTGAAATTGTTTTTGCGAAGCTGCTAAAGCAAGCTTCTTAGTGAGTTCAATTGTTTCATCTCCAAGATGAAATTTTTTACTCTCAGCAAATTGGCCATCAAGATAATTTTCAATCCCGTCACCTTTTTGAGTGAGCTTGTCCTGGTTGATGATGCCAGGTTCACCAGTTCCATCAAAATAACTTGCGTGAGTGATGGCCTCAAATACTGCGCGGGCGTGTTTATCCATTTCGGAATTTCTTTCTAGGTCATGAACTCCTTTCCAGAACTCTTCATCGACAGTGACAGAGTTGTTCGAACTCCATAAAAAACCACCACGCTTTAGATTGATGAAATCAAAAACAGTTTTGTCTCTCCAGCTCTTTGTGGCCATGCGGGCCGCTCTGCGCGCTCCACCGACAAGCACACATTCAGCAAGATAATGATCCACGAACATGGTTGCTCTCCAAGGCGCCATTGAAGATTCACGAAGTTTGGAAATTTTTTCCAGCGCGAGAATAAGGGGACCAGGACCAGAAGCGGGACGTTCCTGCATTCCGTGAATAGGAGAGCCGCGGTGACGGACTTTAGAAAAATCCATCAATAGAACTGAATCGCGATGAATATGTTGGAAGGCCATGACTTCCATTTTTTCGATAGCGCGCGCCCAGCCTTCTCTTGAATCTTCCACTTCGAAAATATGAATTTTCTTGTCCTGATAAAGGTGAAGGGCGCTTCTTAAGTCCAGACGTTCAGAAATTTCACCTGACAAAACGTCATGGTGGGTGGAATCTATAACCGGAACGAGAACGGGAAGTTGATTGTAATCGACGACCATCATATCGTCGTCCATGCATCGACCTACTCCTGAGCCATTCAGAAGAAGATAGAAGGTCAAAAAGCTTGTGGCACTTGTTGCACAGTTTGTGAAAACTTCCATATTGCGTTCAGGTTGTTTTTCGTCTCCGTGTTGTAAATGTCTGCCGGACATCAGTAGAGCTGCAGTCTGAAGATGATGATGCATTTTTTTAAATTCTTCAGCACTGTCAGAGGGATGAAGGGCCGTGTTGCCCAAAGCGACTCTTGTGGCCACGTCGGCCCATGTTTCAGTCGTTCCATCTGCTTTTTTTCTGTTGATTGTTCTGTCGGCGACGGCTTGGCCCATTCCAGGTGTGTAGGTTTTTGTTCTGGAGTTTGCTTCTTCCATAAAAAATATCTCCCATGTTGTTGGTGTGTATAGATATTATGAAAGGCAAACCCCTACCAGATCTAGTGTTATTGAATCCACCTTCTGGGTGGATTTTTCAGGCAGCTTCTTTGTAGTTTGAAGATTCTTTTTTGCGCGAAAAATATTTCAATTCTCTGATGATCATCGCAATTCTTTTTGATTGCTCGATGATTTTGAAAATTTTTTTTCTTGTTAAAAGAGAAGGATTGAGTTCATTGAGTTCGCGATTGAGACCATGGCAGCACAGGTCTATGATCGTTAGAGGATTATTAATTTCGTGGGCGATGGCCTTTGCAATTTCAAGGTTGGAGCTCAACTTTTCCATTTCCATCATTGTTCTTTCCATTAATTTTCTTTCTGTAATATCAAAACGAACGGAAGCGTAGCTTTCGATTTCTTTCTCATCATTAAGGATCGGAATAATTTGAGTGTCGACCCAGTAGTAGGTTCCATCTTTTTTTTTGTTGCGAACTTCACCTCTCCAAATATTTCCCTTCTTAACTGTTTCATACATGTTCTTAAAAAATTCTTTGTCGTGGTAATTGGAATTGAGTAGGCGATGGTCTTTGTTGTAAAGCTCCACCATTGTATAGCCAGAGATCTGACAAAAATTTTCGTTAGCGTAAGTAATTCGCCCTCGTTTATCGGTATAGGCAATGATGGCAACCTCTGAAATGGCCTCAAGGACTTTGGTGTATTCTCTGTTGTTTAAAAATTTTGTCATAGCTTCTATCTTTCCCCGATATCAAAAAAAATTTGTTGTCTTTATGCACTATCGTCTCACTCGGTTTCTGCCTTAAGAGTCATAATTGGCACAACGCTTCGACGCATTTTGCTGATTACAATCACTGCCTAAAGAAAATTTTTTTTAAATACGTCATAATTGTCATTCAGCACGTATTAATTAAGTGTTAATGTTATAAGTATGGAAGCCTTACAATCGAACCCTGAAGAATCCTTAAGACGAATTGTTTTTAAACTTCGGTTTTACCGAGAAGCTGCGGGCGTAAGCCAGAAGCAAGCTTCAGAAAAATTGAGTGTCGGTCATCGTAGTTATCAACGTATTGAGGGTGGCGAAACAAATGTAGATATCACTTTTCTTCTTCGTTTTAGCCAACTTTTTAATGTCAATTTTATGGAGCTTGTGACTCCTTATCCTCCTGTGCAGGAAGAGTTAATTGTTTATAAAACGCCGGAAGAAATTGCGGCCTTTGAAAATCTGCCTTTCGTTAAAAACTCTCAATTTGTTGAATGGGCAAAGCGCTTTGAAGAAAAGGCACCTGATTTTCTGGATTGCAAAGAGTTCACGCAATCACCTCAACCTATGTGCATGTGGGCGCCGTCTCGCAAATGCATGAATGATGCAATGTTGATGAAACTTGACTTGAAAAAAGAATTCAGAAAAATGAACTTCTATTTTTTAAAGCCTGAAGTGCGATTGAATTTTCTGGATAATCTTTTTTACTACAGACCAAAATACTCGATGAAGAAAATCAGCAGTCAATTCAGAAACGGCGAACCTTGTGAAGTCGAGCTTTATTCAGTTCATGTTTTCCATGAAGATGATGTCATTAGCTTCTCTTTTTTAAATTTTATTCGAGTTGTTTAAATTTTTTTTCGCTTTCTGATCTGGATCAACTTCGAAACCCTTTTATTTTGCTAAACTAGGGCCTATTCTATTCTTGTTTAACTTAAGAAAAGAGGTAGGCCATCATGTTTCGCTATTTCATCAGTGTTTTCACTTTATGTTCAATGTTATTTTCAACGTCCGTCTTTGCTGATTTACAGCTTAACGATCTGGGATTCAAGCAAGAAGAATTGAAGATCGATCCAGAGATCATGAAAGTTCAGCAAGAAAGAGAAACCAAGCTTAAGCTTCACCAGAAGTTTGGTATTGCCACTGCTGCCGCTATGACAACGACTATGCTTCTTGGAGGATCGGCCAAAAGCAATGACGCCCACAAGTTTGCAGGGATTGCGACAGGTCTTCTTTACTGGACGACCGCCTACTTTACATGGACAGCTCCTCGCCCAGATTCAGTCAAAGATTCTGGATCGACAAAAATTCACCGAGCTCTTTCTTTCATCCACGTTCCGTTAATGGCCGTCGTTCCGGTTCTTGGATTGATTCACAAAAATAATGACAACAAGGGCAGACCTTCAACTGGTCTAGTTAAACAACACGCCGGTCTTGCCGGTGCAGCGTATGCTTCTTTTATGGCCGCTGGTCTTGTTATGTATTTTGATTTTTAAGGAGAAGAACATGAAAAAAATACTATTCCCAATCGCCGTTTTAGTTTTCACAACTTCTTCTTATGCAGAAGTTTTAAATGGTCAGTACGAATTGAAATCTTCCAGAATTGATTACGTCGTTAAATACTTAATCAAAAAAGCTGAAGGCACTAGCACGACAGCTAAAGGAAAAGGGGAGTGCAAAGAAAAGTCTTGCGATTTTCTTGTTGCAGCTCCGGTAAAAAGTTTTGAATCCAAGGACAGCAATCGCGATCTCAATATGCTTAAAACAACTAAAGCAGATAAATACCCAATGGTCATTGCGAGAATAAAGGCACCAAGTGATCTTTCAGTGGATTTTAAAACTGATGTTGAACTGGAATTTGCCGGTGAAAAGCACATGTACAACGGTGTTGTTTTTAAAACGAATGGAAATGCCCAAGGCTTTCATGCTGAAGGAAAAATAAATGTTTCTTTGAATAATCATAAAATCGAACGTCCAAGTCTCCTTGGTGTTGAAGTCGAAGATAATCTTCCCGTTTCAATCTCAGCTGACTGGATCCAAAGGAAAAATTAAATCATGACGAATGGAAAAGTCTCTACGGCCGCAGAATGTGTAAAAATCATTCACTCTAACAACAAAGTTTTTATTCACTCTGGAGTCTCAGCTCCGCAACAACTTATTAAAGCGATGGTTGAGCGAGCGTCTGATCTAAAGGGCGTGAATATTTATCAAATTCACACTGAAGGGGATTGCTCTTATGCACGTCCTCAATTTAGAGAGAATTTTACCGTTAATAACTTTTTTACCGGCGCCAATATGCGCGCGGCCCTATCAGATATAACGGCCCATTATATTCCTATTTTTCTCAGTGAAATTCCTCAACTGTTTAACAGTCGTACCATTGATCTCGATGTAGCGATGGTTCAGGTTTCACCTCCGGATAAACACGGAATGTGCAGCCTAGGTCCTTCTGTTGATATTTCTATTTCAGCGGTAAGAAATGCTAAATTTGTCATTGCTCAAGTAAACAAGCAAATGCCGAGAACATTCGGCGACGGTCAAATTCATATTTCTAAAATTCATGCTTACACAGAAGTCAATGAACCTATTCACTGTGTGCCTCGTGGAAAATCTTCCGAAGTAGAAAAGGCCATTGGAAAAAATATTGCTTCTATTGTGGAAGACGGTGCGACTCTTCAGTTGGGGATCGGGGCCATTCCGAATGCAGTTTTAGAAGCGCTGTCGGGCCATAAAGATCTTGGAATTCACTCAGAAATGTTTTCAGATGGTGTGATTGATCTTTATAAAAAAGGCGCGATCACTGGGAAGTTTAAGAAAAAGCATCCAGGAAAAATCGTTTCTAGTTTTTGTATCGGTTCTCAGGATCTCTACGACTTCATTGATGACAATCCAGAGGTTCTTCTTCTTGATTGTTCTTATACAAACAATACACATATTATTTCCCAAAATCCTAAAGTGACAGCGATCAACGGTGCGATGGAAGTTGATTTAACTGGTCAAGTGTGTGCCGATTCCATCGGAAGCCGTATTTATTCCGGAGTTGGTGGCCAAATGGATTTTATCAGGGGCGCTTCGCTTTCTCCTGGTGGAAAACCAATCATTGCCCTTCCTTCAATGACTTCGAAAAAGACAAGCAAGATTGTTTCACAGCTTAAATTAGGTTCTGGCGTTGTCACGACTCGTGCCCATGTTCATTACGTAGTCACTGAATTCGGAATAGCAAACCTTCACGGTCTGCCAATTCGCGAAAGAATTCGTGAAATGATCCGTATTTCTCATCCGGAAATGCGCGAGCAATTAGCTAAAGAAGCTTTTGAACTCTTTAAGTTCATTTAGGAATAAAGCATTGTAAAAAATTTCACATGATCCTATGATGAAAGAGCACCTTTATCCTATGAAAGAGGTGCTTTAAAAAGAGGTTGTGCCATTGAAGGTGTTGCTCGTAGATGATGAATCTGATCTTATCGAGATCATGGAGTTTCTCGTTTTAAATTCTTTTCCCGCGAGCACTACTGTTGAAAAAGCAAACAGCGGAAAAGAAGCGATTAAAATTTTAAGCAGCAAAAAAATTGATCTTTGTATTTGCGATCACAATATGCCAAATGGCATGGGTAGTGATGTTCTAAAATTTATCATAGAAAAAAATCTTTCCACTAAATTTGTTCTTTGTTCAACGGTCACTCCAAGTGAGAAGCCACAGGAATATCCACTAGCGCAGGTTTATTTCAATATTCAGAAGCCGGATGTGGGCGGTGGTCTTGTTCAATTACAAAAATTAATGGATCAACAATCGCGCAGTGACAGACCAAAAGAAGATTATGTTCCTATTTCCCTTTATGTTCTTAAACTAATGGGCAGAGCTCCCGGCGATATTTATATTCGCGTTTCTGAAAATCATTATGTCAAAGTTCTTAATGTGAACGATGAATTCACCGCTGAAGATAAAGAAAAATATTCCAAAAAACCTTTGGAGATGTTGTTTCTTAAAAGAGGTGGCCAACATGAATCTGTCGATCGTCAGATCGGAACGGCCCTGCAAAAAATCATGGATCAAAAATCCATTCCTCTGTCTGATAAGCTCGCTACAACTCACGCTCAGCTCGTAGAATTGATTAAGTTTACTGGAATCACTCCCGAAGTCGCAGAGATGTCCAAAAAAAATATACAGCAATCTGTGGCCGTTATTTCAAAGGCTCCACTCATTGCCGATTTCTGGAAAGGATTATTGCTGATTGGAGAGTATCCATCGAAGCTTTACACTCTTCATTCAATGCTTACATCTGTGATTGTGCGAAAAATTGTCTGGAATGCTGAGACAACTCAATACAAATTATCACTTTCAGCTTTTCTTCAGGATATTTCTCTTGATTCTATTTCCTTGATGGAGCTTTGCGATTATCAGGAATTTCTCGCGAATGAACATCGTTTCTCGCGCGCGGAAATCCGCCGCTTTAATGAACATCCCCAAAAGTCGGTTGAATTACTTGCCCACTTTAAAGACATTCCACTCGACGTCGATCGCATTCTCATCGAGCAGCATGAAATGCCGGGCGGAGAAGGTTTTCCTAAAAAATTAAATGCCTCTCAAATCGGAGCCCTTTCAGGTGTGTTTATCCTCACAGGGATCCTTGCCCGTCATGTTTTACGCGATGGAAATGCTTTCAATTTGAAAGAATTTGTCGCTGCGATGGAAGCTAAAGGTTATTCACGAGGCAATTTTAAAGACGCCTTTGAAATTATCAAAGCAATGAAACAATGATGTTGGACGTTGGATGAAACAGCTAACCGTTTAACGGTTAGCTGTTGAAATGTTCTAGAGAGCGAGATTAGTCAGTTCCTGCATCAATTCCTGAGTTCTTAAAACAAAAGCTTCTCTGTCTTCGTGTTTTAGCCCTTCGCTTGAAATATGAGCAAGATCCTCTACGTGATGGCAAAGTTTTTTCACCAGTTGATCATTGCCTTTCTCGTGCAGTTTAAGCGCATTCTGAATAAGAGGTGAGCTCGGATTGATCACGAGAGTTTTCTTCACAGGGAACATACTTTCATTCCCCATGTTTTTTGCCATTTGGTGCATTCTCTTCATTTGCTCATCAACTTTGAAGTATGCAGGCGCTTTGGAATTTTTAATTTTGGCGATTTCGATATCTTTTAAACCACCGTGGTTGAGTGAATCAAGATCTTCTTCCGTTTCTGTTTTGTTTTCAGTTTTTCCAATAAGGACATCAGTGAAAAGATCTTTGACTTTGATGTCGCTGTCGCTCGTCGCATCCTGTTCCAATAAAGTTCCGATTTCTGAATCAACTGAAGCAAATTTATAAGTGGTCTCACCGAGCTTTGTGAACTCCACATGCTGCATGAAATGCGGGTCAATATAGGATTCTGTTTCAAGCGCGTGCAGGCCTTGAGTGAACAATTCTTTTCTTAAGGCGTAGTCAGATTTTCCTTTTTCAAAGTACAGAACTTTATCTGCCATTTTTTCTTTAAAAGAAGCAGGGATTGAATCGCGGTATTCTTTAAGAGTCATGAATTTGTTTTCAGAATTTCTGAAGATAACAAAATCTCTCATCATTTCATCAAATTTTGTATCTGAGATCGCACCGTATTTAATGAAAAGAGAAATATCATCCCAAATTGTTTCATAGCGGGCGCGGTCATTATTGAAGAGTTTCTTCAGTGACTCGGCCACTTTTTTAATGACGTAGTTTGAAATCTTTTTAATATTCGGATCGCCTTGAAGAGAAGATCTCGAAACGTTCAGAGGAATATCGCTTGAATCGATGCACCCTTTTAACAGAGAAAGAAATTCAGGCACAATGTCTTTGACATTGTTTGAAACAAAAACTTGTTTGTTGTACAGACGGATATTGGATTCGTTGAAAGGTTTGTTCGGATTTAATTTAGGGAAAAAGAGAACTCCTTCCAGCGTAAAAGGGTGATCGACTTTCAAATGGATCCAAAAGAGAGGATCTCCATCCATTGGGAAAAGTTTTCTATAGAATTCTTTATAATCCTCATCACTCAAGGTTGATGGATCTTTTTTCCAAAGAGGTTGAGTGTCATTCACAATTCCGGGATGAGCAGACTCTTCTTTGGCCTCAGCATCGCGGACATTAATTTCGTATGGCATGAAGTCGCAGAATTTCTTCAGAGTTGATGAAACTTTCCAGGCGTTCAGAAATTCTTCTGACTCGGCATTGATGTGCAGGGTGATTCTTGTTCCAACATCCGCTTTTGATGACTCTTCAAATGTGTAATCTGTCTCGCCGTCGCAAATCCATTTTGTTGGTTTCGCTCCCTCTGTCATCGAGAGAGACTCTACTTCAACACGCGAACTCACCATGAAAGCAGAGTAGAAGCCTAAACCGAATTTACCGATGATGTCCGTATTGGGCGTATTGCCCTGGTCTTTCATTTTGTTGACAAATTCTTCAGCTCCCGAAAAAGCGAGCTGAGCAATGTATTTTTCCACTTCAGCTTCAGTCATCCCTAGACCGTTATCTTCAATGACGATGGACTTGGCCGTTTTATCCACGGTGACAGTGATTTTTCCGGTGGGAATTTCCTGATTCATGGTGCGGGCAAGTGTGGCGCGCTTTGTAATCGCGTCAGTCGCATTGGCCACTAATTCTCTGAGGAAAATATCGTGCTCTGAATAGAGCCATTTTTTAATGATGGGAAAAATATCGTTCGTCTGAACACTTATCGTACCTTTGCGTGAAGTCATAATTGCATTCTCCTGCCTAAAATCATAAAATTAACCAAATGACTTGCTAACTATGAGATCAAAAGAACGAGAGTCAAGGTTATGACCTTAAAAATAAATGAAAAAAATAACGTCGACGTGATTATTATTACTACGGGCGGCACAATCGAAAAAACGTATGATGAGTTCGACGGCTCACTGGAAAACAGAGGCACGTCTATTAAAAACCGCATTCTCTCCAAACTGAGATTGCCCTATACCAATATTCATGTCCATCCACTCATGTCGAAGGATTCCCTTTATATGGATGATCAGGACCGTGCGGAGATTTGTCAGACGATCGAGAGTGAATCGCAGAAAAAATCACCCATTGTTATATTGCATGGAACAGATACGATGGCCCTGACAGCGCAATATTGTTTCGAAAGAATCAAAACGCTCGAGGTTCCCGTTGTTTTTACCGGAGCGATGATTCCCATGGGCTTTGAAGATACCGATGCCACTCAAAATGTGACAGAGGCCCTTCTGGCCGCAAAGCTTTTGCCAAAAGGTTTTTATATTTCTTTTCACAATCAGATTTTTGAAGTTCCTTTTGTTCGCAAGAATAAAGAAAAAAGAACTTTTGAGGCCATCGAAAAATGAAAAGCATCCATCTCTTCTGGCACTATTTGAGAGAATCTTCGAGCGAAGTGCTGATCAATAAACATGTTTACGTCAGTGCTTTTTTGGCGCTCGTTCTTTTGGGAAATGCCGAATCGCTTTGGCCTTTTTTAGGCATTAGTCCAGAATCGACCACGAGTATTGTTCTCACTGTTGTGACTGCACTTTTGACTTTTGTCATTCTCGCTCAAGTCGTTTTGATTCAAAAGAAGAAACACGGTGGAGTAGGAGAGTTATCCTTCATTGTTCCAACTTTTCTTTTATACAATATTTACTACACGATGGTTTTCTTTGCGGCGTTGGTTTTTCCTATTTCTCTTTTCTACATTCCGTTCGTCGCTTTAAAATTGAATACGCATTTAGCAGGCGTCGTTTTCTTTTATCTCTTTGTGGCAGCGACCATGATTGGTGCTTTTTTAGTGAATGTTTACTTCTTCATGGTTCCACTGATTGCGGTGCTCGATGATGAAGTGACTGGAAAATTTTTTAAGGCCAGCAGACTTCTTACTAAAAAGAATTTTCTTTTGGTGGCCTTGATTGCCTTAGCAAGCCTGCTGCTCGAATTTTCCTTCCTTGCTTTTTCTTTTATCAATGAACCGGTTTTAAAAGCGATCGCGACTTTTGCTTATTCTTTGCCCGATGCTTTTCTTACCTTGGTTTTCACAGTGGCCATGGTTAAAATTTTCTATCACCTGAAAAACGCTTAACTGCCAAAAAATCTGGACGAAGTTCCGACGGAGAAGAGCTGCCCCCAGAGGACAATTCTGGGCTTAAGTGCTTAAGATCTTTCTTTTTGATTAATATTGTCCAGTATTCTCACTCATTTATCCCGCCACCCTTTAAAATTTATACTGTAGCTTGGTTTCAATTTAACCGATGAAGAATGTATGAAACGTGTTTCTCTTTCATCAATTCTTACGTTTTCAACACTCGCTCTTACGCTGGTGACGTCGTCGTGTATTCAAGGTTCGGGGACGCGCTCAAAACTAGGTGTCAAAAACAGCAACCTGAGTAAAACAGGATCAACTTCCGGAAGTAGTTCCGGTGCTATTGATTCGTCTTCGGGAACAACCGACGGCACGCTTTCCTCTCAACGAATTGAACTGTCTCATCTCGTCGATCCTTTCGATGGGACTTATAAAAAGAAGCTGACTCTTCCAAAAAACTTCAAAGGAAATCTTTATCTCGCAGGACTTAACGTTTCTGCGTTGACGAATAAGATTGTCTACGTTCGCTTTAATTTTGGTGTCGACAGACAATCGGTAACATTGAATGCAACTGTGGCGAGAGCGCCGGGGATTGTTCCTAAAACGGATATCCAGGTTCTTGTGATCGATATGAATCTAAAACCTTTTCAGCGCATGCGCCTTCCTTATGATCTTTACGATTATACAGATTATGCGGCCGCGACAGCGCCGGCGGGAATGGTTTCAGATCCGCGCGACGGCGGACTTTATTGCCGCGGTTTGAGACTTGAAGATGATCCAACTTTTATTCCGTTGTCGAACACATCATCGTGTTCAACGGCAGGAGATAAATGTCTTTATTCTTATGCGAAGGTTGTCGATTCAACTTTATATAGCAGTCAGACTGTCAACGGGACGACAAGCATTCTTTCATCTCTTCCAACTCGTCCGGCTATCTGGACGGAAAGCGGAGGATCTCGTTCGCCTACCTATGCAACTTTCGCCGGTTCAGTTTGTCTTCCGGATGATTCAAGTGCTTCAACATTAAATTATCTTTTTGGAACAGGCCATGTGGCCGTGGGTCTCGATCTCCAGGTTCTCACTGGCTATTATTATCGCGGTCCTTATCGTTCAATCGATGAAGATAACTGGCAAATTACGGGCTCTGCGCTTTTCCATGCGAGCAATGGTCTCTTCGAACAGGCCACTCCTTTTGCTGGATACGTAACCGGATATCATTCACTCATGTTTCCGCGTTCAGGAACTCTTTCCCTTTCTTCAGGTGTGAATTACCTCGGATCGACGGACAGATTTGGAGCGCGTTCTCCGTTATCTGCCAATTCAAGCGGAACGACCTCGATTGTCGATGGATGTAACATGCGCGTGATGAATTACGATTCTGCAAGCAATGAAGGAATCGGTTCTTGTAACGTCGATTCTTCTATTGAAGTCTTTTATATGAAAGACGGAAAGGAAGTGAACATTACAACTGATAAATCAATTAAGCTTCAATTGATCCGCGCTTCAGTCAACAACTTTGAAGGAAAAGAAGTTCTCACGACAAACTTTAAGCGTTGTGAAAATTCTTCAACATGTGGTTCTGATGAATGCTGTTTCAATTCGCGATGCTGGTCAAAGGATCTTGTCACTCAATGTGTGGATTCAACTCCAGTAGTGGGCAACCAGGAAATTGGTGCGAACTGTACGTCCGACTTCGAATGCTCAAGTTTATGTTGTAATCAGGCGACTGGGGCCTGTTCACCTCACAATCCTAACGGAACAACTCCAATATTCTGTAGCAAGACAGCTGGTCAGCAGTGCGTTTCAAAAGAATTCTGCGCTCAGGAGCCTGTCGTCACCTGTAAAATCGTTAAGAGCGGTTATAAGGCCGACGGAACTGTTGCCTGTACTCTCAGATGTCCAGCTGTAATGACATACGGAGATTGCAAAGGCGGAGTCTGTATTCCACCTGTTCAACCTGCGGTTCCGGACTTTGATCCGAATGACTGCTCGAAAGCTGTTGACCCTTAAGCAGTCGCTTTCTAAAATAGCTCTATTAGAAACTGTGACACTGACAAAGGTTCAACCATGTTCAACAAAGATTGTTTCTTGGATCACGTAGCGATTGCCGTGAAAGATCTGGATCGCGCTCAAAAAGTTTATGAAGATCTCGGTTTAAAATTTTCTCCAGACCGTGAAGTCGTGGACTCGCAAAAAGTCACGACGGCATTTGCCCATATTGATGAACACGCTCATATTGAATTGGTCTGCCCTCTAAACGGAGAAGGGCCCATTCAAACTTTCATTGAGAAAAAAGGCGAGGGCATTCACCATATGTGTTTTAAAGTTCCCGATGTGGAAAAGAAATGCGCTGAAATGAAAGCTCAAGGTTATCTTTTCACACACGAAAAGCCTTTTCTCGGTGCCAATAATTGCCTGGTGAATTTCATTCACCCAAAATCGACCGGCGGAGTTTTAATTGAACTTAGCCAGACACTAAAATAAGCAGGTCACTATGGATCACTCACAAATTTATCTGCCGCGATTAAGTAAAATCAATAAAGGTCTTATCATTGCTGTGTCAGCGATGTTCATTCTGGAGTTTGTGCTGGAAAAAGCTGGCATCACTTTGGGAATGGTATTGGGTCTTTCCGCTGAACAATTTTTTAGTGGCCGGGTGTATTCACTGATTACTTACCCTCTTTTATCCAACTCGATCATTGAAGTCATTTTAAACTGCTTGATGCTGTGGTTGATGGGGTCTGAATTTGAAGAAAACTGGGGAACGAAAAGATATGTGAAGTTTCTTTTGATTGTCGTCATCGGAGGTGGTCTTTTATTTCTTGGTATCAATGCCATTTTCTTCCGGGGTCACGCCGTATACAGCTTTCCGCTCACAGGTCTTTCGGGAATCGTAAGTTCACTGTGTGTAGCCTATGCGGTCATTTTCCCTGATAGAGTCTTTTCGTTCATGATGGTTATTCCGGTCAAGGCCCGCTATTTTTGCTGGATCCTGGTGGCGATATCGCTGTTTCAGGGAGTCTCAGGGCCTACCTATGTGGGAGTTTGGGGTCAGCTTGGGGCAATTGCTTCGGCGTATCTTTTTATGGTTTTGGTCTCAAATCGCAATTTCCAGATGCTTTCTCAGAAAGTAGGGCAGATGACGCAGTTAAAACGCTCTCGAAAGGGTAAGGCGAAGCTCACAATTGTGAAAGATGATAACGATCGCCCACCAAAGTATTGGCAATGACCGTCAATGATGCTAAGGTGCTAATCTATTTAAAAAGTTTACTTCAATGAGGCATACGGATGAGACTAGCTAGAGCATTACAAGAAAAATTAATGGACGTTCGTTTAAGAGATAAACTAATCGCTGAAGGAAAAGTGACAAAGGAAGAAGTGAAGAAGTATCTAGACAATATGCCTGATGATACAAAGAACGCTTCATACACTGAAGATCACGAATCCGAAGAAGAGTAAGAAGAAGAGTAAGAAGAAGAGTAAGAAGTTACCAATTAAGAAACATAAAATAAAAAGGCCTGCGAAAGCGGGCCTTTTTTTTTGCCCATTTTTGGAGGCAGTCCTTCGCTCGCCCAGTGAATTTCATTCTATAACTCTTGCGGGGTTATCGCGAAAAAATGAAAACTAAAGTCTTTCCCTCGGTTATTCGATAAGATTTATATGATCGTCCATCCAGGATAAGCTTATGAAGTATTTTATCGTGCCGTGCTTGTTGCTCTGTTCGCTTGAGGTTTTCTCTCAAGGGGTCATGCCGGTTCCAATGGAAAGCACCTCCTATATCTTTGCTCCCTCATGTAATCAGGACCAGCAGTTTCAAATTTTAAGCGATCCTATGCAGAAGGCCTTCAATCTCGATTTGACTTCACTCCTATGCAAAGAAGACTCTCTCTATGCGGATGCATTTGAGTACGGGGCCAATTATCAGCACGACCGCGCTCGATGCGATGAGATTTCTTATTGTAGTGGGACGGTTAAAAATGATGACGTAAAAGATGCCGAGGCTTTGGTGTCTCAAAATATTCCAACGGCCGTTCTTCTTTCTGCTCTCACGAAGGCAGTTGAAGAAAACCGCGAATACAACGTAGCTCTTTATCAATATGAACAAAAGCACAAGACCAAGCTGTGTGCAGATGAGCAAATTGATTTTGATTGCGATCATAAAACGAGAGTTGCCCTTGCGGCCGTCGCGGATTCGCTCATTGATTTCCCTGAATTCGATCGTGCCCCGGCATCTGCTGATAATCTTTTAAGTTTCATTCCAGACAAATTCTTTTCAAAAGAATCAGTCATGGTTAAGTCAGAAGAAGAATTGAAAAAGGATTGTTCAAAAAAATTTAGTCTGCAAAAAGTTTGTGTCAAGGCCCGCGAGCGTATCAATATTGTTTCTGAATGCGACAGAGGCACAGTCGGAAGAAATTGTTTTGAAGATGAGCAAAGAGCGTGGGCGAGTCTAACAAATGATTTTAGAAATAATAATAAAGATCTTTATCTTGCTATTGAAAAGCAACTTTGCCAGCCTCAACGAATTATTAAGTCATCGACTCAAAAGCCGTTCGCTAGAACTCGTCCGCATATTTTCAAACCTGGATCTCAGTTTAGAGCTCAATCGAGTACAATCAGAACCTCTCAATTGATGTCGACAGCAAAACTGAATGCAGAAACGAGTGCGCGCCCTGAATCGACAACTCCTTCTCAAAAAGATGTCAAGGCCCAGGAAGAGTTCAAATTTGGAGAAGGTTTAAGAACAGCGACTCAGGCCATCGCGGTCAAGAAAAATAGTTCTGAAGATGTTATTCACGGATTTGAAAATAGAGACTCGCTTGTCGATTCGTTTGGAGACAATCTCCAAAAGGTCTCGGAAAATTTCAAGGTTCCTGAAAACCGCATTAACACCAACACGACGGCGAATTGGGATGTCATCGGCCGCGCCCGTGAAATTGCTGAAGAAGAAAGAATTAAAGCTGAAGACTTAAAAAATAAAGCGAAAGAAGATGATAAAGTTGTCGCCAAAGAGGAATCGGAAAAGAAAAAAGAAGAGGCCGATACCTTGCTGGCGCAAATCAATAATCTGAAAAGTAAGCTCGAAGACATGAATGAAAAAATGGAAGAACTGCAAGGGAAAAAAGAGTCTTCCGAATCAAAAACGGCCTCTCAGGACAGCTCTGCCACTGAAAAACAAATTCTTGAATTGAAAAAAACAATTGCTGAATTAGAGGCAGACAAAAAAAGAAAAGAGGCCGAAGCATCAGCGCTAAAGACGATGGAAGAGAATCGTCTGGCGAAAGAGCGCGAAGAAAAAGTCCGCAATTTTGTTTCGGCTCCGACAAGTTTTACGACTTCGCGTCCTAATGCTGCCCAGGCCGCCCAGAGCGAGGCCGCGGCCGTTGCCGCTGAAAGTGAAAAAGCTTCCAGAAATTTGGCCGCTTCTTATGCAGGAAGTGAAAATTCCCGCGGTCCAGCTTCAGTTTCAACAAATTCTTCTTCATCAGGATCTCAGTCAAATCAACTCGTGCTCAAATCAATCGGAACACAGGCAACTCCAGAATCTAATGTGGTTTACATGACTGCCAATGAACTTCAACGCTATCCCTATCGATTGGGTGAACAGGCCTCTCCCGTTGAAATTGAAAAAATGCTTGAAGGTAATCAAGGCTCAACCATTATTATCGGAAACAGCGAACAAATTGTTCCTGTTGTTGAGAATGGAAAAGTCGTGCTCGATGAAAATGGAAAAGTTAAATACAAGCGCGTGAAAATCGCTCTGGTTAAAAACGACAAAGAAAGAAAAATGCAAATCGAAAGAGAAATTTCTTCAGTGGCTGATTTGAAAAAAGAAGAGCAGAAAAAACGCGATTTAATTCGTTACCAGGAAATGAAAAAAGCTCTTAAAGTTAAGTAGACTTTAAAAACTGCCCCACTTGAGTGGGGCTAAAATTTAAAATTCTTGTATCCCCTCCGTATTTTCTTATTTAAATAGCTAAGGATGCCCCAGATTTATTTTTCATTCTTACTTTTCGTTTTTGATTTCTCAACACTTCATTAAAATAATCGATAAAAATATCAATGTGATCTTGAAGATGATTTTCTTTCTTCGTCGTATTCCACGATCTACGAAAGAGTCGATTGATGTTCGCTCTGAACATCGCAAGAATTTGGTTGATATGAAAAAGCGGATCAAATCTTTTGGATTTTAATTCACCAAATCCGGCAACCGAAGCGCGCTCACCTTTGTATTTAATATGCATTGATTGAGGATAATGTTTTTGAATCAGTTCCGGATATCTTTTATGTTCATCTGTTTTAAACTGAGCTTTCGGATCAATGATTGGTTTCAGATTCTCAAGCAAACAATCGAGATTTTGCGTG